>JAESFY010000007.1_pt1 | contig 965313 bp, 883 predicted proteins | sample 9266201 | NCBI WGS metagenome assembly JAESFY01 (sample SAMN14515071, study PRJNA621656) | algae metagenome | isolation source: Nodosilinea sp. WJT8-NPBG4 and co-occurring heterotrophs from soil, lower... | place: USA: Pinto Basin, Colorado Desert, California | collected 2006-05-27
GAGGACAGCACCATCGCCGACATCGCGGTGGGCACCAACGCGGGCCAGATCAAGACTGGCTCGCTCTCGCGCTCGGACCGCATCGCCAAGTACAACCAGCTGCTGCGCATCGAAGAAGACCTCGGCGACATCGCGAGCTACCCCGGCCGCGGCGCCTTCTACAACCTCAAGTAGCGCCCGTAGCCGGCGGCAATGCGCTCGCGACTCGCTCCACCCATCGTGCTGCTGCTGCTGCTGGTCATCCTGCAGTGGCAGCTGTGGAGCGGGCGCGGCAGTGTCCCCGAGGTCACGCAGCTGCAGGACCGGCTCACCGAGCAGAAAGACGCGAACGCCAAGGCCGCCGTGGCCAACGAGCGGCTTGCCTCCGAGGTCAACGACCTCAAGGTCGGCCTCGAGATGGTCGAGGAGCGCGCGCGGCAGGAGCTCGGCATGGTGAAGCCGAACGAAGTGTTCGTTCAGGTGACCCGATAACCCGCGGCATTTGCTGATGCCCGAGTTCTTCTCGGCCCCGGCTTTCGCGCTCTGGGGCGCGCCCGTCAGCTGGCTCGAACTCGTGGCCGCCGTGCTCGCGCTGGCGATGGTCGGCTGCAACATGCGCGAGATCCACTGGGGCTGGCCGCTCGCGATCGTCAGCTCGCTGCTCTACGTGGCGGTGTTCGCCGAGGCGCGCATCTACGGCGATGCCTCGCTCCAGGTGTTCTTCGCGGTCGTCGCGTTCTGGGGCTGGTTCCAGTGGCTGCGCGGGCACCGCGCCGACGGCAGCACGCTGCGCGTGAGCCGGCTCTCGCCGCGCGGCATTGCGCTGGCACTCGTGGCCTGCGCCATTGCATGGCCCGCGGTGGCGCTGTTCCTGTGCCGCTTCACCGATTCCGACGTGCCCTGGTGGGACGGCTTCGCGACCGGGCTCAGCCTCGTGGGCCAGTTCCTGCTCGGGCGCAAGTTCATCGAGAACTGGCTGGTCTGGCTCGCGGTCAATGTGGTGAGCGTGGGCCTCTTCATCCACAAGGGCCTGTGGCTCACGGTCGGGCTCTATGCGGTGTTCGCGGTGCTCAGCGTGGCCGGCTTCCTGGCCTGGCGCACGCGCATGCACGGCGGGGCCGCGCGCGCATGACGCCCGTGCTGCCCGTCGGCTGCGTGATCGCGCTCGTGGGGGCCGAAAGCACGGGCAAGACCGAACTCGCCCAAGCGCTCGCCGAACGGCTGCAGGCGCGCGGCACGGCCGCCACTTTCGTTGGCGAATACCTGCGCGAGTGGTGCGAGCGCGAAGGCCGCACACCGCGCCCCGACGAACAGCGGGCCATCGCCGACGAGCAGACCCGCCGCATCGAGGCCGCGGCAGCGTCGGGCGTTGTGGTGGCCGACACGACGGCGCTCATGACCGCCGTCTACAGCGAACAGCTCTTCGGCGACACCTCGCTCTACCCGGACGCCCTCGCCGCCCAGCGCCGCTGCGCGATCACGCTGCTCACCGCGCTCGATATTCCTTGGGTGGGCGATGCGCTGCGCGACGGCGACCATGCGCGCGAACCGACCGACCGGCTGCTGCGCGCCGCGCTGTCGGGCGCCGGGCAGTCGTTCGCGGTGGTCCATGGCAGCGGAGGCGAAAGGCTCGCCAGTGCCTGGAATGCCATCTTGGCCAGCGCCGGGCGCGAAGCACCCGCCGGCCTGCGCGGCCAGACCGAACCGAAACCCGCCCGCTGGTCGTGGGCCTGCGACAAATGCTCCGACCCGGAGTGCGAGCATCGCCTCTTCAGCGAACTGCTCGAACGCCGCGGCGACCCACCATCCACCCCCCCCCACAGTCCGGAGATCTGATGTCCCCACACCATCCCCGCGCCCTGCTCTTTGCCGCATGGCTGGCCACGAGTGCCGCAACGGCCGCCCCCGTGGCCGCCACAGTGGAAAACGGCACCACCCCCACCGCCTGCGCGGAAGAGGACAACGTCTCGCTGGTGCTGCGCGGCGAAGGCATCCGCCGCCTGCGCGTCGAGGCGCTGCAGCCCGCCTATCTCGACAGCATCCGTACCGACACGACGGCGCCCGATTTCTCGAACTGCAATTTCGATGGCGGTGCCCATCCCACCGATCCCGCGCACAAGTTCGAGCCCCGCACCGTGGTGCTGCACGAAGACGCGCAGTGGCGAATCGTCGGCATGACGCTGCCGACCTTCTGGCGGCCGCAACAGGTGCCGGTGCGCGTGGGTGCGCGCAAGGACCGCGGCTTTCACCTGCTGCAGGTCTTTCGCAAGGAAGAAGGCAAGGCGCTCGAGGCGATGGTGCTCTACCCCGCCGACGGCTACTGGCGCATCAAGCCGCTGCCCGAGGCCCGCTTCGGCGATGGCGTGTACGGCTCTTCGTTCCTGCTGGGCCCGGTCGAGCAGGCCGGCCGGCCGGTGGTGGACATCGCGTCGATCCGCATCGTTGCGCAACCGCTGTCGATCCACCTGCGCTTCACGCGCGGCGGCAGCGCGGTGGTCAAGGCCACCGAGATCAGCCGCACGCGCACCGCACTCGACGTGCGGCTTTCGTCGCCGACCGCAAAGGCGCGCCCATTCGCGGTGCTGCGCTCGATGTACGTCGCGCCCGACAACGCCGACGTGAGTGAAGTGCGCTGGCAGGCATCGCCCGACGCCGCCGAGCAGGCGCTGCCGCTGCCCGACGTGAAGACGCTGGACGCCACGCAGTTCCGCTTCGGGCGCAGCCTGCCCTCGAAGCACAACACGAGCGCGCCCGACATCCTGTTCGGCGGTTTCGACGACGCCGCCACGCGCTGAGCGCCGGCGCGCGGCCTTTAGCTAGCGCGCGCGCCGCACCTCGCCCGGCGTGGCGCCGAGCACGCGGCGCATGCAGCGCGCCATGTGGCTCTGGTGCGAGAAGCCGCTCTCCAGCGCGACGAGGCTCACGGGCAGTTCGCTCGTCAGCAGCAGGCTGCGTGCGCGATCGACGCGGCGATGCACCACGTACTCGTGCACCGGCAGCCCGGTGGAGCGCTTGAACTGCGTCTTCAGGTGCGAAGCGCTCAGGCCCGCCACCCCGGCCAGCGCGGCCAGCGAGAGGTCGCCGTCGAGGTGGTCCTCGATGTAGGCCGTGACGCGCTGCAGCTGCAGCCGCGTCAGGCCCTGCGCGGCCGATCGTGCAGAGCGCACCGGCCCGGCCGCGACCAGCTGCACCGCCAGCGCAGTGCCGAGGCTGTCGGTGTAGAGCCGGCCGTTCGGAAAGCCTGCGTGGCGTTCGGCGTCGAGCGCCCAGGCGATGTGCTCGATCTGCGGGTCGCGGAACTGGTGGCGCTCGCCAAGCCGTGCACGTTCGGCCGGCAACCCCATCTCTTCGGCCGTGCGCTCGAGCAGCGCCGGCGCCATGCGCACCACGACCGAGGTGCTCGGCGATGCCTCGTGCCAGATGTCGCTGGTGCCGGCCGGCACGATGTCGAGGTCGCCGCGCGTGTAGACGAAGCGGTGGTACTGGCAGGCGCCCGCGACCGGTGCACCCGCATGCAGCTTGATGCGATGGTCGGGCAGCGCCTCGTAGGCGACCTCGCCGCCGGGCGTCTGCCGCAGGTCCACGCGCAGTCCGCCCGAGGGCCTCGGCGGCGCGGCGAAGCCGTCGTCCGGCAGCACCACGTCGGACCCAAGGCCCGCGCCTCGGAAGTCGGTGTCCAGGTCGGTATCGCGCATCGAAACATTATCGGCCGCGGCCACCCCGCATGTCATCGGCCGTTTGTGCTCGCGCACGGCCGATCGTGCGCGACGGCCGGCGGCGCGATGCCGATCATCGCAGCCATGAACTCCACGAACCATTCCTCCTCCCTCGCGCCTTACGCCGGCAAGAAGGCGCTCATCACCGGCGGCACCATCGGTATGGGCCTCGCCACCGCGCAGGCGCTGCTCGACGGCGGGGCCGATGTGCTCGTCACCGGCCGCAATCCGCACAACCTCGAGGCCGCGCGGCGCACACTCGGCCCGCGCGCCCATGTGGTGGCATCGGATACCGGCGCGCTGGCCGACATCGACGCGCTGGCGGCGCTGGCACGCGAAAAGCTCGGCCACATCGACCTCCTGCACATCAACGCGGGCATCTCTGCGCTGGAGCCCTTCGAGCAGGTGAGCGAAGCCGCCTACGACACGGCCTTCGCGGTCAACACCAAGGGGCCGTTCTTCACGGTGCAGCGCCTGGCGCCGCTCATGCCCGCGGGCAGCGCGATCGTCTTCACCTCGTCGATCGCAGACGAAGGCGGCATGCACGGCCTGAGCGTCTACAGCGCCACCAAGGCGGCGCTGCGCTCGCTCGCCTCCGGCTTCGCGGCCGAGCTCGTGACGCGGGGCATCCGCGTGAATGTGGTGAGCCCCGGCTTCATCGACACGCCGACGCTCGGCGTGACCGGCGCCACCGCCGCGGAGCGCGCGGAATTCATGCGCCTGGGCGACCAGATCACGCCGATGCGCCGGCATGGCAGCGCCGAAGAGGTGGCGCGTGCCGTGCTGTTCCTCGCCTTCGAGGCCACCTTCACCACGGGCGCGCGGCTCACCGTCGACGGCGGGCTCGGCCAGAACCTCACGGTCGCCGCCGGCTGATTCCGGCCACTCGCAGAAAGAAGATCCAAATGACCGACGTTTCCCTCATCGGCCTCGGCCCCATGGGCGTGGCGCTCGCGCGCGCGCTGCAATCGAAGTTCACCCTCACGCTGTGGAACCGCACCGCGGCACGCGCACAACCGCTCTTGAACCAGGGCACGCAGCTCGCACCCGATGCGCGCGCCGCGGTCGAGGCCAGCCCGGTGGTGCTGGTCTGCGTGGCCGACTACGCCGCCAGCCGCGCGATCCTTGCCGCGCCCGGCATGGCCGAGGCGCTGCGCGGCAAGCTGCTGGTGCAATTGAGCACCGGCACGCCGCAGGATGCCCGCGATGCCTGGGCCGTGGCCGACGGCTGCGCCTACCTCGACGGCGCCCTGCTCGCCACGCCGAGCCAGATCGGCCGGCCCGACACGCCGCTGTTCGTCTCGGGCGAAGCCCGCGCGCTCGAGGCGGCGCGGCCGGTGCTCGAAACCATCGCCGGCAACATCCTCTACATGGGCGAGCCGATCGGCAATGCGGCCGCGTGGGACCTGGCGACGCTCTCGTGCATGTTCGGCGCCATGAGCGGGTTCTTCCATGGTGCGCGCATCTGCGAATCGGAGGGGCTGCGGGTGGACGAGTTCGCGCGAATGATCGGCACGATCTCGTCGGTGCTCGGCGAAATGATCCGCTCCGAGGGCGAGGACATCCATGCCAACCGCTACGGCGAACCCGAAAGCTCGATGGCGACCTGCGCCGGCTCGGGCCGCCTGTTCGTGAAGCAGGCGCGCGAAGCGAAGCTCGACACGAGCTTCCCGGACTTCCTCATGCGCCTGTTCGAGCGCGCGCTCGACGCGGGCTTCGCCAACGAGCGGTTCGCCGCGATGGTGAAGGTGCTGCGCCAGCCGGCGTGAGGAAGAAAGCCGTTACTGAACCACCGAGCTGCCCGGGATCTGGTCTCCGGGCGGCTTGAAGAGCTGCGCGGCATCGACCGCATCGAAGCGGTACTGCTTGCCGCAGAAATCGCAGCCCACCTCGATGTCGCCGCGCTCGGCGAGGATTTCCTCGGCTTCCTGCACGCCGAGCCCGCGGATCATCTGGGCCACGCGCTCGCGCCCGCAGGTGCAGGCGAAATGCGGGCCGGTCGGCCCAGCCTGCGGTTCGAAGCGCAGCAGCTTCTCTTCCCAGAACAGGCGCCGCAGGATGGTCTCGATGTCGAGCGTGAGCAGCTCGTCGCGCGTCAGGCTCGAAGTGAGGATCGCGATGCGGTTGTAGTCCTCGTTGCGGCCGATCTGGTCTTCGTTGGCCTGGTCGTGGTCGCGGCCCGAGGTGCCTTCGAGGTTGGACCCGCCCTTCACCGGCAGGCGCTGGATCAGCAGGCCCGCGGCCACCTTGTCGTCGGCCGCGAGCACCAGCGTGGTGTCGAGCTGCTCGCTTTGCAGCATGTAGTGCTGCAGCACGTCGCTGAGCTTGCCGAGCTTCTCGCCCTCGTCGTCGAACAGCGGCACCACGCCCTGGTACGGGGTGGTGCCGGGCAGCTTGTCCTTGGGGTCGAGCGTGATCGCGCAGCGGCCCTTGTTGCCCACGTTGACCATCTCGGGCAGGCGCGCATCGGCCGGCAGGTCGCCGATCACCTTGGCGGTGGCGCGCAGGCTCAGATCGGGCATCGCCTCGGCGACCGCGACCTTGACCGGACCGTCGCCGAAGATCTGCAGGATCAGCGCGCCGTTGAACTTGATGTTGGCCTGCATCAACGTGGCCGCGGCCGTCATTTCGCCGAGCAGCTCGGCCACGGGCGGCGGGTAGGCGCCGGTGGCGGTGTTGGAGGCGCGCCGCGCCAGGATCTCCTGCCACGCATCCGTCAGGCGCACGATCATGCCGCGCACCGGCAGGCCATCGAACAGGAATTTGTGCAGCTCGCTCAAAACGGATTCTTTCTGTGGAGCCTGCGCAGGTCAGGCGATTTTCTTGAGGCCCCTCGCATAGCGAACGGCGTTCTTGATGTAATGGTCGGCGCCATGGCGCAGGCGGGCAGCGTCCTCGTCGCTGATCGTGCGCATCACTTTGGCGGGCGAACCGAAGATCAGGGAATTGTCGGGAAACTCCTTGCCCTCCGTCACGACGCTGCCGGCACCGACGATCGAGTTGCGGCCGATCTTCGCGTTATTCAAGACCACGGCCTGGATGCCGATCAGCGAGTTGTCGCCGATGGTGCAGCCGTGCAGCATGACCTGGTGGCCGATGGTGACGTTCTCGCCGATGGTGAGCGGTGAGCCCGGGTCCGAATGCAGCATCGACATGTCCTGCACGTTGCTGTTGCGCCCGATGGTCATGGTTTCGTTGTCGCCGCGCAGCACCGCGCCGAACCAGATGCTCGCGTTCTCGCCCAGCTGCACGTTGCCGATCACCTCGGCACTGTCGGCGACCCATGCGCCGCTGCCGAGCTTGGGTGCAATGCCGTCGAGTTCATAAATCGCCATCGTGGGGTCTCCGGGGCCAAAACTAGAATTGTAGGGATGCACCCCCGATTGAGCGCCCTGGCCGCGCTGCGCCTCACCGATCCCGAACAGAAGGTGGCGGCAACGCGCGCGACCGTTGCGTTCGCAGCTACCGATTCGATAGCGCCGATACCCATTCGCACGGCAGGCGACGACACCGGTGTGCCGGGCCGCCCCGAGCGCCCGCTGCGCGTCGGCGCGACCGAGGTGCAAAAGCGCTCGCCCTTCACGCCCGAAGGCCGCGCCGCACTGGTCCATTCGATCTGCCACATCGAGTTCAATGCCATCAACCTCGCGCTCGACGCGGTGTGGCGCTACGACGGCATGCCCGAAGCCTACTACCGCGACTGGCTGCGCGTGGCCGATGAGGAAGCGCAGCACTTCACGCTGCTGCATGCGCACCTGCAGGACATGGGCTGGCGCTACGGCGACTTTCCGGGCCACGACGGGCTCTGGAACATGTGCGAGAAAACGAAGGACGACGTGCTCGCGCGCATGGCGCTGGTGCCGCGTACGCTCGAAGCGCGCGGCCTCGACGCCACGCCGCTGATCCAGGCTAAGCTGCGGCGCGTGAACACGCCCGATGCGCTGCGCGCGGTCGAGATCCTCGACATCATCCTGCGCGACGAGATCGGCCATGTCGCGATCGGCAACCGCTGGTACCGCTGGCTCTGCGAGCGCGCGGGCCGCGACCCCGAAACGAGCTATCCCGAGCTCGTGGCGCACTACGATGCCCCGCGGCACAAGCCGCCGTTCAACCTCGAGGCGCGCAGCCGCGCCGGCTTCAGCGACGAGGAACTGCGCGCACTGGCTGCGGGCACGGGTAAAGGCTGAAGCGCTACGCCGGCCGGGCGTGCACCACGAGCCTGGGCCTGAAGTCCTGCAGCACCTCGCCATGCTGGTTGCGCGTCTGGCAGTGCATCGTCACCATCGCACGGCCGGGCTTGCTGCGCGAAGGCGCGATCTCGACCACCTCGCTCACCACGTGCAGCACGTCGCCCGGTCGCGTCGGCTTCGGCCATTGGAGCTGGCCGCCGGAGCCGATGATGCCGTCGGCGAATGGAATGCCGCTTTCCACCAGCAGCTTCATCGTCAGCGCCGCGGTGTGCCATCCGCTCGCCGCAAGGCCGCCGAAGAAAGTGGCCTTCGCGGCCTCTTCGTCGGTATGGAACGGCTGCGGATCGAACTGCGACGCAAAGGCCTTGATCTGCGCGGCGTCCAGCGCATGTTCGCCGCTTCGGAAACGGTCGCCGACCAACAGGTCTTCAAGGTAGAGCTTGCGCGCCGCGCCCGCTTCAGGAATTGCAGCCATGGGGCCTCCGTGTGGTGATGCCTGCCATTCTCGGGCGATCAGGCGCGCTCGAGAATCGTCGCGATGCCCTGCCCGCCGCCGATGCACTGCGTGGCGAGCGCGTAGCGGCCGTTCTCGCGCGCGAGCAGCGAAGCCGCCTTGCCGGTGATGCGCGCGCCGGTCGCGCCGAGCGGATGGCCGATGGCGAGCCCGCCGCCATCGAGATTGATCTTCGTGGCATCGAGGCCGAGCTCGCGAATGCAGGCCAGCGCCTGCGACGAGAACGCCTCGTTGATTTCGACCACGTCGAGGTCGGCCGCAGCGAGGCCCGCGCGCGCGAGTGCCTTGCGGGCCGCAGGAATCGGGCCGATACCCATGACGGCCGGGTCGACGCCCACGGTCGCGAACGACCGGATGCGCGCGAGCGGCGTCAGGCCGTGCCTCGCGGCGAACGCATCGCTGGTCACGAGCACCGCCGCCGCGCCGTCGGTCAGCGGCGACGAGGTGCCGGCCGTCACCACGCCGTCGGGCCGGAACGCGGGCTTCAGGCTCGCGAGCGCTTCGGCCGAGGTCGTCGGGCGAATGCAGCCGTCGGCCTCGACCTGCTCGCCCGAGGCCAGGCGCACCGGCACGATCTCGCCCGCGAGCCGGCCCTCGGCGCGCGCGGCAGCGGCCTTGCGGTGCGATTCGACAGCGAACGCCTCCTGGTCGTCGCGGCTCACCTGCCAGCGCGCGGCCACGTTCTCGGCCGTCTCGCCCATCGAGATGTAGGCGTCGGTGCCGGCTTGCAGATCGGGGTGGGGCGAGAAGTTGAAGCCGCCCTGCGGCACCATCGTCATCGACTCCACGCCCACGCAGAGAAACGCCTCGCCCATGCCGGCCTCGATCTGCGCCGCGGCGATGTGCACGGCCTGCATCGACGAACCGCAGAAGCGGTTGACCGTCATGCCACCCACCTCGTGCGGCAGCCCGGCCAAGAGGCCGACGATGCGCGCGAGGTTGTTGCCTTGCGACGCCTCGGGGTAGGCACAGCCCAGGATCACGTCCTCGAGCAGCGCTGGGTCGAGGTCGGTGCGCTGCAGCAGGCCCCGGACCACGCCGGCGGCGAGCGTGTCGGGGCGCACTTCGGCGAGCGCCCCTTTCTTCGCGAAATGGAACGGCGAGCGGGCATAGGCGGATATCACGGCTTTCATCGGAAAACTCCTTTTTCAGTAAACCCTACCATCCAATCGGTAGGCATTCTGGGCCAGAAAACGGACGCATCGCGCCCTGCTGTTCGCCCGCCTCAGGCGGGCAGTGAACGCCTGAGCTGGGCAATGGCCTCGTCGAAGTCCTCGACCCGCCCCGTCATGCGCGAAGCGAGCAGCGCCCCCTGACAGACAGAGAACACATAGGCCGCCAGCGAAGCGGCCGACGGCGCGCCCGACGCCTGTCGCTGCGGCGTCAACGCACTCAGCATGCCGGTCAGCCACAGCACCTGGGTGTTGCGCAGGTCCTGCACGGCCTGGCGCAGTTCCACCTCGATGCAGCCCCAGCCGGGCGCGAGCGCTCCCGCCGGGCACATGCCCGCACCCGCCTTGAGCGTGTTGCGGTACATGCGGAAATAGGATTCGAGCGCCTCATGCGGCGCACGCACCCGCGCTGCGTCCCAGTCCTTGAACTGCTGGGTCGCCTGGCGGATCACCGCGATGCCGAGCGCTTCCTTGGTGGGAAAGTGGTGGTACAGGCTCGCCTTGCGGATGCCGATGGCGTCGGCCACGTCCTGAAAGCTGAAGCCCAGGTACGAGCGCGTTTCGATCAGCGATCGCGCCACCGCGAGGATCTGCTCGCGGGTGCTGCCGGTGGCAAGGGCGGTGGCGCTGTTGGACATCTACCTACTATAAGGTAGGGAACAACGGGCCTGCAAGCCGCAGGGTCAATCGGCCTTGATGTTCGCCGCCTTGACGATCCGCCCGTTGCTCTCGAACTCCGTCGCGATCTCCTTCGCGAAGGCGGCCGCAGTGCCGCCGGTCGGCACGTTGTCGGTGGCAGTGAGCTTGGCGCGCAGTTCGGGGCTCGCCAATGCCTTGTTGATCTCGGCGTTGTAGCGGGCCACGAGGGCAGGCGGCGTGGCACCCGGCGCGAAGACGCCGAACTGCGAACTGATGTTGGCCGCGTTGAAGCCGAGTTCGCCGAGCGTGGGCACCTGCGGCAGGCTGTCGAGCCGCCCCGGCGCACCGGCCGCGAGCGGTCGCAGCTTGCCCGACTGGATGTGCGAAGTCAGCGTCGGGCTGGCATTGGTCGAGAGAATCTCGAACTGCCCGCCGAGCGCGTCGTTGAGCTGCTGGCCGCCGCCCTTGTACGGCACGTGTGTGATGTCCACGCCCGTCGCCGCGCGCACCTGTTCGAGCACGATGTGGCCGAGCGAGGCCGGGCCCGAGGTGGCCCAGCGCACCGCGCCGGGCTGCGCCTTGGCCTCGGCGACCAGCGCGCGGAAGTCACGCGCCTTGCTCGCGGGCGTGGCGACCAGCAGCACGGGCGAATACATCACGCTCGCGACCGGCGCCACGTCCTTCATCGGATCGAAGGGCAGCTTGCCCAGGTGCGGGCTCAACACCAGCGGGCTGATGGCCGAGAAGCCCAGCGTGGCGCCATCGGGCGCGGCCTTGGCGACCGCGTCCATGCCGATCGCGCCACTCGCGCCGGCGCGGTTCTCGACCACCACGGTGATGCCCATCTGCGCCGCGAGACGGTCGCCGAGCGCACGTGCCACCACGTCGCTGACGCCGCCCGCCGGATAGGCGACGATCAGCTTCAGCGTCTTGGGCAGTGCGGGCGCGGCCTGCGCTGCCGCGGCGCCGGGCAGGAGTGTGCCGGCCGCGGCCAGCAAAGCGAGCATGGCGGTGCGCCGCGCAGGGGAGGAGGAAGAAGAAAGTTCTGTCATGTCGCGCGGGATTCTGCCGCATCGACTGCGCGAAGCCGGCGCGCCAGGGTCATCGCGTTGCCGACCGCTTCGCCGCCAGCGGTGTTATCCAAGATGCACCAGCACTGCACGCCCTCCTCGCGCGCGCGCTGCAACCGCTCGGCGAGGCGTGAAAGCAGCGCATCGTCGTAGGCCGACCAGTAGCGGCGCGGCGAGCCGTGCAGCCGCAGGTACACCAGCGCCGGCCAGCCGCCGGGTGCGGCGGCCTCGTCGAACAGCACCGGGTCGGCCAGCACGCGCGCCACGCCGAAGCGCGCGAGCAGCGCGTCGACCGCTGGCGCGAACCAGCTGCGGTGGCGCGGCTCGAGCGCCACGCCGCCGGCATGCCTGCGGCGCAGGGCCGCCAGGAAGCGCTGAACGGTGCGTGGCTCGAATGCCAGGCTCGGCGGCAGTTGCACGACGAGGCAGCCGAGCTTCGCACCCAGGCCTTCGACCTGCGCCAGGAATTCGTCGAAAGCCGGCATCGCGCCGGCGAGCCGCCGCTCGTGCGTGATGGCCTGCGGCAGCTTGACGGCAAAGCGGAATCCCTCGGGCGTGGCGGCGGCCCAGCGCGCGTAGGTCTCGGCGCGGTGCGGGCGGTAGAAGGAACTGTCGATCTCGACGGTGTCGAAGCGCTGGGCATAGCGCGCAAGGTGCGACCCCTCGGCAGGAAAGTGCGGCCACATCGCGCGCGGCAGGCTCCAGCCTGCGCAACCGATGCGTGCGGGGTCGGCGGGAATGGCCTGGTGCATCCCCGCATGGTAAGCACGAAGTGCTCCGTTCAGGCCGGGTGCGCTGCCGCCGCGTTGCCGATGAAGTTGCGCCCGCGGGCGCCGCTCTGGGCGTGCAGCAGCATCTCGCGGGCTTCGTCCTCGCCCACGCCGTAATCGGCAAAGCGGGTCTTCACGCCCAGCGATTCGATGAAGGCGGCAAGTTGCCGCGGCGCGTCGGCCAGCGGCATGCGAAGTGCCTGCGCGAGCACGGCGTCGCGGCCGGCGTCATGGCCGATCGCCCGCTCCAGCACGAGCGGCAGCGGGAACGAGCATGCGATGCCGTGCGGCAGCCCATAACGCAGCGTCATCTCGTACGAGATCGAATGCGCGAGCGCGGTCTTGGTGTTGGAGAACGCCATGCCCGCCTTCAACGCCGCGAGCGCCATGCGGCCGCGCAGGTCGATGTCGTCGAGGCGGTTCATGAGCTGCGGCAGCACGCCGAGCGTCTCTTGCACCGCCGCCACTGCGAAGGTGTCCGACACCGGGTTGGCATTGACGTTCCAGATCGCCTCGAGCGCATGCGAAAGCGCATCGAGCCCGCTCTGCAGCGTCACGGCCGCAGGCAGGGAAAGCATCAGCTCCGGGTCGATCACGGCATGCCGCGGCCAGGTCTCGGGCAGGTGCAGCGAGTACTTCTTCTGCCGTGCGCGGTCCCAGATGGTGGCCCACGGCGTGACCTCGCTGCCGGTGCCCGCGGTGGTGGGCACCGCGATCAGCATCTTCGCGCGCGTGGGCACGAACGCCCGCTCGCCCGCGAGGCCGGCCACGAGGTCGGCGAAGCTGGCCCGTTCGCCGGCCACGGCAAGCGCCTTGGCCGTGTCGATCGCGCTGCCCCCGCCGACCGCGACGATGGCCTCCACCTCGGGGTGCGCCTGCCAGAAGCCGTCGTAGACGGCAGCCAGTTCGGCCACGTCGGGGTTGGGCGCGACGTTGTCGATCACGCAGGCCAGCGCATCGCCGAGCACCGACTCCAGCTTGGCCAAAAGCCCGATGGCGCGCGCCTCGGCAAAGGTCACCAGCGCGGCGCGCCGGCCCTCGAGCAACTGCGGCAGCGACGCCAGGGCCCCTGCCCCGTACACGCTCTGCACCGGGTTGAAGTAGTGGAAGTGCATGGCGGGTGCGGTCATCAACGGGCTCCCTGCTGGATCCAGCCGCGCAGCTTGCTCGAGAGCAAATCGGCGGTCATCACCATGGCGACGATCACGAGGATGCAGGTGGCCGTGTCCTGGTACTGGAACAGCTTCATGCTGCCCACCAGTTCGAAGCCGATGCCGCCCGCCCCCACCATGCCGAGCACCGTGGCCTGGCGCAGGTTGGTCTCGAAGCGGTAGACGATCACGCCGATCCATGCGGTGACGACCTGCGGGATCACGCCGAAGATGATGGTCTGAATCGGCCCCGCACCGGTGGAGCGCAGCGCCTCGATCGGGCCTTCGTCGATCTCTTCGATCGACTCGGCGAAGAACTTGCCGAGCATGCCGGCGCCGTGCAGCGCGAGCGCCAGCACCCCCGGGAACGGGCCCAGCCCCACGGCCGCCACGAAGATCAGCGCGAGGATGATCTCGTTGATGCCGCGCGTGATGTTGAGCACCTGCCGCATCGCATGGAACACCGCGCGGTTCGGCGAGATGTTGCTGGCCGCGAAGAAGCACAGCGGCACCGCGAGCAGCACGGCAAGCAGCGTGCCCCAGATGGCGATCTGCACCGTCTCGATCGCGGGTTTCACGAGCTTCTGCATGAACTCCCAATTGGGCGGAAGCATGCGGCCGAGGAAGTCGGCGATCCACGGCATGCCCTTGGCCAGTTCGCCGAAGCTGACCTGCGCGCCGATCGCGGCCCACCAGATCACGCCGACGCCGGCCGCCGCGGCCACGATGTATTTCCACCAGCCCGGGTTGCCTGCGCTGCGGGCAATCAGCAGGTTGTAGCGTCCGATGGCGATCATGGTTGCTCCAGGGCAAATTGGCGTGCGGGCAGCACGACGGGCTGCGGCGGCGTGACCTGAACGGCCACCGGCAGCGCGGCTTCAGATGCAGCGGCAGCGGGCACGTCGGAGTCCACGCCGCCCGGATAGATGCGATGCAGCACCTCTTCGGTGAGTTCGTCCGGGCGCCCCTCGAACACCACGCGCCCACCCGCCACGCCGATCACGCGCTCGGCGAACTCGCGCGCGTAGTCGACCTGGTGCAGGTTGCAGATCACGGTGATGCCGTCTTCGCGGCTCGCCTGCCGCAGGTAGTTGAGCACCTTGCGCGAGGTCTTCGGGTCGAGGCTCGCGACCGGCTCGTCGGCCAGGATCACCTTGGGCTTCTGCGCCAGCGCACGGGCGATGCCCACGCGCTGCTTCTGGCCTCCCGAGAGCGTGTCGGTGCGCAGGTCGGCCTTGTGGTCGAGCTCCACGCGGCGCAGGCATTCGCGCGCCACCGCGATGTCTTCGGCCGGGAAGACCTGGAACCACGAGGCCAGCGCCGGCACCGAGCCGAGCCGGCCGGTCAGCACGTTCTTGAGCACCGACAGCCGCGGCACCACGTTGTAGTGCTGGAAGATCATCGCCACGTCGCGGCGCACCCGGCGCAGCCCGGCACGGTCGCGGCGCACGCATTCGCCGTCGACGCGCACCTCGCCCTGCGTGGGCTCGGCCAGCTGGTTGATGCAACGCAGCAGCGTCGACTTGCCGGCGCCCGAAGCGCCGAGGATGACGACGAACTCGCCCTTGCCGACCGACAGGTCGACATGGTGGAGCGCGGTGAAGTCGCCGTAGCGCTTGCAGAGGCCGCGGATGTCGATCATTTCATCTTCACCAGGTCGAGCTTCAGGATCTTGGCCGTGTCGCGGATCACGTTGTAGGCCGCGTCGTTGGTCGGGTGAAAGCCGTTGAGCAGGCCCTGGTCGGACCACGGGATGTCCTTCACCTGCAGGAAGGCTTCCTGCACGCGCTTCTTGAGATCGGCACTCAGGTCCCTGCGCCACACGGTGGGCGACTCGGGGATCGGCTCCGACTTCCAGACCTCGACCAGGTCCTCGCGCTTGACCAGGCCCTTCGACACCGCCGCGTCGAGGATGCGGTCGGCAATGGCTGCGGCATCGACCTTCTTGTTCTGCACCGCGATCGCGCTTGAATCGTGCGAGCCCGAAAAGATCACGCGGCCGAAGTCCTTGTCGGGATCGAAGCCGACCTTCATCAGTCCCGCCTTGGGGAACAGGTGGCCGGAGGTCGAGCTCGGGTCGACGAAGGCGAAGGTGCGGCCCTTCAGGTCCTGCACCGTCTTGATGCCGCTGTCCTTGTGGGCCACGATCTGACTGTGATAGAAGGTCCGGCCCGCCTTCTTGGTCTCGGCGACCGCGAAGGCCTCGATCGGTGCGATCGTGGCGCCGAGCACATAAGAGAACGGCCCGAGGTAGGCCACGTCGAGCCGCTTCGAACGCAGCGCCTCGATCACGCCGTTGTAGTCGGCGGCCACGAAGGGCTTGACCGGCATGCCGAGCGCCTTCGAGAGCATGTCCATCATCGCCTGGCTGTTGGCGATCATCGCGCGCGAATCCTCGGAAGGAATCAGCCCGACCGTGAGCACCTGTTGTTGTTGTGCCCTCGCCGGGGTCACGAGGGCCGAGCCCACGGCGGCGGCCGTGCCCAGCAGCAAGCGTCTGCGTTTCATCGTCATGGTTGTCGTCTCCGGTGGTGTGCGGTTCATCGAATCCTCCTGGTACTTTTCAGTAGGCAACAGTGCCCGTCCCGAGTCTTCCAGTCGTTCGTGTCGTGGTCATGACAGCGAAGGATTCGTGGCGGTCCGGCATTTCTCTGTGGATTCCTGGACCGCCTGCGGGCAAGTAAATCACCGGGCCATCTATCGATCCAATTCAATTTTTTGCGTCGATGTATTGAGTGAACCTATAGTTGGAGCTGGCCATCCATCCGCATTCCGGAGCCTTCGCATGCGACTCACACAGCTTCGTTCGTTCTTCGCAGTGGCACGCGAAGGCAGCTTCACGCGTGCCGCCGAAAGCCTGCACGTGAGCCAGCCCACCATCACCACGCAGGTGCGCTTTCTCGAGGAGAGCTACAAGGTCGAGCTGTTCCACCGCCGCGGGCGGCGCGTACAGCTCACCGTGATGGGTGAACAGCTCATGCAGCTCGCACAGCAGATCTTCAGCATCGAGGCCGATGCAGTAAGCCTGCTCGGCGATGCGGGCGAGCTGCGCACCGGCCACCTGCGCGTGGCAGCGGTGGGGCCGTATCACGTAACGAAGATGCTGGTCGACTTCAACCTGCGCTACCCCGGCATCAAGGTGACGGTGAGCACCGGCAATTCGCAGGACGTGCTCGGCCAGCTGCTCGACTACAGCGCCGACGTGGGCGTGCTCGCGCAGCTGGTGCGCGACGAACGCTTTCTCTCGGTCCCGTTCATGAAGGAGCCCGTGGTGATCTTCGTGCCCGCGTCACATCGCTTCGCACGCCGGCGCAGCATCCGCCTGGCCGAACTCGAGGGCGAGCGGCTGATCATGCGCGAGCAGGGTTCGACCACGCGGCGCGCACTCGAGCTCGCGCTCGAACGCGCGAAGGTCCGCACCGACGTGGTGATGGAGATCGGCAGCCGCGAAGTGATCCGCGAAGCCGTGCTGCAGGGCCTCGGCATCGCCGCGGTGTCGAACGTCGAGTACGTGCCCGCGCCGAACCTGCACAAGGTGTCGATCAGCGACGCCGACATCTTCACCTCGGCCCACGCGCTGTGCCTTGCCGAGCGGCGCGACATGCGCATGGTGAGCGCGTTCTTCGACACGCTGGCCCCCGCGCTCGCCGCGGAAGGCCGCCGGCGCAAGGCTTGAGCGGAAGCCTCTGGTCGCGGATCAGCCGCGCGGATGGTGCTGCGCATGCAGCTGCTTGAGCCGTTCGCGCGCCACGTGCGTGTAGATGGTGGTGGTCGAGATGTCGGCATGCCCCAGCAGCAGCTGCACCGCGCGCAGGTCGGCGCCGTGGTTCAGCAGGTGGGTGGCGAAGGCATGGCGCAGCGTGTGCGGCGACAGCGGCACATGGATGCCGGCCGCGGCGGTCTGCTTCTTCACGATCATCCAGAACATCACGCGCGTCATGCCCGCACCGCGCGCGGTCACGAACAGGTCCTGCGTCTGCTGGCCGCCGAGGATGTCGGGCCGCGATTCCTCGAGGTAGCGCTCGATCCAGCGCCGCGCCTCGCCGCCGAAGGGCACGAGCCGCTCCTTGCTGCCCTTGCCGAGCACGCGCAGCACGCCGTCATTGAGGCTCAGGTCGGTGACCCTGAGCGACACCAGCTCGCTCACGCGCAGCCCGCTCGCGTACATGAGCTCGAGCATCGCCCGGTCGCGCAGCCCGAGCGGCGTGTCGACGTCGGGCGCAGCGAGCAGGTCGTCGACCTGCTTCTCGGACAGCGTCTTCACCGCGCGCGGCATCTGGCGCGCCGGCGCGAGCCGCAGGCTCGGATCGGCCACGATGCGCCGCTCGCGCAAGGCCCAGCGGTAGTAGCGCTTGAACACCGTGAGCCGCCGGTTCGCGGACGTGGCCTTGCCGCGCGTGGACAGACGCACGCCCATGTAGGCCTGCAGGTCGCTCTCCTTCGCCGCCTCGAGCGCGAGCCCCGCGCGCTCCTTGTGCAGCCACTGCGCGAACAGCGCGAGGTCGCGCCGGTAGGCGGCCAGCGTGTTTTTCGACAAGCCGTCCTCGAGCCAGAGGGCATCGATGAAGTCGTCGATTCCAGGGGTAGGCGGGGCGGCGGCCTCGGTCATGGCGGCAAGATAGCAAAAAGGAAAAAGATGAAGAACAAAAGAAAAGGGCCACCCATGCGCGGGCGGCCCTTTTTTCAGGCAAGGCGGATCAGTCGAGCTTGAGCTTCTGCTTCGCGACCACTTGCTTGTACACCTCGTACTCGGCCTTGATCTGCGCGGCAAACTGCTCGGGCGTGTTGGCCACGATCAGCGAGCCGGTGTCCTCGATGCGCTTCTTCACTGCCGGATCTTCGACGGCCTTCTTCACGCCGGCGTTGATCTTGTCGACCACTTCCTTCGGCACGCCCTTGGGGCCGAGGATGCCGTAGTAGGCCATGCGGTTGACGGGCTCGAGCCCGACTTCCTTGAAGGTGGGCACGTTCGGCAACGCAGCGAGGCGCTGCGGCGCCGAGACCACGATCGGAATCAGGCGGCCGCTCTGGATGAAGGGCATCGCCGAGGGGATGTTGTCGAACATGATCGGCACCTGGCCCGCCACCACGTCGTTGAGCGCAGGGCCCGCGCCGCGGTACGGGATGTGCGTGACGAAGGTGTTGGTGAGGCTCTTGTAGAGCTCCATCAGCAGGTGACCGATGCCGCCCGTGCCCGACGAGGCATACGAGTACTTGCCGGGGTTCTTCTTCAGCTCGGCCACGAACTCGGCGTAGTTCTTGGCCGGGAAGCTCGGGTTCACCGCAATAATGTTCGGCGTGGCCGCGATGTTGATGATCGGCGTGAAGTCGTTGATCGGGTCGTAGGGCACCTTCGGGTTGATGGCAGGGTTGGCCGCCGTGCTCGAGACCGTGGCCACGCCGAGCTTGTAGCCATCGGGTGCCGCGCGCGCCGTTTCGGCCGCGCCCACGATGCCGCCGCCGCCGGCGCGGTTGATCACCACCACGGGCTGGCCGAGCACCTTGCCCAGCGGGTCGGCGATCACGCGCGCCACGATGTCGGTGGTGCCACCCGGCGCAAAGGGAACGCTCAGTTCCACCGGTTTGCTGGGATAGCCCTGGGCAAAGCTCTGGCCCGCGGCCGCGAGCAGTGCGGCGGTACCCACCATGGCGCTCCATTGACGACGTTGCATCTATAACTCCTTGATTGACTGTTGTCGAAAAGCAAAGCCCCGGATGCTAGCCGCACCCTGCGCGGGCCCGTGCTCTGGATTACCCATGGTTTTCTACGGTTTATGCTCGAAGCGGTGAACTTTGCACAGCTGCTCTTCCCGAATTTCTCGCTCATCGCCATCGGTTGGCTGCTTTGCCGCTACACCGCGCTGGACCGCCGCGTCTGGGACCAGGTCGAGAGCCTGGTGTACTACTTTTTATTTCCGGTGCTGCTGTTCCATTCGATCGTGCGCAGCCCGCTCGATTTCGGCGCCACCTCGAGCCTGCTGACGGCGGGCGTGGGCATCGGCCTCTGCGGCATCGCAATGACCTACGCCCTCCCCTTCGTGCCCGGGCTCGGCCGGCACATCGACCGGCGCGACCATGCGGCCAGTGCGCAGATCGGCTTTCGCTTCAACTCCTTCATCTGCCTGGCGCTCGCCGAGCGGCTTGCCGGTCCGCAGGGCTTGCTGCTGATCGCGGTGCTCATCGGCGTGTGCGTGCCGATGTTCAACATCGCCGCCGTCTGGCCGATGGCGCGGCATGCCAAGGCCGGCTTCGCGCGGCAACTGGTGCGCAACCCGCTGATCGTTGCCACGCTCGCGGGGCTGCTCGCCAACGTGCTGGGGCTCACCGTGCCGAACTGGGCCACGCCGACGCTCACGCGCATCGGTGCCGCGTCGCTGGCGCTCGGCCTCATGGCCGCGGGCGCGGGCATGCAGTTCGCGACGCTGGGGCGCGGCAAGGCGCTTGCGGTGTCGGTGCTCGCCATCCGCCACCTGCTGCTGCCGCTGGTGGCCTGGGGCCTGTCGTATGCCCTGCGCCTCGACGCGACGCAGGCCGCCGTGCTGATGGCGTTCTCGGCCGTTCCGACCGCTTCGAGCGCCTATGTGCTCGCGGCCCGCATGGGCTACAACGGGCCGTACGTGGCGGGTCTGGTGACGCTGTCTACGCTGCTGGGGGTGGTGAGCCTGCCGTTCGCGCTGGCGCTGCCGCGCTAGGCAGCATCGGCCCCGGCACCTTGCGCAAGCCCCCACGCCACATGCTCGCGCACCAGCGCGCTCGCATCGTCCGCGCGCGTGGCCAGTGCCTCGGCGGCGCCCCGTTCGCCGGCGCGCAGTGCATTGCCGAGCGCCACGGCGATGTTGCGCAGCCACCGCTCGTGGCCGATGCGACGAATCGGGCTGCCTTCGGTGCGGCGCAGGAACTCGTCCTCTGTCCAGGCGAAAAGCGATGCCAGCGACTGGCCCGTGAGGCCGTCGCGCGCATCGAAGTCGGGCAGCACGCTCTTCTTCGCGAACTTGTTCCAGGGACAGGTCAGTTGGCAGTCGTCGCAGCCGTAGATGCGGTTGGCCATGAGCGGGCGCAATTCGAGCGGGATCGCGCCGGCATGCTCGATGGTCAGGTACGAGATGCAGCGCCGCGCATCGAGCCGATGGGGCGCGACGATGGCCTTCGTCGGGCACACGTCGATGCAGGCGCTGCAGCTACCGCAATGCGCGCTCACGGGGTCGCTCTGGGGCAGCGCCATGTCGACGTAGATCTCCCCCAGAAAGAACATCGAGCCAGCGTCGCGGTCGAGCACCAGCGTGTGCTTGCCGCGCCAGCCCTGGCCGCTGCGCGAGGCGAGCTCGGCCTCCAGCACCGGTGCCGAGTCGGTGAAGGCGCGGTGCCCGAAAGGCCCCACTTCCTCGGCGATGCGCTCGGCCAGCTTGGCGAGCCGCGTGCGCATCACCTTGTGATAGTCGCGGCCACGCGCATACAGCGAGACGATCGCCTCGCCGGGACGCGAAAGCCGATCGAACTCGATCGCCTGCCACTCGCCCTCCGGCGTGTCGCGCGCCAGGTAGTCCATGCGCGCCGTGATCACGCTCACGGTGCCCGGTACCAGCTCGGCCGGCCGCGCGCGGCGCGTGCCGTGCGCGGCCATGTATTTCATCTCGCCATGGAACCCATGGGCCAGCCATTGCATCAGACCGGCCTCGGCGCTCGACAGATCGACGCCCGCGATTCCTATTTGGGAGAATCCGAGTTCCCGGGCCAAGGCCTGAATACGAGCAACGAGTGGATGGCTGACGATCACTTGCCGATTGTAGAAACGCAGAAGACCCAGAACGCCGGCCGCACGCTGCAATGGCGGAGCGAGGACGACACCGCCGCCTTTGCGCGCGCCCTCGCCGCCGCGCCGGCGCTGCGCGATGCTTTCGTCGCACTGCACGGCGACCTCGGCGCCGGCAAGACCACCTTCGTGCGCCACCTGCTGCGTGCGCTCGGCATCGAGGGCCGCATCAAGAGCCCGACCTACGCCGTGGTCGAGCCGCACGAGGCGCCCGACGGGCTCGCCATCTTTCACTTCGACTTCTACCGGTTCAACGACCCGCGCGAATGGGAGGACGCGGGCTTCCGCGACATCTTCGCCGGGCCCGGACTCAAGCTCGCCGAATGGCCCGACAACGCCGCCGGCCATATACCGGCTGCCGACCTCGCTATTAAAATAGAAGCAATGACCGACGACACCCGCCACGTGACCCTTCTTGCGAACACCCCCCGCGGCAGCGCCCTGCTGGCGCAGACCGGCGCATGAAGGCGAGCGGGCTGAAGCGGCGCGTGCTGCTGCAGGGCGGCAGCATCGCGCTGATGCTCGGCGTGCACCAGATCGCGCGCGGCGCCACCATCCTCGCGGTGCGCGTGTGGCCCGCGGCCGACTACACGCGCGTGACCATCGAATCCGACGCGCGGCTCAAGTCGCAGCAACTGGTGGTCGGCAGCCCGCCGCGGCTGGCGGTCGACATCGAGGGCATCGACCTCAATCCCGAGCTGCGCGAACTCGTCGGCAAGATCAAGCCCGGCGATCCCTACATCAACGGACTGCGCGTGGGCCAGAACGCACCGAAGGTGGTGCGCATCGTGTTCGACCTGAAGCAGGCGGTGGTGCCGCAGGTCTTCTCGCTCGCGCCGATCGCTTCGTACAAGCACCGGCTCGTGCTCGACCTGTACCCCGAGCAGCCCGTCGACCCGATGGAGGCGCTGATTGCCGAACGCCTGCGCGACGCCCCGCGCGGACGCGGCAACGGCAGCAACAACGACGCCGCGGTTGCAGCGTCGCCCCCGGCCGCGCCCTACGCCGGCTACACCGGCCTGGCCCCCGACGGCGGGCCACCGATCCTCGTGCGGCCGTCGCCGAACGTGCCCGCACCGCCGCTGCCCCGTGCGCCGGTTCCGCCGCCGGTGCCTGTGCCGGTCATGCCGGCACCGCGCCCGCCCACCGTGGCCGATGCGCCACGGCAGGCCGATCCGCTCGGCGAACTGATGGCCCAGCAGGCCACGCGGCCCGCGCCTCCGGCACCGCCTGCGCCTTCTTCACGCCCTCCCGCGGCGCCGCCACCCGTGGCCGTGGCGCGCGGCGGGGCCACCGCGAACCGCACCGACCGCATCATCATCGTGGCGCTCGATCCCGGCCACGGTGGCGAAGACCCGGGCGCCATCGGTCCCAACGGCACGCGCGAAAAAGACATCGTGCTGCAGATCGCGCACCGGCTGCGCGACCGCATCAACGCGAGCAGCGTCAACGGCAACCCGATGCGCGCCTTTCTCACGCGCGATGCCGACTTCTTCGTGCCGCTGCGCGTGCGGGTCGACAAGGCGCGCCGCGTGCAGGCCGACCTCTTCGTGAGCATCCATGCCGACGCATTCACCACGCCCGCCGCGCGGGGCGCGAGCGTGTTTGCGCTGAGCCAGAGCGGCGCGTCGAGCAGCGCCGCGCGCTGGCTCGCCAACAAGGAGAACGATGCCGACAAGGTCGGCGGCGTGAACGTCGGCAACCACGACGCGCAGGTGCAGCGCGCATTGCTCGACATGAGCACCACGGCCCAGATCAACGACAGCCTCAAGCTCGGCGGCGCGATGCTCGGCGAGATCCGCGGCATCGGCGCGCGGCTGCACAAGCCCCACGTCGAGCAGGCCGGCTTCGCGGTGCTGAAGGCTCCCGACATCCCGAGCGTGCTGGTCGAGACGGCGTTCATCAGCAACCCCGAGGAAGAGGCCAAGCTGCGCAGCGCAAGCTACCAGGAAGACCTTTCCGATGCGCTGATGCGCGGCATCCAGCGCTACTTTGCGCAGAACCCGCCACTCGCGCGCAGCCGGCAGCTCTGAGGGTGCGCCCGCCCTGCCGTCCCACGCTGGGCGGGCCGGCAGACCGCACACCCATGCGCGGCAGACTCCTACACGGGGCGAATGCGACTTTTGCGCATGATGAGTCCATCACTCTAGAAAGGTGGACATCATGATGAAGGCACGAATCTGGGTCACCGCTGCGGCGGCTACCACGGTCATGGCGCTGGCGGGCTGCGCGTCCGGCCCCAACCAGAACCTGGGCACCGGCATCGGCGCGCTCGGCGGCGCGGCCGTGGGGCATGCCATCGGCGGCAACACCGGCGCCACATTGGGCGGCGCGGCCATTGGCGGCGTCATCGGCAATCAGGTGGGCCGCAACGTCGACGAACGCAACTACTACAACCAGCAGCAGCAACAGGCCTACCCGCCGGGCACCTACTATCCGAACAACGGCCCGCGCTACTGAGCACGGCCGGCCTTGAAAAAGCGCGCCGCCGGCGCGCTTTTTTTTGCGCGTGCTCAGGCCTTCGAGGGAAGCGCCGCGCGCGCCTTCTCGGCGCGCGACGCACGCCAGGCACCGAAGATCGCGAGCACGCCCGGCACGAAGATCAGCGCCCAGATGATCTTGTCGAGGTGCTCGCGCACGAACGGCAGGTTGCCGAAGAAGTAGCCGGCGGTGGCGATGCCGAGCACCCAAATCAGCGCGCCGACCACGTTGTACATGGTGAACTTCGCGCGGTTCATCTCGGCCACCCCGGCCACGAACGGCGCAAAGGTGCGGATGAAGGGCATGAAGCGGGCCAGGATGATCGTGACGCCGCCGTAGCGCTCGTAGAACGCGTGGGCCTGATCGAAGGCCTTGCGGTTGAAGATGCGCGAGTTCTCCCACTTGAACACCTTCGGCCCAAAGTAGCGTCCGATGCTGTAGTTGCATTGGTCGCCGAGGATCGCCGCCGCGATAAGGATCGCGCAGGCCAGCGGATAGCTCATGAACCCCGCGCCGCACAGTGCACCCACGATGAAGAGCAGCGAGTCGCCGGGCAGGAACGGCATCACCACCACGCCGGTCTCCACGAACACGATCACGAAGAGCAGCGCGTAGACCCAGGGGCCGTATGCGATGACGAAGGCCTCGAGGTGCTTGTCGACGTGCAGGATGAAGTCGACGAGAAAGCTGATGATTTCCATGGTCGCGGATTATCCTTGCTGCGCGCCGCCCGGCGTTCCATGATGAATTCGGAGATCCCAAATGACAGGTCGATACATCCGCGTCGATGCCCGTGACGGCAGCGGCACCTTCCGCGCCTACCTTGCAACGCCAGAGGCCGGCAGCGGCCCCGGTCTCGTGATCGCACAAGAAATTTTTGGCATCAACCACACGATGCGTGAGGTTGCCGACTACTACGCCGAGGAAGGCTACGTGGCCCTGGTGCCCGACTTGTTCTGGCGCCAGGAGCCCGAGGTGGAGCTCGGCTACAGCGAGGCCGACTGGCAGCGCGCGTTCGGTTTCTATCAGGGGTTCGACGAGGCCAAGGGCATGGAAGACATTCAGTCGAGCCTCGACGCGCTGCGCGCATTGCCCGAAGTGGATGGCGGCAAGGCCGGCGTGCTCGGCTTCTGCCTCGGCGGCAAGCTCGCCTACCTTGCAGCCTGCCGCACCGATGCGGACGTGGCGGTGGGCTACTACGGCGTGGGCATCGATGCCGCGCTCGACGAGGCCGAGCGCATCCGCCGGCCGCTCATGCTGCACATCGCCGAGCTCGACAAGTTTTGCCCGCCCGAAGCCCGCGAGCGCATCGCGCAGGCGCTGGCCGGCCGCCCCGGCGTGACGCTGCATGTCTATCCGGGCATGGACCATGCGTTTGCACGCACCGGCGGCGAGCATTTCCACAAGCCTTCGGCGCTCATGGCGCACGAGCGCAGCATCGCCGCGCTCAAGGCCGCGATCGGCCCGCACCACGACCTGTCGGCACTCTGGGACAAGCACTGCGAATACGAGTTCGGCACGCGCAACGTCGACCACACCATGTCGACCATGGTCGCCGAGCCCTACGTGAACCACATTCCCACCATGACCGGCGGCGTGGGCTACAAGGCGCTGCACGCGTTCTACAGCAACCATTTCGTCAACAGCAATCCGCCCGACACCACGCTGACATCGATCTCGCGTACCGTCGGCGCCACGCAGGTAGTCGACGAGCTGCTGTTCAGCTTCACGCACACCACCGAGATCCCGTGGATGCTGCCGGGCGTGGCGCCGACGGGGCGGCGCGTCGAGGTGCCGCTGCTCGCCGTCATCAAGTTCCGCGGCAACAAGCTCTACCACGAGCACATCTACTGGGACCAGGCCAGCGTGCTGGTGCAGGTCGGCCTGCTCGACCCCGCGCTGCTGCCGGTGGCCGGCGTCGAGACGGCGCGCAAGCTGCTCGACGAGACGCTGCCGTCGAACACGTTGCTGACGCGGGGCTGAAAGGGCATCTGCCCCGCCGCCGGGAAGCGGGTGGCTGCGCTTCTAGAATGCCGCTCGTGAGTGCACTTCCCGCTGTTATCCCCCCTGCTTCCGAACGCCGGCCGATCCGCGAGCTTCCCGACGAGCTGATCAGCCAGATCGCCGCCGGCGAAGTCGTCGAGCGCCCGGCCTCGGTGGTGCGCGAGCTGCTCGACAACGCGCTCGATGCCGGCGCGCGACAGGTCACGGTGCGGCTGGCCTCGGGCGGCGTGCGGCTGATCTCGGTCGAGGACGACGGCCTGGGCATTCCGCGCGAAGAACTTACGGTGGCGCTGCGGCGCCACGCCACCAGCAAGATCGCGAGCCTGAACGACCTCGAGACGGTCGGCACGATGGGCTTTCGCGGTGAAGCGCTGGCGGCCATCAATGCCATTGCCGACCTCAGCATCCTGTCGCGCTTTGCCGGCACCGACAGCGCCTTCGCGCTCGACGGCCGCACCGGCGAGCTGCGCCCGGTGGCGCGCGCCGTGGGCACCACGGTCGAAGTGCGCGAACTCTTCTTCGCCACGCCCGCGCGCCGCAAGTTCCTGAAAACCGATGCCACCGAGCTGGCGCACTGCATCGATGCGGTGCGCCGCCATGCGCTCGCGCGCGCCGAGGTCGGTTTCTCGGTCTGGCACGACGGCAAGCTCGTCGAGCAGTGGCGCGCGGCCGAGCGGCGCGAACAGCGGCTTGCCGACGCGCTGAGCGACGAGTTCGTCGCGCAGAGCGTGGCGGTCGAGCACCTGGGCGGCACGGTGCGCGTGGTCGGCCGCGCCGGCATCCCCGACGCAGCACGCTCGCGCGCCGACCAGCAATTCTTCTACGTCAACGGCCGATTCGTGCGCGACAAGGTGCTGTCGCACGCGGTGCGCAGCGCCTACGAAGACGTGCTGCACGGCCAGCGCCAGCCGGTCTACGTGCTGTTCCTTGAGATCGATCCCGCGCGCGTCGACGTGAACGTGCACCCGACCAAGATCGAGGTGCGCTTTCGCGACGGCCGCGAGGTGCACCAGGCGGTGCGCCATGCGATCGAGGACGCGCTCGCGGCGCCGCGCGCGGGCGATGCCGCCGTGGCATCCGGGGCGGCGACCGCCACGCCCTTCTTCCTGAAGCAGCCCGTCCCCGCCAGCGGCGAGAACTGGACCCAGCCGGCCATCAATTTCAGGGCCGCCGAGCGCGGCGCCGGCGACTTCGAGGCCATGTGGCCGCGGCGCACCGGCCAGGACGAGGCGGCGCCGGCAATTCCGTTCCGCGCCCCGGTGGGGCTGTCGATGACGCCCGAAGCACCCGCGGCCGCCACCAGCGAGCAGGCCTGGCCGCTCGGCCGCGCGCTCGCGCAGCTGCAGGGCATCTACATCCTGGCCGAGAACAGCCAGGGGCTGGTGGTGGTCGACATGCATGCGGCGCATGAGCGGATCGTCTACGAGCGTCTCAAGTCGCAGCTCGACGGCGCCGCCATCACGAGCCAGCCGCTCCTGATCCCGGCCACCTTCGCGGCCACGCCGCAGGAAGTGGCGACCGCCGAGGCCTGCGCCGCGGTGCTGCCCACGCTGGGCCTGGAAATCACGCCGTTCTCGCCACGCACCCTGGCGGTGCGCGCGGTGCCCGGAACGCTGGCGGACGGTGACCCGGTCGAGCTCGCGCGCAGCGTGCTCGCCGAACTGGCGCAGCACGACGCCAGCACCGTGGTGCAGCGGGCGCAGAACGAACTGCTCTCGACCATGGCCTGCCACGGCGCGGTGCGCGCCAACCGCAAGCTCACCATCGACGAGATGAACGCCCTGCTGCGCCAGATGGAAGCCACCGAGCGCTCGGACCAGTGCAACCACGGCCGGCCGACCTGGCGCCAGCTGTCGGTCCGCGAACTCGACGCTCTGTTCCTGCGCGGTCGGTAACCCTGTTACAAATTGTTGAGGGTTTTTCCGGAGATTTCGCCGTCATCCGGGGTCCGGGCACGGGCGTTGCATGTGAGGACCAAAGTGTCGATGAACACTTTGGCAGGGGGAGGCCTGGAACGCAATGTCGGCGTGTTCCAGGAAGAAAGTGCATGAACTTTCCGCCGGCTTCGTTGTCTGTCCCTTGCCCATGAAACGCTGGTCCCTGTTTGCCTCCGTTATTTCGCTTTGCGCCCTTTTGGCCGCCGGCTGCTCCACGTTCGACGAACAACAACGCGAATGGATCTTCCAGCCCAGCGACCGCAGCTGGGGCAACAGCGCCAGCATGACCTCGGGCATGCAGGACGTCTGGATCGACTTCCAGTCGTCCATCACCGGCGAACCCGCGCGGCTGCACGGCCTCTGGCTCGGCGGCGAACCCGAGACCACCGACCGCCCCGTGATGCTGTACCTGCATGGCGCGCGCTACAACGTGGCCGGTTCGGCCCCGCGCATCCAGCGCATGCACGAACTGGGCTTCTCGGTGCTCGCGATCGACTACCGCGGCTTCGGCAAGAGCACCAAGGGCCTGCCGTCCGAGGAATCCGCCCGCGAAGACGCCCGCGCGGCCTGGACCTGGCTCGCCGCGCGCCATCCGAAGCAGCACCGCTTCATCTTCGGCCACTCGCTCGGCGGCGCGATCGGCATCGACCTCGCCTCGCGCGTGGACGACGAAAGCGGCACCGTGGTCGAGAGCACCTTCACCTCCATCGCCGACGTGGTGAGCAGCTTCAAGTGGGGCTGGCTGCCGTTCGGCCCGTTCATCACGCAGCGCTTCGAGGCCATCAACAAGGTCAGGGACATCGGCGCGCCGCTGCTGGTGGTGCACGGCACCGCCGACAGCCTCATCAATCCCACGCTGGGCCGCAAACTCTACGAAGCGGCCACCGTGCCGAAGCTGTTCGTGCTGGTCGAAGGCGGTTCGCACCACAACACCAACTCGATTGGCGCGGCGCAATACCGCTCCGCGCTCACGCAGCTGTTCCGCATGAACCCCGAAGCCACGTTCGCGCGTGCGCCGCGGCCGCAGCCGGTGCTGCCGCCGGCGAACCGCATCGATGCCGACGGTTCGCAGCCCGAAGTGCAGACCAAGGCCCCGCAGACGGGCGCGCAGGCGATCTGAGCCCCGACGGCAGGCGCTGCCCTGCCGCGGCACCGCGGATTTGGTTGTTTGCTACCCTCGGGCGCTTATGCCGCCTTCCGTCGCCGTCTCCGGCCGCCCCGAACCCTTGAAGTACATCGCGCTGGCCGGGCCCACGGCATCGGGCAAGACCGCCGCCGCGCTCGCGCTCGCGCGCCGGCTTCCGGTGGAGATCGTCAGCGTCGACTCGGCGCTGGTCTACCGCGGCATGGACATCGGCACCGCGAAGCCGAGCGACGACGAATTGCGCGCCGTGCCGCACCACCTGATCGACATCCTCGACCCGGGCGAGCGCTACAGCGCCGCGGCCTTCGTCGCCGACGCCACCCGGCTCATCGGCGAGATCCGCGCGCGCGGCGCGCTGCCGCTGCTGGTGGGCGGCACCATGCTGTACTTCAAGGCGCTGTTCGACGGCATCGATGCGATGCCCGCGGCCGACCCCGCGGTGCGCGCGCGCATCGACGCCGAGGCCGCGGCGCTCGGCTGGCCCGCAATGCACGCGCGGCTCGCCGAGGTCGATCCGGCCACCGCCGCGCGGCTCGCGCCGCAGGACAGCCAGCGCATCCAGCGCGCGCTCGAAGTGTGGGAAAGCAGCGGCCAGCCGCTGTCGCGCTTTCATGCGGGTGCCCACAAGACCACGCCCGCGGCCAAAGGCGGGCGCCTGTTCTCGCTCGAACCCGCCGACCGGGGCTGGCTGCATGCCCGCATAGCCGAGCGCTTCGACGCCATGCTGGCCGCGGGCTTCCTCGACGAGGTGCGCGCGCTGCGCGCACGCGGCGACCTCTCGCCCGAGCTGCCGTCGATGCGCTGCGTCGGCTATCGCCAGGCTTGGGAAATGCTCGATGTACTCGATGCGCTCGATGCCGCCGCAATGCAGGCCCTGCGTGAACGCGGCATTGCCGCCACGCGCCAGCTCGCCAAGCGGCAGATCACCTGGCTGCGCAGCATGCCGCAGCGCACCGTGATCGCCTGCGATGCGCCCGGCGCCACCGAAGCGGCCGTGCAATGCATGGCAGAGGCGATCGAAATATGACCCTGCGCATCACCGACCTCGGCAAGCGTTATGGCGACGTGGCCGTCTTCGAGCATGTGACGCTCACCATCGCGCCCGGCGAGTTCGTCGCGATCGTCGGCGAGTCGGGCGTCGGCAAGTCGACGCTGCTCAACTGCATGGCCGGCCTCGATCGCTGGGACACCGGCACGGTGCGGCATGGCGAGACCGACATTGGCGCGCTCGACGGCGAAGCCTGCGCGCTGTGGCGGCGCAGGCATGTGGGCTTCGTGTTCCAGGCCTTCCATGTGCTGCCGCACCTCGACGTGGCGCAGAACGTGTCGCTGCCGCTGATGCTGCTGGGCGCTGCGCGCGACGAAGGTCGCGTTGCGCAGATGCTCGAGGCGGTCGGCCTCGCGGGCATGGGCGCACGGCTGCCGCAGACGCTGTCGGGCGGCCAGTTGCAACGCGTGGCGATCGCGCGCGCGCTGGTGCACCGCCCTGCGCTGCTGCTGGCCGACGAGCCCACGGGCAACCTCGACCCCTCGACCGCGGCCCGGGTGATGGAACTGCTCGTGCGCCAGACCCGCGAGCATGGCGCCTCGCTGGTGCTGGTGACGCACTCGGAGAGCGCCGCGGCGCGTGCCGACCGCCTGCTGCACCTCACGGCCAGCGGCATTCGCGCCTGAAGATCAGCGCGCGATCAGCGACGCGAAGCGCGCCAGGTCGACGTTGCCACCGCTCACCACGATGCCCACGCGCTGCCCTTCGATCGCCTTGCCCGCGGCGATGGCGCCGGCAAAGGCCAGGCAGCCGGTCGGCTCCACCACCATCTTCATGCGCTCGGCGAAGAAGCGCATCGCCTCGACCAGCTGGTCGTCGGTCACCGTGAAGATGTCGTCCACGTCGCGGCGGATGATGCCGAAGGTGTATTCGCCCAGGTGCTGCGTCTGCGCGCCGTCGGCAATGGTCCGCGGCGTCTCGATGTGCACGATGCGGCCCGTGCGGAACGACTGCTGCCCGTCGCTGCCGGCCTCGGGCTCGACGCCGTAGACCTTGCAGGCCGGCGCCAGCGCGCGCGCCGACAGCGCCGAACCCGACAGCAGCCCGCCGCCGCCGAGGCAGACGAAGAGCTGGTCGAGCGGACCGCTCTCCTCGATCAGTTCCTTCACCGCGGTGCCCTGGCCCGCGAGCACGTCCGGATGGTCGTAGGGCGGGATCATCGTCATGCCGCGCTCCTCGGCGAGGCGCTTCGTCAGCGCCTCGCGGTCTTCGGTGAAACGGTCGTAGGTCACCACTTCGGCACCGTAGCCGCGCGTGGCCGCGACCTTCGCGGCGGGCGCGTCCAGGGGCATCACGATCACGGCCGGCATCGACAGCAGCCGCGCCGACAGCGCGATCGCCTGCGCATGGTTGCCCGACGAGAACGCGATCACGCCGCCCTTGCGCTGGGCCGCGTCGAACTTCGACAACGCGTTGAAGGCGCCGCGGAACTTGAACGCGCCCATCCGCTGGAAGTTCTCGCACTTGAAGAAGAAGCTGGCGCCCCAGCGTTCATCGGCCGTGCGCGAACGCAGCACGGGCGTGCGATGGGCATGGCCTTCGAGCCGCGCGGCCGCGGCGGTGACGTCGTCGTAGGTGGGAAGTGGCTGCATGCGCGCAGCTTAGCCGGTTGCATTTTCTTTCAGCGGGGATGGGTGAAAACCCGCTGGGCGAGGCCATGCCGGGCTCTGTACTCTGTATACAGACTTCAGGAACCTTCCATCGCCATGCCCGCCCAGCTCGTCAGCATCGAAGCCGCGCCCGACCTCGTCGACCAGGTCTATCGCGCCCTGCTCGGCGCCATCAGCAGCGGCGAACTCGCGCCCGGCGAGCGGCTCACGCAGGAAGACATCGCCCAGCGGCTCGCGGTGTCGCGACAGCCGGTGCTGCAGGCGCTGCGCCTGCTCAAGAAGGACGGCTTCGTGCACGACGCACCGGGACGCGGCGTGCTCGTGGCGCCGCTCGATGCCGAGTGGACGAAGAAGGTCTACCAGGTGCGCGGCGCGCTCGACGTGCTGGCCGCCCGGCTCGCGGCGGGCGAGCGCTTCGTCATCGATCCGAAGCTCATGCAGCGCGGCCGCCGCGCCGCGCGCGGGCGCAACGTCGAAGCCATGATCGACGCCGACATGGCCTTTCACCAGGCGATCTACGACGCCTCGGGCAACCCGCTGATCGGCCAGAGCGCCGGCCAGCACTGGCGCCACCTGCGCCGCGCGATGGGCGCGGTGCTGCAGGCCGAGCCGCAGCGCGAATCGCTCTGGGATGAGCATGAAGCCATTGCCGCGGCGATTGCGGCGGGCGATGCCGACCTGGCCGCGCGCCTGAGCGAAGCGCATGTGGCCCAGGCGAGCGAGGCGCTCGGCCGCCGGCTCGCCGAACAGCTTGCGCGCGGCAAGGCCGCCGCGCCCTCTTCCCGAAACCCCACCCCCCAAGGAGACACCGCATGAAGCTGACACCCGAGCAACGCGCACAGTTCGAGCGCGAGGGTTACCTGTTCTTTCCCGGCCACTTCTCGGCCGAAGAGATCGGCGTGCTGACCGATGCCGTGCCCGCGCTCTACAGCCGGCGCGAGGCCTTCAACGTGCGCGAGAAGGGATCGGACGCGGTGCGCACCAATTTCGCGGCCCACATGATCAGCGAACCGTTCGCGAAGCTCGCGCGCCATCCGCGCATGGTCCGCCCGGTGCGCGATCTCTTCGAGGAGGAGGTCTACATGCACCAGTTCAAGATCAACGGCAAGATGGCCTTCGAGGGCGACGTGTGGCAATGGCACCAGGACTACGGCACCTGGCTCAACGACGACCTGATGCCCACCGAGCGCGCGATGAACGTCGCGATCTTTCTCGACGAGGTGACCGAGCACAACGGGCCGCTGATGTTCATTCCGGGCAGCCACAAGAAAGGCGTGGTCGATGCGAAGCACGACCTCACGACGACGAGCTATCCGCTCTGGACGGTGGACAACGACCTGATCCGGCAGCTGGTCGAGCGCGCCGGCGGCACGCAGGGCGGCATCGTTTCGCCGAAGGGCCCGGCCGGTTCGATGATCCTGTTCCACAGTTGCCTGGTGCATGCCTCGGGCAGCAACCTGTCGCCGTTCAACCGGGTGGCGGTGTACCTGAGCCTGTGCGCGGTCAGCAACCACATCCGCCGCCACAAGCGCCCCGAATTCATCGCGCACCGTGACTTCGCGCCGATCGAGATGCTGCCCGACGACTGCCTGCTGAAGCCCTACCCCGTCGACCTGCCCTGGAAGAACGGCCTGCCCGAGAGCGCGCTGGCGACCTCGCTCGAGGTGCGCGACACCGTGGAGGCCTGACCCCATGAGCCTCTACACCCGCCTGCAGCAACGCGAAGCCGAAGGCCGCCCGATCCGCATCGGCCTGATCGGCGCCGGCAAGTTCGGCTCGATGTACCTGGCGCAGATTCCGCGCACCCCCGGCGTGCAGCTGGTGGCCATTGCCGACCTCTCGCCCACCGCGGCGCGCGCCAATCTCGCGCGCGTCGGCTGGCAGCCCGAGCGCAGCGCCGCGCGCTCGGTGGCCGAAGCGCTGGACACCGGCAGCACCTGGGTCACCGACGACTGGCAGGCGGTGACGCGCGAGCCCTCGATCGACATCGTGGTCGAATGCACCGGCCACCCGGTGGCGGCGGTCGACCATTGCCTCGACGCGTTCGCGCATGGCAAACACGTGGTCAACGTGACGGTCGAGGCCGATGCCTTCTGCGGCCCGCTGCTCGCGCGCCGCGCGCAGCAGGCCGGCGTGGTGTATTCGCTCGCCTTCGGCGACCAGCCCGCGCTGATCTGCGACCTCGTGGACTGGGCGCGCACCTGCGGTTTTCCGGTGGTGGCGGCCGGGCGCGGCCACAAATGGCTGCCGCACTTCAGCGAATCGACGCCCGAGACGGTCTGGGGAAACTACGGCCTCACGCCCGAACAGGCGCAGCGCGGCGGGCTCAACCCGAAGATGTTCAACAGCTTTCTCGACGGCTCCAAGCCCTCGATCGAAAGCTCGGCCGTGGCCAATGCCACCGGCCTCGGCGTGCCGTCGGACGGCCTGCTCTATCCGCCCGCGAGCGTGGAAGACATCCCCTTCGTCACGCGGCCGAAGAGCGAAGGCGGCGTGCTCGAACGCAAGGGCATGGTCGAGGTGGTTTCCTCGCTCGAGGCGGACGGCCGCCGCATTCCCTACGACATCCGCATGGGCGTGTGGGTCACCGTCGAGGCTGAGACCGACTACATCAAGAACTGCTTCGAGGAATACAACGCCCACACCGACCCGAGCGGACGCTACTTCACGCTCTACAAGCGCTGGCACCTGATCGGCCTCGAGGTCGGCATGTCGGTGGCCAGCGTGGCACTGCGCGGCGAGGCCACGGGCGTGGCCACCTGCTGGAATGCCGACGTGGTCGCCACCGCCAAGCGCGACCTCTCGCCCGGCGAGATGCTCGACGGCGAAGGCGGCTACACCGTCTGGGGCAAGCTGCTGCCCGCCGAACGCTCGCTCGGCTTGGGAGGCTTGCCGCTCGGCCTCGCGCACGACGTGAAGGTGGTGCGCCCGGTGAAGAAGGGCCAGAGCCTCTGCTGGGCCGACGTGGCGATCGACACCACCACCGCCGCCTACCGGTTGCGCAGCGAGCTCGAGGCGATGTTCGCCCCGGCCGGAGGAGCGGCGCGGGCGGCATAGGCGACGGGAGAGACGTCTCCCAGGGCAATCGGCCTTGCGCCGCCGGCGCGGCAGTCGAAGAATGGCGCAGAGCGATCCACCGGATCGCTTTGGAGGAAGGGTTGCACCATGCAGTCTGATCCCGCCACGGCCGCCCGCCAGTCCCATGGCCGGCTGCTCGCCATCCTTGCCGTGCGCACCCGCGACATCGCCGGTGCCGAGAACGCGCTGGCCGAAGCCTTCGCGCGCGCGCTCGAACGCTGGCCCGCCGACGGGGTGCCGGGCCGGCCCGACGCCTGGCTGCTCGGTGTGGCGCGCAACCGCCGGCTCGACGCCTGGCGCCACACGCGATCGCAGGACGACGCCACGCGCGCGCTGCTGCTCCTGGCCGGCGAGACCGACACCGCCGAGGCCGAGCACCGCGACCTGCCCGATGAGCGACTGCGGCTGTTGTTCGCCTGTGCGCATCCCGCGGTCGATGCCGCCGCACGCACGCCGCTGATGCTGCAGGCCATGCTCGGCGTCGACATCGCGCGCATGGCCGGTGCCTTTCTTGCCGCGCCGGCCACGCTGGCCCAGCGATTGAAGCGCGCCAAGGCGCAGCTGCGCGGCATCGCCGATGCATTCGAACGCCCTGCGCCACGCGAACTGCCGCAGCGGCTGCAGGATCTGCTCGACGCCATCTACGCGGCCTACGGCAGCGGCTGGGACGATGTCGACGGGGCCGATGCGCGGCCCGCCGGGCTCACGGCCGAAGCCATCGAACTGGGCCGCATGCTGTGCGGTCTGCTGCCCGACGAACCCGAGCCGCTGGGCCTGCTCGCGCTGATGCTGTTCTGCGAAAGCCGCGCCGCCGCGCGCCGCAGCGACAGCGGCGCCTACGTGCCGCTCGACCAGCAGGACACCGCCCGCTGGGACCCCGGCCTGCTCGCCGAGGCCGAGCACAGCCTGGGCCGCGCGTCGGCCCTGCAGCGCACGGGCGCCTACCAGCTCGAGGCCGCCATCCAGTCGGCCCATTGCGAGCGCCGCGTTGGCGCGCTGGTGTCCGGCGAAGCGCTGGTGTCGCTCTACGAAAGCCTGCTTGCGCTGCGGCCCGGCATCGGCGCGCAAGTGAGCCTGGCCTGTGCGCTCGCGAAGGCACGCGGACCCGAGGCGGGGCTGCGCGCGCTCGACGCCCTGCCCGCCGGCGACGTGTCGAACTACCAGCCTTTCTGGGCCGCACGCGCGCACCTGCTCGCGGCCGGCGGTGCGCGCGCCGCCGCGCGGCAGGCCTTTGAACGTGCGATCGGGCTCAGCGCGGATGCTGCGGTGCGGGCCTACCTGGGCGCGCTGGCACAACGGCTGTGAAGGCCCGCCGGCCTACTCGCGTGCCGACGCTGCGTCCTTCACACGCCGGCCCGTGATTTCGCTGCCGCCCTGCGCCAGCGTCACACCGACGATCGCGCCGCCCTCACGCCGGAACACGACCTGCGCGCCGATTTCGCCCACCACGAAGCGGTCACCACCCACGGGCTTGAGCGGGTTGTAGCCGCGCCCGCTCTCGCGCACCAGCAGGCGGCCGTCGCGCACGGTGAACTCGAGCGACTTGCCGGGGCTCACGCGGTATTCGCCGCGGTACTGCGCGAGCGCCGCGGCATCGACGGGCATCTCGTCCGCCGCCACCGGATAGCGGCTCTTGCCGATCGCGAGCATCACGCGCTGCAGCGGCGCGCGCGTGTTGCTGGCCAGCAGGATCATGGCCTCACCGGTGTCGGGCGCGAGCAGCCACAGCGTGCGGTAGCCCTCGGTGACGCCCGCGTGGTAATAAGTGCGGCGCTCGCCCTCGCGTCCGCGCACCATCACCGCATAGCCGATCTCGGCACCCTCGTAGCGCGCCAGCGGCGTGAGCAGGCGCTCGGCGGCCGGGCCCAGCGGGCCGCGCGCGCCGGCCAGGATCGCGCGGCTGAAGCGCAGCATGTCGGCCGCGGTGGAGCGCAGCGCGGCCACGGGCGCATAGGCCTTCATGTCGAGCAGCGGCCGACGCCGGTCGCCCGCGAACGCAGGCGCCATGCGCGACGCCTTGTCGCCGAGCAGCACCACGGTGTCGTTCATGCCCAGCGGCTCGGTGATGCGCGCGCGCACAAGCTCGCCCCAGGTGGTCTGGTAGCGCTCGGCCACCAACTGGCCGACCAGCGCCATGCCGAGGTTGCTGTAGCTGCCAGCGCAGGGCGGCGCCGGACCGGTGAGCGTGATGCGGGCCAGCGCCTCGTAGAGCGCCTGGCGTTCGAGCGCACGCATCTGCGACGCGAGCGCCGGGCCGCGTGCCACGCCATCGGCCATCACCGGCATGCAGCCGGTGTGCGTCACCAGCTGGCGCAGCGTGATCGAAGCCACGGCCGGCGGCAGCGACGCGACCTTCCCCGCGAGCAGCCGGCCCAGGTTGTCGTCGAGCCGGAGGTCGCCGCGCTCGACGGCCTGCGCGAGCAGCAGGCCGGTGAAGACCTTGGTGACCGAGCCGATCTCAAACATCGGCTGCTCCGCGCCGTCGACCGGCACGGGTCGCGGGCCGTCCGACAGCGCCGGGTTGCGGGCCTCGCCGTAGCGCGCTTCGCCGCCACGCAGCAAGCCGACCACCACCGTGCCGCGCTCGCTGCCCAGGGCGGTGCGCGCGATCAGGGCCGGGTCGCTCGCGAGCGATAGCGCCGCCGCGCCCGCATCGGGTGCGGCGGGCGCCAACTGCGCGGAGGCGCCGGTAGCGAGCAGCCACGGCAGTGCGGCCAGCAGCGCCGCCAGCACGCGGCGGTGCGCGGAGAGAAAGCTCATCGTCGATTTCCGGGACATGGACAGGTGCCGCATGGTGCCACGCGCTCGGCGCGCCGGTCGGCCCGCCACAATGGCCCCATGCGCGCCTTGCTCACCACCTTCTCATGGCAGGAACTTCGCCATCACCCCTGGCGCAATGCGGCGGCGGTGCTCGCGGTGATGCTCGGCGTGGCGCTCGCGTTCTCGGTGCAACTCATCAATGCCTCGGCGCTCGACGAGTTCTCGAGCGCGGTGCGCTCGGTCAACGGCCAGCCCGACCTCGAAGTGCGCGCGGTGCAGGGCCGCTTCGACGAGGCCGTGTTCCCCCGGCTCGCGCAGCATCCGCAGGTGGTGCTCGCGAGCCCCGTGCTCGAGATCCAGGCCCTCGCGCTCGCGGGCGACGAGCGCCAGGTGCCGCTGCGCGTGGTCGGCGTCGACGCGCTGGCGCTCCCCACCATCGCGCCGGCACTGATGCCGCAGCCGCGCCCGAACGCGTCGCGCTTCGCGATGCTGGCGCCGGGCCATGTGTTCCTCAACGCCGCGGCGCGCAGTGCGCTGGGGCTCGCGCCCGAGGCCGCCGAGGGCGGCACCGAGACCGTGCGGCTGCGCAGCGGCAGCGGCGCCTGGCGCACGCTCGAGGTCGCGGGCCACGTCGCGGCTGGCGGCGCCGCGATCGCGGTGATGGACATCGGGGCCGCGCAGGACCTGTTCGACCGCCTCGGCCAGCTCAGCCGCATCGACCTGCGGCTCGCGCCCGGCACCGACGAGGCTTCGTTCACCGCCTCGCTCACCCAAACGCCGAGCGGGCCGGGCTGGCCCGCGGGCTTGCAGTTCGCCGAGCCGGGCGATGCGGCCGAGCGCGTGAGCAATCTCTCGCGCGCCTACCGCGTCAACCTCACCGTGCTGGCGCTGGTGGCGCTGTTCACGGGCGCGTTCCTGGTGTTCTCGGTGCTGGCACTCAGCGTTGCCAAGCGCGCGCAGCAGTTCGCGCTGCTCGGCGTGCTGGGCCTCACGCCGCGCGAGCGGCTGCGCCTGGTGTTGGCGGAATCTTTGCTGCTGGGCCTGGTCGGCAGCGTGGCCGGCCTCGCGCTGGGCACCGCGCTCGCCGCCTTCGCATTGCGGGTGCTCGGCGGCGACCTCGGCGGCGGGTACTTCGAAGGCGTGGCGCCGACGCTGCATTGGAACAGCGGCGCTGCGCTGCTGTACGGCGCGCTCGGCGTGGCCGCGGCGCTCGCAGGCGGCTGGTGGCCGGCACGCGCGGCGCAGGCGCTGCCCGAGGCGCAGACGCTCAAAGGGCTGGGCGCCGCGCCCACGCAGGGCAACAGCCACTGGCTCGCGCTCGGCCTGGTGGCCGCGGGCGCGCTGCTGGCCAACCTGCCGGCGATCGGCGGCATTCCGGTGGCGGCCTATGTGTCGGTGGGTTGCCTGCTGGTGGGCGGCATCACCGCCCTGCCCTGGTTCGTCGCGCTGCTCTACGACCGGCTGGCACCGATGTTCGCGCGCCGCCTGCTGCCGATGCTGGCCATCGAGCGCGCGCGCCGCATGCGCGGCACCGCGGCGGTGGCCGTGAGCGGCGTGGTCGCAAGCCTGAGTCTCGCGGTCGCGCTCACGGTGATGGTCGCGAGCTTCCGCGATTCGGTGACCCAGTGGCTCGACGTGGTGCTGCCGGCCGACCTGTACCTGCGCGCCGCATCGGGCAGCAGCGGCAGCGACACCGCGGCCTTCTCGCCGGCCTTCGTGCAGGCGCTCGGCCAGTTGCCGGGCGTGGCGCGCACCGGCACGCTGCGCACGCGATCGCTGCAGCTCGATCCCGCGCAGCCCGCGGTGACGCTGATCTCGCGCAGCCTCGACGGCGGCGCGGCGCAGGCGCTGCCGCTCACCGGGCCGGCGCTGCCGGTGCCCGCCGGGCAGATCGGCATCTACGTGAGCGAGCCGATGGTCGAGCTGCATGGCGCGAAGCCCGGTGCGCCGTATGCGCCGCTCGCGTCGGCGCTGGGCCGCGCGGGCCGGCCGGCGCCGCAGCCGTTCTTCGTGGCGGGCGTGTGGCGCGACTATGCGCGCCAGTTCGGCGCCATCGCGATGGATGCGCGCGATTTCGAGCGCCTCACCGGCGAGCGCGAGGTCAGCGACGTGTCGCTGTGGCTCGCGCCGGGCGCTTCGGAGGCCGCGGTGCAGGCGGCGGTCCGTGAGCTGGCTTCACGCCATGGTGCAGCGGGTGACGCCGGCATCGAGATCTCGTCGGTCGGTCAGATCCGGGCGACGTCGCTGCGCATCTTCGACCGCAGCTTCGCGGTGACCTACTGGTTGCAGGCCGTGGCCATTGCGATCGGCCTGTTCGGCATTGCCGCGAGCTTCAGCGCCCAGGTGCTGGCGCGGCGCAAGGAGTTCGGCCTGCTCGCGCACCTGGGCTTCACGCGGCGGCAGGTGCTGGCGGTGGTGGCGGGCGAAGGCGCGGCCTGGACCGCCATCGGCGCGGTGGCGGGGCTGGGCCTCGGGCTGGCGGTGTCGGTGGTGCTCGTAAAGGTGGTCAACCCGCAGAGCTTCCACTGGACCATGGACCTGCTGGTGCCGTGGGGACGGCTTGCGGCGCTGTGCGCGGCGGTGGTGGCCGCCGGCACCGTGACCGCCTGGCTCGCCGGCCGCGCCGCCGCGGGCAGCGACGCGGTGCTGGCGGTGAAGGAAGACTGGTAGGCTGGCCCGTTCAGCGCGCCGGCACCAGCTGGATGCGCTCGACCGTTTCCTTCTCGACCGCGCCGCGGCTGTAGAGCAGCGGCACGTACTTGCCTTCGAGCCACAGCGGCGCCAGGTCGCGGTAGTTCGGGCTGTCGGGATTGCCGGATTGCCCGGGCGTGTTGATGGCGCGCGAGGCGTCCCAGTTGCCCACGTCGAGCACCATGCGGAACGAGGCCCCCGAGGTGAGCTTGTAGTCGCTCGCGCGGTAACTCGCCGCCATCGGCGTGAACGCCGAGCCCGACATCGGCCAGCTGCCCACCTCGAGCTTGCTGCGCGTGGCCGCATCGACCACCGCCCCGAGCGGATGGCGGAACTCGGCGCGGTGCAGCGCGCCCCACTTCCAGGCCGCAGGATCGGGGCCGAGGCGGGCCGAAAGCTCCTGCATCGCCGCCGGCAGGGTGCCGAGCAGCAGTGCGTCGCGCTGCGCGGCGCTGACCCAGCCGGTGGGGTTCTCGAGCAGCAGGAGCATGCGCGTGTTGTCGCCGGGCGCGGCGAGCGCCGCGGCGGCATCGCCCGCGCCGGCCTTGATGACCGCTGCGCGCAGCGGCTTGCTGCTCCACACCTCGTAGAGCGCCGCGGCCGCGCTGTCGCGGTGCATGGTGCCGTCCCAGGCCTGCAGCATGCGCAGCGCCGCGGCGGTCAGCGCATCGTCGCTTCGCAGCGGCGCAAGCAGCTTGAGCAGGCGCTGCGCGGGCGTCGCGACGATGTCGTTCTGCATGCGCTCCGAGTCCTCGAGCGTGAAGCGCGAACCGGCAGCCGCCTTGGCCGCGAACAGCTCCTTGAGCCGCCGCGCGCGCGCGCCGTCGCTCCACTCGTAGCCCACGCCCTTCTTCGCGGCCGGATGTTCGGGCGGGATGTTGTTCTCGTTGGCCGTCACCACGTAGCCGCGCGCCGGATTGAGTTCGAACGGCAGCTCGTCGCCATGGCGAAAGCCCGACCATTCGTAGCGCCCGTCGCCCGGCACCGGCATGAGACCGTCCCAGTTGGGCCGGATCGGCGTGAGGCCGCCGGGAATCCAGCCGACGTTGCCGCTGGTGTCGGCATAGACCTGGTTCTCGCCCGGCGCCCCCCATCGGTTCATGGCGGCGCGGAACTGGTCCCAGTTGCGCGCGCGCATGTAGTCCATGGAACCGAAGTACGGCGCCATGCCGGGCTCCAGCCAGGCCGCGCGCAGCGCATAGGCGCGCTGCTTGCCCGGCTCGGCGAGCAGCACCGGGCCATGGCGCGTGAAGCTGTTGACCACCTCGCGCGGCGCGGCTTCGCCCTTGACCTCGATGCGCTCGGTCACCCGCACCATCGGCTCCCAGCGGCCCTGGTAGCGGTAGGCGGTGGGATCGCCCGGGTTGAGCTCGTAGACGTAGAGGTCCTCCTGGTCCATGTAGAAGCGCGTGAGGCCGAACGCGATGGTGCCGTTGTGCCCGATCGACAGGCCCGGCAGGAAGGGCTCGCCCGCGCCGATGGCGTCCATGCCCGGCGCGCTCAGGTGCGTCATGTAGCGCAGGCTCGGCGCGCCATGCGCGCGGTGCGGGTCGTTGGCAAGGATCGGGCGGCCGGTCGATGTGAGCCCCGGCGCGATCACCCAGTTGTTGCTGCCGTAGCCGGCGGTTGGGTCGCCCGCGGCGGCTTCGGCGCCGCCGCCGGGCACCTGCTGCGCCGCCGCCACCGCTGGCGCGAGCGGCGTGTTGGCCTTGGTGAACTGCGGCGTGGCGGTGGCGAGCAGGTAGGCGGCACGCAGTTCAGCGGCCGGCACGGCGCAGGGGTCGAGCCCGGGCGGCACGGTCGGCGTGATCGGCGGGTCGAGCTCGCGGCGGAGCCAGTCGGCCTTGGCGCCCGCCTCGCCGGCGCAGAAGGCGCGTGCGCGGTCGATCTCGGACGTGAAGTTGAGCGTGAGGCCGTGGTGACGGATGCGCACCACGTCCTCGGGCGACCACGCCGACGGCTTGTAGCCGAGCAGTGCGAACTCGGGCGGCAGCAGCGAAGGCTGTGCATGCACCTGCGCCACGTAGGCGTTGACGCCTGCGGTGAAGGCCTCGGCCACGCGCTTGGCGTCGGAGCCGTAGGCCAGCCATTCGCGGTACATGTCGCCGCGGTAGAGCACGGCCCGCGCGGCGCGGTCGTGCTCGACCCACGCGGGCCCGAAGTCCTTCGCCATCTCGCCGAGGCCGCGCTTGCGCCAGAGGTCCATCTGCCACAGGCGGTCGCGCGCGGCGATGAAGCCCTGCGCGACGAACGCGTCGTAGAGCGTGCCCGCATAGAGGTGCGGCACGCCCCAGCGGTCGACCAGCACCTCGGCCGGCTTCTCGAGGCCGGGCACGGCAAAGGACGAGGGCGGGCGCATGGGCGGCGGCCCCGATGCGCAGCCCGCAAGCAAGAGGGCCGCGAGCGCCGCGGCGCCGATGGAATGCCTTTGGCTTAATGCGCGTGGCAATGCGGCGCGCAGCTTGATCGTTCTCATGGGTCTTGTCTCCTGCCGGTCGAAATTGGGCAGCGCACAGTATCCCGATTTGCGCCTCTGACGGGTGCTGCGGCGCATGACTTGTAGACTGCCTCCTACATGCAGCAGCCGCACACACCCTCTCCTTCTTCGTCCTCTGCTTCTTCATCGCCCCGCACCGGATGGCGCGACGCCGCGATGCGCCGCATCGAAGCCGACTACCAGCGCAGCGCCGACACGCACCTGATCCCGCTGCCGCTGCCCGCGCTCGCCGCGGACGGGATCGACCTCTACCTGAAGGACGAATCGACGCATCCGACCGGCAGCCTCAAGCACCGGCTCGCACGCTCGCTCTTTTTGTATGCGCTGTGCAACGGATGGGTGCGCGAGGGCACGACGGTGGTCGAGGCGTCGAGCGGATCGACGGCAGTCAGCGAAGCGTACTTCGCACGGCTCCTCGGCCTGCCGTTCATCGCGGTGATGCCGCGCAGCACCTCGCCCGAGAAGATCGCGCAGATCGCCTTCTACGGCGCGCGCTGCCACTTCGTCGACCATGCGGCCGAGGTCTACGACGAGGCGCGCGCGCTGGCCGAGCAGACCGGCGGCCACTACATGGACCAGTTCACCAACGCCGAGCGCGCGACCGACTGGCGCGGCAACAACAACATCGCCGAAAGCATGTTCCGGCAGATGGCGCGCGAGCGGCATCCGGTACCGGCCTGGATCGTGGTGGGCGCGGGCACCGGCGGCACCAGCGCCACCATCGGCCGCTACGTGTGCTACTGCTGCCACGACACGCAGCTCTGCGTGGCCGACCCCGAGGGCTCGGTCTTCTCGGCCTACCACCGCAGCGGCGACGCCGCGCTCACGGCGCCGGGCTCGCGCATCGAAGGCATCGGCCGGCCGCGCGTGGAACCCAGCTTCATCCGCACGCTGGTCGACCGCATGATCGAGGTGCCGAACCTCGATTCGGTGGCCGCGATGCATGCGCTCTCGGCGCTGCTCGGGCGCAAGGTCGGGCCCTCCACCGGCACCAACTTCGCGGGCATGCTCGCGATCGCGCACGAGATGCGCGCGGCGGGCCGCCGGGGTTCGATCCTCTCGCTGCTGTGCGATGCGGGCGAGCGCTACCTGCCGAGCTACCACGACGCCGACTGGGTGCGCGACGCATTCGGCGACATCGCTTCGGCGCAGCAGCGCATCGATGCACTGGTGAGGGGCTAATGCCGGCGCGGGCGCCCTTCGCACTCTCGCGGCGCAGCCTGCTGCTGGCGGCGCTGGCCGCTGCGCCCGCGAGTTGGGCGTTGCTCGAACGTACCCTGCAGTTCCCGCGCGACTTCGGCAGCCATCCCGAGTTGCGGACCGAGTGGTGGTACATCACGGGGAACGCGACGACGCCGGCCGGGCGCACCTTCGGCTTTCAGGTGACCTTCTTCCGCTCGCGCGTCGACGCCACGCAGCAGTTGCGCTCGGCCTTCGCAGCCAAGCAGCTGGTGTTCGCGCATGCCGCCGTCACCGACCTCGAGGCCGGCGCGCTGCGCCACGACCAGCGCATCGCGCGCGCGGGCCAGGGCGTTGCGTCGGCGAGCGAGCACGACACCGACCTGCGCCTGCGCGACTGGTCGCTGGTGCGCGACAGCGACGGCAGCTACACGGCGCGCATTCCGGCCGCCGGGTTCTCGCTCGACCTGCGCTTCTCACCCACGCAGCCGCTGCTGCTGCAAGGCAGGGCCGGCCTCTCGCGCAAGGGCCCCGAGGAAGCCCAGGCGAGCTACTACTACAGCGAACCGCAGCTGCAGGCGCGCGGGCGCATCGCACTGCAGGGGCAGGCGCCGTTCGACGTCACGGGCAGCGCCTGGCTCGACCACGAATGGAGCGAGGCGCTGCTGCACCCCGAGGCCGTTGGCTGGGACTGGACGGGCATGAACCTCGACGACGGCAGTGCGCTCACCGCCTTTCACCTGCGCCGGCGCGACGGCAGCACCTTGTGGGCGGGCGGATCGTTCCGCACGCGTGAAGGTGTGCTGCGCATCTTCGGCCACGAAGAGGTGCGCTTCGACGCCGGCCGTGCCTGGACCAGCCCACGCACCCAGGCCCGCTACCCGACGCAGTGGCGCGTGGGCACGCCGGCGGGCGAGTTCGCGGTGCATGCGCTGCTCGACGACCAGGAGCTCGACAGCCGCGGCTCGACCGGCGGCGTGTACTGGGAAGGCCTGAGCGACTTGCGCGACGCGCAGGGCCGCCGCATCGGCCGCGGCTACCTCGAGATGACGGGCTACGCCGCGCCGCTGCGGCTCTGAAGCACGCGGCGAGGGTCGTCATCAGGCCGTCATGCCGCGCGCTTGAACTCGAACGATGGACCTGCCTTGCCGATGAGAAAACGAAGGATCGCCGTGCTCGCGGTGCTGCTGGCCGCCGCTGCGGGCGCCGCATGGCTGGCCGCGCGCGTGCCGCCCGCGGCGGCCCCGGGCGGTGCCGCGCTCGAGATCCGCTGGCACGGCCACGGCATCGTGCTGCAGGGCGCGGTGCCCGACGCGGCCACGCAGCAGGCGCTGGTGGAAGGTGCGACCGCGCGGCTCGGCGGCGAGTCCAGCCAGGTGATCGACTGGCTCGACATCCGGCCCGACGCCCTGCCCGTGGCCGACGCCGCGGCGCTCGCGCAACTGATCCGCCTCGGCCAGGAAGGCTGGCACCTGCAGCGCCGTGCGGCCGAGGGATCGCTGGCCCTGCCACGCTCGGACCCTGCGCACAGCGCGCCCGCGCGCGAACTGCTGCAGCGGGCTTTCGGCCCCGACCTGCCGGTGCGGCTGATCGACCTGCCCTGAGATGCCGTGAGCACGGCAGCCTCGGTCACGCCGACGTCATCTGCCGCGGCCAGCATGCGATCAGTCCATTCACCGAGGAGAGGCTCGTGCACGCATCGATCAAACATCTCGCCGTGGCCGGCGCGGTCCTGGCCACGCTGGCGGCCTGCGGCGGCAGCGGCGGCGGCTCGAACGCATTCATCCCATTCTTCCCAACACCGGCGCCAGCCCCCGCGCCGGCAACGCCCGGCAGCGTCGAGGTGAAGATCATTGCCTTCAACGACCTGCACGGCAACCTCGAACCGCCGCGGGTTTCGATCACCGCGCCGGCCAGCGGCGGCGGCACGGTCCCGGTGCCCGCGGGCGGCGCCGCCTACCTCGCCTCGGCCATCGCGTCGCTCAAGGCCAGGAACGAGAACAACGCGGTGGTTTCGGCCGGCGACATGATCGGCGCCTCGCCGCTGGTGTCGGCGCTGTTCCTCGACGAGCCCACGATCGAGGCGGTGAACGCGATGAAGATCGACTTCAACGCGGTCGGCAACCACGAGTTCGACAAGGGCCAGAACGAACTGATGCGCATGAAGAACGGCGGCTGCGACAAGCACACGCCGCTGGAGCCCTGCCGGGTCAACAAGTCGTTCCCGGGCGCGAACTTCGGCTTCCTGGCGGCCAACACCGTCAAGACCGACGGCAACACGCTGTTCCCCGCCACCGGCATGAAGACCTTCACGAAGGACGGCGCCACCGTGAAGGTGGCCTTCATCGGCATGACGCTCAAGAACACGCCGAGCATCGTGACGCCGGCCGGCGTGGCAGGCTTGAGTTTCAACGACGAGGCGGACACCGCCAATGCGCTGATCCCGCAGCTCAAGGCCGAGGGCGCCGACGCCATCGTCGTCGTGGTGCACGAAGGCGCCACGACCACGGTCGGCTACAACGAGAAGAGCTGCACCGGCCTCAGCGGCGACATCCTGCCGATCCTCGACAAGCTCGACCCGGCGGTGGACGTGGTGATCTCGGGCCACACGCACCGCTCCTACGTCTGCGACTACGGCAAGTCGAATCCAGCCCGGCCCTTCCTGCTGACGAGCGCCGGCCAGTACGGCACGCTGTTGACCGACATCAACCTGACGATCGACACGCGCACCCGCAAGGTCTCGGCCAAATCGGCCGACAACGTGATCGTCCAGGGCGAGGCCTTCACCAGCGGCGCCAACACCGTTGCGCTGACCGACCAGTACCCGGTGTTCGGCAAGAACCAGGAAGTGGCGGCGCTCGTCAGCCAGTACCTCTCGGTCGCCGCGCCGCTGGTGCAGCGCGTGGTGGGTTCGCTTTCGGGGCCGGCCACGCGCACGCAGGCCCTGTCGCGCGAAAGCGTGCTCGGCAACCTGATTGCCGACGCACAGCTCGCCGCGACCCGCGCCAGCGACAAGGGCGGCGCGCAGATCGCCTTCATGAACCCGGGCGGCGTGCGGGCCGACCTCGTGCCCGACGACAAGGGCAACGTGACCTATGGCCAGATCTTCAGCGTTCAGCCCTTCGGCAACAGCCTGGTGGTGAAAACGATGACCGGCGCACAGATCAAGGCCCTGCTCGAGCAGCAGTTCAACAGCGGCAGCAACACGGTCGCGGCGCCCCGGGTGCTGCTGCCCTCGCAGAGCCTGAGCTACAGCTACAGCCTGTCGGCGCCAGGCGGCTCGCGCATCTCGAACATGGCGCTCAACGGCACCGCGATGAGCGACACCACGAGCTACCGCGTCACGATGAACAGCTTTTTGGCCACCGGCGGCGACAACTTCACGGTCTTCAACCAGGGCACCGACACGCTCGGCGGCGACCAGGACGTGGATGCACTCGAGGCCTACATCAAGGCGAGCGGCACGCTCGTTCCGCCCACGACGAACCGGATCACGGCGCTGCCCTGAATATCGGGCGGGGCCGGGCCCGAAAACGAAGAAGGCGGACCGAGTCCGCCTTCTTTCGCTTCAGGTTCGCTTGCCGCGCCGCCGGTCGACGAAGGCGATGATCTCGCCCATGATGCCCTTGCGGAATGCCAGCACGCAGATCACGAAGATCAGGCCGGTGACCATGGTCACCGACTCGCCGAGGGTGTTGAACCAGTTGATGCCCGTCAGGTTCGCCATGAAGACGCCGAAGTCGCCGACCTTGTTCTCGAGCAGCACCACCACGGCCGAGCCCACCAGCGGCCCCGACAGCGTGCCGAGCCCGCCGACCAGCGTCATGAGGATCACATGGCCTGAGGCCGTCCAGTGCACGTCGCTGAGCGACGCGAAGCCGAGCACCAGCGTTTTGAGCGAACCCGCCAGGCCCGACAGCGCGGCCGAGATCACGAAGGCCAGCAGCTTGAAGCGGTTGACGTCGTAGCCGAGCGAGATGGCGCGCGGCTCGTTTTCCTTGATGCCCTTGAGCACCTGCCCGAACGGCGAGTGGACGGTCCGCGCGATCAGCAGGAAGGCGGCCACCACGATCACCAGCGCGACGTAGTACATCGTGAGGTCGTCGCGCAGGTCGATCAGGCCGAAGAGCTTGCCGCGCGGCACCGACTGCAGGCCGTCCTCGCCGCCGGTGAAGCGCGCCTGGAGCGCGACGAAGAAGATCATCTGCGCGAGCGCCAGCGTGATCATCGAGAAGTAGATGCCCTGGCGCCGAATGGCGAGCCAGCCGAACACCAGGCCCAGCAGCGCGCCGGCCGCCGTGCCCGCAAGCAGGCCCAGTTCGGGCGTGAGGTGCCAGACCTTGAGCGCATGGCCCGTGAGGTAGGCCGCCCCGCCCAGGAAGGCGGCGTGGCCGAACGACAGCATGCCGGTGTAGCCGAGCAGCAGGTTGAACGCGCAGGCAAACAGCGCGAAGCACAGCACCTTCATCACGAACACCGGGTAGAAACCGATGAACGGTGCGGCGATCAGCGCCACCAGGAGCAGCGCGTAGACGGCAAGGGAGATCTTCTTCATGTCTGGGCGCCCGTTCACTTCTCGCTGCCGAACAGGCCGGCCGGGCGGATCAGCAGCACCACGACCATGATCGCGAAGACCACGGTGGATGAAGCCTCGGGATAGAACACCTTGGTGAACCCCTCGATGACGCCGAGCGAGAGGCCCGTGATGATGGCGCCCATGATCGAGCCCATGCCGCCGATGACCACCACCGCGAACACGATGATGATGAGGTTCTGGCCCATGAGGGGCGAGATCTGGATGACCGGTGCGGCCAGCACGCCGGCGAAGGCCGCGAGCGCCACGCCGAAGCCGTAGGTCAGCGTGACCATCAGCGGCACGTTGACGCCGAAGGCCTCGACCAGCCGCGGGTTCTCGGTGCCGGCACGCAGGTAGGCGCCGAGCCGGGTCTTCTCGATCGCATACCAGGTGGCGAAGCACACCACCAGCGACGCGACGACCACCCAGGCGCGGTAGTTCGGCAGGAACATGAAGCCCAGGTTGGTGCCGCCGCTGAGCGCCGCGGGCGGGCTGTAGGCCAGGCCGGACACGCCGTACACCGAGCGGAAGCCGCCCTCGATGAGCAGCGTGAGGCCGAGCGTGAGCAGCAGGCCGTAGAGGTGGTCGAGCTTGTAGATCCAGCGCAGCAAAAGCCGCTCGATCAGCATGCCGAAGACGCCGACGATGAGCGGCGCCGCCACCAGCATGACCCAGTAGTTGACGTTGAAGTACGTCATCGCCATCCACGACAGCACCGCCCCCATCATGAACAGCGCACCGTGCGCGAAGTTGATGACGTTGAGCAGGCCGAAGATCACCGCCAGGCCCAGGCTCAGGATCGCGTAGAACGACCCGTTGACCAGCCCCAGCAGGAGCTGGCTCAACAGGGCAGGCATGGAAATGTTCATCGTGGCAACGGGGTTCGAAGTGGCGGCAGCGGTTTCGCGCGGGACGGCAGGCTTACTTCCAGAGCGCGCAGGTGCTTTCTTCCTTGGTCGTGTAGACCTCGTCGCCCGGCACCTTCTTGACGATCTTCAGCAGGTCCCACGGGCCCTTCGACTCCGAAGGCTTCTTGACCTCGGCCAGCAGCATGTCGTGCACCATGCGGCCGTCGGGACGGATCACGCCCTTGGCGTAGAAGTCGTCGATCGGCGTCTTCTTGAGCTGCTCCATGACCTTGTCGGCGTCGGTGGTCTGCACCGCCTCGACGGCCTTGAGGTAGGCCATGGTGGCCGAGTAGTCGGCGGCCTGGATGTCCGAAGGCTTGTTGCCGGTCTTTTCCTCGTAGCGGGCCGCCCACTTGCGCGAGGCGTCGTCGGCGTCCCAGTACCAGCTGGTGGTGTGCAGCAGGCCTTGCGTGGCTTCGAGGCCCAGGCTCTTCACGTCCGTCAGGAACACCAGCAGGCCCGCGAGCTTCATGGACTTGTCGATGCCGAACTCCTTCGAGGCCTTCATCGAATTGACGAAGTCGCCGCCGGCGTTGGCAAGCCCCAGCACCTGGGCCTTGGAGTTCTGCGCCTGCAGCAGGAACGAGGAGAAGTCCGACGCATTGAGCGGCGCACGGACCGTGCCCACCACCGTGCCGCCCTTGGCCTTGACGACCTTGGAGGTGTCGGCCTCGAGCGCATGGCCGAAGGCATAGTCGGCCGTCAGGAAGAACCAGCTCTTGCCGCCGGTGTCGACGACCGCGCCGCCGGTGCTCTTGGCGAGCGCGACGGTGTCGTAGGCGTAGTGCACGGTGTAGGGGCTGCACTGCGCATTGGTCAGCGCCGAGGTGGCGGCACCGTTGGTGAAGAACACGCGCTTCTTTTCCTGCGCGACCTTGGCGGTCGCCAGTGCCACGCCCGAATTGGTGCCTGCGAAGATCATCGTGGCGCCGGCGGTGTCGATCCATTCGCGTGCCTTCGAGGCGGCGATGTCGGGCTTGTTCTGGTGGTCGACGGACAGCACCTCGACGGGTTGGCCGAGCACCTTGCCGCCCATGTCGTCGATGGCCATCTGGATGGCCGTGGCGCCGCCCTTGCCTTCGAGGTCGGCATAGAGGCCCGAGAGGTCGCTGATGTAGCCGATCGTGACCTTGTTGGGCGACGGCACGGCGGCAGCGGGCGCTGCAGCCGGCGCGGGGGCCGCAGCCGGTGCGGGTGCGGTCGGTGCCGCGGGTGCGGGCGCCGGCGCGGGCTCTTCCTTCTTGCCGCAGGCCGCGAGCACGGCAACCGCCACCAGCGATGGAATCAGGAATTTCGAGTTCATGGAATGTCTCCTTGGAAAAATCGGGGAAAGCCTAGACGCCGAGCAGCTCGCCGAGCACGGGCATCTTCGCGTCGAGTTCGCGGGCACTGAAAGCCTCGACCATGCGGCCGTGCTCCATCACGTAGAAACGGTCGGCCAGCGGCGCGGCGAAGCGGAAGTTCTGCTCCACCATCACGATGGTGTAGCCCTTGCCGCGCAGCGTCTGGATCATGCGGGCGAGGGCCTGCACGATCACCGGCGCGAGGCCTTCGGAGATCTCGTCGAGCAGCAGCAGCCGGGCGCCGGTGCGCAGGATGCGCGCCACCGCGAGCATCTGCTGCTCGCCGCCCGACAGCCGGGTGCCAGGGCTGTGGCGCCGCTCGGCAAGGTTCGGGAACATCTCGTAGATCTCGGCCACCGACATGCCCTGCCCCCCGCCCTTGGCGCTCTTGAGCGGAGGCGGCAGCAGCAGGTTCTCTTCGGCCGAGAGGCTCGCGAAGATGCCGCGCTCCTCGGGGCAATAGCCGATGCCGAGGTGCGCGATGCGGTGCGTGGCCATGCCGATGGTCTGCACGCCGTTGACTTCGATGCTGCCCTTGCGCGCGCCGGTCAGGCCCAGGATCGCGCGCAGCGTGCTGGTGCGCCCGGCGCCGTTGCGCCCGAGCAGGGTGACGACCTCGCCGGGCTGAACCACCATGTCGACGCCGTGCAGCACGTGCGATTCGCCGTACCAGGCGTTCAGGCCCTTGATCTCGAGTGCGGGCGCGGCCATCAGTGCGCTCCCTGCAGCTGGCCGTCGGTGGTGCCCATGTAGGCCTCCATCACCTGCGGGTTCTTCGAGACTTCGGCATACGGGCCTTCGGCCAGCACGGCACCGCGCTGCAGCACGGTGATGGTGTCGGCAATGGTCGAGACCACGCTCATGTTGTGTTCGACCATGAGGATGGTGCGCCCCGCCGACACGCGCTTGATGAGTTCGGCCACGCGGTGCACGTCTTCATGGCCCATGCCCTGCGTGGGTTCGTCCAGCAGCATGAGCTCGGGGTCCATCGCGAGCGTGGTCGCGATCTCGAGCGCACGCTTGTGTCCGTACGGCAGGTTCACCGTGAGCTCATCGGCCTGCTGTCCGAGGCCGACTTCGGCCAGCAGTTCGAGCGCGCGCGCATCGAGCGGCGCGAGCGTCTTCTCGCTCTTCCAGAAGTGGTACGAGGTGCCGAGCGCGCGCTGCAGCCCGAGGCGCACGTTCTCGCGCAATGTGAGGTGCGGAAACACCGCCGATATCTGGAACGAACGGATGATGCCGCGCCTTGCGATCTGGGCCGGGCGCTCACGGGTGATGTCGTTGCCGTTGAAAAGGATGGTGCCGCTCGTGGGCTCGAGAAACTTGGTGAGCAGGTTGAAGCAGGTGGTCTTGCCCGCGCCGTTCGGCCCGATGAGCGCATGGATGGAGCCGCGCACCACCGAGAGGTCGACCTTGCTGACCGCGGTGAACCCCTTGAACTCCTTGGTGAGCTGGCGCGTTTCTAGGATGACGTCGCTCATCTCGCGAAGTCGCCCAGGTTCAGAAAGGATTGAAAGGTCATGCGGTCCATCTTGTTACGCCACTGTCGAGCGCGGACCGATTGTTGGGGGGCGCCCCACGATTGCCTACTGGGGCAAATGCCTATGCTGCGGTGCAACCTCGCGGCTGCCCGCAGGCGACTGTCGCCGCAACGACAATGCGCAGCGCGCGCGGTGCGCGCTGCGCGTTCAGTGCGCCCCGGCCGCGGCGTCGCCGCCGGCACCGCCGCGCTGCCGCTTCGCGAGCCACACGAGCGGGATCAGCAGCAGAAACAGCAGCGCCGACCCATAGAAGATGTCGTTCGTGGCCAGCATGAAGGCCTGCTGGTCGACCACGTGGTTGATCTGGGCCAGCACCTGGTCGCTGCTGAGGCCGCTGCTCGCCAGGCCCGACATCGCGCCCGTCGCCGCGGCATTGCCCTGGTGCACCGACTCGGCGAGCTGCGCGTGGTGCAGCGCCGCGCGGTTCTCCCACAGCGTGGTGGTGATCGAGGTACCCACCGCGCCTGCGGTGATCCGCAGGAAGTTCGACAGCCCCGAGGCGGCCGGTATGCGGTCGGGCGCGAGGCCCGACAGCGTGATCGTCACGAGCGGGATGAAGAAGAACGCCATCGCGATGCCCTGGATGATCGTCGGGATGATGATCGTCACGAAGTCGGCCTGCGTGTTGAAGTTCGAGCGCATCCACAGCACCAGCGCGAAGATCAGGAACGAGAAGGTCGCGTACTGCCGCGGGTCGATCTTCGAGACGGTGAGCCCGACCAGCGGCGAGAAGAAGATCGCGAGCAGGCCGACGGGCGCCATGATCATGCCGGCCTGTGTCGCGGTGTAGCCCATCCACTGCTGCAGCCACAGCGGCAGCAGCACCACGTTGCCGAAGAACAGGCCGTAGGCCACCGCGGTGGCCACCGCGCCCGACCAGAAGTTGCGCCGCTTGAAGAGCGAAAGGTCGACCACCGGGTGCTTGTCGGTCAGCTCCCAGATCAGGAAGAACGCGAAGCCGACCACGGAGATCACCGCCATCGCGATGATCTCGGGCGAGTGGAACCAGTCGAGCTCCTTGCCCTTGTCGAGCATCAGCTGCATCGCACCGACCCAGAGCACCAGCAGCGCGAGGCCGATGGCATCGATCGGCACCTTCTGCGTGCTGCTCTCGCGCTTGCGGTAGAGCGCCCAGGTGATGACCGCCGCGACGATGCCGACCGGGATGTTGATGTAGAAGATCCACGGCCACGAGATGTTGTCGGTGATCCAGCCACCGAGCAGCGGCCCCATCACCGGCGCGACCAGCGTGGTCATCGACCACATCGCCATCGCGAGGCCCGCCTTGGCGCGCGGATAGCTCGACAGCAGCAGCGTCTGCGACAGCGGGATCATCGGCCCCGCGACGAAGCCCTGCAGCGCGCGGAACGCGATCAGCATGGTCATGTTCGGCGCCAGGCCGCACAGGAGCGAGCTGATCATGAAGAGGATCACGCTCGCCATGAAGAGCCGCACCTGGCCGAAGCGCTGGGTCATGAAGCCCGTGAGCGGCACCGCGATGGCATTGGCCACCGCGAAGCTGGTGATGACCCAGGTGCCTTGCGTGGTGCTCACGCCCAGGTCACCCGAGATGGCCGGCAGCGACACGTTCGCGATCGACGAATCGAGCACGTTCATGAAGGTCGCGGCCGACAGCGCGATCGTGCCCCAGACGCGGGCGGCGCCCTCGAGCGGCGGATGCGCGACGTAGGCGGGAGCAGCAGCAGTGGCCATGGGCTTTGCCTCGGGGTCGGGCTGCGATCAGCCGGGATGCGACTGTGAGGCGAGCTGCGGCTGCTTTGTGCCGGCGACCGGCTTCGCGGCTTGGCCGGCCGCCGCACCGCGGCCGAGATTGGCCGCGATGATGCGGTCCACCTCGGCATCAGCGCCGTGGTCTAGCCGGCTGTAGACCTGCGTCTGCGAGAGCGGCGTGGTGCGCGGCGCATCGGCCAGCATCTTGCCGTCCTTCTGCGTGATGTCGACCTCGGCCATCATCGACAGGCCGATGCGCAGCGGGTTGGCCTTGAGCTGTTCGGGGTCGAGCGCGATGCGCACGGGCACGCGCTGCACCACCTTGATCCAGTTGCCGGTCGCGTTCTGGGCCGGCAGCAGCGCGAACGCACTGCCGGTGCCCACACCGAGGCCCGCCACACGGCCGGTGTACTCGACCTTCTTGCCGTAGACGTCGGCCGTGAGCTTCACGGGCTGGTCGATGCGGATGTTGCGCAGCTGCACTTCCTTGAAGTTGGCATCGACCCAGAGCTGGTTGAGCGGCACGATCGACATCATCGGCGTGCCGGCCGCGACGCGCTGGCCGAGCTGCACCGTGCGGCGCGCGACGTAGCCGTCGACCGGCGCGGGCATCGCGACGCGTTGCGTCGCGAGGTAGGCCTCGCGCACCTTGGCGGCGGCGGCCAGCACGCTCGGATGCTCGGCCACCGTGGTGCCCTCGGTCAGCGACTGGTTGCTCGCGAGCTGCTCGCGCGCCGCAAGCACGCCGGCCTGCGCCGCCGCCAGCGCGCTCTTCGCGTTGGCGAGCTGCGTCTCGGCATGGTTGAGTTCTTCCTTCGAGACCGCGCCATTGCCCGTGAGCGAGCGGCGGCGCTGCAGGTCGTCCTGGGCCTTGGCGACGTCGCTCTGCGCCTTGGCGATGTCGGCCTGGCGCAGCGACACCTGCGCCGCCAGCGAGCCGTTGTTGGCATAGAGCGTGCGCACCTGGCGCACGGCCTGCGCGAGCGCGGCCTCGGCCTGCTCGAGCGCGACCTTCGCGTCGGCGGGGTCGAGCTGCACCAGCGGCTGGCCGGCCTTCACGAAGTCGGTGTCGTCGGCGTTGATCGCCATGACGGTGCCGCCGATCTGCGGCGTGATCTGGATCACGTGGCCTTGCACGTAGGCGTTGTCGGTCTCTTCGTAGTGGCTGGCGACCCGCCATTCGTAGAGGCCCCAGCCGCTGCCGGCCACGATCACCACGGCCGCGAGCGCGGCCAGTGCGCGGCGGCGCTTGCCGTTGCCGGCCGGGGCTTCGGGTGCGAGGGAGGCTGCGGGTGCAGCGGGCATCGGTGTGTTGTTGTCGTTCATGGTGATGAAGTTCTTTCCGAATTGGGTCGACGGCGCACTCAGTTCGGTGCGGCCCCGGGCGACGGCGCGGCGGCGGTCGCGGTGGAAGGCGCCTGCCAACCGCCGCCGAGCGCACGCGCCAGGCCGACCTGGGTGTCGAGCGCGCGCGCGGCCAGGTCAACCGCAAGCCGGCGCTGCGAGAGCACCGCGGTCTCTGCCGTCAGCACGTTGAGGTAGTTGCCGAGGCCTGCGCTGTAGCGCTGCACGGCGATTTCGTAGGCGCCCTCCGCCGCGGCCTGCGCGGCGCGCTGCTCGGCCTGCTGGCGCGTGATCGACTGCGCGCTCGACACCTGGTCCGCCGCATCGCGCACCGCATCGAGCACGGTGGCGTTGTAGCTCTCGATCGCGGCGTCGAGGTCGGCCGCCTTGCCGCGCAGGTTGGCGCGCAACTGGCCGCCCTCGAAGATCGGGAGATGGACTGCGGGGCCCACGCCCCACTGCTCGCTGCCCGACTTGAGCAGCTTGCCCAGCCCCAGGCTCTGGAAGCCGACGAAGGCGGTGAGGTTGACGTTGGGATAGAACTGGGTGCGCGCGTTCGCCACGTCGCTCGTGGCCGCCTCGACGCGCCAGCGCGCGGCCGCGATGTCGGCGCGCCGGCCGAGCAGGTCGGCAGGCATGTCGGGGCGCAGCGCGATCAGCTTGACGGCCTCGAGCATCGGCGGCCTCAGCGACGCGGTGGCGCCGGGCTGGCCCACGAGCGCGTCGAGCGCATGCTGCTGCAGCGCGATCTGCTCGTTGAGCGCCTCGATCTGCTGGCGCGCCTCGGGCAGGCCGCCTTCGCTCTGGCGCAGCTCGAGCCGCGTGTCGAGGCCTGCTGCGACGCGGTCGCGCACGAGCTTCAGCGTCTCGTCGCGCTGCGCCAGCGTGCGCCGGGCCACGCCGAGCTGTTCGTTCAGCCGCGCCCATTGAAAGTAGCTGCGCGCCACGTTGCTGGCCAGCAGCACGCGCGCGGCATCGGCCTCGGCGGCCGCGGCGTTGGCGCTGCCGATGGCAGCGTCGAGCGCGCTGCGGTGCTTGCCGAAGAAGTCGAGCTCCCAGCTCGCGCCGAGCTGCAGCAGGCCGGTGTTCTGGGTCGAGCCGCCGAGCGGCGCGGGGTAGATGTAGTTGCTGTTGAACTTCTGGCGCTTCAGGTCGAGCGTGGCATCGACCTGGGGCTTCAGCGCCGCGCCGGCGATGTCGGCCGAGGCCTGGGCCCGCGCGAGTCGCGCCCGGGCGACCTGGAGGTTCGGGTTGCCGGCCAGCGCGCGGTCGACGAGGCCGTCGAGCTGCGCATCGCCGAAGGCGCGCCACCAGTGGCTGTCGACGGCCGGCATGGCGGCGGCATGGGTGTCGGCGGCGATGCCGAGCGACGTGGCGTCGCGCAGCGTGGCCTCGGATCGGATGCCGCCCATGTCGGCACAGCCGGCCAGCGCCACCACGAGCAGCGCGGCGGCAACCACGGGGGTGCGGCGCATCGCGCGCGCGGCGAAGGAATCAGTCATTCTTTTCTCCACGGGCCGAGAGGGTCTGTGCGTTGTCGAGCACGCGGCGCAGGTAGCCCTTGAGCTGCACCCACTCTTCCTTGCTGAAGCCGGCGAGGACATCGTTCTGCACGCGGCACAGCACATGCGGCACCTCCTTGGCGGCGGCGCGGCCTTCGTCGGTGAGTTCGATGTTGACCACGCGGCGGTCTTCGAGCGAGCGCACACGGCGGCACAGGCCCTTGGCCTCGAGGCGGTCGAGCAGGCGCGTCATCGCGCCCGCATCGAGCTCACAGGCGCGCGCCAGTTCGGCCACCGTGGTGGCCGCCCCCACATGCAGCTTGTAGAGCGGCATCCATTGCGGATAGGTCGGCCCGCCGGGTTCGCACAGCCCGGTTTCCACCGACTGCGCGACCGAGCTCACGATGCGGCGCATCAGGTAGCCGATGCTGTCCTCGGCCCGGTAGGTTTCGGGACGATAGAAGTCGGCCGGCTGGCGGTCGGAAGCCGGGGCCTGGTTGCCCTGCGGGGTGTCTGCATCGCTCATGGTCAAAATATTACTTGCCGAGGCAATCATTGTCAAGGCTACCTTTGAGACGGCAAAGGTCGCTCGTTAGAATCGCCGCATGGCACCTTCTCCCCTGTCCCCGCCGGCCAAGGGCTCACCCCGATCGCTCTCGGGTCTGGGCCCTTTTCTTCGGCCCTACCGCGTGCAGATCGCGCTCGCTGGCATCTTCCTGGTCATGGCAGCGGTCACCACCCTGGCGTTTCCGCTCGCACTGCGCAGCCTCATCGACGGCGGCCTGGTCAGCAGCGACAAGGGCGCGCAGACCATGGCGCTGCGCGAGCACTTCGGCGCCCTGTTCGCGGTGGCGGTGGCGCTGGGCCTCTTTTCGGCCGCTCGGTTCTATACGGTGAGCTGGCTCGGCGAGCGCGTCACGGCCGACCTGCGCAACGCGGTCTACGAGCGCGTGCTGCGCCAGAGCCCGGCCTTCTTCGAAACCACGCAGACCGGCGAGGTGCTGTCGCGCCTGACGGCCGACACCACGCTGGTGCAGACGGTAGTCGGCTCGTCGCTCAGCATGGGGCTGCGCAATGCGGTGATGGGCGTGGGCGCGCTCGCGGTGCTGATCTGGACCAACCCCTACGTGATGGTGCAGGTGATGGGCATCCTGGTGCTGGTGGTGCTGCCGAGCATGTGGTTCGGTCGCCGCGTGCGCAAGCTCTCGCGCGCCAGCCAGGACCGGGTGGCCGACGCGAGCGCCATCGCGGCCGAGGTGCTGAACGCCATTCCCGTGGTGCAGAGCTACACGGCCGAGGCGCGCGAGGCCGATCGGTTCCGCGCCTCGACCGAGAACGCGTTCGGCACCGCCGTGCGGCGCACGCGCGCGCGCTCGGTGCTCGTGGCCTTCATCATCATCGCCACCTCGGCGGCGCTGCTGTGGGGCCTGTACCAGGGCACGCAGGCGGTGCTGCGCGGCGACATCACGGCCGGCCACCTGGGCCAGACGGTGGTGTATGTCGCGATCCTCGCGGCGGCCACCGCGGTGCTCGGCGAGGTCTACGGCGACCTGCTGCGAGCAGCCGGCGCCACCGAGCGGCTCATGGAACTGCTCCACGCGCCCTCGGCCATCGTGTCGCCGCCGAGCCCGGCCACGGCGCCGACGCCCGCCGCAGGCAGCACGATCCGCTTCGACGCGGTGACCTTCCACTACCCCTCACGGCCCGGCACACCGGCGCTGAAGGACTTCAGCCTCGACGTGGCGCCCGGCGAGACGGTGGCGCTCGTGGGTTCGAGCGGCGCGGGCAAGAGCACGGTGTTCCAGCTGCTGCTGCGCTACTACGACCCGCAGTCGGGCGGGCTGCTGCTCGACGGCGCGCCGCTCGCCGGGCTCGCGCTCGCCGACCTGCGCACGCGCATCGGCCTGGTGCCGCAGGATGCGGTGATCTTCTCGGCCAGCGCCTTCGAGAACATCCGCTACGGCCGGCCCGAGGCGAGCGCAGACGAAGTGCATGCCGCGGCCCGCGCCGCCTTCGCGCACGACTTCCTCAGCGCGCTGCCCGAGGGCTACGACACCTTCCTCGGCGAGCGTGGCGTGCGGCTGTCGGGCGGGCAACGCCAGCGCATCGCGATCGCGCGCGCGATCCTCAAGAACCCGCCGCTGCTGCTGCTCGACGAGGCCACGAGCGCGCTCGACGCGGAAAGCGAGCGCATGGTGCAGGCCGCGCTCGAGTCGGCGATGGAAAACCGCACGACGGTGGTGATCGCGCACCGGCTCGCGACGGTGCAGCGTGCCGACCGCATCGTGGTGCTCGACCACGGCGGCATCGTCGAACAGGGCACGCATGCGGCGCTGGTGGCGCAGGGCGGGGTCTATGCGCGGCTGGCCGCGCTGCAGTTCACGAGCTGAAAAGCTGTGAACGAACGGCCCAGCAGTTTGATTACTGCAGGGTTTCCTTGAGCGCGGCCGGGATCGGCAGCGGCAGCACGGGAATGCCCTCTTCGAGCAGCGCGACCGTCTGCTCGGGCGTGGCCTGGCCACGGATGCCGCGCTCCTCGGCTTCGCCGTAGTGCATCCGGCGGGCTTCGTCGGCGAAGCGGTCGCCGACGTCCTCGGTCCTGGCGAGCACCTCGCGAACGGCGCGCATCCAGCGCGCCTCGGGCGACGACTCGGCGGGAACCTGCGACTTCGACTGCGAAGGCGCCGCGGCGCCTTCGGGCGGCTTGGCATTGCCGAGGTTCAGGCGCGGGGCGCTGAGCAGCTTGACGATGCGCGTGTCCGCGCAAATCGGGCACTCGACCAGCCCGGCGGAAAGCTGGGCGTCGAATGCTTCATTGGACGCGAACCAGCCTTCGAAGCCGTGGCCGTGCCCGCAACGGAGATCAAGAACCTTCATGCGCGGATTATCCCGCGCCGCCTTGTTCCGGGGCGGCCTGCCAGTCCAGAGCCCATGCCCCCGAAAGGACGTTCTGCAGCCAGAGCGCACACGTGAGCGACTTGGCATCGGTGATCGTGCCGTCGCGGCACCAGAGCGCCACGTCCTGCGGCGTGGCGGTGAACACGTCGAGGAACTCGCCGTGGTCGAGCTGGCGTTCGCCGAGCGAGAGGCCGCGCGCAAAGTAGATATGGATGATCTCGGTGGAATAGGCCACCGCGAGGTGCATGGCACCTGCATGGGCCCATTCGCGCGCGGTGTAGCCGGTTTCCTCGAGCAGTTCGCGGCGCCCGCAGACGAAGGGGTCCTCGCCCGCATCGAGCTTGCCGGCCGGAAACTCGACCATCACGCGCTCGACCGGATAGCGGTACTGGCGCTCCATTACCACGCGGCCGTCGTCGAGCAGCGGCACCACGACCACGGCGCCCGGATGGATCACGTATTCGCGTGTCGCGCTGTGGCCGTCGGGCAGGCGCACTGTGTCGCGGCAGACCTTGAGGAAGTTGCCCTCGAGCAGCATCTCGCTGGCCGTGCGTTCTTCCCTCAGGTGCGAATCGGCGATGGGAGAAGAAGTCATCTCAATGTCGGTGCTTCATGAGGTAGCGCCAGGTGAACCCTGGAAAGGCCAGCACGATGAAGAGCGCGCCGGTCACCACATAGAACTCCCAGCCCTGCGGCGCGATCTGCCCTGCCCTTCGTTCGAACAACAGGCCGATGCCGCCGGCAATGAAGTACATCACCACCAGTTCGGCGAAGCGGACGGCCAACGGCTTGGGCTGCGTGGCCAGCGGCACGGCGCCGAACAGCCGTTCGTTGAGGAACGGCAGGTTGGCGGCCACCAGGGCCACCAGCAGCACGACCCAGACAGATGCGGTTTGCGACACCGAGCGTGCTCAGGCCGGATCAGTTGGCCAGCGTGGCCACGATGGCCTTGGCGCACAGCGCCATCAGGCCGCCCGGCACGATGCCCAGCACGAGGATCAGCAGGCCGTTGGCCGAGAGCACGACCCGCACGTCGCGCGGTGCCGACACGGTGCTGACGGTAACGGGCGCATCGAAGTACATGACCTTGACCACGCGCAGGTAGTAGAAGGCACCGATCAGCGACATGATCACCGCGAACACCGCGAGGCCGATGTAGATCGCCTGGCCCGAGGCGATCAGCGCCTGCAGCACCGCGAGCTTGGCGTAGAAGCCGACCAGCGGCGGCAGGCCCGCGAGCGAGAACATCGCCACGGCCATGACGCCGGCGTACAGCGGGCTGCGCTGGTTCAGGCCCGCGAGGTCGGTGATCTCCTCGCTCTCGAAGCCTTCGCGCGCCAGCAGCAGGATGATCCCGAAGCTCGCGAGCGTCGTCAGCACGTAGGTCACGATGTAGAACATCGAGGCGCTGTACGCGAACTGCGCGTTGTAGGTGTTGCCGTTGACCACGCCCGCCACGAGGCCGAGCAGCATGAAGCCCATCTGCGCGATGGTCGAATAGGCCAGCATGCGCTTGAGGTTGGTCTGCGCGATCGCTGCCAGGTTGCCGATCACGAGCGACGCGATGGCCAGCACGGCCAGCATCTGCTGCCAGTCGAAGGCGAGCGGCAGCAGGCCCTCGACCAGCAGGCGGATGATGATCGCAAACGCGGCCAGCTCGGGCGCCGCACCGATCAGCAGCGTGACGGCCGTCGGCGCGCCCTGGTAGACGTCGGGCACCCACATGTGGAACGGCGCCGCGCCGACCTTGAACGCCAGGCCGGCCACGATGAACACCAGGCCGAACACCAGCACCTGGTGGTTGACCTTGCCGCTCGCGATGATCTTGAACACCTCGTTGACGTCGAGCGAGCCGGTCGCGCCGTACATCATCGAAAGCCCGTAGAGCAGGAAGCCGCTCGCCATTGCGCCGAGCACGAAGTACTTCATGGCCGCCTCGCTCGCCACCGCGTTGTCGCGGCGCAGCGCCACGAGCGCATAGCTCGACAGCGTGAGCAGTTCGAGGCCGAGGTAGATCAGCAGGAAGTTGCTGCCTGAGATCATCACGAACATGCCCAGCAGCGCGAACATGCTGATGGTGAACAGTTCGCCGCCGCGCAGCATCTCGCGGTCGGCCGCGTACGGACGGCCGTAGACCAGCGTGACCATCAGCGCCAGCGTGGCGAAGCACTTGAGCCAGTTGCCCATGGGGTCGCTCACGACCATGCCGCCGAAGCCATAGACGGTCTTGCCATCGTTGGCCGCGAGGCCGGTCAGCACCGCCACCACAGCGAGCGTGAGCAGCGTGAGCACATAGGTGCGCGTGCGGCGTGGGCTCGTGGTCGACAGGTCGACCAGCAAAATGATGCAGGCCATGACCAGCAGCACGATTTCCGGGTAGATCGCGACCCAGCTGAGTTTGTCAATCATCTCGTTCTCTTGTTCAGCGTGGCATCAAGGCAGTTTGGAAACCGCCACGTGGCGCAGCAGTTCGACCACGGACGCGTCCATCGCATCGGTGAAGGGCTTCGGATAGAGGCCCATCCACAGCACCGCGATCGCCAGCAGCGAGAGCATCAGGAACTCGCGGGCATTGATGTCGGTGAGTTCCTTGACGTGGTCGTTGCCGACCGGGCCGAGGTAGACGCGCTTGTACATCCACAGGGTGTAGGCCGCGCCGAAGATCAGTGCGGTGGCGGCTCCCAGGCCGATCCAGAAGTTGAACTTGACCGCACCGAGGATCACCATCCACTCGCCCACGAAGCCGGCCGTGCCCGGCAGGCCGCAGTTGGCCATGGCGAACAGCAGCGCGAAGGCCGCGAACCTGGGCATGGTGTTGACCACGCCGCCGTAGTCGGCGATCTGGCGCGAATGCACGCGGTCGTACAGCACGCCGATGCCCAGGAACATCGCGGCCGACACGAAGCCGTGCGCGATCATCTGCACGATGCCGCCCGACACGCCGAGTTCGTTGAAGATGAAGAAGCCGAGCGTCACGAAGCCCATGTGCGCGATGGACGAATAGGCCACGAGCTTCTTCATGTCCTGCTGCACCAGCGCCACGAGGCCGACGTAGATCACCGCGATCAGCGACAGCGCGATCATGAGCCAGGCCCATTCGTGCGAGGCATCGGGGGCGATCGGCATCGAGAAGCGCAGGAAGCCGTAGGCACCGAGCTTCAGCATGATCGCCGCCAGCACGGCCGAGCCGCCCGTGGGCGCCTCGACGTGCACGTCGGGCAGCCAGGTGTGGACCGGCCACATCGGCACCTTGACGGCAAAGGCCGCGAAGAAGGCGAAGAACAGGAAGGTCTGCGCGGTGCCATCCAGCGGCAGCTTGTGCCAGGTCAGGATGTCGAAGCTGCCGCCCGAGGTGTTGTACAGGTAGATCAGCGCCACCAGCATCAGAAGCGAACCGAGCAGCGTGTAGAGGAAGAACTTGAACGCCGCGTAGATCTTGTTCGGGCCGCCCCAGATGCCGATGATCAGGTACATCGGGATCAGCGTGGCTTCAAAGAACACGTAGAACAGGATGCCGTCGAGCGCGGAGAACACGCCGATCATCAAGCCCGACAGGATCAGGAACGCGCCCATGTACTGGTTGACGCGCTCGGTGATCACTTCCCAGGCCGAGACCACCACCACCACGGTGATGAAGGCGGTCAGCAGCACCATCCAGAGCGAGAGGCCGTCCACGCCCAGGTGGTAGCTGACATTGAAGCGCGTGATCCAGCTCGCCTTCTCGACGAACTGCATGGCGGCAGTGCCGTTCTCGAAGCCGGTGAAGAGCGGCACGGTCACCAGGAAGCTCGCGATGGCGCCGACGAGCGCGACCCAGCGCACGCCCCGGGCGTTTTCGTCGCGGCCGAACGCCAGCAGCGCGGTGCCGAATGCGATCGGCACCCAGATGGCAAGGCTCAACAAACCCATTTTTCTTTTTCTCCAGCGCTTGGACTCAGCGTTTGAACCAGACGAAGTACGTCATCAGGATGAAGATGCCGAGCAGCATCGCGAAGGCGTAGTGATAGATGAAGCCCGACTGCAGCCAGCGCACCACGCCCGCGAGGCGGCCGATGAGCTTCCAGGAACCGTTGACCACGGCACCGTCGATCAGCGCCTGGTCGCCGCCCTTCCAGAGGCCGGTGCCGAGCGCGCGCGCGCCGCGCGCCACGATGTTCTCGTTGATCCAGTCGAGGTAGTACTTGTTCTCGAGCAGGCGGTAGACCGGGCCGAAGCCGCGCTTGATGGCCGTCGGCAGCGCCGGGTTGACCATGTACATGTAGTACGAGAGGACCACCCCCGCGAGCGCCAGCCAGAACGGCGCCGTCTGCAGGCCGTGCAGGGCCATCGCCATCGGGCCGTGGAAGGCCTCGCCGAGCTCCTTCATGGCGTGGTGCTTCGCGGCGTCCACGAAGATCGCGTCCTTGAAGAAGTCGCCGTGCAGCATCGGCTCGATCGTGAAGTAGCCGATTACGACTGATGGGATGGCCAAGAGCACCAGCGGCAGCCACACCACCATCGGCGATTCGTGCGGCTTGTGGTCGTGGTGGCCATGGCCATGGTCGTCGCCGTGCGCACCATGGTCGTCATGGTGGGCATCGGGGTTCTGGTCGTAGCGCTCCTTGCCGTGGAACACCAGGAAATACATGCGGAACGAATAGAACGCGGTCACGAACACGCCGGCCAGCACCGCCCAGTACGCGAACTGCGCGCCCCAGAGATGGCTTTCCTTCACCGCTTCGATGATGCTGTCCTTCGAGTAGAAACCCGAGAACAGCGGCGTGCCGATCAGAGCGAGCGAGCCCAGCAGCGACGTGATCCAGGTGATCGGCATGTACTTGCGCACGCCGCCCATCCAGCGGATGTCCTGGTTGTGGTGCATGCCGATGATCACCGAGCCCGCGCCGAGGAACAGCAGCGCCTTGAAGAAGGCGTGGGTCATCAGGTGGAACACCGCCACCGAGTACGCCGAGGCGCCGAGCGCCACCGTCATATAGCCGAGCTGCGACAGCGTGGAGTACGCGACCACGCGCTTGATGTCGTTCTGGATGATGCCCAGGAAGCCCATGAACAGCGCGGTGATGGCACCGATCACGAGGATGAACGACAGCGCTGTGTCGCTGAGCTCGAACAGCGGCGACATGCGCGCCACCATGAAGATGCCCGCAGTCACCATGGTTGCCGCGTGGATCAGTGCCGAGATCGGGGTCGGGCCTTCCATCGAGTCGGGCAGCCACACGTGCAGCGGGAACTGCGCGCTCTTGCCCATGGCGCCGATGAACAGGCAGATGCAGATCACCGTCACGAGCATCCATTCGGTGCCCGGGAAGGTGATGCCGGCCAGCGTGTCGGCCTTGGCAAAGGCTTCGCCGTAGTTCAGCGTGCCCGCATAGGCCGCGATCAGGCCGATGCCGAGGATGAAGCCGAAGTCGCCGACGCGGTTGACCAGGAAGGCCTTCATGTTCGCGAAGATCGCGGTCGGCCGGTTGAACCAGAAGCCGATCAGCAGGTACGACACCAGGCCCACCGCTTCCCAGCCGAAGAACAGCTGGAGCATGTTGTTGCTCATGACGAGCATCAGCATCGAGAAGGTGAACAGCGAGATGTAGGCGAAGAAGCGGTTGTAGCCCTCGTCTTCCTGCATGTAGCCGATGGTGTAGATGTGCACCATCAGCGAGACGAAGGTCACGACGCACATCATCATGGCGGTGAGGCCGTCGACGAGGAAGCCGACCTCCATCCGGAGGCCGCCGACCATCATCCATTCGTAGATGGTTTCGTTGAAGCGGGCGCCGTCGACGATGACCGACTTCAGCGTCATGGCCGAGATCACGAATGCGACGAGCACGCCGAGGATCGTCAGCGAATGCGTGACCTTGCGGCCGATGTGATTGCCGGCGAATTGGGTGCCGAACAGGCCCGCGAGGACCGCGCCGACCAGGGGTGCCAGCGGAACGGCCAGCAGCGTGGATGCAGAGAGGGTTGCGCTCATGGTGAGTTCTTGTCGTTATCCCTTGAGCGTGTTGAGCTCATCGACGTTGATGTTGGACTTGTTGCGGAACAACAGGACCAGCAGCGCCAGGCCGATGGCCGACTCGGCCGCCGCCACCGTCAGGATGAAGAACACGAAGATCTGGCCGTGCATGTCGCCCAGGAAGTACGAGAACGCCACGAAGTTCATGTTGACCGCGAGCAGCATCAGCTCGATCGCCATCAGCAGCACGATGAGGTTCTTGCGGTTCAGGAAGATGCCGATCACCGACAGCGCGAAGAGCATCGCGCCGAGCGAGAGAAAGTGTCCGAGCGTGAGCGTCATGCCTTGTTTTCCTTTGCTGCAGGCGCGTCGGCGGCGGGTGCTTCCACCACGGGCTCGGCCGCGCGCGTGGCGGACATCTGCACGATGCGCACGCGGTCGCGCGCCTTCACGCGCACCTGGTCGGCCGGGTTGACGTACTTGCTGTCCTTGCGGGTGCGCAGCGTCAGGGCAATGGCCGCCACGATGGCCACGAGCAGGATCACGGCTGCGATCTCGAGCGGATACAGGTACTCCGAATACAGCAGCTTGCCGAGCTCGAGCGTGTTCGAGCTGTTGGCCGCGGCCTCGGTGGCTGCGCGCGGCGCCTCGGACAGGCGGAAGCCGCCCATCAGCACCGCGGCCATCTCGAGCGCGATGAGCGCGCCCACGCCGGCGGCCAGCGGGAAGTGCTTCCAGAAGCCCTGCCGCAAGCCGTCCATGTTGACGTCGAGCATCATCACGACGAACAGGAACAGCACCATCACCGCCCCCACGTAGACGAGCACCAGCGCGATCGCGAGGAACTCGGCACGCAGCAGCAGCCAGATGGCCGAGGCCTGGAAGAAGGCCAGCACGAGGTACAGCGCGGCGTACACGGGATTGCGTGCGGTGATGACGCGGAATGCCGCGAACAGCAGCACTGCGGCAAACAGATAGAACAGACCGGTCTTGACGTCCATTGGAATTCGGATGGGTACGGGGTTCGGGCCGATCGGATCAGCGGTACTTGGCGTCGGCCGCCTTGTTCGCCGCGATTTCTTTTTCGTAGCGATCGCCCACCGCCAGGAGCATGTCCTTGGTGAAGTACAGGTCGCCGCGCTTTTCGCCGTGGTATTCGAAGATGTGGGTCTCGACGATCGAGTCGACCGGGCAGCTCTCTTCGCAGAAGCCGCAGAAGATGCACTTGGTCAGGTCGATGTCGTAGCGCGTGGTGCGCCGCGAGCCATCGTCGCGCACGTCGGATTCGATCGTGATCGCGAGCGCGGGGCACACGGCCTCGCACAGCTTGCAGGCGATGCAGCGCTCTTCGCCGTTCTCATAGCGGCGCAGCGCATGCAGGCCCCGGAAGCGCGGCGACAGCGGCGTCTTCTCTTCAGGGAACTGCACGGTGATCTTGCGCGCGAAGGCGTACTTGCCCGTGATCGCCAGGCCCTTGAACAACTCGATAAGCATGAAGCTGCTGAGGAAGTCCTTGAGCGAGAACGGAGCGGACGCGGTAGTGGTTGCGGTATGCGCAGACATGATGTTGGCGCTTCCAGTTAATTCCAGATATTGAACGGGGTCTGCATCCAGGCACCGACCACCACCAGCCACACGAGCGTGACCGGGATGAAGATCTTCCAGCCGAGCCGCATGATCTGGTCATAGCGGAAACGCGGGAAGGTCGAGCGGACCCACAGGAACATGGTGACCACGCAGAAGGTCTTGATGCCAAGCCAGATCCAGCCGGGGATGAAGGCGAGGAACTCGAAGGGCGGCAGCCATCCGCCGAGGAACAGCACGACGCACAGGATCGAGACCAGCCACATGTTGGCGTACTCGGCCAGGAAGAACATCGCGAAGCTCATGCCCGAGTACTCGATCATGTGGCCCGCGACGATCTCGGACTCGCCTTCGACCACGTCGAAGGGATGGCGGTTGGTTTCGGCCAGGCCCGAGATGAAGTAGACGACGAAGATCGGCAGCAGCGACAGCCAGTTCCACGACAGGAAGCCGACGCCCATGTCGGCGAACATGCCCTTGCCCTGCCCCATCACGATGTCGGTCATGTTGAGGCTGGCCGAGACCATCAGCACCACGACGAAGCAGAAGCCCATCGCGATCTCGTAGCTCACCATCTGGGCCGACGCGCGCAGCGCGCCCAGGAAGGCGTACTTCGAGTTCGAGGCCCAGCCGGCGATGATCACGCCGTAGACCTCGAGCGAGGTGATGGCCATCACGAACAGCAGGCCGGCATTGATGTTGGCCAGCGCCTGGTCGGGACCGAAAGGAATCACGACCCACGCGACGAGCGCCGGCATGATCGTCATGATCGGACCGAGCAGGAACAGGCCCTTGTTGGCGACCGTTGGAAGGATGATTTCCTTGGTCATCAGCTTGAGCGCGTCGGCAATCGGCTGCAGCAGGCCCAGCGGCCCGATGCGGTTCGGCCCGACCCGGATCTGCGTGAAGCCGATGGCCTTGCGCTCCCAGAGCGTGAGGTAGGCGACGGCGAGCATCAGCGGGATCACGACCGCGATGATCTTGATGAGCGTCCAGATCACGGGCCAGGCCATGCCGGTCCACCAGCCGGCCTGGACCAGGCCCTGGCCGAAAGCGTGCAGTGCGTCGATCATGCCAAGGCCTCCTCGGCACGGGCGGGTGCGGCGGGTGCGGCCGATGCACTGCGCGCATCGGCGGTGAGCTGCAGCGACGGCGCGCGGCGCACGATCGAATCGAGCTGGTAGATGCTCGCGACCACGGGCGCAGGCAGGCCCGCGTCGGCGGCCACGGGCTTCGCGGCGGTGGCGTTGGCCAGCGCACCGGCCGGCAGCGCGCCGTTGTCACCCACCGTGGCGAGCACTTCCGCGGTCGATTCGAAGGCGAAGCCCGGCAGGCCGAGCAGGTTCGCGAGCACGCGCAGCACCTTCCAGGCCGGACGCGCCTCGCCTTGCGGCTTGACGACGGCATGGAAGCTCTGCACGCGGCCTTCGGCATTGACGAAGGTGCCCGGCGTTTCGGTGAACGGCGCGATCGGCAGCAGCACGTCGCTGAATTCGAGGTTGGCCTTGAACGGGCTCAGCGTGACGACCATCTGCGCATGGCCGATGGTATCGGCGGCCGCGGCGCCCGCAGCCGAGTCGAACACCGGTTCGTTGTTGAGCAGCAGCACCGCCTTGAGGCCCGAGCCGGCCGCCAGCATGCGTCCGGCATCGAGGCCGCCGTTCTTCGGGAACGCGCCCGCGAGCTGCGCGCCCACGGTGTTGGCGGCTTCGGTCAGGTAGCCGACCGTGGCGCCGGTCTGCGCGCCGATCCAGTTCGCGAGGGCCAGCAGGCTGCTGGCCTGCGCATGGTGGGCCGCGGCGTTGCCGAGCAGGATCGCCTTGCGTTCGCCGCCGAGCAGCGAAGCCGCGATGGCCTTGGCGGTGTCGTCGGGTGCGTTGGCGGGCGCGAGCGGCGATGTGGCGCCCGTGGTCTGGCCGATCGCGGCAGCCACGCCTGCGAGCACCTCGACCCATTGGCCGGCGTCGACGACGGCGGCCTGCGCCACGGTCATGGCCCAGGCCTCGGGATCGGCCAGCAGGCCTTGCGAGGTCAGCACCGACAGCGCGGCACCCTTGCGCACGGCTTCGCGGATGCGCAGCGCGAACAGCGGATGGTCCTTGCGCAGGTTCGAGCCGATGACGAACGCACGTTGCAGTTGCGACAGCGATGCGACCGAGGTGCCGAGCCAGCGCACGCCTTCGAATGCCGTGAACTCGGCATTGCGCAGGCGGTAGTCGATGTTGTCGCTGCCGAGCTCGCGCGTGAGCATGGCCGCGAGCTTGAGCTCCTCGAGCGTGCTGTGCGGACTCGCGAGCGTGCCGATGCTTTGCGCGCCGTGGTCGGCCTTGATCTGCTTGAGGCCGTTGGCGACGTATTCGAGCGCGGTCTGCCAATCGACCTGCTGCCACTGGCCGCCCTGCTTGAGCATGGGCTGCGTGAGCCGTTCGGGGCCGTTGAGCGCCTCGTACGAGAACCGGTCGCGGTCGGCGATCCAGCATTCGTTGACGTTGTCGTTTTCGAGCGGCACCACGCGCATCACGCGGTTGTTCTTGACCTGCACGATGAGGTTCGCGCCGGTCGAATCGTGCGGGCTCACCGACTTGCGGCGCGACAGCTCCCAGGTGCGGGCGCTGTAGCGGAACGGCTTGCTCGTGAGCGCACCGACCGGGCACAGGTCGATCATGTTGCCCGAGAGTTCGGAATCCACGGTCTCGCCGAGGACGGTGGTGATCTCGGAATGCTCGCCGCGGTGGATCATGCCGAGCTCCATCACGCCGGCCACTTCCTGGCCGAAGCGCACGCAGCGCGTGCAATGGATGCAGCGGCTCATCTCTTCCATGCTGATCAGCGGGCCGACGTCCTTGTGGAACACGACGCGCTTCTCTTCCTCGTAGCGCGAGGAAGAGCCGCCATAGCCCACGGCCAGGTCTTGCAGCTGGCATTCGCCGCCCTGGTCGCAGATCGGGCAATCGAGCGGATGGTTGATCAGCAGGAACTCCATCACCGACTGCTGCGCCTTGATGGCCTTCTCGCTCTTGGTGCGGACGATCATGCCCTGCGTCACGGGTGTGGCGCAGGCCGGCATCGGCTTGGGCGCCTTCTCCACGTCGACCAGGCACATGCGGCAGTTGGCCGCGATGCTGAGCTTCTTGTGATAGCAGAAGTGCGGGATGTAGGTGCCCGCCTTGTCGGCCGCATGCATCACCATGCTGCCTTCGGTCACTTCGACCTTCTTGCCGTCGAGTTCGATTTCGATCATGAGTGTGTTTCTTCTCAGGCCTTGACGGGCGCCTTCGGGACATAGCCCGGGATCAGCGCCTCGAACTCGTGGCGGAAGTGCTTGATCATGGCGCGCACCGGCATGGCCGCGGCATCGCCGAGCGCGCAGATGGTGCGGCCCTGAATGTTGTCGGCCACGGAGTTGAGCAGGTCCATGTCGGTCGCCCTGCCCTGCCCGTTGTAGATACGGTCGACCACGCGGTAGAGCCAGCCCGTGCCCTCGCGGCACGGCGTGCACTGGCCGCAGGATTCGTGCATGTAGAAGTACGAGAGGCGGCGCAGCGACTCGACCATCGAGCGGCTGTCGTCCATGACGATCACGGCGCCCGAGCCCAGCATGGAGCCGGCCTTGGCGATGGAGTCGTAGTCCATCGTGCACTGCATCATGATCTCGGCCGGCAGCACCGGTGCCGACGATCCGCCGGGAATCACGGCCTTGAGCGTGCGGCCCTTGCGCACGCCGCCGGCGAGCTCGAGCAGCTTCGAGAACGGCGTGCCCATCGGCACTTCGTAGTTGCCGGGCAGCTCGACGTCGCCGCTCACCGAGTAGATCTTGGTGCCGCCGTTGTTCGGCTTGCCGCACTCGAGGTAGGCCTGGCCGCCGTTGCGGATGATCCAGGGCACCGCCGCGAAGGTCTCGGTGTTGTTGATGGTGGTCGGCTTGCCGTAGAGGCCGAAGCTCGCCGGGAACGGCGGCTTGAAGCGCGGCTGGCCCTTCTTGCCCTCGAGCGACTCGAGCAGCGCGGTTTCCTCGCCGCAGATGTAGGCGCCGAAGCCGTGCGACGCATGCAGCTGGAAGCTGTACGCGCTGCCCATGATGTTGTCGCCGAGGTAGCCCGCCGCGCGCGCTTCCTCGAGCGCCTCTTCGAAGCGCTCGTAGCTCTGAAAGATTTCGCCGTGGATGTAGTTGTAGCCCACGCTGATGCCCATGGCGAAGGCAGCAATGGCCATGCCCTCGATCACGATGTGCGGGTTGAACTGAAGGATGTCGCGGTCCTTGCAGGTGCCCGGCTCGCCCTCGTCGGAATTGCACACGAGGTACTTCTGGCCCGGGAACTGGCGAGGCATGAAGCTCCACTTGAGGCCGGTCGGGAAGCCCGCGCCGCCGCGGCCGCGCAGGCCCGAGGCCTTGACTTCGGCGATCACCTGGTCGGGCGTGAGGCCTTCGGTGAGGATCTTGCGCAGCGCCTGGTAGCCGCCGCGCGCCTCGTAGTCGGCCAGGCGCCAATTGGTGCCGTCGAGGCCGGCATAGATCTGCGGCTCGAGGTGGCGATCGTGAAAGCAGGTCTGCACGCCCGTGGCGCGAAACTGCTGGAGCACTTGTTCGGGCGACATCATGCAGCCTCTCCCTTGGCCGAATCGCGCAGGCCGTCGACGAGCTGGTCGAGCTTCTCGTTGCTCATGAAGCTGCACATCGTGCGGTCGTTGACCAGCATCACCGGCGAATCGGCGCAGGCGCCGAGGCATTCGCTCTGCTGCAGCGTGAACAGGCCGTCGGCCGTGGTCTCGCCCATCTTGATGCCGAGCTTCTTCTCGAGGTGCACGAGCGCGGTGGCGCCGTCGCGCAGCTGGCACGGCAGGTTGGTGCACACGTTGAGCTTGAAGCGGCCCACCGGATGCTGGTTGTACATGTTGTAGAAGGTCGTGACCTCGTGCACGGCGATCGGCGCCATGCCCAGGTAGTCGGCGATCTCGCGCTCGCGCGGGATGCTCACGTGGCCCTCGTCCTGCTGGACGATGGCCAGGCACGCCATCACGGCCGACTGCTTGCCGGCCTCGGGGTACTTGGCGACCTCGCGCGCGAAGCGCTCGAGAATTTCGGCCCTCAAAGGAGCAGAAGGCGCCGAGGGCGCCGTGTCGTGGTGGGTCGAGGAAGTCATTCGCTCTTTCTCACCTGTCGATTTCGCCAAACACGATGTCCATCGTGCCGATCACCGCGACAGCGTCGGCGATCATGTGACCGCGCGACATTTCGTCGAGGGCGGCGAGATGCGGGAAACCGGGCGCACGGATCTTCAGGCGATAGGGCTTGTTGGCGCCGTCGCTCACGAGGTAGATGCCGAACTCGCCCTTCGGATGCTCGACGGCGGCATACGCCTCGCCTTCGGGCACGTGGAAGCCTTCGGTGAAGAGCTTGAAATGGTGGATCAGCTCCTCCATGTTCGCCTTCATCGATTCGCGCGCAGGCGCGGCGACCTTGTGGTTGTCGGTGATGACCGGACCGGGGTTGACGCGCAGCCAGGCCGAGCACTGCTGGATGATCCGGTTGGCCTGGCGCATTTCTTCCACGCGCACGAGGTAGCGGTCATAGCAGTCACCGGTGCGCCCGACGGGCACGTCGAACTGCATGCGGTCGTAGACGTCGTAGGGCTGCTTCTTGCGCAGGTCCCACTCGACGCCCGAGCCGCGCAGCATCGGGCCGGTGAAGCCGAGGTTCAGTGCGCGCTCCGGCGTCACCACGCCGATGCCGACGGTGCGCTGCTTCCAGATGCGGTTGTCGGTGAGCAGCGTCTCGTACTCGTCGACCATCTTCGGAAAGCGCTTGCAGAAATCGTCGATGAAGTCGAGCAGCGAGCCCTGGCGGTTCTCGTTGAGCTTCTCGATCGCCTTGGCGTTCTTGATCTTGCTGACCTTGTACTGCGGCATCGCGTCGGGCAGGTCGCGGTAGACGCCGCCCGGACGAAAGTAGGCTGCATGCATGCGCGCACCCGACACCGCCTCGTACATGTCGAACAGGTCCTCGCGCTCGCGGAAGCAGTAGATGAGCATGTTCATCGCACCGCAGTCGAGGCCGTGCGCGCCGAGCCACAGCAGGTGGTTCAGCAGGCGGGTGATCTCGGCGAACATCACGCGGATGTACTGCGCACGCTCCGGCACCTCGAGGCCCATCATCCGTTCGATGGCGAGGCAATAGGCGTGCTCGTTGCTCATCATCGACACGTAGTCGAGACGGTCCATGTACGGCAGCGACTGGATGAAGGTGCGCGATTCGGCCAGCTTCTCGGTCGCACGGTGCAACAGGCCGATGTGCGGATCGGCGCGCTGGATCACTTCGCCGTCGAGCTCCAGCACGAGGCGCAGCACGCCGTGTGCCGCCGGGTGCTGGGGACCGAAGTTGAGGGTGTAGTTCTTGATTTCGGCCATGTCAGTGGAGTCCGGCGCCGTAGTTGTCTTCGCGGATCACGCGCGGCGTGATCTCTCGCGGCTCGATCGACACCGGCTGATAGACCACGCGCTTCTGCTCTTCGTCGTAGCGCATCTCGACGTGGCCCGACACCGGGAAATCCTTGCGGAACGGATGGCCGATGAAACCGTAGTCGGTCAGGATGCGGCGCAGGTCGTCATGACCCTCGAACACGATGCCGTAGAGGTCGAAGGCCTCGCGCTCAAACCAGGTGGTGGCACTCCACACCGGCTGCAGCGAATCGACGACCGGCAGGTCGTCGCTCTCGGCGAACACCTTGAGCCGCACACGCTGGTTGAGGCTCACCGAAAGCAGGTGGGTGACGACGCAATAGCGCGCGCCCTCCCGCTCGCCTTCGCGGTAGTCCGAATAGTCCATGCCGCAGAGGTCGATCAGCTGCTCGAAGCGGCAGCCGGGCGCGTCGCGCAGCAGCAGCGCGGCATCGATGTAGTCGGCGGCAGCCACGACCACCGTCACCTCGCCGAGCGCAACCGTCACGCGCTTGGCCTTGGCACCCAGGGTCTGCACCAGAGTCGCCTGGAGCGCCTCTGGAGAAATCGCAAAGTCGGTCATCAGGACAGTTCCTCAGGCGCGCGCAATGGTGTTGGTGCGGCGGATCTTCTGCTGCAGCTGAATGATCCCGTAGAGCAGCGCCTCGGCCGTCGGCGGGCAGCCCGGCACATAGACGTCGACGGGCACGATGCGGTCGCAGCCGCGCACCACCGAGTAGCTGTAGTGGTAGTAGCCGCCCCCGTTGGCGCACGAGCCCATCGACAGCACCCAGCGCGGCTCGGGCATCTGGTCGTAGACCTTGCGCAGCGCCGGCGCCATCTTGTTGCACAGCGTGCCGGCCACGATCATCAGGTCGGACTGGCGCGGGCTCGGACGAAACAGCATGCCGAAGCGGTCGATGTCGTAACGGGCCGCACCCGCGTGCATCATCTCGACGGCACAACATGCGAGGCCGAAAGTCATCGGCCAGAGTGATCCGGTCTTCGCCCAATTCACCACCGTGTCGTAGGTGGTGGTGACGAAGCCTTCTTTCATGACGCCTTCAATGGCCATTTTGTAGCTTCCTTGTCATTCCCAGTCGAGCGCGCCTTTTTTCCACTCGTAGGCGAAGCCCACGACGAGGATGGCGAGAAAGATCATCATGGCCCAGAAGCCGACGGCGCCGATTTCCTTGAGCGCAATGGCCCACGGAAACAGGAAGGCGATCTCGAGATCGAACAGGATGAAGAGAATCGCGACGAGGTAATAGCGCACGTCGAATTTCATGCGCGCATCCTCGAAGGCCTCAAAGCCGCACTCGTAAGGTGCATTCTTCGCTGCGTCGGGCCGGTTGGGCCCCAGGATGTAGCCGATGACCTGTGGCGCGACGCCTACACCGACACCGACCAGAATGAACAAAAGGACGGGAAGATAGGAATCGAGGTTCATCGGGAATTTTTCACCGCTTGCCACCGGCAGAAGAACGCTCTGAAAGAGGCTTTCTGCCGGTGAGATTTGGTGCGGTCGGCGAGACTCGAACTCGCACAGCTTTCGCCACTACCCCCTCAAGATAGCGTGTCTACCAATTTCACCACGACCGCGGTTTTGACTTGTCCGGATGGCATGAGGTACCTGTGAAGGTGTTTGGCTTTCCGAACAGCTTTAGAGTTTACCCTGAAATGAAGTCGTTTTCAGCAGCCCGCTCAATGAAAACAACTTGATTATTTGCTCGGGATCTCGCCGGCGCCCGGAGCGGGTGCGGCGGGTGCCGATGCAGCAGCGCCAGCGGGGGTTGCGCCCGACGGAATCTGCCCTGCCGCGCCCGAAGCGGGCGTGGCCGGCACGCCGATGGCGGCGCGTTCCAGCAGGCTGTTGCCGCCGCCCGCGGGCCGCGCATGGCTGAAGTAGGCCAGCAGCAGCGTGGAGGCAAAGAACACCGCCGCCAGCACCGCGGTGGTGCGCGACAGGAAGTTGGCGCTGCCGCTGGCACCGAACAGGCTGCCGGCGCTGCCGCTGCCGAAGGCCGCGCCCATGTCGGCGCCCTTGCCGTGCTGGATCAGGATCAACCCGATCATGACCAGCGCCGTCAGCATCTGCACGCCGACCAAAAGATTGAGGACCAGGTTCATTCGTTCTTACTCCTAATTGATGGCTGCTCGCGCCGCGTTCAGCGTGCGGCAGCCGAAATGATCTGCAGGAAATCGGGGGCCTTGAGCGATGCACCGCCGATGAGCCCGCCGTCGATGTCGGGCTGGGCCAGCAACTCGACGGCATTCGCCGCGTTCATGCTGCCGCCGTAGAGGATGCGGATGCCCGCTGCGTGCTCGCTGGCCGCATGGTGCAGCTGCGCGCGCAGCACGGCATGCACCGCTTGCGCCTGTTCGGGCGTGGCGGTCTTGCCGGTGCCAATGGCCCAGACGGGCTCGTAGGCCACGACGATCTCGCTGATGCAGTGGCCGTTGACGTGGATCACCGCGGCCAGCTGGCGCTTGACGACTTCTTCGGTGTGCCCTGCTTCGCGCTCGGCCAGGGTCTCGCCCACACAGACGATCGGCGTGATGCCGTTCGCCAGCGCAGCCGCCGTCTTGGCGGCCACCGCCTCGTCGGATTCGGCGTGGTACTGGCGGCGCTCTGAATGGCCGACGATTGCATAGCGCACGCCGAAGTCCTTCAGCATGGCGGCCGACTGCTCGCCCGTGAACGCACCCTGCGGATGCGCCGAGATGTCCTGCGCGCCGAGCGCCAGGGCAGGTGTTGCGGCCAGCAGCGACTGCAGCTGCGCGAAATACGGCGCCGGCGCACAAAGTGCGACATCGCAGCCGGCCGGCGCCGCGGCGAGGCCCTGCTGCAGCGCCTTCACGAGCGCCTCGTTGGCAGCCAGGCTGCCGTTCATCTTCCAGTTGCCGGCAATCAGCTTCTTCTTGGTCGTCGTCGTCATCGTGGTCTGTTGCTCGCTCGTCGTCACCATGTCAGCACGATCTTGCCGATGTGCTGGTTGGATTCCATCAGCGCATGCGCCTGGGACGCACCGCTCGGCTCGCCACCCGCTGCGAAGGTGCTGTGGATCACGGGCTTGACCGCGCCGCTTTCGAGCAGCGGCCAGACCTTCTCGCGCAGCGCGCGTGCGATCTCGCCCTTGAATGCAACTGGCCGCGGCCGCAGCGTGGAGCCGGTGATCACGAGCCGCCTGCGCAGCACCAGCCCCGCATTGAACTCGCTCTTGATCCCGCCCTGCACCGCGATGATCACGAGCCGGCCGTCCTCGGCCATGCACTCGATCTCGCGCGCCACGTAGTCGCCAGCGACCATGTCGAGGATCACGTCCACGCCCTTGCCGCCCGTGAGCTTCTTCGCCTCTTCGACGAAGTCGCTCGTGCGGTAGTTGATGGCGTGGTCGGCGCCGAGCTTCCTGCAGGCCTCGCACTTGTCGTCGCTTCCGGCAGTGGCGATCACCGTGGCACCCATGGCCTTGGCGATCTGGATCGCCGTGACGCCGATGCCGCTCGTGCCGCCCTGGATCAGCAGGGTCTCGCCCTTCTGCAGCCGGCCGCGATCGAACACGTTGCTCCAGACGGTGAAAAAGGTCTCGGGCAGCGAAGCCGCCTCGACGTCACTCCAGCCCTTCGGCACCGGCAGGCATTGCGCCACCGGCGCCACGCACAGCTCGGCATAGCCGCCGCCCGCGACGAGCGCGCAGACCCTGTCGCCGACCTTGAGCCCCGCCTCGGCCATCGCCGCGGCGTCGCCCGACACGATCTCGCCGGCCACCTCGAGGCCCGGCAGGTCGGAAGCGCCCGGCGGCACCGGGTAGTGCCCCTTGCGCTGCAGCACGTCGGGGCGGTTGATGCCGCTGGCCGCGACGCGGATCAGCAGCTCGCCCGCGCCGGCCACCGGATCGGGGCGCTCCACGGCACGCAGCACCTCGGGGGCGCCGTACGAAGTGATTTCAATGGCTTTCATGGTCCTGGCCTGCAACGCCCGCCTGCGCGGGCACGGTTGGGAGGTTCCGCTTACTCTTCGCGCGGCGTGAAGGGCTGCTCGCCGGCCGGAGCGGCCTGCTGCGGCTGCTCGCTGCGCGGGGGCTGCTGCTGCTCGCCGTTGAAGCGCGGTGCACGTTCGCCGCCGCGGTCACCACGGTCCGAGCGCTCGCGGCGTTCGCCACCGCGGTCGCCACCTCGGTCACCGCGATCGCCGCGGTCTTCACGCGGCGCACGCTCGCTGTACTCCATGCCGGCCGGACGCTCGGTCAGGGCCTTCATCGACAGCTTCACGCGACCCTTTTCGTCGGTCTCGAGCACCTTGACCTTGACGATCTGGCCTTCGCTCAGGTAGTCGGTCACCTTCTCGACGCGCTCGTGCGCGATCTGGCTGATGTGCAGCAGGCCGTCCTTGCCGGGCAGCAGGTTGATGAGCGCGCCGAAGTCCAGGATCTTGGTGACCGGGCCTTCGTAGACCTTGCCGATTTCGACTTCGGCGGTGATCTGCTCGATGCGCTTCTTGGCGAACTCGGCCTTTTCCGGATCGGTCGACGCGATGGTGATGGTGCCGTCTTCGTCGATGTTGATCGTCGTGCCGGTTTCTTCCTGCAGGCCGCGGATGACCGCGCCGCCCTTGCCGATCACGTCGCGGATCTTCTCGGGGTTGATCTTCAGCGTGGTCAGGCGCGGTGCGAACTGCGACACCTCGGTCTTGGCTTCGCCCATGGCTTCCTGCATCTTGCCGAGGATGTGCATGCGCGCTTCCTTGGCCTGGGCCAGTGCGACCTGCATGATTTCCTTGGTGATGCCCTGGATCTTGATGTCCATCTGCAGCGCGGTGATGCCGTTGGTCGTTCCGGCCACCTTGAAGTCCATGTCGCCCAGGTGATCTTCATCGCCCAGGATGTCGGTCAGCACCGCGAAACGGTTGTCTTCCTTGATGAGGCCCATGGCGATGCCGGCCACGTGGGCCTTCATCGGCACGCCGGCGTCCATCATCGACAGGCAGCCGCCGCACACCGAGGCCATCGACGACGAGCCGTTCGATTCGGTGATCTCCGACACCACGCGGATGGTGTACGGAAATTCTTCCTTCGTCGGCAGCACGGCGATGAGCGCGCGCTTGGCAAGGCGGCCGTGGCCGATTTCGCGGCGCTTGGTCGAGCCCATGCGCCCCACTTCGCCGGTGGCGAACGGAGGCATGTTGTAGTGGAACAGGAAGCGGTCTTCGTACTCGCCGGCCAGCGCGTCGATGCGCTGCGCATCGCGCTCGGTGCCGAGCGTGGTCACGACCAGGCCCTGCGTCTCGCCGCGGGTGAACAGCGCCGAACCGTGGGTGCGCGGCAGCACGGAATTGCGGATCTCGATGGGGCGTACGGTGCGCGTGTCGCGGCCGTCGATGCGCGGCTCGCCCGAGAGGATCTGGCTGCGAACGATCCTGGCTTCGATCGAGAACAGCAGGTCGTTGACCTTGCCGGCGTCGAAGGGCTCGCCGCTTTCCTTCAGCGCGCTCATCACGCTGGCGTTGGCTTCGCGCAGGGCCTGCGTGCGGGCCTGCTTGCTGCGGATCTGGTAGACCGCGCGCAGCTTCTCTTCGGCCAGGCCCTTGACCTTGGCGACGAAGGCTTCGTCTTCCGCGGGCGGCTGCCAGTCCCACACCGGCTTGCCGGCGTCGCGCACGAGCTCATGGATCGCATTGATCGCAACGCGGGCCTGCTCGTGGCCGTACACCACGCCGCCCAGCATGATCTCTTCGCTGAGTTGCAGCGCTTCGGACTCGACCATCAGCACGGCGGCTTCGGTGCCGGCCACGATGAGGTCCATCTGCGAATCCTTGCGGGCCGTCTGGCCCGGGTTCAGCACGTACTGGCCATTGACGTAGCCCACGCGCGCAGCACCGATCGGGCCGCTGAACGGAATGCCGGAAATCGACAGCGCGGCGCTCACGCCGATCATGGCGGCGATGTCGGCATCGACTTCGGGGTTGAGCGACAGCGTGTGGATGACCACGTGCACTTCGTTCAGAAAGCCTTCGGGGAACAGCGGGCGGATCGGACGGTCGATCAGGCGGCTGGTCAGCGTCTCGTGCTCGCTGGGCTTGGCTTCGCGCTTGAAGAAGCTGCCGGGAATCTTGCCCGCGGCATAGGTCTTCTCGATGTAGTCGACGGTCAGCGGGAAGAAGTCCTGGCCGGGCTTGGCCGACTTGGAGGCGACCACGGTCGCAAGGATCACGGTGCCGTCGATGTCGACCACCACAGCGCCACTGGCCTGGCGGGCGATCTCGCCCGTTTCCATGACGACGGTCTTGTCGCCCCATTGGAAGGACTTGGTGACTTTGTTGAAGAGGCTCATGTTTGCTCCTATTTTGATAGCGGCCGACCTGCAGAGGCTGCAGGTTCCGCGGGGGAGGAGGCTTCTCAGAACACGATGCCATTCCAGCGAAGCTCGAGGGAGAACTTCAGTGGAATGACACAGCTTCGCTCTGTTTGGGCACTCCGAATGTGGATCGCGAAGTAAAAAACGCCTGAGCTAGCGGACTAACCCAGGCGTTTCTTCATGCGATTCGGTTTACTTGCGCAGACCCAGCTTGGCAATCAGCGCGGTGTAACGGTCGGCGTCCTTGGACTTGAGGTAGTCCAGGAGCTTGCGGCGGCGGCTCACCATGCGCAGCAGGCCGCGACGACCGTGGTGGTCCTTGGCATGCGTCTTGAAGTGGGGGGTGAGCTCGTTGATGCGGGCGGTCAGCAGTGCGACCTGGACTTCGGGGCTGCCGGTGTCGTTGGCGGCGCGGGCGTTGTCCTTGACGACTTCGGCCTTGATGGAGGCTGCGATCATTTGAAATTCCTTGCGTGTTCCGGGATGTTTGACTTGCGGTGAGCGCTGGAACTGCCCTCACCGTGCGCCTTGCGGCATGCAAAGCCCCGAAATTATAGCCCGAGCACGTTTTTCGGCGTTCCAGGCCTTTTCGCACGCCGGCTGTCGAGGGAAGCGAGCCCTACGGCGCCCAGGACGCAGGCCGCTCCGCCGATCTGCGCCAGGCCGATACTTTCGCCCAGCCAGACCGCCGCCAGTACCAGCGCCGACACCGGCAGGATCGCGGTGAACAGTGCCGCCTCGGCCCCGGTGAGCCGCGACGCCCCGGCAAACCACAGCACGAAACCCAGCACCGTCGGCACCAGCGCATAGTAGGCCACGCCGCCCAGAGCCGCCGGCGCCAGCGGCTCGGCCCAGGCCCGCTCGAGCAACGCCGGGATCAGCGCCAGGGCCAGCCCGAAAGCCGTCATCAGCGCCGAGAGCGCCAAGGGCCGCACCTGCACGCGCAACCGCTTGTTGAGGAGGATGAAGGCGGCCTCGCACCCCACGGCGCCCAGCACCAGCAGATTGCCCGCCAGGACCGCAGGGGACGCCGGGTCCCCCGCCCCGCTCGCTCTCGGCCAGCTGATCGCCAGCACGCCTGCCGTCGCCAGCGCGATGCTGCCGACCAGGTAGCGCCCGGGCCGCTCGCGCAGCGCCACCACGGCCACGAGCGCCGCCACGGCTGGCAGCGTACCCGCCACCACGCCCGCGCTGGCCGCCGGCGCCAACCGCACGCCCATGATCAGCAGCACCGTGTAGCCCACGCTGCCCAGCCCGGCCTGGCACAGCAGCAAGTACAGGTCGCTCCGGCCGGGCCGGGGCCACGGCGTGCGCGTGAGCCGCATCAGCAGCGCGAACACCGGCAGCGCCAGCGCGAAGCGCAAGGCCGTGGCGGTGAACGGCGGCAGCCCCGCGGCGATGACCTTGCTTGCCACCACCGTGCTGCCGACCGTGACCATGGCCGCGGCGCACAGCCACATCCCCTTGCTTCGTTCCGACATCGTCGCGCCTTTCGCTGATTCCGTTGAGAAGCAGCGAGCGTCTCCCGCCAGGGGTGCGGCGGTCTTGAACGAAATTGCAGCCGGGCCCGGCCTGCGTTCAGCGTGCGCTGGCGAAGGCCCCCGGCGTGAAGCCCAGGAAACGCACGAAGGCTCGCGTCATGTGGCTCTGGTCGGCAAAGCCCGCGCCGGCCGCGGCCTCGGCCAGCGACTGCCCCTGCGCGATGAGGCGACGGGCGCGCGACAACCGGCATTGCTGGAGCCAGGCGTGCGGCGGGAGGCCGAAGGCGGCCGCAAAGCCACGCAGCAGTTGGAAGCGGCTCAGGCCCGCCTCGGCCGCGAGCTCGGCGAGCGTGGGCGCATGGGCGCAGTCGTCGGCGATGCGTGCACGCGCCCGCTCCAGCGATGCCAAAGCCTCGCGCGGCGCGGGCTCCGGCGCCAGCATGCCGGGGGCACGGCTCAGCAGCTGCAGCACGCCCTGCTCCAGCGCCAGCGCCTCATCGCCGCGCGCGACGGCGGCGAACAACCGGTCCACACCCGAACGCAGGGCCGGATCGTTCAGCACGGGCCGGGTGAGTTCGCACCCGGGCGCCGCATCGCCGAACAGCGCAGGCGCAAGGTGCAACATGCGCCAGGCGCGCGTTTCGCCCTGCAGCGCCACGCCATCGTGCACCTCGCCCGGGTTGACCGTGATGACGTCCCCACGCACCGCCTCGACCGCGCCCCGCCCGCTGGCCGAGCGCTGCCCCCCGCGGTCGATCACGCCGATGCCGAACACATCGTGCGTGTGGCGCGGGAAACTGCGCGCCGATTCGGCCGCCACCGTCTGCAGGCCCGGCAATGCCGAGCCGCGCACACGCACCGCATCGATCAGCGCGGCCCTCGACGGCATGCGTCTCGCCTCATCCGTTCTGCGCCGCCAGCCACTTGCGCAGCCGCTCCACCCCTTGCACCAGCCGCTGCGGATCTTTCGAGGCGAAGCACCAGCGCAGCCAGCCCTGGGCTTCGGGTGCGAAGGCGTTGCCGGGGGCGAGGCCGAGGCCGGCTTCGACGACGAGGCGCTTGGCGAGCGCGAGGGAGTCGCCGAAGCCGTCGAGGCGGAAGAAGGCGTACATGCCGCCCCTGGCCGGGGCCACCTGCACGCCGGGCAGCGCGGCCAGCAGCGGCACGAGAGTGTCGCGGCACAGCTTGAGATGCGCGACCACGCGGGGCGTGATCTCCGCCGTGTGGTCGAGCGCCGCGAGCGCCGCGCGCTGCGTGAAGACGCTGGCGCACGAGGTGTTGAACTCGATCAGCTTGCCGATGCCATCGACCATGGCCGGCGGCAGCACCAGCCAGCCAAGGCGCCAGCCGGTCATGAGGAAGCTCTTCGAGAAGCTGTGCGTCACCACGAGCCGGTCATCGGGCCTCGAGATGTCGAGAAAGCTCGGCGCGCAGCCATTGGGCGTGGGCTCGAAATACAGCCGCTCGTACACCTCGTCCGCCAGGATCCAGGTGCCCGTGGCGCGGCAGTGGTCGAGCACGGCCTGCTGCTCCTCGCGCGTCATGGTCCAGCCGGTGGGGTTGTTGGGCGCATTGACGATCAGCAGCTTCGTCGCTGCAGTAACCGCCCGGCGCAGCGCGGCGAGGTCGAGCGTCCATTCGCCGCCAGAAGGCACCAGCGGCACCGTGCGCACCCGGGCGCCGAGGATCGCGGGCTGCGCCGTGAGGTTGGGCCATACGGGCGTGACCGCGACCACCTCATCCCCGGCATCGACCAGCGCCTGCACCGCGAGCATCAGCGCGCTCACGCCGCCCGAGGTCACGGCGATGCGCGACGCATCGACCGGCGGGTGCAGCGCGCTGGTGTAGCGCGCGATCGCCGCGCGCAGCTCGGGCAGGCCCAGGTTGTGCGCATAGAAGGTCTCGCCGCGCTGCAGCGAATCGATGGCCGCCTGGCGCACGACCTCGGGCGTGACCTCGTCGCTCTCGCCGAACCAGAAGGCGAGCACGTCGTCGCGGCCGAGTCCGGCATTGGCCACCTCGCGGATCTTGGAGGCTTCGAGGTTCTGGATGGCTTCACGCATGTTGTCGGGTCCTAGGAAGGTCTTTTCATCTTGCAGCTGGTCGGCAGTTCGGCCCGTTCGGGCGCGATGGTCTTCACCACCCGAAAGCCGTAGCCCGAGCCTTCGACGTCGAACTGCACGCCCGGCCGGCCCTGCTTGTCCATCATGCCGACCACCAGTTGCTGCTGGAACTGGTGGTCCGCCGCACGCATCCGGCCGCGCTGTCCGTGCAGGCGCACGTCGGCCTGCTCGAGCGCGCGCGCCACGGCCACGGCGTCCACGCTGCCGGCGCGCTCGAGCGCCTGTGCGAGCGATTCGACGAGCAACTGCATGCGCATGTGCACGTAGTCGTCCGCAGGCCTCGGAAAGCGCGTGCGGAAGGCGCGATAGAAGGCCTCCGACTGCGCGGTCTGCACGTTCGGCAGCCAGTCGGCCACTGCGATCACGCGGCCGATGCCGGCGTCGCCGATGGCGGCAGGCGCGCCGAGCGCATTGCCGTAGAAGGTATAGAAGGTGCCGTTGAAGCCGCCCTCGCGCGCCGCCTTGACGAGCAGCGTGAGGTCGTTGCCCCAGTTGCCGGTGAAGACCGCCTGCGCGCCACTGGCGATGATCTTGCCGGCATACGGTGCGAAGTCCTTCACCTTGCCCATCGGATGGAGCTCCTCGCCGACGATCTCGATGTCGGGCCGCTGCACGCCGAGCTGGCGCTTGGACTCGCGCAGCACCGCCTGGCCGAAGCTGTAGTCCTGGCCGATGAGGTAGGCCCGCCGCAGCGCCGCGTCGTCCTTCACCACTTCCATCAGCGCGGCCACGCGCATGTCCGCATGCGCATCGAAGCGGAAGTGCCAGAAGCTGCAGCGCTCGTTGGTCAGCGCCGGATCCACCGCCGCGTAGTTGAGGAAGATCACGCGCCGCGCAGGGTCACGCTCGTTGTTCTTCTCGATCGCGTCGACGAGCGCCGCGGCGGTCGCCGACGAATTGCCCTGCAGCACGATGCGCGCACCATCGTCGATGGCCGCGCGCAGTGCCGAGAGCGCTTCCTCGTTCTGCCCCTTGCTGTCGTAGCGGTCGAGCTGCAGCGGCCGCGCACCGCCCGCGGCACCGGGCAGGCGAATGCCGCCGCGCGCGTTCACGCGCTCCACGGCCCACAGCAGGTTGCGAAAGACCGCTTCGCCTGTGTTGGCGAACGGTCCGCTCATGCTTTCGATCAGCGCCAGGCGGATGGGTGCGGGCTGCGTCTGCGCCTGCACCGCGAGGGGCGGCGTGCATAGCGCCAGCGCCGCGAATTTCAAGGCCTTGCGGCGCCAAATAAAGCTGGGGTTCATTGTCTTGAAACGGGTGCGGCTGGGCCTAGATGAGGTCTCAAGCGGCACCCGGGATGGAATGGCCGCGCAGTGTAAGGGACACACATTCCTTGTCCCCGTTGTGATCATCATTCAGGAGCCTCAGATGTTCTTCGCCCCCACCCTCCGCACCGCCCGCTACGCACCGCGCTCGCACGACCGCGCCTTCGAGCGCTTTGTCGCCGATGCATTCTCGGGCCTGCCCCGCTCGCCGCTGGTCGAGCAGGACGACAAGAGCTGGACGCTCTCGATCGACGTGCCCGGCCTCTCGCGCGAAGACCTCGACATCGGCATCGAAGGTGCCGTGGTCCGCATCGACAGCAAGGCCGACGCCAAGCGCCAGTTCAAGGCTGCCTATGAGCTGCCGCTGGACATCGACGCCGGCGCCAGCGAGGCCACGCTCGAGAACGGCGTGCTCACGCTCAAGCTTGGCAAGCGCGTACCGGTGAGCCAGGTCACGTCGCTGCAGATCAAGTAAGGAGCGGCTGGCGCAATCGCGTGCCGCGTGTCATGCCCTTGACACGCGGCTGCAATGCCCACGGCAGGAAAGTGCGTTATCTATTGTTTTTGACTTTGAACTGGTTCACTCATAACAATAGAAGCGCTGGGAACGTCACATCATGTGATGTTTTCACATTGTCCTTTCCTCTTTCGTGGGCGGCTCGCATGCGCACCGCATTCATGGCGCATTCATGACGGTGCGGATTCGGGTGCCCTTCAAGGCACGCCATGATCACGCACCTCAAGTCAGCCAAAGACAATGAACGGTCCGACACGCTCCTGATCTTCCTGCCCGGCGCCTACCTCAAACCGGACGAGTTCGAACGCGAAGGATTCATCAGCGCGGTGCGCGAGCGCCATCTGGCCGCCGACGCCCTGCTCGTGGATGCCGACGTCTCCTACTACTACGACCAGACCCTCAGCGAGCGGCTGCATGCCGACGTCATCGCGCCGCAGCGGGCGCTGGGCTACAAGTCGATCTGGCTCGTGGGCATCTCGATCGGCGGCTTCGGTGCGCTGATCCACGAACTCTCCAAGCCCGGTTCGGTCGACGGCATCGTCGCGCTGGCGCCCTACCTCGGCCGGCGCGTGCTCGGTGCCGAGATCCTCAAGGCCGGCGGCCTGCGCACCTGGCAGGCGCCCGCCGGTCCGCTGCCCGACGAAGAGCCCGACCGCAAGCTCTGGCCCTGGTTCCAGCAATACCTCGATGCGCAGAAGTCGCGCAACCTGCCGCAGCTCTACCTGGGTTTCGGCCTCAGCGACCGCTTCGCGAGCAACCACAAGCTGCTCGCCGACGCCCTGCCCGCAGGCCGCGTCTTCACGACCGAAGGCGGCCACGACTGGCCGCAGTGGCGCCAGCTCTGGCGCAACGTGCTCGACGTGCTGCCGCTGCCCTCGCTCGGCCGCGCCCGCTCGGCCCCTATGCCGGCAGCTGGGCCGCTGCAGCCGGCGCCGACAGCGAAGCCATGGGCCATCGCGGCTTGACGTCGAAGGCATAGCGCGTGCTGGCCTGCGCCAGCCCCGACTGCAGCCGCATCGCGGCGGCCATCGCAATCATTGCGCCGTTGTCGGTGCACAGGTGCAGTTCGGGATAGTGCACGCGCACGCCGCGCTTCGCACAGGCGGCATCAAGCTGCTCGCGCAGGCTGCGGTTGGCGCCCACCCCGCCCGCCACCACCAGCCGCTGGAGCCCCGTGCGCTCGAGCGCGGCGAGCGATTTCTTCAGCAGCACCTCGACGATCGCGGCCTGCGTCGAAGCGGCCAGATCGGCCTTGTTCGCCTCCAGGCCGTCGCCGAGCTTTCGGGCCTGCGTGAGCACCGCGGTCTTGAGGCCCGCGAACGAAAAATCGAGGTCGCCGCTGTGCAGCAGCGGGCGCGGCAGCTTGAACGCGGTGGCATTGCCCGATTCGGCGAGCTTGGCGAGCCAGGGCCCGCCCGGGTACGGCAGGCCCATGAGCTTGGCGCTCTTGTCGAAAGCCTCGCCGGCCGCATCGTCGATGGTCTCGCCTAGCAGCTCGTAGCGGCCCACGCCGTCCACGCGCATCAGCTGCGTGTGGCCGCCCGAGACCAGCAGCGCGACGAACGGAAACTCGGGCGGATCGGCGCTCAGGAACGGCGACAGCAGATGGCCTTCGAGGTGATGCACGCCGAGCACCGGCTTGCCGAGCGCCGCGCCCAGCGCACAGGCGACGCCGGCACCGACGAGCAAGGCGCCTGCGAGCCCGGGCCCGCGCGTGTAGGCCACCACATCGAGCTCGGCGAGCGCGCGCCCCGCTTCCTTCATGACCGCTTCGGTCAGCGGCAGCACGCGGCGGATGTGGTCGCGGCTCGCCAGTTCAGGCACCACCCCACCGTAGGCCTGGTGCATGGCGATCTGGCTGTGCAGCGCATGCGCCTTCAACTGCGGCAGCGCGTGGCCGTGCGCCTCGACCAGCGCCACGCCGGTCTCGTCGCAGGAGGATTCGATTCCCAACAAGAGCATGGGGGGAGTTTAGGCGCCGGGCCAATCACGGGGTGGATGCGGGGACGTCTGCACCGTTCGCGGCACAGATGTTGCAGCAGGCGCTGAAGATGAAATCCAGCCTCAGCTTCCTCATCGCCGCGAGAAAGTGCGAAATCGACGAGCTGGACCAGCTCGCGCGCACCAGCGAACTGGTCGGGCTGATCGCACGGCTGGTCCATGCGCTGCAGCGGGAGCGCGGCCTGTCGAACGTGTTCCTCGCCGCGCGCGGGGAGCGCTTCGCCACCGAGCGCGGCGCGCAGATCGCCGAATGCCTCGCGCTCGAGCAGGTGGTGCGCACCGGATTCGACCAGCTCGAGACCGAGGCCCGGAGCGGCGCCACGGCAGGCAACAGCGCCCGCCTCTTCAGCCGGATCGCCTGGGTGCTGCCGGGCCTCGACGGATTGGCCGAACTGCGCCGCCGCGTCGGCGCCCTCGCGCTCACGCCCGCGCAGGCCACCGCAGCCTTCGCGAAGCTCGTCGCCGGGCTGCTGGCCGTGGTGTTCGAGGCGGCCGACGGCGCCACCGACCCCGAGATCTCGCGCCTGCTGGTCGCGATGTTCAATTTCATGCAGGGCAAGGAATTCGCCGGCCAGGAGCGTGCCTTCGGCGCCGCCACCCTGGCGGTGGGCCGCAGCGGCGAGCCGCAGCAGCGCCAGCAATGGATGCACCTGATCACGTTGCAGGAGCGCTGCTTCCAGGTCTTTACCGAGTTCTCGCGCGGCGAAGTGCTCGCGCTGTGGCACCGCAGCGAGGCCGATGCAGCGATGGCCGAGATCGAGCGCCTGCGCCGCAGCAGCCTGAGTGCGCAGGCGGCCCCGGCCGCCGTTCCCGACGCGCGGCTGAGCCAGGCCTGGTTCGACTGCTGCTCGCGCCGCATCGATGCGATGAAGGCGGTGGAAGACCGGCTCGCCGCCGACCTGCGCGCGCTCTGCGCCCAGAAGATCGCGCAGGCGCGCAGCGAGCTGCAGGCCTGCGAGGCGGTGCTCGGCAGCCTCGCGCCGCAGGCCGAGGGTGCGGCCTTCTTCGACGACGCCGACACCCGCGCCACCGAGCCCGCGCCCTATGGCCGGCAACTCGAGCGCTCGGTGCTCGACATGGTGCAGGAGCAGTCGCTGCGGCTGCAGGCCATGGGCGACGAGCTCGAAACCGTGCGGGCCTCGCTCAACGAGCGCAAGCTCGTCGAGCGCGCCAAGGGCCTCCTGATGGCCCACCGCCGCATGAGCGAGAACGAGGCCCACAAGATGCTGCTGCAGACCGCGATGAACCAGAAGCGGCGCCTGGTCGACGTGGCCGAGTCGATGCTCGCGATGGCCGACTACCTGTCCGACGCGACGCCCCGGCGCCGATGACCGGCGCGCCGCGGCGCGCGCACGCACGCACGCACAACATCTGTGCAGAAAAGCTGGCACACGGCTTGCAAGACCAGCCCATGGACCTTCGGGTCCCAGGCGGGCACACCCAACGGCGGGTGCACCCGCCGTCACCGGACAAAGGCGTCCCCACCCCGAAAGGGCTCGTTCTCGAGCGGCCCTTGCGTGGTGCGGACGCCTTTTTTGTTTTTTTCCGTCTTCCATCGATTGCCTGTTCTTCAACCGGAGCCCGCCCCATGACCGACCTGCTGAAAACCCGCCTCAGCCGCCGCCGCGTGCTGCAAGCCGCCGCCCTCGGCGCCGTGGGCATCGACCCCGCGCTGCGCGCCGCCGTCTGGGCCCAGGGCTCCGACAAGCCCGAGAAGGAAGAAGTGAAGATCGGCTTCATTCCGCTGACCGACTGCGCCAGCGTGGTGATGGCCTCGGTGCTCGGCATCGACAAGAAATACGGCGTGAAGATCGTGCCGAGCAAGGAAGCCAGCTGGGCCGGCGTGCGCGACAAGCTGGTGAATGGCGAGCTCGACATGGCGCACGTGCTCTATGGCCTGGTGTACGGCGTGCACCTGGGCCTGAGCGGCCCGAAGAAGGACATGGCCGTGCTCATGACGCTCAACAACAACGGCCAGGCGATCACGCTGTCGAAGAAGCTCGCCGACAAGGGCGCGGTCGATGCGGCCTCGCTCGCCAGGCTCATCGCGAGCGAGAAGCGCGAATACACCTTCGCGCAGACCTTCCCGACCGGCACCCATGCGATGTGGCTCTATTACTGGCTCGCGTCGGCGGGCATCGATCCGTTCAAGGACGTGAAGAACATCGTCGTGCCGCCGCCCCAGATGGTCGCCAACATGCGCGTGGGCAACATGGACGGCTATTGCGTCGGCGAGCCCTGGAACCAGCGCGCCATCATGGACGGCATCGGCATCACCGCGATCACGACGCAGGACATCTGGAAGGACCATCCCGAGAAGGTGCTCGGCACCACGTCGGAGTTCGTGAAGAAATATCCGAACACCGCGCGCGCCGTGACCGCGGCGATCCTCGAGGCCGGCAAGTGGATCGACGCCGGGCTGCAGAACAAGAACAAGATGGCCGAGACGATCGCCGACAAGAGCTACGTCAACACCCGCGTCGACGCGATCAACCAGCGCATCCTGGGCCGCTACGCCAACGGCCTCGGCAAGAGCTGGGACGACCCGAACCACATGAAGTTCTACAACGACGGCGCGGTCAACTTTCCGTACCTCTCGGACGGCATGTGGTTCCTCACGCAGCACAAGCGCTGGGGCCTGCTCAAGGAACATCCCGACTACCTGAAGGTGGCCACCGAGATCAACCGCATCGACATCTACAAGCAGGCCGCCGCCGCCACGCAGACGCCCGTGCCCAAGGACCCGATGCGCAGCAGCAGGCTCTTCGACGGTGTCGTCTGGGACGGCAAGGACCCGAAGAAATACGCCGATTCGTTCAAGCTGCACGTCTGAGGAGCACGCACCATGGTCAGCGCCGTCTTTCATTCGCCCCTGCCCCGCGCAGAGGCTGCCCCGCACTCTCACGCCCTCCCCAAAAAGGAGAAGAAGGAGATAAAGCCCCGCACCCCTCTCGACCTGCGCGCGTTCTGGATGCGCGTGCTGCCGCCGCTGGCGGGCTTCGGCCTGCTGGTGCTGGTCTGGGAACTGGTCGCGATGAGCAGCACCACCGGTTTCCCGTCGCCGCTCGCCACCTGGCAGCAGGCCCTCACCGTGTTCAGCGATCCGTTCTACAGCAACGGGCCGAACGACCAGGGCGTGGGCTGGAACGTGCTCTCGTCGCTGCAGCGCGTGGCGCTGGGCTTCGGGCTCGCGGCCGCCGTCGGCATTCCCGCGGGCTTCGCGATCGGTCGCTTCGAGTTTCTCTCGCGCATGTTCAACCCCTTGATCAGCCTGCTGCGCCCGGTGTCGCCGCTGGCCTGGCTGCCGATCGGCCTCTTGGTGTTCAAGGGCGCCAACCCGGCCGCGATCTGGACCATCTTCATCTGCTCGATCTGGCCGATGGTGATCAACACCGCGGTCGGCGTGCAGCGCGTACCGAGCGACTACATGAACGTCGCCAGGGTGCTGAACCTCTCGGAGTGGAAGATCTTCACGAGGATCCTGTTCCCCGCCGTGCTCCCTTACATGCTCACGGGGGTGCGGCTCGCGGTGGGCACCGCATGGCTTGTGATCGTCGCGGCCGAGATGCTGACCGGCGGCGTCGGCATCGGCTTCTGGGTGTGGGACGAATGGAACAACCTCAACGTCGCCAACATCATCATCGCGATCTTCGTGATCGGCATCGTGGGCCTGGTGCTGGAGTTCGCGCTGATCAAGCTCGCCACCGCGTTCACGTTCGAAGAGGTGAAGTCATGAATGAAGCGAAGTACATCGAGGTCCACGACGTCGAGCAGGCGTTCAAGACCCCCAAGGGCCGCTTCGTCGCGCTGCAGGGTGTGAACCTGAACGTGGCCAAGGGCGAATTCGTCACGCTGATCGGCCACTCGGGCTGCGGCAAGTCGACGCTGCTGAACCTCATTGCCGGGCTGACCACGCCGACGCAGGGCGTGCTGCTGTGCGCCGACAAGGAAATCAGCGGTCCCGGACCGGAGCGCGCGGTGGTGTTCCAGAACCATTCGCTGCTGCCGTGGCTCACCTGCTTCGAGAACGTATACCTCGCGGTCGAGCGCGTCTTTGCCGCCACCGAGAACAAGGCGCAGCTGCGTGCGCGCACCGATGCGGCGCTCGCCATGGTGGGGCTCGCGCCCGCCGCGCAGAAGCGCCCCGGCGAGATCTCGGGCGGCATGAAGCAGCGCGTGGGCATCGCGCGCGCACTCTCGATGGAGCCCAAGGTGCTGCTGATGGACGAGCCCTTCGGCGCGCTCGATGCGCTCACGCGCGCCAGGCTGCAGGACGAGCTGCTCGCGATCGTGCAGAAGACCCGGAGCACGGTCGTCATGGTCACGCACGACGTCGACGAGGCGGTGCTGCTGAGCGACCGCATCGTGATGCTCACCAACGGCCCGGCCGCCACCATCGGCGAAGTGCTGGCTGTCGGCATCGCCCGTCCGCGCAGCCGCGTCGAACTGGCCGAGGACCCGGCCTACGTGCAGGCGCGCAAGGCGGTCATCGACTTTCTGTACACGCGCCAGGCGCATGTGGAGAAGGCGGTGGCCTGACGGCGGCAGGACGCCTTCGCGCCCTCAGGACATGATGACCTGCAGGCTGTGCTCGTACGACGCCGTGAGGCGCTCGAAGGTGTCGACCAGCGCTTCGCTGGCACGCACCAGCGTGGCGCGTCCCTCGGGGCTGTCGACGGCGCGCACGCCGCCCACCAGCCGCAGCCACTCGTCGCGCGCGCTCACTAGCGCGGCGCGGATCTCGGCCGTGCTGAGCGGCGCGCGCTCCAGCTCGACGAGCGCGGCCTCGAACTCGTCCATCGTGGGCGCAAGCCGTGCGCCCGCGCCCGGCTGCCCGAGCACCGACGCCAGCAGCGCGTCCTTCGCCAGGCGTTGCGCCCGCATGCGCTGGCGCCCGCAGATGTTGACGATGCGCAGCGCGCGCCGCGCGCCCGAGGCTTCGAGCGCCTCGGCGAGCGCCTCGGCCGCGGCCAGCAGCACCTCGGCGCGGCCGTCGATCTCGGCCAGCCCCGCCGCCGTCGCACGCGCCGCCAGTGCCGTGGAGAGCCCGGTCCAGGCCTCCTGCACCGCCGCCAGCGCCTGCGCGCCCGCACCGGCCAGCCCGAGGGCCGCGAGGTGATCGAGGTTCTGCTGCACCCGTTCGGCCGACTGCGTTCGCAGCACGCGCGCGCGCTGCGCCTCGACCCCACCGAGCAGTTGCGCGGCCACGCGCACCAGGCGCTGCGACAGCATCCGCAGCTGCCCGGCGCGGTTGATCGCCTCGGCCCACTGCGCCGCCTCGATGACCGAGCGCGACACTTCGCCGAGCCGCAGGTTGGCATGCATCGCGGCGCCGCGCAGCAAGCCGAAGGCCTCGTCCTCGCCGATGCCACGCGCCGACATCAGCAGGCCCTTGGCGCGGTCGACCCACTTGCGCTCGTCCATGCGGGTGCGCAGGTTTTCCAGTTCGGTGCGCAGCGCCGCCTCGCGCGCGAATCGCGCTTGCGCGCGGACCAGCAGCCCGGGCAGCAAGGCCGCATCAAGCGGCGCCCAGGCGTGCACGCCCAGCGCAACCAGCGCCGCATGCGCCTCGCCCGGCAGCGCCGCACCGGTCACGCTGACGGCGCAGGGCGGCACGCCGTGCCAGCCCTGCATCGCGTCGGCGAGCGTCTGCAGCGCCGACGCGTCGTAGAGCCAGACCAACACCTGTTGCGGTGCAAGTGCAGCGGCCTGCTGCACCAGCATGCGGCAGGTGGTGCGCCCGCGCACCGTGGCGCCGGCGTCCGCCAGCGCCTGCCGCAGCGGCTCGGGCAAGGGCGCGGATTCATCCCATTCATTGGGGGCGGCGAGAAGAACGGAAGTCATGGCGGCGTGTGGGAAGGCACCGGAAGCATAGGCGACGCACGCCCGGAATGGCGGGCACGGCTCTTGCATCGAACACAGCGCGGTGTAACGAAGCACCGCTTTGGTGAGGCTGCAGGTTCCTGCATCCGTTCCGGCCACGCACAGGCCGGAAAGCACCGCCCTGCCGACAGCCCGCGCTGCCGGCCCCCCGCCCCCCAACCCGTCCGCGACGCGGCCCTTGCAGGCCGCGCCCGCGGTTTTTTGCATCGTTGAACGCCATGTCGAGTTTCAAGAGCTTCTTGCAGTCCGGTCACAGCCCCACGCTGTTCGCGGCCTTCCTGTACTTCTCGTTCTCCTGCTGCATCTGGGTGCTCAACGGCGCGATGGCGCCCTTCATCGGCGAGAGCTTCGACCTCTCGCCGGCGCAGAAGGGGCTGATGCTGTCGGTGCCGATCATCGCGGGCGCGCTGATGCGCTTTCCGCTCGGCATCCTGTCGCAGTACATCGGCCGCAAGAACGCCACGCTGGTCGAGATGGGCCTGATCGCGGTCGCGATGCTGTTCGGCTTCTTCTTCGTCGAGAGCTTCAACGACCTGCTGGCGATGGGCGTGCTGCTGGGCATTGCGGGCGCGAGCTTCGGCGTGGCGCTGTCGCTCGGTTCGGGCTGGTTCCCGCCGCAGCACAAGGGCCTGGCGATGGGGCTCGTGGGCGCCGGCAACGTGGGCACCGCGGTGTCGGTGCTGGTGGCACCACCGCTCGCGCAGTGGCTCGGCTGGCAGAGCGTGTACGCGGTCGCCGCGGCGGCGATCCTGCTGCCGATGGTGGTGATGGTCGTGTTCGCCAAGGAGCCGCCCGATGTCGACAGCCACGCGAGCTTTCGCGCCCACATCGCCTGCCTGTTCGAGAAAGACGGCTGGGTCTTCAGCCTGATCTACGGCGTGACCTTCGGTGGCTTCATCGGGCTCATCACCTTCCTGCCTTCGTATTACTACGAGCAGTTCGGCGTCAGCAAGGTCGAGGCCGGGCAGCTCACGATGCTGGCCGCTTTCATGGGTGCGGCGGTGCGCATCGTCGGCGGCTGGCTCTCCGACCGCTGGGGCGGCGTCAACACGCTCACGGTGGTGCTGCTCGCGGTGGCCGTCGGGCTGGCGCTGGTGGGAGTCTCGTCGTCGTCGCTCGTGCTGACCACGCTGCTCTTGATCGTGTGCTTCGCCGCCCTCGGCGCGGGAAACGGCGCGCTGTTCCAGCTGGTGCCGCTGCGCTGGCCTGCGAGCACCGCCGTGGCCGGCTCGATGATCGGCGAGATCGGCGCACTCGGCGGCGGGCTGGTGCCCAACGCCATGGGCTTGTCGAAGCAGTACCTCGGCAGCTATGTCTGGGGCTTCGTGTTCTTCGCCGTGCTGTCGCTGGTGATGCTGGGCGTCATGCGCGTGATGCAGATCCGCTGGACCCGCACCTGGGCTGAAAAAGGTGGTCGTGCCCGCACCACGCCGGCGCCGGCCGACGCGGCAGCGTACGCCGTGCCACGCAAGGCGGCCCGGCCATGAACGTCATCCCGGCACCGGTCTCAGCGTGGCAAGAAGAGAAGCCACAGCACGAGCAGCAGATTGAACAGCAGCGACACGCCCAGCGCGATCTTGGTGAGCGCGGCCGGATCGCGGCGGATCAGCGGCGTGGCCGCGGGCGAGGCGACGGGACGGGACGCGCCGCGCTCGAGCGCCAGCAGCAGTTCCTCGGCGGTCTCGAAGCGCTCGCGCGGATCGCGCGCCACCGCCTTGCGCACCAGGTGGTCGAGCCACACCGGCACGTCGGGCCGCAGGCGCGACAGCGCCACGGGGTCGCGCCGGTAGCGCGCCACCTGGTAGGGCTCGATCTCGCCGTAGGGCAGATGCCCGCCGAGCCACTGGTAGAGCGTGACGCCGAGCGCGAACAGGTCGCTGCCGGCGTCGGCGTGGGCGCCCTCCCACTGCTCGGGATTGATGTAGCTCGGCGTGCCGGCATGCAGTTCGCGCTGGGCCACGCCTTCGCGGCCGGACAGCGCCACGCCGAGGTCGAGCACGCGCCACCGGCCGTCGTCCCCCAGATGCAGGTTGCCGGGCTTGATGTCGCGATGCACCACGCCGTGGCGGTGCAGCCGGCCGAGCGCCTTGGCGATCTCGATGGCGGCCGCGACCACCTCGGCCACGCCACCGCGCGCGGTCGACTTCCGTATCTGCTCGAGCGTGCGTCCGCCATGCCATTCGAAGACGAGGTAGAGCGCGCTCGCGTCGCTGCCGCGCGGATGCACACGCACGAAGCCGTTGCTGCCGACGCGCAACCCGAGCCATGCTTCGTGGGCGAGCATCGCGCGCTCCTGCGGGTCGCTCGCGCGCGAGGGGTGCAGCGTCTTGATCGCCACCAGTTCGCGCGTGGCGATGTGGCGCGCCTGGTAGAGCAGATGCACGCCGGTGTCGGCCACGAGCGCGGTGATGGCATGGCCGTCGAGCACGTCGCCCACCTTCAGGCGCGGCGGCGGCGCGAGCCGGCGGCCGTCGCCGAGCTCGTCGTCGAGCTGCCGTGCATCGAGGCCGACCACGCGGATCACCAGCGCGGTCGCGTTGTCGCGCGTGCCTGCCTCGAGCGCGGCCTGCACCAGCGCCTCGCCCGCCTCGCGGGCGCTGCCGGCGAGGGCCAGCACGGCGAGCCGCTGCGGCTTGAGCACGCCATGCACGCCGTCGGAGGTGAGCACGAAGCAGTCGCCGACCCGCACGTCGCCCTGCGCGTAGTCGACACGCACCTGGTCGTCGAGGCCGATGGCGCGCGTGAGGCGGCTGCGCAGGTCGGGATGCTCGAAGGCATGGTCCTGCGTGAGCGGCAGTGCCGCTTCGCCGTCGCTGCGCACGCGCCATGCGCGCGTGTCGCCCACGTGCGCGAGCGTGTAGCTCTGGCCGTGCAGCACCAGCGCGGTCAGCGTGGTGAGCGCGGTGGCGCCGCCCTGGCGGCGCCGGTTGTGGTCGGCCAGCCAGGCGTTCTGCGCGGCGACCAGCCGGTCGAGCGCGGCGGTCGGCTCCCAGGTGGCCGGCGTGGCGAAGTAGTCGGCCAGCAGGCCCATCACCGTGGTCTGCGCCGCCTCCAGGCCGCGGCCGCCGGTGGACACGCCGTCGGCGATGGCCGCGATCAGCCCGCGCGATTCGTCCCCCGGCGGTGCATGCACGGCGCCGGCGAAATCCTCGTTCACCTCGCGCGGTCCGCGCTGGCTGGCATAGCCGATGTCCACTTCGAAGCTCATGGCGCGATTGTCCATGGGCTTTTCCTGCGCGCATCGCGCATCCCCGTTCGTTCGATTGGTTGAAAGGCCCTCCCCATGATGAAGAAACTCAAGCTCGTGATGGTCGGCAACGGCATGGCCGGCGTGCGCACGCTGGAAGAGCTGCTGAAGCTCGCGCCCGAGCTCTACGACATCACCGTCTTCGGTGCCGAGCCGCATCCAAACTACAACCGCATCCTGTTGTCGCCCGTGCTCGCGGGCGAGCAGACCGTCGACGAGATCGTGCTGAACAGCTGGGAGTGGTATTCGGACAACGGCATCACGCTGCATGCGGGCAAGAAGGTGGTCGAGGTCGACCGCGTGAAGCGCATCGTGCGCGCCGTCGATGCCGAAGGCGCCATCACCGAGGCCGCTTACGACCGCCTGCTGATGTGCACCGGCTCCAACCCGTTCATGCTGCCCGTGCCCGGCAAGGAACTGAAAGGTGTCATCGCCTATCGCGACATTGCCGACACCGACTACATGATCGAGACCGCGCGCACCCACAAGAATGCGGTCGTCATCGGTGGCGGCCTGCTGGGCCTGGAGGCGGCCAACGGCCTGATGCTGCGCGGCATGAACGTGACGGTGGTGCATGTGATGCCCTGGCTCATGGAGCGCCAGCTCGACGACGTGGCCGGCAAGCTGCTGCAGAAGTCGCTGGAAGACCGCGGCCTGAAGTTCATGATGGGCGCGCAGACCGAGGCGCTCCTCGGCGGCGAGGATGGACGGGTCAAGACGATCCGCTTCAAGGACGGCACCGAGGTGGCGGCCGACCTGGTCGTCATGGCCGTGGGCATCCGGCCCAATACCGAACTGGCCGAGAAGATGCGGCTGCACTGCCACCGCGGCATCGTCGTGACCGACACCCTGCAAACGGTGACCGACGCGCGCATCTACTCGGTCGGTGAATGCGCGGCGCACCGCGGCATCGCCTACGGCCTCGTGGCCCCGCTGTTCGAGCAGGCCAAGGTCGCGGCCAACCACCTCGCGCAGTTCGGCATCGGCCGCTACCTGGGCTCGCTGACCTCGACCAAGCTCAAGGTCACCGGCATCGACCTGTTCTCGGCCGGCGAGTTCATGGGCGGCGAAGGTACCGAGGAGATCGTGATGAGCGACCCCTTCGGCGGCGTCTACAAGAAGCTCGTCATCAAGGACGACAAGCTCGTGGGCGCCTGCCTGTACGGCGACACGGTGGACGGCAGCTGGTACTTCAAGCTGCTGCGCGACGGCCGCAGCGTGGGCGACATCCGCGACAAGCTGATGTTCGGCGAGTCGAACATCGGCGACACCGGCCACGAGGGCCACAGCAAGGCCGCAAGCATGCCCGACGAGGCCGAGGTGTGCGGCTGCAACGGCGTGACCAAGGGCACGATCTGCAAGGCGATCAAGGAAAAGGGCCTGTTCACGCTCGACGAGGTCAAGAAGCACACCAAGGCCAGTGCGAGCTGCGGCTCGTGCACCGGCCTGGTCGAGCAGATCCTGATGTTCACCGCGGGCGGCGACTACTCGGCCACGCCCAAGAAGAAGGCGGTGTGCGGCTGCACCGACGCGAGCCACCAGGACGTGCGCGAGGCGATCCGGCGCGAACACTGGCTCACGCACGAGGCGGTGTACCGCGGCATGGGCTGGCGCACGCCCGACGGCTGCGCCACCTGCCGCCCGGCGATCAACTACTACCTGATCTCGACCTGGCCGAAGGAGGCGAAGGACGATCCGCAGAGCCGCTTCATCAACGAGCGCAGCCATGCCAACATCCAGCGCGACGGCACCTATTCGGTGATCCCGCGCATGTGGGGCGGCCACACCACGCCCGACGAGCTGCGCCGCATCGCGGACGCGGCCGACAAGTACAAGATCCCGACCGTGAAGGTCACGGGCGGCCAGCGCATCGACCTGCTCGGCGTGAAGAAGGAGGACCTCGCCAATGTCTGGAAGGACATCGGCATGCCCTCGGGCTTTGCCTATGCGAAGAGCCTGCGCACGGTGAAGACCTGCGTGGGCAGCGAGTGGTGCCGCTTCGGCACGCAGGACTCCACGCAGATGGGCAAGGACCTGGAGCGCGCGCTCTGGGCGATGTATGCACCGCACAAGGTGAAGCTCGCGGTCTCGGGCTGCCCGCGCAACTGCGCCGAGTCCGGCATCAAGGACGTGGGCGTGATCGGCGTCGACTCGGGCTGGGAGCTGTACGTGGGCGGCAACGGTGGCATCAAGACCGAAGTGGCGCAGTTCCTCGTGAAGGTGAAGACGCCCGAGGAAGTGATGGCCTATTCGGGCGCGTTCCTGCAGCTGTACCGCGAGGAAGGCTGGTACCTCGAGCGCACGGTGCACTACATCGGCCGCGTGGGGCTCGACTACGTGAAGAAGAAGATCGTGGAGGACGAGGCCGGGCGCCAGGCGCTCTGGGAGCGGCTGCAGTTCGCGCTCGACGGCGAGCCCGATCCATGGTTCGCCTCGGCCGAGGCGCAAGTGGACGTGCGGCAGTTCACGCCGGTGGCGGTGGCGCAAGGCGCGGCGGACAACCAGGCCACGCAGGCCGCCTGAACGACAGGAAGGACAACACGATGAACGGCAACAACGACAACATCCGCAGCGAATGGCAGGCGATCTGCCGCGTGGACGACATACCGAGGCTCGGTGCACGCCGCGTGGCGCGCCCGGTGGGCGTGGACGTGGCGGTGTTCCGCAACGCGGAGGACCAGGTCTTCGCCCTGCTCGACCGCTGCCCGCACAAGGGCGGCCCGCTGAGCCAGGGCATCGTGTTCGGCACGAGCGTGGCCTGCCCGCTGCACAACTGGGCCATCGGGCTCGACGACGGCTGCGCGAAGTCGCCCGACGAGGGCTGCACGCCGAGGTTCGCGGTGAAGGTGGAGGACGGCGTGGTGCATCTCGATGGGCGCGAGTTGTCCACCCACGCCATCGACCTGCCGCGCCCCGTCGCCGGCCCGAAGCCTTTCGCGGTGTTGTCCCCTCTCCCGCTGGGAGAGGGCTAGGGTGAGGGCAGCGGCATGAATACGAACGGCATCGTGTCCATCGGGCATGCCGCGGGCCCCCACCCCCACCCTCCCCCGGAGGGGGAGGGAGCAAGAAGAGAAACCCGCTCCACCTGCCCTTATTGCGGCGTCGGCTGCGGCGTGGTCATCGAATCCGACGGCGCGCAGATCACCGGCGTGCGGGGCGACCCCGACCACCCGGCCAACTTCGGCCGCCTGTGCACCAAGGGCTCGACGCTGCACCTCACCGCGAGCGCCGCTGTCACGCGCCAGACCCGGCTGCTGCAGCCGATGCAGCGCGCGGCGCGCGGGGGCGATCCGGCGCCGGTGGGCTGGGACACCGCGCTCGGCGGCGCGGCCGACAGGTTCGCCCAGATCATCGGCGACCATGGCCCCGATGCGGTGGGCTTCTACGTCTCGGGCCAGCTGCTCACCGAGGACTACTACGTCTTCAACAAGCTCGCCAAGGGCCTCGTCGGCACCAACAACATCGACACCAATTCGCGCCTCTGCATGAGCAGCGCGGTGGCCGGCTACAAGCAGACGCTGGGCGCCGACGCGCCGCCTACCTGCTACGACGACCTGAAGCATGCGCAGTGCCTCTTCATCGTGGGCAGCAACGCGGCCTGGGCGCATCCGGTGCTGTTCCGCCGCATCGAGGACGCGAAGGCCGCCAACCCGGCACTGAAGATCATCGTGGCCGATCCGCGCCGCACCGACACGGTGGAGATCGCCGACCTGTTCCTGCCGCTGCAGCCCGGCACCGACGTGATGCTGTTCAACGGCATGCTGCACCTGATGCTGTGGGAAGGCTGGACCGATGCCGCCTACATCGCCGCGCACACGAACGGCTTCGACGCGCTGAAGGCCACGGTGCGCGAATGCACGCCCGACAAGGTCGCGCAGGTCTGCGGCATCACAAAGGACGACCTGCTCGCGGCGGCGCGCCTCTTCGCGACCTCGCCCGCCACCTTGAGCCTCTATTGCCAGGGCCTCAACCAGTCGTCGAGCGGCACCGCGAAGAACGCGGCGCTGATCAACCTGCATCTCGCGACCGGCCAGATCGGCAAGCCCGGCGCCGGCCCGTTCTCGCTCACCGGGCAGCCCAACGCGATGGGCGGGCGCGAAGTGGGCGGGCTCGCCAACCTGCTGAGCGCGCACCGCGACCTGGCCGATCCCGCGCACCGCGCCGAGGTGGCGGCGCTGTGGCAAGTGCCCTCGGTGCCCGAGAAGCCCGGCAAGACCGCGGTCGAGATGTTCCAGGCCGCGGCCGACGGCGAGATCCGCGCGCTCTGGATCGCCTGCACCAACCCCGCGCAGTCGATGCCCGACCAGGCGACCGTGCGGCGCGCACTCGAACGCGCGGAGTTCGTTGTGGTGCAGGAGGCCTTTTCGACCACCGCCACCTGCGCCTTCGCCGACCTGCTGCTGCCCGCGACCACCTGGGGCGAAAAGGAAGGCACGGTGACCAACAGCGAGCGCCGCATCTCGCGCGTGCGCCCCGCGGTGCCGGCGCCCGGCGAGGCACGCCACGACTGGTCGATCGCGGTCGACTTCGCGCGGCGGCTCGAAGCACGCCTGGGCCGCACCGCGCCCACGCTGTTTGCCTACGGCACGGCCGAACAGGTCTGGAACGAGCACCGCGAATCGACGCGCGGGCGCGACCTCGACATCACCGGCCTGAGCTACGCGATGCTCGACACCGCAGGCCCGCAGCAGTGGCCGCTGAAGGAAGGCGAGGCCACGGGCCGCGCGCGCCTCTACGAGGACGGCGTCTTCCCCACGCCCGACGGCCGCGCGCGCTTTGTCGACACGGTCTACAAGCCCGTGGCCGACGCGCGCGAGGCGCGCTACCCGTTCTCGCTCAACACCGGGCGCCTGCGCGACCAGTGGCACGGCATGAGCCGCACCGGCACGGTCGGGCGGCTGTTCGGCCATGTGGCCGAACCCGTGGTGCAGATGAATGCGCAGGACATGGCGCGCCGGCTCATTCGCGATGGCGACCTCGTGCACCTGACCTCGAAGCGCGGCTCGATCCTGCTGCCCGCGCGCGCCAGCGCGGAGATCGGCCTGAGCCAGGCCTTCGTCGGCATGCACTGGGGCGAGGAATACCTGAGCGGCTGTTCCTCCACGGGCACGCGGCTCGCCGGCATCAACGCGCTGACCAGCCCGGCCTTCTGCCCGAGCTCGAAGCAGCCCGAACTCAAGCACACGCCGGTGAAGATCCTCAAGGCCGAGCTGCCCTGGGCGCTGCTCGCCATGGCCTGGCTGCCGCCCGACGCGGCGCTTGCCGCGCACACGGCGCTCAAGCCGCTGATGGCGCTGTTCCCGTTCGCGGCCTGCGTGCCGTTCGCGGGCAATGCCGCCGGCGAGGAACGCAGCGGCGTGTTGTTTCGCGCGGCCGCCCACGACGCGCCGGAAGACGCGTTGATCGATCGCCTCGAAGGCCTGCTCGGCCTGGGCGACGGCGATGTGCTGCGCTACGCCGACCGGCGCCGCGGCCAGCGCCGCGTGGCACGGCTGGTGCGGCGCGCCGACGGCAACGCCGGGCTCGAGGCCTTCCTGCTCGGCGGCGACACCAGCGCCGAGGCCTGGATCGGCACCCTGCTGCGCGAGGAGATGCCGGCGCAGAGCTACGGCCGGCTGCTACTGTCGCCGGGCGCGCGCGCACCGGTGGCGGTGCAGTCGCGCGGCAAGCCGGTCTGCACCTGCTTCAACGTGACGGACCTGGCGATCCAGGCCGAACTGGGCCGCTGCGGCGGCACGCCCGGCGAGCGGCTCGCCTCGCTGCAGGGCGCACTGAAATGCGGCACGAACTGCGGCTCGTGCATCCCGGAGCTCCAGCGCATGGTGCGTGCCACGCCCGCGGCCGACCTGGTCGCGGGGGCATAAGCCGACCCGGATTCCGGCATAAGCATTGCAGGACAATCGGCGCACCCATGGGAATCAGCCACTACATCAAGGAAATCGGCCGCGGCGCGCGCGGCGCCCGGCCGCTCTCGCGCGAGCAGGCCGCGGACCTGTTCGGCCAGGTGCTGGACGGCGCGGTCACCGACCTCGAAATCGGCGGCTTCTGCCTGGCCATGCGCATCAAGGGCGAGACGCCCGAGGAGATGGCCGGCTTCCTCGACGCCACCCATGCGCGCCTTGCGCATGTGCCCGCCGGCGAACGGCCGCTCATCGTGCTGCCCAGCTACAACGGCGCGCGCAAGCTGCCGGTGCTCACGCCGCTGCTGGCCTTGCTGCTCGCGCGCGAAGGCCTGCCGGTGCTGGTGCACGGCAGCGCCACCGAGACCACGCGCGTGCTGGCGTCGAACGTGCTGCAGGCGCTCGGCGTGCCGGAGCTCCCGGCGGTCCGCGCGATCCCTTCGGGCGAGGTGGCCTTCGCAGCGACCGAACTGCTCAATCCCGCGCTCAAGCGCCTGCTCGACGTGCGCCGCGTCGTGGGCCTGCGCAACCCGGGCCACAGCGTGGTCAAGCTGATGCAGCCGACCACCGGCCCGGCCGTGGTCGTGGCGAGCTACACCCATCCCGAATATGCGCGCACCATGGGCGAGACCTTCGAGCTGATGGGGACCACCGCCCTGCTCTCGCGCGGGCTCGAGGGCGAAGTGGTGTCCGATCCGCGGCGCACGGCGCAGATCGACGGCTTCGTGCGCGGCGTGCGCAGCGAACTGCAGGCGCAGGCCAGCGGCACCGCGAGCGAGGTGCCGGGCCTGCCGAAGGAAATCGACGTCGCGACCACGGCCGACTACACGCGCCGGGTCCTCCAAGGCGAACTTCCCGTGCCGGACGCGATCGCCGCGCAGGTCGGACACATCATCCAACTGGCATCCCACGCATGACCACCACCTCCCCTTCCTCCTCTGCCCCCGGAAGCTGCACGCTGGTGGGGGCCGGCCCCGGCGACCCCGAGCTGCTGACGCTCAAGGCCATCAAGGCGATCCAGGCGGCGACCGTGCTGCTGGTGGACGACCTCGTGAACGAGGACATCCTCGCCGCCTATGCGCGGCCCGGCGCACGCATCGTGCACGTCGGCAAGCGCGGCGGCTGCAAGAGCACGCCGCAGGCCTTCATCGAACGGCTGATGGTCACTGCGGTGCAGGAGGGCGAAACGGTGGTCCGCCTCAAGGGCGGCGATCCGTTCATCTTCGGGCGCGGCGGCGAGGAGGTCGAGCACCTGCGCGCGGCGGGCATCGAATGCACCGTGGTCAACGGCGTCACCGCGGGCCTGGCCGCCGTGACCTCGCTCGGCGTGCCGCTGACCCACCGCGACCACGCGCAGGGCGTGGTGTTCGTCACCGGCCATGCCAAGACCGGCGCCAGCGCGCAAGAAGACGCTACCGACTGGCGCGCCCTCGCCGCCACGGCGCACAGCGCCCGGCTCACGCTCGTGATCTACATGGGCGTGGCCGGCGCGGCACACATCGAGCGCGAGCTGCTGCACGGGCTGCCGGCCGAAACGCCGGTGGCGGTGGTGCAGCATGCGAGCCTGCCGCAGCAGCGCCACACCATCACCACGCTCGGCCGGCTGCAGGCCGGCATCGCCGAAGCCGGGCTCGCGAGCCCGGCGGTGATCGTGGTCGGCGACGTGCTGCGGGGGCTGGCGGCCGCCGTGCTGCCCGCCGGCGCCGACGCGGGCCGCTTCGGCACCTGAAACCGGCTGCGCGGCGCCATGCCCCCGGCCATTTGGGGGAGTGAGACTTTCTCGACGCCCGCCTAGAATCGCGCTCCAACAAAAACAGCACGACAGAGGCGGAAATGCTCGAAAAACTCAACGAATTCACCGAAAGCCACGGCGAACTGCGCCCCGGCCGGGGTCTCGTCACGGGCACCGTCGCACTCGCGCTCGGCATCCTCTGCTTTCTCGGCGTGCTGGCCTTCCACTTTCCGCAGTACCTCACGACGCCCGAGCTGCGCAAGAGCTACGACGTGGACCTGATGCGCTTCGTGCTGCTCGCGGCCCTGGTCGTGTCGGGTGGGCTGGCGCTGGTCAACATCATCTTCAACCGTTCGCGCTGGCTCTCGTCGGCGGCCTTCCTGCTGGTGGTCGCGGCGGCGCTGCTGGGCGGCCACAAGGTGCCGGTGAACGACTTTGCCGACAACACGCCGTACATCGGGCTCGACTGGTTCATCCTCGACCTGCTGGGCTCGTCGCTGATCTTCATCTTCATCGAGAAGCTGTTCGCGTTGCGCAAGGACCAGCCGGTGTTCCGCGCCGAATGGCAGACCGACTTCCACCATTTCGTGGTCAACCACATGATCGTGGGCTTCGTGCTGCTGGCCACCAACCTGATGGTGCACAAGTTCTTCGGCTGGGCCGCCTACGACGGCATCCGCGGCTGGGTCGGCGGCCTTCCGTTCTGGGCCGGGCTGCTGCTGATCGTCCTGGTGGCCGACCTGGTGCAGTACTGGACGCACCGGGCCTACCACGAGGTGCCGGTGCTCTGGCGCCTGCATGCGGTGCACCACAGCGTGAAGAGCATGGACTGGATGGCCGGCTCGCGCCAGCACATCCTCGAGCTGCTGATCACGCGCACGCTGGTGCTCGCGCCGATCTACGTGCTCGGCTTCTCGAAGGAAGTGATCGACGCCTACATCGTGGTGGTGGGCTTCCAGGCGGTGTTCAACCACTGCAACGTGAGCGTGCGGCTCGGCCCGCTGCGCTACCTGATCGTCACGCCCAACTTCCACCACTGGCACCACAGCCAGGACGTGGAAGCACTCGACAAGAACTACGCGGCGCACTACGCCTTCCTTGACCACCTGTTCGGCACCGCGGTCAAGAGCACCAAGCTCTGGCCCGAGAAATACGGCGTGCTCGGCGACTACGTGCCCAACGGCTTCTTCAGGCAGCTGAAGTTCCCGTTCACCTGGAAGGGATGATGCGGCGCGCCTTTCTCGCGACGGCCGGTGCTGCCGCTGCATTGCTGCTGTCGGCCTGCGCCAGCCGCATCGAGCTGCCCTCGAAGGACGCCGGCCTGCGGCTGCGCGTGCAGAGCTCGGTCATCGCGCCCGGCAACGGCGGTGAACTCGTCGCCGCCGATGCGCTGCAGGCCGGCGACATCCTGCTGACCTCCATCGCCACGGTCAACTCGTTCGGCATCCGGCTCGGCACCTTCTCGCCCGTGAGCCATGCGGTGCTGTACCTCGGCGACGGGCTGATTGCCGAGGCGGTCGGCAGCGGCGTGCGCGCGCGCCGGCTCGCCGACGTGATCGACGAGGAACAGATGGTCGTCGCGTTCCGCGTGCCGGGGCTGCAGGCGGCCGACGTCGAGAAGATCCGCACCTGGGCCAATGCGCAGGTGGGCACGCGCTACAACACCGCCGGCGTGCTGCTCAACGCGCCTTTCGTGCTGAACCGGAGGCTCTGCGAACTGCCGCTGATCCCGTCCGCCGTCAGCCACTACTGCATCAGCGGCATGGCGATGGTGCAGCTGGGCGCGAGCCGCAACGACCAGTTCTTCTGCTCGCAGTTCGTGCTCGAGGCCTATCGGCAGGCCGGCGTGCCGGTCACCGAGGCCGATCCGCGCTGGGTCAGCCCCGCCGACCTGCTGCACATGCGCGAGGGCGACGTGCCCTCGATCGCGGCCACGCAGCCGCTGCGCTACGTGGGCCACCTCAAGTACAACCCGCCGCCGCTGCTGGCGGCCGACGGGCCCTGACCGGTTTGAGCACACCTTCCCGATTCGATGTCGTGGTGGTCGGCGCCGGTGCGGCCGGCCTCTTCTGCGCCGGCGTGGCGGGCCAGCGCGGGCTGAAGGTGCTGCTGGTCGACCACAGCGAGAAGGTCGGCGAGAAGATCCGCATCTCGGGCGGCGGCCGCGCCAACTTCACCAACCGCGACCTCGACGTGCGCGCGCCGCAGCGCCACTTTATCGGCGAGAACCCCGATTTCTGCCGCTCGGCGCTGTCGCGCTATGCGCCGCAGCAGTTCATCGACCTGGTACAGAAGCACGGCATCGCCTTCCACGAGAAGCACAAGGGGCAGCTGTTCTGCGACGGCTCGTCGCAGCAGATCGTCGACATGCTGCTGGCCGAGTGCGATGCGGGTCAGGTCACGCGCTGGCAGCCGTGCAAGCTCGGCGACATCGATTTCACGCCCGCCGGCGACGGCGAGGCCGCCTCGGGCTGCTACCGGATCGAAAGCAGCAAGGGAGCGATCGAGACGCCCCGGCTGGTGGTCGCCACCGGCGGCTTGTCGATTCCGCAGATCGGCGCCAGCGACTTCGGCTACCGGCTGGCGGCGCAGTTCGGGCTGCGCGTGGTCACCCCGCGCCCGGCGCTGGTGCCGCTGACCTTCGGCGGCGATGCCTGGGCGCCCTATGCCGAACTGGCCGGGCTGGCGCTGCCGGTGCGCATCGAGACCGGGGCCAAGAAGGAAAAGATCGCCTTTCTCGAAGACCTGCTGTTCACCCACCGCGGCCTGTCGGGCCCGGCGGTGCTGCAGATCTCGAGCTACTGGAAGCCGGGCACCCCGCTCACGCTCGATTTCGCGCCCGGCGTGGACGTGGCCGAGGCGCTCGGCGAGGCCAAGCGCCGGTCGTCGAAGAAGCGCATCGCCAACGAACTGGCCGCGCTGGTGCCTTCGCGGCTGGCAGACGCCTGGGTCGGCCAGGACCCTGCCCTGCAGCGCCCCGTCAACGAGGCCGCCGACAAGGCGCTGGCCACGCTGGCCGAGCGCATCGCGCGCTGGCAGATCGTTCCGAGCGGCACGGAGGGCTACAAGAAGGCCGAGGTCACGGCCGGCGGGGTCGACACCCGGGCTCTCTCGTCCCAGACCATGGAGTCGACGCAGCCCGGCCTCTATTTCATCGGCGAAGCGGTCGATGTGACGGGCTGGTTGGGTGGATACAACTTCCAGTGGGCCTGGGCGAGCGCACATGCGTGCGCAACCGCGTTATAATCGCGGGCTAACTTTGGCCTCCCCTCAACGGCCGCACATACTTTCAGTTGAGGAACCCCGGCCCGGGGCCTCGATCTCCCCAGGCCAAATTCAGTTCAACGATTCATCAATGACCACCATCCGCGTTAAAGAAAACGAGCCTTTCGACGTCGCCCTGCGCCGCTTCAAGCGCACCATCGAAAAGCTCGGCCTGCTGACCGACCTGCGCGCCCGCGAGTTCTACGAGAAGCCGACGGCCGAGCGCAAGCGCAAGAAGGCAGCGGCAGTCAAGCGCCACTACAAGCGCGTGCGCAGCATGCAGCTGCCCAAGAAGCTGTTCTAAGCAACGCCGGGGCAACCCGGACCGTTGGCCAGCGACACCGTCACCGCCAACGCACAGTTGCCGCAGCCGCGCCAGGGAAACCTGCCGCGGCTTTTGTTTTTTGCCAAAAGGATCTCGAATGACGCTCAAGGAACAGATCACCGAAGACATGAAGACCGCGATGCGCGCCAAGGATTCGGAGCGCCTCGGCACCATCCGCCTGTTGCTGTCGGCGCTGAAGCAAAAGGAAGTCGACGAGCGCATCGAACTCGATGACGCCATGGTCGTCGCCATCGTCGACAAGATGGTCAAGCAGCGCAAGGACTCCATCGCCGCGTTCACCACCGGTGGGCGCACCGACCTGGCCGACAAGGAAGCCGCCGAGATCAAGGTGCTCGAGGTCTACCTGCCGCAGCGCATGAGCGCCGACGAAGTGGCCGCCGAAGTGAAGGCCATCGTGGCCGAGCTGGGCGCCAAGGGCCCGGGCGACATGGGCAAGGTGATGGGCGCGGTCAAGACCCGCCTCGCCGGCAAGGCCGACATGGGCCAGGTGAGCGCGGCCGTCAAGGCCGCCCTCGCGGGCGCCTGAGCATGCACGGCAGCTGCGCCGACTCGGACAAGGTGGTCCTGAAGGCCTGCGCCTGCCTCGTGGACGCCGGCGGGCGGCTGCTGGTGTTCCGCCACCCCGGCGACGGCAACATGCAGCTGCCCAAGGGCACCATCGAGCCCGGCGAATCGCCCGAGATTGCGGCGCGGCGCGAACTGCTCGAGGAGTCGGGCATCGACCACCTCGGCATGCTGGAGCCGCTCGGCACGCTGCAGCGCGACTGCGAGGCCGGTATCGAGGGCAACACGCTGCGCCACGCGCAGCTCTGGCACCTGTTCCTGATGCGCGCCGACGGCCCGCTGCCCGAGACCTTCGACCATGTGGCGATGGGCAGCCCCGAGGAAGATGGCCTCGTCTTCGCCTTCAGCTGGCTGGCGGCCGGCGACGACATCGACCACTTCACGCCGCCCTACCGCCAGGCCATCGAGCGCGTCCGCGCGGCCCTGGCGACGGCCTGACGCGCCTTTTTCGCGCCATGCGTCAGGCCAGCGCGCGAACCACCATATAGAGCCCCAGCAGCGCCAGCCCGCCAAGGAAGCAGCGCCGGAACACCGCCACCGGCAGCCGCTTGCGCAACCAGGTGCCGAGGGCCATGCCGCCAAGGGCCGGCACCAGCATCGCGAGCGAGCCGCCCATCGCCGCCACCGGATAGCCCCCGTTGCCCGCGAGCCCGATCGCGAGCACCACGGTCGAGGTGGTGAACGAGATGCCCATCGCCTGGATCAGCGCATCGCGCTGCAGGCCCAGCGCCTGCAGGTAGGGCACGGCCGGCACCACGAACACGCCGGTCGCCGCCGTCACCAGCCCGGTCGCCGCACCAACGACGGGCCCCAGCCAGCGCTCGTGCGCCGCAGGCACCTGCAGTTGCCGCCCTGTCAGCCCCCACAAGCCATAGACGACCAGCGCCACGCCGAGTGCCACCGAGGCCCAGGTGCCTGACGGCACACCGAGCCACAGCGCGCCGCCCAGGCTGCCCGCCACGATGCCGGCCTGCATGCCGCCGATGCGGCGCAGCACCGGCCCGAAAGTGGCGCGCGGTCCAAGCTGCCAGAGATTTGTGACCAGCGACGGCACGATCAGCAGCGCCGCCGCGCGCACCGGCGGCATCCAGAGCGCAAGAAGCGCCATCGACACCGTCGGCAGGCCGAGCCCGATCACGCCCTTGACCACGCCGGCCAGCAAGAAGACCGCGGCCGCCGCCCACCCATGGCCTGCCAGTTCGTTCGGGATCGTCGTCATGGCCGTGGAGTCTGCCGGCGCGCACGGCGCATGGGAATGCGGCGCTCGCGCAGCCGGCCTCAGGCAGAAACTGAGGCGCCCGTGCTACCTTGCGCCCCACCATGCGATTCGATCTCACCGACCTGCGGCTCTTTCTCCATGTGGTCGAGGCCGGCAGCCTCACGGCTGGCGCGGCGCGCTCGCACATGACGCTCGCCTCGGCCAGCCAGCGCGTGCGCGGCATGGAAGATGCGCTCGGCAGCCCGCTGCTCACGCGCCATGCGCAGGGCGTGCGCCCCACCGAGGCCGGCCGCACGCTGCTGCACCATGCGCGCGTCGTGCTCCAGCAGATGGAGCGGCTGCGAGGCGAACTCGGCGAGTACGGCCAGGGCCTGAAGGGGCACGTGCGCTTCATGTGCGGCACCTCGGCGCTGACCGAGCACCTGCCCGAAGTGCTGAGCCGCTTTCTCATGCAGCACCCGCGCATCTCGGTCGACCTCGAGGAGCGTCCGAGCCCCGAGACCGCCGACGCGCTGCGCGGCGGGCGCTGCGACATCGGCATCGTCTCGGACGCCGTCGACACCGAGGGCCTCGAATGCCATCCGTTCCGCCGTGACGACCTCGTGCTCGTGATGCCGCGCGGCCATGCACTGGCCCGGCGCCGCCGCGTGATGCTGGCCGAGGTGGTCGACAGCGAATTCGTCGGCCTGCCCGCCGACAGCGCGCTGCAGCAGCTGCTGACCCAGCACGCGCGTGCGCTCGGCCGCCATCTCGCCTACCGCGTGCGCGTGGGCAACTTCGAGGCGGTGTGCCGCATGGTGTCGCATGGCATCGGCGTGGGCATCGTGCCGCAGACCGCGGCCGAGCGCTGCGCCCGCTCGATGAAGATCGCGCTGGCCGCGCTTGGCGACCCCTGGGCCGAGCGCACGCTGATGGCTTGCGTGCGCTCGTCGCAGGCGTTGCCGCTCAATGCACGGCGCATGCTCGAGCACCTGGTGGCGCCGGCGCCGTCCAACTCCTAGCGGGCTGCTGGCAACCCCACGCTGGCCTCGCTGCGGAACTGCCGCGGCGTGAGGCCGTGGCGCAGCCTGAAGCGCCGGCTGAAATAGACCGCATCGCCGAAGCCGCACTGCCGCGCGATATCGCCGATGCGCGCGTTCGAGGTCAACAGCAGTTCCTTCGCGCGCTCGAGGCGGCGCTCGGTCACCAGTTCGGTGAAGGTGCGCTGGGTTTGCTTCTTGAGCAGGTGCGCGAGGTAGTTGGGCGACAGCATGGCGGCTGCCGCCGCGTCGTCGAGCGACATCGGCTCGCCGAGATGCTCGCGCACGTAGCGCATCACGCGCTGCAGCGCGTCGCAGCCCGGGTTGCGCGCGCCCTGCAGCGCCGCCTGCGCGAGCAGCTGCGGCGCGTTGCGCTCGCAGGCCAGCGCCAGCAATTGCAGCAGGATGCCGCGGATCGCGCCCACGCTGCCGAAGCGCCGCTCGCGGTTGAGGGCCGCGAGTTCGTCGAGCCAGCCGAGGATGCGCGCGAAATCGGCGTCGCCGAAATGGAAGTCCAAATACTCCTGGAACAGGAAGGGCGCGAGCTCGGGCAGGCGCGCGATGGGCACTTCTTCGAGATCGAGCGCCTCGACCGCGAGCTCGGGCCAGAGAAAGCCCTGGTCGAAGTTCACGATCGCATAGCGCGCGCCCGGCGGATGCGGCACCACATGCACGCGGTACGGCAGCACGAAGCTCAGGTGCCCCGCGGTGAACGGGCGCACCGCGCCGCCGATCACCTGCTGTGAGCCGCCGTGGGTGCTGACTTGAATCTGAAAGTACTCGTGCCGGTGCGGCCGCGCCAGCACGTCGCGCGCACCCTCGAAACGGATGTCGAAGTCGAGGTGGTTCGCACGCTCCTGCATGCCGTAAAGGCGCAGGCTGGATTGAAGGGCCGACATGGTTCGCGATGGTAAGCGCGCTGCGAGTGTTGGCTGCGTCCTGTTTTTGCGTAGATGCGTACGCAAGCGCCGGCGGGCCGCATTCCAGAATGAGTCGGCCGGCCGGCGCCCCTCTTTCTTTCATCGCCCGATTCCAATTTCAGGAGACACAAGCATCATGTCCACTTCAAGACGCGGCCTGCTGGCCGGTTCCGCCGCCATCGCCACCGGCGCGATCGCCGGCTGCGCGCTGCCGCCCGCCGGCGCCTCGCGTTCGGCGGCGAGAACACCCTTCCCGGTGGCGCAGGCCACGGTGCCGATCGTCGGCAGCGACCACGTGTTCCCGGTGCGCCGCATCTATTGCATCGGCCGCAACTACGCGGCCCATGCGCGCGAGATGGGCTCCGATCCCACGCGCGAGCCGCCGTTCTTCTTCCAGAAGCCGGCCGACGCGATCCAGGTCGTCACGCCCGGCACCATCGCCGACCACCCGTACCCGACTCTCACGAAGAACTACCACTACGAGGTCGAACTCGTGGTCGCGCTGGCCAAGGGCGGCCGCAACGTCGCGGCCGCGGATGCACTGAACCTGGTCTACGGCTATTCGCTCGGCCTGGACATGACGCGCCGCGACCTGCAGCGCGAGATGGGCGACCAGAAGAAGCCCTGGGAGATCGGCAAGAGCTTCGACCGTTCGGCGCCGATCGGGCCGATCCATCCGGTCGCGCAGGTCGGCCATTTCGCCGATGGTGCGATCTGGCTCAAGGTGAACGGCCAGACCCGGCAGAACGCCACCCTCCAGCACATGATCTGGTCGGTGGCCGAGCAGATCAGCCGGCTGTCGCAGGCCTTCGAGCTGATGCCCGGCGACATCATCTATTCGGGCACGCCCGAGAACGTGGGACCCGTGGTGCGCGGCGACGTGATCGAGATCCACATCGACAAGCTGCCGAACCTGTCGGTGCGGATCGTCTGAAGGATCAGCTGCCCGCCACCTTCATGCGGTTGACCAGGATCGACCCCGTGGTCTTGGCGCCGAAGGTGTAGGCATCGGCGCCGATGGCCTCGATGCCCATCAGCATGTCGCGCAGGTTGCCGGCAATGGTGATCTCCTGCACCGGAAAGGCGATGCGGCCCTTCTCGACCCAGAAGCCGCTCGCACCGCGCGAGTAGTCGCCGGTCACGTAGTTCACGCCCTGGCCCATCAGCTCGATGACGAACAGGCCGGTGCCGAGCTTGGCGAGCATCGCGTCGAGGTCGTCGCCGGCGCGCGTGAGGCGCGAGCTGAGCGTCAGGTTGTGCGAGCCGCCGGCGTTGCCGGTGGTCTTCATGCCGAGCTTGCGCGCCGAGTAGGTCGAGAGGAAATAGCCTTCGAGCCGGCCCGCGTCCACCACCTTGCGCGCACGGGTGACAACGCCTTCGTCGTCGAACGGCGAGCTGCCCTTGCCGCGCAGGATGTGCGGGTCTTCGGCAATGTCCACATGCTTGGGCAGCACCGGCTTGCCGAGCGAATCGAGCAGGAAGCTGCTCTTGCGGTACAGCGCCCCGCCGCTGACGGCCTGCACCAGCCCGCCCAGCAGCCCCACGGCGAGCGGCGACTCGAACAGCACCGGGCATTCGACGGTCTTGATCTTGCGCGCCTTCAGGCGGCTCAGCGCCCGCTCGGCGGCATAGCGGCCCACCGCCTGCGGGCTCGCGAGCTCCGCGGCCGAGCGCATCGAGCTGTACCAGGCGTCGCGCTGCATGCCGTTGCCCTTGCCCGCGATCGGCGCCACCGAGATCGAATGCCGCGAGCTCGCATAGCCGCCGCGAAAGCCGTGGGTGTGGGCACTAAAGAAATGGCTCTGCTGCGCCGAGACGCCCGCGCCCTCGCTGTTGGTGATGCGCTTGTCGGTCGACAGTGCCGCCTCCTCGCATTCGAGCGCCAGCCGCGCGGCCTCTTCGCTGGTCACTTCCCATGGATGGAACAGGTCGAGTTCGGGATGCACCTTGGCGATGTCGTCCTCGTCGGGAAGGCCGCTGACCGGGTCTTCGGCCGTGAAGCGGGCAATGTCGTAGGCCGCCGCGACCGTCTGGGCGATGGCGGCCTCGGAAAAGTCGGAGGTGCTGGCATTGCCGCGGCGATGCCCCACGTAGACCGTGATGCCGAGCGACTTGTCGCGGTTGCGCTCGACGTTCTCGAGTTCGCCCTTGCGGACCGAGACGCTGAGGCCGCAGCCTTCGGAGGCCTCGGCACCGGCGTCGGTCGCACCGAGCTTCCTGGCATGCGCCAGGGCCGTGTCGACCAGGTTTTCGAAGAAGGAGCGGCTGTAGGCGAAGCCGGAATCGGCGCGCGAAGAAGATGTCGTCATGTGGTGGCTATGATACTTGCGCACCCCATTCCTCCGTTTCCCTCGCCTTTGCAAGGCGCGTTGCAGCGCCGCCCGGCGCGGCCCAGAATCCACCCCATGTCCCGCAAACCCAAAAAAGGCTATTTCGTCCGTGGCCAGTTCGTCGCCGAAGGCAGCGAACTCGACCTGGAGCTCAAGCGCGAGCTCAAGGGCACCGACGAGGCGAGCCGAACCGATCTCAAGCGCGAAAGCGCCGAACTACAGAAGCTCGGCGAAGAGCTGCTCGGCCTGCGCGCCGGGCTGTTCGATGCGCTGCCGCTGGGCGACAAGCTGGTCGACGCGATCGCCGATGCCAAGCGCATCACCAATTTCGAAGGCAAGCGGCGGCAGATGCAGTTCATCGGCAAGCTGATGCGCGGCCTCGAACCCGAGGTGCTCGAGGCCGTCCGCTCGGCCTTGCAGGAGCAGAACAGCGTGCCCGCGGCCGAGGCCGCCGCGCTGCACGAGGCCGAGCGCTGGCGCGACCGGCTCATTGCCGACGACGACGCGCTGGGCGGCTGGATCGAGACCCACCCCGCGACCGATTCGCAGCAGCTGCGTGCGCTGGTGCGCCAGGCGCGCAAAGACCTGAAGGCCGGCCCGCCCGGCGAAGCGCCGCGCCAGGGCAAGGCCTACCGCGAGATCTTCCAGCTGGTGCGCGCGCAGCTCGCGGTGCATGGCGGCGACGACCACGCCAGCGCGGCCGCCGCACAGGACCGGGAAGACGACGCATGAGCGAGCAAAACAACGAAGACCCGCTGCGCATCGGCATCGTCTCTGTCAGCGACCGCGCCTCCAGCGGCACCTACGAAGACAAGGGCCTGCCCGCGCTCAAGGAATGGCTCGGCCGGGCGCTGAAGAACCCCATCACCTTCGAGGCCCGGCTGATCCCCGACGAGGCGGCGCTCATCAGCGCCACGCTGATCGAACTGGTCGACGCCGGCTGCGCGCTGGTACTCACCACCGGCGGCACCGGCCCCGCGCTGCGCGACGTGACGCCCGAGGCCACGCTCGCCGTAGCGCACAAGGAAATGCCGGGCTTCGGCGAGCAGATGCGCCAGATCAGCCTGCGCTTCGTGCCGACCGCGATCCTCTCGCGCCAGGTCGCGGTGATCCGCGAGCGAAGCCTGATCATCAACCTGCCGGGCCAGCCGAAATCGATCGCCGAGACGCTCGAGGGCCTGAAGAACCCCGACGGCACGCAGGCCGTTCCCGGCATCTTCGCGGCCGTGCCCTACTGCATCGACCTGATCGGCGGGCCCTATCTCGAGACCGATGACGCGGTCTGCAAGGCCTTCCGACCCAAGTCAGCGGTCCGGCCCGGCCGCTGAAGCGCGGCCCGCCCGCCCTCTGCCTTCCGCCATGCGGCTCCTTGTCATCCAGGACGAGCCCCGCCTGGCAGACCCGTTGAAGCGGGATCTCGAGGCCCACGGCTACGCGGTGGACATGGCGCGCGACGGCGCCGAGGCCCGCCTGCGCGCGGCCGAGGGCCGCTACGCGCTGGTGCTGCTCGACGTGCTGCCGCAGGGCCTCGACGGCTTTGCCGTGCTGCAGGCCATCCGCCGCAGCAGCAACGTGCCGGTGCTGGTGCTCACCGCACGCGACACGGTCGAGCACCGGGTCAACGGCTTGCGGCTGGGCGCGGACGACTACCTCGTGAAGCCCTTCCAGTTGCCGGACCTGCTGGCGCGCGTGCAGGCGCTGCTGCGCCGCGGCGGGCAACGGCAGGAGGCGCGCATGCTTCGGCTCGCCGACCTCACGCTCGACCTGGCCAGCCGCAGCTGCATGCGCGGCGCGGTGCGCATCGACCTGACCACCCAGGAGTTCGCGCTGCTTGCGGCGCTGCTGCGCGCCCGGGGACAAGTACTGTCACGCGCAAGCCTGGCCGAGCAGGTCTGGAACGACAAGCTCGACAGCGACGCCACCAACGTGATCGAGGTCGCCATCCGCAGGCTGCGCAGTAAGATCGACGAGCCGTTCGCGCTCAAGCTGCTGCACACCGTGCGCGGCCAGGGCTACGTGCTCGAAGACCGCTCCTGAACCGCAGCAGGAGCAGCGGCGGCCGGCTTCGCGCGGCCCATGACGAGGTTGATCAGCGGCCCGGTCATCGCGGTGGTGGCGAGCGCCATCACCAGCAGCATGGTGAAGAGCTCCGGACCGATCAGGCCGGCGTCCAGTCCGATCTTCATCACGATGAGTTCCATCAGGCCGCGCGCGTTCATCAGCGAGCCGGTCGCCAGGCTATCGCGCCAGCCGTAGCCGGCCATGCGCGCACCGATGGCCCCGCCCGCGAGCTTGCCGATGGTGGCCACTGCAACGATCAGCAGCATCGCGCCGACGCTCGCACCCGAGAACGCATCGGCCGTGGTGCCGAGCCCCGCGAGCGCGAAGAACAGCGGCATCAGCACCACGATCGAAATCGGCTCGATGCGTTCGCTGAGCGAGCGCAGCAGGCGGTCGTCGCGCGGCAGGCAGGCACCGAACAGGAAGGCGCCGAACACCGCATGCAGGTGCAGCCATTCGGTCGCGAGCGCACAGGCCAGCAGCCCGATCATGAGCGACGCCATCTCGGTGATCGAGGGCTCGCCGTCGGGCGCGCGCCTGCGCAGCAGCCACGCATAGGCGGGCTTGATACCGAGGAACAGCACCGCCAGCAGCACGGCCACGCCTGCCGTGATCTTGACGAGGCCGATGTAGCCCTCGCCCGCCCCAGCCATGGCCACCACGAGCGCCAGCAGGATCCATGCGAACACGTCGACCACGGCGGCCGCGCCCAGCGACAACTGGCCGAACGGCGTGCGCGTGAGCCCGCGGTCCTTGAGGATGCGCGCCATCACCGGAAAGGCGGTGATCGACAGCGCCGCCGCCATGAACAGCGCGAACGGCCAGAAGCCCGTGCCCGCCGGCGCCAGCGCCGGATGCAGCACCGGCGCGATCGCGATGCCCAGCACCATCGGCACCGCGACGCTGAACGCCCCGACATAGCCCGCGGCCTTGAGCTGCGCGCGCACCCCGCCGGTCGAACGCAGCTCGAGACCCACCACGAACATGAACAGCACCAGGCCCACGGTCGAGAGCGACGAGAGGCCATCGAGGTGGCTCTTCGAGAAAAGCTGCGCGTGCAGGTCGGGAAACAGCGCCCCCATGACCGCAGGCCCGAGCATCAGGCCCGCCGCCATCTCGCCGACCACGCTGGGCTGACCCACGTGGCGCAGCACCCAGCCGCAAACGCGCGCGGTGCCGAGGATGACGATCAGTTGGAGCAGCAAGGAGGTGGCGGACATGGATGGGGCGCAGGCGGTGGCAGGGTTGGGGCCGCTATGTTAGGGCGTCTCGCGATCGTCCGGCACCGGCGCATCGAACCAGCGGTCGGCCCACTGGTTGAGCGGCTTCAGGCGCTTGACCAGCTCGACGCCCGACGCGGTGAGCACATAGCCCGCATCGGCCAGCGCCACGATCCCGCCGGCGCGCAGCTCCTTGAGGCGGTCGTTGAGCACCGACGGCGACATGGAGTCGGTGCTCGCGCGCAAGGCCCTGAAGCTCTGCGGCAGGCCGTCGCGCAGCTCCCAAAGGATGCGCAGCGTGCCCTTGCGGCCCAGCTGCTCGAGCAGCCGCATCACCGGACGGCGCGATGCCGGCGGGGCGGCCTGCTCGTTCGGCGTCGTTCCTGCGTCTTCCTCTTCCATGCGAGTGGCTTTCATCCGGTGCGGCACGGGGCCTTCTTGCGCTACGCATTCCGTAGCGATAGACTGGTTATTCGCTACGCATTTCGTAGCGATCGACTCGCATTCTATGGAAAGGAACCCGCGATGACGATGCCCCTTGCCGCGAGCGCGCCGCTGCCGCCGCGCATCCCCCCGCTCGAGCCGCCCTACCCCGCGCCCATTGCCGACCTGCTTGCGCGCATGAACCCGCCGGGCCGGCCCGAGATCCTCGCGCTGTTCCGCGTGCTGGCCGTCCACCCGGCGCTCGCCGAGCGCATGCTGGGGCTGGGGCGCCACCTGCTCGGCCGCGGCGCCGCGATCGGCCTGCGCGAGCGCGAAGTGGTGATCACGCGCGCCTGCGCCCGCTGCGGTGCCGAATACGAGTGGGGCGTGCACATCGCGGCCTTCGGCGATGCAGCGGGTTTCAGCGCGGCCGAGCGACAGGCGATCGCTTCGCCGGCCGGCGACTTGCAACAGCTCGCCCCACGCGACCGGCTGCTGGTGTCGATGGTCGACCAACTGCACGACACCTCCAGCGTGGACGACGCGCTGTGGGAAGCGCTTGGCGCGCACTGGAGCGCCCCCCAGCTGATCGAGTTGCTGGTGCTCGCGGGTTGGTACCGCACCGTGAGCTATGTCTGCAACGCCGCACGCGTGCCGCTCGAGAGCTGGAGCGCGCGCTGGTGAACGACGGGCTCAGCCGCCCTTCGGCGTGCGCATCAGGCGCAGTCCGTTCGCCACCACGAGCAGGCTGGCGCCCATGTCGGCGAACACCGCCATCCACATGGTCGCGCTGCCGAACACCGCGAGCACGAAGAAGACGCCCTTGATGCCCAGCGCCAGCGTGATGTTCTGCCAAAGCACCGAATGCGCGCGGCGCGAGAGCCGGATGGTCTCGGGCAGGCGCCGCAGGTCGTCGTTCATGATGACCACGTCGGCCGCTTCCATCGCCGTGTCGGTGCCGGCGCCACCCATGGCGAAGCCGATGTCGGCCTGTGCGAGCGCGGGCGCATCGTTGATGCCGTCGCCCGCCATGCCGGCCACGCCGTAGCGCTGCTGCAGCGCCTTGACCGCCTCGCGTTTCTCGTCGGGCAGCAGGTTGCCACGCACGTCGTCGATGCCCGCCTGATCGCCGATCGCCCGCGCGGTGGCGGCGTTGTCGCCGGTCAGCATCACCGGTGTGACGCCGAGCGCACGCAGTTCGGCCAAGGCCTGCTTCGACGACGGCTTGATGGTGTCGGCCACCGCGAACAGCGCCAGCACGGCCTCGCCCGAGGCCAGCAGCGTGACGGTGCGCCCGGCTTCCTCGTGCGTCTTCAGCTCGGCTTCGAGCGCGGGGCTGCACAGCTTCCGCTCCTCGATCAGCCGGTGGTTTCCGAGCACATAGGTCCGCCCGCCGTGCGTGGCCTGCACACCACGTCCGGGCAGGGCCTTGAAGTCGCCGACCGGCTGCGGCGCCTGCGCCAGGCCCGCGGCAATGGCCTTCGACACCGGGTGGTCCGACCGGCCCGCGAGCCCGGCGGCAATGGCCAGCACCGCCTCTTCGTCCGCCGCAGGCGCGAGCACGCGCGACGCGACCAGCTTCGGCTTGCCTTCCGTCAGCGTGCCGGTCTTGTCGAGCGCCACCGCCTTGAGCTTACGTGCCTCTTCTAGGTAGGTGCCGCCCTTGATCAGGATGCCGCGCCGCGCCGCCGACGCCAGCGCGCTCACCACCGTGACCGGCGTGGAGATCACGAGCGCGCAAGGGCATGCGATCACCAGCAGCACCAGCGCCTTGTAGAGAGCCTCGAGCCAGGTCCAGTCCATGAGCCAGGGCGTGAGCACCGCCACGGCGATGGCCACCACGAACACCGCCGGCGTGTAGACGGCCGCGAAGCGGTCGACGAAGCGCTGGGTCGGGGCGCGCGTGGCCTGCGCTTCCTCGACGGCATGGATGATGCGCGCGAGCGTGGTGTTGGCCGCGATCGCCGTCACGCGGAATTCGAGCGCCGCCGTGTGGTTGATGGTGCCCGCGAACACCGGGTCGGCCACCGTCTTGTCCACCGGAATGCTCTCGCCGGTGACCGGCGCCTGGTCGATCGCGCTCGTGCCCGCGGTGACCACACCGTCGAGCGGCACCCGTTCGCCGGGCCGGATGCGCACGATCGCGTCGAGCGCCACCGTGTCGGCCTTCTGGGTCTGCCAGGCGCCATCGGCCTGCCGGACCTCTGCCATGTCGGGCGCGAGCGCGAGCAGCCCCTGGATCGCGTTGCGCGCGCGGTCGACCGCACGCGCCTCGATCAGTTCGGCAATGGCATAGAGCGCCATCACCATTGCGGCTTCGGGCCACTGGCCGATCAGGAAGGCGCCGGTGACCGCCACGGCCATCAGCGCGTTGATGTTCAGGCGCCCATGCACCAGCGCGGCAAAACCCTTCTTGTAGGTGTCGAGGCCCGCCAGCGCGATGGCCGCGAGCGCCAGGCCCATCTCCACCGCGGTAGTCCCTGCGCCCTCGGGCGCGAAGAACGCCACCGACTCGGCCGCGATCGCCAGCGCCAGCGCGGCGCCCAGGCGCAACAAGCCGGCGTTGGCGAAGCCGGTGTTGCTTGCCGGCGCGACCGATGCCGAACCGCTGCCGGCCGTGGGGGTTTCGAGCGCCTCGGGCTTGAACCCAGCCTTGCGGATGGCCGCCAGCGCCTCGGACAGCGCAGCGTCCTCGGCCGTGATCGCCATGGTGCGCTCGCCGAGCCGGAAGCGCAGGCCCGATACGCCCGCCACGGGTTCGAGCGCGCGGCGGATCTCGGACTCCTCCACGGCACAGTCCATGGTCGGAATGCGAAAAAGCCGTGCGCCGGCGGGCAGCGCTGCGGCGGCCGCGGCGTCGGGCGCAGTGGCTGCTGTGCCGCAACCACCGCCGCAGCAGGACGGCGCTTCGGGCTGGTTCAGGGTGTTGGAATTCGTCATGGCCTCATTGGAAACCCTGAAGCAGGTGTAGAGTCAAACACCCCTGCTGATTCCCTTCGAAGCCCATGAAAATCGGAGAACTGGCCCGCGCCGCCAAGACGCCGGTCGAAACCATTCGCTACTACGAGCGCGAGCAATTGCTGCCCACGCCGGCCCGCACCGACGGCAACTACCGCATCTACGACGACGCGCATGCGCAGCGCCTGGGTTTCATTCGGCGCTGCCGCTCGCTCGACATGACGCTCGACGAGATCCGCGTGCTGCTGCGCTTTCGCGATGCGCCCGGCGAAGACTGCGGCGAGGTCAATCAGTTGCTCGACGACCACATCGGCCATGTGGCCACGCGCATCGCCGAGCTGAAGACGCTGCAGACGCAGCTGAAGGCGCTGCGCGAGCAATGCGGCGGCGCCGAATCGACCCTGCACTGCGGCATCCTGCAGGAACTGGACACCGCCGCGCTGGCGTCCGAGCCCTTCGGCCAGCATGCGGGCCATGTGCATGGCGCATTGCACGCGGGACCGAAGCGGCCCGCCTGAGCCCGCGCTACTTGCTACTTGCCGATTAGCTGCGTGAGCTTCTCGGCCTCGAAGTTCTCGTCCCGCTGCGCATCGCCGGGCACGCAGTCCTTGTTGCCGGGCTGGGCCGACAGCTTCTCGATCGCCTGCCACAGCAAAGCGATCTGGTGTTCCTGGCTCGCGGCGCTGTCGACCAGGCCGCGCATCGCCTGGCTCAGCGGATCGTCTTCCTGCGTGATGCCGTAGGCCGAAAATTTCTGCGGCGCGGCCACGTCGGCGCTCTCGCCGGCCTTCGATGGAATGATCCGCGCCGGGATGCCCACCGCCGTCGCGCCCGCGGGTACCGGCTTGATGACCACCGCGTTGCTGCCGATCTTGGCGCCGTCTCCCACTTCGAACCCGCCGAGCACCTTGGCACCCGCGCTCACGACCACGTTGCGCCCGAGCGTGGGATGCCGCTTGGTGCCCTTGTAGAGCGAGGTGCCGCCCAGGGTCACGCCCTGGTAGATGGTGCAGCCGTCGCCGATCTCGGCGGTCTCGCCCACCACCACGCCCATCGCATGGTCGAAGAAGACCCGTTCGCCGATCTTGGCCGCGGGATGAATCTCGATGCCGGTGAGCCAGCGCGCCACGTGCGCGATGAAGCGCGCCGGCCATCTGAAGCCATGGGTCCAGCAGGCGTGCGCCCAGCGGTGCAGCACCACGGCGTGGAAGCCTGGGTAGACGGTGATCACTTCCCAGGCGCTGCGCGCGGCGGGGTCGCGTTCGAGAATGCACCGGATGTCGGCGCGCAACCGAGAGAACATGGCTGCCCTTGTTGTCGTTATATCGATAGAGGCCGCGCAGTCTAAAGCCGCAAATCGCCGCGCACGGACGATGGGGGTTTTAGCGCGGGCCCGCCCCGGCCGCGTCGGCCATGGCCTTGGCGATGCCGCGCAGGATGTGGATCTCCTCGGGCGTGGGCTGGGCCCGGTTGAAGAGCTGCTGCAGCCGCGGCATGAGCTTCTTCGGCGCCTCGGGGTCGAGAAAGCCGATCGCCACCAGCGAACGCTCCCAGTGTTCGAGCATGCCGGCGACCGCCTTCGCATCGGCCGCCTGCACGGGCGCGGTGGCGTCGCGCACCGCGTAGCCGCCCAGCGCGAGCCGCCATTCGTAGGCGATCACCTGGATCGCAGCGCCCAGATTCAGCGAGCCGAAGTTCGGATCGGTCGGGATGGTGAGCGCGACATGGCAACGGTAGACGTCCTCGTTCCGCATGCCGAAACGCTCGGAGCCGAACAGGAAGGCCACGTGCGGGTCGCCCTCGGCCGCGAGCGGCGCCAGATGTTCGCGCGGCGTGCGCGTGGGCGGGCCGAAGTCGCGCGGCACCATGGCGGTGGCGCACAGGTGGGTGATGCCGTCGAGCGCCTCGTCGAGCGTTTCGACGATGCGGGCGTTGGCCAGCACGTCGAGCGCGCCGCTCGCGCGCTGGATGGTTTCCTCCCGCCGCAGCACGTTGGGCCAGCGGGGTGCCACCAGCACGAGGTCGTCGAAACCCATGGTCTTCATGGCGCGCGCTGCGGCGCCCACGTTGCCGGCATGGCTGGTCTGGATCAGGATGAAGCGGGTGCGCATGGCGATCGAAGGGGCACGAAAACGGCGGAGCCGGTAAAATCCCCGATTCTCGCCGCCCGCATCGCCGGGCCGCCCATCGGGGCACCTGCCGCTCCTTACGCCGTTCTTCCACAATCCAATGTCGTCCCCAAACCTGCATCCCATGCTCAATGTGGCCGTCAAGGCCGCACGCGCCGCCGGCGCGATCATCAACCGCGCCGCCCTCGACGTCGAGGCCGTGCGCATCTCGCAGAAGCAGGTCAACGACTTCGTCACCGAAGTCGACCACGCCAGCGAGCAGGTCATCATCGAAACGCTGCTTGGCGCGTACCCGGGGCACGGCATCCTGGCCGAAGAATCGGGCACCGAATACGGTGCCAAGGATTCCGAGTTCGTCTGGATCATCGATCCGCTCGACGGCACCACCAATTTCATCCACGGCTTCCCGGTCTACTGCGTCTCGATCGCGCTGTCGGTGCGCGGCAAGATCGAGCAGGCGGTCATCTACGACCCGAGCCGCAACGACCTGTTCACCGCCACCAAGGGCCGCGGCGCCTACATGAACGAGCGCCGCATCCGCGTCTCCAAGCGCGTCAAGCTCAGCGAATGCCTGATCTCCACAGGCTTTCCGTTCCGCAGCGGCGACAACTTCAAGCAGTACCTCGCGATCATGGCCGACATGATGCCGCGCATGGCGGGCCTGCGCCGTCCGGGCGCCGCGGCGCTCGACCTGGCCTACGTGGCCGCGGGCTTCACCGACGGCTTCTTCGAAACCGGCCTCAACCCCTGGGACGTGGCCGCGGGTTCGCTGCTGGTCACCGAGGCCGGCGGCCTGATCGGCAACTTCACGGGCGAGCCCGACTTCCTCGAGCAGCGCGAATGCCTGGCCGCCGCGCCGCGCATCTACGGCCAGCTGGTGCCGCTGCTCGCCAAGTACTCCAAGTTCGCGAGCGTGGACGACAAGCTGCGCGCGAGCGACCGCGTGCGCGCGGTCTCGGCGTCGACCCGCACGCATCCCGACGATGCCTCGGCCGACCTCTACGCCCGCAGCACCGTCACCGACCAGACCGCCGCCCCGCTCGAGGACGGCGAAGCCCCCGCGGCAGCGGCGCCGGCCGCGCCGGCGGCGCCCCGCAAGCTCACCCGCGTCAAGCGCGAGGCGCCCGCCGCCGAGGGCGACGCACCCGCGCAGTGATGGCGGGGCCGGCCGCTGCGACCCAGGCGCGCGAAGCGCTGCGCACCGCGCTGGGTCAGTACGTCGCGAGCGGGCTCACCGTCGCGATCGGCCTGCTGCTGATCTCGGGCGGCGTGCACCTCTGGCTCGGTGCCGTCGCGGCCTCGACCGCCGCGGTCGGCGTGATCGTCACCGCGCCGCCCGACCTGCCCGGCCCGCGCCGCGGCAAGTTCTTCCAGATGCTGCCGGCACCGCTGCTCGGGCTGCCGCTGTTCTTTCTGGTGCAACTGCTGCACGCCGCGCCGATCCGCCTCGGGCTGGTGCTCGTGCCCGCCACCTTCGTCGCCTTTCTGGCGATGGCCTGGGGCAAGCGGGGCATCCCGATCGCGATCGCGGTGATGTTCTCGATGGTCTTCTCGATGGCCACGCCCGCGCCGAGCGGCATGGCCGAGGCACTCGAGCGCACCTGGCACTTCGGGCTCGGGGCCGCGCTCTACGTGGTCTGGGCCACGCTCGCCAACCAGGCGCTGAACTGGCGCTTCCGGGTCCAGTCGATCTCGGACGTGCTGTATTCGCTGGCCGCGCTGATGCGCACCGAGGCCAGCCAGTTCATGCCGCGCGACGACACGCGCGACGTGCGCGACACCCCCGCGCCGCTGTTGGGGCGGCTGCTGCGCGAACAGGCGGCGCTGGCCGACCAGCTGCAGGCCACGCGCGACATCGTGCTCGAGTCGCCGCGCACGCCGCGGCGCCAGCGGCTGGCCGCGATGCTGGTGATCGTGCTCGAGATGCGCGACCAGCTGCTCGCGAGCGAGCTCGACCTCGATGCCCTCAAGAGCCACCCCGACCATGCCGAGGCACTCATCGAGATGCGGCGCGTGCTCGAAGAGCTCGCCGACGACACCGCGGCGCTCGGCGACGCACTGTTGCTGGGCCGCCAGCCCGAGGCGCTGGCCGATCGCCGGCCGCGGCTGGCTGCGATCCATCTGCCGGGCGAGGACCACGCGCCCGGCCACGGCCTGCCCGGGCCGAATGCCGCCATGCTCGCGCGCGGCCTCGCGAGCCGCATCGGCCACATCAACGACGAAGTGCTGCGCCTGTCGGCCATGGCGCGCGGCGATGCCGAGCCCGACCTGGCCGTGGTGCGGGCCAACTGGCAGCTCTTCGTGAGCCCGACCGACTGGTCGATCCTGCCGTTCTTCGCGCTCTGGCGCTGGGACGCCCCGCCGTTGCGCCATGCGATCCGCGCCGCGCTCGCCATTGCGGCCGGCTACATCATCGCGGTCTCGCTGCCCTGGGTATCGCACGACTACTGGATCCTGCTCACCATCGTGGTGGTGCTGCGCGGCAGCCTTTCGCAAACGCTGGAGCGGCGCAACAGCCGCGTCGCCGGCACGCTGCTGGGCAGCGTGCTCGCCGTGGGCCTGCTGGCCGCGCATCCGTCGCCGCTCGCGCTGCTGGTCATCGTCACGGTCTCTCAGGCGATTGCGCACAGCTTCGCGGTGCGGCGCTACCTGATCACCGCGGTGGCCGCCACGGTGCTCGGCCTGGTGCAGGCGCACATGCTCAACACCGGCACCGCGCCGATCTTCGCGCTGTTCGAACGCATCGCCGACACCCTGATCGGCGCCGCGCTGGCCTGGGGCTTCTGCTACGTGCTGCCCTCGTGGGAGCGCGGGCAGATCCCGGCGCTGGTGGCGCGGGTGCTCACCGCGCAGGCGCGCCATGCCCGACTGGCCCTCGGCCTGGGGCAGTTGCAGGCGATAGACAGCAGCCCCGAACTCGAATGGCGGCTCGCGCGCCGCGAGGCCTTCGACAGCCTCTCGGCGCTGGTGCAGGCCACGCAGCGCTCGCTGTCCGAGCCGCGCGCGGTGCAGCCGCCGGTCGAACCGCTCGAGCACCTGCAGGCGCACAGCTACCAGCTGCTCGCGCAGCTCAGCGCGGTCAAGTCGATGCTCGTGCTGCGGCGCGACCGGCTCACGCCGAGCGAGATCGAGGGGCCGATCGGCCGCACCGCCGAACGCATCGCCGCCGCCATCGGAACCCTGCCCACGACCGGGCCGGCCCAGCCGGAGAGCCCAGGCTCCACGGCCGTGGGCGGCCCGATCCCCCCTCTGCCCGACCCGTTCGAGAACGACATCAGCCCCTGGCTGCTGCGCCGGCTCGACCTGGCCACGGCACTCGCGACGCAGCTGCGCGACGACGCGGCGCGCATTCTTCAACACCTGAACGAGACAACAGACCCCACGACCACACCCGCCCGATGACCCAAGAGATCCTCGACCACCCCTGGCTCGGCACCTGGATTGCCGTTTTCATCGCCGTCCCGCTTGCTCTTCTGGTTCACCGCATCGGCGGCATGGTGCTCAGGCGCATCACCCGCCCTGCGCCCACGGTGCATTCGATGGTGCTCAGCTGCCACGCGCCGGCGCGGCTGGTGCTGCCGCTGATCGCCTTGCTGCTCGTGTTCCAGGCCACCCCGGACGACCTGCGCTTCGTCGGCACGGTGCGCCACTTCAACGGCCTGCTGTTGATCGCCGCCGCCACCTGGCTCGTCGTGCGGGCGATCAGCGGCTTCGCCGACGGCGTGCTCGCGAAGAATCCCTACGACGTGGCCGACAACCTGCAGGCGCGGCGCGTGCTCACGCAGACGCGCGTGCTCTCGCGCACCGCCATCAGCATCGTGCTGGTGGCCGGCGCCGCGATGATGCTCATGACCTTTCCGGGCGCGCGCCAGGTCGGCGCGAGCCTGCTGGCGTCGGCCGGCGTGATCGGCATCGTGGCCGGCCTGGCCGCCAAACCCGTGTTCAGCAACCTGATCGCGGGCCTGCAGATCGCGCTCGCGCAGCCGATCCGCATCGACGACGTGCTGGTGGTCGAAGGCGAATGGGGCCGCGTCGAAGAGATCACCGGCACCTTCGTGGTGCTCAAGATCTGGGACGACCGGCGGCTGATCCTGCCGCTCACGTACTTCATCGAGAAGCCGTTCCAGAACTGGACGCGCCATTCGGCGCAACTGCTCGGCTCGGTCTTTGTCCACCTCGACTACGGCATGCCGCTAGCGCCGCTGCGCGAAGAGGCCGAGCGCATCGTGAAGGCCGCGCCCGAATGGGACGGCCGCTTCTTCAACCTGCGCGTCACCGACACCACCGAGCGCACGATGCAGGTCCGCGTGCTCTGCACCGCCGCCACCTCGGGCCTCGCCTTCGACCTGCGCTGCACCGTGCGCGAGGGGCTGATCGACTTCGTACAGCGCGAGTACCCGCAGTTCCTGCCGAAGATGCGCTTCGACGACGGCGGCGGCAAGGCTAGCGGCGCAGCGGCGGAAGCTGCAGGTTCGTGACCGCGCGCAGCAGCCACTCGAACGGGCCGTACGCGAAGCGGCGCATCCACCAGCGGGAGAGCGGCAGCTGGCAGGCGAAGATCGCGAACGCGATCGCCATGGCGGCGAGCGGCCCGGTCGTGCCGATCCAGCGCAGCCCGTAGGCCAGGAAGATCCAGGCGCAGACCAGCGACTGCAGCAGGTAGTTCCACAGCGCCATGCGGCCCGCGGGCGCGAGCCAGGCTTCGAGCACGCGCCCGCGCCGCGTGCCGAACAGCAGCACCAGCCCGGCCGCATAGGCCGCGCTCAGGAACGGCGCGGTGAGCAGCGTGGCCGCAAGCCCCAGGAAGCTGCGCACCGCGTCTTCTTCGCGCAGCGTGAACACCGTATAGAAAGCCGCCCCGGGCAGGCCCACCGCCAAGCCCCAGATGCACACGCGCCGCCACAGCGCCGCATGCGCGCCGGGGTCGGCCAGCAGCCGCCGCCGGCCGGCCACGCAGCCGACGAAGAACATCGCTAGCGCGGTCGGTGCCTGCACCAGCATGGTGATCCACCAGATCTGCCCCAGATCGCGCAGGTGCTGCGCGACCACCGTCGCGGGCGTGCCGCGGTAGGCCGAAAGCGCCGCGACCGCTTGCGCCTGGGCACCGCGCAGGTCGAGCATCGCGCCGCCCAGCGAATGCGACAGCAGCAGGCTGAAGCCGGCCCAGAGCGATGCCGTGGCGAGCACCAGCAGAAACGCGCCGCGCAGCAGGAAGGCATCGCTGCGCCGCCGCAGCATCAGCAGCACCGCCCCGGTGACGGCATAGGTCGTGAGGATGTCGCCCTGGTAGAGCAGCACCGCATGCAGCACGCCGAGCAGCCACAACATGGCGAGCCGCCGCGCCATGCGGGCGGCGAACGATGCCCCGGCGCGTTCGGCCGCCTGCATCTGCAGCGTGAAGCTGTAGCCGAACAGGAACGAGAACAGCAGGTAGAACTTGGATTCGAACGCGAAGGTCCGCACCAGCACCGCGCAGCGGTCGGCGAACGAGGTCGCGAGCGGATCGGGCAGCCCCGCGCCGTAGTGGGCCGAGGAGAAGGTCGCGATGTTCACCACGACGATGCCAAGCAACGCGAAGCCGCGCAGCGCATCGACGGTGGACTGGCGGTCTTCGGTGGTCGTCATGCGCCGCTTCCTGCCGGCGCCGTTCGGCCGGCGCGCGACCGCACGATGTGCGCGATCGCGTCGAGCAGCAGCCGCGCGCCTTCGCCCGGTTCGGCGTTGCGGCGCACCGTGATGCCCACCGGCCCCTCGGTGCTGGCCGTGTCGTAGGCCAGCCGCGCGAGGTCACGCCGCGCAAGAAAGCCTTCGACGGCGCCCTGCGGCGCAAACCACACGGCATCGGTGCGCAGCAGCAGCCCGACCACGAAGCTGGTGTCCGTGGCCTCGACCACCTGTTTCGGCAGCGCCATGCCCGCTGCAATGAGGAAGGCATCGGCGGTATGCCGGATCAACGTGCCCTGCACCGGCAGCACCAGCGGATGGTTCGCCAGCGCATCGAGCACCGGACGCCTGCGCGCCGCAAGCGGATGGCTGGGCCGGGCCACCATCAGCAGCGGCTCGGCATAGAGCTGCTCGAAGGCGAGGTCGGCCATCGACGACGCCTGCGCGAGCCGCCCGAGCACCATGTCGATCTCGCCCTGGCGCAATTGGGTCATGAGCTGCGCATTGGTGCCGCTCGCCACCCGCACGTGCAGCGCAGGGTGCGCGGCCTGCAGCGCCGCCACTGCCTCGGGCAGCAGGCTGCCGGCCATGTTCGGCAGCGCGCCCACGGCCACCTGCACCTGGTCGCCCTCGGGCTGGTCCATCGCCAGGCCCAGCCCCTCGCGCAGGCTGCGCAGGGCCGCCACGCCATGCCGCACCAGCACCTCCGCGGCCGGCGTGAGCTCGACGCCGCGGCGCCGGCGCACGAGCAGCCTGCGCCCCACGATCTCCTCGAGTTCGGCGACGGTCTTCGACACCGCGGGCTGGGTGAGCGACAGCGCGCGCGCCGCGCGCACGAGGTTGCGCTCCTGCGCCACCATCACGAGGCACTGCAGGTGGCGCAGCTTCAGGCGCGCAAAGTTCATGGCTGGCATGCTTCCTCACAGGAAAACGGGCAACTCTAAATATAACCAACAGGAATAGCTGGCGGAATAGCTTTCAGTTGTGCGTGCACCGGCACGCTCCTAAAGTGGACCGATACGGAGACAAGGACCGAACCATGACAACCCGCTTTTCGAAGATCGCAGACGCAAGCGCAGGCCGCATGCGCCGCCACGTGGCGCTGGCTGCTGCCTGCGCCGTGCTGGGCCTCGGCGCCCTCGCCACAACCACCGCCGCGCAGGCCGACACGGCCTATCCGGCCAAGCCGGTGAAGTTCGTCACCAACTTTCCTGCCGGCGGGCCGCTCGACATCCTCGGCCGCGCGCTTGGCGACGTGCTGCAGAAGGACCTCCAGCAGCCGTTCGTGGTCGACAACCGCCCCGGCGCGGGCGGCAACATCGGGGCCGACGTGGTGGCGAAGAGCGCGGCCGACGGCTACACGCTGCTGCTGAGCATCGACAGCACGTTCACGATCAATCCGCACCTCTATGCGTCGATGCCATTCGCGCCCAAGGACCTGAAGCCGCTGATGATCTTCAGCTCGTCGGGCCTGAGCTTCGGCGTGTCGCAGGGCGTGAAGGCGAAGACGCTGCCCGAGTTCGTCGCGCAGGCGAAGACCGAGCCCGCCACCTTCAGTTCGGCCGGCAACGGCAGCCCGGGCCACATCGCGGCGGAGATCTTTGCCGGCGCCACCGGCGCGAAGATCACGCACGTGCCCTACAAGGGCAACGCGCCCGCGGTGCTGGCGCTGATGGGCGGCGAGGTGCAGGCCGGCATCCTCGCCACGCCGGGCCTGCTGCCGCAAGTGCAGGCGGGCAAGCTCCGCGCGCTGGCCGTGACCGGCCGCCAGCGCTCGCCGCTGCTGCCCCAGGTGCCTGCCGTCGGCGAGCTCGGCCTGAAGGACATGGAATTCGAGGTGCTCTACCTCGCGATGGTGCCCGCCGCCACGCCCGCGCCCGTGATGCAGACCCTGCAGAAGGCGCTTGCCAAGGCGCTCGCGCAGCCCGAGGTCAAGGCGCGGCTGGCAACGCTCGACATGGTGCCGCTCGGCGAAAGCGGCGCCGCGGCCGCCGATCGCCTCGCGGCGAACCATGCGCGCTACGGCCGCATCGTCAAGGCGACCGGGATGAAGGTGGATTGAGCGCGCCGGTGCCCGCAGCAGCGCCGCGGCGGCCGCGGTCGGCCTTGGGCAGCACGGCCTCTTCGACCATGCGTTCGGCCCGGGCCTGCAGCTTCTGCAGCGAGGCATCGAAGCGCTGCGCATCGTCGGCATCGAGCGCAGCCATCAGGTCGGCATTGATGCGCGTGACGAGCGGGAACAACGCTTCGTACAGCGCCTGCCCCGCGTCGGTGAGGCCGAGCCGCACCTGGCGCCGGTCGCCCGCGCGCGTGGCCCGCGAGACCAGCTGCTTGGTCACCAGCGAGCCGACCGCTTTCGAGGTGCGCGCGCGGTCGAGCTGCGCACGCTCGGCGAGCTCCGAGGAGCTCAGTTCGCCGTGGCTCGCGAGCGTGGCGATGAGCCGCCACTCGCGCCGCGTGATGCCGAAGCGCCCCTCGCAAAGCCGGATCACCATGCTGCCCGCCACCGACAACAGCCGCGTCAGCCGGTACAGCAGCAGGTCGTCGAGCGGGCGGCGCGGCGAGGCGGTCATGGGGTATTCGGGGTTAGCCCGGAGGATGGTTGATTAGATCAATCGACTGTAGCGTCTCTACAGTCGTTGCCACCACACGAGAACCCGGAGACACGCCCCCATGACCCACCCCGCCATCGACCGACGCCAGGCCCTCGCCACTTTCGCTGCCCTGGGCGGCCTCGCGCTTGCGCCCTCGCTCGCGCGCGGCCAGGCCTTCACGCCCGGGCAGCCGATCAAGGTGCTGATCGGCGTGCCCGCCGGCGGCACGCAGGACGTGCTGGCGCGCGCGATCGCGCAGCAGGTGCGCGACACGCTGGGCCCGCTGGTCATCGACAACCGCTCGGGCGCGGCGGGCCGCATCGCGGCCGAGGCCGTCAAGACCGCGGCGCCCGACGGCCACACGCTGCTGCTCGGCACCGCGAGCATGATGACCATGTTCCCGAGTGCCTACCGCAGCCTCTCGTACGACCCGATCAAGGACTTCGTGCCGATCATCAATGCGGCGCGCTTCGAGGTGGCGCTGACGGTGCACAAGGACGTGCCCGCGAACACGCTCGCCGAGTTCATCGCCTGGGCCCGCGCGCAGGGCGACAAGGTGAGCTTCGCCTCCTATGGCGCGGGCACGCCCTCGCACTTCCTGGGCGAGATGCTCAACCGCGCAGCCGGCCTGAAGATGGTGCACGTGCCCTACCGCGGCTCTACGCCCGCGCGCCAGGACGTGATGGGCGGCACCGTGCCGGTCTACTTCGACACCGTCGGCGGCGCGCAGCAGATGCTGACCACCGGCCGCGTGAAGGTGCTGGCCACGAGCGGCGAGAAGCGCTCGCCGCTCATGCCCGACCTGCCGAGCTTCGTCGAGGCTGGCTACAAGGACGTGGTGGCCACCGCCTGGTTCGCGTTCTACGCGCCGCTGAAGACGCCGAGCGCGACCATCGACCGGTTGCGGGCCGAATTCACCCGCGCCGTCAACTCGCGCGAGGTCCGCCAGCTGCTGCTGCAGAACGGCATGTACCCTGTGGGGGACGGCCCCGAGGCACTGCTGAAGACCATGCGCGAGGACACGGTGCGCTGGGCGAGCATCATGAAGGCCGCCAATTTCCAGGCCCAAGACTAGACAAACAAATAAACAGACAACCAAGGAGGATTCCCGCCATGCGCAACCCAACGACACCCCTCACCCGCCGCCTCGCCGCACTGCTCGCCGCGGCCGGCCTCGTGGCCGCGGCCGCGCTCCCCGCGGCCGCGCAGGCGCCCGACGCCCCGCTGCGCATCGTCGTGGGCTACGCGCCCGGCGGCGCCACCGACCGCGTCGCACGCATCGTGGGCGACAAGCTCGGCGCCCGGCTCGGCGTGACCGTCATCGTCGACAACAAGCCCGGTGCCGGCGGCCGGCTCGCCGCGCAGCAGGTCAAGGCCACACCGGCCAACCAGAACGTGCTGATGCTCGCCAACCCCGCCGTGATGGTGGTGGCGCCTTTGGTGTTCAAGGACAGCGGCTACGACCCCGAGCGCGACTTCGTGCCCGTGTCGCACGTCAACGCCTACGACTTCGCGCTGTCGGTGTCGCCCACGCTGCCGGTGCGCGAGCTCAACCACCTGCTCGCCTGGATGCGCGCCAACCCTTCGCAGGCCAACGTGGGCGTGCCGGCCACCGGCAGCCTGCCCCACTTCTTTGGCCTGATGATGGGCGAGAAGGCCAAGGTGCAGACGCAGGTGATCGGCTACCGCGGCTCGGCGCCGCTCTTGAACGACCTGCTCGGCGGCCAGATCCCGATCGCCATCGACACCGCCGACGTGGTGCTGCCGCAGCACGAGGCCGGCAAGCTGCGCATCCTGGCGCTGTCGGGCAGCGAGCGTTCGTCGTTCGCGCCGAACATTCCGACCTTCAAGGAGGCCGGGCTCGACCTGGCCGCGAGCGGCTGGAACACCTTCTTCGCGCCCGCGAGCATGCCCAAGGACAAGGTCGAGCGCCTCGCGGCGGCCATCCACGAGGTCATGAAAGACCCGGACACCCAGCGCAAGTTCAAGGACGCGAGCATGGTGCCGGTGGTGAGCACGCAGGCGCAGACCGTCGCGATGCTGAAAGCCTATCGCGCGCAGTGGGCCCCCGTCGTTCAAAAGTCCGGCTACCAGCCTTGAGCCATTGCAAGAAAGTGACATGACCCGACCCAACATCATCTTCATCGTCGCCGACGACCTCGGCTATGCGGACCTCGGCTGCTACGGCGGGCGCGACGCCGCGTTCGGCCCCGTGTCGCCCGTGCTCGACGGGCTCGCGGCCAACGGGCTGAAGCTCACGCAGGGCTACTCGAACTCGCCCGTGTGCTCGCCCACGCGCTTCGCGATGATCACCGCGCGCTACCAGTACCGCCTGCGCGGCGCGGCCGAGGAGCCCATCAACAGCAGGAGCCGCGGCAGCACCACGCTCGGCCTGCCGACCGACCACCCCACGCTGCCCTCGCTGCTCAAGCAGAGCGGCTACAGCACCGCGCTGATCGGCAAGTGGCACCTCGGCTACCCGCCGAGCTTCGGCCCGCTGCGCTCGGGCTACGACGAGTTCTTCGGCCCGATGTCGGGCGGCGTCGACTACTTCACGCACTGCGATTCCGCGGGCCGCCACGACCTGTGGTTCGGCGAGGAAGAGCGCAACGAAGAGGGCTACCTCACCGACGTGCTTTCGAAACGGGCCGTCGACTACGTGGAACGCATGGCCGCGCAGGACGCTCCCTTCTTCCTGAGCCTGCACTACACCGCGCCGCACTGGCCGTGGGAGACGCGCGACGATGCCGACAAGGCCCCGCTCGTGAAGGACAACCTGTTCGACCTGGCCGGCGGCAACATCCACGTCTACCGCCGCATGATCCATCACATGGACGAGGGCATCGGCTGGATCATGGCCGCGCTCGAGAAGCACGGCATCGCCGACAACACGCTGGTGGTGTTCACGAGCGACAACGGCGGCGAGCGCTTCTCCGACAACTGGCCATTGGTGGGCGGCAAGATGGACCTGACCGAAGGCGGCATCCGCGTGCCCTGGATCGCACACTGGCCCGCGGTCATCGCCAAGGGCGGCGAGAGCCGCCAGCTGTGCATGACGATGGACTGGTCGGCCACCATGCTCGACGCGGCCGGCGCCGCGGCCGACCCGGCGTTCCCGCTGGACGGCGTGTCGCTGATGCCGGTACTGAGGAACGCCGCGCACAGCTTCCACCGGCCGCTGCATTGGCGCATGAACCACCGCGGCCAGGAAGCACTGCGCGACGGCGACTGGAAGTACCTCAAGGTCGACGGCAACGAGTACCTGTTCAATATCCCGGCCGACGAGCGCGAGCGCGCGAACCTCGCGAAGAAGGAGCCCGGGCGCCTGGCCGCGATGCGCGAGGACTGGCGCGCCTGGAACGCCACAATGCCGCCTATTCCGGTGGATGCGACGGTGAGCCTCGGATATTCCGTCAAGGACATGCCGCAGCGCTAACGCCGCCGGGTCGAGGCCGGCGAACGAGCGCTTCGTGCCATGCGCCTATGGCACGATCGACGCATGCTCGAGCCTTCCCGCCGTGTTCCCTACCGCACCTGGCCGGGCGCCCTCGCGGTGCTGCTGGCCATTGCCGCCTATGTGGGCGGCGTCGTCCTCTGGGACCGCCGCACGCCCGGCAACCGGCCCCTGCCCGAAGGCGAGACGGTGGAAGTCGGCCCGGCGCGGTTCGTTCCCGCCGAGGGCTGGGAGATGGACGTCTCGCGCTCGAAGGCCGGCAGGTCGCTGATGCTCTTCAAGGGCGGTCACAAGTTCGTCGTGACCGCGGGCCGCTGGGCGGGCGGGCGCGACGGCCCCCTGACGCGGCAGCAGCGGCTCATGGCGCGCGGACAGGGCCTGCAGCTCGACGGCGACGTGTCCGACTTCATCACCACCTGGGGACTGCAGGGCAAGACCTTCGCCTATTACGGACCGAAGCTGGCTGGCCGGTTCTGGCAGGTCGTGGATGTGCGGCGCAAGTCGCTCGTGCAGATCGACTTCTACGGCAGCACCGACGGGCTCAACGAGGCCTTGCCCGAAGCCCGCGCGATGCTCGAATCCATGGACCTGGAAGCCCCGCTGTGAGCACGGCGCGCGTCGACGGCGACCAGGCCCTCTGGCCGATCGGCACCGACTCGTTCTTTCAGCCGCGGCGTGCGGCCTTCTGGCTGCTCGCCACGCTGATCGTCAACGGGCTCTTCTACATCGTCCACATGTTCGCGATCGGCGTGCGCGTGGTGCCGGTCACCGCGTTGCTGGGCCTGCTGGTGTGGACCGGCTACACCCTGGCCTTCGTGCTCGCGTTCCGCACGCTCGACCTGCTCGAGCAGCATCCGCCCGAGGCCTTCGTGCTGGCTTTCGCCTGGGGCGGCATGGGCGCCGTGTACTTCGCCGCGCCGGCCAACATCGCAATCCAGAGCCTGTGCGCCAAGCTGGTGTCGCCCGAATTCGTCGCGGCCTGGGGGCCCGCGGTCGCGGGGCCGATCACCGAGGAGTTCCTCAAGCTCGCGGGCGTGGTGCTGCTGGTGCTGGTGGCCCGCAACCAGTTCCAGACCTACCTCTCGGTGCTGATCGTCGGCGCGATGACGGGCCTCGGCTTTCAGGTGGTCGAGAACCTGAGCTACACGGTCAATGCCGCGATCCACTTCCCGCTCGAGAACCAGGTCTACCCGGTGCTGCTCAACCTGCTCACGCGCGGGCTGATGAGCGGGTTGTGGAGCCACGCGGCCTACACCATGATCGCGTCCTTCGGCGTCGCCTGGTTCCTGTTGCACCCCGAGCGGCCGATGGTGGCGCGCGTGGCTTTCGCCCTGCTGTGCTTCGCACTCGCATGGGCCATGCACTTCACCTGGAATTCGCCGCTGCTCGAAGAACTGTTCGACGGCGGTTACGGCGAAATGGCGATTTTGCTCGCCGTCAAGGGCGTGCCCGCGCTGATCGCGGCGGGGCTCTTCTGGCGCGTGGCCGCGCGCGAAAACGGCGCCTACCTGCATGCGCTCGCGGCCTCGTTCGTGCCCGAGCGCGAGCTGATCCGCGACGACGAATGGCTGCGCATCGGCGCGCCGCTCTTGCGCTACAAGGTGCGGCGCGACATCGGCCGGCGCTTCGGACGGCGCGCCAGGCGCTTGAAGACCCGGCTGCAGCGCGAGCAGCTGCGGCTCATCCGCAAGGCCGGCATCCATGGGCGCGGGCCGCAGACGCTGCCGCATGAAATGGCCATACGCCGGACCCGTGCCGCGCTCGCTGCGCTGATCGCCCCGCCCGCCTGACCCCTGCGGCTGCAAGGCCTTCAGCCGGCATCGGTTTGACTCCGATTTAGATATATCTAAAATCGATTCGATATACATCGAAAAGGACAACGCCATGCGCCACTGCGATTCCGGCCTTCACCGTCACCACGCCTGCCGTGCGCCGCGCAGCGAGCATGACGACGGCATCGCGGGCGGCGACGCCAAGCCCGCGCCCGAGGACGACATCTCCGCAGGCCGCGGCGGCCGTGGCGGCGGACGCGTGTTCGGCCATGGCGGCCTTCGCTTCGTGCTGCTGCGGCTCATTTCCGACAAGCCCTCGCACGGCTACGAGCTCATCAAGGCCATCGGCGACCGCCTCGGCGGGCGCTATGCGCCGAGCCCGGGCGTGGTCTACCCCACGCTCACCATGCTCGAGGAGATGGGCTACCTCACCGTGGCGGCCGAGGGCACCAGCAACCGCAAGCGCTACACCATCACGGCGCGCGGCATGGTCTTTCTTGCCGCCAACCGCGACACGGCCGACGCCATGATGGCGCGCATGAAGGAAGGCGTCGACGCCGCCGGCCTGCGCAGCGAACGCCCGCCGCAGGTCGCGCGCGCCATCGAGAACCTCAAGCTCGCCATGCGCATGCGGCTCTCGGGCGCCCCCTTGACAGAACAACAAGCCCACGATTTCGCCGCTGTGCTCGACCACGCCGCACAGCAGATCGAACGCCTCTGACACCACCACTTACCTACCGATGACCGACCTCTCCACCACCACCCCGGCCTCCTCTTCTTCCCTCGATCGCACGCCGCAGCGCGTGCGCCACGAGCTGCGCTTTCGCCGGCTCACCGTCCAGTCCGTGCAGCACCTGACGCCGCACATGATCCGCATCACGCTCGCGGGCGATGACCTGGCGGGCTTCACGAGCCCGGGCTTCGACGACCACGCCAAGCTCTTCTTCCCCGACCCGGCGACCGGCCAGCTCACGCTGCCCACCGTCGGGCCCGATGGCCCGGTGTGGCCCGCGGGCGAACGGCCCGCCATGCGCGACTACACGCCGCGCCGCCACGACCCGGCCGCCGGCACGCTCGAGATCGACTTCGCGCTGCACGACGCCGGCCCCGCCACGCAATGGGCGCTGCAGGCCAAGCCCGGCGACATCCTTGGCGTCGGCGGCCCGCGCGGTTCGTTCATCGTGCCGACCGGCTTCGACTGGCACCTGCTGATCGGCGACGACACGGCCCTTCCCGCCATCGGGCGCCGCCTCGCGGAACTGCCGGCCGGCGCCCGCGCCGTGGTGCTGGCCGAAGTGGACAGCGAGGCCGACCGCATCGCGTTCGACAACACCCGCGCGGAACTCACGCTGCAGTGGGTGTACCGCCAAGGCACGGCGCCCGGCCTGAGCCCCGTGCTGCTCGACGCGCTGGCGGCCATGACGCTGCCGGCCGGCGACTTCCATGCCTGGGTCGCCTGCGAGTCGGCCATCGCCAAGGCGCTGCGTGCGCACCTGGTGGGCGAGCGCGGCGCCAACCCCAAGTGGACCCGCGCCTCGGGCTACTGGCGCCGCGGCACGGCGGCCACGCACGACACGCACGACGCCTGATCCGCGAGACGCGAACCGTCAGATCCAGCCGGCGCGCCTGAAGCGGTAATAGAGATAGCCGCAGGTGCTCGCCATGAGCGCCAGCGCGGCCGCATAGCCATAGCGGAATTTCAGTTCGGGCATGTGCTCGAAGTTCATGCCCCAGATGCCTGCGAAGGCGGTGCAGACCGCGAAGATGCTGGCCCAAGCGGCCAGCCGCTTCGTGACCTCGCTCTCCTCGATGGTGACCATCGAGAGGTTCACCGAGATCGCCGTGCCGATGGTGTCGCGCATGGCGTCGATCGAGCCGTTGATGCGCCCCAGGTGGTCGGCCACGTCGCGAAAGTACTCGTGCGAGCTCAGGCAGATGTGCGGCACCCGCCCGCCGTGCAGCTTGCCCGCGGCTTCCACCAGCGGCGCCACCGCGCGCTTGAGCACCATGCTGCGCCGCTTCAGGTCGTAGAGCTGCTTGATCTTGTCGCGCGCCGCGCCGCCCTGGGTGAAGATCTGCTGCTCGATGGATTCGAGCTCCACCTCGAGCGCATCGATGACGGGAAAGTAGCGGTCCACCACCGCGTCCATCAGCGCATAGAGCACGAAGCCCGGGCCGTTGCGCATCAATTCCGGCTCCCGCTCGCAACGCTCGCGCACGTCGAGAAAGCCCTGCTGGCTGCGGTTGCGCACCGACAGCACGTAGTTGGTGCCGACGAACACGTTCACCTCGCCCACGTTCACGCAGTGCTCGCCTTCGGGCGAGGGCTCGACCAGGTGCATCACCACGAACAGCGAATCGCCGTATTCCTCCACCTTGGGCCGCTGGTGGCCATGGTGCGCGTCCTCGACGGCGAGCGGATGCAGGTCGAACTCCTTCTGCATCTCGTCGAGTTCCTCGGGGGTGGCATCGCCGAGCGCCACCCAGACGAAGCATCCGGGCCGCTGGATGTACTCGCTGATGTCCTCGACCGGAATGTCGGCCAGCTTGACGCCGTTTTCATAGGCCACGCAATTGATCAGCATCGGCTTGCGTCCATGCTCGGCTCAGGGGGCCGGGTCCGCCGCGTCGGCATGCGAAGCCTCGGCCAGGCGTGCAGTGGCCGCCAGCGACGACTCGATGGCCTGCGTCTCGCTGTTGAGCAAGGCCAGTCCCGTTTCGGCCAGCGCGCGATGGCTGGCCAGGTCGGCCCACAGGCTCGCCGCGGCTTCGGCGCATGTGAGCGACGTGGAGCGGATGTGGCCCTTCGCCAGCGCCACGAAACGCTTCTCGCGCAGTGGGTCCGCCCGGTCCCAGGCGCCGCCGATCAGCACGCGCCGGCCTCGCTTGACGCGAGGCTCGCGCTCGGCAAAGAACGGGAGCTTGACCGTCAACCAGCCCGGCAGGCCCGTTTTCAGGGCTGCATCGAACGCACACGGGGCCGTGTGTGCCTTTGCATGGTCACGCAAAGTGCCGAGCCGATATCGCGCCGGATCCTTCGACCCCGCGGTGCCGCCCTCGACGGGCCTGATGACGCTCGAAGCGTTGCCCGGGCGCGACGGCTTGCGCAGGTCCGCAAGCTGGGCTGGCGATATGCACAGATACAGCGCGGCGAGGTCGGCGGGCAGGGTCGCGGTGTCCGGCAGCATGTCCGCATCGGGACCATTGAATTCATCCGGGTGAGCCATGGGCGCCTTTTTATCTCCACGCGGGGTTGCGCCGATGGATTTTAGAGGGCTGCCAATGTGCCTTTCGGTCCGAATTCAATCGCTGGAATGCGTCACGCTCATGGCTTTCTATTGGAGCTTCTCAACGCGTCTTTCCCTGCCTCTTTCACGTCGCCGACTGCCTTCTGCGTCGTACCAGCAGCCTTGTCAACGGTGCCCTCAACTTGCATCTTCTCGCTCCCGACCGCCTTGCCCACGGTTTGTTTGACGCTACCCTTTGCTTTTTCGAGCGAACCCTTGACCTGATCCTTGTTCATCGCACATCCTTGGTTGCATGGCGAAATGCCACGATGACATTGGTTCTGCGTTAAAGGCGCAGGTGTCGGACGAGGCGCCGAAAAGCAGGGGAAGCCTTCTCATGTCCCGGTCGCTGCTCGTGATCGAAGCGCACACGCGGGCGCCGCTTGCTCTTCACGTGCCAGTCCGTCAAGCCGCGAGGCTCGGCGCCGGCGCCTCGGTGGCCTGCGCGATGCGCCCGGCCTTCATGTGAACGATGCGGTCGGCCACATGGAAGTAGCGGTCGTCGTGCGAGATGACCACCAGCGAATGCCCCTTGGCGCGCAGCTCGGGCAGCAGCTCGGTGTAGAACAAGTGGCGGAACGCAGGGTCCTGGTCGGCCGCCCATTCGTCGAACACCAGCACCGGTCGGCCTTCCAGGTACGCATGCACCAGCGCCAGCCGCTTGCGCTGACCGGTCGACAGGTCGGTGGTGCTGAAGGCGCCGTCCTTCACCGACACCTTGTGCGCGATCTCCAGGCGCTGCAGGTAGGGCAAGGCCGTCTCGGGCAGCGCCTGATGGCCGCCCTCTTCGCCGGCCACGAGGTCTTCGAACAGATAGAAGTCCGAGAACACGGTGGTGAACAACTGGCGGTAGTCGTCGCGCGTCTCCGGCGTCACGGCCTTGCCGTCGAGCAGCAGCTCGCCCGCCACCGGCGCATACAGGCCCAGCAGCAGCTTGATGAGCGTGGTCTTGCCCGAGCCGTTGTCGCCGACGATGAAGACGATCTCTCGGCGGCCGATGCGCAGATCGACCGGGCCGAGCACGAAGGGCTCCGCGCCCTCGACGGCCGGGAACGCATAGCGCGCGCCGCACAGCTCGATCGCGTCGTGCAGCACCGGCGTGGCGGGCGGCGCGTGCAGGTCGAGGTGCGGCTCCGGCGTGGCAAAGCGCGCCGACAGGTCGCCGATGCGCTCGAAGGCCACCTTCGCGCGCCCCAGGTGCGGCAGCGCCGCGACCACCTGGTCGAGCGGCCCCTTCAGGAACAGCAGCACCAGCACGAAGCCGCTGAGCACGACCGGCGCGGTGTCGCGGAACGCGGCCCAGCCGAGGATCAGCGCAATCAGCAAGAAGAACAGCGCCGAGCCAAAGGAAGAGGCGAGCACGAAGATGTTGATGGCGCGCCGATTGATGTCGTGGATGCGCTCCACCGTGTGCGCCACCTGCTGTTCGTACACCTTGGCGCGGCGCGCGCGGTGCATGCGCAGCTCTTTCGCGCCTTCGCTGATGCCGCGGTAGGCCTTGTGCAGCGCCTCTTCCTGCTCGCGCGCCTTGAAGAAGCCCGAGATGCCGCGCGCATGCGCCAGGCTCTGCACGGTGATGCCCACGAGCAGGGCCGCCAGCAGCAGGCCGAACAGCGGCGGCGAGAGCCACGCCAGGTAGCCGAGGCAACCCAAGGAAACGGCCAGCGCGATCATGGTCGAGGCCAGCATGAAGGCCACGTCGCTGATCATGTCGACGTCTTGCGTGAGCACGGGCATCAGGCGGTGCATGCGGTAGCGTTCGAGCGCATCGATCGGCGCCGCAAGAATCTTCAGCGCCAGGCTCTTGCGCACCTGTGCCACGAGCCGCTGGCCGACCACGTTGTTCGACATGTCGGAGGTGGCGCGTCCGACCAGCGCCACCACGCACAGGCCGATGAAGCTCAGCAGCAGTCCACCGGCCAGGCCGCCGGGGCGGTGCAGCACCTGGTTGATGGTCGCCAGCAGCGCGACGGTCGCAACGCCCGCGCCGATGCCGGTCACGGTCGACAGCGCGATCCACGGGAAGTAGGGCCGCAACAGCCGGACGAGTTCAGACGCGGGGGCGCTGGCGGGTGTGATGTTCATGCGGCGGACGGTTCGTTGCAAAGGGAGTCGGGCTCCTTGCAATGACGTTCGGCGCGGCCGCTTGTTTAGAGAAGAAGGCGGGCGCGCCGCCTATTGCAGCAGCGGCTCCGGCCCCGCCTCGCGCGCGGCCTCCACCACCGAGGCGCCGGCCAGCGCCCACAGCGTCAGTACCTCGTCGAGCGCGCGCACGTGAATCGGGTCCTGGCCGAGCCAGCCCACGAGTTGCTCGGCGCGCTCGGGCGACGGCGCGTCGTGCAGCTCGCGAAAAAGCCGCCAGGCCATGCTGAAGGCCGGGTCGGAGGGGCGGTGTCTCGGGAAGCTCATTGGGATTCGCACGCCTGCACTGCTGTCGATGAGTGAGTAGACGCTGCGTGGCGCACGCTGTTTAGGCGCGGCACCACGGAGGACTAAATTTTCGGTCCGTCGGCGCGTCTTCTGCTTCATGCCTTCGTGCCTTTTTCAAGCTTTCCACGCCGCCTTCGGCCTCGCCCCGTGATCCCCCTGCTCGCGCCGATCTTTCAGGGCGAGTGGGCGCCGTACGGCGAAACGCTGGCTTGCGCCGCACACCCGCCGCCGGAGGCCGTGCGGGTGGCCGACCTGCTGGCCGACCCGCCGCGCCTGCTGGCGCTGCTGCGCCTCAAGGCGCGCACGCTGAACATGCCGGAGCGCGACCTGCGCGCAGTCGCGTCCGCCTGGAGCATGAACTACCTGCATGCGCTGCTGCCGCCCGTGGCCGCGGCCGCGAGCCTGCTGCAGCACGGCTTTCCGGTAAGGCCCGAGCAGGTCTGGGTCAGCCTCGACGACGCAGACGGCGACCCGGAGAGCTTCCACATCACCGCCCTCGGCACGCCCCGCCCCGGCACCGACACGGCCGCGCGCTACGACGTGCTGCTCTGGACGCACCTCGCGCCGCTGTTCGCACTGCTGACGCAGCTCACGCGGCTGGCACCCAAGATCCTGTGGGGCAACGCCGTGCGCTACCTCGAGCCCGTGCTCGAGGAAAGCCTGCGCATGAGCGGCCAGTCGCCCGCCGTCGCCGCCGACCTCAAGCACCTGCTGCATCGCCCGACCTGGCCGCAACCGTGCGGTGAACTGCGCGACAACCCGATGTTCATGCCCCCGCGCCGCGGGGTGCGCGTGGCCGACCGCAGCGCGCCGCCGGTCACGCTGTACCGGCAGTGCTGCCTCTATTACCTCGTGCCGCGTCTGGGCTACTGCGGCGCGTGCCCGCTCTCGCCGGAGTTCGAGCGCGAGCGCTGTGTCAGCACCGCCGACTAAACATTCGGCCGCAGCCCGCGTCTTCCTTCTGCATCCCCACATCGACCACAGCACGGAGGTTTTCCTTGGCCGCCCACGACACCGCATGGCGCTTTCACGCGCATCCCGAAGGCCGGGTGCTGGACGTCCGACTGGAAGGCACGGCGCTCAAGGTGACGGCGCACGACGGCGACCGCCACAGCAGCACCTGGGCCCTGCGCGAGCAGCCCGGCAAGCCACGCCTCGAATGGTTGGGCGCGTGCGCGGACGAGCCGGACGAAGCGCACCTGCTGGCGGCGATCGAGGCGGTCTTTCAGCGCCACCCAACCGCACGGCAGCTGGCGCTGCAATCGCCGTTGCCGAGCGGCACGCGGCTCGTGGACGCGGGCATCGTCGCGCCGGCCGAGGGCGCGCTGCCCACCGTCGCGCGCGAGGCCTTCTGGCAATGGCCGCGCGCATGGCTGCCGCAACCGCGCGAGCCTTTCGCGCAGCGCTTCGTTGTCACGCAAGGCAAGCGCCACCCGCTGCGCCCCGCCAAGCCGCAAGGCACCGTGTACCGCCGCCACATCCCGTGGCTGGGCCAGACGCTCACGCTCGACACGGTCGACATCGAACGCGACCTGCCGGTTTTCAACCGCTGGATGAACGACCCTGTGGTCGCCCATTTCTGGGAAGAGGAAGGCGACCTCGCGCGCCACCGCCAGTACCTCGAAGGCATTGCGGCCGACCCGCGCGTGACGGGCCTCGTCGGCCGTTTCGACGGCGAGCCCTTCGGCTACTTCGAGGCCTACTGGGCGAAGGAAGACCGCATCGCGCCGTTCTACGACGCCGCCGACCACGACCGCGGCTGGCACGCGCTGGTGGGGGAGGCGCGCTTTCGCGGCAAGCCCTTTCTCACGGCCTGGATGCCGTCGGTGTCGCACTACCTCTTCCTGGACGACACGCGCACGCAGCGCCTGGTGATCGAGCCGCGCGCCGACAACGAAAAAATGATCCGGAGCCTGGGCCGCTGCGGCTACGCCCACGTGAAGGAGTTCGACTTTCCGCACAAGCGCGCCCTGCTGGGCGTGCTGTGGCGCGAGCGTTTCTTCGGCGAGGCGCTGTGGATTCCGCGCGCCGACCCCACCGCCGCTTCGCCGGCCCCGGCTCGTCGACACGAGCCATCCCTGGAGGACATCCATGCAAATCCATGACCTGATCGGCGTCGGCTTCGGCCCGTCCAACATCGCACTGGCCATTGCGCTCGACGAGAAGCGCCAGAAGGGCCACTTCGTCGACTCGCTGTTCATCGAGAAGCAGCCGGGCTTCGTCTGGCACCGCAACATGCTGCTGGACAACGCGCACATGCAGATCTCGTTCCTGAAGGACCTGGCCACGCTGCGCAATCCGTCGAGCCGCTTCACCTTTTTGAACTACCTGCATGAGAAAGAGCGCTTGCAGGACTTCATCAACCTCAAGAGCTTCTTCCCGAGCCGCCACGAGTTCAACGACTATCTCGGCTGGGCCGCGGCGCAGTTCGAAGACCGCTGCGCTTACGGCGAGGCCGTGTTCGAGGTGGCACCCGAAATGAAGGACGACGAGGTCTCGCTGCTGCGCGTGCGTTCGCGCGATGCCAACGGTGCGGTGCGCGAGCGCCTGGCGCGCAACCTGGTGGTGAGCGTGGGCGGCGTCGCCAACATTCCGGCGCGCTTCCAGCCGCTGAAGGACGACGCCCGGGTGTTCCATTCGAGCACCTACCTCGAAGCCATTGCCCGCCATCCCGGCGCCGGCCGCATCGCCATCGTGGGCGCCGGCCAGAGCGCGGCCGAGATCTTCATGGACCTGCAGTCGCACCCCGCGAAACCGCAGGTCGACCTGATCATGCGTGCACGCTCCATCAAGCCCTCGGACGACAGCCCGTTCGTGAACGAGATCTTCAACACCGACTTCACCGATTTCGTGTTCAACCGCTCGGTGAACGAGCGTGCCGAGCTGCTCGAGGAGTTCTGGCATACCAACTACGCTGCGCCCGACCTGGAGCTGATCCAGCAGATCTTCAACGTGTTCTACCGCCAGCGCGTGGCCGGCTCGACGCGCCACAGCTTCCTGCGGCGGCACGAGGTGTCGGCCGTGCATGCCGCGCAGGACGGCATCCACCTGTCGCTGCACGACCTGAACACCGGTGCGCGCCTCGACAAAGCCTACGACGCCGTGGTGCTTGCCACTGGTTACGCGCGCGACGCGCACCGCACACTGCTGGCGCCGCTGGCGCCCTACCTGGGCGATTTCTCGGTCGACCGTGACTACCGCATGCAGGGCACGCCGGCGCTGCGCCCGGGCATCTTTTTGCAGGGCGCCTGCGAGACCAGCCACGGCCTGAGCGACACGCTGCTGTCGGTCACCGCCATCCGTTCCGACGAGATCGGGCAAGCGCTGCTCAACGCCACGCCGCGGCACGCGGCGCAGGCCCCGCAGCCTCCGCAGGCGCCCGCCGCGGAGCGCCCCGCGCACGCCGCGCCCGTGGTTTAGCCACGGGAACGCAACGCTTCGGTGCTACACTCAATAAGAATAGTTCTTATTCAACCCATCCCGGGTCACCGAAGCCAGCGCCCTCGCCTCCTCTTCACCGGCGCGCTCCAGCCATCGGCCCAGGGGTCTTTTGTCGATGCTTGCGAGAAGGCGACCGGATGCGCGACCTCGTCCAGGAACTGGTGTCTCACTACGCGGACTTGCGCCGGCAGCTCACGCGCGACCTGCGCGACCCGCACCATGCGGCCGACATTGCGCAGTCGAGCTTCGAGCGCGTGTACACGCACACGCTCAGCCTGCGAGACGGCGCCGCCATCGAGTCGCCGCGGGCCCTGCTGTTCCGCGTGGCGCGCAACCTGTGCATCGACGAAGCGCGCCATCGCAAGGTGGCGCAGGACTGGGCCGTCTCGCATGCCGTCGTGGGCACGCACCTCACGGCCCCGTCGTCCGAATATGTCGTGGCCCAGCACCGCGTGCTGCACCGCGTGGTCGAAACCATGGAACAGCTGCCGCCGCGCCGGCGCGAGGTGTTCCTGCTGTTCCGCGCCTACGGCCACTCGCGCGCTGAAATCGCGCAGCGCCTGAACATCACCGAGATGGCGGTCGCCAAGCACCTGCTGCGCGCCACCATCGACTGCTCGCGCGTGTTCGCCGAGCTGCGCCAGGAACTGATCGAGCCGCAGGCGGTGAACAGCCACGCGGGTTTCGACACGGCACTGGCTGAAGATTTTTCATGAGCGGCGCGGCTGCCGAGGTCGTCCCGCGTGAGCGGCTGATCGAACGCGCGCTCGCACTCATCGTCGAAGACGAGATCGCGCCGCCGAGCCCGGCCGCCAACAGCGCCCGGCTCGCGCTCGAGCAGTGGCGCACCCGCTCGCCCGAACACGCCGCCGCCGTGTGCGAGGCGCGCGAGCGCTGGAAAGCCCTGGGCGGCATGGCCGACGACCTGCGCGCGCACTTCGACGAGCCCACACCCGCACCGGTGCCGCGCAGTCCCTCGCGCCGCAAGCTGCTGCTGTCGGTCGCCGGACTGCTCGGCGCCGGCGTGGTCGCCGGGCGCGGCGTGCAGTGGTACTGGCAGCAGCCCGTGTTCCAGGCGGCGTATCGGACGCCCAACGCGCGGATGCTGAAGGTCACACTGGCCGATGCGGCCGATGCGGCCACCGGCGGCATCGGCAGCCGCCTCGACCTCGCCCCGCAAAGCGCCGTCGACGTCACGCTCTACCGCCGCCGCCGCGTGGTTGACATGGCACGCGGCGAGGTCCGCTTCGACGTGGCGCCCGACGCCGACCGGCCCTTCGTGATGCGCACGCGCGAGGCCATCATCGAAGTGGTCGGCACCGCCTTCACCGTGCGCGACCGCGGCGGCCCGATCACCGTGGGCGTCGAGCACGGCCATGTGCGCGTGCAGGTGCTGCGCCAGGCCGGCACCGAACGCAGCGACCAGGTGGTCGACCTGCGCGCCGGTGACATGCTCGAAGTGCGCGACGGCCGCGCCGACCCGGTGCGCCAGGCCGACACCGCCGCCCTCTCGGCCTGGCGCGACGGCTGGCTGGTGTTCGACAACACCCCGCTGGGCGACGCACTGGCCGCGGTCAACAGCTACCGCAACGCGCCCATCACCGGCGCCGACGCCCGCATCGACGCGATGCGACTCTCGGGCCGCTTTCGCACCAACGACTCGGCCGGCCTGCTCGACGCACTGCCCGCCATCCTGCCGCTGGTGGCGGTCGCCCGGCCCGACGGCAGCGTGAGCCTGCAAGCGCGCTGACCCGGGCGTGCCCTTGGGCACTCCGCTCCTTCTTCCTCTCGGTTTTTCGACCCGCATCGACACGGCGATGGATGGGGTGTCACTGGCCTGTCTCTCTTTTTGGAGTTCAAACGTCTTACATGCAGAAGCACCCCGCATCCGATCGAACGATGCAGCGCGCCCCGGTTTTCATGTCGCACCGATTTACTTGTCTGGAGCCTTCACCCATGCGTTTCTCGCCTCGCCACCGACTCCTGAGCGCCGCACTTGCCGCCGCCTTCGGAACCGCCTTTGCCAGCTGGAGCGGCCTTGCCGCCGCCCAGGGCACCGACCAGGCCTCTGCACAAGCGCGCGACATCAACGTGCCCGCCCAGCCGCTGGGCGCCGCGCTCAACGAGCTGTCGCGCCAGACCGGCGTGCAGGTGCTCGCCGCCGGTGACGTGGTCTCGGGCCTGGCCGCACCGGCCGTGTCGGGCCGCCTGAGCTTCCAGCAGGCGCTCGACCGCCTGCTGGCCGGCAGCGGCCTCGTGGCGGTGCGCAACGGCCCCACGCGCGTCACCATCCAGCGCCAGAGCGCGGCCAGTGCCTCGCTGCCCGCGGTGACCGTGGCCGCGCAGGTCTCCACCGACGGCACCACCGAAGGCACGGGCTCGTACACCACGCGCGCCGCCGCGGGTGCCACGCGCATGGACCTGTCGCTGCGCGAAACGCCGCAGTCGATCAGCGTCATCGGCCGCCAGCAGATCGACGACCAGAACCTCGTCACCCTGGACGACGTGCTGCGCCAGACGCCCGGCATCGTGGCCGACCGCAACGACGAGCGCGTGACCTTCTCGTCGCGCGGCTTCGCGCTGAGCACCATGGTCGACGGCGTGCCCACGCTGGGCTTCAACAGCGTGGCCGGCGAGTCGAGCATGATCAGCACCGCTTTCTACGACCGCGTCGAGGTGATCCGCGGCGCGGCCGGCCTGCTCAACGGCGTGGGCTCGCCCGGCGGCGCCATCAACCTCGTGCGCAAGCGCCCGACCTCCGAGTTCGCCGGCCACGTCTCGGGCGGCCTCGGCTCCTGGAGCCGCTACAACGCCGAGATCGACGTGGGCGGCCCACTCAACGAGGCCGGCACCGTGCGCGGCCGCTTCATGGCCTCGCGCACCGACGGCAAGAACTTCATCGAGAACAAGAAGCGCACCGAAGACGCGCTGTACGGCATTCTTGAAGTCGACCTCGCGGCGGGCTCCCGCCTCTCGGTGGGCTTCGAGCACCAGAAGACCGCCATCGACGGCGCCAACTACGGCCAGAGCCCGCTGTTCTTCAGCAGCGGCCAGCGCACCAACCTGCCGCGCTCGTTCAACTCCAGCGCCCCGTGGAGCTACTGGGACATGTACAGCGACAAGCTGTTCGCCAATCTCGACCAGCAGCTGGGCGGCGGCTGGCAGCTGAAGGTCGATGCCAGTTACCTCAAGAGCAAGCGCGAGCGTGCCTCGGGAGACCTGAGCATCTACCGCGCCATCAACGAGCGCACCGGCGCCTCCACGATCGACATCCGCGAAAACCCCGCCCAAGGCGCCAACAAAGCCCTCGACGTGCACGTGAAGGGCCCGTTCGAAGCCTTCGGCCGGACGCACGAAGCCGTGGTGGGCATGAGCTACAACACCTACGACGCCACGGTCTACACGCGCGGTGCCGTGCCGCGCATGATCGACCGCCGGCCCCTGAACTTCTACCAGCTGCAGAGCTTCCCCGAGCCGACCTCGTTCTCGTACCCGCTGTACACGGCGCCGTCGAGCACCACTGAAAAGGCCATCTACGCCTCGACCCGCCTGCGGCTGGCCGACCCGCTGTCGGTCATCATCGGCGCGCGCGGCACCTGGTACGAATCCGAATCGTCCACGCTCGACTGGACCACCTGGCGTCGCACCGGCGTGGGTTCGATGCGCGAGAGCGGCGTGGTCACGCCCTACCTGGGCGTGGTGTTCGACGTGAGCAAGGAGCTCTCGCTGTACGGCAGCTACACCGACATCTTCCAGCCCAACACGGTGCGCGACCGCAACAACTCGCTCATCGCACCGCAGCGCGGCAAGAACATCGAACTGGGCCTGAAGGGCGAACACTTCGGTGGCAAGCTCAACACCAGCGCCGCGATCTTCAAGACGCGCGAAACCAACCTGGCCGTGATCGACACCGGCGCCGGCTCGCTGCTGCCCGACGGCGGCATTCCGTACCGCGCGGTGCAAGGCGCCGAGAGCAAGGGCTTCGAGCTCACCGCCGCCGGCGAAGTGCTGCCGGGCCTGCAGATGCTCGCGGGCTACACCTACCACGCCAAGCGCGACACCGACGGCGTGCTGCTCAACCCGCAGTACCCGCGCCGCCTGTTCCGCGTGAGCACCAGCTATCGCCTGCCCGGCGAATGGAGCAAGCTGACCGTCGGCGGCAGCGTGAGCTACCAGAGCGGCATCTACTACGACGAGTTCAACGAACTCGGCCGCGCCTCGCAAGGCGGCCTGACGCTGTTCGGCCTGATGGCGCGCTACGACATCAACAACCGCCTGAGTGCCTCGCTGCACATCGAGAACGCTGGCGACAAGCGCTACTACAACGGCCTGGGCGGCTACAACGGCTACACGCAGGGCAACCCGCGCAACGCCTGGCTGAAGCTCAGCTACAAGCTCTGACACCCAGCGACATGAGATAGGGCGGCACCGGCAGAAGCGTGCCCTTGACGCACGACCCGGTTTCCGGGTCGTGCTTTTTCATGCCCGGCCTCAGGCCGCGAGGGCCTCAGCTTCACCCAGTCGCTCGCCCAACTGTGCCAACAACACCGGGCTGCGCAGGATCGCATGGTGGTCCTCGTCGAGCGCCGGCGCGCTCGCGAGATCCGACCGACCCAGCTGCAGCGCGAGCGCGGCCCGGTCCGCTGCCGGGCGCCGTGCGATCCACCAGCACTCGGCGCGGCAGCGCAGCGGCACGAGGGCTTCGGTCTCGATGGCCTTCAGCTGCTGGCTGGTGAGGAAGATGCGGGCCAACTCGTCGTCGGGCAGGTTCGCGTGGGCCGGCATCTCGAGCGTATCGCCGCGGGCTTGCGCTTGCGCACGGGCCTGTGCGATCAGCGCAGCCACCGTCGCCTCGTCGCGGACGAAGTCGCCGATGTCCAGCAGCCCCTCCAGGCGCGCCGCGGGCCACGCCGACGCAACGAAGTCGGCGAAGTCACGTCGGCCGTGGTCATCCACCGTCTGCATCCGCGCATCAGGCTCGGGCACATAGGGGTCGACCAGGCCGAGAAACGCCACGGCCTGCCCTTCGGCCTCGAGCCGCGCTGCCACGGCCGCCGCGAGCGCGCCGCCGAGCGACCAGCCCAGCAGGTGGTATGGCCCCTGCGGCTGCACGCCGCGGAGCATGCGGGCGTAGTCGTCGGCCATGCGCGCCAGCGACACGTCGCGGTGCGCGGGGTCGGCGAGCATGCGGCACGGCAGGCCGTACACGGTGCGCACGCCCTGCAGGCGGCGCGCCAGCGGCGCGTAGTCGTACACCGTGCCCAGCGCGGCGTGCATGCAGAACAGCGGCGCCGCACCCGGCACCACCGCGTTCAGGACGACCAGCGACGGCGCATCGGCACGCCCGCCCAGCAGCCCCGCGATGGTCGGCGCGCGCAGGAAGTCGTGCAGCTTCAGGTCGAGCGCCGGCATGCCCAGCCGCCGCGCCTGCGCCATCACCTTCAGGCTCAGCAGCGAGTCGCCGCCGAGTTCGAAAAAGTTGTCGTCGCGGCCCACGCGTTCCACGCCGAGCACTTCGGACCAGATGCGCGCGAGCGCCTGCTCGGTGGTGCCGCGCGGTGCGTCGTAGCCGTCGCCGCCGGCGAACACCGGCGCGGGCAGTGCATGGCGATCGACCTTGCCGCTCAGGTTGAGCGGCAGCGCGTCGAGCACCACGATCGCGGCCGGCACCATGTGCTCGGGCAGCAGCGCCGCAAGGCTCGCACGCAGCCGCGAAGCGTCGATGCGCTCGCCCGCGAGCGGCGACACATACGCCACCAGCCGCGCGCCGCCCGCGCCCGGACTGGCGACGACCACGGCCTCGCGCACCTGCGGCAGCGCCAGCAGCTGCGCCTCGATTTCGCCGAGCTCGATGCGAAAGCCGCGGATCTTCACTTGATGGTCGATGCGCCCGAGGTACGCCATCTGTCCATCGGCCTCCCAGCGCACGAGGTCGCCCGTGCGGTAGAGCCGGCCGCCCGGCGCGCCGAAGGGGTCGGCCACGAACCGTTCCGCGCTCAAGCCCGCGCGCTGCAGGTAGCCGCGCGCCAGGCCGTCGCCACCAAGGTAAAGCTCGCCGGCCACGCCGGGCGGCACCTGGTTCATGGCGCCGTCGAGCACGTAGGCCGTGCGGTCGCCCACGAGGCGGCCGATGGGCATGTAGGCCGCGTCGAAGCCCTCGCCCGGCGCGGCCTTGGCGATCATCGGCGTGATCACCGTCTCGGTCGGCCCGTAGCCGTTGACGATGCGCGGCGGCTTCAGCGCCGACTGCACCAGCGCGAAGCTGGTGCGCGGCATCGCCTCGCCGCCCACGGTGTAGGAGCGAATGGGCAACCGGCTCGCAGCCTCGCCCATCAACTCGGCCATCTGGTGCAGGTAGCCGGGCGTGAAGCAGGCAATCGTGATGCCGTGGCGCGCAATTTCGGCGCAGGTGCGCTCCACCGGCCAGACCTCTTCGTCGCGCGGCATCAGCGCCGCGCCGAAGGCCAGCGGCACCCAGGTGCGCTCGTGCGCGCCGTCGAAGTTGATCGACGCGAACTGCAGCTCGCGGTCCTCGGGCGTCATGCCGTAGGCCTCGCCGATGGACTGCACATGCATGGCCAGCGGACCGTGCGCCACGGCCACGCCCTTGGGCTTTCCGGTCGAGCCCGAGGTATAGATCACGTAGGCCAGGTGGTCGCGATGCACCGCCACGCCGGGGGCGTGCGCCGGCCCGTTCGACAAATCGAGCGTGTCGAGCGGCAGTGCCTTCACAGCCGGCATTCCGATGCGGTCCAGCACGACGGCATCGTCGGCCAGCAGCAGCGCGACGCCGCTGTCTTCCACCATGTAGGCCAGCCGCTGCGGCGGGTAGGCCGGGTCGAGCGGCACGTAGGCGCCGCCTGCTTTCAGGATCGCGAGCAGCGACACGACCATGTCGGCCGAGCGCCGCACCGCGAGGCCCACGCGCACTTCGGGCCGCACACCCGCGCGCACGAGGTGGTGCGCCAGCCGGTTGGCGCGCGCCTCCAGCGCGGCGTAGCTCAGCGTGTGCTCACCGAAGATCAGCGCCGTGGCCTCGGGCCGCAACGCGGCCTGGCGTGCGACCAGCACATGCACCGGTGCCGTGTCCTGGTAGGCGGGCGTGTTCACGCCCCAGGCCTGCAGGCGATCCGCCTCGTCGGCGGTGTACAAGTCGAAGGCGGCGACCGGATGCGTGGCCGCTTGCGCAAGATCGCCCGCCACGCGACGCACCGCGTCGTGCATATACTGGCACACGCGCGCGGCACCGACCGATGCATCGACCTGCGCGGTCAGCGCGAAGCCGTCGGCACGTTCGTTCACCGACAACGCGAAGGCGTAGTTCGAACGCTCCTGCGCGCCGAGCGTCTCGATGCCTTCCCAGCCGCCCGCATCGGCACCCGCATCGGGCGACTGCGCCACATAGCGGTAGTTCAGCAGCGTCGAGAACAGCGGCGTGCCCTTGGGTACCGCGCTGCAGCGCTGGGCGAGCGACAGGCTCGCATGCTCGTGGTGCAGCAGGCCGGCCAGCGCGGCGTGGGTCTGGCGCACGCAGGCCAGCGCGTGGCTGCGGCCCAGCGTCACGCGCAGCGGCAGCGTGTTGATCATCATGCCGAGCGCGCGCCCCGCGCCCTCGCCGCCCGCGAGCCGGCCGAACAGCACGGTGCCGAACACCACGTCGTCCTTGCCCGTGGTCTTGGCCAGCACCAGCGCCCACGCCAGGTGGAACAGCGTGGCCGTGCTGACGCCGCTGCGCTGCGCCTGCGTGCGCACGGCCTGCGCCAGCACCGCGTCGAGTTCGAGGTGCGCTTCTTCCACGGCCGTACCGTCGCCGCGCGCATCGAACAGGTCGAAGGGCGCGGTCGGCTCGCGCACGTCGCCGAGCATGCGACGAAAGAACGTCTCCTGCTCGGCCACGTCGGCACCGAGCCGCGCTTGCGCGACGAAGCTGCGGAACGGCACGGGCGCGGGCAGCGCATCGGCACGGCCCTGCAGCAGCAGCGTGATCTCCTCGACCAGCAGGTCGCGCGACACATGGTCGAGCGCCAGGTGGTGGCTCGGCAGCTGCAACAGCCATCCGCCGCCCATCGCATCGCGCGCGGCGATGGCGCGCAGCATCGGCGCACGGTGCACGTCCAACCGGTAGTGGCCGGGGCGCACATGCGCTTCGAGCTGCGCGGCGACGTCGCCCGCGGCGGCGTCGATCGGCAGCCATTCGATTTCGGCGGGCGCATGACGGTGCACCACCTGCACCGGCTCCGCCAGCCCTTCCCACATCACCGCCGTGCGCAGCATGTCGTGGCGCACGATGACGCGGTTCAGGCAGTCCATGAACGCGTTCAACCGCGCTTCGCTATCGAAGCGCATCTGCAGCGACTGCACATAGACGTCGCCCTCGGCCTGCATCAGGTGATGGAACAGCAGGCCTTCCTGCAGCGGCGCGAGCGGGTAGATGTCCTGGATGTTGGCCGCGCCGCCGGGCACGGCGGATTCGATGCGGCGCAGCTGCGCGTCGTCGAGCGTCACCAGCGGCAGCATCTGCGGCGTGAGCCGCGTGCAGCCGTCGGGAATCGCGTTGTCGGGCACCACCGGCGCCGGGCGCGGCGAGGCACCGGCTTCCAGCGTCGCACGCGCGAAGTCGGCAAAGCGCGGGTTCTGGAACAGCGTGCGCACCTGCGCACCGAAGCCCTTCCGGCGCAGCCGTTCGAGCAGCTGCATGGCCAGCAGCGAGTGGCCGCCGAGTTCGAAGAAGTTGTCGTTGCGGCCCACGCGCGGCGCGCCGAGCACCTCGGCCCACACGGAGGCCATCGCCTCCTCGGCCGCACCCTGCGGCGCTTCCCAGCTGTCGGCCGCGGCAGCGAACACGGGCTCGGGCAGCGCGGCGCGGTCGACCTTGCCGTTGGCGTTCAACGGCAGCGCCGCGAGCACCGTGATCGCCGTCGGCACCATGTACTCGGGCAGCACCTGCGCCAACCCGTCACGCAGCGTGAAGGCCTCGACCGGGCGCTGCGCATCGAGGCTCGACACGTAGGCCAGCAGCAGCGCACCACCCGCACGCTGGCGCGCGACCACCACGGCCTCGCGCACGCCGGGCTGCGCGCGCAGCCGCGCCTCGACCTCGCCGAGTTCGATGCGGAAACCGCGCACCTTCACCTGATGATCGAGGCGCCCCAGGTATTCGAGCTGCCCGTCGGTGCGCCAGCGCACGAGATCGCCGGTGCGGTACAGGCGACCACCCTTCGTGTCGAAGGGGTCGGCCACGAAGCGCTCGGCGCTCAGGCCAGCGCGGTTCAGGTAGCCGCGCGCCAGCCCCGAGCCGCCCAGGTACAGCTCGCCGGCCATGCCGGGCGGCACCAGGTTCATGTCGGTGTCGAGCACCACGGCGCGGCGGTCGCCCACGGGCACGCCGATGGGCAGATAGGCCGCGTCGAAGCTAGTGTCGGCATAGGCCTTGGCGATGGTCGGCGTGATCACCGTCTCGGTCGGCCCGTAGCCGTTGATGAGGCGCGGCGGCTGCAGGGTCTGCATCACGCGCTCGCAGGCCACGCGGCCCATGGCCTCGCCGCCGACGGTGTACGAGCGCAGCGTGGGCACGCGCCCTTCTTCGCCGAGTTCGTCGGCCATCTGCTGCAGGTAGCCCGGCGTGAAGCAGGCGACGGTGATGCCGTGGCGCCGCATTTCCTCGCGGCTGCGGTGCACGGTCCACAGTTCCTGGCTGCGCGGCATCAGCGTCGCGCCGAAGGCCAGCGGCGTCCAGATGCGCTCGTGCGCGCCGTCGAAGTTGATCGAGGCGAACTGCAGCTCGCGGTCTTCGGGCGTCATGCCGTAGGCGCGGCCGATGGTCTGGATGTGCATGCTCAACGGGCCATGCGCCACGGCCACGCCCTTGGGCTGGCCGGTCGAGCCCGAGGTGTAGATCACATAGGCGAGGTGTTCGGGATGCACTGCGACATCGGGTGCGCCCTCAGTGCCGCTGTCGAGCACGCCGCCGTCGAGCAGCAGCGCGGGCAGCGCCTGCATCGATGCGCCCAACCGCTCGCGCACACGCGCCTGCGTGAGCAGCAGCCGCACGCCGCTGTCGGCTGCCATGAAGTCGAGCCGGTCGGGCGGGTAGTCGGGGTCGAGCGGCACATAGGCCGCGCCCGCCTTCAGCACGCCGAGCAACGCCACCACCATCTCGGGCGAACGTTCCACCGCGAGGCCGATGCGGTCCTCGGGCCGGACGCCCTGCGCGATGAGGGCGTGCGCGAGCCGGTTGGCGCGCACGTCGAATTCGCGGAAGCTCATCGGCACGCCGTCAACGATCAGCGCCGTGGCGTCGGGCCGCAGCGCGGCCTGCCGCTCGACGAGCCGGTGCACGGGCACCTCGTCCCAGGCAGTGTCCCGTCCCTCGCCCCATTCGCGCAGCTGGGCGTGTTCCTGCGGGCCGAGCAGTGCCACCTCGCGCAGCGTGCGCGTGGGGTCGTCGGCCAGCTGGCGCAGCGCCGCGACGTAGTGCGCGGCCATGCGCTCGATGGTCGCGGGCTCGAAGATCGCGCGGGCATACGTGAAGCTGAGCCCGAGCGTGCCGTCGGCCTGCTCCAGGGTGTCGAGCGCAAGCTCGAAGGGCACCGCCTGTTCGTCGAGCTCGCAGGGCTCGATGCGCAGGCCTTCGAGCCGGTCGAGCGCGCCCAAGTCCTGCTGCCGGTGGTTGAAGATCACCTGGAACAGCGGTGGGTGGCTCAGGCTGCGCTCGGGCTGCAGCGCCTCGACCAGCTGTTCGAACGGCAGGTCCTGGTGCGCCTGCGCGCCCAGCGCCGCTTCGCGTGCCTGCGCCAGCGCCTGGGCCAGCGTGGTGTGGCCCGCCAGCTTGGCGCGCAGCACCTGCGTGTTGACGAACAGGCCGAGGATGCCGGCAGTCTCGGCCCGGTCGCGGTTGGCCACGGGCACGCCGAGCCGGATGTCGCTCTGGCCCGTGTAGCGATGCAACAGCGCCTGGTAGCCCGCCAGCAGCACCATGAAGAGCGTCGCGCCCTCGGCGCTCGCGCGGCGGCGCAGCGCGAGCGCCAGTTCTCCTGGCAGGTCGAGCCGATGGCGTGCGGCCAGATACGGCCCCTGCGGCGGACGTGCGCGGTCAGCAGGCAGTTGCAGCAATGGCTGCTCGCCGCCGAGCCGTTCGGTCCAGTAGGCGAGCTGACGTTCGCCCTCGCCCGCTTCGAGCCAGTTGCGCTGCCAGGCCGCGTAGTCGGCGTACTGCAGCGCCGGCGCGGCAAGCACGGCAGCGTCGTTCCCCTGGCGATATGCCTGGTACAGCGCGCCGAAGTCATCGACCAGCAACTGCATCGACCAGCCATCGGACACGATGTGGTGCATCACCAGCACCAGCAGGTGCGCGGTCTCGCCGGTGCGCAGCAGGCCCACGCGCAGCAGCGGGCCGCGCGACAGATCGAAGGGCGTGCGCACGAGGCGTGCGGCCTCGTCGCGCACCTGCGCGGGGTGGGCGCGCAGATCGGCCTCACGCAGATCGAGAACGGCCTCGGGCAACACGGTCTGCTGCGGCACGCCGTCGTCGCTTACGCCGAAGCGCGTGCGCAGCGACGGATGCCGCACGACCAGCGCCTGCAGGCTCGCACGCAGCGCCGCGAGGTCGAGCGCGCCATGCAGGGTGAGCGCGGCCGTGATGTGCTGCGCCGTGCTCTCGGGGTCCATCTGCCAGAGGAACCACTGGCGCGCCTGCGCGTACGAGGCGGGCCGCGGCGCGCCCGGCACGGCGGCCGGATCGGGCACGATCGGCAGGCCGCCGAAGTCGATGCCCTGCGCACGAAGCGCGGCGATGAATTCCTTCTGCCGCGCCGGTGGCAAACCTGCCAGCCGTTGGGCGATGGCCCTGCTGCGTTCGCTGCTGCCAGTGCTACTGCTCACTCAACCCCCCAGACTTTCCAACAATGCATCCATGCGATCGAGGTCGCTCTCGGCCTGTGCGGCCTGCTGCGCCTGCGCCGGCCCTTGCGCGTCGAGCGCCTGCGCACACGCCCCCAGGTCGGGCAGCTCGAAGTAGCGCTGCAGCGGCAGGTCGATGCCCATCTGCGCCTTGACCAGCTGCCGCAGCTTGAGCACCGCGAGCGAATGCCCGCCGAGCTCGAAGAAGTTGTCGCCACGCCCCACGCGCGACAGCCCCAGCACCTGCGCCCAGAGACCCGCCAGCGCGGTTTCGGTGGCGCCCTGCGGCGGCACGTGCGCGCGTTCTTCCGCCGCTTCGGGCGGCGGCAGGGCCTGACGGTCGACCTTGCCGTTGGCGTTCAACGGCAGCCCCTGCGGCATCGCGACGATGACGCTCGGAACCATGTAGTCGGGCAGCGCCGCCGCCAGCCCCGCACGCAGCGCCGCGGGGCGCAGCGGCGCGCCTTCGGCGCCGGCCGCATAGGCCACCAGCCGCGCACCGCCCGGCCCTTCCTGCGCCAGCACCAGCGCCTGTCGCACGCCGGGCTGAGCGAGCAGTTGCGCCTCGACCTCGCCGAGTTCGATGCGGAAGCCCCGCACCTTCACCTGATGGTCGAGCCGGCCGAGGTACTCGAGCTGGCCGTCCTCGCGCCAGCGCACGAGGTCGCCGGTGCGGTAGAGCCGCCCGCCGTGCCCATCGAACGGGTCCGCAACGAAGCGCTGCGCCGTCAGGCCGGCGCGGTGCAGGTAGCCGCGCGCCAGCACCTCGGCGCCCACGCACAGCTCGCCGGCCACGCCGACGGGAACGGGCTGGAGAGCGGCGTCGAGCACGAACAAGCGCGCGCTCGAGGCGGGCGTGCCGATGGGCGGCAGGTCGTCAGGGCCTGCACCGTCGAGCACGAACTCGCTCACCACGTGCGTCTCGGTCGGCCCGTACTGGTTGAGGAGCCGGCACTGCGATTCGCGTGCCAGCCATTCGGCCAGTGCGGGCGTGCGCTTGAGCTGCTCGCCCGCCGTGACGATCTGGCGCAGCGCCGGCAGCCGACGGCCCGAGGCCAGCGACTGTTCGGCGAAATGCTGCAGCACCGAGAAGGTCAGGAACATGCGCTCGACGCCCTCGCGATGCACCAGCTCTTCCAGCGCGTCGAGGTCGAGCCGCTGCGCATCGGTCGTCTGCACGAGGCAGCCGCCGCCGGCCAGCCCGCTGACCATTTCCTGGAATGCCACGTCGAAGCACGGCGACGCGAACAGCAGCGTGCGGCTCGCGCCCGGCAGGCGTTGCAGCTGCCACGCGATGAGGCGCGCGACCGCGTCGTGGCGCATCGCCACGCCCTTGGGGCGGCCCGTGGAGCCCGAGGTGTAGAGCACGTAGGCCAGCTGCTCGCCATGCACCGGCACCGCCGGGTCGTGGTCGGGCCAGGCGGCCATGCCGTCGTCGGCCGCGTCGAGGTCGAAGGCCAGCCGCTGCACGCTCGCTGCGGCGGGCAAACGCGGCATCAGCGCGCGGCGCGTGAGCAGCAGCGAGGCGCCGCTGTCCTCGACCATGTAGGCCAGCCGCTCGGCCGGGAACGCCGGGTCGAGCGGCACGTACGCACCACCGGCCTTGAGCACGGCGAGCAGGCCCACGACAGTCTCGGCCGAGCGATCGACCGCGATCGCGACCGGCATGTCGGGCCGCACACCCTGTGCGATCAACCGGTGCGCCCAGCGGTTCGCGAGGCGGTTGAGCGCCGCGTAGGTAAGGCGATGGTCGGCCGTGACCAACGCCAGTGCGTCGGGGTGGGCCTCGGCCTGCTGTTCGATGAGATGGTGGACGGGGACGACCGTTTCCGGCCTGAACGCACCGCGCGACCAGCGCGACAACCGTTCGCGCTCGGCCGCATCGACCAGCGTCAGCTGGCCTACGGCCTGCGTCGCACCGCCGGCAAGCGCCAGCAGCGCCGCGCGCAACTGGCCCACGAGCGCTGCGGCCTGCATGTCGTCGCACAGGTCGAGCGCATGCACGAGGTCGATGTGCAGCGCCGCGTCGTCATGCACCATCAATGTCAGCGGGTACGAGGTTTCCTCCTGCGTGCGCACCGCACCGAAGCGGAGGCCCGCCGCCGCATCGTCGCGCAACGCGGCATCGACCGGGTAGTTCTCGAACACCACCAGCGTGTCGAACAGGCCCTGCCCGCCCATCCCGGCCCAGGCCTGGATCTCGTGCAGCGGCGTGTGCTCGTGTTCGCGCGACGCCACCTGTGCCGCCTGCAGTTCGCGCAGCCAGTCGCCCACGGGCTGGCCGGGCCGCAGGCGCGCGACCACGGGCAACGTGTTGATGAACAGGCCCAGCATGCGCTCGGCGCCCGGCATCTCGGCGCTGCGGCCGGCGACAGTGGCACCGAATACGACGGTGCCGCTGCGCGTGCGCTGGCCCAGCAGCAGCGCCCAGGCTGCCTGCACAACAGTGTTGAGCGTGACGTGCGCGGCGCGCGCGGCTTCGCGCAGGCGGCGCGTGGCGTCGGTGTCGAAGGCCAGCCGCTGGCGGGCCTTTCCGGAGCGCGGTGCGACGGGCGTCACCAGCGCTGTGGCGAGACGCGTCGGCTCTTCCACGCCGGCCAGCACGCTGCGCCAGTGCGCCTCGCCGGCCTGTGGGTCGCGCGCCGCGAGCCACGCGATGCGGTCGCGGAAGCGCCCTGGCGCGGGCTCACCCGCATGTCCCGCGTAGCTGCGCAGCACCTCGGCCAGCAGCTGCGCCACGCTCCAGCCGTCGAGCAGCAGGTGGTGGTAGGTCCAGACGAGGTGATGGCGTTGCGCCTGCGTGCGGGCCAGCGCGATGCGCATCAGCGGCGGACGCGCAAGGTCGAAGCCGCTCCCGCGCTGCGACGCGGCCAGCCGCGCCAGAGCGCCCAGCAGGTCGGCGCTCTCGCGCAGGTCTTGCACGGCCCACGGCATCTCGGCGCTGCGCGCTACCCATTGCAGCGGCGTGGCGCCGTCGGCCAGGAAGCCGCTGCGCAGGATCTCGTGGCGCGCCAGCACGCGCTGCCAAGCGGCGCGGAAGCGCTCTGCATCGAGGCCGTCGATGTCCATGCACAGCTGGTTGATGTAAGCCTCGCCCTGCGCATCGACCAGGCTGTGGAACAGCATGCCGGACTGCATCGGCGACAGCGGATAGAGGTCTTCGAGTTGCGCCACGGGCAACGGCAGTGCTTTGAGCTGCGCGGCGTCGAGCCCGGCCAGCGGGAAGTCCGACGGCGTGACGCCGGAAGCGCCCGAGGTGCAGTGCGCGATCAGCGCTTCGAGTTCGTCGCCGAAGCGATTCACCCAGCCCTGCACGTCGTCGGCCGCATGGCGCGCCGCGCTGAAGCCCACCGTCAGTCGCAGCGCACCGTCGCGGACCTGCGCATTGACGCTGAATTCGTGCAGCAGCGGCGCGCTCGCAGCGACCGGTTCCCCGGCGTCTTCGGGCGCGAGCGCCCATGCAGCCTCAGCCGCGCCATCGACCTGCCCCAGGTAGTTGAAGACCAGCTGCGGACGCGGCAATGCGCGCAGTGCCTGCTGCTGTTCGTCCGTGCCCAGGTGCATCAGCACGCCATGGCCGATCCCGCGTTGCGGCACGTGGCGCAAGTCCTCCTTCACGCGCTTGATCGCATCACCCCACGCGCCCATCGGATCGAGCCGCACGGGGAAGAGGCTCGTGAACCAGCCCGTGGTGCGCGACAGATCGAGTGCCTTCTCCGCCGGCAGGATGTCTTCGCGGCCGTGGCCTTCGAGCAGGATCGCCAACCGCGCATGCCCGCTCCAGCCACACAGCGCGCGCCCGAGCGCCGTGAGCAGCAGGTCGTTGACTTGCGTGCGGTAGGCGGCCGGTGCGGATTTGAGCAGCGCCTGCGTGCGGTCGCGGTCGAGTTGCCACGCAATGCTGGCGCGGCGCGCCACGGTGTTCACGCCGTCGGGGCGGGCGCACGGAAGCGCAACGGGCACGTCGGCGAAGGCCTGCCAGTGCGCGAGTTCACCGTCCATTGCGGCGGCTTGCGCCTGCAGCGCGCGCGCCCAGGCTTGCAGGCTGGCACTCTTCGGTGGCAGCGCAACGGGCCGGCCATCGCGGCACTGCGCGTACGCGGCGGCCAGGTCGTCGAGCACGATGCGCCACGAAACGCCATCGACCACGAGGTGGTGCGCCGCGAGCAGCAGGCGCCAGTCACCGTCCGGCAGGCGGATGACCAGCGGACGCAGCAGCGGCCCGTGCGCGAGGTCCAGGCTGCGCTGTGCCTCGTCGCACAGCGCGGCGAGCCGCGCGGGGTTCGCGGCATCGCGCACCCAGAGCCATTCCTCGCGCCAGCGCGCCGGCAGTGCTTCATAGGCCTGTTGCCAACGGCCATCGCTTGCCTGATGGAAGCGCAGGCGAAAGGCATCGTGATGCTGCACCACGGCCGCCAGTGCAGCTTCGAGCGCGGGGAGCACCAGCGGCTCGCGGCTTTGCAGCAGCAGCGACTGGTTCCAGCGATGGCGCTCGGGCATATCGGCCTCGAAGAACGCAGCCTGGAACGGCAGCAACGGTATCGCACCTTCGGCTTCGGTCTGTTCAGACTGCACCGCTGCGCTTGCAGGCTCTGCCACGGCTGCCTGCCCGGCCACGGTCTGCCGCTCGAACATCTGGCGCGGCGTGAGCTTCCAGCCCGCCGTGCGCAGCCGCGACACGATCTGCAGGCTCAGGATCGAATCGCCGCCGAGTTCGAAGAAGTTGTCCTGCCGGCCCACGCGCGGCAGGCCAAGCACCTCGGCCCAGACCGTGGCGAGCGCCTGCTCGACCGCACCTTCGGGCACTTCGTAGGCCTGTGCCCCGCTGCGCTCGGGCTTTGGCAGCGACTTGCGGTCGATCTTGCCGTTGGCGTTGAGCGGCAGCGCCGGCAGCACGCACAGCATCGACGGCACCATGTACTCGGGCAGCACCTCGGCCAGCCGCGCCTTGAGCACAGCCGCATCCACCGCCGCATCGGGCTGCGGCGACACATAGCCGACCAGCCGCGTGCCGCCCGGGCCATCGTGGGCCACCACGACCGCCTCCCTCACCTGTGGCTGCGCCAGCAGCTGCGCCTCGATCTCGCCCAGTTCGATGCGAAAGCCCCGCACCTTCACCTGGTGGTCGATGCGGCCCAGGTAGGCCAGCTGCCCGTCGTCGCGCCAGCGCACGAGGTCGCCCGTGCGGTACAGGCGCTCGCCGGTGTCGCTGAACGGATCGGCGACGAAGCGCTCGGCCGTGAGGCCCAGCCGGTTCAGGTAGCCACGCGCCAGGCCGATGCCGCCCAGGTACAGCTCGCCGCCCACGCCCGGCGGCACGGGGTTCAGGCCGGCGTCGAGCACGTAGGTCTTGCAGCCCGCGATGGGGCGGCCGATGGCGACATGGTTCAGGCCGTCGGCGCGGCAGGTCCAGTGCGTCACGTCGATGGCCGCTTCGGTCGGGCCGTAGAGGTTGTAGAGCCCCGCGCCGGGCAGGCGCTCGAACACCTTCGCCTGCGCCTCGGCGGGCAGCGCCTCGCCGCTGCAGACGATGCGCCGCAGGCTGGTGCAGGCCTCGATCCCGTCGTGCGCCAGGAAGGCCTGCAGCATGGAAGGCACGAAGTGCAGCGTGGTCACGCCGTGCGCGCGGATCAGTTCGACCAGCCGTGCCGGCTCGCGGTGATCGCCGGGCGCGGCGACGACCAGGCGCGCGCCGTGCATCAGCGGCCAGAAGAATTCCCACACCGACACGTCGAAGCCGAACGGCGTCTTCTGCAGCACGGTGTCGGCGTCGCCCAGCGCGTAGGCGTCCTGCATCCAGGCCAGGCGGTTGTAGAGGGCGTTGTGTCGGTTGGCCGCGCCCTTGGGGCGGCCCGTGGAGCCCGAGGTGAAGATCACGTAAGCGAGGTTCTCACCATGCAATGCGACCTGCGGGCAGGCGGTGGATTCGGCCGACAGGTCGAGCGCATCCAGCACGAGCAGCTGCACGTGCGCCGCCACCGGCAGCGCTTCGCGCAGATGCGACTGCGTGAGCAGCAGCGTCACGCCGCTGTCTTCGAGCATGTACGCGATGCGCTCGCGCGGCAGCTCGGGGTCGATGGGCACGTACGCGCCGCCGGCCTTCAGGATCGCCAGCAGCCCCACGACCATCTCGAGGCTGCGCTCGGCCGCGATGCCCACGGGCATGTCGGGCCGCACACCCTGGCTGATCAGGTGATGCGCGAGCGCGTTGGCGCGTGCGTCGAGTTCGCCATAGCGCAGCACCGTGTCGCCGAACACCAGTGCCACCGCCTCGGGCCGCTCGCGCGCCTGCGCTTCGATGCGCCGGTGCACGGGCTGCGTGTACGGGCGGTGCGGCAGGTTCTCGCTCCACGCGCGCAGCCGCGCCTCGTCGTCCGCATCGGTGAGCACGAGGTTCGCCAGCACGCGGTCGGGGTCGTCCGACATCGCCTGCAGCACGCGCTGGTAGGCGCGCACCAAGCGCTGCGCGGTCGCGGCATCGAACAGGTCGGTGTTGTATTCGAGCCGACCGCGCACGCCGCGCGGGTCGATGTAGAAATCCAGCGACAGGTCGAACTTGGCGCCTGCGTCGTCGAACTCTTCGAGCTCGGCGCGCACGCCGGCGAAGTCGAGCGCCACGGCCTCGCCGGCCATCTGCACGCCGAACATCACCTGGAACAGCGGGCTGCGCGCGGGGTCGCGGCGGTCCTTGCGGCTGGCCAGCAGCACTTCGAACGGCAGGTCGGCATGGTCGAGCGCGGCCAGCGCGTCGGCGCGCACCTGCCGGCACACCTCGCGCAGCGTGCGCCGGGGCGCAAGCCGCGCGCGGAACACCTGGGTCGTGATGAAGAAGCCCAGCAGGTCCTGCACCTCCTCGCGGTGGCGCCCTGCGTTGGGCACGCCGATCGCGAAATCGTCCTGCCCGCTGCAGCGCGACAGCAGCACCTGCCAGGCCGCGAGCAGCACGACAAAGGGCGTGCAGCGCTCGGCGCGACAGAACTTCTGCATCGCCGCCGCCAGGGCCGGCGGCAGTTCGAAGGCCAGCGCGGTGCCGGCGAAGGTCTGCTGCGCGGGGCGCGCACGGTCGGTCGGCAGGTCGAGCGACGGCACCTCGTCGCCGAGGTGGCGGTTCCAGTGCGCGAGCTGCGGCGCGAGCGCCCCGCCCTGCACGCGGGCGCGCTGCCACACGGCAAAGTCGGCGTACTGCACAGGGAGCGGCGGCAGCTGCACCGGGCCTTCGCTGCGCAGCGCCAGCGCGTAGGCCGTACCGAGGTCGCGCGCCAGGATCGGGTTCGACCAGGCGTCGGACACGATGTGGTGCAGGCAGACGGCCAGCACATGCCGGTCGTCGGCGAGCTTCGCCAGTCGGGCCACCAGTGCAGGCGCACGGCCCAGGTCGAACACATGCGCCGCGGTGCGGCGCACGAGCGCATCGATCGCGGCTTGCTGCGCGTCGGCGCCCTGGTCCGAGAGGTCGATGCGCTCCATCGCGAACGGCACCTCGGCCTGCACCACCTGCATCGGCACGCCGTCGTGTTCGACGAAGTGCGTGCGCAGGATCGCGTGGCGCGCAACGACCGCCTGGAACGCACGCACCAGCGCCTCGGCATCGAGCGCACCGGTCAACCGGAACACGCGCGGCAGGTTGTAGGCCGTGAGCCCGGGCTCGAGCTTCTGCAGGAAGCACAGCTGCTCCTGCGCATACGACAGCGGCACCGCCTGGCCGTCGTGCACGGTGCGGGTGATCTCGTCCATGGCCATGCTCATGCGGCCTCCCCCACGGACTCGTCGGCCAGATCGCGCCGGTGCGTCTGCGCCAGCTGTTCGAGCGCGACGGCATCGGCGCTGGCCTCGCGCAACACGGCAGCGAGCGCCGCGGGCGTCGGGTGATCGAACACCACACCGGCCGCCACCTCGACCTGCAGCAGCTTGCGAATGCGCGCCACCAGCTTGATGACCTGCAGCGAGTGGCCGCCGAGTTCGAAGAAGTCGTCTTCCACGCCGACCGGCCCGCTGCCCAGCAGCGTCGCCATGTCGTCGGCGAGCAGCGCTTCGAGTGCATCGCGCGGCGCCGCGATAACGCGTTGTGGTGCCTCGGCCGGCGCCGATGCCGTCGGCGCGAGCCGGTCGATCTTGCCGTTCGGCAGGCGCGCAAACGCGGTCACGGCCGTGCAGCTCGCAGGCACCATGTGTGCGGGCAGCAGCGTGGCCAGCTGTTCGCGCAGCGCGCGGCCGTCGGCTGCCTCGCTGTCGCCGATGAAGAAGGCAGCGAGCGTGGTTGCACCGGCCGCGTCGGGCACGGCCAGCACGACCGCCTGGCGCACGCCGGGCCGCGCCAGCAGCGCCGCCTCGACCTCGGCCGGCTCGACGCGGTAGCCGTGGACCTTCACCTGATGGTCGGCGCGCCCGGCAAGCCGAAGCCCGCCTTCGGGCAGCACCCACGCGAGGTCGCCTGTGCGGTAGAGCCGCTCGCCAGAACGGAACGGATCGGCGACGAACACGTCAGCATTCGCGCGGTTCAGGTAGCCGCGGCACAGCTGCGCGCCGCCGATGTAGACCTCGCCCAACCCACCAGCCGGCACGAGGCCGCGCGTCGCATCGAGCACGCGCACGCGGTTGCTCGCGAGCACGCGCGTCAGCGGCAGCTGCTCGGGCACGGGCGCACCGGCCTCGACGGCATGCACCATGACACCGACCGTGGCCTCCGTCGGCCCGTAGTGGTTGTAGACCGCGCACTGCGGCGCCAGCCGCGCGATGCGCTCGACCAGCGCGCGCGGCGCGGCCTCGCCGCCCAGCACCAGCGTGCGCGGCAGGCAGGGCGTGGCGCTTTCGAGCAGCGCTTCGAGGTGCGAGGGAACGATCTTCAGCGCGTCGATAGCGCGTGCGCGCATGAAGCGCGCGAAGGCCTCTGCGTCTTTCGCCTCGTGCGGCGCGGCCACGACGAGGCAGGCGCCGTTGTAGAACGCGCCGAACAGCGCGGTGTTGCCGAGGTCGGCCGCCACCGAGCTGGTGAGTGCCCAGCGGCGGCAGATGTCGAGCTGCATCGCCGCGGAAGCGGCCGCCACGTAGTTCTGCAGCTGGCCCTGCTCCACGGCCACGCCCTTGGGCGCGCCGGTGGAGCCGGAGGTGTAGAGCACATAGGCGAGGTCGCCCGGTGCGGCGATGTGCGGTGCGACTTGCGCCTCGGGCAAGGTTGCCTCATCGGGCAGCGCCGCGTCGACGGTGAAGACAGGCTGCGCATCGGCCAGCACCGCCGCGCGGCGTGCCTCGGGCCAGTCCGGGTCGAGCGGCAGGTAGGCGGCGCCCGCGCGCCAGACCGCGAGGATCGCCACCGGCAGGTCGAGCGCACGCGGCAGGTTCAGCGCGACGATGGTGCCGGGTGTCACGCCCTGCCCTTGCAGCCAGTGGGCGACGCGGCCGATGCGGTGTTCGAGTTCGCGGTAGTTCAGGCGTTGGTCGCCAGCTTCGAGTGCGGGCGCCTCGGGCGTCTCGGCGGCCCAGTGGGCGATGCGTTGCGTGACGGTCTGCGTGCCGACATCGGCCACGGCTTCCTGCGACCGAAGCAGCAACTCACGCTCGCGCGGGCCGACCAGCGGCAGCGCGCCGAGCGTGGTGTCGGGGCGTTCGACGACAGCATTCAGCAGGCAGAGGTATTGCATCAGCAGGCGCTGCGCCGCCACCTCGCTGTGGCGCGCGGCATCGGCATGCACCGACAGCGCGGCGCCTTCAGCATCCCACGCGACCTGCAGGGCGAGTTCGAAAGCCGGCAGCGGCCCCGGCAGCGCGGCCAGTTGCCATTGCGGATCGCCACCGTGGCGACGCGGCCGTTCGTGGCACGCGAAGCCGACCGCGAGGTGCGCGGCGATGGGCGGTGCTTCGACCGCCCAGTACTCCTGTGCCTCGACATGCGTGGCCAGCGTGCCGTCGAAGTTGTCGAACCAGTCGGCAAAACGCACCTCGGGAGTAGTCTCGACGATAAGTGGCAGCACCTTGTCGAACACGCCGACCGCGCCCTGCATCGGCGGGTAGTCGCGGCGGCAGTCGTGCTGCCAGCCAGCAGCGAAACGGCCGGTGCCGTCCAGGCGCGCGATCAGCAGCCACCAGACGGCCTGCAGCAGCGTGTCGGGCTGTGCGCCCAGTGTGTCGGCGCAGGCGGCAATGCGGCTTGCGAAAGCGGCGTCGATGGATTCTTCGGCGTGCACGCGCGCGCCCTGCTGCGCGACAGCAGCTTGCCGCCCGACGAGGCGCGGTGGCGTGAGCGTGGCGGCTTGCGCGAGGTAGCGCTGCCAGTAGGCGCGGCCCTCGGCCGCGTCTTCGCCATCGAGCAGGTCCTGGCGCCACGTGACGAAGCGTGCGTACGGGAACACCTCGGCGGCCTCGAACGCGTGTTCGTCCGCGAAGGCCGTGGCGATCTGGTCGAACAGGTGCTGCAGGCTGCCCCGGTCGCCGACCCAGGCATGAACGGAAAGCACCAGCGTATGGCGTGCTTCACCGGTGCGTGCGAGCCCGGCATGGACCATCTCGCCGCGCGCGATGTCCAGTGGCGCGGCTTGCATGTCCGCCAGCCATTCGGCCAAGGCAGCTTCAGGCGCATCGCGCATGTCTGCGTTCGCCCAGGCCAGCGGCACCATGCCGACGGTGTACTGCTGGCGCAGGCCGCGGTAGCCCGGCACCGCGCGGATGGCGCTGCACAGGGCGCCGTGCCCACCCAGCACGCGCGCCACCACGCCGCGCAGACGCGCCGCGTCGAGCGCGCCCTCGATGTCGGCGCGCAGCAGCAGGTGCGGCGCATCGGCCGGCACCGCGCGTTGTTCGGGGCTCAGCGGGAAGGTCGTGTCGTCGAAGTGGTCGGTCATGGTCGTCATTCAGTTCATGCGTCCTGCGCGTCGATCAGGCGGGACTCGGTGCCGCGCGCGCCGTCGTCGAGCGCGGCGCGGTCGAACATCGCGCCCATCGCCACCACGATCTTTCGCGGGCCCTCGAAGGGGTCGCGCGCATGGGCGGCGAGCATGTTGTCGAGCATCACGACGTCGCCCTGGCGCCAGTCGAAGCGCACGGCGCAGGCCTCGTAGGCCTCGCCGACGATGGCCATGGTGTCGTCGGCGATGGGCGAGCCGTCGCCATAGGTCACGTGGCGCGGCAGGCGCTCGACGCCGCCCATGGCCAGCAGGTCTTCGCGCACCTGTGCCTCGAGGCAGGCGACGTGGTGCAGCTGCACCTGGTTGAAGAACACGCGCTCGCCGGTCAGCGGATGGCGGATCACGGCGGGGCAGCGGGTGCGCGTCTGCAGCGTGTCGCCGTCGAACCAGCGCCATTCGGTGCCGGTGGCGGCCAGGCGCGCTTCGACATCTTCGCGGCGCTCGGTCTTGTAGAAGTCCTGCCAGCTCACGTCCAGGCCGGGCGTGAAGGTGCGCACATACTGCAGGCCCTTGCGCTCGAAGCCGGCCACCACGTCGGCCGGCAGGCGGCGCAGCATCTCGCGGCAGTCGACGATGGGCGTGGCGCCGCCCACGGGCGACGGCAGCTCGCAGAAGAACCACTGCTTGCGCGGCCAGCGGTCCAGGTGCGCGCTCTCGTTGTGGAACAGGATCATCTGGCGCTCGGGGTACGGCGTGGAGCGGTAGGTCTTCTTGCCGCCCTCTTTCTTCGGCAGGTCGCCGTAGCTGCCGTACAGCTCGGGCTCGATGGCCTCGGCAAAGGCCTCGAAGTCCTGCGGGGTCTTCAGGCCGAAGTCGCGGAACAGGATGCCGCCGTGCCTGGCGACCAGCATCTCGATGTAGTCGGCCTGGCCCTTGGCCCAGGCCACAGTGTCGAGCTCGGGGCTGGTGGCCTGCAGCACGATGGGGAATTCGGCACCGGGCTTCAGGAACGAGGTCTGCACGGCGGGCCGCGCGGCAGCGCGCACGGGTGCGCGGCCGGCGCCCAGGGCATCGAGCTTTCCAAGTTTGCCGAGCTTGTCGAGTTTCGAAGCCGGTCGGACGTTGGGAGCGTGGGTCATGGCGATGGATTCCTGCATGGGCATGGGGGCCAGCGCGTCGAGGGGCTGACCCGGCGTGGCAACGATCCGCTCCAGCAGCGCGTGCCACGAAGCGGTGAAGGTTTCGACGGTCTCCCGCCGGTAGAGGTCGGCGGCGAACACCCACTCGGCGGTGAGTGCGCCGTCGTGTTCGCTGGCGAACACCGCCAGGTCGAACTTGGATTCGTTCATCTGCTGGGGCAGCACCTCGACTTCGGCGCCTTCGATGGCGAACCGGATCTCGGGTGTGTTCTGGAGCACGAAGAGCACCTGCACCAGCGGGTTGCGGTCGCGTGCGCGCGGCACGCCCGACAGCTCGACGATGCGGTCGAAGGGAACATCCTGGTGGTCCATCGCGGCCAGGGTGTCGGCCTTGGTGGCGGCCAGCCATTGCGAAAAATCGGTCGTTCCCTTCGCACGATGCGAGCGCAGCGGTACCACGTTGACGAAGAAGCCCAGCAGCCCTTCGAGGTCCGGGTGGCCGCGGCCCGCGACGTCGGTGCCGATGACGATGTCGTCGGCGCCCGAAGCCTGGTGGAAGAACAGGAAGAACGACGACAGCAGCAGCGTGAACAGTGAGGTGTCCGACGCCCGCGCGAGCGCGGCCAGCGATTGCGACAGCGCCGGCGACAGCGCGAGCCGCACCGAATCGCCGGCATGCGTGGGCACGGCCGGGCGCTGGTGGTCGGGGTGGATGCCCGAGGCCTGCGGTGCGCCCGCCAGCCGCTCACGCCAGAACGCGGCCTTCGGCGCAAAGCCGTCGGAGGCCAGCGCGCGCGCATACCAGGCGGCGTAGTCGGCGTACTGCACCGGCAGCGGTGCCAGTTGCAGTGGCTGGCCGCGCCGCGCACGCTCGTAGAACGCGGCCAGCTCGCGTGCGAACACGGCGATCGACCAGCCGTCGAAAACGATGTGGTGCACCACGAGCACCAGCACATGCTCGCGCGAAGCCATGCGCACGACGGTGGCCTTGATGAGCGGACCCTGGGCGAGCGCGAGCGGTGCGCGCACCAGTTCGTCGAACAGCTGGCCGTAGCGCGCGCTATCGTCGAGCGCGATCACGGGAATGGCGAGCGGCGCACCGGGGCGCACGACGGCCATGGGTTCGCCCTCGTCGTCTTCGGTGAACACGGTGCGCAGCACCTCGTGGCGCGCCACGATGGCGTCGATGGCGGCGCGCAGCGCGCCAATGTCGAGCTTGCCGTGCAGCGCGAGGCCGGCCGACATGTTGTAGGCCGCGCGCCCGCTGCGGTTGGCGGCGTCAGTGAGGCGGTCGACCAGCCAGAGGCGGCGCTGCATCGGCGACAGCGGCAGCGCACCGCCGCGCGCGACGGGCGTGATCTCCATCGCGCTGCGCGGCAACGCGGTGGCGGTCGAGGCGACGCCGAGCCGCGCGGCCAGGCCGGCGATGGTCGGCGCCTTGAAGAACTCGCTGGGATGCAGCTCGGTCGCATAGAGCTTGCGCACGCGCGACAGCAGCTGGATGGCGACGAGCGAATCGCCGCCGAGTTCGAACAGGTTGTCGTCCACGCCGATGGGCGCGATGCCCAGGCGCTCGGTCCAGAGCACGGCGAGCGCGGTCTCGACCTCGCCCTGCGGCGCGACGAACGGGGTCTGCAGCGCCGGGCGGGGATGCGCCGAGCCTGCGGCAGCTGCCGGGGCCTCGTCGCCGAGCAGGTCGAGCATGCCGTTGTCGAGCGGGCCCAGGCGCGTGGCCAGGTCGGCGGTCGAGATGACGGTCTGCGCGCGCACCGGGCCGTTGACGATGCGCTCGAAGACGCGCGCGCCCTCGGGGCCGTCCATGCCGATGTCGTCGGGCACGTCCATGTGCGCGGCCATGCCCAGGCCGCGCCAGGCGTCCCAGTTGACCGAGAACACGGGGAACGCGCCGAGCCGCTCATGCGCGACAGCCACGGCGTCGAGATAGGCGTTGGCGGCGGCGTAGTCGCTCATGCCCAGGCCGCCGGCCACGCTGGAGATGGACGAGCACAGCAGCACGAAGTCCAGCGGCTGGCCGCCGAGCGCATTGAACAGCACGCGCGTGCCGCGCACCTTGGTCGCGAACACGGTGTCGACCTGCGCGCGCGTGCGCCCGGCCATCATGCCGCCGCCCGCATCGCCGGCCGCATGCACGACGCCGTGCAGCGGGCCGAAGCGATCGTTCGCTTGTGCAACGGCGCCGCGCATCGCGTCGGCATCGGACACGTCGGCCGATACGGTGAGCACCTGCGCGCCGAGCGCTTCGAGTTCGAGCAGTTGCTGCAGCCGCAGCTTTAGCGCGGCGGGCGTGCTGTTGGCCGCCATCAGCGCGGGCCATTCGGTGCGCGTCGGCAGCGCGGTGCGGCCCAGCAGCACGAGCCGCGCCTGCCACTGCACGGTCAGGTGCTTCGCCAGCGCCAGGCCGACGCCGCCGAGGCCGCCGGTGACGAGGTAGACGCCCTCGCGGCGCAGACGCGGCTGCGCGGCGGCGGTCAGCGTCGCGGGCGCGTAGGTCTTGGTCCAGCGGTGCGCGCCGCGGCAAGCCATGAGCGGCTCGCCGGGCTCGGCCTGCAGCGCCGCGGCCTCGGCCACGATCTGCGCGACCAGCCGGCCTTCGGCATCGCTTTCGGCCGCGGGCAGCACGATGTCGATCACGCGGCAATGCACGCGCGGATATTCCTGCCCGATCACCTTGCCGATGCCGCGCAGCGTCGCCTTCTCGGGACACAGCGGCTCGGTGCCGGTGACGTCTTCGAGCTGATTGGTGACGACGGCCAGCGGCAGCGTGCGGTCACCGGCTGCTAGCGATTGCACGAGCGCGAGCAGGCTGAAGAAGCTGCGCTCGAGCAGCTCGGCCTGCGGCTGCTGTGCGGGCAGCGCCTCGTCGAGGCTCCAGAGGTGGTAGATGCCGGCGATGGCGCCGAAGTCGGCCGCGATCTCGGTCTGCAGTCGGGCGTGGTCGTCGCGTGCGCCGGGGCGCAGCGTCCAGTGGCCGTGGCCAATGCGTGCGAAGGCGCTGCCGCGCTCGGCGAGCACCACCGTTCGGCCCTGCGCGCGCAGCTGCCGCAAGAGGTGGCCCGTGAGGCTTCGGCTGTCGCCGAGCACGAGCAGACAACCGCCGACATCGGTTGGCGACGCGAGCGCCAGCGGCTCCGTGCGCTGCCACGACGGCACATAGAACGCGTCGGCGTTGGTGCGCTGCGGCGCCTTCTCACCACGGGGCGCTTCCACCCAGTAGCGGCGGCGCTGGAACGGATACGCCGGCAGCGGCACGCGCCGACGTGCAGCGCCCGCGCGGCAGGCGGCCCAGTCGATGTCCACGCCCGCGACCCACAGCTGGGCCAGCGTCTGTGCGATCTGCTGCGCGTTGCGCGCCTGCTGCTGCGGGTGCGCCTGGCTCGCGAACACGCCGGCGGCGGTGTCGGCCAGCGGATGCTGGCGCGCGAGGCCCGCCAATGTTTCGCCGGGACCGACTTCGAGCAGCACGCGGCCCGGCACCTGCAGCAAGGTGCGCACGCCGTCGACGAACTGCACCGTGCCGCGCAGGTGCCGCGCCCAGTAGCCGGGGCTCATGGCCTCCTCGGCGGTGATGAGCCGGCCCGTGACGTTGGAGACGAAGGGAATGCTCGGCGGCCGGCGCGGCACCGACGCGATGAGCGCCTCGAGCGGCGCGAGCAGCGGCTCGGTCATCGCCGAGTGCGAGGCGATCGACACATGCAGCCGACGCGGCAGGTGGCCCGCCGCGCGCAGCCGCGCCTCGGCGGCCTCGACCGCTTCGCGCGGGCCGGAGATCACGCACAGCTGCTCGGCGTTGGCGGCGGCGAGGTCGCAGCCCGGTGCAAGAAACGGCGCGAGCGCGGCTTGCGACAGCGGCACGGCGGTCATCGCCCCGGGCGGCATCGACCGCAGCAGGCGCCCGCGCAGCGCCGCGACCCGCAGCGCATCTTCGAGGCGGAACACGCCGGCCACGCAGGCAGCGACGTACTCGCCGAGGCTGTGGCCCATCATCACCGCGGGCCGCACGCCGCGGCGCATCCACCACTGCGCTATCGCATATTCGACGACGAACAGCGCGGGTTGCGCGAGCGCGATGTCGAACAGCCGCGCATCCGCCTCGGCTTCGCCGCTGGGTGCGGGGAACAGCACGGTGCGCAGGTCGAAGCCCAGCTCGGGTTCCAGCAGCGCGCAGCAGCGGTCGATGTCGCCGCGGAAGGCGGCATCGTCCTCGTAGAGCGCACGGCCCATCTGCGCGTGCTGCGTGCCACCGCCGGGAAAGAGGAAGACCACCTCGGGCGCCTGCGCGGGCGCGGCGCGCACAGCCAGGCCTTCGCCTGCCGAGAGCATCTGCACGGCGCCTTCGACGTGATCGGCCACGACCGCGCTGCGCTGCTCGAAGGCGCGGCGGCCGGCCTGCAAGGTGTGGGCGATGTCGGTGAGCGGCAGTGCGGGGTGCGCGCGCAGGTGCTCGGCGAGTTGCTGCGCGGCCTGGCGCGTCGCGGACGCGCTGCGGGTCGACACTGGCAGCACCTGCCAGCCAGCCGCTGCGGTTGCCGCGACCACAGGCGGCGCTTCTTCGAGCACGACGTGCACGTTGGTGCCGCCGATGCCGAAGGCGCTGACGCCCGCACGGCGCGGCGTGTCGCCCTCGGGCCACGGCCGCGCTTCGGTGTTCACGCGGAACGGGCTGTTCGCGAAGTCGATCTGCGGATTCGGCTGCTCGAAGTGCAGGCTCGGCGGCAGCGTGCGATGGCGCAGCGCCAGCGTCGCCTTGATGAGCCCGGCCACGCCGGCCGCTGCGTCGAGGTGGCCGATGTTGGTCTTGACCGAGCCGATGGCGCAGTAGCCGCAGCGCCCGCCGTCGCCGCCATCCGCACGGAAGGCCTGCGTGAGCGCGGCCAGCTCGATCGGGTCGCCCAGCGTGGTGCCGGTGCCGTGCGCCTCGACGTAGCCGACCGTGTGCGCGGGCACGTCGGCCATCAGCTGCGCCGCGCGGATCGCGCCGGCCTGGCCCTGCACGCTCGGTGCGGTGAAGCCGATCTTGTCGGCGCCGTCGTTGTTGGCGGCCGTGCCCTTGATGACGGCGTGGATGGTGTCGCCGTCGCGCAGTGCGTCGGCCAACCGGCGCAGCACGACGATGCCCGCGCCGCTGCCGATCACCGTGCCCGCGGCCTTCGCGTCGAAGGCGCGGCAGTGGCCGTCGGGCGAGAGGATGGCGCCGTTCTGGTAGCGGTAGCCGCCCTCTTGCAGCAGGTTGAGCCACACGCCGCCGGCCAGCGCCATGTCGCAGTCGTGGCTCAGCAGGCCCTGGCAGGCCATGTGCACGGCCACGAGCGAAGTCGAGCATTCGGTCTGAACGCTGACGGCCGGGCCGCGCAGGTCGAGCTTGTAGGCCACGCGCGTGCACAGCGAGCCGGCGGAGTTGCCGCTCATGAGGCCCAGCATGTCGGCGATGCCCGTGCTTGCGTCCACACCGAAGGCGGGCAGCAGGTGCTTCATGAGGTAGAGGTTGGGGCCATCGCCCGCGTAGACGCCGACCGGCGCCCCGCCCCTCGGGCCAGTCGGCCAGCCCGCGTGGTCCATCGCCTCCCAGGCGCATTCGAGAAAGATGCGCTGCTGCGGATCGAGGTGCTCGGCCTCGCGCGGCGAGTAGCCGAAGAAGCCGGCGTCGAAGCGGTCGAAGCCGTCGAACAGCACGCCGGCCTTCACGTAGTCGGGGTCGGCCAGCGCGCGCTCGGGCACGCCGCGCGCGCGCAGTTCGTCGTCGCTGAAGGCCGTGACCGACTCGACGCCGTCGCGGATGTTGCGCCAGAAGGCGTCCACGTCGGGCGCGCCCGGAAAGCGACCGGCCATGCCGACGATGGCGATCTCGAGGCCCGTGGTGTCGGGGGAAAGCGGGGTGTCGTCTTGCGCGTGCATCAGAGGGTTCTTTCCGTGGGTCGGCGGCGTTGCAGCAGGGCCGCGCGCTGTTGCTGCGCGCGCTGCTTCGCCAGTGCGGCGGCGTCGTCGTTGGCAGCGGCGGGGCGGCGCGCGAGCTGTTCGATGTGCCGGGCCAGCGCGCCGACGGTCGGGTACCTGAAGAGATCGACCACCGCGAGGCCCGGCTGCAGGCGGTCTTCCACCAGCCGGTGCATGCGGATCACGAGCAGCGAGTTGCCGCCAAGGTCGAAGAAGTTGTCGTGCAGGCCGACCTTTTCGACCTTGAGCAGCTCGGCCCAGATCGTGGCCACTGTCTGCGCAGCATCGCCCCGGGGCGCTTCGTAGCCTGCCGTGCCAGCGGCGGCCGGTGCGGGCAACGCGCGGCGATCGACCTTGCCGTTGGCGCCGAGCGGGAAGCTGTCGAGCACCATCAGCGCCGAGGGCACCATGTAGTCGGGCAGCGCCTGCGCCAGTCGCGTCTTGAGCGTGGTTGCGTCGAGCGATGCGCCCGCGGCCGCTGCGACGTAGGCCACGAGCGACGGGCCAGCCACGCTCTCGTGCAGGCACACCAGCGCCTCGCGCACGCCGGGCTGCTCGCGCAAGCACGCCTCGACCTCGCCAAGCTCGATGCGGAAGCCCCGCACCTTCACTTGGTGGTCGAGCCGTTCGAGGTAGTCGAGCTGGCCATCGGCGCGCCACCGCACGAGGTCGCCCGTGCGGTACAGCCGCCCGCCTGCGGCATCGAACGGGTCGGCCACGAAGCGCTCGGCCGTGAGCGCCGCGCGTCCGAGGTAGCCACGCGCCAGGCCTTCGCCGCCGAGATACAGCTCGCCGGGCACACCGTGCGGCACCGGCTGCAGGCCGGCATCGAGCACATGGGCGGTGCGGCGGCCGACCGGGCGGCCGATGGGGGCGTAGCCCTGCACGATGGCCTCGGCCTGCGCAGACCACAGCGTCGGCGTGATCACGGCCTCGGTTGGGCCATAGGCATTCACGACGCGCGCGGGACGCAGCACGCGTCGGATCAGCGTGAGGTCTTCGCCGGTCCAGGCTTCCCCGCCAAAGAGCGCGAGACGCACGGCGTGCTGGAGCGGCGGCTGGTCTTGCAGCAGCTGGCGCGCGTAGGCCGGCGGCAGGTCGACCACGCTAACGCGGTGGCGTTGCAGCAAGGCGTCGAGTTCGCTGGCGAGCGAGCACCACTGCGGCTGAAGCACCAGCGCCGCGCCGGTGGTCAGCGGCAGCAGGCACTGTTCAATGGCCGCATCAACGTGAGGCATCGCGAACTGCAGCGAGCGATCGTTCGCCGTGAAGCCGCAGGTGTCGGCCATGGCCTGGAGGTGCATCGACAGCGCGCCGTGTGCGACCGCCACGCCCTTGGGACGGCCGGTGGTGCCCGAGGTGTGGATCACGTAGGCCAGGTGACCGTCGTGCAGCGCGAGGTTCGGAACCTCGTTCGGTTCGTCGCCGAGCGATGCGTCATCGATTGCGAGGCGCGCGATGGCAGCGCCCTCGCCCACCGAACTTTGGCTGCCCGTCAGCAGCAGCGCGGCGCCGCTGTCGGCCAGCAGTTGCGACAGCCGCTGCGGCGGGTGCGACGGGTCCATCGGCAGGTAAGTGCCGCCGGCCTTCAGTACGGCAAGCAGGCTGGCGACACGATCGACCGGGGCATCGACGACCACGGCGACCAGCGTGTCCGGCCGCACGCCGTGGCGCAGCAGGCGGTGCGCGAGGCGGTTGGAGCGACGGTCCAGTTCGGCGTAGGAGAGTTCGGTGTCGCCGGCAATCAGCGCGACGGCATCTGGCGCGCGGCGGACGTGCGCTTCGAAGAGCCGGTGTGCGGGCGTCGCTGCGGGTGCGGGCGACGTGCCCGTGCCCCAGGTGTGCAGTTGCGCTTGTTCTTCGGCGGCGAGCCACGGCGCATCGCCGACAGCACCGGCCGGGTCTGTTGTCAACGCCTCGAGCAGCGCGCGGTAATGCGCAGCCATGCGCGCAACCGTCGCGGCATCGAACAGCTCGGCTGCGGTGGTGAGCACCGCGCCCACCTCGCCGTCGGCGCGCTCGCGAATGTCGAGCGCGAGTTCGCACTGCGCGGCGCTGTCCTCCATGCGGTACTCCTCCACCGCCAGGCCCGGCAGGCCGCGCAGCACGGCCGTGTCTTCGCGCAGCAGGTTGAACATGACCTGGAACAGCGGGTTGTGGCTCAGGCTGCGCTGCAGTTGCAGGGCGTCCACGAGTTGTTCGAACGGCAGGTCCTGGTGGGCCTGCGCGCCGAGCGCGGCCTCGCGGGTCTGCGCGAGCAGTTGCGCGAACGGGGTGCGGCCGCTCAGCGTGGCGCGCAGCACCTGCGTGTTGACGAAGAAGCCGATGAGGCCCGTGGTCTCGGGGCGATGGCGGTTGGCGACCGGCACGCCCACGCGCACGTCGGGCTGGCCGGTGTAGCGGTGCAGCAGCGCCTGGAAACCCGCGAGCAGCACCATGAACAGCGTGGCGCCATGCGCCTGCGCGGTGGCGTGCAGGCGCGCGACGAGGGCCGCGTCGAGCCCGAAGGCATGCGAGGCCGCGCGGTAGTTCGCGACCGCGTGGCGGGGGCGGTCGGTGGGCAGGGCCAGCACGGGGTGCGTGTCGCCGAGTTGGGTGCGCCAGTAGGTCAGTTGGCGTTCGGCTTCGCCCGCGGCGAGCCAGTCGCGTTGCCAGGCGGCGTAGTCGGCGTACTGGATCACCGGGGTGGCGAGCGACGGCGTTTCGCCTTTCGCGCGTGCGGCATAGGCGGCACCGAACTCGTCGAGCAGCAGCTGCAGCGAGGCGCCGTCGGAGACGATGTGGTGCGTGACGATCGCGAGAATGTGGCGCTCGTCGCCGAGCTGGATCCACGCGGCGCGCAGCACGGGGCCGGCCGCGAGGTCGAAAGGTTCGGCCTGCAGCCTGCGCGCGTGCGCAGCGGCCACGCCTTCGCGGTCGTCGGCCGGCAACGCGCGCAGATCGATGTGGGCGAGCGCCAGCGGTGCGGTCGGCAGCACCTGCTGGCCGACCGTGCCGTCGGCCGCCGTGCGGAACACGGTGCGCAGGCTCTCGTGACGTGCGAGCAGGCCTTCGAGGGCCGCCTTCAGTGCATCGGCATGCAACGTGCCCGACAGGCGCAGCGCCACGCCCACGTGGTACGCGCTGTTCGTCGGATCGAGCTGCCAGAGGAACCACTGGCGCGCCTGCGCATGCGACAGCGCGAGCAGCCCCGCGCGGCGGTCGGCCGGCAGGGCTGGAATCGGCTGGTGCATGCGGCGCTGGCCAAGCGCCCGCACGCGCCGCACTTCACGCGCGAGGTCGCCGAGACGCGGTTGCTCGAACAGCGCGCGCAGCGGAAAGTCGATGTCCCAGCGCTCGCCGATGCGCGCGGCCACCTGCGTGGCGGCGAGCGAGTTGCCGCCTTGGGTGAAGAAGTGCGCGTCGCGCGCCAACGGTCGTTCGGCAGGTCGACGCAGCACCTCGTGCCAGATCGTGGACAGGACCTGCTCGACATCGTCGAGTACGATTTCGGACGTATCGACTGCAACAGGTGCGCCGCCGCCCAGCACGAACACACCATGGGCGTGGATCGCATAGGCGTCGGCCGTGCGATCGATCCAGCCCTGGCGGCAGGCGCTGCGCTGCAGCTTGCCGCTCGTGGTTTTCGGCATGCCGCCCGGATTGAGCAGCATCACGACCGACAGCGGCTCGCCGCACTGTTCGCTCACGGCGGCGCTCAGCGCCTCGACCAGCACCTCGGGGCGCACCAGCTTCTGGATTCTGCGCGACACCTCGGCCGCGAGGCCGATGCCCTCGCCTTCGGGCCCGTCGACCGCGAAGGCCGCGACGCGGCCCTTGCGCACGGCTTCGACCTCGCGCTCCACTTCACGCTCGATGTCCTGCGGGTACAGGTTGTGGCCGCGCACGATGACCATGTCCTTGATGCGCCCGGCCACGTACAACTGGCCGCCGTGCACGAAGCCCAGGTCGCCGGTGCGCAGCCAGCGCATGCCGTCGTGCTCGACGAAAGTCTTCTGCGACACCTCGGGCTTGTTCCAGTAGCCGCTGCCCAGGCTCGGGCCCGAGGCCCAGATTTCACCGACGCCGCCCTCCGGGCGGACGGCCAGCGTGGCCGGATCGACGATGCGCACCGCGTGGTGCGCCACCGATCGACCGCAGCCGACGAGCACGGCGCCCTCGTGGTCGCGCACCGCGGCGCCTTGTGCCAGGCGGGCCTTGTCGAAGCCGTGCGCGACCATGCCGGTGCCGCGGTGTCCGCCCGTGACGAGCAGCGTCGACTCGGCGAGGCCGTAGCACGGGTAGGCCGCCTCGGCCGGAAAGCCCGCGGGCGCGAAGCGTTGCTGGAACGCGCGCAGCGTGTCGGCGCGCACCGGCTCGGCGCCCGAGAACGCGAGGCGCCAGCACGACAGGTCGAGCGTGGCCAGTTGCGCATCGGACACGCGGTCGAGGCACAGGCGGTAGGCGAAGTCGGGCCCGCCGCTGACGGTCGCGCGCAGCCGCGACACAGCTTCGAGCCAACGCACGGGCCGCTCGAGGAAGTAGCGCGGCGACATCAGCGCCACGACCACGCCGCGATGCATCGGCTGCAGCAGGCCGCCGATGAGGCCCATGTCATGGTTCAGCGGCAGCCAGGTGACGAAGGTGTCGCCAGGGCTGACCGAAAGGCCTTCCTCGATCGCGCGCATGTTGGCCATCAGGTTCGCATGCGTGACCATGACGCCCTTGGGCGCCGAGGTGGAACCGGAGGTGTATTGCAGGAACGCGATGTCGGTGGCGGCCGGCGTGTGCGGGCGCCATGCGTCGGCACCGGTGGTGTCGATTGCGTCGACGGCGATGAGCACGGCCTGCGCGAAGGCAGCGTCTGCGCCGGCCATCGCGTCGCGGATGGTGGCATGGGTCAGCACGCAGCAGGCGCCCGCGTCGGCGGCGATGCCTTCGAGCTTGCCGAGGTGGCGCTTGCGCGTGGACTCGGGCGGGAACACCGGCACGGCGACGAGGCCTGCGTAGAGGCAGGCGAAGAAGCTGACAACGTAGTCGTCGCTGTTGTCCAACATGATGAGCGCGCGGCCGCCGGATGCGAAGGTCTGCTGCAGGTGCGCCGCCAAGCCGCGCACGCGTGCATCGAGCGTGCGGTAGCTGATGGGCGTGTCGATCGCGCTACCAGCGCGATCGGTGATGGCGATCAATGCGATGTCGTCGGGTCGCTGCGCGGCGAGGCTGCGCAGATGGGTCACGAAGTCCACGGGATGCATCGGGTTCACAGGGGTTGTTCCTTGTTGTGCCAGGCCAGCGCGGCGGCGTAGCCCGGCGGCGCGGACAACGCCATCGCTTCAATGCCGGCCCATGCGGGCACTGCGCAGTCGACGGTGAGCGCGCCGTGGGCCTCGGGGTGGATGCCGATGCTTTGCAGGTGCTCGGCCATGCCGACGCCTGCCGCCTTGAGCACGGCCTCCTTGCCGACCCAGCGTCGGTAAAAGGCGCGCGGCAGGTCGACGTCGCTGCGGATTTCGCGTTGCTCGCGTGCAGTGAAGGCCATGGCGAGCAACGCATCGGCGTCGGCCATGAGGTCGCGCGCGCAGGCTTCGATGTCGACGCCGACGCAACGCACGTGTGCCGGATCGGCCAGTGCGATGAGCGCGTGATCGCCGGCGTGGGAGATGTTGAAGAGCGGTGCGGCGTTGTCGCCAGCGACTTCGACGAAGGGCTTGCCGTGCGCGCCGGCGCGCAGCGGCACGTCCGCCGGACGGCAGGCGAGGTGCTGCGCGATCAGGCGGCGCACGGCAGCGCGGGTGTGGGCGAAGCGCACGCGGTCGGCGCGGCGGGCGAAGCGATGGGCGCGTGCGCGCTCGTCGGGCGTGAGGTCGGCCCAGGCATCGCCGTCCTCCGCCGCAAGGTCCAGGTCCAGGCGGTGCAACGCGATGCCCCGCGGCAAGGGGTCATGCCAGGGCACGAGCCGCATTGACGCCTCCCGCCATCACCACCGGCGCGAGGTGCCGCGCCAACGTGGCCAGCACGGAGGTCTCCTGCTGGCGGATGAAGAAATGGCCGCCCTCGAACCAGTCGAGCGTGAAGCGCGCGTGCGCGCTCTCGGCGGCCCAGGCCTGCATGCGCCACGGGGCGATGTCGTCCTGGCGGCCGGCCAGCACATGCAGCGGCACGGACAGCGGCGTGGGATCGGTCTGCACGAAGCTGCGGCACAGGCGGTAGTCGGCGCCGAGGGTGTCGAGCGTCATGCGCAGCAGTTCGGGGCTGTCGAACAGCTCGTCGGGCGTGCCGCCCTGCTTGCGCAGGTCGGCGACGAGGGCCGCGTCGTCGGTGATGTCGAGGAAGCGCTCGGGGTCGCGCTGCGACGGTGCCGCACTGCCGGAGACGATCAGCGCGCACGGCAACGGCCGGTGCCGCTGCCGCTGGTGCTGCGCCATGCCCCAGGCGAGCAACGCGCCCATGCTGTGGCCGAAGAGCGCGTAGTGGCCGCGCAGCACGCCTTCATGTTCGGCGCACAGCAGCGCGACCGTGCGGTCGAAGTCGTCGACGAAGTTTTCACCCAGACGCCCGCCGCGGCCCGGCAGCTCGACCGGCACGACCTCGATCCAGCGCGGCAGCGCCCGCCGCCAGCGCAGGTACATGGTGGCGCTGGCGCCCGCGCAAGGCAGGCACAGCAGGGGCAGCGATGCCTGCATGCGCGTCAGGCGGAGGCGTTGTCGGGTTGCTGCTGCGACTGTTGCGCCGCCATCCAGTCGCGCAACGACTTGGGGCGCATGTCGGTCCACTGGGCTTCGACGTAGTCGAGCACGGTCTTCTTGTCGCCCTTGACGCCGTCGACAGCGCTCCAGCCGCCGGGCACGGCCTTCCAGTGCGGCCAGATGGAATACTGCGCTTCGTGGTTGACGAGCACGATGAAGGTCTCGTCCTCGCGGTCGAAACAGTTGGTAGACATGGGCGGTCCTCTTGGTAAGTGCAATGACGGGCAGGGTTTGCCCTTGCGATACAAGACGCGCCGCGAGGCCGGGTGTTTAGTCCCGATGCATGACAACCGCGCACGGCAGCGCCGCGGCGGGGCCGCTGGGGAGCTGCGAAAAAAAGAGGGAGCGAGCTAGCGGGCCGCGCCTTCGGCGTCCGGCGAAGGGACGTCGTGCGCGGGCGGCACCAGGCCGACGAACAGCCAGAGGCGGGCCGCCTCGGCGTAGGTCTGGCGATGGGCGGAATCGGCGGCGAGCCATTGCGCAAGCTCGGCGCTCGCGGCGGCATCCAGCGCGCCCCCAGCGGCGTGCTGGCGGCGGACCCACGCCCAGGCGGTTTGCCAAGTGGGGTCGCTTTGCGTGTCGTTGCTGCTGCTCATCGGCCGCCATCGTAGCGCCGATGAGGGGCGTCGGAAAACTCAGCCGGCCTGCACGAGGTAGCGGCAGCTTTCGAGTGCGGCGTCGGCGTCCTTGATCATGAAGTTCACGAGGGTGGCGGAGCAGCCCAGGCGCGTGGCGATTTCGCGCTGGGTCAGGCCGCCGAGGCGGTTGAGTTCGAACGCGAGGCGAGTGCGCGGCGCCAGCGCTTCGAGCACGCGGTCGATGGCCACCAAGGCCTGCCGGCCGCCGAGCACGCGGTCGGGCGCGTCGTTGCTGCTGGGCAGGCTCACGAGTTCCACGTCGTCGCAGTAGGTGCGGTAGCTGGCCTCGATGGAATGGTGACGGTGGTAGTCGACCGCCACGTTGCGCACCACCTGGCAGCAATAGCCGAGCGGCTTGCGGACATCGCGCACCGAAGCGCCGTCGGCGAGCTTCAGGTAGGCGTCCTGCAGGACTTCATCGGCCAGGTCGGCGGTCCGGACGATCTTTTGCGCGACGCGCTGGAGCTGGGCACGGTTCGCGATGAAGACTTCCCCCAGCGTGGGCGCGGACGGGGAAAGCGACAGATCCATGGGTACTCCTGACGTATTCAAGGGCGAAGATGTAAATAAGACTTATTACCATTTGATGACGGAAGAGAGCCCGGTTTTTTCCAGTGGCACCTTTCTGTCTCTCTCCCTGCCTAGACGTTCGAGCGGCCGAAACCGAGACACCTGTAAATTTCGCCCCCGGAGTGCATCTGGGAGGCCATTCGATACATGGCACGAAGTGCCCCATACTTGCACTACGACAGAATCTATAAGTTGTTGATTTACATGGATAAAATGGAACTTGCTGCGCACACACCCATGATGTCGCAGTACCTGCGCCTGAAAGCCGACCATCCGGACACCCTTCTGTTCTATCGGATGGGCGATTTCTACGAGCTGTTCTGGGCCGATGCCGAAAAGGCGGCGCGCCTGCTTGACATCACGCTGACGCAGCGCGGGCAGTCCGCGGGGCAGCCGGTCGTGATGTGCGGCGTGCCGTTCCACGCGGTCGATACCTACCTCGCCCGGCTCATCAAGCTCGGTGAGTCGGTGGCCATCTGCGAGCAGGTGGGCGAGGTCGGTGCCAGCAAGGGGCCGGTCGAACGCAAGGTGGTGCGGGTGGTCACGCCCGGCACGCTCACCGATGCCGAACTGCTCAACGACAAGAGCGAATCGCTGCTCCTGGCCGTGCATGCGGGCACGCGCAACTTCTGCGGGCTGGCCTGGCTCAGCGTCACCGGGGCCGAACTGCGGCTGGCCGAATGCCCGGCCGATGCGCTGGAGACCTGGATCGCACGCATTGCGCCGAGCGAGCTGCTCTACAGCGCCGAAGTCACGCCCGCTTTCGAGCAACGCCTGAAAGCCGCGCGCGCGGCAACGCCGTTCACGCTGTCGATCCGCCCGGCCTGGCAGTTCGATGGCGGCCTGGGCGAGCGCAAGCTCAGCGAGCAGATGGGCAGCCAGGGCTTGGCGGCCTGGAACGCCGAAGCCCTCGTCAATGCGCATGCCGCGGCGGCGGCGCTGCTGGGCTATGCCGAACACACGCAGGGGCGCGCGCTGTCGCACGTGCAGCGGCTCTCGGTGGAGCGCGACGGCGAGCTGATCGAACTGCCGCCGACCACGCGGCGCAACCTCGAACTGGTGCAGACGCTGCGCGGCGAAGACGCGCCCACGCTGTTCTCGCTGCTCGACACCTGCATGACCGGCATGGGCAGCCGCCTGCTGAAGCGCTGGCTGCTGTCGCCGCGGCGCGACCGCCGCGATGCCGAGGCGCGGCTCGAGGCCATCGGCGCCCTGCAGTCCACGGTGCTGGGCGGCACGGCCGCGCCCTGGCGCACGCTGCGCGAGCAGCTCAAGAACACGAGTGACGTGGAACGCATCGCGGCGCGCATCGCGCTGCGCCAGGTGCGCCCGCGCGAGCTGGTAGCGCTGCAACTCGCGCTGGCCAAGGCCGGGCAGCTCGCGCCGCTGCTGCCGCCAGCGGCCGCGCTGCTCGAGCGCATCGTCGAGCGGCTGGCACCGCCGCCGGGCTGCGCGGAGCTGCTCGCGAGCGCGGTCAAGCCCGATCCGTCGGCGCTGGTGCGCGACGGCGGCGTGATCGCCACCGGCCACGATGCCGAGCTCGACGAGCTGCGCGCCATCAGCGAGAACTGCGACGACTTCCTGCTGAAGCTGGAGGTGAGCGAGCGCGAGCGCACCGGCATTTCGAACCTGCGCGTGCAGTTCAACCGCGTGCACGGCTTCTACATCGAGGTGACGCAGAGCGCGCTTTCCAAGGTGCCCGACAACTACCGCCGCCGCCAGACGCTGAAGAACGCCGAGCGCTTCATCACGCCCGAGCTCAAGACCTTCGAGGACAAGGCGCTGAGCGCGCAAGACCGCGCGCTGGCGCGCGAGAAGTGGCTCTACGAACAGCTGCTCGATGCGCTGCAGCCCTCGGTGCCGGCGCTCACGCAGCTGGCGGGCGCGCTCGCCGCGCTCGATGCGCTCTGCGCGCTGGCCGAGCGCTCGCACACGCTGCATTGGCGCGCGCCGAGCTTCGTCTCACACCCGTGCATCGAGATCCAGCAGGGGCGCCATCCGGTGGTGGAGGCGCGGCTGGCCGAAAAATCCTCGGGTGGCTTCATCGCCAACGACACGCAGCTCGGGCCGCAGCAGCGCATGCAGGTGATTACCGGCCCGAACATGGGCGGCAAGTCGACCTACATGCGGCAGGTGGCGATCATCGTGCTGCTGGCCTCCATCGGCTCGCACGTGCCGGCGGCAGGCTGCCGGCTCGGGCCGATCGACGCGATCCACACGCGCATCGGCGCGGCCGACGACCTCGCCAACGCGCAGTCGACCTTCATGCTCGAGATGACCGAGGCGGCGCAGATCCTGCACAGCGCCACCGCGCAGTCGCTGGTGCTGATGGACGAGATCGGCCGCGGCACCAGCACCTTCGACGGCCTCGCGCTGGCCGCCGGCATCGCGGCGCAGCTGCACGACCGCAGCAAGGCCTTCACGCTGTTCGCGACCCACTACTTCGAGCTGACGGAGTTTCCGGCCACCCACCACTGCGCCGTCAACATGCATGTGAGCGCGACCGAGGCGGGCCGCGACATCGTGTTCCTGCACGAGATGCAGCCCGGCCCCGCCAGCAAGAGCTACGGCATCCAGGTGGCGCGGCTCGCGGGCATGCCGGCCGCGGTGGTCAACCATGCGCGGCAAGCGCTCGAAGCGCTCGAGTCGCAGCATGCGCAGACACGCGCCCAGGTCGACCTGTTCGCGCCGCCGCCGGCCGCCGAAACGCCGATGGCCAGCGCCGTAGAATCCGCGCTGGCCGCGCTCGACCCCGACGCCATGACGCCGCGGGAGGCGCTCGACGCGCTCTATGCACTGCAAAAACTGAACGCGCGCGAACGCGACGCCGCATGAGCGGCGCCGATCGGGCCAAGTGACTAAACAATGACTTATTGCGTAGGCATCAAACTCAACGCCGGGCTGGTGTTTCTTTCCGACTCCCGCACCAATGCGGGCGTGGACCACATCAGCACCTTCCGCAAGATGATCGTCTACGAGCAGCCAGGCGACCGCTTCATGGTGCTGCTGTCGTCGGGCAACCTGAGCATCTCGCAATCGGTGCGCGAGATCCTGCAGATCGAGGAGCTGCGCGAAACCCGCGAGGACGGCAGCCAGGGCGATCCGATCACCATCTGGAACGCCAGGAGCATGTTCGACGCGGCCCGCGTGCTCGGCTCGGCGGTGCGCCACGTCTACGACCGCGACGCCGAGGCGCTCAAGCATGCGGGCCTCGACTTCAACGTCTCGTTCATCTTCGGCGGCCAGGTCAAGGGCGAAGGCATGCGGCTGTTCCTGGTCTATGCGGCCGGCAACTTCATCGAGGCCACCACCGAGACCCCGTACTTCCAGGTCGGCGAATCGAAATACGGCAAGCCGGTGCTCGACCGCGTGCTCACGCCCGAAACGCCGCTCGACGAGGCCGCCAAGTGCGCGCTGGTGTCGATGGACTCGACCATGAAGTCGAACCTCTCGGTGGGCCTGCCGCTCGACCTCGTGGTGTACGAGGCCAACAAGCTCGAGACCGACCGCGTGATCTGCATCGACCACGACAATCCCTACTACCGCATGATGCACAACAGCTGGGGCCAGAAGCTGCGCGAGGTGTTCGACAGCATCGAGGACCCGGTCTGGGACGACGGCGCCACGGCGCATCCGCTGCGCATGCCGGTCACGCGGCACAGTCCGCTGCGCAAGATCTCGACGCCCGACGAGAAGCTCATCTGACAGCGGCGCTCCCCATGGCCCTGCCACCGGTCGTCTTCTCGCACGGCAACAGCTTTCCTGCGAGCACCTACCGCGTCGTACTCGACAGCCTGCGCAACCGCGGCTTCGAGGTCGATGCGATCGAAAAGTTCGGCCACGACCCGAAGTACCCCGTCACCGACAACTGGCCGCACCTGGTGCGGCAGCTGGCCGATTTCGCGCAGGCGCGCGCCGACCGCGCGGGCGGCCCGGTGTTCCTGGTCGGCCATTCGCTCGGCGGTTTCCTGAGCCTGATGTGCGCAGCCGAGCATCCGGCACTCGCCTGCGGCGTGGTGATGGTCGATTCGCCGATCCTCGGCGGCTGGCGCGCCAACACGCTCAACATGGTCAAGCGCACGCCGCTCATGAAGAGCATCTCGCCCGGCGCCATCAGCCGCAAGCGCAAGAACACCTGGGCCCACCGCGAGGCGGTGTTCGAGCACTTCCGCAGCAAGAAGGCTTTCGCCAAGTGGGACGAGCAGGTGCTGCACGACTACATCGACCACGGCACCTTCGACGGCGGCGAAGACAACCGCCAGCTGAGCTTCGACCGCGACGTCGAGACCGCGATCTACAACACCCTGCCCCACAACCTGGCCGCGCTGCTGCGCAGGCATCCGCTCAAGTGCAAGGCGGCCTTCATAGGCGGGCGGCAGTCGATCGAGATGAAGCAGGTCGGCATGGCGATGACCGAGCGGGTCACCAAGGGCCGCATCACGATGCTCGACGGCAGCCACCTGTTTCCGATGGAAAAGCCGCTCGCCACCGCGGCGGCGATCGAAGCCGCGCTACGCAACCTGCTCTGAAGCCGGTCGGCACCAGATGCCGTCGCCCACGCGCAGCAGGCCGCCGCGCAGCACCCGCGCCGTCACGCCGCCATGGCCGCGCATCGCGTTGTAGCCACCGGGCCCCAGCAGTTCCTCCATGCGTGAACAGGGCTCGCACGGGCCGCTGACCTCGAGCAGCACCTCGGCACCGATGGCCAGCACCAGCGGCTGATCGGCGAACAGCGAGCGCGCGGCCAGCAGGTTCAGGCCCGACACGACCAGGTTGCGCCGCAAGCCTTCGGCATCGACCTGGGACCGGCCCACGAGTCCGGCGATCACCGGCAGGTGCTCCTGCTGAATCAGCGTGACCTGCCGTTTGCCGCCCGCACGCGCGGCGGCGCTGCTGCGGTCGCCCGCGAGGCCCCGGCCGTCGAGCGCCCTGGCCTCCTGCACCGATTGCACCGCCACCCGGCGCGCCGGGCGCAGCAGGATCGCGTCGAGCCGGCCGGCGAGCGGAAATTGCCGCGTCAGTTCGTGGAGGTCTGGCATGCGCGGATTGTCGATGGCAGCCCTCTTTCCGGCCGGCGAACTTTCCCCTTATCGGCGCGGGGATTGCAGGAAACAAATGATGCCAATCTGTCAAAATCCAGCAAAAACCAACTAAAACGACCTACAAACCCGCGTCACATCGCAACGCTGCCGTCATGCCGGACCTGCTGCTGGAAGAAGTCGAAGCCGTGACCCTGAGCCCGCCGCTGGTGGTCCAGGACGATCCGGCCATGCGCGAGCGGTTGGCCTATGTGCTGTCGACGCTAGGCTGCGACGAGCCGGAGATCGCGTGGGCCGACAACGTTTCCGCGGCCCGGGAACTGCTGGATGCAAAGCACCGCCGCGGCGGTCGGGCCTACGGCGTGGTGCTGGTCGACGTGGGCCTGCCGGGCGGCGGCGCGGTCGACCTGATCGGCTGGATGCAGGCGCACCACCGGCAGGTGCCCGCCGTGGCCGTGGCGGACCGGCGCATGGAGCAGATCGTCTTCGCTGCACTGCGCGCGGGCGCCATCGGTTACCTGCTGAAGGAAAACGACGACCTCGAACTGAGCATTGCCCTGCGCAGCATCGAACAGGGGGGCGCACCGATCGACCTCACCATCGCACGCTGCATCCTGGCCTGGCTCGGGGCCAAGCCGTCGGCCTCGGCCTCCGCGGCGGACGACGCACCGGTGCCCGTTGCGCTCGCATCGCACGAACGCAAGATCCTCGAACTCGTCTCGCAGGGCCGGAGCCACCACGAGATGGCCGAGTCGCTGTCGCTCTCCCGGCTGACGGTGGCCTGCCTCACGAAGAACATCTACCGCAAGCTGGCGGCCACCGTGCACGCCGAGGCGATGGCGTAGCGCACGGGCGCCGCCTTCAGAGTTCGAGCACCAGCCGCCCGCCGCAGGCGCGCGAGCAGCAGGCCATCATCCGGGTGTGGGCGTCGCGCTCGGCGCGCGTCAGCACCACGTCGCGGTGGTCGACCTGGCCCGAGAGCACCCGCACCTCGCACGAGCCGCACAGACCCTCCTCGCAATCGCTCTGCACGTCGACATTGGCGGCGCGCAGCGTAGCGAGCAGGGTCTGGTCGGGCGGCACGGTGAGCACGAGGCCGGAGTCCTTGAGCTCCACCTCGAACGCCTGCTCCTTCGAGGGATCGAGCGTGGCCAGGGTCGATTCGAAATGCTCGACGCGCAGCGCCCCCTCGGGCCAAGCCGCGCAGCAATCGTCGAGCGCCTCGAGCATCCGCAGCGGTCCGCAGGCGTACACCTGCGCACCCGGCACCGGCTCGGCGAGCAGCGCACGCAGGTCGTTGCGACGGCCCTCGTCGCCTGCATGCACGTGCAGCCGCTCGCCATGCAGCGCCGCCAGTTCGTCGAGGAAGGCCATGCTGGTACGGCTGCGACCGCTGTAGTGCAGCTCGTAGTCCATGCCCAGCGCCTTCGCGCGGCGCGCCATGGCGCTCACGGGCGTGATGCCGATGCCGCCGGCGATGAAGATGGCCTTCCGAAGCGATTCGTCGAGCCGGAAGTGGTTGCGTGGGCCGCGGATGCGCAGCCGGTCACCGGCCTTCACGTTCGCATGCACCCAGGCCGAGCCGCCGCGGCCTTCGGGCTCGTGCAGCACCGCGATCTCGAACACGCCCGCCTCTTCCGGGTCACCGCACAGCGAGTACTGGCGCGACAGTTCGGGCGAGCCGCATTCCACGTCGATGTGCGAGCCCGGCGTCCAGCGCGGCAGCGGCTTGCCGTCGGGCGACACCAGCCGCAACTTGACGATGCCCTCGGCCGCGCGCGTGACGCGCTCCACCACCACAGGCCGCGTCACCGCATGCCGCGAGGGCTCGCCGATGCGCACCGGCACCTGCACCTCGCGCAACGCGGGGTTGCGGCGTTCAGGGTTGGCGGCCGGGTCCCATTCGACCCAGAGGTGCTCGGGGCCGCGGAACGAGGTGTTCGGCACGTAGGTGAAGCGTTGCTCCGCCAAGCGCATGTGCGGCAGCCGGCGGGTGAACTCCGACAGGAAGACCTGCATCTCCATGCGCGCGAGGTTCTTGCCCATGCACTGGTGCGAACCGTAGCCGAAGGTCAGGTGGTCGCTCGCGTTGTCGCGGCGGATGTCGAACAGGTCGGCATCGGCGAAGTGCCCTTCGTCGTGGTTGGCCGACGAGGTGACGATCAGCAGCTTCGAGCCGGCCGGCAGGTCCACGCCACCGACTTGGGTGTCGCGCGTGACGAGGCGGCGCCAGGCGGCGACCGATCCGTTGTGGCGCAGGCACTCTTCCACCGCGTTGGGGATCAGCCCCGGATCCTCGCAGAGCTCTTGCCACACGTGCGGATGCTGCAGCAGCAGCTTCATCGCATTGGCGGTCGCGTTGGCGGTGGTCTCGTGGGCGGCCACGATGCCGGCCATCATCATCGAGTGCAGGTACGAGTCGGTCACGATCTCGGGGTGCAGCTTTTGCTTGCGGATGCCGTACTGCATCCAGCCCGGCGCGTCCGGATCCTGGCGCATCTTCTCGAGCACCTTGCCCGCGTACTGCCAGAAGTTGCCGACCGCATGCGCCACGGCCACCTGCTCCTCGGGCCGGGGCCGGCCCCAGGTGTTGACCGTGTGCGCGATCGAGTACTTGCGCAGCGTGTCCATGTCCTCCTCGGGCACGCCGAGGAAATGCAGCGCGACCGTGAGCGGTATCTCCCAGAGCATCTGGTCGACCAGGTCGGCGCGGCCGTCGTCGATGAAGCGGTCGACGTAGCTGCGCGCCAGTTCGCGCACCATCGGCTCGTGGTGCTTGAGCGCCTCGGGCGTGAACGGGTCCATCAGCACGCGGCGGCGCGGCATGTGCGCGGGCTCATCCTCGTTGACCAGCGTGCGGTTCAGCGCAAAGCCGTAGGAGGCGAGCACCGCGTTGGCCTCGTCGCTTGTGGGCGTGATCTTCTCGAGCGCGTTCGAGGGGCTGAAGGTGATGTTGTCGCGGAACATCGCCTTGATGTCGTCGTAGCGCGTGACCACCCAGTGGCCGAGCTTCGGGCTGTAGAAGATCGGCTCCTTCTCGCGCGCCCAGCGCACGTACTCGGGCGGGTCCTGTTGGTAGCCGTCCTCGAAGGGGTCGAACCCGGCCGCGCGCGCGCTCACGGGGCAGCCCGTGGGCGTGCGCTCGGACGACAGCGGCCCGTGCGCGATGGGGCAGCCGGAGGTGCGCGGGCTCGTCATCAGTCCAGCGTGATCTTCAGATCACGGATCAGCTTGTGCCAGCGCGTGGTCTCGCTCTTGAGCAGCGCGGCGTACTGCTGGGGCGTGTTGGCCACCGGCTCCACGCCGAAATCGATCATGCGCTTGCGCACCGCGGGTTCGTTGATCGCCGCCACCAGCTGGCGGTTGAGCGTGTTCACCACCTCGGGTGGCGTGGCCGAGGGCACCACCACGCCGACCAGCGCGGCCGCCTCGACGTTCTTGTAGCCGAGCTCCGCGAAGGTGGGCACGTCGGGCAGCTGCGGCAGGCGCGTGGGGTTGGCCACCGCCAGCGCGCGCACCTTGCCGCCCTTGATGAAGCCGGCACCCGCGGCCAGGTCGACCATCATGGCCGGCAGCTGCCCGCCCGCCACGTCGGCCAGCGCGGGCGCGGCGCCACGGTACGGCACGTGCACCATGAACAGGCCCGCCTCGACCTTGAGCAGTTCCATCGCGAGATGGTGCGGGCTGCCCGCACCGGCCGAGGCGTAGTTGATGCCGCCGGGCTTGGCCTTTGCCTTGGCGATGAAGTCCTTGGCCGTGGCGAAGCCGGCGTCGTTGCCGACCACCAGGATCATCGGGAACTTGCCCATCAGCGTGACCGGCGCCAGGTCGTTCGTGGGGCTGTAGCTCAGCGACTTGTAGAGCGCCGGGTTGAACACCAGCGTGCCGTTGTCGGCCGAGAGCACCGTGTAGCCGTCGGCCGGCGAGCGCACGGTCTCGGCGGCAGCCAGCGCGGTGTTGCCGCCGGGCTTGTTGTCGACCAGCACCGGCTGCCCCACTTGCGTGGAGAAAGTCTGCGCGACTGTGCGCGCGAGAAAGTCGGAGCCGCCGCCCGCCGCGTAGGGAACGATCCAGCGGATCGGCTTGGAGGGGAAGGTGGCCGTCTGCGCGCCGGCGCTCGTGGCGGCCACGAGCGCCAGGGCCGCGATGCAGCGAAGGAAGTGCTTTGTCATGGGAATTGCCTCGGTGTTGTTCCGTATTGCGTAAGTATCATACGCATTGCGTAATCACGAACTCAGGTCTAACCCGAGGCGTCCGGCGCCCGGCGCCGAGCACGTAACATCCCCGCCCACATGACCCAAGCCCCGGAAGTCCCTCCCGTTCCCGCCGCCGGCCGCGAGCGGCGCCAGCGCGTGCAGTCGGCTGAAACCGGCATGGCGGTGCTCAAGGGGCTGGCCCATCTGGGTGGCCGCAGCAGCCTCACCGCGCTGGCCGCCCACGTGGCCGAAAGCCCGGCCAAGGTGCACCGCTACCTCGCGAGCCTGATGGAAGAAGGGCTGGTGCTGCAGGACGCGGCCTCGCAGCACTACTACCTGGGCACGGCGGCAATCCAGATCGGGCTGGCCGCGATGCGCCAGGCCGACCCGATCCGCGCGGCCGAGCCCGGCCTGCTGCGCCTGCGCGAATCGCTCGAGGTGACCTGCTTCGTCGCGGTGATGGGCAACAAGGGGCCGACCATCGTGCGTTTCGAGGAGCCGGGCCTGCCGGTCACGGTGAACGTGCGCGCCGGCTCGGTGATGTCGATGCTCTGGTCGGCCACGGGCCGCGCCTTCCTCGGCCTGCTCGACGAATCGCGCGTGCGCGCCCTGGCCGAGCAGGAACTCGCCGAGGCACCGCCCGACATGCGCGCCACGCTCGACGCGGCCGACCCGATCGGCCAACTGCGGCGCGAGGTGCAGCAGGCACGCTGCGCGATCGTGCGCGACACCTACCTGCGCGGCATCAGCGCGGTGGCCGCGCCGGTGGTTGACTATGCGGGGCGCGTGTGCGCGGTGCTGACGGCGCTGGGTGCCACGGGCGGCTTCGACCCGGCGATCGACGGCCCGATCGCGGGCGCGGTGCGGCGCGAGGCCGATGCCGCGAGCGCCCTGCTCGGCCACGGCGGCACGGCCTGACGGCCGCGCGCCTGCCGTTCTTCCGCTCGCTTATTCGGCCCAGACCACCGCGCCGGTCCACGCGGTGACCAGCACCACGATGCCGAAGGCGATGCGATACCACGCGAACGGGATGAAGTCGTGCGTGCTGATGTACTTCAGCAGCCAGCGCACGCACAGCCATGCGCTCGCGAACGAGAACACCAGGCCCACGGCAAACATCGGGATGTCGGCCATCGTCAGCAGCCCGCGCTCCTTGTAGAGGCTGTAGGCGCCGGCACCGATCAGCGTGGGGATTGCCAGGAAGAACGAGAAATCGGTGGCCGCCTTGCGCGACAGGCCCAGCAGCATGCCGCCGATGATGGTCGAGCCGCTGCGGCTGGTGCCCGGGATCATCGCGAAGCACTGCACCAGGCCGACCTTGAGCGCGTCCCACATCGTCATGTCGTCCACGTGCTCGACGCGCACCGAGCCGGGCGGGCGCTTCTCGGCCCACAGGATGATGAAGCCGCCGATGATGAAGGTGCTCGCCACCACCACGGGCGTGAAGAGATGTTCCTTGATCATCTTGCCGAACACCAGGCCCAGCACCACCGCCGGCAGGAAGCCCAGCACCACGTTGATGGCCAGGCGCCGCGCCTTGGGCTGGCGCGGCAGCGCCACGATGGTCGAATGGATCTTCTGCCAGTACACCAGGATCACCGCGAAGATCGCGCCGGTCTGGATGGCGATGTCGAAGACCTTGGCCTTCGCGTCGTCGAAGCCGAGCAGCGCGCCCGCAAGAATCAGATGCCCGGTCGACGAGATCGGCAGAAACTCGGTCAGTCCCTCGACGATGCCCATGATGGCGGCCTTCACCAGCAAAACGATGTCCACGCTTACTCCTTTAAAGAGCCGCAATTATGGCGAGGCATCGCGACAGGCCCTTCGGCTGGCCCCGGGGAGCCGCAGGGTTTAGGGCCTGTTAACACTACGCAAGGGGATCGCGTTGCTTCGCCAAGGGGCTGGCTGCAAGGCGCCCGCGCGCAGCAAGGCTGGCGCCTTGCAAGCGCGGGCAACGCCGCAGACGGCCCCTTGGCGGAGCAACCCGGAGGGAAGCTCGCCACAGCCCGCCCCTCGGCGTTGCGCTCCTTGTGCGTGCGGACGCACGCACGGCGTCACGCGCCTTGATGGGCGGGCTGTGGCGAGCTTCGCGACCCCTTGCGTAGTGTTAACAGGCCCTAGCCGGCGGCTTGACGCGTGCGCTGCCGCAGGGCCCGCACCGCGCTGTCGACCGTGGTGAGCACGGGCAGTCCGCTGGCCGCTTCGCAGGCGCTGCGCGCGCGGGGCATGCTGAACTGCGCGAGCGCGATGCGCGTGCAGCCGCGCACGCGCAGCGCGGCGGCCTGGGCCGCGACCAGCGCATCGTGGCGCGCGGTGTCGCCGGCGTCGAGCGCCTCGAGCGCGCCTTCGGCCAGCGCCGGCTCGAGCGCGGTCCCGGGCGGAAACTCGGACGGCATCGAGGCCAGCGTCGGCGCGAAGGTCGCGATGAGCCCGAGCCGGCCCGACGCGCCCTGCACCGCCTCGGCCACCATGGCTTCGTTGGGCTTGAGCACCGCAATGCCCGCATGCCTCCGGGCCACCGCTTCAATGCACGGGCCGAAGGCCGAGCAGGTGAAGAGGATGCCCTCGGCGCCCGCATCGACCGCGTACTGCGCGAGTCGCTGGAAGCGCTCGTGCATCGCGGCATCGAGCCCCTGCCCGCTGCGCGCCAGGTCGGCCGAAAGACTGTCGTCGAGCAGGTTCATGCGCCGGGCCTCGGGCCAGTCGCGTTCGAAGGCGGCGTTGACGGGTGCCACGGAATGCGCGAGCGCGTGGATCAGGGCGATGCGTGTCATGCGGCCGAATTATCATTGGAATATATGTTTCATCCAACCGCGAATGTGCTTGCACTCCGGTACATTTGTTCCAATGACGATTGCCAGAGACCAGATCCGCCAGCGCTTCAACGAACTGAGCCCCGCGCTGCAGCAGGTGGCGCGCTATGTGCTCGACCATCCGAACGAGGTGGTCACGGCCTCGATGCGCAGCGTGGGTGCGCGTGCGCAGAGCACGCCCGCCACGCTGGTGCGCTTTGCGCAGCAGCTGGGCTATGCGGGCTGGCCCCAGCTGAAGGAGGCCTTCGCGGGCGACATGGGGCTCAGCTCCGACACCTATGGCCCACGCGCGAAGCAGCTCGTCGGCCGCGTGCAGGACCAGGGCCTCGCGGGCGAGATCTTTGAGGTGCAGCGCCGCAATCTCGAAGCGACGCACCGGCAGTGCGCCGACGCGCTGCGCAAGGCCTGCGTGCTGCTCGAGAAGGCGGGCGCAGTGCATGCCGCGGGCTTCCGGGCCTGCTTTCCGATCGCGTTCTCGTTCGTCTATGCGTATCGGCTGTTCCGCACCGGCGTGCACCTGGTCGACGGCCAGGGCGGCTCGCTCGAGATGCAGCAGCGCGCCTTCGCCAAAGGCGATGCGCTGGTGGTCGCGAGCTTTGCGCCCTACTCGCGCGAGGCGCTGCAGGTGGCCCAGGCCGCCAAGGCCGCGGGCCTGCGCATCGTCGCGCTGACCGACAGCACCGCCTCCCCGCTGTCATTGCTCGCCGACGAGACGCTGCTGTTCACGATCCAGAGCCCGTCGTTCTTTCCCTCGGTCGCTGCGGGCGTGGCACTGACCGAGGCGCTGGTCGAGCTGCTCGCGAGCCGCGCCGGCAAACCGGGCATGCGGCGCATCGACGAGGCCGAGGCGCAGCTGTTCGAGTCGGGCGCCTGCCTGCGCCCACGGAGCCCGCGCGCCTAGGGCGCCGCGGCGCCGGCCCAGCCAGCCTGCCATCCGCCGCCCAGCGCCTGAATGAGGGCGACGGCGGCAGTCTGCCGATCGACCTGCACCTGCACCAGCGCGCGGCGCGCATTGAGCGCGGCCGCCTGTGCGGTCACCACTTCGGTGTAGCCGGCCTGGCCCGCGCGATAGCGGTTGAGAAACTGCTGTTCGGTCCTGTCGGCGGCGGCCGACGCCTCACGCCGCAGGCCTTCCTGCTGCGCGAGCGCGGCGCCGGCCGTGAGCTGGTCTTCGACCGCCTGGAACGCGCCCAGCACCGTCTGGCGGTAGCGCGCCACGCTCGCTTCATGGGCCGCCCTGGCCGAATCGACCGACGCGCCGATCGCACCGGCGTCGAACACCACCTGCGCCACCGACAGCCCGAGCGCCCAGAGCATGTTGGACGCGTCGAACAGGTCCTTCACGCGGCTCGCGTTGCCGCCGACCGAGGCGCTGAGGCTGAAGCTCGGAAAGTAGGCCGAGCGCGCGATGCCGATCTGCGCATTGGCCGCGGCCACCGCGCGCTCGGCCGCGGCGATGTCGGGCCGGCGCTGCAGCAGCGTCGACGGCACGCCGGTCGGGACGCCGGGCACGGTGGGCGTCCAGCGCGCGGCCGGCAGGCTGAAGTCGGTCGGGGCCAGGCCGACGAGCATGGCAATGGCGTGCTCGAACGTGGCGCGCGTGCGCTGCAGGCCCACGCGCTCGGCCTGCGCATTGACAAGCTGCGTCTGGGCCTGCAGCACGTCGGTCTGCGCTGCAATGCCGGCCGCATAGCGGTTGCTCGTGATCTCGAAGGCGCGCTGGTAGCCTTCGATGGTCTGGTCGAGCAGCACGATCTCTGCGTCGGTCTCGCGCAGCGAGAAATAGTTGGTTGCCAGATCGCCGACGGCCGAAAGCCGCGCCGAGGCCAGGTCGGCCTCGCTGGCCTGCGCGTTGGCCTGGGCGCTGCCCACGGCCTGCCGCAGCCGGCCCCAGACGTCGAGCGCCCAGTCGACCCCCACGTTGGCTGAGAAGGCGCTCGACGCATTGCTGCTGCCACCGAGGTTGCCGCTGCGCCGGCCGCTGCCGTCGATCGCGACCGAAGGGAACAGCGCCGCGCGCTCGCCGCGCACCAGCGCGCGGGCCTGGGCAAAGTTGGCCACGGCCGCGGCGATGTTCTGGTTCGACACGTTCACGCGTGCGGCAAGTTCGTCGAGCGTGGGGTCGGCAAAGAGCTTCCACCATTCGCCGCGGTCGAGCGCGTCGGCTGGCGCGGCAGGCAGCCAGCCGTCGGCGGCCGGCTGCTCTTTCCAGCCCGCGGGCATGGCCGCGGCGGGCACCTCGTAGGCCGGGCCCACGGCGCAGCCGGCCAGCACCGCCGCCAGGGCGAGCGCGGACAGCGAGAGGATGCGGGGGCGGCGATGTGTCATGGCAGGGTCTCGTTCATTCTCTTCAGGTCTGCGCGCCGGCCGCGCGGCTCAGGTGCCGCTCGTTGCCCGAACGCCGCCGCAGCTTGTCGAGCAGCACGTAGACCACCGGCGTGGTGAGCAGCGTGAGCAGTTGGCTCGCGACGAGGCCGCCGATGATCGCCACGCCGAGCGGCTGGCGCAGTTCGGCGCCCTGGCCGAAGCCGACGGCGAGCGGCAGCGCACCCAGGGCGGCGGCCAGCGTGGTCATGAGGATCGGGCGGAAGCGCAGCAGGCAGGCTTCGCGCACCGCCTCCACGGCCGAGATGCCGCGCGCGCGCTCGGCCTCGAGCGCGAAGTCGATGATCAGGATCGCGTTCTTCTTCACGATGCCGATCAAAAGGAACAGCCCGATCAACGCAATGATCGAGAACTCCATGCGGAACAGCAGCAGCGCGAGCACGGCGCCCACGCCGGCCGAGGGCAGCGTGGTCAGCACCGTGACCGGATGCACCAGGCTCTCGTAGAGCACGCCCAGCACGATGTAGATGACCACGATGGCCGCCAGGATCAGCGCGAGCTGCTGCCCCTGCGACTGCTGCGCCGCGAGCGCCGTGCCCTGGAAGCTGCCGCGCACGTTGGTGGGCATGGCGATGTCGGCCTCGGCCTGCGCCACGATGCGGCGCGCATCGTCGAGCGTGGCGCCCTCGCCCAGGTTGAACGAGACGGTGCTCGCCAGCTCGGTGTCCTGGTGGTCGATGGAACTCGGCACCGCGCGCTCGCTGACCTTGGCGATGGCCGAGAGCGGCACCATCTGTGTGGTGTTGGCCGCCAGCGCCTGGCCCGTGGACGCGGTGCGCAGGCCCGGGTTGGCCGAGGTGGTGGTCGAGGTGCCGGTGCTCGCGTCGGTGTTGCTCGCGAGCGAGCTCACCGTGGTGGCGCCGCTCGCGCTGGTGGCGGTGCTGAGCGTCGAGGGCACGTACAGGTCCTTCAGCACCACGGGCGCGCGCTGGTAGCGCGGCGCCCATTCCATGATGACCGAGTACTGGTTGAGCTCGTCGTAGATGGTGGCGACCGAGCGCTGGCCGAAGGCGTTGTAGAGCGCGGCATCGACCGCGCTGGCGGTCACGCCGAGCCGCGCCGCGCTGTCGCGGTCGATCTCGACGAAGGTCTCCACGCCGTTGTCCGACTGGTCGCTGTCGACGTCGGTCAGCGCGGTCTCCTGGCGCAGCCGATCGGCGAGCTTTGCGGTCCAGGTGCGCAGGTCGCCCAGGTTGTCGCCCTTGAGCGTGTACTGGTAGGCGGAGTTGCTCGAGCGCCCGCCCATGCGCAGGTCCTGCACCGGGCTCAGGAACACGCGCAGGCCGGTGAGCTGGCCCAGTTGCGGCCGCAGCCGGGCAATGACCGCGGCGGTCTTTTCCTTGCGCTCGGAGGCCGGCTTGAGGTTGACGAACATGAAGCCGCCACCCGAGCGGCTGCCGCCCGAGAAGCCCACCACGGTGTCGACCGCCGGGTCCTTGTGGATGATGTCGACCGCCTGGCGCAGCTTCTCCGCCAGCGCCACCGACGAGATGCTCTGGTCGGCACGCAGGCCCGCATTGAGCTGGCCGTTGTCCTGCTCGGGAAAGTAGCCCTTCGGAATGGCGGTGAACAGGTAGACGTTGAGCCCGACCACCGCGAGCAACAGCGCCATGACCACGGCCTTGCTCGCCAGCGCCCAGTCGAGGCTGTGCGCATAGGTGCGCAGGCTCCATTGGTAGCCGCGCTCGGCCATGCGCGCGAACCGGCCGGGCGGCTTGCCGCCGGGCGCCTCGGGCCGCAGCAGCATGGCGCACATCATCGGCGTGGTGGTGAGCGAGATCACCAGCGAGATCAGCACCGCGACCGACAGCGTGACCGCGAACTCGCGGAACAGCCTTCCGATCTGCCCGTCCATGAACAGCAACGGAATGAACACCGCCACCAGCGACAGGCTGATCGACAGCACGGTGAAGCCCACTTCGCGCGCACCGCGCAGCGCGGCCTCCATGCGGCCCACGCCGGCCTCGATGTGGCGGCTGGTGTTCTCGAGCACCACGATGGCGTCGTCCACCACGAAGCCGGTGGCCACCGTGAGCGCCATCAGGCTCAGGTTGTTGAGGCTGTAGCCCAGCAGGTGCATCACGCCGAAGGTGCCGAGCAGCGACACCACGGTGGCCACCGCCGGAATGATCGTGGCGCGCGCGCGGCGCAGGAAGAGGCCGACCACGAGCACCACCAGCACGATCGAGATCATCAGCGTGGCCTCGATCTCGCGCAGCGACGCGCGGATGGAGTTGGTGCGGTCCGAGGCCACCTGCACCTCGATGTCCTGCGGTAGCTGCGCACGCAGCTCGGGCAGCAGCTCGCGCACGCCGTCGACCGTCTCGATGATGTTCGCGCCGGGCTCCTGCGTGACCAGCACGATCACCGCCGGCTGGCCGTTGAACAGGCCCAGCGTGCGCGTGTTCTCGACGCTGTCGATCACGCGCGCCACGTCGCCGAGGCGCACGGCCGCGCCGTTGCGCCAGGCAATCACCATGTTGCGGTATTCCACCGCATGGCGCCCCGGCGCGGGCGTGTAGATCTGGAGCCGGCGCTCGTCGCTCTCGATTGCGCCCTTGGGCCGGTTGGCGTTGTTCGACTGGATCGCGGCGCGCACGTCCTCGGAGCTGATGCCGTAGCGGTTGAGCGAGAACGGCTCGAGCTCGACGCGCACCGCGGGCAGCGATCCGCCGCCGATCTCGACCTCGCCCACGCCCTCGACCTGCGAGAGCTTCTGGCTCACGATGTTCGACACGGCCTCGTAGATCTGGCCCGGCGTGCGCGTCTTCGACGTCAGCGCCAGGATCGCGATCGGCGCCGCGGTCGGATTGCGTTTGCGGTAGGTCGGGTTGCTGCGCAACGTGGCGGGCAGATCGGCGCGCGCCGCGTTGATGGCGGCCTGCACCTCGCGCGCGGCGCTGTCGATGTTGCGCGACAGATCGAACTGCAGGCTGATGCGGGTCGAGCCATTCGAACTGGTCGAGGTGAGTTCGTTCACGCCCGCGATCACGCCGAGCCGGCGCTCGAGCGGTGTCGCGACGCTCGAGGCCATGGTGCTTGGGCTCGCCCCCGGCAGGCTGGCCGTGACCGAGATGGCCGGGTAGTCGACCTGCGGAAGCGGCGACACCGGCAGCACGAAGAAGGCCGCAATGCCGGCCAATGCGATGCCGATGGTCAGCAGCACCGTGGCGATCGGACGCTCGACGAAAAGCCGCGACAGGTTCATTCGGCCACGGCCTCCCGCTGGCGCCCGAAGCGGCGGCCCAGCCGGTCGAAGGCCAGGTAGACCACCGGCGTGGTGAACAGCGTGAGCACCTGGCTCACCACCAGCCCGCCGAAGATCGCCAGGCCGAGCGGCCGGCGCAGCTCGGCGCCCTCACCCCAGCCGAACATCAGCGGCAGCGCCGCGAACAGCGCCGCCAGCGTCGTCATCAGGATGGGCCGGAAGCGCAGCAAGGCCGCCTGGTGGATGGCCTCCTGCGGCGACTTGCCCTCGCGCCGTTCGGCGTCGATCGCGAAGTCGATCATCATGATCGCGTTCTTCTTGACGATGCCGATCAGCAGGATGATGCCGATGATGCCGATCACGCCCAGGTCGTTGCCCGTGAGCATGAGCGCGAGCAGCGCGCCCACGCCGGCAGAGGGCAGTGTCGAGAGGATGGTCAGCGGATGGATGTAGCTCTCGTAGAGCACGCCGAGCACGATGTACACGCACACCACGGCCGCAAGGATGAGCCACAGCTGGTTGGTGAGCGACTTCTCGTACGCACCCGCGGCGCCGAGGAAGGTCATGGTCATGCTCGCGGGCATGCCGATCTCCTTGGCGGCCGCGCGGATCGCCGAAACCGACTTGCCGAGCGCCACGCCCGCGGCGGTGTCGAAGCCCACCGTGGCCGACGGGTACTGCGCCACGTGGGTCACCGCCAGCGGCGCGGGCTGCTCGCGCACGGTGGCGATCGACGACAGCGTGGTGGCCGCGCCGCTGCCTGTGCGCAGCTGCAGGTTGCCGAGCAGCTGCGGCGACGACAGCGCCTCGCGCTGCGCCTCGAGGATCACGCGGTACTGGTTGGTCTCGGTGAAGATGGTCGAGACGATGCGCTGGCCGAAGGCGCTGTAGAGCGTGTCGTCCACCGAACTGGCCGTGATCGACAGGCGCGAGGCGGTATTGCGGTCGATGTCCACGTAAGCCGCGAGCCCCGTCGCGCCGGCCGTGGTGGTGGCATTGCGCACCAGCGGCTCGGCGCGCAGCCGCTCTGCCAGCTTCTTTGCCCAGGTGTCCACCGTGGTGGTGTCCACGCCCTCGAGCGAGACGCGGAATTCGGTCGGCCCGGTCTCGGCATCGATGGTCAGGTCCTGCGTGGGCTGCAGGTAGAGCGTGACGCCCGCGACGGCGCGCACGCGCTCGCGAAGGCGCTGCATCGTGGCTTCCTGGTCGCCGCGGTCGGGCCGCATGTTGATGAGCATGCTGCCGGTGTTGAGCGCGGTGTTGTTGGCCGCGTCCACGCCGACCACCGAGCTCACGCTCGCCACCTCGGGATCGGCCAGGATCGCGTCGGCGGCCTGCAGCTGCAGCGCGGCCATGCGCGTGTACGAGACATCCTGCGCGGCCTCGATGCGCGCCTTCAGCTGGCCCGTGTCCTGGGTCGGAAAGAGTCCCTTCGGAATCACCGCGTAGAGCAGCACGGTGAGCGCCAGCGTGGCGACGGCCACCACGAGCGTGAGCGGCTGGTGCCGCAGCACCCAGATCAACCACACGTTGTAGCGCGCGATCACGCGGTCGAAGAAGCGCTGCACGCTCGCGCCGAAGCGCCCGCCCTCCTCGGCCTGCGGCCGGAGCCAGCGCGCCGACATCATCGGCACCAGCGTGAGCGAGACCACCGCCGAGATCAGGATGGTGATCGCCAGCGTGACCGCGAACTCGCGGAACAGCCGGCCGACCACGTCGCCCATGAACAGGAGCGGGATCAGCACCGCGATCAGCGACACCGTGAGCGAGATGATGGTGAAGCCGATCTGCGTGGCGCCCTTGATCGCAGCCTTGAACGGCGGGTCGCCCTCTTCGAGGTAGCGCGCGATGTTCTCGATCATCACGATCGCGTCGTCCACCACGAAGCCGGTGGCGATCGTCAGCGCCATCAGGCTCAGGTTGTTGAGGCTGTAGCCCAGCAGGTACATCAGCCCGCAGGTGCCGATCAGCGAGATCGGCACCGCCAGGCTCGCGATGACCGTCGCGCGCACGCTGTGCAGGAAGAAGAAGATCACCAGCACCACCATCACCACGGCCAGCGCCAGCTCGAGCTGCACGTGCGAGACCGAGGCGCGGATGCCGGTGGTGCGGTCGCTCAGCACCTCAACCTTGAGCGAGCCCGGCAGCGAGGCCTGCAGTTCGGGCAGCTGCTGCTTGATGGCATCGACGGTGCCGATCACGTTCGCGCCCGGCTGGCGTTGCACGTTCAGGATGATCGCCGGGTACATGCCAGCGGCCGGTGCCGACGCGTCTTCGCCGCGCAAGCCTGCCCAGGCCCCGAGCTGCGTGTTCTCGGCCCCGTCGACCACGCGCGCCACGTCGGTCATGCGGATGGGCGCGCCGTTCTTCCAGGCGACGATCAGGTTCTTGTAGTCGTTCGCCGCGAGCAGCTGGTCGTTCGCGTTGATCGTGTAGGAACGCTGCGGCCCGTCGAAGCTGCCCTTGGCGCTGTTGGCATTGGCCGCGCTGATGGCGCTGCGCAGCGTGTCGAGGCCGATGCCCACCGACGCGAGCGCATTGGTGTCGGCCTGGATGCGCACCGCCGGGCGCTGCCCGCCCGAGAGCGACACCAGCCCGACGCCGCCGACCTGGCTGATCTTCTGCGCGAGCCGCGTGTTCACCAGGTTCTGCACCTCGGTCAGCGGCATCGTCTCGGAACTGACGGCCAGCGAGAGGATCGGTGCGTCGGCCGGATTGACCTTGGCATACACCGGTGGCGCCGGCAGGTCGGCCGGCAGCAGCGAGCCGCCGGCATTGATGGCGGCCTGCACCTGCTGCTCGGCCACGTCGAGCGTCTCGTCGAGCGCGAACTGCAGCGTGACGATCGACACGCCCGCCGAGCTCACCGAACTCATGCGGTTGAGCCCCGCCATCTGGCCGAACTGGCGCTCGAGCGGTGCCGTGACGGTGCGGCTCATGACCTCGGGGCTCGCGCCCGGGTAGAGCGTCTGCACCTGGATGGTCGGGTAGTCGACCTGCGGCAACGCGGCCAGCGGCAGCAGCCGCAGGCCCACGAAGCCGGCCAGCACGATGGCCAGCATCAGCAGCGCCGTGGCCACCGGCCGTTCGATGAAGGGACGGGACGGGCTCATCGCGCGCTCACTTCACTCACTGCGGCGGGCGCTGACGGCGGCGCTCTCCAGCGCCTTCGGCGCGCGGGCCCGATGCGGCGCCGCGCGGGCCGGACGCACCGCCGCGCGGGCCGGCACCAGGCCGGTCGCCCTGCAGCTGCACCACCGCGCCGTCCTTGATGCGGTCGCCCCCTTCGGTCACGACGTTCTCGCCCGCACGCAGGCCCGAGGTGATCGCCACCACCTCGGCATTGGCCTCGCCGCGCTTCACCGTGCGCATCGCGACCGTGCGGTCCTCGTTGATCACGTACACGTAGTCGCCGTTCGGGCCCGTGCGCACCGCCGTCACCGGCACCACCACCGCGCGCAGCTTGCGCAGCAGCAGCTGCACGTTGACGAACTGGCTCGGGAACAGCGTGGTCTGTGCATTGGCGAAGCGGGCCTTGGCCTTCACGGTGCCGGTCGTGGTGTCGACCACGTTGTCGAGCGTCGAGAAGGTGCCGGTGTCGAGCGTCGCCGCGCGGGTGCGGTCGAACGCGGTCACGGGCAGCGGTTCGCCGCGGGCGAGCTGGGCCTGGATGTCGGGCACGCGGTCTTGCGGCACCGAGAACTGGACGTCGATCGGGTTCATCTGCGTGATGACCGCGATGCCGGTGGTCGCGTTGGCGGTGATGGTGTTGCCGGGGTCGACCGCACGCAGCCCGATGCGGCCCGCGACCGGGGCGGTGATGCGGGTCCAGTCGAGGTTCAGCCTGGCCGAGGCCTCGGCGGCCCGGTCGGTGGTGACCGTGCCTTCGAGCTGCCGCACCAGCGCGGCCTGGGTGTCGACCTCCTGCCGCGCGATCGAGTCCTGCCCGAGCAGCGTGCGGTAGCGCGCCAGCGTGACGCGCGCGGCCGCGAGCTGCGCCTCGTCGCGCTCCCGGGTGCCACGGGCCTGCATCAGCGCCTGCTCGTAGGGCCGCGGGTCGATGCGCGCGAGCAGCTGGTTCTTGGCAACCGTCTGGCCTTCGGTGAACAGCACCTCGGTCAGCACGCCGCCGACCTGGGCCCGGAGCGTGACCGTGGCGAGCGGGGTGACGGTGCCGAGCGCATCGATGGTGACCGGGAGTTCGGTCTCGCGCGCCGCGGCATGGCCGACCGTGACGGTCGCACCACCGAAGCGCGACGCGCCTGCAGCGCTGTCTTTGCGGTTGATGAGGTACCAGGCCCCCGCACCGACCGCCAGCAGCAACAGCAGCGCGAGCAGGCTGCCGAGCCAGCGCCGGCGGCGCGAAGGCGGACGCGGAGAGGGAGAGGGGACGGGGTGTGCCGGTGGGGCAGCAGGCGAATCGCCGGAAGAAGGCTCGGAGGTCGGTGATTCCATGGGGTGGGGCAGTGCGCAGTACAGCCGCTAGTGGACCGCTGGATCGTAGCGCGCCTGTCTGTCGGACCGTAAAGCGACGGTAAAGCTGCGAAAAATGCCCGCATTTCGCGCCCTGCCGCCGCGCCTCGCGCCGCCGTGGCGCAATTCGTCGCACGCCGATGGCATCGCCGCCGACCGATCGGCACAGTCCGCGCCATCGAAGCTTTTTCCTGGAGTCGCCATGTTGCTTGAAATCGTTTTTCACACGCCGAAGTGGGTCTTCGCCGTCTTCGTGCTCCTGCTGTGGCTGGGCGCAAGGCAGCTGCTGCCAGGCCGCAGCGGACTCGGCCGGCTCACGGCGGTGTCGGTCGGCATGACCGGCCTGTCGCTGGCGGGCGTGCTCACGGCCTTCGGCCCTTCGCCCGGTGCCCTGCTCGGCTGGAGCCTCGCGGCGGCCGCCACGGGCTTGGCAGTGCTGCGGGCTCCGTTGCACGCCGGCGTGCGCTACGACCCCGCCGCGCGCAGCTTCCACCTGCCCGGCAGCGCCGTGCCGCTCGTGCTGATGATGGGCATTTTCTTCACGAAGTACGCGGTCGGCGTGGCACTGGCCTTGCACCCCGCGCTGCACCGGCAGGCCGCTTTCGCGGTCGGTATTCCGGTGTTGTACGGCGCCTTCAGCGGCATCTTTGCCGCGCGGGCCCTGCGCCTGTGGAAGCTGGCGCTGCGCACCGCCGCCATGGCCCCCGAAGTGCGCCCGGCCTAAGATCGCCAGCCGCTTCATCGACATTTTTCTTCAACCCCGTCACGGAGAACCGTCATGAACCCTGCACAACCCCACACCCACGCTTCTGCCTCCGAACTCGAACGGCTCGCTCGGCGCCGCGCCGGCGCCAAGCTGGGCTGGTTCATCCATGCCTTCGTCTATGTGTTGGTGAACCTCGGTCTGGTCGCCCTTTCGGCCTCGCGCGGCCACAGCTGGGCGGTGTACCCGCTGCTGGGCTGGGGGCTCGGGCTGCTGATCCACGGCGCAGTGGTCTGGTTCGTCGTCAGCGGCGGCGGCGTGTACGACCGGCTCGTGGCGCGCGAACGCCGCGCACTGCAGGGAGGCGATCCTTGGTAGCAGGCGGGGCGCCCGCGCCGGCCCCGCTGTTCGGTGCCGACACGTTGCGCAGCATGCTGCGACACGGCCTGATCACGGCGGCCTGCTGCTGCGTCATCGCCGCCGTCATGGCCGCCACGATGCACGGGCCGGACGGCGCCTGGGACAAGCAGCTCGTCTACTCGCTCTCGATCGGGCTCGTCAGCTGGCTGTTCATCGACGTGGGCCGGCTGCTGCTGACCCGCGGCCAGCCGGTTCGCTGGCCCCACGGCGCGCGCGGCTTCGTCTTGGTGGCGGTGAGCGTGACCATCGGCTTCGTCGTCGGCCAGACCATCGGCGACGCATGGAGCGGGCGACCGATCCTGACGTTCTACAAGGCAGGCCGGGCGCAATGGATCGCCACCATTGCCGTCACGCTGGGCACCACGGCCGGCATGTCGTACCTGTTCTATACCCTGGGCAAGGGCCGGTACATGCAGGAGCAGCTCGATCTGGCCCAGCGCAATGCCACCGAGGCCCGGCTCAAGCTGCTCGAAAGCCAGCTCGAGCCGCACATGCTGTTCAACACGCTGGCCAACCTGCGCGTGCTGATCACCACCGACCCGCCGCGCGCCGTGGCCATGCTCGACCGCCTCAACAGCTACCTGCGCATGACGCTCGGCGGCTCGCGTGCCCTCTCCCACCCGCTCGCGGCCGAGTTCGACCGGCTGGCCGACTACCTCGAACTGATGTCGGTGCGCATGGGCGAGCGCCTGCGCTACACGCTCGAGCTGCCCGACGACCTGCGTCAAGCGGCCGTGCCGCCGCTGCTGCTGCAACCGCTGGTGGAGAACAGCATCCGCCACGGGCTCGAGCCGCAGGTCGAAGGCGGCGAGATCGCGGTGCGCGCACGCCAGGTCGACGCAGAGCTCGTGATCGAGGTCAGCGACACCGGTGTCGGCTTCGATGCTGCGCACCCGAGCGCGCCGGGCGACAGCAACAGCGGCGGCGGCTTCGGGCTCGGCCAGGTCCGCGAGCGGCTCGCCGCCATGTACGGAGACCGCGGCCGCATCGAACTGACCGCCCGCCCCGCGGGCGGCACCCGCGCCACCTTGCGCTTTCCGTTGCAGCCCCACGCATGAACTCCACCGCCCTCATCGCCGAAGACGAGCCGCTGCTCGCCCAGGCCCTCCGGGCCGAACTCGCTGCGGCCTGGCCCGAGCTTCAGGTGCTCGCGATCGCGCGCGACGGCCACGCCGCAGTGCGCGAGGCGCTGCGCCTGCTGCCGCAGGTGCTCTTCTTCGACATCCGCATGCCCGGCCAGGACGGCCTCGGCGCTGCCGCCGAACTGGCCGACCGCTGGCCGGCGGACGAAGCGCCGCTGCCGCAGCTGGTCTTCGTGACCGCCTACGACGAATACGCGGCGCGCGCCTTCGAGACCCAGGCCATCGACTACGTGCTCAAGCCCGTGCAGCCCGCGCGGCTGCAGAAGACCGTTCAGCGGCTGCGGCAGGTGCTCGACACCCAGCGCCCTGCCGCCGCCGCCAGCGACGAAACGCTCGAGCAGACGCTCGCGCAGTGGCGGCTGCTGCTCGCCGCCGGTGCCGGTGGCCCGCCCGCGCAGTCACCCGCCGCGGCGCCGCTGCGGATGATCGCCGCGAGCGAGACCGGCGGCACCACCGTGCGCATGGTGCCGGTCGACGACGTGCTGTATTTCGAGGCGGCGGACAAGTACGTGCGCGTGCTCACCGAGCGTCATGAATACCTCATCCGCACCCCACTCAAGCAGCTGCTGCCCCAGCTCGATGCGCAAGCCTTCTGGCAGGTGCACCGCGCCGTGGTCGTGCGCAGCGCCGCCGTCGAGGCGGTGCACCGCGACGAGGCCGGCAAGCTGCATCTCGCGCTGCGCGGCCGGCCCGAGAAGATCCCGGTCAGCCGGCTCTATGCCCATCTGTTTCGCGCGATGTGAAACGGCCATGAAAAAAGCCGGCCCCGTCGAGGGGCCGGCTTCCTGATCTTGCGAGATGGCATCGACTGGCGATGCCGCTGCCGCTCAACGCCAGTGCTGATGGCGGTGGTGGCGATGATGGCGATAGTGGCCGCGCGGTGCGTAGTAGGCCGGCGGCGCGTAGTACACCGGGGCCGGACGGTAATAGACCGGGGGGGGCGGACGGTAATACACCGGCGGCGGCGGGCGGTAGTACACCGGCGGGGGCGGCGCGTAGTACACAGGCGCGGGCGGCGGGTAGTAAGCCGGGGCGGCCACGCCCACGGCCACGCCCGGAATGCCCACGCCGATCGACCAGCTCACGTCGCCGCGGGCGCTGGCCGAAGTGGCCGAAAACAAGGCGCCGACGGCCACGAGACCTGCGCCGGTCCATTTGAAGAAGGTTGAACGTGTGAGGCTCATGATCTGGAACTCCTGGTTGGGGCGTTGCCGCCCATGTAGGTATTGAACGCGCCAAATGCAAACCGGTTGCCCGTCGCAATGTGAAGAACGTTGCGAAAAGTAACGCGGATGGGGTGCAATCTAGAATGCCGCAATGACCTCCCCGACCGACAAAGACAGCGCGAAAACCGCCGCTGCCCCGAGCAATTTCCTGCGCCACGTGATCGAGAACGACCTCGCGCAGGGGGCTTATTCCGGCCGCCAATGGGGCGGCTCGCCCGGTGATGCCGCCCATCATGCCAAGGGCATGCCCGACCCGGCCAAGGTCCGCATGCGCTTTCCGCCCGAACCCAACGGCTACCTCCACATCGGCCATGCCAAGAGCATCTGGCTCAACTTCGAACTGGCCCGGGAATACGGCGGCGTCTGCCACCTGCGCTTCGACGACACCAACCCCGAGAAGGAAGAGCAGGAATACGTCGATGCGATCCGCGACGCGGTCCAGTGGCTCGGCTACGAAACCTTCCTTGCCGACCGCCCCAGCGCGCCCGGCACGCTGCAGCCGCACGAGTATTTCGCGAGCGAGTATTTCGACTTCATGTATCGCGCGGCCGAATACCTGATCGGTGCCGGCCTGGCCTATGTCGACGAGCAGAGCATCGACGAGATGCGCGCGAGCCGCGGCGACTTCAACACGCCCGGCAAGAACAGCCCGTTTCGCGACCGCACGCCCGAAGAGAACCTGGCGCGCTTTCGCGAGATGCGCGATGGCAAGCTCGCCGACGGCGCCGCCACGCTGCGCGCGAAGGTCGACATGGCGAGCCCCAACATCAACATGCGCGATCCGGCGCTCTACCGCATCCGTCGCGCCACGCACCACAACACCGGCGACAAGTGGTGCATCTACCCGATGTACACCTATGCGCACCCGATCGAGGATGCGCTCGAGCAGATCACCCATTCGATCTGCACGCTCGAGTTCGAGGACCAGCGCCCCTTCTACGACTGGCTGCTCGACCGCCTGGCCGACGGCGGCCTGATCGCGAGCCCGCATCCGCGCCAGTACGAGTTCGCGCGGCTCAACGTCACGCACGTGCTCACGAGCAAGCGCAAGCTGCGCCAGCTCGTCGAAGAAAAGCACGTCGACGGCTGGGACGACCCGCGCATGCCCACGCTCGCGGGCCTGCGCCGCCGCGGCTACACGCCCGAGGCGCTGCGCCTGTTCTGCGAGCGCAGCGGCACCACCAAGTCGGGCGGCTGGATCGACTACGCGAGCCTCGAAGCCGCGCTGCGCGACACGCTCGATCCCGTAGCGCCACGCGCCATGGCAGTGCTCGACCCGGTCAAGCTCGTCATCACCAACTGGGGCGAGCTGATGGGCGGCGACGAGGTGCTCGACGACTGCTCGGCGCCGGTGCACCCGCACCATCCCGAAATGGGCAAGCGCGCGTTCAAGCTCGGCCGCGAGGTCTGGATCGAGCGCACCGACTACGAGGACGTGCAGCCCAAGGGCTTCTTCCGGCTGTTCCCCGGCAACAAGGTGCGGCTCAAGTACGGCCATGTCATCGAATGCACCGGCGGCACGCGCGACGCCGAGGGCCGGCTCGTCGAGGTGCAGGCCACGCTGGTGCCCGACACCAAGAGCGGCACGCCCGGCGCCGACGCGGTCAAGGTCAAGGGCAACATCACCTGGGTGGCTGCGGCCGATGCGCTGCAAGCCGAGGTGCGGCTGTACGAGCGGCTCTTCGCCGCGGCGAACCCGGGCAGCGGCGAGCTGCTGGACGAGCTGAACAAGCAGAGCATGGAGGTTTGCTCGGCATACGTGGAGCCTTTGTTGGCGACGGCCGAACCCGGCGTTGCCATCCAGTTCGAGCGTCACGGCTATTTCGTGGTCGACAGCAAGGCCGATGCGGCAGGCAAGCGGGTGTTCAACCGGGCGGCGGGCATGCGGGACAGCTGGGGCAAGTAGGCAAGACAGAAAGCGGCCTTGCTCATACGCTTCAACAAGCCCTACGGCGTGCTCAGCCAGTTCACGCCCGAGGGCCGCTGGCGGGGGTTGAAAGAGTTCATCGAGGTGCCGGGTGTGTACGTGGCTGGCCGCCTCGATGCCGACAGCGAAGGCCTGCTGCTGCTCACCGACGACGGCCGACTCCAGGCGCGCATCGCCGATCCGCGCTTCAAACTCGAGAAAACCTACTGGGTGCAGGTCGAAGGCATGCCAACCAATGCCGCATTGGTTGCGCTGCGTGAAGGCGTGCAGCTCAACGACGGCCCCACGCGGCCGGCCCGCGCCCGCGTTCTCGACACCGCGCCCGACGTGTGGCCGCGCCAGCCGCCCGTTCGCGAGAGAAAGAACATTCCGACAGCCTGGCTGGAACTTGCGATCAGCGAAGGCCGCAATCGGCAGGTACGGCGCATGACCGCCGCCGTGGGCCTGCCCACGCTTCGCCTCGTTCGCGTGGCCATCGGGCCGCACACGCTCGAGGGCCTCGCGCCGGGCGCCTGGCGCGCGTAGCGCATCAGGCGGCAATGCAATGCAGGTTGCAGCAGTTTTTTTATTCGATTTCCCATGCACGACATTCGACCCCACACCGCCCCCGACCTTCTCGCCCCCGCACTGACCCGACGCCTGGCATTGCTCGGCGCGTTGGGCCTGTTCACCGTCCCCGCAGCCTCCGCAGCCGCGCCGGCAAGGCAACAGCCGACGCACGCCGGCGTCTGGCCGCAGCCCAGCCAGGTGCCCGGCGGCGTGGCGCGCCTGTCGCTCGGACCGGGCACCGAGCGGCCGGCGGCCTTCTCGGGTGAGCAGCCGCTGCTCGTGTTGGGCGACGCGATCGAATGGACCGCCATCGTCGGCATTCCGCTCGCGGCCACGCCCGGCGAGGCGCACATCACGGTGCGCACCGACCACGGCAGAGAACGGCAGATCGCCTACACCGTGGCCGACAAGCGATATCGCGAACAGCGCTTGTCCGTGGCACCGCGCACCGTCGACCTCTCGGCCGAAGACCAGGCGCGCTACGAGCGCGAACGCGACCACATCGCCACCGTGACCGCGACCCGCACCGCGCTGCGCCCCGACGCCGCGCTGCAGATGCGCGTGCCCGTGCCCGGCCGCCGCTCGGGCTCGTTCGGCCTGCGCCGCGTGTTCAACGGCCAGCCGCGCAATCCGCACAGCGGCATGGACATCGCCGCCGCCACCGGCACGCCCGTCGTCGCGCCGCTCGCCGGCCGCGTGATCGACACCGGCGACTATTTCTTCAACGGCGGCACCGTCTGGCTCGACCATGGCGGCGGCCTGCTCACGATGTACTGCCACCTGAGCCGCGTCGACGTGAAGGTGGGCGACCTGCTCAAGGCCGGCGACCGGCTCGCCGCGGTGGGCGCCACCGGCCGCGTGACGGGGCCGCACCTGCACTGGTCGGTGATGCTGAACCGGGCGATGGTGGACCCGGCGCTGTTCATTGCGGGCTGACGAGGCGGCACGACAATGCGGCTCGCGCCCGCCGCTCAGATCGGTTTCGTCAGGTACACCGCCTCGCGTCCCACGATCACCTTCTGCGCGGGCATGAACACCGTGCAGTCGTCGACGGGCGCGCGGATCTCCTCGGGCCCGTTGGTGGCGATCAGCTCTCCCTGGGCGAAGGTCTCGAAGCCGATCAGCGGACGCGCGAAGGCAAAGTCCTCGCTCTGGATCACATGCGTCTGCAGCAGCTGGAAACGCCGCTGCGGCGCCGGTGCGGTTGCGCCAGGGCGCGGGTCGACGAGGCCGAAATAGGCCAGGAAGTCATGGGCGACCTCGGTGGCCAGGTCCGATGCGGAACGCAGGAAATGCTGGCCGCACTCGACCACCATCGCCACGCCTTCGCCGTCGGGGCCGCCATGGCGGCCGTACTGGATCAGCGGCGTGCCCGAACCGAGGCCGTCGGGCATCACGAGGTGCACCGGCGGGTGGCCGATGGCCATCGCGACCCTGGCGTTGCGCTCGAAGGCCGGGTAGACCCAGAACGGCACCACGGGTTGGCTCGTCGAATGGATGTCGAGGATGTGGTCGGCTGCCTCCACCACTGGCCGCAGGATGCGCGCACGGCGCAGTTCCGGGCTGTCTTCCGCGCCGTCGAGCCACTCGGGCGACCAGACGCGGTTGAGGTTGTGCACGATCTGGCGACTGTCGTAGGGCGACGCTTCCTGGAACGATTCGTAGGCGTCGATGTTCGCGAAGCTCACGGTGAGCGTGCCGATCTTCGGGCGCACCGCGCTGTCGAGCAGGTGCGTGGCGGCGGTCATGCCGCAGAGCTCGTTGCCGTGGGTCAGCGCGTTGATGAGCACGTGCGGGCCGGGCTTGCCCGATTCGAAGCGGTGCACGTAGTCGATGCCGACATTGCCTTCGCGGTAGGCGGAAAGATCGCGCGGGAGGACTTCGAAGGTGGGCGGGGTCTGGGTCATGGTGGCGGCGCCTGGAATGAAGGAGCGGATGTGGCGCAAGTTTGCTACAGGCGCTTGGTCGGATGCGCTTCAAAGGTTGAAGCGTATTGCTGGAATTTAAGCCTCAAGCCGCTGTTTCCACCTTTGGCTTTGCCGAAGCTTGCGCGATCCACAATGCGATGCCCGCCACGCCAAGGAGCTCGCGCATGCCGTTTCAGCCGCCCCGCCTCCTGCCCATGGCCTGGCTCGGCCTCATGCTGGCCACGCCGGCCATCGCGCAGGACGCCGCTCGCCGCCCGGACCGGCCCGCCGCCGAAGCGCAGCAACCGGTCTACACCCGCGCGCGCTTCGTCGCCGCGCACGAGGACGCCGGCAAGCCCTACGTCCGCCTCACGCTGCTGCCGCGCGCCAAGCTGCCGTTCAGCACCCAGACCTTCCGCCTCGCCGACCGCACGCTGTTGGCCGACATCCCCGATGGCTCGCCCGTGGAGTTCATCGCGCGCCGCATGGACGGCGAGAACACCGTGGTGGCCCTGCGCGCCGTGGCCGAGTGCAAGCGCTTCCAGAAGTGCTGATGCGCCTCACCAGTTGACTTCGCGCTCCGGCGTGGCCGAGATGTGGTGGATCGACAGGTCGGCGCCGTCGTATTCCTCTTCCTGTGTGAGCCGCAGTCCCATGGTCGCCTTGAGCACGCCGTAGACCGCGAAGCCCCCCAGCAGGGCCCAGGCGACACCCATTGCGGTGCCGATGAGCTGCGCGCCCACGTTGACGCCGCCAATGCCGCCGAGCGCCTGCGTGCCGAAGATGCCGGCCGCGATGCCGCCCCAGGTGCCGCACAGGCCGTGCAGCGGCCACACGCCGAGCACGTCGTCGATCTTCCATTTGTTCTGCGTGAGCGTGAACATGGCGACGAAGATCGCGCCCGCCACGCCACCGACGACCAGCGCGCCGAGCGGATGCATCAGGTCGGAGCCCGCATACACCGCAACCAGGCCCGCGAGCGGGCCGTTGTAGACGAAGCCGGGGTCGTTGCGGCCCATGGCCAGCGCCACCAGCGTGCCGCCCGCCATCGCCATCAGCGAGTTGACGGCGACCAGGCCCGAGATCTTGTCGATGGTCTGGGCGCTCATCACGTTGAAGCCGAACCAGCCCACGCAGAGCACCCAGGCACCGAGCGCAAGGAACGGGATGTTCGACGGCGGGTGCGCCGAGAGCGAGCCGTCGCCGCGGTAGCGGTTGCGGCGGGCGCCGAGCAGCATCACCGCGGGCAGCGCGAGCCAGCCGCCCATCGCATGCACCACCACCGACCCGGCGAAATCGTGGAACTCGTGGCCGGTGACGTCGGCGATCCATGCCTGGACGCCGAAATGCTTGTTCCAGGCGATACCCTCGAAAAACGGATACACCAGGCCCACGATGACGGCAGTGGCGATGAGCTGCGGCCAAAATTTGGCGCGCTCGGCGATGCCGCCCGAGATGATGGCGGGGATGGCCGCCGCGAAGGTCAGCAGGAAGAAGAACTTCACGAGCTCGAAGCCGCTCTTTGCTGCCAGCTCGGTGGCGCCCACGAAGAAATGGGCACCGTAGGCGACGCCGTAGCCCACGAGGAAGTAAACGACGGTCGAGACCGAGAAGTCGACCAGGATCTTCACGAGTGCATTGACCTGGTTCTTCTTGCGCACGGTGCCCAGTTCCAGAAAGGCAAAGCCCGCGTGCATGGCCAGGACCATGATCGCGCCGAGAAGGATGAACAGCGCGTCTGCGCCCTGTTTGAGTGCGTCCATTGGAGCTTCTTGCCTTGTTGTGGTTGGATTTGGTGCGTCGCGCCACCATTCGGCAGCACGGCGGACCGCAAAAGCAAAAACGGTGCCCAAAGAGCGTCTCTGTGGTGCGCCTGCACCGGAACGGGCGCCGCATCGCGGTGCGCCCGCGTCCGGGTTTTCAGGCGGCCGTACCGCGCAACGCTTCGCGGTAGCGGCGGCTGCAGGGCACGGTGCTGCCGTCGTGCATGTGCAGCCGCGCATCGCCGCCATCGAGCGGCTCGATCTCCTTCACGCGCGAGACGTTCACCGCGTGGCTGCGGTGCACGCGCACGAAGAGCGCCGGATCGAGCTGGCCCAGAAAGTCGGTCAGCGTGGCGCGCAGCAGGTAGTCATGCCCGTTGACATGCAGGCCGACGTAGTTGCCTTGCGCCTGCAGCCAGTCGATGTCGCCCGCGGCAATCAGGAATTCGCGCCGCAGCTTGCGCACCAGAAAACGCTCCGGCCGCGCTGGTGGCAGGGGCGGGGGCGCAGCCGCGCTTTCGTCGAGCGGCACCGAAGCCGCCGGCTCGGGCGCATCGAGCACGCGCGCCTCGCCCTGCAGCCGCAGCATGAAGACGCCGTAGGCCCAGATGCCGAACACCATCGCCAGGTAGGCGCGCACGTCCTTGAGGTATTCGTAGCCCCAGCGGCCGGTCCAGCCGGCGAAGTCGTAGCGCTCGCCGGCGGCCGCGTAGACCAGGGCCCGCAGCGCGAACATCGCGGCCACATGCACCAGGCTGAACACCACGCTGCCGGCCAGGTGCCAGGCCAGGTAGTGCAGCAGCCGGGTGCGCGCGAGCGGCGCCAGCCGGCGCTGGAGCGCGACCACGGCCGGCACCAGCGCCAGCAGCACCAGGTGACTCGATAGCTCCCAGGTCACGATCTCCCAACCCGCGCGCGGCACCGCGCGGTCGCGCGCGTCGACCAGCGCCACCGTGGTATTGAAGAGGGCCTGCAGCGCCATGAAGACGATCCAGAAACCCACCTCGACGCGCCGGCGCACGGGTTCGTAGCGCTCGTACAGGTTGCGGGAGTCGTCGCTCATGGCCGGCATTCTCGCGACCTTCGGGCCGCCGGGCCGGCAATTCCGTCCCTCGCCGGCCACCACTCGTCACAAAAGCCCGCCGCTTCGTCACCCGCGCAGCCCGCAGCGGGCGGGCTGGCCCCACCATGCGCCGCATGAACCCGAATCCCGCCCCGCCCTCGCGCCGCCACGACATCGATGCGCTGCGTGCGCTCGCCTTCGGGCTCGTGATCCTCTACCACGTGGCGATGTACTACGTGGCCGACTGGCCCTGGCACCTCAAGAGCCCGCACGCGGCCGAATGGCTGCAGTGGCCCATGCGCGCGCTCAACATCTGGCGCATGGACCTGGTGTTCCTGGTCTCGGGCGTGTCGCTGGCTTTCCTGTGCCGCGGCCAGGGCACCTGGCAACTGCTGCGCGGCCGCGGCCTGCGCCTGATGCTGCCGCTGGTCTTCGGCATGGCGGTGGTGGTGCCCTACCAGGCGTATGCGGAAGGCGTGGCCAGGGGCCTGGTCGCGCCGGGCTTCGGTGCCTTCTTGCTGCGCTACCTGCCGATGAACGATCCGTGGCCGCCGAACGCCTTCACGGGCGCGGCGTTCGGCATCACCTGGAACCATCTCTGGTACCTGCCCTACCTGTTCGCCTACACGGCGCTGGTCGCGCTGACGCTGCCGCTCTGGCGTTCGCGCGCGGGCCGGCGGCTCGGCGACGGTTTCAACGGGCTGCGCGGTGCGAAGCTGATGCTCTTGCCGGCCCTGCCGCTGGTGGCGTGGACGGTGCTGCTGGCCCGGCAGTTTCCGCCCACGCACGACCTCGTGCACGACTTCTACCTGCACGGCCTCTACTTCACGGTGTTCCTGTATGGATGGTGGATGGGCACGGGCGCGGGCACGGCCAGCGGCATCTGGCACGAACTGGAGCGCCTGCGGTGGGCATCGCTTGCGCTCGCGGCCGCGGCTTTCGGTGCCTTCGTCGTGCTGAGGCTCCGCACCGGGACGCCGCCGCCCGCGATCATCGACCTGCTGCGCATGCTTTACCTGTGGTTTGCGCTTGCCGCGATCCTGGGCCATGCACATCGCCACCTGAACCGGCCCTGGGCTTGGCTGCGCTGGGCCAACGAATCGGTGTATCCCTGGTACATGCTGCACCAGACGCTGATCGTGGCGGGCATCGTGCTGCTGGCGCCGCTGGCACTGGGCCCGGTGCTGGAACCGGCGCTGCTCGTGGCGCTGACCTTCGGCGGCTGCTGGCTGCTGACCGACGTGCTGATCCGTCGCCTCGGCTGGCTCCGGCCGCTGTTCGGCCTCAAGCGCCGGCGCGGGGCCGCTCGGCCGGCGGCGCCTCTTGCTCCGGTGCCACCGGCACCAGGATGGCGTTCCCGGTCGCCACGAGCTTGAGGCTGTCGCCCTCGCCCTGGCCATAGAGTTCGGCCGCGGCGAACACCTGCTTGCGCCCGGCCTTCACCACCTTGCCGCGCGCCACGAAGATGCGGCCGATCGCGGGCGAGAGGCAGTTGACCGAGAACTGCGACGCCAGCACCCGCCCCGACACCGTGGAGGCCGCGAAGCCGCAGGCGGTGTCGAGCATCGCGCCGATCATTCCGGCATGCAGGAAGCCGGCGTACTGGCCCATGTCCTCCTCGCGCCACGCCATGCGCAGCTCGGCTTCGCCGGCTTCGGCACGCGTGACCTCGAAGCCGGCCCAGCGATTGAAGGCGGCCATCTTGTTGATGGCCTGGATGGTGTCGAGCATGGTGGTCTCGCTTTCGAAAAGTGGATGGAGCCACTCTACGAACGGCAGCCTTGGCCTGCGGTCGCGCCCGCGACGGATCCGGCGCAAGGAGTTGCCTTGGCGACAGGAGTTCTTTCGCGCGACCGAGCCCTTCGGCAGCGCGGCCTTTCAGGGCGTCACGCGTCCTGCCCGGGCGCGGCCTCCGGCTTCGCCTTGCCGCGCTTGCCCCGCCCCGCCTTCTTGGCGGCCCGCTCGGCGTCGATGCGCTGCCCCTCGGCCAGCCACGCCGCGAACTCCTCGGGCGTCTCGAGCGTGATGCGCCCGAGGTTGCCCGCGCGAAACTCGTGCATCACGATCTCGGCCGCCTTCTGCAGGTTGACGCGCCCCTTGCCGAGCAGCGCGCCGCGCTTGCGGCCGATGGCCTCGAGCAGTTCCTCGTCCGTCATGGCGGCGAGGCTGGCAGCGTCGTCTTCGAGCTTGAAGCGCACACCGATGCCGCCGGCGTAGTGCGCCTTCAGGTAGCCAAGCAGTTCGAGCGCGACCTCTTCCTCGTCGAAGGCGTTGCGGCCCACCGCACCACTGGCGGCGAGGTTGTAGCCGCTCTTCGGCACCACGATGCGCGGCCACAGCATGCCCGGCGTGTCCCACAGGTAGAAGTCGTCGGCCAGCGTGATGCGCTGCTCCAGCTTGGTGATGCCGGCCTCGTCGCCAGTCTTGGCCTTGCGGCTGCCCGTGAGCGTGTTGATGAGCGTCGACTTGCCGACGTTGGGAATGCCGCAGATCAGCACGCGCATCGGCTTGGCCATGCCGCCGCGGTTCGGCGCGAGTTCATGGCAGGCGCGCACGATGGCCTGCGCGGGCGTGGTCAGGCTCGCGTCGAGCGCGATCGCGCGCGTGGCGGGCAGCGCGTTGTAGTGCGCGAGCCAGGCGGCGGTGCGCGCCGGGTCGGCCAGGTCCTGCTTGTTGAGCACCTTCAGCGTGGGCCGGCTGGCCGTGAGCTCGGCGAGCATCGGATTGGCGCTGGAGCCGGGCAGGCGCGCATCGAGCAGTTCGATGACCACGTCGATGTCCTTCACGCGCTCGGTGATGGCCTTCTGGGTCAGGTGCATGTGACCGGGGAACCACTGGATCGCCATCGGGGGTTGTTCTTTCCTTGGAGGTACGGGGGCTGCATTGTGGCCCGGGATCCGCGCGGGCCTTCGCGGGCAGGCAACCGACACCTTAGTTCGCAGCACGCACGCCCCGGCGCCTGCAGAAGTTTTTTACATCGACGCAGACGCTTCCGCGCCTATCATTTGATCGAGGGCGGCGCATCGGTGCGTCGGTCGAAGCCAGAATTTTTGATGGAGTGCAAGCGATGAAACCGGTCTCCGAACTGCTCAAGCGCCACCAGTCCGCCGCGTGGCGCACCTCGCCCGATGCCAGCGTGTTCGATGCGCTCGAGACCCTGGCGCGCTTCGAGGTGGGCGCGCTCATGGTGATGGAGGGCGAGAAGCTCGTGGGCTTCCTGTCTGAGCGCGACTACACCCGCAAGGTGGCCCTGCAGGGCAAGAATTCCAAGGAAGTGAAGGTCTCCGAGATCATGACGCCCGACGTGATGACCGTGACCCCGCAGACCCGCACCCGCGCCTGCATGGCGCTGATGAGCCAGCGCAAGTTCCGCCACCTGCCGGTGGTCGACGGCGACAAGGTGGTCGGAATGATCTCGATCCAGGATCTGATGGACGACATCATTTCCGACCACGAGGAAACCATCGCGCAGCTCACGACCTATATCCAGAGCTGAACACCGCCTGTCCCCAGGTTGGGGCACACGCCTACGCCGGACGGCACCGATCCGGGTGCAAAGTGGGTCTTCGTCCAATTCATCCGAGCAGGGAGTTTTCGCATGCAGATTCAGGTCAACACGAGCAACGGCGTGGACAACAAGGACACGCTGGAGCGTTGGGCCGATACCGAGATCAAGCAACAGCTGAGCCGTTTCGCGAACGACGTGACGCGCGTCGAGGTGCACCTGAGCGACGAGAACCACGACAAGGCCGGTGCTGCCGACAAGTGCTGCACGATGGAAGCGCGCCTCGCGCACCACCAACCGCTGGTCGTGACCCAGCATGCCGCCGGGCTCGACGAAGCCTTCCGCGGCGCGGCCGAGAAGCTCAAGCGTCTGCTCGACCACACGCTGGGGCGGCTGCACAGCCACCGCGACCGCGAATCGATCCGCAAGGACCCGGGCTTCATCGCCGAGTAGCTGCCTTCGCCCGTTCCGCATCGTCGGCGCGTCCCGCGCTACGGGGCTTTCGGGCGGGCCGCTTCGCGGGCACTTCGGGCACGACGAGCGGCGGTCGATCGCCAGTTTGCATCCACGCATCGTAAAAATCGATCTTGCGGTCGCTTCCATTCGCCGATGGTCTCGCGCACCCGCGCGCGGTGCGCTTCGAGCAGCGCGCGGCGTTCGGCCAGCGTGGTCCGCCCCTGCATTGCCAGCGCGGTGTACGTGCGCATCTCGGCAATCGACATGCCGGTGCGTCGCAGCCGGTCCATCAGGTCGAGCCAGCCCACATGCATCTCGCCATACAGTCGGCGGCCGCCATCGTCGCGCGACACGCCGGGCACGAGCCCCTGGGCCTCGTACCAGCGGATCGCGTGCACCGTGCGGCCGGTGCGGGTGGCGAGTTCTCCGATGTGGAAGGGCGTTGCGACGCGCTCACCCGGCATGGGCGGCCGCGGGCGGCGGCGCCAGCGCCTCCTGCACCAGCGCGGTGTCGAAGTACTCGGTCAGTTCCTTCACCTTGCCTCCTTCGAGTCGGTAGACGTAGCAATAGCGGTTGTTGTAGCGCTTTCCGGCCTTCGTGGGCACGTCGCCGCCGAACAGCACCACCACCCGGTCGCCTTCGGCAATGATGCGCTCGGTGCGGCTGACGTAGGGGCCGGCGAACTGCGCGAACAGCGGCTTGAGCAGCTCTTCGCGGATCGCCACCTTGCCCGCATAGGTACGCGACCACGGCGTGGTGCCTTCGAGCGTCCAGCAGGCATCGTCGGCCAGGCTGTCGATGAAGGCCTGGCCGCTGCCCCGGTCGAGTTCCGCATGGATGTGCGCGACCAGCGCCTTGTTGTCGGTTGTGGTTGTCGTCGTGTTCATGGCTGCATTTCCTCGGTGATGAAGGCCCGGAAGTCCCGGTGCAATCATTGGAAATGCTCGAGTGCACTCGAGGTCAAGCCCCCCTGCCACCGCAGCGGCTCAGCCCCGGGACGCGTTCGCCTTCATCGCCTTGCCGACCTCGTTGGTGCCCTGCGCGGCACCGCTTTGCGGTACGGTTTCTCCGTCGCGCGAGGTCACCTCGGCGAGCCGCGCGGCGAGTTGCTCGGGCGTGTCGGGGCCAGTGCCGAGCCAGGCGCCCTGCGTCAGCGTGATGTGTGCGGCCTCGAAGGTGCCGGCGCCCGCACAGAGGATGGTGCGGTTCGGTGCGTCGGCCGAGGCCAGCACCAGCATGGCCGGCACCACCGCCTCGGGCTTGAGCGCGTCGAGCACTTCTTGCGGCATCAGGCCTTCGGTCATGCGCGTGGCCGCGGTGGGCGCAAGGCAGTTGACGCGGACGTCGTTCTTCGCGCCCTCGATGCTCAGCGTCTGCATCAGCCCCACGAGCGCGAGCTTCGCGGCGCCGTAGTTGCTCTGGCCGAAGTTGCCGTAGAGCCCCGAGGACGAGGTGGTCATGACGATGCGGCCGTACTTCTGCTCGTTCATGAGCGCCCAGACGGCCTTGGTGCAGTTCACCGCGCCCATCAGGTGCACGTCGACCACCAGCCTGAAATCGGCGAGGTCCATCTTGGCGAAGCTCTTGTCGCGCAGGATGCCGGCGTTGTTCACCAGGATGTCGACGCGGCCCCAGGCATCCACGGCCTGCTGCACCATCGCCTGCACCGCGACGAAGTCGGTCACCGACGCGCCATTCGCGATGGCCTCGCCGCCCGACGCGCGGATCTCGGCGACCACAGGCTCGGCGGCGCTCGTCGAGCCGCCCGAACCGTCGGCGGCGCTGCCCAGATCGTTGACCACGACCTTGGCGCCGCGTGCCGCGAGCGCCAGTGCATGCTGGCGGCCGAGACCGCCGCCGGCGCCCGTCACGATGGCCACGCGGCCCTGGAAGTCGATGCTGCCGGTGGTGTTGCTGCTCGTCATGGATCGCTCTTTCCTTCTCTCTCGCTGCCGTCTGGGTGGGGAATGATGTGCCGAAGCCGCCCTCGATGGCGGCCGCGTGGCGTTTTACCCCAGAAAACCGCAGCGGCGCGAGCGGCCGCCTGCCCATTCAGTCGCGCGCGTGACGCAGGGTTTCGCAGTAGGCCACCAACTGGTCGAGCTCGGCCGACTTGTCGAAGAACGCGTCGGCGCCGAGCTGGGCCGAGCGCCTGCGCATGTCGGCCGTGGCGTAGTTGCTGAGCACCACCACCTTCTGCCTGGCACGGCGGTTGCGGCAGGCCCGTACCACCCCGAGGCCATTGCCGCGCTCGAGGAACAGGTCGACGATGGTCAGGTCCCAGTCGTCGTGGTGGGTGTCGAGCCAGTTAACGGCCTCCTCCTCGGTGCTGGCGCAGGCCACCACGTCCGCATCGGCCACGTCATGGAGGAACCCGACGAGGTTGTCGCGGATGAGAGCACTGTCCTCGACGAGGTAGGCCTTGACGGTCATGCCGAAATCTCCGGCACGGCCAGCCGCCTGAGGTGGGGACTGCGGGATTTTGGAAGCTGCATGGCTCCATGGTCGCCCTGGTGCGTGCGGCCACGGTGAGCGATGCCGGCCAATGCCTGTAGGCGATTGGCGCCCGCGCCTGTCGTCATGGCGGAGAGGCACCGTGAGACGCAGAGGACAGAGGGCGCCCTCGGCGGCCCTCAGGCCGCGACGGCCACCTTCCCGTGGCCGATGCCCAGCCGCGTGGGCGACACGTACTGCTCGCGGTAGATCTCGAAAGGCATGGTGTCGGCGGCTTCGATGCGCTTCTGTTCCTGGATCGAGGCCTCGGTCATGCGCTCGAACCCGGCCTGCTGCTCGGGCGGGAACGGCAGCGCAAGCATCGCGGCGCGCGCGGCCTCCGAGCGGGCGCGCACGAAGCCGATGAAGGAGTTGCCGTACTGCGATTCGACGGCCGCCAGCACGCGGGCCGACGGCAGGCTGTCTGGCGCCTGCAGCGCCGCCAGCGCGGCGCGCACCGCCTCGGCGTGCTGCGTGCCACCGTGGGCGGCGTCGATCGCCGCGGCGATCGGCAGGCACTGTTCGACCAGCTCGACGCCCCAGTCGGCCAGCGCCACCTCGCGGCCACCGCGCAGCAGGCGCAGGCCCGGCTCGCGCCCGCGCGCGGCCGTGAGGTGCTGGTTGTGGGCCAGTTCGGCGATTTCCTGCGGCGTGTCGTCGGGGCTGTCGGCGAGCAGGCACTGCAGCAGGAACACGTCGATGAAGCGCATCGTCTGCGCGTTGATGCCGACGGGCTCGAACGGATCGAGGTCCATGAGCCGCACCTCGACGTACTCGACGCCGCGCTCGCGCAGCGCATGCAGCGGACGCTCGCCGGGATGGATGACACGCTTCGGGCGGATGGTGCCGTAGAACTCGTTCTCGATCTGCAGCAGGCTCGTGGCCAGCTGGTTGTAGTCGCCGCCCAGGTTGCGGATGCCGATCGCCTCGTAGCCGGGCCAGGGCCGCGTGAGGGCGTCCTGCAGCGACGCACCGTAGCCGTCGAGGCTGTTGTAGCTCACCGCGAGCGAGGCCTGCGCGTCGCTCTGGTAGCCCAGGCGCCCCATGCGCAGCGAGGTGCCGTGCGGCATGAACATGCTGCCGTCGCCGAGCGGCTGCAGCTCGTGCGGGCGGCCGGCGACGAAGCTCGAACACAGCGCGGGCGAGGCGCCGAACAGGTAAAGCAGCAGAAACGCGTGGCGGCGAAAGTTGCGGATCAGCGCGAAGTACTGGTCGCTCGACACGTCGGGGAGCGACCAGTTGTAGTGGATGCCCGAGATGGTCTGCATGCGGCGGCCGTAGCGGTGGCTCAGCCCCATGCGGTAGACGCTCTTGGCGCGCCCCACGTTCGACGAACCGTAGCGCCCGATCGGAATGGTTTCGTCGGTCGGCAGGCCGCAGGGCATGCTCGACACCCAGAGCCGCTCGTCGCCGAGCGAAGCGAGTACGCGGTAGGTGAATTGGTGCACGCGGGTCAGCTCGTCGATCGCCGCCTCGACGTCGGCATGCACGCCCGTGATGAGCTCGAGCTGCGATTCGCTGAAGTCGGTGGTGATGTGCGGGTGGGTCAGCGCCGATCCGAGCGCGGCCGGATGCGGCGTCAGCGCGAGCTTGCCGTCGGGCAGCGCGCGCAGGCTCTCCTTCTCGATGCCGCGGCGCATCCCCTTCAACCGCGCGGCCGAGAGCGCACTCAGCCTCTCCTGCAATCTGCTGCTCATATTGTTATGCCCGTCAATTCCTGAGGGGCTGGAAGGTAGCACGGCCGCCCGGGCACTGCTCGTGCAGGGAAACCCGGCATCCGCTATGCTGCGCGCCCGCTATGTTTTCGATAGCTGGGGCCATGGCTTCAGGCGAGCACGCGCAGCAGGAAGCGGTTCAGGTCGGCGATCTCCTCCATGCAGACCGAATGCGCCATCGGGTACTCGTGCCACTCGACCGTGTGGCCCAGCGCGGTGAGCGCCTCGCGCGACTGCAGCGCCCGCGCCAACGGTACCACCGGGTCCTGCCGGCCATGGGCCAGGAACACCGGGGTCTCGTGGTTGGCGGCATGGCGTTCGGCCGCGGTCGTGGCGGCGATCGGCAGGTAGCCCGAGAGACCGACGATGCCCGCCAGCCGCTCGGTGTGGCGCAGCCCGGTCATCAGCGCCATCGCGCAGCCCTGCGAGAAGCCCGCGACCACGATGCGGTCCGGCGCGATGCCGCGCGCCTTCTCGTTCGCGATCAGCGCCTCGATGGCGGCCTGCGAACGCCGCAGGCCGGCCTCGTCCTCACGCATTCCAAGGTCGGCCGCCGCGATGTCGTACCAGGCCGGCATCTGGTAGCCGCCGTTGACGGTGACCGGGATCACCGGCGCGTTCGGGAACACAAAGCGCACCGGGCCAACCGGTGACAGGTCGAGTTCGTTCGCGATCGGCACGAAGTCGTTGCCGTCGGCACCGAGGCCGTGCATCACGATCACCGCGGCGGTGGGATGGGGTGCGGTTTCAATTTCGATGGGGGGACGGGACATGGTCGTCGGCAAAAAGGTATTCGAAAGGACTCAAAGAACCGGACCTTATCGCATTCGGGCAGGCCGGGTCGGGGCCTTGCAGAATGCAACACAATGGCGGTTCCGAGAAAACCATGCGTCCGCTCCCGAAGCCCTCCCCGTCCGCCGCACCGTTCGACAGCGAGGCCCTGCTGCGCGCCGCCGGCCTGCGCGTGACGCGCGCCGCGCAGACGGTGCTGGCGCTGCTGGCGCAGGCCTCCCAGCCGCTCACGCACGACGACCTGGTCGCCGCCTACACCGCCGCCGCCGGCATGCGGCCCGACCGCGTGACCGTCTACCGCGTGCTCGACCGCCTGGTCGAGGCCGGCCTGTGCGACCGCCGCGTCGGCGCCGACCGCACCAGCCGCTTCTCGCGCCACGTGGACGCCGCGTCGGGCCACCGGTTCGAATGCGACCAGTGCCACAAGGTGCTCGCGCTGCCCGCCGATCCGGAGCTGCCCAAGGTCATGAACCGGCTGGGCCGGGAACTGCGCAAGCACGGCATCGACGCCCGCCAGACCGCGTTCACGCTGCACGGCACCTGCGGCGAATGCAGCGGCTGAGCGCGCGATGCCACACCCCCGCCTGCCCGTCTTCTACAGCTTTCGCCGCTGCCCGTATGCGATGCGCGCGCGCCTTGCGCTGCTCGCGAGCGGGCAGTGCTGCGAACTGCGCGAAGTGGTGCTGAAGCACAAGCCGGCCGACATGCTCGCCGCCTCGCCCAAGGGCACGGTGCCGGTGCTCGTGCTGCCCGACGGCACGGTGATCGACCAGAGCCTCGACATCATGCGCTGGGCGCTCGGGCGCAGCGACCCGCTGCACTGGCTGGCGCCGGCCGCGGGCACGCTCGGCGACATGCTCGCGCTGGTGGCCGAGTGCGACAGCGGCTTCAAGCCGCAGCTCGACCGCTACAAATACCCTCAGCGCTTCGAGGACGCGGCCCCCGATGCGCGCGAGCGCGGCGCGCAGTTCCTGCTGCGGCTCGACGCCCTGCTGGCGCCGGCGGGGCAGCTCTTCGGTGCAGCGCCCGCGCTGGCCGACGCGGCCGTCATGCCCTTCGTGCGGCAGTTCGCGATGGTCGACGCCGCATGGTTCGGCATGCAGCCGTGGCCGCACCTGCACCGGTGGCTCGCGGGCTGGACCGCATCGGCGCTGTTCGAGCGCGCGATGCCCAGGCATGCGCCCTGGCAGCCCGGCGCGCCCGGGGTCGTCTTGTCGCCATGACGTCGCGGCTGCATTTCGACCTCACCACGGTCCAGCTGTTCATCGCGACCGCCGAGCTCGGCGGTGTCACGCGCGGCGCCGAGCGGCTGCACATGGCACCGGCCGCGGCCTCGCGCCGGATCCTCGAGCTCGAGTCGCAGATCGGCGTGGCGCTGTTCGAGCGCCGGCCGCACGGCATGGTGCTGACCGACGCCGGCCGCGCGATGCTGGCGCACGCGCGCAGCATCACCCACACCGTGCTGCGCATGCAGGACGACGCAGCCTCCTACCTGGGCGGCGAACAGGGCGTGGTGCGCGTGGCGGCGCCCAAGTCGGCCGTGATCCAGTTCCTGCCGCAGGACATCGAACGCTGCGCCGCGGCCTGCCCGGGCGTGCGCATCGACCTGCAGGAAATGAACAGCCAGGTGGTGCAGCAGGCGCTGCGACGCGGCACGGTCGACATCGGCATCTACGAGGCCGGCCTCGGCGCCATCGACCTGCCCACGCTGCCCTACCGCGGCGACGAGCTGGTGGCCGTCACCGCGCGCGGGCATGCGCTCGCCGGGCGGCGCCACGTGCAGCTGGACGACATCCTGGCCTGCGACGTCATCGCGCTCAACGAAGGCTCGGCGATCTCCATCATGCTCGAGCGCCTGGCCGACGAGGCCGGCCAGCTGCTTCGGATGCGCATGCGCGTCGGCGGCTTCGACAGCATTGCGGCGCTGGTGGCGCAGGACCTCGGCATCGGCGTGATGCCCGCGGCCATTGCGCGCCATGTGGCGAGCGGCAGCCGCTTCGCGCGGATCGCGATCCGCGGCGACTGGGCGCGGCGGCAGTTCGTGCTGTGCCACCGCGCCGGCGATGCGCTGTCGCGCGCGGCGGCCAGCGTGGCGCAGGTGCTGGCCCAAGCGCCGGCGGCGCCTACGCAAAACGCGAATCCTGCTTCGCCCAAATAGCGATGGCGCCCGGTGCTGGGCTTCTGCACCATCCGTCGAACCTACAGAAGACGGAGACACGCCATGCAACGCAGAAGCTTCACCCTCGCGGCCGCGGCCGCACTCGCAGCACCGGGCCTGGTGCGCGCCGCCACCGCCGGCACCGAGGCACCGCCGCCCACCGGGCCGGTGCGCATCGTGGTCGGCTTCGCGCCCGGCGGCGGCACCGACGTGCTGGCGCGCGTGATCGGGCAGCAGCTCGGCGTGCTCTGGAACACCACGGTCGTGGTCGAGAACAAGCCCGGTGCCACAGGCGTGATCGCGGCCGATTACGTGAGCAGGCAGCCGGCCGACGGCACCACGCTGCTGATGGCGCACGTCAACAGCCATGCGATCGCGCCCGCGCTGCTGCAAAGCGTCAAGTACGACCCGCGCCGCGATTTCACGCCGCTCGCGCTGGTGGGCGTCACGCCCAACATGCTGACCTGCGCGCCGGCGCAGAAGGTGCGCAGCCTGCCCGAGATCGTCGCGCTGTGCCGCGAGCGGCCGGGACGGGTGTCGTTCGGCTCGTCGGGCATCGGCTCGGCCCAGCACCTGGCCTTCGAAATGTTCAAGCTGCAAGCCAAGGTCGACGCGGTCCATGTCCCCTACAAGGGATCGAGCGCGCTCCTGGTCGACCTGCTCGGTGGCCAGATCGACTACGCCTTCGACACCATGACCGCCGCCACGCCGTTCGTGAAGCAGGGCAAGGTGATCGCGATCGCACAGACGCGGCTCGTGCGCGCGCGCAGCCACCCGACCGTGCCCACGCTCGCCGAATCGGGGTTTCCGGGCCTCGATGCCGCGTCGTGGTACGGACTCGTGGGCCCGCGCGGTCTGCCGGCGCCGCTGGTGCAGCGCATGAACCAGGACATCAACCGCGTGCTCGCCATGCCCGAGATCGTCCAGCGGCTCGACGACTTCGGCGCCGAGGATGCCGGCGGCAGCGCCGAGAAGTTCGCTTCCTTCATTGCCTCCGAGCATGCCAAGTGGGGCCGCATCGTCAAGCAGGCGGGCGTGCGCGCCGACGCCTGACCCACCCGCCCCTTCTGCATTTCCTTTTTCGAAAGACCGCATCGATGAGCGACCATTCCACCCCCTCCTCCAGGCCCCTGCCGCTGGCCGGCATGCGCGTGCTCGACGTGAGCCAGGTCATGGCCGGCCCCTATGCCTGCATGCTGCTGGCCGACCTTGGCGCCGACGTGATCAAGGTCGAGCCGCCGCAGGGCGGCGACCAGACGCGCGGTGCCATGGGCTTCAAGCTCAAGGGCTCGGACAGCATGGGCTTCCTCAACATGAACCGCAACAAGCGCAGCATCGCGCTCGACCTCAAGTCCGAGAGCGGCCGCGAGGTGCTCTACAAGCTGGTCGAGCAGGCCGACGTCCTGGTGGAGAACTACCGCCCCGGCGTGATGAAGCGGCTGGGCGCCGGTTACGAGACGCTGAGCGCGATCAACCCGCGGCTGGTCTACGTCAGCATCTCGGGCTTCGGCCAGAGCGGGCCCTGGGCCGGACGGCCCGGCTTCGACCTGATGGCGCAGGCGATGTCGGGCATCATGAGCGTGACCGGCCATCCCGGAGGACCGCCGGCCAAGGCGGGCGTGCCGGTGGCCGACATCGGCTGCGCGCTGTTCGCCACCTACGGCATGCTCTCGGCCTACATCGGCGCCAAGGCCACCGGGCGCGGGCAGTATGTCGACGCGTCGCTGTTCGACTCGGCGCTCGCTTTCTCGATCTGGGACATCAGCGAATACTGGGGCACCGGCCGCGAGCCCGAGCAACTGGGCACGGCCAACCGCATGAGCGCGCCCTACCAGGCGATGAAGGCCGCCGACGGCCATTTCGTGATGGGCGCGACCAACCAGAAGCTCTGGCAGACGCTGTGCCGCACGCTCGAACGGCCCGACCTGCTCGACGACGGGCGCTTCGCCACGGTGTCGCTGCGGCTCGCCAACCGCCATGTGCTGGTCGAGTGCCTGGAGCGCAGCTTTGCCGAGGCCGATTGCGAACACTGGATCGACCGCCTGCTGGCCGCGGGCATCCCGGCCGGCCCGATCCTGAGCTACCCGGAGGCCTTCGAGAGCGAGCATGGCCGGCACCGCCGCATGCGCATCGAGATCGACCATCCGGTGGAAGGCAAGGTGCCGAACATCGGCTTCGCGGTGAAGATGGAAGGCACGCCGCAACAGGTGCGCCGCCCACCGCCACTGCTCGGCGAGCACACCGCCGAAGTGCTGGCCGAGCTGGGCATCGACGCGCCGGCACAGCGCGAACTGGCGGCGGCAGGCGCCTTCGGGTCATGAGCGCTGTATCGGTGGACGAGGGTCGCGTGACGCTCGAGACGGCGGGCGGCATCGCCACGCTGGTCTTCGACCGCCCGGCCGCGCGCAACGCAATGACCTGGTCCATGTACGAGCAACTCGCCGCGAACTGCGAATCGCTGGCCGCATGCGCCGGAGAGGTGCGCGTGGTCGTGATGCGCGGTGCAGGCGGGCAGGCCTTCGTCGCGGGCACCGACATCGCGCAGTTCCGCGATTTCGAAGGCCCGGAAAGCGGTGAACGCGGCGTCGCCTACGAACGGCGCATCGATGCCGGCATCGGACTGATCGAAGCGCTGCCGATGCCGACCGTGGCGGTGGTGGAAGGCTGGGCCGTCGGCGGCGGACTCGCCATGGCCACCGCCTGCGACTTCCGCATCGCGACGCCGACGGCGCGCTTCGGCGTCCCGATCGCCCGCACGCTGGGCAACACGCTGTCGTCGCTGAACTTTGCGCGGCTGCGTGCCGCCTGGGGCCTGCAGCCGGTGCGCCGCATGCTGCTGCTGTCGCAGATCCTCGGTGCCGACGAAGCGCTGGCATGCGGCTTTCTCGAGCAAGTCTGCCCGGTCGGCGACGCGCTCGATGCCGCCCTGGACGCGCTGTGCGGCCGCCTCGCCGCACTGGCGCCCCTGACGCAGGCCGCGGCCAAGGAGGCGCTGCGCCGGGGCACGGTGCACGGCGCACCCGACACCGACGACCTGGTGCGGCGCTGCTATGGCAGTGACGATTTCGCAGAGGGCGTGGCGGCCTTCACCGAGGGGCGGCCGCCGGCCTGGCGCGGCTGCTGACCCGGCGGCTGCCGCTTGCGCGCGCCCTCCCCGGTGGCGCGCCCGTTCCTGACTGAATGGCGTGGGCTGCTAGCATCCCACGCGGCCGACGGGCTTGGCCCGTTGCGCCGATCGCCCAGCCCACAGGAAAGACATGCGCACTCCCCCCACGCCGCCCTCGGCCGTCAGCCGGCGCCGGACCATCGTCGCGACCACCATCGGCAACGGCCTCGAGTTCTTCGACTTCACCGTCTACGGCTTCCTGGCGCTGGTGATCGGCAAGCTCTTCTTTCCCACCTTCACTTCGTACGGCCAGCTGCTGCTCACCGTGGCGAGCTTCGGCGTGGGCTTCATCATGCGGCCGCTCGGCGGCATCGTGATCGGCGCCTATGCCGACCGCGCGGGCCGCAAGAAGGCGATGACGCTCACGATCTTTCTCATGGCGCTGGGCTGCGCGCTGATCGCCTTCACGCCCACCTACGCGTCCATCGGCGTGGCCGCGCCGATCGTGATCGTGGTGGCGCGCCTGGTCCAGGGCTTCTCGGCCGGCGGCGAAGTCGGTGCCTCGACCACGCTGCTGGTCGAGCATGCAACGCCCGCCAACCGCGGCTACATGGCCAGTTGGCAGTTCGCGAGCCAGGGCCTGGGCGTGCTGCTCGGCGCGGTGGTGGTGGGCGGCCTCACGGTCGCGCTCACGCCAGAGGCCATGCAGGCTTGGGGCTGGCGCGTACCGTTCGTGCTGGGCATGCTGATCGCGCCGGTGGGCATGTACATCCGCCGCCACCTCGAGGAGTCGCTGGACGTCACGGCGCAGCAAGCCTCGGGCGCGCCGCGCGAAAGCAGCCTGAAGATCGTCTGCACGCAGCACGGCCGCACCGTGCTGGCTGCGATCCTGCTGCTGGTCGGCGGCACCACGGCGGCCTACGTCGTGACCTTCTACATGGCGACCTATGCGGTGCGCGAGCTCGGCCTTTCGCCTTCGGTGGCATTGCTCGGTGCCGGGCTCACGGGCCTGATCTCGTTCGTGCTCGCGCCCTTCGTCGGCCGGCTGTCGGATGTGGTCGGGCGCAAGCCGCTGATCCTCTGGAGCCGCGTCGCCATGGCCCTGGTGATCTACCCGTGCTTCCTCTGGCTCAACGCCTCGCCGACGCCCGCGGTGCTGTTCACCGTGCTTGCGCTGCTGAGCGTCGGCCTGGTGGTGCAGACGGTGCCGGGCATCACGATGCTGCCCGAGATGTTTCCGAAGGCGGTGCGCGCCAGCGGCATGTCGCTGGTCTACAGCGTGGGCGTGGCCCTGTTCGGAGGCTTCGCGCCGTTCATCAGCACCTGGCTGCTCAATGCCACCGGCAGCAAGCTCGCACCGGCCTGGTACCTGGTGGCGATGACCGTGGTCTCGCTGCTCGGGCTGGTCTGGCTGCGCGACCATACCGGCCGCGACATCGATGCCGCCGACGCCCACGCGCCGGCCGCCTGAGGGCCACGCCCGCATCCATCACGCACAACAACAGGAGTTTCTCCATGCAGACATCCGCCGGCGGCAGCGCCCGCCACTTTTCGGGCACCTATGCCGAAGCCCGCGCCAAGTTCCTCGAGGCGGCCGCCGCGCGCGGCGCAGCGATCGAGCGCTTCGTGCATCCCGCCCACCGCGGCGCGCTCGATGAGGAACTGGCCACCGACCTGGCACTGATCGGCGCGAAGGACGCGAAGAAGCTGCTGCTCGTGACCTCCGGCACGCACGGCCCCGAGGGCTTCTGCGGCTCGGGCGCACAGGTCGCCACGCTCAACGATGCGGACCTGCTGGGCCGCCTCGCGCAGGCCGGCGTGGCGCTGCTGCTGGTGCATGCGGTGAACCCGCACGGCTTCTCGCACCTGCACCGCACCAACGAAGACAACATCGACCTCAACCGCAACCACATCGACTTCGGCGCGCCGCTGCCGGTGAACGCGGGCTATGCCGAGGTCGAGCCGCTGGTGCTGCCGGCCAGCTGGCCGCCGACGCCGGCCGACGAGGCAGCGCTTTCCGCCTACATCGCGCAGCACGGCATGCGCGCCTTCCGCGAGGCCGTCACCAAGGGCCAGTACACCTCGCCCGAGGGGCTCTTCTACGGCGGCACCGCACCGTCGTGGAGCAACCGCACGATGCGTGCGATCCTGCGCAGCTACGCGGCTGCGGCCACGCACATCGGATGGATCGACATCCACACCGGCCTCGGCCCCTACGGCCACGGCGAGAAGATCTACCCGGGGCGCAACACGCCCGAAGACCTCGCGCTCGCGCACGCCTGGTGGGGCGCCGACGTGTTCGCGCCGTTCGCGGGCGACTCGGCGTCGGCCGACGTGTCGGGCCCGGTGGTGTCGATCGCCTACGACGAATGCCCCGGCGCACGCATCGCACCCATGGGCCTGGAGTTCGGCACCCTGCCCGACCTGGAGGTGCTCACGCGCCTGCGCGCCGACACCTGGCTGCGCCGGCACCCCGAGGCACCCGCATTGCAGCAGCGCGAGATCCGCCGCCAGCTGCGCGACGCGTTCTACTGCGACAACGACGAGTGGAAGGGCATGGTGCTCGGGCAGACGCGCGTGGTGCTGCTGCAGACGCTGCAGGGGCTGCGCGCGGCCTGAAGGCCCGCATCGGGCGGCCTTCCTCAGCCGAATTCTTTCAGCCGAAGTTCGGCGCCCGCCGCTCGCGCAGCGAGGCCACGCCCTCGCGCACGTCGGCGCCTGCGAAGCCCATGAACTCGAGCGCGAGCGAGGCGTCGAAGGCCGGGCCGGCCTGGCGCAGCCAGTTGTTGAGCGCGTACTTGGTGAAGCGGATCGCGCTCTGGCTGCCGGCCGCGAGCCGGTCGGCAACCTCGTAGGCGCGCGCGAGAAGGTCGGCCTCGTCCACCGCGAGCGACACCAGCCCGATGCGCTCGGCCTCTTCGCCGCTCACGGGCTCGCATAGCAGCAGGTGGTACTTGGCCTTGGCCATGCCGCACAGCAGCGGCCAGACGATGGCCGCATGGTCGCCCGCGGCCACGCCGAGGCGCGTGTGGCCGTCGACGATCTTCGCGTTCTTCGCGGCGATGGAGATGTCGGCCAGGAGCCCCGCCACGAGCCCCGCGCCCACCGCCGGGCCGTGCATGGCGCTCACGATCGGCTTGTCGCAGTTGATGATGTTGTAGACCAGGTCGCGCGCCTCTTTCCACACGCGCTGGCGCACCACGTCGTCGGTGGTCATGTCCTGCACCATCGCGAGGTCGCCACCGCCCGAGAAGCCCTGCCCTTCGCCGCGCAGCACCGCGCAGCGCACGCTGTCGTCGGCCGCCACGTCGCGCCAGATCTCGGCCAGCTCGCGGTGGCCGTCATGGCCGGCGGTCGGCAGCTTGCCGTTGGCGGCGCGCATCTGGATGTCGAGCACCGCGCCGTTGACGCCGCGGCGGGTGATGGAAAGGGTCTGGTAGCGCGCGTAGTCCATGGCATGTCTCCGTCGATGCCCACGAAGGGGCGGTGTTACTTCTTCGCCGCGGCGATGTCGCGGCAGCGCTGCAGCTCGGCTTCGAAGCGCGACGCCAGGCCAGGTTCGCAGGCATCGTCGTTGGGCATGAGCCGGCACATGCCGACCACCGTGTAGTCCATCACCGCCGAGGTGCACGTGGCGTAGGGCGCAAGGTCGGGGTTGGCGGTCACCTTGAAGCCCCAGCGCTCCGAGAACTCGACGGTACGGGCGATCGCGCCGTGAAAGAAGCTCCGGTCCCTGGCGGCCACGGCCGCCTCCATGCGCGGCAGTTCCTCGTTGAGGTAGCCGACCGCATCGAGCGGGAAGGCGGCAGGGCTCTGCTGCTGCTGCTGCGCGCTGGCCAGCGAGGCCGCCAGCACGAGCGGCAAGGCGGCGAGCGTGCGGCGCAGCACGGGTGAAGAAAAAACGGACGGCAGGCGGCGGTGTTCCATGGCCCGTGATTTTGCAACGTCCGGGCGCATCGCCAAGGGCGCCCCAATGGCCTACCGGCTCTTTTTCTGGCGATCGAACTTGCGCCAGTACTGGAATTCGTCCTCGTGCACCTCGAGGTCCACTTCGGACACCCGGGCCTGCAGCCGCTCCTGCACGTCGGCCACGGCCTTGTTGTAGACGATGGGGCCGATTTCTTCCAGGAAGAAGCCCAGCAGCGCGCCTGCCGCGACATTGCCGATCGGCTCGTCCATGTTCTCGCGAAAGTAGCGTTCGATAGAGGCAATGGCCTGCGGGCGTGCGTCCTTCGGAATCTCGAGGGTCATGGCGGGCTTTTTCCTACGGTCTGCGGGCTGTCGATTCTGCCTGTGCGTGGCTTGCGACAATGGCGCATCCACCCCGATTCACACCACATCGCTTCCGCCCGAAACAACCATGGCCTCAAGACAACTCAGCACGCGCGACCGCGGCATCCTCTGCATCGTGATCGGCGCCGCCGTGCTGCTGGCGCCGCGCTTCCTGCAGGGCACCCAATGGTTCGAGATGATCGCGGGCGCCTACCTCGTCGGCTGGTTCGCGCTGGTGCTCGGCGTGGCGCTGGTGGTCGTCGACCTGGTGCAGCGCGCCAAGGCGCGGCGCTGAGGCTCAGCGGCGGCGGAGCTTCTTGACGAGCTCGACCACCGCGAGCACGACGGCGCCGGCCACGAGGCCGACCGCCGCATTGGCCGCCATCGAGCCGAGCGTGCCGAACACGCTGCCCGCTGTTTCGGCCCAGGCCTCGACCGCGTGGCCGAGCTTCGGCACGCCGTGCACCAGGATGCCGCCGCCCACGAGGAACATGGCCGCCGTGCCGGCGATCGAGAGCCCCTTCATGAGCCAAGGGGCGGTCACCAGGATGCCGCGGCCCAGGCCGCGTGCCGCCGCGCTCGCGCTCTTGCTCAGGTGGAGGCCCGCGTCGTCGAGCTTCACGATGCCCGCCACGAGGCCGTAGACGCCCACCGTCATGATCATCGCAATACCGACCAGCACGCTGAGCTGGGTGGTGAACGGCTGGCCCTGCACGGTGCCGAGCGTGATGGCGATGATTTCGGCCGACAGGATGAAGTCGGTGCGCACGGCGCCCTTGATCTTGCCCTTTTCGACCGCGACCACGTCGACGGCTTCGTCGGCCACGGCCTGCTCGTGGCGCGCGGTGTCGGCCGCGTGCTCTTCCTTGTGCAGGAACTTGTGGGCGAGCTTTTCGCAGCCTTCGAAGCACAGGAAGGCGCCGCCGACCATGAGCAGCGGCGTCACGAGCCATGGCAGCCAGGTCCCGATCGCCAGCGCGGCGGGCACGAGGATGGCCTTGTTGACGAGCGAGCCCTTGCACACCGCCCAGACGACCGGCAGTTCGCGCTCGGCCTTGACGCCCGAGACCTGCTGCGCGTTCAGCGCGAGGTCGTCGCCGAGCACGCCGGCGGTCTTTTTGGCGGCGACCTTGGTGAGGACCGAGACGTCGTCGAGGACGGTGGCGATATCGTCAAGCAGCAGGAGCAGGCTGGAGGCCATGGCGATGGTCGGAAGTTGATGAAAAGGGAAGCGGAGAGCTTATCCGCAAGCCGCTCAGACGACGTTCCGCTTGAGCCGGATTTCTTCGATGCGCACCACACCCAGCGCGGTCGTCTTGGCGGTCTTCATCTCGCGCTTGAAGCCCGCGAGTTCGTGGAAGCGCATGGCACGCTCGTTACGGATCGGGACCCAGATGGTAACGGTGGTGCAGCCCTCTTCCTCGAGGCCTTCGCGTGCGGCGTCCCAGAGCGAGACCCCGACGCCCTTGCCCCAGTGCTCGGGTTTGACGTAGATGGCCCAGATTTCGCCCGTGGTGGACGGCGTCTTGGGATCGCGCGAGCGGTCGAAGCCGACGAAGCCAACGACTTCGCCGTCGTGCACCGCCACCTGAACCTGCGGTTCGCTGAACTCAATGGCCTCGCGCCACTTGGTTTCGCGCGTGGCGGGCGTCAGCGCGCGCAGCTCTTCTTCGGGCAGGATGCCTTCGTAGGCAGCCTTGGCGGCCAGGGCGTGGATCTCGGCGACGGCCTTGGCGTCGCGCATCGTGGCGGGGCGAACTTCGTAATCGGACATGAATGCTGGGGAATCGGATGGAACGGCGTATTGTCGCCGCACGGCTAAACTGCCTGCTGATCAACGCCGCACGCGGCATCGGAAGGACGCCATATGGCCAAAGGTCAGCAACGCACGAGCAAGGAAGCCAAGAAACCGAAGAAGGACAACGCACCGCCGAAACCGGTGGGCGGTGGCATCGAACCGGTGCGCACCCTCACCACCGCGGTGATCCCGCGCGGCAAGCTCAAGAACAAGTGAGCGACGCGCCAGCGCCCGGCACCCCGGCGGCGCCCCCGGCACCGGCCCAGCCGCGCAACCCGCTGCACGGGCTCACGCTCGAAGCCATCGTCAGCGCGCTGGCCGCGCACTATGGCTGGCAGCGCCTGGGCGAGATGGTGCCGGTGCGCTGCTTCACCACCGACCCGAGCGTGGCATCGAGCCTCAAGTTCCTGCGCAAGACGCCGTGGGCGCGCGAGAAGGTCGAGAGCCTGTATCTCTTCATGCTGCGCGAGCAACGCCGCGAGCAGCAGCAGCAGGCGCGGCCCGCGCGGTGAAGGTCCGGCTCGAACCGTCGGGCCTGGTCTTCGACACCGAGCCCGGCACCACGCTGCTGAAAGCCGCCGAAGCCGCCGGCGTCGACATGCCCAGTTCATGCCGCAACGGCACCTGCCGCACCTGCATCTGCCAGGTGATCTCGGGCCGCACGCGCCACACCATCGAATGGCCCGGGCTGAGCGCCGAGGAGAAAGCCGAGGGCTGGATCCTGCCCTGCGTGGCCGAGGCGCAAGGCGATCTCGCGCTGCACGCGCCCGCGGCGTTCTCGCTTTTCTGAAGCGCCGGCGCGGCTATCCGCGCGCGGCCGGTGGCTGCGCCACCACCAGTCGGTCGCGCTGCGCCAGCGAGGGAAAGAGCCGGAACCATCCGAGCGCCACCAGCATGGTGCCCACGCCGCCGAGCACCACCGAGCCCACCGGCCCGAGCAGCGCCGCCGTGGCGCCCGATTCGAACTCGCCGAGCTGGTTGCTGGCGCCGATGAAGATCGAATTCACGGCGCTCACCCGGCCGCGCATCGCGTCGGGCGTCTCCAGCTGCACCAGCGTCTGGCGGATCACCACGTTGACCATGTCGGCACCGCCCGAGACCGCGAGCGCGATCAGGGAAACGGTGAAGCTGCGCGAGATGCCGAACACCACCATGCACAGGCCGAACAGGCCGACCGCCATCAGCAGCGTGCGGCCGACGTTGCGCTCGATCGGTCGCCGCGTGAGCGCGATCGACATCGCCAGCGCGCCCGCCGCCGGCGCGCTGCGCAGCAGCCCGAGCCCCCACGGCCCCGTGTGCAGGATGTCCTTGGCATAGATCGGCAGCAGCGCCACCGCACCGCCCAGCAGCACCGCGAAAAGATCGAGCGAGACCGCGCCCAGCACGGGCTTGCGCTTCCAGATGAAGTCGACGCCCGCGAACACCGTGGCGAGCGTGACCGGCTCGCGCGCGGCCGGCGTGTGGGCATAGCGCAGCCGCAGCACGAGCGTGCAGGCGACAGCAAAGCACAGCACCGTCGCGCCGTACACCACCGCCATGCCCGCCACGAACAGCAGCCCGCCGAGCGCGGGGCCGCCGATGATCGCGCCCTGCATGCCGGCCGAGCTGAAGGCCATCGCACGCGGCAGCATGGTGGGCGGCACCAGCAGCGGCGTCAGTGCCTGCTGCGCCGGCATCTGGAACGCGCGCACCGCCCCGAGCACCAGCGACAGGCCCAGCAACAGGCCGCGCGAGTCGCCCTGGCGCAGCACCGCGGCCAGCAACGCCAGCGCCACGATGCCCTGCACCGCGAAACAGGCCGCCACGATGCGGCCGCGGTGGCGGCGGTCGACCACGTGACCGGCCAGAAGCGCCAGCAGCAGCGCGGGAACGAACTGGTAGAGGCCGACGAGCCCCAGATCCCAGGCGCTGCCGGTGAGCTCGTACATGTGCCAGCCGATGGCCACCATCAGCATCTGCGAGGCCGCGGTGCCGAAGAGCCGCGCCACCCAGAGCCGCATGAAGGGCCGTTCGCGCCGGAGGTCGGCAAAGCTGGGTGCGGAAGAAGCGGGGGCGGAGCCGGACATTCGTTCGAGGATAGCCGAGCGCCAACTCTCTACACTCCGGCGCAGCCATGACCGACCCCGATGCGATCACCCTCGTCCACGAAGACGCCCACCTGCTGGTACTCGACAAGCCCGCCGGCCTGCTCTGCGTGCCCGGACGCGGCGAGGACAAGCAGGACTGCCTGAGCGCGCGCGCCCTGCGGCGCTGGCCCGACGCGCTGGTCGTGCACCGCCTCGACATGGCGACCAGCGGGCTCGTGCTGCTGGCGCGCGGCCCCGCGATGCAGCGCGCGCTCGGCGATGCCTTTGCGGGCCGCCTCGTGCACAAGCGCTACGAAGCCATCGTCGACGGCGCAACGCCGGTGGAGCACGAAAAGAAAGAGCAGGCGTGGTCGGTCATCGACGCGCGCCTGATGGCCGACTGGCCGCGGCGTCCGCTGCAGAAGGTGGACCCGGCGGGCAAGCCCAGCCTCACGCGCTGGCGTGCGCTCGGCTCGGCCGCTGTGGCTTCGTCTTCAGATGGCGCGGCGATGATGGCCACGCATGTGCTGCTCGAGCCGCTCACGGGCCGTTCGCACCAGCTGCGCGTGCATCTGCTGTCGATCGGCCATCCGATCCTTGGCGACGCGCTCTACGGCAGCGACGAAGTCCGTGCGCGTGCCCCGCGCCTGCTGCTGCATGCGAGCGAACTGGGCTTCGTGCATCCGGCGACGCAGCAGCCGGTGCGCTTTCGCAGTGCGCCGGACTTCACGCTCGCCGCGCTCTGCGGGCCTGCTACAGCCCGCCCTTGACCACGAGCACGGGCATTGGCGCGTCCTGCAGCACGCGCTGCGTGACGCTGCCGAGCAGCAGCTTCTCGATACCGCTGCGGCCATGCGAGCCCATCACGATCAGGTCGGCCGCGATGGCGATCGCGGTGTCGACGATGCCTTCATGCACCACATGGCCATCGATCACGCGCTGGTCGCTGTGCAGGCCCTCGGCCGCGAGCGCAGCCACGCCGCGCGCCAGCGCCGCATTGGCGCTGGCCGTGGCAGCGGCCAGGTATTCGTTCTGGCCGAGCGCATAGTCCGCGCCCACGCCGATGAAGGGGTAGTTGTCGATCACGTGGATCAGCGTGATCCGGCTTCCGAAAGCCAATGCCAGGCCGCTGGCCTTGCTGACGGCGAGCATGGAAGTTTCGGAGCCGTCGATCGGAACCAGGATGTGATTGAACATTGGCGGACCTCACTTTCGTTCGCATACAGACAGGCGCGGCTCGCACGGAGCCGGCCCTCGAATTTAACCCCTGTGCCGGGGCAGACACTGTAGGACTCAGACCAGCGGGATCAATCCCCCTGGAAACCCTCGGCGCGGCAAGTGACGACGAGCGTGTCGCGCCAGCCGGCGCCGCCCTCGTCGAGCGGCTGGATCGGCGTGGATTCGTGGATCACGCGCGCGTCGTCGAGCAGGAGCAGCGTCCATGGCTCGGTCATGGTGAAGCGCTCCCCGCGCCGCCCATTGGCCTCGAAGACGCGCGTCTCGCCGCCCTTGATGCCGCTGCGGCCCACCAGCGCCACCGCAACGAGATCGACCCCATCGCGGTGCGCGCCCTCGGGCGTGGGCCGGCCGATGCCGCCCGCGGTGTCGATGCGGAACTGGTGCGCCTCGACGAACCACGGCCGCGCCGCATGGCCGCGCATGCCGCTCGCGGCCTCGGAGAGACGCTGCATCAGCCGCTGCCACGCCGGCTGCGCGATGGTCGCCTCGTGCATCGGCGCGAACCAGCGCTGCATGCCGCCATGGAGCGCGTTGTACTCGACCGGCTGCCAGTGCGCGCGGTGCGGCACCTGCGCCACCGCATCGCCCTCGACCGTGAAGCATGCATGGCGCCGCGTGCGGTAGCGGCCGCCGTCCTTCAGGTATTCGTCGGGTGGAAGATCGCTCCAGTCGGCATGCAGCGCCTCGAGTGCGTCGAGCGGCATGCCGAGCCATTCGCTCACCGCCTGCGGGCTCAGCACCGCATAGCCCTGCTCGCGCAGCGCGGCCGTGAGTTCGGCGGGCGCGACGAACGGCGGCGCGAAGGCGGCCGTGGTCACGATGCAGTGACTTTCACGTCCTTCCAGAATGCCACGCGGTCGCGGATCTGCTCGGCTTCGGGCTTGGGGTCGGTGTAGTACCAGGCGGCGTCCGTGAGGAGTTCGCCGTTGACCAGCAGCGAGTAGTAGCTGGCCATGCCCTTCCAGGGGCAGGTGGTCTTGTGGTTGCTGAAGGTGACGTGCTCGCGGTTGAGCGAGTCCATCGGGAAATAGTGGTTGCCTTCGACGAGCACGGTGTCGTCGCTCTCGGCGATGGTCACGCCGTTCCAGGTTGCTTTCATGGTCTTGCTCTCCAGGGTGCGGGTGCTTCTGTGTGTGGCTTTTCTTGCCCGCGAGGGGGTATTGTGCATCCGCGGACTGGCTTGTTTTTCGGAGCTGGGTCTTGCCCCGCGCGCGGGCTGCAGGGCGGGCCTCTTTTTCCCTCTCCCTCCGGGAGAGGGTCAGGGTGAGGGCCGGCGGCCTTGGCAGAAGCGTGCGGTATCCACCGCTGCTGCCCTCACCCCAGCCCTCTCCCGGAGGGAGAGGGAGCACTCGGAAAAAAACTCAAGCCGCAAGCCAATGCACGCTGAACAGCCTCTCCGGATCCGTCCACACTTTTCCCGGCCGAAAACCCGCCTTCACCGCCAGCGCCCGCAGCCCGTCGACAGTGAACTTGTGCGAGTACTCGGTGTGGATGGTCTCGCCCTCCTCGAAGCCGAAGCGCTCGCCGCACAGCGACACGCTCTGCGCCCGCCGGCTCACCAGGTGCATCTCGATGCGCTGCTTCGGCGCGTTGTAGAACGCCGAATGCGCGAAAGCGTCGACATCGAAGTCGGCATCGAGCTCGGCATTGGCGCGCCGCAGCAGGTTGAGGTTGAACGCCGCGGTCACGCCCTGCGCGTCGTTGTAGGCCGCATGCAGCCGGTCGGGCGCCTTCACGAGGTCGACGCCGATCAGGAGCCCGCCGCCGCGCAGCATGCGCGCCGCGAGTTGCAGGAAGGCCAGCGCCTCGTCGGGCTCGAAGTTTCCGATCGTCGAGCCGGGAAAGAAACCCACACGCTTGCCCGCACCCGGCAGCGGCGCGGGCAGCACCAGCGGCATCGTGTAGTCGGCCGCGATCGGCTGCACCGCCAGCGCGGGATAGTCGGCCTTGAGCCGTTCTGCGGCAGCTTCGAGGTGCTCGCCCGAGATGTCGATCGGCAGGTAGCGCTTCGGCGCTTCGAGCGCATCGAGCAGCAGCCGCACCTTGGTCAGCGACCCCGCGCCGAATTCGACGATCTCGGCGCCCGGCCCGGCCTGCTCGGCAATCTCCGCGGCGCATTCGCCGAGGATGCGCAACTCGGTGCGCGTGGGGTAGTACTCGGGCAGGTCGCAGATCCCGTCGAACAGCTGCGAGCCCGCGGCGTCATAGAAGAACTTGGGTGAAATGCTGCGCGGGCGGCGCGACAGTCCTGCCAGCATCGCGCGGCCGAACTCCGACAGCGGGGCACCGGTAGAGGGCTGGCGCAGTTGCTGCTGCTGCGCCGTGGCGAAGGACAAGGAAGACGGCGAGCTGGAGGGATTGCGCATGATTCAAAGGTCTTTGGCGAGCCGCAGCCCGGAGAACTGCCAGCGCGCAGCCGGCGGAAAGAAGTTGCGATAGCTGGGCCGCGTGTGCCCGGCCGGGGTCGCCAGGCTGCCACCGCGCAGCACCAGCTGGCCTACCATGAACTTGCCGTTGTATTCGGCCGCGATGCCGGGCATGGGCTTGAACCCGGGATACGGATCGTAGGAGGAGCGCGTCCACTGCCAGACATGGCCGGTCATCTGCGAGATGCCGGGCGCGGCGAAGGCGGCTTCCCATTCGAACTCGGTCGGCAGCCGCGCGCCGGCCCATTCGGCATACGCGGCGGCTTCGTAGAAGCTCAGCTGCGACACGGGCGCATCGGGCTCCATGGGCCGCACGCCGTGCAGCCCGAACACATGCCAGCCGGCCTGATGCTGCTGCGCCATCGCGTCGAGCCGCGGGTCGTCGGCGTCGAGCCAATAGGCCGGATGCCGCCAGCCTTGCGACTGCACCGCCGCCCAGCCGTCGGAGAGCCAGAGCTCGGGGCGCCGGTAGCCACCGTCGGCAATGAACTGCGCGTACTCGCCGCAATTCACGAGCCGGTCGGCGATGGCATGCGGCTGCAGCAGCGCCGCGTGACGCGGTGTCTCGTTGTCGAAGGCAAAGCCCTGCTGCGATCCCGCGTGGCCCACCTGCACCACGCCGCCGGGACGCGGCAGCCAGCGCATGGGCGCAGGCACGGCCGCGAGCCGCAGCGCGGGGCCTGCGGCGGGCTTGTAGGCCGGCAGCAGCGGGTTGCACGACAGCGCATGAAGGATGTCGGTGAGCAGCAGCTCCTGGTGCTGCTGCTCGTGGTGCAGGCCGAGCGTCAGGATCGGCTCGACGGTTGCCCAGTCCTGCGCGCCGATGCCGCTGTCGAGCCATGCGAGCACCGCCTCGTCGACGTGGCGCCGGTAGGCCTGCACCTCGTCGATCGAAGGCCGCGTGAGCAGCCCGCGCTGCGGGCGGGGATGGCGCGGGCCAAGCGCCTCGTAGTACGAATTGAAGAGGTAGTGCAGGCGCGTGTCGAACGGCGTGTAGCCCGCAGCATGCGGTTGAAGCAGCACGGTCTCGAAGAACCATGTGGTGTGCGCGAGATGCCACTTGGTCGGGCTCGCGTCGGGCATCGATTGGATGCACTGGTCTTCGGCCGAGAGCGGCGCGGCGAGCGCCAGGCTGGCGGCCCGCACCTCGCGAAACCTGTCGCGCAGTGCGCTCGCCGCCGGGGTGATCGGCCGGGAAAGCGTCATGGAGTCTCCAGTCGGGTCAGCCAGAAGTTGTAGCCGATCGGCGTGACGACGGCGCGTAGGACAAGTTCGCGCGCTCGCTCGTCCGGAAGAATGTCAACGTCCGGCGATCGGTCAGGGGACGGCCACTTTGGCACAAGACGCCGCGGCTTGCACGGCGGCTGCGTATCATCCGTTCGATATGCAAAGCCCCAATGCCTCCGCTCGTGCGCACGTGGTCATCGTCGGCTGCGGATTCGGCGGACTCGAAGCCGCCCGCAAGCTCGAACGGGCCGACGTGGACGTGACGGTGATCGAGAAGACCAACCACCACCTGTTTCAGCCGCTGCTCTACCAGGTGGCCACGGCCGGGCTCGCGGCACCGTCGATCGCAGCCCCGGTGCGCGCGTTGTTCCGCCGGCAGCCGAGCATCACCACGCTGCTCGGCGAGGTCAGCGCGATCGACCCGGCGGCATGTGCGGTGCAGTTGGCCGATGGCAGCCGCATTGCCTATGACCACCTCATCGTGGCCGCCGGCGCCACGCACAGCTATTTCGGCCATGACGAATGGGCACCGCTCGCGCCGGGCCTCAAGACGCTGGCCGATGCCTTCGAGATCCGCCGCCGCGTGCTGATGTCGTTCGAGGCGGCCGAGATCGAGACCGATCCGCAGCGCCGCCGCGCACGGTTGACCTTCGCAGTGATCGGCGCCGGACCGACCGGCGTCGAGATGGCCGGCACGCTGGCCGAGATCGCGCGCCACACGCTCGCGGGCGAATTCCGCCACATCGATCCGGGCAGCGCGCAGGTGCTGCTCATCGAAGGCGGCCCGCGTGTCTTGCAGGCCATGCCCGAGAGCCTGAGCCAGAAGGCGCTCGAGCAGCTCGAACGGCTCGGCGTCGACGTGCGGCTCAATGCGCGCGTGACGGCCATCGATGCCGACGGCCTCGAAGTGCAGTCCGGCGGCGGCGGTGCCGACGGTGCGCCGTCCAGCAGCTATCGCGTCGACAGCAGCTGCGTGGTGTGGGCCGCGGGCGTCGCGGCCTCACCGCTCGGCCGCATGCTCGGCGAGGTGACCGGCGCCGAATGCGACCGCGCGGGACGCATCAAGGTCGAGGCCGACCTGAGCCTGGCCGGGCATCCCGAGATCAGCGTGGTCGGCGACCTTGCGGCGGCGCTGAGCCACGCGCCCGGCCAGGCGCCGAAGCCGGTGCCCGGCGTGTCGCCTGCCGCCAAGCAAATGGGCCGCGCGGCAGCCGCGAACATCCTGCGCCGCATTGCCGGCGAGCCCACCGTGCCCTTTCGCTACCGCGACTACGGCAACCTCGCCACCATCGGCCGCAATTCGGCGGTGGTGGACCTCGGCACGCCTTTCGGTCCACTGCGCTTCAGCGGCCGGCTCGCATGGCTCTTCTGGCTGTTTGCGCATGCCTACTTCCTGATCGGCTTTCGCAACCGCATCGTCGTGATGATGGACTGGGCAGGCGCCTACTGGAGCTTCCAGCGCAACGCGCGCGTCGTCGCGGACGTGCAAGGCCGCAGCGAATCTTGAACGCCCCCCGAAGCGGCTCACTTCGTGTAGCCGCCTCCCCCCACTGGGGGGCGCACCCGGTGGACCGGCGAAGCCGGATCCACGGGTGCACTTGAATTTCGCCATCGTTCATCAGCGTCGCGGGTTCGCGCAGTGCGCGGAGAGAACCAGGCGCCGGTCTCAGAACTGGAAGCCGTCGGACGCCTTCTCGCGCTGGCGCTGCCGCCACTTCCACGGGGGCGTCGGCCTGGCACCGGCCCACAGCCCCGCACGCTGCGTGCGCGCACTGCGCTGCAGTTCGTCCAGCCTGCCGCCGTGCCGCGCGGCGCTGCCATGGAAGTCGTACACCCAGGCCCAGCCTTCGGCCACCATCCAGGTGGCGGCGTCCTGGCCGTCGCAGCGCACGTCGGCCACGGTGCGGCCGTAGCGGTCGGTGTCGCGCTCGGTGATGAGCGCCTGCTCGAGGTAGCACAGCCGGCTCAGCGCCTGCCTGCTGCGCCGTCCGTAGGGCTGCGAGAACTCGGGCGCGTCGATGGCCGTGATGCGCACCCGGACCTCTTCGTACGACCCGATGCGCCCGCAGCGCGCCGTGAGCGTGTCGCCATCGCTGATGCCGACCACGAGGCAAGTGCGCGCAGCGGCCTGCGACGCGAGCGGCAGCGCCACCAGGACACAGCAGGCGAGCAGATGGCGAAAGAGGCGCAGGGGCATGGCAGGCGACGAAGAGAAGACCGTGGCGGCGAAAGCCACGGATTCTCCGCGCGAAGCGCCGGCGGCCGCGCCTGCGAACCGCCTGTTACGCGGCAGCGTCGGGTGTGGCCGAAGCGTTCTCGTCCTCTTGCAGCAGCCGCCACATCACCTTGCCACTGCCGCTCTTGGGCAGCGCGTCGACGAACTGCACCTTGCGCGGGATCTTGTAGACCGCCATGTTCTCGCGGCACCAGTCGATGATCTCCTGCTCGGTGGTGTCCTTGTGGGTGGGGCGCAGCACCACCACCGCTTTCACCGACTCGCCGCGGTAGCTGTCTTTGGTGGAGATCACGCAGGCTTCCTGGATCGCCGGATGGCGGAACATCAGCAGTTCCACCTCGGCCGGCCACACCTTGAAGCCGCTCGCATTGATCATGCGCTTGAGCCGGTCGGTGATGAAGAAGTAGCCGTCCTCGTCCATTCGGCCCATGTCGCCCGAGCGGAAGAAGCGCTTGCCCTCGAACTCCACGAACGTCGCCCGCGTGGCGTCGGGGCGCTTCCAGTAGCCCTGGAACACCTGCGGCCCACGGATGATGATCTCGCCCGATTCGCCGACCGGCAGTTCCACCAGCGTGTCGGGGTCGACCACGCGCGCATCGGTGCTCATGAACGGAATGCCCAGGCACTGCTGCTTGGGATGGTCCGACGGATTGGTATGCGACGGCGCGGCGGTTTCGGTGAGGCCGTAGCCTTCCTGGTACTTGAGCCCGTACTGCTCGAACAGGCGCTGCGCCACGGCCTGCGGCATCGCGGCACCGCCGCCGCCGATGTAGTTCATGCTCGAGAGGTCGTAGCCTGCGAAATTGGGGCTGGCCATGAGGTCGATCACCATGGTCGGGATGTTGGTCCAGCTCGTGACTCTCCAGCGCGAGATCAGGCGCCCGGCCACCTCGCGATCCCAGCGCGGCATGACGACCAGCGTGGCCCCTGCGAGGATCGCGGTGTGCATCATGCTCACCACGCCGGTGATGTGGAACATCGGCACCACCGCGAGCACCACCGCCTCGGACGTCGCCTGGCCCCAGAGCTGGCCCGCCACCGCGTTGTGCATCAGGCTCGAATGGTGGTGCACGCAGCCCTTGGGCAGCCCCGTGGTGCCGCTGGTGTAGGGCAGCAGCGCCATGTCGTCGGCGCCCACCACGTGTGCGGGCGCGGCGTGGCCGGCCGCGAGTGCATCGGCCCAGGCCATGACCTTGCCGCCGTCGAGTTCGGGTAGCGCATGGCGCGTGCAGAGCCAGTCCTTCCAGGCCGGCGCGGGTGCGTCGTCGCCATCCGCGTCGGCGTCGAAGGCGTCGGTGAACTGCGTCACCACCAGGTGGGCCAGCCGCTCCTCGGGCGCCAGCGCATTGCTAGCCTTCGCCAGTTCGCCCGCGAGGTCGCCCGTGGTGATGGCCACCTTGGCGTCGGGGTCGACGATGTAATGCTTGAGTTCCTCGGCGCGGTTCATCGGATTGACCGGCACCACCACCGCGTTGGCACGCAGGATCGCGAAGTGCGCCACCACGAGCTGCGGGCAGTTCTGCATGTCGAGCACCACGCGGTCGCCGCGCTTCACGCCCAGCGCCTGCAGCGCACCGGCCAGGCGTTCGACCTGGTCGGCCAGCGCGCGGTACGACGTCACCCGGCCGAAGAACACCAGCGCCGCCTTGTCCGGGTAACGCGCCGCCGAGGTCGCCAGGTTGTGCCACAACGAGGTGGCGGGCACGGTGATCGAATGCGGCAGGCGCTTGGGCCAGAACTTGTGGTGCGGGCGTGATTGCATGGTCGGTCGGGCGGGGGAAAAGAAAGACGAGGAAAAAGACAGGCCGCAGCCTAAGCCGAGCCGTGCGCCGCTCCCATCGGGGAAGCCCCCGGGGGCGTCACCTTGGCGACGCTGTCGGCACCTGCCCTTTGACTTCTGCTCCATTGCACGCGCTCTGTGACTACAGACAAGGTACGTATTCCGCGCGAACCTGCGTCTCCACCACCTACCACCAACCGAAAAAGGAGAGTTTCCATGGCAGCAGAAAAGCACGCAAGCGCTCACTGGGAAGGCGCCGGCAAGACCGGAAAAGGCCAGATCAGCACCGAAACCGGCGCACTCAAGGACTATCCCTACGGTTTCGCGAGCCGCTTCGGTGACGACCGGCGCGGCACCAACCCCGAGGAAATCGTGGGCGCGGCCCATGCGGCCTGCTTCACGATGGCCTTTGCCTTCGCGCTCGAGAAAGAGGGGCTCACGGCCACCCGCATCGACACACGCGCCGCCGTGCGACTGGCCAAGGACGGCGAGGGTTTCAAGATCGACCGCATTGCGCTCGAGCTCGACGCGGCCGTGCCCCAGCTCGACGAGGCGAAGTTCCAGCAGATCGCCGCCGCAGCGAAGGCCGGCTGCCCGCTGTCGAAGGCGCTCGCGAGCGTGCCCGAGATCACGCTGAAGGCGACGCTCGCGAGCTGACGGCGCCTTCGTCTTTTCTTGCGCGCGAGGCGGTGCGCCCACGCGCCCGCACGCCCATGCCGGACGGCAGGCCGAAGCGGTCGTCGGGGTCGAGGCCGGTCGCGACGCCGAGCCGCGCCGCGAGGTGCGCGGCATCGTAGGGCGCATGCACCTTCACGTCGTTGTCGAAGTAGCAGTAGACGTCGCGCGGCTTCGGGCCGGCGCCGCGGCGCGGGCCCGCAAGCCTCGCATCCTTCACCTGGCGGCCATGGCGCCAGGCATCGATGCGCGCAGCCCAGCGGTCGAGTGCCGCGTCGTCGTAGCCGCTGGCGTAGAGCTCCTTGTCGCCATGCAGCCGCATGTAGACGAAATCGGTGCACAGGTCCTCGAGCAGGGGCCAGCGCCCCGCCGTGTCCGCCACCACCAGCGCCACGCCGTGACGGCGCAGCATCGCGATGAACTCGGGGTTCTCGAAACTCGCATGCCGCACCTCGACCGCATGCCGCAGGCGCAGCCGCGCGGGCACCTCGAGGAAGGCGCGGCCCTCGACCTTTTCGTCGTGCTGCCGCGCGAGTGCGAGCGCCGAGCGGCCGTTGCGCGGCAGCAGCGAGAAGAAGTCGTCGAGCCGCTCTGCATCGAACGAAAACGTGGGCGGGAGCTGCCACAGCATCGGCCCCAGCTTGGCCCCGAGCGCGAACACGCCCGACGCCAGGAAGTTGGCGAGCGGCGTGCGCACATCCTTGAGGCGCAGGATGTGCGTGAGGTAGCGCGGCCCCTTCACTGCGAACACGAAGCCGTCGGGAGTTGCGTCATGCCATGCCTGGTACGACGCGGGACGCTGCAGCGAATAGAACGAACCGTTGATCTCGATCGTGGGCAGCATGCGCGAGGCGAACTCGAGCTCCTGCCGTTGGGCCAGGCCCTCGGGGTAGAAACGGCCACGCCACGGCGCATAGCGCCAGCCTGAAATCCCGATCCGCGTCTCGCCTTGCATGGTTCGCCGTTGTCGTTCGGGTGGCGGCGGGCGCACGTAGGAAGATGCCCTGTCGCCAGGCCGGCCGCCCGGCGGCCGCGACAATGGCAGGAACCGCACAGCCTGTGGCAAGCTCCGAAACGTATGCAGATTCCTCCTTCATCTTCTCCTCGGCCTTCCGCATCCCGGCGCCGGCTGCTGCGTGCCCTGGGCGCCGCCGCGGCCCTGCCGCTGCCGCTCTCGGCGCTGGCCGGCTTCAATTTCTTCACGAGCGAATACACCGCGACCCGAGACGAGCTGCAGGCGCAGATCGCCAAGCGCTTTCCGGTGGCCGAACGCTATGCCGAGATCTTCATGGTCGGCCTGCGCGATCCGCAGCTGGGCCTGGATGCACGCAGCAACCGCGCCGCCATCACCGCGATGCTGACCATTGCGAGCCCGCTGCTGGCCGCCTCGCCGGTGCAGGGCCTGGTGTCGGTCAGCAGCGCCTTGCGCTACGACGCGGCGGCGCGCGCCCTGCGGCTCGATCAGCCCAAGGCCGAACGTCTGGAACTGCAGGGCGTGCAAGGCCGCGATGCGGAACGGCTGCAGAAGATCGGCGCGCTGGTGGCGCAGGAGCTGCTCCACGGACAGGTGCTGCGCAGCTTCACGGCCGAAGAGCTCACGGTCGGGCGCAAGACCTACGAGATCGGCGACATCACGGTCCAGGACGACGGCATCAAGGTACAGCTCAAATGACATCCCTTTTCTTCCGGCCGCGTGTCGTCGTCGCGGCCTGCCTGGCCGGCGCGTTGCTGGCCGCGGGCTGCGCGGCGATCATGCCGCACGCCAAGCAGCACTTCGACCTGCAAGCCCACCGCGGCGGCCGCGGCTTGGCACCCGAGAACACGCTGGCCGCGTTCTCGAACGCGCTCGAGCTCGGGGTGACCACGCTCGAACTCGACATCGGCCTCACCGCCGACGGCGTGGTCGTGGTCTCGCACGACACCCGCCTGAACCCCGACCACACGCGCGACGCGAACGGCGCCTGGCTCGCCCCGAAGAGCGGGCCCGCGGTCCGCTCGCTCACGGCCGCGCAACTGCAGGCCTACGACGTGGGCCGCCTCAACGCTGCAAGCAACTACGGCAAGCAATTCGCACTGCAACTGCCGCGCGACGGCGAGCGCATTCCGACGCTGGCCGCGGTGTTCGACCTGGTGCGTGCGCGCGGCGCGCATGCCGCCACGGTGCGGTTCAACATCGAGACCAAGATCGATCCGACGCGGCCCGACGAGACTGCCGCCCCCGAACCGATGGTGCGCGCGCTGCTCGCGGAGATCGACAAGGCGCAGATGGGCGGCCGCGTGACGGTCCAGAGCTTCGACTGGCGCACGCTCGCGCTGGTCGGGCAGCTTGCGCCGCAATTGCCGCGCGCCTACCTGAGTTCCGCGCGCACGCTCAAGGACAGTCGCTGGACGGCCGGGCTCGATGCCGCGGCCTTCGCCTCGACGCCGCAGCTCGTGAAGGCCGCGGCGGGCGCCTCGCCGGGGCCCGTGAGCTGGTCGCCGGCGCACGCCGACCTCACGGCCGCGGCGGTCCGCGAAGCGCAGGGCCTCGGCATGAAGGTGCTGCCCTGGACCGTGAACCAGCGCGCCGACATGCTGCGGCTCATGGACTGGGGCGTGGACGGCATCATCACCGACTACCCCGACGTGCTGCGCGACCTGATGCGCGAGCGCGGCCTGTCGCTGCCGCCGCCCGGAAAGGCTGCTTCGTGAACGCCGCGGCCGTACGGCAGCTCGGCGCGATCGCCGCGCAGGTCGAGGCGTTGCACAACGGCAGCGGCGGCTCGGTCGCCGCGTTCTCGGGCGAAGCCCGCACCAGCACCGAACTGCTCGCGAGCCTTCCGCCGCGCTATGGGGACGTGCTGCTGAACCTGCTCGACCGGCTCGAGTCGAGCGCGCTGTTCAGCGAAGAAAGCTGCTCCTTCAGCCAGAAGGACCTGCTCGACAACCTGCAGGTGTGGGTCGACAAGGCCCGCGCGCAACTCATCGACTGATGTCCCCGGAGAATCTGCCATGCAACGACGCACCCTCTTGCTGCGCGCCGCCCCTGTGCTCGCGCTGGCCGCCACCGCCACCTGGCCGCTTGTCGCCGCGGCCGCCGCTCCAATGATCGAGATCTGGAAAGACCCGAACTGCGGCTGCTGCCAGGACTGGGTCGCGCACCTCGAGGCGAACGGCTTCGCGACGCGCGTGCACGACGACGGCAACGGCGCCGCGCGCGCACGGCTCGGCATTCCCGCCGCGCTGGGTTCGTGCCACACCGGCCGGGTCGGCGGCTATGCGCTCGAAGGCCATGTGCCGGCCCGCGAGGTGCGCCGGCTGCTGCAGGAAAAACCGAAGGCGATCGGCCTTGCGGTGCCCGGCATGCCGATCGGCTCGCCGGGCATGGACGGCCCGGCCTACGGCGGGCGGCGCGATGCCTACGAGGTGCTGCTGGTGCAGGCCGATGGGCGCAGCCGTGTCTACCAGACCTACCGCTGATCCAGTGGCATCGGTCAGCCGAAGCGCGCGGGGCTGAAGGCTGCGAGCGCTGTCTCGGGCACTGACTCAGCCGGAATGCCCGCCAGCAGTTGCGCTGCCAGCCGGCCGGTGCGCGCCGAGCCGCACAGGCCGACATGGCCGTGCCCGAAGGCGAGCACCACATCGCTGCTGGCCGCCGCAGGCCCGATGCACGGCAGGCCATCGGGCAGGCTGGGCCGATGGCCGAGCCATTGCTTCACCGCGACATCACCAGCCCGCGCCGCCGCCGCGGGAAACATCGACAGCAGGTGACGGCGCAGGATCTCGGCCCGGCGCCAGTCCGGCGCGGCCTCCAGTCCGCCGATCTCGACCTGGCCCGCGGCGCGCAGGCCGCCGTCCATCCAGTGCGCGATGAGCTTGCCGTCGGCCGCCATCGTCGGCGTGCGCGGGCCGGCGGTGGCGCCTTCAATGACCACGTGGTAGCCGCGTTCCGATTCGAGCGGCACCGCCGAGCCGGCGGTCGCCGCGAGCGGCCCCGAGCGCGCGCCGGCGCAGATGGCCGCGGCGTCGCATTCGATCTCGCCGGCCTCGGTCTGCACCGCGCGCAGGCGCCCGCCTTCGATGCGGAAGCCCGTGGCACGCGTGGCGGCGCGCTCGGCCCCTGCGGCTTGCGCATGGCGCGCGAGCGCGGCCACGTAGGCGCCCGGATCGCGGCAGTGACCTGCCTCGGGCACGAAGATGCCAAGCGTGTAGCGCTCGGCGAGGTCGGGCTCGCGCTGCCGCAGCTCCGCCGCAGGCCATTCCTCCCATTGCACGCCGGTGCGCCCGCGCACACGCCAGGCGAGCGCATCGCCTTCGAACTCCTCGCGCGAGCGGTAGGCATGCAGCAGGCCGCGCTGCTCGATGAGCTGCGGCACACCGGCCTCGGCGGCCAGCTGCGCATGCAGGGCCGGAGCGTCGGCCAGCAGCGTGCGCAGCGCATCGGCGGTGCGCTGCACGCGCGCCTCGGTCCAGCCCGAGGCGAGATAGCGCAGCAGCCATGGCAAGGCGCGCGGCAGGTGGCGCCAGCGCACGGCCAACGGCCCGAGCGGATCGGCGAGCCAGCCCGGCACCTTGCGCCAGGCACCGGGCAGCGCGGGCGGCACCACCGAATGCGACGACAGCCAGCCCGCATTGCCATAACTCGTCGCGTGGGGACCGCCGGGCTCGCCGGGCTCGACCACGGTCACGCGCAGCCCCGCGCGCAGGGCTTCGATCGCGGTGGCGCTGCCGACCGCGCCCGCGCCGATCACGACCGCATGGCGCACGGCGGCCGGTGCGGAGAAACTTCTTGCAACTGTCATGACGCTGATCGTAGAGGGTGCAGTCCCATAATCGGCCGCCATGCCCGCTCCGTTACCTGCACGCTCCGCCCCGGCCGCGCCCTCCCCCTCCTCGTCCTCCGGCGCCATCACCGATGTCGCCGGCATCGAGGTCGGCCATTTTTCGGACACCCGCCGCCCCACCGGCTGCACCGTGGTCCTCACGCGGGAAGGCGCCGTGGCCGGTGTCGACGTGCGCGGGGCCGCGCCCGGCACGCGCGAGACCGACCTGCTCTCGCCCGGCAACCTGGTGCAGCAGGTGCACGGCATCGTGCTCGCGGGTGGCAGCGCCTGGGGCTTGGCCGCGGCCGACGGCGCGATGCGCTGGCTCGAGGAACGTGGGGTCGGGCTGGACGTGCGCTTCGGCACGCTGCCCATCGTGCCTGCTGCGGTGCTGTTCGACCTGCCGCTCGGCGATGCGCGCATCCGCCCCGATGCCGAGGCAGGCTACGCCGCGTGCGAGGCAGCGAGCCGCACGGCGCCGGCCGAAGGCAACGTGGGCGCCGGCAGCGGCGCCCTGGTCGGCAAGCTGTTTGGTTTGCAGAGCGCCATGAAGGGCGGCATCGGCACGGCCTCGGTCACCGTGGGCGGTGTGACGGTGGGCGCGCTGATCGCGGTCAACGCGCTCGGCGACGTGATCGACCCCGACACCGCGCAGCCGGTGGCCGGCGCACGCACCGAAGACGGCCGTGCATTGCGCGACACCCGCCGCGCCCTGCTGCGCGGCGAGCTGCCACGGCCGCTGCTCGCTGGCACCAACACCACGATCGGGGTGGTCGCGACCGATGCGGTGCTCACCAAGGTGCAAGCCAATCGCCTCGCCAGCGTGGCGCACGACGGCCTGGCGCGCGCCATCAACCCGGTGCACACCATGAGCGACGGCGACACGCTGTTCGCGCTCGCCACCGGCCGCGTGCCGATCGATGGACCCGATGCCGGCGCCCGGCCCGGCATGACCGTGCTCGGCACCATGGCCGCCGAGGTGGTGGCGCGCGCCACCTTGCGCGCCGTGCTGGCCGCGCGCGCGGTCACGGTCGGCGCGCTGCACTTCCCTTCCGCGGCCGACCTTGCGGCCGAAACGAAAGACTGATCCCGCCATGGCCATGCCCAAGACACTGAAGCTGATCCTGCTGTCGATCCGCGACCTGATCGCCTCCGCCGGTCCCGTCGTCTTCCTCGTGATCGGCGTGCTGATCGCCGCCTACTGGTGGCTCGACCCGCAGCCGCCGCGGCACGTGACGCTGGCCACGGGGCCGAGCGGCAGCGCCTATTCGCAGTTCGGCAAGCGCTATGCCGAGGCGCTCAAGGCCAGCGGCACCGAGGTCGAGCTCAAGGTGACCTCGGGCTCGTCGGAGAACCTCGACCTGCTGCGCAACGGTGGTGCCGACGTGGCTTTTGTGCGCGGCGGCAGCGCTGATCCGGTGGCCGACGAGGAAGCCGGGCTCACCTCGCTCGGCAGCCTGTTCTTCGAGCCGATCTGGCTCTTCTACCGCGCTGATTCCGCGCAGAAGGTCGACCGCAAGACCGGCACGCTGACCTCGCTCGCGCAATTGCGCGGCCTGCGCGTGAACGTCGACATGCCGGGCAGCGGCCTGCCCGAGATCATGGAGCGGCTCTTCAAGGCCAACCAGATCGAGGCCGATTCGCTGCAGCTGTCGAACCTCGAACAGGCCGCCGCCACCGAGGCGCTCCAGGCCGGGCTGCTCGATGTCATCGTGCTCGCCTCGGCGCCCGAATCGCCGCAGGTGCAGCGGCTGCTGCGCGCGAGCGACATCAAGCTGATGGACTTCGGCCAGGCCGACGCCTACTCGCGGCGCTTTCCGTTTCTCTCGGCCGTCACGCTGCCGCGCGGCGTGGTCGATCTCGCACGCGACCTGCCGCCTTCGGACGTGACGCTGCTGGCTGCCACCACTTCGCTGCTCTCGCGCGAGGAAACCCATTCCGCCCTGCGGCAGCTGTTCGCCGAGGCTGCGCAGGGCGTGCACAGCGACGCGGGCTGGTTCAATCGCGCGCGCGATTTTCCGAACACGCGCACCAGCGAACTGCCGGTGAGCCCCGAGGGCGACCGCGCCATCAACGGCACGCCGCCGTTCTGGCAGCGCTACCTGCCCTTCTGGGCCAGCAATCTGATCGAGCGCATGTGGCTCGTGCTCGGCGGCCTGCTGGTGCTGATGCTGCCGCTGAGCCGGGTCGTGCCGCCGCTCTACCAGTTCCGCGTCAGGCGGCGCGTGTTCCGCTGGTATGCGCGCCTGCGCGACATCGAGACCAAGGTCGACGCGCGCCAGGGCGAGCGCGAGGAATTGCTCGAAGAACTCGAGGAGCTCGACCGCGTCGTCAACAAGGTGGCCGTTCCGCTTTCGTACGCCGACGAGCTCTATGCGTTGCGCAACAACATCCACACGGTGCGCAAGCGGGTGCAGTTGCGCTGGCCGCAGCCGGGCGACTTTGCGCCGCGTGCGGCGCCTGCTGACGGCACCGAAGCCCCCAAGAGCGCCTGAGCGCGAGGGACGGGGGTGGGCTACTTCAAGGCCTTGTAGCGCATGCGCTTGGGCTTGGCGCCTTCTTCGCCGAGGCGCTTCTTCTTGTCGGCTTCGTACTCCTGGTAGTTGCCGTCGAAGAAGGTCCACTGGCTGTCGCCCTCGGCCGCGAGGATGTGCGTGGCGATCCGGTCGAGGAACCAGCGATCGTGGCTGATGACCATGACCGTGCCGGCGAACTCGAGCAGCGCGTCTTCCAGCGCGCGCAGGGTTTCCACGTCCAGATCGTTCGACGGTTCGTCCAGCATCAGCACGTTGCCGCCGGCGATTAGCGTCTTGGCCAGGTGCAGCCGGCCGCGTTCACCGCCCGACAGCGTGCCGACCTTCTTCTGCTGGTCGGCGCCGTTGAAGTTGAAGCGGCCCGCATACGCACGGCTGGCCATCTGGAACTTGCCAACGTTGATGATGTCCAGGCCGTTGGAGATGTCTTCCCACACGGTCTTGTTGTTGGCAAGCTCGTCGCGGTGCTGGTCGACGAAGGCTGCACGCACGGTCGAACCGATGACGACTTCGCCGCTGTCCGGCAGCTCCTTGCCCGCGAGCAGCTTGAACAGCGTCGACTTGCCGGCGCCGTTCGGGCCGATGATGCCGACGATCGCGCCCGGCGGAACGGTGAAGCTCAGGTTGTCGATCAGCATGCGGTCGCCGAAGGACTTGCTGACGCCGTGGAACTCGAACACCTGCTGGCCCAGCCGCTCCGCCACCGGAATGAAGATTTCCTGGGTCTCGTTGCGCTTCTGGTATTCCATGTCGCTCAGCTCTTCGAAGCGGGCGAGGCGCGATTTGCTCTTGGCCTGGCGCGCCTTCGGGTTCTGGCGCGACCACTCCAGTTCCTTCTTCAGGGCCTTGGCGTGGGCTTCTTCGCTCTTCTGCTCCTGGGCCAGGCGTTCGCCCTTCTGCTCGAGCCAGGTGCTGTAGTTGCCCTTCCATGGAATGCCGCGACCTCGGTCCATTTCCAGGATCCACTCGGCGGCGTTGTCCAGGAAGTAGCGATCGTGGGTGATGGCCACCACGGTGCCCGTGAAGCGCTGCAGGAACACTTCGAGCCACTCGACCGATTCGGCGTCCAGGTGGTTGGTTGGTTCGTCGAGCAGCAGCATGTCGGGCTTGGACAGCAGCAGGCGGCACAGCGCCACGCGGCGCTTTTCACCGCCCGACAGCAGGCCGATCTTGGCGTCCCACGGCGGCAGGCGCAGCGCGTCCGCGGCGATTTCCAGTTGATGTTCGGAGTCGGTGCCGGCGGTCGCGATGATGGCTTCGAGCTGGGCCTGCTCGGCCGCCAGCGCATCGAAGTCGGCGTCTTCGGCACCATAGGCGATGTACACCTCTTCGAGGCGCGCCTTGGCCGCAAACACCGCGCCCATGGACTCTTCGACCGATTCGCGCACCGTGTGCTCGTTGTTGAGCTTGGGTTCCTGCTCCAGATAACCGATCGTCATCCCCGGCATGGGCAGTGCCTCGCCCTCGAACTCCTTGTCCACGCCCGCCATGATCTTGAGCAGCGTGGACTTGCCCGAGCCGTTCAGGCCGAGCACGCCAATCTTGGCGCCAGGGAAGAAAGAGAGCGAAATGTCTTTCAAGAGCTGCCGCTTTGGCGGCACGGTCTTGCTGACGCGGTTCATCGAATAGACGTATTGAGCCATGGTGTGTGTGGGTGAAATCGGTTGGAGCTTGGGGCAAATTATGCCGGGCGCCTGCTGGAGGCTCCGGCGGCCCGGCGTGCAGCCCCGTCATTTGGCCGCAATTGAAAAAACCTGACTGCCGATGGCAGCACCTTTGCATTTTCCCAAAGGCATTCGTGAAAAACCCCCGGTTCCCCGCTTTCTCCCTGCCGTCGCGGCCGAAAGGCGTGGGTAGGCTCAGGTCATAGAGATCGCTGCGCGCGCAAGCGCGGCCGATGAGGTGCCGAATTTCCGGGCCGCCAATCGCTCACCAGGAAACCAATGTTCACACACGCCTGGCTGCGCAAGTCGCAGTCGTTGTCGCGCGCGACGCGGAGCGCGCCACCCCGGTCCGCGCCGGGCGTCCTGCTCTGCGCGGGCTTCATCCTGCTGTCGGGCTGCGGTAGCGCCAACCGCCTCCCCACCAGCGGTCCTGCGGCGAAAGTCGTCCGAACCGCCGCCCACACCCTTGCCGCCGGACCGCCAGCGCCTCGGTCAGCCGCGGCGCCGTTGCGCTGTACGGTCGATGTCTACGCGGACAGCATCATGGCCAACAACGGCACGCAGGAACGGCCGATCGCCTCCCTTCAGAAACAGTACCCCGCCCTGACCTTCATCGATCACTCGGCCCCCGAGGTGCTGTTGACCGACCTCGCGCGCCGCTTCGACGAATTGCCGCGCAGCGGGCGCTGGGTCGTGATCGAGAGCGGCGTGATCGACGCGTGGCGCAATGTGAAGCCCGCGCTCTACGTCCAGGCGCTGCAAGACATCATCGACAGCCTGCGCGCCGAGGGCCGTGAGCCGATCCTCACCGGCTTCTCGCGCCAGGTCGAAATGCCCGCACTGCACATCCGCAAGGTCCAGCTGACCCGGCGTGCCCGCTACGACGAGCTCACGCGCCTGGTGGCGCTCGACAGGAAAGTGACCTTCGTCGATTGGGGCGCGGTGCGTTTTGACGGCCCCGACGACCTGCAGGACGGCATCCATCCGAACCCGGCCTACAGCGACCGGCTGTTCAAGAAGCTCCTTGCAACGCTCGAGCGCGTGACCGGCTGCAAGTAGTCAGCGGCCCAAACGCCGACTCATGCGACAATAGCGCTGTTGTCGGGTCCAGTTGCCCGCAACGCCGGCTCTCTGCCGGGGACGAAGAAAGCCCATCCAGCCTTGGCAACCCCAAGCGCCACCAACCCTCTCGCGAGGGTGGACTTTCCGGCTCCCACCCCTGACCTTCATCTGCCTTGACTGGCTCGGCGTCACCAAGACGCCAAGCGGGCCGATGCCACTGCGCCGTGTATGGCGCTTATTGTTTCCAAATGAATTTTGACGAACTGAAGCTGGCCCCCGCCATCTTGAAGGCTGTGCACGAGCACGGTTACGACACCCCCACCCCGATCCAGGCCCAGGCCATTCCGGCCGTTCTCGAGGGTCACGACCTGCTTGGCGGCGCCCAGACCGGCACCGGCAAGACGGCCGCCTTCACGCTGCCGATGCTGCACAAGCTCAGCACCGGCACGCGCGCCACCAACAAGTTCGGCGGCATCGGCGTGCGCGCCCTCGTGCTCACGCCGACGCGTGAACTCGCCGCCCAGGTCGAGGAATCGGTGCGCACCTACGGCAAGTACCTCGAACTCGATTCGACCGTGATCTTCGGCGGCGTGGGCATGAACCCGCAGATCAGCAAGCTCAAGAAGGGCGTCGACATCCTCGTGGCCACCCCTGGCCGCCTGCTCGACCTGCAGCAGCAGGGCATGCTCGACCTGGGCCAGGTCGAGATGCTGATCCTCGACGAAGCCGACCGCATGCTCGACATGGGCTTCATCCACGACGTGAAGAAGATCCTCGCGCTGGTGCCCAAGCAAAAGCAGAGCCTGCTGTTCTCGGCCACCTTCAGCGACGAGATCCGCGACCTCGCGGCCACGCTGCTCAAGAACCCGCAGAGCATCCAGGTGACGCCGCGCAACACCACCGTGCAGCGCATCACGCAGGTGATCCACCCCGTGGGCCGCGGCAAGAAGAAGGCGCTGCTCGCACACATCATCAACGAGAACAAGTGGAGCCAGGTGCTCGTGTTCACGCGCACCAAGTTCGGTGCCAACAGCGTGGCCGAATTCCTCACCAAGAACGGCATCCAGGCGATGGCGCTGCACGGCAACAAGAGCCAGAGCGCGCGCACGCAGGCGCTGGCCGGCTTCAAGAGTGGCGACATCCGCGCGCTCGTGGCCACCGACATCGCAGCCCGCGGCATCGACATCGACGAACTGCCGCACGTCGTGAACTACGAGATCCCGAACGTCAGCGAAGACTACGTTCACCGCATCGGCCGCACCGGTCGTGCCGGTTCGAGCGGCGAGGCCGTGAGCTTCGTCTGCATGGACGAAGAAGGCTTCATGCAGGAGATCGAGCGCTTCACGAAGCAGACGATCCCGGTGCAGTTCATCGAAGGCTTCGGCCCCGAGGAAGGCGAACGCGCCGAACCGATCGCCATGGGCCGCCAGACCATCTGGGGCGGCGCAGGTCGTCCGCCGAGCCGCGACGTCATGCAGGCGGCCGCCAAGGCTGCGCGCACCGAGATGCTGCAGCGCATCCGCGAGAACAAGACCGGCCAGGGTGCTGGCGGCAACGCCGCCGGTGCCGGCAACGGCGGCGGACAGCGTCGCGGTGGTGGCGGTGGTGGCGGTGGTCAAGGCCGCAATGCCGGCGGCGGCCAGGGACAAGGCCAAGGTCCGCGCGGCCAGGGCGCCCGCCCGCCGCAGGGCCGCGGCCCCCAGGCGCCGGCGCGCAGCAGCGCACCGCATCAGCACGCGCCGCACCAGCACCTGCCGCATGAAGAGCGCCAACCGCGCCACCACGGCAACAGCCACAGCCCCACGCAGGCCAACCAGGTCGCGCACCTGCGCGCCGAAGCGGTCGAGGGCGTGGCGGGCCAGCCCGATCCATTGCGCACGAGCGTCGACCACATGGGCGGCGGCCGCGGCCGTGGCGGCCGTCCGGGCGGCGGTGGTGGCGGCGGCTACGGCGGCAACCGTTCGGGCGGCGGTGGCCGTTCGGGTGGTGGCGGCGGCTACGGTGGTGGTGGTGGTGGCGGCGGCGGTGGCAACCGTTCGGGCGGCGGCGGCGGCCGTTCGTTCGGCCGCTGAGCCAAGGCGCGGGTCGAACACCCGCGCTGCACACCAACAAAGGGCACCTCTCGGTGCCCTTTGTTCTTTGCGTCGGCGTCAGGCGTGCCGTATGGAGACAGGACACAATCGCACGCCATGTCCTACATCCCGCCCAACTACGCCACCCTCTTCGTCGCCACCTGCAACCTGCTGAATCTCGCCAACCCGCACCGGGTCTTCTACGAGAACCAGGAGCCCTACGACGAGCGCGACCACGAGCGCAAGATCGAATGGACCGGCGAGCGTTTCCGCACGCTCAATGCCGACGTGCTCGCGGTGCAGGAGGTCTGGGATGAAGCCGCGCTGAAGGCCGCCATCGCGCGCAGCGGCCTGCGCTACGACTTCGTCTCGGTGCCGGGCGCTGAGAACACGCCGCCGCTGAATGGCGCTCAGGGCACGCCGCGGGTGGGCATCGCGACGCGGCTTCGCGTCGAGCATGCGCAGTCGTTCGTCGACTTCCCGCCGGGCTTCGGCGTCGAGGTGCCGGGGTTGGGACAGCACACGCGTTTCGAACGCCCGCCCTTCCTTGTCACGGTGCGCATGAAGCACGGGCAGCCGGTGCACGTGCTCACGGTGCACCTGAAGTCGAAGCGGCCGAAGTTCCTGCTCGATGCAGCGGGCCACCCGCTCGAGGACCGCGACGACCGCAAGGTGGGGGTGATGGCATCGCTGCGCTCGCTGCTGATGCGCGGCGCCGAGGCGGCCGCGCTGCGCTGCATCGTGATCGACCTGCTGGCGCACACCCGGGTGCCGCTGGTGGTGATGGGCGACTTCAACGACGATCCGCACAGCGTGACCACCCAGCTGGTGGCCGCCACCGCCGAGGTCGCCTACGACAAGGGCGCGCGCGACGTGGCGCTCTTCAACGCCTACGAGATGCAGGGCGAATCGGCGCTCAAGAAGGACGTTGCCTATTCGCACATTCACCAGGGCTTTCCGGCCGTGCTCGACCAGATCTTCGTGAGCGAGGAATTCGTCGCCACGAGCCGCAACAGCCTGGGCGACGTGCGCCGGGTCGACTACTTCAACGACCACCTGCACGAAAGCCGCGACCGCTCGCGCTCGGACCACGGCTTCGTGCGTGCGCTGCTGCGGCTGCGCACGGACTGACGGGCACCCGCCCCCGGATTCAGGCCTTCGACGAAACCCGCACCATCGCGTCGGCGCGCTTGTGCAGGTCGGGCAGCAGCTCGAGGCCGAGGCCCGGCTTGTCGCTGAGGCTGATCATGCCGTTCTCGACCTTCGGCAGCTCGGTGACGAGCTCCCGGTACCAGCCCGTGAAGAAGGCGCGCACGCTCTCCTGGACCAGCGCATTGGGCGCATGCAGACTCAGGTGCGTGGAGGCGGCCCAGACCACCGGTCCGGTGCAGTCGTGCGGCGCCACGGGCAGCTGCCAGGCGTCGGCCATGGCGGCGATCTTGCGCGCTTCGGTCAGGCCGCCACACCAGCTCAGGTCGAGCATGGCGACGCCGGCCACGCCGGTCTGCAGATAGTCCTTGAAGCCCCACTTGTAGCTCAGCGTCTCGCTCGCGCAGACGAGCGCCTTGCAGTCCCTCGCGTACTGCGTGAGCAGGTCGAGGCTGTCCATGCGGATCGCGTCCTCGTGCCAGAAGGTGTCGAACTCCTGCAGCGCCCGCGCGATCTTCTGCGCCATCGGCAGGCGCCACAGGCTGTGGAACTCCACCATGATGTCCATCTTGCCGCCCACGGCCTTGCGGATCTTGCGGAACGGCTCCAGCGCGGCATCGAGATCCCCGTTGCTGATGTACTGGCCGTGGCTCTTCTCCGCGGCCGGGTCGAAGGGCCAGATCTTCATGGCCGTGATGCCTTCGGACAGCAGCGATTCGGCCAGCTCGTCGGCATGGTGCAGGAAGCCCTGCAGGTCCTCGTAGGGGCCGTTGTTGTTGGCGAGCCCCCAGTTCGAACTCGTCTGGTTGGTGGCGCTGCGGATGTACTGGTAGCCCGCGCAGGTGTTGTAGATGCGGATGGCATCGCGGCTCTTGCCGCCGAGCGCGGTGTGCACCGGCATGTTGGCGGCCTTGCCGAACAGGTCCCAGAGCGCGATGTCCACGGCCGAGTTGCCGCGCGTCTCCACGCCCGATCCGCGCCATCCGAGATAGCCAGTGATGTCGCGGTTGCGCGCTTCGATCTGCAGCGGATCGGTACCGAGCAGCTTGTGTGCGGCCCACTCGTGCAGGTAGGCCTCGACGGCCTCCGCACCCATGAAGGTTTCGCCGAGGCCGACCAGTCCCTCGTCGGTGTGCAGCCGCACCCACAGGATGTTCGGGAACTCGCCGAGCCGGATGGTTTCGACTTTCGTGATTTTCATGAAGAGGATTCCAAAAAAGAAAAAGCCGCAGCGGCTCGCACCGCGCGGCTTTCACAAGGGGCTCAGGTCATGCCGGGCGGCCTCAGCCTCCGCGCGCCTTCTTCAGTGCGTCGGTGACGACGCCCACGGCTTCGGCGCCGATGGTCGGCACGTTCTTGTCATACACCGGCTTGACCTTCTCGAGCATGCGCTTCTGCTCGGCGGTGGACACCTCGTTGACCGTCATCGTCTTGCGCAGGTTCGCGAGCGACTTCTCGTTGAGCGCGCGATTGGCTTCACGCTGGACCTTCTGACCCTCCTTGGCGGCTTCGCGCAGCACGGCCTGCTCCTGCGGGTTGAGCTGGTCCCACAGCTTCTTGCTGTAGAGGATCAGGAACGGCGTGTAGGCGTGCCGCGTGACGCTCAGGTACTTCTGCACTTCGCTGAACTTCGAGGTCTCGATGGTCACGAAGGGGTTTTCCTGGCCGTCGATGGTGCGGGTCTCGAGCGCGGTGAACACCTCGCCGAAGGCCATCGGCACCGCATTGGCGCCCAGCGTCTTGAACGAGTCGAGGAAGATGTTGTTCTGCATCACGCGCAGCTTCACGCCTTCGAAGTCCTCGGCCTTCGCAACCGGCTTCTTGCTGTTGGTGAGGTTGCGGAAGCCGTTCTCCCAGTAGGCAAGGTTCACCAGGCCGGCAGCCTCGAGCTTCTTGTTGAAGTACTCGCCCGCAGGGCCGTCGAGCACCGCGTCGGCCTCCTTCTCGCTGGCGAACAGGAACGGCAGGTCGAAGGCGCCGAGTTCCTTCACGATGCCCACCAGCGGCGAGCTCGAGGTGCACACCATCTCCTGCGTGCCCGCGCGCAGCGCCTGCGTGGCCGGCAGGTCTCCGCCTGCCGCGCCGCCCCAGAAGGCGACGATCTTCATCTTGCCGCCGGTCTTGGCGGCCAGCACTTCCTGCATCTTCTTCACGCCCACGCCCACCGGGTGGTCCTCGTTCACGCCGTTGGTGAACTTGATCGTGCGTTCGGCGAATTGGGCGATGGCACCGGTCGATGCGAGCAGGCCGCCGGCCACGAGAGCGGCGGTCATCAGGGTTCTGCGAAACAGCATGCTTGTCTCCTTCGATTGCGAGGGTTGGTTTGGTTGAATGGACTGACAGAGAAAAGAGAAACGAACTAGCGCCCCATCCACCACTGGAGCGGCACGGTCACGATCTGCGGAAAGAACACCAGCGTGAACAGCACGACCAGGTGCGCGATGAAGAACGGCATCACGCCCTTGAAGGCATCGTCCATCGAGATGCGCGCGACGCCGCTTACCACGTTGAGCACCGTGCCCACGGGCGGCGTGATCAGGCCGATAGCGTTGTTCATGATGAACATCACGCCGAAGTACACCGGGTCGATGCCGGCCTTGAGCACCACCGGCATCAGCACCGGTGTGAGGATCAGCACGGTCGGTGTGAAGTCGAGCGCGGTGCCCACGAGGACGATCAGCACCATCATGATGAACATCAGCAGGATCTTGTTGTCCAGGAACGGCTCGAGCAGCGAGACCACCTCGGCGGGAATATTCGCCACCGTGATGAGCCAGGCGCTGACCATTGCGGCCGCGACGAGGAACATCACCACGGCCGTCGTCTTGCCGGCCGCGAGCGTCAGGCGGTAGAGGTCGCGCACCTTCAGTTCGCCGTAGACGAAAACGCCGACGATGAGCGAGTACACCGCGGCCACCACGGCGGCCTCGGTCGGCGTGAACACGCCGAACTTCATGCCGCCGATGATGATGACCGGCAGCGCCAGCGCCAGGCTGCCCTGCGCCGTGACCTTGAGCCGCTCGCCCCATGGCATGCGCGGCGACGACCTGACGTTCTCCTTCTTGGCGACGATCCACCATGCGACGCCCACCGCGAGCCCCATCAGGATGCCCGGCACGATGCCCGCGAGGAACAGCTTGGTGATCGACACGTTGGCGGCCACACCGAACACGATGAGACCGATCGACGGCGGAATCACCGGCGCGATGATGCCGCCCGCGGCAATCAGGCCGGCCGAGCGGTTCAGCTGGTAGCCCGCGGCCTTCATCATCGGGATCAGCAGCGCGGCCAGCGCCGCGGTGTCGGCGACGGCCGATCCCGAGAGCGATGCCATGATGATCGCCGCCAGCACTGCCACGTAGCCCATGCCGCCGCGGTAGTGCCCGACCCAGGCCATCGCAAGGTTCACGATCCGCCGGCTCAGGCCGCCGGCATTCATGAACTCGCCGGCCAGCAGGAAGAACGGCACCGCGAGCAGCGGAAAGTTGTCGGCACCGTCGACGAAGCGTTGCGCGATGATCTGACTGTCGAAGGCCGGCAGGCCGCCGGTGTAGGCCAGCCAGCCCATCAACGAGACGCCGCACACCAGCAGCGAGTACGAGATCGGGATGCCCAGCGCCATGGCGCCGAGCAGCGAGACGATGAAGATCGTGACGGTCATCGTGCCACCTTCGCGTGCGCCGAGGCTTCGAGCACCTGCTCTTCGGACTCCATGACCTGGATCAGCTCATGGTCGGGCACCCGGCCCCTGAAGAGCCGCCAGAGCTTGTCGACATTGAAGATCGCCATCACCACCGACACCACGTAGCCGATGCCGTAGATCCAGATCATCGAGATGCCCACCACGGGCGAGACGTTGGTCACCTGCAGTTCGTGCATCTGGTAGGTGCCCATGAAGAACAGCACGTTGCAGAACAGCATGAGCGACTGGCTCAGGAAGAAGCAGAGCTTCTTGCCGCCGCGCGGCAGGTGCTTGATGAGCGTGTCGACCCCGAGGTGCGCGCCCTCGCGCATGGCAACCATGGCGCCGATGTACGTGAGCCAGATAAAGCAGTAGCGCGACATCTCGTCCGACACGGAGATGCCCGAGTTGAAGCCGTAGCGCAGCACCACGTTGCCGAACACCATGACGACCATCGCCACCATGCACGCGACCACGAGGAACTCCAGCACGCGAAAAAAACCGTCGACTGCGCTCTTCATCACCTTCTCTCCTGTCTTGCGGTGTTGTTATGGAATGGGTCGCCGCCCGCTCGCTAGAGCGGGAAGGCCTTGAGCTGCGTGGCCGGCCGGCTGATGCGCGGCAGCTTCTTGCGCGACGCCAGCACCTGCTCGATGTCATGGCGCGCGCCGTCGATCAGCACCAGCACAGCCTTCGCGGCCCCGGCCGAATCGCGCGCGATCACGGCGTCGAGCACTGCGCGGTGCAGCGGCAGCGACGTGGCAGGACCGTCCTTGCGGCTGGTCGAAATCTCGAAGCTGGTGCGCAGCAGCGCGCCCAGCGCACGGCTCATCTGCACCAGCATGCGGTTGTGGCTGGAGCGGATGAGTCCCTGGTGAAAGCGCAGGTCGGGCGTGATGTAGTCGCCGCCGAACTCGATGGCGCGCTTCATGCCCGCGTAGGCGTCTTCCATCTCGGCGATGTCCGCGGCCGTGGCGCGCAGTGCGGCCAGGCCGACCGCGGCGGGCTCGACCACGCGGCGCAGGTCCTGCAGGTCGCGCAGGAACTCGGCCGAGAGGCCGGCCTGCGTCTGCCAGACGATCACGTCGGCGTCGAACCAGTTCCACTGGTCCGACGGCTGCACGCGCGTGCCCACCTTCGGGCCGCTGGTCACGAGCCCTTTGGCGATCAGCGACTTGATCGACTCGCGCACCACGGTGCGGCTCACGCCGAGCGCCTCGCACAAGAGCGGCTCCGGCGGAATCGACGCGCCGGGCGCATAGCGGCCCGCGACGATGTCGCTGCCGATGCGGTCGACCGTGTTGCCGTGGACGTTCTTGATCATGCCTGCCCGTTTGTATGTGTCGTTCTGGTGTTGCGCTGCGCTTGCTTTCCCGCCTGCATCGGAGGCCGGAGTGCCTGTGCCGGCCACTCGGAAACCCTGAACGCGAGACGGCCTGTCGCGCTTATCATATGATGATTGAAAATTCTTTCCGGCAGGAAAAACCCTGACCTGCCGGCACACACTTCCTGCCACGGAGACAACGATGAGCACGCCGCCGAAGAAGAAACCCGAAGAACTGCGCAGCCAGCAATGGTTCGGTCGCACCGACCGCGACGGCTTCATCTACCGCAGCTGGGTCAAGGGCAAGGGCGTGCCGCACGATCAGTTCGACGGCCGTCCGGTGATCGGCATCTGCAACACCTTCAGCGAACTCACGCCCTGCAATTCGCATTTCCGCACGCTCGCCGAGCAGGTCAAGATCGGCGTCTACGAGGCCGGCGGCTTCCCGCTCGAGTTCCCGGTGATGTCGCTCGGCGAGACGCTGCTGCGCCCCACCGCCATGCTGTACCGCAACCTTGCGAGCATGGACGTGGAAGAGAGCATCCGCGGCAATCCGCTCGACGGTGTCGTGCTGCTCATGGGCTGCGACAAGACCACGCCCGCGCTCATGATGGGCGCCGCCAGTGTCGACCTGCCGACCATCGGCGTCTCGGGCGGTCCGATGCTCTCGGGCAAGTGGCGCGGCCAGGAACTCGGCTCGGGCACCGGCGTGTGGCAGATGAGCGAGCAGGTGCGTGCCGGCACGCTCAAGCTGCAGGACTTCTTCGAGGCCGAGAGCTGCATGCACCGCAGCCACGGTCACTGCATGACCATGGGCACCGCCAGCACCATGGCGAGCATGGTCGAGTCGCTGGGCATCGGGTTGCCGGGCAATGCGGCCTACCCCGCCGTCGACGGCCGCCGCAACGTGCTTGCGCGCATGGCGGGCCGGCGCATCGTCGACATGGTCCATGAAGACCTCCACATGTCGAAGATCCTCACGCGCCAGGCGATCGAGAACGCGATCAAGGTCAATGCGGCCATCGGCGGCTCGACCAACTTCGTGATCCACCTGCTCGCCATCGCGGGCCGCATCGGCGTGGAGCTCACGCTCGACGACTTCGACCGTCTCGCCTCCGAGCTGCCCTGCCTGGTGAACCTGCAGCCCTCGGGCCAGTTCCTGATGGAAGACTTCTGCTACGCCGGCGGCCTGCCGGTGGTGATGAAGGAAATCGCCGACCTCCTGCACAAGGACGTGATCACCGCGAACGGTCAGACGCTCTGGGAGAACGTGAAGGACGCCGAGAACTACAACGCCCAGGTCATCCGGCCGCTGGCCGAGCCCTTCAAGGACAAGGCCGGCATCTGCGTGCTGCGCGGCAACCTCGCGCCCAACGGCGCGATCATCAAACCGAGCGCGGCCACGCCCGAGCTGCTGGTGCACAAGGGCCGCGCGGTGGTGTTCGAGAGCGCCGACGATCTGCACAAGCGCATCGACGACGAGGCCCTCGACATCGACGAGCACTGCGTCATGGTGCTCAAGAACTGCGGCCCCAAGGGCTACCCCGGCATGGCCGAGTCCGGCAACATGCCGCTGCCGCCGAAGGTGCTGCGCAAGGGCATCACCGACATGGTCCGCATCAGCGACGCACGCATGAGCGGCACCGCCTACGGCACCGTGGTGCTGCACACCGCGCCCGAGGCCGCGGCGGGCGGGCCGCTGGCGCTGGTGCAGGACGGTGACATCGTCGAACTCGATGTGCCGAACCGACGGCTGCACCTGCATGTGAGCGACGAAGAGCTCGCGAAGCGGCGCGAGAAATGGGTTGCGCCCAAGCCGCCGCTCGATTCGGGCTACTGGAAGCTCTATGTCGACACGGTGCTGCAGGCCGACCAGGGCGCCGACCTGGCGTTCCTGCGCGGCCGACGCGGGCCCTTCGTGCCGCGCGACAACCACTAACCACTGACATGGCCAAGCTGGTCGCGATCGACTGGGGCACGAGCTCGCTGCGCGGCGCATTGCTCGATGCCGGCGGCAAGGTGCTTGAAGAGCGCAGCGATCCGCGCGGCATCCTCAAGGTGTCTGCGGGCGGTTTCCCCGCGGTGTTCGAGTCGCTGCTCGCCGACTGGATGCAGCCGGCCGGCACGCGCTGCCTGATCTCCGGCATGGCCGGCAGCAAGCAGGGCTGGGTCGAGGCGCCGTACTGCGCCTGTCCTGCGGGCCGGGTCGAGATCGGGCGCAGCATCATCGACATCGGTGCGGCGGTCCCGGGTGCACGCATCGCCATCGTGCCGGGCCTCAGGGACGCGCACGACGGCGTGCCCGACGTGATGCGCGGCGAAGAAGTGCAGATCCTCGGCGCCATGGCGCTCATGGACGTCGACGAAGGCGTCTTCGTGCTGCCCGGCACCCACAACAAATGGGCCACCGTCCAGAAGGGCCGCGTGACGGGCTTTCGCACCTTCATGACCGGCGAGTTCTATGCGCTGCTGAGCCAGCATTCGATCCTCGCGCGCACGCTCCAGGCCGATGCGCCGCTCGACGAGGCCGCGTTCGTGCAGGGCGTGGCGCGTGCCGACAACGGCCAGGGCCTGCTGCACAACGCCTTCGGCGCCCGCACGCTCGCGCTTTTCGATCGCCTGCCCGCGCAGGAGCTGTCGAGCTATCTCTCGGGACTGCTGATCGGCGAAGAGCTGCGCACCCAATCGCTGCACGCCTTCGGCGAGGTGGTGCTGATCGGCGCGCCAGCGCTGACCGAGCGCTATGCCCTCGCACTGCGCACCACGGGCGTCGCCACGCGCACGCTCGGCGCCGAAGCCACATGGGCCGGGCTGCATGCGCTGTCCGGCTTTCTCGACGCAGACAGGACCTCCCCGCCATGACCACCACGCCCCGCGAAAAATTCGATGCGGCGATGCGCACGCTGCCGCTCGTCGCCATATTGCGCGGCCTCACGCCGCCCGAAGCCGCCGAGGTCGGCGATGCGATCGTCGCGTCGGGTTTCGGGCTGCTCGAGGTGCCGCTCAATTCGCCCGACCCCTACGCCAGCATCGCGCTGATGCGCGCGCGCTTTCCGGCCGCGCTCGTCGGCGCCGGCACCGTGCTCGACGTGCAGCAGGTGCGCCATGTGCACGACGCCGGTGGCGAACTGGTGGTGGCGCCCAACTTCGATGCCGACGTGATCGCCGAGGCCGTGCGGCTCGGCATGGTCTGCCTGCCCGGCGTGATGACGCCGACCGAGGCCTTCGGCGCGCTGGCGGCGGGCGCGACCGGCCTCAAGCTGTTTCCGGCCGAACTCGCGTCGCCGGCGGTGGCCAAGGCCCTGCTCGCTGTGCTGCCGCCGGGCACGCCGCTGATGCCCGTGGGCGGCATCACGCCGGCCAACATGGGCGAATGGCGCGCGGCGGGTGCTGCCGGCTTCGGCATCGGCTCCGCGCTCTACAAGCCCGGCAAGCCCGCAGCGCAGGTGCGCGCCGACGCCGAGCGCTTCGTCGCCGCCTACACGGGCACGGCGCGCGCCTGAACGCCCTTCGCTTCATCCATTCATTCACGTCAACGAGGAAAGCGCGATGTCCGCAGACCAGCAATACGCCAGCCCCGCCGTGCGCACCCTGCGCGAAGACCTTGCGCTCGCACTGCGCGCAGCCGCCCACCACGGCCTGTCCGAAGGGGTGTGCAACCATTTCAGCGTGATGCTGCCGGGCGCCCAGGACCGCTACCTCATCAACCCGCGCGGCCTGCACTGGAGCGAGGTCGGGCCCGACGACATCGTGCTGATCGACGTGCACGGCGAGGTGCTGGCCGGCCGCCACCGCGTCGAGCCGACCGCGCTGTTCATTCATGGCGCGGTGCACCGGCTGACCGGCCATGCGGTGGTGCTGCATTGCCACATGCCCTATGCCACCGCGCTCACGCTGACGGTCGACCGCGCACTCGACCCGACCCTGAGCCAGAACGCGATGCGCTACATGAATCGCATCGCGATCGATGCGGTGTACAACGGCCTTGCGCTCGACAACGCCGAGGGCGAGCGCATTGCGCGCGCCATGACGGGCAAGGACGTGGCTTTTCTCGCGAACCATGGCGTGGTCGTGGCCGGCGCCACCATCGCCCATGCCTACGACGATCTCTACTACCTGGAACGCGCCTGCCTGCACCAGGTGATCGCGCAGTCCACGGGCCGGCCGTTGGTGCCCGTCGATCCCGCGATGGCAGCGCATGTGGCCGCGCAGATCCAGGGCGAGCGCGAGCAGTCCGACCTGTTCTTCGAGGCGCTGCGGCGCCTGCTGCCCGCGCCGCGTTGAAACCGCACGGCGCCGCGGCTTACAGCTCTTCATAAGCTTTCGCTCCAGCCTTACAAAGCGTTCACATGGCGCGCCCACCATTGGGCTTCCAACCACTCCACTGGAGTCGCCATGAAAAATCTTGCAATCGCTACCAGCGCCGCCGCCCTGCTCTCCATCGCCGCATTCAGCGTTCCGGCCCAGGCCCGGCCCGGCGACGGGTTCATCCAGGCCCAGGTCTACGTGGTGCCCGCACCCCCGCCGCCGCCGCGCCATCACTACTACGCGCCGCCGCCGCCGCCGCACCACTACTACGGTTCGCGCTACTACCGCGACCACGACCATCGGCCCCGCCATTGGGAACACCGCCGCCACGGCCGCAGGGACTACGACCGCGACGGCGTGCCCAACCGCTACGACCGCCGGCCCAACAACCCCTACCGCTACTAATCGGATCGCGCGCCGCTCGGGGTTCAGGCGGCCGACCTCGGACCGAGGTCAGGCCTGCGCCATGCGCCGCAGCAGCCCGCCCGGCGTGCGCGGCCAGCCGACGCGGCCGAACCATGCGCCGCCCGCGATCGCCGAGGCGATCATGACGCCATAGACCACGAGCGCCGCGCCCTGCACAGCGAACACGCCTGCGAGCCCGCCACCCCAGCGCAGCACCAGCCAGCCGCCGAGCCCGGCCACCACTAGGCGCGCCACATTGCCGAGCACTGGCCACAGCAGGCGGCCCGCACCCTGCGAAGCGAAGTACAGCGCCAGCCCGACACCAAAGAACCCGTAGAACGGCCCGACCAGGCGCAGGTACTGGGCGCCCGTCTCGAGCATGGCGGGATCGCTGCCGAACAGCAGCAGCCAGGGTCGCGGAAACAGCGCCGCCGCGAGGCCGATCGCCTCGGTCAGCGCGAAGGCCAGCCCCGCGCCGGCCCAGGTGGCACGCAGCGCGCGCTCGCGCTGGCCGGCGCCCATGCAGGTGCCCACCATCGCGACCAGCGGCGCGCCGAGGCCGAACACCAGCGGCACCAGCAGGTACTCGAGCCGCGACGCGGTGCCGTAGCCGGCGAGCGCACCCGTGCCGAAGTGCCCGGACAGCGCGGTGGCGATGCCGATCGACAGGATGGTGGCCACCGTAGCGATCGCCGCCACGAGCCCGATGCGCAGGATGTCGCGGAAGAACGGCCAGTGAAACTGCATGGCGGCCAGCTTGGGGCGCAGCAGGCTCTTCGGCGAGCGCAGGTAGACGATGAGCGCGATAGAACCCAGCAGGTAATACAGCAGCAGCGCCATCGCGCCGCCCGCGATGCCCATGCCCGGCAGCGGGCCCCAGCCGAAGATCAGCAGCGGCGAGGCGGGCACCAGGAAGAACACGCCCGCCACCGTCACCCGGGCCGGCACCGCCATGTTGCCGGTGCCGCGGATCACGGCCGAGAGCGAGTTGAAGAGCCACACCAGCACCGCGCCCGCGAACACCCAGTTCGAGTACGTCAGCGCCGCCTCGAGCGCGGCACCGCTGCCGCCCATCACCCCGTACAGCCAGCGTCCGCCCGCGAGCAGCGCCAGCGTGAAGCAAAGCCCGAAGCCGATGGCGATGACCACCGCATGCCACACGAGCGCATCGGCATCGCCGCGCCGACGTGCACCGAGCGCGCGCGCGATCGACGATGCGATGCCGCCGCCCATCGCGCCGGCCGATGTCATCTGCATCAGCATGACGATCGGGAACACCAGCGCCATGCCCGCGAGCGCATCGGTGCCGAGCTTGCCGACGAAGTAGGTCTCGATCAGGCCGACCGCGGCCTGCGCCACCATCACGAGCACATTGGGTGCGGCAAGGCGCAGCAGCGTGGGCACGATCGGCGCCTCGAGCAGGCGGCGCGTGCGCGGATCGAGTTCGGCCTGGAGCGGGCTGTTGTTCATGGTGCGTCTCCTCCAAGCCGGTCAGGCCCGCGCCGCGGCGGTTGCCGGACCGCTGACCGCCTTTGTCGGCCGGCGAATCGCCAGCACCACCACAGCGGCGACCAGGCAGGCCGCGCCGGCCGCGTACAGCGCCGGCGTGTAGGTGAGCAGCAGCGTGCGCACGAAGCCCGCACCGTAGGCGGCCGTGGCGGCACCCAGCTGGTGGGCCGCAAAGATCCAGCCGAACACCATGCCGACCTTCGCCGGGCCGAACTCGGCGCCCGCGAGCTTGACGGTCGGCGGCACGGTGGCGATCCAGTCGAGCCCGTAGAACATCGCGAACAGCCCCAGGCCGTAGATCGTGAACTCGGAATGCGGCAGCCAGAAGAGCGACAGTCCGCGCAGGCCGTAGTACCAGAAGAGCAGCTTGCGGTTGTCGTAGCGGTCCGAGAGCCAGCCCGACAGGATGGTGCCCACGAAGTCGAAGGCGCCCATCATCGCGAGCACCGAAGCGGCCGGCACCGCGGCCATGCCGAAGTCGCTGCACAGCGAGATGAAGTGCGTCTGCACCAATCCGTTGGTGCTCAGGCCGCAGATGAAGAAGGTGCCCGCCAAAATCAGGAAGGTGCGGTTGGTCGAGATCTCCTTCAGCACGCGGAACGGCGTGGCGAAGTTCATCGCTGCAGCAGGTGCCGCTGCGGGCGGCGCGCTGCCGGGCACGACCTTCTCGCCATAGGGGAGCAGGCCGACGTCCGAGGGCCGGTTGCGCACCAGGCACAGCGCGAGCACGCCGATCAGTGCGCTGCCGATCACGACCGGCACGATGGCCGAGCGCCAGCCCCAGTGCTCGATCATCCACGCCGCGAACGGCAGAAAGGCCAGTTGCCCGGTCGCCGCACTGGCCGTGAGCATGCCGATGACCAGCCCGCGCCGCGCGACGAACCAGCGGTTGGCCACCACCGCGCCGAGCACCAGCGCCGTGAGGCCGGTGCCGAGCCCCAGCATCAGGCTCCAGAGCACGAACAGCTGCCACAGCTGCGAAGCCGTCGTGACCAGCGCCATGCCCAGCCCGACCAGCGCCAGCCCGCTGCACATCACCACGCGCAGGCCGTAGCGCTCCATCAGCACCGCGGCGAACGGGCCCATGAGCCCGAAGAGCGCGAAGCGCAGGGCGAGTGCCGAGGAAATCTGCTCGGTGCTCCAGCCGAATTCCTTGCCCAGCGGCTGCAGCATCGCGCCCGGCAGGCCCAGCGCGGCCGACATCGTCAGCATGGTCAGGAAAGTGACTGCGGCGACGACCCAGCCATAGTGGATGCCACGGCGCTGCAGCCAGGCGGAAACGGTGTGGGCGAACATGGAACCTCTTGCGCTGCTTGGTGGAGTGGGTGGGAGAAACGGGGGTATGCGAAACCGTCAGTCCGGCAGGTCCGGCGCGCCGTCGGCGCCCAGCAGGTCAAGCGACTCGTCGATTAGCTGGTGCAGTGCCAGCACGCGCTCCAGGCCGAGCAGGGCATTGAGGTTCTGCTGCGCGGTCTTCCAGTGCTGCTGCGCGTCGCGCCACTTGGTGTCGCCTTCGGGCGTGAGCACCAGCAGGCGGCTGCGCGCATCGGCGCCCGCACCCTGCTCCACCCAGCCCGCGGCGATCAGCGGCTGCAGGTTGCGGCTCAGCGTCGAAGCGGTCATCTTGAGCTCGGCCGCGAAGTCGACCGGCCGCACCGGGCCCAACCGCCGCAGGTTCGACAGCAGCGAGTACTGCGTCGTCTTGAGGCCGCTCTTCGAGACCTCGGCGTCGTAGTACTGCGAAAGGCGGCGCGTGAGCTGCCGCACCTTGAAGCTGGTGCAGCCACGGGGCTTGGTCGGGGTGTCCATGGTAGCGATTGTAGGTACAACCATTGCATATGCAAGTTATCATGCGCGACAATGACCACAGGAGAGACTCAGGAATGACAACCACCACATCCCAGCTCGATGCCTGGATTGCCGAAGAGCGGCAGGTCGCCGGACGGATCGAAAACGGCCCCGGCCCGGGCCTGGCCCGCCCCGAGCAGATCGCCGGCAAGACCGGCCTCGAGACGATGCAGGCCATGCTGAACGGCGAGATCCCGTTCGCCGCCATCGCGAAGACGCTCGACTTCATGCTGCTGTCGGTGGGGCCCGGCCTCGCGGTGTTCCAGGGCACGCCGCTCGCGCAGCACCTGAACCCGCTCGGCACCATCCATGGCGGCTGGGCCGCCACGCTGCTCGACTCTGCGCTGGGCTGCTCAGTCCACACCATGATGCCGCCCGGGCGCGGCTACACCACAGCCGAACTCAGCGTGAACTACGTCAAGGGCCTCACGCCCAAGGTGCAACGCGTGCGCGCCGAGGGCAAGGTGATCCACTGCGGCCGGCAGCTCGCCACTGCCGAGGCGCGGCTGTTCGGGCCCGACGGCACGCTGTACGCGCACGCCACCACGACCTGCCTGGTGTTCGAAGTGCCGCCGCCGAAGTGAACCCGCAGCCTGCCATGCCGCCCGAAACCCGCCCCGACCCCTCGCCGGCCTCCGTGCTGCAGTCGCTGCTCGCCGAGCGCTACAGCTGCCGCGGCTACCTGCCGCAGCCGGTGCCGCGCGACACCATCGACGCGATCCTTCAAGCGGCGCAGCGCACCGCCTCCTGGTGCAATTCGCAGCCGTGGCAGGTGATCGTGACCAGCGCCGCGGCCACCGAGCGCTTGCGCCACGCCTTCGACACACCCGAAGCCGCGGCCGACGCCGGCCACGACATCGCGCCGCCTGCGGAATACCGCGGCGTGTACCAGGCGCGCCGCCGCGAATGCGGCTTCCAGCTCTATGAAAGCGTCGGCGTCGCGCGCGGTGATCGCGAGGCCTCGCAGCGGCAGGCGCAGCAGAACTTCAGGTTCTTCGGCGCGCCGCACCTGGCGCTCGTCACCACCGAGGCCGCGCTCGGCACCTACGGCGTGCTCGATTGCGGCGCCTACGTGCACAATTTCATGCTGGCCGCGCGCAGCCTGGGCGTCGCGAGCATCGCCCAGGCCGCCGTCGCCTCGCGCGCGCGCTTTCTGCGCCGCTGGTTCGACATTCCCGACGACCGCCAGGTGGTATGCGGCATCGCGTTCGGCTTCGAGGATCCGTCGCATCCGGCCAATGGCTTCCGGACCTCGCGCGCCGCGCCGGCCGAGGCCTGCCGCTGGGTCGAGTAGCCTACTGCCATGTAAGTCCAAAGGCAGTCCATTCCCGTCATACGCAGTGATAATGATTCGCATCGTCAGCGATTTGTGGCGATGGTTTCCAAAAACACACACCCTGCACAGGAGGATTCCTTCATGACCGACCGCTTCGGCATTCAAGGCCGCGCCGCGCGCGCACTGATCGGCGTCAGCGCCGCCTGGCTGGCAGTCGCCGCGCTGCCCGCCCATGCCGCCAACGACGAACTCACCCTCTACACGACGCGCGAGCCCGGCTTGATCCAGCCGCTGATCTCGGCCTTCAGTGCCCAGAGCAACATCAAGGTGAACACGGTCTTCGTGAAGGACGGCCTGCTCGAACGCGTCAAGGCCGAGGGCGCGCGCTCGCCGGCCGACGTGCTGATGACGGTGGACATCGGCAACCTCATCGACCTGGTCGACGGCGGCGTGACGCAGCCTGTGAAGTCGGCCGCGCTCGAATCGGCCGTGCCGGCCAACCTGCGCGGCGCCGACGGCCAGTGGTTCGCGCTCTCGCTGCGCGCGCGCGTGCTCTACGCCGACAAGACCCAGCCGATCACCAGCTTCCGCTACGAAGACCTGGCGAACCCCAAGTACAAGGGCAAGGTCTGCATCCGCGCCGGCCAGCACCCCTACAACACGGCCATGATCGCGGCCATGATCGCGCACGACGGCGAAGCCAAGACCGAGCAGTGGCTGCGCGGCGTGAAGGCGAACCTCGCGCGCAAGGCCACCGGCGGCGACCGCGACGTGGCCCGCGACATCCTCGGCGGCATTTGCGACATCGGCCTGGCCAACTCGTACTACGTCGGCCAGATGAAGAGCGCCAAGGAAGGCACCGACGCGCGCAAGTGGGGCGATGCCATCAAGGTAGTGCGCCCGACCTTCGCGAGCGCAAAGAGCGGCGGCACGCACGTCAACATCAGCGGCGCGGCCGTTGCGAAGAATGCGCCGCAGCGCGAGAACGCGGTCAAGCTGCTCGAGTTCCTGGTGTCCGAACCGGCGCAGGCGCTCTACGCGCAGGCCAACTACGAATACCCGGTGCGCAAGGGCGTGGCACTCGATCCGATCATCAGGCAGACCATCGGTGAGCTGAAGGTCGACCCGCTGCCGCTGACCGAGATTGCAAAGCATCGCAAGCAGGCCAGCGCGCTGGTCGACAAGGTCGGCTTCGATCAGTGATGGCGACAGCGGGACACACCTTGCCGGTGCCCGCATGCTGATCACTCGGCGCCAGTCGCCGGGACTGCAAGCCGCAGGCCCGGCCTGGCGCTTCGCTTCGCTGGCCATCGCGCTCGGCGTGCTGGCGCCGGTGCTGGCGCTCGGCTGGCTCGCCCTGGGCGCCGGTTTTGCCCAGTGGGGGCCGCTGTTCGCGCACGTGCTGCCGCAGGCGGCGCTCAACACGGCGCTGCTGCTGGCGGGCGTCGGCACGCTGGTGCTGGTCATCGGCACCGGCTGCGCCTGGCTGGTCACGGCCTGCGACTTCCCGGGCCGGCGCGTGCTGCATTGGGCACTGCTGCTGCCGCTCGCGATGCCGACCTACATCGTCGCTTTCGCCTACCTCGACCTGCTGCACCCGATCGGGCCGGTGCAGGGCGCGATCCGCTGGATGCTGGGCTTCGAGAGCCCGCGGCAGTTCCGCCTGCCCGACCTGCGCTCGATGCCGGGGGCGATCTTCGTGCTCGGCTTCGTGCTGTACCCCTACGTCTACATGACCGCGCGTGCCATGTTCATGACGCAACCCGCGCACCTGCTGGAGGCCGCGCGCACGCTGGGCGAAAGCCGGCGCGGCGCGTTCTTCCGCGTGGCGCTGCCGCTCGCACGGCCCGCGCTCGCCGTGGGCTTGAGCCTGGCGCTGCTCGAGACGCTCAACGACATCGGCGCTTCGGAATTCCTCGGCGTCAACACGCTCACGGTGGCGGTCTACACCACCTGGATCACGCGGTCCGACCTCGCGGGCGCGGCGCAGATCGCCTGCGCGATGCTGCTCGTGGTGGTGGCGCTGGTCTGGCTCGAACGCATCGGCCGGCGCCACCAGCGCTTCGGCTCGGCGCAGCGCATGCGCGCCATCCAGCCGCGGCGGCTGCACGGCAGCGCCGCCTGGCTGGCCACGGCCACGGCTGCGCTACCGGTGCTGATCGGCTTCGTGGCGCCTGCCCTCTATCTGGTCTGGGAAAGCGCCAAGCGGCTGCACCAGGGCAGCGGCATCTCGCAGGGCCTGCTGGCCAGCCTCGGCAACACGATCACGCTGGCCGCCGGCGTCACGGTGGTGGCGGTGGCGGCCGGACTCGTCGTGGCATGGGCCACGCGCAGCCAGGGCACGCGGCCCAACCGTGCGCGCTGGCAGGCCCGCGCGGCCACGCTGGGCTATGCGCTGCCGGGCACGGTGCTCGCCATCGGACTGCTCACTCCCGCGCTGGCCTTCGACGCCGCGCTGGCCGGTCTGCTCGGCCTGCCGGGCCTGCCGCTGATGGGAGCGGGCGTGGTGCTGGTGGTGGCCTGCGCGATCCGCTTTCTGGCCATGCCGGTCGGCGGCATCGAGGCCGGGCTCGCGCGCATCCCGCCCGCGATCGAACAGGCGTCGCGCCTTCTCGGCGAAACCACGGGCGGCACGCTGCGCCGCGTGCACCTGCCGCTGCTGCAGCCGGCCATCGCCACGGGCGCACTGCTGGTGTTCGTCGATGCGATGAAGGAACTGCCCGCCACGCTGCTGCTGCGGCCGGCCAACTTCGACACGCTCGCCACCTGGCTTTATGCCGAGGCCGCGCGCGGCACCTACGAAGAAGGCGCGATCGCCGCGCTGGCCATTGTGGCGGCCGGCCTGCTGCCCGTGGTGCTGCTCGCGCGCCATCAACTCGGCACGCCTTCGGCGCTGCCGCCCCCGGACTCCCCATGAGCGTTCCCCTTTCCATCGAATCGATCCAGCTCGCGTACGAAACGCCAAAGAGCGGCCCGCACACCGTGGTGAGCGACTTCTCGCTGGACCTGCCGGCCGGCGACATCGCCTGCCTGTTCGGTCCGTCGGGCTGCGGCAAGACCACGGTGCTGCGCGCGATCGCGGGCTTCGAGCCCGTGCGCGCCGGCAGCATCCGGCTCGGCGAGACGCTGCTCTCGTCGCCCGAGGTGCACCTGCCGCCCGAACAGCGCCACGTGGGCATGATGTTCCAGGAGTACGCGCTGTTTCCGCACCTCTCGGCCGGTCGCAACGTGGCCTTCGGCCTGCGCCGGGTGGCGCGCACGCAACAGCAGGCGCGCGTGTCGGAGATGCTGGCGCTCGTGGGCCTGGCCGATGCGGGCGAGCGCTTTCCGCACGAGCTCTCGGGCGGCCAGCAGCAGCGCATCGCGCTCGCGCGCGCCCTGGCGCCCTCGCCTGCGCTGCTGCTACTCGACGAGCCCTTCTCCAACCTCGACGGCGGCACGCGCGAGCGCCTGACGCAGGAGGTGCGCGGCATCCTCAAGCGCGCCGGCCAGACCGCGATCCTCGTCACGCACAACGAAGCCGAGGCCCACGCGATGGCCGACCGCATCGGCGTGATGCATGGCGGGCGCATCACGCACTGGCTCGACACGGCCGCGCCTTAGCACAAGCCGCCCAAAAGGCGGATGGGCTTTTCGGGAAAAGGTTTTCGCAAGCCGCAAGAATCGCGGCCGACCGAACACAACCCCGAGCGAGAACGCAAGGAAAAGCCATGCCACAGTCCCTCACCCTCGTCAGCCACCTGCTGTGCCCCTACGTGCAGCGCGCCGCGATCGCGCTGCTCGAGAAGAACGTGCCCTTCGAACGCATCGTCATCGATCTTGCGAACAAGCCGCAGTGGTTCCTGGACATCTCGCCGCTCGGCAAGGTGCCGCTGCTGAAAGTCGAGCGCGGCGACGGTAGCGGCGAAGCCGTGCTGTTCGAGAGCAACGTGATCTGCGAATACCTCGAGGATACGCAGCCGGGCCCACGCCTGCATCCGCAGGACCCGCTCGCACGCGCCGAACACCGCGCATGGATGGAGTTCGGCTCCGCGATCCTCGCCGACCTGTGGGGCTACGAGACCACGCGCGACGCCGAGGTGTTCGCGCAGAAGCGGCAGGCGCTCGCGACCAAGTTCGCACGCGTCGAGGCCGCCCTCGGCGCGGGCCCCTACTTCGCAGGCCAGGGCTTCAGCCTGGTCGATGCGGTGTTCGCGCCGGTCTTCCGCTACTTCGAGGTGTTCGACGCCCTCAGCGACTCGCACCTGTTCGATGCGCTGCCCAAGGTCGATGCCTGGCGCCACGCGCTGGCCGAACGGCCCAGCGTGCGCCATGCGGTGGTGCCCGAATACCCGGCGCACCTGCGCGAATTCCTGCGCAAGCACGAGGCACACTTGCTCACGCTGGCCGAAGGCCGAGAATAGGCGCCTTCCCACCCCACAACGACACAGAGAGAGAACCCACGAGATGCGACTTCTCCACACCATGCTGCGCGTCGGCAACCTGCAGCGCTCGATCGACTTCTACACGAAGGTGCTCGGCATGAACCTGCTGCGCACCTCGGAGAACCCCGAGTACAAGTACAGCCTGGCCTTCATCGGCTACGGCAACGGCAACCCCGAGCAGGCGGAGATCGAGCTCACCTACAACTGGGGCACCGAAAGCTACGAGCTCGGCACCGCCTACGGCCACATCGCGCTCGGCGTGCCCGATGCCTACGCAGCCTGCGAGAAGATCAAGGCAGCCGGCGGCAACGTGACGCGCGAAGCCGGCCCGGTGAAGGGCGGCACCACGGTGATCGCTTTCGTGACCGACCCGGACGGCTACAAGATCGAGTTGATACAGCGCGCGGAAAGCGCCGAGGGCGGCGGGTTGCGCTGAGGCGAAGGGGCAGCAACCCTGGCCGTCAGCAGCCCAGCAGCTCGGCCAGATCGACGATGTCCCGCGCGTGCAGGCTGTTCTCTGGATTCGGCGAGACGTCCTTCGGCTGCGCACGGCCATGCTCCCAGGGACGTTCGATGTAGGCAGTCTTGAGCCCGCAGACGCGCGCCGCGGCCAGGTCGTCGTGGTGCGCGGCCGCGAGCATCACTTGCCCCGGCGTGGCGTCGAACACGCCCGCCACGCCGAGGTAGGTGCGCGGGTCGGGCTTGTAGGCCTTGAAGACCTCGGCCGAAAGCACGCAGTCCCACGGCAGTCCGGCGCGCTTGGCCATCTCGGTCAGCAGGCCGAGGTTGCCGTTGGACAGGGTGCAGATGGTGAACTTCTTCTTGAGACGCGTGAGCCCCTCGACCGCATCGGGCCAGGCGGGCAACCGGTGCCAGGCGCGGCTCAATTGGCGCTTGGCGGCCGCATCGAGCCGCTCGGCTGCGCCGAAGTCGCGCAGCACCTGCTCGAGCATGCTCAGGTGCAGTTCGTCGAGCAGCGTGAAGCCGCCCTCGCCCGCCGCGATGCGCTCCATCACCGACTTCATCGCTGGCTGGTAGCCGGCGCGCCAGGCGAGCGCGAAGCTCGCGCCATCCACACCCGGCAGCACGTGTTCGACCTCGGCCGCGATGCCGCTGTGCCAATCGACCACGGTGCCGAAGACGTCGAACGCGATGACCCGGAGATCGCTTGCGTCGAAATGATCGGCGTTCATGTCAGCGCGCCAACTGGCTCGCGGCGCGTGCCAGCTGCTCGATGCGTGTCCAGTCGCCGTCGCGGATCGCATCGGTCGGCACGATCCATGAACCACCCACGCACGCCACGTTTGACAGCGCGAGGAACTCGGCCGCGTTGCCGGCGTGGATGCCGCCCGTCGGGCAGAAGCTCACTTCGCCGAACGGTCCCTGCCAGGCCTTGAGCATCGGCAGGCCGCCGGCCTGCAGGGCCGGAAAGAACTTGAGCGCGGTGTAGCCGTCTTCCTGCGCGGTCATGATCTCGCTGCCCGTGGCCACGCCCGGCAGCAGCGGCAGGCCCAGGTCATGGCAGGCCTTGCCCACGGCCCGCGTGTAGCCCGGGCTCACGCCGAATTTCGCGCCCGCGAGCGCCGAGGCCTGCGCGTCGGCCGCGCTGCGGATGGTGCCCGCGCCGGCGACCGCCTCGGGCACTTCCTTCGCGATGGCCTCAATGCATTCGAGCGCCTGCGGCGTGCGCAGCGTGACCTCGAGCATGCGGATGCCGCCGGCCACCAGGGCGCGCGCGAGCGAAATCGCATGCTTCACGTCGTGCAGCACGATGACCGGGATGACTGGTGCATCGCGCATGACGTCGAGCGCGGTGAGTGTGTTCTTCATAGCCATGAGCAGGCTCCTTCTTCTGCGGTGAGTGCGTTGCGCCGCATGCCGGCGAACAGTTCCCGGCCGAGGCCGTGGCCATCGGCAATGCGCTGGGACTCGGGCATTGTCGCGGTCTCGCGCTCGGCCCATTCGTCGCCGGGCACCAGCACCGCGAGCGTGCCCGCCACCGCATCGAGCCGGATGACGTCGCCGTCTCGCACCTTGGCGAGCGGCCCGCCGGCGGCGGCCTCGGGCGAGACGTGGATCGCGGCGGGCACCTTGCCCGAGGCGCCACTCATGCGGCCGTCGGTGACCAGCGCCACGCGAAAGCCCTTGCCCTGCAGCACCGACAGCGGCGGCGTGAGCTTGTGCAGTTCGGGCATGCCGTTGGCGCGCGGTCCTTGCCAGCGCACCACGCAGACCACGTCGCGCTCGAGCTCGCCCGCGGTGAAGGCCTGCTGCAGCGCGGCCTGCGAATCGAAGACGCGCGCGGGGGCCTCGATCACATGGCGGTCGTCGGGCACCGACGACACCTTGATCACGCAGCGCCCGAGATTGCCGTTGAGCAGTTTCAGGCCGCCGGTGGCGCTGAAGGGCTCGCGCACCGGCCGCGCAATGGCTTCGTCCTTCGACGGCGCCGCCGCATGCCAGGACAGCCGGCCGTCGCCGGTCAGCGTCGGGATGTTCGCGAATTCGCGGATGCCGCCGGTGCGCACGGTCAGCACGTCCGCATGCATGAGGCCCGCGTCGAGCAGCTCGCCGATCACGAAGCCTGGACCGCCCGCGGCCTGGAAGCCGTTCACGTCGGCGCTGCCGTTGGGATAGACGCGCGTGAGCAGCGGCACGATGTCGGAGAGCCGCGAGAAGTCGTCCCAGTCGATCACGATGCCGGCCGAGCGCGCCACGGCCACCCAGTGGATCAGGTGGTTGGTCGAACCGCCCGTGGCGAGCAGCGCCACCATGGCATTGACGATGCAGCGCTCGTCGACGAGTTCGCCGATCGGCGGACACTGCCATGGCTTGTCGCCCGCCTTGCCGAGCACCGTGCGCACGGCTTCGCGCGTGAGCGCCTCGCGCATCGTGTCGCCGGGCTGGATGAACGCGGTGCCGGGCACGTGCAGGCCCATGGCCTCGAGCAGCATCTGGTTGCTGTTGGCGGTGCCGTAGAAGGTGCAGGTGCCGACGGTGTGATAGGCCGCCATCTCGGCGTCGAGCAGGCCCTGCCGTCCGACGAGGCCCTGCGCCGCCTGCTCGCGCACCTTCGACTTCTCGCCGTTCGACAGGCCCGAGGGCATCGGCCCGGCGGGCACGAACACCGTGGGCAGGTGGCCGAAGTGCAGCGCGCCGATCAGGAGGCCGGGCACGATCTTGTCGCACACGCCGAGCATCAGCGCGCCGTCGAACATGTCGTGCGTGAGCGCGACCGCGGTGCCCATGGCGATGACGTCGCGGCTGAACAGGCTCAGCTCCATGCCGGGCGTGCCCTGCGTGACGCCGTCGCACATCGCCGGCACGCCGCCGGCCACCTGGGCGGTGGCGCCGAGGCTGCGCGCCTCCTGCTTGATGATGTCGGGATAGCCCTGGTACGGCGCGTGGGCCGAGAGCATGTCGTTGTAGGCGGTGACGACGCCGATGTTGGGCGCGCGCTCGGCCACCACGCGGAATTTGTCATTGGCAGGAATGCCGGCCACGGCATGCGCGACGTTGGCGCAGCCCATGCGGTCGGCCCCGCGGTCGCGGTTGCGGATCTCGGCGAGGCGCTGGAGGTACGCGCTGCGCGTCCCCCGGCTGCGTTCGCGAATGCGATCGGTGACGTCAAGGACGGTGGGATGTGTGCTCATGGGGATGTTTTCGGTCGCGCTGCCGGCATGCCGCCACTGTCGCGTGGGCGACCTGCGAACTGGCATTCAATAGTACCAAGATGACACGGCCGAGGCGAAATCCATCCCCCGGCAATGCCATGGGTCGCGCGCCATTCCAGTGCACCCGCGGAACCGGCTTCGCCGGGCCGCCGGGTGCGCCCCCCAGTGGGGGGAGGCGCCGCAGGCGCTTCGGGGGGCGTCCTTAATCCACCAGCTTGACCTCGACCCGGCGCGCTTCGGCGTCGTTGCCCGAGCCGGCCGAGACCGCCGGCCGCTGCAGGTCGATCTTGGCGGCCGGCACGCCCAGTCCCACGAGCACCTCGCGCACCATGTCGGCGCGCTGCTTGGCCAGCCGCTCGTTGAGCGCCGGATCGCCGGTCGTGTCGTGGAAGCCCGAGACCACCGCCTTGCGGCCGCTCTCCACGCCATGGATGACGGTCGCCAGGGCTTCGGCCGCACCGGGTGCGAGGTCGGCGCTGCCGGTGGCGAAATAGAAGTTCACGACGCCTTCGCCGACGCGGACGCTCGCGCCGTCGGGGACCACCACCGTGACGGTCTCGGTCACCTCGTTCACCGTGGTCGTGGTGGTCTCCGGCGGCTCGGCATCGCCCACCAACACCACCGCGGGCCCTGCGGGCGCCACGCGCGGGCCCTGCTGCCAGAACGCGATGCCCACCACGAACAAAAGCACCAGCGCGATCAGGGCGACCAGAAATCCGAGTACGAAATTCTGCTGCGAGTCTTGGTCGCTCATGGGGGGACGATCTCCGTGTGAGAGAGGGGAAAGAGGCCGATGAATAATGGTGTCGTGAACCATGATCGTGAAATTGTAGGCGCCACACCTCCGAACCCCGTGTCGGACCCGGGCCCGCCCGGACCGGATCCAATGCCCCGTCCGCTGCGCGATCCCGAGCCCCTGCTCGCGCAGGCCATCGCCGAGTGGGGCGGCCGCGACGACCTGTGGCTCTTCGGCTATGGCTCGCTGATCTGGCGCCCCGAATTCGACTTTGCGGAGCGGCGCCCGGCCTGGGTGCACGGCTGGCATCGCGCGCTCAAGATGTGGAGCCGGGTCAACCGCGGCAGCGTGCAGGTGCCGGGCCTGGTCTTCGGGCTGCTCTCGGGCGGAAGCTGCCGCGGCATGGTGTTCCGCGTGCCTTCGTCGCACGCCGTCGACACGCTGCGCAGGCTCTGGCTGCGCGAGATGCCCACGGGCGTGTACGACCCGCGATGGCTGCAGTGCAACACCCCCGAAGGCCCGGTGCGGGCGCTGGCGTTCACGCTCTCGCGGCGAAGCCCCAACTTCACGGGCGAACTCAGCGACGATCGCTACCGCCACATCTTCACCCATGCGGTGGGCCGCTACGGCAGCTCGCTCGACTATGCGCGCCAGACGCTGGTGGAGCTCGCCCGGCATTCGATCCACGATGCGGCGCTGGCGCGGCTCGTTGCGCTGGCGCAAGCCCAGGAGGCACAGGCGCAGTCCGAGGCATCGGCCGATTGCGGGACGCCGCCGCCTCCGGTATATGTTCCGGGGTCTCCGGACAAAAAGAACGAAGCTTCGCCCAGCGAATCTTCATTTCCTCCTTCTTCTGCACCCTCCTCCGGACCGTCCAAGGAACAACCATGAACCATCGTCTTTTCGTCGCCACCGGTACCGCACTCGTCGCCAGCGCCCTGCTTTCGGCCTGCGGCACCATGATGGGCGGCAAGCCGAGCGCCGCCGCCGAACTGATGCCCACCGCGGCGATCTCGCCCAACCCGACGCGCGGCACGGTGACCTTCACCGCGCTCGACCACGGCGTGCGCGTGGCCGGCGAAGTGCGCGGCTTCGCGCCGGGCAGCGAGCATGGCTTCCACATCCACGAAAAGGGCGACTGCGGCGACAACGGCAACGCGTCGGGCGGCCACTTCAATCCTGCCGGCGGCACGCACGGCAAGTTCGCCGCGCCGGGCAGCCATGCGGGCGAGCTGCCGAGCCTCGTCGCCGACGCCAAGGGCGTGGCGCGCTTCAGCGTCGATATCCATGCCATTTCGCTGACCGAGGGCGCACCGAACAACGTGGTGGGCCGCGCGCTCGTGGTGCACCGCGACCGTGACGACTTCACGAGCCAGCCGGCCGGCAACTCGGGCCCCCGCACCGCCTGCGCGGTGATCACGCGGCGCTGAGCGTCCGGCCCCGCTGCTTGCGGGCGGTGCTATGTCCTTTGACGCCAGAGCGCCTCGGCGCGCGCCAGGGCTTCGGGCGTGTCGATGTCGGTCACGATGCCGGCATCGTCCACCTCGAGCTCGGCGACCGCGTCGACGGCGCGCATGGCCTTGAGCACCGACGCGGCGCCCATCGGCCCACGCAGCGCCGCCAGCTGCGCCCGGCAGCCGGCCCCGAAGCCCACCGGATGGCCGCGCTCGCCGAGGTAGTGCGGCTGCACGGCGCGCACGCGGCCCGTGAGCGCGCCCGCCACTTTGCGCAGCGTCTCGGGCAGCACCAGCGGCAGGTCGCCCGGCAGGATGAGCCAGCCCGCCGCATCGGGCGTGGCCCGCACCGCGGCGGCGATCGAATCGCCCATGCCCGGGTGCCCGGCGTCCTCGAGGTGCCAGAGCAGTCCGCTCGCGCGCACCGCATCGACCGTGCGCTGGAGCATCGGCCTGCCCGCGAGCGGCGCCTGGAGCTTGGAGCCCGTGCCGCCGGCCGCGATGAAGCGCTCGCCGCGGCCCGAGGCCAGCACGATCACCGTCGGGGATGCTGCATTCGACGTTGCCATGCGCCGAGTATCTGCGCATGCGCAACAATTGCGCCATGACCGCCCCACTCAGCAACGAAAGCCTGGCCGCGCTGCGCAAGAGCTACGAGCGCGCCGAACTCGACGAGACCCACAGCGACGGCGATCCGTCGAAGCAGTTCGAACGCTGGCTCGGCGAGGCCATCGATGCCCGACTGCCCGAACCCAACGCCATGACGCTGTGCACCGTAGGCGGCGACCTGCGGCCGTCGAGCCGCATCGTGCTCATCAAGGGTTTCGACGCGCGCGGCATCGTCTGGTACACCAACTACGAAAGCCGCAAGGGCCGTGAGCTGGCGGGCAATCCGTATGCGGCGCTGCAGTTCCACTGGGTCGAGCTCGAGCGCGTGGTGCGCATCGAGGGCCGGGTGGAGAAGGCGAGCGCCGAGGAAAGCGACGCCTACTTCGCGAGCCGGCCGCTCGACTCGCGCATCGGTGCATGGGCCAGCCCGCAGAGCGAGGTCATCAGCGGGCGCGACGTGCTCGTGAAGAACGCCGCGGTTGCCGCCGCCCGGCACATGCTGTCGCCGCCGCGACCGCCGCACTGGGGCGGCTACCGGCTGGTGCCCGACCGCTGGGAATTCTGGCAAGGCCGCAAGAGCCGTTTGCACGACCGGCTGCGCTACCGGCTGGAAGACGGCGCCTGGCTGCGCGAGCGGCTCGCCCCGTAGAGCGGGTCAAACCTCACAAGTCGCGAGCTTGAACTCCACGCGGCGGTCCAGCGCATCGCTCGCATCGTCGGCCCCGGTGCCCACGATGTTCTCGCGGAATCCCATGCCCGATTCACGCAGCTTCCTCGCGAGCGGCGGCGCCTCGCCCGCGAGCCGGTTCTTCACGTAGAGCGCGCGCTGCAGCGACAGCCGCTCGTTCACCGCCTCGGAGCCGGTGCGGCTGGTGTGGCCCACGACCACCACGCAGGTGTCGATCTGCGCCGCCTGGCGCGCGATCTGCCGCAGCCACATTGGGTAGGCAGCGCTGATCTTCGGATCGGCCATGAAGTCCGTCGAGCCGGGCTTGAACAGAAACTTCACGCTCAGGTTGTTGGTCTCGAGCCCGAGCCGGGCCAGCGTGCCGAAGGTCTTCTCCGCGTCGGCCGTGCGGCCGAGCTGGGCCTGCGCGAGATAGAGCCCGCTGTAGATGCGCAGTTGCTGGCCATCGGGCCGGCGCGATGCCGCCTCGTAGCGGCTCAGCGCCTCGCTCATGCGTCCGGCCTCATAGGCGGCGGTGGCCTCCTGCAGCACGGTCGCGGTCGGCAGGCGCTCGAGGTACAGCGCATCCGCTGGCTGGCCGGGCTGCGTCTCGGCGGTGCGGATGTAGCCTTCCACCCCGCGGTCCTTGCCGTCCACCGGGCTGTCGCGAAAGAACGCGGTGGGCCGCGTGTCGAGGCTCGCATCGCTGATGCGCGCCACCGATTGCGCGATCACCACGCCGCTCCTGATCTCGGTCAGCGCGAGGTTGAGCCGGTAGCGGCTGTCCGCGGCTTCCTTGTCGCGCACCAGCGTGCCGTTGAGCACGTACTGCGCGCGCTCGATCTCGGCGTTGTTGAACGGCGTGACGGTGAACTGCCTGAACTGCGACTGCATGCGCTGCACGATGCGCTGCTCGGCCACGCGCGTCACCTCGGTCTGCTGGCCGCTCGCGCCTTCGAGCAGCGGATCGATCACGATGCGGCTCTGCTTCATCGACGACTCGACCTTGGCCAGGAAGGCCGGCAGCTTCTGCGTTTGCACGATCAGGTCGTCCACCGCCTGGTTCACGGCCTGGTCGAACGGCATGGCGCCGGCCGGTGTCGGCCGGTGCGCACAGGCAGCGCCCAGCAGCACGGCAGCGGCAGCGAGCGCCCAGGCGCGCAGCGCCGAGCCGATCGTCGGTTGGGTCTTCATCATCAGCATTGGCTCCTCAAGATCTTCATGTCCTCGTCCGACAGCGGCTCACCCACGGCCGCGCGCATGTTGATGTCGGTGCAGCGCTTCGAGGGCGGGGCCTTCCTGGCGACCTCCAACGAAGCCGGCGGCTGTTGCTTCGGCTCAGCCGCGGGTTGCGGCCTTGGCCTGGGCGCCGGCCTGGCCGCGGGCGGTGCTTCGGCCCGACCGGCCGGCGCCGCCTTGACGGCGAGGCACGGCGTCCGGCATGGCTTGGTTTCGGTATTGGCCGCCACCGTGGGCACGGCACCGCACAGCGCCGTCACCATCGCGATCGGCGCCATGGCGAGAAACCGCGAAGACCGCGCCTGGTGAATCATCTGCGAGCGACTGTAAAGCGACCAACGCGCTGCGCCATCTCGCCAAACGGCCACCCTGCCGAACGGCATAGGCACGCATCGCGTACGCCAGAACGGCGGCTAGTAATGCCTCAGGGCAGCCAGGGCACCAGCGTCATCACGAGCGTGAGCGTGGCCAGGGCGAGCACGGTCGACATCGCCACGCTGGCCGTGACGAGGTCTTCGGAGGTGCGGTAGCGCTGCGAAAACAGAAACACGTTGGCGCCGATCGGCAAGGCCGCCGCCACCACCATGACCGTCAGCGGGATGCCGCGCACGCCGAGCAGCAGGCCGATGCCGGCCACGAGCAGCGGATGCAGCAGGTTCTTCACCAGCGCCTGCACCATCGCCCCGCGCCAGTGCCGGCCGATGGGCGTCAGCGCCACGGTGATGCCCACCATCACGAGCGCGACCGGGCCGAAAGCCTGCCCGAGCAGCTGGATCGGCTTGTCGATGGCCTCGGGCATGACCAGGCCTGTCTGCGCGAACAACAGGCCCGCGATGATCGGGATCGGCACCGGATGGACGATGGCGTTGCGCAGCGCGCGCAGCACCGTGCCCGCCATAGATCGCTGCGACTGCGCACCGCCCGCGCCCGCCGCCTGCTCGCGCGCCACCGCGAGTTCGAGCACCACGGTTGCGCTGGTCAAGAGCACCAGCGAATGCAGCGAGATCAGCGTGAGCAGCACCACCATGCCCGGCCCGCCATAGGCTAGGCCGACCAGTGCGATGCCGATCATCACGGTGTTGCTGTAGGTATTGGCCAGCGCGATGACCGCGGCCGAGCGGTTGAAGCCGCGCAGCGCGAGCGTGGCTGCGAACAGCAGGCCCGAGGCGATGAAGTACGCGGCCACCGGCCTGAGGCTCAGTTCTTCCACGCGCACCGTGCTCATCGCGCGGAACAGCAGCGCCGGCGCGAGCAGCAGGAAGATCAGGTTCGACAGGTCCTTGACGGCCGCGCCGCCGATCCAGCGGCGCTTGCCGGCAAGAAAGCCGGCGCCGATCAGCAGCACGACCGGCAGCAGCGAAGAAATGACGAAGGAATTCACCGGCCGAGGATAGCCGAGCCCCCCGTCAGAACGTCGCGCGCAACCCGACCTTGAGCGAACGGCCCGGCAGCGGCGCGTTCGGGTAGACGGTGGTGGTCAGGATCGAGGTCGGGCTGTAGGCCAGCTTGTTGCCGATGTTGTCGATGCGCGCATACCAGGTGAGGTTCACGCGCTGCACCTTCATGCGGTAGGCGATCGATGCATTCCACAGCGTGAAGGCATCGGTCTCGCGCGCGCCCACGCCCGGCACGCGGCGCTGCGCCGCGTTGTAGTCGAAGCCGAGGCGCGCGCTCCACGGGCCGTTGCCGTAGGCCAGCGTGGCGCCCAGGCGCAACGGCGCGATGCGTGGCAGCGGCTCGCCGGTGTCGAGGTTGCGCGCACGCACGATGTCGCCGCGCCATTCGAGGTCGAGCGTGCCGGCATCGGCCATGCGCGCAAAACCGTCGGTGCCCAGCAGGCGCAGGTTGCCGCTCGCCTCGATGCCGGTGAAGCGCGCGCGCACGCTGTTGTAGCGGTATTCGGCCAGCGTGTCGGTCGCCTCCGGATCGGTCACCACCTCGCCTTCCTCGTCGAGCGTGCGGCCCGAGGCGGTCAGGCCGATGTAGTTGCGAAAGCGCGTGGCGTACGCATTGACGCGCGCGGTGTTGGCGCCCGACTTCCATTGCGCGCCGATGTCGAAGCCGGTCGAGCGCTCCTTGTCGAGCGCCGGGTTGCCGACCTCCCATGCCACCGTGGCCACGTGGGGGCCGTTGGCCAGCATCTCGTAGTCCTTCGGGGCCCGCTCGGTGTAGGCGAGGTTTGAGGTCAGCTGCCATTGCGGGTTCAGGTTCACCAGCGCACCGATGGCGGCGCTGTGCGGGTTGAAGCTGCGCTCGCCGATCGCGAAGCGCGTGACGGAGGGGTCGTCGGGGTAGCCGAACGACGCGACGCGAACCCGCTCGGTGCGCGCGCCGAAGCTCAGGCGGCCCCAGGCGGTGCCGAGTTCCTCGTGCAGGAACAGCGCATCGGAGCGCGTGCGGCTGTGCGGCGCGAAGGCTTCCGCGCCGTCGGCGGCGAAGCGGCTGCGTTCGCTGCTGAACCCGATCAGGCCCTCGAGGTTGCCGATCCTCTGGTGGCGCGCCTCGATGCGCAGGTCGTTGCCGACGTTCGAGAACGTGGTGCCGGCCTCGCGGCCTTCGAACTCGGTGTGGCGGTAGTCGGTGTGGCTGAGCTTGGCGCGCACGCTGCGGATGAAGCCGCCCGGGCGCCATTCGCCTTCGAGCGCATAGCGGTCGGACTTCATGCCGATGGTCACCTCGTCCTCGGCCACGGTGCCGTAGTTGCTGCGGTAGGTGCTGGCCGAGGCGCCGATCCAGCCCTGGTCGAAGAACAGCGTGCCGCCCAGCGCGCCGCCGTGCGCTTGGTTGGCCGAATTGCAGATCTTGCGCGCGAGCCCCGGGCGTCCGGGCTTGGCGCATTCGAGATCGATCGGCACCGATACGTCCTTCGAATCACGGTTGAATGCATCGACGTGCAGCGCGAAGCGGCCGTTGCCGCCCTCGAGCAGCACGCCGCCGTTCTTCTCCTTGTTGCCGCTCGCATAGCCCAGGTCGGCGCGGCCGCCGAAACCGTCGATCGGCTCGGACGGGATGCGGTTGTCGATCACGTTGACCACGCCGCCGACCGCGCTGCCGCCGTACTGCAGCGCCGACGGCCCGCGCAGTACCTCGACCCGATCGGTGACCAGCGCGTCGACCGGCACCGCATGGTCGTAGCTCAGCGCCGAGGCATCGAGCGCGCCGCCGCCGTTCTGCAGGATGCGGATGCGGTCGCCGTCGAGCCCGCGGATGATCGGGCGGCTCGCGTTCGGGCCGAAGTAGCTGCTGCTCACGCCGGGCAGCGTGTCGAGCGTCTGGCCGAGCGTCGACTCGGAGCGCATCAGCAGCCGATCGCCCGAGAGCGTGGTGGTGGGCGCGATCAGGTCGGTCGCACCCAGCGGATTGCCGGTGACGGCGATCTCGGGCAGGCTGGAGGCCGCGGTGGCGTTAACGGTCGAAGAGACAGCGGTCTGGGCCATGGCAGCCAGCGACGCGAGCGAAAGGACGGCAGCGCCGATGGCGTTGCGACGGAAATTGGGAATCATGATGAACACTCGTTGAACCAAGGGGCGACCTGCCGCCGCCCACAAGGTGCGGCGGCAGCCGTCGAACACGGAGGGATTCAGCGAGCGGAAGGCGGGCCGCGTGCGTCGAACAGCGCGACCCAGCGGGCGAGTGCCTCGCCCTGGAGCCAGGCGAAGGTCGCCGAAGGCAGCAGCATGGGCAACAGCAGCATCGGGACGCCGGGCACGCCGGCGCCGTCCGACAGCTGGTCGTAGAGCCGGCAATCGGCATCCGAATGGTCGCCGAACAGCTTGGCAAGCCCATCGGTCGCGTGCGCGCCGTCGTGGTGATGGTGACCGTGATGGTCGAGCCCCGCGTGCGCAGTGGCCGTTGCCACCGCGGCCTGCGCCAGGCCCGGCATGTGCAACGAGCGGTGCACCAGCCCGAGCGAGCCCGCGAACCACAGCGCCACCACCAGCAGTGCGGCAAGCATGCGCGCCGGCGAGGCCGGACGGCGTGGAGCGAGGCGATCGAAGTACAAGGGAGAGAACCGGCCGGTGGAGAAAATCAGAACCCGATATTGTCGCGGGTTGACTGACCGGACGCGGGTCACTACATTACTAACCCGCGAGTCATTAAAAGCCATGCCCAGTCCCCGCTCCCTTGCCGACAAGATCTGCCCGGTGCGCGCCAAGCGCGAGCGCCGCAAGGAGGCGCGTCCGGGCGAACTGCTCGCGGCGGCGCTCGACCTGTTCGTCGAGAAGGGTTTCGCGGCCACCCGCGCCGAGGAAGTGGCGGCACGCGCGGGGGTCTCCAAGGGCACCCTGTTCCTCTACTTCCCGAGCAAGGAAGAGCTCTTCAAGGCGGTGGTGGTCGAGAACCTCAGCGGCCGTTTTTCCGAATGGAACCTGGAGTTCGAGGCTTTCGAGGGCACCACCGCCGAGATGCTGCGCTACTGCATGCGCGTGTGGTGGGAGCGGGTCGGCATGACCAAGGCGTCGGGCCTGACCAAGCTCATGATGAGCGAAGGCGCCAATTTTCCCGAGCTGGCCGAGTTCTATCGCAACGAGGTGGTCCGCCCGGGCCACCAGCTGCTGCGGCGCATTCTTCAGCGCGGCGTCGACAGCGGCGAGTTCGCGCCGGTCAACGTCGACCATGCCATCTACGCGGTGGTGGCGCCGATGGTCTTCCTGATGCTCTGGAAGCATTCGGCCATGATCTGTGTCGACGGCCAGGCTGCATTCGACCCCGAGAAGTTCATCGAAACCCAGGCCGAGACCGTGCTCCATGGCCTCGCCCGCCGGGCGGACCCTGGCCGTGGCACCTAAAATTGAAGGTTTGTCCTGAGTCCCACAAGGAAAAGCCTGCCATGAACCCCACCCCCGACCTCGAGCGCCTGCGCTTCAACATGATCGAACAGCAGATCCGGCCCTGGGATGTGCTGGACCTGGAGATCCTCGACCTGCTCGCCGCGATCCGGCGCGAAGAGTACGTGCCGCCCGCGCACCGCGGACTGGCCTTCTTCGACATGGAGCTCCCGCTCGGCGACGGCAGCGTCCCGGGCCAGGTCATGCTCTCGCCCAAGGTCGAGGCCCGCATGCTGCAGGACCTGCATGTGCAGAAGCACGAGTCCGTGCTCGAGATCGGCACCGGCTCGGGCTTCATGGCCGCCCTGCTCGCTCAACGCGCGGCCCAGGTGCTCACGCTCGAGATCGACCCGGTGCTGGCCGCCCGCGCCGCCGAGACGCTGCGCCAGAACGGCGTTGCCAACGTCGAGGTGCGCAACGCCGACGGCGCGGTGCCGCTGCCGAGCGGCCCGAGCTTCGACGTGATCGTGCTCAGCGGTTCTGTCGCACGCATTCCGCAGAACCTGCTCGGCTCGCTCAAGGTCGGCGGCCGCCTCGGCGCCATCGTGGGCGAAGAACCGATGATGCGCGCCCATTTCGTCACGCGCACCAGCGAGAGCAAGTGGGACACGGTCCAGCCCTGGGACACCGTGGCGCCACGCCTGCTCAATTTCCCCGAGCCCTCGCGGTTCTCGTTCTGAACCGGCAGGTCCACCGATGATCGACCAAGTCCGCCCCGCCGAACTGGCCGCCTGGTTCGCGCAGAACCCCGATGCGCCGGCTGTGCTGCTCGACGTGCGCGAGCCCTGGGAGCTGCAGACCGCGAGCGTCACGCCGCAGCAGGGCTTCACGCTCGTCGCCATTCCAATGAACGAGATCCCCGCGCGGGTCTCCGAACTCGATCCCGGCCAGCGCATCGCCTGCCTCTGCCACCACGGCGCGCGCAGCCAGCGCGTGGCCGCGTTCCTGAGCCAGAACGGCTTTGCCGAACTCGCCAACGTGGCGGGCGGCATCGACGCCTGGTCGGCGCAGCACGATCCGTCGGTGCCACGCTACTGACCGACATTTTCTTCAAGGACGTTCAATGCCCGCCAGGCCCAGGCTCTTGCCTCTTTCCGCAGCACTCGCAACGCTCTTTGCCACGCTGCTCGCACTGCCGGCCCAGGGCCAGACACTGAACGAACTCTACGCATCGGCACGCGGCTTCGACGCCTCGTACCAGGGCGCACGCGCGCAGTACGAAGCCAATCTCGCGCGCGCCGCGCAGGCCCGGGCCGGTATCCTTCCGGCCGTCGGGCTCACGGCCGGCGTGAACCGCAGCAACCTCGACATCGACACGCTCACCGGTGCCGGCCGCGGCAACACCACGCCGCGCGACTTCAGCACGCAGAACATCGGCATCAATGCGACGCAGCCGCTCTACCGCCCCGCCGCCTGGGCCACCTACGAGCAGGGCAAGCGCCAGGCCGAGATTGCAGAGGCGGTGTTCACCCAGGCCGAGCAGGACCTGATCGTGCGCGTGAGCCAGGCCTACTTCGACGTGCTCGCGAGCCAGGACAGCCTTGCGCTGGTGCGGGCGCAGAAAACGGCCGTGGCCGAACAGCTCGCATTCGCGAAGCGCAACTTCGAGGTCGGCACCTCGACCATCACCGACACGCGCGAGGCACAGGCGCGCTACGACCTCGTCATTGCGCAGGAGATCGCCGCCGAGAACGACCTGCAGGTGAAGAAGGTGGTGCTCGACCAGCTCGTCGGCCGCCCCGGCAGCGTGCCGGTGCCGCTCGCGCAGCCCGTGGCGCTGCCGACCGCAACCCCGGCCAACATCGAGGCCTGGGTGGCGCAGGCTGAAGCAGCGCATCCCGCCATCCGCCAGGCGCAGCTCGGCGTCGACGTGGCAGGGCTGGAGACCGAGAAGGCCAAGGCGGGCCACAAGCCCACGCTCGATGCGAACCTCGGCTACAACGTCACGCGCAACCCCGACGGCACCAGCACCAGCACCGTGGGCACGCGCATCAATGCCGCCACGGTGGGCGTGGTGTTCAACCTGCCGCTGTTCGCGGGCTTCGCCACCGAAAACCGCATCAAGGAAACGCTTGCGCTCGAAGACCAGTCGCGCAGCGTGCTCGACGGCACGCGCCGCAGCGTGGCGCAGGCCACACGCGCGGCCTATCTCGGGCTCGTGTCGGGGGCCGGACAGGTGAAGGCGCTCGAGGCGGCCGAAGCCTCGAGCCAGAGCGCGCTCGACGCCAACCGGCTCGGCTACCAGGTGGGCGTGCGCATCAACATCGATGTGCTCAACTCGCAGAGCCAGCTGTTCCAGACCAAGCGCGACCTGGCCCAGGCGCGCTACAACGTGCTGCTGGGGCACCTGCAACTGCGACAGGCCAACGGCACGCTGACGGTCGGCGACCTCGACGCGATCAATGCCACGCTGGCAACGAACGGCAGCACGCCCGCGTCGCCGTCTTCGCTTGGTGAACGGCCGCCGACCACGGCGCCCTCGGCGCCCGTCGCGCCGCCGCGCATTCCGGTGGTGCCGCCAGTGCCGGTGCAGCCGTTCAATCCGCCGCCGCCTGCCATGCCGACGGCACCGCCGCCGCCGGCGATCCTGAATCCGCCGGTGCGCTGATACGCCGGCACCGGCGCATCAGTCGAGCGTCGGCTCCGCGCGCTCGGGCTCGCCGTCGATCGGTGCGTCGGCGCCAGTCGCCGGGTCGGCCGCCTGCGCGATGGCCAGCACCGCCGCCGCCGTGCGCTCGGCAGCGCCGCGGTTGGCCGACGCGAAAGTCAGCGCCGCTTCGGACATGGCGGCCCGGCGCTCGGGGTTCTCGACCAGCTTGAGCGCGGCGGTGACCGCCTGCTCGATGCTGTCGACACGCAGCGAGGCGCCAGCGGCAAGCGACAACTCCGCCGCCTCGGCAAAATTGAAAGTCGACGGGCCCATGACGACAGGGCAGCCGCAGGCTGCCGCCTCGATCAGGTTCTGCCCGCCGAGCGGCTCGAAGCTGCCACCGAGCAGCGCGACATCGGCCAGCCCGTAGTAGAGCGCCATCTCGCCGAGCGAGTCGCCGAGCCAGATCTCTCCATCGACCGGCGCGCCTGCCGCACTGCGGCGCGCCACCGCGAAGCCCTGCGCTTCGATCAGCGCGGCGACTTCGTCGAAGCGCTGCGGATGGCGCGGCACGATCATCCATTGCACCTCGTGCACGCGCCGCGCGATGGAACGGACGGCGCCCTGCTCGGGCGGCACGGGTTCGGTGGCGCCGAAGCGCCGGAGCACCTCGAGCAGCATGCGTTCCTCGCCGTCGCGCGAGCTCGCGAGCATCACCATCGGCTTGGGCAGGTGCTCGCGCAGCTTGACGGCCGCGGCGAGTTGGCGCGCATCGGGCGCGGCATCGAACTTGAGGTTGCCGTAGATGCCGGCCACCTTGGCGCCCAGCGAAACCAGCCGGTGCGCATCGGCCTCGGTCTGCGCCCAGACGGCAGCCAGCGCCGAGTAGGCGGGCCGCGCGAGCCAGGAGAGGCGTTCGGCCGCGGCCAGCGATTTCTCGTTGAGGCGTGCATTGGCCAGCACCAGCGGAATGCGCCGCGCCTTGCAGGCGGCGGCTATCACGGGCCAGACCTCGGTTTCCATCAGCACGCCGATGCGCGGCTGGAAGCGGTCGAGAAAGCGCGCAACGGCGCCCGGCGTGTCCCAGGGCTGCCAGACCTGCGTGTCGCCGGGCTCGAGCAGCTTGGCGCCCTCTTCGCGGCCGGTCGCGGTGCCGTGCGTGAGCAGGATCGGAATGCCGGGGTACTGCCGCCGCAATTCCGCAATCAGGATCGCGGCCGCGCGCGTTTCGCCCAACGATACGGCATGCACCCAGCACTGGGCCTCGCCGGTGACCGCTTCGTCATAGTGGCCGAAGCGCTCCTCCACGGCGAAGGCATAGCCGGGCTCGGCCACCGCCCGGCGCCGCAGCTTGCGGCGAACCAGCGGTTGCACAGCGGTGGTGAAAAGGCCGTAGAGGCGCAGCGCCAACGAACGCACGGTCTGTCCGGCCTAATGGGACGCTTCGGCGAGCGTCGCGTCGGCCTTCACGGTCCTGAGGAGCGCGAGCATCTCGTCGCGGATGCGGTCGAGCGCCGCGTCGGTCTGGCCCTCGAAGCGCAGCACCAGCACCGGCGTGGTGTTGGAGGCGCGGATCAGGCCGAAGCCGTCGGGCCAGTCGACGCGCAGGCCGTCGATCGTCGAGACGACCGCGGGCGCCGCGAAGCTGGCGATGCCCACCAGCTTCTCGACCACCGCATGCGGCTCGCCTTCGGCGCACTTCACGTTGAGTTCGGGCGTCGAGAAGCTCGTGGGCAGCGCGTTGAGCGCATCGCTCGCGTTCGGCGTCTTGCTGAGGATCTCGAGCAGCCGGCAGCCCGCATAGGTGCCGTCGTCGAAGCCGAACCAGCGTTCCTTGAAGAAGATGTGGCCGCTCATCTCGCCGCCGAGCGGCGAATCGATTTCCTTCATCTTGGCCTTGATCAGCGAGTGGCCGGTCTTGTAGATCATCGGCTTGCCGCCGGCGGCCTCGATGGCCGGGCCGAGGCGTTGCGAGCACTTCACGTCGTAGATGATGGTGCCGCCCGGCACGCGCGACAGCACGTCCTGCGCGAAGAGCTGCATCTGGCGGTCGGGGAAGATGTTCTGGCCGTCCTTGGTGACGATGCCGAGGCGGTCGCCGTCGCCGTCGAAGGCCAGGCCCAGTTCGGCGTCGCCCGTGGCCAGTGCGGCCATCAGGTCCTTGAGGTTTTCCGGCTTGCTCGGGTCGGGATGGTGATTGGGGAAGTCGCCGTCGACCTCGCTGAAGAGTTCGGTCACTTCGCAGCCGATGGCGCGGAAGATGGCGGGCGCCGATGCGCCGGCGATGCCGTTGCCCGAGTCGACCACGATCTTCAGCGGCCGTGCGAGCCGGATGTCACCCACGATGCGCGCCGTGTAGGCCTCGGTCACGTCGACCTTGCGCACGCTGCCGCCGGGCGCGAGCTTCGCGCTGCCGTCTTCGATGACCTTGCGCAGGCCCTGGATCTCGTCGCCGTAGATGGCGCGCCCCGCGAGCACCATCTTGAAGCCGTTGTAGTCCTTGGGATTGTGGCTGCCCGTCACCTGGATGCCGCTGCGGCAGAGCGTGTGGGCGGCGAAATAGAGCATGGGCGTGGTCACTGCGCCGACGTCGATCACTTCGACGCCCGTGGCCACCAGGCCCTTGATCAGTGCTTCGCAGAGCGCCGGCCCCGAAAGGCGGCCATCGCGGCCCACGGCGACGGCCGTTTCGCCGGCGGCGCGGGCGGCGCTGCCGAAGGCCCGACCGAGCGCTTCCGCGACCTCGGCGTCGAGCGTGACCGGCACCACGCCCCGGATGTCGTAGGCCTTGAAGATCGACGCACTGAGTTGCATGAAGAGACGGTCCTGTCGGTTTGGAAGACCGGCCATTGTAGGCAAGCGCTTCCGCACCCAGATGTCCGAAAACGGCCAGTTGAAACCAGTCGAAACCATATCATCCGTTCATGCCCCACCTTCCTGCATCCGCCGACACGCTCGAGAGCGACGCCTGCTACCTGGCGATGAAGACGCACGATGCGCGCTTCGACGGCCGCTTCTTCACCGCCGTGACCTCCACCGGCATCTACTGCCGGCCGGTGTGCCGCGTGAAGCTGCCGCGGCGCGAGAACTGCCGCTTCTTCCGCCATGCGGCACAGGCCGAGGCCGAGGGCTTCCGCCCTTGCCTGCGCTGCCGGCCAGAGCTCGCACCGCGCGCGGCGAGCTGGTCGACCGAGGACGCCTCGCGCATCCTCGCGCTGCAGGCCGCGCGGCTCATCGACGAACCCGACGCCTGGGCAGAAGAAGGTCCCGGCGCGGCGCAGATCGCTGCCCGGCTCGGCGTGAGCGACCGCCACCTGCGCCGCATCTTCGAGGCGCAGTTCGGCGTCTCGCCGCTGCAGTACCTGCAGACGCGCCGGCTGCTGGCTGCCAAGCAGCTCATCGCCGACACCCGGCTGCCGATGACGCAGGTGGCCCTGGCGAGCGGCTTCGCGAGCGTGCGTCGCTTCAATGCGGCGTTCCTCGCGCACTACGGCCTCAACCCGAGCGCGCTGCGGCGTGCCGGCGGTGCCGAGAGCGGCGAGGGCCAGGCCATCGAGGTGCGGCTGGGCTATCGCCCGCCCTACGACGTGCACGCGATGCTCGGCTTCTTCGCGCGACGTGCGCTGCGCGGCGTCGAGGCCGCCACGACCGCCGACGGCAAGGCCCCCGCGAAGGGCGCCGACGCGCCGGCCTTCGTGCGGCTGGCGCGCACCCTGCGCGTGCAGCACGGCACGCGCTCGCATGCGGGCTGGCTGCAGCTGCGCTTCGACACCGAGCGCGAGCAGATGCTGTTGTCGGTCAGCGAATCGCTCGCCGCGGTGCTGCCGATCGTCATCAGCCGCGCGCGTGCGATGTTCGACCTCGATGCCGAACCGATGGCGATCAACGCCACGCTGCACAACGCCTTTCCGCACGGCGACGGCCTGCGCGTGCCGGGCACGGTCGACGGCTTCGAGCTCGCGGTGCGCGCGGTGCTCGGACAGCAGGTCACGGTGGCCGCGGCGCGCACGCTGGGCTCGCGGCTGGTCGAGGCGTTCGGCGAACCGCTGGTGACGCCGATCGAAGGGCTCGACCGGCTGTTCCCCACGCCCGCCGCGCTGGCGGCCGCGAGCGGCGACGCGCTCGGCCAGCTCGGCATCGTGCGACAGCGCCAGGCGGCGCTGCAGGCCATCGCGCGCGAAGTGGCCGCGGGCCGGATTGCGCTGCATGCGGGCGCCGACGTGCCGTCGACCATCGCCGCGCTGCAAGCGCTTCCCGGCATCGGCGACTGGACCGCGCAGTACATCGCGATGCGCGCATTGCGCTGGCCCGACGCGTTCCCGGCCGGCGACATCGCGCTGCAGAAGGCGCTTGGCGTGGGCACCGCGCGTGCCGCGAGCGAGGCTTCGCAGGCGTGGCGGCCTTGGCGCAGCTATGCGGTGCTGCGCGCCTGGCATGCGCCATCGCCGGCCGCGTTGCCTTCTTCTGCGGACGCCGCAGTTTCCTTCGACAGCCAACCCTCAACGGCAGGCCCCGCGGCCTGAAACGCCATGAAGTTCAAGAGCAAGACCATCTACACCTCGCACATCGAGACGCCGCTCGGCGGCATCACGATGGCAGCCACCGACCAGGGCCTCGCGGGCGTCTGGTTCGACCAGCAGCGCCACTGGCCCGACACTACGGGCTGGCAGACACGCGACGACCATCCGGTGCTCATCGAAGCGGGCGCGCAGCTGCGCGACTACTTCGCGGGGCGCCGCAGCAGCTTCGACGTGACGCTCGACCTGTCGCACGGCACCGCGTTCCAGCAGAGCGTGTGGCGAGCGCTCCGCAACATTCCCGCCGGTCAGACGCTGAGCTACGGCACGCTGAGCGCGCACGTCGGCAACCCGGCCGCGGTGCGTGCCGTCGGCGCGGCGGTCGGGCGCAATCCGATCAGCGTGATCGTGCCCTGCCACCGGGTGCTTGGCGCCGACGGCTCGCTCACGGGCTACGCGGGGGGCCTCGAACGCAAGACCGCGCTGCTCGAGCTCGAACGGGCCGGCCGTGCGATATTCGACGCCCCATGAGCACAACGAACAACAACATCGAGCCCAACCCCGCCCCCCGTCCCAAGGGATGGCTCGTCGATCTCGTGCTGCTGGGCGCGCTCTGGGGCGCCTCGTTCCTGTTCATGCGAATCGGCGCGGCGGAATTCGGCGCGCTGCCCGCCGCGGCGGTTCGCGTCGGCGTGGCCACGCTGTTTCTGCTGCCGCTGCTGTTCATCCGCGGCCATGGCCCCGCGCTCGCCACGCACTGGAAGGCGTCGATGGCCATCGGCGTGCTGAATTCGGGCATTCCGTTCGCGCTGTTCTGCTTCGCGCTGCTGACCATCAACAGCGGCCTGGCCGCGGTGCTCAATGCCACGGTGCCGATGTTCGGCGCGCTCGTGGCCTGGGCCTGGTTTCGCGATCGGCCCGACGGCTCGCGCATTGTGGGCCTGGTCATCGGTTTCGCCGGCGTGGCCATGCTCGCGAGCCGCAGCGCCGGCCTGCACGCCGGCGCCGACAACCATGCGGCGCTGTGGGCGGTGCTCGCCTGCCTCGGCGCCTGCGCGAGCTATGGCGTGGCGGCGAGCGCCACGCGGCGCTTCCTCGGCGGCGTGCCCGCGCTCGCCACGGCCACCGGCAGCCAGATTGGCGCGACGCTGTTCCTCGCACTGCCGGCGCTCTGGTTCTGGCCCACGCAGATGCCGAGCCTGCGCGCCTGGCTCGCGCTGCTGGCGCTCGGCATCGCGTGCACCGGCCTCGCCTACATCCTGTTCTTCCGCCTGATCGCCAACGCCGGACCAGCGCGGGCGCTGACCGTTACGTTCCTCGTGCCGGTGTTCGCGGTGTTCTACGGCGCGGTGTTCCTCGGCGAGAACATCACGCAGTGGATGCTGATCTGCGCCGCGGTCATCGTCTGCGGCGTGGCGCTGTCGACGGGCCTCGTGAAGCTCTGGCCCGGTGCCGCTGCATCGCCCTCGCGGCCACGTTGATACTTTCTCGCTCGTCCTGGGGCGTGGATCGGCAACGTCCTACATACACAACGGCAAACCGCGCATGGGGCGCCTCGGCAAGCGCCGCTAGCCTGGGGTCATTCAAAGGGGAGCGTTGCCCGGCAGCATCGCGTGCATGAAGCAGCACGCGAGCCCGAGGCCTTTTTTTTGCCTGTCGAAGGATTTCATTCAATGCTGTTGCTCCGCTCCCGCCCATTCGCCAACCCTGCCCGGCTGACGACACTGGGCGCACTGGCCGGTGTCGGCTTTCTTTTTGCGCCCGCCCTTGCGTGGGCCGAGCCGTCGCCTGCACTCGACCGCTTCAGTTTCTCGGTCGGTGCCTTCAGCGCCGAACCCAAGTTCAATGCATCGGTCACCTCGGCCTACAGCGGTACGCTGCGCACGCGCGACCTCGAGCCGGGCCGCGTGACCATGCCGCGCATCACGGCCGACATGCTGCTGGGCGACAACCACGGCTTCTCGTTCGACTACTACCGCTACAAGCGCGATTACTTCGGCCAGGCTGCCGGCAGCGAATCCATCGGCGGCTTCGGCACGGTCAACGCGGTGGGCAATGCCAACATCGACGTCAAGCTCGAATTCGCCAAGCTTTCGTACAAGTGGTGGATGGGCTCGGGCAACACCGTGTTCGGCCTCGGCGCGGGCGCCGCTTACTACCGCATCGACAGCAACGCGAACGCGATCGTCGCGGTCAACGGCCGCGTCGGCACCATCAACGAGGGCGGCAGCGACGACGCCATCGCGCCGCTGCTCGAACTGGGCGTGCGGCACGCGATCAGCCCCGACCTGCGGCTCTTCGCCGACGTCTCGGGCGTGCGCAAGGGTGGCGGCCGCTTCCACGGCAACATCTACAACGCGTCGGCGGGCGTGGAGTGGTTCCCGGTGAAGAACGTCGGCCTCGTGTTCGCCTATGGCGTGACGAACATCGACCTCTCGCGCGAAAGCCGCACGGCGGAAACCCGCCTCAAAGTCAAGATGCACGGCCCCTCGGCCTTCCTGAAGGCACGGTTCTAAGGGCGGTTTCAGGGCGCGGCGGCATCCGCCGCCATGCCATGCGGCGGCCCTGGCACGCAACGGTGCTTGCGATCATCGGCCGCCGCGGGTCGGCTCCTATGATCGCCCGATGCCAACATCCTCTTGCGGCCGCGTGCCGCTTTTTCTTCGTCCCGCTGCGCTCGCCGCAGCGGCGTGGCTGCTGGCTGCGGGCACCCCCGCCGCCCATGCGCTGGTGATCGGTGTCACCGAAGGCGTGAGCTACCAGGTCACCGAGGGGCAGATCGCACCGCGTTTCGAGCCGATCGCCGAAGCGCTCTCCAAGGCGCTCAAGCAGCCGGTGACGATCAAGGTGCTGATCTCGTACGACAGCGCGCGCGAAGCGCTCAAGGCGGAGCAGGTCGACCTGGCGTTCGTCCATCCGGCCCACGTGGCGCTCGAGGCCGTGAAGAGCGGCCGCTACCAGACCATGGCCTGGACCTCGGGCTTCACCGGCTACAAGGTCTCGCTGCTGTGCAAGGAGCCGCAGCCGATCTCGAACTGGAAAGGCATTGCAGGCAAGGCGCTCGTCATGCCTGACGCGGACTCGATCACCTCGGTGATCACGCGGGCGATGCTGCGAGAGCAAGGCCTGCAGCCCACCGCGCTCAAGCTCACCCATACGCGCTACCAGGATGCGGTGCCGTTCTATGTGCAGAACGGCTTTGCTGCCTACGGTGCCACCGCCTCCGCGGGCGTGATCAAGACCTGGAAGGACGGCGGCGGCAACGTTTGTGCCGAGTCGCGGCCGGTGCCGATCAAGCAGTGGCTCGCCTCGCGCAAGCTCGATGCCGGCACCGCCGCCGCCGTGCGCGACACCCTGCTCGGGCTGGCCCAGAGCGACGCGGGCAAGCGCGCGCTCGCCACATCGACCTACACTGGCTTCGTCGCCCCATCCGCCGAAGCCGAGACCGCACTGATGCGCTGGCTCGGCATCTGAAGCAGCCACACCAACCACCATGACCGATCTCTCCAGCTTTGCCATCACCCGCAAGTGGCCCGCGCGCCACCCCGACCGGCTGCAGCTCTATTCGCTGTCCACGCCCAACGGTGTGAAGGTGTCGATCCTGCTGGAAGAGACCGGCCTGCCCTACGAGCCGCACTTGGTGAACTTCGAGACGCAGGACCAGTTGTCGCCCGAGTTCCTGTCGCTCAATCCGAACAACAAGATTCCCGCGATCCTCGATCCCGACGGACCGGGCGGCCAACCGCTGGCGCTGTTCGAGTCGGGCGCCATCCTGCTCTACCTGGCCGACAAGACCGCCCAGCTCATCCCAGTGGACGCGGCGGCGCGCTACGAGACCGTGCAGTGGCTGATGTTCCAGATGGGCGGCATCGGGCCGATGTTCGGCCAGCTCGGCTTCTTCAACAAGTTCGCCGGCAAGGACTACGAGGACAAGCGCCCGCGCGACCGATACGTGGCCGAATCGAAACGCCTGCTCGGCGTGCTCGACCGGCGCCTGGCGGACCGTGACTGGGTGATGGGCGAGCGCTACACCGTCGCCGACATCGCCATCTTTCCGTGGGTGCGCAACCTCGTGGGCTTCTACGAAGCGCGCGAGCTCGTGGGCTTCGACGACTTTCCGAACGTGGCGCGTGCACTCGACGCGTTCGTGGGGCGGCCCGCGGTGGCCCGCGGCCTGAGCATTCCGAAGCGCGGCTGAGCGCAGCAGCTCGGCCGAACACGGCGGCGCGCCCGGGCCTCTAAAATTCCGCCCCTTTGCCTCCCGGTTTGCCCGCGTCCCCGAATGAACATTGTCGTCAACGAAGAACTCAAAGCCTATATCGACCCCCTGACCCCGGAGGAATACGAAGCATTGGAACGCAGCATCTTGGCCGAAGGTTGCCGCGATGCGCTGGTGCTGTGGGGCGACGTGCTGGTGGACGGCCACAACCGCTACGGCATCTGCCAGAAGCACGGCCTGCCGTTCCAGACGGTGCAGAACACGCGCTTCAAGACCATCGAGGACGTGCACCTCTGGATGATCGACCAGCACCTGGGCCGGCGCAGCATCTCCGACTTCCTGCGCGGCGTGCTGGCGCTGCGCAAGAAGGACATCGTCGACAACCGCCGCGCGCGCGCGGCCGCCGAGACCGCGTCGCCCGACCATGACGCACCGTTCGATGTGGACACGCCGCCCTCGGCCGAGCCCACCACGGCCCTGCCGCCGCCCGCGCCGCTCAACAGCCGTGAAGCTATCGCGCGCGCCGCCCGGCTCAGCAGCAACCAGGTGGTGATGATCGAGAAGATCCAGAAACAGGCCGCTCCCGAGCTCGTGGCGGCGCTGAAGTCGGGTGTGATCTCGATCAACACCGCGGCCGCGGTGGCGACGCTGCCGGCCGAGGAGCAGGTATCCGCGGCCAGCGCCGGGAAAGACGAGCTCCGCCAGGCTGCGAAGCGCGTGCGCGAGGCCAGGCGCAAGCCCCGCGAAGAAGCCGCCGGCGACAGCGACGCATCGGGCGATCAGCCTGCGCCGCAGGCCGAGCCGCTCGAACGGCTGGCGCAGCGCGTGGCCGAACTCACGGCCGAAAACGAAGCGCTGCGCCGCCAGGTGGCCGAACTGCAGGCGCAGTTGGCCACCGCCAGCTGACGATTACAGCCGGATCTCGGTGATCTTCGCGCCCGAGAGCGAGACGCCGGCCTCGAGGCCCACATTGGTGAGCACGAAACCCACCACTGGCTGGCGCATCGTGTTGGTGTCGATGCTGCCGTTGGCGCCGATATTGGCGGCCGCTACCGTGGCATCGGCACCCGCCGTCCATCCCTTGCTGTTGCGGAACTTTTCGAGCGCCGCCTGGGTGGTGAACACATAGATCACCGCCTTCGACTGGGCGCCGGCCTGGAAGCCGATCGAGCCCGCCGTCGTGCTGTAGTAGGACTGCGTGCTGCCCTTCACGCGCAGCGCGCCGCGGCCGTATTCGGCGCCCACGCCCATGCTCGCGCCGACCACGGCCGGGAACACCAGCACGCCGCTCGACGAGGCGACGAGTTCGCGTGAACCCTTCGCGGAGTTGTAGAGCTTGGAAAGCGCTGCGTCGACCTGCGCATCGATCGACGCGCGCGACGACATGGCGCTGGACTTGTCGTCGGGGCGCGTGGTGGTGCAGCCCACGACGGCGACGCCGCCGATCGCGACGGCGCATGCGATGGCAAGGCTGCGGAAGTGAATGGATGGCATGGCGTTCTCTCCTCTTCTTTGACTGAAATGATGGGAAAAGCCGGGCGCTTTGTACGGCCGGCCGCCTCTTCGGCTTCTCCATGCTACGTCCGGCAAGACGCCCCAAGACCGGCTTGGGAAGACCGCCTACGTCAAGTCGCGACGCCCCGGAATCGTTGGCCTCGGCGACCGCCATCATTCAGCCAGCGTTAACGATTGAATCAATCGAGTTAAACCACAGCATCCACCGGATTGCCTACAGTACGGCCATGCAGACCCCACCCGGCACCCTCCCGCTCGGCACGCCCGCCGCCCTCATCGACCTGCCACGCATGCAGCGCAACATCGCGCGGATGCAGGCGCGCATGCAGGCGCTGGGCGTGCGCTTTCGCCCGCATGTGAAGACCACCAAGTGCACGCCCGTCGTGCGGGCGCAGCTGGCGGCCGGTGCGCAGGGCATCACCGTGTCGACGCTCAAGGAGGCGGAGCAATTCTTCGCCGATGGCGTGACGGACATCCTCTACGCGGTCGGCATGGCGCCGCACCGGCTGCCGCAGGCCCTGGCTCTGCGGCGGCAAGGCTGCGACCTCAAGATCATCACCGACAGCGTGGACTCGGCACGTGCCATCGCCGAGTTCGGCCGCGCGCACGGCGAGGCCTTCCAGGTGTGGATCGAGATCGACACCGACGGCCACCGCTCCGGCATCAAGCCCGACGAGGCCGCGCTGCTCGCGGTGGGCAATGCCCTCGCGACGGGCGGCATGCGGCTGGGCGGCGTCCTCACGCATGCGGGCTCCAGCTATGAGCTCGACACACCCGAGGCGCTGGCCGCCATGGCCGAGCAGGAGCGCGCGGGGTGCGTGCGTGCCGCCGAGCGCCTGCGTGCCGCCGGCCTGCCCTGCCCGGTCGTCAGCGTGGGCTCGACCCCGACCGCGCTCTCCGCCGAGCGGCTCGACGGCGTCACCGAAGTGCGCGCAGGCGTCTACGTGCTGTTCGACCTGGTGATGCACAACGTCGGCGTCTGCGCCACCGACGAAATCGCGCTCAGCGTGCTCACGACCGTGATCGGCCACCAGGCCGAGAAGGGCTGGGCCATCGTCGATGCGGGCTGGATGGCGATGAGCCGCGACCGCGGCACGCAGAAGCAGAAGCGCGACTTCGGCTACGGGCTCGCCTGCAGCGTCGATGGCCAGGTGCTCGAGGGCTACGTGCTGAGCGGTGCCAACCAGGAGCACGGCATCCTGTCGCGCGAAGGGGCACTCGACAGCGACATTGCGCAGCGGCTGCCGATCGGCACGCAGCTGCGGATCCTGCCGAACCACGCATGCGCCACGGGCGCCCAATTCCCCGCGTACCACGCGTTGTCGCAAGACGGCACGCTCGCCGCATGGAGCCGCGTCCATGGCTGGTGAATCTGTGCGCCCGCGCTACGTCGCGCCCCCGGACCTGCCGACGCCCGGCGGCCATTACAGCCACGCCACCGTGGCCAACGGCTTCGTCTTCGTTTCGGGGCAGTTGCCGATCGCTCCCGATGGCACCCGGCTGGGCGACGCCCCGTTCGAACAGCAGGCGCGCCAGGTGCTCGACAACGTCGAGGCCGCGTTGCGGGCGGCCGGCAGCGGCATCGACCGGCTGGTGCAGGTTCGCGTGTACCTCGACACGGTCGACAACTGGCCGGCCTTCAACGCGGTCTATGCGCAATGGGCCGGCGAGGCGCGGCCTTCGCGCGCCATCGTGCCCACGGGGCCGCTGCACTTCGGCTTCAAGGTGGAGATCGAGGCCGTGGCGCTGGCCTGAGCAGCCGCGCCGGGCTGCCGGCGGACATCACACAAGGTGTTGCGTTTCGCGCGGCCGGCACCCCGGCATCGCGGCCTTGTCTCGTCGTACGATTCGTTAACAAAGTTGCCCCCCAAGGGCGGCTCCGAAACGTGCCACGAAAGCAAACCAAAGGATGCACTCGCTGAATCTCGCCCTCTTCGAGGCGCTCGCAGCCGGCTTCTCTCCACCCTCCACACTCCTGCAGCTTGCATCGGCAATCGCGCTGTGGTCCTCGTGGGCCTGCGCGGCCGTCCTCGCCTGGGTGGCCTGGCGCCGCGCGTCGGAACGCGGCCAACTTCTCACCGTGCTCGCGGCCGGCGGCGCGGCTTCGCTGATCGCGCACGAGATCGCGGCGTCGATCGGCATGCCGCGGCCCTTCATGGTCGGTCTCAGCCCGGCGCACGTGCCGCACGGCGTGCGCGCGGGGCTGCCGAGCACGCACGCCACGGTGATGTTCACCATGGCGTTCATGCTGCTGTGGCGGCGCCCGCTGCGCGACGTGGGGCTGTTTCTGCTCGCCGTGGCGGTGGCGACCGGGTGGGCGCGCATCCACGTCGGCGTCCATTTTCCTTTCGACATCGCCGCTGGCGCACTGCTGGGCGCGGGCATCGCTGTCGCGCTGTGTTCGGCACGGGCGGTGGCGGTGCGGCTCGCACCCCGGCCCTCCGCCAACCTGCTGGCGAATCCGCTGCGGCGGCTCACGGGCGGTGGCGCGGCACCTTGCGTGGTGCTGATGTTCATCGCTGCGGCCGCCTGGATCGGCATCCATACGCCGCATGCGTTCGGCCCGTCGATGCTGGAGGAAAACGGACCGATCGAGAACGGAACGATCCAGCTCTACCTGCTAGCGGTGCTGTGCTTCCTGCTGGTGCGCGTCGAGGCCATGTCGCAGTGGGACCGCGCGGCGGTCTGCGTCGTGCTGCTCGGCCTTGCGGCGCGCGAGGCGCATTGGTTGCTGGCGCACCTGGATGCGCAGGCGGATCTGCTGCGCGGCCCCGCGGCGCTCGCGGCCTTGGCGCCCGTGGCCCTCGCCGGCGCATGGCTCGCGCGGCGTGCATGGTCGCAGCGCCGGGCACTGCGCGCCTGGGCGCGCCGGCGCCCCGAAGCGATGACGCTGATGACCTTCGCGGCAGTGGTCGGCGCCGCACTGGTGCTCGACCAGGTTCCTTCGACGACACCTGCGCGATCCGCGTACCTGATGCTGAGCTTCGAAGAGGTCCTGGAGCTGTGCCTGCCGGTGCTCGCATTGCTGGCCGCACTGCAGGCGAAGCTGGGCACCACGGATTCCAGACGCGAGCGAATGGCGAGTGCGGCCTGACGGGTGCGAGGCGCCGCGGCGCCAATCTTCATAATCGCGGCTCCCCTGAAGCCTGAACGAACCACGAATGAACGAGCCGCCCCTGTGAGTGCTGCAGATTTTCTTTTGTCCCCCGCGGTGCAGAAGCTGCTGCTGGTCGTCTACGCCGGCCCCGATCAGCCGCACCCGGCGAGTGAATTGGCCCGGCGCACGAAGCTCGCGCCCGACGAGGTCGAGCGCACGATCGAACACCTCGTCGAGAGCGGCATCCTCGAAAGGCAGAAAGGCGAACCCGATGCGCCGGCCACCGTCGCGCTCGACCGTTCGTTCGTCTTCCACCGCGAGCTGCGCAGCATCGCGTTGAAGTCATTCGCCGCGGCGGAGCCGATCCGCGCCATGCTGCGCGCCAAGTTCAAGGACGCGGTCGTGCGTGCCTTCATCCTGGGCGAGGACGCGCGCGACAACACCATCGAGCTCCTGGTCGTGCATGGCGCCGTCATGCCCGACCGCGCGACCATGGCGACGGCCTGCCAGAAGCTGTCGAAGTCGCTGCATCGGCATCTGCAGGTGCACGTCATCTCACACGCCCGGTTCGAAGGACTGACGCGGCCGCGCGACGCGCTGGCCGAAAAACTCGCGGCGCCCTCGGCGTTCGAGATCATCGCGCCGGGCGACACCAAGGCGCAGTTGCCGACCGCGCGGCGTGGCTTGCTGCACAGCGCGAAGAAGACGTTGGCGGCGCTGTCGCGTTCGAAGCGGTCTGACGTCGACGGGTGACGGCGCTTTCCAAGCCCCGAATTCAGCTCAGGGCCGCAGGCCTTCGGCCTCGGCCTGCAACGCGGCCACAAGCTCATCGACCATGCCTGCACGTGGCCGGAAGCTCGGCCGGTAGATGCCGATCTCGGCCTCGTAAGTGTGCTGCAGGCGCCGCCGCACCAAGCTCCTGCGTGCGGATGCGCCTCTGCCCGTGAGGCTGTCGACAACGGCAATGCCCAGTCCGGCTTCGGCCATGCAGCTGGCCACGTGGGCCGAGTCGACCCGCACGCGCACCGAGCCCAAGGCATCGTCCCACGCGGTGGTGCCGGGGCCGGTGGACACCATCACCGGCAGCTCGATGCCGATGACGGGATAGGGTGCCAGATCTTGCGGCGTCAGTACGCGCTTCGCGGCGAGCGCGTGCCCGGTTGGCAAGAGGCAGTCGAGACGCAGCGCCAGCAGCGGCGAGTAGTTCAGCCGCGAGGTGTCGCGCACCTTCATCGCGATGGCCACGTCGACCTGTTGCGTCTCGACCCACTCCAGGGCCTGCGCGGTGCTGCCTGTGTGCACGGAGCACAGCATCTGCAGTTCGCCGCCGATGGCTGCCTGCAAGGCCTTGGGCAGCAGGTAGACGGCGGCCGACGGGATGCAGCCGATCTGCAGATGGCCGCGGCGCGCGCTGCGAAATTCGCCCGCCAGCCGGTTCAGCACCTCGAGCGAAGCGTTGAGCCGGCTCACCTGGTCGAGCATGGCCCGTGCCTCGAAGGTGGGCACCAGCCGATGGCCTTGACGCTCGAACAGCGCAAAGCCCAGATCGGCATGCAGTTGCTTCAACTGCTTGCTCACCGCGGGCTGCGAGATGTTGAGCCGGCGCGCCGCCTCGGTGAGCGTCTGCGAGTTCATCACCACATTGAGCAAGGCGATGTGATGAAGCCGAAAGGGAGGACGGGCCATCGGCAAAGCATAACCGTGGGTTAGGAATTGCTGAAAAGAATGTATTGGCTCGCATTCGGGCGCTTGCTTAGAGTCGGCCCCTTCACTCTTAAGGCGCATATGAAGCGACTTCTCTCGGGATGGTGGACGGGCATCATGTGGACCTGCTGCTGCAGCTTGGCGGCCACACCCGCCTTGGCGCAGGGTTATCCCAGCAAGGCCATCCGGCTGGTGGTGCCCTACGGCCCCAGCGGCCCTTCGGACATCGTGGCCCGCGTGCTCGCCGAAGAGTTGGCCAATGCGCTCGGCCAGCCGGTGGTGGTCGACAACAAGGCGGGTGCTGGCTCGATGATCGGCACCGAGATCGTGGTGCGTTCGGCGCCGGATGGCTACACGTTGCTGCTGACGGATCTGCCCGTCACCATCGTGCCGCACGTGCTGAAGGCCAGTGCCAAGTACGACCCCGTGCGCGACCTGGAACCGGTGGCGCTGATCGGCGGCTCGACCCTCGGCTTCTTCTCGAGCGATGTGATGCCCGCGAAGACCTTGACCGAGTTCGTCGCCATGGCCCGCACGCGGCCTGAAGGCGTGCGCATCGCGTCCGGCGGCAACGGCACCATCACCCATCTGATGGCCGAGGTGTTCGCGCAATCGGCTGGTTTTCGCATGACGCATGTGCCGTACCCGGGCACCGGTCCGGCCATTCCTGACCTGCTGGCCGGCCGCATCGATGGCATGTTCAACAGCTACCTGGTCACGAAGTCGTATTTGCCGGGCGGAAAGATCCATGCACTGGGCGTGGCTTCGCGTGCGCGTGCGGCCGAACTGCCCGCCGTGCCGACCTTCGTCGAGGCCGGCTGGCCCGCGGTATCGGTCAACTACTGGGTCGGCATTGTGGGACCGGCGGGCATGCCGGCACCGATAGTCGAGGCGGTGCGCACGGCCCTGGGCAAGGCACTGCAGACCGCGGGCGTGAAAGAGAAGTTTCAGAGCCTCGGGATCACCGCCGCACAAGATCTGTCGGGCGCTGCCCTGCGCAATGCCATCCAAGCCGACCACCGCCGCTGGGGCGAGGTCGTGCGAGACCGCAACATCACCGTCAACTGAGCCGCTACCACATGCCAGTCTCCACACCTTCGGCTTCCGCGGCGCGCCACGCGGCCGTCATCGAACTCACCCGGGCACTGATCCGCATCCCCAGCGAAAACCCGCCGGGCGACACCCGCCCCATGGCCGAGGCCGTGGCTGCATGTCTGACGCATCCGGCCATCCACATCACGCTGCACGAACCGCAGCCCGGCGCGGTGAATCTGGTTGCGGTGCTGCGCGGCGCCAAACCAGGCCCGCGGCTGGTGCTGAACGGGCACCTCGACACCTTCCAGGTCGGCCCACGCGAAGGCTGGACGCACGATCCGCACGGCGGCGACATGGTCGACGGCCGCATCTACGGCCGAGGGGCCGGTGACATGAAAGCGGGCTTGGCGATCTTGATCCACGTGATGCGGGCCACCGCTGAGCGCGCTGACGCGTTGTGCGGCGAGCTGGTGCTGACCGCCGTGGCCGACGAAGAGACGGGCGGCCGCTGGGGCACGCGCTGGCTGCTCGAACACGAGCCTTCTGCGCGCGGTGACTATCTGCTGAACGCGGATGCGGGCCATCCGCGGGTGGTGCGTTATGGCGAGAAGGGCGTGCTCTGGCTCAAGCTCACCAGCACGGGCAAGGCCTGCCATGGCGCGCATGTTCACCTGGGCGACAACGCGGTCGAATCGTTGATGGCAGCCGCGACCGATCTGCTGGCCCTGCGCGATCGGCCCTGCAGGCTGCCGCCGGAACTGATGTCCTCGATGGCGCAGGCGCGCGATGTGTCCGAGAGCGAAGGCGGTGTCGGCGAGTTCGACAACCTGCGGTCGATCACCGTCAACCTGGGATCGCTGCAGGGTGGCCAGGTGCCCAACCTGGTGCCCGGCGAGGCGGTCGCGCTGATCGACATCCGCTACCCGCCGGGAATCGACGGTGCCCAGATGCGCGCGATGGTCGACGATGCCCTGGCACCGCATGCCAAGGTGCGCTGGGAGGTGCTGCCCGGCAGCGAGACCGAGCCCGCTTTCACGCCGCCTTCACAGCGGCTGGTGCAATCGTTCCTGCAGCACGCGCGTCAACTGGCCGAGCCCGACGCCGTGGCGAACATGCGCGTGGGCCTGACCGATGCACGCCTGTTTCGCCTTGCCGGCATGCCGGCCGTTGTGTACGGGCCCACTGCGTTTTGCATGGGCGGCGTGGACGAGCACGTGATCGCCGAAGAGGTGACCAAGGTGTTCGACGTGCACTTGGCCGTGGTCGCGGAACTGATGTCCGGCGCCTGAGCCAGAACCGGGCGGATTGATCCGGACGACGGCCACGACGCCGGCGCGGGGGCTACGTGTTGGGCGGCGCCTGCACTGGCGCGGCAGGCAAGCTCCGCGCATGCGCCCTCAGGCAGGCGATGAAATCCATGAGCGTGGCTGAGACGTGTTCGCGGTTCCACACCACGGTGATTGGGCCGAAGCGGATGTTCGAATCAATGGCGATCTTCCTGAACAGCCCCAGCGAGGCCATGTAGTCCGCCATGGATTCCGCACACACGCCGACATAGTCGCCCTTTTGCAGCAGTGCCTGCATCATGGCCAGCGACGCGGTTTCCGCCTTGGGCACCAGCCACGATGCCTGTTGCTCGATGAGATAGGCATCCATCTGGATGCGAGTGAGCGTGCCAAGAGGCGGCATCACCCATTGCTCGCGCAGCACGTCGGCAAATCCCGGCGGCTGCTTGCTGTCCCAGTGCTTGCTGCCCTGGCCGATGACGATGCTCACCTGGTCGTCGAAGAGCACGTGATGCGCCAGCTGCGGCTTGTGCGCCCTTGCATCCAGCACGCCGATCACGGCATCCATGGCACGGGTGTCCAGGCCCTTGAGCAGGTCGTCGAACAGCCCGTCGTGGATGGACACGGCCACATCGGCATGGCGCTGCTGGAACGCGGTCACGGCTTCGGGCAGGCCGCCGGCGATGCCTGCCCAGACGCTGCCCACGTTCAGACGCGGCACGCGTCCCGCGGCCACCGCATGCATCTCGCGGCCGGTGCGGACGATATCTCCCAGCACGGTAATGGCCAGCCGCTTGAGCAGATGCCCCGCAGGCGTCAGCTGCACCTTGCGCCCGCGCACCATCAACGGCGTGCCCGCCACGCGTTCCAGTTCTGCCAGCCAGTGCGACATGGCAGATTGCGTCATGTGCAGCCGCGCCGCCGCCTCGGTCAGCGTGCCTGCCTCGTCCAGAACCAGAAAGGATTCCAGGTGCCGGACCTTGATGCCCCGCGCCCAGGAAAGGCCTTCTGAACGTTCAATCATGAGTAAATCTTCATATATCCATTTTGCATTTTCACTAGGTGGATAGCCGCCTTTGTCATGAAAATTACCTCATCTTTCATGACAGCCCCTGAGGAATCCCTGTGTCCAAAGCAATCACGAACGTCTACAAGATCCTGATGGGTGGCGCGGTCGCGGCTTGCGCCACCACCACCGTGTACGCGCAAGCCTCCTATCCCAGCCGTCCCGTGCGCCTGGTCGTATCGCAGGCCCCGGGCGGCAGCAGCGACACGATCGCACGCATGTGGGCCGAACACGCAGGCAAGGCCATTGGCGCCACCATCGTGGTGGAGAACAAGCCCGGTGCGGGCGGCATCATTGCCGCACAGACCGCGTTGAATGCGCCCGCCGATGGCTACACCCTGCTGCTGGGCAGCGTGTCGCTGATGGTGCTCAACCAATTCACCTACAAGCCGCTGCCCTACAACCCCGAGAAGGATTTTGTTGGCGTGACCATGCTGACCACGGTGCCGTTCGTGCTGTCGGCCAATCCCGCCACGGGCATCAAGACGCTCAAAGATTTGACGGAAAAAGCCAAGGCGGCGCCCGGCACGCTGAACTTCGCATCCGCCGGCCTGGGCAACTCCACGCATCTTGCCGTCGAACTGATGGCCAATGCGCTGGGCATTTCGATGACCCACATCCCTTACAAGGGCGAGGCCGACGGCATCCTGTCCACCATCGGTGGGCAGACCGAAGTGATGGCACCGGTGTATGGCACTGCCCTGCCCCACATCAAGAACCACAAGCTCAATCCGCTGGCCGTGTTGTCGCCACAGCGCACCCCCGAGCTGCCTGATGTGCCCACCCTTGGCGAGCTGGGCGTGAAGGGCTTTGACAACATGGGCTGGAGTGCCGTGGTGGCACGCACCGGCACGCCGCCCGACATTGTGGAAAAGCTCAACAAAGCGACGGCAGCCTTCCACAAGAGTCCCGACGTGCAGGCCAAGCTCAAGAGCATGGGCGTGATCCCCATGGCCGGCCCTTCCGCGCTGGTCATGGAAACGGCGGCGCGCGATACCAAGGCCTGGGGACCCACGTTGGGGGCGCTGAATCTCAGCGCCAAGTAAGTCATGAAAAAAGAAGCCATGGTGGTCTGTCCGCAGCCGGAGGCCGCCGAATCCGGCATCGACATCCTGCGCGCAGGCGGCAACGCGGTGGATGCCGCCGTGGCCACCGCGCTGGCCCAGACGGTGGTCGACCCGCTGATGTGCGGCATCGCGGGTTTCGGCACTGCTGCCGTGTACCTGCCCGGGGCCCAGGTGCATGAATATTTCGACTTCCACTCGCCCGCGCCGCTGGCGGCCAGGGAAGACATGTGGGAGCACCTGCTGGAGGGCGAGACGAAGGATGGCTTCGGCTTCATCCTCAAGGGCCGCGTCAACGACATCGGGCCCCAGTCCATCGGCACACCTGCCACCCTCAAGGGCCTCGAGGCCATGCACCAGGCGCACGGCCGTTTGCCGTGGAAGCAGGTGGTGGAGCCCGCCATCCGATGGGCGGCGGACGGCTACTTCGTGCGCCCCGGCATGCACGCCTTCTGGATCGACGAGCCCAGCATGGGCCGCGTCGGCAACCTCGAGCGCCTGCAGTACTGCGAAGACGGCCGCCAGTTGTACTGCCGCCCCGACGGCCGCCCCAAGCCCATCGGTGCGCCGCTGCGCAACGAAGGCATGGCCGCCGTGCTGCGCCAGATTGCCGAAGAAGGCGCGCGCCCGTTCTACCAGGGCGACCTGGCGCAAAAGATGGTGGCGCACCTGCAGTCGCTGGGCGCGCTGCTCACGCTCGACGACCTGGTCCGGTACCAGGTGCAGCGCAACGCGCCGCTGGTGGGCCGCTACCGCGACCGCACCATCACGACGAACCAGCCTCCGGGTGGCGGCGCCATGCTGCTGGAGATGCTCAACATCCTCGAGCACTTCGATCTGGCGGGCCTGGAGCACAACAGCGTCGCCTACCTACAGACGGTGTGCGAGGCCATGAAGAAGGCGACGATCGACAAGGACCGCTGCATCGGCGACCCGCAGTTCTTCGACGTGCCGCTGGATCAGTTGCTGTCCAAGGACATGGCGCGAGAAGTGGCCGAACAGATCCGCACGGGCCATCGCTTCACCGTAGAACGCGTGAACCCCGGCGCGGACGTGCCGCGCGACACCACCCACCTGAGCGTGGTGGACGCCGACGGCAACGCCGTGTCCCTGACCCACTCACTGGCCATGCCCTCGGGCATCATCACCCCGGGAATGGGCTTCCTCTACAACGGCTGCATGGGCGTGTTCGACCCGCGCCCGGGCCGCGCAGGCAGCATCCAGCCTGGCAAGAGCCGCTTCACGTCGTCATGCCCCACCATGACCTTCAAGGACGGCGAGCTCGACGTGGTGCTCGGCGCCCCCGGTGGCACGCAGATCGCAATGGGCGTGCTGCAGGTGCTGCTCAACGTGATCGACCACGGCATGGAAATGCAGGCTGCCGTGTCGGCGCCACGCTTCTCGTCCACCAGCAACGCCATCGACGTGTGCAACCGCATTCCGCGTTCCATCACGGGCGCGCTGGAAGCACAGGGCTACGCCATTGGCCGCAACCCGTACAACTACACCATCGGCTGGGTGCACGGCGTGCAGGTACAGGCCGACGGCCTGCACGGCGGCGCCGACCCCGGCCGCGATGGCGTGGCGTACCGGCTGCGCATGGATCCTGCGCGCTGATCGGCTGGGTCCGAATTGTTTTTTGGGCGCTGGAGGGAATTGAGTCGAGACAACAAAAAGCCCCTGTAGCAGAGCTGCTACAGGGGCTTGTGTTTGGCGGAGTGGACGGGACTCGAACCCGCGACCCCCGGCGTGACAGGCCGGTATTCTAACCAACTGAACTACCACTCCTGGTAGACAACGTTCGCTCCTTGCGGAACCGAGTGTTGACGACTCGTGCCGGCTTCACTTGCGTGAAACTGGCGACCCTACGGGGATTCGAACCCCGGTAGCCACCGTGAAAGGGTGGTGTCCTAGGCCTCTAGACGATAGGGTCAAAACCTTGGACGTGCTGCGATCAGCACTTCTAACCTTCTCGACACTTTGATGGTGGAGGTAAACGGGATCGAACCGATGACCTCTTGCATGCCATGCAAGCGCTCTCCCAGCTGAGCTATACCCCCATCTTGACCTTCGGGCTTCTCTTTACAAAGCTGCCTTGTTGTCGCTGTCGAGCCTCAGATTATAGACCGAGTTTTACGCCGCTTTCAAACGCTCGATCACTTTTTCTTGAGAAAAGATGGCGAGCACTGCATCGAGCGACGGCGTCTGCGGTGTGCCCATTATGAGAACGCGCACCGGCATGGCCAACACCGGCATTTTGAGCGAATGCGCGGCCAGGGTTTCCTTGATCGCCGCGGCGATCGCCGCCTTGTCCCACGTGGCGAGCGCTGCGAGCTTATCCGCCAACGTGGCGAGCGCGGGCTTCACCGCATCGGTGACATGCTGCGCACGATCGGCGTCGCTCGGTGCCACGTCGGCATAGAAGGCCGCAGCCCAGTCGGCCAGCGCGACGGTGGTTTCGCAGCGGTCCTTGAAGAGCGCGCAGATGGCGACGAGCCGCTCGTCGGCTTCGATGCCGCGCTTGCTCTTCAGTTGAGCGGCCACCAGCGGCGCGAGCGCGTCATCGGGCTTGGCCTTGATGTACTGCGCATTCACCCAGGCGAGCTTGGCCGCGTCCCACTGCGCCGGACTCTTCGAGAGGTGCGAGCCGTCGAACCAGCTCACCATCTGCTCGCGCGTGAACAGCTCGTCGTCGCCATGGCTCCAGCCGAGGCGCGCCAGATAGTTGAGCATGGCCTCCGGCAGGTAGCCGTTGTCTTCGTAGGCGGTGACGCTCACCGCGCCGCGGCGCTTCGAGAGCTTCTGGCCGTCGTCGCCGAGGATCACGGGCACATGGCCGAACTGCGGCAGCGGTGCGCCGAGCGCGCGGAAGATGTTGATCTGCCACGGCGTGTTGTTGATGTGCTCGTCGCCGCGGAACACATGCGTGATGGCCATGTCCCAGTCGTCGACCACCACCGCGAAGTTGTAGGTGGGCACACCGTCGGGCCGCAGGATGATGAGGTCGTCGATCTCGCGGTTGTTGATGGTGATCTCGCCCTTGACGAGGTCGTTCCAGCGCACGTCGCCTTCGGGTGGATTGCAGAAGCGCACCACGGGCGGCACGCCTTCGGGCGCAGGCGGCAGCACCTTGCCGGGCTCTGGGCGCCAGCGCCGGTCGTACAGCGTCTTCTCGCCGCGCGCGCGCTGCGCTTCGCGCATCTCGTCGAGCTCGGCCGGCGTGCAGTAGCAGTGGTAGGCCGTGCCGGCCGCGAGCATCTGCGCGACGACTTCGCGGTAGCGCTCGAGGCGCTGCATCTGGTAGATCGGGCCCTCGTCGTAGTCCAGGCCGAGCCAGTGCATCGACGCGAGGATCTGGTCGGTGGAATCCTGCGTGGAGCGGGCCACATCGGTGTCCTCGATGCGCAGCACGAACTCGCCGCCATGGTGGCGCGCATAGGCCCACGAATAGAGCGCCGTGCGAGCGGTGCCCAGATGAAGAAAGCCCGTGGGCGACGGAGCGATGCGGGTGCGAACTTTGCCGGTCATGTCGTTGTTGTTGGTTGTGCGAAACCCGTCAGGGTGCCGAGGCCGCGTGCCAGATCGGCCTTGATGTCCTCGACGTGCTCGAGACCGACGGCGACGCGGATCAGACCCTGACCGATGCCGGCGGCTTGACGCTGCACTTCGGTGAGGCGTCCGTGCGAGGTGGTCCCCGGATGGGTGACGATGGTCTTCACGTCGCCGAGGTTGGTGGCGAGGCTCACCACGCGCGTGCTGTTCATCACGTGGAATGCATTGGCGCGCGCGGTCTCGGGCGTGTCGCCGACCACGTCGAACGACACCACCGCGCCGCCGAGCCCCGACTGCTGCCGCATCGCGAGGTCGTGCTGCGCGTGCGATGCGAGGCCCGGGTAATACACGCGCGCCACACCGGGCTGCGTCTCGAGCCACTGCGCCACGTCGAGCGCGTTGGCGCAGTGCGCCTTCATGCGGATGCCGAGCGTCTCGATGCCCTTGAGAACAACCCAGGCGTTGAACGGCGCGAGCGCCATGCCGGCGGTGCGCACGATGGGCCCGAACACGTCGTCTATAAGCTTCGACGGTCCGCAGATCGCGCCGGCCATCACGCGGCCCTGGCCGTCGAGGTGCTTGGTGCCCGAATGGATGATGAGGTCGGCGCCCAGCGATGCCGGTCGCTGGAGGATCGGCGTGCAGAAGCAGTTGTCGACCGCGAGCAGCGCCCCCGCGGCATGCGCCAGGTCGGCCAGCGCGCGGATGTCGCAGACCTCGGTCAATGGATTGGTTGGGGTCTCGGCGAAAAGGAGCTTGGTGGTCGGCTTCAGGGCCGCGCGCCATTCCGCCACGTCGCTCTGCGAGACGAAGGTGGTCTCGACGCCGAACTTGGCGAACTCCTTGCCGAACAGGTTCAGCGTGGAGCCGAACACCGAACGCGAACAGATGACGTGATCGCCGGCCTTGAGCAGACCCATGCACATCATGAGAATGGCGCCCATGCCGGTGGATGCGCCGATGGCCGCCTCGGTGCCTTCGAGCGCCGCGATGCGCCGCTCGAAGCTCGTCACCGTGGGATTCGACGTGCGCGAATAGGTGTAGCCCGGCTCCGTGCCGGCGAAGCGGCGCGCGGAGGTCTCGGCGTCGGGCTGCAGGAAGCCGCTCGTCAGGAACAGCGCATCGGAATGCTCGCCGTACTGGCTCGGCGCCAGGCCGGTGCGCAGCGCGAGCGTGTCGGGATGCAGCCCGGGCGGGAGGGGGCGCTCATCGGTCATTCGCGCCCTCACTCACTGTGATTGGGAAGCGCGAGACGCGACGAATCTTCTTCGGTCTCTTCGATGCGTGGGCGGTTGCCGTTCATGCGCGTGATGGCGTCGGTGTCGATGTCGCCCGTCACGTACACGCCGTCGAAGCACGAGGCATCGAAGCCGTCCAGCGCGACGCCCGGCGCGCCGGCCATGCCCGGCGCGCCCTTCATGACCGCGCGCTTCATCGCGTCGACGTCCTGGTAGATCAACGCATCGCAGCCGATCAGTTCGCGGATCTCCTCGACCGTGCGGTCGTGCGCCACGAGCTCGTCCTTGGTCGGCATGTCGATGCCGTAGACGTTGGGGTAGCGCACCGGCGGTGCAGCGCTGGCGAGATAGACCTTGCGCGCGCCGGCGTCGCGTGCCATCTGCACGATCTCGCGGCTCGTGGTGCCGCGCACGATCGAGTCGTCGACGAGCAGCACGTTGCGGCCCTTGAACTCGCTCGCGATCACGTTGAGCTTCTGGCGCACCGACTTCTTGCGCACGCCCTGCCCCGGCATGATGAAGGTGCGGCCCACGTAGCGGTTCTTCACGAAGCCTTCGCGGTACGGAATGCCGAGCAGGTGCGCGAGCTGCGTGGCGCTCGGGCGGCTCGATTCCGGAATCGGGATGATCACGTCGATCTGGTTCGGCGGCACGGTGGACACCACGCGCTTGGCCAGCGTCTCGCCGAGGTTGAGGCGCGCCTGGTAGACCGAGATGCCGTCGAGCACCGAGTCGGGCCGTGCGAGGTACACGAACTCGAAGATGCAGGGGTTGAGCGTGGGCGCCTCGGCGCACTGCATCGAATGCACGTTGCCCTGCAGGTCGATGAACACGGCTTCGCCCGGCGCGATGTTGCGCTCGAACGTGTGGCCCGAACCCTCGAGCGCGACCGATTCGCTCGCCACCATCACGGTGCCGTCGGCGCTGCGGCCCATGCTCAGCGGACGAATGCCGTACGGATCGCGGAACGCGAGCAGGCCATGGCCCGCGATCAGCGACACCACAGCGTACGAGCCGCGCAGGCGCTTGTGCATGTTCTTGACCGCGGCAAACACTTCGGCGGGGTTCAGCGGCACGCCACGCGAGGCGCGCTCGAGTTCGTGCGCCAGCACGTTGAGCAGCACCTCGGAATCGCTCTCGGTGTTGGTGTGGCGGTGGTCGGTCGAGAACAGCTCCGCACGCAGTGCGTGGGCGTTGGTGAGGTTGCCGTTGTGCACCAGCACGATGCCGAACGGCGCATTCACGTAGAAGGGCTGGGCCTCTTCCTCGCTGTAGGCGTTGCCCGCGGTCGGGTAGCGCACCTGGCCCAGGCCCACCGAACCCGGCAGCGCACGCATGTTGCGCGTGCGGAATACGTCGCGCACCATGCCCTTGGCCTTGTGCATGAAGAACTTGCGTTCGAGCAGGGTGACGATGCCGGCCGCATCCTGGCCGCGGTGCTGCAGCAGCAGCAAGGCGTCATAGAGCAGCTGGTTGACGGGTGCGTTGCTGACAACGCCGACGATTCCACACATGAACGATTCCTCTCAGGGCAGGTAGCTTGCCAACTTTTCAGGCAGCGCGGGTTTCAGGCCCTGCAATGCCGCATCGAGAACATTGGCGCTCAGCGAATCGCGCCACCAGGCACTGTCGCTCAACGCCAGCAAATGAACAGTAACCGCCAGCACGAGCAAAGCCACCACGCCGCGCGCCGCACCGAAGGCCCCACCCAGGATGCGGTCCACCGGCCGCAGCCCGACCGCCGCAATCAACTTTCGTGTCAGCGCCGCCACGAGCCCGACGCCGAATGCCACCGCCACGAACACCAGCACGAAGGCCAGCGGATAGCGCCAGGTCGCCTGTGGGTCGCCGAACGGCAGCCACGCCGCCACATCGGAGGCCAGCCACTGGGCGACGATGAATGCAGCCACCCAGCCCGCCAGCGAAATCACTTCGAACACCAGGCCACGCACCAGGCCGAACAACATCGACACGACGACGAACGTGACGGCGATCCAGTCGAGCAGGGCCACGGTGGCGGACTGTGGCTTCTACAACGTGAGGATGGCGGCCGGCAAAGACAAGGCCTTGACGCGCTCCGCCGCACGGGTGGCCTCTGCGCGCGAGGCAAAGGGGCCGACGCGCACGCGCGTGCGTTCGCCGTCCGCGGTCTTGGCCACGCTCACATAGGTCCTGAGGCCTGCCTTCTCGAGCTTCTGCCGCACGTCGCGGGCCTTGTCGGCCTCGGCGAATGCGCCCACCTGCACCACGAAGCGGCCTGCATCGTCGGCAGCTGCCGCGGGCTTGGCGGCCGTGGCGACGGGCTTGCCTTCGAGCAAGGCGCGCGCGCGGGCGGCTTCCTCGGCCGAGGTCGGCTTGGCGGGCTTCGGCTCCGGCTTGGGTTCGGGTTTGGGCTCCGGTTTCGGTTCCGGCTTGGGTTCGGGCTTCGGCTCGGGCTTGGGTTCCGGTTTGGGTTCGGGCTTCGGTTCCGGATTGGCGGCAACGGGCGGCGTGGGCGGTGCGTTCGCAGCGGGCTTGCCCGGATCGATCACGGTGCCGTCGGCCCTCTCGGTGATGATGCCGCCGGCCGCAGGCGCGGTCGCGGTCGCGACGCGCGGGCTGCCGCCCTCGCCCGCACCGCTGCTGTTGCTGTTGCTGCTGGTGTTGGCGGCCGGGGCGGCAGGCACCGGCAGCGGCTTGACCTTGTTGCGGTCGGGAATCTCGATCGGAATGTCGACCGCGACCGGGCGCGGTTGGGTGTCGAACAGCAGCGGGAACCCGATCACACCGACCAGCACCAGCACCGCCGCGCCAACGAGCCGATGTCGCGCGCGGCGACGCATGGATTCGACACTTTCCGCAGGCGCTGCAGCCGGAGCGCTGCGCCCTTCATTGCCTTGTGGGCCGCGCGTGCGGAACTTGAAAAACGCCATGAAGTTCGATCCCTGAGGAGTGCAGCGGGGTGATGCCGGATGGTGCCGACGTGGAGCAGAGCTGTGGCGTCTCAGCCGCCGGGCAGCAGGTGTTTGGCCTGCAGCCGCGGCGTACCGTTTTGGAGCACGCCACCCACGGTGAAGAACGATCCGAAGACCACGATTCTATCAGCGGGGTCTGCCTGCTCGATGGCCGCGCGCAGCGCCTCCATCGGCCCCGCGTGCACGCTGCCCGAGGCGTCGGCGCGCGTGTTCTGCGCCTGCCAGCGCGCGAGCAGGTCGTCCGCCTTGGCGGCGCGCGGCGTCGGCAGGTCGGTGAAGTACCAGCGGTCGATCAGCGGCCCGATGCGTGCGAGGATGGGCGCGAGGTCCTTGTCGGCCATCACGCCGAACACGCCATGCGTGGTCGGATAGAAGCCCATCGCATCGAGGTTTTCGGCCAGCGCTGCGACGGCATGCGCGTTGTGCGCCACGTCGAGCACCAGCGCCGGCTCGCCCGGAACGATCTGGAAGCGCCCCGGCAGCTCGACCATTGCGAGCCCGCTGCGCACCGCCTGCGCCGTGATCGGCAAGAGCGGCCTGAGCGCCTCGAGCGCCGCCAGCACGCCCGCCGCGTTGAGCAACTGGTTGGCGCCGCGCAGCGCCGGATAGGCGAGCCCGCTGTAGCGCCGCCCGCGGCCCGACCAGCCCCACTGCTGCTTGTCGCCCGAGACGTTGAAGTCGTGCCCGAAGCGCCACAGTTCCGCGCCGATCGTGCTCGCGTGGTCGATCACACTCTGCGGCGGCACGGGGTCGCTCACGATCGCAGGCTTGCCCGCGCGCATGATGCCGGCCTTCTCGAAGCCGATGCGCTCGCGGTCGGGGCCGAGGTAATCCATGTGGTCGAGGTCGATGCTGGTGATGACCGCGCAATCGGTGTCGATGATGTTGACCGCGTCGAGCCGGCCGCCCAGCCCCACTTCGAGGATCGCGACGTCGGGCTTTTCCTCGGCCATGCAGCGAAGGATGCCGAGCGTGGTGAATTCGAAGTAAGTCAGGGCCATGTCGCCCCGCGCCGCCTCGACCGCCTCGAAATTTGCTATCAGTTTTGAAGCATCGACCGCTTCGCCCGCGAGCCGCAGCCGCTCCTCGAAGCGCACCAGGTGCGGCGAGGTGAACACCGCCGTGCGGTAGCCCGCATGCCTGAGGATCGACTCGAGCATCGCGCAAGTCGAGCCCTTGCCGTTGGTGCCCGCCACGGTGATGACCGGGCAGTCGAAGCGCAGGCCCAGGCGGGTGGCCATTTCCGTGGCGCGGTCGAGTCCGAGCTCGATGTTCTTCGGATGGAGTTGCTCGGCGCGCGCGAGCCAGTCTTCGAGGGTTTGCATGGAGGCCGGCATTGTCGCCGACCCGGTAAAGGCGCGGGCGGCCGGGTCTTCTCGGCCGAACCGTGGTCGCGCTTTCCCGGCATCATCGCGGGCATGACCATCCTCTACGGCATTCCGAACTGCGACACCGTCAAGCGCGCCCGCACCTGGCTCGCGGACAACGGCATCGCCTACACCTTCCACGATTTCAAGAAACAGGGCGTGCCCGAGGCCGAACTCGACCAGTGGCTCCAGAGCCCCGGGTGGGAAGCCCTGGTCAATCGCCGCGGCACCACCTGGCGCAGGCTCGACGACGCCACGCGCAATGCGGTGGTCGATGCCGCATCGGCACGCGCGGTGCTGCTGGCCAATCCGAGCCTGATCAAGCGGCCCGTGGTCAACTGGGGCGACCGACAAGGCGTTACGACGGGGTTCGACGCCGCAGCCTGGGCTGCTGTGAACGCCGCGTAAACGCGGGAACCCGCCCCACCGGCCGCCCTCCAACCCGATCTGCAGGAGAGAACACCATGAACAGACACGTTTTTCGAAGCCTCGCGGGCGTTTCGGTGCTCGGCATGCTGGCCTTGGGCGCCGGTATGGCCCAGGCGCAGCAGCAGCAACAGCAGGTGGTGCAGGCGCGCGTGATTTCCGCCACGCCCATCCGGGAGACCACGGGCAGCGACGTGAGCTACAACGTCACCTACGAATACAACGGGCGCCAGTACACCACGCGCACCGACAGCCGGCCGGGCGCCACGATCCCCGTCCAGGCCACGGCCTACGGCGTCACCACCTCGCCGGTCGCGCCGCAGCCGCAGCTGCAGGCCTACCCCGTCGAAGCCGGAAACAGCCCGGGCTACAGCCAGCAGTACGAACCGCAATACGAGCAGCAGGACCGCCAGGCCCACGGGTCGCGCTGGGACAACGTCGTGCCCGAGCCCGGCGTGGTGGTGTCCGATGCGCCCGCGCCCGCCCCCGTGTACGCGCGGCCGGCTCCGGTCTACGCGCCGCCGGTCTACGTGCAACCCGCCTACGCCTATCCGTACGCACAGCCCTATGTGCAGCCCTATGCCTACCCGCCGGTCGGTCTTTCGCTGAACTTCGGCTACTCGCGCGGCTGGGGCGGCCACCGCGGCGGCTGGCGCCACCGGCACTGGCGCTGAGGCGCGCGGCCCGCGCGGGTCGGCGCCGGGCAAGCCCTAAAATCGGGGACTTTCCAACCCCCGGGGGTGCGCTGCTGCGGCGGTGCGTCTTCGACCCCAAGCCGACCGCCCCTGCGCCGGCGCCATTCAATGACGACGACTACCGACACTCTCAACAGCGCCGCAGTGGCCACCAAGGCCAATGTGTATTTCGACGGCAAGTGCGTGAGCCACAGCCTCACGCTCGCGGACGGCACCCAAAAGTCGGTCGGCGTGATCCTGCCCTCCACCCTCACCTTCAACACCGGCGCGGCCGAGATCATGGAAGGCACGGCCGGCAGCTGCGAATACCAGTTGGCAGGCACCATCGAATGGATCGCTTCGGGCCCGGGCCAGAAATTCAGCATTCCCGCCAACTCGAGCTTCCAGATCCGCGTGACCGGCGAGCCCTACAGCTACATCTGCCACTTCGGCTGAACCGAGAGACGGACACCACATGTCGACCATCCTCCAAAACGTACCCGCCGGCCAGAAAGTCGGCATCGCCTTCTCGGGCGGCCTGGACACCAGCGCGGCGCTGCACTGGATGCGCAACAAGGGCGCGATCCCCTACGCCTACACCGCCAACCTGGGCCAGCCTGACGAGCCCGACTACGACGAGATCCCGCGCAAGGCGATGCTCTACGGCGCCGAGAATGCGCGCCTGATCGACTGCCGCGTGCAGCTCGCCAACGAGGGCATCGCCGCACTGCAGGCCGGCGCCTTCCACGTGACCACCGCGGGCGTCACCTACTTCAACACCACGCCGCTGGGCCGCGCCGTCACGGGCACGATGCTGGTGTCGGCCATGAAGGAAGACGACGTCCACATCTGGGGCGACGGCAGCACCTACAAGGGCAACGACATCGAGCGCTTCTACCGCTACGGCCTGCTCACCAACCCGAGCCTCAAGATCTACAAGCCGTGGCTCGACCAGGTCTTCATCGATGAGCTCGGCGGCCGCGCCGAGATGTCGGCATTCATGCAGAAAGCCGGCTTCGCCTACAAGATGTCGTCCGAGAAGGCCTACTCGACCGATTCGAACATGCTGGGCGCCACCCACGAAGCCAAGGACCTCGAGCACCTGAACAGCGGCATGCAGATCGTGCAGCCGATCATGGGCGTGGCGTTCTGGAAGGACGACGTCGAGGTCAAGCGCGAGACCGTGTCGGTGCGCTTCGAAGAGGGCGTGCCCGTGGCGCTGAACGGCGTGGCCTACCCGAACCTGGTCGACCTGATCTTCGAAGCCAACCGCATCGGCGGGCGCCACGGCCTGGGCATGAGCGACCAGATCGAGAACCGCATCATCGAGGCCAAGAGCCGCGGCATCTACGAGGCGCCCGGCCTCGCGTTGCTGTTCATCGCCTACGAGCGCCTCGTGACCGGCATCCACAACGAGGACACGATCGAGCAGTACCGCGACCATGGCCGCAAGCTCGGCCGCCTGCTCTACCAGGGCCGCTGGTTCGACCCGCAGGCCATCATGCTGCGCGAAACCGCGCAGCGCTGGGTGGCGCGCGCGATCACCGGTGAGGTCACGGTCGAGCTGCGTCGCGGCAACGACTACTCGATCCTCAACACCGAGTCGCCCAACCTCACCTACAAGCCCGAGCGCCTGAGCATGGAAAAGGTCGAGGGCGCCTTCACGCCGCTCGACCGCATCGGCCAGCTGACCATGCGCAACCTCGACATCGTCGACACGCGAGAGAAGCTCGCGATCTACACCCGCACGGGCCTGCTGTCGGCGAGCCAGGGCGCGTCGCTGCCGAAGCTCGCGAACGACGACGAAGCGAAGTAGGCGCTGCTGCTGCTCGGCGGCAAGCAAACCAACGGGCCCTCGCGGGGCCCGTTGTCTTTTGGCATGTCGGCATCGGCGGCCGCTGCTGCGCTCAATCGCCGCCGCCGCCACCACCACAGCCGCCGCCGCAACCACCGCCATCGCCGCCCGAGGAGTCCCCACCGCCGCCGCCCGACTCGCTGCCACCGAAGCCCGCCGCATCGCCTGCGCCACCGCCATCCGAAGACGATGAATCGCCGAAGCTGGTGCCGCAATGGGCGCCGGAGCCGCTCTGTCGATCGATGTCGCGGCAGTCGGGCACGTAGGCGAAACCGCCCGGAATGCCGAACTTGCCGTCGAGCGCGAACAGGAGCGGCAGCCGCGCCGGCTGCCGCGGGTCGATGCTTTCTTCCTTGCAGGCCCAGTACCAACTGCGGCGCAGGCCGTCGTTGCGCCGCCCGTCCCTGCCGAGCACCTCGGCCGGGCTGTGATGCAGCATGCCGCCAAAAGCCGCTTGGCACCAATGCTGGTAGCCCTGCGTGTGCAGGATGAACTCGTGCCAGGCCGTATCGACCACTTTGGAAGGCATGGCCACGAACTTGCGGCCGCTGCGCAGGTGCGCCATGAAGAACTGGCGCAGGCCGCGCAGCACCAGCTCGGCATCGCGCCGGCCGAGCCCCAGATGCGCCGCCATCAGCTTGCCGACCAGGAACGGCGGCATCCGGGCTTCGCGGATGAACTGCCGGCGCAGGCTGAGCTCGATCCGGCTCAGGAGCGCTGCCACCACGAAAGCCGCGAGGAACAACAGCCCCGACGCCCACCAGCGCGCGGGCACCACGAACACCGCGATGACGCCGGCCGCAAGGACGATGCGCTGCGCCCACACCAGCACAGCGATGCGCCGGCGGTAGTTCAGGTGCAGGAAGTCGAGGTCCACCGTCTCAGACCACCACCGGCTCCGGCTCCAGCCGGATGCCGAATCGCTCGTACACGCTGGTCTGGATGGCCTTTGCCAGGGTCATGACCTCGCCGCCCGTGACCGGATTCTCGAGGCCGCCACGGTTCACCAGCACCAGCGCCTGCCGCTCGTAGACGCCGGCATTGCCGACCGACTTGCCCTTCCAGCCGCAGGCGTCGATGAGCCAGCCGGCCGCGAGCTTGATGGTGCCGTCGTCCATCGGGTAGTGCACGATCTTGGGGTCGCGCGCGATGATGTCGGCGCACTGCTCGGGCGTGACCGTCGGGTTCTTGAAGAAGCTGCCTGCATTGCCGAGCACGCGCCAATCGGGGAGCTTGGCGCGGCGGATGGCACAGATCCAGTCGAACACGTCGGTGGGGCTGGGCGTGAAATTGCCCGTTTCCTCCATCTTGCGCTCGAGGTCGAGGTAGCCCGCCACCGCCTTCCACGGCCGCGGCAGGCGAAAGCGCACGCGCGTGATCAGCGCCCGGCCCGAGAGCCCGAAGTCGGTCGGCCCGGCAGGCACGTGCTTGAACACCGAATCGCGGTAGCCGAAGGCGCATTGCGCGGCATCGAGCGTAAAGCTGCGGCCCGTGTCCAGGTCGATGGCGTCGAGCGAATCGAAGCGGTCCTGCAGTTCGACGCCGTAGGCGCCAATGTTCTGCACCGGCGCGCCGCCCACGGTGCCCGGGATGAGCGCCAGGTTCTCGAGCCCCGGAAAGCCGTGCGCGAGCATCCACTGCACCGCCTCGTGCCAGGTTTCGCCCGCCCCCGCCTCCACGATCCAGGCGCGCGGCGTCTCCTCGACCAGGCGCAGCCCTTTGATCTCGACCTTCAGCACCAGCGGCTTCACGTCGCCGGTGATCACGATGTTGCTGCCGCCGCCGAGCACGAAGCGCGGCGCATCGCGCCACCGGGGGTCGGCCAGCAGCGCGGCCACGTCCGATTCGCTCGCGATGCGCGCCAGGTGCTGCGCGCGCGCAGCAATGCCGAAGCTGTTGTAGGGCTGCAGCGGGACGTTGTTCTCCACGATCATGGGAGAATTGTCGCATCCAGCTACCCGTGAATCAGGAGAGTCCATGCCGTCTTTCGACACCGTCTGCGAACCCAACCTGCCCGAAGTGAAGAACGCGGTCGAGAACACCGCCAAGGAAATCGCGACCCGCTTCGATTTCAAGGGCACGGCCGCCGCCGTCGAGCTCAAGGACAAGGAAATCACCATGATCGGCGATGCCGAGTTCCAGCTCGTGCAGGTGGAAGACATCCTTCGCAGCAAGCTCACCAAGCGCAGCGTCGATGTGCGCTTCCTCGACAAGGGCGACGTCCAGAAGATGGGCGGCGACAAGGTCAAGCAAGTCATCAAGATCAAGAGCGGCATCGAGAGCGAGCAGGCCAAGAAGATCACCCGCATCGTCAAGGACAGCAAGCTCAAGGTGCAGGCCGCGATCCAGGGCGATGCGGTGCGCATCACCGGCGCCAAGCGCGACGACCTGCAGGCGGCAATGGCGCTCATCAAGAAAGAGGTGCCCGACATGCCGCTGAGCTTCGACAACTTCCGCGACTGACCGAGCTTCGCATGCGCTCCCTCGTCGTCGCCGCAGCGCTGCTGCTGTGCGCTGCAGCCGGCGCGCAGGCGGCCAGTTCGGTCATGTTGACCGGCACCATCGGCAGCCGCGCGATCCTGATCGTGAACGGTGCGCCGCCCAAGACCGTGGCGGTCGGCGAGACCTTCCAGGGCGTGAAACTGGTGTCGCTGCAGGCCGAGCAGGCGGTGGTCGAGCTCGAGGGCAAGCGCGTCAGCCTGCGCATGGACACGCCCGTGAGCATCGGCGGCGGCGGTGGGGGCAATGGCGGCGGCAGCCGCATCGTGCTGCCGGCCGACAGCCGGGGCCATTTCATGACGCAGGGCGCCATCAACGGCCGCACCGTCACTTTCATGCTCGACACCGGCGCGACCTCGATCGCCCTGTCGGCCGACGACGCCAAGCGCATCGGCCTGGACTACAGCAAGGCGCAGCGCATCCAGATCAGCACCGCGAACGGCGTCTCGACCGGCCACAGGCTGCGGCTCCAATCCGTGCGCGTGGGCGATGTCGAGGTCTACGACATCGAGGCGGTGGTGTCACCGCAGCCGATGCCCTTCGTGCTGCTGGGCAACAGCTTCATCAACCGTTTCTCGATGCGCCGCGACGCCGACCAGATGGTCCTCGAGAAACGCTACTGACGCCCCTCAGGCCGCTGCAGCGGCCGTGACCACGATCTCGATCTTGTAGGCCGCGTTGGCCATCTTGGCCTGCACGGTCGCGCGCGGCGGGGTGTTGCCGGCGGGAATCCACGCGTCCCAGACCTCGTTCATTGCCGTGATGTCGCCGATGTCGGCCAGGAATATCTGCGTCATGAGGATGCGCGACTTGTCGCTGCCGGCCTCGGCCAGCAGGCGGTCGACCATGGCCAGCACCTGCGCGGTCTGGCCGCGGATGTCCTGCGTGGTGTCGTCGGGCACCTGGCCCGCGAGGTAGATGGTGCCGTTGTGCACGGCCGTCTCGGAAAGGCGCGGGCCGACGTGGAAGCGGGTGATGGAAGCCATGGTCGTTTTTGTCCTTGCGGGTTGGTTGCTCAAGCTTTTTTCTTCGCGCCGAGCCGGGACTCGGTGCCCGCCGCCAGGCGGCGGATGTTCTCGCGATGCCGCCAGACCAGCAGCAGGCTCATCACGACGAGTGCGATCAGCACCGTGCGGTCGAGCGGCCAGGCGATATTGCCCCCCAGCAGGTAATACGCCGGCGCAAAAAAGGCCGCCACCAGCGAAGACAGCGACGAATAGCGGAAAAATACCGCAATGATCAGCCAGGTGGCGCCGGTAGCAAGCCCGAGCCAGGGCGCGATGCCCACCAGCACGCCCGCCGCGGTGGCCACACCCTTGCCGCCCTGGAAGCCGAAGAACACCGGATACAGGTGCCCGAGGAACGCCGCCAGGCCCGCGAGCGCGGCCACGCCCTCGCCAAGCCCCCATTGCGCGCCGAAATGCCGGATCGCGAACACCGGCAGCCAGCCCTTGACCGCATCGAGCAGCAGCGTGGCGAGCGCGGCGCCCTTGTTGCCCGAGCGCAGCACGTTGGTGGCGCCGGGGTTCTTGCTGCCGTAGCTGCGCGGATCGGCCATGCCGAGCGCCTTGCTCACGATGACGGCAAAGGAAAGCGAACCAATCAGGTACGAGACGACGATGGCGGTGAGGGAAGGCAGGTCGAGGCTCAAGGCGCGCTCCACGGGGGGATGGATCTTTGTCGTTCTGGTGGCCGGCAGCATGCCGGCGGGCTGGCTATTCTGCCAGCGCGCATTCCACCGGCTTCGCGCCGAGCAGCCGCACGCACACCTGCGGGTCGATCCCGATCAGGTAGCCGCGCCGGCCGCCATTGAGCACGATGCGCGGTAGCCCGAGGATGCTCGACTCGATGTAGACCGGCATCTCGCGCCGCGTGCCGAACGGCGAGGTGCCACCCACCATGTAGCCGCTGTGGCGCTGCGCCACCTCGGGCGTGCAGGGCTCGACCGACTTGGCACCGATCTGGCGCGCGAGGTTCTTGGTCGAGACGGTGCGGTTGCCATGCATCAGCACGATCAGCGGCTTCGCGTCCTGGTCCTGCATCACCAGCGTCTTGATGACCATGAACGGGTCGAGCCCGAGCATCTCGGCGCCGCGCTGGGCGCCGCCGTGTTCCTGGTACGCGTAGGGATGCTCGGTGAACTCAACCTTCGCGGCACGCAGCAGCTGGGTGGCCGGCGTTTCCGAGACGTGGGCGCTCTTCTTCGGCATCTAGTTGGCCGGGTCGCGCATCTCCCAGCGGATGCGGTCGATCTCGGCCAGCAGCCCGGCCGGCAGCTCGGTGCCCCAGGCGTCGATGTCCTCGTCGAGCTGGGCCAGCGTGCGCACGCCGATGATGGTGCTCGCCACCTGCCACTTGGCGCGGCAGAAACCCAACGCAAGCTGCACCGGCGTGAGGCCGTTGTCGCGCGCGAGCTCGTTGTAGCGCCGCGCGGCCGCGAGCGCCTCGGGCCGGCCCCAGCGCAGCTTCCGCACCGATTCGTAGCGCGTGATGCGCGCCTCCTGTGGCGCCTCGGGGCCGACGATGCCGCTCTGGTCGTACTTGCCTGTCAACAGGCCGTAGGCCAGCGGCGAGTAGGCCAGCAGCGACACGCCGAGCCGGTGCATCGTCTCGTCGAGCCCGTTCTCGGCGAAGCGGGCGGCCAGGTTGTAGATGTTCTGCACCGAGGCCACGCGCGGAAGGCCATGCTGCTCGGCGAGCCGCACGAACTCGTGCACGCCGTAGGGCGTCTCGTTCGAGAGCCCGATCGCGCGCACCTTGCCCGCCTTCACCAGGCCGGCGAAGGCTTCGAGCTGCTCGAGGATCGAGGTCTTCGAACGCTCGCTCGCCGGGTCGTAATAGAGGTTGCCGAAGGCCGGCACGTGGCGCTCGGGCCAGTGGATCTGGTAGAGGTCGATCACGTCGGTGCGCAGCCGCTTCAAGCTCGCGTCGCACGAGGCCACGATGTCTGCGGCCGTCATGCCCTCGCCTTCGCGCACCCATGGCGTGTTGCGCGCCGGGCCCGCCACCTTGCTGGCCAGCACCACGCGCTGGCGCACGCCGGGGTGGGCCGCGAACCAGTTGCCGATGATGGTTTCAGTGGCGCCGTAGGTCTCGCGGCGCGTGGGCACGGCGTACATCTCGGCCGTGTCGAGAAAGTCGACGCCACGATCGAGGGCGCGGTCCAGGATCTGGTGGGCCGATGCCTCGTCGACCTGCTCGCCGAAGGTCATGGTGCCGAGGCAGATCGGCGTGACATGAAGGTCGCTCTGACCGAGTTGGATTTTTTGCATGCGCGAACTTTACTGTCGTCTGCCGGACTCTGCCCGCCGGCTGCACTTCGTATCATCGGCGCCCATGTACCAAGCCCTCCGCCCCTCGCACAGCGAATTCCTCCCCGTGCGCAACCTTCAGTACCACGTGCGCACCTGGGGCAGCCCCTCGGCCGAACGGCCGCCGCTCGTGCTGGTGCATGGCTGGATGGACGTGGCGGCCTCATGGCAGTTCGTCGTCGACGCCATGGCCGAGGAGCGCTTCATCGTCGCGCCCGACTGGCGCGGCTTCGGGCTGACCGATGGCGGCGGCGTCGACAACTACTGGCTGCCCGACTACCTGGCCGACCTCGAATGGCTGCTCGACCATTACGCGGGCGAAGGCGATGCGGCGCGCCCGGTCGACCTCGTCGGCCACAGCATGGGCGGCAACGTCGCCATGCATTACGCGGGCACCCGGCCCGAGCGCATCCGCCGCCTCATCAATCTCGAAGGCTTCGGAATGCCGGCGCGCCGGCCCGACGAAGCGCCCGGGCGCTACGGGCAGTGGATCGACGAACTCAAGCGCCTGCACCGCGGCGAGATGGACCTGTCGACCTATTCCGCGGTGGACGGCGTGGCGCGCCGCCTCATGAAGACGAACCCGCGCCTGTCGCCCGACAAGGCCCAGTGGCTGGCAGGCCACTGGTCGGCCGCGCGCAAGCAGCCCGGCGGCAGCGACCGCTGGCAGATCCTCGGCGAGGCCGCGCACAAGATCATCAACGCGAACATCTTCCGCGTCGACGAGACGCTCGCGCTCTATGCGCGCATCGCGGCGCCCACGCTGATGGTCGAGGCCGCCGACGACAGCCTCCAGGGCTGGTGGAAGAACCGCTACACGCTCGACGAATTCCACGAGCGGCTGAAGTCCGTGCCGTCGGTGCGCATCGAGCGGCTCGAGGCATCGGGCCACATGCTGCACCACGACCAGCCCGAGCGCGTGGCGCAGCTGATCGAGGAATTCCTTGCCTAACCCTTCTGTGCCGCCCGCCGCAGCGCCGCGCGCGCCAGCAGCCGCGTCGAATCGAGCGTCGGCAGCGGCGAGTTCACGTCGTTCATGATCAACGGGATCTCGGTGCAGCCGAGGATCACCGCGTCGCAACCGTCGTGCTCGCGCATGCGCTGGATCACGCGCCGGAAGGTCGCGATCGCCTCGGGCTTGAAGACGCCGCAGACCAGCTCGTCCATGATGATGCGGTTGATCTCCTCGCGCTCCTCGGCGGCGGGCCGCACGCATTCGAGGCCCACGGCCGCGAGCTTGTCGGGGTAGACATCGCTCTCGACGAGCCAGCGCGTGCCCGTCAGGGCCAGGCGCCGAAAGCCGCGCCGCGCGGCCTCGTCGGCCACGCAGCCCGCGATGTGCAGCCATGGCAGCGGCGAGCGCGCTTCGATGAACGGCAGCGCCTGGTGGATCGTGTTGTCGGGGCAGACCAGGAAATCGGCGCCCGTCTTCGCCAGCTTGTCGGCGGACGCGAGCATCACCTCGCCCACGCCGCGCCAGTCGTCGCGGTAGATGTGCGCCATGTAGTCGGCGAGCGATGGCGTGTGCATCGAAATTTCGGGATGCGCATGCGGCCCGAAGAGCGCCGCGCCTTCGACGCAGATGGTCTGGTAGCAGAGTGCCGCGCCCTCGGCGGAGCAGCCGACGATTCCGATGTGCTGGGTCATCCGCGGCATCCTACAAGCGGCGCCGCGGCGCCCGCAACCCTTCCCCGATGGGCTTGCGCGCCGCCTGGGGACTTATGGCTTACTGCATGAACGCCGGCTTGGCGTAGCCCTGGAACCTGCTGTCGACCACGGCCTTGAACTCCTTCGAGCGGTAGGCGTCGGCGATGTCCTTGGCCCAGGCCGTGTTCCTGTCCGCGCTCTTCACGGCCACCACGTTCAGGTAGTAGTCGGGCGTCTTTTCGAGCACCACCGCCTCGGTGAGCTTCAGGCCCGACGAGATCGCGAAGTTGCCGTTGACGATCGCGTATTCGGTGTCTCCGAGCGAGCGCGGCAGCTGCGCGGCCTCGAGCGGAATGAACTTGAGCTTCTTCGGGTTCCCGGCCACGTCGCGCTCGGTGGCGCGCAGTGCGTCGATGCCGGGCTTGAGGGTGACGAGCCCGTTCTGTGCCAGGAGCACGAGCGCACGCGCCAGGTTGCTCGGGTCGTTGGGCAGCGTCACGCGGTCGCCGTCCTTCGCCTCGGCAAGCGACTTGCGCTTGGTCGAATAGATGCCCATCGGCGCGATCGGGCCCTGCACCAGTTCGGCAAGGTCGAGCTTCTGGTCGGCCGAGAACTTCTTCAGGTAGACCTGGTGCTGGAAGAAGTTGGCGTCGAGCGAACCCTGCGCGAGTGCGAGGTTGGGCTGCACGTAGTCGTTGAACTCGACCAGCTTCACCTTGTAGCCCTTCTTCTCGAGGATCGGCACGATGCCGAACTTGAGCTGGTCGGCGTTCGAGCCGGCGGTGCCGCCGATCACGAGGTTCTTCTTGGTGGCGTCCTGCGCCTGCGCGAGCGGGAGGCCGCCGAACGAGAGCGCGGCGAGCGACAGGACGAGGACGGAGCGGCGCAGCAGCGATGCGTTTTTCATGGATCAGTAAAGAGAAAGGAGTGAGAAAAAAGGGAGCTCAGCGCTTATCGAGCCTGCGCGCCGCGGTGTTGCCCACGAACTGCAGGATCTGCACCAGCACCACGAGCAGCGCCACGGTGAGCACCATCACGTCGGTCTGGAAGCGGTAGTAGCCATAGCGGATCGCGAGGTCGCCGATGCCGCCGCCGCCCACCACGCCGGCGATGGCCGAATAGGAAAGAAAGCTCACCGCCAGCACCGTGAGCGCGAGCACCAGGCCCGAGCGCGCCTCGACCACGAGCACGCGCCAGACGATCTGCAGCTCCGAGGCGCCCATGGCGTGCGCCGCCTCGATCACGCCGCGCGGCACTTCGCGCAGGCATTGGTCGACGAGCCGCGCAAAGTACGGAATGGCCGCGAACGACAGCGGCACGGCGGCCGCGAGCGGGCCGATCGAGGTGCCCGCGATCACGCGCGTGAAAGGCACCAGCGCCACCAGCAGGATGATGAACGGGAACGAACGCACCGTGTTCACGAGCCAGTTGAGCACCAGGAACGCGGGCCGGTTGTCGAGCGACTGTCCCGGGCCGAGCAGGAACAGCAGGATGCCGAGCGGTCCGCCGATGAGCACCGCGGCCGAGAGCCCGATGGCCAGCATCAGGAAGGTCTGTCCCGTGGCCACCCACAGCTCGGGAAGGATCGGCGCGATGTTTTCAAACATGGGCCACCTCCAGGACGTTGTTGCGCGGCGCGGGGGCGCGTCGCGCCTCGACGGGTTCGCGCGCATCGCGCTCGCGGCGGCGCACCAGCGCGTCGATCTCGCGGCCGAGCGCGGTCTGGCGCTCGGCCTTCGGTGCATCCTCGACCGCGAACTGCTCCACCAGGCGCCCCTTCTCGAGGATCGCGACGTTGCGGCACAGCACCTCGACCACCGACAGCTCGTGCGTGACGATGACGATGGTGACGCCGATCTTCTGGTTGATGTCGCGCAGCGTCTCGAGCAGCGAGCGCGTCGTCTCGGAGTCGAGCGCCGAGGTCGGTTCGTCGCACAGCAGCACCTGCGGCCGCGGCGCGAGCGCCCGCGCGATCGCCACGCGCTGCTTCTGGCCGCCCGAGAGCTGGGCCGGGTAGGTGTCGATCTTTTCCGACAAGCCCACGAGCGTCAGGCATTCGCGCACCCGCGCATCGATCTCGGCCCGCGAGTGGCGGCCGTGGATCTTCAGCGGAAACGCTACGTTGTCGAACACCGTGGCGTTCTGCAGCAGGTTGAACTGCTGGAAGATCATGCCGATGTTCTGCCGCATGTCGCGCAGCTCGCGCCGCGTGAGCGTGGTCAGGTCGCGCCCGCCCACGAAGACCTGGCCCGAATCGGGCCGCTCGAGCAGGTTGATGAGGCGCAGCAGCGTCGACTTGCCGGCGCCGCTCTTGCCGATCAGGCCGAACACGTCGCCCTCGGCGATGTCGAGCGAGAGCGACTGCACCGCATCGAACACCTCGCCGCTGGGCAGCGCAAAGGACTTCTGCACCGATCGAAGACGGATGACGGGTTGTGGCGCGCCGGGAAGGGCCGCGCGGTCCGCGTCGGGCGATAGCTGGGTCATGAAAAAGAAAGCGGCCCGCATCGAGCAGGCCGCGAAGGTTCGCAAAGGGTGCCGAGTATGTAAACAAAGGCAGCAAAAGGGAACGAACAAATCGGCGCTTGCTTATGCATGAAAACGCATAAGAGTTCGCTTTCGCCCTGGCAAAACCAAGCAGTCCGGGATCATCGGGCGCGGCATGAGAAAATGCCAGGTTTCCCCGAACAGATCAGGACACCCCATGGACGCAGAACAAATCAACCAGATCGGTGCAACGCTTGCGGACCTGAGCGCCCGCACGGCCGATTTACGGAGGTATCTTTGACTACGATGCCAAAGCCGAACGTCTGAGGACGGTCAACGCATCGCTCGAAGATCCCAACGTCTGGAACGACCCCAAGAAGGCCCAGGAACTGGGCAGGGAAAAGAAGTCGCTCGACGACGTGGTCGTCACGCTCGACCGGCTTACCAGCGGGCTGTCGGACAACAGCGAGCTCTTCGACATGTCGAAGGAAGAAGGCGACATGGACGGCCTGCAGTCGATTGCCGATGACGCCGCCACGCTCGAAGCCGACATCAAGCAGCTCGAATTCCGCCGGATGTTCAACAACCCGGCCGACCCGCTCAACGCCTTCGTCGACATCCAGGCCGGCGCCGGCGGCACCGAGGCCTGCGACTGGGCCAGCATGCTGCTGCGCCAATACACGCGGTATGCCGAGCGCAAGGGCTTCAAGGCCCAGCTCGAGGACGAGACGCCGGGCGACACCGCCGGCATCAAGAGCGCGACCATCAAGGTCGAGGGCGAGTACGCCTTCGGCCTGCTGCGCACCGAGACCGGCGTGCACCGCCTGGTGCGCAAGTCGCCGTTCGACTCTTCGGGCGGGCGCCACACCAGCTTCGCGAGCATCTTCGTGTACCCGGAGATCGACGACTCGATCGAGATCGACATCAACCCGGCCGACGTGCGCACCGACACCTTCCGCGCGAGCGGTGCCGGCGGACAGCACATCAACAAGACCGACTCGGCCGTGCGGCTCACGCACATCCCGACCGGCATCGTGGTGCAGTGCCAGGACGGCCGCAGCCAGCACAGCAATCGCGACGTGGCCTGGAAGCGCCTGCGCTCGCGCCTGTACGACCACGAGATGCGCAAGCGCCAGGAAGAGCAGCAGAAGCTCGAGGACAGCAAGACCGATGTGGGCTGGGGCCACCAGATCCGCAGCTACGTGCTGGACAACAGCCGCATCAAGGACCTGCGCACCAACGTCGAAGTCTCGGCCACCCAGAAGGTGCTCGACGGCGATCTCGACGTGTTCATCGAAGCCTCGCTGAAGCAAGGCGTCTGATGAAGGTCGAAGCGCTGATCTTCGACATGGACGGCACCATGATCGACTCCATGCCGGCGCATGCGCGCGCGTGGGTCGAATTCGCGGCGCGCCACGGCCTCGCGCTCGACGCGAGCGAGATCCTCGCACGCACCACCGGCCGCACCGGCATGGAGTGCATGCGCGAACTGTTCGAGCGGCCGCTGGCCGACGCCGAATGCCTGGCGCTGGTGGACGAGAAGGAAGCGATCTACCGCACGATGTTCAGCGACAACTTCGCCGAAGTGGCCGGCTTCACCGCCTTTGCCCAGGCCGCCGTCGCGCGCGGCCTGAAGGTGGCGGTGGGCACGGCGGGCGACCGCCACAACATCGAGTTCGTGATGTCGCGCCTGAAGATGGCGCCGCTGCCGCTCGCGGTGGTGGGCGGCGACGAAGGCTTTGCCGGCAAGCCCACGCCCGAGATCTTTCTCGAAGCCGCACGGCGCATCGGCGTGGCGCCCGAGCGCTGCGTCGTGTTCGAGGACGCGCCCTTCGGCATCGAGGCCGCACGCCGCGGCGGCATGCGGGCCGTGGCCGTGTGCAGCACCCATTCCCCCGCCGAGCTCGGCGGTCCGCATGTGATCGCCGCGGTTCGCGACTACAACGAACTCGCCCATTCGAATTTTCTGGAGACCCTCGATGCTGCTGCAGCGTGACGCCCAAGGGCAACCCATTGCCATTCGCCGCGAAGACTATGCCGCCCCGGCATTCTGGATCGACACCGTCGACCTGACCTTCGACCTCGACCCCGCCAAGACGCGCGTGCTCAACCGCATGCAACTGCGCCGCAACCCCGACGTGCCGCCGCAGCCGCTGCGCCTGGACGGCGACGAGCTCAACCTGGCGCGCGTGCTGGTCAACGGCCAGGGCGCCTCGTTTCGCATGGAAGGCGAGCAGCTCGTGCTCGACGGCCTGCCCTCGGCCCAGGAAGGCGCCTTCGAACTCGAGATCTTCACCACCTGCTGCCCCATCAAGAACACCAAGCTGATGGGCCTGTTCGTGAGCGAGGACACCTTCTTCACGCAGTGCGAGGCCGAAGGCTTCCGCCGCATCACCTACTTTCTCGACCGCCCCGACGTGATGGCGACCTACACCGTCACGCTGCGCGCCGCCAAGGCCGCCTACCCGGTGCTGCTGTCGAACGGCAACCTCGTCGAGCAGGGCGACCTGCCCGAAGGCCGCCACTTCGCCAAGTGGGTCGACCCGTTCCGCAAGCCCAGCTACCTGTTCGCACTGGTGGCGGGCAAGCTCGTGGCGCGCGAGCAGCGCATCACCGCGCGCAGCGGCAAGGAGCACCTGCTCCAGGTGTACGTGCGCGCCGGCGACCTCGACAAGACCGAGCATGCGATGAACTCGCTCATCAACTCGGTGCTGTGGGACGAAGCCCGCTTCGGCCTGCCGCTCGACCTCGACCGCTTCATGATCGTCGCCACCAGCGACTTCAACATGGGCGCGATGGAGAACAAGGGCCTGAACATCTTCAACACGAAGTACGTTCTGGCCAACCAGGCCACCGCCACCGACGCCGACTACGGCAACATCGAGAGCGTTGTCGGCCACGAGTACTTCCACAACTGGAGCGGCGACCGCGTGACCTGCCGCGACTGGTTCCAGCTCTCGCTGAAGGAAGGCCTCACCGTCTTCCGCGACCAGGAGTTCAGCCAGGACCTCTGCGCCGACGCGTCGGCGCGCGCTGTCAAGCGCATCGAGGACGTGCGCGTGCTGCGCACCGCCCAGTTCCCCGAGGACGCCGGCCCCATGGCGCATCCGGTGCGGCCCGACAGCTACATCGAGATCAGCAACTTCTACACCGTCACCATCTACGAGAAGGGTGCCGAGGTGGTGCGCATGATGCAGACGCTGGTCGGCCGCAAGGGCTTCGAGCGCGGCATCACGCTCTACTTCGAGCGCCACGACGGCCAGGCCGTGACCTGCGACGACTTCGCGCAGGCCATTGCCGATGCCAACCCCGAGTCCGAGCTCGCGCGCCTGCTGCCGCAGTTCAAGCGCTGGTACAGCCAGGCCGGCACGCCACGCCTCGCCGCGCACGGCGTGTACGACGCGCAGAACCGCAGCTACACGCTCAGCGTGGTCCAGAGCTGCCCGCCCACGCCGGGCCAGCCGACCAAGGAGCCCTTCGTCATTCCGCTGAACGTCGGCCTGCTCGACGCCAGCGGGCGCGAGCTGCCGCTGCAGCTCGAGGGCGAGAGCGAGGTCACCCGCGGCACCCGCACGCTGGTGCTCTCGCGTGCCGGCGAGCAGATCACCTTCGTCGGCCTCGATGCCGAGCCCGTGCCGTCGATCCTGCGCGGTTTCAGCGCACCCGTGATCCTCGACTTCGAATACACCGACGCCCAGCTGCTCACGCTGCTGGCCAACGACCCCGATCCGTTCAACCGCTGGGAAGCCGGCCAGCGCCTCGGCCTTCGCGCCGCGGTCAGGGGTATCGACGCGGTCGCGGGCGACACCACGCCGGTGCTCGACGACGCCTACGTCGAGGCCATGCGCAGCGTGCTGCGCCATCCGCAGCTCGACGCCGCCTTCAAGGAACTGGTGCTCACGCTGCCCTCGGAGACCTACATCGCCGAGCAGCTCGACGTGGTCGATCCGCAGCGCGTGCACCTCGTGCGCGAGGCCATGCGCGCCCAGCTCGCCACCGCCCTCTTCGTCGACTGGCAATGGGCCTACGAAGCGCATCACGACACCGGCGCCTACAGCCCCGACCCCACGTCGGCGGGCCGCCGCGCGCTGGCCGGCATGGCGCTGAACTTCCTGTGCCTCGCGGCGCGCGCCTCGGGCGACGCCGTGTGGCCGGGCAAGACGCTGCAGCGCTTCAAGGACGCGGGCAACATGACCGACCGCTTCAATGCGCTCAATGCGCTCGTGTCGTCGGGCCATGCGCTGGCCGGGCAGGCGCTGGCGCGCTTCCACGCCCTGTTCAAGGACGAGGCTCTGGTCATCGACAAGTGGTTCTCGCTGCAGGCCGGTGCGCCCGACCGCGGCGGCGACATCCTGCCCCTGGTCAAGCAGCTGATGAAGCACCCGGACTTCTCGCTCAAGAACCCGAACCGCGCACGCAGCGTGATCTTCAGCTACTGCAGCGCGAACCCCGGCGCCTTCCACCGCCCCGACGCCGCCGGCTACGTGTTCTGGAGCGAGCGCGTGATCGAGCTCGACGCCATCAACCCTCAGGTGGCCGCCCGCCTCGCACGCGCGCTCGACCGTTGGAGCAAGCTGGCCGAGCCCTACCGCAGCGCGGCGCGCGAGGCGATCGCGCGCGTGGCGGCCAAGCCCGACCTGAGCAAGGACACGCACGAAGTGGTTACGCGTGCATTGGCCGGCAACTGAAGAAACTGAACACAGAAAGCATATGGCTCAACAACAGAAGATCTCCCTCACCCGCTACCTCGTCGAAAAGCAGCGCGCCGACGGCCTCATTCCCGGCCAGCTGCGCCTGCTGCTCGAAGTGGTTGCCCGCGCCTGCAAGAGCATCAGCCAGGCCGTCAACAAGGGCGCGCTCGGCGGCGTGCTCGGCACGGCCGAGAGCGAGAACGTGCAGGGCGAGATCCAGAAGAAGCTCGACATCATCGCCAACGAGGTGCTGATCGAGGCCAACGAATGGGGCGGCCACCTCGCCGCCATGGCCAGCGAGGAAATGGACAGCATCTACGTGGTGCCCAACCGCTATCCGCAGGGCGAATACCTGTTGATGTTCGATCCGCTCGACGGCAGCAGCAACATCGACGTGAACGTCAGCATCGGCACCATCTTCAGCGTGCTGAAGAAGCCCGACGACACCCCCGGCGTGCAGGAAGCCGACTTCCTGCAGCCCGGCACCGAGCAGGTGGCCGCCGGCTACTGCATCTACGGCCCGCAGACCACGCTGGTTCTCACCGTGGGCAACGGCGTCGCGATGTTCACGCTCGACCGTGAGCAGGGCAGCTTCGTGCTCACGCAGGAAGACATCCAGATTCCGGCCGACACCAAGGAATTCGCGGTCAACATGAGCAACATGCGCCATTGGGACGAGCCCATGAAGCGCTACATCGACGAATGCCTGGCCGGCAAGGAAGGCCCGCGCAGCAAGGACTTCAACATGCGCTGGATCGCCAGCATGGTGGCCGACGTGCACCGCATCCTGATGCGCGGCGGCGTCTTCATGTACCCCTGGGACAAGCGCGAGCCCGAAAAGGCCGGCAAGCTGCGCCTGATGTACGAGGCCAACCCGATGAGCTGGCTCGTCGAGCAGGCCGGCGGCGCGGCCACCAACGGCAAGCAGCGCATCCTCGAGCTGCAGCCCACCAAGCTGCACGAGCGCGTGAGCGTGATGTTGGGTTCGCGAAACGAAGTTGAGCGTTTGACCCGCTACCACGCCGAAAAGGCCTGACGGAGTGGCTATAATCTGAGGCTTCGCCGGTGTAGCTCAGTCGGTAGAGCAGCTCATTCGTAATGAGAAGGTCGGGTGTTCGATTCATCTCTCCGGCACCAAACGCAGTAGGCCCGTTGCTATCACATCGATAGCAACGGGCTTTTCTCATTGGCGACGGTGGTTCGGATCGATCACTTTCAGCGCGTCCTGGCCACGCGCGCGCCGGTCGGTTGGCGGCGCCCTGCTTCCACTGCTGCAACGTGCGATCAACTCAGCGTCAGTCCTCGGCTTTCTCTGCACAACCCGCACACCGCCGCGTTTCGCGAGCCGCTGTTCCGTGACGGCAATCACGAATCCGGCACAAGAATCGAGAACGCTGAGCCAAACGCTCGTCGCCCTTGGGACTGGGCACCGCCTGCAAGAAACAGCACACTTGCAAGCCTCACAACCCAGGCCCGACAAGAAAGGCACCCGATGCAAATCCGCGAACTCGCCACCGGTCTGCAATTCCCCGAAGGCCCGATCGCCATGGACGATGGCTCGGTGCTGCTGGTCGAGATCGCCCGCGGCACGCTCACGCGCGTGCGGCACGACGGGCTGGTGCAGGTGGTGGCCGACCTGGGCGGCGGGCCGAACGGTGCGGCCATCGGGCCCGACGGGGCGGTGTACGTGTGCAACAACGGCGGCTTCCGTTGGCACACCGAAGCCGACGGCTGCCTCCGTCCCGTGGGCGAGTCGGACGACTACTCGGGTGGCCGCATCGAACGCGTGAACCTCGCCACGGGTCGCGCCGAGCGGCTCTGCGACACGGTCGACGGGGCGGCGCTGCGCGGGCCGAACGACCTCGTGTTCGACGATGCGGGCGGCTTCTACTTCACCGACCTTGGCAAGACGCGCGAGCGCGACATGGACCGCGGTGGGGTGTTCTACGGCCATGCCGACGGCAGCGGCGCGCACGCGATCGCACGGCCGGTGATGACGCCGAACGGCATCGCGCTGTCGCCCGATGGGCGCACGCTCTACTACGCCGAGACCGAAGGCGCACGGGTCTGGGCCTTCGACATCGTCGCGCCGGGCCGCGTGCGCAAGGACGGCTGGCCCTCGCCGCACGGCGGGCGCATGCTCTGCGCGTCACCGGGCGGGCACTACCAGCGCTTCGACTCGATGGCGACCGATGCGCTCGGCAACCTCTGCGTGGCGACGCTGCTGCATGGCGGCATCACGATCGTCGCACCCGACGGCAGCAGCTGCGAGCACGTGCCGCTGCCGGATCGCTACACCACCAACATCTGCTTCGGTGGACGCGACATGCGCACGGCCTATGTCACGCTGTCGGGCAGCGGCCGGCTGATCGCCATCGAGGACTGGCCGACGCCGGGGCTGCGGCTCAATCACCAGGCCTGAAGAACCGCGCAGGATTCAGGACACCACCTGGTAGTACAGGTTCTGCGGATGCCGGGCCTGCGCGAAGAAGAACCAGCGCTCGGCCAGCAGGCCCGGCGCCTGCACCAGCACCGCGAGCAGCCACGGCCACGCAGCCCCGCTCGCCAGCAGGCCCCCCGCGAGCAGCAGCGAAGGCAGCGCAAAGGCCAGCAGCAGGAAGCCGAGCTTGACGTTGCGCAGCGCAGCGAGCGAGACGCCATGAAAGAACTCGCGCGTATTGAACGCGCCGGCCGACATGCCCATCGACTTCTGCACCAGGTTGGCACCGCGGATGCCGGTGGCCGACTGCAGCGTCGACTTGGGGCGCAGGGCCGCATTGCGGCGCAGCGACAGCACGCGCACGCCCCAGGCCACGAGCGTGGCCGCCAGGGCCCACGGACCGAAGACCTGCACGAAGCGCGCCTCGCCAGCCACCGCCCCCATGGCGCAGGCGAGCACCAGGCCCGACGACAGGCCGATCAGCATGAAGTTGGCGATGGTGAGCGGGTGCGCCCATTCCTCGATGAAGCGCAGGCAGGCGTAGATCATGGCGGTGCAGTACCAGAGCGCAGCGGCCCCGGCCAGCACCAGCACCGGCAGCAGCCATGCCGCCAGCGACCCCGGCGCAGTGCCGAGCTGCAGCGAAAGCCACCAGGCCGCGACCAGTGCGATGAACGCCGGCAGCACGATCACCTCGCGCGACATCCACGAGGTGCGCCACATCAGCACGGCACGCCAGGCGCGCGTCTTGCGCCCGAGGTGCAGGAACGAGGCCGCAAGGCCCGCGACCAGCAGCACTTCGGCGAACGCGAGCGCGGCGCCCAGGAATCCCGGCGAGAGGCCGAGGCCGAACAGCACCGCGAGCGCGAGCGCGACGACCAGCCCCTGCGCGGCACCGGCCAGCGTGGTGAAGAAAAGGATGGAGAAAGCGGGATGCATCGGGCTACTCCCTGGTCTCGGTCGGCGGAGTGATGCGCCGCGGCAGGTACTGGTTGGCCGGGTTGGTCTCCCATTCGGGCATGAGCGCATAGCCGCCGCGCTCGCGAATCGCGATCGACACCTCCGAGGTCGGGTCCTTCACGTCGCCGAACAGGCGCGCACCGGTCGGGCAGGCCTTGACGCAGGCGGGCTTGCGGTCTTCCTTCGGCAGCTGCTCGTCGTAGATGCGGTCGACGCAGAGCGTGCACTTGGTCATGACCTGGCGCTCCTCGTCGAGTTCGCGCGCGCCGTAGGGGCAGGCCCAGGCGCAGTACTTGCAGCCGATGCACTTGTCGTAGTCGACCAGCACGATGCCGTCTTCCTTGCGCTTGTAGCTTGCGCCCGTGGGGCACACGGGCACGCAGGGCGGGTCTTCGCAGTGGAGGCAGCTCTTGGGGAAGTGCACCGTCTGCGTGGCGGGGAAGGTGCCGGACTCGTAGGTCTGCACGCGGTTGAAGAAAGTGCCGGTGGGATCGGCGCCGTAGGGTTTCTCGTCCGCCAGCGGACCGGCGCTGCCGGAGGTGTTCCATTGCTTGCACGAGGTCACGCAGGCGTGGCAACCGACGCAGACGTTGAGGTCGATGACCAGCGCAAGCTGCTTGGCCAGCGTCTCGCCGGGTTCGGCGCGCACGGTCCCCTGCCCCGCCCGCGCGGCGGCGGGCGGCGATGCCGGCGCAGGCGCGGGCTGCTGAAGCAGGGCCGTCGGCGCCATCAAATCCTTCAACCACTGCATCATTTTTTCGCCCTCCCCGCAAAGTACGTCAGCACGTTCGCCGCCTTGCCCAGCACGCCCGGCACCGCCGGCATGCTCGCAATCTGCGGAAAGCTCTCGTCGGGCTCGCCGGGCTCGGCCGGGCGGATGCGCACGCGCACGTCGTACCAGCCCGCCTGTCCGGTGATGGGGTCGGAGTTGCTGATGGTGCCGCTCGCGGTGCCCGCGCACGGCAGCTCTTCGCTGATGAGGTGGTTGAGCAGGAAGCCCTTGCGCGCTTCGTCGGCGCCCGGTGCGAGCTGCCAGGCGCCGTCGGCCTTGCCGATCGCGTTCCAGGTCCAGACGGTGCCGGGCTCGACGGCCTCGCTGTAGCGCAGCAGGCAGCGCACCTTGCCCCACTGGCTCTCGACCCAGCACCAGCCGCCATCGGCAATGCCCGCGGCCTCGGCCGTGCGCGGGTTCACATGCAGGTAGTTGTGGCTGTGGATCTGCCGCAGCCACGCGTTCTGCGAATCCCACGAGTGGTACATCGCCATCGGCCGCTGCGTGATGGCGTTGAGCGGATAGGCCTCGGTGTCGGTCGCAGCCTCCTCGAGCGGCGCATACCAGAACGGCAGCGGATCGAAATACTTGGCGATGCGCTCGCGCAGCGCGTCGGGCGGCTGGCGGCCCTGCGTCTTGCCCTGGGCGGCGAGCCTGAAGCTCTGCAGCGTGTCGGAATACAGCGCGAGCTGCACCGGGTCGTTGCGCTGGCGCCAGCCCTTGTCCTTGGCGAAATCGAGGTACTCGCGGTTCCAGTTGCGCATGAAGTGCATGCTCTCGGGCATGTGGTACTGGAACACGCAGTTGTTCTTCTCGTAGGCTTCCCACTGCTTGGGATTGGGCTCGCCGCGCAGGTGCTCGGTGCCGTCCTTGCCGCGCCAGCCCATCAGGAAGCCGATGCCCGGCGCCGGCTGAAAGTTGACGACGAAGTCCGGATAGCCCGTGAACTTGCGCCCGCCCTCGGGCGTGGTGAAGGCCGGCAGCTTGAGCCGCGAGGCCAGTTCGATCAGCACCTCCTGGAACGGCTTGCACTGCCCCATGGGCGGCACCACCGGCACGCGCACCGAATCGACCGGCCCCTCGAACTCGGAGATCGGCCGGTCGAGCATGCTCATCACGTCGTGCCGTTCGAGATAAGTGGTGTCGGGCAGCACCAGGTCGGCAAAGGCCACGGTCTCGCTCTGGAAGGCGTCGCACACCACCAGGAACGGGATCATGTACTCGCCCTTGTCGTCCTTGCGGTTGAGCATCTCGCGCGTGGCCATCGTGTTCATGCTCGAGTTCCACGCCATGTTGGCCATGAAGATCAGCAGCGTGTCGATGCGGTACGGGTCGCCCTTGACGGCATTGGCGATCACGTTGTGCATGAGCCCGTGCGCCGACAGCGGATGCTCCCACGAGAACGCATGGTCGATGCGGATCGGCGAGCCGTCGGGGTTGATCGCAAGCTCGTCGGGGCTGGCCGGAAAGCCCAGCGGCGCGGCATTGAGCGGCGTGTTGGGCTGGATCATGGCCGGGTCGTTGAAGGCCCGGTAGTTGGGCACGATGTGGCGCGGGTACGGCGCCTTGTGCCTGAAGCCGCCGGGCGCATCGATGGTGCCGAGCACGCTCATCAGGATGGCGAGCGCGCGCACGGTCTGGAAGCCGTTCGAATGCGCCGCCAGGCCGCGCATCGCATGAAAGGCTACCGGCCGCGCCTGCGTGGTCGCATGCCGCTTGCCCCAGGCGTCGGTCCATGGAATGGGCAGCTCGAAAGCCTGCTGCAGCGCGGTCTCGCCCATTTCGCGTGCGAGCTGGCGGATGCGGCTGGCATCGATGCCGGTGATGGCCTCGGCCCATTCGGGCGTGCAGCTCGCCACGCGTTCGCGCAGCAGCTGGAACGACGGCGCCACGCGCGTGCCGTCGGCCAGCGTGTAGTGCCCTTCGAGCGCCGGGTCGCACCATTCGCCGATGCCTTCGGGATAGGCCGGCTTGACGGTGCCGTCGGCGCGGTCCCAGATCAGCTTGTTGTGCGGATTGCGGCCATCGCCGGGCGGGCCGCGCTCGGGATCGAAGGCGAACAGCCCCTCGCGCTCGCCCTCGTCGAGCACCACGAGTTGCGGTGCGTTGGTAAAGCGCTTGAGGAAGGCGTGGTCGATGAGGTTGGCGGCGATCAGCTCGTGCAGCAGCGCCATGAACAACGCGCCGTCGGTGCCGGGCTTGATCGGAATCCACTCGTCGGCGATGGCGGAGTAGCCGGTGCGCACCGGATTGATCGAGATGAAGCGGCCGCCCTCGCGCTTGAACTTGCCGAGCGCGATCTTCATCGGGTTGCTGTGGTGGTCCTCGGCGGTGCCGATCATCACGAACAGCTTGGCGCGGTCGAGGTCGGGGCCGCCGAATTCCCAGAAGCTGCCGCCCACGGTGTAGATCATGCCGGCGGCCATGTTGACCGAGCAGAAGCCGCCGTGCGCCGCGTAGTTGGGCGTGCCGAACTGGCGCGCGAACAGGCCGGTGAGCGCCTGCATCTGGTCGCGTCCGGTGAAGAGCGCGAACTTCTTCGGATCGGTCGCGCGGATCGTCGCGAGCCGATCGGTCAGCAGCTCGAAGGCGCGCTCCCAGCTGATGGGCTCGAACTCACCCGCGCCGCGCTCGCTGCCGGGCTTGCGCAACAGCGGCTGCGTGAGCCGCGCCGGCGATACCTGCTTCATGATGCCCGACGCGCCCTTGGCGCAGATCACGCCCTTGTTCAGCGGATGCGCGGGGTTGCCATCGATGTAGCGCACCTCGGGGCCATGCTCGCCCTCGCGCAGGTGCACGCGGATGCCGCAGCGGCAGGCGCACATGTAGCAGGTGGTGGTCTTGACCTCGGTCTCGGCGGTGGGCGTGGGCGCCGCCAGCGGATCGTGCAGGGGTTCGCGGGAGAGGAAACTGAACACTGGCGGTCCTTTGTTTTTTCGAGCGTGGCGCAGCCGATGGTAGGTTCGTGCGATCGAACGGAAAAGCGCAGAATATTGCTCACCATGACCGGAAAAACAGATCAGCCCCAAAGCCAGCCCACCCGCCTGCGGCTGAACCTGCGCCAGCTCGAAGTGTTCGTCGCCACCGCGCGCGGCGGCAGCACGCGCGCCGCGGCCGACCGCATCGCGCGCTCGCAATCGGCCGCCAGCAGCGCGCTGGCCGACCTCGAGGCCTCGGTCGGTGTGCTGCTGTTCGATCGCATCGGCCGCCGGCTGGTGCTCAACGAGAACGGCCGCGCGCTGCTGCCCAAGGCGCAGGCGCTGCTCGACCAGGCGGCCGAAGTCGAGGCGCTCTTCATCGGTGAGCACGCAGCGCCGTTGCGGGTGGCGGCGAGCTTCACCATCGGCGAATACCTGCTACCCGAGCGGGTGTCGCATTGGACCGCGCTGCATCCGCAGAGCCAGGTGCACCTGCACATCGCCAACACGCGCGACGTGATCGAGGCGGTGGCGGGCTTCGACGTCGACGTCGGCTTCATCGAGGGGCCGCAGACGCATCCCGACCTCGTGGTGCGCGCCTGGCGCACCGACGAGCTGGTGATCGTGGCCGCGCCCGGACATCCGCTTGCGGGCCGCGTGGCCACGCACCGGCAGCTGTCGCAGGCCACCTGGGTGCTGCGCGAGCACGGCTCCGGCACGCGCCAGGTGACCGACGCGTGGCTGATCCAGAACCTCGACCAGGTGCATGTCGGCTTCGAGCTCGGCAGCACCGAGGCGATCAAGCGCGTGGTGGCCTCGGGCACCGGCCTCGCCTGCCTGTCGCGCTACACCGTGGCGCAGGCCCTCGAAGACGGCCACTTGGTCGAGCTGCGCACCCGGCTGCCGGCCGGCATGCGGCGGCTCGCGACGGTGATGCACCGCGACAAGCTGCTCGGCCGCGCGACGGCCGACTTTCTGCGGCACTGCGGCGCGAGCGTGCCGCGCGGGGCGGTCGCACCGCAGCCCTGAGCGGCGAATGCAAGCCGAGCTAGTGGACCGGCTCCGCCCCCGCCAGCACCGCCAGCGCCACGGAGGCGATGCGCGAGAGCGCCGAATCCGAGCGCGAGGTCAGCACGATGGGCACGCGCGCGCCGAGCACCAGCCCCGCGCATTCGCCGCCACCGATGTAGGTGAAGCTCTTGTAGAGCATGTTGCCGGCGTTGAGGTCGGGCACCAGCAGCAGGTCGGCCTCGCCGCTGACGCGCGACGACATCTTCTTGATGCGCGCGGCCTCGGCCGAGATCACGTTGTCGAAGCCGAAGGGCCCTTCGACGATGGCGCCGGGCCATGCGCCCTCCTGGGCCATGGCCACCAGGGCCTGGGCATCGACGGTGGCCTGGATCGCGGGGTTCACCGTCTCGACGGCGGCGACGATGCCGACCTTGGGCTCGGCGACGCCGATCGTGCGCAGCAGCGCGACGGCGTTGCCGAGGATGTCGCGCTTGGTGGCGAGCAAGGGCGCGATGTTGACCACGCAGTCGGCCACGCCGAGCAGCTTGGGGTAGCGCGGCAGATCGAACAGGAAGATGTGGCTGATGCGCGTGCTGCCGCGCAGCCCCGTCTCTTTGTCGACCACCGCCGACATCAGCTCGTCGGTGTGCAACGAGCCCTTCATCAGCGCGCCGACCGCACCGGCCTGCGCCAGCGCGGTAGCGCGCCGCGCGCTCTGCGCGGGGTCCGCGGGGCCGTCGACGATCTCGAACGCGCCGGCATCGACGCCGGCCAACTCGGCCGCGCGCAGGATCTCCGCGCGCGGGCCGATCAGCACCGGCTCGCCGAGGCCCGCGTCGCGGATGCCGGCCGCGGCCTCGAGCGCGGCGGCATCGCAAGGGTGGACCAGCCCGATGCGCGCGTGCGTGGCCGCGGCGCGCGCACGCACCACCAGCGCGTCGAGGTGCGGATGCGCAAAGGGAAGCGACGGCATGCCGACGCCCGCCTTTAGACGTAGTCCTTGTACTTGTCGAGGAAGCGCACCGGCTTGGCCAGCGCATCGCGGCGGAACGGATCGCCCAGTTCGCGCGTGCACATGATCTCGATCACGCAGGTCTTCTTCTCGTTCATCTGCATGTCGATGGCCTTCTTGAGCGCCGGGCCCACGTCTTCGATGTTGTCGACCACGATGCCTTCGGCGCCCATCGCCTTGGCGATGCCCGCGAAGCTCTCGCTCTCGAGTTCACCGGCGACGAAGCGGCGGTTGTAGAAGTCGACCTGGTTCTTCTTCTCGGCGCCCCACTGGCGGTTGTGGAACACCACGGCCGTCACCGGGATGTCGTGGCGCACGGCGGTCATGATCTCGACCATGCTCATGCCCCAGGCGCCGTCGCCGGCATAGGCCACGGCCGGACGGTCGGGCGCCGCGCACTTGGCGCCGATCATCGTGGGCAGCGAGTAGCCGCAGTTGCCGAAGCTCATCGGCGCGAAGAAGCTGCGTGGCTCCTCGAAGCGCAGGTAGCTGTTGGCGATGGCGTTGATGTTGCCGATGTCGGTGGAGACCATCACGCGCGGTGGCATGGCCTTCTCGAGTTCGCGCAGCACCTGGCGCGGATGCAGGTAGGTGCCGCCGGTCGGGGTCTTCTCGCCCTTGGCTTCCTCGATCGCGTCGAGGCTGAACTGGTCGCGCTCGTGGGTCCACTCGTCGAGCTCCTTCTCCCACGCGGCCTTCTCCGACTTGATCTTCTCGGCGCGCTCGGCCTTGGTGGCGTCGCAGGCGAGCGTCTTGCCCTGCAGCCGCTTGAGCAGTTCCTTGGCCGTGGCCTTGGCATCGCCGTGGATGCCCACGGTGATCTTCTTCACCAGGCCCAGGTTGGTGTGGTCGGCCTCGACCTGGATGATCTTCGCTTCCTTCGGCCAGTAGTCCATGCCGTGCTGCGGCAGCGTGCCGAAGGGGCCCATGCGCGAACCGAGCGCAAGCACCACGTCGGCCTGCGCCATGAGCTTCATCGCGGCCTTCGAGCCCTGGTAGCCCAGCGGGCCGGCCCACAGCGGATGGCTCGCAGGGAACGAGTCGTTGCGCAGGTAGCCGTTGGCCACCGGTGCGCCCAGGCGCTCGGCCAGTGCCTTGCACTCCTCGACCGCATCGCCCATGACCACGCCGCCGCCCGACAGGATGACCGGGAACTTGGCCGTGGCCAGCAGCTCGACGGCGGCGTTCAGGCTCATCTCGCCGCCCGCACCACGCTCCACGCGCATGGGCTTCGGGATCTCGGTCGTGATCTCGCCATAGAAGTAGTCGCGCGGGATGTTGAGCTGGGTTGGGCCCATCTCGGAGATCGCGCGGTCGAAGCAGCGCGCGGTGTATTCGGCCATGCGCTTGGGGTTGTTCACATGCCCCTGGTACTTGGTGAACTCCTGGAACATCGGCAGCTGGTTGGCTTCCTGGAAGCCGCCCAGGCCCATGCCCATGGTGCCGGTCTCGGGCGTGATCATCACCACCGGGCTGTGCGCCCAGTAGGCCGCGGCCACGGCCGTCACGCAGTTGCTGATGCCAGGGCCGTTCTGGCCGATCACCACGCCGTGGCGGCCCGAGACGCGCGAGTAGCCGTCGGCCATGTGCCCGCCGCCCTGCTCGTGCACCACCGGGATCAGGCGGATGCCGGCCGGCGCGAAGATGTCCATCGCATCCATGAAGGCCGAGCCCATGATGCCGAAGATGTCGGTCACGCCGTTGGCGACCAGGGTCTCGACGAAGGCCTCGGAAGGCGTCATCTTCTGCACGCCGGTGACGGCTTCGCGGGTGGGTGCGGCGGGTTGCTTCTGACTCATGGCATGCGTCTCCTGAAGGAATGGGCTTGGGGTTGCGTCTCGAAAGCCGGAACTTCCTGTTCCGAATTTCATGTCGGCGAATATAGGCCCGTGCTGCGGCGGCGTCAAACAAAATACAAAAACTGGGACGATTCGTCTTGTTTTTTGTAAAAAGACTATGATCCGGCCCATGAAAATCGTCAAAGGGCCTGCGCCCGTCCTGCCCGAGCCGGCCGCCGGCGACACCCCCACCATGCGCCTGTTCGGCCTGCTCGAAGTCATGGCCGCGAAGGACCAGCGCTATTCGCTGCAGGGCCTGGTCGAAGAGACCGGCATCCCCAAGCCCACGCTGCACCGCATGCTCCAGCAGCTCGAAGGCGCGGGCCTGCTGCAACGCGAGAGCGACGGGCGCCACTACGGCATCGGCACGCGGCTGCGGCGCCTGGCCGAGAACCTGCTGCTCAACGACAGCCTGCACGGCGCTCGCCACACGGTGCTGCGCCAGCTGGTCGAGGAGATCGGCGAGAGCTGCAACCTCACGGCGCTGTCGGGCAGCGAGGTGGTGTACCTCGACCGCGTCGAAACCGCGGCGCCGCTGCGCTTCTACCTGCACTCGGGCTCGCGCGTGCCGGTGCACTGCTCGGCCAGCGGCAAGGTGTTTCTTTCGCAGATGAGCCCGGCGCAGCGCCGCCGGCTGCTGTCGAACGCGCCGCTCGAGCCCTACACCGCCAAGACGCTGACCGACCCCGACGCTCTCGAGAAGGAAGTGCAGCGCGTTCGCAAGGACGGCTACGCGCTCGACAACGAAGAGTTCCTGCCCGGGCTGCTGTGCATTGCCGCGCTCGTGCCCTCGGGCGACGCCGCGCCGTCGAACCTGTGCATCGCGGTGCAGGCGCCCGTGATGCGGCTCGATGCGGCCAAGGCGCGATCGCTGCTGCCCGCGCTGCAGCGCGCCGCGCTGGCGCTGAGCCGCATCGACGCCGACGCGGCCGCCGAGCAGGCGCAAGCCTGAGCCCCATCTCCTTTTCGAAAGCCCCACCGTGACCGATACCGCAGAACTGCGACCCGACCGGATGCTGAGCGTGCGCGAGGTGTTCGGCATCGACACCGACCTGCAGGTGCCCGCCTTCAGCCCGTCCGAAGCCATCGACGACCATGTGCCCGAAGTCGATGCGGTGTACCGCTTCAACCCCGACGTGACGCTGGCCATCCTCGCGGGCTTCACGCGCGACCGGCGCGTGATGGTGCAAGGGCTGCACGGCACCGGCAAGTCGACCCACATCGAGCAGGTGGCGGCGCGGCTGAACTGGCCCTGCGTGCGGCTCAACCTCGACGGCCACATCAGCCGGCTCGACCTCGTCGGCAAGGACGCGGTGGTGCTGCGCGAAGGCCAGCAGGTCACCGAGTTCCAGGAAGGCATCGTGCCCTGGGCGCTGCAGCGACCCGTGGCGCTGATCTTCGACGAGTACGACGCCGGCCGGCCCGACGTGATGTTCGTGATCCAGCGCATCCTCGAGCGCGACGGCAAGTTCACGCTGATGGACCAGAACAAGGTGCTGCGCCCGCACCCGTTCTTCCGGCTTTTCGCCACCGCCAACACCGTGGGCCTGGGCAACCTCAACGGGCTCTACCACGGCGCGCAGCGGCTCAACCATGCGCAGATCGACCGCTGGAACATCGTGGCCTCGCTCAACTACCTGCCTGCCGACGAAGAGATCGCGATCGTGCAGGCGCGCGTTCCGTCGCTCGCCGACGAGGCAGGCCGCGCGCTCGTCGCCTCGATGGTGGCGGTGGCGAGCCTCACGCGCCAGGGCTTCGCGGCCGGCGACCTGTCGACGCTGATGTCGCCGCGCACCGTGATCACCTGGGCCGAGAACGTCGAGATCTTCAAGGACCCGGCCCTCGCATTCCGCCTTTCGTTCGTCAATAAATGCGACGACGCCGAACGGCCGCTCGTGGCCGAATACTTCCAGCGCTGCTTCGACAAAGAGCTATGAGCGAAGCCCAGCAGCGCGCCCGGCAGGAAGAACGGATCTTCGAGCTTTGCGCGGGCGTGGTGCGGGCCATCAGCGGCGAGCGCGACCTGCACTTTCGCGGCCAGCGGCTGCACCGCGGCCGCACGGCGCTGCCGTGGTTCGCGCCGCACCTGCATCCGTCGGCCGAGACGGACGACTTCGCATCGTTCCGCGGCGTGGCCGACGGGCTTGCGCTGCGGCTCAGTGCGTCCGATGCCGCGCTGCATGAAAGGCTTCGGCCCGAGGAGCCGGTCGAGCGCATGCTGTTCGAGATGCTCGAGCAGTTCCGCGTCGAAGCGCTGGCGCCCGACACCATGGCCGGCATGCGCCGCAACCTGCGGCACCGCCATGAACAATGGTCGCTCGCGTTCCACCATTCGGGCATGACCGACACCGCGCGCGGCCTGCTGCTCTATGCGGTGGCGCAGATCTGCCGCGCCCGCGTGAGCGGCCAGCAGGTCGTGGAAGAAACCGAGGACATGCTCGAGGCCACGCGCTTCGCGCTCGCGCCGCTGATCGGCCACGCGCTCGCGGGCCTGCGCCGCGACCGCACCGACCAGGCCGCGTATGCGGTGCATGCGCTGGCCATCGCACGCACCGTGGCCGCGATGCTGCACGAGGCCGGCGAAGAGGCGGCCGCCGGGCGCGATCCGCATGTCGACGACAAGCGCAGCGTGTTCAGCCTCGTCGCCGACATGGACCAGGAAATCATCGAGCGCTTCACCACCGCCGAGTCGGGCCGCAGCGCCGTGCTCGACGACGCGGGCGGCGCCTACCGCGTCTTCACCACCGCCTACGACCGCGAGCACGACGCCGCCGCGCTGGCGCGCAAGGAAGTGCTCGCAGGCCATCGCGAGAAGCTCGACCGCCGCATTGCGGCCCAGGGCGTGAACATCGCCCGCCTTGCGCGCGAGCTGCGCGCGCTGCTGGCCGACCCGGTGCGCGACGGCTGGGACGGCGGCCAGGAAGAAGGCCTCATCGACGGCCGCCGGCTCGCGCAGCTGGTGGCTTCGCCCACCGAGCGCCGGCTGTTCCGCACCGAGCGCATGGAGCCGGTGGCCGATTGCATCGTGAGCTTCCTGATCGACTGCTCGGGCTCCATGAAGGAGCACGCCGAATCCGTCGCGATGATGGTCGACGTGTTCGCGCGCGCGCTGGAGCAGGCCGGCGTGGCCAGCGAGGTGCTGGGCTTCACCACCGGCGCCTGGACCGGTGGCCGGCCCCAGCGCGAGTGGGTGCGCGCCGGCAAGCCCACGCACCCCGGCCGCCTGAACGAGCGCAGCCACATCGTCTTCAAGGCCGCCGCCACGCCCTGGCGCCGTGCGCGCCCGGCCATGGCGGCGCTGCTGAAGGCCGACCTGTTCCGTGAAGGCGTCGACGGCGAGGCGGTCGACTGGGCCTGCCTGCGGCTGGGCCAGCGCACCGAGGCGCGCAAGCTGCTGCTGGTGATCTCCGACGGCTCCCCGATGGACAGCGCCACGCACCTGGCGAACGACGCGCACTACCTCGACCACCACTTGCGCGATGTGGTGGCGCGCCACGAGCAGCGCGGCGACATCGAGATCGCGGGGATCGGCGTGGGGCTCGACCTGAGCCCTTACTACAGCCGCAGCCACGTGCTCGACCTTGCCACCTCGACCGGCAACACGATCTTTCGCGAGGTGATCGACCTCATGGCGGGGCGGCACCGGCGCTGATCTTCCAGCCGTTCTCCGGGGCGGCGATGCACAACGAGCGTGCCCTGTGCCCAGGGTATCGGGTGCTCCCCGCAGCGAAATAAAGGAGGAGCCGAAGGCGGGGGACATTCGCGGAGGGGAGTACCCGGTGGCCTGGGCACGCGCCCTGAAAAGAACCCCAGGTTGACAAACCACCCGACCCGTCCGACCATCGCGTTTCAAATCCAGGAACAACGTTCCAACATTTAGAACATCAAGAGACAAATGGACTCCACGCTAGCCAAAGGCCTCGCCGCCATCGAATGGATGACCCGGCAACAACGCCCGTGCCGCGTCACCGACCTTGCGCAGGCCTTCGGCATGGCGCGCAGCAATGCGCACCGCACCCTCCAGACGCTGGTCGAATGCGGCTGGGCCGTGCAAGACCCCGACACCAGCGCCTACCGCCCCAGCCTGCGGCTGTTCGAACTCGGCGCGCTGGTGTCCGAGGCCAGCGACGTCGGTTCGCTGCTCCGGCCGCACCTCGCGGCACTGGCCCAGCAGACCGGCGAGACCATCCACCTCGCCGTGCTCGACGGCGCCGAGATCGTGTACCTCGACAAGTTCGACAGCCCCCTGCCCGTGGCCGCTTATTCGCGCATCGGCGGCCGGGCCGCGGCGTATTGCGTGGCTTCGGGCAAGGCGCTCCTTGCAGCGGCAGCACCTGACGCGGCCGCGCTGCGCGAGAGCCTCGGCAGCCTCGTGGCGCACACGCTCAACAGCATCACCGACTTCGATGCACTTCTCCAGGAACTCGAACGCACGCGCGTTCGCGGCCATGCCGAGAACCGCGAGGAATGGCGCCTCGGCGTCTGCGGTCTCGGCGTGCCGGTGTTCAACGCACGCGGCGAGGCCGTGGCCGCCGTCGGCATGAGCGTGCCCTCGATCCGCTTCGCGCGGACGCAGTCGCGCGAACTCGCCGAGCGCCTCATGGCCTGCGCGCGCGACGCGAGCGTCACGCTCGGCTACCGGGCCAGCCCGGCGCCGGTCACGCCGCTTTCGACTTCCACCACCAAGAGAAGGAGACTCGAATGAACCGGTTACTCGCCCCTGGGCTGCGCGCAGCGCTTCTGTCCGCTGCAGCATTGGCTTCTTCGCTCACCGCGCCTCTCGCCGCGCACGCACAGCAGGCCGGCGGCGACTATCCGGCCAAACCGATCCGGCTGGTGGTGCCCTACCCGCCCGGCGGCGGCACCGACGTCATCGCGCGCATCGTGCAGGAGCGCTTTTCCACGCTGCTCGGGCAGCAGGTGCTGATCGACAACCGCGGCGGCGCGGCCGGCTCCATCGGCACCGAGATCGTCGCCAAGTCGGCAGCCGACGGCTACACCGTGCTCTTCACGCTCTCGTCCCACACCATCAATCCGGCCATCTACCCCAAGCTCGGCTTCGACACCGCGAAAGACTTCGCACCCGTCGGCCTGGTCGCCTCGCTGCCGCAGATCCTCGTCGCCAACACGCAGTTCGCGCCCAACACCGTGGCCGAGCTCGTCAAGCTCGCCAAGGAAAAGCCGGGTTCGCTCTCGTTCGCCACCGTGGGCAACGGCTCGCCGGGCCATCTGGCGGGCGAGCTGATGAAGCTGCGCACCGGCACCGAGATAACGCACATCCCCTACCGCGGCGGCGGCCCCGCCGTCACCGATGTGATGGGCGGGCAGGTGCCGCTGCTGTGGGTGTCGATCCCTGCCGCGGCGCAGTTCGTGAAGGCCGGCAAGCTCAAGGCGCTGGCGGTGTCGACCACCAAGCGAAGCGCGGCCTTCCCCGACGTTCCGACGATGCAGGAAGCGGGCATTGCCGACTTCGACGTCGACTCGTGGTACGCCGTGTTCGTGCCCGCGAAGACGCCGCAGCCCGCCATCGACAAGCTCAACCGCGTGATCAACACGGTGGTGAAGGAGCCCGAGATCCGCGACAAGCTGCTGGCGCAGGGCAGCGAAGGCGTGGGCGGCACGCCCGAGCAGCTCGGCAAGGTGGTGACCACCGAACTCGTGCGCTGGCAAAAACTCGCCAAAGAGGCCAGCATCAAGGTCGACTGACCGACAACCGACGAAAAAAGTCCCATGGAAAATCCAAGCACACCCTCCTCCTCTCCGATCGCCGAACTCGTGGCGCGCGCCCGCGCCGCGCAGCGCATCTACGAGACATGGTCGCAAGCGCAGGTCGATACCGCGGTGGTGGCGGCGGGCTGGGCCATCATCGAACCCGCGCGCAACCGCGAGTTGGCCGAGCTGGCCGTGGCCGACACCGGCGTGGGCAACGTCGAGGACAAGGTGCGCAAGAACCACCGCAAGACCTTCGGGCTTCTGCGCGACCTGCAGGGCGCACGCTCGGTGGGCGTCATAGCCGAAGACCCGGCACGCGGCATCGTCGAGATCGCGCGACCTGTGGGCGTGGTGTGCGCGATCACGCCTTCGACCAACCCGGGCGCCACGCCGGCCAACAAGATCATCAATGCGCTCAAGGGCCGCAACGCGGTGATCGTGGCGCCGTCGCCCAAGGGCTGGTCGACGGCGGCGCGGCTCATCGCGTTCATCCACGCGCAGTTCGATCGCATCGGCGCACCGCGGGACCTGGTGCAGTTGCTGCCCTCGCCCGTCAACAAGCAGTCGACGGCCGAGCTGATGCGCCTGTGCGACCTGGTGGTGGCGACCGGCTCGCAGGCCAACGTGCGCGCCGCCTATGCGAGCGGCACGCCGGCGTTCGGCGTGGGCGCGGGCAACGTCGCGGGCATCGTCGACGAGACCGCCGATGTGGACGCGGCGGCCGACCGCATCCTGCTGTCGAAGACCTTCGACAACGCCACGAGCTGCTCGTCGGAGAACAGCCTGGTCATCGTCGATGCGGTGCGCGCGAAGATGCTCGCGGCCCTCAAGGACCGCGGCGCCGTCATGCTCGCCGACGCGCAGAAGGCCACGCTGCAATCGCTGATGTGGCCCGAGGGCAAGCTCTCGCCCGCGGTCATCGGCCAGTCGGCCCGCGTGATCGCCGAACGCGCGGCCGCCATGGACGGCGCCAACCGTGAGGGCTGGCTCGCCATTGCCGCCGCCGAACCGCGCGTGCTCATGGTGGCCGAAGACGGCGTGGGCCATGCGCACCCGTTCTCCGGCGAGAAGCTGAGCCCCGTGCTGGCCGTGTACGCGGCGCGCGATTTCGACGCGGCCGCCGCCACGGTCGAGCGCATCTACGCCTACGAAGGCGCGGGCCACTCCGTCGGCCTGCACAGCACGCAGCCCGAACGCGCACTCACGCTCGGCCTCACGCTGCCCGTGTCGCGCGTGATCGTCGATCAGGCGCACTGCATCGCCACCGGCGGCAGCTTCGACAACGGACTGCCGTTCTCGCTGTCGATGGGCTGTGGCACCTGGGGCAAGAACAACTTCTCCGACAACATGAACTACCGGCATTACCTGAACATCACGCGCGTGTCGCGACCGATTGCCGAGCGCATGCCGAGCCAGGACGAGATCTTCGGCGCCTTCTTCTCGCAGTACGGAGCGAACTGATGCACAGGGCGGCCGGCGCGGACACCGTCCATGGCCTGATCGAGAACGCAGCCGCCCGCATGCCGCATGCGGTGTATGCGCTCGCCTGCGACAGTGGCGAGCAGCAGCAGATCGATTTCGCCTCGCTCGCAAGCGGCTGTCGGCGCGTGGCGCGCCTGCTGCACCGCGCCGGCGCACGGCCCGGCGACACGGTCTCGGTCGTCATGCCCAACGGGCTGCAGACACTGCGGCTGCTGCTTGGCGCGATGCATGCGGGTTGCGTGGTCAACCCGGTCAACCTGCTGTCGCAGCCCGACCAGATGCGCTATGTGCTCGCGCATTCCGACTGCCGCGTGGTATGCGTCGCGCCCGAATGGGAAGAACGCGTGCGCGCGATGCTGCTCGATGCCGGCCGGCCGGTGGACCTGATCGTGGCCGCGCCCGATGCGGCCATGCTGCCTGGAGAGGACGCACACGATGACAAGGCCGATCGGCAAGACAGCACCGCATTCGCACCGCCCTCGCCCGATGCCGTCGCACTGCTGATGTACACCTCCGGCACCACCGGCCTGCCCAAAGGCGTGATGCTCACGCAGCACAACCTGGCCGCCAACGCGCACGCCATCGGCGCGGAGCATGCGCTCGGTGCGGCCGACCGCGTACTGGCCGTGCTGCCGCTCTATCACATCAACGCCTTCTGCGTGACCATGCTCGCGCCGCTGGCCTTCGGCGGCAGCCTCGCGATGCCGCCGAAATTCTCTGCCGGCCGCTTCTGGCAACAGGCCGGCGACACGCGATGCACCTGGATCAACGTGGTGCCGACCATGATCTCGTACCTGCTCGAGGGCGAGCCACCACCGCGCACGCAGACGGCATCGCTGCGCTTCTGCCGCTCGGCCTCGGCTGCGCTGCCGCCCGAACACCACCGCGCCTTCGAGCAGAAGTTCGGCATCGGCATCGTCGAGACCATGGGCCTCACCGAAACCGCCGCGCCCTCGTTCTCGAACCCGATGGAGCCGGCGCTGCGCAAACTCGGCTCGGTCGGCCGCGCCTCGGGCTGCGAAGCGTGCGTGATCGACGCCGCCCTGGCCGAAGTGCCCGACGGCGCCACCGGTGAACTGGCGATCCGCGGGCCGAACGTGATGCGCGGCTACTACAAGAACGACGACGCCACGCGCGCGAGCTTCACGCCCGACGGCTGGTTGCGCACCGGCGACCTCGGGCACCGTGATGCCGACGGCTTCTTCTTCGTGACCGGCCGCATCAAGGAACTGATCATCAAGGGCGGCGAGAACATCGCGCCGCGCGAGATCGACGAGGCGCTGCTGCAGCACCCCGCGGTGCTCGAGGCAGCCGCCGTGGGCGTGCCCGACCGCCACTACGGCCAGGAGATCGGCGTGTGCATCGTGCTGCGCGAGGGCTGTGCCTGCACCGAGGACGAACTGCGCGCCTTCAGCGCCACCGCGCTCGGGCGCTACAAGGCGCCGGGGCATTACCGCTTCGTCACCGACCTGCCGCGCGGCCCCTCGGGCAAGGTGCAGCGCCTGAAGCTGCTGCCGCTCTTCACCGCATGACGGCGGCGGAACTGCTGGTGCCGCCGCTGGCGCCGGCGCTGCTCGCCTACAGCCTGTGCGTGGTGTTCGCGGCCGGCGTGGTGCGCGGCTTCGCGGGCTTCGGCTTTTCGGCCGTCACCGTGGCGGGGCTCTCGCTGGTGGTGTCGCCCGCGCTCGTGGTGCCCGCGATCTTCATGCTCGAAGTGCTTGCGAGCCTGAGCCAGCTGCGCGGCGTGGCGCGCGACGTCGACATGCCCTGGCTCGGCTGGCTCATGCTGGGCAACCTGCTGTTCATTCCGTTGGGCGTCGCCCTGCTCGCCTGGCTGCCCGAAACGCCGCTGCGCCTGTTGATCGGTGCGCTGCTCATGGCGGCCGCGCTGTTGCTGCGTATCGGCGCGCGCGCCACGCTCGTGCCCACGCGCGCGGTGCGCTTCGGCGCCGGGCTGGTGTCGGGCCTCATCAACGGCGTGGCGGCCATCGGCGGCATTGCGCTCGCGGTGCTGCTGAGCACCACCACCATGACGCCTGCCGCGCTGCGCGCGACCATGATCGCGCTGCTGCTGTTCAGCGACGTGGTGTCGCTCGCGAGCGCCGCGCTCATGCCCGCGGGTGCGCATGCCTCGGGCTCGCTGCTCGGACCCGACACGCTGAAATGGGCGCTCTGGCTCGCGCCGGCGATGCTGGCCGGCATCTGGTGGGGACAGCGCTCGTTCAAGGGCGTGTCGCCGGAGCAGTTCCGCCGGCATGTGCTGAACCTGCTCGTGGTGCTGGCGTCGGTGAGCGTGCTGCGCTCGGTGGTCTCGCTGCTGTCGGCCTGAGACGCTGCGCACGCCCGGCTATGTATGCTGCGGCGACATGCTGATTTCTCGCGCTTCATTTCGTCGCCCGTGCCGGGCCGCACGCGCCGCCGCCACGGGGTTGGTGCTGTTCGCATCGGCGGTCACCACTGCCGTCGCGGCATCCCGGTGTGCCGACACCGCGAACCAATTGCCGCCACCGCCGCGCGCGCTCGCCATGGCGGCCGCCGCCGAGCGCGAGCACGCAGCCTTCGGCGCGCAGGCGATGGATGCCGAAGGCCGGCTCATCGAATCGGGCTGGTCCGAGGCCGACGCCTCGCGCCCGCTGCGCATGGGCCCCGCGCCGTGGCAGCGGGTGCACGGCTACTGGCAGGCGGTGCCGGAGCGCCGCAGCGCGCTGCCGTCGCTGGTGCGCTTCGGCGCGCTGCGGCCGGCCGACCGCACGCTGCTGCTGCAAGCGCTCAACCAGGCCAGCGCGGCGCACCTGCAAGGCCTGGGCGTGGGGCCCGACCAGGGCCTCGATGCGGCCGAGCTGCGCGCGATGGCCACCGCGCTGAACCGCGTCGCCGCCATCGACACGCCCTGGTCGGCCGCCTTCGTGAGCTGGCTCGCGCGGGAAGCGGGCCTGGGCGCCGACGAGTTCGTTTTCTCCGAAGCGCATGTCGACTACGCCGGCGCCGCCTGGCAAGCCGGCGCCGCCGAAGCTGCCGGCCGCGAGACGCGCTACGCGATGCGCGCCTGCGACCTCACACGCACGCCGCCGCGCACGGGTGACCTCGTCTGCCATGCACGCGCGGGCCGCGCCGGGCTCGACCGTTTCGAGAAGATCGGCGAGGTGCTCGCCACGCGGCCCACCGGCAGCGAGCCGCTGCCAATGCACTGCGACGTGGTGGTCAGGGTCGACGACCGAGGCTTCGAAGCAATCGGCGGCAACGTGCTTCAGTCGGTCACGCGCAGGCGGCTCGACTTCGCACCCGGCAGCCGAACACTCGATGCGAGCTACCAGCCCGACCACTGCGATCCCGCCGCCGCAGGCTGCGTCGACCGGCACATGAGCCGGCAGCCGTGGTCGTTGCTGCTGCAGTGGCGCTGAGGCACGAGCGACGGGCCGCCGGGCCAGCCGCTCACCTCTACAGCAGCCCCGCGATGCGCCCCGCCGCCGCCTCCAGCGCACCGATGCGCGCCACCGCATCCTCCATCGACATGCGCGCCGTCGGCGCATGCACCGCCAGCGCGGCGCGCACCGCGCCCGTTGCGTCGCGCACCGGCACGGCAACGGCCACGAGGCCGGCGATGAATTCCTCGCGGTCGCACGAATGGCCGCGCCGCACGATCTCGTCGCACTCGGCGCGCAGCGCCTCGGGCGTCATGAGCGTATTGGCCGTCATGCGTTCGAGCGGCAGGCTGTCGATGATCGTGTCGCGCGCTTTGTCGGGCATCAGCGCCAGAAAGAGCTTGCCGCTCGCGGTGCAGTGCAACGGCACGTGCGAGCCGACGTCGAGCGTCAGGCGCAGCGGCCATTGCGCCTCGACCCGGTCGAGGTAAAGCACCTGCGCGCCGTCGAGCGTGGTGAGGTTGCAGGTCTCGCCGACCTCGCGCACCAGCGCGGCCAGCACCTCGTGGCGCAGGCCGCGCACCGTGCCGTGGTTCAGCGTGTCCAGCGCCAGCTGGCGCAACGCGGGCCCGACGATGAACGAGCGCTCGTCCACGTCGCGCGCCAGGAAGCCGGTGCCCAGCAGTTGGGTGCAGATGCGGTGCGCCGTGCCTTTGGGCAGGCCGAGCTGCGCCGCGAGCTCGGCGAGGGTCAGCGCCCGGCCCTGGTTGGCCAGCAGCGCCAGCAGGCGCAGGCTGCGCTCGGCGGATGAGCCGGAAGACGGCTCCTCGGGAATCGCGGAATCGGAAGAACTACGCACTGCGGCGGACGCGCGCACGGGTCGTGGCATACGGGTAAACCTTAAAAGTGGAACGTTGCGTTCCGAAAAACATTAGCCTAGGATGCATCGCATTGCGGCGATTGTTCCATTGCCCGGGAGTGCGATACACATGCGTGACGAGGAGTTCGACTACATCGTGGTGGGTGCCGGCTCGGCGGGTTGCGTGCTGGCCGGCCGGCTCAGCGAAGACCCGGCCACGCGCGTGCTGCTGCTCGAAGCCGGCCCGGCCGACAAGTCGCTCTGGATCCACCTGCCCATCGGCTACGGCAAGACGATGTGGAGCTCCACCTACAACTGGCGCTTCGAGACCGATCCCGACCCGAACATGAACGGCCGGCGCATCTACTGGCCGCGCGGCAAGACGCTGGGCGGATCGAGCGCGATCAACGGCCTGATCTACATCCGCGGCCAGCGCGAGGACTACGACCACTGGGCCGCGCTCGGCAATCCAGGCTGGGGCTACGACGACGTGCTGCCCTATTTCATCCGCTCCGAAGGCAACCAGCGCGGCGCCAGCGCCTTTCATGGCGGCGACGGGCCGCTGAAGGTATCGGACATCGCGGCCCGACACGAACTGATCGAGGCTTTCATCGAAGGCGCCGCACAGGTCGGCGTGCCGCGTACCGAAGACTTCAATGGCGCCACGCAGGAAGGCGCGGGCTACTACCAGCTCACCACGCACAAGGGCTGGCGCTGCAGCACGGCCAAGGCCTACCTGACGACAGCGAAGAACCGGCCGAACCTGCGCATCGCGACCGAGGCGCTGGCCACGCGGCTGGTGCTCGACGGCCGGCGTGCGGTGGGCATCACCTACCGCCAGGGCGGCGAGACGAAGACCGCGCGCTGCCGCGCCGAGGTGCTGCTCGCGGCCGGGTCGATCCAGTCGCCGCAGCTGCTGCAGCTCTCGGGCATCGGCCCGCGCGCGCTGCTCGAGCGCTTCGGCGTGCCCGTGGTGCACGACCTGCCGGGCGTCGGCGAGAACCTGCAGGACCACCTGCAGATCCGCCTCGGCTACGAGTGCGCCAAACCCATCACCACCAACGACCAGCTCAACTCCTGGTTCGGGCAGGCGAGCATGGGCATGGAATGGCTGATGCACCGCACCGGGCCGCTCGCGGTCGGCATCAACCAGGGCGGCTGCTTCATGCGCGCGCTGAAGGACGAAAGCGGCAACCCGGTGGCCGCCACGCCCGACATCCAGTTCCACGTGGCCACGCTCTCGGCCGACATGGCCGGCGGCAAGGTGCATCCATATTCGGGCTTCACCATGTCGGTGTGCCAGCTGCGGCCCGAGTCGCGCGGGCATGTGCGCATCCGCTCGCTCGATGCGGCCGAGCCGCCCGAGATGCAGCCCAACTACCTGGCGACCGAACTCGACCGCGCCACCACGGTGGCGGGCATGAAGGCGGCGCGTGCCATTGCCGAGGCGCCCGCGATGCGGCCCTACGTGAAGCGCGAGGTGAAGCCCGGCCCCGATGCCGCGAGCGATGCCGATCTGCTGGAGTTCTGCCGCAACAACGGCGCCACCATCTTCCATCCCACCGGCACCTGCCGCATGGGCAGCGACCCGCTCGCCGTGGTCGATGCGCGCCTTCGCGTGCACGGCGTGGCCGGGCTGCGCGTGATCGATTGCTCGGCGATGCCGACGCTGGTGTCCGGCAACACCAACGCGCCCGCCGTGATGATGGCCGAGAAGGCCGTGGACATGATCAGAGAGGACGCGATGGCGTCCGCGACTGCGCTTCAGCTCTAGTTTGTTCGATTGGCTGGTTTGAGCTTGGAAGTCCGCTGAACGCGCACGGCCCGGAAGAGGCCGCAACGAAGACAACCCAAAAGGAGACATGCAAATGAGCGCAACGATCGAAGAGAGAAAGATCCGCAAAGTCGTGATATCGGCGCTGGTGGGCGCCACCATCGAGTGGTACGACTTCTTCCTGTACGGCGTGGTGGCCGGCATCGTGTTCAGCAAGCTCTACTTCCCGGGCAGCGACCCGGTGGTGTCGACCATGCTGGCCTACACCACCTTTGCCGTGGGCTTCGTGACGCGGCCGCTGGGCGGCGTGATCTTCGGCCACTTCGGTGACAAGATCGGGCGCAAGAGCATGCTGGTCATCACACTGATGATCATGGGCGTGGCCACCTTCCTGATCGGGCTGGTGCCGACCTATGCGCAGATCGGCATCGCGGCGCCGATCCTGCTGCTGCTGCTTCGCGTGGCGCAGGGCATCGGCCTGGGCGGCGAATGGGGCGGCGCGGTGCTGATGGCGTACGAGTACGCGCCCAAGGGCAAGCGCGGCTTCTACGCGTCGCTGCCGCAGATCGGCCTGGCCATCGGCCTGTGCCTGGCTTCGGGCGTGGTGGCGCTGCTGTCATGGCTCCTGACCGACGAGCAGTTCATGGCGTGGGGATGGCGCATCGCCTTCCTGCTCTCGGGCGTGATGGTGATCGTGGGCATGTACATCCGGCTGCACGTGCAGGAGACGCCAGAGTTCGCCGCTGTGAAGGCGCGCAACGCCGAATTGCGCATCCCCTTCGTCGACATGCTGCGGCGCTATCCGGGCAATGTGCTCAAGGGCATGGGCGCACGCTACATCGACGGCGTGTTCTTCAACATCTTCGGCGTGTTCTCGATCAACTACCTGACCGGCACGCTCAAGATCAGCCGCACCGACGCGCTGCTGGGCGTGATGGCGGCGGCGGTGGTGATGATCTTCTTCATTCCCTTCTTCGGCCGGCTCTCGGACAAGATGGGACGCGGCAAGGTCTACATGTGGGGCTCGATCATCACCGCGGTGTCGGCGTTCCCGGGCTTCTGGCTCATGATGAACAGTGGTGGCAACGTGCTCCTGATATGGCTCGCGATCATCGTGCCGTTCGGCATCCTGTACGCCTCGGTGTACGGGCCGGAGGCGGCGCTGTTCTGCGACCTGTTCGACGCCAAGGTGCGCTACACGGGCATCTCGTTCGTCTACCAGTTCTCGGGCATCTTCGCCTCGGGCATCACGCCGATCATCGCCACCGCGCTGCTCAAGTCGGGCGGCGGGGAGCCGTGGCAGATCTGCATGTACGTGCTGTTCGCGGGCGCGGTGTCGGCGACCTGCGCCTGGATGATCGGACGCTCGCCCGCCATCGAGGAAGCGCCGGCCGAGGCGGTGCAACCTGCACGCTAGCTATTCGGCGGGGCGGTGCCCGAGGGTGAACAGCCCGACGTCGACCCGCCCCGACAGGAAGCCCGCCTCGCAATAGCAGAGGTAGTACTCCCAGAGCCGCTTGAACGAGGCGTCGAAGCCCAGCGGCTCGATCGTCGGCCAGGCCGCCAGGAAGCGGTGCCGCCATTCGGCGAGCGTGGCCGCGTAGCTGCCGCCGAAGGATTCGGCACGCGCCAGCGTGAGCCCGGCGCGGGCCGCCTCGGCTTCGAGCGCGCCGACCGACGGCAGCATGCCGCCCGGGAAGATGAAGCGCTGGATGAAGTCGGGGCTGCGCCGGTAGCGCTCGAAGAATTCGTCGGCGATGGTGATCACCTGCACCACCGCCACGCCACCCGGCGCGAGGCGCTGGCGCAGCGTGTCGAAGTACACCGGCCAGTAGCGTTCGCCCACCGCCTCGAGCATCTCGATCGACACGATGCGGTCGTACTGCCCGCCGGCATCGCGGTAGTCCTGCAAGCGCAGGTCGACGCGCGATGCCAGCCCCTCTTCGTCGACCCGTTGCTGCGCATGCGCGAGCTGCTCGGTCGAGAGCGTGAGGCCGGTCACGCGCGCGCCGTGGCGGCCGGCCAGCGCCAGCGCCAGCGCACCCCAGCCGCAGCCGATCTCGAGCACGCTGTCGTTCGGCGCCGGCGCGAGCAGCTCGGCGATGCGCGCGATCTTGGCCGCCTGCGCCTGCTCGAGCGTTTCGTCGCCGGTGGCATAGAGCGCGCTCGAATAGATCATCCCGGGGTCGAGCCACTGGGCATAGAACGCATTGCCCATGTCGTAGTGGAAGGCGATGTTCTGCCGACTGCCGCGGCGCGTGTTGGCGCGCAGGCGGTGCACCGCGCGGCCGAACCACCGGGCCGGCAGCGAGGCCTCGAAGGCGCGGCCCCAGCCTTCTTCGTTGCGGATGCCGAATTCGAGCAGCGCCGTCAGGTCCGGGCTCGTCCAGTCGCCGTCGCGGTACGACTCGGCCAGGCCGATGTCGCCGCGCAGCAGCATGCGCGCGAGCGGGCGCCAGCGGTGCAGGCGGATGGCCGCATGCGGACCGTCGGCCGCGCCGCGCCCTTCCACGCGTTCGCCGTTCGGCAGCTCCACGGCGATGGCGCCGCAGCGCACGCCGCGCAGCAGGCGCACCAGCAGCCGACGCAGCGGCCGGCGTGTCCAGGCGGCGGGCGCGCGATCGACATCGGCCTCGAGGCTGTTCGACGCGGAAGGGGTGGAGGTGGTCGTGTTCATGCGTCCTTGGTTCCAACAACAATGCTCACCGGCTGCGCCGGCGCGGGCGGGCAGCTGCGAAAGCGCGCGCCCTTGATCCACAGCCGCAGCGCTTCCCAGTGGATGGCGCCCACCACCTTCAGCGTCAGCAGCGGATGCGAGAAGAAGACCCGCGCGAGCGCCGCATCGCCGAGCGGGCGGCGTTCGGCATCGAAGCGCGCGACCAGCAGCGGACCTTCGGCGTCCGACGCCGTGATGCCGATGCCGAGCCCCGGCCGCAGCCGGTCGGGCAACTCGACGCGAAACGCATAGCGCATGTCGATGTCGAGAAACGGCGAAACGTGGAACTGCTTGGCGCACTGCTGCGCGATGCGCTCGCCGTGGCGCTCGGCCTCGTCCACCGCGATGAGGTAGCTGTGCCGCTGGCCGAAGGTGTTGTTCACCTCGTAGAGCACCGCCTGCAGGCCGCCTTCGGGGTGGTCGCAGAAATACACGCTGAGCGGGTTGAAGGCATGGCCGAGGATGCGCGGCATGCTGAGCAGCCGAATGGCGCCGCCGGTGCGCAGGCCCGCAGCGAGCAATTGCCGCTCGACATGCGCGCGCAGCCCGAGGCCGTCGCCCGCGCCATAGTCGCGCGCATGCAGGCTGAACAGGTTGAAGCGGTCGAACGAGAAGAGCCGCAGCCTTTGCGACAGCGCCGGCAGCGCGTCGATGTCGACCAGCATCGAGAACACACGGTAGCCGAGGCGGTGGCGCGCCGGGCGCAGCCGCTGGTGCATGACGCGGCCGACGTAGAGCGCGTCGTCGTCGTTCAAGCGACGGCCTCCACGCGCTGCCGCGGCCGAAGGCGGATGCGGTCCGATTCGCCCGCCACGTTCCATGGCCGGCGCACACCGCCAAGCGCCTCGGCCACGGCCAGGCCGGCCTGCAGCCCGTCCTCGTGGAAGCCGGCGCCGAAGTAGGCACCGCAGAACCAGGTGCGGCGCTGGCCCTGCAGCGACCACAGTTCGTCCTGCGCGCGCATTGCCCGCGGGTCGAACACCGGATGCTCATAGACCTCGCTGCGCAGCATGTGTCCGGGCGCGGGTTCGCGCACAGGGTTCAGCGTGAGGAACAGCGGCGTGTCGTCCGCAATGCCCTGCAGCCGGTTCATCCAGTAGGTGACGCAAGGCGCCTCGGCGCGGCGGCGGTCGGCCGCGTAGTTCCAGCTCGACCAGACCGCGCGCCGCCGGGGCATCAGCGCCGGGTCGCTGTGCAGTACCGCCCGGTTGCGGCTGTAGCCGAAGGCGCCGAGCAGCCGCGTCTCGGCGGCACTCGGGTCGGGCAGCAGGCGCAGCGCCTGGTCGGCATGGGTGGCGATCACCACGTGATCGAAGTGCCGCGGTGCGGCCGCTCCCTCGGTGCGCACCACCACCCCGCGCGCGTCGCGCCGCACTTCGACCGCTGCGCTGTCGAGCCGCAGCGGCTCGCCGATGCCTTCGATCAGCCGCGCCACATAGCGCGCGCTGCCGCCCGTCACGGTGCGCCACGCGGGCCGGTCGCCGAGGCTGAGGAGTTGGTGGTTCTCGCAGAAGCGCACGAAGGCTTCGGTCGGGTAGTCGCCCACGCGTGCGGCGGGCGTCGACCAGATCGCCGCGGCCATCGGGTACAGGTGGTCGTCGCGGAAGGCGCGGCCGTAGCCGCGCGCGTCGAGGTAGCTGTCGAGCGGCTGCAGGCCGAAGCGAGCTGCATCGGCCGGCGCCTCGCGGTAGAAGCGCACCAGCTCGCGCAGCATGGCCCAGAAGCGCGGCCGCACGAGGTTGGCAGGCTGCGCGAACAGCCCGCGCAAGCCGCTGCCCGAATACTCGAGCGCGCCGTCGTCGAGGCTCACCGCGAACGACATCTCGGACGGCTGCGTCGCCACGCCCAGGTGCGCAAACAGCGCCGTGAGGTTCGGATAGGCGGATTCGTTGTAGACGATGAAGCCGGTGTCGACCGCCACCGGCCGGCCGCCGGGCCCCGTCACCTGCACGGTGTTGCTGTGGCCGCCCGGGCGGCCATCGGCCTCGTACACGGTGACGCGGTGCCGCTGCGACAGCAGCCAGGCCGCCGCGAGGCCCGAAATGCCGCTGCCGATCACGGCAATGTCGAGCGCGCTGTCACCCACGGCGCCGGGAGGCGGCAAGGAAGCGTCGGGGGCGGCGGCAACGGTCATGGAGGCTCCGGAAACAACATGTAGCGGCTTGTACGCAGCTTCTTCTACTTTGGATTTGCCGGGCCGCACCCCGCATGCGCTGTGATCTAATCCCGCCGGCGGTGCGTAGGAGCAGCATGAACACCGTCCGACATGCCCAGGCACCGGTCCTCGCGCGGCCCCGATCGCGAGCGCCCTGGCTGTCGATGGTGACACTGCATCAGGGCCGCGACGCGATGCCGACAAGCGAAGAACTCAACTGCCTGGCCGAAGCCGTGGCGCGCCAGGGCGACAGGCAGGCCTTCGCCGCGCTCTTCAAGCATTTCGCGCCCCGCGTGAAGTCGTACCTCATCCGGCTCGGCACCGCCGAAGGCCTGGCCGAAGAACTGGCGCAGGAAGCCATGGTGAGCGTCTGGCGCAAGGCACCGAGCTTTGATGCGAGCCGCGCGAACGTCTCGACCTGGATCTTCACCATTGCACGCAACCTGCGCGTCGACCATTTCCGGCGCGTGGGCAACCGGGCCACGGCCGACACCGACGAGCTCGACGGCGACGCCATGCCCGACGACCTGCCCCAGCCCGACGACCTGCTGCTGACCCGGCAGCGCGAGGCCGGCGTGCGCGAGGCGATCGCTCGGCTGCCGGCCGAGCAGGCGCACGTGCTGCGCCTTTCCTTCTTTGAGGAGCAGCCCCATTCGCAGATCGCCGAGACGCTCGGCCTTCCGCTCGGTACAGTCAAATCGCGCGTCCGGCTGGCCGTGCGCCATCTGCGCCGGCTGCTCGACGGATTCGAACCATGACCATTCAACACCATCCTGCCGACGACCTGCTGCTTGCCCATGCGGCGGGCAGCCTCGAACGCGGCCACGCGGTGGTCGTCGCGAGCCATGTGGAAGGCTGCGCGCATTGCCGCGAACGCATGCGCCTGCTCGAAGCCGCCGGCGGCGCACTGCTCGACGCGCTGCCGCCCGAAGCCTTGGCCCCCGATGCGCTCGCACGCACCCTGGCCGCCATCGACGCACCGCCGCCGCCGCCGCCACCGCGGCCGGCGCCCGCTCCGGCGCCGCGGCCCGCGCTGCCGCCCGGCATGGCCTGGCCGCGCGCCCTGGCCGCCTGCCCCGCCACGCCCTGGCGCTGGCTCGGTCCGGGCATGCGCTGGAGCCGCGTCACGCTGCCCGACGATCCCGCGGCCAACGTCTTTCTGCTGCGCATTGCCGCGGGCAAGAACCTGCCGATGCACACGCACAGCGATTCGGAGCTCACGCAGGTGATCCACGGCACCTTCCACGACGGCCGCGCGCTGTTCGGCCCGGGCGACTTCGACGAGGCTGACGAGAGCTTCCGGCACCAACCGGTGGTGCAGGCCGGCAGTGAATGCATCTGCCTCGCGTCGGTGCGCGGACGGGTGTTGTTCGATGGGGTGATTGCGCGCACGCTGGGGGCGCTGGTGGGGATGTGAACGGGGGCGGTTGAAGAAGATCGTCTTTTTTTGGCATCGACTGTCACAACGCCGAGCGCCCGCCCGTCTAAGAGGTATATCTCAACCTCAAGACCGAAGGAGCTCACCATGGCCCAAGCCCGACTCGACTATCACGCCCTCGCGCCCAAGGCAGCCCGCGCCGGCGCCCAGTTTTCCCACGCCGCCGGCAGCATGCTGGACAAGCGCCTCCGTGAGCTGGTCAACCTGCGCATCAGCCAGATCAACGGCTGCGCCTTCTGCATCGACATGCATTGGGCCGACCTGCTCAAGCAGGGCATGGACCCCCGCCATGTCAACGCCGTGGCCGGCTGGCGCGAGGCGGCGCGTTTCTTCAGCGACGCTGAGCGCGCCGCGCTCAACTGGGCGGAGGCCGTCAACGCGCTGCCGCAGCGCACGCCCAGCGATGACGACTTCGAAAGCGTGAAGCGTCACTTCAGCGAAGCCGAGGTCGCGGACCTCACGTTCGCCGTCTGCGCGATCCGCTCTTGGAACATGCTCAATGCCAGCTTCCACACGCAGGTGCCCGAAACGCCGTACAGCGCGGGCTGATTCCGCCGGTCAGCGCCCGCCCCCGAACGCCAGCGCGGCCTTTGCAGCCGCGGCCGCCGCCACCGCCGTCACGAAGGTGCCCCAGCACAGGTCCGCGATCGTCACGGTCCATGACCAGTCCTTGAGCGTGGCCTGGTTGGTCAGGTCGTAGGTTGCATAGGCCATGAGGCCGAGCAGCGCGCCGTGGCCCAGGGCGCCGAGCCAGCGGCCGCTGGCGAGCGCGGGCGAGACCGCGAACACGACCACGCCCGCCAGGTAGATCACGTAGAAGAGCGCCGCCGGTGCGAGCGCGAAGCGTTCGAGCATCAGGTGGCCGAGCACCGGGCGATAGAGCCGGTCGGCCATCGTGGTCAGCCAGATGGCGTCGAGCACCAGGAAGACCACGGCCGCGGCCAGGTAGGCGATGGCGAATTGCCGAAGGGACATGATGGGAAAACTCCTGTTGTTGTGTGAGGCAGGTCGAAAGATCACTTGAGGCGGTACGACAGCCTGCGCCCGCCCTCGACGGTCGAATCCAGCCCGAGCCATTCGCCCTCGGCCGAATACCAGACGTCGATCGGTTGCGCCGGGCCTTCAATGCGCCAGCGCATGGCCGCGACCCTTTGGCCACGCACGTCGAGCATGCCGCCGCCCAGCGGGCGCACCTGCACGCTTTCGTGACGGCCCGTCTGTGCATTGAGCAACCGCGCCTGGCGCTGGATGGCGGGGTTCCAGTAGGCAAAGCTCATGACGCAGCCCGGCAGCGTCTGCGCGGCTGTGCCGGAATCGACCGTCACCGCGAGCCCGTCGCCCGCGGGCTCGGCGCGCACCCGGCTCGCCTCGCCGTCATCATCGGTGCTTGCATCGAGCGTGCGCAGGCAGTCGCCACGCCACTGCTCGACCGCGCGGTGGCGATAGCGGTACACGGTCAGCCCCAGCAGCTTGACCGCGAAGCCGGCCTCGCTGAGCACCTTGCGTGCCTCGGTCGGCCCCGTCACGCTGAAACGGTGCGCGCCGATCGGCTTGTCGTCGAGGAACACGCTGAAGTTCCATTCGTTCGCATGCACGGCACAGGGCAGCGCTGCGCAGGCCAGCATGGCGGTCCATCGCATTCTCGTCATGGTGTCTCCCTGCGCACAGGTCCGGGCAAGAACGCGTTGGTGCGTGCGATGTAGTCGCGGTAGGCCGGACGGCGTTCGGTGATGTCCTTCTCGAGCAGGCTCACGCCCGAAACCTTGAGCAACAGCACCGTCATGAGCACGGGCGACACGATGCTCCAGGCGCCGCCCCACCCCGCGCTGCCCATGGCCACGAGCCAGAGCCCCCACCAGACGCAGCATTCGCCGAAGTAGTTGGGATGCCGCGTATGGCGCCAGAGGCCGCGGTCCATAACCTGGCCGCGGTTCGCGCCGTCGGCCTTGAAGCGCGCCATCTGCGCATCGGCAATGGCTTCGAAGACAAGGCCGAAGGTGGCCAGCGCGAAGCCGAGGACGTCGAGTGCACCGATCGCGCCCTCGCCATGCATGCCGACCAGCAGCGGCGCCGAGACGGTCCACGCCAGCACCGCCTGCAGGCCGAACACCAGGTACAGGCTCTTGAGCCCGAAGTTCGGCTGGTTGCGCGCGCGTATCTGGCGGTAGCGCCGGTCTTCGCCGTGCCCCCAGTTGCGCCAGGTGATGAACAGGCTCAGCCGAAGCGCCCATGCCGCGGCGAGCAGCAGCATGCCGAGCCCGCGCAACCCGGCCTGCGGCGGGAGCACGAAGAAATACACCGCGCCCGCCCCCGCGATGCACAGCGACCAGACACGATCGACCAGGCTCGCGTCGCGCCGCACCAGGCTCGCGAGCCAGGTGCCGAAGCCCAGCGTGGCAGTGAACGCGAGGCCGGCGAGCGCCGCGCCGACAAGGCCGAAGGAAACGTCAGGCATGCCGCGCCTCCGTCGGCATCACGCCGTCGAAGCGCATCGACAGCCGCACCAGGGCCGGCAGCAGCACCGCCCAGACCAGCGCCAGCGTCAGCAGCGCGGGCTCGGCGTGCACGAACTGCGCGCCACCGAGCCGCACGCCCGAGACGAACGACAGCGGCCCGACGACGGCCCCGAGCACCGCGGCCAGCCAAAGCCGCGGTCGCAGCCAGCGCATCGTCACGTTGAGCGCGACGGCGAGCAGGCCCCAGAGCGCGACCATCCAGTACGGCGGCAATCCCGGCACCGGCTGGCCCGACGGATAGGCCACGTGGCCCTGCTGCACGATGGCCGTCTCCACGGCCAGGCCGACCCCGCAGGCCAGCGCCACGAGCCGCGCCTCCTGCGCCGGCCGGGCCGAGACCCACAGGTGCCAGCCGATCGCCGCGGCCACGCACGCCGTGCCGGCCAGCGGCATGCCGTGCGCGGCACCGAGCACGGCGGCGAACCAGGCCAGCTGGAAGATGACGAAGTTCGCCACCTGCACCGCGCCCGTCATGCGCGCCGCTCGAAGAGATAGTGGCTCACCCACCAGCGCTGGCCACCCTCGAAGCCGAAGAGCTCGGCCACCGACATGAAGAAGAGCCGCCAGCGGATCCACCACACGTCGGCATCGTCGCCGTAGGTGGCCTTGAACAGCGGCAGCAGCGTGGCGTGGTGCTCGTCCATGTTGCGCAGCCATTCCTCGGCCGTGCGCTGGTAGTGCGTGCCGTCCCAGCGCCACTGGTCGAGCAGGCGCAGGTCGTCCTGGCAGCGCAGCGCGAGGTCGTCGCTCGGCATCATGCCGCCCGAGAAGAAGTGGCGGCTCATCCAGTCGCTCGCGTCGCGCTCGACGAAGGCATAGGGCGCGCCCCGGTGCGCAAAGACATGCATGAAGAACCGGCCATCGGCGCGCAGCCAGCGCGCCAGGTTGGCAAAGGCGCGCGGCCAGTTGCGCAGGTGCTCGAACATCTCGACCGAGACGATGCGGTCGAAACGCTCGGCGGTGTCGAAGGCGTTGAAGTCCCGCGTCACCACACTCAGGTTGTGCAGGTTGCGGCGCGCGGCTTCGGCCTCGATGTACGCGCGCTGCGAATGGGAGTTGGACAGCGCCGTGATCCGGCTGGCCGGATAGTGCTGCGCCATCCAGAGCGAGAGCGAGCCCCAGCCGCAGCCGAGTTCGAGCACGTCCTGTCCGTCCGACAGCCCGGCGCGGGCACAGGTCGCCGCGAGCGCCGCAGCCTCCGCCTGCGCCAGCGTTTCCACGCCTTCGGGCCAGAAGCAGCTGCTGTACTTGCGGTGGCGGCCGAGCACCACGCCGAAAAAGCCTGCGGGAACCTCGTAATGCTGTTCGTTGGCTTTCTCGGGCAGGGGTGCGAGTTCGGCCAAGCGCATGCCGCGGATGAATTCGCGCGTCAGGTCGGCGGCCGGCGCCGCGGCACCGCCGTGCAGTTCGGCCAGCCGCGCCTTCAGCAGGCGGCGGATGCCGAGCCGCACCAGGCGATCGGGCACCAGGCCCTGCTCCACCGAGCGGATGGCGATTTCAGCGGTTTGCGACATGCGCATGGCTCCTTGTGCGCGGCCCCCGGGGCGGTGCCGCCACGCGCTATACGCAGGAATGCACCTGCCGGATCTGCGGCCTTTGCGGGAACTGGAACAATGCGGCCACCATGGACGGCCTCGATCTCATCAAGACATTCCGCGAAGTCGCGTTCCGGCGCAGCTTCTCCCGCGCAGCCATTTCCCTCGGCATGTCGAAAGCCACGGTGAGCCGCTACGTGGCGGAGCTGGAGCAACGCAGCGGCGTGCGCCTGCTCAACCGCTCCACGCGCTCGCTGAGCCTGACCGACGCCGGGCAGGTGCTGCTCGATCGCAGCACCGAGCTGGTGGCGATGGCCGAGAACACGCTCAACGACCTGCAGGCGCACGGCGCGCATCCGCGCGGACGGCTGCGCATGAGCGCGCCGCATGGCCTGATCGCAGGCTGGCTCTCGGACGTGATTGCCGGGTTCATCAAGCGCTACCCCGACGTGTACGTGAGCCTGGTGTTCACCAACAGCGCGATCGACCTGATCGAGGAAGGCATCGACATCCACCTGACCGGCGGGCGCATCGACGACATGAACCTGATCGTGCGGCGGCTGGTCCAGTTCGAGATGGTGGTCTGCGCGAGCCCCGGCTACTGGGCCCAGCGCGGCATTCCGAAGTTGCCGGAAGACCTCGGGCGGCACGACGTGCTGAGCTATTCGGCGACGTCGACCACGCACCTGCCTTTCGAGACGGCTGGCAAGGCCTACGAGGTGCCGGTGCACAGCCGCATGGAAGCCAACGACGCGGTCGCGCTCATCGAGCTGGCGCTGCGCGGTGCGGGCGTGGCCTACGTGCCCGAGCCGCTGGCGCAGCCGCACCTCGAACGCGGGGCGCTGGTGCCGGTGCTGCGCGAGCACATGCCGCACGACCACTGGCTCTATGCGGCCTATTCGCAGCGCCGCCACAACAGCGCCGCGATGCGCGCGATGCTCGATTTCCTGGAACAGTCGATGCTGCCCGCCGTGGGCGGCGTCGCCGGCAGCGCGCCGGTGCTGCCCGCGATCCCGCCGCTGCAGCCGGTGTTGCCGCCGCGGCCGGCGCCTACTACTACATGCGCCCTTTCCAAGGCACCAGACGTCGCTCGAGCCAGCGCATCAGCAAGTCGAAGAGGTACGCCACCACGCCAATGACGATGATGCCCATGATGACGATGTCGGTGCGAAGGAAGTTCGACGCATTGAGCACCATCTGGCCCAGGCCCATGTTGGCGGCCACCATCTCGGCCGCGACCAGCGTGGTCCAGCCGAAGCCGATCGCGATGCGCATGCCCACGAGGATGTCCGGCAGCGCCGACGGCAGGATCACGTGCCGGATCACCTGCACGTAGCTGGCGCCCATCGAGTAGGCCGCATTGATCTGCTCCTGCGAGGCGCTGCGCATGCCGGAGCGCGCGGCCAGCGCGAGCGGCGCGAAGCAGCTCAGGAAGATCAGCAGCACCTTCGGCAGCTCGTCGATGCCGAACCAGATGATGATCAGCGGCAAATACGCGAGCGGTGGCAGCGGCCGGTAGAACTCGAGCGGCGGGTCGAAGATGCCGCGCCAGACGCGGCTCATGCCCATTGCGATGCCCACCGGAATGGCCGTGACGCAGGCCAGCAGGAAGGCCGAGAACACGCGGAACATGCTCGCCAGGAAGTGCTGCCACAGCGGCTTGTCGTTGGCCTGGCCCGTGAGGTATTCGTGGAACTGCTGGAACACGGCTTGCGGCGACGGCAGGAAGAGCGGCTTGACCCAGCCCATGTTCGTGACGAGGAACCACAGCGCGATGAGTCCCCCCACGGTGACCACGCTGATGGTCACGCTCGAGCCCTCGCCGGGCACCTTGAAGGCGCTGGTCTTGAGCGGGGTGCCGGCCGCCACGGGCGGCGGTGCGGCGGGCCGGGTGGGCGGGGTGACGACGGTGGCGGAAGGTGTTGTTGCCATGGTGGCCTCAGGCATGTTCGGCCTCGCGGTGGTGAATGATCGATAGCACCTCCTCGCGCATGCGGATGAACTCGGGCTCGGACTTGACCTTGCGCGAATCGCCGTGCGCGAGGAACTGGCGCGAGAACGGCACGTCGTCGTAGATGTGCGAGATGCGCCCGGGGCTCGGGCTCATCACGATCAGCCGCGTCGCGAGGAACAGCGCCTCTTCGACCGAGTGCGTGATGAAGAAGACCATCTTGTTCGAGGTTGACCAGGCCTTGAGCAGGATCTCCTGCACCTGCTCGCGCGTGAAGGCGTCGAGTGCGCCCATGGGTTCGTCCATGAGCAGAACGGCCGGGTCGCTGGCCAGTGCGCGCGCAATCCCTACCCGCTGCTGCATGCCGCCCGAGAGCTCGTAGACGGCGCGGTCGGCGTACTTCTGCAGGCCGACCAGCGCCAGCTTCTCCTCGGCGATGCGGTCGCGTTCGGCCTTGCCGACGCCCGCGAGCCGCATGCCCAGGGCCACGTTGTCGCGCACGTCGAGCCAAGGCATGAGCGCATGCTTCTGGAACACCACGCCCCGGTCGGCGCCGGGGCCGACCACCGGCTGTCCATCGAGCAGGATCTGCCCGCTGGACGGCGGCAGGAAGCCCGCGATGCAGTTGAGCAGCGTGGTCTTGCCGCAGCCCGAGGCACCGAGCGCGACGACGAAGTCGCCGTCGTGCATGCGCAGGTTGACGGGCGCGAGCGCTTGCAGCGTGCCGCCCTTGACGGCGTAGTTGACCGTGAGGTCGCGGATGTCGAGCGTGGGCATGGGTGCTGCGCGCCTTACTTGGCCATGGCCTTCTGGACGTAGGTGGTGGTGACGTAGGCCGAGTAATCGGGCTTCACCTCCTGCACCCGGCCCTGTTCCTTCAGGAAGGCCGCGGTGCCCGCCATTGCCTTGGCAGCGCCGCCGCCCAGCCAGGCGGGCGAGACCTGTTCGGCCAGCGTCGGGAAGGTGTAGAGCGACATGGCCGCGCCCACGTCCTTCGGGTCGGCCTTGGTCCACTTGGCCATCGCCTTGGTCTGCGGCGAATCGGGCGTCCAGCTCTTTCCTGTGGCCTTGTACTCTTCGTTCGCGCGGTTCAGCGCCTTGACGAAGGCGATCATGAACGGCTCGTTCTCGGCCGCCCACTTGGCATTGACGACGATGCCCTCGAAGGTCGGCGCGCCGCGCTGGCCAATGCTGCCCGAGGTGGCGATGACCTTGCCGCCCGAGCGGATCTTGGAGAGCACCGGGTCCCAGATGAAGGTGGCGTCGATGTCGCCGCGCTCCCAGGCCGCCGCGATCTCGGGCGGGCGCATGTTCATCACGTTGACCTTCTTCGCATCGACGCCGTCCATCTTCATGGCGGCCATGAGCTGGTAGTGCGCCGTCGAGACGAAAGGCGTGGCGACCTTCTTGCCCGCGAGGTCCTTGATGCTCGAGATGCCCGCTGCGTTGCGCGCGACGAGCGCCTCGGCGTTGGCGATGTCGGCGGAGATCCAGAACAGCTTGATGTCCTGCCCCTGGCTGGCCGCGGCCGTGAGCGGGCTCGAGCCGGTCTCGCCCATCTGCACGTCGCCCGAGGCCATGGCGCGGATCACGTCGCCGCCGCCCGAGAACATGCGCCAGTTGATCTTGTAGCCGGTGGCCTTCTCGACCTCGCCCGACTCCATGACGAGTCGCAACGGCACCAGCATGTCCTGGTGCGCGAAGGTGAGTTCCTTGCTCTGTGCGAAAGCGGAGCCTGCGCACAGCATGGCGGCGGCAGCAGCGGCAGTGAAGGCGGCTGCGCATTTCAGGGAGAGACGGCGGGACGTGGTCATTTCTTTTCCTCCGGGTGATGGTGGTGAACCTGGGCGGACTTTGCACCCGTTGGCGCTTGGGAGGAAGTACCAGCACGGGGGGGAGGATGGAGCCAGGGGGTTGGGAAATACCCTCGTTCTGGTGCGTTGGGGATGGGGCGCACGGCCTCGGTGCGCTCGTTCCCGCTTTTCCCCTCTCCCTCCGGGAGAGGGCGCAAGACAGCCGAGCGCCTTGCCAGCCAATCTTCAATGCGCCCGAACCTCCCCCCGCGCCAACGCCAACTCCTCGAACGCCGCCCCCAACGCCTGGATCCCCGCCAGAATCTGCCCCGCGGCGATCGACGACAGGCGCAGCCGGAAGAAGGGACACGGATAAGGCGGCTTCGCAAAGAACACGTCCCCCGCCTCGATCAACACGCCATGGCTGCGCGCCATCAGCGACAGCTCCCCCGCATCCACCCACGCCGGCGCCCGCACCCAGATCGAGGCCCCGCCCTGCGGCAGCGTGAAATCGAACTCGGGCAGATGCTCGCGCAGGGCCTTGGCAGCGATCGCGAGCCGATCCTGCATCGCCGCATTCACGCGCCGCGCATGCGACTCGTGGTGGCCGAGCGAAAGGAACAGCGCATAGGCATGCTGCAGGAACGCGCTGGGGTGCCGCACCATCGCATGGCGGATCAGCCGCAGTTCCTTGATCAGCGCGCGCGGCGCCACGATGAAACCGAGCCGTAACGCGGGCGACAGGCTCTTCGACACCGAGCCCACGTAGATGACGCGCCCCGTCTTGTCGAGGCTCTTGAGCGCGGGCATCGGCGTGCCTTCATAGAGGTTCTCGGCCTCGTAGTCGTCCTCGATGATGACGAAGTCCTGCAGCTCGGCCTTGCGCAGCAGCCATTGCCTGCGCTCCAGGCTCAGCGTGGCGGTGGTCGGGCTCTGGTGCGACGGGGTCACGAAGAGGTAGTCGGCCGCGGGCAGCGCATCGACCACCAGGCCCTCGTCGTCGACCGCCACCTCGACCCACTTGGGGTTGCGCATCGAGAAGCTGTTGCGCGCATGCGGATGGCCGGGCTCCTCGAGACCGACGCGGGTCTGCTCGCCGAAGAGTGCATCGGCCAGCAGGTAGTACGCATGCTGCGCGCCGAGCGTGACGAGGATCTCCTCCTTCAAGGCGAACACGCCGCGCTTGGGCAACAGCCGCGTGCGGATCTGCTCGATCAGCTCGGGCACGTCGTCGGTCTCGAAGTCGGGCGTCCAGTGCGGCAGCTGCGAGCGTGCCAGGCTGCGCGCGCAGCATTCGCGGAAGTCCTCGGTCGGAAAGAGCTGCGGGTCGTAGTTGCCGTAGACGAAGGGGTACGGATAGTCGCGCCAGCGGTCGGGCTTGGAGAGCGTGGGCTTGTCCTGCAGCGAGCGCAGCACGCGCGCCGGCCAATCAGGCGGCTGGCTCGACTGGCCGCTGCGCCCCACCAGCGGCTCGGCATGCGCGGCCGACAGCGGGCGGGCGTTGCGCGCGACGAACACGCCGCTGCGCGGACGCGCCTCGAGAAAGCCTTCGTCGATCAGCTGCAGGTAGGCCGACGTGACCGTGTTGCGGCTCAGGCCGAGCAGCGCGGCCAGTTCGCGCGACGAGGGCAACGACGCGCCGGGACTCAGGTGGTCTTCGAGGATCGCCTGCACGACGGCGGCACGCAATCGACCCTGCAGCGGCAGCGCGGGTTGGTCGGGCAACGCGAAAAGCTGCGCCCACTGGGTCGCTCGGGGGTTGGCCATAGGCGCCGCAGTGTAGGGCAAGCGCTGCGTTCTGGCTCGGTCGAATTCCCCCATCTGGCCCTATCGCGCGGCGAGCCTGCTGCCTACGCTTGCAGCATTCAATCCCGGAGCCCTCGCGTGACTGCACTGCCCTCTTCATCGCCCACCACCTCGTCCGATTCATCCACCGTCACCCCCGACACCCTCGCCGCCTTCAGCGACGCGTGGAACCGCCACGACATCGACGCGCTGATGCGCTTCATGACCGACGACTGCATCTTCCAGACCGCCGCCGGCCCCGACGCCTGCGGCACGCGCCACGTCGGCACCGAAGCGGTGCGCCGCGCCTTCGCCTCGGCGTGGGAGACGGTGCCCGATGCGCAGTGGACCAACGGAAAGCACTTCGTGCAGGGCGACTTCGGTACCTCGCAATGGACCTTCACCGGCACTGCGGCCGACGGCAGCCGCATCGAGAGCGACGGCATCGACGTGTTCACGTTCCGCGGCGGAAAGATCCACCTGAAGAATGTGTTCCGCAAGGCACGCCCCAACCTGCCCGCCGTCAAGTAGCCCGCCCCGGAGCCACCCCATGACCATGCCCTCCGGCACCGCCGCGTTCTCACCGGCATCGTCCGAACCGCAGCCCACGGGCCGGCCGTACGACCCGCGCTACGACCCGCTGGTCGCGCCCAATCCGGGCGCGGGCCACGCCTATGCGCCCACCTGGTGGGTGGCGAGCGCCGGCACGCCACCCGAGGACGATGGCCCGCTGCAGAACGACATCGACGTCGATGTGGCCGTCATCGGCTCGGGCGCTACGGGCATGTCGACCGCGCTCTATCTCGCGCAGGAGCACGGCATCCGGGCCACGGTGCTCGAGGCCAACCAGGCCGCCTGGGGCTGCTCGAGCCGCAGCGGCGGCCAGGGGCAGAACGCGAGCGGCCGGCTCAAGCGTTCGCAATGGATTGAGCGCTGGGGCATCGACACCGCGCGGCGGCTCGACGCCGAGATTCGCGGCGGCTTCGAGAACTTCAAGCATCTCACCACCCAGATCGATTGCGACGCCTTCGACGGCGGCCATCTCTATCTGGCGCACCGGCCCGAGAAGCTCCCGGTGCTAGAAGCCGAGGCGCGCCTGATGCGCGAAAAGTTCGGCTACGGCACGCGCATGCTCACGGCCGACGAGGTGCGAAGCGACTATTGCGACGAGCGCGAGGCCTGCGGCGCCATGTTCGAACCCGAAGGCGTGGGCATCCATCCGCTGAAGTTCACCTTCGGCCTGTTGCAGAAGGCGCGCGCGCTCGGCGTGACGGTGCACACCTCGAGCCCGGTGCAGGGCTGGCAGACAATCGACGGCGTGCACCACCTGCGCACGCCCGGCGGCGTGGTGCGCGCGCGCCGCGTGGCGGTGTGCACCGGCGGCTACACCGGCCAGGCGCTGAACCCGGCGCTGAAGAACCGCATCATGCCGATCCTCTCGAACTCGGTCGTCACGCGGCCGCTGACCGAATCGGAACTGCAGGCCACCAACTTCAAGTCGCTGACCTTCCTGACCGACACGCGCACGCTGCGCTTCTATTACCGGCTGCTCAAGGGCAACCGGTTGCAGATCGGCAGCCGCAGCGCGGTGAGCGGCGCCGACGCCGAGCATCCGATGCACCTGAAGCTGCTCACCGACGCGATCGCGCGCAAGTTCCCGCCGCTCGCGGGCATCCGCATCGACTACTCGTGGTGGGGCTGGGTCGACGTGAGCCACGACATGATGCCGCGCATCGCGCAACCCGACAGCGACAAGTCGATCTGGTATGCCGTGGGCTACGGCGGCAACGGCGTCTCGTTCTCGACCTGGGCCGGCAAGCGCCTGGCCGAGCGCATCGCGGGCAAGGACGCAGGCCGCGAGGTCTTCGAGCTGCCGATCTACCGCTCGCCGCTGCCCTTTCCGAACGTGCTCGGGCTGGTCGAGTCGCCGGCCTTCGCGCCGTTCCGTCGCATCGGGCAACGGATGCTCTACAAGTGGTACTGGATGCGCGACGAGAAGTAAAAGATAACGATTGCACCGTGCACCCGCGGTGCACATTCACCGAAGTGGCGCATCGCGCCGCCACACAACGGGGCAAACCCGTGCCTTCTGGCCCTTCAATTTGCACGCTGTTGGCTCTTCGGCAACGATTGGCCTGCGCCTATCGTCGGACGGTGCCCCGAAAGGGCGTTCAACGATCCAGAAGTTCAGGAGGTCAGTTCATGTTCCGTCTCAAATCCAACCGTCGCGCCGCGCTTTTTTCGGCCGCAGTGCTCGGCGCCAGTGCGCTGCTCCCCTTGGCTGCCACGGCACAGGAACCCAAGCGCGGCGGCACGCTGGTGGTCGGCTACACCCAGGTACCGCGTCACCTGAACGGTGCAGTCCAGTCGGGAACGGCCACCGCGATCCCGTCGGCGCAGCTGTTCGCAAGCCCGCTGCGCTACGACGACAAGTGGAATCCGCAGCCCTACCTCGCCGAGTCGTGGAAGCTCGCCGACGACGGCATGTCGCTCACGCTGAACCTGCGCAAGAACGCGGTGTTCCATGACGGCAAGCCCGTGACCTCGGCCGACGTGGCGTTCTCGATCATGGCGATCAAGGCCAACCATCCGTTCCAGACCATGCTGGCGCCGGTCGAGAAGGTCGACACGCCCGATGCGCACACGGCCATCATCCGCATGAGCACGCCGCACCCGGCGATTTTGCTGGCCATGAGCCCCGCGCTCGCGCCGATCCTGCCGAAGCACATCTATGGCGATGGCACCGACCTCAAGAACCATCCGCGCAACAGCAACGACGTGGTCGGCTCGGGGCCGTTCAAGCTCGTCGAGTTCCAGGCCGGCCGGCGCGTGGTGATGGAGCGCTTCGACAAGTTCTTCCTGCCCGGCAAGCCCTACCTCGACAAGGTGGTGCTGAACATCGTGCCCGATGCGTCCAGCCTCGTGCTGAGCCTGGAGCGCGGCGACATCCAGATGCTGCCCTACGTGTCGACTTCCACCGACCTGCGGCGGCTCAAGGCCAGCACCGACACGGTGCTGACCAACAAGGGCTACGAGGGCATCGGTGCCCTCAACTGGCTCGCGATCAACACCACCAAGAAGCCGTTGAACGACGTGCGCGTGCGCAAGGCCATTGCCTATGCGATCGACAAGAAGTTCATCACCAAGGCGCTGATGGGCGGCTTTGCGACGCCGGCCGACGGCCCGATCGTGGCGAGCAGCCCGTTTGCCACCGACGACCTGGTGCGCTACCCGCTCGACCTGAAGAAGGCCGCCGCCCTGCTCGACGAAGCGGGCCTGAAGCCCGGCAACGGCGGCGAACGCCTCAAGCTGACCATCGACTACCTGCCGGGCAACGACGACCAGCAGAAGAACGTGGCCGAGTACGTGCGCGCGCAGCTCAAGAAGATCGGCGTCACGGTGGAAGTGCGCGCCTCGGCCGACTTCCCGGCCTGGGCCAAGCGCCTTGCCACGCACGACTTCGACCTGTCGATGGACGTGGTGTTCAACTGGGGTGATCCGGTGATCGGCGTGCACCGCACCTACCTGTCGACCAACATCAAGCCGATCATCTGGACCAACACGCAGTCGTACGCCAACCCCAAGGTCGACGAGCTGCTCAACACCGCCGGCACGCTGCTCGATCCGACCAAGCGCAAGGCCTACTACGCCACGTTCCAGAAGATCGTGACCGACGAGGTGCCGATCATCTTCATCAACGATTCGCCCTACCACACGGCCACCCGCAAGAACGTGGCCAACGTGCCGGCGACCATCTGGGGCCCGGCCTCGCCGTACGACGAGGTGTTCCTGAAGTAGGCGCGACCACCACCAACACCACGACGACGACAACAACGACAACCGCGCCGCCACGATGGCTTTTCTCCGTCTCCTCGCTTCCCGACTGATCCAGGGCCTGCTGCTGGTCCTGGCGGTCGTGGTCCTGAACTTCGTGCTGGTGCATTCCGCGCCGGGCGATCCGGTCGAAACCATCGCCGGCGCCTCGGGCGGCATGAGCCCTGAACTCATGGCCGACCTGCGCAAGCAGTACGGCCTCGACCGCCCGTTCCTCACGCAGCTGGGCATCTACCTCGGCAAGGTCGCCAGCGGCGACCTGGGCTACTCGTACTACTTCAACCTGCCGGTCTCGCAGATGATCCTCGAGCGCGTGCCGGCCACGCTGCTGCTGGTGCTGAGTTCGGTGGCCGCGGCCTTCGTGCTCGGCACGCTGCTCGGCGTGCTGTCCTCGCGCAAGCCCAACGGCCTGTTGTCGCAGGCGATCACCGTGCTGTCGCTGGTCGGCTTCGCCGCGCCGGTGTTCTGGACCGGCATCATGCTGGTGCTGCTGTTCGCCTCGGTGTTGCCGATCCTTCCGGTCTCGGGCATGCGCTCGCCCGATCCGGTCGCCGGCTTCTGGGGCGGCATGCTCGACGTGCTGCACCACCTGGTGTTGCCGACGGTGACGCTGGCCGTGATCTACCTCGCGCAGTACAGCCGCCTCGCGCGTTCGTCGATGCTCGAGGTGCTCGGCGCCGACTACATCCGCACCGCGCGCGCCAAGGGCCTGGCCGAAGGCGTGGTGCTCTACAAGCATGCACTGCGCAACGCGCTGCTGCCGGTGGTCACGGTGCTCGGCCTGCAGTTCGGCAACGTCCTCGCCGGTGCGATCCTGGTCGAGACGGTGTTCAACTGGCCCGGACTCGGCCGGCTGGCCTTCGACTCGGTGCTGCGGCGCGACTACCCGACCATTCTCGGGGTGCTGCTGTTCTCCTCCATCGTCGTCATCGTGATGAACATGGTCACCGACCTGTGCTATCGACTGATCGACCCACGCATCAAGACCTCATGAACAAAACCATCAAGGTCGAACACCCCGGCGTCGAGGCCATGCGCATGTTCATGCGCAACCCGGCCGCCATCGCCGGCATGGCGATCCTCCTCGTCGTCGTGCTGGTCTCCATCGTCGGCCCCTGGGTGTACCCGGCCGATCCGTTCGAGATGATCACGGCGCCGATGACACCGCCCTTCACCGAAGAGGCGTGGCTCGGCAGCGACCAGCTCGGCCGCGACGTGCTGACGGGCATCATCCACGGCGGGCGCGCCACGCTGGCCGTGGGCGCCATCGCCGCGCTGCTGTCGGTCACCATCGGCGTGACGCTGGGCGCCATGGCGGGCTACTACGGCGGCCGCGTCGACGCGGTGCTGATGCGCGTGACCGAGTTCTTCCAGGTGCTGCCGTCGCTGCTGTTCGCGATGGTGGTGGTCACGCTGTTCTCGCCCTCGCTGATCACCGTCACGCTGGCCATCGGCAGCGTGAGCTGGCCTTCAACGGCGCGGCTCGCGCGCGCCGAGTTCCTGAAGATCCGCGGGCTGGAGTTCGTGCGCGCCGAGCGTGCCATCGGCGCACGCCACGCGCGGATCATCTGGAAGGTGATCATGCCCAACGCGCTGCCACCGCTGGTGGTGTCGGCCACGCTGGCGATCGGCGCGGCCATCCTGTTCGAGGCCGGCCTGTCGTTCCTCGGCCTGGGCGACCCCAACCAGATGAGCTGGGGCCTGATGATCGGCTCGTCGCGGCAGTACGTGCTGAGCGCCTGGTGGCCTGTGCTGTTCCCGGGGGCGGCGATCTTCATCACGGTGCTGGCCGTGAGCCTGATCGGTGATGGGCTCAACGATGCCCTCAACCCCAAACTGAGGGAACGTTGATGACACGAGAAGCTGCCTTGCTGCAGGTGAACGACCTGCGCGTCGAATTCAGCGGCCGCCGCGGCCGCGCCATGGTGCTCAACGGCGTCGACTTCGAACTGCGCGGCGGCGAGACGCTGTGCGTGGTCGGCGAATCGGGCTGCGGCAAGAGCATGACGGCGCTGGCGCTGCTCAGGCTCATTCCGTCGCCGCCGGGTCGCATCAGCGGCGGGCGCGTGTTGTTCCAGGGCGAGGATCTGCTGGCCGCCAGCGACCAGCGCATGCGCGAGGTGCGCGGCAACCGCATCTCGATGATCTTCCAGGAACCCATGACCTCGCTGAACCCGGTGTTCACCGTGGGCGAGCAGATCGCCGAATCGCTGCGGCTGCACGCAGGCCTCGACCGCAATGCCGCGCACCAGCGCGCCATCGAGATGCTGCAGCAGGTCGGCATTCCGGCGCCCGAGCGGCGCGTGCACGAATACCCGCACCAGCTCTCGGGCGGCATGCGCCAGCGCGTGATGATCGCGATGGCGCTGGCCTGCCGGCCCGACATCCTGATTGCCGACGAGCCGACCACCGCCCTCGACGTGACGGTGCAGGCCCAGATCTTCGACCTGCTGCGCGACCTGCAGCGCGAGAAGGGCACGGCCATTCTTTTGATCACGCACGACATGGGCGCAGTGGCCGAGATGGCCGACCGCGTAATGGTGATGTATGCAGGCCGCGTGATCGAACAGGGCAGCTGCGAACAGGTGCTCGGCGCGCCGAGCCATCCCTACACGCGCGGCCTGATCGACTGCCTGCCCGAACTCGGCAGCAGCATCGGCGGGCGGCGCGACGACCTGGCCGAGATCGACGGCGTGGTGCCCTCGATCTGGGAACTGGGCCACGGCTGCGCGTTCCGCGAGCGCTGCCCACAGGCCATGGCGCGCTGCGCGAGCGATGTGCCGCCGATGTACGAGGTCGGCGCGAACGGCGCCGCATCGCATGGCGCCGCCTGCTGGCTGCATGCCGAAGAGGTGGCCGCATGAATGCAATGACTCCAGACACCTTGCTGCAGGTCGACGACCTGCAGGTGCATTTTCCGCGCGCGAAGTCCGGCTGGTTCAAGCCGCCCGAAGTGGTCAAGGCCGTGGACGGCGTCTCGTTCACGGTACGCCGCGGCAGCACGCTCGCCGTGGTCGGCGAATCGGGCTCGGGCAAGACCACCACCGCGCTGGCCGTGATGCGGCTGTCGCCGGTCACGGCCGGGCAGATCCGCCTCGGCGACACCGACCTCGGCAAGCTCGAGGGCGAGGCGCTGCGCCAGGCGCGCCGGCGGCTGCAGATCATCTTCCAGGACCCGTACTCCTCGCTCAATCCGCGCGAGCGCGCCGGCGCTGCCGTGCGCGCGCCGCTCGACCTGATGAGCATCGGCACGCCGGCCGAGCGCGACGCACGCGTGGCCGAACTCTTCATGCAGGTGGGCCTTCGGCCCGAGCAGCAGCACCTGTTCCCGCACCAGTTCTCGGGCGGCCAGCGCCAGCGCATCAACATCGCCCGTGCGCTGGCCACGCAGCCCGAGCTCGTGGTCTGCGACGAGCCGGTGTCCGCGCTGGACATCGCGATCCGCGCGCAGATCCTGAACCTGCTCGCACGGCTGCAGCGCGAACTCGGCCTGACCTACCTGTTCATCTCGCACGACATGGCCGTGGTCGAGCACATCTGCGACGACATCGCGGTGATGTACCTGGGCCAGATCGTCGAGCGCGCACCGCGCCAGGCGTTCTTCGCGCGACCGCTGCATCCCTACAGCGTGGCGCTGATGTCGGCGGTGCCGACGGTGCACGGCGGACGCCAGCGCGCCGCGCAACGCATCAAGCTCACGGGCGATCCGCCGAGCCCGATCAACCCGCCGGCCGGCTGCCGCTTTGCCGGCCGCTGCCCGGTGGCCGAGCCCGCCTGCGCAGCCGAGTTGCCACCGCTGCGCGAAGTGGCGCCGGACCACTGGGTGCGCTGCCGGCGCGTGGACAGCGTCGCCGGGCAGCCGGTGGCACCGCTGCAACTGCCGGCCTAGCGTGATCACACCGAGGCGCTATCGCACGCCGAGCGGCTGGAACGCGATCGCACGCCACCGCGCAGCGCCCCGCGGGCCGCTGCAGGCCGACCTGAAGGCGCGCTTCGCCGTGGTCGGTGCCGGCTACGCCGGACTCGCCGCGGCCCGCGCGCTGGCACTGCGACACCCCGACGAACGCGTCGTGCTGCTCGACGCGGGCCAGCCGGCCGAAAGCAGCTCGGGCCGCAACTCGGGCTTCATGCTCGACCTGCCCTACGCCAAGATCGCGAGCGGCAGCGACCCTGCCATGCGCGACTGGCAGGCGCGGCTGCTCGCGCACGGCATGCAGCACCTGCGCACCCTCGCCGACGAGGGCGGCATCGACTGCGGCTGGCAGGCCGTCGGCCACTACAAGGCGGCCACGACAGCGCTGGGTGCACGGAACCTCGAAGCCCTGACGCGCACGCTCGACACCCACGGCGTGTACTACCGGCGCCTCGCGCCCGGCGAGATCAACGGCGAACTCGGCACCGCGCGCTACACCGCGGCGCTCTGGCTGCGCAACTGCACGCTGGTGCAGCCCGCCGAGCTGGTGCACGGGCTCGTCGACACGCTGCCGCCGAACGTGGCCCTGTACACCGACAGCCCCGTGAGCGGCCTGCAGCGGCGCCAGGGCTACGAACTGCAGGTCGGCGCGCATTGCGTGCGCGCGCGCCAGGTGCTGCTGTGCGTCGGCACCGATCTGCCCGGCTTCGGCCATGCCGCCTCGCGCCAGCTCGCCGTCTTCACCTATGCCGGCCTCACGCGTGCCCTCAGCGACAGCGAGGCCGCGGCACTGGGCAGCGCGGCCGAATGGGGCGTGACGCCGGTCGAGCGCCTCGAGGCCACCAGCCGCAAGGTCGGCGGCCGGCGCTACATGCTGCGCCTGGGCTTCTCGTACAAGTCCGAGCTCGCGCCCGAAGCGGTGCGCACGATGCTGCAGGCCGGCCTGCGCGAACGCTACCCCGGCCTGCCCGCCGATGCCTTCGAGCATGCCTGGGGCGGCGCCGTCGGCATGACGCGCAACGATGCGCCGATCGTGCGCCAGCTTGCCGAAGGCCTGCATGCGGTCGCCGGCTGCAACGCCTCGGGCATCCTGAAGATGACGGCGCTCGGCAGCCTGCTGGCCGACCATGCAACAGGCGTTCGCTCGCCGCTGCTCGACGAGACGCTGCACCGCAGCCGCCCCGGCTTCATCCCGCCCGAGCCGATCCGCCGCCTGGCTTTCGAATGGTCGCTGCGCCGCATGCGGCGCGAGCTGGCCGAACATACTTCCTAGCAACCACCCCACATTCCAACGCCATGACCCAGACCACCGTCTACGCCGCCCGCAGCATCCTCACCATGAACCCCATGCAGCCGCGCGCCACGCACGTGGCAGTGCGCGAAGGCCGCATCCTCGCCGTGGGCAACCTGGCCCGCTGCGCCGAATGGGGCGACTACACGCTCGACGAGCGCTTCGCCGACAAGGTGCTGATGCCGGGCCTGGTCGAGGGCCACTGCCACCTCAAGGAAGGCAGCATGTGGGAGTGGACGTACACCGGCTGGTTCGACCGGCGCGATCCTGACGGAAAGATCTGGGCCGGCCTGCGTTCGATGGACGAAGTGGTCGCGCGGCTGGCCGAGGTCGACGCGCGCCTCGCGGCCGAGGGCGTGCCCGAGACCGAGCCGCTGATCGCCTGGGGTTTCGATCCGATCTACTTCGGCGGCGAGCGCATGACGGTCGAGCACCTCGACCGCGCGAGCGCCAAGCGGCCGATCGTGATCTCGCATGCCAACGGCCACCTCATGAACGCCAACAGCGCGATGCTGAAAGTGGCGGCGATCACGCGCGACAACGATGTCGAGGGCGTCGTCAAGTTCGCGGCCGGCCATGCCAAGGCCGGCGAGCCCACGGGCGAGCTGCAGGAGCCCGCCGCCATGTTCCTGGTGCTGCGCAAGATCAACAATGCCGGCCTGCTCGCGCCCATGACCGAAGCCGGCGTGCGCTCGTTCGCGCGGCTGGCCTGCCGCCAGGGCGTGACCACGGCGACCGACCTCGTCAACAAGCTCAGCGAGAACGACGTGCAGGTGCTCGAACGCACGCTCGCGGACGACAGCGTGTCGATCCGCCTGCTGCCCGCGTTCCAGGCCTTCCACGGCACGCATGCGGCGCCCGCCGGCGCCGAGCACGTCAAGACGCTGATGGGGCGCAACACCGACCGGCTGCGCTACGGCCTCGTAAAGATGATGCTCGACGGCTCGATCCAGGGCTTCTCGGCGCGGCTGCGCTGGCCCGGGCACTTCAACGGCGCGCCCAACGGCATCTGGGTCACGGCGCCCGCGCAGTACGAGACCGACTTCGAGACCTACCACCGCGCCGGCCTCACCATCCACACGCACACCAACGGCGACGAGGCCAGCGAAGTCGCCATCGACGCCATCGAGCGCGTGCTCGCGCGCGCGCCGCGGCGCGACCACCGCCACACGCTGCAGCACGGCCAGATGATCGATGCGCCGCTGTTCCGCCGCATGGCCGTGCTCGGCCTCAGCGCGAACCTGTTTGCGAACCACCTCTGGTACTGGGGCGACCAGCACTACGAAATGACCATGGGCCCCGACCGCGCGCACCGGCTCGATGCCTGCGGCAGCGCGCGCGCGGCCGGCGTGCCGCTCGCCATCCATTCGGATGCGCCGGTCACGCCGCTCGGACCGCTGTTCACGGCCTGGTGCGCGGTGAATCGCATCACGCCCAAGGGCCGCGTGCTCGGCGAGAGCGAGAAGCTCACGGTGATGCAGGCGCTGCACGCGATCACGCTCGGTCCGGCCTGGACGCTGAAGCTCGACGGCGAGATCGGCAGCATCGAGTGCGGCAAGCGCGCCGACTTCTGCGTGCTCGAGGACGACCCGCTCGAGGTCGATCCCTCGGCACTGAAGGATGTGCGCGTCTGGGGCACCGTGCTCTCGGGCCGCGTGTTCGAGGCATGACGGCGGCACACCGCATTCCGCTCACCGTCGTCGGCGGCTTCCTCGGCGCGGGCAAGACCACGCTGCTCAACCGCTGGCTGCGCGAAGCCCAGGGCCTGCGCATGGCGGTGCTGGTCAACGACTTCGGCGCGCTCAACATCGATGCCGACCTGATCGCCGCCACCCACGGCGACACGGTCGCGCTGACCAACGGCTGCGTCTGCTGCCAGATCGGCGACGACCTGGGCCGCGCTCTGGTGCAGGTGATCGAGGCGGCCACGCCCTTCGATGCGGTGGTGATCGAGGCGAGCGGCGTGTCCGACCCCTGGCGCATCGCGCAGATCGGCATGGCCGCGCCCGAACTGAGCCTCGAAGCCGTGGTGGTGCTGGTCGATGCGAGCGCGGTGGCGCAGCAGTCGCGCGACCCGCTGCTCGCCGACACCCTGGCGCGGCAGCTCACCTCGGCCGATCTCGTCGTCGTCAACAAGGCCGACCTGGCCGACGCCGCCGCGCTCGCGGCCGCGCACGCCTGGGCCGAAGCCACCGCGCCGGGCACGCCGCGCATCGAGGCCGTGCAGTCGGCGGTTCCGCTGGCGTTGCTGTCCGGATTGCCGGCGCCGGCGGTCTCCGGATGTGCCGTTTGCGGCGACGACCATGCACATGGCCACGACCATGACCACGCGCCCGACCACGGCGCCATGTTCCAGACCTGGAGCGCGCAACCCACCGAGGCGATTCCCGCCGACACGCTGCGCGCGTGGCTGCGCGACATGCCTCCTGGCGTGCTGCGGCTGAAGGGGTGGCTGCGTACAGGCCACGGCAGCACCGAAGGCGACGAATGGTCCGAAGTGCAGTTCGCGGGCCGCCACGGCAGCGTGCGCCGCGCGCCCGCGCCACGCGATGCGCAGGCCGGCGTCGTCGCCATCGGCCTGCGCGGGCAACTGCCCGAAGCGGCGCTCGCCGGCTTCTTCCACACCCACTGAGCGCTGGCCGTGGTGCAATCGCGCGTTGACATCATTCAACGTGCGACCACCATGACCACGCCTTCCTCTTCGCTCCTGATCCGTCCGCCCGTGCCCGAGGACTTCGCAGCCTGGAAGCCGCTCTGGGACGGCTACAACGCCTTCTACGGACGCGAGGGCCCGACCGCGCTGCCCGACGAGATCACGCGCGTCACCTGGCAGCGCTTCTTCGATGCCTATGAGCCGGTGCATGCGCTGGTGGCCGAGCGCGACGGCGAGCTCGTTGGCCTGGTGCATTACCTGTTCCACCGCAGCACCACGCGCATCGAGCCCAACTGCTACCTGCAGGACCTGTTCACACGCGCGTCAGAGCGCGGGCGCGGCGTGGGCCACCAACTGATCAAAGGCGTGTACGCGCAGGTGCAGCGCGCGGGCGCGCACCGCGTCTATTGGCAGACTCACACCACCAACAGCGCAGGCCGCGCGCTCTACGACAAGGTCGCCGCGCACGAGGGCTTCATCGTCTACGCCACGATGGTCTGACCCGCGGGTTCAGTACTTGAGGGTGACGCCGGCCTTGACGCCGTTGTTGCTTTTGCCGTCCGAAGACACGCCCCCCGAGAGCGACAGATCGCCACCCGTGCTCGCGCCGAGCGAGTAGCTCGGCCGCGGCATCGAGGTGTCTGTGCCGATGTAGGTGCCGCTGCCGTCGGGCCGCTGTACGCCGATGGTGGCGCCATGGGCGACGGCCGAGGTCTCGGTCGACTTGACGTTGGGCGCGATGTAGACCGTGCCCTTCTCGTCGCTGTCCACCGGAAGCTTCAGGGGTTCGGCCGCCGCGGCGGTGGTGACGGCCCAGCACGCGGCCGCGCCAAGACTCAAAAGTATCAATCTGCTCATGCGCACGATCCTCGGGGCAGCGCCGTGCCGCGCCTGTAGGACGAGGCAGCGAGCAGACCGTCCGGCAGGCGCTTTGTCATGGTCTTCGCACCTGGCGGTCGTGACGCTTGTCTCCCTGCGCAAGGGGCGCACGGCTCATGCCCGTGCGCGGCGCAATTCCTACAGTGGGTTCACGGTGTCAGACCCTGCCCGGCCCGTTTACGCACCGGGCGATGCAGGGCCCTGCACGACGGAAACAACACGCGACAAAGGTAACGCCATGAACAAGATCTTCAGGAGTCTCTGGAACCCCACGCTCGGCACGTACGTGGCCGCCCCCGAGAGCGCACACGGGCATGCCCGTTCGGCCGGCGCGCGCGCCGTCGCCATCTCGGTGCTGCTGCTGGGCAGCGGCGCGGGCATCGCGGCCGGCGGTGCGGGCGGCGAACCGCAGGGCGACCCCCGGCTGCACGCCGGTGCGGGCGGCAGCGACGGCAGCGGCGGCGCAGGCGCGCTGAACGACACCAACTTCGGCGCCCGCGGCGGCGACGGCGGCGCATCGACCGAAGCCGGCGGCACGGCCGGCGCAAACGCCGACGTGGGCAGCTTCACCGGCGCCACGGCCGGCGCGGGCGGTGCAGCGGGCGCAGGCACCACCCTCATGATGCCAGGCGTGCTGCAGGGCGACGACGGCTCAGAAGGCGAATCGCATACCGGCGGCTTCGGCCACGGAAACGGCTATGGCGGCGGCGGCGGTGGCGGGGCCATCGGCCTGGCCATGGGTGCGGCGAGCCCGGCTTCGATCGGCAGCCACACCGGCGGCGCGGGCGGTGCCGGCGGCAACGGGTACTGGGCCGCGGGCGGCGGCGGTGCCGGCGGCCATGGTGCGACGCTGCTCGATCCGCTGACGGCGCACGTTGCCGCGGGCACGTCGACCGGCGGTGCGGGTGGCGACGGCGGCAGCGCCTTTTCGCAAGCGGGCGGCGGCGGCAGTGGCGGCAGCGGATTCTTCCTGCGCACCACGACCGCGGGCACCGCATTCACCCACAGCGGCAGCATGCTGGGCGGTGCCGGCGGCGCGGGCGGCGCCGAGCTGCTGCCGGCGCGCAGCAATGCCTCGGGCGGCGGCGGCGGCGCGGGCGGCCACGGGCTCACGCTCGACGGCAGCGCGGCCGCCAGCGTCCACAACACCGGCCAGATCACGGGCGGCGTCGGTGGTGCAGGCGGTGCCGGCGGCGGAGGCGCGGGTGGCTCCGGCGCACCGGGCAGCGGCGGCGATGGCGGCGCCGGGCTTCGGTCCGTCGGCGCCGGTGCGACGATCGACAACAGCGGCACCATCGCCGGCGGTGCGGGCGGCTTCGGCGGCGCCAGCAGCAACGGCGGCGCGGCAGGTGCCGCCGGTGCCGGCGGCGCGGGGGTAACCGGTGCGAACCTGGCCATCGCGAACAGCGGCACCATCGTCGGCGGCCTCGGCGGCGACGGCCTGACGCGCGCGCCGGCGGTGCAGTTCACGGGCGGCAACAGCAACAGCCTGACGGTGAATGCGGGCTCGTCGCTGCAGGGCGCGATCGCGATCGAGGTCGGTTCGAGCGCCCGCATCGCCGCGGCCGTCGACGGCATCGACATGCCCAATGCGCTGCGGCTGGGCGGCACGGGCACCATCGACACCCAGGGCCGCGCGATGGGCTGGTCGGGCACGATCGTGGGCACGGGCAACCTCGTGAAGGACGGCGCCGGCACCTTGACGCTCTCGGCGGCCAACAACAGCCACAGCGGCAGCACCCACGTCGCGGCCGGCACGCTGCGCGCGGGCGCCGCCGGCGCGCTGAGCCCTGCGAGCGCGGTCATGGTCGATGCAGGTGCCACGCTCGACCTCGCGGGCCACAGCCAGACCGTGGCCGCCATGACCAACGGGGGCGTCGTCTCGCTCCTGAGCGGCACGCCGGGCGCCACGCTCACCGTGCAGGGCCCCTGGGTCGGCAACGGCGGCACGCTGCGCCTGGGCACCGCGCTCGGCGCGAGCAACAGCCTGAGCGACCGGCTGATCCTGAGCGGCTGCACCGCGATCGCCAGCGGCACCACCTCCATTCAGATCACCAATCGCGCGGGCCTCGGCGCGCTGACCACCGGCAACGGCATCGAGGTCGTGACCGCGATGAACGGAGCCACCACCACCGCCCAGACCACGCGCGACGCCTTCGTGCTGGCCGGCGGCCATGTCGATGCGGGCGCCTACGAATACCGGCTGCACGCGGCCGATGCGGCCGGCGCGGGCGAGAACTGGTACCTGCGCTCGGGCATCACCGTGCCGCCGCCGCCGCCACCACCACCGCCCCCGCCGCCTCCCGGACCGCCGGGACCGCCCGCCCCTCCCGCACCGCCGCCGAGCGAGGAACCCACTCCGCCGCGCAGCAGCCCCGGCGGCACCACGCCCGGTGCTATCGGTGGCGTAACCATTCCCACCTACCGCGTCGAAGTGCCACTGCTTGCGGCACTGCCCGAGCAGTTCCGCCAGGGCAACCTCGCGATGGTGGGCAACCTGCACCAGCGCGTGGGCGACGACGGCGTGATGGGCGTGAGCAGCAGCAGCGCGGGTGCGCCCGGGCAGCCAAGCCACCGCCAGGCCTGGGCCCGCCTGATCCGAACCGACCGCACCATCGGCCAGGCCGGCACCGTGAGCCCCACGAGCGAAGGGCACCTCACGGGCATCCAGACCGGCACCGACCTGTGGGCCGATCCGAACTGGCGCGTGGGCATCTATGTCGGCCAACTCGAAGGCACCCAGCGCGTGAACGGTTTCGCACGTGGCCTTCCCGGCTTTGCCGTCGGCAGCAACGAGCTGCGCAGCCAGTACCTGGGCGCATACGCGACCTGGAAGAACGACGGCGGCCTTTATGTCGACGGCGTGCTGCAGGGCGGGCGCCACCGCTACACCGCGAGCACCACGCTCGGGTCGGCGAGTTCGGGCAAGGGCCACAGCCTGCTGGCTTCCATCGAGGCCGGCCAGGCATTCCGCCTCTCGCCCCAATGGACCATCGAGCCCCAGCTGCAATTGGTGCACCAGCGCGTCAACCTCGACGACGCCGGCATCGTCGGCGCGATCGTGCAGCAGGACAGCCACAGCGGCTGGCTGGTGCGCGCGGGCGTGCGGGTCAAGGGCGACATCACCACCGCCGCCGGCCCGCTGCAGCCGTATGCGCGGCTCAACCTCTACCGCAGCAGCAGCGGCACCGACGTGGCGCGCTTCATCGGGCCGTCGGGCACCACCGACATCGCCACGCGCACCGGCGGCACCAGCACCGAGCTGGCCGCGGGCGCCACGCTGCAGCTCACGCCGGCCATGAGCGTGTACGGCGAGGTCGGCAAGCTCTGGGCCTCGGGCGGCGATGCGCGCATCAAGAGCGGCATCAACGCGAGCGTGGGGGTGAAGTTGAGCTGGTGAGGAGCGATGCCCACGCGGGGCTGAAATGAATTCAGAATGGGGGCCATGCCCTCTTCTTCGTCCAACACCCCCGACATCGTCCAGGCCCTCGCGCCCACTGGCGTGCTGCGCGCCTCCATCAACCTCGGCAACCCGATCCTCGCGGGACGGGACAACGCCACCGGCGAGCCGGCCGGCGTGTCGATCGACCTCGCGCGCGCGTTCGGCGCGCAGCTCGGCGTACCGGTCGAGCTGGTGGTGTTCGACACCGCCGGCAAGTCGGTCGAGGCCGTGGCCGCCGACCGCGCCGACATCGGCTTCTTCGCAATCGACCCGGTGCGCGGCGCCGAGATCGCGTTCACCGCGGCCTATGTGCTGATCGAGGGCGCCTACCTCGTGCGCGACGGCGCTGCGTTCACGCACAACGAAGAGGTCGACCGCGACGGCGTGCGCGTGGCCGTCGGCAAAGGCAGCGCCTACGACCTGTACCTCACGCGCGAACTGAAGCAGGCGCAGATCGTGCGCGCGCCTTCGTCGCCCGCCGTGGTGCAGACCTTCCTCGAGCAGGACCTCGAGGTCGCCGCGGGCGTGAAGCAGCAGCTCGAGGCCGACCAGGCCCGAATCCCCGGCCTGCGCCTGCTGCCGGGCCGCTTCATGGTGATCCAGCAGGCCATGGGCGTGCCCAAGCGCCGCGGCGAACCGGCGGCCGGCGCGCTCGCCGCGTTCGTCGAAGAGATGAAGGCCAGCGGCTTCGTGGCCGAGGCGCTGCGCAGGCACGGCATCCAGGGCGCGTCGGTCGCGCCCGCGGCCTGATGGCGATGACGACGGGCCAGCGGACCGTCGCGGCCTTCGTCCTCGGCGGTGCCCTCGCGGCCGCGGTGATCGGTGGCTGGCTGCGGCTGTCGTCGACGCTCGACCGCACGGCCGGGCAGCAGGTGCATCTGCTCGATCCGGCGAAGATCGAACTGATCCGCACGCCGGGCGGCCACCTGCAGGTCAGCGAGATGGCCAAGGCCGAGGAGTTCGGCTGGCAGACCTCGTGGGAATGCCCGCTCCTCGACTGCAGCCGGCTGCCCCGCACTGTTTCGCGCGTGCGCGTGCAGGCGCGCTACGTCTATCGCATTCCGCTCGCGGCCGAATGGCGCCTCGAGCCCCGCGGCGACCACTACCGGCTCACGGTGCCGCCGCTGCAGCTGCAGGCGCCCGTGGGCTTCGACACATCGACGATGGAGATCGTCACCACCGAACGCAGCGTGCTCTCCCCCGCGGCGCCCGCCAACCGCGAGAAGGCCCTGCGCCACCTCGGCCCCGAACTCGCGCGGCGCGGCGCGAGCCCCGCCTACCTCGCGGCGCAGCAGAAGAATGCCGAGCAGACGGTGCGCGAGTTCGCGCAGAAGTGGATGCGCGAGCAAGGCGGCGGGCCGCTGGCACGGCCGATACGGGTGGAGTGGGACGGGCCCAGCCCGATGTGACGCGGCTGCCGCCCCGCCCTGCCTTCCTGGTTCAGTGCGCTGCGGCGGCGGCCAATGCGAGCGGATTGAGCCCCGGCCCCGCCACCCGCGTCAGCGTGTTGCGGTCGGTGTGATGGAACGGCTCCGCCTGCCCCGCGATCTGCATGATCGTGTCCTGGTCGTACGACCAGGTGCCGTCGGGGTTGATCGTCACGCTGATGTTCCAGGCCGTGGTGGTGAAGGCGCGCTCGATGAATGGGTTCGAGACGATGCCGTTCACCAGGCTGCCGCGCTCGGCACTCAGCGTGAAGCGCGTGTCGTCGGCCTTGGCATGGCCCACCGCCATGGCGACCTGGCCGCGCGGAATGGCCAGCGTGTGCATCAGCATGCCGGTGGCCGGCTCCCAGAGCCAGTAGCCCACCTGGTCGTGGTACATCTTGGTGAGCCCGGGCTTGTGGATGTAGGTGTGATAGCGCAGTCCGTAGAGCAGTTGCGGGCCGTTGGTCTGCGCGTCGATCGGCTGCAGCTCGATGCGTTCGACATACACCTGCGTCTTCGGGCCTTCGCGCTTGGGCTTTACGTCGACACCGCGCGTGCCCTCCCAGACGCCGGCCATCGCGCGCAGCGGGCCGAGGTTGGCCAGCGTGTCGGGGTCGGCGGGGGGTTCGGTGTAGATGTCTTCGGTCGGGTTCATGGGTTTCCTAGGATGCCTTCTCGGGCATGGCCAGCACCCGGTCGATGCGGCGGCCGTCGAGGGCGGTGATCTCGAACTGCCAGCCCGCGCAGTCGATGACCTCGCCGGCTTCGGGCAGGTGGCCCGAGACCGACATCAGCAAGCCCGCGACCGTGTTGTAGCGCCCGCGCTCCTCCTCGGGCAGCTCGCGGATGCCGAGGCGCGCACGCAGCTCCGACACCGGCATGAGGCCGTCGAGCTCCCAGACGCCGTCGGGCCGCTGGTGCGCCCAGGCGTCCGTCAGGGTGCCGGGCTGCAGTTCGCCGGTGATGGCCTCGAGCATGTCGCGCGGCGTCATGAGGCCTTGCACCACGCCGTATTCGTCGACCACGAAGACCAGGCGGCCGCCGCGTTCGCGGAACTGCTCGAGCAGCTCCATGCCGGTGAGCGTCTCGGGCACGAACACGGCCGGCGCGGCCTCTTCGCCGAGCCGGCCCGCATGGTCGGTGCCGAGCCGCAGCAGGTGCGCCACGCTGATCACGCCGACCACGTCGTCGAGCGAATTGCGACACACCGGGTACCACGAATGCACGAGGTTGAGCGCGCCCGCGTCGGCCACCTTCTGCAGCGCCTCGGCCACCGTGTCGGCGGCGTCGAGCCATTCGATGTCGGCACGCGGGATCATCAGCGACGAGAGCCGGCGGTCGTCGAGGTGGAACACGTTGCGCACCATCTGGTGCTCGTGGTGCTCGATCACGCCTGCGTCGACGCCCTCCTCGAGGCTGGCGGAGATTTCTTCTTCGGTCATAGAGCGCGCGGCATTGGCGTCGATGCGCAGCAGCTTCAGCACGGTGGCCGTGGCGCCCGCGAGCATCCACACGAACGGCTTCGCGCCCTTGGCGAGACCGCGCATAGGCCGCGACACCCAGCGTGCCACGGGCTCGGGATAGAGCTGGCCGATGCGCTTGGGCACCAGCTCGCCGAAGATGATGGTGAAGAAGGTGATGCCGGTCACCACCAGCGCCGTCGACACCACGCTGGCCGTGCCTCCGCCCATGCCGAGCTCGGCGAACCACACTGCGAGCGGCGCCGCGAACGCGGCCTCGCCCACGATGCCGCTGAGCATGCCGATCGACGTGATGCCGATCTGCACGGTCGAGAGAAAGTGAGTCGGTTCCTCCATCAGCCGGAGCGCTGCCTCGGCGCCGGCATCCCCTGTTTCTGCCAATGCCGCGAGGCGCGCGCGTCGGCTGGTGGAAAGGGCCATTTCGGACATGGCGAACAACGCATTCAGCGTCGTCAGCATGGCCAGGAGCAAGACATCCATGTACAGGGGGTGAAAATGAGGAGATGGCACTTTACTTGATCGGCGATATACAGGGCTGCGACACCGCCCTCCAGCGGCTGCTCGACAAGATCGGCTTTTCCCCGAGCCGCGACACCCTCGTGCTGCTGGGCGACCTGGTCAACCGCGGCCCCGACTCGGCCGCCGTGCTGCGGCGGGTGCAGGGCTACGGCGCCTCGGCGCTGAGCCTGCTCGGCAACCACGACCTGCACCTGCTCGGCGTGGCGCACGGCGCGCGCAAGCCCGGCCGCAAGGACACGCTGGCCGGCCTGCTCGCCGCGCCCGACAGCGAAGCGATGCTCGACTGGCTGCGCCATCAGCACATGGCGCTGCACATGCAGGTCGGCGGCGGCGAGCTGCTCATGGTGCATGCGGGCGTGCTGCCGCAGTGGACCGTCAGCGACACGCTGGCGCTCGCGGCCGAACTCGAATCGGTGCTGCAAGGGCCTGCGCTCGGCGAGTTCCTGCTCGACATGTACGGCAACGCGCCCGACCACTGGCGCGATGCGCTCACGGGCAGCGCCCGGCTGCGCGTGGTGGTGAACGCGCTCACGCGGCTGCGCTTCTGCTCGGCCGACGGCGTAATGGATTTCGAGAGCTCCGACGGCGCCGCCTCGGCGCCCGACGGCTTCATGCCGTGGTTCGACGTGCCGGGGCGCAAGACCGCCAATGTGACGATCGCCTTCGGGCACTGGTCGACGCTGGGCTGGCTGTCGCGGCCCGACCTGCTGTCCACCGACACCGGCTGCGTCTGGGGCGGCTGCCTCAGCGCGGTGCGGATCGGGGCCACGCTGGACGAGCGCGAGCTGATCCAGGTGGAGTGCGAACAGGCGCAGAAGCCTGGTTGAGCCGGCAGCCGGGCCGGCTCACGCGCTCAGCTCGGCTCGGTGCTCTTGAACAGCGCCGGCACCTTGCGCTTGGACTTGATGTTGCTCGAGATGCCGCGCGATGGTGCGGCCTTGGCGGCCGCTTCCCAGGCCGGTGCGGCCTCGCGCTCGCCCGGTTCGTAGGGCTTGTCGAAGAACGGGTCGCGCGGTGCGGAGGCGCGGTGCGGCCGGCCAGCGCCGCCGCGGCGTGCATCGCCGCCGAGGGTGCTGCTGCGTTGTTCGCGCGGCTGGTCGAGCACGTCGCGTGCGTCGCCGGCTTCGCCCTCTTCGCGCCAGTGGCGGCGGCCGTCGTTGATGCGGCCGCGCGGAAGGTCTTCCTCGAACTCCATCGCCTCGAGTTCGATCTTCTTCTTGATCAGCTTCTCGATGTCGGCCACCAGACGCGCATCGTTGCCGCCGCTCGCAAAGCTCACGGCCAGGCCCGAGGCGCCGGCACGGCCGGTGCGGCCGATGCGGTGCACGTAGTCTTCGGCGTTGAACGGAATGTCGAAATTGAACACCGCGGGCACGTCCTTGATGTCGAGGCCGCGGGCCGCGACGTCGGTGCACACCAGCAGGTCGACCTCGCCGGCCTTGAACGAGGCCAGCGCCTTCAGCCGCTCGTCCTGGCTCTTGTCGCCGTGCAGCGCGGTGGTGCGAAGGCCGTCGCGTTCGAGCGAACGGGCCAGGCGCGCACAGCCGAGCTTGCTGTTGACGAACACGAAGGCCTGCGTGATGCCGCGCTGCTTCACGATCTGCTTGAGCGCGCGGCGCTTGTCGTCGTCGATCACGCTGAAGAAGCGCTGCTCGACGGTCGACGCGGTTTCGTTCGGCCGCGCCACCTCGATGGTGACGGGGTTCTGCAGGTAGCTGCCGGCGAGCCGCTTGATCTCGGGCGAGAAGGTGGCCGAGAACAGCAGCGTGGTGCGCTGCTTGGGCAGGTAGCTCAGGATGCGCTGCAGATCGGGCAGAAAGCCGATGTCGAGCATGCGGTCGGCCTCGTCGAGCACCACGTACTCGACCTGGTTGAGCACCGCGTTCTTGGCCTCGATGTGGTCGAGCAGCCGGCCCGGCGTGGCCACCAGCACCTCGACGCCCCTCTTGAGCTCGAGCGTCTGCGGCTTCATGTCGATGCCGCCGAACACCACGGTGCTGCGCAGGTTGGTGTACTTGGCGTACAGCTTGACCTGCTGGGCCACCTGGTCGGCGAGTTCGCGCGTGGGCAGCAGCACCAGCGCACGCACCGGATGCCGCGCGGGCGAGGTGGACGCGTTCTCGTGCTTGAGCATGCGCTGCAGCAAAGGCAGCGTGAACGCAGCGGTCTTGCCGGTGCCGGTTTGCGCGGCACCCATCACGTCCTGGCCTGAAAGCACGACCGGAATGGCCTGTTCCTGGATCGGCGTCATGGTCTCGTAGCCCATATCGGCTACGGCGCGCGCCAGCGGATCCGCCAGCATGAGGTTGGAGAAGGAGCTTGTCATTAAGCCCGCTATTGTCGCATTGCCGCAAAAAATGGCAGTGAAGACTCGATGACAACGCCCGCAAAGCGCGCGTTGCTATTTATTTCATAGCGTTACAGCCAGTGTCAATGGGCGATTGCGCCGCTTCGTTCAAAGCGTCCGGGCATTGAAGGTGTCACACGATTTCACATCGCCGGTCTGGAAGCCGGTGCCGAACCACTTCTTGCGCTGCGCGCTGGAGCCGTGCGTGAAGCTGTCGGGCACCACCGCTCGGCCGGCCGAACGCTGAAGCGCGTCGTCGCCGATCTTCTGCGCGGCGTTCATCGCGGCCTCGATGTCGCCGGGATCGAGCCACTTCTTCGACTCCTGCGAATGGTGGGCCCAGATGCCCGCGAAGCAGTCGGCCTGCAGCTCGACGCGCACGCTCAGTGCGTTGTTCTGCGACTGGCTCATGCGCCGTCGCATGCCGTCGACCTTGGCGGTGATGCCGAGCTCGTCCTGCACATGGTGGCCGACCTCGTGCGCGATCACGTAGGCCTGCGCAAATTCGCCCGGCGCGCCGAGCTGGTTCTTGAGCGTGTCGTAGAACGACAGGTCGATGTAGACCTTCTTGTCGCCGGGGCAGTAGAACGGGCCCATGGCCGACTCGCCGGTGCCGCAGGCCGTGGGCGTGGCGCCGCGGAACAGCACCAGGCGCGGCGCCTGGTAGGTGCCGCCGTTCTGGCGAAAGATGTCGCTCCACACCACTTCGGTGTTGCGCAGCACGGTGGAGACGAAGGCGGCCTCGCGGTCGGCGGCCGGCGGCTTCGGCGCGGGGCCTTGTTGCTGCTGCTGCACCTGCGCCTGTTCCGGGCCGCCCCCGCTCAGCAGGCTCAGTACCGTGAGCGGGTTGATGCCGAAGATCCAGCCCGCGATCAGCGCGACCGCGATGGTGCCGATGCCGATGCTCCGCCCGCCGATGAAGCCGCCGCCACCGCCCCCGCCGCTGCGGCGGTCTTCGACGTTGTCGGATTGTTCGTTGCCTTCCCATCTCATCGCGCGCTCCTTGCCGGCTGTCGAAGTGGGCCGGATCGTGAGCGGATGGTAATGGGCCCGGCCGCTCGCCGCGTAACCGGGGGTCAGCGCGCCGAAGGGCTCAGGTCTTGGGCAGCGTGACGCCGCGCTGGCCCTGGTACTTGCCGCCGCGGTCCTTGTAGCTGGTTTCGCAGACCTCGTCGCTCTCGAAGAACAGCACCTGGGCACAGCCCTCGCCCGCGTAGATCTTGGCCGGCAGCGGCGTGGTGTTGCTGAACTCGAGCGTCACGTAGCCTTCCCATTCGGGCTCAAAGGGGGTGACGTTCACGATGATGCCGCAGCGCGCGTAGGTGCTCTTGCCGAGGCAGATGGTGAGCACGTTGCGCGGGATGCGGAAGTACTCGACCGTGCGTGCCAGCGCGAAGCTGTTGGGCGGGATGATGCAGTAGTCGCCGTTCATGTCGACGAAGCTCTTCTCGTCGAAGTTCTTCGGGTCGACGACGGTGCTGTGGATGTTGGTGAAGACCTTGAATTCAGGCGCGCAGCGGATGTCGTAGCCGTAGCTCGAGGTGCCGTAGCTGATGATCCTGTGGCCCGCGGCCTCGCGCACCTGACCGGGCTCGAAGGGCTCGATCATGCCGTGCTGCTCGGCCATGCGCCGAATCCATTTGTCGCTCTTGATGCTCATATGCGGTGCTGCTGCGGGGGCAATTGGGGCCGGAATTGTGGCACGGCCGGCATCCGGACCACCGGGCCGCCGGATCCCTACCCCGCCTGCGAAATCACCGTGCGCTCGATCAGCCGGTCGTCGCCCAGCACGATCATCGCGAACAGCAGTTCCTCGAGGTTCTCGGCGCGCGCGGCCTTGCGCGCGAGCAGCGGCGTGGCTTGCTGCGGGTTGAGCACCAGGAAGTCGGCCTCGCAGCCGGGCTGCAGGTTGCCGATCACGCCGTCGAGCCCCAGCGCGCGCGCCGCGCCGCCGGTGTGGCGCCACCAGAGCTCGGACGGCGCAATGCTCAAGCCGGGCTTGGTCTGGCCCTCGCGGCCGACGTAGTAGGCCGCCATCATCGTGTGGAAGGGGCTGAAGCTGGTGCCGCCGCCCACGTCGCTCGCGAGACCGTACGGAAACCCGGTGCGGTCGGCCGCGCCGAAGTCGAAGAAGCCGCTGCCGAGGAACAGGTTGCTGGTCGGGCTCACGGCGGCCGCGGTCGTCGTGTCGCGCATCAGCGCGCGGTCGGTGTCGTCGAGGTAGATGCAATGCGCGTACACGGCCCGCTCACGCATCAGGCCGAAGCCCGCGTACACGTCGAGGTAGGAACGCGATTGCGGATAGAGCTCGCGCACCCAGGCCACCTCGTCGCGGTTCTCGGCCACGTGCGACTGGACCCAGGTGTCGGGGTACTTCGCGGCCAGCTCGCCGGCGCCGCGCATCTGGGCGTCGGTGCTCGCGGGCGCGAAGCGCGGCGTGATCGCGTAGCCCAGGCGATCGGTGCCGTGCCACTTGCGGATCAGGGCCTCGGAATCGACCAGGCTCTGCGCGGTTTCATCGCGCACGCCGTCGGGCGAATGGCGGTCCTGGAGCACCTTGCCGGAGATCATGCGCAGGCCCCGCCGCTGCGCGGCCTCGAAGAAGGCATCGACCGAGGCCACGTGCGAGGTCGCGAAGGTCAGCGCCGTGGTCACGCCGTTGCGCAGCAGTTCGTCGAAGAACACCTCGGCGACTTCGTTCGAATGTGCAGGGTCGGCGAACTTCGCTTCGGCGGGAAAGGTGTAGTTCTCGAGCCAGGGCAAGAGGCCCGGAGACGGCGAGCCGATGATGTCGGTCTGCGGAAAGTGGATGTGCATGTCCACGAAGCCCGGCGCGAGGATGCGGCCCGGCAGCGCGATGGTTTCGGCATCCGGGTGACGCGGCGACACGGCGGCATGGCTGCCCGCGTCGAGCACGCGCTGGCGGCCGGTCGCGTCGGGCGCAACGACCAGCAGGCCGTCCTCATCGAACACGGGTTGGCCGGCAGCGTCGAAACGCAGGAGGGAGGCGCGGTAGGCTTTTTTCATCGTGGCTGCGGAGGGTAAACCAGCGCTGCGCCGGCGCAATTTCCCTGCGTGTATGAGTGCTATATGCCCAGGCCACTCCCGCGCCCGCGCCTCAGCGCCCCACCCGCCCCTGCACGCCCTCGGCGAGCCAGTTCATCTTGAGGATCTGCTCGTCGCTCAGCTGCGCACCTTTGGCAATGACGGTGCGCCCTTCGTTGTCGCGCACGTCGGCGGCCACCGCGCGAAACGGCTGCAGCTTGCCCGCCGCGATGTCCTGCTGGCGCGCGAGCACCTCCTGCTGCACGGCCTTGGGCACCTTCGCGCCGAAGTCGCCGACGCGGATCAGGCCCTCTTTCACGCCGCCCCAGAGATTGCCGCTCTTCCAGGTGCCGTCGAGCACGGCCTTGGCCCGCGCGGTGTAGTAGCCGCCCCACTGGTGCGTGACGGCGACGATCTGCGCGTCGGGCGCCGTCTTGCGCATGTCGGAGTGGTAGGCCACGGCCATCTTGCCGCGCTCCTGCGCCGCGGCCATCACCGCGGTCGATCCGGTGTGGAAGGCCAGCACGTCGGCGTTCTGGTTGAAGAGCGCCATCGCGGCGTCGCGCTCCTTCGGCGGGTCGAACCATTCGTTGAGCCACACCACCACCACCTTCGCCTGCGGGTTCACCGAGCGCATGCCGAGCGTGAAGGCATTGATGCCCTGCAGCACCTCGGGAATCGGAAAGCCTGCCACGTAGCCCGCAATGTTCGTCTTCGTCATGCGGCCCGCGGCAATGCCCGCGAGGTAGCGCCCTTCGTAGTAGCGCGCGTTCGAGGTCGCGACATTGGGCGCGGTCTTGTAGCCCGTGACCGATTCGAACTTCACGTCCGGAAAGTCGCGCGCCACCTTGAGCGTGGGCTCCATGTAGCCGAAGCTCGGCGTGAAGATCAGCCCGTGGCCCTGCTGCGCCAGGTCGCGGATCACGCGCTCGGCGTCGGCGCCTTCGGGCACGTTCTCGACGAAGCTGGTTTTGACCCTGTCGCCCAGCGCCGCTTCGACGGCCTTGCGGCCCTCTTCATGCTGGCGCACCCAGCCGGCGTCGGTGACGGGCGTGACGTAGACGAAGCCGATCTTCAGCGGCGGCGCCTTGGCTGCCGGCGGTTGTTGCGAAAAAGCGGGAGATAAAAAGCAAGCGGCTGCCCACGCCAGAACGGCGCGGCCCGCGAGGTTTTTGTACATGGTGTTCCTCTACATGGCCCCGGAAAAACAAAAAGCCCCGCAGCCGCCGGGACGCCGGCTGCGGGGCTGGGGATTCTACCTAGAGGGCTGTCGGGCTTGCCTTAGGCGTCGAAGGCGGAATCGATCGGCACCCTGTAGCCGTTGACGAGCCGGTTCGTCTCGTTGGCCATGCCGACGACCGCCATCAGCTCGGCGAACATCGCGGGCGTCATGCCGGCCTTCTCGGCGCCCGCATGATGGCTTGCGGTGCAGTAGCCGCAGCCGTTGCTCACGCTCACCGCGAGGTACACCATCTCCTTGACCAGCGGATCGAGCGCGCCCGGCGCCATCACCTCCTTGAGGCTGGCCCAGGTGCGCCGCAGCGTCGCAGGATCGTTCGCGAGGTACTTCCAGAAGTTGTTGACGTCAGGCACGTTGCGCACGGCCTTGATGTCGTCGAACACGGCCTTCACCTCGTCCAGGGCGTCCGCATAGTCGATCGGCTGGGGTTTCATGGGTGCTCCGGTTCAGGCGTCGGCAAAGCGCGCGAAGACCGCGTCGAGCCGCGCCAGGTAGTCGCGCCTGGCCGCTTCGTCGATGAAGCTGCCCTCGAAACTGTTGGCCGCGAGCTGCCACGCATGCCGCACGCCGAGCCCTGTGGCTGCAAAGGTCTGCAAGAAGTTCTGGTTCATGTAGCCGCCGAAGTAGGCCGGGTCGTCCGAGTTGACGGTGGCGATCAGCCCCGCGTCGAGCAGCGCGCCGAGGTTGTGCTGCGCGAGGTCGGGGAACACGCAGAGCTTGAGGTTCGACAGCGGGCAGACCGTGAGCGGAATGCGGTCTTGCGCGAGCCGCCGCATCAGCGCCGGGTCTTTCGCGCTCTGCACGCCGTGGTCGACGCGCTCGACCTTCAGCACGTCGAGCGCGCTCCAGACGTATTCGGGCGGACCCTCCTCGCCGGCGTGCGCGACCAGGTGCAGGCCCAGCTCGCGGCAACGCGCGAACACGCGTGCGAACTTCTCGGGCGGATGGCCCACTTCGCTCGAATCGAGGCCCACGCCGATGAACTTGTCGCGAAAAGGCAGCGCCCGTTCGAGCGTCTCGAAAGCCTCTTCCTCGCTCAGGTGACGCAGGAAGCACAGGATCAGCGAGGCACTCACGCCGAGCTTCGGCCCCGCCGCGGTGCAGGCGCTGTGCAGGCCGTTGATCACCGTCTCCATCGGCACGCCGCGCGCAGTGTGCGTCTGCGGGTCGAAGAACATCTCGGTGTGGACCACGTTGTCGGCCGCGGCGCGCTCGAGGTAAGCCCAGGCCATGTCGTGGAAGTCCTGCGCCTTCAGCAGCACGCTCGCGCCGGCGTAGTAGATGTCGAGAAAGCTCTGCAGGTTGGTGAAGGCATAGGCGCGGCGCAATTCCTCCACGCTCGCGTAGGGAAGGGCCACGCCGTTGCGCCCGGCGAGTGCGAAGATCAGCTCGGGTTCGAGCGAGCCTTCGATGTGCATGTGCAGCTCGGCCTTGGGCATGGCGCACAGCAGTTCCGGCAGGCGCGCGGCCGGGATGCTTTCGAAGCGCGGATCGAAGTTGGGGTGGGAATCGGTCATGAGGCTGGGCAGAAAAGAAGGAATGCGTTCGTTGCGATCGCGCACAGCATAAGCCGAAGCCAGCCCGTCACCAACCCGCCGCGCTGCCTTCCAGCGCACGCCGCGCGAGCAAAAAGGCGGCCGCGTTCCAGCTCTGTCCCGCCATGCCCCTCGGGGCCAGCGTACGGCCATGGAACCACTCGGTGAAGCGCCAGCCGTGGGCCTGGTTCGCCTCGGCGAGCCGCACCAGTTCGGGCCAGGCCCGTTCATGCAGTCCGAGGCGCGCGAGCGCCATCACCCAGAAGCCGCCGACGAAGGGCCAGATGCCCCCGTTGTGGTACTGGTGCACCACGTTCTGCTGGTGGCGTGCCATGTACGGGCGCCACAGCGTGTCCTGGCGCGTGAGCGGATGCAGCACCACGCGCACGGGATAGGGCTGGTCGGCGTGCGCCGCCTCGATGGTGTCGACGATGCGGGTTGCGAGCGCTGGCTCGGCCAGGCCGCACAGGATGGCCAGCACATTGCCGAACACGTCGCCCTCGTTACCGGTGAACGAAAGGTTCACGAAGCTCAGGTAGAGGCCGGGGTCGGTGCGGCCGCGGCGCGCATAGTGGCGCAGCAGCCGCGCGCGGTGGTACTCGGGCAGGTCGGCCTGGAACGGATTGAACAGGTGGTTGAAGTGGTAGTGCGTCGCCTCGCCATGCGCGAGCGCAAAGCGCTGCTTGACCTCGTACCAGAGCGCGTTGCTGTAGAGCACGTAGCCCGAGCGCGGCATGATGTCGGCCCAATCGCTCGCCTCGTTCTGCTGCAGCAGCCGGAAATGCTGGTGCTCCTGCGCGAGCAGCCAGCCGATCGCGCGCTCGACCTCGCCCTGCCAGCGCGACGCATCGACATCGCCGTGCCGACGCAGATGGTCCACCGCGATCAGCCACCACAGTGTCGCGTCGATGCAGCCCAGGTACCAGAAATCGGCATCGAGGCCTTCGGGATCGACATACTTCGGGATCTGCCCGTTGGTCGCCTGCTGCTCGGCCAGTGCGTCGAGGCTAGCGACCGCGCCCTGCTCCAGCGCGGCCACGCCGCTGCCGCACATGGCCATCACGCAGATCGCGGCATCGCGCCCGAAGATGCGCGTGTAGCGCCGTGCCTCGGCGGCTTCGTTTCGGGTGGCGGCGAGGATGCCGTGCGGTGTGAGGTTGCGTTCGAGGAGTTCGATCGAGGCCTGCGAGCAGGCGTCGATCAGCGCGAGCGCGGATGCATCGGTGGGAAGTCTTCTCATGGGATCGGCAGTGTTGCGGCGCGAGCCCCTTGCGGTGCTCGCATCGAACGGCGGAGTATTGCAGCCCTCGCAGACGGGGCCTGCCGAAACCCTCCCATCGACGCGGGTCTGCAGCACCTTCACGCCCCGCGCGGTATCGGCGCCCGCGCGCGCGGGCGTCACCCGCCGCGTTCGCGCTGCCGTGCCGCGAGCACCGCCCCAGTGTGCTGTCCCAACGTGGGTGCGGCGAAAGGCTCGGGACCCGGTGTGCGGCCGAAGGTCACGGCCCGCGTGAAGCCGCGGTAACTGCCAAGCACGGGGTGCGCGAACTCCGCCACCATGCCTTCGGCCAGCACCTGCGCGTTGTCGAACATGTCTTCCACGGTGCGTGCGGCGGCGCACGGCACTTCGTCGCCGAACAGTTCTTCCCATTCGAACGCACTGCGCGCCGCCAGTGCCCGGCGCAGCCGCGGCACGATCTCGGCCGCATGCTGCGCGCGCTTGCGCACGGAGTCGTAGCGCTCGTCGGCCGCGAGTTCGGGCAGGCCCACCTTGGTGCACAGCGCCTGCCAGAAATGCGCCGTGTTGGCCGAGATGTAGAGGTGGCCCTCGCGGGCCGGATGAATGCCGGTGATGCCGCCCGAGCGCATGTCGCGGCCCACCTCCTTCGGTTCGCCTTCAGCCCAGACCATGCGCGCCGACTGCATCGTGAGCGCCGCGCGCAGCAGCGAGATGCCGACGAACTGGCCCTGGCCGCTCTTCTCGCGTTCGTAGAGCGCGGAGGCCACGCCTGCGGCCACCAGCGCAGCCGCGTGGTAGTCGACCACCGAGCCGTAGAGGATCTCGGGCGGCCCGCCGCGCTTGCTCTGCAGCACGCACATGCCGGTCATGGTCTGCAGCACCTGGTCGTAGCCCGCCTTCTCGCGCAACGGCCCCGTCTCGCCGTAGCCTGTGAGGCTGCAATAGATCAGCCGCGGATTGACGCCCTTGAGCTGCTCGTAGCCGATGCCGAGCCGCGGCGGTACGCTGGGCCGAAAGTTGTGCACCAGCACGTCGGCTGTGCGCACCAGCTCGAGCAGCGCCGCGAGGTCGTCGGCCTTCTTGAGGTCGAGCACCACGCCGAGCTTGCTGCGGTTCACACCGACGAAGGCGCGGCTCTCGGCCTCGAGCGTCGAGGGATATTTGCGCAGGTTGTCGCCCGTGGGCGGCTCGATCTTGATGACCTCCGCGCCCTGGTCCGCCAGCAGCGAACAGCCGTAGGGCCCCGCGATGTAGGCGCTCAGATCGAGCACGCGCAGCCCGCTCAGCGGCCCGGGCGGGCCGGGCCTTGCGTGCAGGCGTGCGTTGCCGTCCATGGGGTCGTTGCGTGGCACGTGGAAGCTCATGGGTGGTGCTTTCCTTCCTCGGCTCTTCGTCAGTCCGCGGTGATGTTCTGCTGCTTCGCGAGGGTTTTCCAGCGCGCCACGTCCTCGGCGATCACGGTGCCGAACTGCACAGGCGACAGCGGTGTGGCGATCGCGCCCTCCTTGAGAAAGTTGGCGGCGACCTCGGGCTTGGCAAGAATGCGGTTCACCGCGGCGTTGAGCTTTGCAACCACGTCGGGCGATGTTCCCGCGGGCGCCAGAAGACCCCACCAGAGCTCGAATTCGTAGCCCGGCACGGCCGTGGCCATCGGCATGAGGTCGGGCGCGACGGGACTCTGCTTCAGACTCGTGATGCCCACCGCGCGCAGCTTGCCCGAGCGCACCATCGGCAGCAGCGAGGGGCCGCTCGAGATCAGCAGCTGCGTCTGGTTGCCGACCAGGTCGGTCACGGCCGGGCCCATGCCCTTGTACGGAATGTGCGCGATCTGCAACTCGCCGACCCTGGCCTTGAGCAGCTCGGTGGCGAAATGGTTCACGCTGCCGGTGCCCGAGGACGCATAGTTGTACTGCCCCGGCTTGGCCTTGATGGCGGCGATCAGCTCCGCCGGCGTCTTGGCGGGAAACTCGTGGTTGACCGCGACGATGAACGGGCCCTTTGCGAACATCGCCACCGGCGCGAGTCCGTTGATCGGATCGAACGGCAGCTTCGCCTGCACGGCGGCATTGGTCGTCATGCTCGACGACACGGCCACCAGCGTGTAGCCGTCGGCTGCGGCCTTCGCGACCTGCCCGGTCCCGGTGTTGCCACTCGCCCCGGGCCGGTTGTCGATGAGGACGGTCTGCTTGAGTTCGTCGCCGAGTTCCTTGGCCACCTGGCGTGCAAAGGTGTCGTTCGAGCCGCCCGCGGGATACGGCACCACGATCGTGATCGGCTTCGACGGATAGGCGGCGGCTTGCGCGCTGGCGCCGCCACTCACGAGCAGGCTTGCCGCGAAGGCAGAGGCGGCTGCGAGCGTGCGCAGGGTCGGGAAGTTCGGCATCTGTGTTGTCTCCTGGATTTTTTTGTCTGGCGGAAGGGAAGCGTTCAACCCGGCAGCAGGCCGAGTCTTCGCGCGCTCGCGACGATGGCGTGCGCGCGCATCACGAACGGCATGTCGATCATCTTTCCGTCCACCACGTAGGCGCCCACGCCGCGGGCATCGGCCTCGCGCGCCGCCTCGACCACCTTGCGGGCGTGGGCTATCTCTTCGTCGGTGGGACGGAACACGTCGTTCGCGATGGCCACCTGGCTCGGATGGATGCAGGTCTTGCCGAGAAAGCCAAGGCTGCGCGAACGCATCGCCTCGGCTCGAAAGCCCTCGCTGTCGCCGATGTCCGCGAACGCACCGTCGTAGGCGTAGATGCCGACTTCGGCCGCGGCCATGCGCACCGCGAACATGACCTGCGCGATCGCGGCAGGCTCCCGCCGCACGATGCCCAGCGGCTCGAACAGGTCGCCCAGTCCGAGCTGCAGGCCCGCCACGCGCGGGTGCGCACTTGCAAGCTGCACGGCCGTACGCAGCGCCGCGGGCGATTCGATGTTGATCAGCATGCCGACCGGCGTGTCCACACCGTTGGCCCGCTCCGCGCGCTCCATCGCCTCGACCGCGCTGCGCACGTGCACTGGGCTTTCGGGCTTCGGCAGATTGATCAGGTGCACACCGGGCCGGACCACGGCCGCGATGTCGGCATCGAAGTGCGGCGTGTCCATCGCATTGACGCGAACGATCACGGTCTTACCCGACACCGCTGCGGCACGGCCCTCGAGCAGCTGTCGCACGGTCTCGCGGGCCTCGGCCTTGCGCGGCGCAGACACCGCGTCCTCGAGGTCGAGGCATACGCTGTCGGCCGCGCCGCCAAGAGCCTTCTCGAACAACTCGGGGCGGGTGCCCGGCACAAACAGCTTGCTTCTCATGGGCCGCAGTTTGCGCATGACGTCAGGCTCGAACACCGCATGGCGCCTATGATCAGATGATAGAAAATCTATCTTCTATGGAAACAGCCTACCTGCAAAGCTTTCTTCTGGTCGTCGAATCGGGCTCGATGTCGGAGGCTGCACGCCGCCTTGAACTGACCCCGGCCGCCGTGGCCCAGCAGATCCGCACACTCGAGCGCGAGCTGCAGGCCCCGCTGCTGGCGCGCGCCGGACGCACGGTGCAGCCCACCGAGGCCGGCCATCAGCTGGTGCAGCGCGCGCGCAACCTGCTGCGCGAGGTGAGCGACATCAAGGTCCTGCTCGGCAGCGGCGACGCATCGGGCGGCGAACTGCTCGTCGGAACGATCAACACCGCCATGCACAGCCTGCTGCCCGACATCCTCGCGCGCTTTGTGAAGACGCACCCCGGGGTCAAGGTGTTCCTGCAATCGGGCACCACCGCCACCCTGCACAGGGCCGTGCAGCAGGGCGAGCTCGATGCCGCCGTCTGCCTCTATCCGGCCTACGCGCTCGCGAAGACCTTCGACTGGTCGCTGCTGCGCGAGGAACCGCTCGTGCTGCTCGCGCCGAGTCGGCTCGCGCGCCGCGATCCGCACGAACTGCTGCGGACCTCGCCGCTGATCCGCTACGACCGCAACCTCGGCGGGGGCAAGCAGGCCGACCGCTATCTGCGCGCCGCGGGCATCGTGCCGCAAGAGCGCTTCGAACTCAGCTCGCTGCTTGCGATCGCGATGATGGTGGACCGCGGCCTCGGCGTTTCGCTCGTGCCGGACATCGCGTCGCCATTGCTCGAAGGCCAGCGCGTCGCAAAGATCGGGCTCCCGATGCCCTCGGAGCCGCGGCGCTTCGGCGTGCTGTGGCAGCGCGCTTCGCCACGGCTTCGGCTGATCCGGGGCCTGGTCGACAGTGCCCTTGAAGTCACCGGTGGCAAGCCCCGCGGCATGAATGCCAAATAAAAAGGGCCGCCTTCGCAGGCGACCCTTTCGTGCAGCGTGCGCAGCGGTTTACTTCTTGTCCCCGCCCGGCACCTTGCCTTCCACGCCCTTGACGTAGAAGTTCACGCCCGAGAGAAACTTGTCGTCGGCCACAGCGTCCTTGGCGACCAGTTCCTTGTCGTCCTGGCCGAGGATGGGGCCCTTCCAGATCGAGAAGCTGCCGTCCTTCAGGCCCTTCTTCACTTCCTCGACCTTGGCCTTGGTTTCGGCCGGCACGTCTTCGGCGATCGAGACGATGTCGATCGCGCCTTCCTTCACGCCCCACCAGCTCTGGCCGGTGGTCCACTTGCCGTCGATGGCGTCTTGCGTGGCCTTGATGTAGTACGGCGCCCAGTTGATGGTGGCCGATGCAAGGTGGGCCTTGGGGCCGTAGGCGGTCATGTCCGAATCCCAGCCGAAGGCGCGCTTGCCTTTTTCCTGCGCGGTCTTGAGCACGGCCGGCGAGTCGGTGTTCTGGAACAGGACGTCGGCGCCGCCGTTGATGAGGGCGGTGGCGGCCTCCGTCTCCTTGGGCGGGCTGAACCATTCGTTGACCCACACGACCTTGGTGGTGATCTTCGGGTTGACCGACTGCGCGCCCATGGTGAAGCTGTTGATGTTGCGCAGCACCTCGGGGATCGGCACCGAGCCCACCACGCCGAGCGTGTTGCTCTTGGTCATGGCGCCGGCAATGATGCCGGCCATGTACGCGCCTTCGTAGGTACGGCTGTCGTAGGTGCGCATGTTCTCGGCGGTCTTGTAGCCGGTGGCATGCTCGAACTTGACGTCCTTGCTGTCATTGGCCACCTTGAGCATCGGCTCCATGTAGCCGAAGGTGGTGCCGAAGATCAGCTTGTTGCCCTGGCCGACCAGGTCGCGGAACACGCGCTCGGCGTCGGCGCCCTCGGGCACGCTCTCCACGAAGGTGGTCTTGATCTTGTCGCCGAATTCCTTTTCCAGCGCCTTGCGTCCGTTGTCGTGCGCGAAGGTCCAGCCGCCATCGCCGACCGGACCGATGTAGGCGAATGCGATGTTGAGCGGCGCTGCGGGTGCCGGTGCGGCGGCGGCGGGCGCCGGTGCGGGCGTCGGCGCCGCGGCGGGTGCAGCCGGCTCCTCCTTTTTGCCGCAGCCGATCAGGGCCGCCGAAGCCACCGCGGTCAGGGCGGCGAGCTTGAGCAGGGAGCGCTTGTTCAGGTCATTCATTGTCGGAATCCTAAAAAAAGGACGGTTGGCGGAAAAACGAAAAGCGAGATTATGAGCCGGGGTAGAAGGGCTTCCCAATAGAGGCCGGCATGTTGATGCGGATGAACGCCGGATTGCGCGAGATCAACGCCAGCACCACGATGGGCGCGATGTACTGCAGCATGCTGAGAAACTGGGCCGGCACGTCGACGCCGCTGCTCTGCAAATGGAAGCCCAGCATCGACACGCCGCCGAACAGGTAGGCGCCCAGCAGCACGCGCATGGGCCGCCAGGTGGCGAAGGTGGTGAGCGCGAGCGCGATCCAGCCGCGGCCCGCCACCATGCCCTCGACCCACAGCGGCGTGTAGACGGTCGAGAGGTAAGCGCCCGCAAGCCCGCAGAGTGCGCCGCCGGCGATCACGGCCATGAAGCGGATGCGGCGCACCGGATAGCCGAGCGCATGTGCCGACTCGGGCGATTCCCCGACCGAGCGCAGCACGAGGCCGGCGCGCGTGCGGTAGAGAAACCAGATGAGCCCGACCGTCAGGAGCACCGCGATGTACACCATCGGGTGATGGCGGAACAGTGCAGGGCCGACGAGGGGAATCTCGCTGAGCCACGGTATGGCGTACGGCACGCTCTCCGGCAACCGCGCCTGCACGAAGTTGATGCCGACGAAGGCCGAGAAGCCGACGCCGAACAGGCTCAGCGCAAGGCCGGTGGCGTACTGGTTGGTGTTGAGCCAGATCACCAGCACGCCGAAGAAGGCGGCGAGCAGCGCGCCGGCGGCCATGCCGGCCAGGAAGCCGAGCCAGGGGTTGTGGGTGGTGACGACGGTCGCGAAGCCTGCGATGGCGGCGCAGAGCATCATGCCCTCGGCCCCCAGGTTGACGATGCCGGCCTTCTCGTTGATCAGCAGGCCCAGCGCCGCGATCGCCAGCACGGTGCCGGCGCTAAGTGTGGAACCCAAAAGGAGTGCGTAGCTGTCCATGTCAATGGCTCCGGCGGGAGGTGGGTTGCTGTCTTGTTGCGACCGGCCTGGGGCGCCGCTGTTCAGGGCGCGTGCCCAGGCCACCGGGTACTCCCCTCCGCGAATGTCCCCCGCCTTCGGCTCCTCCTTTATTTCGCTGCGGGGAGCACCCGATGCCCTGTGCACACCAGGCGCCGTGCCGGTGCGGGCCGTTCACCTGCTGCGCTGATCGATCACGGCGATGGTGGGCTCCGCGCAGCGAAATAAAGGAGGAGGCCGCAGGCCGGGGGACATTCGCGGAGGGGAGCCCACCGTCGGCGAGATCGCGCGCCGACGATGCATGCATGCCTTCGATCAAAGCGCAGACCGCCATCTAGAGCGCTCCTTCGGTCAAGCGCGGGGCCGGCTTCGCAGCCGCCTTGCGCCGAACGCGGTACGCGATCAGCGTGTCGCAGGCCAGCAGCGTGAACAGCAGCAGCCCCTGGAAAACGCCCGTGAGCGACTTGGGCAGGCCCAGGCGCGACTGCGCGAGCTCACCGCCGATATAGAACATGCTCATGAGGATGGCCGAGAACACCATGCCGACCGGATGCAACCGGCCCACGAAGGCCACGATGATCGCGGCGAAGCCGTAGCCTGCAGGCACGTACGGCGTCAACTGGCCCAGCGGGCCGGCGACTTCGAGCGCACCGGCCAGGCCCGCCGCGCCGCCCGAGACCAGCAGCGCCGTCCACACCGCGCGCCGCGCCGAGAAGCCCGCGTAGCGCGCCGCCGCCGGCGCCAGTCCGCCGACCTGCTGCGCGAAGCCGGCGCGCGTGCGGAACAAAAAGACCCAGAGCAGGCCCACGCCCACCAGCGCGATGATCAGCCCGATGCTCACGCGCGAGCCCTTGAAGAGTCGCGGGATCTGCGTCACGGCCTCGAAGGTCTTCGACTGCGGGAAGTTGTAGCCCTGCGGGTCTTTCCAGGGGCCGAACACCATATAGCTCAAGAGCAGTGTCGCCACGTACACCAGCATCAGACTCACGAGGATCTCGTTGGCGTTGAAGCGGTCGCGCAGGAAGGCCACGATGCCGGCCCACACCATGCCGCCGAGCGTGCCCGCCACGAGGATCGCCGCGACGATCCACGAACCCGTGGTCTTGTCGGCCATCAGCGCCACACCGCCCGCCGCGATGGCGCCGAACACGAACTGGCCCTCGGCGCCGATGTTCCAGACGTTCGAGCGAAAGCACACCGCCAGCCCGAGCGCGATGATCAGCAGCGGCGTGGCCTTGATCGTGAGTTCGCCGATCGCGTAGCCGTTCTTGATCGGCTCGTAGAAGAACACCAGCAGGCCCTTGACGGGGTCCTTGCCGAGCGCGGCGAACAGCGCCACGCCGATCAGCACGGTGACCAGCAGCGCCAGGATCGGCGAGGCAAAAGTCCAGAAGCGCGAGAGCTCCGGACGCGCTTCAAGCTTGAGCATGCGCCGCCTCCTTGCCGCCGTGCGCCTGCCAGAGCCCGCTCATCCATTCGCCGATCTGCGGCAGCGTGGCCGCCGCGCGGTCGACCGAGGGCGAGAGCCGGCCCTTGGCGATCACGTGCAGGCGGTCGCTGATGTCGAACAGCTCGTCGAGTTCTTCGCTGACCACCAGCACCGCGCAGCCCGCGTCGCGCAGCGCGAGGATCTCGCCTCGGATCAGCGCGGCGGCGCCCACGTCCACGCCCCAGGTCGGCTGCGAGACGATGAAGAGCTTCGGGTCGGCGTCGATCTCGCGCCCGACGATGTATTTCTGCAGGTTGCCGCCCGACAGCGAGCGCGCCGCCGCATGCGGGCCGCCGGCCTTGACGTTGAAGCGCGCGATGATGGCCTTGGCATGCTTCTCGAGCGCCGAGGTGCGGATCCAGCCGCCCCGGCCCACGGCATTGCCGCGCGTGAGCAGCAGGTTGTGCGCGAGCCCGAGCGTGGGCACCGCGCCGCGGCCCAGCCGCTCCTCGGGCACGAAATGCAGGCCGAGCGCACGGCGTGCGCGCGGCGCAAGCCGTCCGGCGGGCCGATCGAACACCCGCACCATGGCCGCGCCGGCGCGCACGTCTTCTCCCGAGAGCGCGTAGAGCAGCTCCTTCTGGCCATTGCCCGACACGCCCGCGATGCCAACCACCTCGCCTGCGCGCACCTCGAACGAGATGCCGTCGAGGTCGACGCCGAACTGGTCCTCGCGCGCCAGCGTGAGGCGCTCGACGGCGAGCGCCACCGCGCCCGCATGCACCGGCCGGTGCGTGAGCGGCGGCGGCTCGGCGCCGATCATGAGCCGCGACAGCGACTCGTTGCTTTCCTGCCGCGGGTCGCACACGCCCGTGACCTTGCCGCCGCGCAGCACCGTGCAGGCGGTGCAGAGTTCGCGGATCTCGTGCAGCTTGTGGCTGATGTAGAGGATGCTGCAGCCTTCGGATGCCAGCTTGTTGAGCACTGCGAACAACTTGCCCACCGCCTGCGGCGTGAGCACCGAGGTCGGCTCGTCGAGGATCAGGAGCCGGGGGTTGGTGAGCAGCGCGCGGATGATCTCCACGCGCTGCATCTCGCCGACCGAGAGCGTGTGCACCGGCCGCGAAGGATCGATGTCCAGGCCGTATTCGCTCGCCTTGGCCGAGATGCTGCGCGCCACTTCGGCGAGCGCCAGCGACTTGTCCAGGCCGAGCCACACGTTCTCGGCCACGGTGAGCGTGTCGAACAGGCTGAAGTGCTGAAACACCATGCTGATGCCCAGCGCCCTCGCCTGCTGCGGGTTGCGCAGCTGCACCGGCTCGCCGTCGAACACCACGCTGCCCTCGTCGGGCTTGACCGAGCCGTAGATGATCTTCATCAGCGTCGACTTGCCGGCGCCGTTCTCGCCGAGCACGGCATGGATCTCGCCGGGGGCGACGGCCAGCGAGATGTCGCTGTTCGCCACCACCGCCGGATAGCGCTTCGTGATGTTGGCGAGCTGGAGTCTGGGAATGGTCATGCCGGGTTTCGTGGGTTTGTCTCGTTCAACAGCAAACAAAGCGGGGCAGCTATTAGTTTAATAGCGCCCCGCCCGAAATCGGCGCCCCGGCGGGCGCTCCCGGTCAGTGCCCGCCGATGTAGGCGAACTTGAACAGGAAGATCGCCGCGATCACCCAGACCATCACATGCACTTCCCGTGCCCGGCCAGTGAACAGCTTGAGCACCGCGTACGTGATGAAGCCGAAGGCCAGGCCGTTGGCGATCGAATAGGTGAAGGGCATCGCCAGCGCGGTGACCACGGCGGGGATCACCTCGGTGGTGTCTTCCCAGTCGAGCTCGACCAGGTCGCGCAGCATCAGGCAGCCCACGAACAGCAGCGCCGGCGCGGTGGCATAGGCCGGCACCGAGCCCGCGAGCGGCGAGATCATGAGGCAGGCCAGGAACAGCACGGCAACCACCACGGCAGTGAGGCCGGTGCGCCCGCCCGCCTGCACGCCGGCCGCGCTCTCGACGTACGCCGTGGTGCTCGAGGTGCCGAGCAGCGAGCCCGCGAAGATCGCGCCGCTGTCGGCCAGCAGCGCCTTGTTCATGCGCTCCATCTTGCCGGGCACCAGCAGCCCGGCGCGCTTGGCCACGCCCATCAGCGTGCCGGTCGCGTCGAACATCTCGACCAGGAAGAACACCAGCACCACATTGAGGATGCCGCCCTGGAGCGCGCCCATGATGTCGAGCTCGAGGAAGGTAGGCATGACCGACGGCGGCGCGGCGAAGATGCCGTTGAACTTGTTGCCGCCGAAGAAGAACGACAGCACCGTCACCACCATGATGCCGACCAGGATCGCGCCGCGCACCTTGAGCCGGTCGAGCACCACGATGATCAGGAAGCCCAGCGTGGCCAGGATCACCGGCGGCGAATGCAGGTTGCCGAGCGTCACGAAGGTGGCGGGCGACGCGGCCACCACGCCGGCGCTCTTGAGCGCGATCAGCGCGAGGAACATGCCGATGCCCACCGTGATCGCGGTTCTGAGCGACTGCGGTATGCCCCGGATGAACAGCTCCCGCAGCCCCGTGACCGTCACGACGAGGAACAGGCAGCCTGAGATGAAAACCGCGCCCAGCGCCACCTGCCAGGTGTAGCCCATGCCCAGCACCACCACGTACGAGAAGTAGGCGTTCAGCCCCATGCCCGGCGCCATCGCGATCGGGTAGTTGGCATACAGGCCCATGATCAACGTGCCCAGCGCCGCGATCAGGCAGGTGGCCACGAACACCGCGCCCTTCGGCATGCCCGCGTCGCCGAGGATCGACGGGTTGACGAAGATGATGTAGGCCATCGTCAGGAAGGTGGTGAGGCCGGCGATGACCTCGGTGCGCACCGTCGTGTTGTGCTCGGCCAGGCCGAACATGCGCTCGAGCCAGCCTCCGCCGTGCGGCACGCCGCGCGCGGCGGCCACCGGTGCGGCGGGATCGGTGAGCTTGGGCACCTCTTCAAACCTGTTCATTTCGCTTGTCTCCAGCTGTTGTATGGGGCGGTCGTTGTTTCATCGTGCCTCTCCGGGCGCGACGCCGGCGCGACCGGGGGCTCACCGCTCAGGGCGGATCGGGGCTGTCAGGCGTGTGCGCGGGCCGCAGCGACGCCGCCACGCCCTTGATGCAGTCGCGCAGCCAGCGCGCGGAACTCGACGAATGGGTGCGCTCGTGCCAGAGCTGGTAGTACATGAGCCGCGGCAGGGCCACCGGGCAGTCGAGGATCTTCACCGGCAGCCGGGCCGCGAAGCGCTCGCAGTACTGGCGGCCCGTGGTCAGCACCAGCAGGCTGGAGGCGACCATGTCGGGAATCAGCCCGAAGTGCGCGCAACGCGCCGTGATGTTGCGCTGCCGCCCGAGCTCGTCGAGCATCTGGTCGATGATGCCGCGCCCGCCGGGGTGCATCGGCGTGGGCGCGATGTGCTCGGCCGCGAGCCAGGTCTCGAGGTCCCAGCCGCGGCGCACCGCCGGGTGGTCCTGGTTGACGAGCGACACCACCTCGTCGCCGAAGAGCCGCGCCATGTGCAGGTCTTCGGGCGGCTTGAGCCAATTGCCGATCACCAGGTCGACCTGGCCGAGCGACAGGTGGCCGTGGTAGTCGGAGTCGGGCGAGAGCGCGTGAATCTCGATGTGGCACATCGGCGCCTCGCGCTTGACCTGCGCGACGAGCATCGGCAGGAACAGCGGGTCCATGTAGTCGCTCGCGGCGATCCGGAAGGTGGTGGCCGCCGACTGCGGCTCGAAGCCGCGCGCGTCGGAGAACAGCATCTCGGCGGCGCGCAGGATGCTCGCGGCCGGTTCGATCATGCGCAGCCCCGCATCGGTGGGCACCATGCCCGAGCCCGACCGCACCAGGAGCGGATCGCCCGAGAGCTCGCGCAGCCGCTTGAGCGCCGCCGACACGGCCGGCTGGTACATGCCCAGGCGGATGGCGGCGCGCGAGACGCTGCGGTCGGTCAGCACGGTGTGGAGCACCCGGATGAGGTGAAGATCGATCTTGTCGAAAAGAGCCTGGTCGCGCATGGGCCGCTCGTACGGTAGTGGACGGTGCGAGCGGTTATACGCCGGGGGTCGAAGCGCTGGCGGTCATCCCGTCTGCACGGCGGTCGCGGCGGTCACTGCCGTCACCGCGCGCAGGATCGCCTCGCTCGTCGCGGGCGCCTTGAGCGGCGGATCGACGCGGTGCCCGCCCGCGGCCGACACCGCGTCGCGGATCGCGAAGAACACCGAGAACGGCAGCAAGAGCGGCGGCTCGCCCACGGCCTTGCTGCGGTGGATGGAGTCTTCCGCGTTCTGGCCGTCGAACAGGCGCACATTGAACACCGGCGGGCAGTCGTTGGCGGTGGGGATCTTGTAGGTGCTCGGCGCATGCGTGGTGAGCTTGCCGCTCTGCGGATGCCACACGAGTTCCTCGGTGGTGAGCCAGCCCATGCCCTGGATGAAGGCGCCTTCGACCTGGCCGATGTCCACGGCCGGGTTGAGCGACTTGCCCGCGTCGTGCAGGATGTCGGCGCGCAGGAGCTTCCACTCGCCGGTGAGCGTGTCCACCACCACCTCGCTCACCGCCGCGCCATAGGCGAAGTAGTAGAACGGGCGGCCCTGCATCTTGTCCTTGTCCCAGCTCAGGCCCGGGGTGGCGTAGAAGCCGTCCGACCAGAGCTGCTTGCGGTCGAGATAAGCCTCGCCCACCACGGTGCTGAAGGCCAGCGTGCGGCCGTTGACCTCGACCTGGTCGTTCGCGAAGCGCACCGCAGCCGCGTCGCCGCCGTGGCGCTCGGCCGCGCATGCCGCCAGGCGCTCGCGGATCTGGCGAGCGGCGTCCTGCGCGGCCTTGCCGTTGAGGTCGGCGCCGGTCGAGGCGGCCGTGGCCGAGGTGTTGGCCACCTTGGTGGTGTCGGTGGCCGTCACGCGCACGCGCTCGAAGCTCACGCCCAGTTCATGCGCCACCACCTGCGCCACCTTGGTGTTGAGGCCCTGCCCCATCTCGGTGCCGCCGTGGTTCACGAGGATCGAACCGTCGGTGTACACATGCACCAGCGCGCCGGCCTGGTTGAAGTGCTTCACGTTGAAGGAGATGCCGAACTTCAGCGGCGCCAGCGCCAGGCCGCGCTTGAGCACCGGGCTCTTCGCGTTGAAGGCGGCGATCTCCTCGCGCCGCGCGCGGTAGCCGCTGGTGGCTTCGAGTTCGGCGACGAGCTCGTGCACGATGTTGTCGGTCACGGTCTGGCGGTAGGGCGTGACGTTGTTTTCCGTCTTGCCGTAGAAGTTGACGCGCCGCACGTCGAGCGGATCGCGGCCCAGCGCACGCGCCACCGAGTCGAGGATGTTCTCGACCGCGATCGCGCCCTGCGGCCCGCCGAAGCCGCGGAATGCGGTATTGCTCTGCGTGTTGGTCTTGCCCGAGTAGCCGTGCATCGCCACGTTCGGCAGCCAGTAGGCGTTGTCGAAGTGGCAGAGCGCGCGCGTCATCACCGGGCCCGAAAGGTCGGCCGAGTGGCCGGCGCGCGAAACCATGGTGATCTCCGCGCCGAGGATGCGGCCCTCGTCGTCGTAGCCCACCTCGTAGTCGTACCAGAAGCAGTGCCGACGGCCGGTGATCATGAAATCGTCGTCGCGGTCGAGCCGCAGCTTCACCGGGCGCTGCAGCTGCCGCGCCGCAATGGCGGCCACGCAGGCAAAGAGCGCCGACTGCGATTCCTTGCCGCCGAAGCCGCCGCCCATGCGACGGCATTCGACGTGCACCTCGTTCGACTGCAGGTGCAGCGCATGCGCCACCAGGTGCTGCATCTCGCTCGGGTGCTGGGTCGAACAGTGGATGTGCAGCGCGCCGCCTTCCTTGGGAATGGCGTAGCTGATCTGCCCTTCGAGGTAGAACTGCTCTTGCCCGCCCACGTCGAAGCTCGCCTTGTGGCGGTGCGGTGCACCGGCAATGGCCGCGCGCACTGCGGCCTCGTCGCCTTCGTTGGCCGCGCCGCCGCTGCGCACGATGTGCATCGGCGGCACCACATACTGGCCGCGTGCATGCGCTTCTTGCGGTGTGAGGACCGGCGGCTCGGCCTCGAGCGTGATCGCATCCTTCGCCTTGGCCGCGGCGCGGCGTGCGGCGTCGCGCGTCTCGGCGATCACCGCGAACACGGGTTGGCCGAGGTAGCGGATCTCGCCGCCCGCGTTCACCGGCAGCAGGATCGGGTCGTCATGCACGATCGAGCCGCAGTCGTTGCTGCCCGGGATGTCGTCGGCCGTGAGCACGGCCACCACGCCGGGCATCGCGCGGATCGCATCGAGCGACAGCGCCGTGATGCGGCCGTTGGCCGCAGGCGACAGGCCCAGCGCGCAATGCAGCGTGCCCACGAGCTCGGGAATGTCGTCGATGTAGGTCGCTTCGCCGGCCACATGCAGGTGCGCCGACTCGTGCGGACGGCTGATGCCGACGCGCGCGCCCTGCGCGTGCGCCTGTTTCTCGGCGCCCTGGTCGATGCGCGCGGCGGTGTTCTTCAGGTAGTTCGCAAAGGCCTCTGCGGGTTGCAGCAGGCGCGGGTCGATCGGTTTGTTCATGGTCAGGATCCTTCCGCGGCGGCAGCCGCATGCGGCATCACGCTCCAGACGCTGGTTTCTTCGGTCGCGAGCGGATCGTCGGCACGCGTCTCGAGCCACAGGCGCTGGATCAGGTTCTGCGCCACCTGCATGCGGTAGTCGGCCGATGCGCGCATGTCGGAGAGCGGCTTGAAGTCTTCGGCGAGCGCGCGCTTGGCGGCCTCGACACTGGCCTGGCGCCAGGGCCTGCCGACGAGCGCGGCCTCGGCTTTCGCGGCACGCTGGACGGTCGCAGCCATGCCGCCGAAGGCGAGGCGCACGGCCTTCACGGTCTCGCCGTCGGCCTCGAGCTCGAGCGCGAAGCCCGCGCACAGCGCCGAGATGTCGCAGTCGAAGCGCTTGCTGATCTTGTAGGCGCGCACCTGGCGGCGCATGGCCGCGAGCGGCACGGCCAGCCCCTGCACGAACTCGCCGGGCTGCAGCTGGTTCTTCATGTAGTCGACGTAGAAGTCGGCCAGCGGCATGCGGCGCACGGCCTCGCCGCGGCGCAGTTCGATCTCGGCATCGAGCGCCATCAGCACCGGCGGCGAATCGCCGATCGGCGAGCCGTTGGCCACGTTGCCGCCCATGGTGCCGGCATGACGGATCGGCGGCGAGGCAAAGCGCAGCCACACGTCCTGCAGGCTGGGCACACGCTGCACCAGCGCCGCGAAGGCCGCTTCGAGCGAGGCGCCGGCGCCGATGTAGAGCGCGTCCTCGCGGGTTTCGATGGCCTTCAGCTCGGCCACGTCGCCCACGTAGATGATGTCGCCCAGGTCGCGGAACTGCTTGTTGACCCAGAGGCCGACATCGGTCGAGCCCGCGAGCAGCTGGGCACCGGGCTTGCGCTCGAGCAGCGCGGCCAGTTGCGCCAGCGTCTTCGGCGCATGGAAGCGGTCGGTGCGCGCGCCGAGCGGCGCGGCATATTCGAGCCCGTGGTCGTCCTGCAGCGACGCGAGTGCGGCCACCACCGGCTTGGTGTCGAGCCGCACGCCGGGCAGGTCGAACATGCGCTGGCCCGCGTCGAGGATCGGCCGGTAGCCGGTGCAGCGGCACAGGTTGCCCGACAGCTCGTCGGCCAGTTGCTGGCGCGTGGGCTGCGTGCCGCGGGCCTGGTGGTGCTCGTAGCTCGACCACAGCGACATCACGAAGCCCGGCGTGCAGAAGCCGCACTGCGAGCCGTGGCAGTCGACCAGCGCCTGCTGCACCGGGTGCAGCGTGTGGACCGGATGCTTGACGCCCTTGGGTGGCGCCGCGGTCGCGCACTGCGACTTCAGGTCCTCGACGGTGAACAGCGCCTTGCCGTGCAGCGTCGGCAAGAACTGGATGCAGGCATTGACCGTCTGCAGCCGGAGCCCGTCGATGGTGCCGGGCGCCTGGGTGTCGTCGCCGGCCAGCTCGCCGACCACCACCGTGCAGGCGCCGCAGTCGCCCTCGTTGCAGCCTTCCTTGGTGCCGGTGCAGTGCGCGTCCTCGCGCAACCAGTCGAGCACCGAACGGGTCGGGTGGACGCCGCTCACCTCCACGATCTTGCCGCGGTGGAAGAAGCGGATCGGACGAATCTGGCTGCTGTGGCTGCTGTCGGTGCTCATGCTTTTTGGCTCGTGGGCGGCCCGTGGCGGGCCAGTCGTGGACGTTAGCGGCTTGTCCGCGATGCTGCATACGGGGGCGCCCATAACGCGTATGCGGGCGCCGGTATGGCGCGTACGGGGAAACCCTTGTGCGGGCTGAGCAATTCTCGCGCCATCCGGGGGGACGGCGGCGCGCCGACGACCGTCTATGCGCGCGGCCGCCCGGTCGATTCGCGCACCACCAGCGACACGTCGACCTCGTGGTGCAGCGCGGCGGCCTTGCCCGCGAGCGATTTCACGAGGTATTCGCCGGCGCGCGTCCAGACCTCGTCGGTCGGCACATGCATGGTGGTGAGGCTGGGGCGCAGGTGGCGGCTCCATTCGAGGTCGTCGAAGCCCATCACCGACAGGTCACCGGGCACGTGCAAGCCGCGGCGCTCGGCCTCGAGCAGCACACCGTAGGCGATCACGTCGTTGCCGCAGACCACGGCCGTGGGCCACTGTTCGCGCGGCGGCGACAGCAGCACCCGCGCGCCCTGGCGCGCATCGTCGAGGTGGTAGGGCACCTCGATGTACCACTCGGGCCTGAGCACGAGGCCGCTCTCGGCCAGCGCGCGCCGCACACCCGCCACGCGCGCCGTGGCGCGGTCGTTGTTCGACGAGATGGCCGCCACCATGCCGATGCGCGTGTGGCCCAGCTCGATCAGGTAGCGGCAGGCGCGGTACGCCGCGGCCTCGTTGTTGCCGCCCACCGAGGCATAGGGCTTGTCGGGGTGGTACACGCCCACGTTCACGAACGGGATGCGCTGCGTGGCCAGCAGCCGGCGCAGCGCGTCGGTGTGGGTGTCGCCGCGCAGGATCAGCCCATCGATGCCGCGGCTTGCCATGTTCTGCGCCTGCCGCGCCTCGGTCTCGGGGTCGTAGCCGCTGGTGGACAGCAGCAGCAGGTAGCCCTGCAGCGACAGGTAACTCTGCAGCGCCTCGATGCCGCGCGCGAACATGGCGTTGTCCACCGTCGGAATGATCGCGCCGATGGTGCGCGTGCGGCGCGACGAGAGCGCGCGCGCCGCGGCGTCGGGGATGTAGCCGAGCTCGGCAATCGCCGCATCGATGCGCTTGCGCAGGTCGGGGCGCACCGATTCGGGGTTGTTGATCGTGCGCGAAATCGAGGCCGTGGACACGCCCACATGCTTGGCGACGTCACGGATTCCCACGGATTTCGGCTTCATGATGAAACAGTTTACAGGAAACGATACGTCGCCGGTTACAGCGATTTTTCGGGGAAATCCCCTAGCTTTTTCCCTGCTGAAGCGTTCTTTTCGGGTTGACACCACGGCGCTCGATTCCGAGAATCATGTAAACGGTTACAAGCGATTCGCCGACCTCGGCGACCCCGCCTTCAACACGTCAAAGGAGACACGAGACATGCACACCCCCTTCCGCCGCCCCGCCCTTCGTCCGCACGTTCGCGCCATCGCGGTGCTCGTCGTCGCCGCCGCCTGCGCCGGCACGGCCGCTGCCCAGGCCTTCGACTGGAAGAAGCACCAGGGCAAGACCGTGACCTTCCTGGCCAACAACAACCCGGTCGCGAATGCGCTGCTCAAGCACAAGGACGACTTCGAGCAGCAGACCGGCATGAAGCTCAAGGTCGACTCGTACCAGGAGCAGCAGATGCGCCAGCGCCTGGTCACCGTGATGAATTCGCGAAGCGACGAGATCGACGTGTTCATGTCGCTGCCCTCGCGCGAGGGCATGCAGTTCGCCAAGGCCGGCTGGTACGCCGATCTCTCGGGCCTGATCAAGACCGCCAGCGCGAAGGATTACGACTTTGCCGACCTGAGCGCCGGCATGCTCAAGGACGCGACCTACGAGAAGCAGCTCACCGGCATCCCGATGAACGTCGAGGGCCCGGTGCTGTACTACCGCAAGGACCTGTTCCAGAAGTGCGGCGTGACTCTGCCCAAGAACCTGCACGAGCTGGAGGCCGTGGCCGCCAAGCTCAAGGCCTGCGAGCCGGGCGTCACGCCCTTCGTCTCGCGCGGCCTCAAGCCCGCCCTGCCCTTCACCTACAGCGTGTTCCTGCACAACATGGGCGGGCAGTACATGAAGGACGGCAAGTCGCAGCTGTGCAGCAAGGAAGGCCAGGCCTCGATGGGCCTCTACGCCAAGCTGCTCAAGGACTACGGCCCGCCCGGCGTGGTGAACTACAGCTTCTATCAGATCTCTTCGCTCTACCGCGAAGGCAAGGCGGCGATGGCGTTCGAGTCGTCGAACGAGCTTCGCAACGTGATGGACGGCGGCGCGCGCCTGAAGGACACCGCGGTGGCCGTGCTGCCCGCCGGCCCCGGCGGCTCGCATCCCACGGTGATCGGCTGGACCATGTCGGTCTCGGCGCACAGCAAGAACAAGGAAGCCGCCTGGTACTTCGTGCAGTGGGCCACGAGCCCGGCCGTGCAGGCCAAGCTCGCGCTCGACGGCGTCGCGCCGCCGCGCTCGGCCGTCGCCAAGTCGCCCGGCTACAAGGGCTGGATGGACGAGCAGCCGGTGCGTGCCGAATGGGTCGCGGCGGTCAACGAACTGGCGCGCATCGGCACCTCTGAAGTGGGCTACCCGATCGTGGCCAACCCCGCATCACGCGACCACATCGGCCAGGCCGTGACCGAGCTGCTGCTGGGCCAGAAGACGCCCGCCGAGGCCTGCGCCGACGCGGACAAGAAGCTCGACGCGCTGATCGCCAAAGACTGATGGCGGTGTTCGACTTTCCCGCAGGCCACCGCGTGCTGGTGGTCGGCGGCGCCGGTGACATCGGCGCCGCGATCTCGCGGTCGTTCCTCGAGATGGGCTGCGAGGTCATCGCGACTGGCGTCGACGAGGCCGCGCTCGCGGCCAGTTCGCTGGCGCCCTCCCGCTCGTCCTCCTCCCGGCTCGCGCTGCGCACGCTCGACGTGACCGACGACGCGCAGGTCGCCGCCTTCGTCGGCAGCCTCGAGGGGCTCGACACGCTGGTCAACTGCGCCGGCATCCTCTCGCGCTTCAAGGAGTTCGAGATCGAGACCTTCCAGCGCGTGCTCGACGTCAATCTCACCGGCACCTTCCGCCTGTGCAATGCGAGCCTGCCGCTGCTGGAAAAAAGCCGGGGCAGCATCGTCAACGTGGCCTCGATGAACGCCTTCGTCGCGCTGCCCTTCATTCCGGCCTACTGCGCCAGCAAGGGCGGCGTGGTCATGCTGACCAAGTCGCTCGCGCTGGCCTGGGCCGAGAAGAAGGTGCGCGTCAACGCCATCGCGCCGGGCTATGTGGAGACCGCCATCAACGCGGCCGGCCGCCAGGACACTGCGCACTACGAGCGCATCCGCTCGCGCATTCCGCTCGGCCAGTGGGCGCAGCCCGGCGACATCGCGGGCAGCGCGGTGTTCCTCGCCTCGCCGGCGGCGCACTACGTCACCGGCACGGTACTCGCCGTCGACGGCGGCTTTCTCGCAGGGTGAACCCATGAGCCAATCGATCGGCACACGCGGCCAGCTCGCGTTTCTCTCGCTCCCGGCCGTGATCTTCACGACCGCGATGATCGCCTTCCCGTTCGCCTACACCGTGTGGTTCAGCCTGCACGAGTTCAGCTTCGGCGGCAAACCCAAGCTCAACTGGGGCATGAACTACGTCGAGATGATCGGCGACGGCGAGTTCTGGAACGGCCTGAAGATCACGCTGGTGCTCTACGTGCTCTCGCTGGTGCTGCAGCTGGTGCTGGGCACCTGGGTGGCGCTGCTGCTGCACGGCTCCAAGAAGCTGTCGGGCATCGTGCGCACGCTGATGATCTCGCCCTTCGTGCTGCCGCCGGTGGTGGTCGGCATGATGTGGCTGGTGGTGCTCGACCCGTCCATCGGCGCGGCCAACTACCTGCTGACTTCCGCGGGGCTGCCGCGCTCCGACTGGCTCGCGTCGCCGATGTGGGTGATCCCGACGGTGGCGATGATCGACACCTGGCAGTGGACGCCGTATGTCGCGCTGATCGTGCTGGGCGGCCTGCAGTCGCTGCCGCCCAACGTGTACGAGGCCGCGCAGATCGACGGCGCCTCGCGCTGGAAGACCTTCTGGCGCATCACGCTGCCGCTGCTCGCGCCCACGCTGGTCACGGCGGCCATCCTGCGCAGCGTCGACCTGCTGCGGTTCTTCGACATCATCTACATCACCACGCAGGGCGGCCCGGGCAATGCGTCGAACACGCTCAACATCTACGGCTTCCGCAAGGGCTTCGAGCTGTTCGAGATCGGCTATGCGAGCGCGCTGATGATCACGCTCTCGGCCATCGTGCTCGGCGCGGTGATGGTGCTCACCCAGGCGCGCAAGCGCGTGGCGTGGTGAAGGAGGCATGCAAGCCATGAACGACAAGCTCGTGCAACGCCTCAACCTGCTGCAGATCGCCTTCGTGGCACTGCTGATCCTGCTGCCCATTGCATGGATGGCGCTCGCGTCCTTCAAGCCCTCGGCCGAGGTCACGGCCTATCCGCCCAAGCTGTTCTTCTCGCCCACGCTGGAGAACTACCGCACGCTCTTTGGCACCACGCCGTTCCTGCAGTACACCTGGAACAGCACGGTCATCACCGTGGGCTCGACCGCCATCGGCTTGCTGCTGGGCATTCCGGCCGCGTTCGCGGTCTCGTGGACGCGCATCACCTGGCCCGCCACGGTGACGCTGCTCGCGCGCATGGCGCCGGGCACGCTGTTCCTGCTGCCGTGGTACGTGATGTTCCGCGAGGCCGGAATGATCGGCAGCTACTGGGCGCTGATCCTCACGCACGCGGCCATCACCATGCCGATCGTGATCTGGGTGCTGCTGCCCTTTTTCGACAACATCCCGCGCAGCGTGCTCGAAAGCGCGCAGGTCGACGGCTGCAGCGTGCCGCGCATCCTGTGGCGCATCGCGCTGCCGCTGGTGATGCCGGGCGTGGTGGTGGCGTCGATCCTGTCGTTCGTGTTCTCGTGGAACTACTTCCTGTTCGCCCTCGTGCTGTCGAACGGCGACACCAAGACGCTGATCGCGGCGTCGTTCAATTTCATCGGCGAAGGCGCCTCGAACTGGGGCGCGCTGATGGCGGCCGCCACGCTGATCGCGCTGCCGCCGCTCATCCTTGCATTCATCGTCCAGCGCCGGCTCGTGTCGGGCCTGGCGATGGGTGCGGTCAAAGGCTAGGAGAAATCAAATGCAAGCTGCCACTTTTCACGGCGACAAGAACATCACCATCGGCGAGGTTCCGATGCCCGTCGCGGGCCCCGGCGAGGTGCTGCTGCGCGTGCGCCGCACCGCGCTCTGCGGCTCCGACACCAAGCTGTGGTTCAACGGCGCGAGCTTCACGCCCGGCCACGAGATCTTCGGCCTGGTGCAGCAGCCGGGCCATGCGCTCGACGGCCGGCGCTGCCTGGTCTACATCCCGGTGCACTGTGGCCATTGCGATGCCTGCCTTGCAGGCGACACGCAGATGTGCCTGAACGAATCGGTGCTGGTCGGCTGGAACCGCCCCGGCGGCTACGCCGAGTACCTCACGGTGCCCGAGCAGTGCCTGCTGCCGGTGCCCGACGACATCGAGGACGAACTCGCCCCGCTGCTGCTCGACACCATCGGCACGGCCGCGCACGGCATCCGCTTCGTCCAGCCGCTGGTGCCGCCCGAGACCACCGGCGCGGTGCTGGTGACGGGCGCGGGCCCGGTCGGCATTGGCGCGCTGATCGCGCTGCAGAACATCGGCTACACCGACGTGTACGTGTCCGACCTGAAGGAAGAGCGGCTGCAGCTGGCCGAGTCGTTCGGCGCCAAGCGGCACCCCGTGGGCGACGCCAGCAAGCGCTTCAAGCTCATCGTCGAATGCAGCGGGGCGCATGCCGCGCGCAGCCTGGGCATGGAGATCGTGCTGCCGCGCGGCGTGCTCATCCTGATCGGCGAGAGCGACAAGCCCTGGCCGGTGCAGGAGAACAAGGCGATCCGCCGCAAGGACTTCTACATGGTGCGCACCTTCTACTTCCCGAAGAGCGACTTCGCGCTCAACGTGGAACTGCTGCGCGCCGAGAAGGCGCGCTACCGCCAGCTGGTCGATGCGCAGTTCGGCATCGACCAGCTGCCCGAGATGTTCGGCCGCTTCGTGGCCGGCGAGCTGGTCAAGCCGTTGCTGGCGTTCGCCTGAAGGATCAAGACGCATGGCTTCCATTCGAATCAACGGCCTGGTCAAGCGCTTCGGCGACGTGGCCGTGATCCCCTCGCTCGACCTCGAGATCCGCGACGAGGAGTTCGTGGTCTTCGTCGGCCCCTCAGGCTGCGGCAAGTCGACGCTGCTGCGCATCATCGCGGGCCTGGAGCCCATCGACGGCGGCGATCTCTTCATCGGCGACACGCGCGTGAACGACATGCCGCCGGCACAGCGCGACATCGCGATGGTGTTCCAGGACTACGCGCTCTATCCGCACATGACGGTGCGCGACAACATGGGCTTTGGCCTGGAGATGCGCAACACGCCCAAGGACGAGATCGCGCGCCGCGTCGACCGCGCCGCCGGCATGCTGCGCATCGAACCCTACCTCGACCGCAAGCCCAAGGCCCTGTCGGGCGGCCAGCGCCAGCGCGTGGCCATGGGCCGCGCGATGGTGCGCAACCCGAAGGTGTTCCTGTTCGACGAGCCGCTGTCGAACCTCGACGCCAAGCTGCGCGGCGAGGTGCGCACCGAGATCAAGGCGCTGTCGCAGCAGCTCAAGACGACGATGGTCTTCGTCACGCACGACCAGGTCGAGGCCATGACCATGGCCGACCGCATCGTGGTGCTGAAGGCCGGCGTGGTGCAGCAGTTCGGCACGCCCGAAGAGGTCTACAAGTCGCCCGCGAACCAGTTCGTGGCGGGCTTCATCGGCTCGCCGACGATGAACTTCTTCGACGTGAATGCAGAAGGCGCGAACGTGCGCATGGACGACGGCACGCTGTTCGCCATGCCGCCACGCTGCGGCGGCGTGGCCGGCGCGGCGGTGCTGGGCGTGCGCCCCGAGCACATGCGGGTGCTGCCGCCCGACGCACCGGGCCTGCGGGTGCAGGTGAGCGTGGTGGAGCCGCTGGGCTCGGACACGCTGGTGTACTTCGACCGCGCCGGCACGCGGCACGTGGCGCGCGTGGCGCCCGAGCTGCAGGTGCGGCCGAAGGACACGGTCACGCTGGACTTCGACATGGACAAGTGCCATCTGTTCGACAAGAACGATGGGGCGGTGCTGCGTGGCTGAGATGGGACGCCTTTGTTTTGCGCACTCTTCGGGGCGCGATCACGCCGACGGGGTACCTTGCTCCGCGAATGTCCTCCGGGCTTCGCCCTCCCCCTTTATTTCGCTGCGCAAGGCACCCCATCGGCGTGCTCGTTGCACAGAGCGGTCATTGACCGGCGATGCACCACGAGCGTGCCCTGTGCCCAGGGTACCGGGTGCTCCCCGCAGCGAAATAAAGGAGGAGCCGAAGGCGGGGGACATTCGCGGAGGGGAGTACCCGGTGGCCTGGGCACGCGCCCTGAACAGCAGCGCCCCGAACAGCAGCACCCCCAACAGCAACAAATGAAATGACAGCGAAAGAACGCCCCACCCCACGCATCGTCTGCCTGGGCCTCTCCGCACTCGACGTCACCTGGCAGGTCGACACGCTGCCCCACGGCGGCGGCAAGACGCGCGCCAACGACCTGCGCGAAGGCGGCGGCGGCATGGCGGCCAATGCGGCGGCCGCCGCGGCCAAGCTCGGCGCGTCCGTGCAGTTCTGGGGCCGCGCGGGCGAAGACAGCGCGGGCCACGAAATGAAGGCGCAACTCACCGCTTTGGGCGTCGACGTCTCGCGCTTCCGGCTGTTCGCCGGCGGCCGCTCATCGGTCTCGGGCATCGTCGTCGATGCGCGCGGCGAACGCATGATCGTCAACTTCCGCGGCGCCGACCTGCCGGCCGATCCGACCTGGCTGCCGCTCGACGCGCTGGCTGAGACCGACGCCGTGCTCGCCGACCCGCGCTGGCCCGAAGGTGCGCTCGCGCTCTTTGGCGCCGCGCGCCAGCACGCGCTGCCCACCGTGCTCGACGGCGACGTGGCCGAGGCCGCCGTGTTCGACATGCTGCTGCCGCACACCGACCACGCCATTTTTTCCGAGCCCGGCCTCGCGGGCTATGCCCCCGATGCGCGCACCGTCGACGACCAGCTGAACTTCGCGCTCTCGCGCGGCTGCCGCCTCGCGGCCGTCACGCTCGGCGAGCACGGGTTGCGCTGGGCCGATGCTGGCGGCCTGCACGCCCTGCCGGCTTTCGAAGTGCAGGCCGTCGACACCACCGGTGCCGGCGACGTGTTCCATGGCGCGTTCGCGTTCGCCATCGGCGCCGGCTGGCCCGTGCGCCGCGCCTTCCAGTTTTCCGCCGCGGTGGCGGCCCTCAAGTGCACACGACCCGGCGGACGCGCCGGAGTGCCCGATTTCGCCACCGCGATGTCCCTCGTCGATTCCATCCAGGAGTGAACCCTCTCATGACAACGAAGCCCCCCCTCCACCTCGGCAAGAACTGGGGCCTGCGCCGCATGGCCACGCCCCAGGGCCACTTCACCATGGTCGCGCTCGACCAGCGCCCGCCCATCGCGCAGTTGATCGGTGCCAAGCGCGGCATTGCGCCGGCCGACGTCAGCTTTGCCGACATGGTCGCCGTCAAGCGCACGCTGGTCGACACCCTCGGCGCGCATGCCAGCGCCATGCTGTTCGACCCGAACTACGCCTTTCCCGCCGCGCTGCAGAAGCTGCCCGCGCACACCGGCCTCGTGGTCACGCTCGAGGACCATCGCTTCCGCGACACGCCCGGCGGCCGCCTGTCGCACTCCATCGACGACTGGAGCGTCGAGAAGATCAAGCGCGCCGGCGGCGACGGCGTGAAAGTGCTGGCCTGGTACCGCCCCGATGCCGAGCCCGACGTGCTCGCGCACCAGAAGGATTACGTGCGCAAGATCGGCGAAGAGTGCCGCCAGTGGGACATCCCGCTCGTGCTCGAGCTGCTGGTCTATCCGTTTCCGAAAAGCGAGCGCCACACGGTGGACTACATCGAGTCGCCCGAGAAGATGCCCGAGCTCGTCATCGAGAGCGTGCGCGAGTTCGCCAAGCCCGAGTACGGCGTCGATCTCTTCAAGCTCGAAAGCCCGCTGCCCGGCGCCACGCTGCCCGCGCGCGATGGCGGCGCCGCGCACACCGCTGCGCAAGGCTGGTTCGACCAGATGGGCGCCATCTGCAAGGGCGCGAACATCCCCTGGGTGATGCTCTCGGCCGGCGTGACCTCGCAGCAATTCCTGCGCGTGATGGAGTACGCCTACGCCGCAGGCGCGCACGGCTTCCTGGCCGGGCGCGCGGTGTGGTGGCAGGCGCTGCAGAACTTCCCGGATCTGGACAAGTGCGCCGCGCAACTGAAGAAGGACGGCGCGGCCACGCTGGCCGACCTCGAAGCGCTCACGCTGCGCGAAGGCAATGCCTGGCAGGCCGACTACAGCGCCTTCGACGCGATGAAGAAGGAAGGCGAATTCTGCGCAGCGTACGCCTGAACTGCGCCGCCGCAGGTCAATAGATCTGCGGCTCCGGTGTGGGGGCGTTGCCTGCGAGGCTCGCGAAGTCACAACCGAGGTGCGCCTGCGTCACCTCGTGCTGGAAGATCTTCGTGTAGCCGCGCGCATAGGCGGGTGCCGGCGGCTGCCACGCGGCGCGGCGCGCGGCCAGCTCTTCGTCGCTCACGAGCATGTCGAGGCTGCGCGCGCCGATGTCGAGCCGCACCTCGTCGCCCGTCTTCAGCAGCGCCAGCGGTCCGCCGACGGCCGACTCGGGCGACACATGCAGCACGCAGGTGCCGTAGTGCGTGCCGCTCATGCGCGCATCGGAAATGCGCAGCATGTCGCGCACGCCTTCCCGCAGCAGCTTCTTCGGGATCGGCAGGTTGCCCCATTCGGGCATGCCGGGCCCGCCGACCGGCCCGCCGTTGCGCAGCACCAGCACGGTCGATGCGTCGCAGTCGAGGTTCTCGTCGGCCATGGCCGCGAGCATTTCGGCATTGGAGTCGAACACCATCGCGCGGCCCGTGTGCCGCAGCAGTTCGGGTGTCGCCGCCGACGGCTTGATGACCGCGCCGTCGGGGCACAGGTTGCCGCGCAGCACCGCGAGCGCGATGCCGGCCTCGGGGCATTCGGGCGTGCCCTGCTTGAGCGGCGTGGCGGTGTCGAGGATGGTGCCGTCGTCCTCGCCCACGCGGCCCGCGATGTCTTCGCCGAGCGTGCGGCCGGTGACGGTGCGCGCCGACAGGTCGAGGTGCGCCGCGATCTTGTTCAGCACCGCCGGCAGGCCGCCCGCGTAGTGGAAGTCTTCCATCAGCTTCTCGCCCGAGGGATACAGGTTGGCGATGACCGGCACGCGCCGCGCGATCGCGTCGAGCTCGTCGATGGTGAGCGCGAGCCCCGCGCGCCCCGCCATGGCCGGCAGGTGCACCGCGGCGTTGGTCGAGCCGCCGAGCGCCATGTACGCGGCCACGGCGTTGAGGAACGAGGCCTTGGTGACGAAGCGCGAGGGCTTCCAGTCTTCCCACACCATCGACACGATGCGCTCGCCCGAGCGCCATGCCATGCGGCTGTGCTCCGAATCGACCGCAGGAATGCTCATCGCGCCCGGCAGCGAGAAGCCCATGGCCTCGGCAATGGCCGTCATGGTGCTGGCCGTGCCCATGGTGTTGCAGGTGCCGGGCGTGCGCGTCATGTGCGACTCGAGTTGGATCCACTCGGCCTCGCCCACGTTGCCGATGGTGCGCTCGGCCCAGAACTTCTTGGTGTGCGTGCCCGCGCCCACGGCCTGGCCCTTGTAGCGGTCGTTGAGCATCGGGCCTGCGGGCAGGTAGATGGCAGGGATGTCCATCGACAGCGCGCCCATGATGAGCGCGGGCGTGGTCTTGTCGCAGCCGCCCATGAGCACCGCACCGTCGATCGGCAGACTGCGCAGCAGCTCTTCGCATTCGATCGCCAGCAGGTTGCGGTAGATCATGGTGGTGGGCTTGACCATCACCTCGCCGAGGCTCAGCGCCGGCAGTTCGAGCGGATAGCCACCGGCCTGCAGCACGCCGCGCTTCACGGCCTCGGCGCGCTCGCGAAAATGCGCGTGGCACGGCGACAGCTCGCTCCACGTGTTGATGATGCCGATGACGGGCCGGCCCATGAACTCCTCGCGCGCGAGGCCCTGCTGCTGCATGCGCTGGCGGTGCGCGAAGCCGCGGATGTCGTCGCTCGCGAACCAGCGCTGGCTGCGCAGTTCGTCGATGGTCTTGCTGTGCTTCTTCGGGGGGCGAGCGCTCTCGGTGGACATGCGGTGGGTTTCTTTTCTGTTCAGTAGGTCGCGGGGGCGGGCGGCGCGGAAGGCGCCGGCGGCGTGCCGCGCTGGCGAAAGCGCGCGGCCACCTCGTCGGCGGTCTTGCGCAGCAGCACCTGGTCGTTGGCCACGGCCACGAACAGCGCGCCAAGGTCGAGCAGCTCCTGCGCGCGCGGCTCGTCGTTCATGAGGATGCCGGGCGCCTTGCCGCAGGCCAGGATGCGCGCCACCGCCTTGTCGATCGCGGCACGCACGGTCGGGTGGTTGACCTGGCCCGCCACGCCCATGCTGGCCGACAGGTCGCCGGGGCCGATGAAGACACCGTCGATGCCGTCGACATTGGCGATCGCCTCGAGCTGCTCGAGCGCCTCGGCGGTTTCCACCTGCACCAGCACGCAGATCTCGTTCGAGGCCTCGGCCACGTACTTGGTGTCGCGGCCGAAGCGCGAGGCGCGCACCGTGCCGCCCATGCCGCGGATGCCGTTCGGCGGATAGCGCGTGGCATCCACGGCGGCCTCGGCCTCCTCGCGCGTCTGCACGAAGGGCAGCAGCAGCGTCTGCGCGCCGATGTCGAGGTATTGCTTGATCAGCACCGGGTCGTTCCATGGCGGGCGTACCACGGCGCTGGTGGGCCGGTCGCGCTCGGCCTGCACCGCCTGCAGCTGGCGCAGCATCGTGGTCGGATCGCCGGGCGTGTGCTCGGCGTCGAGCAGCATCCAGTCGAAGCCGGCGCCCGCGAGCAGCTCGGAGATGTACGGATCGGGCAGCGTCGACCAGATGCCGATCTGCGGGATCTTCGCCGCGAGGGCGTGCTTGAAGGTGTTGCGTGCGGGCATGTTGATGGTGGGGCGGGAGAAATACGTCAGTCGATCTGCACGTTGCCGGCCTTGATGACCTTGCCCATGGCGGCATGGTCGGCCTTCAACCGGTCCGTGAAGCCCTGCGGCGTCGACGACAGCATATCGAAGCCCTGCGCCTCGAGCGGCTTGCGGAATGCCGGGTCCTTGAGGATCTCGAGCATCTCCTTGTGCAGCCGCTCGACCACAGGGGCGGGCGTGCCCGCACGCACGAGCATGCCGCTCCACGCGAGCTGCACCACGCCGGGCGCGCCGGCCTCGGCCATGGTCGGCACGTTCGGCAGCAGCTTCGAGCGCTGCGTGTCGGCCACGGCCAGCACGCGCACGCGGCCGCCCTTCTCCTGCGCCAGCACGGCCGAGAGGTTGTGGAACATCATCGGGATCTGCCCGCCCATCACGTCGTTGAGCGCGGCCGGGCCGCCCTTGTACGGCACGTGGATCAGCTGGGTGCCGGTGCTGGCTTCGAACTGCAGGCCCGTCAGGTGCATCGTGTTGCCGTTGCCCGCCGAGCCGAAGCTCAGCGCGCCAGGTTCCTTCTTCGCGGCAGCGACCACGTCGGCCACGGTCTTGTACGGGGTGCTCGCGCCCACCACCAGCACATTGGGCGTCTGGTTGGTCAGCGTGATCGGCTGGAAGTCCTTCAGCGGATCGAAGCCGGTGGACTTGTAGAGGTGCGGGTTCACGGCCAGCGTGCTGACCGAGCCGAAGAAGACCGTGTAGCCGTCGGCCGGCTGGTTGCGTGCGACGTACGCGGCCGCGATGTTGCCGTTGGCGCCGGGCCGGTTGTCGACCACCACCGGCTGGCCGAGCCGCTGCGACAGCAGCTGCGCGAAGGGGCGCGCGAACTGGTCGGCCGCGCCGCCCGGCGGCTGCGGCACCACGAGCACGACCGGCTTCTGCGGATAGGTGGCTGCCGCCGGCTGGGCCGCGGCCAGTGCGGGAACGGTGGCCAGTGCGGCCGTGGCGAAGGTGAGTGCGGCGCGTCGCAGTACGGATTTCATGAGGTGTCTCCTGGTTCGGGTGTTCTGGCAAATATGACAGACATATAAACCAGAATATCTTCTGGAAAACCCTTGATTTCTCGCGCCCGTCGCTCAGATAGGCTCGATGCAGCAATAAATATGTCCGACTTCAAAGATTACATAGCCCCCCCGCCTGCCGCAGCCAGACGCGGCCCGATGGCCGTGACCGAGGCGCTCGCGCGTCGCGTGATCGCGGGCGAATGGGACGACGGTTCGGCGCTGCCCACCGAGCTGGAACTGGCCGACACGCTCGGCGTGGCGCGCACGTCGGTGCGCGAGGCGCTGACGCGGCTCAAGGCCAAGGGGCTGGTCGCTTCGCGCCAGAAGGCCGGCACGCGCGTGCTGCCGCGCACCCAATGGAACATGCTCGACGAGGACGTGCTGCGCTGGACCTGGTCGGGCCAGGACCGCGTGCAGATGGCGCAGCACCTGATGCAGCTGCGCCGCATCGTGGAGCCCGCGGCCTGCGAACTCGCGGCGGCCTCGGCGCCCGATGCCGCGATCGCCGCCATCGAGCGCGCCTACCGCGGCATGGACGCGGCCGGCATGGATGCCGTCGCCTACGCCGGCCCCGACCTCGAGTTCCACCGCGCGATCCTGAGCGCCACGGGCAACCCGTTCCTCGTGGCCTTCGGCGCCACCATCGAGGCGGCGCTGCGCATCTCGTTCGAGCTCTCGACACGCCAGCCCGGCGCGCCGCGCAAGAGCCTGCCGCTGCACCGCGCGGTGCTCGAGGCCATCTGGGCGCGCAAGCCTGCGGAGGCGCGGCGGGCAATGGAAGCGCTGCTCGGCATCACCGAATCGAACATCGAGCGCGGCGGCGCGAAACCGGCCGGCTGACCGCAGCGCCTCAGCTGCCTTCGGTGAACAGTCCCGTGATGACCTCGCGCAGCCACCGGTTCGCCGGATCGGCCTCGAAGCGCCGGCTCCAGTGCAGCGACACCGTGAAGTCGCGCAGCGGAAAGGCCGGCTCGACGATGGCGTAGCCGCCCTCCTCGGCAAAGCCGCGCGCGATGTTGCGCGGCATCACCACCGCCAGGTCGGTGGCCCGCACGATCGCCGGCAGCACCATGAAGTGCTCGGTGGTGAGCCGCACCCGCTCCTCGAGGTTGAGCAGCTGCAGGATGCGCAGCGTCTCGGCATGCGTGCGCACCGCCACGTACTCGAGCGTCTGCAGCGCCTCGATCAGCGCCTGGCTGCTGCGCCGCCCGCGCGCGAACGGGTGGCCCTTGCGCAGCAGCACGATGTAGCGGTCCTTGAGCAGGTGCCTGCGCTGGGTGTCGCGCACCTGCGGCAGGAAGCCGAAGGCGAAGTCGATGCGGCCGCTGTCGAGCGCCGCCGCGATGTCGCCGGGCGCGAGCGGCAGCGTCTCGAGCCGCAGGCCCGGCGCGAGTTCGCCCAGGCGCGCCATCAGCACGGGCAGGAAGCGGCCTTCGCCGATGTCGCTCATATGGATGCGGAAGGTCTTGCGCGAGGCCTGCGGCTCGAAGCGGTCGGGCTCGTGCAGCGCCTCCTCGAGCGTGTTGAGCGCCGCCTGCACCGCCGCCGCGAGCCGCTCGGCACGCGGCGTGGGCGCCACGCCGCCCGGCGCGCGCGTGAAGAGCGCGTCCTTCAGCAGCAGCCGCAGCCGGCCAAGGCCGTGGCTCGCGGCCGGCTGCGTGAGGCCCAGCGCCTCGGCCGCGCGGCTCACGTTGCGCGCACGGTAGACCGCGTCGAACAGCCGCAGCAGGTTGAGGTCCATCGTGTCGATATGCATGGTGTTCATATAGCTTAGCTCGATTATTTTATTGAACGCAATGCCAAGGCCCCGCACACTGGCCGCCGTCGCCCACGCAGGTCGACGAGGCACGCCCCACCACGAGAAGAAGGAGACAAGACATGGCCAGACTCCGTCCGCATGCGGCTCTTGCTGCTGCCCTGCTTTGCGCCGCCACGGCTTCTTGGGCGCAGCAGCCGCCCGCCGAGGAGCCCGGCTGGGCCAAGGGCCGGCCCAAGACCGAGGCCGCCACGCGCATGGCGCCAGTGCCTTCGTTCCCGATCCCGACCGCGCCCGACCAGCTGCCCACCGCCAAGTTCAAGCTGCCGCCAGGCTTCAAGGTCGAGACCTGGGCCTCGGGCGTGCTCGATGCGCGCGGGCTGCGCCAGGGCGACAAGGGCACGGTGTTCGTGAGCACGCTGTTCGTCGGCAACAAGGTCTACGCCATTGCCGAGAAGGGCGACCGCAAGCCCCGAACCATCATCGACAAGACCGAGTTCGCGACCGGCATCGAATACCACAAGGGCGCGCTCTATCTCGCCACGCACAAGCAGGTCGCGCGCTACGACGGCATCGAGGACAAGCTCGACAACCCCGGCCAGCCGGTGGTGCTCAACGACAAGCTTCCGGGCGGCCAGGACCACAGCTGGCGCTACCTGCGCGTGAAGGGCGACAAGCTCTACTACGCGGTCGGCGCGCCCTGCAACATCTGCGACCCCGACGAGGCGCATGCGCGGATCTTCCGCATGAACCTCGACGGCAGCAACATCGAGACCGTGGCGCGCGGCGTGCGCAACACGGTGGGCTTCGACTTCGACCCCAAGACCGGCCACCTCTGGTTCACCGACAACGGCCGCGACTGGTTCAGCGAAGACCTGCCGAACGACGAGCTCAACGTCATCAACACGGCGAACCCGCACTTCGGCTACCCGTACTGCCACCAGGGCAACGTGGCCGATCCCGAGTTCGGCTGGGGCAAGAGCTGCGGCGACTACACCAAGCCTGCCGCGCTGCTCGGGCCGCACGCCGGCGCGCTGGGGCTCACGTTCTACAACGGCAAGATGTTCCCGAGCAAGTACCGCGGCGCGATGTTCATCGCGCGCCACGGCCCCTGGAACCGCACCGTCAAGTACGCCGACATCGCCGTGGCCTGGCCCGACGGCAAGGGCGGCGCCAAGGTGGAGCCGTTCATGACCGGCTTCGTCGAGAACAACAGCTACCTCGGGCGGCCGGTGGACTTCCTGGTGCTCAAGGACGGCTCCATGCTCGTGAGCGACGACCACGCGGGCGCGATCTACCGCATCAGCTACACCGGCGGCCGATGACGCTTCGCCTCGTCGCCATCCGGGGCCTCGCGGCTATGGCCATCGCCCTCCTCGCGCCGCTGGCGCATGCGCAAGCGGCCAAGGCGCCGCAGGGCGGCACCAGCAACGTCTATGCGCAGCGTTACGCGGCGGTGTGCGCCAGCTGCCACGGCGCCAACGGGCGCAGCGACATGCCCGGCACGCCGGTGCTCGCGGGCCAGCATTCGTTCTATGCGATCACGCAGCTGTTCCTGTTCCGCGAAGGGCGGCGCGACAACGAGGCGATGTCGGCCGTGGCCAAGTCGATGAAGGACGAGGACCTGCGCGGTTTCTCGGAATTCATCGCCACGCTGCCGTCGGTGCCCGCGCCGCCGCCGGCCGAGCCGCCCGACGCTGCACGCATGGCACGCGGCCAGGCGCTCGCACAGACGCACCGCTGCACCATCTGCCACGGCGCCGACCTGAGCGGCGGCCAGCAGGTGCCGCGCATCGCGCAGCAGCGCGAGGATTACCTGAAGTTGACGCTGCACGGATTCCGCTCGGGCAAGCGCCCGGGCTACACCCAGGCGATGACCGAAGCGCTCGGCGGGATTCCGCCCGAGGACCTCGACACCCTTGCCTACTACGTGGCGCGCTTTCCGGGCGCTGCCGCGAAGCCCGCAGGCAGATAGAACGCCGCACCGCCGCGAAACGCCGGCGATGCGCGGCGCAGGGGCACCGCGCGCCGAAAACCGCGATTCGTCATTCATCCACCCCCAATCACTCAACCACAACGGAGTCGAATCTCTTGGAAGTTTCATTCAGCAAGGAAGTGCAGATGCTGCGCCTGGGCGCCGGCGACACCTTCCACGGCGAGGGCATCCTCGCGATCACCAAGGGCCTGCTGCAGTCGGGCGTGTCCTATGTCGGCGGCTACCAGGGCGCGCCCGTGTCGCACCTGCTCGATGTGATGGTGCAGGGCAAGGACTACATGGAAGAGCTCGGCGTGCACGTCGAGGCCTGCTCCAACGAGGCCTCGGCCGCCGCGATGCTCGGCGCGTCGATCCACTATCCGCTGCGCGGCGCGGTGACGTGGAAGTCGATCGTCGGCACCAACGTGGCGGCCGATGCGCTGTCCAACCTCTCGTCGCCGGGGGTCACGGGCGGCGTGCTGGTCGTGGTGGGCGAGGACTACGGCGAAGGCGCCAGCGTGATCCAGGAGCGCACGCACGCCTATGCGCTCAAGTCGAGCATGTGCCTGCTCGACCCGCGGCCCGACCTCGGCGTGATGGTGCGCATGGTCGAAGAGGGCTTCCTTCTGTCGGAGGCGTCGAACATGCCCTGCCTCATGGAACTGCGCATCCGCACCTGCCACGTGCGCGGCAGCTTCGACTGCAAGGACAACATCGCGCCCGCCATTTCGACGCGCGCATTGATGAGCGAGCCCGCGGGCTTCGACTACATGCGGCTCGCGCACCCGCCCGTGACCTTCCGCCACGAAAAGCTCAAGGGCGACGAACGCATCCCGGCTGCGCGCCGGCAGATCGTCGAGCGCGGCCTGAACGAGCTGATCCCGGGCCGCCGCCATGCCGACCTCGGCATCGTGGTGCAGGGCGGGCTCTACAACGCGCTGGTGCGCAGCCTGCAGCAGCAGGGGCTGGCCGATGCGTTCGGCGAGACCGACATCCCGATCCTGGTGCTCAACGTGACCTATCCGCTGGTGCCCGAGCAGGTGGCCGACTTCTGCGTCGGCAAGCGCGCGGTGCTGGTGGTCGAGGAAGGCCAGCCCGAGTACATCGAGCAGGACATCGCGACGCTGCTGCGCCGGCGCGACATCCAGACGCCGCTGCACGGCAAGGACATGCTGCCCGCGGCCGGCGAGTACGGCGTCGAGGTGCTGTCGGGCGGCATCGGCAGCTTTGCGGCCCGGTACATCGGCACCAGCGAGGCCGCGGCGTCGGCCGAGGCCTGGCTGGCCGGCAACCGCGAGCGCCGCGAGGCCGTGGCGCGCCAGCTTGAGGTGGCGCTGCCCGCGCGGCCGCCGAGCTTCTGCGTGGGCTGCCCCGAGCGGCCGGTGTTCTCGGCCCTCAAGCTCGCGCAGCAGGAGACGGGGCCAGTGCACATTGCGGCCGACATCGGCTGCCATGCCTTCGGTACCTTCGAGCCGTTCTCGATGGGGCATTCGATCCTTGGCTACGGCATGAGCCTCGCGAGCCGCGCCGGGGTGGCGCCGATGATGAACCGGCGCACGCTGTCGATCATGGGCGACGGCGGCTTCTGGCACAACGGACTGCTCACGGGCGTGCAGAGCGCGCTGTTCAACGGCGACGACGCGGTGCTCGTGATCTTCAAGAACGGCTACACCTCGGCCACCGGCACGCAGGACATCATCTCCACGCCCGACGACGAGATGAAGGAGCGCGCGGTCGACAAGCAGCAGAGCCTGGTCGACAAGAACCAGACGATCGAGGCCACGCTCAAGGGCCTGGGCGTGCAGTGGCTGCGCACCGTCACCACCTACGACGTGGAGCGCATGCGCAAGACGCTGACCGATGCGCTCACCAGCGACTTCAACGGCCTGAAGGTGGTGATCGCCGAGGGCGAGTGCCAGCTCGAGCGCCAGCGCCGCATCAAGCCCTGGATCGCGAGCCTGCTCAAGAAGGGCGAGCGGGTGGTGCGCGTGAAGTACGGCGTGGACGAGGACGTGTGCAACGGCGACCACGCCTGCATCCGCCTGTCGGGCTGCCCGACGCTCACGCTGAAGGACAACCCCGATCCGCTCAAGGTCGACCCGGTGGCCACGGTGATCGACGGCTGCGTGGGCTGCGGCCTGTGCGGCGAGAACGCCCATGCGGCCACGCTGTGCCCGAGCTTCTACCGCGCCGAGGTGGTGCAGAACCCGAAGTGGCACGAGCGGCTGCTGCACGGCGTGCGCGGCGCCTTGGTGCGCGCGCTGCAACCGGCCTGAAGGACATGACGATGAACAACGCACAACCCATCACCCTGCTCGTCTGCGCCCTCGGTGGCGAAGGCGGCGGCGTGCTGACCGAATGGCTGGTCGAGACCGCGCGCCATGCGGGCTACGCGGCGCAGAGCACCTCGATTCCCGGCGTCGCGCAGCGCACCGGTGCCACCACCTACTACATCGAGGTCTTTCCCGTGCCGCTCGCGCAGCTCGGCGGGCGGCGCCCGGTGTTCAGCCTGAGCCCGGTGCCGGGCGCGCTCGATGCGATCGTCTCCTCGGAGCTGCTCGAGACCGCGCGCCAGATCGGCAACGGCATGAGCGCGCCGCTGCGCACACTGGTCATCAGCTCGTCGGCGCGCATCCTCACCACGGCCGAGCGCATGGTGCCCGGCGACGGGCGCGCCGACGCCGAGCGCCTGGTCGACGTGGTCAAGGCCTTCAGCCGCGAGCACCACGTGTTCGACATGAACGCCATCGCGCGCGAAGCCGGCACCGTGGTCAGCGCGGTGATGCTCGGCGCCGTCGCGGGCAGCGGACTGTTCCCGTTTCCGCGCGAGGCCTACGAGCACGTGGTACGCGGCGGCAGCGCGCCCGAGAAGCTCGGCCGGATGGCCGCAGCCAGCCTGCGCGGATTCGCTGCCGCCTTCGGCGCCGTGCACGCACCGCGCGCGCAGGCCGCGTTCGTGAGCAGCGTGCTCGCCGCCGAAGGCAGCGAGGCGCCGCCGCCCGCCCGCGCGCTGCCGGCCGACCTCGCGCAGCGATTTCCGCCCGCGGTGCACGACATGCTCGCGCTCGGCCATGCGCGCGTGTGCGACTACCAGGACGCCGCCTACGCAGCGCTCTACGCCGACCGGCTCGCGAAGCTGCTCGATGCCGAACGCGCAGCCGATCCGTCGGGCGCGCAGGGCTTCGCGGTCACGCGCGAGGCCGCGCGCTGGCTCGCGCTGTGGATGGCCTTCGACGACATCGTGCGGGTCGCGGCGCTCAAGGGCCGTGCGAGCCGCGCCGAGCGCGTGCGCGCCGAGGTGCGGGCGGGCAGCGACGACATCCTGAAGGTCTACGACCACTTCAAGCCCGGATCGGCCGAGTTCGCGGCGCTGCTGCCGCCCGCACTCGCACGCCGCGTGGCGGGCTGGGACAGGAAGCGGCAGGCGCGCGGGCGCGAGCCGTGGTCGATGCCGCTCAAGGTCGGCAGCCATTCGGTGCTCGGCATGGCGTCGCTGCGCCTCTTGTCCTCGCTCAAGTGGCTGCGCCGCCGCGGCAGCCGCTTCGCCGAGGAGCAGGCGCTGATCGAACGCTGGCTCGCGGCCGTGGAACGCGGCACGCGCGAGGGCTGGACGCTCGGGCGCGAGCTCGCGCTGTGCGGCCGGCTCATCAAGGGCTACGGCAGCACCAACGAACGCGGCAAGCACAACCTGCTGCACGTGATCGACGAACTCGCGGGCCGCTCGGGCCTGCCCGCCGCAGCGCGTGCCGAGGCGATTGCCGCGGCCCGCGAAGCGGCGCTCGCGGACGAGGGCGGCAAGGCGCTCGACGCGGCGCTGGTGCGCCATGGCGCGGCACCGCGGCCGGTGCAGGCGCAGCCTATCCGCTGGATGAAGCGCCCACCGACGCTCAAGGTTTGATTCCGAAAAAAAAGGAGACACGCGATGTTCAACCCCACTCCCCTGCTGCGGCACCTTGGCCTGCCGTGGCTCGCCGCCGCCGCGCTGTTGGCGCCGGCCCATGCCGCCGACTGGCCCGCCAAGCCGATCAAGGTGATCGTCAACTTCCCGGCCGGCGGTGCGGCCGACCAGATCGCGCGCGCCGTCTCGCAGCCGCTGCAGGAGCTGTTGAAGCAGCCGGTGGTGATCGAGAACCGCGCCGGCGCCAACGGCAACCTCGGCGGCGAGGTCGTCGCGCGCGCGCCGGCCGACGGCTACACGCTGCTCATGAGCTCGGGCGGCATGGTGTCGGTGAACCCGCACATCTACCAGCGCATGAGCTTCGACCCGGCGAAGGACCTGACGCCGGTGGCCGCGGCCGCGCGCGTGCTGGTGTTCCTGGTCACGCGGCCCACGCTGCCGCCGACCGACGTGGCGCAGTTCATCGCGTACCTGAAGGCCAACCCGGGCAAGCTGTCGTACGGCTCGCCGGGCAACGGCAGCTCGCCGCACCTCGCGGGCGAGATGTTCAAGAGCCAGGCGGGCGTGTTCGCGCTGCACGTGCCCTACCGCGGCGCCGCACCGGCGCTGCAGGACCTGCTGGCCGGGCAGATCGACTATGTCTTCGACCCCGGCATCGCACTCGGGCAGGTGCGCGCGGGCAAGCTCCGGCTGCTCGCGGTGGGCAGCCCCAAGCGCTCGGCGCTCTTCCCGCAGGTGCCCACGCTCGACGAGGCCGGCCTGCGCGGCTTCGACGCCGACACCGTGTTCGGTTTCTACGCGCCGGCCGGCACGCCGCCCGAGGTGGTGGCGCTGCTCAACACACAGATCAACCGCACGCTGGCGATGCCGACCGTGCAGGAGCGCATCGCGGCGCTCGGCGGCGAGGCGCTGCCCGGTTCGCCGGCCGCTTTCCAGCAACGCGCCGCGGCCGATTCCGAACGCTTCGGCGCAGTGATCCGCGAGCGGAAGATCGTCTCCGACTGATGGCACTGCTGAATGTGGACGACCACCGGCGCCGCGCGCGCCGGGTGCTGCCGCGCCTGGTGTTCGACTATGTCGACGGCGGCGCGGAAGACGAACGCTGCATGCAGCGCAACCTCGACGCGCTCGCGGCGTTGCCGCTGGTGCCCGAATGCCTGCGCGACACCCGCGCGATGGACATCGGCATCGAACTCTTCGAGCGCCGCTGGCAAGCGCCCTTCGCGGTCGCGCCGATCGGGCTCGCGGGGCTGGTGCGCCCGCGCGCCGATGCGCTGATGGCGCGCGCCGCGCAGGCCGCGGGCGTGCCCTTCATCCTCTCGACCGCGTCGAACACCCGCATCGAGGACGTGCGCGCGGCCGCGCCCGACGCCATGCTCTGGATGCAGCTCTACGTGATGGGCGAGCGCGCGATCGCCGAGCGCGTGGTGCGGCGTGCCCGCGCGGCCGGTTTCGAGGCGCTCGTGCTCACCGTCGACGTGCCGGTGGGCGGGCTGCGCGAGCGCGACCTGCGCCACGGCTTCCGCGTGCCGATGCGCCTGTCGCCGCGCACGCTCGCCGACATGGCGCTGCACCCCGCGTGGCTGCTGCGGCAGGCGCGCGGCGGCACGCCGCAGTTCGTCAACCTGCTGCCCGACGGCGACGCGCCGGTCGACGCCCAGGCCCAGGCCGCGCTGCTCTCGCGCACGATGGACCGCAGCCTCACCTGGGAAAGCCTGGGCTGGCTGCGCAGCCTCTGGGACGGGCCGCTGCTGGTCAAGGGCCTGCTGGGCGCCGCGGATGCGCGGCGGGCGCTGCAACACGGCGCGGACGGCATCGTGGTGTCGAACCACGGCGGGCGCCAGCTCGATGCGGCCCCGGCCAGCATCGGCGCACTGCCCGCCATCCTCGACGCCGTGGGCGGACGCATCCCGGTGCTGGTGGACGGCGGCATCCGGCGCGGCAGCGACGTCGTGAAGGCGCTCGCGCTCGGTGCACGTGCAGCGCTGGTCGGTCGGGCGCCGCTGTTCGGCCTTGCGAGCGGCGGCGAAGACGGCGCGCGTGCCGTGCTGCAGCTGCTGGCGGCCGAAACCGAGCGGACCATGACGCTCGTGGGCGCGGCCTGCGTGGCCGAACTCGGCCCACGGCACGTCGACAAAACCGAGCCGGCGCCCCGCCTGCTCGCAACGAAAATGAGTGCATGACAACCAGCAGCAACGCCCCCTCCATCGTCTACACCGTGCGCGTCGAGTTCGGCGACTGCGACCCCGCCGGCATCGTCTGGTTTCCCAACTTCTTCCGCTGGATCGATGCGGCCTCGCGCCATTTCTTTGCCGAATGCGGCGTGCCGCGCTGGGAAGACACGGCGAAGACGCTCGGCGTGATCGGCACGCCGCTGGTCGACACGCACACGCGCTTCGTCAAGGCCGCGAGCTACGGCGACACGCTGCAGGTGGCGGTGCGCGTGACCGAATGGCGCGAGAAGAGCTTCGTGCAGGCCTACCGCGTGACGCGCGGCGACGACCTGATCCTCGAGTGCGAGGAGGTGCGCATCTTCGCGGCGAAGCGCGAGGGGGGCGGCATTCGGGCGGTGCCGATTCCGCCGCAGATTCGGGCGCTGTGCGAGGCGCCCGGCACCCCGGCTGCTTAGAATGGCCGGATGACCTGGCGCATTCTTCTCCTTCCGCTCGCATTGCTCGCCGCCGCCGGTTGCGCGGCCCCCAACGAAGTGGTGCCGCTTGGCGATGGCGTCTTGCGCGCCATGACGTATGTGCAGGCCACCGACTACTGCAGCGCGCGGAACGCCTCGCCGAGATGGCTCGGCAAGGCGCAGGCCGAGCAGGGCGTGCGGTTCCAGTGCACGCGCGACTGACTTCGTCCATGTCCGGCCTTCGGGTTGACGGGCCCATAATGCGGTGCAACAATTGTGAAATCTTCACTTCGGAGCCTCGTGCGTGGACAGTGCCAGTTGGATCAGTGACAAGACGCGTGCCTCGGCAGGCGTGACACACCCGGCTCTCTAGCGCAGGCTTCTCCCGCGCTGCAGCCTGTGTGCCCGCAGCGCTCCTCTTGCTTTCACGGCAAGCGGCTCCCCTCCCGATGTTCGTTCGTTCTCGTCGCTGACGCTTCGATTCAGCTTGCGTGGTCATGCCACGAGGTTTCCCTCTTCGCGAAGGAGCCTTGTCATGCGTCAGTTCTACCGTCGTCCGTTGCAGCAGCAACAAGAGCAGCAGCAACAACAAGCCGTGCAGCAGGTGCGGCCGCACGTGCACGCGGCAGAGCCTCGTGCGTCAGGGCGTGCCGCGCCCTCTCCCCGCAGCGAGGCGCCCTCCGCGGGCGGCGCGCTGGACCAGGCCGCCGCGCTGTGGACCACGCGGCGGATCCGCAGCTATCTGCGTCTGGTCGATGCTTCGTCGGAGCCGTCGCAGCGCTGAGCGCCATGCGCCAAAAAAAAGCGGCACCGCGCTTGCGCGATGCCGCTTTTTTCTTTCAGCGCGGCACTGACGCCGCGCCGGCGCCTCAGACGCCGAGGATCGACACCGCCTTGGTGTTGAGGTAGGCCTCGAGTGCCTCGGGGCCGCCTTCCGAGCCATAGCCCGAATCCTTCACGCCGCCGAACGGCATTTCGGGCGACGGGGTGGCCGGCTGGTTGATCCAGAGCATGCCGAGCTCGAGCTTCTGGCTCAGCAGGTGCGCGTTCTTGATCGACTTGGTGAAGGCGTAGCCGGCGAGGCCGAACGGCAGGCGGTTGGCTTCGGCGATGGCTTCGTCGAGCGTGTCGAAACCGCGGATCGCCGCGATCGGGCCGAAAGGTTCGTTGTTGAACACGTCGGCATCGAGCGGGACGTCGGTCAGCACCGTGGGCGCGAAGAAATTGCCCGTGTCGCCGACGCGTTCACCGCCGGTCGCCACGGTGGCGCCCTTCTTGCGCGCGTCTTCGAGCACATGGGTCATGGCCGTGAGGCGGCGGGCATTGGCGAGCGGGCCGAGCGTGGTGCCCTCGGCGAGGCCGTCGCCGATCTTCAGCCCCTCGGCATGCTTGACCATGGCCTTGGCGAATTCCTCGCGCACGCTGTTGTGCACCAGGAAGCGCGTGGGCGAGATGCAGACCTGGCCCGCGTTGCGGAACTTGGCGGCACCGGCGGCCTTGACGGCCAGGGCCACGTCCGCGTCCTCGGCCACGATCACCGGCGCATGGCCGCCGAGCTCCATCGTCACGCGCTTCATGTGCGAGCCCGCCAGCGCGGCGAGCTGCTTGCCGACCGGGGTGGAACCGGTGAAGGTGACCTTGCGGATGATCGGGTGCGCGATCAGGTAGTTCGAGATCTCGGCCGGGTTGCCGAACACCAGGCCCACGGTGCCGGGCGGAATGCCGGCGTCGACGAAGGCGCGCAGCAGTTCGGCGGGCGAGGCCGGGGTTTCCTCGGGTGCCTTCACGAGGAACGAGCAGCCGGTGGCCAGCGCGGCGCCGAGCTTGCGCACCACCTGGTTGATCGGGAAGTTCCACGGCGTGAACGCGGCGACCGGGCCGAGCGGCTCCTTGATCACGAGCTGCTGCGCGGCCAGGTTGCGCGAGGGCACGATGCGGCCGTAAACGCGGCGGCCTTCGTCGGCGAACCATTCGATGATGTCGGCCGCGGCCAGGGTCTCGCCCTTGGCTTCGGCGAGCGGCTTGCCCTGCTCCTGCGTCAGCAGCTTGGCGATGTCGCCGGCGCGTTCGCGGATCAGGCCGGCGGCGCGGCGCATGACGGCGGCGCGCTCGTGGGCCGGCGTGTTGCGCCAGGCTTCGAAGCCGCGCTGCGCGGCGGCCAGGGCGCGGTCGAGGTCGGCGATGCTGGCATGCGCCACCTTGCCGATGGCCTTGCCGGTGGCCGGATTCACGACGTCCAGCGTCTTGCCGCCGGTGGCATCGACCCATTCGTTGTCGATCAGCAGGCGGGTGTCGGTGTAGGTGGCGGTCATGACGAGCTATTCCTTCGGGACGGGATGATGAAAACGGGGGATGAATCTGGATACGCGATGCGGCACCATCGTGGTGCGCCAGCGGCGGCAATGCACCGCCAGGGCGTAGATTAACCCGAGTTCGCCGACCCCGCCGGCCGCGCGGTCGCACTGCTTAAAGAATGAGCAGCGCCCGGAAGTCGTTCACGTTGGTGTTCGTCGGCCCTGTGACGAACAGATCGCTGATGGCGTCGAAGAAGCCGTAGGCGTCGTTGCGGTCGAGGTGGTCCGACAGCTTGCGGCCGGCCGCGGCCGCGCGCGCCAGCGTGTCGGGCGTGACGAAGGCGCCGGCGTTGTCCTCCACGCCGTCGATGCCGTCGGTGTCGGCCGCCAGCGCCCAGACCTGTCGCTGGCCCATGAGCGCGCCGGCCAGCCCCATGCAGAGCTCGCCCGCGCGCCCGCCGCGGCCCTTGGCCTGGCCCGGCTGGCGCGCACGCACCGTGACCGTGGTCTCGCCGCCCGAGAGCAGCACGCAGGGCCGGGCGAACGGCTGGCCGCGGTGCGCCACGGCACGCGCCAGCGCGGCATGCACCTTGCCGACCTCGCGCGATTCGCCCTCGATCTCGTCGCTGAGGATGTGGGCCTCGATGCCGGCCGCGCGCGCGGCCGCGGCGGCCGCCTCGAGCGACTGCTGCGGCGTGGCGATCATGTGGACCTCGTGGCCCGCGAACACCGCGTCGCCCGGCTTGGGCGTCTCGAGTTCGCCGCTTTCGAGTTGTGCGCGCACGGGCGGCGGCACCTCGATGCGGTAGCGGTCGAGGATCGCCAGCGCCTCGGCGCAGGTGGTGGCGTCGGGCACGGTGGGGCCGCTCGCGATCACGGCCGGATCGTCGCCGGGCACGTCGCTGATCGTGAGCGTGACCACGCGCGCCGGCGCGCAGGCCGCGGCCAGTCGGCCGCCCTTGATGCGCGACAGGTGCTTGCGCACGCAGTTCATCTCGCCGATGTGGGCGCCGCTGTCGAGCAGTTGCTTGTTGATGCGCTGCTTGTCCTCGAGCGTGAGGCCCTCGGCCGGCAGTACCAGCAGCGACGAGCCGCCGCCCGAGATCAGGCACAGCACCAGGTCGTCGGCCGTGAGCCCTTCGGCGAGCGCGAGGATGCGCGCCGCGGCCTGCTGCCCGGCCGCATCGGGCACGGGATGCGCGGCCTCGACGATCTCGATGCGCTCGGGCACGCCTTCGGGGCGCGGCGGGATGTGGCCGTAGCGCGTGACGACCAGGCCCGACAGCGGCGCATCGGCCGGCCACAGTGCCTCGAGCGCCTGCACCATCGAGGCGCCGGCCTTGCCCGCGCCGAGCACCAGCGTGCGGCCCTTGGGCGGCTTCGGCAGGTGCGCGCCGAGCGTGGACAGCGGCAGCGCGCGGTCCACCGCCACGCGGTAGAGGTGTTCGAGAAAGGCGCGCGGGGCTTCGCGCGCGTCGGGGGCGGGCGGCAGGTTCGGTGCGGTCATGCTTGGCTTGTGTCTCCTGCCGCCGATTGTGCGGCGAACCGCGGACCGCGCTCTTGACCGCGGTCGCCGTTTTTCTGCTTACTTGGTCTTGGCTCCGGCCTGGAACCAGCGGCCGATCAGTGCGCGCTCCTCGTCGGTCATGCCGGTGGCGTTGTTCATCGGCATGATCTTCGTGACCGTCACCTGCTGGTAGATCGCCTGCGCATGCGCGGTCACCTGGTCGGGCGTGTCGACGCGCACGTTCTTCATCTGCACGCCGGCGCCGTGGCACATGTAGCAGCGCTGCTCGAGCACCTTCTGCACGTCCTGGAACGCCACGGCCGGCGCAGCGGCCGCGCCCGCGGCAGGGGCGGCCGCCGGCTTGGGCTTCATCCACACGATCGTGAGGCCGAGCACCACGATGCCGATCAATGCGTAGGGCAGCGGGTTGCGCGCATTGCCGAGCTTGAAGCGGTGGCGCACCACGAAGAACTGCCGAATCGCCGCGCCGCCCAGCATGATGAGCAGCAGCACGATCCAGTTGTGCTCGTGCGTGTAGGTGAAGCTGTAGTGGTTGCTCAGCATCGCGAACAGCACCGGCAGCGTGAAGTAGGTGTTGTGCACGCTGCGCTGCTTGCCGCGCTGGCCGTGCACCGGGTCGACCGGGCGGCCTTCGCGCAGCGCCTGCACGTTCTTGCGCTGGCCCGGGATGATCCAGAAGAACACGTTGCCGCTCATCGTGGTGGCCATCATCGCGCCCACCAGCAGGAAGGCCGCGCGGCCCGCGAACCACTGGCATGCGAGCCAGGTCGCGAACACGATGAACAGCGCGATCAGCACGCCGACGATAGTGTCGCCGTTCTTGCGGCGGCCGAAGACCTGGCAGATGCCGTCGTAGACCATCCAGAACACGACGAAGAAGGCCAGCGCCACGCCGATGGCCGCGCCGGGCTGCCAGTCCATCTTCGACTTGTCGATCAGGTAGGTGCTGGCGTTCCAGAGGTACGACATGGTGAAGAGCGCGAAGCCCGTGATCCACGTGCTGTAGCTCTCCCAGTACGACCAGTGCAGGTGGTCCGGCAGCTTCTTCGGTGCCAGCGCGTACTTCTGCATGTTGTAGAAGCCGCCGCCGTGCACGGCCCATTGCTCGCCGCCCACGCCCTTGTCGAGCGATTCGGCGTCCTGCGGCTTCTCGAGGCTGTTGTCCAGCATCACGAAGTAGAACGACGCGCCGATCCACGCGATGGCCGTGATGACGTGGACCCAACGCAGCAGCAGGTTGGCCCAGTCGAGGTAGTAGCTTTCCATGGGGTGCTCTCTCAGCCCGTTCGGCGCGGGGGCACGCCGGGCACGGGTTTCTTCTTCAGCCTGCTCACCACTGCGGGCGCTGTAAGCAGAGAAAGTGCCGCGAACGCAGGCTCCGGATGGGCCTCGCTCCGCTGCGGCGGGGACTTGTGGACCGAAAGTGTATACAGTTTTGGTGGCGGCCGGGTCGTTTTTTTGACGCGACCGCTGCCGGGGAAAACCCTGTTCATCCGAGCGATTGCAACAACTGTGCCGCCACCGCCACCGCGATCACCTCGGGCTCCTTGCCGCTGATGCCGGGCACGCCGATCGGGCAGGTGATGCGCGCGAGTTCATCGGGCCCGAAGCCGCGCGCCTCGAGCCGGTGGCGAAAGGTGGCCCATTTCGTCTTGCTGCCGATCAGCCCGACATAGGGCAGGTCGCCGCGCTCGCGCAGGCGCTTGAGGCAGGCGATCACGATGTCGAGGTCCTCGGCATGGCTGAAGCTCATGATCAGCACGCGGCTGCCCGGCGCGAGCCCGGCCACCGCGTCCTGCACCGGATCGGAATGCTCGGTCTCGACCCGCGCGGGCAGCGCCTCGGGGAACACGCCGTCGCGGCTGTCGATCCAGCGCACCCGGAACGGCAGGCCTGCGAGCAGCCGTGCGAGCGCGGCGCCCACGTGGCCGCCACCGAACAGCGCCACCGGATGCATTTGCGCCACCAGTTCGCGCTGCAGGGGCGGCGCGTCGGCCGCCGTGATGCGGCGGTACGACAGGAACATCACGCCGCCGCAGCACTGTCCCAGGCTCGGGCCGAGCGGATAGCGCCGGATGCCGTCGATGGATGGCCCGCCGGCCAGCACCTCGCGCGCGGCCTGGATGGCCTGGAACTCGAGCTGCCCGCCGCCGATGGTGCCCGCGAGCGCGTCGGCCCAGACCGCCATCCAGGTGCCGGCCTCGCGCGGCGCCGAGCCTTGCGTCGATTCGACCCGCACGAGCACCGCGTCCTCGCGCTGAAGACGGGCCAGCAGGGGATCGAGCGCGCCGCTCATGGCGAATACCTTCGGTTGCGGGGCACCGCGGGAGTCACGGTATAACCCCGGCGATGAATCTTCAGCTTACGCCGCGCCGCCTTGCCCTGCTCGCCTCTTCCCTTTGCGCCCTCTGGCTGGCCGGATGCGGCACCACGGGATCGGTGCCCGGCCAATTGAGCAGCGCCACCGCCGAGCGCAGTGCCAGCGGCCCCGCGCCGCGCGCATCGGGCGCGTCGAGCGCGCGCGACTACCGCCGCGACGCCGCGCGCCACATCTACGAGATCAACCGTTCGCGCGTCTACGGCGGCCAGCTGCCGCCGCTGCTGTATGCGGTCGGCACGCTGCAGGTGAATCTCGATGCCGGCGGCAAGGTGGTCTCGATGCACTGGCTGCGCGCGCCGAAGCATGCGCCCGAGGTCATCGCCGAGATCGAGCGCGCCGTGCTCCAGGCCGCGCCCTTCCCCGCCGCCACGCGCCTGGGCGCTGTGACCTGGACCGACACCTGGCTGTGGGACAAGAGCGGGCGTTTCCAGCTCGACACATTGACCGAAGGCCAGCTCGCGCAGTAGCAGCAGGCCTTGCTCCCTCCCCTTCCGAGGGAGGGTTGGGGTGGGGGCGATCACGAGCCGCGATAAGTCGAATAGCTCCACGGGCTCACGAGCAGCGGCACGTGGTAGTGCTGGTCGGCATGCGCCACGCCGAAGTCCAGCGACACCTTGTTGAGGAAGTTCGGCTCGGGCAGCTGCACGCCGCGCGCCTTGAAATACCCCGCCACGTCGAACACCAGCCGGTAGGTGCCGGCCCGGAGCGACTGGTTGTCGTAGAGCGGACCGTCGCTGCGACCGTCCGAATTCAGCGTGAAGCGCTTCACCAGCGTGGCGGTGTCGCCGTCGGTGGTGTACAGCGCCACATTCATCCCGGCCGCGGGGCCGCCGTGCATCGTGTCCAGTACGTGGGTGCTCAGGCCCATGGGGGCTCCTTGGAAAAGAAAGGCTGCGGGAAATTCCGGTGGACAAAAGTGTATACAGTTAATGTCTTTGGGTCTATCATGAAAACATGGAGTCCTCCACCACCCGCTCGATCGTCAACGCGCTGACAAAGGCGATCGTCGAGCACCGGCTGCAGCCCGGCACCAAGCTGGCCGAGCAGAAGCTGGCCGACCATTTCGGCGTCTCGCGCACGCTGGTGCGCCAGGCGCTGTTCCAGCTGTCGCAGAACAAGCTGATCCGCCTCGAGCCCGCGCGCGGCGCCTTCGTGGCCGCGCCCGCGGTCGACGAGGCGCGACAGGTCTTCAAGGTGCGGCGCATGCTCGAGGCCGAGATGACGCGCGAGTTCGTTCGCACCGTCACGCCGGCCAAGATCAAGGCGCTCAAGGAACACGTGGCGCTCGAGAAATCGGCCGTCTCGGGCGAAGACGTTTCGGGCCGCAACGAGCTGCTCGGCGACTTCCACGTGCGCATGGCCGAGCTCATGGGCAACCAGGTGCTGGCGCAGATCCTCGGCGAGCTGATCTCGCGCTGCGCGCTCATCACGCTGATGTACCAGAGCACCAGCGCGGCCGCGCATTCGAACGACGAGCACGCCGATATCGTGAAGGCGCTGGCCGCGCGCGACGAAGAGCGCGCGGTGCGCCTCATGACCGAGCACCTGGAGCACGTCGAGGCCAACCTCACCTTCGACCGCAAGGTTCCCACCAACGACATTTCCCTCGCCCTCACATGACCGTCTACGACACCACCCTGCCCTATCCGCGCGACCTCGTCGGCTATGGCCGCAACCCGCCGCATGCCCAATGGCCGGGCCAGGCGCGCGTCGCGGTGCAGTTCGTCCTCAACTACGAGGAAGGCGGCGAGAACGCCACGCTGCACGGCGATGCGGGTTCCGAGCAGTTCCTCTCCGAGATGTTCAATCCGGCGAGCTTTCCGGACCGCCACATCAGCATGGAAGGCATCTACGAGTACGGCTCGCGCGTGGGCGTGTGGCGCATCCTGCGCGAGTTCGAGAAGCGCGGCCTGCCGCTCACGGTGTTCGGCGTGGGCATGGCCCTCGAGCGCCACCCCGAGCTGACTACGGCCTTCAAGGAACTGGGCCACGAGATCGCCTGCCACGGCTGGCGCTGGATCCACTACCAGAACATCGACGAGGCCACCGAGCGCGAACACATGCGCCTGGGCATGGAAGCGATCGAGAAGCTCACGGGCGAGCGTGCCCTGGGCTGGTACACCGGCCGCGACAGCCCGCGCACGCGCCGCCTGGTGGCCGACTACGGCGGCTTCGAGTACGACAGCGACTACTACGGCGACGACCTGCCGTTCTGGATGAAGGTGCAGAAGACCGACGGCAGCGTGGTGCCGCAGCTCATCGTGCCCTACACGCTCGACTGCAACGACATGCGCTTCGCGCTGCCGCAGGGCTATTCGCATGCCGACCCGTTCTTCCAATACCTGAAGGACAGCTTCGACGCGCTCTATGCCGAAGGCGACGAGGCTCCGAAGATGATGAGCATCGGCATGCACTGCCGCCTGCTCGGCCGGCCGGGCCGCATCGTGGCGCTGCAGCGTTTTCTCGACCACATCGCGCAGCACGACCGCGTCTGGGTCTGCCGCCGCATCGACATCGCGCGCCACTGGAAAGAGGCGCACCCCTTCGAATCCGGAGCCGCATCATGAGCCTCACCATCGACCAACTCAACGCGGCCACGGCCGACGAAGCCGTCGCGCTGCTGGACGGCACCTACGAGCATTCGCCGTGGATCGCGCGCAAGGCCATGGCGGCGCGGCCGTTCCGCTCGCTCGCGCACCTGAAGCATGCGCTCGCGCAGGCGGTCAGCGGCGCCACGCGCGACGAGAAGCTTGGCCTCGTGCGCGCCCACCCCGAACTCGCCGGCAAGGCGATGGTGAGCAAGACCCTCACCGCCGAATCCACGAACGAACAAGGCAAGGCCGGGCTCACCGACTGCACGCCCGAAGAGTTCGCAAGGATCCAGCAGCTCAATGCCGACTACAACACCAAGTTCGGCTTTCCGTTCATCCTGGCGGTGCGCGGCCCGCGTGGCACCGGCCTCGGCAAGCGCGAGATCATCGAGACCTTCGAGCGCCGGCTGCACAACCATCCGGGCTTCGAACTCGCCGAGGCGCTGCGCAACATCCACCGCATCGCCGAGATCCGGCTCAACGACAAGTTCGCAACCGAGCCCCAGATCGGCAACATGGTGTGGGACTGGCACGAAGCGCTGGCAGTGCACAGCGATCCGGGCTATGCCGAGAAGGGCCAGCTCACCGTCACCTACCTGACCGACGCGCACCGCGCCTGCGCCGCGCAGATCGCGCGCGAGATGCGCGACTGCGGCTTCGACTCGGTCGAGATCGACGCGGTCGGCAACGTGGTCGGCCGCTACGAAGGCGCCACCCCGGGCGCCAAGGCGTTGCTGACCGGCTCGCACTACGACACGGTGCGCAACGGCGGCAAGTACGACGGCCGGCTCGGCATCTTCGTGCCGATGGCCTGCGTGCGCGAGCTCAAGCGCCAGAACCGCCGCCTGCCGTTCGCTTTCGAAGTGGTGGGCTTCGCCGAAGAGGAAGGCCAGCGCTACAAGGCCACCTTCCTCGGGTCGGGCGCGCTCATCGGCCACTTCGATGCGGCCTGGCTCGACCAGAAGGACGCCGACGGCATCACCATGCGCGAGGCGCGCCTGCATGCGGGCCTGCGCGAGGAAGACATCCCGAAGATCCGGCGCGATGCCTCGAAGTACCTCGGCTTCGTCGAGGTGCACATCGAGCAGGGACCGGTGCTCAACGAGCTCGACATCCCGCTGGGCATCGTCACCTCGATCAACGGCGGCGTGCGCTACGTCGGCGAGGTGATCGGCACCGCCAGCCACGCGGGCACCACGCCGATGGACCGGCGCCACGATGCCGCGGCCGCCGTGGCCGAGCTGATCCTGCGCGCCGAGGAGCGCGCCGCGAAGGACGGCGACTCGGTCGCCACGGTCGGCATGCTCGAGGTGCCCGGTGGCTCGATCAACGTGGTGCCCGGACGCTGCAAGTTCAGCCTCGACATCCGCGCGCCCAACGACCCGCAGCGCGACGCCGTGGTGCGCGACGTGCTCGACGCGCTGCAGCAGGTGGCCGAGCGCCGCGGCGTGCGCTACACGCTCGAGGAGGCCATGCGTGCCGCCGCCGCGCCGAGCGCGCCCGAATGGCAGCGGCGCTGGGAAGAGGCCGTGGCCGCGCTCGGCGTGCCGCTCTACCGCATGCCCAGCGGTGCCGGCCACGATGCGATGAAGCTGCACGAGGTGATGCCGCAGGCCATGCTGTTCGTGCGCGGCATCAATTCGGGCATCAGCCACAACCCGCTCGAATCGAGCACCAACGACGACATCGAGCTGGCCGTGCGGGCGTTCCAGAACCTGCTGGACAACCTCGCCGCCGAACAGCCCCACTGATTCACCGAAGAAGAACCGACATGACCGACTACGCCAAGCTCGACGCCTGGATCGACGCCCACTTCGACGACGAAGTGAAGTTCCTGCAACAACTGGTGCAGGTACCGACCGACACCCCACCCGGCAACAACGCACCGCATGCCGAGCGCACCGCCGAGCTGCTCGAGGGCTTCGGCCTCACGGCCGAGAAGCATGCCGTGCCGGCGCAGGAAGTGAAGGACTACGGCCTCGAATCGATCACCAACCTGATCGTGCGCCGGCGCTACGGCGACGGTGGCCGCACCGTGGCGCTCAATGCGCACGGCGACGTGGTGCCGCCCGGCGAAGGCTGGACGCACGACCCCTATGGCGGCGAGATCGAAGGCGGCGCGCTCTACGGCCGTGCCGCCGCGGTCAGCAAGAGCGACTTCGCGAGCTTCACCTTCGCGCTGCGCGCCCTCGAGGCGGTGGCCCGCCCCGCCAAGGGCAGCGTCGAGCTGCACTTCACCTACGACGAGGAATTCGGCGGCATCCTCGGCCCGGGCTGGCTGCTCAAGAACGGCCTCACGAAGCCCGACCTGATGATCGCAGCCGGCTTCAGCTACGAAGTGGTCACGGCCCACAACGGCTGCCTGCAGATGGAAGTGACGGTGCACGGCAAGATGGCCCATGCGGCCATTCCGGCCACCGGCGTCGACGCGCTGCAGGGCGCGGTGAAGATCCTCAACGCGCTCTACGCGCAGAACGCGCTCTACCGGCAGGTCACATCGAAGGTCGAGGGCATCACGCACCCGTACCTCAATGTCGGGCGCATCGAAGGCGGCACCAACACCAACGTCGTGCCCGGCAAGGTGGTCTTCAAGCTCGACCGCCGCATGATCCCCGAAGAGAACCCGGTCGAGGTCGAGGCCGCGATCCGCAAGGTCATCGCCGATGCGGCGGCCGAGAGCGAAGGCATCACGGTCGAGATCAAGCGCCTGCTGCTCGCCAACTCGATGAAGCCGCTCGCGGGCAACAAGCCGCTGGTCGACGCGATCCAGAAGCACGGCGGCGAACTGTTCGGCGAGCCGGTCAGGGCCATGGGCACGCCGCTCTACACCGACGTGCGCCTCTACGGCGAGGCCGGCATTCCGGGCGTGATCTACGGCGCCGGTCCGCGCACGGTGCTCGAATCGCACGCCAAGCGTAGCGACGAACGCGTGGTGCTCGAGGACCTGCGTCGCGCCACCAAGGTGATCGCGCGGACGCTCTCCGACCTTCTGGCCTGACCGACGCGGCGCGTCAAACACCGCCTACAACCACGTTCGCACCGGCATGCAGCATGGCTGCATGACCGAACACGCCGACACCGAACTCGCCGTCACGCACCCGGTCGCACACCGCTTCACCGAGGTGAACGGCGTGCGGACCTTCTACCGCGAGGCCGGCCCGCGCGACGCGCCGGTGCTGCTGCTGCCGCACGGCTACCCGTGCTCGTCGTTCCAGTTCCGCCGCCTCATGCCGGCGCTGGCCGACCGATGGCGGCTGGTGGCGCCCGACTTTCCCGGCTTCGGGCTCAGCGACACGCCCGACGCCCGCAGCTTCGTCTACGACTTCGATGCGTATGCGGCCTTCCTCGACGCCTTCCGCGACCGGCTCGGCATCGGCCGCCATGCGATCTGGCTGCACGACTACGGTTCGCAGATCGGCCTGCGCCTCGCGATCCGCGACCCCGCACGCATCAGCGGGCTGCTCATCCAGAACGGCGACATCTACGAAGACACGCTTGGCCCCAAGTACAAGGCCATCCAGGCGTTCTGGCGCGACCCCTCCCCCGAGCACCGCGCGGTGCTCGAGGAGGCCGTGAGCGAGGAAGGCTTCCGCGCCGAGTTCGTCGGCGAGGTGCCCGAGGCGCAGGCCGCGCAGATCCCGCCCGACCTCTGGAAGCTGCACTGGCCGCTGATGGACACGCCCGAGCGCCGCGAGCTCGCGCGCCGGCTGATGGAAGGCCTGAAAGAGAACCTCGAATGGTTCCCGCGCTACCAGGCCTACCTGCGCGATCACCAGCCGCCGACGCTGATCGTCTGGGGGCCGAACGACGGCTACATGCCCGAGGCCTCGGGGCGCGCCTACCTGCGCGACCTGCCCGACGCCGAACTCGTGATGACCGACGGCGGCCATTGGCTGCTCGAGACACATCTCGAGCAGGTGGTGCCGGCGGTGCGGCGCTTTCTCTCGGCGCTCGCTTAGCTCAAGCCGCAGCCGACTCGGCGATCTCCTGCGTGACGCGCAGGAACTTCTCCATGTCGGCGAGCGAGTGGCAGTGCAGCGGCGAGACGCGCACCGTGCCCTCGAGACCGAAGGCGTCGAGCATGCGCTTCGAGTAGATGCTGCTCGCCACGCGCTCGTACACCGTGACGCCACGCTGGCCATACTCGACCACGGCCTGCGCGCAGTCGATGCGGTCGAAGCCGATGCCGATGATCAGGTCGCGCTTCGTGAGGTCCGGATGGTCGAGGAAGACCTTGACGCCGGCCATGCGGCGCAACCCCGGCGTGGCCTCTGTCCCGTCGAGCAGCGCCGCGAGCAGCGCCCGCTCGTGCAGCTCGATGTGCGCGATGCCGGCGGCGAACAACGCCCGCCGCTCATTGGCCTGAGAAAAGTGGCCGCCTAGCCAGCAGACATAGTCGACGATTTCCGTGAGCACGGCGAACTGCCAGGGCGCGGAACTGCCGAGGTCCCAGAAATCGGGCTTCTTGCCCGCGAGCTTGTGGTGCGGCAGCCGCGCCGCGCGGTCCGACACCCACGACAGGCCCGAGCCACGGCAGCCGAAGAACTTGTAGGGCGCGATGTTGATGCCGTCCACCGGCGTCTTCTGCAGGTCGATGAGCCCGTGCGGCGCATGCTGCACGGCGTCGACCAGGATGTAGAGGTCGGGCTTGATCTCGCGGGCGCGCTGCACGATCCGTTCGAGGTCGAGCTTGGCACCCGAGATGTTCGATGCATGGATCACGTTGAGCAGGCTCGTGTCCTTGTCGATGTGCCGCACGATCTCGTCGACGTCGACACCGCCGGTCTCGCGGTTGCTGCCGGCCACGCGCAGTTCGCGGCCGCACTTCTGCGCATAGAGCCCCATCGCATCGAAGGCCGACGGATGCTCGAGCACCGTGGTGACCATGTTCGTGCCCGGCACGTTCTCCGCCACGGCGCGCACCATGTCGAACATCGCACCCGATGCGGTCAGCGACGCATAGACGCTGCCGCCTTCGGCATTGAGCACGGTGCGCAGGTCGTCCGCGCCACGGGCCTGGACCTGCTGCAGCTCGACGGCCGTGGCGTGCATGCGCTCGGTGTTGTCGGGCACCGCATCGATGGCGGCGAAGCGCTCGGCCGCGGCCTTCAGGCGGAACGAGCCGCCCGCATTGTCGAAGTACAGCCGCTCGCGGCCGTGGTGGTCGCGGTCGACGTGCAGGAAGCGCGCCTTCACCTCGCGCATCAGCGCATCGGAAAACGCGAGCCCGTTCGGGTGGATGGCGTCGGACGGCATCCTCACACGCCCTTGTTGTTCGGGTTGCGGTAGGCCTCGCGCACGGCGTCGGACATCGGGAAGTTCAGGTTCACGTTGCGCGGCGGAATCGGTGACATGAACCATTTGGCATAGAGCTTCTCGATCGCGCCCGACTTCATCATCGCGGTCACGGCCTGGTCGACGATGGCCTTGAACTCGGGGTCGCCCTTGCGCATCATGATGCCGTAGGGCTCCTGGCGCAGCACGTCCTTCAGCAGCTTGTAGTCGGCCGGATTGGGCTGGTTGGCGACCAGGCCTGCGAGCTGCACGTCGTCGAGCACGTAGGCCACCGCGCGGTCGCTCGAGAGCAGCAAAAAGCCGTCCGCCGTGTCCTTGCCCGCGATCTCCTGCACCTCGATGTTCTCGGTCTTGCGGAAGCCGCGCAGCAGCTGCATCGAGGTGCTGCCGGCCACGGTGGCCACGGTCTTGCCCTGCAGGTCGGCGATGGAGTCGATGCCCGAGCTCTTCTTGACCACGGCCGTGATGTTGGTCACGAAGTGGCTCGGCGCGAAGTCGACCTGCTGCTGGCGCTGCACGGTGTTGGTGGTGGTCGCGCAGTCGAGGTCGACCGTGCCGTTCTGCACCAGCGGGATGCGGTTGGTCGACGTGAGCATCGTGTAGCGCACCTCGATCTTCGGCAGGCCGAGCTTCGCCTTGATCGCCTCGACCACCTGCAGGCAGATGTCGTTCGTGAAGCCCATCGGCGCGCTCTCGGAGCCGGCCTTGTACGAGAACGGGAGCTGCGTGTCGCGGCTGCCGATCTGCACCACGCCGCTTTCCTTGATCTTGCGCAGCGTGGGGCTCTCCTGGGCCGCCGCGGCGCCGCAGAGCAATGCAGCGGAGGCCGCCAGCGCGAGGGACAGTTTGAGGTTCATTCGAAAGTCTCCTTGGAAGATGAGGCCAGCCCATCTTCGGCGTCGCTTCAAATTTCCAAAAGCGATTTTTTGTGATCGAATCACATGAATAAAGCGACTTAGTCGAGGATCCTGCACCGTGATGACATTCAAGCAGCTCGAAGCCCTCTACTGGATCGCGAAGCTCGGCGGCTTCGCGCAGGCGGCCAACCAGCTGCACACCACGCAATCGGCCGTGTCCAAGCGGGTGCACGAATTGGAGCAGCTGTTCGACACGGCGCTGTTCGACCGCAGCCAGCGCAGCGCGCGGCTCACCGAGAAGGGCGAGGAGATGTTCGTGCTCGCGGGCCGCCTGCTCGAGCAGCGCGACGCCGCCGTCGAGCAGTTCGGCAAGCCCGGCGTGGTGCAGCGCCGGCTGCGCATCGGCGTCACCGAGCTCACCGCGATGACCTGGCTGCCGCGGCTCGTGGGGCTGATCCAGCGCCACTACCCCAAGGTGATCCTCGCGCCCGACGTGGACGACAGCCTGCAATTGCGCGACAAGCTGCTGGCCGACGAGCTCGACCTCGCGATCGTGCCCCACACCTTTGTCGATTCGCGCATGCAGACCAAGGTCATCGGCCAAGTGAAAAGTGCCTGGATGTGCAAGCCCGGTGTGGTGCCAGCCACCGGCCCGGTCCGCCTGCACGAGCTCGCGCGCCATCGGATGCTGGTGCAGGGCAGCAACTCGGGCACCGGCCGCGCCTACGACGCCTGGATGAAGGAACAGGGCGTGCAGCCGGCCGAAAGCATCGTGGTGAGCAACCTCGTCGCGCTCACCGGCCTCACGGTGTCCGGGCTCGGCGTGAGCTACCTGCCGCGCCAGTGCCTCGAGCCGCTGGTGGCGGCCGGCATGCTCGCGGTGATCGACGTGGTGCCCGCCCTGCCGGTGGTGCGCTACGTCGCGATGCACAAGGGCGAGCACCGCAGCGCGCTGACCGCGTCGATCGTCATGCTGGCGCAGGAATGCTGCGACTTCACGCGCATGTTCCAGGCGCAGGCGGCCGAGGCGCCGGCACAATCGCCGGCATGAAATCGCGCAAGCAGACCTCTTCCACGCCCTTCATCCGCGTCGGGCCCAGCGGCGTGCACGGGCTCGGTGCCTTCGCGGCCTGCGACCTGCCCGCCCAGGCGTTCCTCGGCCTTTACGAAGGCCGGCGCTACTCGCCGCAGGACATCGCCGCAAGAAAGTGGGACGACCAGCTCACCTACCTCTTCAAGCTCTCCAACGACGAAACCATCGACGGTGCGAAAGGCGGCAACGGCACGCGCCACCTGAACCATGCCTGCGACCCCAATTGCGAAGCCGTCGAGGAATACGACGAAGCCGGCGAACTGCTGCTGAAGTTCCAGACGCTGGTGCCGGTGGACGAAGGCGAAGAACTCTTCATCGACTACGCACTGAGCGCCGACGACGGCTCGACGCCCGACCAGTACCCCTGCCGCTGCGGCTCGCCCCTCTGCCGCGGGACCATGCTGTCGGAGCCGGCGGAGCCGGTGGAGCGCGAGGGATGAAACAGGCCCATTGTTCGTCCCCAGGAAACTGACTACTGCCGGCAGGCCCCTTTGTGCAAGGCCCGCCGGCTCCGACACTGGGCGGCCCTTCACAACAACACGCCATCGGCCCGGCATGCGCCCAGCCGATGCGATTCGAGGACCGCCCTTCATGATGAATCCATCCAGCAGCAATCCCTGCATCGACGACCTCGCGCCCGAGCCCGCGGCGACGAGCCGCTCCGCGTGGCTCGCGGTCGGCTCCATTGCCGTCGGCACCTTCGCGATGGTGTCGACCGAGTTCATGCCGATCGGCCTGCTGACGGACATCGGTCGCGGACTCGGCGTGTCCGACGGCACGGCGGGCCTGATGATCACCATGCCCGGCGTGCTTGCCGCGCTGGCCGGTCCGGCGCTGATCGTGGCCTCGGGCCGGCTCGACCGGCGCACCGTGCTGATCGCGCTCACGGTCCTGCTGATCGCATCGAACCTGCTTGCCGCGTTCGCGCCCAACTTCGCGACCATGCTGGTCGCGCGGCTGATGCTCGGCCTGGCGGTGGGCGGCTTCTGGACCTTCGCGCCCGCGGCCGCCACGCAGCTGGTGCCCGCGGCTTCGAAGGCGCGCGCCATGTCGCTGGTGCTGGCCGGCGTGTCGGCGGCCACGGTGCTCGGCGTGCCCGCGGGCTCGTGGCTCGGCACGATGTTCGGCTGGCGCGCCTCGTTCGCCGTGACCGCCGCACTGGCGGCGGCCGTGCTGCTCGCGCAGCTGTGGCTGCTGCCCGCCATTCCGCCGCAGCGCGCGATCGGGGCGCGCGACCTGCTCACGCCGCTCACGCGCCGCATGGCCCAGGTCGGCCTGCTCACGGTGCTGTTCTTCATTGCCGGGCACTTCGCGGCCTACACCTACCTGAAGCCGCTGCTGCAGCAGGTGTTCGGCCTGCCGGCGCATGCCGTCTCGACGCTGCTGCTGGTCTACGGCGCGGTGGGCTTCATCGGCACCTTCGTCGGCGGCAGCCTGGTGGCGCGCAGCGTGCGCGGCACCACCCTGCTGGCGGCGCTGATGCTCGCCACGGCGCTGCTGCTGTCGACGCAGATCGGCACCGGCATGTTGGCCGGCGCGGTCGTGGTGGTGATCTGGGGCGTGGCCTTCGGCCTGATCCCGGTGGCGCTCACCGGCTGGATGATGGAAGCGGTGCCCGACGCGCAGGAAGCCGGCCAGGCCCTGCTGGTGACCGGCTTCCAGGTGGCGATCGCCGCGGGCGCGCTGATGGGCGGCGTGATGGTCGACGGCTACGGCATCGCGAGCGCGATGGTGCTCAGCGGCGTGCTGGTGCTGGTCGCGGCGCTGGTCGTGGCCACGCTGGGGCGGGCGCGCGGCGGCGTGCCAATGGGCGTCATGCCGGAATAAGGCCGGCGGCGCCCGTCTTCAGCGCCGCACCACCACGGCCAGCGTGCGGTGCATGTGCGGCGCGAGGTCGATTTACTTCTCAACGCCCCGCGGTCAAGATCAGCGGATGCCTTCGCCACCCCTGCCATCCGCCTCGCCGCCCCCAACCACCGCTCACGAACCCCGCCGTGCGCGCGGCTGACGCGGCAGGCCCGCTGCGCGGATGGCTCGCGCTGCTGTGCGCGAGCCGGCTGCTGCAGGCGATGATCGTCACCGCCTATTCGGGTGTGCTGCCGTTCATGATGGTCGACTGGCAGATGTCGGCCGCCCAGGCGGGGTCGATCCAGAGCGCCTGGCACGTGGGCTACATGAGCTCGCTGTTCGGGGTGGGCCTGCTGGCCGACCGGCATGGCCCGCACCGCGTCTTCTTCATCGGCAGCGCGATCAGCGCGGTCGCGGCACTGGCATTCGCGGTCTTCGCACGCGACCACCTGTCGGCGCTGCTGCTCTACGGCCTCGCGGGCCTGTGCGCGGGCGCCTCGTACACGCCGGGCCTGCAACTGCTGGCGCGCAACACCGCGCCGGCCGTGCGCGGCCGCGCCATGGGACTGTTCCTCGGGGCCGCATCGATGGGCTATGCGCTGTCGCTCGCGGTCGTGGCGCTGTTCAGCCACCTGCTGCACTGGCGCATGGGCTTGCTGGTGGCCGCGGGCTGCACCTTCGCAGGCGCGCTGCTCACGCTGCCGGCGCTGCGGCGCATGCGCCCGGCCGCCCCGCCCGCGGCAGCAACCGACGCGCCGCGCGAAGGCACCTGGCATGCGCTGAAGGAAACCGTGCGCGACAAGCCCGCGATGGCGGGCAACTGGGCCTATGCCTTCCACTGCTGGGAGCTGATGGCGCTCTGGGCCTGGCTGCCCGCCTACCTCGTGGCTTCGTCGGGCGATGTGCCGGCGGCCTGGAAAGGCGCGGGCGTCGCGCTGGCCGCGCTCTCGCATCTGGTCAGCGTGGTCGGCAGCGTGGCGGGCGGTGCCGCCTCCGACCGGCTGGGCCGCGCCCGGGTGATGATGATCGCGACGCTCGCGAGCCTCGGCATGTCGTTCGCATTCGGCTGGATGTGGACCTGGCCCCTGTGGCTGCTCGCCGTAGCAGCGGCGCTCTACAACATGCTGGCGATCGCCGATTCGTCGGTCTATTCGACCGCGCTCGCCGACGTGGTGGCACCGCACCGGCTGGGCGTGGCGTACTCGGTGCGCTCGGTGATGGGCTTCGGCGCCGGGGCTATCAGCCCCTGGGTGTTCGGGCTGGTGCTCGACTGGGGCCAGGCGCGCTTCGGCTTCGGCAGCACCTATGCCTGGGTCGCGGCCTGGAGTTCGGTCGGCCTGGGCGCGCTGCTCGGGCCGTGGATGATCGTGCGCTTCGCGCGGCTGCACCGCGCGCATGCCGCTCGTGCGCGCGCAGCGCCATAGCTAATCGCCGAGCAGTTCCCCGATCGGCTGCAGGTCCTCGACCCGGTCGCAGATCGACTTGATCACCATCGTGATCGGAATGCCCAGCAGCAGGCCCCAGATGCCCCAGAGCCAGCCCCAGAAGATCACGCCGACGAACACGGCCACGGGGTTCATGCGGCTCGTGCGGCTCGTGAGCCAGGGCATCAGCAGGTTGCCGACGATGGTGTGGATCAACAGCGAGGTGCCGGCCACCACGAGCGCCATCTCGATGGTGTTGAACTGCAGGAACGCGACCAGCCCGGCCGCGCCCATGACGATCACCGAGCCGATGTAGGGGATGAGGTTGGTCACCGCCGCCACGATGCCCCAGACGGCCGCGTTCTCGAGCCCCAGCGCCCAGAACGAAAGCCCGGTGGCCACGCCCACGAGCACGCTCGTGAGGATCTGCACCAGGAGGTAGCGCTCGATGTTGCGCGTGATGTCGTCGAGCACATGCACCGTGATCTTCTTTTTCTGCAAGCTCGGTCCGGTGATCTTGATCAGCTTGCGCCGGAAGGTGTTGCCCGAGCACAGCGCGAAGAACGTCAGGAAGGCCACGAGCGTGAACTGCCCCGCGGCCGAGAGCAGCCCGACGGTGCCGCTCCAGAGGTAGTCGCGCACGTTGAAGGGCGGCCGCTCGACCACCACGCGCGCCACGCCGCGCCGCGCCAGCGCGCGCGAGTTCTCCTCGGCGGCGCGCTCGAGCTGCGATGCCGCCTGCTGAACGTTGTCGAGCGGGTTGGTGCTGGCGCCCTTGTTGGTGCGCGCGACCTGGCGCAGCTTCTGCGCCGCGACCGGCAGCGAATCGACCAACTGCGAGGCGCTGCCCGAGAGCGAATAGCCGGTCCAGCCGAGGCCGCCGAAGAGGCCCAGCAAGATGATGGTGGCGCCGATCCAGCGCGGCAGCTTCCAATGCTCCAGCCGGTCGACCAGCGGCGACAGCGCATAGCTCAGCAGCAGGCTCAGCATCAGCGGAATGAACACCGCCGCAGCCCAGCGCAGCGCGAACACGCTGGCCAGCACCGCGAGCACGACCAGCGAGGCGCTGCGCACGTCGACCGGCATGTGCAGCATCAGCCGGTTGGCCTCCGGCTCAGGCAGCAGTTCGGGCGGCAGCGCGCCGGCCGGAGGCTTCGCCTCGGGGTCGGGCGGCAGCTCTGGCGGCTGCTCGGCGGGCTGCGGCCGGGGCGGGGATTTCGGTACCGCGTCGGCGGCCGGGTTGCGGTTGTCGGTCATCGTGTTTTTTCCTTCAGGACATCGCGCACGGCAGGCAGTTGCCGGCGCGACACGGCGACCGGCTCGGGAACGGCCTCGAGCCGCAGCGCCCAGCCTTCGGCGTCTTCGCCGTCGTCGTATTTCTCGAGCGCGCGGATGGCGGCGCGGGCCACCAGCGCATTGCGGTGCACGCGCAGAAAACGCTCGGGGTAGCGCTCCTCGAACTCGTTGAGCGAGCCGTCGAGGATGTGGCTGCGCGTGGCGGTGCGCACCGTGAGGTACTTGTGCTCCGACTTCAAATAGAGCACCTCGGCGAGCGGCACCCGCTCGGCCCGGCCGCGGTCCTGGATCAGCAGGCTCTCCTGCAGCGCGCTGGCCCGCAGCGCACCCCGCTCCTTCAGAAAGCGTTCGGCCTTCTGCAGCGCCTGCTGCAGGCGCTCGGCGCGCACCGGCTTGGTCAGGTAGTCGACCGCATCGAGGTCGAAGGCCGTGACGGCATGCGCCGCATGCGCCGTGACGAACACCACGGCCGGCGCATCGGCACGCTGGCGCAGCGCGCGCGCCACTTCGATGCCGTCGATACCGGGCATGTGCACGTCGAGCAGCACCAGGTCGAGCGGCAGTTGCGCCAGGTGCTGCTGCGCCTCGGCGCCCTGCGCCGCCTCGGCCACCACCTCGGCGGCGGGCGAGCGGCAGTCGCGCAGCAGGGTGCGAAGGCGCGAACGCGCCAGGGCTTCGTCGTCGACGATCAAGGTCTTGAGGGTCATGGTTCGGCAGGAATGGCAATGCGCACGCGGTAGTTCTTCTGGTCCATGCCGGCGCTGAACTGCATCTGCATGTCGTGCAGGAGCCGCAGCCGGTCGCGCACGTTGGCCAGCGCAATGCCGTGGCCGCGCGGCAGCGGCTCGTCGGCCCAGCGCAGCGGCGGGAGGCTGTTGACCACCTCGATCACCACCACGTCGCCGCGACGCTCGGTGCGGATGCGCAGCCTGGCGCCCTCGGGGCTGGGCTCGACGCCGTGCTTGATCGCGTTTTCGACCAGTGGCTGCAGCAGCAGCGGCGGCAGGCGCGCGCTGCTGGCCGCGGCATCGAGGTCCCAGCGGATGCGCAGCCGGTCGCCGAAACGCACCTGCTCGATCGCCAGGTAGCGCTCGGCCAGCGCGATCTCGTCGGCCAGCGTGCCCGACTCGCCCGGATCGGCCAGCGCCTGGCGAAACAGCTCGGCCAGGTCCTCGAGCATGGCCTCGGCCTTGGCAGGTTCCTCGCGCACCAGCGCAATCGCGCTGTTGAGGGTGTTGAACAGGAAGTGCGGTCGGATGCGCGACTGCAGTTCCTCGAGCCGTGCGGTGGTGGCGGCCGGCGTCTGGCCGCGCGCGCGCAACACCATCGCCGCCATCACGAGCACGGCGATGAAGGCGCCCGCCACCGCGCTCGCGAGCCATGGCGCGGCGCCGAGCACCCCGGTCAGCCGCAGCAGGCCGCAGCCGTAGAGCGCGGAGACCGCGCCGAGCACGGCGCCCGCCGCATACTGGGCCTGTTCCGGCAACCGCCCGAGCGGCGACTTGAGCCCGCAGGCCGCGACCAGCCAAAGCAGGGTCGCCGGCAGCGCGCCGCCGGTGCTGGTGGCGGTCTGCACCAGCCACTCGGACGGCGACGACGACACGAAAAGCGCGGCCGTCGCCACCAGCGCCTCGACGAAAAGCACCGTGCGCAGCACCACGCCGATCTGGCAGGCGTCGAAGAGCCCGCGGCCGCTGCGCGAGGTCGAACGCCCTCTTTCCGGCGAAGCCGGCGGCTTGGACGCGGAGGTGGCCGATAAAATCGCCGGGTTGCGCATCACTGATAGATACGTTGGGTAACCAACCATTATTGCCTCTGGCAGGCCTCCCATGACTCAAAACCAACTCGACAAGAAATCCGAAGCCTGGTCGGCCCTGTTCTCCGAACCCATGAGCGACCTCGTAAAGCGCTACACCGCCAGCGTGTTCTTCGACAAGCGGCTGTGGCAGGCCGACATCGAGGGTTCGCTGGCGCATGCCGGCATGCTCGCCGCCCAGGACATCATCAGCAAGCAGGACCACGCCGAGATCGCGCGTGGGATGGCGCAGATCCGCGATGAAATCGAATCGGGCGCCTTCGAGTGGAAACTCGACCTCGAGGACGTGCACCTCAACATCGAGGCCCGCCTGACCCAGCTGGTGGGCGACGCCGGCAAGCGCCTGCACACCGGCCGCAGCCGCAACGACCAGGTCGCGACCGACGTGCGCCTGTGGCTGCGCGGAGAAATCGACCTGATCGCCGAACTGCTGGTGGCGCTGCAGCTGGCGCTGGTCGACATCGCCGAGAAGAACGTCGAGGTGATCCTGCCGGGCTTCACCCACCTGCAGGTGGCCCAGCCCGTGAGCTTCGGCCACCACATGCTGGCCTATGTGGAAATGTTCAGCCGCGACGCCGAGCGCCTGCACGACGTGCGCAAGCGCGTCAACCGCCTGCCGCTGGGCGCCGCCGCCCTGGCCGGCACCAGCTACCCGCTCGACCGCGAGCTGGTTGCCCGCACGCTCCAGATGGACGGCGTGTGCCAGAACAGCCTGGACGCCGTGAGCGACCGCGACTTCGCGATCGAGTTCAGCGCCGCCGCCAGCCTGTGCATGGTGCACATCAGCCGCCTGAGCGAGGAACTCATCCTCTGGATGAGCCAGAACTTCGGCTTCATCCAGATCGCCGACCGCTTCACGACCGGCAGTTCGATCATGCCGCAGAAGAAGAACCCCGACGTGCCCGAGCTCGCGCGCGGCAAGACCGGCCGCGTGGTCGGCCACCTGATGGCGCTGATCACGCTCATGAAGGGACAGCCGCTCGCCTACAACAAGGACAACCAGGAAGACAAGGAGCCGCTGTTCGACACCGTCGACACGCTCAAGGACACGCTGCGCATCTTTGCCGAGATGATCGGCGGCATCACCGTGAAGCCCGAGGCCATGGAGGCCGCCGCGCTGCGCGGCTACTCCACCGCCACCGACCTGGCCGACTACCTGGTGAAGAAGGGCCTGCCCTTCCGCGACGCGCACGAGATCGTGGCCCATGCGGTCAAGGCCGCCACCTCGCACAAGGTCGACCTGGCGGAGCTGCCGCTGGCCGTGCTGCAGCAGTTCAACCCGGCGATCGAGAAGGACGTGTACGACGTGCTGAGCCTGCGCGGCTCGCTCAATGCGCGCAACATCCTCGGCGGCACCGCGCCGGCGCAGGTGAAGGCGCAGATCGCGCGCCACCGAAAACGCCTGGCCTGAGCGTCAGGGGCGGCGCTTGTTCTACGCCATCCCGCTCGAGAACCGGCCGAGCTGGCGCCATCCGCCGTGGATGACGGTGCTGCTGATCCTCGTGAACATGGCCGTGTTCTGGGGGCCGCAGCGCAGCGAGGAAAAAGCCGAGCAGCGCGCGGCCCACTACTACGTGAACAGCGTGCTGCCCGCGCTGGAGCTGCCGCCCTTCGTGGCATGGCTCGAAAACACCGAGCCTGAGCGCGGCAAGCTCGCCCGGCGCATGCTGCCGCACGACGAAGCCCACGCGCAATTGCTCGCGGCGCTGCAGAACGACCGCGCGTTCCTGCGCAAGCTGCAGGCCGACGAGGTCATCACGCCCGCGAACCCGCGCTTCGATGAATGGAAGCGCGAGCGCCTGCAGTACGAGGCGATGCGGCCCGCGCCGTTCACCACGCGCTGGGCCCAGGACTATGCCGAAGGCGCCGCCGCCAAGCCGTGGACCTGGCTCACCGCCGCGTTCCTGCACGGCAGCACCGGGCACCTGCTGGGCAACATGCTGTTCCTCTTCCTGTTCGGCTTTTCGGTCGAGCTGGCGCTGGGGCGCGGCACCTACCTGGCCTTCTACCTGCTCGGCGCGGTCGGCGCCTCCGCGCTGGCGGGCTGGGCGTATGCGGGGCAGCTCAACCACGGCGTGGGCGCCTCGGGCGCGATCTCGGCGCTCATGGGCATGTACGCGGTGATGTACCGGCTAAGGCGCATCCGTTTTTTCTACCAGCTGTTCTTCTATTTCAACTACGTCACTGCGCCGGCCCTGCTGCTGCTGCCGGCCTGGGTCGCGAACGAGCTGCTGCAGCATTGGGTGGGGGGCCAGGGCATTGCCTACATGGCGCACCTCGGTGGCCTCTTGACCGGGGCGGCGCTGATGGCCGGGGCCATGGCGCTCGGCCGCGTCAAGTCGCCCGACGCGGTGGCTGCCGAAGCGGCGCGGGATAGCGGCGACGACGACGGCAAGGACTTCGCGCGCCACGTGGCCGCGGCGCGGCGGCTGGGCGCCGAAATGAAGTTCGATGCCGCCACCGCGGCCTGGCGCGCCGCCGCCCAATTGCGCCCGCGCGACGCGGATACGCTGCGCGCGTGGTTCAACACCGCGCGGCTGCAGCCCGCGAGCGACGACTTCCACCAGGCCGCGCGCCGCATCTTCCGCCTGCCCGCCACCGACCCCGACACCCTGGCGCTGCAGCACGCCAGCTACCGCAGCTACCTCGACCAGGCCAAGCCGGGGATGCGCCTGCGGCCCGACGACATGGCCCGGCTCGCGCGCCGCTTCACGCGCGCGGGGCAGTTTCAGGATGCCGACAAGCTGTGCCGCGTGCTGCTGAAGACCGCGCCCGCGCATCCCGAGCTGGCCGACACGCTGTCGGTCTGCGCCAACGGGCTGCTGCATGCGGGCGAACGCGACATGGCGCGCGACTGGCTGCCGCACCTGCTGCGGCTGGCGCCCAACGACATGGTGACGCGCGCGCTCGAGCGCGCGTAGACCTCGGCCGCCGAACGCTCAGGCGGCCGGCCGCAGCAGCCAGCGCACTTCCTGCGTCTCGGCGCTCTGCGGATAGCGCGATTCGAGCGTCGCGAGGATTGGCTGGGCCATGTCGCTGCGGCCGAGCCCCTGCACCAGCACGCGCGCCGCCAGTTCGTAGGCCTGCGGGATCGCCGTGTCGCCGCGGAAACGCCGGTCGAAGCCGGACAGCATCGCAAGCGCGCCGTGCGCGTCGCCGTTGCGCCATTCGGCGCGGGCCAGCGTCATCACCGTGACGGGGTCGTCGAGCGCAAAAGCCTTGTCCTTCTCGCGGCAGGCCTTGAAGACCTTGAGCGCCTCCGACGCCAGATCGCGCCGCATCAGCAGCGCGATGAAACGCCGCGCATGGTCGAGCAGCGTGGCCGCCTTGTCGGGCATGAGCAGCAGCACGCGGTGGTAGCGCCGGTGCGCCGCCAGGTCGTCGGCCGCTGCCGTGCGCTGCGCCTCGTAGGCCACGCCGAGCGCGCCGGCCAGGTCGCCGTCGGTCACCAGTTGCGCCACCTCGGCATCGGTGCGCTGCGCGGCGATCTGCTCGGGCGTGCGGCGGTCCGCTGGCGCGCCGTCGTCGCGCCCGCCGCCGGGCAGCAGGTCGATGCCGAAGGCGTCGTGGTGCTGGTACATCACGTAGCCGAGCAGGCTCGCAGTCACCCAGCCGAAGTAGATGAACGCGAAATTGGCGATCGGCAGCACGATCAGCCCGTCGATCACCGGCAGCAGCATGCCGATCGCGATCTGCGCGCCCGAGCTCAGCAAGAACAGGAAGAAGCACAGCAGCGCATAGGGCCAGCCGATGATGCGCATCGCATCCATGATGTGGCCGGGGTTCATGGCCTGGAAGAAGCTGGCCGACTGCACCAGCACGATCACCGCGGCCGGAAAGGTGAACGACACGACGAACAGCGCCACGGTACCGAGCACCGGGTCGAACCACGCGAGCCAGCCGATCACCGCACCCTGCACCAGCGAGATGGCGAACAGCTTCCACGGCAGATGGGTCCAGTCGGGGTCGAGTGCGCGCGGAAAGTCGGCCGAGCGCCAGATGCCCTGCGCGCCGAGCGCCGTGACCTTGAAGCCGTAGCGGCTGGCCGCCAGCACGATGCCGAGCTCGATGACCAGCAGCGACAGCGCGGAAGGCAGGATCGGCACCAGCTGAAACAGCATGCTGCTGAACGCGAGCAGCAGCCCGTAGCCCAGCGGCCGCAGCTGGAACGGGAACGCGAAGAAGCTGTTGAGCCGGTGCCAGAAAGGCGGCGGCAGCGACGGCGACTCGCCGGCGGCAGTGGTGGTGTGGGTGGCGGTCGCGCGCACGATGCCCTCCCCCTACCGCGCGCCCACGCAGGGCGCGCGCACGATCGCAATTTTCTTCATTCCTCGTTCGCACGCGCTGGTGCGCCCCGCTCCTCGTTTGGGGGCGGAGTATACGTTGCCGAAATGTTTCCTAGGGCGGAAAACGAGGCCCGGTGCGGCTTCAGCCGGCGCGGTAGAAGATGTAGTCCGCCTGGTACTTGACGACCTGCTTCTGGCCCATGTTCGAAGCGCCGCAGGCCATCGCCGGTGCGACGCCGCCCTGGGTCGCCACGCGCTGGATGTAGCTCACGCCCTGCATTGCGCCCGCGCCCATGGCGGGGTTTGCCTTGACGAGCTGGTGCGGGATGTTGCCGCTGCCGTTGGGCGCCACCGCCACCTGCGTGGCCGTGACCTTGGAACCGTCCATGCTCTCCCAGGTGGCGGGCGGGCCGTAGTACTTGCCGACCTGCTTGCCCGATCGGTCCATCAGCCGGGCGTCGGGGCCGACGAACACCCATTCGTGCTGGCCGGCCATGTTGGCCTTGGCCCGGCATTCGTAGGTGATGTCGCCCGCGCCCACGGTTTCCAAGAACACGGCGTGGCCGGCCGGCACCTTCACCGCGTCGGGCAGGCTGGCCTGCGAATACTTCATCGTGGGCTGGCTGGTGCCCATGCCGGAACAGGCGGCAAGGCCGGCGGCGGCAGCGAGGGCCGTCAGGGTGCGGAAGGTCATGGTCGGTTCCTTTTGTCGGGTGAGGGACGGTGGTGGTGAATGAAGCGAAGCGGTTGAAGACCCTGCCCGCGCGCAGCGCGCAGCGACGGCCTCGGTTGCCTGTACGCAGGCCGCGGCCCGATGGATTCAAGCGCGCCGCTGAATCCGCGCACGCCCCGCGGCCGTACCTTGGTCATGCACGCCCATGCCCCACAATCCGCGCATGACAGTACCCAGCCCAGACGCCGAGCTGATCGCATTGATCGACCGCATCGGCCGCCGCGACGAAGCCGCCCTGCGCGAGCTCTACGACCGCACCGCGCCGCGACTCATGGGCTTGGCGATGCGCGTGGTGCGGCAGCGCGAATGGGCCGAGGACGTGCTGCAGGAATCGTTCATGACGGTCTGGCGCGCCGCCGCCGACTACCGCGGCACGCTGAGCCCACCGCTCGCCTGGCTGGGCCTGATCGTGCGCAGCCGCTCGCTCGACCTGCTGCGCCGCCGCACTGCCGACCGCGCCCAGCTGACGCAGGAATTCGACGAGCTGATGGCCGAGACGCTCGAATCCGATGCGCCGAACCCCGCCGACACCGCCGATGCGAGCGAACAGGCCTGGGCGCTGCACCAGTGCCTGAGCCAGCTCGAGGCCCGCCAGCGCGAGGTCGTGAGCCTGGCCTACCTGCGCGAGCTGAGCCATGGCGAGCTGGCCGAGCAGCTCAAGCTGCCGCTCGGCACGGTCAAGACCTGGATCCGCCGCGGGCTCGAAAAGCTGCGCGTCTGCATGGCGCGCTTCGCGTAGCCGCCACGAAAGCAGCCCCGCCATGAACCTCATCGCCCACCCCGAACTGCTCGACCTGCTGGCCGCGAGCCATGCACTCGGCACCCTGCGTGGCGGCGCCCGCCGACGCTTCGAAACCCTGGCGCGCGAACAGGCACCGGTGCGCGCCGCGGCGCTCGTCTGGCAAAGCCGGCTTGCGAGCATGACAGAGCTGCAGCGCCCGGTCGTGCCCGACGCCGCCGTCTGGACCCGCATCCGCAACATGATCGAGGCCGAGCAGGCGCAGCAGGCCTTGGCACGGCAGCGCCAGGCGCCGCCGCCCGCGCAGGGCGGCTGGCTGCGCAGCCTTGCGCTCTGGCGCGGCGCGGCCGCGGCCGGCGCGCTCGCCACGGTGATGGCGGTGGTGGTCGGCGTGAACCTGCGCGAGCAGCTGCAGAACGCGCCGGCCATCCAGTACGTCGCGGTGCTGTCCGACGACAAGGCCGCCGCCTCGATGCTCGTCACCTTCGACCCCAAGAAGCGGCAGCTGGTGCTGCAGCGCGTGGGCAGCTACGACGAGGGCACCGACAAGTCGCTGCAGCTCTGGGCGCTGCCGCCCGGCGGCGCGCCCCGCTCGCTCGGCGTGCTCGACCATGCGCCGGCGCTGCGGCTGCCTGCGTCAGAATCCGATGTTCGCGTGCCCGCGCTCGCGATCAGCCTCGAGCCCAAGGGCGGCGTTCCGAGCGAGCGCGGCCCCACCGGCCCCGTGCTGTTCAAGGGCGCGCTGATCGAGAAAACGACCTGACCGACTCCCCTGTCCCCGTGTTTGCCATGCCCTCGATGATGAAATCCGCGCTGGCGGCCCTGGCGCTCGCCGCCGCCACCGTGTTCGCCGCGCAGGCCCAGACCGCGTCGGCCGCCTTCCCCTACGAGGCCGACGGTTCCGTCACGGCCGAGAATGCCTCCGACTACCTGGCCGCCAAGGCCCGCTGGCACAACGAGCTCGCGGCCTTCGCGCGGGCCGACCAGCAGCGCTTTCCCACGCCCGGCGGCGTGGTGTTCGTGGGCAGCTCGACCGTGCGCATGTGGAAGAACCTGTCGCAAGACTTCAGCCAGCTGCCGCAGATCGTCAACCGCGGCTTCGGCGGTTCGACCCTGGCCGACTGCAGCCTGTTCGCACGCGATCTGGTGGTGCGCTACCGCCCGCGCCAGGTGCTGGTGTATGCCGGCGACAACGACTTGGCCGAAGGCCGCACGCCGCTGCAGGTGCTCGAGAGCTTCGCGCGCTTTGCCAACACGGTGCGCGCCGAGCTGCCCGACACGCGCATCAGCTTCATCTCGGTCAAGCCGAGCCCTTCGCGCGAGCACCTGCTGCCACAGGTGCGCGAGACCAACAACGTGATCGCGGCCTACCTGAACCGGCTGCCGAACAGCGAATACATCGACATCTACACGCCGATGATCGGCGCCGACGGCCGCCCGCGGCCCGAGCTGTTCCTCGGCGACCGGCTGCACCTGACGGACGAGGGCTACCGGCTCTGGCGTTCGATCATCGCCGCGCACCTTTGAGTCGCGCCGACGCGCGGCGCAGGGGATTCAGGCCCGCGCGGGCTCGCTTGCTACTTCGTCCGCCGGCGGCGGCACGTCGGCACCGCGCGAGACCCGCGCCACCGCATACATGCCCCCGAACACCGCCAGCAGCAGCAGCCCGTCGCCCCACCAGGGCCGCGCGGTCTGGCTGTCGCCGTAGAAAGCCAGCACCAGCAGCACCGCGACCAGGTGTGCGCAGAACACCGGCAGCGAGGCCGAGCCCATGGCCTCGAGCCAGTGCAGGCGCGGAATCCGGCGCATGAGCCAGGGCCCGAAGCGCACCGCGAGGATGCCGAGCGCCAGCAGGTTGACGAGCCGCAGCGGCCCGAGCTGCCATTTGTCGAACAGCAGGTTCAATTCGACGTCGCCGCCGAACGGCGCCTGGCCGTTGATGCCGTGGTGGCGCCACCAGAACCCGTAGAGCGCGATCGCGAGCGCGGGCGCCCAGATCCAGGCCGGAAAATGCAGCGGCCGCGCATCGGGCATGTTGCGACTGGCGCCCATGCACAGCCCCGCGAACCACAGGAACTGCCAGGCATAGCTGTTGAAGGCGCCCATCTCGTGGAACGGCACTGGCAGCCCCAGCCAGCGCACCGCCAGTTCGTAGATGCGCTCGCTGAGGCCGAACTGCGCCAGCGACCAGATCACGACGCTCACCACCATCACCGCGGTCCAGCCGTGGCGCATCGCGAACGCCAGGACCCAGGGGCTCAGCAGCATGAAGAAGATGTACATCGGCAGAATGTCGAGCAGCGCCGGCTCGTAGATCAGCAGCAGCCCGAAGACGAAGCCCTTACCCGGCTCGGCAAGGTAGTACGACACCAGATTCTTGACCGCGGGCTGGTCGATGTGCAGGCCCAGCGCGGTGATCACGGTGAACAGGAACAACAGGATCGCCGCCTGGCACAGGTACACCTTGAGCACGCGGCGCCAGAAGGCCTGGCGCATCGGCTCGACGCCGCGCACGTGGCCGATCCGGCTGTAGACCAGGCCGGCGACGAAAGCCGACAGCAGCACAAAGCCCTCGGCCGCCGAGACGAAGCCGAAGGGCTGGCCCAGCGGGTCGGTGACGCGCGTGGGCAGGTGCGTGACGGTCATCAGCACGAGCATCAGCCCGCGCAAGGCGTCTATTTCCCAGTAGCGTTTCATCGGTCGGCGGCGAGGTCTCGGTGGCGGTCTGCGCGGCGCACGCACGACGCAGCCGATTGTAGGGAGAGCGCCGGGCCGGCATTGCGGGCCTGCCTCGCAAATCGGCTACGCTGCGCGCTGCTTCAGGTGGAGAAACAATTGAAAAGAACCATTTCCGCATTGCTCCTGGCGAGCGCCGCGCTTTGGGCCGGCCCCGCCATCGCCCTTCAGATCACCAGCCTCACGCCACAGGGCGAGGTGTCGCGGGTGCGCCAGGTGGTCGCCAAGTTCGACCAGTCCGCGGTCGATTTCGGCGATCCCAAGGCGCCGGCACCGCTCGCGGTGAGTTGCACCGACGCCCAGGCCGGCAAGGGCACCGGCCGCTGGACAGATGCGAAGCAATGGGTCTACGACTTCGACAACGACCTGCCGCCGGGCGTGCGCTGCACGGTGACGCGCATCGCCAGCTTCAAGCCGGCCGCCGGCGGCGAGCTGACCGGCCCCGAACGCTATCAGTTCAATAGCGGCGGGCCGTTCGTGCGCAACGTGATGCCAGGCACCTACGGCCGCATCGACGAGCAGCAGATGTTCGTGCTCGAACTGAACGGTGCTGCCACCGTGGAGAGCGTGCGCCAGAACGTCTGGTGCACATCGGAAGACCTCGGCGAGCGCATTCCCGTGCGGCTGCTCGAGGGTGAGCAGCGCGCCGCCCTGCTCAAGGCCTTCGGCCGCGACAAGGCGGCCGAGAAGGAGCCGCTGCGTTTCGTGGCGCTGCAGTGCAACCGCACGCTCACGCCGGGCAGCAAGGTGCAGCTCGTGTATGGCAAGGGCGTGGCCACGCCGTCGGGTGTGGCCAACAACGTGGAGCGCCGGCTGGGCTTCCAGGTGCGCGAGCCGTTCGCGGTGTCGTTCAGCTGCGAGCGCGAGAACGCGCAGGCCGCCTGCCTGCCGCTGCGCCCGATGCAGTTGCAGTTCAACGCGCCTGTCACGCGCAAGATGGCCGCGCAGATCCAGCTCAAGGGCGGCGCCAAGCCGGTGCCGGCCAAGCTCGAGGACGACGGCGGTTCGCCGAGCGACGACGACGTGGTCAGCGCGGCGAGCTTCAGCGCGCCGTTCCCCGAAGACACCGCCTTCACGATCGAGCTCCCGGCCAAGTTCGAGGACGCCTCGGGCCGCGCGCTCGCATCGCCCGGCAGCTTTCCGTTGAAGGTGTCGACCGGCGCAATGCCGCCGCTGGCCAAGTTCGCGGCCTCGCCCTTCGGCGTGGTCGAGCGCCTGGCCGAGCCCGACATGCCCGCGATGATGCCGGTGACGGTGCGGCGGGTGGAGCCGGCGCTCATGGTGCAGGCGCTCACGCCCGGCAAGGTGAGCGACATCAACCCGAAGACCGACGCCGAGATCATTGCGTGGTTCCGCAAGGTGCGCCGCTACGACGACTACACGGTGAGCCGCGAGCAGGCACGCAAGGACGTCAAGGGCACGCTGCCGCCGGTCATCGAGCGCAACGAGCGCAGCCACGTGCAAACGCGCATGCTCTCGCTGCTGGCCGGCCAGTCGGGCGTGAAGACGCTCGACATGCCCAAGGCCGAGAGCGGCGACCCGCGCCCCTTCGAGGTCATCGGCATCCCGCTGACCCCGGGCTTCCACGTGCTCGAGATCGCTTCGCAGAAGCTCGGCGATTCGCTGCTCGACGAGCGCTACGGCGCCGGCCGCACGATGTACGTGCGCACCACTGCACTGGCCACCAACCTGGCGGTGCACTTCAAGCTCGGCCGCGAGAACTCGATGGCCTGGGTCACCACGCTCGACAAGGGCAAGGTGGTGCCGAATGCCGAGGTGCGCGTGTCCGACTGCCGCGGCGTCGCGGTCGCCTCGGGCACCACCGATGCCGACGGCATCGTGAAGCTCGCGGGCGTGCCGCCCGACGCACCCAGCTGCAACGGCCCCGGCGAATACAGCAGCGACGCCTGGTTCGTCAGCGCCCGCGCCAAGGACGACAAGGGCGTCGAGGACCTCGCCTTCACCTGGAGCGACTGGCAGCGCGGCATCGAGCCCTGGCGCTTCAACGTGCCCACGAGCCTGCAGGCCGAACCCGACCGCGTGGCCCACACCATCTTCGACCGCACGCTGCTGCGTGCCGGCGAGACGGTGTCGATGAAGCACCTGCTGCGCACGCAGACCAGCAAGGGCTTCGGCCTGCCCGACGACCAGCCCGCCACGCTGGTCGTCACCCACACCGGCAGCGGTCAGCGCTTCACGCAGCCGCTGGCCTGGCGCAAGACGCCGACCGGCGGACTGAGCGCGGAGAACACCTTCGCGATTCCGCCGGCCGCCAAGCTCGGCGTCTACCAGGTCGCGCTGCAGGCCGGCGACGGCAAGGTCGACGGCGACGGCGACGGAGATGGCCGCAACTTCTCGACCGGCCAGTTCCGCGTCGAGGAGTTCCGCCTTCCCGTGCTCGAAGGCCGCATCGCACCGGTCGACAAGAAGCCGCTCGTGAACGCGGTCTCGGTGCCGACCGAAGTGCAAATCAACTACGTGGCCGGCGGCGCCGCCGCCAACCTGCCGGTGCGCGTCTCGGCCATGGTGCGCGGCAAGAGCCTGGCCTTTGCCGACCACGAGGCCTTCAGCTTCAGCCCGCCGCGCGCACAGCCCGACGGCGCGCAACCGGCCAGCGAGGCCGGCGAGGAAGACCCGAACGCCGCCAGCGACACGCGCGTGATCGCCGACAAGCTGCCGCTCACGCTCAACAAGGACGGCAACGGCAAGCTCACGATCGACAAGGTGCCCAAGGTACGGGCCGCGCGCGAGCTGCTGCTCGAAGCCACCTACGCCGATCCCAACGGCGAGGTGCAGACCCTGCGCAGCACGCAGACGCTGTGGCCCGCCTCGGTGATCGCGGGCATCAAGACCGAAGGCTGGGTCTCGACCGGCCAGAAGCTCAAGTACCAGGCGCTCGCGCTCGACCTCTCGGGCAAGCCCCAGGCCGGCGTGACGCTGAACGTGCGCGCGGTGGCGCGCATCACCACCACCAGCCGCAAGCGCATGGTGGGCGGCTTCTACACCTACGACAACAAGACCGACGTCAAGGAGATCGGCACCGTCTGCAGCGGCAAGAGCGACGCACGCGGACTGCTGTTGTGCGAGTCCGAGCTCAAGGAGACCGGCGAGGTCGAGCTGATCGCCAGCGCCACCGACAGCGACGGCCGCGACGCGCGCGCCGCCAGCTCGGTCTACGTGACGAAGCAGGGCGAGCTCTGGTTCGGCGGCGAGGACAACGACCGCATCGACGTGCTGCCCGAGAAAAAAAGCTACCAGCCCGGCGAGACCGCCAAGTTCCAGGTGCGCAGCCCGTTCCGCTTTGCCACCGCGCTGGTGTCGGTGGAGCGCGAAGGCATCATCGAGACGCACGTGGTAAAGCTCGACGGCAAGGACCCGACCGTGAGCCTGCAGGTCAAGCCCGAATGGGGGCCGAACGCCTACGTCAGCGTGCTCGCGCTGCGCGGCCGGCTGCGCGAGGTGCCTTGGTACAGCTTCTTCACCTGGGGCTTCAAGGCACCGCGCGAGTGGTGGACGGCCTTCTGGTACGAAGGCAAGGAATACGTCGCGCCGACCGCGATGGTCGACCTCAGCAAGCCCGCCTTCCGGCTCGGCATGGCCGAGATCCGCGTCGGCGCGCGTGCGCACCAGATCGAGGTGACGGTAGCGAGCGACAAGCCGGCCTACCCGGTGCGCGGCAAGGCGCAGGTCACCATCACCGCCAAGCTGCCCGACGGCAAGCCCGCGGCCGGCGCCGAGGTGGCGCTCGCCGCGGTCGACCAGGCGCTGCTCGAGCTGATGCCCAACGACAGCTGGAACCTGCTCGATGCCATGCTGCAGCGGCGCAGCTGGGGCGTCGCCACGTCGACCGCGCAGATGGAAATCGTCGGCCGGCGCCACTACGGCCGCAAGGCCGTGCCCGCGGGCGGCGGCGGCGGCAAGGGCCAGACGCGCGAACTGCTCGACACCCTGCTGCTGTGGAACCCGAAGCTGGTGCTCGACGCCAACGGCCAGGCCGTGGTGACGGTGCCGCTCAACGATGCGCTCACCACCTTCAAGATCGTGGCGGTCGCCGATGCGGGCACCGGGCTTTTCGGCACTGGCCAGGCCAGCATCCAGGCCACGCAAGACCTGCAGATCATCAGCGGGCTGCCGCCGCTGGTGCGCGAGGACGACGAGTTCCGCGCCCAGGTCACGCTGCGCAACACCACGCAGAAACCGATGAAGGTCGAGGCCACGCCGCGCGCGACGCTGCTCACGCTGGCGCCGCAGACCGTCAACATTCCGGCCGGCGAAGCCCGCGAGCTGGCATGGACCGTGACCGCACCCGCGCAGCTCGCGCAAACGCGTGCCGAAGCCATCCTGTGGGAGATCGAGGCCAAAGACACGCTCGGCGATGCACGCGACGCGCTCAAGGTGCGCCAGCGCATCGTGCCTTCGGTGCCGCTCACGGTGCAGCAGGCCACGCTGGTGCAGCTCGACGGCCCGTTCACCATCGACGTGGCACCGCCCGCGGACGCCCTGCCCGGCCGCGGCGGCCTGAAGCTCGCGCTGCAGCCGAAGCTGGCCGAGGGCCTGCCGGGCGTGCGCGACTGGTTCGCCAACTATGCCTTCACCTGCCTCGAGCAGAAGACCAGCAAGGCGGTCGGCCTGCGCGATGCCAAGATGTGGCAGGGCGTGCTGGCCCAGCTGCCGACCTACCTCGACAGCGACGGCCTCGCGAGCTACTTTCCGCCGCGCGACGGCGAATCGAACCGCGGCAGCGACATCCTCACGTCGTACCTGCTCGCGGCCACGCACGAGGCCGCGGCGCTCAACCCCGCCTTCGCGCTCGCCGACGAACAGCGTGCGCCGATGCAGGCGGGCCTCATCGCCTTCGTCGAAGGCCGCATCCAGCGCGAGTTCTGGAGCCCGCGCAAGGACCTCGACGTGCGCAAACTCGCCGCGCTCGAGGCGCTGTCGCGCTACGGCGCGGCCAAGCCCAGCATGCTCGGCAGCATCACCATCGCGCCGAACCAGTGGCCCACGAGCGCGGTGATCGACTGGCTCGACATCTTGAAGCGCATGCCCGATGCGCCGCAGCGCCAGCAGCGCCTCGACGAGGCCAACAACGTGCTCAAGGCGCGGCTGTCGTACCAGGGCACCAAGCTGGTCTTCAGCACCGAGCGCGACGACTACTGGTGGTGGCTCATGACCAACGGCGACGTCAACACCGCGCGCCTGCTGCTCAGCGTGATGGACGACCCGGCCTGGAAGGACGACATCGGCAAGCTCGCCAACGGCTTCATCGGCCGCCAGCAGAACGGCGCCTGGCACACCACCACCGCCAACCTCTGGGGCGGGCTCGCGCTCGAGAAGTTCTCGAAGCTGTTCGAGAGCACGCCGGTGGCCGGCATCACGGCCGCCACGCTCGGCAACGCGAAGGCCCAGGTCGACTGGGGCAAGGTCGAGCGCGTGAAGACCAGCGACGCGACCGGCGCGCCGAACCAGACCACCTTCTTCGGCGCGCCCGCCTCGCCCGGCAACCTGAAGAACAACACCATGTTCCTGCCGTGGGCGGCCTCGCCGTCGGGTGCGCCGGTGCGCGACACCCTGCTGGTCATGCAACAGGGCAGCGGCAAGCCGTGGCTCACGATGCAGTCGATCGCGGCGGTGCAGCTGAAGGCGCCGTTCGCGGCCGGCTACGCGCTCAAGAAGACGATCACGCCGGTCGAGCAGGCCGTGGCGGGCAAGTACACGCGCGGCGACGTGCTGCGCGTGACGCTCGAGGTGAACGCCAGCGCCGACATGACCTGGGTCGTGGTGAGCGACCCGATCCCGGGCGGCGCCACCATCCTGGGCTCGGGCCTGGGCCGCGACTCGCAGATCGCCACGCAGGGCGAACGCAAGTCGGGCGCCGGCTGGCCGGCCTTCGAGGAGCGCAGCTTCGAGGCCTTCCGCAGCTACTACGAGTACCTGCCCAAGGGCGTGGTCAAGGTCGAGTACACCGTGCGCCTCAACAACGTCGGCGACTTCGCGCTGCCGCCGAGCCGCGTCGAGGCGATGTACGCGCCCGAGATGTTCGGCGAGACGCCGAATGCGCGGGTGAAGGTGGAGGCGGTGAAGTAAGGGCGGCAGGCGCCGCCCTTCTTTCCTTCTTTGCTTTGTCTGCTCAGGCCTGGACAGGCGCCGTGTAGGCGATCAGCTTGCCCATGTTCGAGACGAAGCTGCTCACCGTGATCGCCTGCGGCTGCTCGCGCTTCACGTAGGGCGCGATCGCTGGCGGGTCGGCCGGGTCGTAGGGCGAGGTGTCGAACACATCGCCCACGTGCTTGCTGCGGTAGGCGTCGCCCGCGTAGGGCGCCGTCGGTCCGTCGCCCTGGAACGGATTGGTCACGGCGTTGAGCGGCGCGAGCCAGTAGCCCTTGGGATCGAGCTTGTCCATCACGGCCTGCGCATCGGCTTCGCTCACCGGTGGCGTGGTCATCACGCGGTCGGCGAACAGGTCGGCAAAGTCCACCTCGCGCAGCGAGAAGTACTTCGGCAGCGCCCGGGTATCGGCCCCGGGGCGCAGCGGCGAGGCGGCCACCATCTGCACGATCGCCGCGTCGCTCATCGCGCTGAGCTGCGCGAGGGTCTGGCGCATGCCGGCGATGTCGATGCTGCGACCGCCCGAGTAGTGGCTCAGCGTGGCGCGATGGTCGTGGTCGAAGTAGTAGGCGCCGTTGTGGATGTTGGAGCCGTAGCGGTGCACGAAGCGCGGCAGGTTGGTGCCGAGTTCCACGAAGGTGGGATGCGTGCGGCCCTTGAGCAGCGGGTTCTCGTCGATCATCGACGACGTGAGCTTGCAGCTCTCGAGCCAGTCGAGCGCCTCGGGCACGCGAGACAGGTAGCCCCGGTCGCCCGTCAGGCGGAAGTAGTTGAAGAGCTGCTGCACGTTGGTCTGCGTGGTGTGCGTGGCCAGCGCGCGCGGTTCGTAGCTGCGTGCGCCGGCCGGTGCACCGGCTGCGCGGCCGCCCTGGTCGGTGGCCAGGTGCTGCAGGCCCCAGCCCGCCTGCGGTCCGGACTGCTGCATGCGGCGCAGGCATTCCATCGCACGCACGATGTGGGGAAGCAGCCCCTGCTCGCCGAGCGCCACCACGCACATCAGCAGGAACTTGATGTTCTCGCCCGCCACGTCGTCGTTGAAGGTGACGTGGCGCGTGTAGTCGCCGTCCTCCATGCCGGCCGTGGCACCCGAGGGCAACAGGTGCGCATTGGGCAGCGGCATCGACGAGATCGCGCCCGGCGCGGCCGGAAAGCGCTGCGGCCAGCCACCATCGGCCACGCCGCCTGCGAACTGCGCCTGGGTCACGAAGCCGATGGCTTTCTGCACCGCGGCCAGGAAACGCGCGTCGCGCTTCTCGAGGTACATGCGCAGCATGAACTGCGACGACACGGCCGTGCCCGCATCGTCGAAGGTGGCGTTGCCGTAGTAGTGCTGGAACTCCTCGAGGCGCCAGCCGTTCGCGCCGACGGTTTCATACCAGTTGCGCAGCGACGCCTCGCCCGCGAAATCGTGGATGTAGTTCCATCCACCGGCCGGATGCTGTGCCTCGATCAGCGCCAGCCCGGTGCGTTCAGCCGCCTGGTAGAAGCGCTCGTCGCCGGTCGCGTGATAGGCGTCGAGCATGCAATGCCCCGCGGTCGGGGTGCCTGGCGGCTGGATCCAGCACATCGTGCGGCGCGCCTCCATCTCGCCCCAACTGGTCGACAGGTCGGGCAGGTAGGCCCAGACGTAGCCGCCGCGGTAGGACACTGTTTCATCCATGTAGGTCGCGGCGCGGCGCATCGTGCGCTCGGCCAGCGCCGCGGTGCTCGGCGGCGGCGCGGGTGCGGGCGGCGGAGGCGGCACCGGGAACGGTGGATAGGACGGGCCGTCCCCGCCGCCGCACGCGGTCAGGGCCAGGGGAAGGGTCGATAGAACGAAGTTCCTGCGCTTCATGCTTGTCTCCTGTGATCGCGGTGGGCCGCGTTGTGAGTCGACTCATACGATGTCCGATGAGTCCAGGAAATTCTGCAGTAAGAAGCGGTTTTTCGCCTATGTTGTACGACAACTAAAGATGCAACACGGGCATCTTCTTTTGTCTCGAATTGTTAACTGCGCCGTGGGCGCGCCTTCAGCGGTAGAACGCCTCGACGCGGCCCTTGAGCTTGATCAGCAGCGGCTTGCCCTTGCGGTCGACCGTCTTGCCCGCAGGCACCTTGATCCAGCCTTCGCTGATGCAGTATTCCTCCACGTCGCCGCGCTCCTTGTCGTTGAAGCGGATGCCGATGTCGTGCTCGAACACGGCCGCCACATGGTGCGGGCTGCGCGGATCGCTGGAGAGGTGGTCGGGAAGGGGCGGCAGGGAGGCGGTGTCGGTCATCGGTGGATGCGTCTTTCAAGTCGGGGCCGCGGCAGGCGAGCGCGCGGCGATGGACGCGCATGATAGGCCCTCGCCCACCGCGTCTAGCGCCGCCTGACCTTCTTGCCTGCCTTGGGCGGCGGCTTGGGGCCGAAGCCCAGCGAAGCGCGCGCCAGTGCATCGGCTTCGTGGTTGCGGTGTCTCGGCACCCACTGCAGGCTCGCTTCCTCGAACGAGGCGAGCAGTGCTTGGGCCGCGTCGTAGAGCGCCGCCAGGCGCACGATCGGCCGCGCTGCGGCGCCGCCGAGTTGCTCCACGAGGATGCTGTTGTCGGTGTAGGCCCGCACGGCGGTCGCGCCCAGCGCCTTCAGCTCGCCGAGCGCAAGCGTGAGCGCGCGCAGTTCGGCCTCGTTGTTGCAGCCGACCGCATGGCTCGCCTGCGACAGCGCATGGCGGGTGCCGTCGGGCGCGGTGATGACCGCGCCGGCGCCCATTCGGCCCGGGTTCGGCATGGCGCTGCCGTCGCAATAGACGGTCCAGGCGGGCTTCGTCAACGCTGCGTGCTCGTCAGCAGTTGCCGCGCTGGATGCCTGCGAGGTTCGCGCAGGGCCGCTTGCCCGGCGGCGGGCCCGGATCCACCGGCCGCGGCGGCCTTGGAGGACGCACGATCGGGCGCCCGCCGTCGTAGTACGGGTCAGGCCCCCAGCCGTAGACCGGCGGCTCGGGCGGCGGCAGCGCGCCGCGCTCGTCGGCGTAGCGCGGGATGATCGCCGGCCCCTGCGGTGCGGCAGCGGCTGGCGGGCTTGCGGGCGTTGCTGGCAGTGGCGGCGGCGGCGCGGCCACCGGCCGGCGTGCTTCGCCGGCCGAACCGGGCGCAGGCACGACCGAGAGCGGCTCGCTGATCGGCACCTGGCGCGACAGCTGGCTGCCTGGCGGGCACGGGCCATCGGTGTAGATGATGCGTCCGCCCACCTCGGTGCAGCGCACCACGTCGGCCGCCTGCGCCTGCAGGCCGAACGCGGCGGCCGCCGCGGCGACGACGACCGGCATGAAGAGGAACAAGCGCCGCGTGCGCATCATGCGACACGCAGGCCGGCAGGCCCCTGCGCCATGTGTCCGATGACCGCGGCGTGCGCGAAGCCTTCGTAGCGGAACACGCCGAGCACTGCGTCGACGGCCTCTGGCGCGCAGCTCACGAGCAGCCCGCCAGAGGTCTGCGGATCGGTCAGCAGCGCCTGCGCGGTGGCGGGCAGGCCGGGCGCCAGTTCGACCTCGGCGCCATAGCCGGCCCAGTTGCGGCCCGAGGCGCCGGTCACGAAGCCTTCGGCCACCATCGCGGCCACGCCGTCGAGCAGCGGCACCTGCGCCCAGTCGACGACGGCGGTGAGCCCCGCGCCGCGCGCCAGTTCGAGCGTGTGGCCGGCCAGGCCGAAGCCGGTGACGTCGGTCATTGCGTGCACGCCGGGCATCGGTGCCAACGCCATGCCCGGCGTGTTGAGCCGGGTGGCGTTGTCGATGAGCTGGCGGTAGCCCGCCAGCGGCAGCTTCTCCTTCTTGAGCGCCGCCGACAGCACCCCCACGCCCAGCGGCTTGCCGAGCACCAGCACGTCGCCCGCGCGCGCCGCGGCATTGCGCTTGACGTGCGCCGGGTCGACCAGCCCCATCGCGACGAGGCCGTAGATCGGCTCGACCGAATCGATGGTGTGGCCCCCCGCGATCGGGATGCCCGCCGCGCGGCACACGTCCTGGCCGCCGCGCACGATCTCGCCGATCACCGACAGCGGCAGCTGATCGACCGGCATGGCCACCAGCGCCAGCGCCATGATCGGCCGGCCGCCCATGGCGTAGACGTCGCTGATCGCGTTGGTCGCGGCGATGCGGCCGAACTCGTAGGGATCGTCGACGATGGGCATGAAGAAGTCGGTGGTCGCGATCAGCGCCTGGCGATCGTTGAGCCGGTAGACGGCCGCGTCGTCGGCGGTCTCGATGCCCACCATCAGCTCCTGCGGGATCAGCCCGGCGCCGCTTTTCTTCAGGATCTCGGACAGCACGCCCGGCGCGATCTTGCAGCCGCAGCCGCCGCCGTGCGAGAAGCTCGTGAGCCGCAGCGGCGCAAGTGGATTGAGAGGGGACGTCGTCGAGGTGTCGGTCATGCCGCATTATCGAAGCGGCGCGGCCCGGGCGCCGCCTGCGGGTTTCTACAATCGAGGGCTCCGCGTTCTTCCGGCGCCCTGTTGCGTCCATTTCCCCATGAAGCCCTTCCTTCGCATTGCCCTTGCGCTTTCGCTCACCGTTGCCGCCTTCGGTGCCTCGGCCCAGGGCAAGGTGCTGCGCGTGTCCGCCATTCCCGACGAGGCGCCAACCGAGCTGCAGCGCAAGTTCACGCCGCTGGGCGACTACCTGAAGAAGGAAACCGGGCTCGAGGTGCAGTTCACGCCGGTGACGGACTATGCCGCCGTGGTCGAGGGCCTCGCGACGAACAAGATCGACCTCGCCTGGCTCGGCGGCTTCACCTTCGTGCAGGCGCGCATCCGCACGCAGGGCGGCGCGGTCCCGATCGTGCAGCGCGCCGAGGACGAAGTGTTCACGAGCAAGTTCATCGTGCCGATCGACAGCACCGCCAAGACGCTGGCCGACCTGAAAGGCAAGACCTTCGCCTTCGGTGCGCCCTCTTCCACCTCGGGCAGCCTGATGCCGCGCTACTTTCTGATGCAGGCCGGCATCAACCCCGAGAAAGACTTCAAGACCGTTGCCTTCTCGGGCGCGCACGATGCCACCGTCGCCTTCGTGGCCGCCGCGCGCGCCGAGGCCGGCGTGCTCAACGCCTCGGTCTGGGACAAGCTGGTCGAGACGAAGAACCCGAACGCCGCCAAGGTGCGCGTGCTCGCCACCACCCCCACCTACTACGACTACAACTGGACCGTGCGCCCGGGCCTCGATGCCGCCCTCACCCAGAAGATCACCGACGCCTTCCTCAAGCTCGACCCCTCGAACCCGTCGCACAAGGAGATCATGGCGCTGCAGCGCGCAAGCCGGTTCGTGCCGACGAAATCGTCGAACTACGACGGCATCGAGGCGGCGGGCAAGTCGGCGGGCCTGATCAAGTAAGCGGCGGCAGCCAACGCACGGAAAGCCGCTTCGCGTGAGCTTCTCGATCGACGCCGTCGGCGTGGTGCATCCGAACGGCCAGCGCGCGCTGGCCGAGGTGTCGCTCGCCGCACGCGCCGGCGAGCGCATGGCCGTGATCGGCCCGTCGGGCGCCGGCAAGACCACGCTGCTGCGCGTGCTCGGCGCCGCGCTGCGGCCGACCGAGGGCAGCGTGCGGCTGCTCGATGCACCGCCCTGGCAGCTCGACGCGGCGGCGCTGCGCAAGCTGCGCGCGCGCATCGGCACCGTGCACCAGGCGCCACCGATCGCGCCGCGGCTGCGGGTGGTCACGGCCGTGCTGTCGGGCCGGCTCGGCCAGTGGTCGACCGCGCGAGCGATCGCTTCGCTGCTGCGTCCTTCGGACATCGCGGGCGCGCATGCGGTGCTGTCGCGCCTCGCGCTCGAAGACCGGCTGTTCGAACGCTGCGATCGCCTCTCGGGCGGCCAGCTGCAGCGCGTGGGCGTGGCCCGCGTGCTCTATCAGCGGCCCGCGCTGTTGCTGGCCGACGAGCCGGTCTCCGCGCTCGACCCGACGCTGGCCGAGGCCACCGTGCATGAACTGGTCGCGCAGGCCGAGGCCACCGGCGCCACGCTGGTCGCGTCGCTGCATGCGGTGGACCTGGCGCTGCGCCGGTTTCCGCGCATCGTCGGCATGCGCGACGGCCGCGTGATGTTCGACCTGCCCGCGGGCGACGTCGACGCCGCGATGCTCGACGCGCTCTATGCGAGCGAAGGCGGGCTGCAGGCCGCGCGCGCCGCCGCGCAGGCGCCGCAGGCCGTGAATGCGCTGCGCGAGCCGGCCTTCGTGCCGCCGGACTGCCCGTGAGCGCAGCCGTCCCCACGCGCGATCCGCAGGCGCGCGCGCGCCTGGGCTGGACGCTGCTCGCACTCGCCATCGCCTGGCCCATGCTGCAGCTGGCGGAGTTCAATCCGTCCGCGCTGTTCGCGCCGGGCAACCTCTCGGTGATCGGCGGTTTCCTCGCGGGCTTCCTGCCGCCCGAAACCGCGCCCTCTTTTCTGGTGCTGCTGGCGCGCGCCACGCTCGAGACGCTGGCCATGGCCACGGCCGGCACCGCGCTGGCTTTCGTCATCGCCGTGCCGCTGGCCTTCGCAACCACGCGCGCGCTGTCGGTTTCGCGCATCGGCCCGGGGCCCGGCCGCAGGCTCGGCGCGGTGCTGCGGCAATCGGGCCGGCTGGTGCTGATGGTGCTGCGCGCCATTCCCGAGATCGTCTGGGCCTTGCTCTTCGTGCGCGCGCTCGGCCTGGGCCCGGGCGCGGGCGTGCTCGCGCTCGCCATCACCTACGGCGGCATGCTCGGCAAGGTCTATGCCGAGATCCTCGAATCGACCGACACGCGCCCCGCGCGCGCGCTGCTCGAAGGCGGCAGCGGACGCATCGCGGCGCTGTGCTACGGCCTGCTGCCCAACACCGCGCAGGAGCTGGCGTCGTACACGGTGTACCGCTGGGAATGCGCGGTGCGCGCCTCGGTGGTGATGGGCTTCGTCGGTGCCGGCGGCCTCGGCCAGTTGATGGACCAGTCGATGAAGATGCTCAACGGCGGCGAAGCCAGCAGCATCCTCCTGGTGTTCCTGCTGCTGGTGCTGCTGGCCGATGCGCTGAGCCATGCGCTGCGGAGGCTGCTGGCATGAAGGCACCGGTGTGCGTGCGCTGCCGCGTGGTCGCGCTCCTGATCGTCGTGGCGGTGGCCGCGAGCTTTGTCTACCTCGGGGTCGACTACAGCGCGCTCGCGAGCGGCGAATCGCTGCGGTTCATGGGCCGCTTCGTGCGCGAGTTCTTTCCGCCCGACCTGTCGCGCGGCTTTCTCGCCAAGGTGGGCTGGGGCGCGCTGCAGACGCTGGCCGTCTCGGCGCTCGGCACGGTGCTCGCGGCCGCGGCCGGCGCAGTGCTCGCGCTGGCGGCCGCGGGCCGTGCGGGCGCGGTGCTGCGCCATGCAACGCGCTTCGTGCTCAACCTGCTGCGCAGCGTGCCCGAACTCGTGTGGGCCGCGCTCATGGTGCTGGCCGCGGGCATCGGGCCGTTCGCGGGCGCGCTTGCGCTGGCCCTGCACACCGCCGGCGTGCTCGGCCGCCTGTTCGCCGAAAGCCTCGAGAACGCGCCGCGCGAACCCGAACAGGCGCTCGCCATCGGCGGCGCCGGCGCCGTGACCGCCTTCGGCTACGGCAGCCTGCCGCTCGTGTTGCCGCAATGGGTGGCCTATGCGCTGTATCGTTGGGAAATGAACATCCGGATGGCGGCCGTGCTCGGCTTCGTAGGCGGCGGCGGGCTCGGCCAGCTGGTCTATTTCCACCTGTCGATCTTCCAGCAGCAGCAGGCCATGACGGTGCTGATCGCCATGTTCGCGCTGGTGGCGCTCGTCGATCTCGCGAGCGGCCGCTTGCGCGCTACCCTGGGACATGCCCATGCCTGACCACCCCAACCCGCGCCACCAGCCGACGCGCGTGGCCGACCTGCCGCGCTTCGACACCGTCATCGACGCGCGCTCGCCCTCGGAGTTCGCGCTCGACCACATTCCCGGCGCCATCAACTGCCCGGTGCTCGACGACGAGGAGCGCCGCATCGTCGGCACCATCTACAAGCAGACCGGCGCCTTCGAGGCACGGCGCGTGGGCGGCGCGATGGTGGCGGCCAACCTCGCGCGGCACCTGCGCGAACGCTTCGGCGAGCGGCCCGCCAGCTGGCGCCCGCTGGTGTATTGCTGGCGCGGCGGACTGCGCAGCGGCTCGATGGTCACCTGGCTGCGCCTGGTCGGCTGGGACGCGCAGCAGCTCGCGGGCGGCTACAAGAGCTACCGCCACCACGTGCTCGCGCAGATCGAGGTCGCCGTGCCCCAACTGCGGCTGCAGGTGATCTGCGGCGCCACCGGCAGCGCCAAGACGCGCGTGCTGCAGGCGCTGGCAGCGCGCGGTGCGCAAGTGCTCGACCTCGAGCATTTCGCGAGCCACAAGGGCTCGCTGCTCGGCGCGCTGCCGGGCGTTGCGCAACCTTCGCAGAAGCAGTTCGAGACGCGCATCGCCACCTGCTTCGAGACGCTCGACCTCGCGCGCACCGTGTACGTCGAAGGCGAGAGCGCGCGCATCGGCAGGCTGTCGGTGCCCATCCCGCTGGTCGCGCAGATGCGCGCGGCCGCCTGCATCGAGGTGCAGGCCGATGCCGCCGCGCGCCTGGACTACCTGCTGCGCGACTACGCCTACCTCGGCGACGACCGCGAGGCGCTCGCCGGCCAGCTCGGCAAGCTCAAGGAGATGCAAGGCAAGGCGGTGGTCGAGCGCTGGCAGCAATGGGCGCTCGAAGGCGCGCTCGCGCCGCTGTTTGCCGAACTGATGGCGCTTCACTACGATCCGCACTACGAGCGCTCGCAGGCGCGGCACTTCGAGAAATGGCCGCAGCGCCGGCAGGTCGCGGCGCCCGATCTCACGGAGGCGGGCATCGAGGCGGTGGCCGACGCGATCCTTCGCCTCGGCTAGCGCCGCCCCCGTTCAGGACTGGAGCGAATGACCATGTGTAGAAGCATCAAGACCCTGTACAACTTCGAGCCGCCCGCCACCGAGCAGGAGATCCGCGCCGCCGCGCTGCAGTTCGTGCGCAAGCTCAGCGGCTTCAGCGTGCCGTCGAAGGCCAACGAGCAGGCCTTCGAACGCGCGGTCGACGAGGTGGCCGCGAGCGCCGGGCGGCTGATCGGCGCGCTGGTCACGAGCGCCGAACCGCGCGACCGGGCCATCGAGGCCGAGCGCGCGAAGGCCCGGTCGGCCGCGCGCTTCGGCACCTGAACGTTTTCACTGGAGAAAAACACCCATGCCCATCGAACTCTGGTTCGCCTTCGTCGCCGCCTCGGCCGTGCTGCTGGTCATTCCGGGGCCGACCATCCTCACGGTGATCAGCTATTCCATGTCGCACGGGCGGCGCGCCAACGTGCCGCTGGTCGCGGCGGTGGCGCTGGGCGACTCCACCGCGCTGGTGGTGTCGCTGCTCGGCCTGGGCGCGCTGCTGGCAGCCTCGGCGTTTTGGTTCACGGTGGTGAAATGGGCCGGCGGGCTGTACCTGCTCTACCTTGGCATCAAGCTGCTGCGCGCCGGCATCGGCGGCACCGACATCGCGGCCCCCGCCGCGCCCTATTCGCGTTGGCGGTTGTTCGCCAATACCTATCTGGTGACGGCGCTCAATCCCAAGGGCATCGTGTTCTTCGTGGCCTTCCTGCCGCAGTTCCTGAGCCCCGCGGCCGACGTGACGCGCCAGCTTTGGGTGCTGGCGGTCACCTTCGTGGCGATGGCGGCGCTGAACGCCACGCTCTATGCGGTGTTCGCGGGATCGGCGCGCAGATTGCTGGCCTCGCCGCGCGCCCAAAGGCGCTTCAACCTCGTGGGCGGTTCGCTGCTGAGCGCGGCCGGCGTCTGGGCACTGCTGGCGCGCCGGCCAGCCTGAGTCGTATCAGCGGTTCGGATTGTTGGGCCGGCGGTCGTAGCGGTTCGGCACACCGTCGTTGTCGCGGTCGCGGTCGTAGCGGTTGGGCACGCCGTCGCGGTCCCGATCGCCTTGCGCGTGGCGCGGCGGCGGCGGGCGGTCGTAGGCGGGGGCGACGACGCAGCCGGCCAGCACGGCCGATGCGACCAGCAGAAGGGGCAATGTCTTGTTCATGATTTCTCCTTGACGTTGTGGAAACCGGCTTGCGCTGCGGCAAACCGAATCCGCATTGAAGTCCACCTCCGTCTCGACGCGGTATCCGCCGTGAGGCTGGCACGTGAAGTTCGTTACGGGATGTGGTGCGTGTTGCAACTTTGAGCATCCGGGCGGCCTGGCGCAGGCGGCCGCGCGCCTGTTTCGGGGTAGGTGCAGTTCCCGTGGCGGGATCGTCGGGCGTTTGGCCGAGAATGGCGCGCCGCTCCTCGCCTCCTCGCTCTTTTTTTAATGCCGCATCGCACGCTTCTCGTTGCCCGCCACCGCCGCCTCGCCATGGCGCTGGTGGCCGCTGTCGCATGCGCGCACGCGGTACCTACCGCGGCCGCGGTGATGCGCTTCGACGAGGTAAAGCGCGGCTTCCGGCCTTCGGACACGGCGGTGCTCGACCGCCACGGCGAGTTGCTGCAGCGCGTGCGCACCGACGCCAGCGTGCGGCGCGGCCAGTGGATCGCGCTGGCCGACGTCTCGCCCGCGCTGCGCGCGGCCATGGTGCTGAGCGAGGACCGGCGCTTCTACGAGCACAGCGGCGTCGACTGGCGCGCGGTCTCGTCGGCGGCCTGGGGCAACCTGTGGAACACGCGCACGCGTGGCGCATCGACCATCACGATGCAGCTCGCCGGCCTGCTCGACGAGGACCTGCGCCGCGCCAACAGCGGCCGCACCTTGACGCAGAAGTTCGGCCAGACGGTGGCGGCCGCGCAGCTAGAGCGCAACTGGCGCAAGGACCAGATCCTCGAGGCCTACCTCAACAGCGTGCCGTTCCGCGGCGAGGTCGTGGGCATCGATGCGCTCTCGCGCACGCTGTTCGGCAAGGCGCCGAGCGGGCTCGATGCGCGCGAGGCGAGCGTGGCCGCCGCGCTGGTGCGTGCGCCCAATGCCAAACCGGCGGTCGTGGCGCAGCGCGCCTGCGAGGTCATGCGGGCCATGGCGCCGGGCGAAAAGACTGACTGCGAGGCGCTCGACATGTTCACCAGCGCCGCGGTGCAGCGGCGCGCCTTCGATGCGAGCGAGGGCATCGCGCCGCATGCCGCACGCCGCGCGCTGAAGGACCTGCGCGAGTCCGCCGCGCCCGGGCGCGATGACGACGCCAGCGTGCGCACCACGCTGCGCGCGCCGCTGCAGCGCTTTGCGCTCGAGACGCTGCAGCGCCACCTGAAGGAGCTGCGCGGTCGCCATGTGGAAGACGGCGCGCTCGTGGTGCTCGACAACGCGAGCGGCGACGTGCTGGCATGGGTCGGCTCGTCGGGGCCGCTGAGCCAGGCGGCCGAAGTGGATGCGGTCACCGCGCTGCGCCAGCCGGGCTCCACGCTCAAGCCGCTGCTCTATGCGCAGGCCATCGCCGAGCGGCGCATCACGGCGGCGTCGCTGATCGACGACTCGTCGGCGCAGATCGGCACCGCGAGCGGGCTCTACATTCCGCAGAACTACGACCGCCGGTTCAAGGGGCCGGTGTCGGTGCGCACCGCGCTGGCCGCATCGCTCAACGTGCCGGCCGTGCGCACGCTGGTGATGGTGTCGCCCGAATCCTTCGCGCGCCAGCTGCGGGCCGTGGGCCTGCCGCTGCGCGAGAGCGGCGACTACTACGGCTACAGCCTCGCGCTCGGCAGCGCCGAGGTGTCGCTGTTGTCGCTGGCCAATGCCTACCGCGCACTCGCCAACGGCGGGCGCCACGGGCCGACGACGCTGGTCGCGCGCGCGCCTGCCGCCGTGCGCAAGCCCGCCGCGGCGGTGTTCGATCCGCGTGCAGCCTTCATCGTCGGCGACATCCTGTCCGATCCGAACGCGCGCATGCGCACCTTCGGGCCCGACAGCCTGCTTTCCACGCGCTTCTGGACCGCGGTCAAGACCGGCACCAGCAAGGACATGCGCGACAACTGGGCCGTGGGCTGGTCCGAGCGCTACACGGTCGGCGTGTGGGTCGGTAATGCGAGCGGCGCGGCGATGTGGGACGTGAGCGGCACCACCGGCGCGGCGCCGGTGTGGGCCGAGTTGATGCGCTTTCTGCATGCGCGCGAGCCGAGCCGCGCGCCGCGCCCGCCGGCCGGCGTCGTTGCGGCGCAGGTGGCTTTCGGCGCCGGCGCCGACGGCCATGCGCTGGAGGCCGCACGCAGCGAATGGTTTGTGCAAGGCACCGAACAGCCGCTGTTCGCGCTCGACACCGGCAGCACCGGCGCACCGGCGGGCGCAGTGCCTGCGCGCATCACCGCGCCGGCCGATGGCACGATCATCGCGCTCGACCCCGACATTCCGCCGCTGCACCAGCGCGTGCGCTTCGAGTCCGAGGGCCGCGGCGTGCAATGGCACATCGACGGCAAGCCGTTTGCGCGCGGCAACGGCGCGCAATGGCTGCCCTGGCCGGGCCGCCACGTGATCGAACTGGTGGACGCCACGGGCAAGGTGGTCGATCGGCGCCGGCTCGAGGTGCGCGGCGCCGGCGTGCTCGCCAAGAGCGCGAGCCGGCGTTAACAATTCCCTGCCGCCGACTGCGGCATTGCGGGTCGGCCAAAATTCATCCAATGATTCAATGACCCGCCGGGTCGGTTGCTCCTTTTCTCTTCTTCGCATTCCATGCTCCTGCAGGCACCTCGCACTTCTCTGGCCGACAGCGCGGCCAACAGCATCCGCGCCGAGATTGCGGCGGGCCGCTGGCCGGTCGGGTCGCGCATTCCGATCGAACCGCAGCTCGCGCAGTTGCTCGGCGTGAGCCGCGGCACCGTGCGCGAAGCCGTCAAGACGCTGGTCTCGCGCGGCCTGCTCGAAGTGCGGCAGGGCTCCGGCACCTATGTGCGCTCGGGTTTCGATCCGTCGGCCAGCCTGCAGAAGTTGCGCCGCGCGAGCCTGCGCGACCAGTTCGAGGTGCGCCGTGCGCTCGAGGTCGAGGCCGCGCGCCTCGCCGCCGTGCGGCATACCGCCAAGGACCTGCGCAACCTCAAGGCCCTGCTCGCCAAACGCGGCGTTCCCGATGCCGGCGACGACGGCGCGGCGTTCGTCGAGCGCGACCTCGCCTTCCACCTCGCGATCGTCGACATCTCGGGCAACCTTGCGCTGGCCGAGACCTGCCGCTTCATCGGCGGCTACATCAAGGAGACCATCGCCAGCACGATGCACACGGCCCTGCCCGAGCCCGACAGCGCCGCGCATGGCGCGATCGTCGATGCCATCGCGAGCCGCGATCCCGACCGCGCGGCCGAGGCGGTGCGCACCTTCCTGTCGCCGATGATCGACGCGCTTGCCCGGGAGGCGGAATGAGCGCGGTCCCGATGCAGACGGTGGCGGCCAGGGAGTTGCTGATCGACGCCGAGGCCGACAGCCTGCCCGCACCGCGCGCCACACCCGCGCCGAGCCTGGCGCGCCGCATCCTGCTTGGCGCCAGCGTCGTGCTGATCGCCTTCAACCTGCGCCCTGTGTTCGCGAGCCTCTCGGTGGTGCTGCCCGAGATCATCCAGGCCACGGGCCTCTCGGCCACGGCCGCGAGCCTGTTGACCACGCTGCCCATCGTCTGCCTCGGCGCGTTCGCGCCGCTCGCGCCCTGGCTGGGCCGGCGCTTCGGCACCGAGCGCACGCTGCTCGGCTGCATGCTGCTGATCCTGGTGGGCACCGCGCTGCGCGGCATCGGCAGCATCCCGCTGCTGTTTGTCGCCTCGGCCATTGCGGGCAGCGGCATCGCGGTGGCGAACGTGCTGCTGTCGGGCCTGGTCAAGCGCGACTTCGCTCAGCACGCTGCGCTGATGATGGGCCTCTACACCATGGCCGTCTGCGGCGGTGCGGCCAGTGCCGCGGGCCTGACGGTGCCGCTCGAGCACGCGCTTGGCGGCGGCTGGACCGGCGCGCTCGCGATGTGGGCGGTGCCCGCGCTGCTGGTCACGCTGCTCTGGGCGCCGCAGGCACTGCCGCTCGAACCGGTGGCGAGCGAATCGGGCTTCACCGTGCGCGGCCTCTGGCGCGATCCGCTGGCCTGGCAGGTCACCTTCTTCATGGGCTTGCAGTCGGCGCTCGCGTACATCGTGATGGGCTGGCTCGCGCCGATCCTGCGCGAGCGCGGGCTCGGCAGCGAAGTGGCCGGCTACGTGGTGTCGCTCTCGGTCATGACGCAGGTGGTGACCTGCCTCGTGGTGCCCGCGCTCGCGGTGCGGCTGCGCAATCAGCGCGCGCTCGCGGCGGTGCTCTCGCTGCTCACCGTGGCGGCCATGCTCGCGATGCTGATCGCGCCGCTCGGCGGCGTGTGGCTCTGGGGCGTGCTGCTGGGCATTTCGCAAGGCGGCACCTTCGCGCTCGCGCTCACGATGATCGTGCTGCGCTCGCGTGATTCGCACATCGCGGCCCATCTCTCGGGCATGGCGCAGGGCGTGGGCTACATGGTGGCCGCGCTCGGCCCGCTCGTGGCGGGCCTGCTGCACGGCTGGACCGGCAGCTTCCGCGCGTCGGCCTGGCTCTTCGTCGGGCTCGGCATTGCGCTCGTGCTGGCCGGCCTCGGCGCGGGCCGCACGCTCTACGTGGGCGCGGTGACGGTACCGCGGCGCTGAGCGCCTGACTGCAACAGCAGCTACTGCGGTCCGCCGCAGAACCCGACCCGCTCGGTCGTGGTGGCGGCAAAGTGCAGGCGCGAGGTGGTGGCGGCGTTCGCGGGCGCATGCGCCGGCCAGTCGCTCTGCAGCCAGGTGTACTGCCAGCGGTAGGGCTCGCCGGGCCGCGCCGGTTCGCCGTAGGTGATGCGAAGGCTGCCGCTGCTTTCGTCGTGGCAGTGCTTCGACTGCTTGGACTCCTTCTCGCTGAAGCACGCGCGGACCATCTTCGTGCACGAAAAAGGAATGCCCTCGGCCACCATGCGCGTGCCTTCGAGCGGCACGAAATCGGCCTTGCTGAACGCCGCGCCTCCGCCCGAATACGACTCCGACACCGTCTGCACCACGGCCACGGCCCACTGCCCCTCGGCCAGCGGATAGAGCGCGGGCGCCAGCGACAGTCGCGCATCGGACATCGGGTCGCCCGGATCCTTGCGAATCGCTTCGGCATAGCCGCTGAAGTCATGCAGGCGCTCGAGCTGCCAACCGCTCGCGCCCGCACCCTTGCCCTTGCCGCCGTTGCGCTGCACGCGCGCGATGGCGAGCGGCTCGGCCGAGATCACCGCATAGCCGCCTGCGGCGGCGCCGCGCGGCTTGTACAGCCCCAGCGCCTGCGCATCGCAGGGCTGCGGCAGCAGTGCGCACAGGCGCGCGCGCCAGTCGGGATCGACCGCTTCCGGCTTCTTCACCGCAACGAACACCTGGGCCGAGGGCGGTGCCGCGAACGCCGGGCCGGTGGCCATCGACAGGGCAAGGAGCATCGGCAGCGCGGAAGCAGCAGCAGCAGCAGCGGTGCGAAGGGCGGGCGGCGGGCTCATCGCCGGCAATGGTAGCGACGCGATGGCAAAGATGCTGCTACCAAATAATGCCGGCTACCCACTGCCCGCACCGATGGGGTAGCCTTTGCCGTGGGCCGCCGTGGCCCGCAACGCATGGAGCGACGACGCATGACCGACAGGATCCTGGTTCTCTATGGCTCGTACCGCTCGGACCGCATGGGCATCCGGCTCGCCGACTACCTCGTCGCCGGGCTGCGTGCGCGCGGTGCCGACGCCGAACTCGTCGACGCCCAGGCCGTCGGGCTGCCCATGCTCGACCGCATGTACAAGGAGTATCCCAAGGGCAGCGCACCGCCGGCCATGGAAGCCCTGGCGCAGAAGATCAAGGGTGCCGACGCCTTCGTCTTTGTCACAGGCGAATACAACTGGGGACCGCAGCCGGGCCTGAAGAACCTCACCGACCACTTCCTCGAGGAATGGTTCTGGCGCCCCGCCGCCATCGCGAGCTACTCGGCGGGGCGTTTCTCGGGCGTGCGCTCGGGCACGGCCTGGCATTCGATCCTGTCGGAGATGGGCATGGTCGTGGTGTCGAGCACGCTCGCCGTCGGACCGATCTCGCAGACGCTCGATGCGGCCGCCAAGCCGACGGGCAGCGCGGGCGAGTCGCTGGACCGCGCCTTCGTCCGCTTTGCCGACGACCTCGCATGGTGGACCGAAGCGGCGCGCGCGCAGCGAGCGCGCAAGGCACCGCCGTATTGAGGGGCACGCGCGGATCGCCCACGCAATCTGGCAGAGAACGTGAGGCCTCTCGTTGCCTTTGCGCGCGGGCTTTCCTACACTCGGCGCCATGCAACGCCAGGCTCCCATCCGCGACACATCGCGCACGGTCTTCACCGTGCGGATGATGGCGGGGTCGCACCAGACCCTCGCACATCCCTGAGCCCGGCGGTCAGCCTCCCCTTTCCCTTTTTCAGCATTCACATCGACCGCCGGGCACCCGCCTTGCGCGGTGGCGCGCCCCTTCCTGCGGGCATGCCACGCTTTTTTCCACGCTGATTTATCCCGCCGTTCGCGGCCGCGTCGCCTCCATGCAGGCGGGTGTGGCCGCGGCGGCCTTGCCATGCGGAAAGAGCACCGATGAACATCCAATCCATCCTCGCGCTGACGGACCTGTCCGTGCGCGGCCTGCGCACCGTGGCGCGCGCGGCCTTCCTTGCGCAGGCGCACGGCGCGCTGCTGAAGATCATGTATGCGCCCGCGGCCTTCGCGGTGCCGGCCGATGCCGACGCGGCCCAGCGCCTCGGCGCGCTCTGCCTCGAGACGGCCGAGGGCTTCGGCATTCTCGTGAAGAAGGTCGACGACGCCAGCGGCCGGTTCGATGCCGCCGCGGAAGAGGCGCGCTGGTGCGACCTGGTCGTGATCGGCGACGAGGTCGACCGTTCACCCGCAGCCTTCTTTCACGGCCAGCCCGCGGAGCGCCTGCTGCGCAGCGCGGCCAAGCCCGTGCTCGTGAGCCGGCTCGCTGCTACTGCTGCTTCGGGCGGCTATGCGCGCATCCTCGTCGCGGTCGATCTGCGGCGCGACTCGGGCACGCTGGTCGACATGGCCTGCGCCTTCGACGGTGCGGCCGAGGTCGAGATGTTCCACGCCTTCAGCCCCGCGTACGAAGGCAAGCTGCGCTATGCCGACGTGTCGACACGCATCATCGAGCACTACCGCGAGACCTGCGCACGCCATGCGCGCGAGCGGCTGCTGCGGCTCTCGGACGCGTCGAGCGCGCGCCGCAACCGCGTGGTGTCGTCCGTCGGACGCGGCGACCCCGCGCGCCAGCTGGCCGTGCAACAGCAGTACACGCGCGCCGACCTGCTGGTCGTCGGCAAGCGCAGGCGCGCCGCGTTCGTGGACTTTCTCTGCGGCAGCGTGGCGCAGCGCGTGCTTCGCGGGGCCCAGAGCGACGTGCTCGTGGTGCCGCACGACGCGATCGCCCGACGGCAGGCGCGCCGCGCCGCGGCGGCCGCGCCATGACGCCGGCCTTGCCGTGCGCGCTGCCGTTCCTTTCGATGTGGCCGACGCTGCCGGGGCGGCCCCGACACGTGCGGCCGGCCGAACTGCGCGTGGATGTCGACCCGGCCAAGGCCCGGCCGGCCGACACGCTTGTGTCGGTGCACGAGCGCCTGCGCGCGATGGGCCCGCGGCTGCGCGACATGCCCGGCCTGGCGCTCGCACCGGATCATCTGCGCGCGCGTTTGCGCGAGGCCGACGGCGAGCTGTACGTCTACATCGAAGACCTGCGAAGCGACCGGCTCGTCGGCTACACCGTGTTCAACCGGCTCATCGAACTGGACCGCCGGGCCGACCGCCACATCCGCGCACCGCACTCGCAGTACGACGCCGCGTACCAACGGCGCGGCCTCGCTTCGGCCGTCTACCGATGGGCGCTGGGCCGGGGCATCTGCCTCATGAGCGGCGCACGGCAGTCACCGGGCGCGCATGCGCTCTGGCAGCGCCTCGGGTGCGATCGCGAGGCGGGCTTCGCCGACCTGCGCGGCAAGCGGCTCGCCTACCTCGGCCGCGAAGTGCCGGCCGACACGCTGGCCGACCTGCACACGCGCATGTTCCTGCTGGGCGAGGGATGGACGCTGGCGCGCTTCAGGCGCGAGGTGCGGATGGATTGATGAATCCGATGCCTCATCGCCCGGCGCCGCGCGGTCCGAACATGATGATCGCCATGCCGACCAAGCACACCGCCACGCCGACCCAGTCGCTCGTGGACGGCGTCACCTTGTCCACGGCCCAGAGCCACAGGATGGCGACGCCGATGTAGACCCCGCCGTAAGCGGCATACACGCGGCCCGCGGCCGTCGGATGGAGCGCCAGCAGCCACGCGAAAAGCGCCAGGCTCAGCGCCGCCGGTACCAGCAGCCAGGCCGACCGGCCTTGCTTGAGCCAGAGGTAAGGCAGGTAGCAGCCGACGATTTCGGCGAGTGCGGTGGCAATGAAGAGGCCGAGGGTCTTGAGAGCGTCCATGGCCGCCATTGTGCGCAGTGCGACCACGCCATAGCGGTCAGCGTCGGGCAGGAGCGCCTGCGGCCGTCCTACGCCCGAAACCAGATCTTGAGCGTGACGTACACCGCATAGCCCAGGCCGAGCACCATCCAGGCAAGAAAGAACATGTTGGCCCAGTAGTCGCCAGCATTCGCCGCCAGGGTGTAGACCTGCATCTTGCAGGCCTTACCGACGCACGGCACGGCACCCTTGATCAGCGCGCGCGAAAACTCGAACAAGAAGTAGCAGGCCAGGACAGCAGCCATCAGCAATCCCACCGGCCCTGCAAGCCCTTCGGTGCGTTGGCCGTTCTCGTCCCAGCGCCCCTTTCGAAGGATGTTTTGCCCGTACCTGTACCAGGCGAATCCGAGCAGGAGCATCAGCGAGTAATACAGGGCGGTAAGCATGTGGTTGGGCCCCTACCCCGAATACCCCGCCATCCGCGGCAGAAACAGCACCAGGTCCGGCCACACCGTCACCAGCGCCAGCGCGCCGACCATGACCAGCAGGAACGGAAAGGCTTCCCGCACCAGCACCACCATCGAGACATTGGCGATCTTGCTCATCATGAAGAGCAGCAGCCCGTAAGGCGGCGTGACGAGGCCGATCATGATGTTCAGCACCGCCATCACGCCGAAGTGCACCGGATCGATGCCCAGCGACACCGCCGTCGGCAGCAGCACGGGCAGGATGATCAGGATGATGGTCGAACCTTCGAGGAACGCACCGAGCACCAGCAGGATCAGGTTGACGAGCAGCAGAAAGGCCAGCGGCGAAAGGCTCAAACCCTTCATCGCGGTGCTCAGCGTGGCGGGGATGTTCTCCGACGTGATCACGTAGTTGAACACCAGCGCACCCGCGATGAGCATGCCGATCGAGACGCTCATGCGCGCGCTCGACAGCAGCGACTGGTACAGGTCGGCCCAGCGCATGCTGCGGTAGAGCCCGACGGAGATCAGCAGCGCATAGGCGGCGGCGATGCCTGCGGCCTCGGTGGGCGTGGTCACGCCGCTGTAGAGGCAGCCGAGCAAAATCACGGGCAGCATCAGCGCCGGCAGCGCCTCGCGCGTGATGCGCGGCATGTCGCGCAGCGGCACCCGCGGCTCCAACGGAAAGCCGCGGCGCCGCGCGAGCACGTAGATCAGCGCCATCTGCACCACGCCGAGCAGCAGGCCGGGCAGCACACCGCCGATGAACAGGTAGCCGATCGAGGTGCCCGACACCAGGGCATAGAGCACCAGCGGGATCGAGGGCGGCAGGATGGGGCCGATCACCGACGAAACGGCGCTCAGCGCGGCGGCGAAGCCCGGCGTGTACTTGCCGTCGCGCGTCATCATGGACTGCATCAACTTGCCCGAGCCCGCGGCATCGGCCAGCGCCGAGCCCGACATGCTCGCGAAGACGATGCTCTGCAGCACGTTGACCTGCGCGAGCCCGCCCGGGAAGCGGCCCACGAGCGCATTGCAGAAGCGCAGCAGCCGGTCGAGGATGCTGCCCGAGCTCATGATCGTGGCCGCCAGAATGAAGAGCGGAATCGCGAGCAGCAGAAAGCTCGAATAGGTGCCGTTGAGCAGCTGTTCGGCGGCGGCGCCCATGTCCATGCCCTTGAGGTACAGGTACAGCACCGAGCCGGCGATCATTGCGTGGCCGACGGGCACGCCGAGCAGGCTGAGCGCCACGATCGCGTAGAGCGCCAGCGAGAGGGGACTGGTGAAATTCACAATGCGGAGGGAGGAGCGGTGGGGTCGGCGGGTGCGCTGCGCGCGGGTCCGCGCACGAGCAAGCGAAGGTTGCGGGCGATCACCGCCACGACGAAGACGAGGTAGATCGCATAGAGCCAGTCCATGCGGATGCCGAGGTACGAGCTCTTCTCGACCTTCATGAAGCTCACGTAGTCGTACGACGCGGGCAGCGACATGCCGAACAGCACGATCACACCGAGCGAGGCCACGGCGCCGGCGATGCGCCGCACGCGCCGGCTGGCCACGCCGGAGACGATGTCGATGCGGATCTCTTCCTCGTCCTTCAGCACGAAGGCCGCGCCCCAAAGCACCAGCCAGAGCCAGGCCACGAGCGAGAGCTCGGTGGTCCAGCCCACGGGCCAGTCGAACAGGTAGCGCGCAGCGATCTGCACGATGAAGGCGACGAAGATCACCGCCAGCAGCGCAGCCGCAACCGCCTCGGCGAAGCGGTGCAGCAGATGGAGAATGCGGCCGAACATGCGGTGGCCGCCTTCACTTCATCGCGTTGATCTTGTCGAGCATGCCGGCCGGCCAGCTCTTGGCATCGGCCGAGGCGAGGTACGCCTTCTGCGCATGCGCACGGAAGGCGGCGATGTCGGGCGCATACACCTCGAGCCCCTGCTTGCGGAAGCTCTCGGCCAGTTCGGCCTCGCGCTTCTGGTGCTCGGCGGTGCTCCAGGCGATGGCCTTGTCGGCGGCGGCCTGGAAGGCCTGCTGCTTCGCGGGCGCCATGCCCTGCCAGGTCTTCATGTTGACGGCCAGCACGTCGAAGGCCACGAGGTGCGAGGTCAGCACGATCTGCGACATGACCTCGTAGAACTTCATGTTCTGCACATTCGGCAGCGGGTTGTCCTGGCCGTCGATCGCGCCGGTCTGCAGGCCGGTGTAGGTCTCGGCATAGGCCATGGGCGTGGGGTTGGCGCCGAGCGAGCGGCCCAGCATCTGCCAGGTGTCGCCCGGCGGCATGCGCAGCTTGATGCCGGTCAGGTCGGCAGGCACGTTGATGCGCTTCTTGGGCTTGATGCCGACGTGGCGCGTGCCGAAGAAGGTCGGCCCGAGGATCTTCACCTTGAGCTGGTCTTCGACCATCTTCTTCATCTGCGTGCCGAGCTCGCTCGCGAAGAAGCTGTTCAGGTGGTTGGCGTCACGGAACAGATAGGCCGAGGTCAGCAGCGACCATGCGGGCACCTGCTTGGAGATGTCCTGCGGCGCGATGTTGCCCATCTCGAGGTTGTCGCGCTGCAGCGCCACGAGCTCGGTGCCCTGGCGGAACAGTGTCGAGTTGAGGTGCATCTCGACCTTGAAGTCGGCCTCGATGTCCTTGGCGAACTGCTTCATCATGTCGGCGCGGATGTCCTTGTCGGAGAACACGGCGGCGAAGCGCAGCGTGGGCTGGCCCTGGGCCCAGGCCGGCACGGCGGCACCGGCGGCCAGTGCGGCACCCGCGCTCAATAGCGTGCGGCGGTCGATGGAACGGTTCATGGTTTGTCTCCTGTTTTCTCTTTGCGATTGGAATGATGAACGACAGCGCGCTCAGGCCGCTGCAGGCTCCGGCGCCAGCCGCTGGGCCAGCGCCCGCAGCGCGAGCTCGTAGCCGAAGGGCCCGAAGCCGCAGATCACGCCGGTGGCCGCCAGCGAGACGAGCGAATTCTGATAGAGCGCGTCGCGCCGATGGATGTTGGTCACGTGGACCTCGGCGATCGGCTGGTCGAGCGTCTTGAGCGCGTCGAGCAGCGGGATCGAGCGGAACGACAGCCCCGCCGGATTGATGACGACCGCGGCGGCGCGCTCGCGCGCTTCCTGCACCCAGTCGACGAGCACGCCTTCATGGTTGCTCTGGCGAAATTCGCAGCCGAGGCCCAGCTCGTCGGCCACGCGGCGGCAGAGCTGCTCCACCTGCGCCAGCGTGGTGCTGCCGTACAGGTGCGGCTCGCGCACGCCGAGCAGGTTGAGGTTGGGGCCGTTGAGGATGTAGACGATGGGACGCATGCGGCCGATTCTTCGGCCCGGCCGCCAAAGGCTTTCCAGACTGGAAACCTATTTCATAATGCGGCGCATGAGCATCTCCCTCGACCGTGGCCTCTCCGTGCTGGAGCATCTCTCGCACCATCCGCAGGGGCTGCCGCTGACGCTGCTCGCGTCCGAGCTCGACATTCCGCCGAGCGCCTGCCACCGCCTGCTCGCGGAGCTGCAGCGCCGCGGCTACGTGCGGCAGGCACGCAAGCAGGGCGACTATGTGCTGACCACCAAGGTGGTCTCGCTCGGGCTCGGCTTCCTGAGCGGCGCGGGCATCGTGAACGTGGCCGAGCCGCTGCTGGAGCGGCTAGGGCAGGCTTCAGGCGAACTGGTCCGCCTGTCGATCGTCGACGAGGACCGCCTGACCTGGGTCGCCAAGTCGCAGGGCCTGCGCCAGGCGGGACTGCGCTACGACCCCGACATGGGCATGGACGCACGCCTGTCGTGCACCTCGTCGGGCCATGCCTGGCTGATGACGCTGAGCGACGAGCGCGCGCTCGAGCTGGTCTCGCGCCAGGGCTTCGGCACGCCGGCCGAATACGGTCCGAAGGCGCCCACCACGATCCGTGCGCTGCTCGGCTACCTGCACGCGGCGCGGGTGCGTGGCTACGCGATGATCGACGAGGTCTTCGCGCCCGGCATGTCGGCCATGGCCGCACCGGTGTTCCGCCGCAAGGAAGTGATCGGCGTCATCAGCATCGCGGGGCCGCGCACCCGCCTCGGCAGCGACCGCATGCACGAACTCGCGCCCGCGCTGCTGGCCGCCACCGCCGAGCTCGGGCCGGTCAGCAATGCGTCGGGCCTGTTCGGGCGGCCCGCGCTTGGCAAGGGCTGATCGGGCCCGCTTTTTCCCGCGCGGATTGCAGGATCAGGCAAGAACGCCGTTCGATTCGTCTACCACCCGCCGCACCGTCGGCACGAAACTTCTCTGCATGGCCGGCGCAGCCCCTGCGCCATGCTTCAGACAGACCGCAGAGGAGTTTCACATGAGCGCAATCCAGGAGAAAGTCGTCCTCATCACCGGCGCGAGCGGCGCCATCGGCGAAGCCACTGCGCGCCTGCTGGCACGCCGCGGCGCCAAGGTGGTGCTCGGCGCCCGCCGCACCGAGCGGCTCGAGGCGCTGGCCGGGCAGATCGCGGCCGAAGGCGGCACCGCGAGTTGGCAGCGGCTCGACGTGACGTGGCGCCCCGACGTCGAATCGTTCGCCGAATTCGCGCTCGAGCAGCACGACCGCATCGACGTGCTGGTCAATGCCGCCGGCGTGATGCCGCTCGCGCCGCTGTGGACGCGCAAGGTCGACGAGTGGGAGCTGATGATCGACGTCAACCTGCGCGGCGTGCTGCTCGGCATGGCGGCCGTGCTGCCGACGATGCAGGAACAGGGCGCCGGCCACATCGTCAACGTGGCGCCGATTCCGGCCGAGGGCGTGTCGCCGAACTCGGCCGTCTACTGCGGCACGCAGTACGCGATCGACGCGGTGTCCGAAGGCCTGCGGCAGGAGCATGCCGGGCGCATTCGGGTGACGGTGGTGCGCCCCGACGTAAGTGCGGCGAACAGCACGCTGGCCGACCACATCGCGGCCTGCAGTGCCTTCGAGCGCATGGTCACGCGGCGCCGCATCGCGGTGCCGGCCGAGGCGGTGGCGCGCTCGATCGCCGGCGCGATTGAAGGCGGCAGCATTGCCGCACCGCGCCGCCCGGCATGGCGGCCGCGCCCGACCGAGCACGCCGCGTTCTGACGCCGATCTGACGCCGTTCAGGCCCGCGGCTCGGCGGGCAGGTAGATCCGGGCCAGGCCCTTGGCGATGGCGTCGACGATCTGTTCCTTGCGCAGCCCGATGTGCTCCTTGAGCACGCGCTGCGCCGCGGTTTCGTCGCGCGCGGCCAGCGCCTTCAGGATCTGCTGGTGTTCCTTCTGCGTGGCGTTGCGCCCCACGTTCTCCATGTCGATCCAGCGGATGAAGCGAATGCGCTCGTTCAGCACGCCCAGCATGCGGCGCAGCTCCTGGTTGCGTGCCATGTCGGCAATGCGCAGGTGGAAGCCCTCGTCGAGCTCCACCAGCTGCTCCACCGGCGCATCGGGCGGCGCCTTCTGGCTCGCAGCCAGGTAGGTCCGGGCCTGGGCGATGTCCTCGTCGGTCGCGCGCAGGATCGCCAACGACAGGCAGGCGCTTTCGACGGCCACGCGCGCCTCGTACAGGTCGAGGGTCTCTTGCACGTCGAGCGGACGGCGCACGAAGCCGCGCGTGGCGGGCAGCAGGAAGCCGTCGTTCACCAGCCGGGACAGCGCCTCGCGCACGGGCGTGCGGCTCACGCCCAGCCGCTCGGCCAACTCGATCTCGCTGAGGCGCTCGCCCGGCTTGAGCTGGTAGGAGATCGCCATGTCGCGCAGCGCCTCGAAGACGCCCGAGCCCCGTTCGCGCCGCAGCTTGGAGATGGGCGCGACGGCCAGGCTGCCGCTTGTCTTGTGCATGCTTTTAAGTATACTGAAATGCGTTCTTAACTGGATCCCACCAGGATCCACCCCGCTGGAGCTTATCGAATGTCATCCATGAACGGCGCGGACGCGCTGGTGCGCATGCTGCAACTCAACGGCGTCAAGCACATCTTCGGACTGTGCGGCGACACCAGCCTGCCCTTCTACGACGCGCTGGCGCGCCTGGACCACGGCATGGACCACGTGCTCACGCGCGACGAGCGCAGCGCCGCCTACATGGCCGACGCCTACGCCCGCGTCACCGGCAAGCCCGGCATCTGCGAAGGCCCGAGCGGCGGCGGCGCGACCTACCTGCTGCCCGGGCTGGTGGAGGCCAACGAGTCGGCCATCCCGGTGCTGGGCATCACCTCGGACGTGTCGGTCGGCGCGCGCGGCAAGTTCCCGCTGACCGAACTCGACCAGCAGGCGCTCTACCAGCCGCTGACCAAGTGGAACACCACGATCGACCGCGTCGACCAGATCCCGCATGCGGTGCGCAGCGCCTTCCGTGCCATGGTCACCGGCCGGCCCGGCGCCACGCACATCTGCCTGCCCTACGACGTGCAGAAGCACGCCATCGATCCGGCCGAGGTCTGGGCGCAGCCGGGGCACGACCGCTACCCCGCCTACCGCTTCGCGCCCGACCCGGCCGAGGTCGAACGTGCGGCCGACAAGCTGGTGGCGGCGCGCTGCCCGGTCATCGTGTGCGGCGGCGGCGTGGTCATCTCGGGCGGCCATGCCGCGCTGGAGGCGCTGGCCACGCAGCTGAACGCACCGGTCTGCATCACCATCAGCGGCAGCGGCAGCCTGCCGAGCAGCCATCCGCTGAATGCAGGCGTGATCGGCACCAACGGCGGCGTCGAGGCCACGCGCGATGTCATCGCGGAGGCCGACCTGGTGCTGTTCGTCGGCGCGCGCGCGGGCTCGACCACCACCGAACACTGGAAGATGCCGGCGCGCGAGGTCGCGATCCTGCACCTCGACATCGACCCCGGCACCATCGCCACCAACTACCGTACCGACGTGGCGCTGGTCGGCGACGCACGCCTGGGCCTGGCGGCGCTGGCCGCGGCGGTGGGCGAGCGCATCGCGCACCGGCCGGTCGATGCCGCCGACGGGCGCGCGATCGTGGCGCGCAGCCGCGCGCAAAAGCAGGCCTTCTTCGCCGGCCTGGCCCGATCGACCGATCGCCCCATCAAGCCCGAGCGCGTGGTCGATGCACTGAACCGGCTGCTGCCGGCCAACGCCGTCGTGGTGGCCGACCCCGGCACGCCGTGCCCGTACTTCGCCGCCTACTTCGACGCGCCGCAGGCGGGCCGTCACTTCATCACCAACCGCGCCCACGGTGCGCTCGGCTTCTCGATGGCCGCCGGCGTCGGCGCGGCCTTCGGCCGGCCCGACGCCATGGTGGTCTCCGTGATGGGCGACGGCAGCTTCGGCTTCACCTGCGGCGAGATGGAAACCATCGTGCGGCGCGGCGTGCCGTTGAAGATGATCGTGTTCTCCAACGCGGTGTTCGGCTGGATCAAGGCCAGCCAGAAGACCGGCTACGACGAGCGCTACTACTCGGTCGACTTCAACCGCACAGACCATGCGCGCGTGGCCGAGGCCTTCGGCGTGAAGGCCTGGCGCGTGGAAGACCCGAGCGAGCTGGAGGCCGCGCTCAAGGCGGCGCTGGCGCACGACGGTCCGGCGCTGGTCGACGTGATCTCGCAGCCGTTGCAGGACACGGCCGTGCCGGTCAGCCAGTGGATGGGTTGAGCAAGAATCGAGCGTCTAACAGCAGTCACTCACATCGAAAGGCCCACAAGATGCAGTTCCCCATCCATCGCCGCCACGCCCTGCTGGCCGCGGCCGCCCTGAGCCTGGCGGGTGCCGCGGCGGCGCAACCGTCCGACGCGCCGCTGCACATGGTGGTCACCTTTCCGCCCGGCGGCAGCACCGACATCGCGGCGCGCATCATGCAGCCCGAACTCGAAAAGCGCCTGGGCCGCCCGGTGGTGGTCGAGAACAGGCCCGGTGCCGCGAGCCAGCTGGCGACCAGCCACGTGGCCAAGTCGGCGCCCAACGGAAACATCGTGCTGGTGGCCTTCGACACGCACGCCATCAACCCCATCGCCAAGTCGCGCCTGCCCTACGACACCTTCAAGGACTTCACCGGCGTCACGCTGGCGGTGCGCTTCCCGCTGGTGATCGGCGCCTCGGCTTCGGTGCCGGCCAAGGACCTGCGCGGCTTCATCGAGGCGGCGAAAAAAGAACCTTCGCGCTTCAGCTACGCATCGACCGGCGTCGGCTCGATGAACCACCTGGTCATGGAAGACATCAAGCGCCGCGCCGGCGTCTACGTGCTGCACGTGCCCTACGGCGGCGGCGGGCCGGCGGTCCAGGCGGTGGTGGGCAACGTCTCGCAGCTCACGCTCTTGAGCTACGCCGCGCTCAAGGGCCAGATCGCCGCGGGCAAGATCAAGCCGCTGGCCGTCACGGGCACCGAGCGCCTGCCCGACCTGCCCGACGTGCCCACGGTGGCCGAATCGGGCTTTCCGGGCTTCCAGGCCTATTCGTGGATCGGCATCTTCGCGCCCGCGGCCACGCCGGCCGACAAGCTGGGTCCGCTCACCGAAGGCTTCCGCGCCGCGCTGCAGGCGCCCGAGGTCAAGAACAGGCTCACGCAGGCGGGCTTCGAGGTCGTGGCCAGCGATGGCCCGGGCGTCGACCGCCATGCGCGCGCCGAGTTCGAGCGCTGGACCGCGTTCGTGCGCGAGACCAAGCTGAAGCTCGAGGAATGACCATGCCGATGGCGCTGGACCATGTGGTGATCGCGGTCGCATCGCTCGACGAGGCGGTGGCCGACTACCGGCGCGCCGGCTTCAACGTCATTGCCGGCGGCAAACATCCGGGGCGCAACACCGCCAACGCGCTTGCGGTCTTCGACGACGGCAGCTACCTCGAGCTGATCGCGTACTCGGCGCCCTCGCCCGAAGAACGCTGGTGGCGCGTGCTCGATGCAGCCGGCGAAGGGCTGGTCGACTTCGCGCTGTGGCCGGAGGACATCGATGCCGCCGTGGCCGCCGCGCGCGAACGCGGGCTGGCCGAACTGACCGCCGTGCCCGGTGCCCGGCAGCGGCCCGACGGCGTGCGCATCGCCTGGAGCTCGGCGCGGCAGGTGCGGCATGACCTTCCTTTTCTCTGCGCCGACATCACGCCGCGGGCGCTGCGCGTGCCCGAAGGCGACGTGCGCCGCCATGCCAACGGTGCGCGCGGCATTGCCGCGGTGCAGGTCGCCGTGCAAGACGTCGATGAAAGCCTGGCACGCTACCGCATGCTGCTCGGGCCCGATGCGGTGGCCGGTGGCGGCCGCGTGCGCCTGCAGGGTTTCGACATCGCGCTGCATGCCGAGCCGGGCCGCTCGCGCGGCGAAGGGCCGAGCGCCATCACGTTGAAAGTCGATGCGGCTGGCAACCCCGGGCAGATCGACCCGGCGCTGACGCACGGGGTGGCGTTCGCGCTGGCCGGTTCGTAGCACCGCGGGGCGCGCGTGGGGCTTGGCTAACATCGCCCCATGGTTTCCACCACGCGCCTTCCGTCGACCCAGGGGCTGCTCGCCTTCGAGGCTGTCGCGCGGCTGCGCAGCGTGAACCTTGCGGCCGAGGAGCTCAGCGTCACGCCGAGCGCGGTGAGCCACCGCATCCGGCAGCTCGAACTGCAGCTCGGGCTCAAGTTCTTTTCCGGCGGCGATTTCGGCCTGAGCACCGACGGCCTCGCCTACCTTGCCCGCGTGCGCGAGGCCATCGCCGCGCTGCAGCAGGTGCCCGGGCGCGAGCCCGCATCGCAGCTGCGGCGGCTGCGCGTGGCGGTCACGCCCACCTTCTCGCGCCAGATGCTGCTGCCGCGGCTGGCGCAGTTTCGCGATGCCTATCCGAACATCGAGCTGATGCTGCAGGTCACCATGCCGGTGCGCAACCAGACGGCCGAAGAAGCCGACCTCGAACTGCGTTTCGGCAGCGGACCGTTCCACGACCGTGAGTTCTGCCAGCTGCTCGCCGACGATGTGTCGCCGGCCTGCAGCCCGGCCTACCTCGCACGCCACGGACCGTTCGAAGAGGGCTTCGCGAGCGAGGCCGAGATCGCGCGCGCCCAGCTGCTGCGCACGCCGCTCGAGTCGTGGCGCATCTGGTTCAAGGCCTGCGACATCGGCCTGCCCGAGCCGGCCACGGGCCACCAGTTCAACGACCTGGGCCTGGCGCTCGACGCCGCGGCCGAGGACTTCGGCGTCGTCCTGATGCACCTGCGGCTCGGCCGCGCCTGGCTCGAGAGTGGGCGATTGGTGCGGCTTTCGGCGCGCAGCGTGCCCTCGCCCAATGCGTATTTCCTGTGCTGGCGCCCCGGCGCCATGGAGCGCTGGGAGTGCGCGACGTTCGTCGAATGGCTGCGGCAGGCGCTGCGCGACGGCGCACAGCCCTGAATTCTTTTCAGCCCCGCCGCGGGTATTTTTCAGATCGGCCGCGCCGCGGGGCGCCACACTCGGCGCGGGCGCAGCCTGCCTGCTGTCCATAATGGCGCGCCCGCGCCGCACCGGCCGAACCCCAGAAGCGATACCGAGGAGACACCCTTTGCCCGACCTTTCCAAGATCACCACCATCGAAGACCTGCGGGTGATCGCCAAGCGGCGCGTGCCGAAGATGTTCTACGACTACGCCGATTCCGGCGCGTGGACCGAAGGCACCTACCGTGCCAACGAAAGCGACTTTCAGAAGATCAAGCTGCGCCAGCGCGTGGCGGTGAACATGGAGGGCCGTACCACACGCACCACCATGGTCGGCCAGGATGTCGCCATGCCGGTGGCCATTGCGCCGACCGGCCTCACGGGCATGCAGCATGCCGACGGCGAGATCCTCGGCGCGCGCGCGGCCAAGGCCTTCGGCGTTCCGTTCACGCTGTCGACCATGAGCATCTGCTCGCTCGAGGACATCGCCGAACACACCGGGCGGCATCCGTTCTGGTTCCAGCTCTACGTGATGAAGGACCGCGACTTCATCGAGCGCCTGATCGAGCGCGCGCGCGCCGCCAACGTGTCGGCGCTGCAGCTCACGCTCGACCTGCAGATCCTCGGCCAGCGCCACAAGGACATCAAGAACGGCCTGACCGCGCCGCCCAAGCCCACGCTGAAGAACCTGCTCAACCTCGCGACCAAGCCGGGCTGGTGCATGGGCATGCTCGGTACGAAGCGCCGCACCTTCGGCAACATCGCGGGCCATGCCAAGGGCGTGAAGGACCTGTCGTCGCTGTCGTCGTGGACCGCCGAACAGTTCGACCCGGCCCTGAGCTGGGCCGACGTCGAATGGATCAAGAAGCGCTGGGGCGGCAAGCTGATCCTCAAGGGCATCATGGACGAGGAAGACGCACGCCTCGCGGCCGCGAGCGGTGCCGATGCGCTCATCGTGTCGAACCACGGCGGGCGCCAGCTCGACGGTGCACCCTCGTCCATCGCGGCGCTGCCCGCCATCGTCGACGCCGTGGGCCGCGAGATCGAGGTCTGGATGGACGGCGGCATCCGCAGCGGCCAGGACGTGCTCAAGGCGCGCGCCCTGGGCGCTCGCGGCACGCTCATCGGTCGCAGCTTTCTCTACGGCCTGGGCGCGTATGGCGAGGCGGGCGTGACGCGCGCGCTGCAGATCATCCACCGCGAGCTCGACCTGACGATGGCCTTCTGCGGCCGCACCGACATCGACACGGTGGATTCGAGCATCCTGCTGCCGGGATCCTTCTAAGCCCCCATCGGCTGCAGGCTTGCGGCAACGGCTGACAAGCACGCCCCAAAAGGCGTGCCGAGAATGACGGTTCCAACAACATCGCCCTCGAGGCGGCAGAACCCATCATGACCGCAGCCCCCCTTTCTCCGCCCCACTACACGCCCGAAGAGAAGCGCCACCGCATCTTCTCGATCATGGCGGCCTCGTCGGGCAATCTCGTCGAGTGGTTCGACTTCTACGTCTACGCCTTCTCGGCGCTGTACTTCGCGTCGGCCTTCTTTCCCCAGTCGGACCCTACGGTTCAGTTGCTCAACACGGCCGGCGTGTTCGCGGCCGGTTTCCTCATGCGGCCGATCGGCGGCTGGCTGTTCGGCCGCATCGCCGACAAGGTCGGGCGCAAGACATCGATGCTGATCTCGGTCACGATGATGTGCGCCGGCTCGCTGGTCATCGCCTTCCTGCCGACCTACGCGCAGATCGGCGCCTGGGCGCCGTTCCTGCTGCTGGTGTGCCGCCTGTTCCAGGGGCTGTCGGTCGGGGGCGAATACGGCACCACCGCCACCTACATGAGTGAGGTGGCGCTGCGCGGCCAGCGCGGATTCTTTTCGTCGTTCCAGTACGTCACGCTCATCGGTGGGCAACTGCTCGCGGTGCTCGTCATCGTGGTGCTCGAACAGCTGCTCACCGAGGCCGAACTCAAGGCGTGGGGCTGGCGCATTCCGTTCGTGATCGGCGCCGTGGCCGCGGTGGTGGCGCTGCTGCTGCGCCGCACGCTGCACGAGACGCAGAGCGCAGAGGCCAAGGCCAACAAGGAGGCCGGCACCATGGCCGGGCTCTTCAAGCACCACATGCCGGCCTTCTTGACCGTGCTGGGTTACACGGCCGGCGGTTCGCTGATCTTCTACACCTTCACCACCTACATGCAGAAGTACCTGGTGAACACGGTGCACCTGCCGATCAAGACCGCGAGCTACGTGATGACCGGCGCGCTGTTCGTCTACATGTGCATGCAGCCGTTGTTCGGTGCGCTGTCCGACCGCATCGGGCGGCGCAGCAACATGCTGCTGTTCGGCGGCCTGGGCGCGCTCGCGACGGTGCCGATCCTCACGGCGCTGCAGCACACCACCAACCCCGTGGTGGCCTTCGTGCTGATCGTCGTCGCGCTCGCGATCGTGAGCTTCTACACCTCGATCAGCGGCATCGTGAAGGCCGAGATGTTCCCGCCCGAAGTGCGCGCCCTCGGCGTGGGCCTGGCCTATGCCGTGGCCAATGCGATCTTCGGCGGCTCGGCCGAATACGTGGCGCTGGGCCTCAAGGCGCTGGGCCACGAGTCGGCCTTCTTCTGGTACGTGACCGTGATGATGGTGGTGGCGTTCCTCGTGAGCCTCAGGCTGCCGCGGCAGGCGAGCTACCTGCATCACGACCATTGAGCGCGCGACGGCAGGTTCAAGGCGCGCGCGAAGGCACCCGGCTCTCCAGCGCCGGCGGCTGCCATGCCGGCTGGATGTGGCAGCCGTTCTTGCCGTCGGTGTCATAGCGCGGCATGAGCGCCGCGCAGCGCGCGGCAAGCCGCTCGGGCGTGGGCTTCTCGCCCTTGTCGATCCAGTCGAGCAGCGCATCGAAGAGCGCGGGGTACTGCGACTCGGCCAGGTAGCTGTGCTCGCGCTCGGCGCTGAAGCTCTGCACCAGCATGTCACCGGTGCCTGCAGCATCGCGGATGCGGCGGTAGGCACTTTCGAGCTCGACGAAGGCGGTCGGGTCGTCGATCGCATGCAGGCTCAGCGTGGGCAGCGCGGTGCGCCCGGTGGGCTGGCTGTCGGCCGCGAGCGCGCCCTTGGCCTGCGGATCGGCCGCATAGCGCAGCACGCCGGCGTTCAGCGCGTCGGCCTCGGCAGGGGTCGGCGCGGCATAGCGCACGCCGACGTTGCCGAACGGGTTGCGGCCACCGAGCCGCAGCTGCACCAGGTCCTGAAACAGCCAGGTCGCCCAGTTCAGGTGACCGACGAGCGAGCGCTCGGGAATCTTCACCGCGGCCAGGATGGTCTTGAGCCGCGCGGCCTGCTCGGGCGTGCGCTGCGCGGCCGGCAGGCCGATACCGGTGCATTCGCGCACGCGCTCGGCCAGGTCCTTGCGCGTGAGCTTCGCGTCCATCGGCAGGCCCTGCCACAGCGGGTATTGCGGCTCTTCGGGGCGCGGATGGTTGCGGCACACGTACTGGTAGACCACACGCAGGTCGAGCCGAAAATCGTAGGCGCTATTGCCGCCGCCGAGCACGCCGCTGGTGAGCAGCAGGCCGTCGTACGCGCCCTTGACGGCGCCACCTGCGGGCGCATAGAGCTCGGCCGCCTTGGCGGCCACGCCCGCGCCGTAGCTTTGGCCGTGCAGCAGCGTGCGGCGCGGTGGACCGAAGTGCTGCACGACGATGCGGCGCAGCCGCTCGGTGTCCTCGGCGGCCATGGTCACACCGTAGCCGCCGCGGCGGTAGGTCGACCCCGCCCACGCATGGCCGGCCTTCACCGTGACGGCCCAGCGCTGGAGATCCTGTTCGCTGCGCGCGAGCCGGGGCGGACCGGTCTCGGGGCCGCCATGCGCATGCATCACGAGCACGCCGCGGTTCCAGTCCTTCGGGATCGCGATCCAGTAGAACGCGCCCGCGCCATCGGCGCCGGTGTAGCAGCGCGCGCCCTCGGGCACGGGCTGCGGGCAGGCAGCGGGCTGGGGCGCGGTGGGCCGTGCGGTCGCAGCCGCAGCGCCGCCGCCGACGAGTGCAAGCGCAAGCGCAAGGCCCGCGGCAGAAGCCAGCCGTGCGGGCCGCAAACAAAGAAGGGGTGTGGTGTTCATCAATGCCGTACTCCGGTTTCAAGCGCGGGTCGCTTGTCGATCCGGCGGCCGGACGATAAGTGAGGGAGCGTCATGGGGTCAAATAAGATAAAACCGTCTGCTCGATATAAAAAACATATGAGAGACAACGCATGGACATCCGCGCGCTGAAGTACTTCGCGGCCGTGGCCGAGACCGGTCACATGACGCGCGCCGCCGAGCAGCTCGGCATCCAGCAACCGCCGCTGAGCCTGCAGATCAAGGCGCTCGAGCGCGAGCTGGGCGTGCTGCTGTTCCGCCGCCATCCGCGCGGCGTGGCGCTCACCGATGCAGGCCGGCTGTTCCAGGCCGAGGCGTTGCGCATGCTGCAGGACATGGAGGCCATGAAGCAGCGCATGGCCCGCGTGGCGAGCGGCCAGGCCGGCACGCTCGTGGTCGGCTTCACGAGCTCGGCCGCGGCGCACCGCTTCATGCCTGAGGCGCTGCGCGCGTTCCGGCGTGCGCACCCCGAAGTGGACCTGCAGCTGCGCGAGGACAATGCCGCCGCGCTGACCGATGCGCTGGCCGCCGGCCGGCTGCAATGCGGCCTGCTGCGCGTGCCGGTGGCGCGACCCGACGGGCTGCTGTTCGAGACGCTGCTGCGCGAGCCGGTGCTCGTCGCGATGCCGAGCGACCATCGGCTGGCGCGCGGCAAGGGCGCGCGCCCGCTGCCGCTCGCAAGGCTCTGCGAGGAAGGTCTCATCCTGGTGCGCCGCCCCGGCGCGCCCGGCCTCTATGCCGACCTGCTCGCGCTATGCCTTGCCAAGGGGCTGCGCCCGCGCGTGGTGGCCGAAGTCGACCGCATGATGACGAACCTGAACCTCGTGGCCGCCGGCGTCGGCCTCTCGGTGGTGCCGGCCTCGATGGCCGGGGTGCACGCGCATGCGATCGCCTATGCGCGCCTCGCCGATGGCGGCCAGCTCGATGCGCCGCTCACGCTGGTCTCGCGCGCCGACGAGGACAGCCTGCCCGCGCAGCACTTCGCCGCGCTGCTGCGCCGGCTGGCCGCCGAGGCCCCGCGATCATGATGAAGACGCCCGCGCCGTCGCGCCGGCACTTCGTGCGACAGGCGGGCGCGCTGCTCGCAGCCGCCTGCGCGGCGCCGCGCCTGCTGCTGGCCGCTGCGCCGGCGTGGCCGCCGCGGCCCATCCGGCTGATCGTGGTGTACCCGCCCGGCGGTGTCAGCGACGGCATGGCGCGTGCGCTGGCCGAGCCGCTCGCGGATGCGCTCGGCGTGCCGGTGCGGGTCGAGAACCGCGCGGGTGCCGGCGGCAGCGTCGGCATGGATGCGCTCGCCCGCGCCGCGCCCGACGGCTGCACGCTCGCCTTCTCGGCGATCAGCCCGCTCACCCTGCATCCGCTGCTCGCGCGCGTGGCCTACGACCCGCTGCGCAGCTTCGCGCCCGTGGCCAGCGTCATGCGCACGCCGGTGCTGGTGGTCGGCACGCCGGCCCTCGCGGGGCGCAGCTTCGACGACCTGGTCGCGACGGCGCGCAGCCACCCCGGCGCGCTGCGCTGGGCCAGCTCGGGTGTGGCCACGCTCGGCCACATGGTGCTGGCGCAGGTGCGCATGCAGGGCCGCCTCGACATCACGCACGTTCCTTACCAGGGCGGTGGCCCGCAGCTCAACGATGCGCTCGCTGGACACTTCGAGGTGCTGTCGACCAACGTCGCCGCGCAGCAGCTTCAGTACATCGACAGTGGCCGGCTGCGCGCGCTGGCGGTGGGCGCCCCCGCGCGGATCGAGGCGCTGCCGCAGGTGCCCACGCTGGCAGAGCTGGGCTTCGAGAAGGCGAACCGCGATTCGCTCTTCGGCATCTTCGCGCCGGCGCGCACGCCGGTGGCGGTGGTGCAGCGCCTCAATGCCGAGATCAATCGCCTGCTGCTCGGGGAGCCGCTCGCAGCGCGCCTGCGCGAGGCGTACAACATTCCGGCCGTGGGCAGCAGCGACGACTTTGCGCGCGGGATCGCCGCGGACCGGCGGCGGAACCGGGAACTGGTGGCGGGGGACCGGTCGCTGTTCGAGTGACGAAGGGCTCAGGCCTCTGCAATCCAGAGCCCTGGATAGTCGCGCACGAAAGCGTCGCCGGTCACCTGCAGCGTCGCCGCATAGTCAAAGCGCTTCGCCTCGTAGCCGTAGGCATCGTCGGCGGTGCGCTCGTAGCGCTGCATCAGTTCGCTGAGGCCGCCGCCGCCGTCGAGGTCGACCCAGGCGGCCGGCGCGTCAGCGCCCTCGCCCACCGCCAGATGGAGCCGGCGCAGCTGCAGCAGGTTGGTGGCCGGCGTGAAGCCGAGGTCGAGGTCGATGCAGTGCGACAGGTCGGGCACCGGCTCGTCGTTGAACTTCCAGTGGCCGCGCGCATCGCGCGCGATCGCCAGGTCGACCGCCTCGGCGCCGAGCCAGCCGCGCACAGTGCCCCACTGCGTGTGCCAGTGCAGGTCGCAGCGCACGCGGTAGTGCAACTGGCCGATGCGGCCGTCCTCGAGGCGGAACACGGCGGCGCCGTCGAGCTGCCAGGCCGAGGCGTTGCGCTCGAGACGGCAGGCGTCATGGCCCGGTGCGTCGAGCCGGCGCCACAGGATGGATGCGACGGTTTGCATGGCGCCGATGATCGCGCGGGCGCGCGCCCGAGGCAAGCGTTCTCAGGGCCCGAGCGCGGCAAGCACGTGGTCGAGAAATTCGCGCGCGCTCGCGCCGAAGTCGGGCGGCAGCCAGGCGCGCTCGAACAGCCGCGCGAAATCGGCTTCGAGCGCGGTGTGGGTCTGCACGAAATCGGCGATCTCTGCGCGCAGCGCGTCGCGCTCGCCGGGCGTCGAGTCCTGGTTGTACTCGGCCATGATCTCGGCGCCGGTCTCGCCGAAGAGCACATCGGCATCCTGGCCGAAGTAGACCTGCGTGAGGTTCTCGAGGAGTTCGTAGCGGTGCACGGATTCTTCCTGTCGAAGGTTTTTTTCGAAGTGGGAGCGCCAGCATGCCACGGCCCCGTGCGGCTAACATCCTCCGCTCGATCATTTCAGGAGCGTGCACGTGGAATCCTGGTTCGCCGACGCCAAGCCGATCACCGCGCTGGAACCCGAGATCGCCTTCGTGCTTTCGGAAGCACTCCAGGCCGTCGCGTTCCAACGGCCCGAGCCGCTAGTGCTGCCTTCGTTTCCGCGCGCGGAACGGCTGCAGGTGCGAAGCGCCGAGCTGCCCGGCCACGAGGCGGAACTCGCGGTCTACTACGGCCAGATCGTCGACCTCGCGCGCCGCCATGGCCTGAAGCTGGACCAGGTGCGGCAGTATTTCTGGCTCGACCTGCGCTTCGACAACGAGGCGGCGGGCGTGCGCCTGTCCTTTCCCTGGTACGACACCTTCGCGGCCATGGACCACGTGCTGCAGGCGCTGGCGGGAACGGACGAAGGCCTGATCTACACGGACATGGACCAGGGCTGGGAGTTCGATGTCTGGGCGCGCAACGACACGCTCTACATTCGCGAGGGCGACCCCGATTCCGACGACCCCGCCATCGCGATCACGCTGCCACGCGCCGGGCTCCGGGACCGCATCGTCGCGCTGCGCGCGCGCACTCAAACGCTCATCGAGGCCCTCGCGAAGGAACTCGGGGCTGACGTGTGGACCACGGGCGAGGCCGCGGGCTTCCTGTAGCAATCCTCAGATCGGATACGCGGTCAGAATGTAGAACGGCTTGCCGTTGTAGCTTTCCATCTTGAGGATGATCCGCACGCCGCTGAGGTCGTTGACCGCCGTGCTGCCGAACTGCACGCCGCGCCCGACCACGTAACCCACCACATGCTCGATTTCCGGCGACTTGCTGCCGGCGGCCGCGGTGCGCGACCAGGCCTTGACGGCAGCCGAGTTGGCGCGCAGCGTCTCGGAGATGGCGCGCTCCGCGATGGTGAGATCGCTGAAGGTCGACACGGCCTTGGGGCCCGGCCGCGTGGGGGTTCGCACGCGGGCCAGGAGCTGGGCATCGGTCTGGCCCACATGGCGGGCCATGGTGTGGCCGCCGAGCCGCGTTCCTGCAGCGGCCTCGTGCTGCACCAAACGGATGCGGCCGCCCCGCATCACCGAGACGATGCGCGCGGCGCCAAGGCCGGCGGTTACCGCCAGCGGCACCGCCACGTCCACTGCCAGGCCGATGCCCTCGGCCGTCTCGCGCGATGCGCCCAGCGCCTCGGCGGCCGAGGTCGCGGTGACGGCGGTGGCGGTGCGCTGCGGCACGCCGGTCCAGACCTGCCGGCCCGAGGTGGCGAGGGTGTCGAAGCCATGCACGCCGAGCACCACGCAGCCGGCCTTGCTGACCATGGTGGGCTCGGGCGCGAGGCACAGCACGCCGGCGCCGACCAGCTCGACCACGCCGCCCACGAGCCCGACCGTGCCCCAGAGCCGGTTGCTCAGGCTCGCCGATTCGGGCACTTCCTGGTCGCCGAGCACCGCCGCCATCTGCACCGGTGTCAGGGCGATGGTCATACCTTCGACTTCGTCATCCATGCGGGGATTCCTTTCGTTGCCATGGGTGTGTTCATGCCATCGGACGGTCGGGTCACACCGTGGTCGGCCGCATTCTGGCATGCAGCCCGGCCGGGCCGCAGCACCAGCAAGGACGCTCCGGCCGCGAGACAATCGGGCCCGTGAGTTCCCCGCCCGCGCCACCCGCCCCGCTTCGCCGCATCGCCCACCTCGACATGGACGCCTTCTTCGCGTCGGTCGAGCTGCTGCGCTATCCGCAGCTCAAGGGCCTGCCGGTGGTGATCGGCGGCGGCCGCCGCAGCGTCGACGAGGCGATGCGCAACCTGCCGCCCGGCGGCACGCTGGCCGACATTCCCGTGGACGCGTTCGCGCGGCTCAAGAACTACGTGGGCCGCGGCGTGATCACCACCGCCACCTACCCGGCGCGGCAGTTCGGCGTGGGCTCGGCCATGGGCCTCATGAAGGCCGCCAAGCTCTGTCCGCAGGCGATCCTGCTGCCGGTGGATTTCGACGAGATCCGCAAGTACTCGCGCACCTTCAAGAAGGTCATCGCCGAGATCGCGCCCCTGATGGAGGACCGCGGTGTCGACGAGGTGTACATGGACTTCACCGACGTGCCCGGCGGCCAGCGCGAGGGCGGCCGCTCGCTCGCGCGGCTGATCCAGAAGGCCATCTTCGACGCCACCGGCCTGACCTGCTCGATCGGCGTGGCGCCCAACAAGCTCATCGCCAAGATGGCGAGCGAGTTCAACAAGCCCAACGGGATCTCGGTGGTGTTCGAGGACGACCTGCAGACGCGCATCTGGCCATTGCCCTGCCGCAAGGTGAACGGCATCGGGCCCAAGGCCGACGAAAAGCTCAAGCGCCTGGGCATCGAGACCATCGGCCAGCTCGCCGCCTGCGAGCGCGGCCGGCTGATCGAGAACTTCGGCAAGTCGACCGGTGCCTGGATGCACGAGGTCGCCTGGGGCCGCGACAACCGCCCGGTGATGACCGAGAGCGAGCCGGTATCGATGAGCCGCGAGACCACCTTCGAGCGCGACCTGCACGCGGTGCGCGACCGCGCGGAACTCGGCGCGATCTTCACGCACCTGTGCGAGAAGGTGGCCGAGGACCTGCAGCGCAAGGGCTACGTCGGCAAGACCATCGGCATCAAGCTGCGCTACGACGACTTCAAGATCGCCACGCGCGACCAGACCATCGACCGCTTCACGAACGACGCGAAGACGATCCGCCAAACGGGCGGCCTGTGCCTGAAGCGCGTGCCGCTCGAACGGCCGCTGCGCCTCCTGGGCGTGCGCGTCGGCGCGCTGGCCAAGGCCGGCAGCCCCGAAGCGCTGGCGGCGCCGGGCAGTGCCGTGCCGCGCACCGCCGCCGGTGCCGCCATGCCGGCCACCGCGTCGCTGTTCTGAGAAGCGGACCTGCAATGGCACGGTGGCTCCGGCGCGTCGCGTTCCTGCTGTCGGGCCTGGTGATGGTCGCAGGGCTTTACGTGGCCGCGGCCTGCGTGCTGATGTTCTGGCCGGCCAATCCGGCTGCGCGCGTGCAGCCGGAGCCGCCCGTGGTCGAGGCCTGGGTTCTGAGCAACGGCGTGCACACCGATCTGGTCTTGCCTATCCGCTCGGCCACCGTCGACTGGCGACAGCTCTTTGCGCCGGCGCACTTCAAGGCCGTGCCGCCCGAGGCCGAGTTCGTCGCCATCGGCTGGGGCGACCGCGAGTTCTACCTGCACACGCCGACCTGGACCGACCTCACGGTGCCGCGCGCCCTCAGCGCCGTTCTCGGCGGCAACCGCGCGCTGCTGCACGTCACCTATCTCACGCGTGCCCAATTGCAGCGCGGGGCCTGGCACCTGCCGCTCTCGCAGGCGCAGTACGCGCAGCTCGCAGGCTACGTGCGCGCCACGCTGGCCGAGGGCCGCGCGACGCCGATCGCTGGCGCGCACTACGGCAACGACGACGCGTTCTACGAGGCCGAAGGCGGCTACCACCTGTTCGAGACCTGCAACACCTGGACCGGCCGCGCGCTGCGCCATGCGGGCGTCACGGTGAGCCGCTGGACGCCGTTCGACTTCAACGTGACCTGGCATCTGCGGCCGGTGACGCAGCCGATGGTGCAGCCGCGTTGAACGCGCTCAGGGCTTCGGTACGCCCTGCTGCCACCGTGGCCAGTTCGCGACGATGTGGTCGACCACGCGCGTGCCCACGAGCGCGATGTTCTCGACCGTCTCGGCGAAACCGCCGGCCGTCTCTCCGGGCGCCGGGTCGAGGTGCTGCAGCGTGGTCTCGTTCGGGTTGCCCTGGTCGAAGTTGACGGCGCCGCGCAGGCTCATCACGCGGCCGATGCCGTGGCTGCGCTGGATCACCAGCGTGATCGCGGCGGCTTCCATTTCGGTGATGACGTAGTCGTCGGCGCCGTAGAGCCTGGCGATGTACTGCGCCTGATTCGACATGCCCGGGCCATGAAAGAAGGTGTCGCCGGTCATGTGGGTGCCGGTGCCCACGGAGGGCGCGCGCCGCGCGGCGGCGTCGGGGTAGCGCAGGCGGTACTTGCGCGCGCTGTCGGAATCCTTCAGCGGCGTGTTTTCGCTGAGCTTCATGGCCCAGCCGACCAGGTCGGGGTCGAGCTTGAAGCGGCGGTATTCCTCGTAGCCCTTGCGCGGCATGAAGGTGGGTTCGCCGGGCTTGTTCTCCTCGGGCGCCCAGCGGTGGCCGAGGTCGTAGTCGACGAGCCAGGTGGCCCAGCTCACTTCGCCGATGGTGCCGCGTGCGGGCGGCGTGCCGGCCACGCCCGAGATGACGTAGTACGCCTCGGAGAAGTCGAAGCGCGCATCGAGCAGGATGGCCTGCATCGAGGCCGATGAATTGACCTTGCCCATGCCGAGCACCGCACCGCACACGCCGTCGGCATTGCAGTACGCCGGCTGCAGCGCGCCACGCACGGCGATGGGCGCGGCGCCTTTCCAGTAGCGTTCGTACCAGTGCTGGAACTCGCCCGCGCGGTCGCCGCTGTTCTGGCCGATCTCGAACATGGCGGCCACGAACACCTTCACCTTGATCGGTGCGGCCGCGGCCGTGCGCGCAGGCGGCACGGGCACGGTGGACACGGTGGGCGCGGCGCAGCCCGCAATGAGTAATGCCGCGGCGCACACGGCGATCCAGCGCGCACAGATGGACGCCGGCAGGCGAGGTAAAGACGTCATTTCTTCGAGCTCCAGTTCAAACGAAAGCGCCGCAATCGCACCGGTGGCGATTGCGGCGTCCTACAGGCGCCCATTGTCGGTGCAGGCACAAGCGCTGGGTACGCCACCACGCAATCCCCATGCCGGCCCGCTCCAAACCGACCTCCTCGACCGCCCCGCCCTCGAAACCGGCACCCATGGCCGCGTCCCTCGCCAACGGCCTCGTCTATGTGAACCCCGACATGCCGGGCATCCGGCGCCTGAAGCATGGCGACCACTTCCGCTACCGCGATCCAGAAGGCCGCTGGGTGCGCGATGCGGACGAGCTCTCGCGCATCCGCCGGCTGGCGATTCCCCCGGCCTACACCGACGTGTGGATCTGCCCGCTCCCCAACGGGCATCTGCAGGCGACCGGCATGGACGCGCGCGGGCGCAAGCAGTACCGCTATCACCCCGACTGGCGGCTGCACAAGGACGAGACCAAGTTCGAGCGGCTCGAAGCCTTTGCGCTCGCACTGCCGCGCATTCGTGCACGCGTGGCGCGCGACCTGCAGGACGGCGGCGGAGGTGGTGCGCCGAGCCGGCAGCGGGTGCTCGCGGCACTGGTGCGCCTGCTTGACACCACGCTGCTGCGCGTGGGCAACGAGGAATACGCCCAGAGCAACCGCTCCTACGGGCTCACCACGCTGCGCAACCGGCATGCGGCGGTGCAGGGTGCGGCGCTGAAGCTGCGCTTTCGCGGCAAGAGCGGCGTGATGCACGAGGCACAGCTCGACGATCCGCGCGTCGCGAAGGTGGTGCGCCAATGCCAGCAGCTGCCCGGCCAGGCACTGTTCCAGTACCAGGACGAGGACGGCACCGTGCACAGCGTCTCGTCGACCGACGTGAACGACTACCTGGCAGAAGCCTCGCCCGGCGAGCGCTTCACCGCCAAGGACTTCCGCACCTGGCACGGCACGGTGCAGGCGCTCGAGCTCACGCGGCTCGCCTGCGAGCCGGGCCGCGCCGCCGCCGACGGCAGCCGCTACACCGCCAAGGAGATCCTGGCGGCGGTCGCGAAGCAGCTCGGCAACACGCCCGCGGTGTGCAAGAAGGCCTATGTGCATCCGGCCGTGCTCGCACTCGGCAGCGCGCTCGCAGGCGCCGAAGGCGATCCGTCGGCCGAGGTGCTGCGCAAGATGTCGGCGCGCACTGCAGCGGCTGGCCGAACCCGCGGCCTCCATGCGCCGGAGCAGCGGCTGCTCGCCTTCCTGCGCTTGAACCGGCTGCGCTTGGCGCGGGAGCTTCGCGCAGCCCGCAGCAACGGCAAGGCCGCCGCGTGCAGAAAGACTCAACCCGTCGCGAGGGAGAAGCAGACGCTGTCGCGCTCCAGCGCGACGGTGTAGCCGAGATCGTCGGCCAGGCTCTGCAACGCGATGGCATCGATGGCGAGCGCGCGCGGGGCACGGTGCGCATCGAGCACGGGGCTGATGCTGCCCGACGCGCGCGGCGTGCCGACCAGGCACAGCGCATCGTCCCCGCGGGTCTCGATCCGGATCGCGCCGGTCTCGGTTTCGCCGTCGTGCAGGTAGCCGAGCGCGCCCAGGAACAGGTAGCGCAGCGCCGCGCCCTGCGGCCAGCGCGTCTCGTCGGTGCCTGAAGCGAGCGCGGCGTCGACATCGAGTGAGATGCCGTGCATGTCGAAGGCTGCTCGCATCAGGCCCACGCATTGGGCGACCAGCGCACTGCGTGTGATGCCGTCGTCGGCGGTGGCGAGCTCCCAGTCACGCAGCGAGCGGATGCCTTCGACGAGCTCGGACATCTGGTGGTCGATGAGCGAAACGCGCTCCTCGCACGCCGCGGCGTCGATCGTGGGCGCGCCGACCTGGCGCTTGAGCATCAGGAGCGCCATGCGCATCACCGACACGGGGGCGGCCATGTCGTGGCGCAAGGCGGGCAGCGCACGGGTCAGCAGTTCGTGGCGCACGCCGGCGGCGATCCAGCTACGGGCCCCTGGCGAGGACTTCATCGTGCGTCGGGAGCCGAAGAAGGCTCCGCGCCGATGTTCGGGTGGGCCCGCACCGGGGTGCGAGGCGCGGCAAGGGGCACGTTCACGTTGCGCGTCCTGAAGCGAAGAAGAGGCAAGCAGTATCGTGCCCGCTCCGGGCGCCAGGTGTAGGAGCGTGCCTACGGTTAATACAGACCCTAAGGCTTGCCGAGGTAGACCCGGATGTCCTTCACTTCGACACCCGCCGCCGCTACCGCTGAGCGCAGTTGCGCCTCGGTCACGCCCAGCGTCTGGGTCCAGTAGCGCACCTCGTGCGGCTCGTTCACGTTGATGCGGCTGCGGTCCTGCGGGCCGCGCTTGCTCGGATCGTCTGCCATGGTGTTGTTTCCTTTTCGATGCCGAGACAATGCGCCAGGCAGACGCCGCCGTGCTGGAGGACGGTGGCGCGGCCCCATGCAGGACAGGTCTGAAATCGGCCGGGGCATTCGCATTTTCCGAAGGCTGGGTTCCGCAATCGCTGACCCACGACCGCGCGCGGCGGCATAGATTCGGAGCATCCACCCACCCCGAAGCCGATGACCCACGCCAACGACCGAAAAGACTTTCCCGACATCCGCGACGCGGTGCGCGGGCTTTGCGCGCAGTTTCCCGATGCGTACTTCCGCCGGGTCGACGAGGCGCGCGGGTATCCCGCCGAATTCGTCGATGCGCTCACCCAGGCAGGATGGATGGCCGCGCTGATCCCGCAGGAATACGGCGGCTCTGGCCTCGGGCTCACCGAGGCGTCGGTCATCATGGAAGAGATCAATCGTTCGGGCGGCAACTCGGGCGCCTGCCACGGCCAGATGTACAACATGGGCACGCTGCTGCGCCACGGCAGCGAGGCCCAGAAGCGCGACTACCTGCCGCGCATCGCGAGCGGCGAGCTGCGGCTGCAGTCGATGGGCGTGACCGAGCCCAGCACCGGCACCGACACCACGAAGATCAAGACCACCGCCGTACGCCAGGGCGACCACTACGTCATCAACGGCCAGAAGGTCTGGATCTCGCGCATCCAGCATTCGGACCTGATGATCCTGCTGGCGCGCACCACGCCGCTCGCGGACGTGAAGAAGAAGTCCGAAGGCATGTCGATCTTCATCGTCGACCTGCGCGAGGCGATCGGCCGCGGCATGACGGTGCGCCCCATCTTGAACATGGTGAACCACGAGACCAACGAGCTCTTCTTCGAGAACCTCGAGATCCCGGTGGAGAACCTGATCGGCGAGGAAGGCCAGGGCTTCAGGTACATCCTCGACGGGCTCAACGCCGAGCGCACGCTGATCGCGGCCGAATGCATCGGCGACGGCTATTGGTTCATCGACCGCGTGACCGCCTACACCAAGGAACGCGTGGTGTTCGGCCGCCCCATCGGCCAGAACCAGGGCGTGCAGTTCCCGATCGCAGAGGCCTTCATCGAGATCGAGGCCGCGAACCTGATGCGCTACGAAGCGTGCCGCCTGTTCGATGCACGCGAGCCCTGCGGCGCGCAGGCCAACATGGCGAAGTACCTCGCGGCCAAGGCGAGCTGGGAGGCGGCCAATGCCTGCCTGCAGTTCCACGGCGGCTTCGGCTTTGCCTGCGAATACGACATCGAGCGCAAGTTCCGCGAGACGCGGCTCTACCAGGTGGCGCCGATCTCGACCAACCTGATCCTGAGCTACGTGGCCGAGCACATGCTCGGGCTGCCGCGGTCTTTTTGACTCTCCTTCATGACTTCCGCCACCATCGACCATCCCAGCCAGGTGCTCGCGACGTTCGCGGCCGAGCTGAAGCTTGCCGACATTCCCGCGCCGGTGCTGCGCCGCACCGAGGACCTGATGCTCGACTGGCTCGGCTCGGTGCTTGCGGCACGCACCGCGCGGCCGGTGCGCAGCATCGAGCGCTTCGCGCTGGCCATGGGCCCGGCCGAAGGGCCGAGCGAGCTGCTGACCTCGCGCCGCACGACGTCGCCGGTGTTCGCGGCGCTGGTCAACGCCGCGGCCTCGCACTTCGTCGAACAGGACGACGTGCACAACGGCTCGGTGTTCCATCCGGCGGCGGTGGTGATCGCGCCCGCGCTCGCAGTGGCGCAAAGCCTCGGCGCGAGCGGCGCGCAGTTGCTCGCGGCGGTGGTCGCGGGCTACGAGGTCGGCATCCGCGTGGGCGAGTTCCTCGGGCGCTCGCACTACAAGACCTTCCACACCACCGCGACAGCCGGAACGCTCGCTGCCGCGGCGGCCGTAGGCAACCTGCTCGCGCTCACGCCCGCGCAGATGCTGCATGCCTTCGGCTCGGCCGGCACGCAGTCGGCCGGGCTCTGGGAGTTCCTGCGCGACGCGGCCGACTCCAAGCAGCTGCACTGCGCGCATGCGGCCGCAAGCGGGCTGATGTCGGCCTACCTGGCGCAGGACGGCTTCACGGGCGCCGCGAAGATCCTCGAAGGCGCGCAGGGCCTTGCGGCCGGCATGTCGAGCGATGCCGATCCCGCGCGGCTCGTCGACCGGCTCGGCTCGCGCTGGGCCCTGGCCGAGACCTCCTTCAAGTACCACGCCGCCTGCCGCCACACGCATCCCGCGGCCGACGCGCTGCTGCAGGTGATGACCGCGTACGGGCTCCGGCCGCCCGACGTGTCGCACGTGACCGCGCACGTGCACCAGGGCGCCATCGACGTGCTCGGGCGCGTGGCGGTGCCCGCCACGGTGCACCAGGCCAAGTTCTCGATGGGCACCGTGCTCGGGCTGATCGCGGTGCATGGCCGCGCAGGCCTCGGCGAGTTCGACCGCGACTTCCTCGCCGACGAGGTGACCGCCTTCCGCGACAAGGTGGCGATGGCACTCGACGCCGAGGTCGATGCGGCCTACCCCGCGCGCTGGATCGGCAAGATCAGCGTCCGCACCATCGACGGGCGCACACTGCACGGCCGAGTGGACGAGCCCAAGGGCGACCCGGGCAACAGCCTGAGCCGCGCCGAGATCGAGGACAAGATGCAGGGGCTGGCGCGGTACGGCGAAGGCGTTACGCCCGAAGAAGCGAAGGCGCTGTGCGGGCGCGTGTGGGCGCTGGAGACCACGCCGTGTGTGGGGCGCTGGCTGGGCTGACCTTCAGGCGAACAACCGCCCCTGCCCCGGCGAACGCGCATCGAGCCCCGCCGTGCGCACGAGGTCCCAGAAGCCCGCGGGCGAGCTCGACACCACGGGCACCGACAACCGCAGCTCGACTTCGCGCACCGCGTCGAGCGTGACGAGGCCGCCACACGAGATCAGGATGCCGTCGGCGCCGGGCTGCGCATCGAACACGCGCAGGCACAGGTCGACGAGCACCTGCGTGGGCACCTGGCCCACGGCCTGCACGTCGGAGATCGCCAGCCCTTCGAGCGCGAGCGGCTCGAAGCCGCTGTCGTCGAGGTAGCGCCGCAGTTGCGCGTTGACCTCGTCGATGTAGGCCGTGGCCACCGCCACGCGGCGCACGCCCAGGTGGCGCAGCGCGCCGGTGATGGCGTTGCTCATGGTCGTGCAGGGCAGCCCGGTGGCGCGGGCCATCTCGGCCTGCAGTTCGCGGTTGAAGGCCACGCCGCGGAAGAAGCTCAGCGAGGTGCCCATGAGCGAGACCGCGCTCGCGCCCTCGGCCTTCAGTGCGACGGCCTTCTCGACCACGGTGTCGATCACCTCGGTGTAGCCGCGCGTGGAGATCTCGCCGAGGCCGAGGCCCAGCGCGCTGAAGCGGATGCGCTCGCCGTAGAGCAGCGGGCCGTCCACCGGCACGGCGCCGGCGGCCGGCGGCACGATGAGGCCGAGGTGGGGAACGGCCATCATCACTTGCCCTCGGCCACGATGCCCTGCTCGGCAATGATGCGCTGCCAGCGCTTGGTCTCCTCGGCCATGTCCTTGCCGAGCTGCGCCGGCGTGGCATAGGCGCGCAGCGTGCCCTGGGCGGTCGCCGCGGCGGCGGCCTCGGGCGTGTCGAGCACGGCCTTGACCGCGGCGGACAGTTTCTCGACGACATCGTCGGGCGTGCCGGCCGGCGCGAGCACGAAGATGCGCGGCGCCACGTCGAAGCCCGGCAGCGCGTCGGCCATTGCCGGCACGCTTTCGGCGCCTTCGAGCTTCGCGGTGTTCATCAGGCCGATCGCGCGCAGCTTGCCGGCCTTGGCCTGCGCCATGCCGGCCGTGGCGCTGACCACGCCGATCGGCACCTGACCGCCGACCACGTCGGGGACGATCTGCGCGGCGCCGCGGTACGGCACGTGCACCACCTTGCTGCCACTGGTCTGCTTGAGCATCTCGAAGCCCAGGTGATGCACCGTGCCGACGCCCGAGGTGGCATAGGAGTAGTGCCCCGGGCGGGCCTTGAGTTCCTTGACGAATTCGGCCGGCGTCTTGGCAGGAAAGTCGTTGCCCGTGACGATCATCAGCGGCGAGACGAAGGCGCCCGCCACCGGCCTGAAGCTCGTGAGCGGATCGACCGGCGCCTTCGGCTGCAGCAGCTTGGCCGCCAGCAGCGCGCTGTCGCCCATCATGAGCGTGTAGCCGTCGGGCGCCGCCTTGGCAACGAATTCGGCCGCGATCATGCCGGTGGCGCCGGTGCGGTTGTCGATCATCACCTGCTGGCCGAGCACGGTGGCGAGCCGCGTGCCGAGCAGCCGCGCGACCGCATCGACACCGCCGCCGGCCGAATAGCCGACCACGAGTCGGATCGGCTTGTCGGGGTACTTCTGGGCCCAGGCGGCGGGAGCCGCGAGGGCCCCGGCCAGGCCGAGTGCCATGGCGGCACGGAGCGCCAGGCGGCGTGCGGGACGAACAGGGTGCGTTGCTTTTTTCTTCATCATGTCTCCAGGTTGTCTGTCAGTGCCGTCTGCGCGGCATCGAAAGGAGTTGTTGCTCAGGCCTTGCCCTTGCCGCCCGAGGTCGGCAGCTTGGCCAGCTCACGCACGCGGTCGGCGTTGGGCGAGAAGCCCAGCCCCGGCGCCTCGGGCAGCGTGAGCCAGCCGTTTTCGGGCACCGGCAGGCCGTCGAAGATCTGCTTGAGCATCTCCACCGCCACATAGTGGTACTCGACCAGGCCGCCGTTCGACACGCCCGCATGCAGGTGCATGTTGTGGAACGGCCAGGCGCCGCCGTTGTCGATCGGCACGTTGAAGGCCGCGGCCATGCCGGCGATCTTCAGGCATTGCGAATAGCCGCCCGAGATCGTCACGTTGGGCTGCAGCACGTCGGCGGCCTGGTTCACCAGCAGGTCGCGGAAGCGGAAGGCCAGGCCCTCGTTCTGGCCGCAGGCGAGCGGAATGCGCGTGCGGCTGCGCAGCGTCGCCATCTGGCGCACGTCGTTTTGCGTGAGTGGCTCCTCGAAGAAGCTGATGCCGTAGGGCTCGATGCGCTGCGCGAGTTCGGTCGCATGGAACAGGTCGAGGCCGCAGTTGGCGTCGACGTAGAGCTTCACGTCGGGGCCGACGGCCTCGCGCACGGCGGCGACGCGGCGCACGTCCTCGGCGATGACTTCGTCGAGCGGGCGCGGCTCGTCGCGGCGCGCGAGCGCATGGTTGCCGACGGTCATCTTCAGGCGCTGGAAGCCCTGCGAGACCCACAGCTTCGCGGCGGCGGCGAGCTGGTCGCGCTCGAAGAAGCCGAAGCCGAAGGTGGCATACACCGGCACCTTGGCGCGCGCGCCGCCGAACAGGCGCCACAGCGGCTGGCCGAGCGCCTTGCCCTTCAGGTCCCATAGCGCGATGTCGAGCGCGGCAATGGTGTGGCTCGCATAGCCGGTCTGTCCGCGCGGCGAGAGCAGCCAGTAGAGCTTCTCCCAGAGCCGCTCGGTGGCCATCGGGTCTTCGCCGATGAGCGCCGGGCCGGCCACGTCGCGCACGGCGGCGGCAATGATCTCTTCTTCGGTGATGGCGGTCATGCCGTGGCCGACGAGGCCGGTGTCGGTCTCGATCTCGGTGAGGCACAGCGACAGCGAGGTCTGCTTGTTGAGGCCGACCACGTCGATGGTGACGGGAATGTTCAGTGGCGTGGCGCTGACGCGAACGATCTTCAAGTGCATGTCTCCTTTGGTTTGCACGCATCTTTGCGCGGCGGCCGCGGGAGAACAATTCTTTTTTGGCGAGCGCGAGCCTTCGTGCGGCGCGAAGGCTCGGCGTCGGCGCGGCGTCAGTCGGGCCGGCCGAGGTGGTCGAGCACCGAGCGCGCAGCGACGGTCAGCTCGTTCAGCCGGCGAACGCACAGCAGGTGCCGGCGCGCGGCCCAGGGCGCATCGAGCTTGAGGCAGCGCAGCTTCAGGATCTGCAGCTGCGGCAGGATCGCCGCATAGGGCAGCAGGCCGATGCCGACGCCCTGCTCGACCATGCGGCAGACCATGTCGAAGCTGCCCACCTGCATGCGCACCTTGAGCGGCACCTGCGCCTCGAGTGCGGCGGCCACCATCACCCGGTGCAGCGCCGTGCCTTCGCGCACCACGATATGGTCGTGGCGCAGCATTTCGTCCACGCCGATGCGCCGGCGCCGCGCGAGCGGATGGTCGCGTGCGACCACCACCGCCAGTTCGTCGCTGCGGTAGGGCAGGCACTCCAGGCCTTCGGCGGGCGTCTGGCCCTCGATCACGCCGATGTCGGCCAAGCCGGCTTGCACGGCCTTCACCACCTCGGTGCTCGCGCGCTCCTGCAGGTCGATCTTGAGCACCGGGTGCAGCCGCAGGAACGAGCCGATCTGCGCCGGCAGGAACTGCGCGATGGCCGATGCGTTGGCGGTGATGCTGACCACGCCCGCCACGCCGTTCTGGAAATCGTCGAGCTCGGCGCCGAGTCGGTCGAGCGCCGACAGCACGGCGCGCGCATGCAGCAGCAGGCCGTGGCCGGCCGAAGTGAGCGTGACGCCGCGCGCATGCCGCACCAGCAGTGGCAGCTTTGCGCGCGCCTCGAGGTCGGAAATGCGCTTGCTCGCGGCGGCCAGCGCGATGTGGCAGCGCTTGGCGCCTTCGCTGATGCTGCCGTGGTCGGCCACGGCGGCGAAGAGGCGAAGCGACTTGAGGTCGGCGGACAACGCGGGCGTACTTTCGGGATGTGCGCGGAGCTACTGCCGCGCGGTGCGCACGTTCGCCGGCAGTGCCTGCGGCGAGCTGGTGCGGAACGGGTTGATGTCGAGCCCGCCGCGCCGCGTGTAGCGCGCGTACACCGCAAGCTTGTTCGGCCCGCAGCGCTTCCAGATGTCGGTGAACATGCGCTCGACGCAGGGCTCGTGGAACTCGTTGTGGTTGCGAAAACTCACGATGTACGCGAGCAGTCCGGCCTGGTCGATGGCCGGGCCGCTGTAGCGGATCTGCACGCTGCCCCAGTCGGGCTGGCCGGTGACGAGGCAGTTGCTCTTGAGCAGCCGGCTCGTGAGTGTCTCGTTCACCGGCGGCTGGCTGGTGTCGCTCGACAGCAGCTCGGGCGCAGGCTGGTAGTGGGTGCACTCGATATCGAGGCGGTCGAGGTCGAGGCCGTCGAGCTCGTGCACCGGCTCGCGGTCGAACATGTCAGGGGCGAGCAGTTTCACGCCGATGCCCGCGGCCTGGCCGCTGCCGCGCCAGAGTGCTTCGGCGAGGTCGGCGCGCAGCCGATCGCGCACGGCCTCGAGGTTGGCGAACGGGCTGCTGTTGAAGCTGTTCAGGTAGAGCTTGAACGACTTGCTCTCGATGATGTTGGGCGTCTCGCAGGGAATGGTGAAGTGCGCAATGGCGAGCTGCGGCTTGCCGCGCAGGTTGAGCCAGCTGACCTCGAAGGCGGTCCAGAGGTCGGCACCGAAGAACGGCAGCGCGCCGGCCTGGATGCCCATGGCTTCGCGCTGCGTGGCCCGCGGGATCGGGAACAGCAGCGTGGGGTCGTACTTGTCGGCGTAGTCCGAGGCGCGGCCGAGCTGCGACTGCTCGGGCGTGTTGGGGCCGGAACCGGCGTTGGGGGGGATGTTGTCGAGGCTCATGGTGTGGGGTGCTCCGGCGCCGCATGCAAAAACGGCGCGATGTGGTTGACGAGGATGGCGCACACCTCGGGCGGCAGGTCGTGCCCCATGCCGGGAATGCCGATGAACCGGGAACCCGGGATGCGCTTGGCGGTGTCCACGCCGCAGGCGATCGGCACCAGCGCATCGGACTCGCCGTGCAGCACCAGCGTGGGGCACTTGATGCGCGCAAGCAACTGGGGCCGGCCGGCATCGGCGCCGATCGCGAGCATCTGCCTGAAGATGCCGGACGGCCGGTAGGCGCGTCGCATGCTGAAGGTGAGGCGCTCGGAAAGCGCCTCGGTGGTCTGCGGAAAGGCCGGGCTCTGGATGAGCCTGAGCAACCGCACGCTGTGCGCGACGAGCTCGGCCTCGCCGCGGCCCAGCGGACGCCGGAGCAGCATGGCCGCGACATCGCCACGCGGCCCCGGCAGGCCGCGCGCGCCGCTGGAGCTCATGATGCTCACGAGGCGGGTCACGCGTTCGGGCCACTCGGCCGCGAGGTGCTGGGCGATCATGCCGCCCATCGAGGCGCCGATGACATGCGCCTGCGAAATGCCGAGCGCATCGAGCACGCCGAGCGAATCGCGCGCCATGTCGGGCAGCGTGTAGGCCGAGCGCACCTGCAGGCCGAGGCGGTGGCGGATGGTCTCCCACACGACGTTGCCGGTGCCGGCATGCTCGAAGCCCTCGCTCAGTCCGGCATCGCGGTTGTCGTGGCGCACCACGCGAAAGCCCGCATCGACGAGCCCCCGCACGAACTCGTTCGGCCAGCCGATGAGCTGCATGCCCAGGCCCATGATGAGCAGCACCACGGGGCGACCCTCGCCGCCGGTGTCGTCGACCTCGATCTGCAGGCCATTGGCGCGAACTTTCATGCGCTTACCGAAATTCGCGTTCGCGCAGCCATTTGGTCGCGACCCATTTCTCGCCCGCCAGCACCGGGGCGCCGCCATGCAGCGTGCGCGTGCCGGGATCGGGCGCGTCGTAGCTGAAGAACACACCGGTGCCGCGCACGGGCGCCACTTCGAGGCCCACGTCGGGGAAGGTGGTGGCGCCGCCCTGCTCGGGCTCCTGCAGGTACATGACGAGCGTGGCGACGCGCTGGCCGCCGCGCTTGAGGATGGTGGGCGTGCCGGGCTCGTCGGGGTCGAAGTAGTCGAAATGCGGGCGGTACTGGGCGCCGGGCGCATAGCGCAGGATCTGCAGCCCCTCGCCGAACTCGAGCGGCCAGCGCAGCAGCCTGGCAATGCGCGCTTCGAGGCGCGCGACGCATTCGTTCTCGCCGCGCTCGAAGAACATGCCCTCGCTGGTGCGGTCGATGTTGAGCACTTCGCCGCCGGTGCGCGTCTCGACCGTGAGCGAGCGCGCGAGCCGCACCCGCGCCGCGGCGATCAGGGTTTCGCATTCCTCGGGCGACACGAGGTTGCCGAAGACCACGACGCGCGGATGCTGCAGGGTCTGCAGCACCTGCACCCGCCGGTCGCCCGCGTCGAGGTAGAGCGGCGCGCCATCGAGATCAGGGCCGGGCATCTCGGTGCGCCGGGGCGGCAGAACGGCTTCGAGCGAGGGAAAGCCCGCCTCGAGCTGCGCGAGCGCAAGATCGGCAGCCGCCTCCTGCCAGCCGGCCTCGCGCATCGACGCGCGCAGCGCGGGCACGGAGTGCCCTGCCGCGAGCTGCGACACCAGCCATTCCTTCAGCTCGGGACTGATCGCCTGTGACATCTCAAGTCTTCCTCCTGAAAACGAGCCGCTCGGCACGGGATGCTTGCGCGTCGAAACCATAACCCTCGAGGTCGAATTTTTCCAGCGCCCGCGGCGTGGCGGCCTTGTGCAGCACCGCCCAGCGCGCGAGCAGCCCGCGCGCGCGCTTGGCATGGAAGCTCACGATCTTGTAGCGGTCGGTCTTCCATTCCTCGAACACGCATTCGACCACGCGCGCCTTGAGCGCCTTCAGGTCGACCGAGCGGAAGTACTCCTGCGACGCCACATTGACCACCACCGGGGTGCGGTCCGCCACAAGGCGCTCGTTCAGGAGCTCCGCGATGCGCGTGCCCCAGAAGGCATACAGGTCCTTGCCATGCCGATTGGCAAGCGGCGTGCCCATCTCGAGGCGGTAGGGCTGCAGCAGGTCGAGCGGGCGCAGCACGCCGTACAGGCCGCTGAGGATGCAGACGTGCGCCTGCGCCCAGGCCAGCTGCGCGGCAGTGAACGAGCGCGCATCGAGGCCGCCATAGACGTCGCCGTCGAAAGCGAAGGCCGCCTGGCGCGCGTTTTTCGGCGTGCTCTTGCCGGACCAGGCCTGGTAGCGCGCCACGTTCAGGGCCGAGAGCTTGTCCGACAGGTGCATCAGCTCGGAGATCTGCAGCGGCGACTTCTCGCGCAGCAGCCGGATCAGCTCGGCAGAGGGGCCGCGCGGGGCCTCGAAATGGGGAATGGTGGCGGGGATCTCGGCGGGAACCGGGGTGTCGTAGTCGAGCGACTTCGCGGGGGAAAGCAGGAACAGCATGCCGGAATTATCAGTGGCGACCGCGACATGAAGGCGGCCGGTAAAATCGCCGGCAATCCCACCCTGTCACCAGCGGCACCCGAGGGTGCCGTTTTGCATTTGCCATGAGCGAACCCACCTCCCCCATTGCCCAGCCCGGACTCGAGAGCCTGTCCAAATCCTTCGAACCCGCCGCCATCGAGGCGCACTGGGGCCCGGAGTGGGAGCAGCGCGGCTACGCGCGTGCCGGCTTCCGCGGCACGCAGCAGCCCAAGGACGGTGCCGAGTCGTTCGCGATCCAGCTGCCGCCGCCGAACGTGACGGGCACGCTGCACATGGGCCATGCGTTCAACCAGACCGTGATGGACAGCCTGACGCGCTACCACCGCATGAAGGGCGACAACACGCTCTGGGTGCCGGGCACCGACCATGCCGGCATCGCGACGCAGATCGTGGTGGAGCGCCAGCTGCAGGAACAGAAGATCAGCCGCCACGACATGGGCCCGACGCCGGCCGAGGCGCGCAAGAACTTCGTCGCGAAGGTCTGGGAGTGGAAGGAAAAGAGCGGCAACACCATCACCCGCCAGATGCGCCGGATGGGCGACACGGTCGACTGGAGCCGCGAGTACTTCACGATGGACGACGACCTCTCGAAGGTGGTCACGCAGACCTTCGTCGCGCTCCATGAAGAAGGCCTGATCTACCGCGGCAAGCGCCTGGGCAACTGGGACCCGGTGCTCAAGACCTCGGTCAGCGACCTCGAAGTCGAGAGCGAGGAAGAAGACGGCTTTCTCTGGCACATCGCCTACCCGCTTGAAGACGGCAGCGGCACGCTGACCGTGGCAACCACGCGGCCCGAGACCATGCTCGGCGACACGGCCGTGATGGTGCACCCGGAAGACGAGCGCTACCGGCACCTGATCGGCCAGCGCGTGCGGCTGCCGCTGGTGGGCCGGCTCATTCCGGTCATTGCCGACGACTACGTCGACCGCGAATTCGGCACCGGCGTGGTCAAGGTCACGCCCGCGCACGACTACAACGACTACGCCGTCGGCCAGCGCCACAAGCTCGAGGTGATCGGCATCCTCACGCTCGACGCCACCGTCAACGAGAACGCGCCCGAGAAGTACCGCGGCATGGACCGCTTCGTGGCGCGCAAGGCCGTGGTGGCCGATCTCGAGGCGCTGGGGCTCATGGTCGAGATCAAGAAGCACCGGCTCATGGTGCCGCGCTGCACGCGCTCGGGTGCGGTGGTCGAGCCCATGCTGACCGACCAGTGGTACGTGGCGATGACGCGGCCCGGCGCCGACGGCCAGTCGATCGCGCAGAAGGCGATCGACGTGGTGAAGTCGGGCGAGGTGCGCTTCGTGCCCGAGAACTGGGTCAACACCTACAACCACTGGATGGAGAACATCCAGGACTGGACCATTTCGCGCCAGCTCTGGTGGGGCCACCAGATCCCGGCCTGGTACGACGAGGACGGCAATGTCTACGTGGCGCACGACGAGGCCGAGGCACAGGCCAAGGCGCCGGGCAAGCAACTCCGCCGCGACGAGGACGTGCTCGACACCTGGTATTCGTCTGCGATGGTGCCCTTCTCGTCGCTCGGCTGGCCCGAGAAGACGCCCGAGCTCGACCTGTACCTGCCCTCGAGCGTGCTGGTCACGGGCTACGACATCATCTTCTTCTGGGTCGCCCGGATGATCATGATGACCAAGCACTTCACGGGCAAGGTGCCGTTCCGCGACGTGTACATGCATGGCCTGGTGCGCGACGCGCAGGGCAAGAAGATGAGCAAGTCCGAGGGCAACGTGCTCGACCCGGTCGACCTGATCGACGGCATCGCGTTGCCCGAGCTGCTCGACAAGCGCACGCAGGGCCTGCGCCGCCCCGAGACCGCACCGGCGGTCCGCAAGAACACGCAGAAGGAGTTTCCCGACGGCATTCCGGCCTTCGGCGCCGACGCGCTGCGCTTCACCTTTGCCTCGCTCGCTTCGCTCGGGCGCAACATCAACTTCGACAGCAAGCGCTGCGAGGGCTACCGCAACTTCTGCAACAAGCTCTGGAACGCGACACGCTTCGTGCTGATGAACTGCGAAGGCCAGGACTGCGGCCTGCGCGAACACACGAAGGAAGAATGCGCGGTGGGCGGACCGGCGCACGGCTACCTGAAGTTCAGCCGCGCCGACTTCTGGATCGTGTCGCAGCTGCAGCGCGTCGAGGCCGAAGTGGCCAAGGGCTTCGAGGAATACCGGCTCGACAACGTCGCCAACGCGATCTACCAGTTCGCCTGGGACGAGTTCTGCGACTGGTACCTCGAGATCGCGAAGGTGCAGATCCAGACCGGCGACGATGCGCAGAAGCGCGCCACGCGCCGCACGCTGATCCGCACGCTCGAGGCGCTGCTGCGGCTGGCGCATCCGATCATTCCGTTCATCACCGAGGAACTCTGGCAGAAGGTGGCGCCGGTGGCCGGGCGCGAGGGCGAATCGATCATGGTGGCGGCCTATCCGCAGAGCCAGCCCGCGAAGATCGACGAGGCCGCCGAGGCGCACGTGGCGCGGCTCAAGGCGCTGGTGGACGCCTGCCGCACGCTGCGCGGCGAGATGAACGTGTCGCCCGCCACGCGCCTGCCGCTCTACGCGGTGGCCGACGATGCCGAGGGCGCGGCGTTCCTGCGCGATGCGGCGCCGGTGCTGCAGGCGCTCGCCAAGCTCAAGGAAGTGAAGGTCTTCGACGACGAGGCCTCGTGGGCCGCGGCCGCGGAGGCTGCGCCCGTGGCGGTGGTCGGCACGGCGCGGCTGTGCCTGCACATGGAGATCGACAAGGCCGCCGAGAAACTGCGCATCGGCAAGGAGATCGCGCGGGTCGAGGGCGAGGTCCAGAAGGTGAACGGCAAACTCGGCAACGAAGCCTTCGTGGCGAAGGCGCCGGCCGCGGTGATCGACCAGGAGCGCAAGCGGCTGGCCGATTTCAGCGTCACATTGGAGCGTTTGCGCGACCAACTTGTGCGCCTCGGCTGACACATGTCAATTCGGGCAGGGTTTAGCATGAGAAGGCGGCATTTAGATGCCGCTTTTCGACCGTAAACCTTCTTCTTCAACCAAACGAACAAACGCCCGAACTGTCCATGCCCACACCCTCGACACGCATCCGCAAGGCCGTATTCCCCGTTGCCGGGTTCGGCACCCGCTTCCTGCCCGCCACCAAGGCGCAGCCGAAGGAAATGCTGCCGGTTGTCGACAAGCCACTCATCCAGTACGCGGTTGAGGAAGCCTACGCGGCGGGCATTCGCGACATGATTTTCGTAACTGGCCGAAACAAACGTGCCATCGAAGACCACTACGACACCGCCTACGAACTGGAGAGTCAACTCGAAGCCAGCGGCAAGACCGCGCTGCTCGAGATCGCGCGCTCGGTGATGCCCGACGACATGACCTGCTCCTACGTGCGCCAGCCGCGCATGTTGGGCCTTGGCCATGCGGTGCTCTGCGCCGAGCACCTGGTGGGCAACGAGCCCTTCGCCGTGCTGTTGGCCGACGACCTGATGGTCGGCCCGTCAGGTGGCGAGCCGGTGCTGGCGCAAATGACGGCCGCCTTCGAAAAGCTCGGCGCTTCGCTGCTCGCGGTGCAGGAAGTGCCGCTGGAACACGTCAAGCGCTACGGCATCGTGGCCGGCGAATCGATCGGCGACGACCTCGTGAAGGTCGACCGCATGGTCGAGAAGCCCAAGCCCGAAGACGCACCGTCGCGCCTCGGCGTGGCGGGCCGCTACATCCTCACGCCCGGCGTGTTTGCTGAAATCCGCGACCAGCCCAAGGGCGCGGGCGGCGAGATCCAGCTCACCGACGGCATCGCCGCGCTGATGAAGAAGGAAGCGGTCTACGCCTATGCCTACAAGGGCACGCGCTACGACTGCGGCAGCAAGGAAGGCTTCCTGCAGGCCTCGGTGGAACTGGCGCTCGCGCACCCCGAGGTCGGGGCGCAGTTCCGCGAATACCTCAAGAGCCTCGAGCTCTGAAACGGATAGGGGCCCCGCGGGGCCCCTTCTCTTTGGCGGGTCAGCGCCGCTTCAGCACGTGGATGAAGTCGCTGCCAACGGTCTCCTGCTCGACCAGCTCGTTGCCGGTCTGCCGCGCAAAGGCCTGGAAGTCGCGCAGCGATCCCGGGTCGGTCGACACCACCTTGAGCAACTGGCCGCTCGCCATGTCGTTGAGCGACTTCTTGGCCTTGAGGATGGGCAGCGGGCAGTTCAGGCCCCGCGTGTCGAGTTCGCGATCAATCTGCATGGTTCTTGGGCTCCTCGGGCGGCAGGTCGAGGCCGCGCCGCCGCTCTTCGTTCTCGGCCGTGGTGAAGAACACCGGCTCGTGCCCCCGCGTGCGCAGCCAGTCAGCCAGCGCGTAGCCCGTGCCCGCAGGCCAGCACTTGAGCGCCGGCAGGTCGTAGAGGCGGTAGTCCACGAGCTCGGGCGAGAGCTTCACCTCGCCATCGGCCACCACGTGGTAGGCAATGATGATCTGGTTCATGCGCTGGAAGTCGTAGGCGCCCACGAGCTTCGTCGCATTGACGTCGAGGTTGGTTTCTTCCTTGACCTCGCGCGCGATGCCTTCTTCAGGCGTCTCGCCGGCTTCCATGAAGCCCGTGATCAGCGCGTACATCTTCGCGGGCCAGGCGGCGTTGCGCGCCAGCAGCACCTGGCCGCGGTACTCGACGATGGCCGCGAGCACGGGCGTGGGGTTGTTCCAGTGCGTGTGGCCGCACGACGGGCAACGCAGCCGCTCTTTAGGGCCGCCGTCTTCCATCAGCGCGATCCATTCGAGCGGGGTGGCGCAGGCCTGGCAAAACTTGGGGTGGACCATCGGGTTCAGGCCGGGAACACGCCGGTGGACAGATAGCGGTCGCCGCGGTCGCACACCACGAAGACGATGGTGGCGTTCTCGACGGTCTTGGCCACCTCGAGCGCCACCCAGAGCGCGCCCGCCGCCGAGATGCCGCCGAAGATGCCCTCCTCGCGCGCGAGGCGCCGGCACAACTCTTCGGCGTTGTCCTGGCTCACGCTGATTTCCTCGTCGACCCGGCTCGCGTCGTAGATCTTGGGCAGGTATTCGGTCGGCCACTTGCGGATGCCCGGAATGCGCGACCCCTCGGCCGGCTGCGCGCCGACGATGCGCACCGCGGGGTTCTTTTCCTTCAGGAAGCGCGAGACGCCGGTGATGGTGCCGGTGGTGCCCATCGCGCTCACGAAATGGGTGACCTTGCCCTGAGTGTCGGCCCAGATCTCGGGGCCGGTGGTTTCGTAGTGGATGCGCGGGTTGTCGGGGTTGGCGAACTGGTCGAGCACCCGGCCCTTGCCCTGCGCGACCATCTGCTCGGCGAGGTCGCGCGCGTATTCCATGCCGCCGCTCTTGGGCGTGAGCAGCAGCTCGGCGCCGAACGCCTTCATGGTCTGGGCGCGCTCGACGGACAGGTCTTCCGGCATGATCAGCACCATGCGATAGCCCTTGATGGCCGCGGCCATGGCCAGCGCGATGCCCGTGTTGCCCGACGTGGCCTCGATCAGCGTGTCGCCGGGCTTGATCTCGCCGCGCTCCTCGGCGCGCTTGATCATCGAGAGGGCCGGACGGTCCTTGACCGATCCTGCGGGGTTGTTGCCTTCGAGCTTGGCGAGAATCACATTGCCGCGCCTGGCGTTCTCGGCCGCGTCGATGCGCTGCAATGCCACCAACGGCGTCTTGCCGATGGCGTCTTCGATCGTCGGATAGTTCATGGCAGGCACTGTGCCATAATTTTGGGCTTCCTTCCGGATGTGCCCGGGTGGTGAAATTGGTAGACGCAGGGGACTCAAAATCCCCCACCGAAAGGTGTGCCGGTTCGATTCCGGCCCCGGGCACCAACCAAGCGAGGTTCCGTGAGCAAGGAAATGTTCGAACGTTCCGCTGCCCCCGGCGGCGTGCACCACCGTCTCGCTGCGATGGTCGGCGAATGGGAAGGCCGTTTCCGGTTGTGGTACGAGCCCGAAAAGCTAGCCGATGAATCGGTGCAGCGCGGGCGTATCCGGCTGGTCGGCCGCGGCAGGTTCCTGCTGCACGAATACGAGGGCCATTGCAGCGGCGCGCCTTTCGAGGGCGTCGCACTGTGGGCCTACCACCTCGACGACAACGCCTTCGAATGCGCCTGGGGCGAAAGCTTCGGCACCGGCACATCGATCATGTTCAGCACTGGCCGCGTCGACGACGAACGGTTTGGCGCGCTGGGCAGCTACGGCGAGGGCCCCGGAGGCCCGCGCTGGGGCTGGCGCACCGAGTTGTCGCAGCCCGACCCAGAGCACCTGAACATCCGCATGTTCAACATCACGCCCGCGGGGGACGAAGCGCTTGCCGTGGAGGTCAACTACACCCGGGCGGCCGTGCGATCAGCCCCGTATGCACCGTCGGATGCGCAAGCCGCACCCGCAGCTCGCGCTTGAGCCGCGTGCTGTCGAGCCGGCGCGATTCCCCCATGAAGCTCAAGAGCTGCAACGGCAGCTGCCGTTCGGCCTCGTCGCGCGCCACGCGCGGCGGGCGCGGCAGGCCGTAGAGATCGGCCGCGAGGTCAATGTAGTCGCCCATGCGCAGCTCGGTGTCGTCGGCGGTGTGCACCACGCGCTGCGGCCGGCCGCGGTAGAGCGCTGCCACGCAGGCGCTCGCCAGGTCGTCGGCGTGGATGTGGCTCGTGTAGACGTCGTCCTCGTGCCGCAGCACGGGCGTGCCGCGCTCGAGCCGCTGGCGCGGCGTGCCGCCCACGCGGTCGGGCGCATAGATGCCGGGGATGCGCAGGATGCTCGCGCGCACGCCCGCACTGCGGCCGAGCCAGCGCACGGCGCGTTCGGCGTCGACGCGGCGGTGGGCGCGCGGCGTGTCGGGCTGCACGGCGCGCGTCTCGCTCACGCGGGCGCCGCCGCAGTCGCCATAGACGCCGCTCGTGGAGCCATAGACCAGCGCCTGCGGCGCCGTGCGCAGCCGCAGCGCACGCACGAGCGCGGTAGTCCGCAGGTCGCGCCACCAGGCTGCCCCGCCATCGCGCGCGGGCGGCGCCAGGTGCAGCACGCGGGTTGCAATGCCGGCCAGGCGGCGCAGGCTTGCGGGATCGTCAAGGTTGCCCTGCAGCGGACGAATGCCCGCGGCACGCAGCGCGGGCACCCGGTCGGCCGATGAAGTGAGCGCTACCAGCTGCAGGCGGCCAGCGAGGCGGCCAGCCACGCGCTGGCCCACGTCGCCGCAGCCGACGATCAGCAGGCGCTCGCGCCGAAAGCGCGCCGGCAGCGCGCCGGAAGGGCTATTGATTGAAGGCAAAATCCGGGTTCCTTTCCCTTTTCAGACCCAGGCTGAAAGAAGCCGAAGAATACCGATGACTGTTGCAGCGCCGCACGATGCGGGCTTTTCCATCACCGTCGAGCCCAGCGGGCGTCACTTCGTGGTGCATGGCGACGAAACCATTCTCGCTGCGGGCATCCGCCAGGGCATCGGCCTGCCGTATGGCTGCAAGGACGGCGCCTGCGGCTCGTGCAAGTGCCGCAAGCTGTCGGGCGAGGTCGAGCTCGGTCCGCACCAGAGCAAGGCGCTGAGCGCCGAAGAGCAGCTTGCGGGTTACGTGCTGACCTGCTGCGCGCATCCGAAGAGCGATGTGGTGCTCGAGTCGCGCCAGGTCACGGAAGCCGGCGCGCTGCCGATCCGCAAGATGCCGGTGCGGGTGCTCGCGCTCACGCAGCTGTCGCACGACGTGATGAAGCTCCGGCTGCAATTGCCGGCCGGCGAGCCGCTGCAGTTCCATGCGGGCCAGTACGTCGAATTCATCCTGCGCGACGGCGTGCGCCGCAGCTATTCGATGGCGAATGCGCCGCACACGCTCACCGAGCCCGGCACGGGGATCGAGCTGCACCTGCGGCACCTGCCGGGCGGCAAGTTCACCGACCACGTGTTCAACACGATGAAGGAGAAGGAGATCCTTCGCATCGAAGGCCCCTACGGCAGCTTCTTCCTGCGCGAGGACTCCGACAAACCGATCGTGCTGCTGGCCTCGGGCACGGGCTTTGCGCCGATCAAGGCGCTGCTCGAGCACATGAAGTTCAAGCGCATCGAGCGGCCCGCCACGCTGTATTGGGGCGGCCGCCGGCCCGAGGACCTCTACATGGACGACTGGATGCGCGCGCAACTGGCCGAGATGCCGAACCTGCGCTACGTGCCCGTGGTGTCCAATGCCACTCCCGACGACAACTGGACCGGCCGCACCGGCTTCGTCCACCGCGCGGTGCTCGAAGACCACCCGGACCTGTCGGGCCACCAGGTGTATGCCTGCGGCGCACCGATCGTGGTCGAATCGGCCAAGCACGACTACGTCGCGATGGCCGGACTGCCCGAGGACGAGTTCTTTGCCGACGCGTTCACCACCGAAGCCGACAAGGCCCTGCCCTGAGCGTCTTCGGCGTGCCCTGCCCTGGTCTGCCAGGGGAATTCGAACAATCCGAAACGAGACAAAAATGAAGACCAGACACTTCCTCCTCGCGCTGTGCGCGACCGCCACGCTCCTCGCCGCCGGCCAGTCCACGGCGCAACAGCAGCGCCCCATCCGCCTCGTGGTGCCCTATGCACCGGGCGGCCCAATCGACATCACGGCGCGCGTGCTCGCCGAGCGCGTGAAGGACAGCCTCGGCACGGTCATCATCGACAACAAGCCGGGCGCAGGCGGCAACATCGGCGCCGACGCGGTGGCCAAGGCCGCGCCCGACGGGCTGACGATCGGCATCGCCGCCACGGCCACGCATGCGGTCAACCCGTGGCTCTACAGCAAGATGCCGTTCAATGCGGCGACCGATTTCGCACCGGTCACGCAGATGGTGCGGGTGCCGAACGTGCTGGTGATGAATGCCGACACCGCCAAGCGCCTGAACATCAATTCCGTGGCCGACCTGATTCGCTACGCCAAGGCCAACCCTGCCAAGCTCAACTACGGCAGCGGCGGCAACGGCAGCGCCGGGCACCTCGCGGGCGAGCTGTTCAAGAAGCAGGCCGGCATCTTCGCGCTGCACATTCCGTACAACGGCGGCAATCCGGCGCAACTGGCGCTGCTCTCGGGGCAGGTCGACTTCAACTTCGACAACCTCGCGACCGCGGCACCGAACATCCGCTCGGGGAAGCTCAAGGCGATTGCGGTCACGAGCCTGCAGCGCAGCAGCGCGATGCCCGATGTGCCGCCGGTGTCGGACACGCTCAAGGGCTTTGCCATCGACACCTGGTGGGGCCTGGTCGCACCGGCCGGCACGCCGCACGATGTGCTCGCCAAGCTCAACCAGGCGTTCGTGGCGGCGCTCAATTCGCCCGAGACGAAAACCCGCTTCGCCTCACTGCTGGCCGAACCAGTCGCCAACACGCCCGAGCAGTTCGGGGCGTTCATGAAGAGCGAACTCTCGAAGTACGAAGGCGTCGTGAAGGCGACCGGCGCAAAGGTGGACTGACGCCCCAAAGAAAACGGCCGCCCGGAGGCGGCCGCTTCGCGCTGGAACCTGTCTATTCGCCCAGGTACGCCGCACGCACGCGCGGGTCGCGCAGCAGCGCCTTGGCATCGCCGTCCATGGTGATGAGCCCCGACTCCATCACATAGCCCCGGTCGGCGAGCTGCAGCGCGCGATTGGCGTTCTGCTCGACGAGCAGGATGGTCACGCCCTGCGTCGAGACGGCCTGCACCACCTCGAAGATCTTGTCGCACATGATCGGCGACAGGCCCATGGTGGGCTCGTCGAGCAGCAGCACCTTGGGCCTGGCCATGAGCGCGCGGCCCATCGCCAGCATCTGCTGCTCGCCGCCCGACATGGTGCCCGCGAGCTGGTCCTTGCGCTCGCGCAGGCGCGGAAAGGTGACGAACACGCGCTCCATGTCGGCGGCGATCTCGGCCTTGTCGTTGCGGATGTAGGCGCCGATCTGAAGGTTCTCGGTGATCGTCATGCGCGTGAAGACACCGCGGCCTTCGGGCACCATCACCAGCCCCTCGCCGACGAGGTCCCACGCGCCACGCCCCTTGATGCTGCGGCCCAGGAACTCGATGTCGCCGGCGCCCGCAGGCAACGTGCCCGTGATGGCCTTCATGGTGGTGGTCTTGCCGGCGCCGTTGGAGCCGATCAGCGAGACCAGCTCGCCCTCGCGGACTTCGAAGTCGACGCCCTTCACGGCCTGGATGCCGCCGTAGCCCACGCGCAGGCCCGATACCTTCAGCAAGGTCTTGCCGGCCGCCTTGGCTTGCGCCGCGGCGCTCGTGGTCGAGGGCGTGGTGGTCGTGGCGTCGCTCATGCTTGCAGTCGTGCTCATGTCAGTGGGCTCCCGTCCCGAGGTAGGCCTCGATGACCTTTTCGTTCTTCTGCACTTCGTAGGGCGTGCCTTCGGCGATCTGCTTGCCGTAGTCGAGCACGGTGACGCGGTCGCACAGGCCCATGATGAGCTTCACGTCGTGTTCGATGATCAGGATGGTCCGGTCGTCCTTTCGGATGCGGTCGATCAGCTCGCGCAGCAGCACCTTCTCGGTCGAGTTCATGCCGGCGGCGGGTTCGTCGAGGGCGATGAGCTGCGGATCGGTGGCCAGCGCGCGTGCAATCTCGAGCCGGCGCTGATCGCCGTACGACAGCGTGCGCGCCTTGTAGTCGGCGAACTTGCCGATGCCGACATAGTCGAGCAGTTGCTGCGCGCGTTCGGCGATGGCCTTTTCCTCGGCCTTGAACGAGCGGGTGCGCAGCATGGCGCCGAACACGCCCGAATGGGTGCGGATGTGGCGCCCGACCATCACGTTCTCGATCGCCGTCATTTCGGCGAACAGGCGGATGTTCTGGAAGGTGCGCGCGATGCCGGCCTTGGCGACCTCGTGCACCGCCGTGGGCTGGTAGGGCTTGCCGGCCAGCTCGAAGCTGCCGCTGTCGGGCGTGTAGAGCCCGGTGATCACGTTGAAGAAGGTGGTCTTGCCGGCGCCGTTGGGGCCGATCAGGCCGTAGACCTGGCCGCGCTTGATGGTGATGCCCACGTCCGAAAGCGCCTGCAGGCCACCGAAGCGCTTGGAGATGCCGCGGACTTCGAGGATGGTGTCTGTCGTCATGTCTTTTTCTCCTCGGTCACGGATTGATCGACATGGGACGCGAGGCATCGCCAGGCAGTTCGTCGGCTGGCGTGTCGATGCCGGGCGCGTGCGTTTGCAGCGAGCCAGGGGCCACCGTGGCGTGCGCCGGATCGACCGGCACGCCGCCCTTCTTCCTCAGCGTCTTGCCGTGCTCGGGCGAAGGCCACAAGCCGCGCGGTCGCACGAGCATGATGCCGATCATCGCGAGCGCGATGAACAGCTGGCGCAGGATGGAGGCGTCGAGCCGTCCGTCGGTCATCGTCTGCAGCGGACCGGCGACGTAGCGCAGCACCTCGGGCAGCGCTGCCAGCAGCACCGCGCCGAGGATCACGCCCGGCAGGTGGCCGATGCCCCCCAGCACCACCATGGCGACGATCATCACCGACTCCATGAGGCTGAAGGACTCGGGGGAAACGAAGCTCTGGAACGACGCGAACATCGCGCCCGACACGCCACCGAAGCTCGCGCCCATCCCGAAGGCCAGCAGTTTCATGTTGCGGGTGTTGATGCCCATGGCCTTGGCCGCGATTTCGTCCTCGCGGATGGCCATCCAGGCGCGCCCGATGCGCGACACCTGCAACCGATGCGAAATGATCACGGTGGCGACGACCAGGGCCAGGAACAAGTAGTAGTACAGCGTGACCGACGAGATCGTGAAGCCGTCGAACTTCAGCGACTTGCCGAGGTCGAGCCCCCAGAACTTGATCGAGTCGATCGAGGTGATGCCCTTCGGGCCGTTGGTGATGTTGACCGGGTGGTCCAGGTTGTTCAGGAACACCCGGATGATCTCGCCAAAACCCAGCGTCACGATGGCAAGGTAGTCGCCACGCAGCTTCAGCGTGGGCGCGCCGAGCAGCACCCCGAGCACGCCGGCCACGAGCAGCGCCAGGGGTACCACGATGAGCAACGAGGTGTGCAGGCCGTTCGGGAACATGGCCTTGAACCACGGGAAGGTGTCGGACAGGTGGCTCGATCCCATCAGCGCGAAGAGGTACGCCCCGACCGCGAAGAAAGCGACGTAGCCCAGGTCGAGCAGGCCGGCATAGCCGACCACGATGTTCAGGCCGAGCGCGAGCAGCACGTAGAGCAACGCGATGTCGGCGATGCGCACCCAGGCATTGCCCTGGGTTTGCAGGAGGATCGGCAGTGCGAGCACCGCGACGACGCCCAGGATGTAGAGCGCGAGGTTCTTGCTGTTCTTCATGGTGTGCTGCTCCTCAGGCCCGGTCCGCCACGCGCTCGCCGAGCAGCCCCGAGGGCCGCAGCGTGAGCATGACGATCAACACGATGAATGCGAAGATGTCGCTGTAATGGCTGCCGAGCACACCGCCCGTCAGCGTACCGATGTAGCCCGAGCCGATGGCTTCGATCAGCCCCAGCAGGATGCCGCCGACGACCGCGCCGGCCAGGTTGCCGATGCCACCGAACACGGCCGCCGTGAAGGCCTTGAGGCCGGGCAGGAAGCCCATCGAGTGCTGTGCAATGCCGTAGTTGGACGCATACATGACGCCCGCGATGGCCGCGAGCACCGCGCCGATGATGAAGGTCGCCGAGATGACCATGTCGGGCCGGATGCCCATGAGCGCAGCGACGCGCGGGTTCTCGGCCGTGGCACGCATCGCGCGGCCGAGCTTGGTGTAGTTGACGAGCCACATCAGCACCACGAGCGAGAAGGCCGTGACGCTGAGGATCATGACCTGCGTGGGCGAGATCACCGCACCGCCCACATGGATGGGGTCGGTCGGCAGCAGGTTCGGATAGGCCTTGTTGGTGGGCTTCCAGATGATCATGGCGAGCGTCTGCAGCAGGATCGACATGCCGATGGCGGTGATCAGCGGCGCGAGCTTGGGGCTGTTGCGAAGCGGTCGGTAGGCGACCTTCTCGATCACGAAGTTCAGCGTGGCGGCCACCACGCAGGCGATGACCAGCGCGATGATCAGGACGAGCCAACCGGGTGCGCCGGGCATCGATTCCCGCATCAGGCCGATGATGGTCCAGCTGGTGAGCGCGCCCACCATCAGCACCTCGCCGTGCGCAAAGTTGATCAGGTTGATGATGCCGTACACCATGGTGTAGCCCAAGGCTATCAAGGCATACATGCTGCCGAGGACCAGACCGTTGATGATCTGCTGCAGCAATATTTCCATAACGCATTCCCTTTTTGTCGCACCCGTCGCGGATGCAGTTCACCCACCGTGGCACCGGTTGGGCGCCTTGGCCTGATAAGCAAAAAACCAGCCAGCATGTGCCGCTGGCTGATTTGTGGGCGGGATTGTAAGCATCCACCAGCTTCGTTCTGGTGCACGCCGTACGGGGTTTACCCGCTTACGCGATGCTGTATGCGCTTGAAGTCATGCATCGCGTGGCGCGCCGCTGACAAACGCGTATCAGTCTTCGCGCCCGGCATTGCGCCGGCGCAGTTCGCGCAGTTTTTCTGCGATGCGGATTTCAAGGCCACGTTCGACGGGCTGGTAGAAGACCTGACCCTCGAGGCCGTCAGGAAGGTAGCGCTCGCCGGCGGCGAAACCGCCCTCCTCGTCATGCGCATAGCGGTAGCCCTTGCCGTAGTCGAGCTCCTTCATGAGCTTGGTCGGCGCGTTGCGCAGGTGCATCGGCACCGGGCGCGTGCTGTCTTTCTTGACCAGCGCACGCACCGCGTTGTAGGCACTGTAGACCGCGTTCGACTTGGGTGCGATCGCCAGATAGACCACGCATTCGGCCAGCGCCAGTTCGCCCTCCGGCGTACCGAGCCGTTCGTAGACCTCGGCGGCGTCGAGCGCGAGCCGGAGCGCGCGCGGATCGGCCAGGCCAATGTCTTCGCTCGCCATACGGATCAGCCGCCGCGCCATGTAGCGCGGATCGGCACCGCCGTCGAGCATGCGCACGAACCAGTAGAGCGAGGCATCGGGATCGCTGCCTCGCACCGACTTGTGCAGCGCGCTGATGGTGTCGTAGAACTGCTCGCCGCCCTTGTCATAGCGCCGCATGCGCTCGCCGAGCACGCGTAGCAGCCATTCGTCGCTGATCTGGACCAGCTTCTCGGCGTGCGCCGCTACAGCCAGCGTCTCGAGCGTGTTGAGCAGGCGCCTCGCATCGCCGTCGGCGTAGGCGATCAGCCGATCGACTGCGGCGTCTTCGATCGCAGGCACCGCCTCGATCGCCTGCGCCTTGCCCACGATCTGCTTGAGGTCGGCCTCCGTGAGCGGCTGCAGCACGTACACCGCGGCGCGCGAAAGCAGTGCCGAGTTGACTTCGAAGGACGGGTTCTCGGTGGTGGCGCCGATGAACGTAAAGAGGCCCGACTCCACATGCGGCAGGAAGGCGTCCTGCTGGCTCTTGTTGAAGCGGTGCACCTCGTCGACGAAGACGATGGTGCGCCGCTGCTCGAGACCGTCGCGCACCGCCGTGGCGCGATCGACAGCCTCGCGGATGTCTTTGACGCCGCCGAGCACGGCGCTGATGCTGAGGAACTGCGCATCGAAGGCATCGGCCATGAGCCGCGCGATCGTCGTCTTGCCGGTGCCGGGCGGTCCCCAGAGGATGCACGAGTGCGGCTGGCCCGATTCGAACGCAATGCGCAGCGACATGCCCGGGCCGAGCAGGTGCTGCTGGCCGATCACTTCGCCGAGCGTCTTTGGACGCAGGCGCTCGGCAAGGGGTTGGTGCGACGTGGTGGCCAAACCTGTTTGCTGGATCGGTGGGTTGCGCTTCGACTGCTACTGCTTGAGAACGTCGGCCCCGGCAGGCGCCTTGAAGTCGAACACGTTCGCGGCGAGCGCCGGGTTCACCTCGACCTTGCTGAACTTGAGCACCGAACGCTGGCCGAAGCTGTCGAGAATTTCGAGCGCGGCGAGCGCATCGCCCTGGAAGCCGACCTGCACGTGCTGCAGTTGGCCGTCCTTGTTCTTGGGCGTGGCCTTGACCCATTGAAGGCCGTCGCGCTCCGGCGCGGCTTCGAGCGTGAAGTCGGCTTGCAGCGCGCGCAGGTCGGGCGCCGCGGCGATCAGCGCAGCGGGCGTGGAGCCCAGCGCCTGCGACTGCGCGCGTTGCGTGACCTGATTGAGGTCGGCGTCGTAGAGCCAGAGCGTCTTGCCGTCGGCCACGATGGTCTGGGCGAAGGGCTTCTGGTAGTCGAACTTGAACTTGCCGGGACGCTGGAATTCGAAGGTGCCGTTCGAGGTCTTGGCGCGGCCCGGCTGGCCGTCGCGCGGCGGTGCGGTGACGGTCTGGGTGAAATCGGCGCGGCCCGATTTCACCGTCTTGACGAAGGTCTCGAGGCTTTCGAGGCCGCCGGCCCAGGCATTGGCGGAACAGAGAAGGCCGATCAACAGCCAGTGACGAATTTTCATTGGGATTCCTCAGCACGCGAACCGCGTTGGCATGACCATACCCCGCGGCGCGTGGCGCCATGTGCGGGGTTCGATGAAGTTTTGCAACGCTAGTGCGGAGTTTGCAACTGCCTTGTCAGCTCGTAACGACGAGACGGGCAGGCCTTTGCCGGCTATTCAGCGCGCGCCGGCACCAGGATCTCGCGTTGCCCGCTGCCGCTCATTGCGCTCACCAAGCCGGCCTTCTCCATGTCCTCGACCAGCCGCGCGGCGCGGTTGTAGCCGATCTTGAGGTGGCGTTGCACAAGCGAGATGCTGGCCTTTCGGTTCTTGAGCACCACCTCCACCGCCTGGTCGTACATCGGGTCCTTCTCGGCATCGCCGCCGTCGCCGAGCATGTCGCCGTCGCCGTCCACCGTGCCGCCTTCGAGCACGCCCTCGATGTAGTCGGGCTCGCCCTGGCTCTTCAGGTAGGCCACGACGCGGTGCACCTCGTCGTCGCTGACGAAGGCGCCATGCACGCGGATCGGCAGGCCGGTGCCACTGGGCATGTAGAGCATGTCGCCCATGCCGAGCAGCGCCTCGGCGCCCATCTGGTCGAGGATGGTGCGGCTGTCGATCTTGCTCGACACCTGGAACGCGATGCGCGTGGGAATGTTCGCCTTGATGAGGCCGGTGATCACGTCCACGCTGGGCCGCTGCGTGGCAAGGATCAGGTGGATGCCCGCCGCGCGCGCCTTCTGCGCCAGCCGGGCGATCAGCTCTTCGATCTTCTTGCCGACCACCATCATCAGGTCGGCCAGCTCGTCGATCACGACCACGATGTGCGGCTCGCGCTTGAGCGGTTCGGGATCGTCGGGCGTGAGGCTGAACGGGTTGTAGATGAACTCCTCGCGCGCCTTGGCCTCGTCGATCTTGGTGTTGTAGCCGGCCAGGTTGCGCACGCCGAGCTTGCTCATGAGCTTGTAGCGGCGCTCCATCTCGGCCACGCACCAGTTGAGGCCGTGCGCGGCCTGGCGCATGTCGGTGACCACGGGGGCGAGCAGGTGCGGAATGCCTTCGTAGACCGACATCTCGAGCATCTTCGGGTCGATCATGAGCAGGCGCACGTCGCGCGCCTCGGCCTTGTAGAGCAGCGACAGGATCATCGCGTTGATGCCGACCGACTTGCCCGAGCCCGTGGTACCGGCCACCAGCACGTGCGGCATCTTCGCGAGGTCGGCCACCACGGGGTTGCCGATGATGTCCTTGCCAAGGCCCATCGTGAGCATCGACTTGCCCTCGTTGTAGACCTGCGAGCCGAGGATTTCGCTGAGTTTGATCGACTGGCGCTTGGCGTTCGGCAGCTCGAGCGCCATGTAGTTCTTGCCGGGAATCGTCTCGACCACGCGGATCGACACCAGCGAGAGCGAGCGCGCAAGGTCCTTGGCGAGGCCGAGGATCTGCGAGCCCTTGACGCCCGTGGCCGGCTCGATCTCGTAGCGCGTGATGACGGGGCCCGGCGAGGCCAGCACCACGCGCACCTCGACGCCGAAGTCCTTGAGCTTCTTCTCGATCATGCGCGAGGTCATCTCGAGCGTGTCGGCGGACACCGTTTCCTGTCGCACCTGCGCGGCATCGAGCAGGTCGACCTGCGGCAGCTTGCTGTCGGGCAGTTCCTTGAACAGCGGCTTCTGGCGCTCCTTGGCGACGCGGTCGCTCCGGGGCACCTCGGCGAGCGCGGGTTCGATCTGCACCGGCGGCGAGGCGGCCCGGCGCTTGGGACGCGGCTCGATGCGCAGTTCTTCGTCGCCGACCAGTGGCTCGGGCTCGTCCGCGTCGGAGCCCGTGCGCGAGAACGGCAGGTCTTCGGCTTCTTCACGTTCGCGTGCGGCCCGTTTGCCCATCGCGAGGTCGGCAGCAAGCTCGCGTTTCTCGCGGCGCCACTCGAAAAGCGAATAGGCCCGCGCGCCGATGCGCTCGGCAATCTGGGTCCACGAGAAGCGGAACACCAGCGCCGAACCGATCACGCCCGCCGCAATGGCCAGCAGCGCCGAGCCGGTGAAGCCCACCCAGCGCACGCTGGCGGGCCCCACGAGGTAGCCGAGCACGCCGCCGCCCGACCCCGGAAGATGGGATTCGAGCCGGTACAGCCGCGACCATTCGAGCACCGCGCTCGCGGACAGCAGCAGCAGCAGGCCGAACCAGAACGCGATGCGGCTACGGTTGAAGCGGCCGCGCACCGGCTGGTCGCCGGTTGCGGTTTCGCCGCCCCGCAGCCAGTGGGCCAGCGAGGAAAGCCATGCGCGAAGGCCTGCCGCAAGGCACCACCAGACCGAGTACCCGGCGAGGAAGTAGCTGCCGTCGGCCAGCCAGGCGCCGATGCGGCCGCCCCAGTTCTTGACCTCGCCACCCGTGCCCGATGTGGACCAGGCGGCATCGGACGGCGTGAAGCTCAGCATCGCCAGCAGCCAGAACAGCAGCGCCGCGAAGCCGGCAACCAGCGTGATCTCGTGTGCGAAGCGCAGGGCGCGCATTCGCACAGGTTGCCCTTCGTCGGCGGAAGAAGATTGAAGCGTATTGAGCGAATAGGTCATGAAAAACGCGGCACCCGGCCCGACAAGCGGCAGCTGGATGCCTGAACACTACAACAAAAGGCCCCGGCAGGGCCGCGGCTCACGCCAGCGACAGCAGCCGCTCCTTGACGATCATGGACCCGTCGTCCTGGGTCTGGACGAAGCCGCGCTCTTCCAGGTCCTTCATCACGCGGCTCACCATCTCGCGCGAGGCACCCACCATTTTTGCGAGATCCTGGCGCGAGATCTTGTCGCGCACCTTGAGGTTGCCCGCGCCGTCTGCCGTGGCGAACTCGAGCAGCGAGCGTGCCACGCGCCCGTAGACGTCCATGAGCGCCAGCGACTCGATCTTGCGGTCGGCATGGCGCAGGCGCTGCACCAGCCCGCGCATGATGTTGTAGGCCATCGAGGAATTCTCGGGCAGGCAGCGTGCGAAGGCTTCGCGGTCGAGCATGAGCACATCGCACTGGATCTCGGCGCGCACCGTGGCCGAATGCGGCTCGTCGTCGATCAGGCTCATCTCGCCGATGTGGTCGCCGGTATGCAGCGTCGCGAGAATGACTTCCCGGCCGCGGTTGTCGGCGCTGGTGACGCGCGCGCGCCCTGTCAGGATGATGTAGAGCGCATCGGACTTCTTGCCCTGCTCAACGATCATCTCCGCGCGCTTGAAGCGCTTCTTGATGATCGTGTCCGCAATGCTCGCTGACTGTGAAGGTGTCAGAGAAGCGAACAGCGGAACGCGTCTGAGCAACTCAAGATTGGACAGCATTGACATCGATCGATTCCTGATACGGCGCCCGCAGCCCATCGCTATTGTGAAATTGATGGATTACTACAATCGCGCCCATTGAAAACACCGTGCACCCGGTGTTGAACCGGGCGGTGATACTCCCTACCTAACGGTACCACCCTGAAAATGTACACGCTGACGCAGCGCAAATCCTAGGTTTTCTACTCATCACCCTATGTCCGCCACCCAACACGCCAAGGTCCTGATCCTGGGCTCCGGCCCTGCCGGCTACACCGCCGCCGTCTACGCAGCACGCGCGAACCTGCAGCCCCTTCTCATCACGGGCATGGCCCAGGGCGGTCAGCTGATGACCACCACCGAGGTCGACAACTGGCCGGCCGACGTGCACGGCGTGCAGGGCCCCGAGCTGATGCAGCGCTTCCTGGAGCATGCCGAGCGCTTCAAGACGCAGATCGTCTTCGACCACATCAACAAGGTCGACCTGAGCAAGCGGCCCTTCACTCTCACGGGCGACAGCGGCACCTACACCTGCGACTCGCTGATCATCGCCACAGGCGCTTCGGCGAAGTACCTGGGCCTCGAATCAGAGCAGAAGTTCATGGGCCGCGGGGTTTCCGCCTGCGCGACCTGCGACGGCTTCTTCTACCGCGAGCAGGAGGTTTGCGTGATCGGCGGCGGCAACACGGCCGTCGAAGAAGCGCTGTACCTCGCCAACATCGCGAACAAGGTCACGCTCGTGCATCGCCGCGACAAGTTCCGCGCCGAGCCGATCCTGATCGACAAGGTCAAGGAAAAGGTCGCCGAAGGCAAGATCGTGCTCAAGCTGCACAGCGAGCTCGACCAGGTGCTCGGCGACGACTCGGGCGTGACGGGCATCCGCATCAAGAATACGCAGACCGGGGCGACCGAACAGATCGACCTCAAGGGCTGCTTCATCGCGATCGGGCACCATCCCAACACCGACATCTTCCAGGGCCAGCTGGAAATGAAGGACAACTACATCCTGACTCGCTCCGGCCTGCAGGGCTTTGCCACGATGACCAGCATCCCCGGCGTCTTCGCCGCCGGCGACGTGCAGGACAACATCTACCGCCAGGCCATCACCAGCGCGGGAACGGGCTGCATGGCCGCGCTCGACGCCCAGCGCTTCCTGGAGCAGGACGGCACGCTCTGAGAACGGCGCCGTGCGCCGCGCTGGTGGTGCTGGGCCCAAAAGGGCTATAATCCAAGGCTTTGCCGAATCAGGCCCACAGTCTCCCGGAAGGGGCTGTTATGGGCCGGTTGTGATTTTTACGGCAAGCCGGGGTACCGCCACCCGTTTCTGGCGAGGTCAAGCTGCAAAACACCTGAGTCTGCAATCGCCCTGATTGCGCCGGTGCCAGCTGTTTAAGAAAGAGTGTCCTCATGGCACGCGTATGCGAAATCACGGGCAAGGGCCCGATGGTCGGAAACAACGTTTCCCACGCCAACAACAAAACCAAGCGCCGGTTCCTGCCGAACCTGCAATACCGCCGTTTCTGGGTCGAGACTGAAAACCGCTGGGTTCGCCTGCGTGTTTCGAGCGCCGCGCTGCGCCTGATCGACAAGAACGGCATCGACGCCGTGCTCGCAGACCTGCGTGCCCGCGGCCAAGCTTAAGGAGCTGAATCATGGCAACGAGCAAAGGCGGACGCGAAAAGATCAAGCTGGAATCCACCGCGGGTACCGGCCACTTCTACACGACCAGCAAGAACAAGAAGACGATGCCTGAAAAGATGTCGATCATGAAGTTCGACCCGAAGGCACGCAAGCACGTCGAATACAAGGAAATCAAGCTGAAGTAATTCGGCTCGGTCTCCCCCACGAAGAACCCGCTGCTCACCCAGCGGGTTTTTTGTTTCCTGCGCGTGCTGCGGGCACAAAAAAACCGACCTAAGGTCGGCTTCTTTGATCAGCGGCGGTATCGACGGTATCGACCCGCGCCGCGTGCGATCAGGCGTGCGCAGCGCGCAGACGGGTCGAGAACTCGCGCAAGCCCGCAATACCGCTGGCTTCGGCCCTGTGGCACCAGGCCGCCAGGTCGGCCGCCAGTTGCTCGCGCGACTGCGAGGTGTTGAGCCACAGCTGGCGCAGCTCTTCGCGCATCGTGACCATCTTGTCGATCACCGGGTGGGCGGCGCGCGCCTGGACCAAGTGGGTGCGGGCCGACGGCGGCACCTTGTCGTCGTCGCGGTGGAGCCAGTTCTTGGCCGCCTTGAGCACCGAGATGTCGCCGCCCTTGGTCTTGAGCGCAGCGAGTTCGGCCTTGGTCACACGGCGCATTTCACGCGCATAGCCGGCCATCACTTCGTAGCGGTTGGCGATGACCGCCTCAAGCGTCTTCTCGTCGGCCACGGGGCGGATATCGCCGAGCTGCATCTTCGGCGGCAACTTCTTGACCTTGGCCCAGCCGATCGCCTGCATCATCTGGATGTAGACCCAGCCGATGTCGAACTCGTACTTCTTGACCGAGAACTTGGCCGCGGTGGGATAGGTGTGGTGATTGTTGTGGAGCTCTTCGCCGCCGATGATCACACCCCACGGGAACACGTTGCGGCTGGCATCGGGCGCCTCGAAGTTGCGGTAGCCCCAGTAGTGGCCAATGCCGTTGATGATGCCGGCCGCGGTGATCGGGATCCAGAGCATCTGGACAGCCCAGACCGAAAGACCCACCACGCCGAACAGCGCCAGGTTGAGCACGAGCATCAGTCCGACGCCCTGCCAGCTGTAGCGTGTATAGAGGTTGCGCTCGATCCAGTCGTCGGGCGTGCCGTGGCCGTAGCGCTCGACCGTGTCCTTGTTCTTCGATTCGGCACGGTACAGCTCGGCGCCGCGCCAGAGCACTTCGTCGATGCCCTTGACCTGCGGGCTGTGGGGATCGTCGACGGTCTCGCACTTGGCGTGGTGCTTGCGGTGGATGGCCACCCACTGCTTGGTCACCATGCCGGTGCCGAGCCACAGCCAGAAGCGGAAGAAATGCGAAGGGATCGGCCCCAGGTCCATGGCCCGGTGGGTCTGCGTGCGGTGCAGGAAGATCGTGACCGCGGCGATCGTGATGTGCGTGGTGACGAGCGTGTACAACACGATCTGCCACCATGTCAGGTTCCACAAGCCGTGTCCGAGCCAGTCGATGGCCGCGCTCACAACGGCAGAGTCAGGGATCCACATTGAGTTTGGTGCTCCATGGCCGCACGAAGGTGCCGCCTATTCAGTTGGACGCAATTTTAAGGCGCCAGGGCCAAAACGAGGCCTTTTGTCCTTCTGCAAATACGCAGAATTACCCTGATTTGGAGTGCAACACCTATTTACGGTTCCATACGGCGGCAAAAAAACCGTCGGTGGCGTGGCGGTGGGGCCACAGTCGAAGGTACCGGTGGCCTTCGGGCCCGCCGGCACAGAGACCCTCGGCCCCCTCGACCTTGAGCCCCTGCAGCAGCGCTGCGGCGTCCTGGGGCACGAAATCGGGATTGGCGGCACCGAAGGCCTCGGCAATGGCCTCGTTTTCCTCGGGCAGCACGCTGCAGGTCGCATAGACCAGCCGCCCCCCCGGTTTCACCAGGCGGGCCGCGCTGTGCAGGATGGCGGTCTGCTTGGCCGTCAGTTCCTCGACCGATTTGGGCGACTGGCGCCACTTCAGGTCGGGATTGCGGCGCAGCGTACCAAGCCCCGAGCAGGGCGCATCCACCAGCACGCGGTCGATCTTGCCTGCCAGGCGCTTGATGCGGTCGTCGCGCTCGTGGGCGATGGCCGCGGGGTGCACGTTGGACAACTTGCTGCGCGCCAGCCGGGGCTTGAGTGCGTCGAGCCGGTGGGCCGAGGTGTCGAAGGCATAGAGCCGACCGGTGCTGCGCATGGTGGCGCCGATCGCGAGCGTCTTGCCGCCCGCACCGGCGCAGAAGTCGACCACCATCTCGCCGCGCTTGGCGTCGAGCAGCAGCGCCAGCAATTGGGACCCTTCGTCCTGCACCTCGATGGCGCCGCGGGCAAAGGCCTCCAGCTTGGTCAGGGCCGGCTTACCGTCGATGCGCAGCCCCCACGGCGAGAACGGCGTGGCCTTCGAGGGAACGCCGGCCTTGGCCAGTTCCGCCTTCACTTCCGCGCGCTTGTCGGTCAGTGCGTTGACCCGCAGGTCGAGCGGCGCGGGCTGCTGCAGGCTCTCGGCCAGCGCCCAGAAGCCGTCGCCGGCCTGGGCCTTGAGCGGCGCGACCAGCCATTCGGGCAGGTTGTGGCGATGCCGCTCGAGCAGGTCGTCGGGCTTGACGGCGTCGCAGTTGTCGAGCCAGCGTTTCTCGAAGTCGTTGAGCGCGCTCTTCAGGAAATCACGCGGGCCATGGAAACCCAGGATCGCCATGCGGCGCTCCTTCGAGCCGCTGCCCGAGGGCGAGAGGTGGTCAAACAGGAGCTTCTTGCGCAGCACCGTATAAACGGTCTCGGCGAGCGTGGCGCGTTCGCGCGGCCCGAGTTCGCGGTGGTCGCGGAAGAAGCGCGAGACGACCTGGTCGGCGGGGTGATCGAATTTCAGGACGAGGCCCACCAGATCGGCGGCGGCCTCCAACAGGGCTTTGGGGTGCATGCCCCCATTGTCTCAGCCGCGCCGGTCGAAGCCGGCCGGGCGCCATGGAGAATCGCCCAACCTCCGAAGAAAGAAAGCTACGCGTGACCCACGACGACGACAACCTGCCCCCGCTGATCGAAACGCCTCCGGGCCGCTACCGCCACTACAAGGGCGGCGAATACGAGGTGCTCGGCACCGTCCGGCACAGCGAGACGCTGGAGCCGATGACGCTCTACCGTGCGCTCTATGGCGCCGGCGGGCTGTGGGTCCGGCCGGCTGCGATGTTCGGCGAGACCGTGGAAATCGACGGTGTCCGCCGCCCCCGCTTCGCCCCCGCCTAGTGGCTCGGCCGCGGAGCGCTGCGCTGCTTCAGCCGCAGCGAACGTCGGTCACGCGGCCGCGCGCATCCACATCGAGGTTGAGGCGTCCGCCGTTGAGTTCCATCGTCACCACCTCACCCGGCTTCAGCGCGCGCGAGGTGCCGGCACCGGCGCGCACGCGGGCCGCGGCTTCCAGTTGGGGCGACAGCTGCTGGCCCACCGCAAAGCGGGCCCCGTCGGCGTTGCACTGGAATACCGGCTCGGGCGGTGCTGCGGACGCAGGCGCCGTGGCAGAGCCGGGCGCGGCGCAGGCGGTGAGCAGAATGGCGCCCGTGGCGGCCAGCAGTAGCGATGGGGTTTTCAAGTGGGGCTCCCGGAAAACCGCGAATATAAACAATTCTTAACGGATGCGTCTCGATGTATCTGCCAGCCATCCGGCAATGGCGCGTGGATACAACTGATGCTCCTGGGCCAGAACGCGGTCTGCCAGATCGCCTGCCGTGTCGCCGGGCAACACCGGCACCGCCGCCTGCGCCAGGATCGGGCCGTGGTCGAGTTCGCTGGTGACCTGGTGCACCGTCACGCCCGCCACCTTGCAGCCGGCATCGATGGCGCGCTGGTGCGTGTTGAGCCCCGGAAACGCGGGCAGCAGCGAGGGATGGATGTTGACCAGCCGGCCGGCATAGCGATCGACGAAACCCGGCGTCAGGATGCGCATGAAGCCCGCGAGCACGACCAGCGCCGGCGAATGCGCATCGACCTCGTTGGCCAGCGCCGCGTCGAAGGCCTCGCGGCTGGCGAATGTCTGGTGCGGCACGACGGCGGTGCCGATGCCGTGCGCCCGGGCCAGCGCGAGCCCGCCCGCCTGAGCCTTGTTGCTCACGACCGCCGCCACGCGGGCGCCGAAGCGCTCGGTCCAGCGGTCGCGTTCCGCGGCGCGAACGATGGCCGCCATGTTGGAGCCGCCGCCGGAGATCAGGATCACGATGTTCTTCATGGGAGGGCGGGATTATCCGTGCGCAGCGCCGCCGCCCGCGGCACACAACTTGTCGCCGCGCGGACACCAGTTCACAGCACGACCGTGCTAAAACTCCGGGTTCCGGAGACAGGCCGCCATCGCCGCGATGGCGCCCACCGTTCAACACAGCGAGGCACGCATGGATTTGAGCTTCACGCCCGAAGAACAGAAGTTCCGCGAAGAAATTCGCGCCTGGGTCAAAGAGAACCTTCCCAAAGAGATTTCGCACAAGGTGCACAACGCGCTCGAACTCACGCGCGACGATCTGCAGGGCTGGGCCAAGATCCTCGGCAAGAAGGGTTGGCTCGGCTACGGCTGGCCGAAGGAGTTCGGCGGCCCGGGCTGGACCGCTATCCAGCGCCACCTGTTCGAGGAAGAAACCGCGCTGGCCGGCGCGCCGCGCATCATCCCGTTCGGCCCCGTCATGGTCGCACCCGTCATCATGGCCTTCGGCAATGCCGAGCAGCAGAAGCGCTTCCTTCCCGGCATCGCCAGCGGCGAGGTCTGGTGGAGCCAGGGCTACAGCGAGCCGGGCTCGGGCTCCGACCTCGCCTCGGTCAAGACCAAGGCCGAGCGCCAGGGCGACAAGTACATCGTCAATGGACAAAAGACCTGGACCACGCTGGGTCAGTACGGCGACTGGATGTTCAACCTCGTGCGCACCAGCAACGAGGGCAAGCCCCAGACCGGCATCAGCTTCCTGCTGCTCGACATGAAGTCGCCCGGCGTGACGGTGCGACCGATCAAGCTGATCGACGGCAGCCACGAAGTGAACGAGGTGTTCTTCGACAACGTCGAGGTGCCCGCCGAAAACCTCATCGGCGAGGAGAACAAGGGCTGGACCTACGCCAAGCACCTGCTCTCGCACGAGCGCACCAACATCGCCGACGTGAACCGCGCCAAGCGCGAGCTCGAGCGCCTGAAGCGCATCGCCAAGAGCGAGGGCGTCTACGACGACATGCGCTTCCGCGACGAGATCGCGAAGCTCGAAGTAGACATCGTCGCGCTCGAGATGATGGTGCTGCGCGTGCTGTCGGCCGCCACCTCGGGCAAGAACTCGCTCGACGTTGCGGGCCTGCTCAAGATCCGCGGCAGCGAGATCCAGCAGCGCTACAGCGAACTCATGATGCTGGCCGGCGGCGCCTACTCGCTGCCGCTGATCCGCGAAGCGATGGAGGCCGGCTGGCAGGGCGACTTCCCCGGCGGCAACCCGGCCCTGGCGCCGCTCGCATCGACCTTCTTCAACATGCGCAAGACCACCATCTACGGCGGTTCCAACGAGGTTCAACGCAACATCGTCGCCCAGACGGTGCTGGGCTGAGGAGACAAGAACATGGACTTCAATTTCACCGACGACCAGGAACAACTGCGCGACGCCGTTCGCAAGTGGGTCGACAAGGGCTACGACTTCGAACGCCGCCGCGGCATCGAGGCCAAGGGCGGCTTCTCGCGCGAGGCCTGGGACGAAATCGCTGAACTGGGCCTCGGCGGCCTCTACATCGCCGAAGATGACGGCGGCCTGGGCATGGGCCCGGTGGCCGGCATGGTGGTGATGGAAGAACTGGGCCGCGGCATCGTGCTGGAGCCCTTCGTGCAGACGCTGATCGCCGGCGCCGTGCTCGGCGGCCACGCCCCTGCGGAGCTCAAGGACAACTGGCTGCCGCGCATCGCCGGCGGCCAGGCCATCGTGGTGCTGGCCTACCAGGAACGCAAGGCGCGCTACCGCCTCGACGTCTGCGAAGCCAAGGCCGTGAAGGCCGGTGATCGCTGGTCGCTGACCGGCGCCAAGAGCGTGGTGCCCGTGGGCGACGAAGCCGACGCCTACATCGTGCCGGCGCAGGCCGACGGCCGCCTCGCCCTGTTCCTGGTCGAGCGCAGCGCGAGCGGCGTCGAAGCGCGCGGCTACGGCACGCAGGACGGCAGCCGCGCGGCCGAGGTGGTGTTCGACAAGGCCGAGGCCACGCTGATCGCGGCCGATGGCCTGCCGGTGCTCGCGTACGCGGTCGATGTCGGCATTGCCGCCACCTGCGCGGAAGCGGTCGGCGTCATGGACAAGACCGTGGCGCTCACGGTCGAATACATGAACCAGCGCAAGCAGTTCGGCGTCGTCATCGCGAGCTTTCAGGCGCTGCGCCACCGGTTGGCCGACATGAAGATGCAGCTCGAGCTCGCACGCTCCATGAGCTACTACGCCACGCTTAAGCTCGAAGCCCCGGCCGACGAGCGTCGGCAGGCGATGGCGCGGGCCAAGTACCAGCTCGGCGTGTCGATGCGCTTCGTGGCGGCCAATGCGGTACAGCTGCATGGCGGCATCGGCGTGACGGACGAATACATCGGCAGCCACTACTTCCGCAAGCTCACCCAGCTCGAGATGACCTTTGGCGACTCGCTGCACCACCTGGGCGAAGTCTCCGCGCGCATGCAGGACACGGCCGGGGTCTTCGCCTGAAGGTATTTCTCTCATAGCATCGACGCCCGCCCGCCTTGCGCCGGCGGGCGTTTTCACTTGGACCTGCCAGGAACGCAAAACATGCCATCCCGCCGCACCCTCCTCGCCCTCGGGCTCGTCGCCACCGCCATGCTGACCGCCTGCGCCACCGCACCCTCGCCTTCGTATGCCGAGCGGCCACCGATCGTCTTCATGCACGGCAACGGCGACTCGGCCGCACTGTGGCAGACCACGGTCTGGCGCTTCGAGTCGAACGGCTGGCCGCGCGAGCGCCTCTTCGCGCTCGACCAGCCCTATCCGCTCGCGCGCGACGACGATGCCGTGGCGCAGCCAGGCCGCAGCGCGACCACCGACTCTGCCGCGTTCCTCAAGGCCCAGGTCGAGCGGGTGCTGAAGGCCACTGGCGCGGCCAAGGTGGTGCTGATCGGCAATTCGCGCGGCGGCAACTCCATCCGCAACTACGTGCAGAACGGCGGCGGCGCGGCCGTCGTGAGCCACGTGGTGCTCGGCGGCAATCCCGCGCACGGCATCTGGGCCGTGAAGGGCCTGCGCGAGAACAACGAGTTCTCGGGGCTCTCGGGCTTCATGCAGCAGCTCAATGCGCCGAAGGGACCGAACGGCGAAGAGGTCACGCCGGGCGTCCAATGGCTCACATTGCGCTCCGACAACAACGACAAGTACGCGCAGCCCGATGGCCTCTGGATCGGTGCGCCGGGCCAGCCGACGAACATCGGCTTCGACGGTCCCGCGCTCAAGGGCGCGACCAACGTGGTGCTGCCGCGCGTCGATCACCGCGAGACCTCGTTCTCGCCGGCGGCGTTCGCGGCCACCTGGCAGTTCCTGACGGGCGAGGCGCCGCGCAGCACGGCGGTGGCGCCCGAGGCGCAGGTCATGCTCGACGGCCGGGCCATCGGTGCGGAGAACCTCGCGCTCAACGGCGCACAGGTCACGGTGCATGCCGTCGATCCGGCCACGGGCGCACGGCGCGGCGAGGCCGTGCACAGCAAGAACATCGGCGCCGACGGCCGCTGGGGGCCTTTCAAGGCGCGCAGCGACACGGCCTACGAGTTCGTTCTCGCCGCACCGGGCTACGGCACCACGCACATCTACCGCAGTCCGTTCCCGCGCAGCAGCCAGGTCGTGAACCTGCGCCCGGAGCGCCTCACGCCGGCCGATGCCAACGCGAAGGCGGTCGTGGTCTTCACCCGGCCGCGCGGCTATTTCGACGCACAGCGCGACACCATGCGCTTCGACGGCCAGAGCCCGCCGCCGGGCGTGCCGCCCAAGGGTTCGGGCGTGTCGTCATCGAGGCTGCGGCTCGCCGCGGCCGAGCCCCAGCGCGCGGTAGCCGGCGAGTTCAATGGCGAGCGCATCACTGGTCTCACCTGGCCCGCCGCGCAGGCGCATGTGACGGTGCTCGAACTGACCTATTGAGACGAGGCACGAGGCCATGAACGACATCACCGCTCCCTCCCCCGGCGTGCTCAGCGTGCGCGATGCGCGCGGCGTGGTCACGCTGACGCTCAACCGCCCGGGCGCGTTCAATGCGCTGTCCGAAGACATGCTCGCAGCGCTCGAGCAGGCGATCGCCGCCGCCGCAGCCGACGACACCGTGCGCGCCGTGGTGATCGCAGGCGCCGGCAAGGCGTTCTGCGCCGGCCACGACCTGAAGGAAATGCGCGCCGAACCTTCGCTCGGCTACTACGAGCGGCTCTTCGCGCGCTGCGGCGCCATGATGCTGTCGCTGCAGCGCCTCCCGGTGCCCGTGATCGCGCGCGTGCATGGCATCGCCACGGCCGCGGGCTGCCAGCTGGTGGCGGTGTGCGATCTGGCGGTGGCCTCGAGCGAGGCGCGCTTCGCGGTCAGCGGCGTGAACGTGGGCCTGTTCTGTGCCACGCCGAGCGTCACGCTGTCGCGCAACCTCGGGCGCAAGGAAGCCTTCGAGATGCTCGTGACCGGCGAGTTCATCGGTGCCGACGAGGCGCGCGACAAGGGTCTCGTCAACCGGGTCGCGCCCCCTGCGGAGTTGGACGCGGCCGTCGAGGCGCTGGTGGTCAGCATCGTCGCCAAGCCGCGCCGGGCGCTGGCGCTCGGCAAGGCCTTGTTCTATCGGCAGCTCGAGACCGGCATCGAGGCCGCGCTGGCCGATGCGAGCCAGACCATGGCCTGCAACATGATGGACGAGAGCGCGCTTGAAGGGGTGCAGGCGTTCATCGAGAAGCGGCCGCCTGGCTGGAGGCGTTGAAGCGCCGGCTCAGCCGTCGTGCAACCGCGATGACTGCGGCAGGTGCGCCATCAGGAACTCCATCTGGTCCGTCAGGATGCGCCGGTTGCGCAGGATGAAGTCTTCCCAGAGGCTCGGCACGTAGGGCGCGTACAGCAGCGGCATGTTCGCCTGCTCGGGCGTGCGGCTGCTCTTGCGGTGGTTGCAGGGCTTGCACGCCGTGACCACGTTCATCCAGTTGTCGATCCCCTTCTGGGCGAACGGGATGATGTGCTCGCGCGTGAGCTCGTCTTCGTGGAAGTGACCGCCGCAATAGGCGCAGACGTTGCGGTCGCGCGCAAACAGCTTGCTGTTGGTGAGGCCGGGGCGTTGGTGGAAGGGGTTGATGCGCGGCACGCCCTTGGTGCCGATGATGCTGTTGATCGCAATCTGCGACTGCTCGCCCGTGATGGCGTTGTGCCCACCACGGAACACAGCGACCTGCGCGCCCACCTCCCAGCGGACTTCGTCCGCCGCGTAGTGGATCACCGCCTGTTCGAGCGATATCCATGACTGGGGCAGCCCCTGGGCCGACAGCTTCAAGACCTTCACCACACGCCTCCTCGAAAACGAAAGAAACACGGAAAAAGACCAGCGACACGGAGCGCGTCGGAGACCCTTGCGGCGACGCACTGAGTCACAATATACCGGCTTTGTGACAAAACGGCCTGATCCGCCCATTCGACGGGCAAAAGGCGCTATCAAAAAGATACTACAGATGCAGGTTTTCCGCGGCTTCCGGCATCCGGGCGTGGCTCCGGCCTGCGCCCTCACGATCGGCAATTTCGACGGCGTCCACCGCGGCCACCAGGCCATGCTGGCGCTGCTGCAGACCGAGGCGCGCCAGCGCGGCCTGCCGAGCTGCGTGCTCACTTTCGAGCCGCATCCGCGCGACTATTTTGCCGCGCTGACCAAGAAGCCGGAACTGGCACCGGCGCGCATCGGCACCTTGCGCGACAAGCTCGGCGAGCTCGCCGCCTGCGGTGTTTCGCAGACCATCGTGCTGCCTTTCGACCAGCGGCTCGCGAGCCAGTCGCCCGAGGAATTCATCCAGAACGTGCTGACCGATGGCCTGGGCGCGCGCTATGTGCTGGTGGGCGACGACTTCCGCTTCGGCGCCAAGCGCGCGGGCGACTACGCCATGCTCGATGCGGCCGGCGAAGCGCGCGGCTTCGACGTCGCGCGGATGAACAGCTACGAAGTGCACGGCCTGCGGGTGTCGAGCTCGGCCGTGCGCGACGCACTGGCCGAAGGCCGCATGGCCGACGCCCAGATGCTGCTCGGGCGGCCCTACGCGATCTCGGGCCACGTGGTCCACGGCCGCAAGCTCGGGCGCGCTCTCGGCGCCTCCGCACCGGGCAAGGACGACGGTTTTCGCACGCTCAACATGCGCTTCAAGCACTGGAAGCCCGCCGCCAGCGGCATCTTCGCGGTGCTGGTCCACGGCCTGGCCGACCGGCCGCTGCCCGGCGTGGCGAACCTCGGCGTGCGCCCCTCGCTCGATGCCAACGACGTCAACGCGGGTCGGGTGCTGCTCGAGACGCACTGCCTGGAGTGGCCCTCGCATCTGGGCGCCGAAGGGGCCTACGGTAAAATCGTGCGCGTGGAACTGCTGCACAAACTGCACGACGAATTGCGCTACACCAGCCTCGAGGCCCTGACTGCGGGCATCGCCAAGGATGGGCGCGACGCGCGTGCGTTCTTCGCATCGACCCACGCCGAAACCCACCGCCAGACCACGCGCGACCGAATTTAGCCCTGCACGCACTGTGCTGCCGCCCTTCGACAAGCTCAGGGCGAACGGCTTTTCTTCCGCACCGACCGCTTTGTGCAGTTCGGGCTGAGCCTGTCGAAGCCCCCTGTTTCGCACCCCAACATGTCTGACGCTGCCGCTCCCTCCCCCACCGACTACCGCTCGACCCTCAACCTGCCCGACACCCCCTTCCCGATGCGCGGCGATCTGCCCAAGCGCGAGCCGGGCTGGGTCAAGGAATGGAACGACGAGGGTCGCTACCACCGCCTGCGCGACGCGCGCCACGGCGCGCCCAAGTTCATCCTGCACGACGGCCCGCCCTATGCCAACGGCCAGATCCACATGGGCCACGCGGTCAACAAGATCCTGAAGGACATGATCACCAAGGCGCGCCAGCTCGAGGGCTACGACGCGCTCTACGTGCCGGGCTGGGACTGCCACGGCCTGCCGATCGAGAACGCCATCGAGAAGCAGTTCGGCCGCAACCTGAGCCGCGACGAGATGCAGGCCAAGAGCCGCGCCTACGCCACGGAACAGATCGCCCAGCAGATGGCCGACTTCCAGCGCCTGGGCGTGCTGGGCGAGTGGGACCATCCCTACAAGACGATGGATTTCGCCAACGAGGCCGGCGAGCTGCGCGCGTTCAAGCGCGTGATCGAGCGCGGCTTCGTCTACCGCGGCCTCAAGCCCGTGTACTGGTGCTTCGACTGCGGCTCGTCGCTCGCCGAATTCGAGATCGAATACGCCGACAAGAAGAGCCAGACCCTCGATGTGGCCTTCAAGGCGCACGACCGCGAGAAGGTGCTCCAGGCCTTCGGGACCGACCACACGATCCTCGGCGACATCTTCGCCGTGATCTGGACCACCACCGCGTGGACGATCCCCGCCAACCAGGCGATCAATCTCAACCCCGAGATCGAGTATTCGCTCGTCGACACCGAGCACGGCCTGCTGATCCTCGCCAACTCGCTGGTCGAGATGTGCATGACGCGCTATGCGCTCGACGGCAAGGTGCTCGCCACGGTCAAGGGCGAGAAGCTCGGCGGACTCGAATTCGAGCACCCGCTGTACGACGTGAAGGATGAGAACGGAAACCACGGCTACCAGCGCCTGTCGCCCGTGTACCTGGCCGACTACGCCACGGCCACCGACGGCACGGGCCTCGTGCACTCGTCGCCCGCCTACGGCGTGGACGACTTCAACTCCTGCATTGCCCACGGCGTGGCCTACGACGACATCCTGAACCCGGTGCAGGGCAACGGCAGCTACGCGCCCGACTTCCCGCTCTTCGGCGGCCAGAACATCTGGAAGGCCGTGCCGGTGATCATCGCCGCGTTGCGCGATGCCAACCGCCTGCTCACCACCGAGACCATCACCCACAGCTACCCGCACTGCTGGCGCCACAAGACGCCGGTGATCTACCGCGCGGCCGCGCAGTGGTTCGTGCGCATGGACGAAGGCGAAGGCGTGTTCACCAAGGACAAGGCGCCCAAGACGCTGCGCCAGACGGCGCTCGCGGCCATCGAGCAAACCAGCTTCTACCCCGAGAACGGCAAGGCGCGGCTGCACGACATGATCGCCAACCGTCCCGACTGGTGCATCAGCCGCCAGCGCAGCTGGGGCGTGCCGATCCCGTTCTTCCTGCACAAGGATTCGGGCGAGCTGCATCCGCGCACCATGGAGATCCTCGACCAGGCTGCCGACATCGTCGAGAAGGGCGGCATCGAGGCCTGGAGCCGCGTCACCGTCGAAGAGATCCTGGGTGCCGAGGACGCACCGAGCTACACCAAGAGCACCGACATCCTCGAGGTGTGGTTCGACTCGGGCTCGACCTTCTCGCACGTGCTGCGCGGCACGCACCCGAACGTGCACCACGAGACCGGGCCCGAGGCCGACCTGTACCTCGAGGGGCACGACCAGCACCGCGGGTGGTTCCACTCGTCGCTGCTGATCGCCTGCATGCTCGAAGACCGGGCACCGTACAGGGGCCTGCTCACGCACGGCTTCACCGTCGATGCCAAGGGCATCAAGATGAGCAAGTCGCTCAAGAACGGCATCGACCCGCAAGAGATCAGCAGCAAGCTGGGCTCCGAGATCATCCGGCTGTGGGTGGCTGCGAGCGACTACTCGGGCGACATCGCGGGCGACGACAAGATCCTCGCGCGCGTGGTCGACTCGTACCGCCGCATCCGCAACACGCTGCGCTTCCTGCTTGCGAACACCAGCGACTTCGACATCGCGAAAGACGCGGTGCCGCTCGGCGAGCTGCTCGAGATCGACCGCTACGCGCTCGCGCGCGCCGCGCAGTTCCAGGCCGAGATCCTCGCGCACTACAAGGTGTACGAGTTCCACCCCGTGGTGGCCAAGCTGCAGATCTACTGCTCGGAAGACCTCGGCGGCTTCTACCTCGACATCTTGAAGGACCGCCTCTACACCACCGCGCCCGGTTCGCGCGCACGCCGCAGCGCGCAGACCGCGCTGTGGCACATCTCGCAGGCGATGCTGCGCTGGATGGCACCGTTCCTGAGCTTCACGGCCGAGGAGGCCTGGAAGATCGTGGGCACCGGTCAGCCGGGCGAGTCGATCTTTGCGCAGACCTACAGCCGCTTCGAGGCACCCGACGAGGCGCTGCTCGCCAAGTGGGGCCGCATCCGCGAGATCCGCGACGTGGCGAACAAGGACATCGAGGCCGTGCGCGCCGAAGGCAAGGTCGGCTCGTCGCTGCAGGCCAACCTGAAGCTCAGCGCGCCGGCCGACGACCACGCGCTGCTGGCGTCGCTGGGCGATGACCTGAAGTTCGTCTTCATCGCCTCGGCGATCGAGCTCGCCGCGAGCGATGCGCTGTCCACGCAGGTCGTGCCGAGCAGCGCGCCCAAATGCGAGCGCTGCTGGCACTACCGCGACGATGTCGGCCACGATGCCGCGCATCCGACGATCTGCGGGCGTTGCACGAGCAACCTGTTCGGCGCCGGCGAACCGCGGAGCTTTGCCTGACATGGCGGCCGCACGCTCCATGACCGCATCGCGCTCGCGCAACGGCAGCATCTGGCCGTGGCTCGCGCTCGCGGCAATCATCCTGATCGTCGACCAGTTCACCAAGACGCTGATCCTGGGCTACTACAAGCTCGGCGACGCAACCTACGTGACGAGCTTCTTCAATGTGGTGCGGGCCCACAACACGGGCGCCGCGTTCTCGTTCCTGGCCGACCACTCCGGCTGGCAACGTTGGTTCTTCACGGCGATCGGCATCGCCGCCGCGGTGTTCATCGTGTGGATGCTGAGGTCGCACGCGGGCCAGAAGCTCTTTTCGTTCGCCATGGCCTGCATCCTCGGCGGTGCGGTCGGCAACGTGATCGACCGGCTGATGCACGGCTACGTGGTGGACTTCCTGAGCTTCCACATGAACAACTGGTACTTCCCGGCCTTCAACGTGGCCGACAGCGCGATCACGCTCGGTGCGATCTGCCTGATCCTCGACGAGATCCGGCGGGTCCGGCGCGCCAAATAGCCGCGCCCCCGGTCCAGGCCGCCCGCCCTGCGCGCGCGGCCTGAGGCTCCGCAAAGCAATTCAATAGTCAACGAAAAGGAGAGGGTTACTCCCCTCTTCGCGCGCTGTCACGGCGGGGTCATACTGGCGCGGTGAAATGTAATCGATTACATCGCATCACCCGCCACCCATGAGCATCCAAGCCGTCGCCGCCAAAGCCGGGGTCTCCGTCGCCACCGTCTCGCGCGTCTTCAACTTTCCCGACAAGGTCACGCCGGCCACGCGGGCGCTGGTGGAGCGCGTGGCGCGCGAGCTCGACTACCTGCCGAATGCCAGCGCACGCACCCTGCGCACGCAGCGCAGCCGCGCGCTCGGCGTGGTGCTTCCCACCCTGCTGAACCCCACCTTCGCCGAATGCCTGCAGGGCATCGCGCGCGCGGCGATCGCGGGTGGCTACGCGATCGTTCCCATCACCACCGGCTACCGGTTCGAGGAAGAAGAGCGCGCGGTCCATCTGCTGCTGGCGGGCAACGTCGACGGGCTGATCCTGGTGGTCTCCAACCCGTCGACATCGGCCGCGCTCGCGCGGCTGCGCAGCATCGGCACGCCCTATGTGCTCGCCTACAACCGCCACGCCGACCATCCCTGCGTGACGGTCGATGGCGAGGCGGCCGTGGCCGACGCGGTGGCGCGGCTCGTGCTGCTCGGCCATCGCCGCATCGCCATGGTGAGCGGCACGCTGGCCGCCTCCGACCGGGCACAGCAGCGCTTTCGCGGCTATCGCCAGGGCATGCGCGATGCCGGCCTCAAGGCGCTGCCGCTGATCGAGGTGCCCTTCGTCGAAAGCGCGGTGGATGCGCTCGCGCGCGTCCTGCAGGCGGGCGACAGGCCCTCCGCACTGGTCTGCTCGAACGACCTGCTCGCGATCCGCAGCATCCGCGCCGCGCACCTCAGCGGCCTTCGCGTGCCCGAGGCGCTCAGCGTGGTCGGCTTCGACGGCATTGCGCTCGGCGAAGACCTCACGCCGGCCCTGAGCACCATCGAGCAGCCCAACAGCGACATCGGCCGCCACAGCGTCGAGCTGCTGATCCAGGCCATCGCCGGCGGGGCGCCGCTCGGGCCCGATGCAAGCCTGCTGCTGCCCCACGTCTTTCGCGACGGCGAATCGTGCGCCGCCGCGGCCATTTCCTGATCCCTTCGTTCCCGACCCATCCCACAAGGAGTTCCTGCATGTTGTCCTTCCAGACCTTCCGCTTCTCGCGCCTCGCGCGCCTGGGCCTGCTCGCCGCCGCCCTGGCTGGCGGCAGCGCCATGGCCCAGAACGCCATCTGCTACAACTGCCCCACCGAATGGGCCGACTGGGGCACCCAGCTCAAGGCCATCAAGGCCAAGACCGGCATCACGGTACCGGCCGACAACAAGAACTCGGGCCAGTCGCTCGCGCAGCTCGTCGCCGAGAAGGCGAGCCCTGTCGCCGACGTCACCTACCTGGGCGTGACCTTCGCCGTGCAGGCCCAGAAGGAAGGCGTGGTCCAGCCTTACAAGCCAGCCGCGTGGAACGACATTCCCGACGGCCTCAAGGATCCGGCCGGTAACTGGTTCACCATCCACTCGGGCACGCTCGGCTTCATGGTCAACGTCGACGCGCTCAAGGGCAAGCCGATCCCGAAGTCGTGGGCCGATCTGCTCAAGCCTGAATACAAGGGCCTCATCGGCTATCTCGATCCCGCATCGGCCTTCGTCGGCTACGTCGGCGCGGTGGCGGTGAACGAGGCGCGCGGCGGCACGCTCGACAACTTCGGACCGGCGATCGACTACTTCAAGGCGCTGCAGAAGAACGAGCCGATCGTGCCCAAGCAGACCTCGTACGCACGCGTGCTGTCGGGCGAGATCGCGATCCTGCTCGACTACGACTTCAACGCCTACCGCGCCAAGTACAAGGACAAGGCCAACGTCGCCTTCGTGATCCCGAGCGAAGGCACGCTCGCCGTGCCCTACGTGATGAGCCTGGTCGCCAAGGCACCGCATGCCGCCGAAGGCAAGAAGGTGCTCGACTTCGTGCTGTCCGACGAAGGCCAGGCGATCTGGGCCAAGGCCTACCTGCGGCCGGTGCGCGCCAAGGCAATGCCCAAGGACATCGAGGCGCAGTTCCTGCCGGCGAGCGAATACGCGCGTGCCAAGAGCGTCGACTACGCCCGCATGGCCGAAGGCCAGCGCGCGTTCTCCGACCGCTATCTCAAGGAAGTGCGCTGAACGCGCGGCCGCGATGAGCGCCAAGGCCACCGCCTGGACCCCTCGCTGGCGCTTGCTCGCCTGCGCCGCGCCGGCGGCCGCATTCTTTGCGGCCTTCTGGCTGCTGCCGGTGGTGCGCCTGCTCGCACTGCCGGCCGACAAGGGCTGGCGCACCTACTTCGCGGTGCTGACCGATTCGCGCTATCTGGAAAGCATGGTCAACACCGTGGCGCTGTCGATCACGGTGACGCTCGTCACACTGGTGCTCGGCGCGGCCGTGGGCATCTACCTGGCGCGCCATGCCTTCATCGGCCGGCGCATGCTGCTGTCGCTGCTGACGCTGCCGCTCTCGTTTCCGGGCGTGATCATCGGCTTCTTCGTGATCCTGCTGGGCGGGCGGCAGGGCGTGGTGGCCGACATCGGCGACAGCCTGTTCGGCCAGCGCATCACCTTCGCCTACGGTCTGGTCGGGCTGTTCCTCGCCTACCTGTACTTCTCGCTGCCGCGCGCCATTGCCACCTATGCGGCCGCGGCCGAAGCGATGAACGTGCAGCTGGAGGAAGCCGCGCGCTCGCTCGGCGCATCGCGCCTGCGCGTGGCACGCGACGTGTGGCTGCCCGAACTCGCCCCGACCACGCTGGCCTGCGGCGCGATCCTGTTCGCGACGTCGATGGGCGCGTTCGGCACCGCCTTCACGCTCGCGAGCAAGTTCGAGGTGATACCCATCACCATCTACAACGAGTTCACCAACTATGCCAACTTCGCGCTCGCCGCCTCGCTGTCGATCGCGCTCGGCATCGTGACATGGCTGGTGCTGTTCGTCGCGCGGCGCTTCGGGGCCAACCCGGTCGCGCGCTGAAAGTAGGAAGAAAGACGCCCATGCGAAACAACTCTGGATCGAAGGCCCCGTTCCTGCTGACCATCACCGTGCTGACGAGCATTTTCATGATCGCGCCGATGCTGCTGTCGGTGATGGCGGGCCTGGTCAACAACTACAGCGTCGGACTGAAGAGCGGGCTCACGCTGCGCTGGCTCGGCGAGGTGTGGGAGAACTACGGCGGCACCGTCGGCTGGTCGCTCGCGCTGGCCACCGCCTGCGTCGTCGGCACCGTGCTGCTCGGCGTGCCCTGCGCCTATGCGCTGGCGCGCAGCCGCTCGCGCGCGGCCGCCATCTTCGAGGAGCTGCTGACGCTGCCGGTGGCGGTGCCCGGGCTGGCGACCGCGCTCGCGCTGATCCTCGCCTACGGGCAGCTCACGGCGTTTCGCCAGAGCTTCGCCTTCATCCTCGTGGGCCACATCGTGTTCACGCTGCCCTTCATGGTGCGCACCGTGAGCTCGGCCTTCCAGCGCCACGACCTGCTCGCACTCGAAGAGGCCGCGCGCACGCTCGGCGCCAGCTTCCGCCAGCGCTTCATGGGCATCCTGGTGCCAGCCGTGTTCCCTGCCATCGTCGCGGGCAGCCTGATGGTGTTCACGCTCTCCGTGGGCGAGTTCAACCTCACCTGGATGCTGCACACGCCGCTCACGCGCACGCTGCCGGTGGGCCTGGCCGACAGCTATGCCTCGATGCGCATCGAGATCGGATCGGCCTACACGCTGGTCTTCTTCGCCGTGATCCTCCCGGTGCTGTGGGGCCTGCAGTACCTTGCCAACCTGATTCAGAAACGCCATGGAACTTGAACGTATCCCCATCGACGTCGCGCGCTGCGCCAAGACCTACGCCGACGGCACGCGCGGCCTGCTGCCCACCGACCTGCATGTGGAGGCCGGCGAGGTGCTTGCGCTGCTCGGTCCGTCGGGCTGCGGCAAGACCACGCTGCTGCGGCTGATCGCCGGGCTCGAGTCGCCCGACGAGGGCAGCCGCATCGTGTTCGGCGACCAGGACGTGACGCACCGGCCGGTGGAGCAGCGCGGCGTGGGCATGGTGTTCCAGAGCTACGCCCTCTTCCCGCAGATGACGGTGGCCGCCAACATCGGCTACGGGCTGCGCATCCGCGGCGTGTCGGCCGAAGAAGAGAAGCGCGCAGTCGGCGAACTGATCGACCTGACGCGGCTCGGCGGGCTCGAGAACAAGCGCCCGGCCGAGCTCTCGGGCGGACAGCGGCAGCGCGTGGCGCTCGCGCGCGCCGTGGCGGTGCGCCCGCGCGTGCTGCTGCTCGACGAACCACTGGCCGCGCTCGACGCCAAGCTCAAGGAGTCGCTGCGCGACGAGCTCGCCGAGCTGCTGCGGCGGCTGCACATCACGGCCGTGCACGTCACGCACGACCAGCAGGAGGCGATGGCCATTGCCGACCGGCTCGCGGTGATGAGCGCCGGGCGCATCGTGCAGATCGGCCGCGGCGAAGACCTCTACCGCGCGCCGGCCCATCCGTTCGTGGCGGAGTTCCTGGGCCGGGTCAACCGGCTCGAGCGCGCGACCGATGCCATGGCGCAGGGCATTGTCCGACTCGGCGCATGCACCCTGCCCTGCCCGAGCGCCCTGCTCGGCCATGCCATGCTCCTGGTGCGACCCGAAGACATCGAAGTGAGCGCACCGCAGCCCGGCTGGGGCAGCGCCACGGTCGAGCGCCGCACCTTTCTCGGCGACCGCGTGCAGCTGCAATTGCAGACGGAAGACCAGCCCCTGCTCGTCGCCGACCTGGGCCGCGACGCGCCCTTCGGACCCGGCGACCGGGTCGGCCTTCGTATTTCGCCCGACCGCCTGATGCCGTCGCAGGAAAGCAGCGCATGACGACCACGACCGACAACCTCCTCGACACCACCTTCCTGGTCCAGCTCACGGACCTGCACATTCGCGAGCCCGGCCGCCTGGCCTATGGCCGCATCGACACCGCTCCGTACCTGCAGCGCGCCGTCGCCTCGGTGCTGCGGCTGCCGCAGCGGCCCGACGCGGTGGTGATCACGGGCGACCTCAGCGACTTCGGCCGCGCGGCCGAGTACGCGCACCTCGCGCGCCTGCTGGAGCCGCTCGACATGCCGGTCTACCTGATGCCCGGCAACCACGACGACCGCGACCAGCTGCGCCGCAGCTTCCCGGGCCACGCCTACATGGCGCAGGGCGTGGGCTCTGGCGGCTTCATCCAGTACGCGGTGCGCGTCGGGCCGCTGCACCTGCTCACGCTCGACACCTGCGTCCCGGGCGCCAGCCACGGCGCGCTCTGCAGCGAGCGGCTCGCCTGGCTCGAGGCGGCACTCGACGACCGCCGCGGCGAGCCCGTGGTGATCGCGCTGCACCATCCGCCGTTCCGTACGCTGATCGGCCACATGGACGCGATCGGCCTGCGCGAGGGCGCGGACGCACTCGAGGCGCTGGTCGCGCGCCATCCCAACGTCGAGCGGCTGATCTGCGGCCACCTGCACCGCGCGATCGACGTGCGCTTTGGCGGCACCATCGCCTCGACCTCGCCGGCGCCCGCGCACCAGGTCTGCCTCGATCTCTCGCCCGATGGAGCCTCGGCATGGACGCTGGAGCCGCCCGGCTTCAAGGTCCACGCCTGGTCGGCCGGCGAACGGCGGCTGGTGACCCATTTGGCTGCGTCGGGCAGCTTCGAAGGGCCTTTTCCGTTCCACGACAACGGCGCCTTGATCGATTGAGGCCGTTCCTGTGGACAATGGAGCCGAAAACGAAAAAGAACGAAAAGGATAGAACCACAACCCATGAAGCATCTTTTGGACTTGCTTGCCGCAGTCGCACTGCTGGTGTGGGGCACGCACCTCGTGCGCACGGGGGTGCTGCGCGTGTTCGGCGCCAACCTGCGCAAGATCCTGGTTCAGAGCATGCGCAACCGCATCACGGCCGCGCTGTCGGGCATCGGCGTCACGGCGCTGGTGCAGTCGAGCACCGCCACGTCGCTGATGACCTCGTCGTTCGTGGGACAGGGCCTGATCACGCTGCCCGCCGCGCTGGCGGTGATGCGCGGGGCCGACATCGGCACGGCGCTGATTTCGGTGCTGTTCTCGGCCGACCTGTCGTGGCTCTCGCCGATGTTCATCTTCGTGGGCGTGGTGCTGTTCATTTCGCGCTCTGCCACCGTGGCGGGACGCGTGGGCCGGGTGCTCATCGGGCTCGGCCTGATGCTGCTCGCGCTGCAGCTTGTGGTGGCGGCGACCGAACCGCTCTTCTCCGCGCCCGCCGTGCGCGCTCTGCTGGCTTCGCTCACCAGCGACGTGCTGCTCGAGATCACCATCGGCGCCGCGCTCGCGATCGTGGCGTATTCGAGCCTTGCCGTGGTGCTGCTGGTGGCGGCCATGGCGAGCTCGAACGTGGTGCCGCTCGACGTCGCGCTCGGGCTGGTGCTCGGCGCCAACCTCGGCAGCGGCCTGCTGGCCGTGCTGACCACGGCCAAGTCGGCGATGCCGGTGCGGCAGGTCACGGTCGGCAACCTGCTCTTCAAGGTGCTCGGCGTGGCGGTGGTCGCGCCTTTCGTCGGCCTGTGGCTGCGCCACGTGCAGCCGCAGATACCGAACCCCACCCACGGCGTGGTGCTGTTCCATCTTGCCTTCAACGTGGTGATCAGCGTGGGGTTCATCGGCCTCACGCAATGGGTCGCCAAGCTGGTCACGCGGATGCTGCCGGTGCCGAAGCCATCGACCGCGTCGATGCGGCCGCACCACCTCGACCCCTCGGCGCTGTCGACGCCCTCACTCGCCATTTCCAACGCCGCGCGCGAAGCACTGCACCAGGCCGACGTGGTGGAGACCATGCTCATCGGCATGCTCGACGTGATCCGCAACAACGACTTGCGCCTTGCACAAGAACTGCGGCAGCTCGACGACACGGTGGACGAGCTGTATTCGGCCATCAAGTACTACATGACGCGCATCTCGCGCGAGGCGCTGGGCGAGGAGGAAAGCCGGCGCTGGACCGACATCATCAGCTTCACCATCAACATGGAGCAGATCGGCGACATCGTCGAGCGCGTGATCATCGACATTGAGGACAAGAAGATCAAGCCGCAGCGCAACTTCTCCGAAGCGGGCATGGCGGAGATCGTCGAACTGCACGGCCGGCTCATTGCAAACCTGCGGCTCAGCATGAGCGTGTTCCTCAACGGCAATGTGCGCGATGCGCAGAAGCTGCTTGAAGAGAAGGCCCGATTCCGCGACCTCGAGCGCGCCTACGCATCCACCCACCTCGACCGGCTCTCCGACCGCACCACGCTGAGCATGGAGACGAGTTCGCTGCACATCGACCTCATCAGCGACCTGAAGCGGATCAACTCGCACATCTGCTCGATTGCCTACCCCATCCTCGAATCCGCCGGTGCGCTGGCGCCCAGTCGGCTCAAGGAGGTTTAAAACCCGGGGGCCTGGTCAATGCGCGGCTGAAGCCGGGGTCCGGAACAGCGCCTGCCGCCGGCGCAGGCAGAAGTCGATCAGGTCGTCGACTTCGGTCGCCTTGTCGAAGGCGGCGTCGGCACCGAGCTGGGCGCACTTGCGGCGCATCTCGGGCGTGAGGTGGTTGCTGAGAACCACCATCTTCTGGGCCGGCGCGCGGTTGCGGCAGGCCTCTAGCACGCTGAAGCCGGTGCCGTCCTTCAGGAACAGGTCGACGATGGCCAGATCCCATTGCGAGGGATTGGCGGTGAGCCAGCGCATGCCGTCGCGCTGCGAGGCGGTCTCGCCGATGGGATCGACACGGGCGACTTCGCGCAGCGTGCCCACGAGGTTCTCGCGGATGACGGCGTTGTCCTCGACGATGAAGGTTCTGACGGTGTCCATGGCGGGTGTGCTTCCTGGCTTTGGTCCAGGTTACAAAATGCCTCCGGCCGAAGTCGAAGGCATGACACCCCACACCGGGTAGGACGCGGCCTGCGCGGCCGGCGCCCGTGGCTCAGAGCGTGAGGACCGTGCACCCGGTGGTCTTGCGTGCCTCGAGGTCGCGGTGCGCCTGCTGTACGTCGGCCAGGGCGTAGCGCTGGTCGATCGGGATCTTCACCGCGCCGCTTCGCACGATGGCAAACAGGTCGTCGGCCATGGCCTGGGTGCTTTCGCGCGTGGCGATGTGCGTGAACAGCGTCGGCCGCGTCACATACAGCGAGCCCTTCGACGCCAGCATGCCGAAGCCGATCGGCGGCACCGGGCCCGAGCCGTTGCCAAACACCGCGAGCAGGCCGAAGGGCCGCAGGCAGTCGATCGAGCCTTCCCAGGTGTCCTTGCCGACCGAGTCGTACACCACCTTCACGCCCTTGCCGCCGGTGATCTCCTTCACCCGGGCCGTGAAGTTCTCGGTGCTGTAGTTGATGGCATGCGCCGCGCCGTGCGCGAGCGCGAGCTGGCACTTGGCATCGCTGCCGGCCGTGCCGATCAGCTGCAGGCCGAGCGCCTTGGCCCATTGGCAGGCGATCAACCCGACGCCGCCGGCGGCCGCATGGAAGACGATGAAGTCGCCGGGCTCCAGGCCTTCGGCGGGCAGCGTCTTCTTGAGCAGGTACTGCGCCGTGAGCCCCTTGAGCATCATGGCCGCGCCTGTCTCGAAGGAGATGTCGTCCGGCAGCTTGCAGACGCACTTGGCCGGCATGACGCGCAGCTCGCAGTAGGCACCGGGCGGCTGGCTCGCATAGGCGGCGCGGTCGCCGGCCTTCAGGTGCGTCACGCCTTCGCCCACGGCCTCGACGATGCCCGCGGCCTCCATGCCCAGCTGCAGCGGCATCTGGAACGGATAGAGCCCGCTGCGCTGGTAGGTGTCGATGAAGTTCAGGCCCACGGCCTTGTGGCGGATGCGGATCTCGCCGGGGCCGGGTTCGCCGACTTCGACGTCGACGATCTTGAGTTCTTCGGGCCCGCCATGGCGGTCGATACGGACGGCTTTGCTCATCATCTCTGCAGTCTCCAGGCAACACGGTAAAGAAACGGAAGCGCGCATCGTGCCACGATTGCCCCCGGCGCGGCGGCCACTGGTCTTGCCCGGTAGAGTCGGCGGCCATGCAAACGCCGCGCCTTTCGCCCTCGACCATTCTGCTGTTGACCGTGCCGCCCCTGCTGTGGGCCGGCAATGCCGTGGTCGGGCGGCTGGTGCGCGACCTGGTGTCGCCGCTCACGCTGAACTTCGTGCGCTGGATCATCGCCTTCGTGCTGCTTCTCCCACTCGCCTGGCCGGTCCTGCGCCGCAGCAGCCCGCTGTGGGCGCACTGGAAGCGCTACGCGGTGCTGGGGCTGCTTGGCATCGGCTGCTACAACGCATTCCAGTACCTGGCGCTGCAGACCTCCACGCCGATCAACGTCACGCTGGTGGGCTCGAGCCTGCCGCTGTGGATGCTGGCCACCGGCGCGATGTTCTTCGGTGCGCGCGTGAGCGTGCGCGAGATCGGCGGCGCGCTGCTGTCGATGCTCGGCGTGCTGCTGGTGCTGAGCCGCGGCGAATGGGGGCAGTTGCTCGCACTGCGCCTGGTGCCGGGCGACCTGTACATGATCCTGGGCACCATCGCCTGGGCGTTCTACAGCTGGTTCCTGGTGCGCACGAATGCGCCGAAAGGCGTGCGGCAGGACTGGGCCGCGTTCCTGATGGCGCAGCTGGTGTTCGGCCTCGGATGGTCGGGCGCGCTGGCCGCGGGCGAATGGGCCGCGGCCGCGGCCCACGTCGAGCTCGGCTGGCCGCTCGTCGCGGCCATGCTCTTCATCGGCATCGGCCCCGCCGTGGTGGCCTACCGCTGCTGGGGCACGGGTGTGCAGCGCGCGGGGCCGCAGGCCGCGAGCATCTTCATGAACCTCACGCCGCTGTTCGCGGCCATGCTCTCGGCGGCCTTCCTGCGCGAACCGCCGCACTGGTACCACGGCGCCGCGTTCCTGCTGATCGTGGGCGGGATCGTGGTGTCATCGCGGCGCTGAGGGCGCCGCGGCTGCGCGGCGCCCTCAGTAGTGCGGCGGCAGCTCGTCGGCCGGGCTGCGCGCCGCGCCGTCCTGCGCCGCGTTGCGGCTCTGCTCGCGCAGCTGCACGACTTGCTCGACCAACCGGTCGATCTGCTGCTGCTGGCGATAGATCGTCATGTTGAGCTGATCGAGCAGGTCGTCGGCGTAGGCGGCCTTGATCTCGAGCTCGGTCAGGCGTTCGGCGAGTTCCCTGGGTGCGTTGTTGTCCATGCCGCTATTGGACAGGAAGACCGCCGCGCTTTTCCACGACGACCCCGCCACCGTGCGGGTTAGGGGCTGACCAGCGCGGCACGTGGCCGCTGCAGCGCCTCTTCCATGAAGCCGACGAGCGCCTGCACGCGCGCGGTGCGGCCCTTGCGCGCGGGCACCAGCAGCACGACCGGCGCGCTGCCGAAAGACCAGTCTTCCAGCACGCGCACGAGCGTGCCGCGCGCGACCGCGTCGGCCGCGTCCCATTCGGAGCGCAGCACCAGCCCCAGGCCCTGCTCGGCCCAGTGGCGTGCCACGCTGCCGTCGTTGGTGACCAGCGCGGGCTGCACCCTCAGCGTCTCGCCGCGCCGGCCGGCCGCGTCGGTGCGCGGCCGCACATGCCAGAGCGTGGTGTCCTCGTCGTTCTCGCGGATGCAGATGCACGCGTGGCCTGCGAGGTCGCGCGGGGTGCGCGGCGTGCCGCGGGCATCCAGGTAGGCCGGGCTCGCACACAGCCAGCGCTCGTTGTCCTGCAGCGTGCGCGCGACCCACGAGGAATCGCGCACCGCGCCGATGTGCACCACGGCGTCGGCGTCGTGCCGGTCGGGCCAGGGCGTCTCGCGCAGGTCGAGCTGCAGGCGCAAGCCCGGATGCAGCCGCGAGAAGCGCGCGAGCAAGGGCGCCATCAGCGCGCGCCCGAAGCCGAACGGCGCCGCGATGCGCAGCGTGCCGGTCAGCCGCCGGTCGTCGCGCTGCAGCGATTCGCGCAAGCCCTCGATCTGCGCCAGCAGCGCCACCGCCTCGCGGCCGAAGCGCTCGCCCTCCGGCGTGAGGCTCAGGCGGCGCGCGGTGCGGCTGGCGAGCGACAGGCCCAGCGCGGCCTCGAGCCTGCGCAGCCGCATCGACAGGGCCGGCGGCGTGACGTTGAGCGCACGCGCCGCAGCGCTCAGCGAGGGCTCGCGCAGCAGCGTGGCGGCAAGCTGCAGGTCGTCGATCTGGATCATCGTGCGCCGGGTGGATGGCCCCACATGCGGCCGGGTGCCGCTACTCCGACGCGCGGCGCAGCGTGTCGACGACGGGCCGGCGCAGCACATCGCGCAGCCCCCACCAGCCCGCGGCCAGCGCCAGCACCGCACCGGCGGCCGCGCCACCGAGCGGCACGAGCGGCGAGGCGGTCCAGGTGAAGTCGAACACATAGCGCGCCAGGCCCCAGCCGATGGCAGAGGCCACCACGCTCGCGAGAAAGCCCGCGAGCAGGCCCACGCCGGCAAGTTCGGCGCGCTGCACCTGGCGCAGCAGGCTCGCGCGCGCACCCACCGCACGCATCACCGCGAACTCGCGCGCGCGCTCCTCGCGCGTGGCCGTGACCGCGGCGAACAGCACCACGAGCCCCGCGGCGAGCGTGAAGCCGAACAGGAACTCGACCGCGCGCACCACCTGGTCGAGCACCCGCTGCACCTGGTTGATGGTGGCGCTCATGTCGACGTTGGTCACGTTGGGAAAGCTGCGCACCAGCGCGTTGTCGAAGCCCCGCGTCTCGGGCGCGCGGAAGGCGCCCATGTACGTCACGGGCACGTCGGGCAAGACACTCACCGTGTACATCACGAAGAAGTTGGCATGCAGCGAGCCCCAGTCGACCTTGCGCAGCGAGGTGATGCGCGCATCGTTCTGCATGCCGCCGATGTCGAAGCGCATCGTGTCGCCGAGCCGAAGGCCCAGCGTCTCGGCCAAGCCCTCTTCCACGCTCACCTCGCCCGCCGCCCCGGGCGTCCATGCGCCAGCGACGATGCTGTTGTGCGGCGGCGCTTCGGCGCTGTTGCTCAGGTTGAATTCGCGGTCGACGAGACGCTTGGCGCGGTCCTCCGTGTAGTCATCGGGCGAGACGGGCTTGCCGTTCACGGCCAGGAGCCGGCCGCGGATCATCGGATACCAGTCGAACTTGCCGACCCCGGCGTCGCGCAGGGTCTTCTGGAACGCGTCGCTCTGGTCGGGCATCACGTTGATCACGAAGCGGTTCGGCGCATCGGCCGGCGTGGCCTGGCGCCAGCTCGCCACGAGGTCGGTGCGCAGCAGCACCAGCAGCACCAGCGCGAGCAGGCCGACCGCGAGTGCACTGACCTGCACCACCGCATAGGCCGGCCGCGCCGAGATCTGGCGCGTGGCCAGCACCAGCCAGCGCGGCGCGGTGCTTTCGTTGACGCTGCGGCGAAGGATCTTCACCGCGATCCAGCTCAGGAGCGCGAACAGCGCGACCGCGCCGGCGAAGCCGCCCACCGCGATCAGGCCCAGCGTCAGGTCGCTGCTGGCCGCGACCAGCAGCGCCGCGAAGCCGGCCACGCCGACGCCGAGCACCGCGAGCGACGCGGGCTTCAAGCCGCCCACGTCGCGCCGGATCACGCGCAGCGGCGGCACCTTGGCGAGCTGCAGCACCGGCGGCAGGCCGAAGGCGAACAGCAGCGTGAGCCCCATGCCGAGGCCGAACACGGCCGGCCACAGCGTGGCCGCGGGCAGCGTGGTCTCGACCAGGCCCGAGAGCAGCACCACGAAGACGTAGTGCACGCCGAAGCCGATCGCCACGCCGAGGCCGCTCGCCACGATGCCGACGATCGCGAACTCGAAGGCATAGGCCAGCGCGATGGTGCGCTGGCTCTGGCCGAGCACGCGCAGCATCGCGCAGTCGTCGAGGTGGTTGGCCGCGAAGCCGCGTGCCGCCAGCGCCACCGCCACCGCCGAGAGCAGCGCCGCGAGCAGCGCGACCAGGCTCAGGAATTTCTCGGCGCGGTCGAGCGTCTGGCGCATCTCGGGGCGTCCGCCCTCGAAGGAATCGAGCCGCACGCCTCGCAGCTCGCCCTTCTTGATGAGCGCCTCGGCCCAGTCGGAAAAGCGCTTCACGGCGGCGTCCTCGCCCGCCACCGCGTAGCGATAGCTCACCCGGCTCGCGGGCTGAACGAGGCCGGTGCGCGGCACGTCGGCCTGGTTGAGCATCACGCGCGGCGAGAAGCTCATGAAGCCCGCGCCCCGGTCGGGCTCGAGCGTGATCACGCGGCCGATGCGAAGCCCCGCATCGCCGAGCAGCAGCGTGTCGCCCATCGCGAGCCCGAGCGAATCGAGCAACGAGGCATCGACCCAGGCTTCGCCCGGCGGCGGGATGTCGCGCGTGATGGCGCCGGCTCCATCGGCGGCGGTCGCGGTCTGCAGGTTGCCGCGCAGCGGATAGCCCGGGGCCACCGCCTTCAGCGCCACCAGCTTGCTTGCGCCGCCCTGCGCCTCGTCGGCTCGGGCCATGGTCGGGAAACCGTAGGTGCCCGTGCCCTCGAGGCCGAAAGCGCGGGCATGGGCGATGAAGTTCTCGGGCGTGGGGTTGTCGCTCACCACCACCGCATCGCCGCCGAGCAGCTGTCGCGCGTCGCGCTGCAGCCCGCCCTGCAGCCTGTCGGCAAAGAAGCCGACGGCCGTGAGTGCGGCCACGGCCAGCAGCACGGCGACGATCAAGAGACGCAGTTCGCCAGCGCGCAGATCGCGCCGGAGGGTGCGCCAACCAAGGCGGAGGGAGGCAGTCATGGGCGAGACGATAGCCGACGCGGGGGCGCCGGCGGCTTTCAGGGATTTACCGCCGGCGGCGGACGCTGCTCAGACCGGCGTGCGCCGCGCGAGTTCCGGCTGCAGCACCAGCCGCTCCACGCCGGCATAGCAGACGAAGTGCCGGTTGGTCGCGCGGCCGATGGCGCAGAGGCCGACCCGCGTGGCGACCTCGTGGCCCATCTGCGTGATGCCGCTGCGCGAGACCACGATCGGCACGCCCATCTGCGCCGACTTGATGACCATCTCGCTCGTGAGCCGGCCGGTGGTGTAGAACACGCGGTCGCCCGCGAGCGCCCCGGGCGGCTGCATGGCGCACCAGCCCGCGATGGTGTCGATCGCGTTGTGGCGGCCCACGTCTTCCACGAAGCAGTGCATCGTGGCCCCCACCGCGTCGGCGTCGAGCGTGAAGAGCGCGCAGCCATGCACGGAGCCCGCCGACTTGTAGGTGCTCTCCTGGAGCCGGATCGCATTGACCAGCGCATAGAGCTGCGCCTGCGTCATGCGCGTGGGCGGCAGATGGAGCTTGTCGATGTCGGCCATCAGGTCGCCGAACACGCTGCCCTGGCCGCAGCCGGTGGTCACCACCTTCTTGGCGGTGCGCTCCTCGATGCGGTCGATGCCGGTATGCGTGCGGACGGCGGCCGCGCCGACCTCCCAGTCGACCGTGACCGATTCGACGTCGCTGGCCGATTCGATGAGGCGCTGGTTCAGCAGGTAGCCCAGCACGAGCAGCTCGGGCTGGGCGCCGAGCGTCATGAGCGTGACGAGTTCGCGCCGGTCGACGTAGACCGTGAGGTCGCGCTCGGCGGGTATGGACACCGTGCCATGCGTGCCATGTTCATCGACCACTTCGACCTCGCGCGTCAGCGCGGCGCGGGCCTCGGTGAGGCGCGGCAGCGGCGGCACCGACGATGCCGCTGCGCTCACTGCGCCTTCGGTGTGGGATTGGTGACGGCGGCCGGCTGCACGGTGCTGGGCGGCGATGCGGCCGTGTCGGCCGGCGAATGCGCGCCCGAGACTTCGAGGGGCTTGGCTTCCTGCGGCGGCGCATAGGCGAACGCACCCGGATCGGCGCAGGGCGGCAGCGCGGCGGGCGCGGCAGGCACGGTCTTGCCGGCCGCCGCCGCACTGGCGCGGTACGCCGCTGCCACGCGGTCCTGGGCCAGGCAGAGCTTGTAGGTGTCGACCTTTGCGCTCCATGCCGTCTTGGCCGCAGCTTCGGCTGCCTTGGCCTTGGCCTCGGGGGTGTCCGGCGGCGCAGGCAGCTTGGCCCAGGCCATCGGCGCGGCCAGCGCAAGCGCCAGCACGCAAAGATTCAAGGGCGAAAACTGCTTCTTCTTCATGACGACCTTCCTTCGGCGGGCTGTGGCGCCCGGACTGGGGCTGTGGTGGCGGCCGTGGTGCCGGACGGCTGCGAACGCTGCCTCGGGATTTTGCCCGCCGCCACGTCGTCGTACCAGAGCTCGTGGTGCTCCTTGGCCCAGGTCTCGTCGACATAGCCGGTGCGCATGGCCTTGTAGGCGCCCTTCATGCCGAGCGTGCCGATGTAGATGTGGCCCATGATCACGGCCATCATCAGCATCGTCGAGACGCCATGGATCATGTGCGCGACCTGCATCTGGCCGCGCGTGTAGACGAAGCCCGGCAGCAGCTTGTCGAGGAACAGCCCCGAGCCGATGATGAACAGGCCGAGGAACAGCACGCCACCCCAGAACACGAGCTTCTCGCCGGCGTTGAAGCGGTGCGACGGCGCTTCCTTGCCGCCGAACAGGCCGCCGGCGCTTTTCAGCCACTTCCAATCGACCGCACGCGGCAGGTTGTCGCGGATGAAGGTGACGACCATGAACAGCGTGGTGACCACGAACAGCGGCCCGACGAAGTTGTGCACGTTCTTGAGCGCGTAGGCGATCCAGCCGAAGAGCGTGCTGCCCATCCACGGCATCAGGAAGAACTGGCCGAAGGCCATCACGATGCCCGAGAGCGCGAGGATCACGAAGGCCGCTGCGTTCGACCAGTGCGTGGCGCGCTCGAACGGTGTGAAGCGCTCGATGCGGCGACCGCTCTCCTTGCCATGCAGGCGGATCGGGCCTTTGGTGAAGTAGTAGATCGCCAGCGCCAGCAGCGTCACGAACAGCAGCGCCGCGCCGTAGGGAATGATCCAGTCGTTGCGCACCTGCCGCCAGGCTTCGCCGGCCGTGGTGAGGCGCGAACCCGGGTACTGCACCTGCGGCTGGATCAGATTGCCGGCCTCGGGCGCCTGGCTCGCGGGCAGGCTGCTGTAGCCCGTCACGCCCTGCCCGACCTGGCGCCACATCGGCGCGTTGTTGCCGGGCTGCACCTTCATGCGCTCGCCGTTGGTCTGGTTCGCGTAGTTGGGATCGGCGCTCGCTTCGGGCTTGACCTCGAAGATGTTCTGGCTGCGGATGCCGCCTGCGCCCGGCGCGGCCGGTGCCGAAGTGGTGCCCGGCGCGGCCGGCGGCTGCGCCTGCGCGAAGGCCGAACCCAGCGCGGCGAAAAGAACGAGAGCGGTCAGCGCTTGCTTCATGGGCTCTCCGATCAGTTTTCTTTGTTGTATTCGTTCTGCCCGTTTTGCGTGCGGGTCTTGAGCTGCTGCTGCCAGGCGGTCTTGTCGCCCACCTTCCAGTCCGGCGCGGTGAACACGGTGCCGGTGTTCGCCTGCGTGCCGGTGCCGCTCCAGGGCACGGCATCGTGCTTCACGCCCTGTGCGTTGGTCTGCGGCTTTTCGCCGCAGCCCGCCAGGAACCCCGCGGCCAGGGCCACGGCAGCAACGAGCGCAATGCGCTGCCGCTTCATTTCTGGCCTCCGTTGGCGGGCGGCGTGCCGGCCTGCTGCGAGCCATAGGCGGTGCCCCAGCCCCAGACCTCGGCACCCTTTCCGCGCTGAACCACGCGGGTGCGGAAGATGTCGGCCACCACGTCGCCGTCACCGGCCAGCAGGGCCTTGGTCGAGCACATCTCGGCGCAGGCCGGGAGCTTGCCCTCGGCGAGCCGGTTGCGGCCGTACTTCTCGAACTCGGCCTCGGAGCCGTTGGCTTCGGGACCGCCGGCGCAGAAGGTGCACTTGTCCATCTTGCCGCGCACGCCGAAGGTGCCTTGCGACGGGAACTGCGGCGCGCCGAACGGGCAGGCGTACGAGCAGTAGCCGCAGCCGATGCAGACGTCCTTGTCGTGCAGCACCACGCCCTCGTCGGTGCGATAGAAGCACTGCACCGGGCACACCGCCATGCAGGGCGCGTCGGAGCAATGCATGCAGGCGACCGAGATCGACTTCTCGCCCGGAACGCCGTCGTTGAGCGTGACCACGCGGCGGCGGTTCACGCCCCACGGCACCTCGTTCTCGTTCTTGCAGGCCGTGACGCAGCCGTTGCATTCGATGCAGCGCTCTGCGTCGCAGACAAATTTCATTCGTGCCATGGTGCTTCCTTATGCCTTCTCGACGTTGCAGATCGTCGTCTTCGTCTCTTGCATCATGGTCACGCTGTCGTAACCGTAGGTCGTGGCGGTGTTGATCGCCTCGCCGCGCACCACCGGGGCGGCGCCCGTCGGGTAGTAGGCAATCATGTCGGCGCCCTGCCAGTGTCCCGAGAAGTGGAACGGCATGAACACGGTGTCGGGCCCGACGCGCTCGGTCACGAGCGCCTGCACGTTGAGCTTGGCGCCCGTGGGCGTGTGCACCCAGGCGCGCTCGCCGTTGCGGATGCCCTTCTCGGCCGCGACCTTCGGATTGATCTCGATGAACATCTCCTGCTGCAGTTCGGCCAGCCAGGGGTTCGAGCGCGTTTCTTCGCCGCCGCCCTCGTACTCGACGAGCCGCCCCGAGGTCATGATGTACGGGAACTTCTCGGCCACCTTGTCGGCGATGTTCTTCTGCTGCACGGTCTTGTAGAGCGTGGGCAGGCGCCAGAACGCCATCTTGTCGTCGTGCGTCGGGTACTTGGCCATGAGGTCGGGCCGCGTGCCGTAGAGCGGCTCGCGGTGCTGCGGAATCGCGTCGGGGAAGTTCCAGACCACGGCCCGCGCCTTGGCATTGCCGAAGGGATGGCAGCCGTGGTTCTTCATGAACACGCGGATCATGCCGCCCGAGTTGTCGGTCTTCCAGTTCTTGCCTTCGGCCTTCTGCTTCTCGGGCTCGGAGAGTTCGTCCCACCAGCCGAGCTTCTTGAGCAGCATGTGGTCGAGCTCGGGGTAGCCGGTGGTGATGTCGGCACCGAGCGAGTGCGAGCCGTCCTCGGCCAGCAGGTTCTGCCCGTCGCGCTCCACGCCGAAGTTGGCGCGGAAGTTGCCGCCGCCGTCCATCACGTGCTTCGAGGTGTCGTACAGGTTCGCCGAGCCCGGGTGCTTGAGTTCGGGCGTGCCGAAGCAGGGCCACGGCAGGCCGAAGTAGTCGCCCGTGAGGTCGTAGCCGTTGACCTTGTCCTTCACGCCGGCCTTGGCCTTCAGCGTGCGCACGTCGAAGGCGCCCATGTTGCGCATGTGGGCCTGCAGCCGCTCGGGGCTCTGGCCGGTGTAGCCGATGGTCCAGACGCACTTGTTGATCTCGCGCAGGATGTCGTCGGGAATGGGCTCGTCCATGCCCTTGACCTTCTGCATCTTGTAGTTCTTGCTGAGCTCCTTGCCGAAGCCCAGGCGGTCGGCGAACTGCTGCATGATCATGTGGTCGCTGCGGCTCTCCCACAGCGGCTCGATGACCTTTTCGCGCCACTGCAGCGAGCGGTTCGAGGCAGTGACCGAGCCGCTGGTCTCGAACTGCGTGCAAGCGGGCAGCAGGTAGACCGCGCGGTTGGGGTTCTGGTCTTCGGGCCGACCGGGCATGGCCGCCATGGCGGCCGTCGCCGAGGGGTACGGGTCGACCACCACGAGCAGGTCGAGCTTGTCCATCGCGCGCTTCATCTCGAGGCCGCGGGTCTGTGAATTGGGAGCGTGGCCCCAATAGAACACGCCGCGCAGATTCGAGTCCTGGTCGATGAGCTCGTTCTTCTCGAGCACGCCGTCGATCCAGCGCGAGACCGTGATGCCGGGCTTGCTCATCATCGCGGGCGACGAGAAGCGGCTCTTGATCCACTCGTAGTCGACGCCCCACGCGTTGGCGAAGTGCTTCCACGAACCTTCGACGATGCCGTAGTAGCCGGGCAGCGAATCGGGGTTCGGGCCCACGTCGGTGGCGCCCTGCACGTTGTCATGGCCGCGGAAGATGTTGGTGCCGCCACCCGACTTGCCGACGTTGCCGAGCGCGAGCTGCAGGATGCACGAGGCACGCACCATGGCGTTGCCGATGGAGTGCTGGGTCTGGCCCATGCACCAGACGATGGTGCCGGGGCGGTTCTCGTTGAGCCAGGTCGCGACCTTGAGCACCTGGGCCTCGGGGACGCCGCAGGCCTCCTCGACCTTGTCGGGTGTCCACTTGGCCAGCACGTCCTCGCGCACCTTGTCCATGCCGAACACACGGTCGTTGATGTAGCGCTTGTCTTCCCAGCCGTTCTTGAAGATGTGGTGCAGCACGCCGAACAGGAACGGAATGTCCGAGCCCGAGCGGATGCGCACGTATTCGTCGGCCTTGGCCGCGGTGCGCGTGAAGCGCGGGTCGACCACGATCATCTTGCAGCCATGCTCCTTGGCATGGAGCATGTGCAGCATGCTGACCGGGTGCGCCTCGGCCGCGTTGGAGCCGATGTACAGCGCGACCTTGGCGTTGCGCATGTCGTTGTACGAATTGGTCATGGCGCCGTAGCCCCATGTGTTCGCGACGCCGGCCACGGTGGTCGAGTGGCAGATGCGCGCCTGGTGGTCGCAGTTGTTGCTGCCCCAGAAGCTCACGAACTTGCGCATCAGGTACGCCTGTTCGTTGCTGTGCTTGGACGAGCCGATCCAATAGACCGAGTCGGGCCCGCTCGCCTGGCGAAGGTCCTTCAGCCGCGCGGTGATCTCGTCGAGGGCGGTGTCCCAGCCGATGCGCTCGTACTTGCCGTTGACCAGCTTCATCGGGTAGCGCAGCCGGTACTCGCCGTGGCCGTGCTCGCGCAAGGCCGCGCCCTTGGCGCAGTGCGCGCCGAGGTTGAGCGGCGAGTCGAACACCGGCTCCTGGCGCACCCAGACGCCGTTCTCGACCACCGCGTCGGAGGCGCAGCCGACCGAGCAGTGCGAGCACACGGTGCGCTTGATCTCGACCTTGCCGGCGCCGATGGCCGTGGGCCGCGCCTCGCCGGCCGCCTCGGCCTTGCGCATCAGCGTGAGCTGGCCCGCGGCCAGCCCGACGCCCACGCCAAGGCCCGAGCGCCGCAGGAAGGCACGCCGGTCCATGGTCGGCAGCGCGCCCGACAGGCCGCGCTGGAGGCTGTGGATGAAAGCGGAAGACCCGCGTTCGCCTTGCCGCGCGGTGTGCGCAGCGTTCGTTTTCTTGGTCAGCAGCATCGTGGGTGTCCGCTTCAGGCCGAAGCGGTCCTGTAGTAGTGCTTGACGTGTTCGCTGAGCGAGTAGCCGCCGCCGTTTTCAGGCGCGGGCTTCAGCGCCGGCGTGGCGGCCTCGACAGTCGCGGGGGCCGACGTGACCTTGGGCAGCACAGAAACTGCTGCAACCGCGGCGCCCGCACTGGCGGCACCTACAAAGAAACCTCGACGCGAGGCCGGCTTCACGCCGACCGATTGGCTGTCCTGCATGTGATCTCCAGGAGTGGCTTGGGGGCAAACCAGATATGAACCGATTTGCATACATCCGGATACTAGTCGAGACCCTTATTCCCGACCAACGAACTCATCCTTAGCCGAGCATGTCGAAGCCCTGGACCTCGACCTCGGCGAAGGCACGTGTGAAACCCGCGAGCGACGCATAGAAGCGTGCTTTCGGGTGCTGCGCGACCGCATCGCACATGGCGGGGAGCCACGGCTGCAGGTGGGTCGCGAAGAAGGTTTGCTGCTGCGCCAGGTTGGCCACCGCCGCGTCGTCACCCGCGATCAGGTAGCGCATGACCTCGAACAGGCAGGCCGCGTGGTCCTCGCTCTCCGACACGGCCTCGTCGCGGGTCAGTCCCAGCCTGGCGAGGTCGGTGCGCAGGTGCGCGAGCGGCTTGTCGTTGAGAAAGCCGCTCAGGTAGTGCGATCCGAACAGGACCACCTCGGGCCTGCCCATGCCGCCGAAGAGCGCGTCGTATTCGGCATGCACGGCGGCCGGGTCGGTGGCGCGCGCCGCGCCGACCAGCTGGCGCCAGGGCTCCTCGAGGAAGGCCCCGGCCGCAGGCGCTTCGGTGGGCGCCACGTCGAAGGCGGCGAGCAGCTCGGCATCGGGCGCGGCATACCAGAGGCGCGAGAGAAGGCCGTAGACCTCGGCGCGCGCGATCTCCTCGTCGAGAGCGGAGGTCGCGAAGGGGGAATCGCTCATAGCTGCGTGATCTTCATTTCGTTCTGCGCGCTGTACAGGTCGATCACCCGGCAGTCGCTGCACATCTTGAGCCGCTCGAGCGCCTCGCCCTGGAACATCGCGTGGCCGGCCAGCTTGCCGAGCATCGACTCGATGGCCTTGTGGGTGCCGAACGGCTTGCTGCAACGGATGCAGGCCCAGGGTTGGGCCTCGTTGAGCACCACCGGCTGCTTGCGTTCGGGTGCGGTCAGGAGCCGCGGCACGAGCGTGATCGCATTCTCGGGGCAGGTGGTTTCGCACAGCCCGCACTGCACGCAGTTCTTCTCGATGAAGCGCAGCTGCGGCGCGTTCTGGTTGTCCTGCAATGCGCTCGCGGGGCAGGCGCTCACGCAGGCCAGGCACAGCGTGCAGCTGTTCTTGTCGACGGCGACGGCACCGAACGGCGCGCCGGCGGGCAGCGGGATCGCGAGCGGCTCGGTGGCCGAGGGCGCGGCCAGCGCCGGTGCCTGCGCCATCAGGTGGTCGAGCGTCATCTCGAGCGTGCCGCGCTTCTCGGCCCCGGCGGCAAAGCGCGCGGCGGTCGCGGGCACCCGCTGGCGCGTCGCGCGCAGCCCCGCGAGCGCCGCATCGAGGACGGCGGGCTCGGCGGCCTCGATCAGGTGGAAATGGGTGCCGGTGTAGCCGAGCCCGGTGAGCAGCGCCTGCGCCACGGCCATCTGCTGTCTTAGCGCCGCGACATATGCGGGCGCCTCTTCGCCAGTGGCCAGCACCGCCACCTGCGAGGCGCCGAAGGCGATGGCCGCGAGCCACAGGTCGATGCCGGTGCTTGCGGCATGCCGCAGCGCCACCGGCAGCACGTGCGCCGGCACGCCGGCGGGCCCGCCCGTGCGGCCGCGGCCGAGCTGGGCCGCGCGGCCGAGTTGTTCGACCAGCGCCTGGCCGCCCTCTTCGCCGTGCAGCAGCACCGCGGCATCGCGTCCACCGGCCGCGGCATAGGCGGCCAGCAGCGTGCGGAGCTTGCGGCCCTGGTCGGTGGTGCGCGGATAGGTGTAGCCCAGCGCGCCTGTGGGGCACACGGTGGTGCAGGCGCCGCAGCCGACGCAGAGCTGGGGATTGACGACGATGCGCTGGCGCGCCTTGTCGCTCGAGATCGCATGCGCCGAGCAGACCTCGACGCAGGCATTGCAGCCGACCACTTCGTTGCGGCTGTGGGCGCAGAGCTTCTGCTTGTAGTCGAAGAACTTGGGCTTCTCGAACTCGCCCACGAGCTCGCGCAGGCGCAGCAGCGTGGCCAGGCCTTCGGCGTGCGCGAGCCCGCCCGCCAGGTGGAAGTAGCCTTGCGGCGGCGCATGCCAGTCGATCAGCGCCTTTGCGCCGAGGTCGAGCACGAGATCGAACTCGGCATCGAGTGCCTCGGGTGCGCGGTCGAAGCGGATCGCGCCGGCCACGGTGCAGGCCGCCTCGCACTCGCGGTGCGAGCCGCATTTCGCGAGGTCGACCTGGTAGTCGAGCCCGATCGCCTGCTCAGGGCAGGCAGCGACGCAGGCGTTGCAGCGCGTGCACAGGTCGAGGTCGATCGGGTTGTCGCGCGTCCAGCGCAGCGAGAACGCACCGAGCCAGCCCTGGAGCGCCTCGAGGCGCCCGGCCATCACGGGCCAGCGACGCTCCTGCGCACCGCCGGCAGCGCCCGGGCCGGTCGAGAAGATCGAGACCTGCAGGCTGTCGGCCACGAGCGCCGCGGCCTTCTCGGCCTCGTCGAGCGGACCGACGATCAGCAGGCGGCCCTGGCTCGCATAGCTCACGGTCGGCACCGGATCGGGTTCGGGCAGGCGAGCCAGCGCCAGCAGCGCGGCGATCTTGGGGCTCGCGTTCTTCGCGTCGCGGCTCCAGCCACCGGTCTCGCGGATGTTCACGAAACGGATCGGCGAGGTGGCGCCCTCGGTCTGCGCGGCCAGTTCGGAAAAAAGCCGCCGCTCCTGGGTGCAGGCCACGACGACGTCGTCGCCCGAGCGGACGGCGCGCTGGAAGGCGGGCGCCTCGCGGCGGCACAGGGCGGAATGGAGGGGCAGCGTCTCAGCCAGCGCCGCCCCGAGCGTCTTCGGCTCGAGCGGCATCGTCTGGTTGCAGTCGCAGATCAGCGTGGTGGTCATCGGTTGTCTGGCTTGCCGGCTGCGCATCGGCAACCGGCTGGCTGGAGGAATCTCCCGGAGGTTCGGACTGTGCCACGTCCGGCGTGGCAGTGCCGTTTTTCAGGGCTTCGGCCTCGGCTTCTTCCTTTTCCTCCTTCTCGAAGAGGTTGAGGAACTTGGCGCTGGCCATCTGGCGCAGCACGCTGTGGGGAATCGGCGTCGACTGGGAATAGTCGTCGATGTAGACGTCCATGCGGTCCATCACATTGAACTGCGGATCGGCAAAGAGCTTGCGGAAGGCCGTGTTCTTGACCTCGGGCGCCACGTTCCTGGCCACGAAGGGGCGGAAGTCGGATTCGGACGTGAGCGCCTGGGCGTCCTCGAGCGTGGGCTGCGGCGGCTCGGCGGGCGCCTCGGCGGCCGCATGCGCGGGCACCGGCGCGGCCGGCATCGGCACCTCGGCGTCCGGCACCGGCACCGGAATGGCCGCCGTCTCGGCCTCGTCGACGTGCACCGGCGCCGGCGGCTCTTCGCGCGCCTCCTGCTTGCGCCGCGACCAGCGGCCGAGGAAATTCTCAGACATCGCCTGCCCCCCGTCCGCGCTTCTTCTCGGTCGTGACGCTGGCCGCGTTGCCGAAGCGGTCGACCAGGGGCCGGAAGCTCTCGGGGCGCTTGCGCCGCTTGGGTTCCATTGCGTAATGCGCCTGCACGAAACCGCGCATCCACTCGACGACTTCTTCGGGCGCAGGCACCTGCTCGACGGTTTCCTGCGCGTCGAGCCAGCGGCCGGCCTCGTTGTAGCTCAGGCTCACCACGACGGGCCGGGCGATCGGCTCGTCGGCGACGGTGGGCGTTTCCTCCATGCGCCACAGCACGAACCAGCAGGGCGCGGGCGTGGTGGCGTTGAGGTGGTAGCCCTCGGCTTCGTCGCGGAACAGCGCGGTTTGCAACCCTGGGTGCAACCAGCGCTGCACGTCGTCGGTGGCGTCGAGCAAGCGGGGCTCGGGGCCCGCGTCGGGCTGATCGGGGGCGACGCTCTCGAGAATCCAGCGCCAGGATTGCCAGCGGCTGTTGACGCGCTCTCGGCGCATCACGACGGCCACATCGATGGAAGGATTCATGCGGCGATCGTAGCGCCGCGGCAATCCGGCTTCGGGCCGAGGGTCATCGTGGGCCGGCGGGCGCGGCAGGCGCCGCCATCAGCATGTCGCGCAGGCGGCGCTGCAGCGAGGTGGCCTCGGCGTCGGGCACGCGGCCGGCTTCGCGCAGCGCGAGGTCGCGGCTCTGGCCGTCGTGCAGGTCGATCTCGCGCACCACTTGCCCCTGATGGTAGACGAAGGCCATGTCGGCCAGCGCCAGCACATCGTCGATGTCGTGCGTGATCATCAGCACCGGAATGCCCCACTGGCGCCGGACCTGCGCGAGTTCGGTGCGCAGTTCGTGCCGCAGCATCGGGTTGAGCGCGGCGAAGGGTTCGTCGAGCAGCAGCAGCTGCGGCTCGCAGGCGAGCGCGCGCGCCAGGGCCACGCGCTGCTGCTGGCCGCCCGAGAGCTTGCCCGGCCGGCTGTCGGCCAGGGCTGCGAGGCCGAAGCCTTCGAGCAGCGCCTGCACGCGCTCGGCATCGCGCGGCGGGAGACGGCGCCGGTGCCAGGCGGTGAGCCCGAAAGCCACGTTCTCGCGCACCGACAGATGCGGAAACAGCGCGTAGTGCTGGAACAGGTAGCCGATGCGCCGCGCCGGCGCCGGCAGGTCGATGCCGCGCGCCCCGTCGTAGAGCGTGCGGCCACCGATCCGCACATGGCCCGCCGACGGACGCTGCAGCCCGGCGATGGCCTGCAGCGTGAGCGTCTTGCCCGCGCCCGACGGGCCGTAGAGCGCGGCAAAAGGCACCTCGGTCGCGAAGCGCGCCGCGAGTTCGAAGCGCCGCGCGCCGTCGCTCACCGTGAGCTGGAGGTCGATGTCGATCATGGCTGGTCGAACCCGTGGCGTGCGAGTACGTTGCGCGCCGCGTCGCTCGAAAGAAAGGCGACGAAGTCGCCCGCAAGCGCTTTCTGCCGGCTGTCGACCACCACCGCAGCCGGGTAGCGCACCGGCGCACCGCCGCCGGGCGCGAGCACCACGCGGAGCTTCGTGCCCATCGCGGCGGCGTCGGTGCGGTAGACGAAGCCGGCCTCGACCTCGCCGCGCGCCACATAGTCGAGCACCTGGCGCACGCTGTCGGCCTGCACGAACTTCGGCTCGAGCACGGCCCAGAGCCCCGCCGCCTCGAGCACCTGCCGCGTGTAGCGGCCGACCGGCACGGTGGCCGTCTTGCCGACCGCGATGCGGTGCACGCCGGGACGCGCCAGGTCGGCCAGCGTGCGCAGGCCGGTGCCGCCCTGCAGCGGCTCGACCAGCACCAGCGCATTGCGCGCGAAGTCGCGGCGCGTGGCCGCGTCGACGAGCTTCTGCGCGGCGCCGCGGTCCATCGTCTCGGGGTCGGCGCTCGCGAACACATCGACCGGCGCGCCCTGCGCGATCTGCTGCAGCAGCACGCCCGAGGCCGCGAAATTGAAGCGCACCGTGGTGCCGGGCTTCGCGGCCTCGAACTTCGGCCCGAGTTCCTTGAACGCATCGGTCAGGCTCGCGGCCGCCGAGACGGTGAGCTGCTGCTGCGCCGCCGCCAGCCCGGGCATCAGCGCCACCGCGAGAAGGATCGACAGGAAACGCCAAGGTCGCATGGGAAGGTGCCTCGGGGGGTTCAGCGCAGCGAAAAGAAACGGTTCGACAGCACCAGCACCGTGATCGACAGCAGCGAGGTCACCACCACGAGCAGCAGCGCCAGGTCGTCATGGCCGGCCTGCGCGGCGTCGTAGATCGCCATCGAGAGCGTCTGTGTCTGGCCCGGAATGGAGCCGGCCACCATCAGCGATGCACCGAACTCGCCCATCGCCCGCGCAAAGGCGAGCAGCGTACCGGCCAGGATGCCGGGCCAGGCCAGCGGCAGCGTGATGCGCAGGAACACCGAGAACTTCGACTGGCGCAGCGTGCTTGCGGCATCCTCGAGCGAACGGTCCACCCCCGCGAAGGCGGCGCTGGCCGACTTGAGCACCAGCGGCAGCGCGACGACGGCCGAGGCCACGACGGCGCCGTGCCAGCTGAAGATGATCGTGTAGTCGAAGTGCGTGCGCAGCCATTCGCCGAGCGGGCTGCGGCGCCCCGCGGCGACCAGGATCGCGTAACCGATGACGGTGGGCGGCAGCACCAGCGGCAGCATGCACACCGCCTCCAGCACCGTGCGCCCCGGGAAGCGCTTGCGCGCGAACACCCAGCCCAGCGCCACGCCGGCCACGAGCGCGAGCAGGGTCGCGGCCGCGGCCACCTTGAGCGACAGCACCAGCGGGAACCAGTCGGTCGAGGCGATGAGGGATGTCGTCGTATTCATGGCGATACAGCGCAATTGTTGCACAGCGGCCTGCTGCCTCTCCCAGCAGGGCGAGTTCAGCAAGGCGGGGCAACGCCGATATCCCGCGGAATACAGCGCGGGCAGGCTCAGGAGGCGTGCGGGATCAGGGCGCCAGAAGCCGCGTCAGCGCGCGCACGTCGGCCGCCGTGGCAAGGCGGGCTGCGTTCTCGATGGCGCGGTAGTGCTTGACGATCTCTTCGCCGACCGGCGTGAGCGCGGTGCCGCCGCCGCGCGAGCCGCCGGCCGCGGTGTTCACGGCCGGCGAGGCCAGCGCCTTGTTCATCTCGTCGATCAGCAGCCAGGCACGCCGGTACGACATGCCGAGCTGGCGCGCCGCGGCAGAGATGGAGCCGGTTTCTGCCACCGCCTCCAGCACGGCGATCTTGCCGGGGCCGATGGCGATGCTGTCGTCCCGGTAGATGCGCAGGCGGAACTGGACGCGGGTGGGGGTCATGCCGGTGAGATGAACGGTGCGAAAGGATAGACGGGCGCAAAGGTTAAACCATGCGCCCGCCCCTCCCTCGCCGCCCGCGCGGTCGCAGCGATCAGTCGACCGTCGCGGCCACGGCGCCGGAGCCGTAGCCGGCCGCCGCCATCGGCTGGCCGCCGCGCGTGACCCGCACCGCGCAGTACTTGAACTCGGGGATCTTGCCGAGCGGATCGAGCGCGGCATTGGTCATGAGGTTGGCCGCCGCCTCGTAGTAGGCGAACGGAACGAACACCGCGCCGGTCGGCGTGCCGTCGTCGCGCCGCACGTGGATCGCCACCTCGCCGCGGCGCGACTGCACGGTGATCACGTCGCCGGCCTCGAGGCCGAGCGCCTGCAGGTCGCCCTGGTTCATCGAGGCGGTGGCCATCGGCTCGAGCGCGTCGAGCACGCTGGCGCGCCGCGTCATGCTGCCGGTGTGCCAGTGCTCGAGCTGGCGGCCCGTGATGAGCACGAACGGATACTCGGCATCGGGCCGCTCGTCGGCCGGAATGATGTCCGCAGGCACCAGCTTCACGCGGCCGTCGGCGGTCGGGAAGTCGTCGATGAACACGGTCGGCTGGCCCGGGTCTTCCTCGCTCAGGCAGGGATAGGTCACGCTCGAATCGCGCTGCAGCCGCTCCCAGCTGATGCCGCTGATCACCGCATGCATGGCCTGGCGCATCTCCTCGTACACCGCGGCCACGCCGGCCTCCTCGCCTTCGTAGTTCCACTGCAGGCCCATGCCCTTGGCGATCTGCTGGATGATCCAGAGGTCGCCGCGCGCGTCGCCCGGCGGGTTGAGCGCGCGCTTGCCGAGCTGCACCATGCGGTCGGTATTGCTCACCGTGCCGGTCTTCTCGGGCCAGGCGCTCGCGGGCAGCACCACGTCGGCGAGCCACGCGGTCTCGGTCATGAAGATGTCCTGCACCACCAGATGCTCGAGGCTGGCGAGCGCATGCCGCGCATGGTTCAGGTCGGGGTCGCTCATGGCCGGGTTCTCGCCCATGATGTACATGCCGCGCACCTTGTGCGGATCGGTGTCGGGCGCGAGCGCCTTGTGCATGATCTCAACGACGGTGTAGCCCGGCGTCGCGTCGAGCGGCATGCCCCAGAAGTTCTCGAACCACGCATGCACCGCGGGGTTGTCCACGCGCTGGTAGTTCGGGAACATCATCGGGATGAGGCCCGCGTCGCTTGCGCCCTGCACGTTGTTCTGGCCGCGCAGCGGATGAAGGCCCGAGCCCGGCTTGCCGATCTGCCCGGTCACGGTGGCCAGCGCGATCAGGCAGCGCGCGTTGTCGGTGCCGTGCACGTGCTGGCTCACGCCCATGCCCCAGAGGATCATCGCGCCCTTGGCGGTGGCAAAGGCGCGCGCCACCTCGCGCAGCGTCTCGGCCGGCACGCCGCAGATCGGCGCCATCGCTTCGGGGCTGTAGCCCTTGACGTTCTCGCGCAGGGCTTCGTAGTTGCTGGCGCGCATGCGCACGAAGGCCTCGTCGACCAGCCCTTCGTCGATCACCGCATGGATCAGCGCGTTGAGCATGGCCACGTCGGTGTCGGCCTTGAACTGCAGCGTGCGCCAGGCATGGCGGCTGATGTCGGTGCGGCGCGGGTCGGCCAGCACGATCTTCGCGCCGCGCTGGGCCGCATTCTTCATCCAGGTGGCGGCCACCGGATGGTTGGCCGTGGGGTTGGAGCCGATCACGAAGATGAGCTCGGCATGCTCCACGTCGTTGACCTGGTTGCTCACCGCGCCCGAACCCACGCCTTCGAGCAGCGCAGCCACGCTGGAGGCGTGGCACAGCCGCGTGCAGTGGTCGATGTTGTTGCTGCCGAAGCCGGTGCGCACCAGCTTCTGGAACAGGTAGGCCTCCTCGTTGCTGCCCTTGGCCGAGCCGAAACCCGCGAGCGACTTGGGCCCGTAGGTGTCGCGCAGGCCCGAAAGGCTGCCCGTGGTGAGGGCCAGCGCTTCTTCCCAGGTGGCTTCGCGGAAGTATTCGCTCCAGTCGCCGGGCCGCGGCGCATCGCCGAAGTCCTTCGGCATGCCGGGCTTGCGGATCAGCGGCTTGGTCAGGCGCTGCGGATGGTGCGCGTAGTCGAAGCCGAAGCGGCCCTTCACGCACAGGCGGTTGTGGTTGGCCGGGCCGTCGCGGCCGTCGACGCTGACGATCTTTTCGTCCTTGACGTTGTAGGTGACCAGGCAGCCCACGCCGCAGAACGGGCACACCGAATCGACCTTGCGGTCGACCTGCTGCGAGCCGATGTGGCTCTTGGGCATCAGCGCGCCGGTGGGGCAGGCCTGCACGCACTCGCCGCAGGCCACGCAGGTGCTGTCGCCCATCGCGTCGTCGAGGTCGAACACGATCTTGCTGTCCGCGCCGCGCATGGCGTAGCCGATGACGTCGTTGACCTGCTCCTCGCGGCAGGCGCGCACGCAGCGGTTGCACTGGATGCAGGCATCGAGGTTGACCGCCATCGCGGGGTGCGAGATGTCGGTCTTCGGTTGCTCGCGGCGCAGCGCCTTGAGCTCGGGCCGCACCGCGATGTCGAGCCTGCCGGCCCACTCGCTGAGCTCACCGTGCTGGCGGGTGGCGTCGTCGCCGATCCACTTGTAGCCCTGGTCGGGCATGTCGGACAGCAGCATCTCGACCACCATCTTCTGGCTCTTGAGTGCGCGCTCGCTGGTGGCCTTAACTTCCATGCCGGCCGTCACGTTGCGGCAGCAGCTGGGCGCGAGCACGCGCTCGCCCTTGATCTCGACCACGCAGGCGCGGCAGTTGCCGTCGGCGCGGTAGCCGTCCTTGTAGCAAAGGTGCGGAATCTCCACGCCGTGACGCTCGGCCGCCTTGTAGATGGTCTCGCCATCGAAGGCCTGGATGGCCTTGCCGTCGAGCGTGAATTCGATGGTTTGCGGCATCAGCTCCGCGAGCTTCGACGGGGCGTTCATGCCACCTCCTCCGGGAAATATTGCTGGATGCAGCGGATGGGATTGGGGGCCGCCTGGCCGAGGCCGCAGATGGAAGCATCGCCCATGACCTGGGCCAGGTCCTCGAGCGTGGCGCTGTCCCACACCGGCGCCTCCATCAGCGCGGCCGCCTTGGCGGTGCCGACGCGGCACGGCGTGCATTGGCCGCAGCTCTCATGTTCGAAGAAGCGCATCACGTTGAGTGCGGCGTCGCGCGCGCGGTCGTGCTGGCTCAGCACCATCACTGCCGCCGAGCCGATGAAGCAGCCGTGCGGCTGCAGCGTGTCGAAGTCGAGCGGAATGTCGTTCATGCGCGCCGGCAGGATGCCGCCCGAGGCACCGCCCGGCAGGTAGGCATAGAGCGTGTGGCCGTCGAGCATGCCGCCGCAGTACTCGTCGATGAGTTCCTGCGCCGTGATGCCGGCGGGCGCGAGCTTGACACCCGGGTGCTTCACGCGCCCGCTGACGCTGAAGCTGCGCAGGCCCTTGCGGCCATGGCGGCCGAAGCCGCTGAACCAGTCCGCGCCCTTCTGCACGATGTCGCGCACCCAGTAGAGGGTCTCGAAGTTGTGCTCGAGCGTCGGGCGGCCGAACAGGCCAACCTGCGCGATGTAGGGCGGGCGCATGCGCGGTTCGCCGCGCTTGCCCTCGATGCTCTCGATCATGGCCGACTCTTCACCGCAGATGTAGGCACCCGCTCCGCGGCGCAGTTCGATGCGCGGCAGCGCGCACGGCGGGTCGGCCTGGAGCCGGGCCAGCTCGGCCTGCAGCAGCGCGCGGCAGTCGTGGTATTCGTCGCGCAGGTAGATGTAGCACTGCGCGATGCCGACGATCTGTGCCGCCACCAGCAGGCCTTCGAGAAAGCGGTGCGGATCGCGCTCGAGGTAGGTGCGGTCCTTGAAGGTGCCGGGCTCGCCCTCGTCGATGTTGACCGCCATGACCCGCGGCGCCGGCTGGTCGCGCACGATGCGCCACTTGCGCCCGGCCGGAAAGCCCGCGCCGCCGAGGCCGCGCAGGCCCGAGTCTTCCATCGCCTTGAGCACTGCCTCGGCATCCTGCTCGCCATTGACCAGTGCGGCAGCGAGCGCATAGCCGCCGTTCGCGCGGTAGGTCGCGTAGTCGGTGAAGGCCGGCATGCGCTCGATGGCACCGGGCAGCGGCGAGATGCTCTTCTCGGCGAACTGCGCGGCGTCGAAGTAGGCCACCACGGCCTGTTCGCCGGGGCCGGATTTCAGCGCCTGCAGCACCCGGGCCTCGGTGGCCAGCGGCACCGCCTGCTGGTCGACCACCGCCACCGGCGCCTGCTCGCAGCGCCCGACGCAGGGCGCCGCGATCACGCGGACTTCTTCGCCATCGACGGCGCCGAGCAGCGCGGGCAGCCGCGCGAGCAGGTCCTTCGCGCCGGCCAGTTCGCAGGCCAGGCCGTCGCACACGCGCACCGTGAGGCCGGGCGCGGCCTCGTCGCCGCGCACCACCTCGAAGTGGTGGTAGAAGGTCGCGACCTCGTAGACCTCGGCCATCGGGACGTTCATCTCGCGCGCCAGCGCCACCAGGTGGCGGTCGTGCAGGCAGCGGAAGGCGTCGTTGAGCTTGTGCAGGTGCTCGATGAGCAGGTCGCGCCGGTGGCCCTCGGGCGGGGGCGCGCCGATCAGCGCACGCACCTCGACGAGCGCGGCCTCCTCGGGCTGGCGGCCCTTGAGCTTGCTCTTGCGGCGGATGCGCTCGCGCATCTCGTCGGGAGTGGCGAGCGGCACGATCGTGTGCGTGCTGCGGGGGGTCGTTGTTGTCTCGCGGGACGGGGCTGGGTGGTTGTTCACTGCCTGGGCCTTTTCTCGATGTCGCTTCTTCGATGTCTCTGGCAAACACCCCCTTCGGCAATTGCTTTCATAGGGGTCGGCCGAGTGTGTGGGCGGCCCCCGGGCGCGTCAAATTCGATCGGAACATCGATCGATTCAATAACTAAATGGCTATGGATGGCCGGCACCGCCCTTGGGCGCCGGCGAAGGCGCTATTCGCCGAGCGCGCCGCTGTGCAGCCGCACCTGCTCGCGCCAGGCCGGCGTCTGCAGGAACACCAGCGCGGCGTCGAGCGCGCGCGAGGGCCGCACGCCCGTTTGGGTCATGAAGCCCAGCGGCGTCTTGACCTCGGGCGCCATGAGCGGCAGCGCCTCGAGCTCGCGGTAGCTGCGCACCGCCGCGACCATCGAACCCGGCAGCACGCTGCTGACCGAGCCCGCGAGCACCGCCAGGGCAAGGGTAAGTACCGAGTTGGTCTCGATCGCAGGCACCAGCGCGACGCCGGCCTCGCGCAGCGCCTGGTCGATGATCGAGCGGTTGTGCATGTCGGGCGTGAGCAGGCACAGCGGCAGCTGGCCGGCCTCGGCCCAGGACACGGGCCGGCCGATGCGCAGCTGGTCCTTGGAGGGACGCGCCGCACGCCGCAGCAGGTAATAGTGCTCCACGCTCTGCGGCCAGGCCGTGAGCTTGATGCCGGGCAGGTGCATGCGCTCGATGTAGCCGAGCGCAAGGTCGATGGTCAGGCTCTCGAGCCCCGTTTCGAGGTCTTGCGAGCTCATCGACAGCACCGCGGGCACGATGCCGGGGTGCAGCTCCTGCAGCATGGCGGCGAAGCGCGACAGCATCGGAATGGCGGTGGGCACCGCCGCCATGCGCAGCTTCCCGCGCGGGTGGCCTTCCTCGCTGCGCAGTTCCTGCTGCAGCACCTCGTTGTCGCGCAGCATGCGCTGGGCGGTGGCCAGCACGCGCTCGCCTTCGTGCGTGAGGCCCACGTACACGCGCGCCCGCTTGACGATGACCACGCCGAACTCGGCCTCGAGCGAGCGCAGCGCGTTCGACAGCGCCGGCTGCGTGATGTGGCAGGCCTGCGCCGCGCGCCCGAAATGCTTGTGCTCGCTGAGCGCCACCAGGTAGCGCATGGACGCGAGGAGGTTCACGCCGCGCCGCCGGTCAGGTGTTCTTGCTGACGGTGATGGTGGGGAACTTCGAGGAGAAGTCCTTGGCCTTCTCGGCGATGCCCACGGCCACGCGGCGCGCCACGGCCCTGTAGATGCCGGCCACTTCGCCGTCGGGATCGGCCACCACGGTCGGCTTGCCACTGTCGGCCTGCAGCCGGATCTGGATGTCGAGCGGCAGCGCGCCCAGGTATTCCATCTGGTACTGCTCGGCCATCTTCTTGCCGCCTTCGGAACCGAAGATGTGCTCGACGTGGCCGCAGTTCGAGCAGATGTGCACCGCCATGTTCTCCACGATGCCCAGGATCGGCACGCCGACCTTCTCGAACATCTTGATGCCCTTCTTCGCGTCGAGCAGCGCGATGTCCTGCGGCGTGGTGACGATCACCGCGCCGGTCATCGGCACGCGCTGCGACAGCGTCAGCTGGATGTCGCCGGTGCCGGGTGGCATGTCGACGATCAGGTAGTCCAGGTCTTTCCAGTTGGTCTGGCGCAGCAGCTGCTCCAGCGCCTGGGTGGCCATCGGACCGCGCCAGATCATGGCCTCGTCCTGGTCGACCAAGAAGCCGATCGACATCACCTGCACGCCGTGGTTCTCGAGCGGCTCCATGGTCTTGCCGTCCTCGCTCTCGGGGCGGCCTTCGATGCCCAGCATCATCGGCTGGCTCGGGCCGTAGATGTCGGCGTCGAGCAGCCCGACCGAGGCCCCTTCGGAGGCCAGCGCGAGCGCCAGGTTGGCGGCCGTGGTGCTCTTGCCCACGCCGCCCTTGCCCGAGGCCACCGCGATGATGTTCTTGACGTTGGGCATCAGCTGCACGCCGCGCTGCACCGCATGGCTGATGACCTTGGTCACGATGTTGACCGACACGTTCTCCACGCCGGGCAGCGCCTTGGCGGCGGCCACCAGCGTCTTGCGCATTGCCGCGTGCTGGCTCTTGGCCGGATAGCCGAGCTCGAGGTCGAAGGACACGTCGCCCTCGGAAATCTGAACGTTCTTGAGCGACCGCGTTGCCGTGAAGGCCTTACCGGTGTTCGGGTCCTGAGCGCTCTGCAGGGCGCCCATCAGCGCCTCTTGGGTGATAGCCATTGATCTAACTCCTGAATGGCGGGTAGTCTAGTGGCTTGCTCCGGGAACGTATTGGCCGGCCCTGTTCGCCTTTGCCTCACCGGGGGCAACGCGGCTACCACCGAGGACGCCGCTTCACCCCGCCTCGGAAATCCCGAGCTCCGAACACACGCGCGCGAGCAGCGCCTTGAGCGAAGCCACCTCGCCTTCGAGCCGAGCCACGTTGGCCTTGAGCGCAGCCATTTCCCCGAGCGGGTCGTCGTGCGTGGCGCGCGGCGCATCGGCCGGCCCCGCGGCCTCCTCGGCCGGCGCACCGCTCAGCAGGTGTGCCCAGCGGCTTTCGCGCGCGCCGGGCAGGCGCGCGAGCTTGACCACGAGCGCCCCGGCCGAACGTTCGGCCATCTCTTCGAGGAAGCCCTCGACCGAGGAGATGTCGGCGAAGTTGTGCATGCGGTCGCAGGCGATGCGCAGTTCGCCGGCGGTCTGCGGTCCCCGCAGCATCAGCACCGTCAGCAGGGCCACCGACTGCGAGGGAATGCGCAGCACGCGGTCGATGTTGTGCTCGTAGCGGAAGCTGCGCCCGCCGCTGGTTTCCGCCACCAGGCTGTAGCCCTTGAGGCTGTCGAGCGCGGCCTGCACCTGCGGCTCGCTCAGCTCGAGCACGGGGTTGCGGCTGGTCTTCTGGTTGCAGCCGGAGATCAGCGAATTGAGCGTCAGCGGATAGCTGTCGGGCACCGTGCGCTGCTTTTCGGCCAGCACGCCGAGCACGCGGGTTTCGAGCAGCGACAGGACCGGCAAGGGTGGCAACGAGGACATGGCGGGCGCTTTCCTTCGTCCGTTCGCGTCAGCCGCCGTGGATGCGGGCCACCAGCGCCTTCGTGAAGGCCTCGGTGTTCGCGCTGCCGCCGAGGTCGCCGGTGCGCACCTTGTCGATGTTGAGCGTGTCGTCGATCGCCTGGCGCAGGCGCGTGGCGAGGTCGGTACGCTTCACATGGTCGAGCATCAGCGCGGCCGCCAGCAGCAGCGCGGTCGGGTTGGCGATGCCCTTGCCCGCGATGTCGGGCGCCGAGCCGTGCACCGCTTCGAAGATCGCCGCATCGGCGCCGATGTTGGCACCAGGCGCCATGCCCAAACCGCCGACCAGCCCCGCCACCAGGTCGGACAGGATGTCGCCGAACAGGTTGGTGGTCACCAGCATGTCGAACTGCCACGGGTTCAGCACCAGCTTCATCGCGCAGGCGTCGACGATGATGGTGTCGAGCTCGAACCGGCCCTTGTACTTGCGCTCGTAGAGGTCGAGCCCGGTCTCGAGGAACAGGCCGGTCAGCACCTTCATGATGTTGGCCTTGTGCACCAGCGTGACCTTCTTGCGGCCGGTGGTGATGGCCGTCTCGAACGCGTATTCGAGCAGGCGCAGGCAGCCCTGGCGCGTGTTGATGCCGGTGGCCATGCCCACGGCATGCGGGTCGCCGTCGATGCGCACATAGTGCTCGTGGCCGATGTAGAGGCCCTCGAGGTTCTCGCGCACGACCATCAGATCGACCTTGTCGAAGCGCCCGCCCGGAATGATGGTGCGCGCGGGGCGCAAGTTGGCATAGAGCTGAAATTCTTCCCGCAGCCGCACGTTCGACGAGCGGTAACCGCCGCCCGACGGCGTCTCGAGCGGGCCCTTCAGGGCAAGGCGGGTGCGGCGGATGCTGTCGAGCGTGGCCTGGGGCAGCGGATCGCCCGCGGCCTGGACGCCGCCGAGGCCGGCGATCTGGGTGTCCCAGGTGAAAGGCGCCTTCAGCGCGTCGAGCGCCGCGAGCGTGGCATCGACGATTTCGGGGCCGATGCCATCGCCGGGGATCAGGGTTGCGGGAATGGAAGTGGAAGTCATCGACGCGGTCTCGCTGTGTGTATCGAACCCCCAAGCATACGTCGCGTGCGGGACAGGGCCGGGTGACCCCACGCCGCGCGCAGCGTCGGCCCGCTCCGGCGGCGCGTGCCCGGCGGCGGCACCTAAAATGACGGGTTCCCTCCCGCCCGCCACTCCCGAAAGCGCCCTCCGATGTCCGCCCCGCGCAAGCTCTTCGTCACCACCGCCCTGCCCTATGCCAACGGCAAGTTCCATATCGGCCACATGATGGAATACATCCAGGCCGACATCTGGGTGCGGAACCAGCGGATGAACGGCGCCGAGGTCAATTTCGTCTGCGCCGATGACGCCCATGGCGCGGCCATCACCATCGCGGCCGACAAGGCCGGCGTGACGCCGCAGGCCTTCGTGGCCGAGATCGCGGCGGGCCGCAAGCCCTACCTCGACGGCTACTACATCTCGTTCGACAACTGGCACTCGACCGACGCGCCCGAGAACCACCAGCTCGCGCAGGACATCTACCGCGACCTGCGCAAGAACGGGCTCATCGCCACCAAGAGCGTCGAGCAGTTCTACGACCCGGCCAAGGGCATGTTCCTGGCCGACCGCTTCATCAAGGGCGAATGCCCGAACTGCCATGCGAAGGACCAGTACGGCGACAACTGCGAGGTCTGCGGCGCGGTCTATGCGCCCACCGAACTGATCAACCCGTACTCGGCCCTCTCGGGCGTCAAGCCCGAGCTGCGCAGCTCGGAGCACTTCTTCTTCAAGCTGTCGGACCCGCGCTGCGAGGCCTTCCTGAAGGACTGGACCGCCGCACCCGGCCACGTGCAATCCGAGGTACAGAACAAGATCCGCGAGTGGCTCTACAAGGACGACGAGGGCAAGGGCGGCCTGGGCGACTGGGACATCAGCCGCGACGCGCCCTACTTCGGCATCGAGATCCCCGATGCGCCGGGCAAGTACTTCTACGTGTGGCTCGACGCGCCCGTGGGCTACCTGGCCTCGCTCAAGAACCTGCTCGACAAGCGCTGCATCGAGCTGGGCGGCGACGGCATCTCGTACACCGAATACATGGCCGACCCCGACCTGGAGCAGGTGCACTTCATCGGCAAGGACATCATCACCTTCCACACGCTCTTCTGGCCCGCGATGCTGCATTTCAGCGGCCGCAAGGCGCCCGATGCGGTGTACGTGCACGGCCACCTCACGGTGAGCGGCGAGAAGATGAGCAAGAGCCGCGGCACCGGCATCGACCCGCTGCGCTACCTGTCGATCGGCCTCGACCCCGAGTGGCTGCGCTACTACATCGCGGCCAAGCTCAACGGCCGCAACGAGGACATCGACTTCAACCCCGAGGACTTCGTCGCGCGCGTCAACAGCGACCTCGTGGGCAAGTACATCAACATCGCGAGCCGCGCGGCGGGCTTCATCGGCAAGCGCTTCGGCGGCAAGCTCGGCGAAGTGTCGGCCGACGGCGATGCGCTTCTGTTCGCGCTGCGCAACGCGGCACCTCAATTGCATTCGCTCTACGACGGGCGCGACTACGCCCGCGCGCTGCGCGAGACGATGGCGCTCGCCGACAAGGTGAACGAGTACGTCGACCAGAACAAGCCCTGGGAACTCGCCAAGAAGGAAGGCCAGGAGGAGCGACTGCACGACGTGTGTACCGTCTGCATCGAGGCCTTCCGCATGCTCACGCTGTACCTGAAGCCGGTGCTGCCGGCGCTCGCGACCAAGGTCGAGGCCTTCCTCGGGATCGCGCCGCTGACCTGGGCCGACGCCGCCCAGGCGCTGCCGGCGGGCCACGCCATCGGCGAGTACAAGCACCTGATGCAGCGCGCCGACGCCAAGATGGTGGACCAGCTGTTCGACGCGCCCGAACCGGCATCGGCTGCAGCCACAACGGCGGCCGCCGATGCCCAGGCGCTGCCGGGCGGCGAGGCGCTGGCGCCCTCCATCACGATCGACGACTTTGCGAAGATCGACCTGCGCATCGCGAAGATCGTGGCCTGCGAGAAGGTCGAGGGCTCGACCAAGCTGCTGCGGCTGATGCTCGACGCGGGCGAGGAAAAGACCCGCAACGTGTTCAGCGGCATCGCCTCCGCTTACCAGCCCGAACAGCTCGTGGGCAAGCTCACGGTGCTGGTCGCCAACCTCGCGCCGCGCAAGATGAAGTTCGGCATCAGCGAGGGCATGGTGCTGGCCGCGAGCCACGCCGACGAAAAAGCCCAGCCCGGCATCCACGTGCTCGAACCCTGGCCCGGCGCGACGCCCGGCATGCGGGTGCGCTGAAGCACGCTGCGCCCATGCTGCCCACCCTCGAGATCGACGGCCACGTCGCCACCCTCGCGCTGCGCCGTCCGCAGGCCGCCAACAAGCTGACGCCCGAAGATCTGCCCGAGCTCATTCGCCATGTGGAGACGGTGAACGGTTCACCCGAGGTGCTGGTGCTCGTCGTCCGCTCCGAGGGCAAGCACTTCTGCAGCGGCTACGACATCTCGGAGGTGGCCGCCAGCAGCCAGACCGAAGGCCGCAGCTTCGGCGAGATGGTCGATGCGCTGGAGAACTGCCGTGCCGTCACCATCGCGGCGGTGCATGGCGGCGTGTTCGGCGGCGCGACCGACCTGGTGCTGGCCTGCGACTTCCGCGTGGGTGTGCAGAGCGCCGAAATGTTCATGCCGGCCGCGCGGCTCGGCTTGCATTACTACCAGAGCGGCATGGAGCGCTATGTCTCGCGGCTCGGGCTGGACATGGCCAAGCGGCTGTTCCTGACCGCCGAGAAGCTCGACGGCCGCGCGATGCGCGACTGCGGATTTCTCACGCACCTGGTCGACGACGCCGCGGCACTCGACGCGCAGGTGCAGCAGCTTCGCACCACGCTGGCCGGCATGGCGCCGCTGGCCCTGATCGGCATGAAAAAACACCTGAACCGGATCGCGCGCGGCACGGCCGATGCCGCCGCAATCCAGCGCGAGGTGCAGCGCACCGTCGCCTCCGAAGACTTGGCCGAGGGTGGCCGCGCCTGGCGCGAGAAGCGCCCGCCGATTTTCACCGGTCGCTGAGCGGCCTTTCCTCGCGCCGCTGGCGCGGCAGCGGGCCGGCGGTGCAAAATCCGCCGATGCAAAGCCATCGCCCCCGCTTCCGACTTCTCGTTCTCGCGACGCTCGGCCTCGCCGGCGCCTTGCTGCTGAGCGGCTGCGCCGTGGTTGCGGTGGCCGGCACCGCGGTGAGCGTGGGCGCGGGTGCGGTGGGCCTCGCGGCCGATGCAGCCATCGGCACCGCACGCATCACGGGCAAGGCGGTGGGCGCGGCCGCCGACGCGGTGATTCCCGACAGCGACTGACGGGGTGCAGCGCCCGGCCGGCGCGCCGTCTTCGCGGCACGAGCGCCGGTCACAATGGGCGCCACATGCAGTCACCGCTGACCCTCACCCGCTTTCGCCCGCGCCTGCTCGACGCCCTGGCGGACTACGACCGCGCGCGCTTCTTCAAGGACCTCGGCGCCGGCGCCACCGTGGGCATCGTGGCGCTGCCGCTGGCCATGGCGTTCGCCATTGCCTCCGGCCTGCCGCCAGAGGCCGGCATCTGGACCGCGATCATCGCGGGCTTCCTGATCTCGCTCCTGGGCGGCTCGGCGGTGCAGATCGGCGGGCCGGCCGGCGCGTTCATCGTGATCGTCTACGGCATCGTCGAACGCTATGGCGTGGCGAACCTGCTGATATCGACCGCCTGCGCCGGCGTGCTGCTGTTCGCCGCCGGGCTGTTCGGGCTGGGGTGGCTGGTGCGCTTCGTGCCGCTGTCGATCGTGGTGGGCTTCACCAACGGCATCGCGGTGCTGATCCTGCTGTCGCAGCTCAAGGACCTGCTGGGGCTGACGGTCGAGAAGATGCCGGCCGACGTGTTCTCGCAGCTGCATGCGATGGCGCTGCAGATCGGCACCTTCAATCCGTATGCCTTCGCGCTCGGCCTGGCCTGCGTGGTCGGCCTGCTGGTCTGGCCGCTGCTGCTGCGCGAGGACGCGAAGCTCGGCCAGGCGGTGCTGCGCATCGGTGGGCGCGTGGCGCGCACGCGGCTCGTGCAGGCCGGCGCGCGGCTGCCCGGGCCGATCGTCGCGCTGGTCACGCTGACCTTGCTGTCATGGGGCCTCGCGCTGCCGGTGGAAACCATCGGCAGCCGCTTCGGCGGCATTCCCGAGGGCCTGCCGGCGTTCGCGCTGCCCGATTTCTCGTGGGAAACCGTCAAGCAGCTGGTCACGCCGACGCTGACCATCGCGCTGCTCGGCGCCATCGAGTCGCTGCTGTGCGCGCGCGTGGCCGACCAACTCGGCGACCAGCCGCGCCACGATCCGAACCAGGAACTGATGGCGCAGGGCATCGCCAACGTGGTCGCGCCATTCTTCGGCGGCATGCCGGCCACCGGCACCATCGCACGCACGGTGACCAACATCCGCTCGGGCGGCAGTTCGCCGGTGGCGGGCATGGTGCATGCGCTCACGCTGATGGTGGTCGTGCTGCTGGCCGCGCCGCTTGCGCGCCATGTGCCGCTCGCGGTGCTCGCGGGCATCCTGGTGTTCGTGGGCCTCAACATGGGCGAATGGCGCGAGTTCACGCCCGGGCAGTTGCGGCACTTCAGCCGCCACTACCGGCTGCTGATGCTCGGCACCTTCTTTCTGACCGTGGTGTTCGACCTCACGGTGGCGGTGCAGGTGGGCATCGTGCTGGCGTGCGCGCTGTTCATCCGGCGCATGAGCGGGCTGTTCAACGTCGAACTCGTCACGCTGCAGCCGCCGGTGCTGACCGACCGGCTCTACGGCGCGCTGTTCTTCGGCGCGGCGGCCAAGCTCGACGAGGCGGTCAATGCGGCCGAGAGCGCGCCGCGCGGCATGACGGTGGTGATCGACGCGACGTACCTGATCTATCTGGACGCCTCGGGCGTCGATGCGCTGCGCCAGCTGCACCGGGCGGTGCTCGCGCGCGGCGGGCTGCTGCGGCTCGAGTCGCTGCAGCCGCAGCCGCTCGAGGTGATCGTGCGCTCGGGGTTCTCCGAAGAGCTGTTGACGGGGCAGCCGCGCGAGCCGGAGGCCGAAGGCCCCGGATCGCTGCACCGAAGCTAGTTCGCCTCGGTGCTCCGGTCCGGCGAGGAGCCGCTGCGCACCACGCGCTGGTCGTCGTTGAGCACCGCGGTGAAGACCATCGGCGAATTGGGCGGCTGCACCCAGCGCCATTCCCATTCGTATTCGCGCCGCAGCGCGTACGGCGTCACCTTGGCGGGCTTGCCGAGCAGCTTGCGCAGGTCTTCCATCGCCATGCCGGGCTGCACCCTGGCGAAGTTCTCGGGCGTGAGCACCTGGCGCAGCGCGCTCATCTTGCCGTCGGCGCCGATAGTGATCATGTAGTTCTTCTGGCCCTGCGGCTGGCGGTTGAATTCGAGCACGCGGCCGCCGGGCGCGTCCCAGACGTTCTCGGGCTCGCCGAACCGCGCGCGCACGTCGGCCTCGGTGGACACGCCCTCCTCGAGTTCGCTGATGCGCTGCGGATCGCAGCCCGAAAGCCCGACGAACGCCGCCGCCATCAGTGCCATTGCCGCGCCGATCCGGCGCCCATGTCCTTGCTTCATGCCATCCCCGGTAAAATTCGCCGCTACAAAGGTCCAGTCTATGTCCATCTTCCGCCGCCCCCACTACACCTCCGAGATCACCAGCTTCATCGAGGAGATGAAAGCCAAGAAGCCGACGCTGGAGGCCGAACAGCGCGCCGGCCGCGCCCTGCTCTGGGACAAGCACCTCGACCGCAGCCTGCTCAAGGAATACAAGGAAGCCAACGTGCCGCAGCAGCCCTACGTCTACCAGACGCACGGCAAGTGATGGCGCCTTGCGGTATTCGCGGTCCGTTGCGCAGCGCTCGACGCTATTAATTTGATAGCGCGCGCCCGCATGAAGGACAACGAGGACAACGACAGGCCCCTGGCCGGCATGCCCGAGGTGGTCGACCAGGTCGCGCTCGCACGGCTCTACGGCGAGCCGCTGTTCGCGATGCCGAAGGACCTGTACATCCCGCCCGAGGCGCTGCAGGTCTTCCTCGAGGCCTTCGAGGGCCCGCTGGACCTGCTGCTCTACCTGATCCGCAAGCAGAACTTCAACATCCTCGACATCCCGATGGCGGGGCTCACGCGGCAGTACCTGAGCTACGTCGACGAGATCCGCCAGACGAACCTCGAACTCGCGGCCGAGTACCTGCTGATGGCGGCGATGCTGATCGAGATCAAGTCGCGCATGCTGCTGCCGCCCAAGAAGGTGGCCGACGGCGAAGAAGCCGAAGACCCGCGCGCCGAGCTCGTGCGCCGCCTGCTCGAGTACGAGCAGACCAAGCTCCAGGCCGCTGCCATCAATGCGCTGCCGACCTACGGCCGCGATTTCTGGAAGGGCCAGGTCTACATCGAGCAGTCGCTCAAGCCGCGTTTCCCCGACGTGAACGTGGTCGAACTGCGCGACGCGTGGGCCGACATCATGAAGCGCGCCAAGCTCGTTCAGCACCACAAGATCTCGCGCGAGGAGCTCAGCGTGCGCGAGCACATGAGCATCGTGCTGCGCCATCTGCAGGGGCAGCGCTTCGTCGAATTCGAGAAGCTGTTCGACGTGACCCGCGGCACACCGGTGCTGATCGTCACCTTCATCGCGATGCTCGAACTCGCCAAAGAAACGCTGATCGACATCACGCAGGCCGAGGCCTTCGCCCCGATCTACGTGCGCCTCGCGTATTCGCCGGCCTGAAAAGCCGATCGCCGCTCAAGCCCGGCCCTGCCATGCGCGACTTCGACGTTCTCATCGTGGGCAGCGGACTGGCCGGCCTCTCGGCCGCGCTGCACCTCGCGCCCACGCACCGCGTGGCGGTGCTGACCAAGCGCGCCTTGAGCGACGGCGCCAGTGCCTGGGCGCAGGGCGGCATCGCGGCCGTGCAGGCCGAGGGCGACAGCTTCGACGCCCATGTGGAAGACACGCTCGTCGCCGGCGCGGGCCTGTGCGACCCCGCGGCCACGCGCTTCGTGGTCGAGCATGCGCCCGAGGCCATCGGCTGGCTGCGTGCGCTCGGCGTGCCGTTCTCCGAGGAAGACGGCGCGCTGCACCTGACGCGCGAGGGCGGCCACAGCCAGCGCCGCATCGTGCACGTGACCGACGCCACCGGCGCGGCCGTGCAGCAGACGCTGATCGAGCGGGTGCGCCGCACGCCGAACATCACGCTGTTCGAGCACCACATGCTGGTCGACCTGATCACGCAACCGGCGCCCGGACTGAGCCGGCCGATCTGCCGGGGCCTCTATGCGCTCGACGACGCTACCGGCGAGGTGCAGGCCTTCGCCGCGCCCCACACGCTCCTTGCGACGGGCGGCGCGGGCAAGGTGTACCTCTACACCACCAATCCCGACACGGCCACGGGCGACGGCATCGCCGCGGCGTGGCGCGCGGGCTGCCGGGTGTCGAACATGGAATTCATCCAGTTCCACCCGACCTGCCTCTACCATCCGCATGCCAAGTCGTTCCTGATCAGCGAGGCCGTGCGCGGCGAAGGCGGCCTGCTGAAGCTGCCCGCATCGGCCGGCGGTGCGCGCTTCATGCCGCGCCACGACGCGCGCGCCGAACTCGCGCCGCGCGACGTGGTGGCGCGCGCCATCGACTTCGAGATGAAGAAGCACGGGCTGGACTGCGTGCACCTCGACATCTCGCACCAGCCCGCCGCCTTCCTCGAGGCGCACTTTCCGAACATCCTTGCGCGCTGTGCGGCGCTCGGCATCGACATCACGCGCGACCCGATTCCCGTGGTGCCGGCGGCGCACTACACCTGCGGCGGCGTGCAAACCGATCTTGGCGGACGCACCGACGTCGCCGGCCTCTACGCGATCGGCGAGACCGCCTGCACCGGGCTGCACGGCGCGAACCGGCTGGCGAGCAATTCGCTCGTCGAGTGCATGGTGTTCGCGCGCGCCGCGGCCGATGCCATTGCGCGCGCGCCGGCCGGCAGCCCACGCGCCGAACTGCCCGCCTGGGACGCCAGCCGCGTCACCGATGCCGACGAGGCCGTCGTCATTTCGCATAACTGGGACGAGCTGCGCCGCTTCATGTGGGACTACGTGGGCATCGTGCGCACCGACAAGCGCCTGGAGCGCGCGAGCCACCGCATCGCGCTGCTGCAGTCCGAGATCCAGGAGTTCTACGCGAACTTTCACGTCACGCGCGACCTGCTCGAACTGCGCAACCTGGTGCAGGTGGCCGAGCTGATCGTGCGCTCCGCACAGGCGCGGCACGAGAGCCGCGGCCTGCATTTCAGCCGCGACCATCCATCGCTCGCCGAGCACGCCGCACCCACGGTGCTGGTGCCGCCGGCCGACTGATCGACCCACCGTTTTTTTGCTTTCTTCATCCAAGGATGCCCGGCCACCGACGCCCGCAGGGAGAAACCCAACCATGTCGAACCTCACCATGCCCGCAGACACCTCGCCCGCATCGCCCTACGGCTCGCTGCCACCCGCTTCGCCACCCGCTTCGCCGCCCGCCTCGCGCAAGCCCGTGAGCCTGCCGCGCCTCGCCGACATGCATGCGCGCGGCGAGAAGATCGCGATGCTGACGGCTTACGACGCCACCTTCGCCGCCATGGCCGACCGGGCCGGCGTGGACTGCCTGCTGGTCGGCGACTCGCTCGGCATGGTGTGCCAGGGCCTCGAGAGCACCGTGGGCGTGAGCCTCGACACGATGCGCTATCACACCGACAGCGTCGCGCGCGGCCTGCGCCGCGTGCAGGGCACGGCCTGGCTGATCGCCGACCTGCCCTTCGGCAGCTACCAGCAGTCGCGCGAGCAGGCGCTGGCTAGCGCCACGGTGCTGATGCAGGCCGGCGCGCACATGGTCAAGCTCGAAGGCGGCGGATGGACCACCGAGACCGTGCGCTTCCTCGTCGAGCGCGGCATTCCGGTGTGCGCGCACCTCGGGCTCACGCCGCAGACCGTGCATGCGCTGGGCGGCTACCGCGTGCAGGGCAAGGGCGACGCGGCCGCAGCGCTGCTGAAGCAGCAGGCGCATGCGCTGCAGGATGCGGGCGCGGCCATGCTGGTGCTCGAGATGGTGCCGGCCGCGCTCTCGGCCGAACTCACGACCGAACTGACGCACTGCGCCACCATCGGAATCGGTGCCGGCAAGGCCACCGCGGGCCAGGTTCTGGTGCTGCACGACATGCTGGGCATGAACCTCGGGAAGATGCCGAAGTTCGTGCGCAACTTCATGGCCGACGCGCCGGGCATCGCCGATGCGCTCGCGGCCTATGTGCGCGCCGTGAAGGACGGCAGCTTCCCCGACGACCAGCGCCACGCCTGGTAAGCAAGAAAGGACTTTTCCGATGAAGATCGCAAGCACCCTCCCCGAACTGCGCGAGCACCTGGCCGCCTTCGAGCGCCCGGCCTTCGTTCCCACCATGGGCAACCTGCACGACGGCCACCTGGCGCTCGTCAAGCAGGCCATCCCGCTCGGCGACGTGACGGTGGCGAGCATCTTCGTCAACCGCCTGCAGTTCCTGCCGCACGAGGATTTCGACACCTACCCGCGCACCTGGGAGAGCGACTGCGAAAAGCTGCGCGCGGCCGGCTGCAACGTGCTGTTCGCACCCGACGAACGCGCGCTCTACCCCGAGCCCCAGACCTGCAAGGTGCATCCGGACCCGGCGCTCGCCGACATCCTCGAAGGCCATTTCCGCCCCGGCTTCTTCGTGGGCGTGTGCACCGTCGTGATGAAGCTGTTCCAGTGCGTGCAGCCGCGCGTGGCGGTGTTCGGCAAGAAGGACTACCAGCAGCTCATGATGATCCGCCACATGGTGCGGCAGTTCGCGATGCCGATCGAGATCGTCGGCAGCGAAACCTTCCGCGCCGCCGACGGCCTGGCGCTGTCGTCGCGCAACGGCTACCTGAGCGAGACGGAGCGCGCCGAAGCGGTGCAGTTGTCGAAGGCGCTCCATGCCATGGCGGGTGCCGTGCGCGCGGGCGAGCGCGACCTCGCCGCCATCGAGGCACGCGCGATGCAGACGCTCGCGGCGCGCGGCTGGCAGCCCGACTACATGGTGCTGCGACGCCGTTCCGACCTGCAGGCGCCCCAGACCGGCGATGCGCTCGTGGCCCTGGCCGCCGCGCGGCTGGGCAGCACGAGGCTCATCGACAACCTCGAAATCGACACGCCGCTCGCTACATGACCTACAGCGTCAAGGAAATTTTCTACACGCTGCAGGGCGAAGGCGGCCAGGCCGGTATGCCGGCGGTGTTCTGCCGCTTCGCGGGCTGCAACCTCTGGACCGGCCGCGAAGAAGACCGCGCCACGGCCGTCTGCCGCTTCTGCGACACCGATTTCGTCGGCACCGACGGCACGCTCGGCGGCAAATTCCGGGACGCGGCCCTGCTGGCCGACACCATCGCCGCGCAATGGCCGGCCGACGAAACCGACCGCCGCCTGGTGGTGCTGACCGGCGGCGAACCGCTGCTGCAGGTCGATGCCGCGCTCATCGAGGCGCTGCATGCGCGGCACTTTCGCATCGCCGTGGAAAGCAACGGCACGATCGCGGCGCCCGAGGGCATCGACTGGCTCTGCATCAGCCCGAAGGCCGGCGCGCCGTGGCTGCAGCAGCGCGGCCAGGAACTGAAGCTGGTGTGGCCCCAGCCCGGCTTCGATCTCGACGCGATGGCACACGCGGGCGAGTTCACGCACCGCTTCCTGCAGCCGATGGACGGCCCCGACCAGGCGGCGAACACGCGGCTGTGCATCGCCGAATGCATGCGCCGGCCCGCGTGGCGCCTGAGTGTGCAGACCCACAAGATCACGGGCATCCGTTAGAAAAAGACTTTCTTCATGCGATTCACGATCAGCCAACGCTTCTTCTTCGATGCCGCGCACACGCTTCGCCGCGAGATCGAGGCCGAGGGCAGCCGCCGCATCCATGGCCACACGTATCACGCCGAGGTGTGGCTTGCCGGCGAGCGCGATCCGGTGACGGGCATGGTGACCGACCTGGGCCTGTTGCGGCGCAGGCTCGGCGAGGTGCGCGAGCAGCTCGACCATCGCCTGCTCGACGAGGTGGCCGGGCTGCATCCGCCGACGCTCGAGAATCTCTGCGTCTTCATTGCGGACGCACTGCCCGATCTGCGGCCTTCACTCGCGCGCGTTCGCGTGTGGCGCGAGGCGCTGGGCGACTCCTGCACCGTGGACTTCTAGGTTTTGCTTCCTCCCCTTCCGGGGGAGGGCTGGGGTGGGGGCAAGCGGCGCGCGGAGCCGGTCAAGCCGCGCCGATGCCGGCGACCAGACTGCCCGCCGCCTGGCCGTTCTTGAGCCCGGCGGTGAACGCCAGCATGCGGTCGATCGGCACCCGCGCGCGCCGGCCCAGCGCCGGATCGACATGGACCTCGCCCGCGCCGGTCTCGAGCGCGTTTGCAAGTTCGGCCAGGCCGTTCATCGCCATCCAGGGGCAGTGCGCGCAGCTCTTGCAGGTGCCGCCGTTACCGGCGGTGGGGGCTTCGATGAAGGTCTTGCGGGGGTTCAGGGTGCGCAGCTTGTGCAGCATGCCGGTGTCGGTGGCCACGATGAATTCGGCCGCGTCCATGCGCTGTGCCGCATGCAGGATCGCCGAGGTCGAGCCCACCGCATCGGCCAGCGCGATCACGTCGGCCGGCGATTCGGGGTGCACCAGCACCTTGGCTTTCGGGTGTTCTTTCTTGAGCAGTTCGAGCTCGAGCGCCTTGAACTCGTCGTGCACGATGCAGGCGCCGTTCCAGCTCACCATGTCGGCACCGGTCTGGCGCTGAATGTAGTCGCCCAGGTGCCGGTCGGGGCCCCAGAGGATCTTTTGCCCCGCGGCATGCAGCGCGCCCACCACGTCGAGCGCGCAGCTCGAGGTGACGAGCCAGTCGGCACGCGCCTTCACCGCCGCGCTGGTGTTGGCGTAGACCACGACGGTGCGGTCCGGATGCTGGTCGCAGAAGGCGCTGAACGCCTCAACCGGGCAGCCGAGATCAAGCGAGCAGTTCGCGTCGAGGTCGGGCATCAGCACGCGCTTCTCGGGTGAGAGGATCTTCGAGGTCTCGCCCATGAAGCGCACGCCCGAGACCACGAGCGTGCTCGCGGCATGGTCGCGGCCGAAGCGCGCCATCTCGAGCGAATCGCTCACGATGCCGCCGGTCTCTTCGGCCAGGTCCTGCAGGTCGGGATGCACGTAGAAGTGCGACACCATGACCGCATTGCGCTCGTGCAGCAGGCGGCGGATGCGCGCCTTGAGTGCGCTGCGCTCGCTGGCCGAAGGCTCGGGCGGCACGCGCGCCCAGGCGTGGCGCGTGTCGCACACGGCCGTGTCGGCGCGCGCGGGCTGTTCGTAGTCGACGTCGATGAGCGGGGACTGCATGGGCGGCTCAGCCTTCCTCGAAGCGCATGGAGTAGTCGACGGCCTTCACGTCCTTCGTCAGGGCGCCGATGGAGATCCGGTCGACGCCGGTCTCGGCCAGCGCGCGCAGCCCGTCGAGCGTCACGCCGCCCGAGATCTCGAGCACGGCCTTGCGCGCTTCGCCGGCTTCGTCGTTGATGCGCACGGCCTCACGCAGCGTGGGCAGGTCCATGTTGTCGAGCAGCACCATGCGGGCGCCGGCGTCGAGCGCCTCGCGCAGCTGGGCCAGCGTCTCGACCTCGACCTCGACGAAGGCGGCGCGCGCTGCCACAGGCGCCACCGCCCGCAGCGCTGCGGCCACGCCGCCGGCCGCGGCGATGTGGTTTTCCTTGATGAGCACCGCGTCGTAGAGGCCGATGCGGTGGTTCAGGCCGCCGCCCGTGCGCACGGCGTACTTCTGCGCCAGGCGCAGGCCCGGCAGCGTCTTGCGCGTGTCGACGATGCGCGCGCGCGTGCCGCGCACCGCGTCGGCATGCTGCGCCGTCTTGGTAGCGACCGCGCTCAGCAGCTGCAAAAAATTGAGCGCGGTGCGCTCGGCGGTCAGCAGCGCGCGCGCGGCGCCTTCGACCTCGAGCACGACCTGGGCGACCGCACAGCGCTCGCCCTCGCCGCAGTGCCAGCGGATGCGAGCTTCGGGGTCGAGCTGCCGCAGCGTGGCTTCGACCCACGGCGCGCCGCAAACGACGGCCGACTCGCGCGCCAGAACGCGGGCGCGGGCGCGGCGGGCCGGATCGACCAGCGAGGCGGTCAGGTCGCCATCGGCCACGTCTTCCTGCAGGGCGCGTGCCGCGTCGGCCTCGGCCAGTGCGCGCACTTCGGGCGCCGAAAAATCAAAGCGATGGCTCTTGGCAGTCATTGTCTTGTTGTCTCGTTCTCTTTTTGTCTTTTTGCCGTCGCGCTGTCGAAGAAGAAGCCCTCCGTCAGGAATCGGGCCGGACCGATTCAGGCACCGGATCGCGTCCGGTCAGCGAGGCGACGGCCTCCTTCGGGCCGAGCCGGCCGTCGAGCAGCGCGACCACGCTTTCGGCGATCGGCATCTCGACGCCCAGGCTGCGCGCGCGCTGCACCACGGTGCGGGCGCAATAGACGCCTTCGGCCACATGGCCCAGCGATGCCACGGCCTCGGCCAGGGTCTGACCCTGCGCGAGCAGCAGGCCCACCTTGCGGTTGCGCGAGAGGTCGCCGGTGGCCGTGAGCACCAGGTCGCCGAGCCCCGAAAGCCCCATGAAGGTTTCGGCACGCGCGCCGAGCGCGAGCCCGAAGCGCGTCATTTCGGCCAGGCCGCGTGTGATGAGTGCGGCGCGCGCATTGAGGCCCAGCGCGAGCCCATCGCACAGCCCCGTGGCGATGGCCAGCACGTTCTTGACGGCGCCCCCGACCTCGACGCCGACGATGTCGTCGTTCGCATAGACGCGCAGCGCGGGACCGTGGAAGGCATCGACGAGCGCATCGCGCACCTCCGCATGCGGGCTGGCCGCCACCAGTGCGGTGGGACGGCCTTCGGCGACTTCCTGGGCAAAGCTCGGCCCGCTGAGCACGCCGGCTTTCAGCTCGGGCGCGACCTGGGCCCAGATCTCGTGGGCCAGCAGGCCGAACGAGGCGGCGTCGCCGCCGAGCGCAGGCTCCACGCCCTTGCAGAGCCAGGCCACCGGCGCGCGCGTACCACGCAAGGCGATGAGCTGCTGGCGCAGTGCGGCCATGGGGGTGGCGACGATGACGAGCTCGGCGCCGGCCTGTGCCTCGTGCAGGTCGCCGGCGCGCACGGCGAGCCCCGGCGGCAATGCCAGGCCCGGCAGGTAGCGGCGGTTTTCACGCGCCTTCGAGATCGCGTCGGCCTGGGCCGCATCGCGCGCCCAGAGCGTGACCTCGTGGCGGCCGGCCGCATTGACAGCGAGCGCCGTGCCCCAGGCTCCGGCGCCATGAACGCAGATCTTCATCGGCGTTGCGGCGCTGTGCAGCGCTTACTGCGTGACGATCGGCGAGGGCTGGCCGGCGGCCTGCGCCTGCTGCTGCTCGTACATGGCCTGGAAGTTGATTTCGGCCAGGTGCACGGGCGGGAAGCCGCCGCGCTGGATCACGTCGGCCACGTTGCCGCGCAGGTACGGATAGACGATCTGCGGGCAGGCGATGCCGAGGATCGGGCCCATCTGGTCTTCGGGCAGGTTGCGGATCTCGAAGATGCCGGCCTGCTTGGCCTCAACCAGGAACACGGTCTTGTCGCCGATCTTGGTCTGCACGGTGGCGGAGACCGAGACTTCGAAGATGCCGTCGGCGACGGGCTGGGCGTCCACGCCGAGCTGGATGTCGACCGTGGGCTGCTCCTGCTCGAGCAGGATGCCGGGGGAATTGGGTTGTTCGAGCGACAGGTCCTTGAGGTAGACGCGCTGGATCTGGAACACGGGATCTTGGGCTTGCTGGTCGGCCATGGCTGGACTTTCGAGAATCAAAACAATGCCCGCTGGGGCGGGTAACCCGCAGCGGGCTGCAGATGCGAGAACGGAAGATTATGGCCCGGCACAAAGGCCGGTTCGTGAAACACGCCAAAGGCAGGTTCGGGACGCCGGGCGAAATGCACGCTTCCCCGGGGAAGCGCGATCAGCTGCCTTGCAGCAGCGGCACCAGCCCGCCGCGGCTGTCGAGCGCCATCAGGTCGTCGCAGCCGCCCACGTGGGTGTCGCCGATGAAGATCTGCGGCACGGTGCGCCGCCGGGTGATCTCCATCATGGTGTCGCGGGCCTGGGGATCGCTGTCGATGCGGATCTCCTCGATCTCGTCGACGCCCTTGGATTTGAGGATCTGCTTCGCCCGCACGCAGTACGGGCAGAAGGCGGTGGTGTACATCTTGACGGCTTGCATGGTCTGTACCTCGGGAGGTCTTTGGCTTTTTCAACCCGGCCGGCGCCAGGGGAAAACCCCTGCCCGCCGATCAGGCCTTCTCGACCGGCAGATTAGCCTCTTTCCACGCCTTGAGTCCGCCCGAGACGGCTTGGGCCTGCTCGTAGCCGAGTTTCTTGGCGGTGGCCACAGCGCGCTGGGCGCGGGCGCCGGTGGCGCAGACCAGCAGCAGTGGCACGTTCTTGTTCTTGACCGCGCCGGTCAGCTTTTCCTCGATCTGGTTCAAGGGCACGTTCTTGGCGCCGATCATGTGACCGGCGGCGAACTCCTCGGGCTCCCGCACGTCGACCAGCACCGCGCGCTCGCGGTTGATGAGCTGCACCGCCCCCTGGGCCGTGAGGGTCCCACCGCCCGCGCCGCGAAGCTTCGGCCAGGCGAGCATGCCGCCCGCGCTGAGTGCTAGCAGCACCAGCATCCAGTTCGCGGTGACGAATTCGATCAATTTCACGGGGGTTCCTTGGATGGCAAACCCGAGATTTTAGAATGCTGGTTTTCCAAAGCGCTGCCAAAGGCCTCCCACATGCACAAACTGGTACTGATCCGCCACGGCGAATCGACCTGGAATCTCGAAAATCGCTTCACCGGATGGACCGACGTCGACCTCACCGAGACCGGCATCGAGCAAGCCAAGCAGGCCGGACGGCTGCTCAAGGCCGAGGGCTACGACTTCGACGTGGCCTACACCAGCGTGCTCAAGCGCGCCACACGCACGCTCTGGCACACCCTCGACGAACTCGACCGCACCTGGCTGCCGGTGGTGCATTCGTGGCGCCTCAACGAGCGCCACTACGGCGGCCTGCAAGGCCTGAACAAGGCCGAGACGGCCAAGAAGTACGGTGACGAGCAGGTCTTGATCTGGCGCCGCAGCTACAGCACGCCGCCGCCGCCGCTCGAGGCCGACGACCCGCGCAGCGAGCGCGGCGACGTGCGCTACACGAAGCTCTCGCCCGAGCAGATCCCGCTGACCGAATGCCTGAAGGACACGGTGGCGCGCGTGCTGCCGTTCTGGAACGAATCGATGGCCCCGGCGATCCGCACCGGCCGCCGGCTGGTGGTGGCGGCGCATGGCAATTCGATCCGGGCGCTCGTGAAGTACCTCGACGGCATCTCGGACGACGCCATCGTCGGGCTGAACATCCCGAACGGCATTCCGCTGGTCTACGAACTCGACGACGACCTCAAGCCGCTGCGCCACTACTACCTCGGCGACGCTGCCGCGGCCGAAAAGGCAGCGGCGGCGGTGGCCTCCCAGGGCAAGGGCTGAAAAAGAAAGGCCCCGGGCGGCGGTCCCCCGTGGAACCCCGGCAGGCAATTTGCTTCCAAGCTGTGTATATTGGTTCGACAGCCGACAAGGACAATCACTCATGATGGGCCAGAAATTGAAGATTACCGGCTGGGTCGCCGCTGGCGCCGTGGCCGGCGTCCTGACCACCGTCTCCCTGCAGACGGTCGCACGCGGCTCGCTCGCGCCGCTCCCGCTCGAAGAACTGCAGCAGCTCGCCGCGGTGTTCGGCATGGTCAAGAGCGACTATGTCGAGCCGGTCGACGAGAAGAAGCTCATCTCCGATGCCATTTCCGGCATGGTCGCGGGGCTCGATCCACATTCGCAGTACTTCGACAAGAAGTCCTTCAAGGAATTCCGCGAGGGCACGACCGGCCGCTTCGTCGGCGTCGGCATCGAGATCTCGCAGGAAGACGGCCTGATCAAGGTGGTGTCGCCGATCGAGGGCTCGCCCGCTTTCCGCGCGGGCCTGAAGCCCAACGACCTGATCACCAAGATCGACGACACGGCCGTGCGCGGCCTGTCGCTCAACGAGGCCGTCAAGCGCATGCGCGGCGAGGCCAACACCAAGGTGCTGCTGACGATCTTCCGCAAGGACGAGAGCCGCACCTTCCCGGTCACGATCACGCGCGAGGAAATCCGCACCCAGTCGGTGCGCGGCAAGGTCATCGAGCCGGGTTACGGCTGGATTCGCGTGTCGCAGTTCCAGGAACGCACGGTCGACGACTTCGTGAAGAAGGTCGACGAGATCTACCGCGAGCAACCCAACCTCAAGGGCCTCGTGCTCGACCTGCGCAACGACCCGGGCGGGCTGCTCGATGCGGCGGTGGCGATTTCGGCGGCCTTCCTGCCCGAGAACGTCACCGTGGTCACCACCGACGGGCAGCTCGCCGAGAGCAAGTCGGTCTACAAGGCCGCGCCCGAGTTCTACCAGCGCCGTTCGGGCAGCGACCCGCTGCGCAACCTGCCGGCGGCCCTGAAGACCGTGCCGCTCGTGGTGCTCGTCAACGAAGGCTCGGCCTCGGCGAGCGAGATCGTGGCCGGCGCGCTGCAGGACCACAAGCGCGCCACCATCATGGGCAGCCAGACCTTCGGCAAGGGCTCGGTGCAGACCGTGCGCCCGCTCGGCCCCGACACCGGCCTCAAGATCACCACCGCGCGCTACTACACACCGAGCGGCAGTTCGATCCAGGCCAAGGGCATCGTGCCCAACGTGCTGGTCGACGAAAGCGCCGAAGGCAGCCCGTTTGCCGCGCTGCGGATGCGCGAGGCCGACCTCGAGAAGCACCTGGCGAGCGGCCAGGGCCCCGAGGTCAAGGACCCCGAGCGCGAAAAGGCCCGCGACGAAGCCCGCAAGCGCCTCGAGGAAGAAGCCAAGAAGCCGCCGCAGGACCGCAAGGTGCCCGAATTCGGCAGCGACAAGGACTTCCCGCTGGTGCAGGCGCTCAATCGCCTGAAGGGCCAGCCGGTGCTGGTCAGCAAGACCCAGGTCATCGTCGACAACAAGGAAGAGAAGAAGGAAAACTGAGGCCGGCTGCGGCTCGGTGAGTACGCGCGCATGGAAGACAGCGAACTCCTGCGCTATTCGCGCCACATCCTTCTCGAGGAATTCGGCATCGACGGGCAGGCGCGGGTCAGCGCCGGCCGGGTGCTGGTCATCGGCGCGGGCGGCCTCGGCTCGCCCGTGGCGCTGTACCTCGCTGCCGCGGGCGTCGGCCACGTGGTGCTGGTCGACGACGACGAGGTCGACCTCACCAACCTCCAGCGCCAGGTCGCCCACACGAACGCCCGCGTCGGCCGGCCCAAGGTCGAATCGGCCGCCGAGGCCATGCGCGACATCAACCCCGGCATCGCCATCGAGACGCGTGCCGTGCGCGCCGACGAGGCGCTGCTCGCACGGCTCGTTGCGGCGGCGGACGTGGTGGTCGACTGCTGCGACAACTTCGCCACCCGCCATGCGGTGAACCGCGCCTGCGTGGCACACGGCAAGCCGCTGGTCGCGGGCGCGGCGATCCGCTTCGACGGCCAGCTGAGCGTCTACGACACCCGCGACGACGCCTCGCCCTGCTACGCCTGCCTCTTTCCGCCCGATGCCGCCTTCGAGGAGACGCTCTGCGCGGTGCTCGGGGTCTTCGGGCCGGTGGTCGGCACCATCGGCACGCTGCAGGCCAGCGAAGCGCTCAAGCTGCTCGCGGGCATCGGACCGTCGCTCGCCGGCAGGCTCCTGATGTTCGACGGACGCTGCAGCGCCTTCGACACGCTGCAGGTCGCGCGCGACCCCCACTGCAGCGTGTGCGCCACGCGCCCGGGCCGCTGACGCGGCGCCCCGCCAGCATCCTCAACGCGGCGGCGTCTTCGCGCCCTTCGCCTTCGCGGCACCGGTCGCTGCCGGGCCCGCCGACGGCTTGTTGGCGTCCGACAGCACGCTCTTGCAATCGGCATCCTCGCCGGGGCCGGTCTCGATGGTCGCCGCCAGGGCCAGCAGTGGGTTGATCGCCCCTAGCGCCAGCGCGACCAGGCCGCGTTCCGCCAGTGGCATCGCCTGGACGCCGCCCGAGGGCGAGCCGAACGTGCCGCCGATGACCAGCGGCGTACGCAGCGAGAGGATGCTCGCGTCCTTGGGCTGCGGCCGCACCACGAAGTCGAGCTTCTCGGTCGAGAGATTGGCCTCGCCGGTAACGTAGAACACGGTGTCTTCGGTGTCGAGCACCATGCTGCGGCTGCGCATCACGCCCTTGTCGACGTCGAAGGCCACGGCCGCGCAGCGCAGCTCGACGTTGCGGTCGCCACCCAGCAGAAACTTGATGATCTCGCCGCCATCGAGCCCCATGAACTCGAGCAGCAGGTTGCTGAAGCGCCCGCGTCCGGTCAGTGCCGCCACGTCGCCCGAGGCGGCACCGAGCCAGCCCGCCACCGAGTTGCCGCGCCCCGACAGATTGACCCGGCCATCGAGCCTGCTGAAGCTGCTGCGCATGGTCTCGACCTTCGGGATCAGCCGGTTGAGCTGCACGTTGCGCAGGTCGAGCGAGGCGCGGATGTCCGCGGGATTCTGGGTCGCGTCGATGCGGATCGCGCCCACCAGCTTGCCGCCGCCCACGCCCAGGTCGAGCGGCTCGAGCGCCAGCACGCCGTCCTTGAGCTTGACCTGCACGCTGCCGCGGTCGAGCGGAACGTCGCGTACGTTGCGGATGCGGTCCGCCGTGTACTTGACGTCGGCGTTCATCGCGCGCAGGCGCTCGAAGTCGAGCGGGGCCGTGGGCAGCACCTTGGCGCCCGAGGCGCGCCGATCCTGGATCGTCGGCGGCGGCGCCACGCCCTCCACCGCCTTGGCCGAGCGCTCGGTCGGCCGCAGGCCGATCAGCGGCCCCAGGTCGTCCATGTCCATCACCTTCGAGCGCAGGTCGCCTGAGAGCTGCGGCACGGTAGCGCCCTGGTCGAAACGCATGTCGCCGCCGATGTCCGACAGGCCGAGCCGGCCCTTGAGCCCGGCCACTTCCCACAGCGTGCCACGCTTGCGCAGGTCACCGCTCAACGCATAGGGCGAAGTCTCGGGCAGCGCGATGCCCAGCAACGGGAACAGCGCGCCGAGCGTCTGGCCCTTCAGGTCGAATTTCGCCTCGATGCCGTCCAGGTCGGCAAACTGGCCGACGGTGCCGGCGGCCTTGAGCCGCGTCTGTCCGGCCTTCGCGTCGATCTCGAGCGGAAACGGCGGCTGCCCCGCGGCGTTGAGCTGCAGCACGTTGCCGGTGCGGCCGTCGGCGGTCAACGGCTGGCCCTTGTAGCGCCCCTTGATCTTGTAGGCGAGCGGCAGCTCGCCACGGCTGGTGTCGTAGCTCACGTCGGCATGCACGTCCACGCCCAGGTGCTTGGCCAGGAAATCGATGGCGCCGCCGTCGACCTGCACCGATCCGATGACAGGCACCGTACCGGGGTCGGAGGTGTCCTTGCCGAACGCCCAGGTGCGGCGCCCGTCGGACTCCATCTGGAGCCCGACCGTGGGCGAGGCCAACGCAAGGCGCGGGATCACGACCTGCTGCCGCAGCAGCAGCGGCCAGAGCCGGATGTCGAACTCGGCGTGCTCGGCCTTCAGCAGGTACGGATCGCGCGCCCAGGGCGGATTAGCGAACTCGATCCCGTCAGCCTTCACGGTCGCGCCACGCAGCCCGATGCCGACATCGAGCCGGCGCGTGATCTCAAATTTGCGGCCAGTTTTTTCGCTGACATAGCGGTTCACGGGTTCGCGCAGGGTGTCCCACGGAAAGAACGCCAACAGGAGCGCGAGTGCCGCGAGAAACAGCACGAAGCCGCCCAGCAGCTTGAGCCACAGCGGCCGGGTGCGAAAGACGTTCATTGCCATGGTCTGTGGATATACCTTTGTTGCGGTGTTCCGGGTCGGCAGTCGACCGCATGCATCGTGAGCCAATGCCTACGGCTGGGCGCGGCGCGAGGCGGTCGTCGGAACCCGCCTACAACACGCTTCCTCCGAACCCTGCATGATGCTCGTCGGCGAAGCCCCACCCTTCGATGCCCAGGCATTCGCCAGCAGGCGTTGCGGGACGACGCCTGCCAACGTCAGAGGAAGCGCGGTTCGGCATGGACACCAGATTGCAGACCTACATCGTCGAAGACAACCTCACGATCCGTGAAAACCTCATTGGCACCCTGGAAGAGCTCACCTGCACGACGGTGGTCGGCTTCGCAGAAACCGAAGTCCACGCAAGACAGTGGCTGCAATCGCACGGCGACGAATGGGACCTTGCCGTGGTCGACCTCTTCCTCAAGCAGGGCAGCGGGCTGGGCGTGCTCCAGGCCTGCGCCGCGCGCAAGGCCCACCAGAAGGTGGTGGTGCTCAGCAACTATGCGACGCCCGACATCCGGCGGCGCTGCGCGGAATTCGGCGTCGACGCCGTGTTCGACAAGTCGAACGAGATCGATGCCCTGGTCGACTTCTGCATCCTCGAAGCGGTGGCACACCGCCCTGCGACCGGCACCACCGAGTGACCAAGGACAAGACGAAAAAAAGGCCGCACCGGGCGGCCTCTTGCCTCGGACGGGCGTCTTTTCAATCGATCAGCTTGTTCTTCAGCGCGTAGTAGGTGAGGTCGCTGTTGGACGACAGGTTCATCTTTTCCATCAGGCGCGTGCGGTAGGTGCTCACGGTCTTGACCGACAGCGACAGCGTCTTGGCGATGTCGCCTGCGGTTTCGCCCTTGGCGAGCTTCAGGAAGACCTGGAATTCGCGCTCCGACAGCTGCTCGTGGGGCGCCGCGTCGTCCTTGCGGTCGAGCTGGCGTGCGAGCAGCTCGGCCACGGCCGGCGTGATGTAGCGGCGGCCGAGCGAAATGGTGCGGATCGCATTGACGATCTCCATCGGGTCGCATTCCTTGTTGAGGTAGCCGCTCGCCCCCTGGCGAATGAGGTTCATCGCGTAGTGCTCTTCGGGATACCCGCTCAGGATCAGGATGCCCACGTCCGGCGCCTTGGCGCGGATCATCGCCAGCGCGTCGATCCCGCTCTGCCCCGGCATGGAGAGGTCCATCACCAGCACGTCGAGCTCGGTGGTGCGCACGAGCTCGATGGCCTCGCGTCCGCTGGCGGCTTCGCCGGCGACGCGAAGGTCGACGTGCTCGGAGAAGAACTGCCGGAGGCCGGACCTCACGATAGCGTGGTCGTCCACAATTCCAATTTTGATCATCTGTTACTTTCGTCGTTGTGTCGCGAGCATGGAAGCCGCAACATGCCGGTCCCTGCTTGTTGTCAATTATTCACGAACTTGTGTTGAACGCACCCGCTAAAGTTTCATGCACTGGTTAGCTCCCCCCAAAATGGCCGTGAGCCTGCTGCTCGCGGCACTGGCTGCGCTGGCCCTCGTCGGCATCAACGAGGCCGGCTACCGCCAGTCGAGCCGGGCCCTCGCCGACATCAGCGAGGCACAAAAGGTGCGCGGCACGCTCAACCAGCTGCTGCAGAACATGCTCGACGCCGAGACCGGACAGCGAGGGTACCTGCTGACCGGCGAAGCGAGCTATCGACAACCCTACGACTCGGCGGTCAAGCAGGTCGACGGGCATCTCGCGGCGCTGCGCCAACTCTACGCCGACCAGCCGGCCGAACGCACCCGCCTGACCGAACTCTCTAAGCACGTCCTGCGCAAGATTGCCGAAATGGACATGAGCGTGCGACTGCGGCAGGACGGCCAGGAAGACGCATGGAAGTTCGTCATCACGACCGACGTCGGCCGCGAGGAGATGGACGCCATCCGCACGACCGCCCGCGAGCTGATCGACGCCAGCAACCGGACCCTGCACGACGCCCAGGTCCAGGTGATGAAGTCGCTGCGGCTCGCGCGCATCGGTACCGCCATCGTGGCGCTCGCGGCCTTGCTGGCGTTCTTCCTGTACCTGCGGCAGTCGCATGCGCTGCGCTCGGTCGGCGAGCGCCAGCAAGAGGCGCTGCAGCGCGAGCGCAACGCGCTCGAGGACGAGGTGCGCGAGCGCACCGCCTCGCTGGCCGAGCTGGCGACCCACCTGCAGGACGTGCGCGAGACCGAGCGCGGCTATCTCGCACGCGAGCTGCACGACGAGCTCGGCTCGCTGCTGACCGCGGCCAAGCTCGACGTGGCGCGGCTCAAGTCGAGGTTGCTCGACACGCCCGACGCCAGCCAGCGGCTGCAGCACCTGACCGAGCTCCTCAACAGCGGCATCGCGCTCAAGCGCCGCATCATCGAGGACCTGCGCCCTTCGTCGCTGTCGAACCTCGGGCTAGTGGCTTCGCTCGAGATCCTCGGACGCGAATTTGCCGAGCGCTCGGGCATTCCGGTGCAAATGGCGCTCGAGCCCGTGACGATGGACGAGTCGCGCCAGCTCACCATCTACCGCATGGTGCAGGAGAGCCTGACCAACATCGGCAAGTACGCCGAGGCCACTGAAGCAACGATCGTGCTGAAGAACTACGAGAACCACGTGATCGTGGAAGTGGCCGACAACGGCAAGGGTTTCGACCCGCTGCGCATGCGCCCATCGACGCACGGGCTCGCGGGGATGCGCCACCGTGTCGAGGCGGCACGCGGCAAGCTCACGATCACCTCGACGCCGGGGCGCGGCACGCGCCTGAGCGCCATGCTGCCCGTGGCCAACCTGCCTTGATCTCGAGTCCGCAACGCGGGGCCATGCCCAAGCCCGACAGCCTCCTAGGAACTCGGCCATCTCCTACGCTTCCCGCGCCCGGGCGCTGACAACCCTTGCGCAGGCCACCGCTTAAGGTTGCGTCACGCTGCCATTTCCACCCACCGCACGACGCGGGCCGTGGCAGCATTTGCCAACAACGAGCGAAGTCTCGAAGGAGTCCACATGTTGCATTACGCAGTGGTGTTTCTGGTCATCGCGCTGATTGCCGCCGTGCTCGGTTTCGGCGGCATCGCGGCCAGCGCGGCAGGCATCGCCAAGATCCTGTTCGTGATCTTCGTGGTGCTCGCCATTGCCAGCTTCCTGGCCGGCTTGCTACGACGCAAGTAGCGTAGGTACGATCCTCAGGCTCCCGCATTTCATCTCCCCGGAAAGGAAACTCCCCCATGAACACGACCAAGACCCCCTCGCAGCTCGCCGACGACGCACGCCAGACCGCCAATGAAGCGGTCGAAAGCACGCGCGCCTATGCACAGAACGCGGTGAACGCAGCCGGCGAAAAGGTCCGCGAACTGCGCCGCGATGTGGAACCCGGGGTCGAGCAACTCGCAGCGCGCGTTCAGCAGGCGGTGCAGCGCGGCCTCGACGCAGCGTCGACCACCAGCGCGCGCGCGCAGCGCCGCCTGGAGCAGGCGGCCGACGTGACCGGTCGCTATATCTCCGACCAGCCCGTGCGCTCGGTGCTGATTGCCGCCGCGGCCGGCGCCGCCATCACCGCACTCATCGTGCTGGCCAGCCGCGGCCGCAGCGACGACTACTGATCCCTCTGACCAAAGATTGACGCTCGGATCCCGCGCACCATGCTCCATCCGATCTTTTCAACGGTGCTCGGGCATCCGGAACTCGTCGCCGAACATGCGGCGAACTATGCGGCGCTGGTACGGCAGGAGGCTGCGGAAGCAGGTCGCAGCCTGCTGGCCCGCATGCTTGCCGGCATCTTCGCGGCGGCCAGCGCCATGCTGGCGCTGGGGCTGATCGGCGTGGCGGTGCTGCTCGGCGTGCTGCACGGGAGCTTTCACTGGGTGCTGGTCGCAGTCCCCGGGGTGGCGCTGGCAGTGGCCGGCCTCTGCACCTGGATTGCGACGCGGCCCTTCCCGGGTCACGGATTCGACGATCTTCGGGCCCAAGTCGATGCCGACCTGCGGGCATTGCACGAAGCAGGAGCCCGCGATGGACGACGTTGAACGCAGCCTTCTCACGCCGCAGGAGCGTCTGGCGCTTTCGCGCCGCGCGCTCGTGCGGCAGTTGAACGGCGGCCGCGACGAGCCGGGATACGACGAAACGGATGCCGGCTGGCACGACGGTGCGCACGCGCAGGCTGCCGCGATGCAAGGCGCCGCATACGCGCCGAATGACGAGCGTGCTGCACACGCCTCGCTGCCCTGGTTCTCGATGGCGCGCAGCATGACCGAGCGCTGGTGGCGCCGTCACCCCGCCCACGCGATGGGCCAACTGGCGCGGCCGGTGCTCGAGCGCTATGCGCGCAAGGAACCCGCCAAGCTCATGGCCATGGCCGCGGCCACGGGCGCCGTCTTGGTGCTCGTCAGGCCATGGCGCCTGCTCTCTTTCACGGCGGTGCTGGCGGCAGTGCTCAAGACATCCGATGTGGCTGACGTCGTCAACACGCTGATGCAACAGAGAAACACAAGCCCACGAAAGGACCCCCGATGAATGCCACCGTTTCCCAAGCCGACTCCCAGCCCACCGGGCACCAGCGCCTGGTGCTCGACGAGGCGGCGATCGGCGCCGCCGCCAGGAGCCTCGACGAAGGGGCGGTTACGCCGAGCTACGGACCGTGGCGCGACGACGTCGTCAAGCTGCTGAACGATGCACTCGCGACCGAACTGGTGTGCGTGCTGCGCTACAAGCGGCACTATTTCACGGCCAGCGGCGTTTCCTCGCCCGCGATCGCCGACGAGTTCCTCGTGCATGCGAATGAAGAATCGGCCCATGCCGACCGCATTGCCGAGCGCATCGTGCAGCTGGGCGGCGAACCCGATTTCGCCCCGAACCACCTGCTCGACCGCAGCCATGCGAGCTACGACGAATCGACCGACCTGCAGGCCATGGTGCGCGCCAACCTGGTCGCCGAGCGCATCGCCGTCGAGACCTACCGCCAAATGATCCACCTGATCGGCGACAAGGATCCGACCACGCGGCGCATGCTCGAGGACATCCTGTCGGACGAGGAAGAGCACGCCGACGAGCTCAGCGACTGGCTCAGCCACTGAACGGCCGCAAAGCAAAAAAGCCCGGTCTGCCGGGCTTTTTTGATTGTGGCGCGCTAGGCCACCTCAGCTGCGGACCTCGAGCAGGTTGTTCACCGAACTCACGCCCTGCACGCTCTTGGCGATTTCTTCGGCGCGTGCCTTGGCAGCGGCCGTGGGCGCCGGGCCCTTCAGACTCACCACGCCAGCTTTCGTGTCCACGTCGATCTTGATCGCGCTCAGGTCCGGGTCCTTGGCGAGCCCGGCGGACACCGAGGCCGTGATCGTGGCGTCGTCCATGGTGGCGCTCATGGCAGCGCCGGCGTCCTTGGCGGCATCCTTCACCTCGGCGGTGGTGCCCGAGGCATCGACCTTCGCCTTGGCGTCCTTCAGCGCTTCCGCGGTCTTGGCGGCTGCGGTTTCGGCCGCCTGCTCGGTCTTGGCAATCGCGCTGTCGAGCTGCTGCCCGGCAGTTTGGTTGTTGGCGTTGTCGCAGGCCGCGAGGGCCAGGGCTGCGCCGGCCAGCAGCACGGCAGTGATGGAACGATGTGTTCTGTTCATTGGAATCCTCCTTTGGCTCGCAGGGAGCAGGGAAAGCGCAAAAAGCGCGGCCCGAAGTGGGCCGCACTTCAATTTAGCTGCTCGCGCATTCCCATCGTGCTGCCCGACCGCGCAAAACGCTGTAGGACAACAAAGGCTCAAGCGGTGACGATCCAGCCCTCGAGCGGATCGAAACCGTCGGGCAGCCCGTAGCCCGGTCCGGGCGTCGACGCGCGTTCGGCGCCCCAGGCCGCCTGCACCAGGCACAGCACGGCGTCGAGATGATCGCCCTGCGCATCCCCGAGGAGCTCGGCACGGTGCGCGGCGTCGAGCCCCAGCCGCAGGCCCAGGCGCGAGGTGCCTGCCTCGAGCGCGGCGAGCAGGTCGACCCGGGCCGCAAGCCGCTCGGGCGTCTGCTTCGCGCGGTCGTCGTTCTTGTAGCTGCGCCGGCCAATCAGTTCGCGCGCGAGCAGGCCGGGGTACGCTTCGAGCGCGATGCGGTCGGCGTGACGGCCGACGTGCAGCCCCGGCAGGCTGGCCCCGGCGGCCAGCAGCGGCGGCACGCCGGCGTGGAGCATGAACGCCACCGGCGGATTGACCCACTTCATCGAGGTGCTCGACCCGGCCGGCGCGTCGGTCGCCCGGTGCGCGAACTTGCCGCCGACGGGGCGTGCCGCGCAAAAGGCCACGAAGGTTTCACGGATCTCGGCGCGGCTCAGGCCCGCGTAGTGGCGCATGAGCGCCTCCCACTCGAGCGGCCATCTCAGATGCTGCACCAGCTCGCGCGGCAGACCGAACGGAAAATCGAAGCCGCCGGTCCATGCCGGCTCGGTGGCCAGCCATTCGGCCCAACTGCCGAGCGTGCTGAAGCGCACCAGGCCGGTCAGCGCCAGGGTGCCGGTGCCGCGCGCCTCGCCCGCCGCCACCACGATCGGCTTGCGCGCCATGGGGGCGCAGGAAAAATCGCATCCGAACAGCAGCATCGTCGGCCTGCCTTCAACCCAGCGCCAGCGCCACCACGCCGGCGGCAATGAAGCCCGCACCAAGCAGGCGCATCAGGCGATCGCCCTCGCGCAGCAGATGGCCGCCGATCAACGCGGCGAACAGCATCGACACCTCGCGCGCCGGCGCCACATGCGAGATGGGCGCCTGCTGCACCGCGTAGAGCACCAGCACATACGAGACCGGACTGATGGCAGCCACCAGCAGCGCGTACTTCCACTGCGCACGCCACATGCGCGCGGTGGCGGTGCGGTCGCGCAGCGCGGCGGGCGCGAGCAGCCCCACGCGCACGAAGTTGCTGAAGTAGTCGAGCAGGATCGGCGACATCGCGAGGAACTTGACCGCGTAGCTGTCGGCCACCGTGTAGGCGGCGATGAAGGCGCCGGTCAGGAGGCCGTAGCGAAGCCCCTTGTGCACGCGTTCGCGCTGCACCGCATCATGCTGGCGGCGCCACAGCGCAGGGCCGCCCGCCACGAGGAACACGCCGAGCACCACGCCCACGATGCCCGCCAGGCCGACCAGGCTGATCCGCTCGCCGAGAAACAGGATCGCGACCAGCGACGACAGCAGGGGGGCCGAGCCACGCGCCAGCGGGTACACCACCGTGAGATCGGATCTGCGGTAGCCGCGCAGCAGCACGACGTAATAGAAGACGTGCAGCACGCCGCTCAGCGCCACGAAGCCCCACTCGGTGGCGCTCCATCCCGGCACCACGCGCCAGCCCAGCCCGATGCCCACCGGCGCCCACAGCACCGCCATGAACACCCCGCTCTGGAAGGCGAAGCGCGCGTCGCCGTTCGCCTTCTTGGCGGCAATGTTCCAGCTGGCATGAATGACCCCGGCGAGCAGGATCAGCGCGAAGGCGGAAAGCGGCACCGCGGCCGAACAGGATCAGTGGCGCCCGACGATGGCCGCAGTGGCCATCAGCTCTTCGAGCAGCGCCAGCGAGACCTTCCCCGATACGGCATAGGGATTGAGCTCGGGCTTTTCCGAATACTTGAGCAGCGTCGAGGCATTGAGCTTCGACAGGTTGACCTGCCCCATGGTCCAGCCGCCGAAGCGGCGCTCGGAGATCTCTTCGTAGTGCAGCAGCACCACGTCCTTGTGGCGCGCATCGCGCTGGATGTGGCCGTAGAGCTCGCTGATCGCTTCGCGGCCACCCTCGATCGCCTGCAGGAAGGTGCCGCCGCCGTAGCAGAGGATGCCGGTGATGCCCGAGGCCGGGTTGTGGGAGCGCGACTGCGCGAGGATTGCGTCGATCGCTTCGGGGCTCGTGTCGACGGCGCGGCTGGCGTAGAGAAGTCGAACCAGCATGGTCAGTTTTTCCTTGGCAGCAGGGAAAGGAATTCGCGGCGCAGGCTCGGGTCCTTGAGGAAGACGCCGCGCATGACGGAATTGATCATCTTGCTGTCCATTTCCTTCACGCCACGCCAGGCCATGCAGAAGTGCTCGGCCTCCATGACGAGCGCCAGGCCGTCGGGCTGCGTCTTTTCCTGGATCAGGTCGGCCAGCTGCACCACGGCCTCTTCCTGGATCTGCGGCCGGCCCATCACCCATTCGGCGAGCCGCGCGTACTTCGAGAGGCCGATGACATTGGTGTGCTCGTTCGGCATGACGCCGATCCACAGCTTGCCGATGATCGGGCAGAAGTGGTGCGAACAGGCGCTGCGCACGGTGATCGGGCCGACGATCATCAGCTCGTTCAGGTGCTCGGCGTTGGGAAACTCGGTGAGCGCAGGCGGCGCCACGTAGCGGCCCCTGAACACCTCGTTCAGGTACATCTTGGCGACGCGGCGCGCGGTATTGCCGGTGTTGTGGTCGTTGTCGAGATCGATCACCAGGCTCTCGAGCACGCCCTTCATCTTGACCTCGACCTCGTCGAGCAAGGACTCGAGTTCGCCGGGCTCGATGAACTCGGCGATGTTGTCGTTGGCGTTGAAGCGCTTGCGCGCGGCCTGCAGGCGTTCGCGGATCTTCACGGAGACGGGGGTGCCCTCGTCGTCGTTGTGTCCATCAGGGCGCGGTTCCACGTCGGTTTTCCTCAGCATCCGGGCATCGTACCAGCGAATGGCTTTGACCTCTTCAGCCCTGCACCGCCCGTGGCTTCTGCGACAGGCGCTATCAATTTAGAAGCGTGAAGTCAGCCACCAGCGGCAGGTGGTCCGACATTCGCGCCCAGATCGGCCCGCGCGGCACCGAGCAGGCCACTGGTTCGAGCCGGCGCCCATAGACGAAATCGAGCTGCGCCACCGGCAGGCGCGACGGGTAGGTGAGCGTGCGCGGCCCGCGCAGGTCGCTGGTGTCGCGCAGGCCCATCGCGTTCATCGCGTAGCGCATGCGCGCGCCCCAGTCGTTGAAATCGCCCGCGACCACCACGGCCTCGTCGGGCGGCACCTCGGTGTCGATGAACTCGCGCAGCCGCGCCACCTGCCGCACGCGGCTGCCCTTGATGAGCCCCAGGTGCACCACGATCGCATGCACCGGCCGGCCTTCGACGTCGATCACCACATGCAGCAGTCCGCGCTGCTCGAAGCGATGGTCGGAAATGTCGCGGTGACCGGTGCGGATGACGGGCCACCGCGTCAGCAGCGCGTTGCCGTGCTCGCCATGGCGCGTGATGGCATTGGTTTCATACACCGCGGTGTAGCCCTCGGGCGCCAGAAAATCGGCCTGCGGCAGCTCGGGCCAGCGCGCGAACCGCGCCTCGCCCTGCCGGTTCATCTTGCGCACTTCCTGCAGGCAGACGATGTCGGCGTCGAGCTGCTCGATGGCGTGGCCGAGGTTGTGGATCTCGAGCCGCCGTGCCGGCCCGATGCCCTGCACCCCCTTGTGGATGTTGTAGGTGGCGACGCGAAGCGTCTGTGCCGGCAGGTTCATCGCACAAATTCTGGCAGCAACAGAATGGCTTCGGCGTTCGATGGGGAAAAGCAGGCGTCGGCCGCCTCGCGGTAGGGCAACCACTTCCAGTCGTCGTGTTCACGCGGTGCGAGCACCGGCGTCAGGCGCTCGGGGACGCACAGGCCGAACAGGTGCTCGGTGTTGTGCGTGACCTCCGGCGCGTAGCGCGCACGCCAGGCCGGATAGATCTCGTAGACGTTCTGCAGCTGCCAGTCGACCAGCCGCGCGGCAAGCGGGCTGCCCTCGCCGCACTGGATGCCGGTTTCCTCGGCCACCTCGCGTGCCGCGGTGAGCGCGAGCGGCTCGTCGGCCACGTCCTTGCTGCCGGTCACCGATTGCCAGAAATCGCGGGTGTCGGCGCGGCGGATCAGCAGGACATCGAGCGCAGGCGTATGAATGACGACCAGCACCGACTCCGGAATCTTCCAGGGCCGGGCGGGCGTCTTCATGCGTGCGTCAGGCCGCGGGCTGCTGAGTGTTGCGCAGCCGGATGTGCAGCTCGCGCAGCTGCTTCTCGTCGACCGGGCTCGGCGCCTGCGTGAGCAGGTCTTGCGCGCGCTGCGTCTTGGGGAAGGCGATCACGTCGCGGATCGACTCGGCACCGGTCATCAGCATGACGAGGCGGTCCAGGCCGATTGCGATGCCACCGTGCGGCGGTGCACCGTACTGCAGCGCGTCGAGCAGGAAGCCGAACTTGGCCTGCGCGTCCTCGGCGTTGATCTTGAGCGCGCGGAACACCTTGCTCTGCACTTCCTCGCGGTGGATACGCACCGAGCCGCCACCCATCTCGATGCCGTTGAGCACCATGTCGTAGGCCTTGGCGATGCACTTCTCGGGCGCGGTGTCCATGAGGTCTTCGTGGCCGTCCTTGGGTGCGGTGAACGGATGGTGCACGGCACTCCAGCGCTGGCCTTCCTCGTCGAACTCGAACATCGGGAAATCGACCACCCACAACGGCGCCCAGCGGTCGTCGAACAGGCCCGCCTTGCGGCCGAAGGGGCTGTGACCGATCTTCACGCGCAGCGCGCCCATGGCGTCGTTGACGACCTTTTCCTTGTCGGCGCCGAAAAACAGGATGTCGCCATTGACGGCACCCGTGCGCGCGATGATCTCGGCCAGCGCCGCATCGTCGAGGTTCTTCACGATCGGGCTCTGCAGGCCGTCACGGCCCGCAGCGGCGTCGTTGACCTTGATGTAGGCCAGGCCCTTGGCGCCGTAGATCTTGACGAACTCCTGGTAGGCGTCGATCTCGCCGCGCGAGAGGCCGCCCTCGGCACCGCCGCCCGGCACCTTCAGCGCGACCACGCGGCCGCCGTTCATGGTGGCGGCGTTCGAGAACACCTTGAACTCGACGCGCTTCATGGTCTCGGTGAGTTCGGTGAACTCGAGCTTCACGCGCAGGTCGGGCTTGTCGGAGCCGTACTTGAACATCGCGTCGGCATAGCTCATGGTCGGGAACACCGGCAGGTCGATGCCCGCGGCGTTGCGGAACACGTTGCGGATCATGCCTTCGAACATCTCGCGGATCTCTTCCTCGGCGAGGAACGAGGTCTCGATGTCGATCTGGGTGAATTCGGGCTGGCGGTCGGCGCGCAGGTCTTCGTCGCGGAAGCACTTCACGATCTGGTAGTAGCGGTCGTAGCCGGCCACCATGAGCAGCTGCTTGAACAGCTGCGGCGACTGCGGCAGCGCGAAGAAGCTGCCGTCGTGCACGCGGCTGGGCACGAGGTAATCGCGTGCGCCTTCGGGCGTGGACTTGCCGAGCATCGGCGTCTCGATGTCGATGAAGCCGTTGGCATCGAGGAACTTGCGCGTTTCCATCGTCACCTTGTAGCGCAGCATCATGTTGCGCTGCATGGCCGGGCGGCGCAGGTCGAGCACGCGGTGCGTGAGGCGCGTGGTTTCCGAGAGGTTGTCGTCGTCGAGCAGGAACGGCGGCGTGACCGACGGATTCAGCACCTTGAGCTCATGGCACAGCACTTCGATCTTGCCGCTCTTGAGCTGGTCGTTGGTGGTGCCTTCGGGGCGGGCGCGCACGAGGCCGGTGATCTGCACGCAGAACTCGTTGCGCAGGTTCTCGGCCACGGCGAAGGTGGCGGCGCGGTCGGGGTCGCACACCACCTGCACATAGCCTTCGCGGTCGCGCACGTCGATGAAGATCACACCGCCGTGGTCGCGCCGGCGGTTGACCCAGCCGCACAGGGTGACGGTTTGGCCCATCAGGGCATCGGTCACAAGACCGCAATAGTGAGTACGCATGGCCATGGTTGGATTCCGGCGCCGGAGAGGCGCATTGGTATTACTTGCTCGCGATGGACGAAGGGCCGCCGGGGACGACCACGCCCATCGAGACGATGTACTTGAGCGCTTCGTCCACGCTCATCCTGAGTTCGATGCAGTCGCTGCGCTTGAGCATCACGAAATAGCCGCCCGTCGGGTTGGGCGTGGTCGGGACGTAGACGCCCAGGTAGTCGCCCCCGCCCAGGTGCCCGACCACCTCGGGGCCGGGCGTACCGGTCACGAAGGCAATGGTCCAGAGGCCTTCGCGCGGCCACTGCACCAGCACGGCCGTACGGAAGGCGTTGCCGTTTTCGGAGAACAGCGTGTCCGACACCTGCTTGACGCTGGAGTAGATCGAGCGCACCACGGGGATGCGCCGCACCACCGCGTCGCCCCAGCCGAGCAGGCGCTTGCCCACGAAGTTGCTTGCCACCGCGCCGACCACCAGCAGGATGGCGAGCGTGAGCAGCACGCCGAGCCCGCGCACGTTGTTCTCGTGCAGCCAGTTCTGCCACGCGAGCGGCAGCACCCAGAGGGTCTGGTCGAGCGTGTCGATGATCCACTTCAGCACCGCCAGGGTGATGAACAGCGGAACGATCACCAGCAGGCCGGAGAACAGCCATTTGCGCAGGGCGTGCATGGGGCGTGACTTCTCAGTCGCTCTTGGTGGCCGCGGCAGGCGCCGGAGCGGGCGCCGGCGCCGGGCTCGGTACCGGCGCAGCGCTGGAGGACGCATCCGCCGCCGGCGCAGCGGCCGCAGGCGCAGCGGCCGCGTCGCCGTTCTTGGCCGTGGCGGCCTCGGGCTTCTTGCCGCCGCCATCGCGGAAATCGGTCACGTACCAGCCGGACCCCTTGAGCTGGAAGCCGGCAGCAGTGACTTGCTTCTCGAATGCGCTCGCGCCGCACGCCGGGCACACCGTGAGCGGCGCGTCGGACATTTTCTGCAGGGCGTCCTTGGCAAAGCCGCAGGCGCTGCACTTGTAGGCGTAGATGGGCATGGATTTGAGTGAGGAAAAAGCGGCGCCAGAACGCTGGCGCGAACCGCTCGCAAAGCCCTCGATTATAAGGGCCGGCCCCTGCCAGCGCCCGCTCAGACTGGTTCGGTGGCCAGCATCCGGTGCGGCGTGCGGGTGTCGGTCACCCACTGCGGCAGCAGCGATCCGACGACCACGCCGCCGAAAGACGCAAGCACGCCCGCCAGTTGGGCCGGAAAAGCCTCACCCCACGGCGTGTACAGGAAGAGCAGCCACACGCCGATGCCGGCCGCAATGGCCGCCAGCGCGCCCTGCGTGGTCGCGCGGCGCCAGTAGAGGCCGCACACCAGCGGCACGAAGGCGCCGACCAGCGGCACCTGGTAGGCGCCCGAAACCAGTTCGTAGATCGGTGTGCCCTGCATGCGGATCGAATAGGCCAGCACCGCCGCACTGAACACCAGCACCGTGATGCGCATGGTCCTGAGGTTCTGCCGGTCGGTGCCCGCAGGCCGGAACTGGCGCCAGATGTTCTCGGTGAAGGTGACGCTCGGCGCCAGCAGCGTGGCCGACGCGGTCGACTTGATGGCCGACAGCAGCGCGCCGAAAAACAGCACCTGCATGACGAACGGCATCTTCTCGAGCACCAGCGTCGGCAGCACCTTCTGCGGATCGTCCTTCAGCAGCGCGGCGGTCTGCTCCGGCATGATCAGCAGCGCGCTCGCCACCAGGAACATCGGCACGGCCGCGAACAGGATGTACGCGATGCCGCCGATTACCGGCCCGCGGGTGGCGCCCTTGAGGCTGTTGGCCGACATCACGCGCTGGAACACGTCCTGCTGCGGAATCGAGCCCAGCATCATGGTGATGGCGGCCGCGAAGAAGAAGACCATGTCGTGCCAGTTCGGTTCGGGCCAGAACCTGAAGAGGTCCTTGCTCACCGCGAAAGCCAGCACCTTGTCGGCGCCGCCGGCCATCTGGCCGGCGAACACCGCGATGATCGCGAGGCCCGCGACCAGGATGATCATCTGGACGAAATCGGTCACGGCCACCGACCACATGCCGCCGAACAGCGTGTAGGCGAGGATGGAGAGCACGCCGATCACCATGCCGGCCGCAATGCCGATGGCGCCGCCCGAAAGCACGTTGAACACCAGCCCGAGTGCCGTGACCTGCGCCGACACCCAGCCGAGGTAACTCAGCATGATGATCAGCGAACACGCCACCTCCACGCTGCGGCCATAGCGCTCGCGGTAGTAGTCGCTGATCGTGAGCAGCGTCATGCGGTAGAGCTTGCCCGCGAAGAACAGCCCCACGAGGATCAGGCAGGTGCCGGCGCCGAAGGGGTCTTCGACCACGCCGTTCAGGCCGCTCTCGATGAATTTGGCGGGAATGCCGAGCACCGTCTCCGAGCCGAACCAGGTGGCGAAAGTGGTCGTCACGATCATGAACAGCGGCAGGTGCCGCCCCGCGATCGCGAAGTCGGTGGTGTTCTTCACCCGCTTTGCGGCATAGAGCCCGATGGCGATGGTGACCAGCAGATAGATGACAACCAGCGTCAGCAGCACGAGACTCTCTCCTCTAGAACAATTTCACGCGCACCAGCAACTGCATGGCGAGCAACCCCAATACAAATCCCATGCCACCGTAGATGATGGCCTGCAGCAGCCGGTTGGTGCGCTTCTGCGCGGCCAGCAGTTCGAGCAGCTCGCGGCGATGGTCGGGGGCACGATTCTCGAGGTACTCGTGCAGCAGGCGCGGCAGCTGCGGCAGCAGTTTCGCGTAGCGCGGCGCCTCGGCCCGCAGCTGCTGGAACAGCTTCTTCGGCCCGATCTGGTCGACCATCCACTTCTCGAGAAAGGGCTTGGCGGTGTGCCACAGGTCGAGTTCGGGGTCGAGCTGGCGGCCCAGCCCCTCGATGTTGAGCAGCGTCTTCTGAAGCAGCACCAGCTGCGGCTGGATCTCGACGTGGAACCGGCGCGAGGTCTGGAACAACCGCATCAGCACCATGCCGAGCGAGATCTCCTTGAGCGGGCGGTCGAAATACGGCTCGCAGACGGTGCGGATCGCCGCCTCGAGTTCGTCGATGCGCGTGCCTTCGGGCACCCAGCCGCTTTCGAGGTGCAGCTCGGCCACGCGCTTGTAGTCGCGCCGGAAGAAGGCCACGAAGTTCTGCGCGAGGTATTCCTTGTCCGACTCGGTCAGCGTGCCGATGATCCCGAAGTCGAGCGAGATGTAGCGGCCGAAGGTTTCGGGCGCCAGGCTCACCTGGATGTTGCCCGGGTGCATGTCGGCGTGGAAGAAGCCGTCTCGGAACACCTGGGTGAAGAAGATGGTGACGCCGTCGCGCGCGAGCTTGGGAATGTCGACGCCGGCCGCGCGCAGGCGGTCGAGCTGGGCGATCGGCACGCCGTTCATGCGCTCCATCACGATCACCTCGGGATGGCAGAAGTCCCAGAACATCTCGGGGATCAGCACCAGCTCGAGCGAGGCCATGTTGCGCCGCAGCTGGGCGGCATTGGCCGCCTCGCGCACCAGGTCGAGCTCGTCGTGCAGGTACTTGTCGAACTCCGCCACCACCTCACGCGGTTTCAGGCGCTTGCCGTCGGCCGACAGGCCTTCGACCCAGCCGGCCATCATGGCCATGAGCGCGAGGTCTTTCTCGATCACCCCCTGCATGCTGGGACGCAGCACCTTGACGGCCACCTCGCGCACCTCGCCGGTGCTGGTGCGGATGGTGGCGAAATGCACCTGCGCGATCGACGCGCTCGCCACCGGCGTCTCGTCGAACTGCAGGAACACGTCGCTCACCGGCCGGCGGAACGCCCGCTCGATGGTGGCGATGGCCACCGACGACGGGAACGGCGGCACCCGGTCCTGGAGAAAGGCGAGTTCGTCGGCGATGTCGGGCGGCAGCAGGTCGCGGCGGGTCGACAGCACCTGGCCGAACTTGACGAAGATCGGGCCCAGCCGCTCGAGCGCTTCGCGCAGCCGCTGGCCGCGCGGCGCATCGAGATTGCGGCCGATCGAGACCACGCGGGCCACGACGCGCAGCCACGGCTTCTGGAAGCTCGTGAGCACGAGTTCGTCGAGGCCGTAGCGCAGCGCGACCCAGACGATCACGAACCCGCGATACAAGCGCCTCATTCGGGCTTGCCCGCCTGCGCGCCGGGGCGGGCGCCTGCGGTGAACTGGCGCAGCGCGCCCGCGGCGCGGCGCGCGCCCTCGGCCACGGTGTGCGCGGGCACGTCGCCGATCACGCGGGCGAGATCGTCTTCGACGTCCCAGCGCACGTGATCGACCAGCCAGTTGACCTCGGCCGCGAGCTGCACGTCACCGACGATCTGCACCGCGGGCTTGTCGCCGCGCAGCGTGGCCCGGGCCAGGTCGAACGGGGACTCGTCGGTGACGGTGAGCGTGAGCTCGGGCACCGAGCCCGGCGGGGCCAGGTCGAGCAGGCCGGCCGGCGTGGCCACCAGCTCCATGGTCACGAAGCGCCACTGGAAGCGCACCACGCGCCCCTGCTGCCGCAGCAGCCGCTGCTGGGCCTCGGGCTCCTGCTGCAGCACATGGTTGAGAAACAGCACGGCGCGGTGCTGGATCTCGTGCACCGCCCAGGCGGGCGGCTGCAGGCGCTCGCCGATGCGGTTGAAGAGATCGCCGAAAAAAGAAAATGGGGACGATGGTGTGGCCATGTCCCCATTATCGGTTCAGCAGGCGGCCTCGCGGCCGCCGGAATGCGCCTACTGCAGCGCCTGGACGCCGGCGACCACCCAGCCGCCGGTGCCGCTGGTCGGCTTGGTCATGTTCCAGACTTCGCGGAACGGGCCCGGGCCGGCCGAGGCGTCCTCGCGGATCATGCCCGAGAACTCCACGCTCGCCATGTAGACGTCGGCCAGTTCCTCGATACCAAGCAGCTTGGCATCGAGCATCACGACCTCGGTCTTGTTCGATGCGCCGCCCGTGTGGCTGGCACGGTCCGCCAGCTGGGTGCGGATCTCGTCGACCATCTCATCGGTCATCATCGAGCGCAGCATGGTCACGTCAGCGCGGTCCCAGGCGTCTTGCAGCGTCACGAAGTTGCGCTTGGCGGCGGCCAGGAAGCCGTCGACGTCGAAGCCGGCCGGAATGCCCCAGCTCTGCGAACCCGCGAGCGCCGAGCCGATCATGCTGCCACCCGCTGCGACGCCTGCCGCAGAAAGGCTGCTGCCATGGGTCGGCGAGGCGTCGAAGGCAGCGGTGTTGCGCTCCCAGGGACGGGCCGAGGCGTCGTTGCCGACGTTGGCCGGGCTGTACTGTGCCGGCGCGCTCGGGTTTGCGGGACCGCCCGCACCTTCGAACGCGAAGCCGCCACGACGGCCTGCCGCGGGCGCTGCTGCCGAGCGCGCCTTGAACATCCGCCAGACGAACAGCGCCGCCATCGCGAGCAGCGCGATCAGCAGGATGTTGGCGAAGCCGGCGCCGAGGCCGAGCGAACTCGCGAGCCAGGCCAGGCCCAGGCCAGCGGCCAGGCCGCCGAGCATGGCGCCCCAGGGACGCTTTGGCGCCGCAGCGGCAGGCGTCGCGGGCTTCGGCGTCGCCGAGTTCGCGTTTTGCTGCGCGGGCGCCGCCGGCGGCGTGGACTGGCGCTGCGTCACGTTGGACGACTGGCGCCCGAACGACTTGCCGCCGCCAACGCGCGCGGCATCCGCCTGCACGCTGACCAGAACCAGCGCGGCAGCCAGGAACAAAGAACTCAAATTTTTCATCTCGTCTCCTCTTTCGAGCGAAGTATTCGCCAGATCAACACTTGATTCCAACATGAAGGGCGGCCACGCCCCCCGTCATGTTGTGATAGTCCACATGCCCAAAACCGCCCTCTTTCATGAGGGTCTTGAGCTCTTCCTGCGCCGGATGCATCCGGATCGATTCGGCCAGGTAGCGGTAGCTGGCGTCGTCGCCCGCCACCAGCTTGCCCAGGCGCGGCAGCACATTGAACGAATACCAGTCGTAGGCCTTGGCCAGCGGCTTGGCAACCTTCGAGAACTCGAGCACCAGCAGCTTGCCGCGCGGCTTGAGCACGCGGTTCATTTCCTTGAGCGCTGCGTCCTTGTGCGTCATGTTGCGCAGGCCGAAGGCCACGGTGACCACGTCGAAGTGGTTGTCGGGGAAAGGCAGCTTCTCGGCGTCGCAAAACATCGTGGGCAGCGCCACGCCTGCATCGAGCAGCCGGTCGCGGCCGGTGCGGAGCATGGCTTCGTTGATGTCGGTGTGCACCACCTGACCGCTCGCGCCCACCTTCTTCGAGAAAGCCAGCGCGAGATCGCCGGTGCCGCCCGCGATGTCGAGCACGCGCGAGCCTTCGCCCACGTTGGCCACCATCACGGTGTAGGCCTTCCATGCGCGGTGCAGCCCCGCCGACATGAGGTCGTTCATGAGGTCGTAACGCGACGCCACGGAGTCGAAGACGCCGCGCACGCGCTGCGCTTTTTCGCTTTCGTCGACCTTCTCGAAGCCGAAATGGGTGGTGCTCATCCGCCTGATGTTAGGGCGGAAGCACTCACCTCAAGCCGCCGACCCTTCGAACCCGGGGGATTTGTTGCTTTTTTCTTCCACCGGAAGCGCCCGGCACGGGCCGCGCTCAATGGCTTGCGCAGGCGGAGCCGCCGCCCTTGCCGGGCATCGGCGCATCGCGGTCGGCGCCCGCAGCGGCGATCCGGCGTTCGTACTCGGCCCAGAGCTGCGCCTCGTTGGCACCGAGTTCGTAGAGCAGGTTCCACGAGAAGATGCCCGTGTCGTGGCCGTCGCTGAAGACCGGCTGCACCGCATAGTTGCCCACCGGCTTCAGGTCGGCCAGCTCGACGTTGCGCTTGCCGGTCTGCAGGACCTCCTCGCCCGGGCCATGGCCCTGCACCTCGGCGGAGGGCGAATAGATGCGCATCAGCTCGAACGGGATCCGGAAGCTCGCGCCATCGGAGAAGGCGACCTCCAGCACGCGCGACTGGCCGTGCACGGTGATCGATGTGGGCGTCGGTGCGCCGGCTTGCAAACCTGCCATCAGAAACTCCTTGTAGCCAGTTGCGCCATCATCGCAGCCTCGAGTGCGGGCAGGCGCGCGGCCAGGTCCGCCTCGCGGGCCGCATCGCTCGCGCGCTGCGCCGGCGCCCAGACCGAACCTGGAAAATGCGTGTCGTCTGCAAAGCGCGCGATCACGTGCCAATGCAGGTGCGCCACCATGTTGCCGAGCGCCGCCAGGTTGACCTTGGTGGGCGCCAGGTGGTCGCGCAGGCACTGCTCGACGAGCGCCACCGCCTCCATGCACAGCACGCGGTCGGCCGCCGACAGGTCGGAAAACTCCGCCACGTGCGCCCGCCACACCACGCGGTAGAAGGCCGGGAAGCCCGGCTCGTCGGCATGGATGACGCGCAGCCTGGCGCCTTCGAACACGACGCGGCCACCCGGGCCGTCGCAGAGCGGGCAGCCCGGCACCGGGCCGGATGCGGGCGCGCCGGTCACACCAGCACCCGCTCGATCCCGCCCTGGTTCGCAGCCGCCACGTACTGCGGCATCCAGTCGCTGCCCAGCAGCTTGTTGGCCATCTCGACCACGATGTAGTCGGCCTCGAGCAGGCCGTTGTTCAGGTCGTTGCCGTAGCGCGAGAGGCCCTGCAGGCAGCTCGGGCAGCTGGTGAGGATCTTCACGTTGTCCTGGGCGCCGACCTGGCCGCTGTCGCGCAGCGCGGCCTCGCCCTTCTTGAGCTCTTCTTCCTTGCGGAAGCGGATCTGCGTGGCGATGTCGGGCCGCGACACGCCCAGCGTGCCCGACTCGCCGCAGCAGCGGTCGTTCTTGAGCACGTTGTCGCCGACCAGCGCCTTCACCGTCTTCATCGGGTCCTGCAGCTTCATCGGCGAATGGCACGGGTCGTGGTACAGGTAGCCGCCGCCGCCTGCATCGGCCAGCGTGATGCCCTTCTCGAGCAGGTACTCGTGGATGTCGATGATGCGGCAGCCCGGGAATATCTTGTCGAACTGGTAGCCCTGCAGCTGGTCGTAGCAGGTGCCGCAGCTCACCACCACCGTCTTGATGTCGAGGTAATTGAGCGTGTTGGCCACGCGGTGGAAGAGCACCCGGTTGTCGGTGATCATCTTCTCGGCCTTGTCGAACTGCCCGCTGCCGCGCTGCGGGTAGCCGCAGCACAGGTAGCCCGGCGGCAGCACCGTCTGCACGCCCGCATGCCAGAGCATCGCCTGCGTGGCGAGGCCGACCTGCGAGAACAGGCGCTCCGAGCCGCAGCCCGGAAAGTAGAACACCGCCTCGGTCTCGGTCGTGGTCGTCTTCGGGTCGCGGATGATCGGCACGTAGTCGGCATCCTCGATGTCGAGCAGCGCGCGCGCCGTCTGCTTGGGCAGGTTGCCCGGCATCTTCTTGTTGATGAAGTGGATCACCTGCTCCTTGATCGGCGCCGGCCCCAGCGTGGCCGGCGGCGCCGCGGTCTGCCTGCGGGCCAGGCCGCGCAGCAGGTCGTTGGCCAGGCGCTGGGCCTTGAAGCCGATGCCCACCATGCCCGCGCGCACCGCCTTGATGGTCTGCGGGTTGGTCGCGTTGAGGAAGAACATCGCGGCCGCATTGCCGGGACGGAAGCTCTTCTGCCCCATCTTGCGCAGCAGGTTGCGCATGTTCATCGACACGTCGCCAAAGTCGATCTTCACCGGGCACGGCGTGAGGCACTTGTGGCACACGGTGCAGTGGTCGGCCACGTCCTCGAACTCTTCCCAGTGCTTGATGCTGATGCCGCGGCGCGTCTGTTCCTCGTAGAGGAAGGCCTCCACCAGCAGCGAGGTCGCGAGGATCTTGTTGCGCGGGCTGTAGAGCAGGTTGGCGCGCGGCACGTGCGTGGCGCACACCGGCTTGCACTTGCCGCAGCGCAGGCAGTCCTTCACGCTGTCGGCGATCGCGCCGATGTCGCTCTGCTGCATGATCAGCGACTCGTGCCCCATCAGGCCGAAGCTCGGCGTGTAGGCATTGGTCAGGTCGGCATGCAGTTCTTCGGCCGGCTGGCCCGCGGGCGCGCGCAGCAGCTTGCCCTTGTTGAAGCGGCCTTCGGGGTCGACGCGCCGCTTGTAGTCCATGAACGGAGCGAGCTCCTCGTCGCTCAGGAACTCGAGTTTGGTGATGCCGATGCCGTGCTCGCCCGATATCACGCCGTCGAGGCTGCGCGCCAACGCCATGATGCGCACCACCGCGGCATGCGCGGTCTGCAGCATGTCGTAGTTGTCGCTGTTGACGGGAATGTTGGTGTGCACGTTGCCGTCGCCCGCATGCATGTGCAGCGCCACCCAGACGCGGCCCTTGAGCACGCGCTGGTGGATGGCCACGCACTCGGCCACGATCGGCGCGAACTCGGCGCCGGCAAAGATCTCCTGCAGCGGCTGGCGCAGCTGGGTCTTCCAGCTCGCGCGCAGGCTGTGGTCCTGCAGCTGCGGAAAGAGCACGTCCACCTCGCGCAGCCAGCCGGCCCAGCGCGTGCGCACCTCCTGCACCAGCGCCACGGCCTGCGCCACGCGGTCTTCGAGCAGCTCGGCGGCGGGAATCTCGTGCGCGTCGTCGCTCTTGCCCAGCGGCAGGTTGCCACGCAGCAGGAAGGCCTCGAGCGCGTCGGTCAGCGCGAGCTTGTTCTGCAGCGACAGCTCGATGTTGATGCGCTCGATGCCGTCGCTGTACTCGGCCATGCGCGGCAGCGGGATCACCACGTCCTCGTTGATCTTGAAGGCGTTGGTGTGGCGGCTGATGGCCGCCGTGCGCTTGCGGTCGAGCCAGAACTTCTTGCGCGCCTCGGGGCTGATGGCGACGAAACCCTCGCCGCTGCGCGAATTGGCGATGCGCACCACCTCCGAGGTGACGCGCGCCACCGCGTCGGCGTCGTCGCCCGCGATGTCGCCGAACAGCACCATCTTGGGCAGGCCGCCATGCTTCTTCGACTTGGTGGCGTAGCCCACGGCCTTGAGGTAGCGGTCGTCGAGGTGCTCCAGGCCCGCCAGCAGCACGCCAGAGCGCTTCTGTTCGGCGAACATGAAGTCCTTGATCTCGACGATGCTCGGCACCGCGTCCTTCGCGTTGCCGAAGAACTCGAGGCACACGGTGCGCGTGTGCGCGGGCATCTTGTGCACCACCCAGCGGCAGCTGGTGATGAGGCCGTCGCAGCCTTCTTTCTGGATGCCCGGCAGCCCCGAGAGGAACTTGTCGGTCACGTCCTTGCCGAGGCCTTCCTTGCGGAAGGTGCGGCCCGGGATCTCGAGGCGTTCGGTGCGCAGCGGCGTGCGGCCGTCGGCAGCGAAGTACTGCAGCTCGAACACGGCGCTTTCGGCGTCGTGGATCTTGCCGAGGTTGTGGCCGATGCGCGTGACCTCGAGCCATTCGGCATCGGGCGTGACCATGCGCCACGCGGCCAGGTTGTCGAGCGCGGTGCCCCAGAGCACGGCCTTCTTGCCGCCGGCGTTCATGGCGACGTTGCCGCCGACGCACGAGGCCTCGGCCGAGGTCGGATCGACCGCGAACACGTAGCCCGCGCGCTCGGCCGCATCGGCCACGCGCTGGGTGACCACGCCGGCCTCGGTCCAGATGGTGGGCACGGGCGCGTCGAGCCCCGGCAGCGCCACATGCTCGACCTCGGTCATTGCCTCGAGCTTCTCGGTGTTGATGACCACGCTCTTCCACGTGAGCGGGATGGCGCCGCCGGTGTAGCCGGTGCCGCCGCCGCGCGGGATGATGGTCAGGCCGAGCTCGATGCAGCCCTTCACCAGCAGCGCCATCTCGACCTCGGTGTCGGGGCACAGCACCACGAACGGGTACTCGACGCGCCAGTCGGTGGCGTCGGTGACGTGCGACACGCGCGAGAGGCCGTCGAACTTGATGTTGTCGCGCGCCGTGAGCCGGCCGAGCACGCGCGTGGCCTTGCGGCGCAGGGCGGCAACGTCGCGGAAGGCGGTGTCGAAGGCGCCTACCGCCTCGCCGACGAGAACCGTGAGCTCGCCGACGAGCTGGTCGCGCGGCATGTCGCTGTCGGGCGTGCGGCGCTTCTGAACCTCGCCCAGGCGGTGCTTGAGCGCGTCGACCAGCTGGCCGCGCCGGCGCGGATTGTCGAGCAGGTCGTCGACCAGGTAGGGATTGCGCTGGACCACCCAGATGTCGCCGAGCACTTCGTACAGCATGCGGGCCGACCGGCCGGTGCGGCGCTCGGCGCGCAGGGTCTGCAGCAGTTCCCAGCCGCGCTCGCCCAGCAGGCGGATCACGATCTCCCGGTCGGAGAAGCTGGTGTAGTTGTAGGGGATCTCGCGCAGTCGTGCAGGCTCTGCGGCCTGCGACAACAGCGTGGTCAACGCAGTCGGAGCATTCATCGGGGGTGGCACCTCGGCCAGGCGCTGCGCGCCCATATAGCCGGGGGTGGGATTTTAGGGCAGGCCCCGGCAGCCTGCCGGCCAGCCGGGCATGCCCCCGCTCAGAACAGGACGCGGCTGCGGATCGTGCCGGGCACCTTCGCGAGCTTGCCCAGCGCCAGGTCGGAATGGGTGGCGTCGATGTCCATCACCACATAGCCGATCTTCTCGTTGGTCTGCAGGAACTGCGAGGAGATGTTGATGCCGTTGTCCGAGAAGATCTTGTTGATCTCCGACAGCACGCCCGGCACGTTGCGGTGGATGTGCAGCAACCGGTGCTTGCCGGCATGCGCCGGCAGCGCCACCTCAGGAAAGTTGACGGACGAGGTCGAGGTGCCGTTGTCGCTGTACTTCACGAGCTTTTCCGCCACCTCGAGGCCGATGTTGGCCTGCGCCTCCATGGTCGAGCCGCCGATGTGCGGCGTGAGGATGACGTTGTCGAGCCCGCGCAGCGGCGACTGGAACTCGTCCTTGTTGCTGCGCGGCTCGACCGGGAACACGTCGATGGCGGCGCCCAGCAGCTTCTTCTGCTTCAGGGCCTCGGCCAGCGGCTCGATCTCGACCACGGTGCCGCGCGAGGCGTTGATCAGGATCGCGCCGGGCTTCATGGCGGCGATTTCCGCCGCGCCGATCATCCACTGCGTGGCCTGCGTCTCGGGCACGTGCAGCGTCACGATGTCGCTCTGGGCCAGCAGCTGGTGCAGGTCGCGCACCTGGCGCGCATTGCCCAGCGGCAGCTTGGCGGTCACGTCGTAGAACGCCACCTGCATGCCCAGCGCCTCGGCCAGCACCGACAGCTGGGCGCCGATGGAGCCGTAGCCCACGATGCCGAGCGTCTTGCCGCGGATCTCGTAGGCGTTCTCGGCCGACTTGAGCCAGCCGCCGCGGTGCGCCACCGCGCTCTTCTCGGGCACGCCGCGCAACAGCAGAATCGCCTCGGCGAGCACGAGTTCGGCGACCGAACGGGTGTTGGAATACGGCGCATTGAACACCGCCACGCCATGCTCGCGCGCGGCTTCGAGGTCGACCTGGTTGGTGCCGATGCAAAAGCACCCCACGGCCACCAGCTTCTGGGCCGCGGCGAAGACCTCGGCGGTCAACTGGGTGCGCGAGCGGATGCCGAGGAAATGCGCGTCGGCGATCTTGGCCTTGAGCTCCGCGTCGGGCAGCGCGCCGGGCAGCGCCTCGATCTGGGAGTAGCCCGCGCCGCGCAGCACCTCCACGGCCGAAGGATGGATGCCTTCGAGCAAAAGGAACTTGATCCGGCTTTTATCGAGGGAGGTCTTGCTCGTCATGGCGTGCTCGCGAATGCCCCGGCCACGGCGACAGGCTAGGCCGAAAAAAGGGGGAAAACGATCCTAGCATGGTGCAGCGCAGCACGACGGCCCGCGGCGCGGGGGACGCCTGGCGCCAAAGGGGTTTTCCCGGTTGGACGATGGCGCCTGTCCGTGCGCCAATGTGTGCCGAATGTCACACGGATCGCCTAGCATCCGCGCTTTGCTTTTCTTCCACAGGAGTCTTCCTTGATGCGTTTTCAATTGCTCGCCGCCACATCGGCGCTGGCCGCCACGCTGGCCTTCCCGGCCCATGCCCAGACCGAAATCCAGTGGTGGCATTCCATGAGCGGCCCGCTCGGCGAATGGGTCAATGACCTCGCCAAGCAATACAACGACAGCCAGAAGGACTACAAGATCGTGCCGACCTACAAGGGCCAGTACGACGAGTCGATGACCGCCGCGATCGCCGCTTTCCGCGCCGGCAATGCGCCCGACATCCTGCAGGTGTTCGAGGTCGGCACCGCCACCATGATGGCTTCCAAGGGCGCGATCAAGCCCGTGGGCGAAGTGATGAGCACGGGCGGCGCCAAGTTCGACCCCAGCGTCTATGTGCCCGCCGTGTCGGGCTACTACACCGCCGCGAACGGCCAGATGCTGAGCTTCCCGTTCAACAGCTCGACGACCATCTTCTATTACAACAAGGACGCCTTCAAGGCGGCCGGCCTCGACCCCGAGAAGGCGCCCACCACCTGGCCCGAAGTGATGGCCGCGGCCGACAAGCTCAAGGCGAGCGGCCACAAGTGCCCGTTCACCACCAGCTGGATGAGCTGGACCCAGCTCGAGAGCTTCTCGGCCTGGCACAACACGCTCTACGCGACGCAGAACAACGGCTTCGGCGGCACCTCGGCCCGCGTCTCCTTCAACTCGCCGCTGCAGGTAAAGCACTTCGAGAACCTGGCCAAGATGTCGAAGGACGGCACCTTCGTCTACAAGGGCCGCAACAACACGGCCGACGCCGCCTTCCCCTCGGGCGAGTGCGCGATGATGACTGCCTCGTCGGGCCTGTACGCACGCGTGGCCAAGGACGCCAAGTTCAAGTACGGCATCTCCACCCTGCCCTACTACCCCGACGTGAAGGGCGCGCCGCAGAACACCGTGATCGGCGGCGCCAGCCTCTGGGTCATGTCGGGCAAGCCGGCCGACCACTACAAGGGAATTGCCAGCTTCTTCACCTTCCTGTCCGACACCAAGGTGCAATCCGAAAGCCACAAGCGCACCGGCTACCTGCCGATCACCACCGCCGCCTACAAGCTGACCGACGCCTCGGGCTTCTACAAGGAGAAGCCGGGCACCGACGTGGCGGTGACGCAGATGATCCGCAAGACCACCGACAAGTCGCGCGGCGTGCGCCTGGGCAACTTCGTGCAGATCCGCACCATCATCGACGAGGAAACCGAGCAGATCTGGAGCGGCAAGCGCACCGCCAAGGAAGCACTCGACGCCGCCGTGAAGCGCGGCAACGAACAGCTCGAGCGCTTCCAGAAGGCAAATAAAGGCTGACCGCCGTTCGGCTTCGGCGCCGAAGTAGACTCGCCCGCCCGCCACTGCAAAAGCCGTGGGGCGGGCGTTTCGTTTTTTGAGGGATTCGAGGGGTTATGGAAAAACGCGTTCTATTCCGGTCGACATGGCTGCCATGGCTTTTGATCGCGCCACAGATGGCGGTGATCCTGGTGTTCTTCTTCTGGCCCGCGAGCCAGGCCATCTGGCAGTCGCTGCAGACCGAGGACGCGTTCGGCACCTCCACCGTCTTCGTCGGCCTCGAGAACTTCGAAACCCTGTTCGACGACCCGGCCTACGTCGAGTCGTTCAAGGTCACGGCGCTGTTCTCGGTGCTGGTGGCCGGCATTGGCATCGCGGTGTCGCTGATGCTCGCGATCTTCGCCGACCGCATCCTGCGCGGCTCGCTGTTCTACAAGACCTTCCTGATCATCCCGTACGCCGTGGCGCCGGCCATCGCGGGCGTGCTGTGGGTGTTCATGTTCTCGCCGAGCATCGGCGTGGTGAGCTACGGCTTGCGCCACATGGGCATGGAATGGAACCACCTGCTCAATTCCAACCATGCGCTGTCGCTGATCGTGGTGGCCGCGATCTGGAAGCAGATCTCCTACAACTTCCTGTTCTTCCTGGCCGGCCTGCAATCCATCCCGAAGTCCCTGATCGAGGCGGCCGCCATCGACGGCGCCGGTCCGCTGCGCCGCTTTCTCACCATCCAGTTCCCCCTGCTGTCGCCGACCACCTTCTTCCTGCTGGTGATCAACATCGTGTATGCCTTCTTCGACACCTTCGCGATCGTGCATGCCACCACCGAAGGCGGCCCGGGCCGCGACACCGCGATCCTGGTCTACAAGGTCTGGCACGACGGCTTCCGGGCGCTCGACCTGGGCGGCTCGGCCGCGCAGTCGGTGGTGCTGATGGTGATCGTGGTCGTACTCACCGTGGTGCAGTTCCGCTACATCGAGAAGAAGGTCCAGTACTGATGGCGCATCCTCCTTTCCCCTCTTCCTCCTTCTCTTCTTCCTTCTTCTTCATGTTCCGGAGCATCCGCCATGGTTGAACGCCGGCCCGGCCTGACCGTCCTCTCGCACGTGGTGCTGATCCTCGGCATCGCCATCGTGGCCTTTCCCATCTACCTCGCCTTCGTGGCCTCGACCCACACGCGCGACGAGATCCTGCGCGTGCCGATGCCGCTGGTGCCGGGCGCGCACATGGTCGAAAACTACACCGCCGCGCTGATGGGCACCGAGACGCAGGGCGCGCGCGTGGTGGTGGGCCGCATGATGTGGATCAGCCTGGTCACGGCGCTGGTCATCGCCTTCGGCAAGATCGCGATCTCGCTGCTGTCGGCCTTCGCCATCGTGTACTTCAAGTTCCCGTTCAAGAAGCTCGTGTTCTGGATGATCTTCGTCACGCTGATGCTGCCGGTGGAGGTGCGCATCCTGCCCACCTACAAGGTGCTGGCGGACCTGAACATGCTCAACACCTACGCGGGGTTGACGATCCCGCTGATCGCCTCGGCCACCGCGACCTTCCTGTTCCGGCAGTTCTTCCTTTCGGTGCCCGACGAACTCGTCGAGGCCGCGCGGATGGACGGCGCGGGGCCGATGCGCTTCTTCAAGGACATCCTGGTGCCGCTTTCGCAGACCTCGATCGCGGCGCTCTTCGTGATCCAGTTCATCTACGGCTGGAACCAGTACCTGTGGCCGCTGCTCGCCACCACGAGCGAAGACATGTACCCGGTGGTGATCGGCATCAAACGCATGATCGCCTCGGGCGACGCCGCGGTCGACTGGAACCTCGTGATGGCCACCGCGATCCTCGCGCTGATCCCTCCGGCGCTCGTGGTGGTGCTGATGCAGCGCTGGTTCGTCAAGGGCTTGGTCGATACCGAGAAATGAGCCCGCCTCCGACGCTCGCCGCACACAAGCAGATCACCTCTTAAGCCCAAGAACAAGACAACATGTCAGCCATTTCCTTTCGCAACGTCATCAAGCGCTACGGCAAGGGCGCCAAGGCCAACCAGGTCATCCACGGCGTCTCGGCCGAGGTGAACAAGGGCGAATTCGTCGTCATCGTCGGGCCTTCGGGCTGCGGCAAGTCCACGCTGCTGCGCATGGTGGCCGGCCTCGAGGAGATCTCGGCCGGCGACATCGCCATCGGCGACCGCGTGGTGAACCAGCTCGAACCTTCCGAGCGCGACATCGCCATGGTGTTCCAGAACTACGCGCTCTATCCGCACATGAGCGTGTTCAAGAACATGGCCTATGGCCTGAAGATCGCGCGGCTGCCGACCGACGAGATCAAGCGGCGCGTGGACAAGGCCGCCAAGATCCTCGAACTGGGCCACCTGCTCGAGCGCAAGCCGCGCGAGCTCTCGGGCGGCCAGCGCCAGCGCGTGGCCATGGGACGCGCGATCGTGCGCGAGCCAAAAGTGTTCCTGTTCGACGAACCGCTGTCGAACCTCGACGCCAAGCTGCGCGCCCAGACCCGCCTCGAGATCCAGAAGCTGCACCGCGAGCTCGGCATCACCTCGCTGTTCGTCACGCACGACCAGATCGAGGCCATGACGCTCGCGCAGCGCATCATCGTGATGAACGGCGGCGTGATGGACCAGTTCGCCACGCCTGAAGAGGTCTACAACCGGCCCGCCACCACCTTCGTGGCGAGCTTCATCGGCTCGCCGCCGATGAACCTGCTCAAGCAAGCGCCCGGCGTGCGCCCCGGCCAGATCCTCGGCATCCGTCCCGAGCACCTCACGCTCGACGAAAGCGGCTGGTCCGTGCAGGTCGAGTCGGTCGAGCTGCTCGGTGCCGAGCGGCTGGTGTACGGCCGCATCGGCGACGAGCAGATCATCATGCGCACCGACGAGGCCGACCATCCGCCGATGGCCGGCGACACGGTCCGGATCGCGGCGCAGCAGGACAAGCTGCACTGGTTCGATGCCGGCTCGGGCAAACGCGCAGAGTAAGGACGCCCCCGAAGCGCCTGCGGCGCCTCCCCCCACTGGGGGGCGCACCCGGTGGCCCGGCAGAGCCGGTTCCACGGGTGCACTGGATGAACACCACGACCCGCTCAAAAAATGAACGCTACGCCCTGGCCTTATCCCCGCTGGATCGCCCACCGCGGCGCGGGCCGGCTCGCACCCGAGAACACGCTGGCCGCGTTCCGGCTTGGCGCCGCGCACGGCTGGCGCATGTTCGAGTGCGATGCCAAGCTCAGCGCCGACGGCGTGCCCTTCCTCATGCACGACGCCACGCTCGAACGCACCACCAGCGGCCACGGCATTGGCGGCGACCTGCCTTGGAGCGCGCTGTCGCAGCTCGATGCCGGCGGCTGGCATTCGCGCGCCTGCGCGGGCGAGCCGCTCGCCACGCTCGAGAACCTCGCGCGCTTCTGCCTCGCCAACGGCTACCTGCTCAACATCGAGATCAAGCCCACGCCGGGCACCGAGCATGCAACCGGCGCGGCGGTGGCGCGCGAAGCCGCACGGCTCTGGCAGGGCGCCGCCGTCCCGCCGCTGCTGACCTCGTTCCAGGCCGAATCGCTGCGCGCCGCCCGCGACGTGGCGCCCGAACTGCCGCGCGGGCTGCTGCTCGACACGCTGCACGACGGCTGGTTCGACGCCGCCAACGGCCTCGGCTGCGTCGCGGTGGTCTGCAACCATGCGCTCTGGGACGCGGCCACCGTGGCCCGGGTGCAGGCGGCCGGGCTGCGCACGCTGAGCTACACCGTCAACGACGAATGGGCCGCCCAGCGGCTCATCGACCTGGGCACCGACGGGATCATCACCGACCGCGTCGATCTGTTCAGCCCGGCGCGCTGACCGCCGCGTCGCAGCACGCCGCCCTTCTATGATGGCGGCCATGAGCGTGACTTCCCGCCTGCTAGCCCTGTGCCTGGCTGCCCTGCTGCTGCTGTCCTGCGGCGCGGCGCTGGCGCAGCCCGACCCTGCCGGCAGCGGTGGCGCCGCCGCCATGGCGGCCCCCGAGCCCGAGCTGAGCGTGCCCGAGATGCGTGCGCAGCTCACCGAGATCACCGAGGCCCCGACCGAATCCCATGGCAGCCTGCGCGATCAGCTGGCGGCGATCAGGGCGATCGGCGACCAGGCCGAGAAGTTCGTGGCCGCCCGCACCGCCGAGCTGGCCGACCTCAACGCCCGCCTCGGCGAGCTCGGCGAACCGCCCGCGGCCGGCGCCACCGAAGATCCCGACATCACGCGCCAGCGCGCCACCCTGACGAAGGAGCGCAACACGCTCGATGCCGACATCCGGCTGGCGCGCCTGCTGGCCATCGACGTGCGCCAGCGCGGCGCCGAACTCGTGGGCCAGCGCCGCGCGCTGTTCGAGGCGCAGGTCACCGAGCGCGCCCCCTCGCCGCTGGGCGACGAATTCTGGCGCGATCTTCGGCAGGCATGGCCCGGCGACATCGGACGCTTGCAGGCCCTGGGCGCGGACCTGCGCGACGGCTTCGAGAAGGCGACCGGGCAAGGCACGCGCACCGGGGTGATCGGCGCGCTGCTGCTGGCCGTGGTGCTTGCCGTGCTTGGAACCTGGGCCGCCGAGCACCTGCTCACGCGGCTCGCCGCACGGCTGCTGCCGGCGGGCCGGCTGCGGCGCTCGCTGCTGCTGATCGCCATCGTGGGCAGCCACGTGCTGCTCGTCGCGCTGGCCGCGCACGGCGTCGAGCGGCTGCTCGAGGAGTACGCGACCTGGACGCCGCAGGCGAGCAAGGCGCTGCACTCGCTCGCACAGGCGCTGGTGTTCATGGCCTTCGTGGTCGGGCTGGGCCGCTCGCTGCTGGCCATCGGCCGGCCGAGCTGGCGGCTGCCGCCGATGCCGGACGCGGTGGCCGGCCGCCTCGCCGTTTTGCCCTGGTTCGTGGCACTGGTGGCCGCGGTCGCATGGACGCCCGCAGAGATCAACACGATCGTGGACGCGAGCTTCGCGGCCGTTGTGGCGACCCACGTGGTCACTGCGCTGGTGCTCACCGCGCTCGTCGGTGTCGTGCTGCTTCGTCTGCGAACGCTGCGCGGCGGCGCGCCCGGTGCCGACCTGCCCGAACGGCCGATCTGGGTCGGGTTGCTCGTGGCCTGCATCGGCGCAGTCATGGTCGCGATCTGGGTCCTGCTCGCCGTGGGGTATGTAGCGCTCGCGAGCCTGCTGGCCTCGCAGCTGACCTGGACCGGCATCGTCGCCGCCTCCTTCTACGTGCTGTTCAAGTTTGCCGACGACGTGTTCATGGCAACCGTGTCGTCACGCAGCACCATGGGCCAGCGGCTGCAGAAGAGCTTCGGGCTCGCACCGCAGACGCTAGACCAGGCCGCCACGGTGCTCTCCGGCCTGAGCCGCGTCGGCCTGTTCTTCTACATGCTGATCGCGCTCGCGGCGCCGCTGGGCACCGGCCCCGACGAGGTGTTCCAGCGCAGCGGCCAGTTCGGCTCGGGCGTGAAGGTGGGCGAGTTCGAACTCGTGCCCGGCGCCATCCTGGGCGCGGTCGCAGTGGCGATCCTTGGCTTCATCGTGCTGCGCGTCTTCAAGCGCTGGCTCGCGCAGAGCTACCTGCCGAGCACCCGCTTCGAGCCCGGCATGCAGAGCTCGATCGCCACGCTGCTGGGCTATGTGGGCGGCATCCTCGTGGTCGCGTTCTCGCTGTCGGCGCTGGGCATCAGCGTCGAGCGCATCGCCTGGGTCGCCAGCGCGCTCTCGGTCGGCATCGGTTTCGGCCTGCAGGCGATCGTGCAGAACTTCATCTCGGGCCTGATCCTGCTCGCCGAACAACCGGTGAAGGTGGGCGACTGGGTGGTGCTGGGCACCACCGAAGGCGACGTGCGGCGCATCAACGTGCGCGCCACCGAGATCCAGCTCGGCGACCGCTCGACGGTGATCGTGCCGAACTCGGAGTTCATCACCAAGACGGTGCGCAACATGACGTTGGCCAATGCGGAAGGCCGGGTGCTGATCCGCCTGCCGCTGCCGCTGACCACCGACGCGGCGCGCGTGCGCGAGCTGATCCTCACGGCTTGCCGCGAACACGAGGGCGTGCTGGAGACGCCCGCGCCCTCGCTCACGCTCGAAGGCATCGAAGGCGGCCTGCTCGTGTTCCAGGCCATCGCCTATGTCTCCAGCCCGCGCCTTGCGGGCGGCGTGCGCAGCGACCTGCTGTTCACGATCCTGGAGCGCCTGCACGCGGCGCAGATCCCGCTGGTGCCGTACGCGGCGCCGCCCGCCCCGGCGCCGGCGGCCGTCACGGCCGTCCCCGCCGAGCCCGCAGCCCCCGCCGCCTAGGCGCAGGCCGCCCCGATCATCCGAGCAGCGGGCAAATGCCCGCGCTGATCGACCGATTGTCCGGAGGCCCCAGAACGAACAATCAGCCATGAGCAGGCGCCGTGCCGCCAACGCTCGCCCGGAGCACCCATGGCTGAAGAAAGCGATCTCGAAAAAACCGAACCTGCCTCATCGCAGCGCCTGGAAAAGGCGCGCGAGGAAGGCAACGTTGCCCGGTCGCGCGAGCTCTCCACCTTCGTGCTGCTGGGCGCCGCCGGTGCCGGCCTTTGGCTGACCTCGGGGTCGCTCGGCGACACCATGCAAGGCGCCCTGGTCCAGGGCCTGCACTTCGACCGCGCCACGGCGTTCGACCCGACCCACATGCTTGCACGCGCCGGGCTCATGGTCGTCGAGGCGCTGGTCGCGCTGGCGCCGCTGTTCGGCCTGATGCTGATCGCCGCGGTGGCCGGCCCGCTGATGCTCGGCGGCTGGCTGCTCTCGGCCAAGGCGGCAGCGCCCAAGTTCAGCAAGCTCGACCCCATCGCGGGCATCGGGCGCATGTTCTCGTTCCAGGCGCTGTCCGAGCTGGTCAAGGCACTGGCGAAGTCGCTGCTGATCGGCGGCGTGGCCTGGCTCGTGATCATGGGCAACATGGACGAGGTCTCGTCGCTGATGTCGCAGTCGGAACGCACCGCGCTGCCGAAGATGATGAGCCTGGTGGCGCACAACTGCCTGCTGATCGCGGCCACGCTGCTGCTGGTGGCGCTGGTCGACGTGCCGTTCCAGCTCTGGAGCCACCACCGCAAGCTGCGCATGTCGCGCGAAGACTTGCGCAAGGAGCACAAGGAAAGCGAAGGCGACCCGCACATCAAGGCGCAGATCCGCCGCCAGCAGCAGCAGATGGCGCGCCGCCGGATGATGGCCGAGGTGCCCACGGCCGACATCGTGGTGACCAACCCGACCCACTTCGCGGTGGCGCTGAAATACATCGACAACGACATGCGCGCGCCGCGCGTGGTGGCCAAGGGTTCCGACCTCGTGGCCGCGCGCATCCGCGAGATCGCGCGCGAGAACAAGGTCGCGATCCTCGAGGCGCCGCCGCTCACGCGCGCACTGTTCAAGCACACCAAGCTCGGCGACGAAATTCCCGCCGGCCTTTACACCGCGGTGGCCGAGGTGCTGGCCTGGGTCTACCAGCTCAAGCGCTGGCAGGCCGAAGGCGGCGACGCGCCGCGCACCCCGGCCGACCTGCCGGTTCCGAAGTCACTCGAATACACACCCGACGCCCCATGAACGCGATGGCGAACCTCACGCGCCTGCCGGCGCAACTCTTCTCCGGCGCCCAGTGGAAAGGCCTTGCCGGCCCGATCCTGATCGTGCTCATCATGAGCATGATGGTGCTGCCGCTGCCACCATTCCTGCTCGACCTGCTGTTCACCTTCAACATCGCGATGTCGGTGATGGTGCTGCTGGTGAGCATGTACACGATGAAGGCGCTCGACTTCGCGGCCTTCCCTGCGGTGCTGCTGTTCTCCACGCTGCTGCGCTTGTCGCTCAACGTGGCCTCGACCCGCGTGGTGCTGATGCACGGCCACACCGGCCCCGACGCTGCGGGCAAGGTGATCGAGGCCTTCGGCCACTTCCTGGTGGGCGGCAACTTCGCCGTCGGCGTGATGGTGTTCATCATTCTGGTGATCATCAACTTCATGGTGATCACCAAGGGCGCGGGGCGCATCGCCGAGGTCGGCGCGCGCTTCATGCTCGACGCGATGCCCGGCAAGCAGATGGCGATCGACGCCGACCTCAACGCCGGCCTGATCGGCGAAGACGTGGCCCGCAAGCGCCGCGCCGAGGTGGCGCAGGAAGCCGACTTCTACGGCTCCATGGACGGCGCGAGCAAGTTCGTGCGCGGCGACGCGGTCGCGGGCCTGCTGATCCTGGTGATCAACATCGTCGGCGGCCTGGTCGTGGGCATGTTCCAGCACGACCTCGACTTCGCCACCGCCGGCACGACCTACACGCTGCTGGCCATCGGCGACGGCCTGGTGGCGCAGATCCCCGCGCTGGTGATCTCGACCGCGGCCGGCGTGATCGTCTCGCGCGTGACCACCGACGAGGACGTCGGCGGCCAGCTCACGGGCCAGCTGTTCGCCAACCCGCAGGTGCTCTTTCTCACGGCCGGCCTGATCGGCCTGATGGGCCTGATCCCGGGCATGCCGAACTTCGCGTTCCTGCTGATCGCGGGCGGCCTCGCCTGGCTGGGCCGGCGCGTCCAGCAGCGCGCGCCGCGCGCGGCCGCCGAGAAGGCCGCTGCGGCCGCGGCGGCTGCCGTGCAGGCCATGCCGGCGACCGACACACCCGAGGCCACCTGGGACGACGTGGCGCTGGTCGATCCGCTCGGCATGGAAGTGGGCTACCGGCTGATCCCGCTGGTCGACCAGACGCAGAACGGCGAGCTGCTGGGCCGCATCAAGAGCATCCGCAAGAAGATCGCGCAGGAGCTCGGCTTTCTCGCGCCGGTGGTCCACATCCGCGACAACCTCGAGATCCCGCCCAACACCTACGTGATCAGCCTCAAGGGCGTGGAGATCGGCCGCGGCGAGGCCTTCCCCAACCAGTGGATGGCGATCAACCCCGGCCAGGTGGCCGGCACCCTGCCCGGCACACCGACGCAGGACCCGGCCTTCCACCTGCCCGCGGTGTGGATCGACGCGGCGCTGCGCCAGGAGGCGCAGGTCATGGGCTACACGGTGGTCGACGCCTGCACGGTGATGGCCACGCACCTGAACCACCTGATCCAGATGCACGCGGCCGAACTGCTCGGCCGCCAGGAAGTGCAGCAGCTGCTCGACCAGATCGGCAAGACCGAGCCCAAGCTGACCGAGGACCTGGTGCCCAAGGTCATGTCGCTGAGCACGCTGCACAAGGTGCTGCAGAACCTGCTCGACGAAGAAGTGCCGATCCGCGACATGCGCACCATCCTCGACGTGATGGCCGAGCATGCGCCAAGCGTCAAAGAGGCCGCCGAGCTGACGTCGCTGGCGCGCCTGGCTCTCGGCCGCGCGATCGTGCAGCAGCTGTTCCCGGGCGACTCGGAACTGCAGGTGATCGGCCTGGACGGCGCGCTCGACGGCGTGCTGCACCAGGCACTCGCCAACAACAACGGCATCGAGCCCGGCCTCGCCAACAGCCTCATGCAGCAGACCCGCACCGCCATCGCGCGGCAGGAGCAGCTGGGCCTGGCACCGGTGCTCGTCGTCCAGCATTCGCTGCGCGTGCTGCTCGCCCGCTTTCTGCGGCGCAGCTTCCGACAGCTCAAGGTTCTCTCCCATGCGGAGATTCCTGACACCCGAAACATCAAGATCACCGCCACCATCGGAGGAAGAGTTTGAACACGCACACAGACGTCCGGACCAGCGCGCGCAAGTTCGTCGCGCCCACCAGCCGGGAGGCCCTGCGCATGGCGCGCGAAGCGCTCGGCGACGAAGCCATCGTGCTGACCAACCGCGTGGTTGCCGAAGGCGTCGAGATCGTCGCCATGGTGCAGCAGGACGTGGAAGCGCTGCATGCGCAGGCACCGGTCTCGCAGGCACCCGCGCCTGTCGTGACCGTGGCCCCCGCCGCCCCCGTCTTCGCGCTCACCCCACCGCCGCCCGTCGCCACGCAGGCGGCACCGGCCCCCGCCGTCATCGCGGCCGACAGCGTGCTCGGCGAACTCCACTCGATGCGCTGCATGATCGAGGAGCAGCTCGCCGGCGTCGCCTGGAGCGAGAAGCAGCGCCGCGACCCGATGCGCGGGCGCCTGCTGCGCACGCTGCTCGGCGCCGGCTTCAGTGCGCGCCTCTCGAAGGCGATGCTCGAACACCTGCCCACCGGCCAGAGCCACGCCGAGGGCATGGCCTTCGTGCGCTCCGAACTGATCCGCACGCTGCCCGTGCTGGGCGACGAGGACGCGCTGCTCGCGCAGGGCGGCGTCTATGCGCTGATGGGCCCCACCGGCGTCGGCAAGACCACCACCACCGCCAAGCTCGCGGCGCGCTGCGTGATGCGCTTCGGCGCCGACAAGCTCGCGCTGGTCACCACCGACAGCTACCGGATCGGCGCCTACGAGCAGCTGCGCATCTACGGCCAGATCCTCAACGTGCCGGTCTATGCGGTGAAGGACGCGGCCGACCTGCACCTGGTGCTCGAGGACCTGCGCGACAAGCACATGGTGCTGATCGACACCGTCGGCATGAGCCAGCGCGACCGCGCCGTCTCGGACCAGATCGCGATGCTCTGCAACAGCCACCGCCCGGTGAAGCGGCTGCTGCTGCTCAACGCCACCAGCCACGGCGACACGCTCAACGAGGTGGTGCACGCCTACCGCCACGGCAGCGACAGCGAACTCGCCGGCTGCATCTTCACCAAGGTCGACGAGGCCACCCATCCGGGCGCGCTGATCGACACCGTGATCCGCCACCGCCTGCCGGTGCACTACGTCTCGTGCGGCCAGAAGGTGCCCGAGAACCTGATGCGCGCCGACCGCGCCCAGCTCGTCGACAGCGCCTTCCAGGCCAACAGCGCGAGCGCGCTGTTCGTGCCGGGCGAAGGCGACCTGAACGACGCAGCCGCCGCCGCGGGCGCCGCCGCCTCGTCGGCACAGGCCGACGCCGAAAAGCAGCGTCTGCGCTACAGCCGGCTGATCAGCGCCATGGCGCACGACGCGCAGGAAGTGGCGGCCGCCGCCAAGGCGCTCGGCGCCGCACCGCTGGGCTTCGCGCAGGCGCGTGCACTCTGGCGCCAGGCCGCCGACGACGACATCGGCCACAAGGCGGTGCTGCAGTCCCTCATGGCGCATGCCGCGAGCGAGATCGCCAACGGCTGCGACACCCATCTGCTCGCACTCAGCGGCCAGGTCGGCCTCAAGTCCGACGAGAGCAGCGACGCCTACCACTGCCAGGGCAGCCTGCTGCTGTCCGACCGCAGCGGCATGCCGCTCGCGGCGCCCAACCAGTGGCTCTCCACCGCGGCCACCCGCCATGCCGCCGACCCGGCGCGCAAGCCCGGCGTGCGGCAGGTGCAGTGGCTGCGCCAGCAGGACTTCGGCCACAAGACCGTGGTGCACATGCTGCCGCGGCTGCCCTCGGCCGAGCTGATGCTGCAGTGGCAGGTTCAGCGCCAGCAGTGGCTCGCGCGCGTGCCCGCCTCCACCGCGGTGACCGATCCGAACACCGGCGAATACGCCACGCTCAACGGCCTCGACTTCGCGTACGGCGAAGCCCGCGCCGTGGTCTTCAAGGGCCGGCCCGCGCTCCAGATGGAAGCGCAGGCCAGCGTGACGCTGCGCACCGACGGCGGCCTTCCCGGCCTGCGCTGCATCGCCACCCGCGTGATCGATGCGCGCAGCCGCAAGGTGCTGGCGCAGGGCCATGCGCTCTGCAACATCGGCGCCGAGGTGCCGCTCGCCCAACTCGCGCAGTGGCAGGCCTGGGCCGCCGAGGCCGAGCCCTGCTTCCGCCTGCTGCGCCAGGGCCTTTCGGCGCTCGGCGGACTCGGCGAAGCCGGCGATCCCCACATGATGAAGCGCCTGCTCGTCGCAGGCCAGGTCACGACGACCATCTGGCGCCTGCTGCAGGCCGAGGGCGACTGGGCCGCACGCACGCGTGCGCTGCTGGTGCAGCTCACCGGCCGCGCGGCACGCGTGGGACGCCCGGTCTCGGGCAACGTGCTCTACGCCGGCGTGGGCAAGCTGTTCCTGCTGCTGGAGGCGCTGGACACGTGAGCAAGCTGGTTGCCGATCAAGCCGATGGGCTGCGGCGGCTGCTGGCGCAGTCGTCCGCACGCCTCATCGCCCTGGCGAGCATGGGGCAGCGGCCAGGTACCACCACCGCGGCCATGAACCTGGGTGCGGCACTCGCCCACATGGGCAAGGACGTGCTGCTGCTCGACGAGAACGGCGCCGGAGAGAACTCGGTCGCTGCCGAATGGGTCGTCGACCCGCTCGGCACGCTGGCCGACGTGGCCGCCCATCGGCTGACCTGCGAAGGCGCCGCCGCGCGCACGCCCTGTGGCGTCGGCGTGCTGCCGGCGCTGCCCGGCGCGCAGCCCGACCACACCGATCCGCGCCTGCTGTGGCGCGGCGACGTGATCCTGGTCGATGCGGCGCTCGACAGCGCCGGCAACCTGTCGCCGCTCGCACGCATGGCCGACGAACTGGTGGTGGTGCTGCAGCCGCACCCGGCGTCGATCACCGCCACCTATTCGGGCATCAAGCGGCTGCACTACGCGCACGCCGTGCGCCAGCTCCGGCTGCTGATCAACCAGGTCGCCGAGCCCGAGGCCGCACGCCAGAGCATGGCCAACCTGGTCGACACCGGCAGCCGCTACCTTGCGGTCTCGATGCAGCCCGCCGGCTGGGTGCGCGCCGACCCCCACATGCCCGCCGCCCGGCGGCTCGGACAGACGGTCGTGGAGGCTTTCCCGACCAGTCCGGCCGCCGTGGATTTCCGCGTCATTGCCGCCGCCGTCACGCAGTGGCCATGGCGCCCGGCCGTGCGGCCGCAAGACGTCGGAACGGCGCTCTGGCGCGCCGACGCCCTGATGCAGGAACCCGCCAACGAGGAAGAGGACGACCGTGTATACCGCACAGGGAACGTTTGAGAAATCGCATCTGCTGAAGCAGCACCAGCCGATGGTGCGCCGCATGGCGCTCCAGATGCTGGCCAAGCTGCCCGCCAGCGTGGAGCTCGACGATCTGATCCAGGCCGGCATGATCGGCCTGCTCGATGCTTCCACCCGCTACCAGGACAACCGCGGCGCGCAGTTCGAGACCTTCGCGAGCCAGCGCATCCGCGGCGCCATGCTCGACGAGCTGCGTGCCAGCGACTGGGGCTCGCGCGGCCTGCGGCAGTCGTCGCGCAAGGTCGAGCAGGCGATCCAGGCGCTCGAGCACCAGCTCGGTCGCCCGGCCGCCGAGGGCGAGATCGCCAAGGCGCTCGACATGGACCTCGACGACTACCAGTCGCTGCTGCAGGAGATCCAGGGCTGCCAGCTGCTCTACGTGGAAGACTTTGCGCACGACGGCGAGTCCGACACCGCCTGGCTCGACCGCCAGTCGCGCAACGACGGGGCCGGCGCCGGCAACGACGATCCGCTCGCGCAGCTCATGGCCTCGGGCTTTCGGCACCAGCTCGTCGACGCGATCGCCGCCTTGCCCGAACGCGACCAGCTGCTGTTGAACCTCTACTACGAGGAAGAGCTGAACCTGCGCGAGATCGGCGCCATCCTCGAGGTGAGCCAGTCGCGCGTGTGCCAGCTGCACAGCCAGGCCATCAGCCGGCTGCGGGCGCACCTGAAGGACGTGCTCTAGCGGCGGTCCGCCGGCGCGCTCAGACCGCAGGCGCTTGCGCGCCGTCGGCATCGCGCTTGCCGCCATTTCGCAGGCCGGCCTGCAGCAATGCACGGCCGGCGAACGCGTCGCCCGCCACCTCGAGGTCGAAGCGATCGCCGTCCAGCCGGCGCAGGTCCGAGATCACGGCGGTGGCTTCATCCACCGTCGCGCCGGTGGCCAGCATCGCTTCGTAGCTCATCTTCATGGCCGATTCGAAGGTCTCGCGAACCACGGTGGCCGTCGGATCGGTCTTGGCCAGCTCCACCGCGTGCTCGCGGTCGTAGGCCCGCACCAGCACGCGCGAGTGCGGACACTGGGCCCTGACGGTCTCGGCGATGCGCGTCGCAGCGGCCTTGTCATTCACGCAGACCAGGATGGCGGTGGCGGTGTGCGCACCGGCAGCGTGCAGCACATCGGGCCGGCCGCCGTCGCCGTAGTAGACCTTGAAGCCCAGGTACGACTGCGCGTCGCGGATGACCTGCGTGTCGTTGTCGATCACCGTGAGCGACGCGCCGCGTGCCAGCACGCCCTGGCTGGCGATCTGGCCGACGCGGCCGAAGCCGATCACCAGCACCTTCCCCTGCTGGCCGTTGGCCGCCTCCACGCCCTCCATCGACATCGCGGCGCGCGGCCCGAAGCGCTGGTGCAGCAGCACGACCAGCGGTGTCAGCGCCATCGACAGCACGACGATGGCCGTCATGTTGGCGTTGACCGTGGCATCGATCACGCGCGCACCCAAGGCGGCCGAGAACAGCACGAAGGCGAACTCGCCGCCTTGCGCCATGAGCACCGCGCGGTCCAGCGCGTCGGCATGCGAGCTCCTGGCAAGGCGCGCCACGGCGTAGATGCAGGCAGCCTTGGTCGCCATCAGCGCCACCACGCCAGCCACGATCAACTGCCAGTTGCGGCCCACCACGGCCAGGTCCAGCGACATGCCCACACCAAGGAAGAAGAGCCCCAGCAACAGCCCGCGGAAGGGCTCGATGTCGGCCTCCAGCTGGTGCCTGAAGGTCGACTCCGACAGCAGCACGCCAGCCAGGAATGCGCCCATGGCCATCGACAGGCCCCCCAGCTGCATCAGCAGCGCCGCACCGAGCACCACGAGCAGCGCGGCAGCGGTCATGACCTCGCGCGCCTTCGCGTTGGCCAGGATGCGGAAGAACGGGTTCAGCAACCAGATGCCTGCGGCCACCAGCGCGGCCAATGCACCCAGCGCCAGTCCGATCACGCCCCAGCGCGAGGGCACCACGGCGGCGGCATCGAGTGCCGGCGGCGCAATGAAAGCCACCAGGGCCAGCAGCGGCACGATCAGCAGGTCTTCGAACAGCAGGATGGACACCATGCGCTGCCCGCGCGGCGCGGCGATGTCGCCGCGCTCGCCCAGCAACTGCATGACGATGGCCGTCGACGTGAGCACGAAGCCCATCGCGCTGATGAACGACACCGCCAGCGGAAAGCCGAATGCCATGCCGACCAGCGTCAACAGGCAGCCGCAGACCAGGCACTGCAGGCTGCCCAGGCCGAAGATCTGCTTTCGCAGGCTCCACAGGTGGGAAGGCTGCATCTCCAGCCCGATCACGAACAGGAACATCACCACGCCCAGTTCGGCCACGTGCAGGATGGCCTGCGGATCGTTGAACAGCTTGAACCCGAAGGGCCCGATGGCCAGGCCCGCGGCCAGGTAACCCAGCACCGACCCGAGACCGATCTTCTTGAACAGAGGCACCGCCACCACGGCGGCGCCGAGCAAGATCACGACGTTGACCAGGTCGCCCGCGCTTCCTTCGACAGCCATGCGAAATTCCTCCTTATTGAAATCGAGAATGCACGAAGGGCCCCTCGGGGCCCCTTGCGCGCGCGCCATTGTCTCAGCGTCTCGATCCCGCGGCGTCCGGGGGCGCACGGCAGCGTGGTGGTGCTCATCGTCCGAGCACCGCCGGGCTCAGAATCCGAGGCTCTCGAGCAGGTCATCGACCTGCGCCTGGCCCGTCACGGCATCGGGGTTGTCGGCGTGGATCTGCGGTCCGTTCTGCAGGCTGTTGCTTTCGGGCTCGTGGCGCTTGTCGGCGGGCGAGTTGTCGATCAGCACCTGCAGCAGCTGCGTCTCGACGTCGTTGACCACTTCCATCATCTTCTTGATGACCTGGCCCGTGAGGTCCTGGAAATCCTGAGCCATGAGGATCTCGATCAGCTGCGCGTTGATCGCGCCGGCTTTCTGCGGCACATCGCTCAGGTAGCCGCGCGTGTCCATCACGAGCTGGCGCGCATGGTCGAGCTCGACCGGATTGGCAAACCATTCGTCCCAGCGCTGGGTCAGGCCCTTGGCATTGCTCGCGAGGTCTTCCTGCAGCGGCTGCGCAAGGTCGATCGCGTTGAGCGCGCGGTGCGCGGCCCGCTCGGTCATGCTGGCGATATAGCCCAGGCGGTCGCGCGCATCGGGGATGGCCTGCGCGGCCTTGGCGACCTGCTTGTCGAGGCCGAGTTCGCGCAGGCCGTCACGCAGCTGGCGCGTCAGCTGCCCGATGCGCCCGAGCAGCTCCTCGGCCGTGTTGGCGTGCTCCACATGTTCGAGCGCATGCTGGCTCATCTCACACCGCCTCTTTCTGCAGCTTCTCGAAGATCTTGTTGATCTTTTCCTCGAGCGTGGCGGCCGTGAAGGGCTTCACCACGTAGCCGTTGGCGCCGGCCTGCGCCGCCGCGATGATGTTCTCCTTCTTGGCTTCGGCCGTCACCATCAGCACCGGCAGCTTGCCGAGCTCGGGATCGGCACGGATGGTCTGCAGCATGGTCAGGCCGTCCATGTTCGGCATGTTCCAGTCCGACACCACGAAGCCGAAGTTGCCGCCGCGCAGCTTCTCGATGCCGGCTGCGCCGTCCTCGGCTTCGTCGACGTTGAGGAACTCGAGTTCCTTCAGCAGGTTGCGCACGATGCGCCGCATGGTCGGGAAATCGTCCACGACCAGGATCTTGATGCTCTTGTCTATCACGATGCTTCAACTCCAAAAAATCAATTCGTTGCTTCTCTCACTCAAACCCGGTTCGCGCGCTCGCCGAAGGTGCGCAGGTGGGCCAGCACGCGCCGCCCCATCTCGTCCAGCGACACCACCTCGTCCACGGCGCCCAGCGCGATCGCCTCGCGCGGCATGCCGAAGACGACACAGCTCGCCTCGTCCTGCCCGAAGGTGTGTGCCCCGGCCTGCTTCATGCGCAGCAGGCCCTCGGCACCGTCCTTGCCCATGCCGGTCAGGATCATTCCGATCGCGTTCTTCCCCGCATGCCGCGCCGCCGAATCGAACAGCACGTCGATCGAGGGCCGGTGGCGGTTCACGGGCGGCGACTGGTCGAGCTGGGCCACGTAGTTGGCGCCGCTGCGGGCGAGCGACAGGTGGAAGCCGCCCGGCGCGATGTACGCATAGCCCGGCAGCACGCGTTCGCCGTGCTCGGCTTCCTTGACCGTGATGCGGCACAGGCCGTTGAGCCGCTGCGCGAACGAGCGCGTGAAGCCCGGCGGCATGTGCTGCGCGATCAGCACCGCCGGTGCATCGGGCGGCAGCGGCAGCAGCACCTCGCGGATGGCCTCGGTGCCGCCGGTGGAGGCGCCGATGATGATCAGCTTCTCGGTGCTCAGCAGCGGGCTGCGCAGCATCGGCTCCTGCACCGCGTCCTGCGCGGTCTTGGCCGCGGCGCCGTGGCGCCCGGGCAGCAGCCGTGCCGCCGCGGCCGTGCGGATCTTGCCGCTGATCAGCTCGGTGTAGTTCAGCAGCCCGTCGCGCACGCCGAGCTTCGGCTTGGTCACGAAGTCGATCGCGCCGAGCTCCAGCGCGCGCAGCGCGATCTCCGAGCCGCGCTCGGTCAGCGACGACACCATCACCACCGGCATGGGCCGCAGGCGCATGAGCTTCTCGAGAAACTCGAGCCCGTCCATGCGCGGCATCTCGACGTCGAGCGTGAGCACGTCGGGGTTCGTGGCCTTGATGAGGTCGCGCGCCTGCAGCGGATCGGCCGCGGTGCCGACCACCGTCATGTCGCTCTGGGCGTTGATGATCTCGGTCATCACGCTGCGGATCAGCGCCGAGTCGTCGACGCAAACCACCTTGATCTTCTTCATGCGATCCACTTTCCCTTGCCGTATGTGGCGGACCATCTGCGCAGGAGTTCTCCCTCGTCGCGCTGGACCGCCTGAATGTCGTCCTTGGCGCGCAGCTTGCGCACCACGGCCTTGCCGCTGGCCGGCTGCAGGCACACGCGGCGCGCATGCAGCCCCCGCAGGTCTTGCGCGGCCACCACGATGCGCTGCTTCTCGAGGTAGCGCAGCACGAAGTCGGCATTGCGCCCGCCGATGTTGAGCATGGTCATGTTCGCCAGCACCGCAGCGCCGCCGAAGACCTTGGCCTTGAGCCGGTCGCGCCGCGCACCCGCGCGCAGCATCTCGGCAACCAGCACGTCCATCGCGTAGCCGCCGTAGCGCATCGACTCGACCTGGCTGCGCGGATCGGCCTCGGCATCGTCGGGCAGCATGAAATGGTTCATGCCCGCGACGCCGGCCTCCACGTCGGTGATGCAGGCCGCCACGCAGGAGCCCAGCACCGTCGTCAGCAGCACCCCCGCATCGGTCACGAAATATTCGGCCGGCAGCAGCTTCACCGCCTGGCAATCGAAGTCGCGGTCGAAGTAGTGGTGCGTGGCCAGCGACGCAGGCACGGCCGCGGCTGCGCCCGACGGCGCCCTCTCCCGAAGCACTGCCATGTTCACACCCGCGCCTTTCCGAGTGCGTAGACGGTCTGCCCGACGGTCTTGAAGGCCTGGTTGACGAGCGACGCGTTCTCCGAGTGGCCCGCGAACAGCAGACCGTTCGGCTTGAGCAGCGGCGCGAAGCGCTCGAGGATCTTCTTCTGCGTCGGCTTGTCGAAGTAGATCATCACGTTGCGGCAGAAGATCGCGTCGACCGGCTCCTTCACGGGCCACGACGCATCGAGCAGGTTGAGCCGCGAGAACTTGACCATGGCCGCGACCTCGGGGCGCACCCGCACCTTGCCGGCGTTGGCACCCGTGCCCTTGTTGAAGAAGCGCCGCAGGCGCTCGGGCGGCATGCGGCTGGCCTGCTCCATCGTGAAGACGCCGGCCGATGCGCGCTCCAGCACCGAGGTGTCGATGTCGGTGGCGATGATGCGCGCCGTGGTGGCACGCTCGCCGAGCGCCTCCATCAGGGTGATCGCGATCGAGTAGGGCTCCTCGCCCGTCGAGGCCGCCGCGCACCACACGGTGACCGGCTGGCTGCACTTGCGCGCCAGGTCGGCGAGCACCGGAAAGTGATGCGCCTCGCGGAAGAACGACGTGAGGTTGGTGGTCAGCGAATTGATGAAGAGCTGCCACTCCTCGCCGTCGCGGCTGTCCTCCAGCTGGGCCAGGTAGGTCGAGAACTCCGGCAGCCCGAGGTCGCGCAGCCGGCGCGACAGCCGGCTGTAGACCATCTGGCGCTTGTGTTCGCCCAGCGCAATGCCCGCGCGGCGGTGGATGAGCGTGCGGATGCGGGAGAAGTCGCTGTCGGTGAAGACGAATTCGGAAGAGGTCGATGTCATGCGCGTGCTCGTTCGGTCAGTGGACTTCGGTCAGGGTCAGGTCGTGCGACCACGCCAGCGCGCGCAGATGGGCCGCGTTGACCTGGTCGGCGCCGAGCAGCAGTGCCTCGGCCAGGTGGGCCGCCTCGCCGCTGCCCAGCTCACAGGCCTCGGCCAGTGCGAGGAAGGGGCCGTACACGCCCTCGCGCGACAGGATCGCCTGCTGCACCGCGCCGGGAAGCTGCACCTGCGAAAGCACCTCTTGCATCGGAACGCCCAGCAGCCGGTCGATGAGCGAGAACATGCCCACCACGAACAGGTTGTCGGCCTCGCCGGGCGGCAGCATGACCTCGCCCATCAGTTCGACGAAGCGCCCGCGCAGGATCGCCTTCTTCATCATGAACGGCGGGCTGCCCGCCGCGTTGCTCGTGGCCAGCAGCATCGAGAGCCAGCGGAACAGCGGCGAGTAGCCGAGCATCGTCACCGCGTGATGCAGCGAGTGGATCTCGACGCCGGCGCCCACCGCGGGCGAGTTCATGTGGCGCAGCAGCCGGTAGGTCAGCGCGGCGTCGCGCTTGAGCGCGGCCTCGACCTCGCGCAGGTCCTCGTTGCGCTGGATCATCTGCAGCAGCCGCACGATCAGCATCGATTCGGGCTGCAGCGCATGGCCTTGGCCGCCGTGCCGCGGCACCGGCGGCGGAAAGCCGCAGCGCGCGTCGAGAAAGACATCGACGCGGTCGGGCGCGCAAGCCTCGAATGCCGACCACGACGCCATGCAGGTGGCGATCGGCTGGATCGGCGCATGGCCCGGCAGCTCGGCGTCCCGGATCGCCGCGATCCGCGCCGGGTCGCCGTTGCCGACGTCGAAATGAGTGACCAGGCCGCGCAGCTCGGGGTCCGCGGGCAGCGCCTCGGCGCCGCAGAGCATGAAGCTGAAGCCCTGCTCGCGCAGAAACATCAGTACCGGCCGGAGCTCCTCGTTGGACAGGTCGGCCAGGCCGAGGCAAAACACCGTGTATTCGGGCGCGAGCGACTGCAGCGCGCCCAGCGCGAGCGTCTGGGCATCGACCTCGAAGAACAGTTCGCTGTGGCCGAGCTTCCAGGGCGCGGTCGGCGCCCCCAGGTGCTCGGTGACGCAGGCCAGCAGCGACTTGAATTGCGTGACCGCATCGGGCGCCAGCGCGGCCGGCACGGCCGGCCGCCAGGTGAGCTTGTAGCCGCCGACGCGCTTCTGGGCGTCGAGCAGCAGGGTGTAGGCGACGTAGCCGTCGGCGCTGCGCGGGAGGGCAAGGCGCTGCGCGCTGCCCGCCACCGTCTTCTCGGCGCCGGAGCGCCGGAAAAAATCGAAACGCATGGCGCTCGTCACTCCCGATGGGTTCAAGCGGCCACCGTGTCTTGCCGGGCCGCATGGGCCAGCGCCGAGCTTCGCACGGCATGCGCGCGCTGGATGCGCGGCATGGCGCCCACGTCGACAATGAAGGCCACGCTGCCGTCGCCCAGGATGGTGGCGGCCGAAATGCCCGGCACCTTGCGGTAGTTGGTCTCGAGGTTCTTGACCACCACCTGGTGCTGGCCCAGCAGCTCGTCGACCAGCAGCGCGAAGCGCGACTCGTCGGCCTGCACGATCACCAGGATGCCGGCGGTCGGGTCGGTCTGCGCGCCGGACACGTCGAACACGCGGTGCAGCTCGATGAGCGGCAGGTATTCGCCGCGCACCTTGATCACGTGCCCGTCGCTGGTGATCGAATGCAGGTGCTCGGCAAGCGGCTGCAGCGACTCGATCACGTAGCTCAGCGGCAGGATGTAGGCCTCGCTGCCGACTTTGACGGACATGCCGTTGAGGATCGCGAGCGTCAGCGGCAGCACGATGCGGGTGGTGGTGCCCCAGCCCTCGCGCGAGCTGATCTCGACGTGGCCGCCCATCTCCTGGATGTTGCGCTTGACCACGTCCATGCCCACGCCGCGGCCCGAGATGTCGGTGACCTGCTCGGCCGTGGAGAAGCCCGGCGCGAAGATCAGCTGCCACACCTCGTCGTCGGGCATGGTCTCGGTCACGGCGAGCCCCTGCTGCATGGCCTTGGCGAGGATCTTCCCGCGGTTCAGGCCGGCGCCGTCGTCGCTCACCTCGATCACGATGTTGCCGCCGTGGTGCTGCGCCGACAGCAGAAGCTGCCCTTCGGCCTCCTTGCCCTTGGCAAGGCGCTGGTCCGGCGTCTCGATGCCGTGGTCCAGGCTGTTGCGCACCAGGTGCGTGAGCGGATCGATGATGCGCTCGATGAGGCCCTTGTCGAGTTCGGTCTCCTTGCCGAAGGTGTCCAGGCGGACCTGCTTGCCGAGCTTGGCGCTCACGTCGCGGATCACGCGCGGGAAGCGGCTGAACACGTAGTCCATCGGCATCATGCGGATCGACATCACCGATTCCTGCAGGTCGCGCGCGTTGCGCTCCAGGTGGCCCAGGCCGTTGAGGAAGCGCTCGCACTCCACCGGATCGAGCATGGTGGCCGCCTGCGTCAGCATCGACTGCGTGATCACCAGTTCGCCCACGAGGTTGATGAGCTGGTCGACCTTCTCCACGTCGACGCGGATCGAGCCCGAGTCCTTGGCGGCGGCTGCTGCCGGCGCGCCGGCGGCCGGCACGGCCTTGGTCGAGCCAGGCGCGGGCGACGCTGCGGCCGGTGCGGCTGCCGGGGCTACCGCGGCGGGCGCATCGGCGGCCACGACGGCTTCGCGCGTGATCTCGATCTGCGACTCGTCGATCACGAAGCAGCACACCGCGGTAATGTCGTCGGGGGCGCAGCTGGTCTCGAGCACCACGGTCATCTGGTCGGCGCTGCGCGTGCGCGACAGCAGCTTGCCAAGGTTCGCCAGCTCTTCGGCGAGCAGCTCGCATTCGCTGTCGGACAGGCCCGAGAAACGGATGCGCAGTGCGCCCTGCCCCGCGCCCGCGAGTGCGGCAGCCGGTGCAGCAGCAGCGGCCACCACCACGGGCGCCGGTGCCGGCGCAGCGGCGCGGTCGCCTTCGGTTTCGAGCGCGAGCTGGCGCAGCACCTCGCAGATGTGGGCCACCCGCTCGGGGTCGGGTTCGGTCTCGGCCTGGTAGGCGGTCAGTTGGTCTTGCAAGGCGTCCTTCGTTTCCAGGAATGAATCGATCATCGAGCGGCTCAGGTTCAGCTGGCCGTGGCGCGCACGGTCGAGCAGGGTCTCCAGCAGGTGCGTCGTGTCGGTCAGCGCCACGAAGCCGAAAGTGGCCGCGCCGCCCTTGATCGAATGCGCGGCACGGAAGATGGCGTTGAGCTGCTCGCTGTCGGGCGCCTCGGCGTCGAGCTCGAGCAGCAATTGCTCCATCTGCGCCAGAAGCTCGACGGCTTCGACGAAAAAGGCCTGGGTAAATTGACTGAGATCCATCGTTGCTCCGGACCGGCTGCTGCGCGCGCCGGCATCATTTCTAGGGGTGCTTGGGCGCCGCCGACTCTTGCGAAGTCAGCTTGACGTTGTCGGTGGGCAGCAGCGGCGGCGTAGGCGGCGAAGACGGCGCCTGCGGGGCCGCCGGTAGCGCCGCGGCAACGCTGCCGCCGCCGCTGTTCTCGTGCTCGATCTGCTGCTGCGTGCGGCGGTTCAGCAAGATGATGCTGATGCGCCTGTTGATCGGGTTGCGCGGATTCGCGCGGTCGATGTGCATGCTGTCGGCCAGGCCCACCACGCGCAGCACCTTGCCTTCTTCCATGCCGCCGATGACCAGCTCGCGCCGCGACGCGTTCGCGCGGTCGGCCGACAGCTCCCAGTTGCCGTACGAGCGATCGCCGTTGCTGTAGACGATGGCATCGGTGTGGCCCGACAGCGTGATGCGGTTCGGCAGTTCGTGGAGCGCGGGCGCTAGCTCGCGCAGGATCGCGCGCATGTGCGGCACCAGCCGCGCGCTCGCCAGGTCGAACATCGGGCGGTTCTCGCTGTCCACGATCTGCAGCCGCAGCCCTTCGGTCGTGATGTCGATCAGGATCTGCGAACGGAACTGCTTGAATATCGGGCTCGACTCGATGAGCTTGTCGAGCCGCTCCTTCATGCTCGCGAGACGGTCCGCGTCGGCTTCTTCCTCGGCATCGGCCTGGCGCACCTCGCCCGCGGCGCGCGTGCTCGGGTCCATGCCGCCGCCGGGGATCACGCTCACGCTGGTGCTGCTTTTCTCGCCACCGCTCAAGGCCACCATCAGCGGCATCCGGAAATGCTCGGCGATGCCCTCGCGCTGCTTGGGCGAGGAACTGGAGAGCAGCCACATCACGAGGAAGAACGCCATCATGGCGGTCATGAAGTCGGCATAGGCAATCTTCCAGCCGCCGCCGTGATGGCCGCCGCCGTGACCGGCGACGCGCCGGATGACGATCCTGTGCTTTTCCGCGCTCATTGACTGTGTGCTCCGCCCGCGTCAACGCGCCTTGACTTCACGCACGTGGCTGTCCAGCTCGGTGAAGCTGGGCCGCTCGGTCGAGAACAGCACCTTGCGGCCGAACTCCACCGCGAGCTGCGGCGCATAGCCGTTGAGACTCGCGAGCAGCGTCACCTTGGCGCACTGGTACATCTTCATGCCCTCGGCCACCTTCTGCTCGATGAGCGACGCGAGCGGCGCCACGAAGCCGTAGGCCAGCAGCACGCCCAGGAAGGTGCCGACCATCGCGTGAGCGATCAGCGCGCCCATTTCCGAGGGCGGCAGGTCGGCCGATGCCAGCGCGTGCACCACGCCCATTACGGCCGCCACGATGCCGAGCGCGGGCAGCGCATCGCTCACGCGCGCCAGGCTGTGCATCGGGATCTCGGCCTCGTGCTTGATGGTCTCTATCTCGTGGTCCATCAGCGCCTCGATCTCGAACGCATCGGTATTGCCGCTGATGACGAGGCGCAGGTAATCGCAAAGGAATTCCATCACGCCGGGATCGGCCAGGATCTTGGGATAGCGGCTGAAGATCTCGCTTTGCGACGGGTCTTCCACGTCGGTCTCGAGCTTCATCATCCCTTCCTTGCGCGCCTTGGCGAGCAGCTCATAGAGCAGCGCGAGCAGGTCGAGATAAAGCTGGCGGTTGTGCTTGGACGAGCGCAGCAGCAGCGGGAGTTCCTTCAGCGTGGCCTTGATCGTCTTGCCGTTGTTGCCGGCAATGAAGGCGCCCAGCGCGGCCCCGCCGATCATCAGCAGCTCCACGGGCTGGAACAGCACACCGAAGTGCCCGCCCATCAATGCATAGCCGCCGAACACGGCGCCGATCACTACCAGATAACCAACCAAAAGGAGCACACGCTTCCCCTACTGCCCTTGAGGCGTCGATTCAAAAAGCCCCGCCCACCCGGGCGGGGTCCATGTCAGTGGAGCGCGCCCGCCTCGAGCGCCTGCCCCACACCCAAATTCATGCCTTCCCCGCTCCGTGCCGGGACCACCACTGCCGCGTCGCCGCTGCGCTTTGTGCCGCGCGCCTTGCCTGCGCGCGAGGGCGGCCGGCACAGCACGCACACGTAGCCGTTCTTGTGGTCGTGCGCATGCGCGACGAACTGCCCCGCGCACCGGCTGCAGGCGCTCAGCTGCAGCATGTCGCTGTCGAAAAAACGCACCATCGTGTAGGCGCGCGTGAAATCCAGAATTGGCTCGCTGTCTTGCGCGGCAATTTGCTGCAAATACAACTTATAGCTTTTAATTAAAATCCAGACCTTTTCTTCATCGGAATGGGTTTTCATGAATTGGTAAATGTTATAAAACATCGACGAATGAATATTCGCCAGCCAAGTCATATACCAATCGGTCGAAAAAGGCAGCAATCCTTTCGGCGGTGAAACGCCCTTTATTTCCTTATAGAGCCGGATCAACCGTTCGCGGCTCAGGCCGACCTCGGCCTCGAGGAACTGCAACCGGGCGCCGAGCCCGATCAGTTCGATGGCGAGCTGAACTTCCCGCACTTCGCCAAGGACGGTCTTGCGCGTCATGCCGCTACCGCTTGCTTGCGCATCTGCAGCGTGCGGGCCGACATCAGGATCGACATGTGCGCCTGCTGCAGGTTGCTGTCCTTGCCCTCGCCGACCACCGCCGACATCGAGGCGTGCTCGTTCAGGCGGAAGCTGCAGAGCAGGAAGTTCGACGCCGCGAGCTTCAGGATCTGGGCCAGCGACATGCCCGCGAGCATGTCCGCCAGTTCGCTGCTGATGCCGAGGCGGAACATCGCCGCCACGCGGTCCTGCTTGACGAGCTTCTGGGCCAGCAGCATGTAGGCGAGGTTGACGTCACCGATCTCGCGCGAGATCTCGCCGTTCGCCGCATTCATTACGTTATCCGTTTGCAAGATGCACTCCGTTGTTCATGTCCTGGTGTGAATTATTCCCACCTAGTTAAACTTTGTAACTGGCCTACCCAGGCAAACTGTAAACGGGGCTACAACTGGCTGTAATCTTTTGTTGCAAACGCACGACGGCCCCTCGGAGCGATGCGACTGGTTCTCAGTAACAGAAGGTTTCAATGAAAAGACATAGATCATTGGGGCACCTTCGTGGACTGTTCGATCCCATGAATCCAGGCCAGGACCTCGGCCACTGCCAGATAGAGTTGCGGCGGGATCTGCCGGTCGAGGTCGACCTGCATCAGCAGCCGGATCAGGTCGGGCGAGGCGTGCACGTACACGCCGTTCTCGCGCGCCTGCCGCAGGATCGATTCGGCGGTGAGGCCGTAGCCCTTGGCCACGACCACGGGCGCCTTCGCCGGGTCGGCATAGGACAGCGCGACCGCGGTCTGGCGCGGGCTTTCGGGGCCGGCGGTGGTCATTGATGCAGCTCCGCGGCGGCCGGCATGGCCATGATCTGCAGTTCCTGCAGGCGCAGGCCCGCGGTCTCGAGGCGGGGGCCGAGTTCGCCGCCGCCGCCCTGCAGCCGCGCGAGCGTGCCGGCCTCGCTGGCCGCGAGCTGCGCCTGCACCTGTTCGCCCAGCAGGCTCAGCCGCAGATCGACCGCACCGAGCCGCGGCAGCACCAGCGACACCGTGGTGACCCAGCGCCGCGGCGCCTGCGCTTCGTTCGCGCCGCGCGCCTCGGCTTCATTGGCGGGCGGTTCGTCTTCGGGCTCGACCGACCAGGTCATCGGCACGTCGGGCCAGGCCTGGCCGGTCCAGCGGAACACCGTCGTGGCGAGCAGGTCGAGCTGCTGGTGCACGAGCGTGGTGGTTTGCGGATGGATCACCTCGAGCGCCGGCGCCGCAGCCGCTGCGGCCGCGCGCGCGGCGGAGGCACCGGCGTCGGCCGCGGCGCGCTCGCCGGGCAACCCGGGCGCCTCGCCGGCCGGCAGCGCCGCATGGTGCGTCGGCGTGCCGGGCACCTGATTCGGGGCGGCCACGGCCGGGTTCGGGACTTGCGCAAGATCGCCGCGCGGCGCAGCGGCCGATGGCGCGGCCGACGCGGTGGCGCCCGGCAGCACCTGCGCCTGCGCAACCGCCGCGGCGGCCGCGGCGGCAGGCTGTGCCTGTGCCGCCTGCAGCGCCGGAGGCTGCGGCTTCGCACCGGCGCTTTCCGGCTGCTGCTGCTGTTGATGCTGCTGCGTCAGGCGCATCTGCGGCTCGTCGGCGAGTTGCGCCACGCTGCGCAGGCCCATCGCGAACTCGAGCAGGTGGGATTCGTAGAACAGGCCGCTGCCGCTCAGTGCCTTGTCCAGCGCGGCCGCCAGCACGGGGGCGGGCGGAGCCTTCTGCGCCGACGCCCACAGGGGCGCGCTGCCGCGCACCGGTTCAGGGTCGGCCTGCAGGTCGGCCAGCACCGCGCCGATGGCGCGCGCTGCGACGGACCATTGCGTCTCGATGGAGCGCGGCCCACCCGCGGGTGGCTGCGCAGGTGCGGGAGGCTGCGCATCGGCCAGCAGCAGCGCCGCGTGCATGGCCTGAGACGGCAGCCGGACATCGTTCTTGACCTTCTGGATTTCGGCCACCGCACCCGCGGGCACGCTGGTACCGACCTCGGCCTGCAGCGCAGCGAGGTCCGGCCGCAACGCGGCAAGCTTCGTTGCGTGCACGGCATCGGGGGTTCCAACGGGCCTGTTCATGGTCGTGGGTGGGGCGTGGCGATCAGTGCGGCAGGCCGTAGGCCTTGTCGAGATCGCTGCGGCGCTGCAACTGGGCCATCTTGGCCAGCAGCATGTCGAGCTGCGGCTTGACGCGTTCCGAGACCTCGGTCTGGTCGGCCTGGATGCGCTCGATCAGGCTGCACACGTGCGCACGCTGCTCGGCATCGAGCGCCACCGTGCCGACGGCCTTGATGCGCTCCACCAGCACCGCGCTGCGGGCTTCAAGTTCGGGCAGCCGCAGCCAGTCGCCGGCGCGCGTGAGCGCGGCCATGAGCGACATCGTCGATGCGAGCTCGCGATAGCAGCGGATGAGTTCCTGATGGACCGCCGCGGCCTCGGGCTGAGATAGCTCAATTGCCGGCATGGCCGCCACCGATCTCGTGCCACGCGGACCCGATGTTCCCGAGCAGCGCCTCGGCCTCGTCGAGCGCCTTGGGATCGTTGTGGAGGTTCGCCTGCAGCAGGCGGCGGATCACGTAGTCGTAGAGCGCCGAGAGGTTGCCCACCAGTTCCGCGCCCGCATCGCCTGCGGCCCGCGCGTCGAGGCCGGCCTTCAGGCCGTTGTCGACGATGTCGATCGCCTTGGAGATGGCCTTGCCCTTGGCAGGCATGTCGCCGGTCGCCATGTGATGGCGGGCCAGGCCGATGCTCGTGGCCGCGCCGTCGAACAGCATGGCGATGAGCTGGTGCGGCGACGCGCTCATCGCGCGCGTCTCCACGCCCACGCGGGTGTATGCGTTGGCACCGGTTCTGAATGTATGGGGGGTGTACACGGTCTGCTCCGGTGAAACTACTTGCCGCTGCTGTTCTTCATGCTCTCGAACTGCTGCGAGAGATAGTTGCTGGTGTTGCTCATCTTGCTCATCAGCATGTCGAGCTGGGTGAACTGCGCGCGATAGCGCTCCACCTTGGCGTCCACGCGCATCTTCATGTCGGTGAACTGCTGGTCGAGCTGCTTGAGCGACGCCGTCATGCCGTCCGAAGCCACCTTCAGCGCGCCGCCGGTGGAGGTGAGGTTGTCCACCAGCGCGGTCAACTGCTTGCCATAGCCGGCGGTGCTGCCGGCAGCGCTGGCGAACAGGCCCGAAACGCCAGAGAGGTTGCTGCTGAGCGAGGACTTGAGCTTGGCGGCATCGACCGCCATGGTGCCGTCCTTCTGGAACGTGACGCCGATTTCCGACAGCACCTTGAGATCGGTCGGACCACCCGCCTGCGGCGTGGTGAGCGCCTGGCGGATGCGCGTCTGGAGATTGCGCAAGGTCGAGTCGCCAACCAGCGCAGCGCCGGTCTTCGAGTCCTTGTCGTAGGTGGTCAGGGCGTTGGCCGTCGCCTGCAAGCCGTTGTAGGCCTTGACGAAATCGTTGATCGCCGCTTCGACCGTGGCCGAATCGGGTTGCGTCGAGAGGTTGCTCGAACCCGTCTTCAACAGGGTCAGCGTGGTGCCCTGGATCGCTTCCTTGACGCTGTTGCTTGCGCTGGTCACCGCGATGCCGTTGACGGTGAGCTGCGCGTTCTGAGCCGCCACCGTCTGGCGCAAATTTTGGGCGCCGGCGGGATCGTTGGCGACCAGGTTCTGCAGCGCCGCGTCGCCCGCCACCGAGATGCGCATGCTCGAGGCTTCGCCCGTCTGGGATGACGTGAGCACGAGCCGGTGCGGCGTGCCGCTGCCGTCGTTCACGATGCTCGCGGAGACGCCGGCCTTGGCCGCGTTGATCGCATCGCGAATGCCTTCGAGCGTGTTGTTCGTGCCGTCGATGGTGATCGGCACGGCCGTGCGTTCGGCGTCCTTCGTGAAGCCCGCGCCGCCGTATTGGCCGGTGGCGGGGTCGAGCGTGCCGCCGGCCACGGTGCCGAAGTCGATGGTGATGGTGCCGGTGCCGATGGCCGTGGTGGCGCTCGCCTGCCCGCCCGCGACCAGCGACTGCGACTGCGCCAGCTTCGTCACCTCGACGGCATAGGTGCCAGCGGTGGCCTTGCTGCCGGCCGATGCGGTCAGTACCTCGGGTGCGCTGGACGTGACCTTCGCGCTCTGGAACAGCGCGGGGTCCGACAGTTTCTTGGCGGCGGCCTGCAAGGTGCTGAGCGCACTCTGCAGCGTTCCGTACGCCGAGAGCTTGCTCGTGTAGCTCACTTGTCGCTGCTGCAACATCACGAGCGGCTGGCTCTCCGCCGTCTCGAGTTGGGAGAGCAAGGTGCCCAGTTCGAGATTGGAGCCGACGCCCAGGCTGCTGATCGATGCCATATGGAGATGTCCTGAAAACTTCGAATGAACGGTAAGAGAGGGAGCCCGCATGGCCTCCCGGCTTGTCGGCATGCTTTCGCTGTCGTCTGCGGCCTGGCCGGAGCCAAGCCGCAGGGAACAGCGCAGGCGGGACCGGGCTTTCGCCCGCCGCCTGCGCAGTGCCTTCTCAGAAGATCAACGCAGGAGCGACAGCACGCCTTGCGTGGTCTGGTTCGCCTGGGCCAGCACCGAGGTACCGGCTTGCTGCAGGATCTGCGCACGGGTCATGTTCGACACTTCGACGGCGTAGTCAGCGTCTTCGATGCGCGAACGCGAGGAAGACAGGTTGGTCACCGTGGTGCCGAGGTTGGCGATCGTGGAATCGAAACGGTTCTGCACCGCACCCAGCGAGCTGCGCAGGTCGTCGACCATCTTCAGCGCCGCGTCGAGCTTCTTCATCGGGTCGACCGAAGCCGCACCGGCGAACTCGTCCGTCTTGCCGGTACCGCTCAGGACGATGTCCGTGCCGGTGTGGTCGAAGTCGGTCGGCGTTGCACCGCCGTTGGCGAGGGCACCTGCGGCGACCGCGAAGTTCTTGCCCTGCACGGCCACGTAGGCGGTGGTGGCACCTGCGGCGTCCACACCCACCTTGACCAGCTGGTCGGCCAGGCCCACGGCGGTCGTCACGCCGTTGTCGGTGTCGGTGAACTCGACGTCGGCCACGTTCAGCACCACGTCGCCGGTCGCGTCGTCCACCGAGGCAGCGTAGAAGTCGTCACCCGACTTGACCACGAAGTTGGCGGTGGCGGCACCGGTGCTGTCCTTCACGTTGTGCAGGCTCAGCGAGCTGGCGTCCACGCCGAGCGACGTTGCGGCGGAGGCGAGGTTGACGGCTTCCGGGGTGGCAGCCAGGTTGGTCTGCGTGATCGCGGCGCTGACGGGCAGCGCGTTGCTGCTGACCGAGAAGCCGGCCAGGCCGAGCGTCGTCGAGTCGATCTGCTTGAGGTCGATCTTGATGGTCTCGCCGTCGTTGGCGCCGACCTGCACGCTCAGCGGCTTCGCACCGGCCGACAGAACCTTCACGCCGTTGAAATCGGTCTGTGCCGAGACACGGTCGATTTCGCTCATGCGCTGGGTGATTTCGTCCTGGATGGACTTCAGGTCGCTGGCCGAGTTGCTGCCGTTGGAGGCCTGAACAGCCAGTTCACGAACGCGCTGCAGGTTGTTGTTGACTTCCTTCAGTGCGCCTTCCGTCGTCTGCGCCAGCGAGATGCCGTCGTTGGCATTGCGCTGGGCTTGCGACAGGCCCTTGATGTTGGCGGTGAAGCGGTTGGCAATCGCCTGGCCCGCTGCGTCGTCCTTGGCGCCGTTGATGCGCAGGCCCGAAGACAGGCGCTGGATCGCGGTGTTCAGCGACGATTGCGACGCATTGAGGTTGTTCTGCGTGAGCAGCGAGAGGCTGTTGGTGTTGATGACTTGCGCCATGTTCGACTCCTGATAAACAAAAGGTTGTGGACTCCGGCCATCGGCCGTAACGCTGGACCCGCTTCCACTGTGAGACTCAAGCCATCGTTGGGTTAGTTATCGGCAGGGTCCGCCGAACATTTAGGGCGGCCCCGAAAAAAGATCCACAACACACTGTTCTTCCAAGAATCCCGCCGACCAAGGGCACCCGCGGAACGGGCTCTGCCCGGCCGCTGGGTGCGCCCCCCAGTGGGGGGAGGCGCCGAAGGCGCTTCGGGGGGCGTTCAAGTTCAGGCCGGGAGGTTCATGATTTCCTGGTAGGCCCCGACCAGGCGGTTGCGCACCTGCAGGCCGGTCTGGAACGCCACGTTGGCCTTTTGCAGGTCGACCATGACGTCGTTGAGCGCGACGCCGGGCTTGCCCATTTCGAAGTCCTCGGCCTGGCCGTAGGCGCGGGTCTGTGCGGTGCTGATGTTCTCGAGCGAGCGGCGCAGCTCGGCGGCAAAGCCACCGGACTCGGCCGACTCGGCCTTGATGGGTTGCGCAATGCCGGACTGGAGCGCGGTGACCCGCATCTGCTGCAGCACCGATTCGATGGCGGAAATCGACATGGAACTCTCTTTCACTGGGAGTGGAACTGGGGTGGACAGAGGAAGCGTCGAAGCACCTCCACGTGTTTTCAGCGTATCAGGGGAAGCCCTGGGTACATGGCCCCAACTGACGGCAAAAACCCCGGCTGTTCGACCAATCGAATATGGCGCGCCTGCTGAGAATCAACGCCGTACCCAAGGGCCTGTTCACACTATTTACGGGGTCGCGAAGGCATGCCAAAGCGGACAAATCAAGGCGCACGACGCAGTGTGTGCGTCGGCACACACAAGGAGTGCAACGCGGAGTTGGCCGCTTTGGCATGCCTTCCCTCCGGGTTGGCCCGCATCGGGGCCGTCTGCGGCGTTGCCCGCGCTTGCAATGCTTCAGCATTGCTGCGCGCGGGCGCCTTGCAGCCAGCCCCAAGGGGGGCCAACGCGATCCCCGTAAATAGGGTGAACAGGCCCTAGCCGCGGCGCTGCTTGACGGCGCGCGACAGCGTCTCGAGCACCTGCACCGAATCGTCCCAGCCCAGGCAGGCGTCGGTGATGCTCTGGCCGTATTCGAGGCCGGCGATCTGGTCCTTGCCGGGCGTGAACTTCTGCGCGCCGGGCTGCAGATGGCTCTCGACCATCACGCCGAAGACGCACTTCGAACCACCGGCGATCTGCGCCGCGATGTCCTTTGCCACGTCGATCTGCTTCTGGTGCTGCTTGGAGCTGTTGGCATGGCTGCAGTCGACCATCAGCGTCGGCGGCAGCTTGGCGGCCTCGAGGTCGCTGCAGGCCGCCGCGACGCTCGCTGCGTCGTAGTTGGGCGCCTTGCCGCCACGCAGGATCACGTGGCAGTCGCGGTTGCCGTTGGTCTGCACGATCGCCACCTGGCCGTTCTTGTGCACCGAGAGGAAGTGATGGCCGCGGGCGGCCGCCTGGATGGCGTCGGTGGCGATGCGGATGTTGCCGTCAGTGCCGTTCTTGAAGCCGATCGGCGCCGACAGCCCCGACGCGAGCTCCCGGTGCACCTGGCTTTCGGTGGTGCGTGCGCCGATGGCGCCCCAGGCGATCAGGTCGCCGATGTACTGCGGCGAGATCACGTCGAGGAACTCGCTGCCAGCGGGCAGGCCGAGCCGGTTGATGTCGATGAGCAGCTGGCGCGCGATGCGCAGGCCCTCGTCGATGCGGTAGCTTTCGTCGAGGTACGGGTCGTTGATCAGGCCCTTCCAGCCGACGGTGGTGCGCGGCTTCTCGAAGTACACGCGCATCACGATCTCGAGCGAGTCGGCGTACTTCTCGCGCTCCTGCTTGAGGCGGCGCGCGTAGTCGAGCGCTGCAGCCGGATCGTGGATCGAACAGGGCCCCATGATGACCAGCAGCCGGTCGTCCTTGCCCGCCATGATGTTGTGGATGTTGCGGCGCGTGCCGTCGATCAGCGTCTCGACCGGCGTCCCGCGAATCGGGAAGAAGCGGATCAGGTGTTCGGGAGGGGGCAGCACGTTGATGTCCTTGATGCGTTCGTCGTCGGTCTTGCTGGTCTTTTCGACGTTCGCATACCAGCTGTCGCTGGCCGGGGCAGTGTTCGTGCTCATGTTGGTTCCTTGTTGTGAATATCTTCAGGGCATAAAAAAACCGCCGGGACCTTGGAGGCACCGGCGGTTTTGGAGGGTGTTCGTTTGCGTTTTACGCGCTCGCCTCTCGTCCGCCGGAAACCGGGAACCAAAAGTAGGCAAAGAAATAAGCGCGGACGGCGGACATAGGGGCGCAATGTAGCACGGAAAAATAAAAGCCGGGCAAGCGACCGGCTTCGAAACGATCAGCGATAGCCCGACTCGTTCGGGTTGTGGATGATCCAGATCAGGTTGCCGCCTGAGTAGTCGCCCATGCCGCCGCCCGCGAAGATTAGGCGGCCCTGGCCCTTGTAGGTCATCTCGAAGCGGTGGCGGTCGCTGCCGAAATAGAACGGGATGAAGGCCTTGCCGGTGACGTACGCGCCCTGGTCGGTCGGCGCGCCGGCAAGGTCGGTGACCTGCTTGGCGCTCATGCCGATCTGCAGCCGCGCGAACCTGCTGTTGCGCGCCGGGTTGCCGGTGATCTCGCCTTCGTAGCCGTTCAGGCCCTTGACCGTGCGTCCGCTGCCGGCCTCGACCTTGGACGAGTCGACCACGTTGCCGCGGGCATCCATGCCGGCCTTGATACCGCCGCGGGCCGCCGCAGGAGCGGCCGCAGGTGCCGCCGCCTGGCTCTCGGCCGAGCCGCCGCGCGAAGCGCAACCTGCCGTCGCCAGTGCCACCGCAGCCGCCGCAGCGCAGATGGCCGCGGACGAATTGATCCTGATCCTCATCAAAAGCTCCTTGCTTTTCATCAAAGCATCAGAGCTTAACAATCGATAACAAAAAGGAACAGACGACGAAAGTCACGAGAACAAAAGTTCTAAGCCGTTCCGCCGACCGTCAGGCCATCGATGCGCAGCGTCGGCTGGCCGACGCCGACCGGCACGCTCTGGCCTTCCTTGCCGCAGGTGCCCACGCCCGAATCGAGCGCCATGTCGTTGCCGATCATGGTCACGCGGGTGAGTGCATCGGGCCCGTTGCCGACGATGGTTGCGCCCTTGACCGGATACTGGATCTTGCCGTTCTCGACCCAATAGGCCTCACTCGCCGAGAAGACGAACTTGCCGCTGGTGATGTCGACCTGGCCGCCGCCGAAGTTGGTGGCGTACAGGCCCTTCTTGATGCTGGCGACGATTTCCTTCGGGTCCTTGTCGCCGCCGAGCATGTAGGTGTTGGTCATGCGCGGCATCGGCACGTGCGCGTAGCTCTCGCGGCGGCCGTTGCCCGTGGGCTTGACCTTCATGAGGCGCGCATTGAGCGAATCCTGGATGTAGCCCTTGAGGATGCCGTCCTCGATGAGCACGTTGCGCTGGCTGGCATTGCCTTCGTCGTCGACGTTGAGCGAACCGCGGCGGTCGGCGATGGTGCCGTCGTCGAGCACCGTCACGCCCTTGGCCGCGACGCGCTCCCCGATGCGGCCCGAGAACGCGCTCGAGCCCTTGCGGTTGAAGTCGCCCTCGAGCCCGTGGCCGATGGCCTCGTGCAACAGGATGCCGGGCCAGCCCGCACCGAGCACCACTGTCAACTCGCCGGCGGGCGCCGGACGGGCATCGAGGTTGGTCAGTGCGGCCTTCACGGCCTGGTCGACGTACTCGGCGATCTTGGCATCGTCGAAATAGGCCAGGCCGAAGCGCCCGCCGCCGCCGCCGGAGCCCATTTCGCGGCGGCCGTTCTGCTCGGCGATCACCGTGACCGACAGGCGCACCAGGGGCCGCACGTCGGCCGCGAGCGTGCCGTCGGCGCGCGCCACCAGCACTACGTCGTATTCGCTCGCGAGGCCGGCCATCACCTGGGCCACACGCGGATCGCGCGAGCGCGCGAGCTTTTCGGCCTTCTCGAGCAGCTGCACCTTGGCCGTGCTGTCGAGCGTGGAAATGGGGTCGATGCCGCCATAGAGCGACCGGCTCGGGGCGATCTTGCGGACCGCCGTCTTCACGCGGGCGCTGCGCCCGGCCGACGAAATGGACCGGACGGTGCGCGCCGCATCGAGCAGCGACGCCTCGGAAATGTCGTCCGAATAGGCGAACGCCGTCTTCTCGCCGCTGACCGCACGCACGCCGACGCCCTGGTCGATGCTGAAGCTGCCGGTCTTGACGATGCCCTCCTCGAGGCTCCAGCCCTCGCTGCGCGTGTACTGAAAGTACAGGTCGGCGTCGTCCACGCGGTGCGCCGTGATCTCCGCCAGGGCCTTGCCCAAGTGCGATTCGTCGAGGCCGAACGGCGTGAGGAGAAGCTGCTGCGCCGTGGCAAGGCGCTCGATGGTGGGTTCGCGGGAGATCATTGTCTGATTATTGCTCGCACACGGTGTCCGCACGCGGCCAAGGGCCGGGGCGCCATGAACCCCCAGCGCTCAGTCGCGCAGCAGCTCGTCGGCGAGCGCGCGCAGGATCGGCAGGGCCGGCGCCTCGGTGCGCCGCGCGAGCGTCACCACGGCGAAGCGCGCCACCCGTGCGAGCGCGGGGCGCATGTCGAGCTCGCGCAGTTCGGGCGCCGCGGCGCGGATGGCGAGCAGCACGGCGTCGCTGTTGCGTGCCACGTCGACCAGGCTGTGGAGTTCTTCGCACTGCAGCGTCACGCAGGCCGACGGATGCGCCTCGGGCCCGTAGGCCTCGACCAGGGCCGCCGCCACCTGGTCGCTGAGCGGCGTCGAGGCGATCGGGTAGCGCTGCACGTCGGCGAAGCGAACGCCCTGGCGTCGGCGCATGAGCGGGTGGCCGGGCCGGCACAGGAACACGCCGCGCATCTCGCGCACGGTGTCGAGCTTCAGGTCGGGCGCCGGCCTGAGCGACAGCGCGTCCACCACCAGCGCGTCGAGCGTGCGCGCGCGCAGCGCCTGCAGCAGCAGGTCGGTGTGGCCGCGGGCCACGACCACACGCACTTTCGGATGGCGCTCGGCCATGCGCATCAGCAAGGGTGTCATGAGCATCGCGCCGGGACCCGACCCCATGCCCACGCGCAGTTCGCCGCCTTCGGCCTCGCCGATGAGGCGGCCGCTGTCGTGCAGCTCGTCGGCATCGAACACCAGTTGCCGCGCCCGCTCGAGCACCTGCTTGCCGAAGGGCGTGAGCTCGTTGCGGCGCCCGAGCCGGTCGAACAGCCGCAGGCCGAGCTCGTCCTCGAGCGCACGAATGCTGCGGCTGAGCGCGGGCTGCGTGAGGTGCAGCGCCTCGGCCGAGGCGCTGAAGGAGCCGGTGCCGGCCAGCGAGATCAAGTGGCGAAGCTGCACCAGGGTCATGGACGTATAGCAATGAGTTCAACTCATGCTAGTGCATAGAACAATGCATTGGACTGCGCACTTTCCCGTGCCTACGATGCCCCGGCGCCCTTCATCTGCGCGCCATCGCGCGCACTCCTATAACCCACGGAAAGCGACACATGACGACGTCCTTGTTCCTGCGCAGGCGAGACCTGCTTGCCTGCGGCGCGCTGGCGGCCACCGGCGCTGCGGCGATCGCGCAGCAGCCCTACCCCGCCAAACCCGTCAGCCTGATGGTTCCGTACCCTGCAGGCGGGCCCTCGGACGCCACGGCGCGCATCTTCACCGTGCCGCTCGGCCAAGCGCTGGGGCAGCAGGTGATCGTCGAGAACCTCGGCGGCGCCAGCGGCGCGATCGCGGCGCAGAAGGTGCTCTCCGCGCCGGCCGACGGCTACTACGTCTTCCAGGGCTCGCCCAACGAGGTGATCCTCTCGCCGCTGGCCAATGCGGCCGTGAAGCTCCGGGCCGAGGACTTCCGCCTGGTGGCGCCGGTGGCCGACGCGGTGATGGTGTTCGTGGCGCGCAAGGACCTGCCGGCCAACAGCATCGACGAGCTCATCGCGCTGGCGCGCAAGTCGCCGCAGCAGCCACTGAGCTACGGCAGCGTGGGCATCGGCTCGCTCTACCACCTGCTGCTCGAGAAGGCGCAGCTGCAGACCGGCATCAAGCTCAACCACGCCCCCTACAAAGGCAACGCGCCGCTGCTGCAGGACATTGGCGGCGGCCAGGTCGACTTCGCGGTGCTGGTCTACAGCGCCGCCATGGGCGCGCTGGCCGAGCAGGGCCGGCTCAAGGTGATCGGGCAACTGGGCGCGCAGCGCTCGGAACTGCTGAAGAACGTGCCCGCGACCAGCGAGAGCAAGGAGCTCAAGGACTTCGACTACAAGACCTGGAGCGGCTTCATGGTGCCCCGCAAGACGCCCGAGGACGTGGTGCAGCGCCTGCACAAGGCCATCGGCGCCACGCTGGCCAATGCCGGCGTGCGTTCGCAGCTCGCGGCGCAGACGCAGCTGGCCTCGGCACCCATGTCGCTGGCCGAAGCGCAGAAGTTCTTCGAAAGCGAGACCGCCCGCTACCGCGAGATCGCAAAATCGATCAACCTGCAGCCCCAATGACTCCATCCACCACACACACGAGGTAGCACGCATGAGCACCCTGCTTGAAGACCTGCAGCAACACGCCGGCGAATTCATCGGCATCCGCCGCGACATCCATCGCCATCCTGAACTGGCCTTCGGCGAACACCGCACGGCCGCGCTGGTCGCCGACAAGCTGCAGGCCTGGGGCTACGAGGTGACCCAGGGGCTGGGCGGCACCGGCCTGGTGGGGCGCTTGGTGCGCGGCAACGGAACGCGGCGCCTGGGCATCCGGGCCGACATGGACGCACTGCCGATCGACGAGGCCACCGGCCTGCCATACGCCAGTTGCCACGAGGGCGTGATGCATGCCTGCGGCCACGACGGCCACACCGCGATGCTGCTGGCCGCGGCGCACCACCTGGCCACGCGCGGGCGCTTCTCGGGCACGCTGCACGTGATCTTCCAGCCGGCCGAGGAAGGCGGTGGCGGCGCGGTCCGCATGATCGACGACGGCCTGTTCGACCAGTTCCCCTGCGACGCCGTGTTCGCCATGCACAACATGCCGGGCCTTCCGCAAGGCCGCTTCTCGCTGCGCGAGGGCGCCGCCATGGCGTCGTCCGACTACGCCACGGTGGTCATCGAGGGCGTCGGCGGACACGGCGCCATGCCGCATCGCACGGCCGACCCGGTGGTGGCGGCCGCCAGCATCGTCATGGCGCTGCAGAGCGTGGTGTCGCGCAACGTCGCCCCGCTGGAGATGGGCGTGGTGACGGTCGGCGCCATCCACGCCGGCAAGGCCAACAACGTGATCCCGGCCAGCGCAACGCTCGAGATCAGCGTGCGCGCGCTCGACCGCGAGGTGCGCGCGCTGCTCGAAAAGCGCGTCAAGGCGGTCATCGCCGCGCAGGCCGAGAGCTTCGGCTGCAAGGCCGCGATCGAATGGCGCAAAGGCTACGCGGTGCTGGTCAACACGCCGGCCGAGACGGAATTCGCCCGCCAGGTGGCGCTCGAACTCGTGGGCGCCGAGCGCGTGACGCTGCAGGGCCCGCCGCTCACCGGCAGCGAGGACTTCGCCTTCATGCTCGAGCAGGTGCCCGGCAGCTACCTGCTGATCGGCAACGGCGACGGCGACAGTGCCGGCGCCTGCATGGTCCACAACCCGGGTTACGACTTCAACGACGACAACGTCGCGCTCGGCGCCGCCTACTGGGTGCTGCTCGCCGAGCGCTTCCTGGCGGCTGAGTGACGCCGGGCGCCGCCTAGCTCTGGGACGGTTTCCTGGCCCGCGCGATCGACATCAGGATGCCGAGTGCCAGCCCGAGCGTGACCATGGCCGTGCCGCCATAGCTGATGAACGGCAGCGGCACGCCCACCACCGGCAGGATGCCGCTCACCATGCCCATGTTCACGAAGGCGTAGGTGAAGAAGATCATCGTCACCGCGCCCGCGAGCAGCCGCGAGAACAGGGTCGTGGCACTGGCCGCGATCGCGAGCCCGCGGAAGATCAGCAGGATGAACGCCGCGATCAGCGCGAGGTTGCCGAACAGGCCGAACTCCTCGGAGTAGGCCGCGAAGATGAAGTCGGTGGTGCGCTCGGGAATGAACTCGAGGTGCGTCTGGGTGCCCTGCATGAAACCCTTGCCGCCGAGCCCGCCCGAGCCGATGGCGATCATGCCCTGGATGATGTGAAAGCCCTTGCCGAGCGGATCCTTGGTGGGGTCGAGCAGCGTGCACACGCGCTGCTTCTGGTAGTTGTGCAGCACATGCCAGTCCACCCCTTCGGCGCACAGCTGCGACTCGAAGCCCACGATCAGGGTCACCGCCACCACGCCCACCACGACCGGCGGCACGATGAGCTTCCACGGCAGACCCGCAAAGAAGATCACCGCAAGCCCGGCCGCCAGCACCAACAGCGAGGTGCCGAGGTCGGGCTGCTTCATGATCAGCCCCACCGGCAGCGCGAGCAGCACCGTGGCCACGACGAAGTCGAGCGGCCGCAACTGCCCTTCGCGGCGCTGGAACCACCAGGCCAGCATCAGCGGCATCGCGATCTTGAGGAGCTCGCTGGGCTGAATCACCACGCCGACGTTGATCCAGCGCGTGGCCCCCTTCTTCGTGATGCCGAAGAGCGCCACCGCGATCAGCAGCGCCACGCCGGCGGCATAGAGCGGCACCGCGAGCCACATGAGCCGCTGCGGCGGCACCTGGGCCACGACGAACATGATGAAGCCCGCCAGCAGCATGTTGCGGCCATGGTCGGCGAAGCGCGATCCGTGGTCGAAGCCCGACGAGTACATGGTCAGCAGCCCGGCAAAGGCCAGCAGCAGCACGGCGAAGGCCAGGAAGCCGTCGAAGCCCTGGAAGATGGGCGCGACGCGGCGCGCCAGGGAGGGCTGGTTGAACACGGCAGACATGGATGCGGATTATCCGCGCCAGACACGGCGGCTCAGTGGATTTGGACCTGAACGACCGTGCGCCCCGGTCGGCTTTCGACCCCCAGCGCGGCGCCGACGCCGGCGGCGCGCTCGTCCAGCGCCCGGGGCACCACGGCGGCATCGAAACCCCTCCCGTCGTCGATCACACGCAGCCGCACCGCGCCGGCCGCCGACTCGGCCTCGAGGCGCAGCGTCGTCGCATGGGCGTGCTGCATTACGTTGGAGATGGCCTCGAACAGCAGGAACTGCAGCTGCCGCATCGCGTGGACGTCGAGCCGCTCGAGCACCGGCAGGTCGTCCACCGCCCATTCGAAGCCGATGCCAGCGCAGGCCAGGCGCGGTTCCAGCCGGTAGCGCAGCGCCGCCAGCAGGGCGCCGACGTCGCCCGGCGGCATGTGGATGGAGTCGATCGACAGCTTCAGCTGGTCGAGCGAGTCGCGCAGCGTGCGCAGCAGTTCGCCCGAATTCGTCGGGCCGGACTGGAGCTGCCGGATGGCCAGGCTGATGCGCGAGCCGACGCCGTCATGCATGTCGCGCAGGATTCGCTCACGCTCCTGGGTGCGTGCCTGGCTGCGCGCCACCTGCTCCAGTGCGGCGTAGGTGGTGGCGAGCTCGCGCTCGCGCTGCGCTACCTGCTCGCCCAGCCTGGCGACCGAGTTCCGTGCCTGGGCGCTGGCCACGTGGAAGCGCCGCAGCACGATCATCAGCAACGCCATGCCGAGGAACACGGTCGAATAGCGCACCCAGGGGATCTCGCCATAGCCGCCGCCCAGGCGCAGCACGAGCCAGTCGCGCAGGGCGAAGCCCAAGGCGGCCAGGGCGCCGCCCGCCATCAGCAGCCGCTCCAGGTTCGGCCGCTTCACCAGCGAAACCGCAAACGCGCAGACGAACAGCCCCACGCATCCGATGACCAGTCCCACCCAGCCGGTCAACCAATGCGGTTCCTCCCGGTAGAGCGAGAGGCTGCTCGCTGCGAACGTTCCGGCCACCACGCCCGCCGCGCCCCACGCCACCCAGCGCAGGCGCGGCTTGTCCACCCAGCCCGCGAAGTGGCCGCAGAACATCAGGGCGCAGGCCACCCAGCCCGCACGACAGGTGGCCAGGAGCACGCCCCAGGCCGGCCACGTAAGCGGCGGTTCGGCGACCAGCCCGCCGGCCACCTGCAGGGCCCAGCAGAATTCGGCCGCTGCCGCCCATAAATAGACGCCGTCCCGCCGCGGCCCGCCCCCCGCGGTGGTACCGACCTCGACTTGCGTGAGCCACAGGGCCAGTGCGACGAGCCCGACCACCGCGGCAAAGGCACACAGGAGCACGGTCCCGGTGAAGCGCCAGGCGAAGGCTGGCTCATACAGGCCACCCTGAACCGCCGCCGCAGGTCCGATGGTCACGCGCGAAAGCCCCGCGCTGCGCGCGCTGTCCGCGCGGATGCGAACCTGCAGGTGGTTGTCGCCGGCCGTCAGCAGACGCCTGGGCACGGGCACATAGACCGGCGCCCTGCCGTGGTCGGGCCCGTTGCCGCGGGCGAGATCGCCCTGGGCCTGCAACAGCATGCCGTTGAGCCGGACCTCGAAGACGTTGCCGACGCGCGGAATGAAGATGCCCCAGGACGACTGCGGCTCGGTCGCGAGCGTGAACGGCAGGTCGAAAGCGGCAAGGCCCGGACGCCCCGCGTGTTGCCGGTCCCAGTTGTAGGGGAGCTCCAGCGGCGCGCTGCGGGTGAGGCCATCGACGGTCGTCTCGATGCTGCCGCGGCGAAGTTCGATCGTGCCCTCCATCGCCGGCGCTGCCGAGGCCATGGCGTGCGAGGCCATCGTTAGCGCGGCCACGCACCAGAGCCACAGCGCCAGCCATGCCCGGTCCGGCTTTCCGAACATGCGCCAACCCACGCGCGTTACCCCGGGTGGGACAGCAGGCCGAGGCGAGTGGCTTCGAACACGGCTTCGCTCTTGGAGTGCACCGCCAGTTTGCCGTACAGGTTCTTGATGTGCGTCTGCACCGTGTGGACGCTGAGGCCCTTGAGCCGCGCGATCTCGGCGTAGGAGAAACCGCGGGAGATCAGCGTCAGCACCTCGTGCTCGCGGGCGGAGAGCAGGCTCGGCGCGCCGAGCTCGGCCACCGCTTCGGGCACCACGATGGGCGCCGCGCCGGCCGCCTGGAGGCTGCGGTACTTGGCCAGCACCCGACGCGCGATCATCGGTGAGATCGGCGACGCGCCGGCCTTCATCTCGACGATGGTCTGCGCGATGTCCTCCGGTGCGGCATCCTTGTGGATGTAGCCGACGGCGCCGGCCTCGATGCTCGACAGCACGTTTTCTTCGTCGCCGAAGACCGAAATCACCAGCGGCTCGCAGCCGGGAAAGCGCGCCACCGCATGGCGGATCACATCCAGCCCGCTTCCGTCCGGCATGCCAAGGTCGACCAGCAGCACGTCGGGAATGGTGTCCGTGTCGGCCAGCCAGTTCAGGGCTTCGCGCACCGTGCCGGCACTCCCGAGCCAGAACAGGCTGGCGCTGCGCTGCACGCTGGCTTCGAAGAAGGCACGCGCGCGGCTGTCGTCCTCGACGACGAACACACCCCAGCGGTGCGTCTTTCCGGCATCCATGACCTCGATATTCATGAAGTCGAGCATAAGCCGCGAAACTGAGAAAAAAGTCACTACGGCCTCCCGTTTTCATGGGATGCGAGGCCCACTTCGAGGCCGCGACACTCGCCCCGCGCCGGCCCTTGCCCCTCATGCGCGGCCCTGAACCGCAAGACTGAATACTTTCGAATTCGACCGCAGCCGATTCCGAATCCGGACACCGCGATCCGGCGTACAAGCTGCTCGGACAACCACTGCCATTTGCGCGCAGCTTCGTGCACTTTGCACGCGAGACAGCCGCTTCGGACGAACGCACCTCATGCAAAATCAATCCGCGCCTTCAACCCGATCCGGGTCGAACGTTCCAACTTCAGCCCTGCCTCGCATGGACCCGCAAACCACTCACCTCCTGTACCTGCACGGCTTCCGTTCCTCGCCGCGCTCCACCAAGGCGCGGCTGATGGCGCAGCGCGTGGCCGAGGCGCATCCCGACCTGCAGTGGTGGTGCCCTCAGTTGCCGCCGTCGCCGCGCGAGGCCATCGACCTGGTGATGAAGGGCATCGCGGACTGGCCACGAAAGTCGATGGCGGTGGTGGGCTCGTCGCTGGGCGGCTTCTATGCCACCTACGTCGCGGGCATGACGCGCTGCCGCGCCGTGCTGCTCAACCCGGCCGTGCACCCGGCGCGCGACCTCGAACGCTACATCGGCGACCAGACCCACTGGCACGACCCGGCGGAGCATTTCTATTTCAAGCCCGAGTACATCCAGGAACTGCGCACCATGGAGGTCGGCGCCCTGACGCGCCCCGAGCGCGTGCTCGCGATCATCGCCAAGGGCGACGAGGCGCTCGACTGGCACGAGAGCTCGGCGCGCTATCCCGACAGCAACATCAAGCTGATCGAGGGCGGCGACCATGCGCTGTCGGATTTCGCGACGAACCACCTCGACGAGGTGATGGCCTTCATCAATCCGGTGTAGACGGGGCTGCGCCTCTGCGGGGCGCCTCTGCGGGGCGCGTCGTCGGGGCGCCGCTACGGCCGGTGCGGCCTGGATGGCGCCCCCGCGCATGGGACAATCGCCGGATGTTCGTATTGTTTGAAGAAGCCGGCAAGTACCTCGGCGGCCGCGTGCTCGCGGAGGCCGAAGCATCGGCGCAGGTCGAGCTCGACACTGGCAAGCGCGTCAAGGTCAAGGGCGCCAACATCGTGCTTCGTTTTGAGAAGCCGGCACCGGCCGAGCTGATCGCCGAAGCCCGCGCGCTCGCCGCCGCGATGGACCTCGACCTGGCCTGGGAGTTCGCACCCGAAGGCGAGTTCGCTTTCGCGGAGCTCGCGTCCGAGTACTTCAGCGACAAGCCCACGCTCGCGCAGCAGGCGGCGGCGCTGTTCGCGCTGTTCGAGGCGCCGCACTACTTCCGCCGCGCGGGCAAGGGTCGCTTCAAGAAGGCGCCGGCCGAGATATTGCAGCAGGCGCTCGCGGCCATCGAGAAGAAGAAGGCCGTGCAGGCGCAGATCGTCGAATGGGCCGGCCAGCTGGCCGAGGGCGTCTGCCCGGCGCCGATCCGCGAGCAGCTCTACAAGATCCTCTTCAAGCCCGACAAGAACGCGCCCGAATACAAGGCCGTCGTCGACGCTGCGCGCGCCACGCAGCGCCCGCCGCTCGAGCTGCTGGCAAGCGCCGGCGCGATCGACTCGCCCTACCAGTTCCACTGGCGCCGCTTCCTGTTCGAGAATTTTCCCAAGGGCACCGGCTTCCCGCCGCTGGCCGCGCCGGCGATCGCCGACGACCTGCCGCTGGCCGAAGGCGTGCAGGCCTTCTCGATCGACGATTCGCAGACCACCGAGATCGACGATGCACTCTCGGTGCAGGGCCTCGGCAGCGGCATCGTCACGGTCGGCATCCACATCGCTGCGCCCGGGCTCGCGCTCGCGCCGGGCGGCGCCATCGACCAGGTGGCGCGCGCACGCATGTCCACCGTCTACATGCCGGGCTACAAGATCACCATGCTGCCCGACGAGGTGGTCGATGCCTACACGCTGCTCGAAGGCGGCGAGCGGCCCGCGGTGTCGCTCTACGCGAAGTTCGACGAGGCCACGCTCGCGCTGCAATCAACCGAAACCCGCCTCGAACGCGTCGCCATCGTGGCCAACCTGCGGCACGACCAGCTCGACGGCATGGTCACGCAGCCCTGGCTCGAGGACCCGACCTTCGTGCCCGGCGACGTGCCCGAAGCCGAGGCCGCGACCCAGCTGCGCGCGCCGCTCTCGTTCCTGTTTCGCCTTGCCAAGCAGCTGAAGGCGCAACGCGAGGTGGTGCGCGGCAAGCCCGAAAACTTCAACCGGCCCGACTACAACTTCCGCCTCGTGGGCAAGGACGGCGAGCCGAACGGCAGCGAGCAGGTGCAGATCACCACGCGCCAGCGCGGCGCACCGCTCGACCTGATCGTGTCCGAGGCCATGATCCTGGCCAACAGCAGCTGGGGCGGCTGGCTCGGCGAACTCGGCGTGCCCGGGCTCTACCGCAGCCAGGCCAGCCTGGCGCCGGGCATCAAGGTGCGCATGGGCACGCGGGCCCTGCCGCATGCGGGCCTGGGCGTGAAGAGCTATGCCTGGAGCACCTCGCCGCTGCGCCGCTACACCGACCTGGTGAACCAGTGGCAGATCATCGCGGCCGCGCGCCACGGCAACACCGCCGCGCTCGCGGCGCCGTTCAAGCCCAAGGATGCCGACCTGTTCTCCATCCTCTCGGGCTTCGACGCGGCCTATGCGACCTACAACGCCTACCAGGGCGGCATGGAGCGCTTCTGGACGCTCAAGTACATCGAGCAGCAGGGCATCACCGAACTCGTGGCGACCGTCATCAAGGACATTCCGAACGGTGCGCTGGTGCGCGCCGACACGCTGCCGCTGGTGTTTCCCGTCGCGGGCCAGCAGGAGCGCGGCGCGCGCGTGCGCGTGAAGCTCGGCGAGATCGACGAGATCGCGCTCGACGTGCACGGCACGGTGCTCGAGCGCCTCGACGCGCCCACGGCCGACGCCGCCGCAGAGGAAGAAGAAGCGAGCGACGAAGACGCGCAAGAAGTCGCCGGGCCGATCGCCATCGCGGTCGACCTTGCCGACGGCGAACAGGCCCCGCCAGAGAACACGCCTGCGTGAGCCTGGAGACGCGTCGATGAACCTGAAAGACCTGAGTACGCTGCAGATCGCGCTCGGCGTATCGGTCATCGCGCATGCGGCGCTGTTGGCGGTGCGCTTCGTCGATCCCGAGGCGTTCCACCGGGCCTTCAGCGAGACGCCGCTCGAAGTGATCCTGGTCAACAGCAAGACCAACGACAAGCCCGACCCTTCGGCGCGCGTGATGGCGCAGGCCACGCTCGCGGGCGGTGGCGACCTCGAACGCGGCCGCGCCACCAGCCCGCTGCCGCCTTCGAGCTTCACCGCGGTGGGCGATTCGATGGAAGAGGCACGCCGCCAGATGGAGGCCATGCAGGCGCAGCAGATGCAGCTGCTCACCCAGCTCAAACGCGACCTGGCCGCCATGCCCGCGCCCGACCCGCGCGCCTCGGGCAACCCGAAGGAGTCGGTCGCGCAAGAGGAAAAGCGCCGCCAGCTCGTGGCGCTGCTGGCCGAGATCGAGCGGCGGGTGAACGAAGAGAACGCGCGGCCCAAGAAGCGCTACCTGAGCCCGTCGACCCGCGAGGTGGCCTATGCCACCTACGTCGACACGCTGCGCCGCCGCATCGAGGTGCGGGGCACCGAGAACTTTCCCACGGCCGCCGGCAAGAAGCTCTATGGCGAGCTCAAGATGACCATCACCATCAACCACGACGGCAAGCTGCTCGACACCGTGGTCGACGAAAGCTCGGGCGACACCACGCTCGACCGCCGCGCCAAGGCCATCGTGCACAGCATCGGCAACTTCGGCAAATTCACCGATGCGATGCGCAGGCAGACCGACCAGATCGTGCTGCAGTCGCGCTTCAAGTTCACGCGCGACGAGACCATCGAGCTCTCGTCGCAATAGCAGCAACCACAATAGCCACAACGAAGCGCAACGCCATGGACCTGTACTGCGTCATGGGCAATCCCGTCGAGCACAGCCGCTCGCCCCGCATCCACGCCCGTTTTGCCGAACTTTGCGGACAGCAGCTCGACTATGGCCGCCGGCTCGTGCCGGTCGGCGCCTTCGCCAAGGGCGTTGCGGCCTTCCGGCGCGAGGCCGCCGAACGCGGCGAGGCGGCGCGCGGCTGCAACGTCACGGTGCCCTTCAAGTTCGATGCGGCGGCGCTGGCGCAGCACACGAGCGAGCGTGCGGTGCTCGCGCAGGCGGTGAACACGCTGCGCTTCGAGGAAGACGGCAGCATCTATGCCGACAACACCGACGGCATCGGCCTGGTCAACGACATCGTGCAGAACGCGGCGGTGCCGCTCGCGGGCCGCGCGGTGCTGCTGATCGGTGCGGGCGGCGCGGCCGCGGGCGTGCTCGGACCGCTGCTCGACGCCGGCGTGTCGCGCCTGGTGGTCGCCAACCGCAGCGTGGACCGCGCCATCGCGCTGGTGCAGCGCCACGCGGCGCTCGCGCTCGGCCACGGCGCGGCGCTCGAAGCCTGGCCGCTCGACGCGGTGCCTGGCGACTTCGACGTCGTGGTCAATGCCACCGCCTCGAGCCTGGCGGGCGATGCGGTGCCGGTTCGCGCCGAGGTGCTGCGCCCCGGGGCGCTGGCCATCGACCTGATGTACGGGCCGGCGGCCGCGGGCTTCATGGCCTGGGCCGAAGCACACGGCGCCATCGCGCGCGACGGGCTCGGCATGCTGGTCGAACAGGCGGCCGAGGCGTTCGCGTTGTGGCGCGGGGTGCGCCCGCCGGCCGCGCAGGTTCTCGCCGAGCTGCGCGCAGAGCTCGGATGAAAGCCTTCTTCCGCTTGCTCGCATGCCTCGTGGTCGCAGGCGTGGCGCTCGAGCTTTTCTTCGTGCTGCGCATCGCGGCCATGGTCGTGGTCGATCCGCAGAGCACCACATTCCAGCGCTCCGAGGCCTGGCAGCTCGCGCTCGCACAGGGCAGCAAGGGCGCCTGGCGCCAGGAGTGGGTGCCCTATGCGGAGATCAGCGACAACCTCAAGCGTGCGGTGATCGCGAGCGAGGACGCCGACTTCATCGACCACAACGGCGTCGAATGGGAAGCCATCGAACGCGCCCGGCAGCGCAATGTCAAGGCCGAGGAACTCGCGGCCAAGCGCGCCGCGCGCGCCCGGGCGCGCGGCAAGCCGGTGCGGCCGGTGCAACTGCGCGGCGGCTCGACCATCACGCAGCAGCTGGCCAAGAACCTGCTGCTCTCGGGCGAGCGCACGCTGCTGCGCAAGGGCCAGGAACTGGTCCTCGCGATGACGCTCGAGGCGCTGCTCGACAAGGAGCGCATCCTCGAGATCTACCTCAACAACGTCGAATGGGGCGAAGGCCTGTTCGGTGCCGAGGCCGCGGCGCAGTACTACTTCAAGAAGCCCGCGGCGCGCCTGAGCGCGGCCGAATCGGCCCGCCTCGCGGTGATGCTGCCGAGCCCCAAGTTCTTCGAGCGCCGGCTCGGCTCGGGTTACCTGAGCAGCCGCGCGTCGACCATCATGGCGCGGATGCCGGCGGCCGAGCTGCCCTGAAGGCGCCGGCCAGGCGCTCCGCCGCGAGCACCGCGGCGAAGCCGATCGCATAGGCCAGCACGTCCCACACGTCGGCCGTGGCGCCGAGCACGATGCGCAGCGCGCGGTTGGGAATCTGCAGCTGCCATGCCGCAGCCAGGTACTGGCCCAGCTCGACCAGCAGCCCCACGCCAAAGGCTGCCAACGCAAGCGGCAGCACCCGCGCACCGACGAAGGCCTTGAGCAGCAGGTACACCCAGGCCACCGCAAGCACGTCGCCCATGAAGCTGCGCACCCAGCCCCAGCGCGCGCCCACCGTGGCGAGCAGCACGAGCACGACGAACAGGGCCGCGGCCCCGGCCATTGAAAGAGGATCGAAACGCCATCGCATGGCCCGTATCATCGCGTGCATGTTGGCGAAGCTCGTGGGATGGTTGCTGTTGGGCGTGGTGCGCTTGCTCACCGGGGCCCAGGCGCGCTGGTACGGCTGCCCGCCGAAGGCCGAACAGCGCATCTATTTCGCCAACCACCAGAGCCACGCCGACCTCGTGATGATCTGGGCCGCGCTGCCCGAAGAACTGCGCAGCATCACGCGGCCGATCGCGGCACGCGACTACTGGGCCAACACGCCGGTCAAGCGCTGGATCACGACCGAGGTCTTCAATGCGGTCTACGTGGAGCGCGCCGCCAGCGCGCCGACCGAGGCTCCGCCGGCCGAACCCATGGCCGCCGAGGCGGGCGATGCGGTGCCGGCGCCCGATCCGCTCGCACCGCTCGCACCGCTCATCGCGGCGCTGAAGAGCGGCGACTCGATCATCATCTTTCCCGAGGGAACACGCGGGCACACAGGCGAACCGCAGAAATTCAAGTCGGGCCTCTACACCCTCGCGACGATGTTTCCCGAGGTGGTGCTCGTCCCGGCCTGGATCGACAACGTGCAGCGCGTCATGCCCAAGGGCGAGATCGTGCCGGTGCCGATCCTGTGCTCGGTCACCTTCGGCGCGCCGCTGCGCGCGGAGCCCGGCGAAGAGCGCCGTCCCTTCCTCGACCGCGCGCGTGCCGCGGTGATCGCATTGCGCGACGTCTGAGCATCAGCAGCAGCAGCAGCAGCCCGCAATGAACCAGTTCCTGCGCAGCCTCGGCCCGACCCAGCAGGTCGCCGCCCTCTTCCTCATCGTCTTCGGGCTGCTCGTGGTGGTGAGCACCGCGGCCTTCCTGCTGAGCTTCAGGGAGCGCCGCAACCCGGTGCACGACGCCGCCTGGCAGGCCGGGCTCGCGCACTATCGCAAGCTGCTCGGCACCACCTGGTTCATGGCGGTGGTGTTCTGGGTCGGCTGGGCGCTCGGCGAGACGGTCGCCACGGTGCTGTTCGCGCTGATCGCCTTCTTCGCGCTGCGCGAGTTCATCACGCTCTCGCCCACGCGGCGCGGCGACCACCGCAGCCTCATCCTGGCCTTCTTCGTGGTGCTGCCGATCCAGTTCTGGCTCGTGGCCACCGCGCGCTTCGACCTGTTCACCGTCTTCATCCCGGTGTACGTCTTCTTCGCGATCCCGGTCGCGAGCGCGCTGGCCGACGACCCGAGCCATTTCCTCGAGCGCAACGCCAAGCTGCAGTGGGGCATCATGGTCTGCGTCTACGGCATGAGCCATGTGCCGGCCTTGCTGCTGCTGAGCTTTCCGGGCTACGAAGGCAAGAGCGCCTTTCTCGTGTTCTTCCTGGTGTTCGTGGTGCAGACCTCGATGTTGGTGCAGCACGTGATCTCGCGCCGCACGCAGCGCAAGCCCTTCGCGCCCAACGTGAGCCGCAGCTTCAACTGGACCAGCTGGGGCATCGGCATCGCGGTGGCAAGCCTCGTGGGCGCGCTGTTCTCCTTCATCACGCCTTTCAAGTTCGGCCAGGCGCTCGCGGTGTCCGTCATCGCCTGCATCGCGGGGTCGATGGGCCACCTCGTGATGAAGGCGCTCAAGCGCGACCGCGGCATTCCCAACTGGGGCAAGAAGGGCGTCGGCGTGACGGGCGCGAACGGCCTGCTGGACCGTGTCGACGCGCTGTGCTTCGCCGCGCCGATCTTCTTTCATTCCATTCGCTGGTACTTCAACGCCTGAAATGGCGCCACCGACATGCGCATCCTAGGCATCGACCCCGGCCTCCTCACCACCGGCTTCGGCGTGGTCGATGCGGACGGCCATGCGCTGCGTTACGTGGCGAGCGGCACCATCAGCACGCGCCACCTCGGCAGCGGCAACCTGCCGGCACGGCTCAAGGTGCTGTTCGACGGCGTGGCGGAGATCGCGGCGCGCTACCAGCCTGACGCCTCGGCCGTCGAGATCATCTTCGTCAACGTCAATCCGCAGTCGACGCTGCTGCTCGGGCAGGCGCGCGGCGCCTGCGTGACATCGCTCGTGAACAGCAATCTCTCGGTGGCCGAATACACGGCGCTGCAGATGAAGAAGGCCGTGGCCGGGCACGGCCAGGCGGCAAAGGCGCAGGTGCAGGAAATGGTCAAGCGCCTGCTCGACCTGCCCGGGCTGCCCGGTGCCGATGCCGCCGATGCGCTGGGCATCGCGATCACGCATGCGCAGGTGGGGCGCTCGATGGCGCGGCTGGCCGAGGCCGCGCAGTTGTCGACGACGCACGCGAGCGCCTACCGACAAGGACGCTCGAGATAGCCGATCAGGCCACGCGCTCGGCGATCAGCACCGCGAAGAAGCCGAGCGCGGCAAGCAGCGTCCACTTCATGACGGTCCAACCGAAGCGCCGGTACTTGACCTGCCCGGTGCCCGCATAGAAGGCAAAGCTCACACCCGCCAACAGCAGCAGGAACAGGATGGCCCAGCGAAAGAGCAGCATGGATCAGGGCCTACCAGGCCCGCGCCACTTCGCCGAAGCCGCGCGGTGCGCGCTTCTCGTCCTCGAAGGTCACGACCTCGTAGGCGTCCTCGTTGGCGAGCAACTCGCGCAGCAGCTTGTTGTTGAGCGCATGGCCCGAGCGGAACGCCTTGTAGGCCGCGAGCAGCGGCTTGCCGATGATGTACAGGTCGCCCATGGCATCGAGGATCTTGTGCTTCACGAACTCGTCGTCGTAGCGCAGCCCGCCCGCATTGAGCACCTTGGTGTCGTCCATGACGATGGCATTGTCGAGCCCGCCGCCGAGCGCAAGGCCCTTGCTGCGCATGTACTCGACCTCCTTGGTGAAGCCGAAGGTGCGCGCGCGCGCGATGTCGCGGCTGTAGGAACCGGCACCGAGGTCGAACTCGACGCGCTGGCCGGTCGAATTGACCACGCGGTGGTCGAAGTCGATCTCGAAGCTCAGCTTGTAGCCGTGGTACGGCTCCAGGCTCGCCCATTTCTCGTTGGCGCCCTCGCCTTCGCGCACCTCGACCTTGCGGGTCACGCGGATGAAGCGGCGCGGCGCCTTCTGCAGCTCAATGCCCGCGCTTTGAAGCAGGAACACGAACGACGAGGCCGACCCGTCGAGGATCGGCACTTCGTCGGCCGTGATGTCGATGTAGAGGTTGTCGATGCCCAGGCCCGCACAGGCCGACATCAGGTGCTCGACGGTCTGCACCTTCGCGCCCCCGGTCGACACGGTGGAGGCGAGCCGCGTGTCGGTCACCGCCTCGGCGGTCATGCGGATGTCGACCGGCTCAGGCAGGTCGACGCGCCGGAAGACGATGCCGGTGTCGGCCGGCGCCGGCCGCAGCGTCAGCTCCACGCGCTGGCCGCTGTGAAGCCCCACGCCCACGGCGCGGCTGATCGACTTGAGGGTTCGTTGTTGCAGCACGCCCACGATTTTAGGCGCGCCACGGCGAGGGCGGGCCATGCCCCTCGCTATGGCACCGATAGACATAGGTTGTATGCGCTCGCCCCCGAAGGGGCGAGGCATTGTCAGTCGGCCTGGCGACGCAGGAAAGCCGGAATCTCGAAGTCGTCCATGCCGCCCGACGAGAGCGCATCCACCTTGGCCGCGGCCATGGTGCGGTTCGTGCGCCAGACGCTGGGCACCGCCATGCCGTCGTAGTTCGGCTGGCCCATGCCGGCGTGGCCCGTGCCGCCCACGGTGGGCACGTTGAACGGAATGTTGTCGGTGCCGGTGCGGATGACTTCGAGCGTCGGTGCCTGGCGGCGTGCGTCGGCACGCGACAGGCCGGTGGCCACCACGGTCACGCGCATCTGGTCGCCCAGGCTTTCGTCGTAGGCGGCGCCGTAGATGACGTGCGCGTCCGGCGAGGCATAGGCGCGGATGGTGTTCATCGCGAGCTTCGACTCGTTGAGCTTGAGCGAACCCTTCGATGCGGTCACCAGCACCAGCACGCCCTTGGCCCCCGACAGGTCGATGCCTTCGAGCAGCGGGCAGGCCACGGCCTGCTCGGCGGCGATGCGGGCGCGGTCGGGGCCGGCCGCGGCAGCCGTGCCCATCATCGCCTTGCCCGGCTCGCCCATCACGGTGCGCACGTCTTCGAAGTCGACGTTCACGCCGCCGTACTCGTTGATGATTTCCGAGATGCCGCCGACCGCGTTCTTGAGCACGTCGTTGGCATGCGCGAAGGCCTCTTCCTGCGTGATGTCCTCGCCCAGCACGTCGAGCAGCTTCTCGTTGAGCACCACGATCAGCGAATCGACGTTCGCCTCGAGCTCGGCCAGGCCGGTGTCGGCGTTGGTCATGCGACGCCCGCCTTCCCAGTCGAAGGGCTTGGTCACGACGCCGACGGTCAGGATGCCCATTTCCTTGGCGACGCGCGCGATCACGGGGGCCGCGCCGGTGCCGGTGCCGCCGCCCATGCCGGCCGTGATGAAGAGCATGTGCGCGCCATCGATGGCTGCGCGGATGTCGTCCACCGCGGCCTCGGCCGCGTCACGGCCCTTCTCGGGCTTGCTGCCCGCACCCAGGCCGCTGACGCCGAGCTGGATGATCTTGTGCGCGTTGCTGCGCTGGAGCGCCTGCGCGTCGGTGTTGGCGCAGACGAACTGAACGCCCTGCACGCCGCGCTCCATCATGTGCGCGACCGCATTGCCGCCGCCGCCGCCCACACCGATCACCTTGATCTGAGTGCCTTGGTTGAATTCTTCGACTTCGATCATTTCGATGGCCATTTCTAACTCCTTGAATTTTGCAGTTGCCGTTGTGTATCTGTGAATTTTTTCTGGTGTCCTGACGAGATCAACGCGACCGTCGTCGAGGTGGTGGACCGGTGCGCCGCCATCGCTCGTTGAAATGCAATGGAGGACCGCCGCGTGCGAGCCAGAGTGGGGAGTGGTTCATGGTCAGAAGTTCCCCACGATGAAGTCCTTGAAACGTCCGAACGCAGTCTTTACGGATCCGTTCTTCTGCGCGACCTTGAAGCCGCGCATGCGTGCGAAGCGCGCTTCTTCGAGCAGGCCCATCACGGTGGCCGCACGGGGCTGCGCCACCATGTCCGACAGCGCGCTCGAGTACTTCGGGATGCCGCGTCGCACGGGCTTCAGGAAGATGTCCTCGCCGAGTTCGACCATGCCGGGCATCACCGCGCTGCCGCCCGTGAGCACCACGCCCGAAGACAGCACCTCTTCGTAGCCCGACTCGCGCACCACCTGCTGCACGAGCGAGAAGATCTCCTCGATGCGCGGCTCGATCACGCCGGCCAGCGCCTGCTTGCTCAGCATGCGCGGGCCGCGGTCGCCCAGGCCAGGCACCTCGACCTGCGTGTCGGGATCGGCAAGCAGCTGCTTGGCATAGCCGTGCTCGACCTTGATGTCTTCCGCGTCCTTGGTCGGCGTGCGCAGAGCCATCGCGATGTCGCTCGTGATCAGGTCGCCCGCGATCGGGATCACGGCCGTGTGGCGGATCGCGCCGTTGGTGAAGATCGCGACGTCGGTGGTGCCCGCGCCGATGTCGACCAGCACCACGCCGAGCTCGCGCTCGTCCTCGGTCAGCACCGCCTGGCTCGAGGCCAGCGGGTTCAGCATCAGCTGGTCGACCTCGAGGCCGCAGCGGCGCACGCACTTGATGATGTTCTCGGCCGCGCTCTGTGCGCCGGTCACGATGTGCACCTTGGCCTCGAGCCGCATGCCGCTCATGCCGATGGGCTCCTTCACGTCCTGGCCGTCGATCACGAACTCCTGCGGCTCCACGAGCAAGAGGCGCTGGTCGCTCGAGATGTTGATGGCGCGCGCGGTCTCGACCACGCGGGCCACGTCTGCCGGCGTGACCTCCTTGTCCTTCACCGCGACCATGCCGCTCGAATTGATGCCGCGGATGTGGCTGCCGGTGATGCCGGTGTAGACACGGCTGATCTTGCAGTCGGCCATGAACTCGGCCTCCTTCAGTGCCTGCTGGATGCTCTGCACCGTGGCGTCGATGTTCACCACCACGCCGCGCTTCAGCCCGTTGCTGGGCGCAATGCCCAGCCCCGCGAGCTTGAGCGCGCCGCCGGCCAGCACCTCGGCCACGACCACCATCACTTTGGCGGTTCCGATGTCGAGTCCGACAACCAGGTCTTTGTATTCTTTGGGCATTGAATGATGTCCTCGGTATTCGCTCTGTCTATTTCTTCTTCGTCTTGGGGTCGGCCACGACGGTGGTGACACCACGCAGACGCAGCGCATACGCGTCGTTGTGGCGCAGGTCGGCCGCCTCGACGTCGGCAGGCGTGCGTTGGTATTGGGCCGCGACCTGCGTCACGGTCGTCAGGAAGCGCTGTGCGCGGGCCGTGACCTCTTCGGCATTGCCGCGCCCCAGCTCGATCTGCGCGCCGGTGTCGAGCACCGCCTTCCAGCTGCCCCGGCTCGACAGCCTGAGCTCCGCGACGCCGACGTCATGGGGCGCGAACAGCGGCGCGATCACGCGGTACATGCCCAGCACCTGCCCCGCCTGCTCGATCGGTCCATCGAGCCGCGGCAGCCGTTCGTCGACCTCAGCCACGTTGGCGTCGAACACCTCGCCAAAGCCATTGATCAGCTTCGATCCGGCCTCGTCGCCCCAGGTGCCCACCGGCACCTGCTCGGTCAGGGTCACGCGCAGGCGGTCGGGGAACTCGCGCCGCACCACGGCCTTGCGGACCCACGGCACCGTCTCGAAGGCCGTTCGCGCGCGGGACAGATCGACCGTGAAGAAGTTGCCCGAGAGCTGCGGCGCGACATTGGCGCGCAGCGTCACCGCGTTGTTGTGCGTCACGTCGCCGTCGACCTTGATGCCGCCGATCGGGAAGAACGGCTGGCGCAGCACCCACCAGGCGCCGGCGGCAAGCAGCATGAGGCCCACCGCCGCGAACGCAATGGTCGAGACGATGTTCATGAGCTTGACGTCGAAGGGCGCCTGAATGCTGTCTGCCATGACTACGGGTTCCCCCCGCTCGCATCGAGCGTGGCCGAAGCCAGCACGCGCACGCACAGGTCTTCGTAGGCGATGCCCGATGCACGCGCCGACATCGGCACCAGCGAATGGCTGGTCATGCCGGGCGAGGTGTTCATCTCGAGCAGGAAGGGCTTGCGGTCGCTCGCGCGGATCATCACGTCGGCGCGGCCCCAGCCGCGGCAGCCGAGCGTGCGGTAGGCCGCCAGCGTGATGCGCTGGATCTCGCGCTCTTCGGCTTCGGGCAGCCCGCTCGGGCAGTGGTACTTCACGTCGTCGGTGAAGTACTTGTTCTGGTAGTCGTAGGCGCCTTCGGGTGCGGCGATGCGCACCACCGGCAGTGCATGCGCATCGAGCCCGCTGCCGAGCACGGCGCAGGTCACTTCCTCGCCCTCGATGAATTCCTCGCACAGCACGTCGGCGTCATACCGGGCCGACAGCGCCACGGCGTCCTGCATCTGCGAATACCCCTCGACCTTGGTCACGCCGATCGACGAGCCTTCGCGCGGCGGCTTCACGATGAGCGGCAGACCCAGCACGTCGGGCACCGCGCGGATCTGCTCGCGGCCCTGCTGGTCGAACGCGAGGCGCACGTACTTCGGCGTCGGCAGTCCGTCGGCCTGCCAGATGCGCTTGGTCATGACCTTGTCCATCGCCACGCTCGAGGCCATCACGCCCGAGCCGGTGTAGGGAATGCCGAGCAGCTCGAGCGCGCCCTGCACCGTGCCGTCTTCGCCGTGGCGGCCATGCAGCGCGATGAAGCAGCGCGCGAAGTTCTCGCGCCGGAGTTCGACCAGATCGCGCTCGGCGGGGTCGAAGGCATGCGCATCGACGCCGCGTGCGCGCAGCGCCTCGAGCACGCCCTGGCCGGACAGCAGCGAGATCTCGCGTTCGGCAGAACTGCCGCCGAACAGCACGGCCACCTTGCCGAATTGCGCTGGATCCTGAAGGCTCACGATGCCTCTCCCTCGCGCGCAGTGCGCGCTGTTGGCGGCGCCCCGGCCGCGGTTGCCATCTCGGCGACCTTGCCCGGCACGGCGCCGATCGAACCCGCGCCCATGCACAGCACCACGTCGCCGGCTCGCGCGTTGTCGAGAATGGCCTGGGGCATGGCCGCGATCTCGTCGACGAACACCGGCTCCACCTTGCCGGCCACGCGCAGCGCGCGCGCCAGCGAGCGGCCGTCGGCGGCCACGATCGGCGCCTCGCCCGCGGCGTAGACCTCGCCGAGCAGCACCGCGTCGGCATTGCCGATGACCTTGACGAAATCTTCGAAACAGTCGCGCGTTCGGGTGTAGCGGTGCGGCTGGAAGGCCAGCACCAGCCGGCGACCCGGGAACGCGCCGCGCGCGGCCGCCAGCGTCGCGGCCATCTCGACCGGATGGTGGCCGTAGTCGTCGATCAACGTGAAGCTGCCCGCCGACGGGGCTTGCACGGCCACATCGCCATAGCTCTGGAAGCGGCGCCCCACGCCCTTGAAACCCGAGAGGCCTCGTTGCACCGCTTCGTCGGAAATGCCGAGCTCGACCGCCACTGCGATCACCGCGAGCGCATTGCGCACGTTGTGCTCGCCCGGCAGGTTCAGCACGATGGGCAGGTCCGGCAGCGTGACGCCGTTGCGCCGCTGGGCCGTGAAATGCATCTGGCCACCGACCGCGCGCACGTCGACCGCACGCACCTGTGCATCCTCGCCGAAGCCGTAGCTGGTGACCGGGCAGGTCACTTCGGCCACGATGTCGCGCACCGCGGGATCGTCGGTGCACAGGATCGCCACGCCGTAGAACGGCATGCGGTGCAGGAAGTCGACGAAGGCTTTCTTGAGGTTCGCGAAATCGTGCCCGTAGGTCTCCATGTGGTCGGCGTCGATGTTCGTGACCACCGCCATCACCGGCAGCAGATTCAGGAACGAGGCGTCCGATTCGTCGGCTTCCACCACGATGTAGTCGCCGCTGCCGAGCTGCGCGTTGGCGCCGGCGCTGTTGAGCCGCCCGCCGATCACGAAAGTCGGGTCGAGCCCCGCGGCCTCGAGCACGCTCGCCACCAGGCTGGTGGTGGTCGTCTTGCCGTGCGTGCCGGCGATCGCGATGCCCTGCTTCAGGCGCATCAGCTCGGCGAGCATCAGCGCGCGCGGCACCACCGGAATGCGCTTCTCGCGCGCGGCCAGCACCTCGGGGTTGTCGGACTGCACCGCGGTCGAGGTCACGACCGCGTCGGCCCCGTCGATGTGCGCGGCCGCGTGGCCCACGAAGGTGCCGATGCCCAGCCCCGCGAGCCGGCGCAGCGTGGCGCTGTCGGCGAGGTCGGAGCCGGTGATCGTGTAGCCCAGGTTCAGCAGCACCTCGGCGATGCCGCTCATGCCCGAGCCGCCGATGCCGACGAAGTGGATGTGGCGAATGGCGTGCTTCATCTCGCGAGCTCCTCGCAGGCGCGGACCATCGCTTCGACGGCCTCGGTCTTTCGCATGCTCTTGGCCTTCTGGGCGCGATCGATCAGTTCGGTTCGTTGTGTCTTCTGTAGCAAGTCAGCCAGCAATTCAGGTGTGAGGTCGGTCTGCTGCACCAGCCAGCCGCCGCCCGCGTCGACGAGGAAGCGCGCGTTGGTGGTCTGGTGGTCGTCGACCGCCGAGGGGAAAGGCACGAACAGCGCTGCTGCGCCGACGGCCGCGATTTCGGTGACGGTGCTGGCCCCGGCGCGCGCGACGATGATGTCGGCGTCGGCATAGGCCTGCGCGGTGTCTTCGATGAACGGCGTGAGCTCGCCTTCGACGCCCGCCGCCGCATAGTTGGCGCGCAGTTCGTCGATCTGCTTGGCGCCGCTCTGGTGCACCACGCGCGGACGCGTGCCAGGCTCGATGCGCGCAAGCGCCTTCGGCACGACCGCATTCAGGGCCCTGGCACCGAGGCTGCCGCCGACCACCAGCAGCTTCAGCGGACCGCTGCGGCCTGCGAAGCGCGCGGCCGGCTCGGGCTGCGAAGTGAAGGCCGCGCGCAGCGGGTTGCCGATCCACTGCGCCTTCTTGAGCACATCGGGAAAAGCCGTGAACACCCGGTCGGCCACACCCGCCAGCACCTTGTTGGCAAGACCCGCGACCGAGTTCTGCTCGTGCAGCACCAGCGGCTTGTTGAGCAGCACGCCCATCATGCCGCCCGGAAAGGTGATGTAGCCGCCCAGGCCCACCAGCACGTCGGGCTTCACGCGGCGCACCACGCCGAAGCTCTGCCAGAACGCGCGCAGCAGTTTGAGCGGCAGCAGGAACAGCGTGAGCGGGCCCTTGCCGCGCACGCCGCCGAACTGCACCGGCTCGAAGGCGAAGCCGCGCGGCGGCACCAGCCGTTCTTCCATGCTGCCCGGCGCGCCGAGCCAGTGCACGCGCCAGCCGCGCTCGCGCAGCGCCTCGGCCACCGCCAGCCCCGGGAAGATGTGGCCGCCGGTACCGCCGGCCATGACGAGTGCGGTGCGCGTCATACGCGGCCTCCGCGCATGAGAACGCGATTCTCGTAATCGATCCGCAAGACGATGGCGAGCGCCGCCATGTTCATCAGGATCGCCGAGCCGCCAAAGCTCATCAACGGCAGGGTCAAGCCCTTGGTCGGCAGGGCGCCCAGATTCACGCCCATGTTGATGAACGCCTGAAAGCCGATCCACACGCCCACGCCCTGCGCCACGAGCCCGGAGAACACGCGGTCGAGCGCGATCGACTGGCGGCCGATGTGCATGATGCGGCGCGTGAGCCAGAGGAACAGGCCGATGATCAGCAGCACGCCGACGAGGCCGAATTCCTCGCCGATCACCGCGAGCAGGAAGTCGGTGTGCGCCTCGGGGAGCCAGTGCAGCTTCTCGACGCTGCCGCCCAGGCCCACGCCGAAGATCTCGCCACGGCCGATGGCGATCAGCGAGTGCGAGAGCTGGTAGCCTTTACCCAGCGCGTGCTCCTCGCTCCATGGATCGAGGTAGGCGAAGATCCGTTCGCGGCGCCACGGGCTCGACGCCACGATGGTGCCGAAGGCCACGACCACGAGCGCCGCGATCAGGAAGAACATGCGCGCATTCACGCCGCCCAGGAAGAGGATGCCCATCGCGATCACCGCGATCACCATGAAGGCGCCCATGTCCGGCTCGGCCATCACGAGCATGCCCACCACCACCACCGCGATGCCCATCGGCAGCACGGCGCGGAAGAAGCGCTCCTTGATCTCCATCTTTCGCACCATGTAGCTGGCGGCATAGAGCACCATCGCGAGCTTGGCGAGCTCGGAGGGCTGGAAGCGCATGAAGCCCAGCGGCAGCCAGCGGCGCGCGCCGTTCACGTTGATGCCGATGTGCGGGATCAGCACCGCCACCAGCAGCAGCAGCGAGGCCACGAAGAGCCAGGGCGCAGCGCGCTCCCAGGTCTTCATCGGCACCTGGAAGGCCAGCAGCGCCGCAATGCACGCCAGCGCGACCGAGGCCGCATGGCGCGTGAGGAAGTACGCCGGGCCGTAGCCGGCGCGCACGAAGCGCGGGTTGTCGGGCAGCGCGATCGAGGCCGAATAGACCATCACCAGGCCCCAGGTGAGCAGCGCCACGATGACCCAGACCAGCGCCTGGTCGAAGCCCATCACGCGCACCGGCGCCGCCTTGGTCTGCGCAATGCCGGCGCCGCCGAGGCGCACCGGCAGGTGCACCGGCAGCGAATCGATGCCGGTGCGCGCGCGGCTGAACCAGCCACCGAAACGGCTGGTGCCTGCGTTGGGCGTGGCGCCGGCGGCGGGGGCGGTCATGCGGGGTCTCCAGCCGGAAAGCCGGCGTCGTCGTCGTTGGCCGGGGCGCCGTCGGCGAGTGCCTCGACGGCCTCGCGGAACACCTCGGCGCGATGCGCGTAGTCGCGAAACATGTCGAAGCTGGCACATGCAGGTGACAGCAGCACGGCGTCGCCGGGGTTGGCGCGCGCGGCGGCGAGCTTCACGGCCTCTTGCATCGACCCGGCCTGCATCAGCGACACGCCGGTCGACGCCAATGCTTCGGCGATCAGCGGCGCATCGCGGCCGATGAGCACCACGGCACGCGCGTATTGGGCGACCGGCGCCGCGAGCGGCTCGAAGTCCTGCCCCTTCCCCTCGCCGCCGAGAATGGCCACCACGCGCCGCTCTTCGCCGAGGCCGCTCAGCGCGGCCACGGTGGCGCCGACGTTGGTGCCCTTGCTGTCGTCGAAGTACTCGACCTCGTCGACCAGCGCGATCGGCTCCACGCGGTGCGGCTCGCCGCGGTATTCGCGCAGGCCGTAGAGCATCGGCCCGAGCGGGCAGCCCGCTGCACTCGCGAGCGCGAGCGCGGCGAGTGCATTCAGTGCGTTGTGGCGACCGCGGATGCGCAGCGCGTCGGCCGGCATCAGGCGCTGCACGAAGATCTCTTCCTCGACCACGGCGCCGCGCTTGCGCTTCTGCGTCTCGTCTGCCTCGAGCGCACGCACCAGCCAGGTCATGCCGTTGAGCCGCTCGATGCCGTAGTCGCCGGGGCGTTGCGGCATCCCTGCGCCGAAGGTCACGTGCGTGCGCACCTGCGGGCGCTGCAGCTTGGCCTTCACGGGCGCGGGCAGCATCGCTATCACGCCTTCGTCGTCGCGGTTGAGGATCATCAGGCCCTTCGCGCCGAAGATGCGCGCCTTGGCGCCGGCATAGGCCTTCATGTCGCCGTGCCAGTCGAGGTGGTCCTGCGTGAGATTGAGCACCGTCGCCGCCGTGGGCTCGAAATCCTGCACGCCGTCGAGCTGGAAGCTCGAGAGCTCGAGCACCCACACGTCGGGCAGCGTCTCGGCATTGATGTGCGCGCTCAGGGTGTCGAGCAGCGTCGGGCCGATGTTGCCGGCCACGGCCACGGTCTGGCCCGCGCGCTCGACCAGTTGCCCGGTGAGCGCCGTGACGGTGGTCTTGCCGTTGGTGCCGGTGACCGCGAGCACCGCGGGCGTGTAGCCCTTGGGCGCGGGCGGCTCCTCGATGGGCACCAGCGGCAGCTGCGGCGTCGGCTCCTCTTCGACCGCGGCCGATGCCGGGTTGGCGGCGGCGAATTCGGCGAGCTTCGCGACGAATTCGGCGGCTTCCTTGGCGGCCGTGGGAACGTAGGCCTTGCCGGTGGCCGGCGGCGGCGCGTCGGCCGCAGCAGGCGCTTCGGCCGGTTCGGGCGCGTCGTCGGCGGCCTCATGCGCTTCAGGCGTCTCGGCACCCTCCGGCGTGCCGGCCGCGGGTTGTTCGGGCGGTGCGGCGGGAATGCTCAGCGAGGGGTCGCGCGGCATCGCTTCGGCGCGCGCGGGCACCGCCGTCTCGGGCTGCGCCTCGGCGAGCGGTTCGGCGTCGGGGAGCGCAACGGCTTCGGGCTGCTCGGGCGAGGCCGGAGGCTCTGTCGCCTCGAGCGCGAGCGCGATCTGCGCCTCTGCCACTTCGGGCGGCACTTCGATCGGCGGTGCGCCATCGGCTTGCGGCTCCACCTCGGGCACGGCCAGCTCGATCGTGCGCAGATCCTGCAGCGCGCGCGCGAACAGGTCGAGCTCGCCACCGACGGCGAGGCCCACCGCCCGCGCCGCGTCGAGCACCGGTGCGATGGTCGCGGGCGCCAGGCCCGGCGAACGGTACACCGCGCGGATCGGCGTGCCGTCGATCAGCGCAGCCGAGAACGGCCCGCCAACGAAGGCCACGCCGGGCAGTTCGGCCTTCAGCGCCGCGAGCGACGGCGGCGCCTCGCGCGTGTCGGCCACGGTCACGACGGCACCGTGGCGCGCGCACCAGCGCGCCATCGCCAGCCCGGACGCGCCGAGGCCGAGGATCAGGACGGGGAGGTCTTTGAGGTGCCGCATCTGTCTGTGTCCGTGCCGTTCGTCAGCGCAGCTTCAGCGTGGAAAGACCCACGAGGCACAGCAGCATTGTGATGATCCAGAAGCGCACCACCACCTGCGTCTCGCGCCAGCCACTCTTCTCGAAGTGATGGTGCAGCGGCGCCATCTTGAGCACGCGGCGGCCTTCGCCGAAGCGTTTCTTGGTGTATTTGAAGTACGCGACCTGCGCCATCACCGAGATCGCCTCGACCACGAAGATGCCGCCCATCACGAAGAACACGATCTCCTGGCGCACGATCACCGCGATGGTGCCGAGCGCGCCACCGAGTGCCAGCGCGCCCACGTCGCCCATGAACACCTGCGCCGGATGGGTGTTGAACCAGAGGAACGCCAGGCCCGCGCCGGCCATGGCCGAGCAGAACACCAGCAGCTCGCCCGAGCCCGGAATGCTGGGGAACAGCAGGTACTTGGAGTACACGGCGCTGCCGGTGACATAGGCGAACACGCCCAGCGCCGAGCCGACCATCACCACGGGCATGATCGCCAAGCCGTCGAGGCCGTCGGTCAGGTTGACCGCATTGCTCGCGCCCACGATCACCAGGTAGGTGAGGATCACGAAGCCGATGCCGCCGAGCGGGTAGCTCACTTCCTTGAAGAAGGGCACGAGCAGGTTGATCTTGGGCGGAAAGTCGAGCGCAAAGCCCGACTGCACCCAGGCGAAGAACAGCTGCAGCACGCGCCAGTTGGAGCTTTCCGAAATGCTGAACAGCAGGTAGATGCCCGCGAACAGGCCGACCACCGACTGCCAGAAATACTTTTCGCGCGAGCGCATGCCCTCGGGGTCCTTGCGCACCACCTTGCGCCAGTCGTCCACCCAGCCAATGGCGCCGAAGCCCATCGTGACCCACAGCACGATCCAGACGAAGCGGTTCGAGAGGTCGAACCACAGCAGCGTGGCGAAGGCGATCGCGAACAGCACCAGCACGCCGCCCATCGTGGGCGTGCCGCTCTTGGTGAGGTGCGTCTCCATGCCGTAGCCGCGCACCGGCTGGCCGATCTTGAGCGCGGTGAGTCGCCGGATCACGAAGGGGCCGGCCACCAGGCCGACCACCAGCGCGGTCAGCGCCGCCATGAGCGCGCGGAACGTCAGGTACTGGAAGACGCGCAGGAACCCGAACTCGGGCGAAATTGTCTGCAGCCATTGGGCCAGGCTCATCAGCATGGGGTGTTGCCAGGTGCATGCGTCATGACCGGCCTCCTTGTGTCGTTGTCGTTGTTGTTGTCGTTGCAGCCGCCTGCTCGATCGTGCGGACCACGCGCTCCATCTTCATGAAGCGCGAGCCCTTCACGAGCACGCTCGCCACCTGCGGCAGGCGCGCACGCACCGCGGCGTCGAGCGCATCGGCGTCGGCGAAGTGCCGGCCGGCATCGCTGCTGCCGCCGAATGCCGCGATGCTGTGCGCGCTTTCGGCGCCGAGCGCATAGACCGCCTCGATGCCGCGCTGGCGCGCCCAGTCGCCCACCTCGGCATGGAACTCGGCCGCGCGGTCGCCGACCTCGCCCATGTCACCGAGCACCAGCAGGCGCGGGCCGGGCAGCGCCGCGAGCACGTCGATCGCGGCGCGCACCGAATCGGGGTTGGCGTTGTAGCTGTCGTCGACCAGCGTGAGCGAATGCCCGTCGGCCAGCACGACTGCGTTGGCACGCGAGCGGCCCTTCACGGGTTCGAAGGCCGAGAGGCCCGTGGCAATGGTGTCGAGCGGCACGCCGCCCGCGAGCGCACAGGCGGTGGCCGCGAGCGCGTTGACCACGTTGTGCCGGCCGGCGATCCGCAGGCGTGCGTCGAACGCGCCGAACGGCGTGCGGATACGGACCTGCCAGGCGCCCTGGCGCCACTCGGCGGCCACAAGCGAGACGTCGGCCTCCGGCGCTTCGCCGAAGCACATGCAGCGGCGTGCCGCACCATCGTGCGCCATGTCGGTCCAGAGACCCGAGAAGGGATCGGCATGCGGGAACACCGCAGTGCCGTCGGCCGGCAATGCGGTGAACACGGCACCGTTCTCGCGCGCCACGGTGTCGACCGTGGCCATGAATTCGAGGTGCTCGCGCTGCGCGTTGTTGACCAGTGCGATCGTCGGGCGCGCCATGGCCGCGAGGCGCGCGATCTCGCCCGGATGGTTCATGCCGAGTTCGACCACCGCATGCTGGTGCGATGCGCGCAGGCGCAGCAGCGTCAGCGGAACGCCGATCTCGTTGTTGAAGTTGCCCGCCGTCGCGAGCGCGCGCTCGCCGCGGAACGCGACCAGGATCGCGGCGATCATCTGCGTGACCGTGGTCTTGCCGTTGCTGCCGGTCACGGCGATGAGCGGTAGCTCGAACTGCGCGCGCCAGCGCGCCGCCAGGGCACCCAGCGCGGCGAGCGTGTCGGGCACTTCGAGGCCGGCGAGGCCCGCGGCTTCGAGACCGTGGTGCGCGATCGCCGCCACGGCGCCGCCGGCCTTGGCGTCGGCAAGGAAGTCGTTGGCGTCGAAGCGCTCGCCCTTGAGCGCCACGAACAGGTCGCCCTCGGCGAGGGTGCGGGTGTCGGTGTGCACGCGCGCGACCGTGGTGGCGCCGTCACCGACAAGGCGCGCACCGGGAATCCATTGCTGTGCCTGCGCCAGCGTGAGCATCAGGGGCGTGGCTGCGCTCATCGTGCGACACCTCGCTGCGCGAGTGCGTCGAGCGCATGGCTGCGGTCGGAGAACGGAATGCGCTGGCCGGCGATCTCCTGCCAGGCCTCGTGGCCCTTGCCGGCGAGCAGCACCACGTCCTGCGGCGCGGCATCGGCGATGGCATCGGCGATCGCGGCCGCGCGGTCGGGCTGCACCCGGGCGGCTTCGGGACGCGACAGGCCGAGCAGCACCTGGCTGATGATCGCGTCGGGGCTTTCGCTGCGCGGGTTGTCGCTGGTCACGACCACGTGGTCGGCCTGGCGCTCGGCCACGGCCGCCATCATCGGCCGCTTGACCGCATCACGGTCACCGCCGCAGCCGAACACGCACCAGAGCGCGCCGCCGCGCTGCTGCGCGAGCGGGCGCAGGCCGGCGAGCGCCTTGTCGAGCGCGTCGGGCGTGTGGGCGTAGTCGACCACCGCGAGCGGTGCATCACCGTCGAAGCGCACGCGCTCCATGCGGCCCGGCACACTCGTGAGGCCGGCGCAAGCGGCCACCGCTTGTGCCAGCGACAAGCCCAGCGCGCGCAGCGTGCCGAGCACACCGAGCAGGTTGGCCACGTTGTACTGGCCGATCAGGCCGGTCGCCAGGTGTTCGACGCCGTCGCTGCCCTGCTCGGCCACCGAGAATTCGAGACCCTGTGCGCCGTGCGCGACGTCGCGTGCCATCAGCCGTGCCGGCTTGCCCGCGGCCGAGACGGTCCACACGTCGAGCGCGCCGATGCCGCCGTCGATCAGGTTCGCGCACAGGCTCGCGCCGTGCACATCGTCGATGTTGATGACCGCGGCGCGCAGGCCCGGCCAGCGGAACAGCTCGGCCTTGGCCTCCCAGTAGGCTTCCATGCTGCCGTGGTAGTCGAGATGGTCCTGGGTGAAATTGGTGAACACCGCCACCGCGATGCGCAGGCCGTCGAGGCGACGCTCGGCGATGCCGATCGACGAGGCCTCGATGGCGCAGGCGCCGAAGCCGCGCGCGACCAGCGCGCGGAGTTCGCGCTGCAGCATCACCGGATCGGGCGTGGTGAGCCCGGTGTACACAACATCCGGCGGCATGCCGATGCCGAGCGTGCCCATGACCGCACAGGGTGACGGCACGGCACGCTCGGTCGTGCCGTCGAGCCGCGGTGCGCGCACGCCGCCGGGCACGGCGAGCGTGCCCAGCGCTTCGGCCAGCCACCACGCGGTCGAGGTCTTGCCGTTGGTGCCGGTCACGGCCAGCACCTCGAGCGCGGCCGAGGGGTTGTCGTAGAAGGCCGCGGCGATCGGGCCGGTGGCCGCCTTGAGGCCGGGGTAGCTCGCGATGCGGTCGCCGAACCCGCCTTCGTCGAAACCGAAGGCGTCCACGCCCTCGTGCTCGACCAGGCAGGCCACAGCGCCCTGTGCGAGCGCTGTCGACACATGCTTGCGCCCATCCGTGGCCGCACCGGGCCAGGCGATGAAACCATCGCCCGCGCCCACCGGTCGGCTGTCGGCATGCAGCGCACGCTGCACGCGCTCCTTGAGCCACTGCGCGGCGATGAGGGGGGATGTGAATGTCAGCATGCTCAGAAGCTCTCGGCGACGCCTTCGGTCACCACCAGCGGCTTGACCGCGAGGTCGGGCGCAACGTTCATCATGCGCAACGTCTGCTGCACGACTTCGCTGAAGACCGGTGCGGCGGCCAGGCCGCCGTAGTACTGGCCGTCGCTCGGCTCGTCGATCATCACGCCGACGATGATGCGCGGCTTGTCAATCGGTGCCATGCCGGTGAACCAGGCCCGGTACTTGTTGCTCGCATAGCCCTTGCCGACCTGCTTGTGTGCGGTGCCCGACTTGCCGCCGACCGAATAGCCCACGGTCTGCGCGCGCGTGCCGGTACCGCCCGGGCCGGTGGCCATCTGCAGCATCTTGCGAACCGCCTGGGCATTCGCGGCCGAGAACACGCGCACGCCGACCGGTGGCTCGGAATTCTTCAGGATGGTGACCGGAATGATGGCGCCGTCGTGCGCGAACGCGGTGTACGAATGCGTCATTTGAAACAGCGACGCCGACAGGCCGTAGCCGTAGGCCATGGTCGCCTGCTCGACCGGCTTCCAGGTCTTCCAGGGCCGCAGCCGCCCGCTCACCGCGCCCGGGAAACGGATCTGCGGCTTCTGTCCGTAGCCGAGTGCGGTGTAGGTGTCCCACATTTCCTGCGGCGACATCTTCTGCGCGATCTTGAGCGCGCCGACGTTGCTCGATTTCTGGATCACGCCCTCGACGGTGAGCATGCCGTAGTTGTGCGTGTCCCTGATGGTGAAACCACCGAGCTGGTAGCGGCCCGGGCCGGTATCGATCAACGTCGAAGGCTTGACGCGGCCCGCCTCCAGCGCCATGGCGACCGTGATCGGCTTCATCGTCGAGCCCGGCTCGAAGGTGTCGGTCAGCGCGCGGTTGCGCAGCTGCTCGCCCGAGAGGTTCTGGCGCTTGTCGGGCACGTAGCTCGGATAGTTCGCCAGGGCCAGCACTTCGCCCGTGACGGCATCCAGCACCACCACGCTGCCGGCCTTGGCCTTGCGCGCGGTCACCGCGTCGCGCAGCTTCTGGTAGGCGAAGAACTGCACCTTGCTGTCCACGCTGAGCTGGATGTCCTTGCCGTCGACCGGCGGCACCTGCTCGCCCACGCCCTCGACCACGCGGCCCAGGCGGTCCTTGATGACGCGGCGCGAGCCGGCCTTGCCGCCGAGCTCCTTGTTGAAGGCCAGCTCGATGCCTTCCTGGCCGTTGTCTTCCACGTTGGTGAAGCCCACCACGTGTGCCGCGGCCTCGCCCTCGGGATATTCGCGCTTGTACTCCTTGCGCTGGTAGAGCCCCTTGATGTCGAGCGCGGCGATCTGCTTGGCGATCGGCTCGTCGACCTGGCGCTTGACCCAGACGAAGGTCTTGTCCTCGTCCTCGAGCTTCTTGTCGAAGTCCTTCTGCGACATCTCGAGCAGCTTGGCCACCTGGCGGAGCTTGGCACGCACTTCGGGGTCGTCGCGTTCGATGTCTTCCGGAATGGCCCAGACGCTCGGCGCCACCACGCTCGACGCGAGGATCAGGCCATTGCGGTCGAGGATGCGGCCGCGGTTGGCCGGCAGTTCGAGCGTGCGGACGAAGCGGACCTCGCCCTGGCGCTGGAAGAAGCTGTTGTTGAACACCTGCACGTACGCGGCCCGGCCCGCCAGCACGAGGAAGCCGAACGCGATGCTCGCGACGATGAACTTGCTGCGCCAGACCGGCGTCTTGCTCGCGAGCAAGGGGCTGGTGGTGTAGCGGACGCTGCGGCGGCTCATCGGCCGTTCCTCGCGCCCGGGCGGGGCTCGGGCGGCGGCGCCACCACGGCCGGGATCACCGTGCCGTCGGGCCGCACGTACTGCGTGATGGCTGGCGTGGTGGTGCGCATCTGGAGCTGCTCCTTGGCGAGCTTCTCCACGCGCAGCGGCGTGGCCTGCGCACGCTTCTCCACCTGCAGGCGGTCATGATCGAGTTCGAGCCGGCGCGCTTCCTGCTGAGCCCGGTGCAGCTCGGTGTAGAGCTGGCGCGACTGATACTGCGTGTGCACGAGGAACAGCGCCGAGGCGACCACGGCGAGCAGCAGGAGCAGGTTGAGGCGGGCCATGGTCAGCGGAGCTCGGTGCGCTCGGCCACGCGCAGGATCGCGCTGCGCGAGCGCGGGTTGCCGCTCACCTCTTCGGCCGAGGGCTTGATGCGCTCGAGCGCGCGCAGCTTCATCGCCCGGGGTGCGGCAAACGGCGCGCGGCGGTCGTAGACCTCCTTCGAATGCCGTGCGATGAATTGCTTCACGATGCGGTCTTCGAGCGAGTGGAAGCTGATCACCGCGAGCCGGCCACCGGGCTGCAGCACCGAGAGGCTCGCCTCTAGCGCCTGTTGCAGCTCTTCAAGCTCGGCGTTGATGAAAATCCGAAAAGCCTGAAATGTGCGCGTTGCAGGGTTCTGGCCCTGCTCGCGGGTTTTGACCGTGCCAGCCACGAGCTCGGCCAGTTCGGTGGTGGTTGAAATTGCGCCCCGTTCTTGTCTGCGAGCAACAATCGCCTTTGCAATCTGAACAGCAAACCGTTCTTCGCCATAGTCACGGATCACCTCTGCAATCTGCTGAAGTTCGGCCGTTGCCAGCCATTCGGCCACGCTCTCGCCGCGCGTGGTGTCCATGCGCATGTCGAGCGGGCCGTCGAAACGAAAACTGAAGCCGCGCACCGGGTTGTCGATTTGCGGCGAACTCACGCCCAGGTCCATCAGCACGCCCGCGATGCTGGCCTCGGGCAATTCGCCCAGCGCGCGGAATCCCTGGTGGCGGATGGAAAAACGCGCATCGGAGATGCGCGCTGCTTCGGCCACCGCTTCTGCATCCTTGTCGAATGCGATCAGCCTGCCTTCCGGCGCGAGCCGCGCGAGGATCGCGCGCGCATGCCCTCCGCGCCCGAAGGTCGCATCCACGTAGGTGCCGGCAGCCGCCGCTGCGCCTGAAAGAAGGGCTTGCACCGCTTCGTCCAGCAAGACGGTCGTATGGGTCCATGGCGTGTTCACGGTGGCCCTCAGAACGCGAAGTCCTGGAACACATCGGGCATATCGCCCTGGGTGGCCTCGGCCTCCTTGGCCTCGTACGTGGCCTTGTCCCAGAGCTCGAAGTGGTTGCCCATGCCCAACAGCAGCGTCTCGCGCGTGATGCCGGTGGCGGCGCGCAGTTCGGGCGAGACGAGGATGCGGCCGGTGCCGTCCATCTCGACGTCCATCGCGTTGCCGAGGAAGACGCGCTTCCACCACTGCGCCGACATCGGCAGTGCGGCGATGCGCTCGCGGAATTTCTCCCATTCGGGACGGGGGAACACCATGAGGCAGCCGTGCGGGTGCTTGGTAATCGTGAGCTGGCCGTTCGCCGTGGCGCTCAGGACGTCACGATGCCGGGTCGGCACGGAGAGCCGCCCCTTGGCATCCAGACTGAGCGATGAAGCGCCTTGAAACACGACCGAGAACCCCTGTTTGGGAGCACCGTGGCACCTGGAAGAGGCACCACCCGCACTTTTTCCCACTTAACTGCACTTTTTTGCACTGTAGCAGGAAACACTTCAGGCGCAACGGGCGGTCGAGGCTTTTTTTGTAATGGAATCAACGACTTAGCACCGGTTTCCAAACATGGAAACCGGTGAATTTCGTTGAGAATTAAGCACTTAGCTCACGCAGTGAAAGTGATGCGTGAAGCGCGGCCCCGTTACAGGGGCCGCGAGGCGGCTTCAGAGAATGAAGCGCGAAAGATCTTCGTCTTGGCTCAGCGCAGCCAGGCGCTGGTCGACATAGGCGGCATCGATGCGGATCGTCTGGCCTTCGATGCGGGCCGCGTCGAAGCTTACCTCATCGAGCAGCCGCTCCATCACGGTCGAAAGGCGGCGCGCGCCGATGTTCTCGGTGCGCTCGTTGACCTCGTAGGCGATGGTCGCGAGCCGGGTCACGCCCTCGGGCGTGAAGTCGAGCGTCACGCCTTCGGTGGCGAGCAGCGCCTGGTACTGCTTCACGAGCGAAGCGCGGGTCTGCGTGAGGATGCTCTCGAAGTCGGCCACCGAAAGCGACTGCAGTTCCACGCGGATCGGAAAGCGTCCCTGCAGTTCGGGGATCAGGTCGCTCGGCTTGCTCAGGTGGAACGCGCCGCTGGCGATGAACAGCATGTGGTCGGTGCGCACCACGCCGTACTTGGTGGTCACGGCCGTGCCTTCGACCAGCGGCAGCAGGTCGCGCTGCACGCCCTGGCGCGACACGTCGGAGCCCTGCGCTTCGCTGCGCGTGGCGACCTTGTCGATCTCGTCGATGAAGACGATGCCGTTCTGCTCGGCGTTGGTGATGGCCTGCGCGCGGATCTCGTCCTCGTTGACGAGCTTGGCGGCTTCCTCGTCGATCAGCAGGCGCATCGCCTCGGCGATCTTGAGCTTGCGCGTCTTGCGCTTGCCGCCCCCGAGCTGGCCGAACATGCCGCGCAGCTGCTCGGTCATTTCCTCCATGCCCGCCGGGCCCATGATCTCGAGCGGCGCGCGCGTCTCGGTCAGGTCGATCTCGATCTCCTTGTCGTCAAGCTGGTGCTCGCGCAGCTTCTTGCGGAAGGCCTGGCGCGTGGGATTCGGGCCCTCCAGCTGCGGCGTGGCACCGTCGGCGCCGCGCGCGGGCGGCAGCAGCACGTCGAGGATGCGCTCCTCGGCCGCGTCCTCAGCGCGCGCGCGCACCTTGGCGCTTTCGGCTTCGCGCGTCTGCTTGACAGCGATCTCGGCCAGGTCGCGAATGATCGAGTCGACGTCCTTGCCGACATAGCCCACCTCGGTGAACTTGGTGGCCTCCACCTTGATGAAGGGCGCATCCGCGAGCCGCGCGAGGCGGCGTGCGATTTCGGTCTTGCCCACGCCGGTGGGGCCGATCATGAGGATGTTCTTGGGCGTGATCTCCACGCGCAGCTTCTCCTCGACCTGCTGGCGGCGCCAGCGGTTGCGCAGCGCGATCGCGACGGCGCGCTTGGCCGCCGGCTGGCCGACGATGTGGTTGTCGAGCTCGGAGACGATTTCCTGGGGCGTCATGGACATGGTCAGAGCGCCTCCACCGTGTGGTTCATGTTCGTGTAAATGCAAATTTCACCGGCGATCTCCAGCGATTTCTTCACAATTTGCTCTGCCGTGAGCTCGGTGTTCTCGATCAGCGCCTTGGCGGCCGACTGGGCGAAGGCGCCGCCCGAACCGATGGCGATCACGCCGTCCTGGGGCTCCAGCACATCGCCGTTGCCGGTGATGATCAGCGAGGTGGTGGCGTCGGCGACGGCCAGCATGGCCTCGAGCTTGCGCAGCACGCGGTCGGTGCGCCAGTCCTTGGTGAGCTCGACCGCGGCGCGGGTCAGGTGCCCCTGGTGCTTCTCGAGCTTGGCCTCGAAGCGCTCGAAGAGCGTGAAGGCGTCGGCCGTGGCGCCGGCAAAGCCCGCGAGCACCTTGCCGTGGTAGAGCCGCCGCACTTTGCGCGCGGTGCCCTTGATGACGATGTTGCCGAGTGTGACCTGCCCGTCTCCACCAATGGCGACCTGGTCGCCCTGGGGAGTCTTGCGGCGCACGCTCACGATGGTGGTGCCGTGAAACTGTTCCATCGAAGCCATCTGGGGACGCGGCCGACCAATGCAAGCCCCGTGGCGCTTCGGGCCCGGAACTCAGTTTTTGCGGATGGCGACGGTGGCGTGGTCGGCGATCCCGACCAGGTCGAACAGGCCCGCAACGAGCCGGTGCGCGTCCACGAACTGGACCCGCTCGCCGCGCGCATCGCGTGCCCGCACCCAGGCCAGCAGCGTGCCGGCCGCGCTCAGGTCCATGCGCAGCAGCGCGGCGCACGAGATCGTGGGCGCGGTGCTGCCGTGCAGTTCCGCGTCGAGCCGCTGGAGGCTCGAATGCGCCTCGCCGCGCAGGTCGCCGGCCAGCGCCGCAAAGCCGCTGTCGGTGGACGGAAAGCTCTCGGATTCGCCGCTGGAAAGCAGCGACCACACCGAACTCGGCGACGCCACCGCCGGCGGCGCCAGCAGCACGCAGGTGCCCTTCGGGTCCTGCCACGCCGGGGGCGAGACTTCGTAGGTGATGCAGTAATTGAGCGCCACCAACTCGAAGTCGTCGGGCATGTTCATCATGCGCAGCGCGGCCATGTGCAGCTGCCACCAGACGTCCGGCGTGCGGCGCTCGTTGGCGGGCGTGGCCTCGGCGAGCACGGCCTGCAGCTTCGCCGCACCGACGAAACGTAGCTGCACCGGCGAATCGGCCCAGTGATTGAACAGCACGCGCAGCGGCGCGGCCGCATCGGCTTCGATGGCGCTCAGCGCCCGCCAGTCGAGCGTCCAGACCGCACCGGCCTGCGACAAGGCCCGCGTGAGCTGCATCAGCCCTTCGCGTGCAAGGCGTGCCGGGCAGACCCAGTCGGCGCCCGCGGGCGCCAGTTCGGCAAACTCGCTCGCGGCCACGGCCCTGACGTTGCGCGCCAGTTCGTCGAGCGGCACCCAGTCGGGCCCCATGCGCTTCATGCGCTGCGCGTAGCGCATGCGGGCCGCGGCAAAGCGCGCTGCCTCGCCGGTGGCGCGGTACAGGTCGAACAGCGCCCGCCAGCGCGCATCGTCGCGCTCGAAGGTCGCCTGCGCATGGCTGGCGTCGCCCGCGGCGCTCTCGGCGGACAGCGCCTGCAGCAGGATGGCTTCGGCGCCCGCGTCGTCGCCGTGCGAGAAGCGGATCACGGCCTCCTCGAGCGCGTCGTCGTGCGCCGGCAGCGCGGACGGCGGCGGTGCAACGACCGGGGGCAAGGCAACAGGCGCGGCCTCGGGCGGCGGCGCCGGCACCGTGGGCGCGAGCAGCCTCGCCAGCTCGGCCGGGTCCTGCGGCGGCGGCAGGGTCTCGGCGCCGCCGTCGGGCGGCGGATTGACCAGCACCTCGCCATTGGGGCCGCGGCCCTTCCACCACTGCTGCGACATCTGCTCTTCGATCTCGTCGATCTTCTTGAGCGTGAGCGCGCGCCCCTCGGACTTCTCCGTGGTGGTGCTGTTGATATTGAAGGACGACGGCGTGACCGTGCCTTCGAAGGCATGGGCGGCCGCCTCGCGCTGGCGCAGCTTGCGCAGCATGTCGAACTCGCGCCGCCGCACGAAGTCGTTGCGCTGGCGCCGCTCGATCATCTCCTTGAGCATTTCCCGGCTGTAGGCCGCGTCGGGCAGCGTGGAGTCGGCGGCGGCGGCGGCGGTCGAGTCCAGTTCCGACCAGTCCTTGAGCGGGTTGCGGACGAACTTCGCCACCTTCGAGAAAAGGCGGCCCGACTCTTCCTTTGGCATCGGCAGGCGTTCCGGGGCGAGCAGGTTGCCGCTCAGTCCCCGAACATCTTCTGCTTGAGTTCGCGGCGCTGCTGCGCCTCGAGCGACAGCGTGGCCGTCGGCCGCGCCAGCAGCCGGCCGACACCGATGGGCTCGCCGGTCTCGTCGCAATAGCCGTAGTCGCCGGCGTCGATGCGCTGGATCGACTGCTCGATCTTCTTGAGCAGCTTGCGCTCGCGGTCGCGCGTGCGCAGTTCGAGCGCATGCTCTTCCTCGATCGTCGCGCGGTCGGCCGGGTCGGGCACCACCACCGTGTCTTCACGCAGGTGCTCGGTGGTCTCGCCGGCGTTCTCGAGGATGCCGCGCTTGAGCTCGACCAGCTTCAGGCGGAAGAACGCCATCTGCTTGTCGTTCATGTACTCGGAATCGGGCATCGCGATCACTTCGGCATCGGTCAGTTCGGCGGCCGACTTGGTCTTCCAGTTGTTCGCGAGCTTCGGGTCTTTCTTGACGGACACGGGCGGCGGCGGCACCAGCGCGGTCGATGGCGCCTGGGAAAAGGAAGACTTGGCCGCGGTGGAAGCCACCGATTGCGGCATGGAGGGCACGGTCAGCTGCGACAGCCGGGACACGCGGCCACCCTTGGCGGGTGCGGGTGCTGCGGCCTGGGTGGGCATCGAAGGAGTCGCCGTGGGGGACGAGGAAGCGGAGGCGGCGGCCGTTTTTTTCATGGGGATCGAAGAGGCAGAAGGAGCGGCAGCAGAGCGGCCGACGGTTTTGGATGGCGATGGTTCCGCGGCCCGGGTCTTTGCCGCGCTCTTGGCGGGGGCGGGACTCGCGGACTTGGCGGACTTCTTTGCAACGGTGGCGGCTTCGGCCGCTGGCGTTGCTCGCTTCTTGGGAGCGCTTTCCGGTGGGGTGGCCGGAGCTTTCGCAGCGGAAGAAACCTTCTTTGCCGCAGGTACAGCCGCCGTGGCAGCCACCGCTTTCTTGACGGCGGGCTTGGATGCTGGCGTGGCCTTGGCGGCGGGTTTCTTCACGTGACTGGCTCCTTGAACGAACTGGAACGCGTTTTCACTGGGTGTCTCTCCCGAGGGGAGCGGCTGCGGCCTCTATTCAGGCCGCATGGGCTCCGTCGTCGGAGTGCCCGCAGTGACGAACCCCGGGGTTATACCCCCTAAAGCCCGCCGACATCCTGCGGCGCCCCGTACCGGCCGCCACGATTCGTCGATCGGACGAAGGCGGCTCCCGGAGCAGGCGCGCGATTGTATAGAGAACTAGAACGGAAGTGGGATATGCATGCCCGCTCGCTCCGGTAGCATCCGCGGCGTTGCCGGAGGGGCAACAAAGACCGCCAACCACAAGAAGTTGGGGCGGTCGACCCGTCATTCCTACAAAAGAGAAGCCATCTTGAGCAAAAAAGCAGTTCTGGGCACGCTGGCTGCCGCCATCGCCCTCGCCTACGCAGGAACCACCTGGTGGGCCGGCTCGACGATCAGGTCGCGCTACGACGCCGCCCTCGACGAATTGCCGAAGCAGACCGCACTGGTCCGCGTGATCGACCGCGGCTACGAGCGCGGTTTCCTCGGCGCCGTGAGCACCGTCACGCTCGAGATCGGATGCGCCGCCGATGCCGCGGCGCAGGTGCCTGCGGTGGCCGCTGCCGCGCCGGACGACGAGGAGGCCGCAGAAGACGCCGGCCCGATGCCTTTCAAGGCGATGCGCATCACCTTCCGCGACACCATCCGCCATGGCCCGCTGGCCGGTGGCACGCTGGCGGCCGCGACCATCGACAGCGAGCTGGTGTTCGATGTGAAGGGCCAGGCCCAGGCCGAGAAGATCTTCGGCAAGGCCAAGCCGCTGACGGCGCACACCCGTGTCGCGTTCGATGGCGCCTACACCAGCGACCTGGCCGTGGCGCCCGTCACGCTGAACGCGCAAGGCAAGGCCAGCGTCGCCTGGCAAGGCGCGCAGGCGCGCATCGAGGTGAACGGCGCACGCACCCATGCGCGCTACGAACTCGCGATGCCGGGCCTGGACGTGGTCGATGCCCGCACCGGCGCGACGCTCAAGATGGGCAAGCTGACCGGCAAGGCCGACATGGACCCGAGCGCGGGCTGGATGCTCGCCACCGGCAAGACCGAGGGCCGCCTCGAACGCATCGAGTTCGCCGCGCCCAAGGGCCTCGGTGCCGCGGGCGCGACCGGCAAGGCACTGCCGGCCGTGCTGCTGCAGGACATCGCGCTGGCCGGCGAGGCCACCCTCCAGGACGGCCTCTACGCCTCCACCGGCAGCCTCAAGGGCACCGGCCAGGTCGGCGACACGAAGATCACCGGCTTCGAGATGGCCAGCGGCGCGCGCCGCATCCACGCCGCGGGCTACAGGAAGCTGGCCGACGCCTGGATGCAGTCGGCCGCCGTCAACGGCTGCGGTAAAGGCGGCGCCAAGGCTTCGCAGGCCGCGATGAAGGCGCTGGTCGACCAGCTGGGCCCGGACCTCAAGGCCATGGCCCGGCACGGTCCCGAATTCGGGCTCGACACGCTGCGCGTCGAGATCGACGGCCAGCGGGGCGAACTCAGCTATTCGGTGGGCCTCGCCGGCGTCACCGACGAAGATCTCGCGGCACCGGGCCAGATGCTGCTGATGAAGCGCGGTGTGCTCAAGGCCAGTGCGCGGCTGCCCATGCAGTGGATCGAGCAGGTGGCCGCCACCGGTGCCGGAAGCGGCCAGATGCCGCCGCCCGAGCTGGTGGCCGGGCTGGTCGCCCAAGGCGAGGAAAAGGGCTTCGTGCAGCGCGACGGCACCGACGTGACGGGCCGCATCGAGTTCAGCGAAGGCAGCCTGAAGCTCAACGGCAAGCCGATGGGCGTCGGCGCGGGGAACTGAGCCCCGTCACACGAGGCACTGCTCGAGACCCTGCTCGAGGATCTCGCGCGGCAGCTCGATGCCGATGAACACCATGCGGCTCTGGCGCGCCTCGTCCTTGCCCCATTCGGGGCCGAGGTCGCTGCCCATCAGCTGGTGCACGCCCTGGAAGATCACCTTGCGCTCGGTGCCCTTCATGTGCAGCACGCCCTTGTAGCGCAGCATGCGCGGGCCGTAGATGTTGACGATGGCGCCCAGGAAGTCCTCGAGCCGGGCCGGATCGAAAGCCCGGTCCGACCTGTAGACGAAGCTCTTCACGTCGTCGTCCACATGGTGATGGTGGCCGTGCCCCTCGTGCTTGTGCGACGGATGGTCGCAGTGCTCGCCATGCGCGTGGTCGTGATCGTGGTGCTCGTGATCGTGCTCGTCGGCGCTGAGGAAATCGGGGTCGATGTCGAGCTTGGCGTTCAGGTTGAAGCCACGCAGGTCGAACACGTCGGCCAGCGGCACCTCGCCGAAATGCACCTTCTTCTGCGGCGCGCGCGGGTTCATGTGCTTCAGGCGGTGGATCAGCGCGTCGGTTTCCTCGGCGCTCACGAGGTCGCTCTTGCTGATGAAGATCTGGTCGGCAAAGCCGACCTGGCGCCGCGCTTCCTGGCGGTCGTTGAGCTGCTGCGGCGCATGCTTGGCATCGACCAGCGTCAGGATCGAGTCGAGCAGGTAGCTTTCGGCGATCTCGTCGTCCATGAAGAAGGTCTGCGCCACCGGGCCGGGGTCGGCCAGGCCGGTGGTCTCGATCACCACGCGGTCGAAGTCGAGCAGGCCCTTGCGCTTCTTGGCGGCCAGCAGTTGCAGCGCCTCGCGCAGGTCTTCGCGGATCGTGCAGCAGACGCAGCCGTTGCTCATCTGAATGATCTGCTCTTTCGACTCGGTCACCAGGATGTCGCTGTCGATGTTCTCTTCACCGAACTCGTTCTCGATGACCGCGATCTTCTGGCCGTGGGCCTCGGTCAGGATGCGCTTGAGCAGCGTGGTCTTGCCCGAGCCGAGGAAGCCGGTGAGGATGGTGGCGGGAATGAGGGCCATGATGTGCTCCGAAAGCGAAAAATCGGGGAGAAAGGACTGGCCGGCAGTTTAGCCAATGCCACTCAGTTGCGCTTTCTCACCACCACCAGCCCCTTGAGGTACTCGCCTTCCGGGAATTCGATGGTCATCGGATGGTCGGGCGCTGCGCCGAGGCGCTCGGTGATGTAGCCGTCGACTTGGGCGTCGATGCCGGCCGAAGCGACGATCTTGTGAAAGAGATCGGCACTGATGCCGCCCGAACAAGAAAAAGTGAGCAGCACGCCGCCCGGCTCGAGCAGCTTGAGCGCGAGCCGGTTGATGTCCTTGTAGGCGCGCGCCGCGCGCTCGGCATGGGCGGCCGTGGGCGCGAACTTGGGCGGATCGAGCACGATCGCATCGAAGCTACGCCCCTGTTCGATGAACGCGCGCAGCGCCTTGTTCACGTCGGCGTCGAGGAACTCGGTCTTCAGCCCCGGCGCTCCGCCATCGTCGCCAAAGCCGTTGAGCACCAGGTGCGCGCGCGCCCGGTCGAGCGCGGGCAGCGACGAATCGACCGACACCAGTTCGGCACCGTCGAGCGCGCCCGCCGCGCGCAGCCCCGCGAGCGCCGCCACCGTGAAGCCGCCGGTGTAGCAAAAGCAGTTGAGCACGCGCCGGAAGCGCCGCTGCTGCGCGAGTTCGGCAAAACGCTGCCGGCTGTCGCGCTGGTCGAGGTAGAAGCCGGTCTTGTGGCCGGTCGCGATGTCGAGCGACAGCGTCCAGCCATGCTCACGGATCGTGAGTTCGGTAGCGCCCTCCCCGCGCAGCCAGCCCGTGACCGGCTTCAGGCCCTCGCGTTCCCGGCCGCTCGCGTCGGAGCGTTCGTAGAGCTTCGAGAGCCCGGTCGCCGCGAGCAGCGCGTCGGCCAGCGCCGCCTTCCAGCGCTCGACCCCGGCCGAGAGGAACTGCGCCACCAGTGTGTCGCCGTAGCGGTCGACGATCAGGCCCGGCAACCCGTCGGCTTCGCCATGGACCAGCCGCACGCCGTCGCTCTGCAGGTCGAAGAGCCCGCGCGCGGCCACCGCGCGCGCGCACACCGACGCCAGGAAGGCCGCATCGATGCGCTGCGTTTCCACGAAGCTCCAGGCCCGCGCGCGGATCTTCGACACCGGGCTGAACGCCGCCCACGCCAGGAAGGCGCCCTCGTGCGATTCGACGCGCACCGTCTCGCCCGCGTCGGCACCGCCGCGCGCAATCGCCGATTCGAAGATCCAGGGATGGCGTCGCTGCAGCGAGCGTTCCTTGCCGGGTTTGAGGCGCAGGGTTTTCATGGTTTTTTGTTGTTGTCGTCTTTGTCGTCCCTGGCCCGGGCCCGCGGATGTGCCGCGTCGTAGGCCTTGGCCAGGTGCTGGAAATCCAGCCGCGTGTAGATCTGGGTGGTCGAGATGTTGGCGTGGCCCAGCAGTTCCTGCACGGCGCGCAAGTCGCTGCTCGACTGGAGCACGTGGCTTGCGAACGAGTGCCGCAGCATGTGCGGATGCACCGGCGCCGCGAGCCCCGCCTTCAGGCTGCGCTGGCGCAGCAGCTTCCACACGGCCTGCGAGGACATGCGCGCCCCACGGCTGTTGATGAAGAGCGCCGCAGCACTGTCCGGATCGCGCTGCGCCGAAGCCCCGAGCGCCGCGCAGTCGCCGCGCACCGCGAGCCATTCGCCGACCGCCTCGGCCGCCTTGGCGCCGACCGGCACCAGCCGCCGCTTGCCGCCCTTGCCGAGCACATTGGCTTCGCGCGATTCGAGATCGATCCAGCCGCGCGCGGTGGCGCTGGCCCGTGCGTCGAGGCCCGTCAGCTCGCTCACGCGCAGGCCGCAGCCGTAGAGCACCTCGACGATGGCGCTGTCGCGCGCCTCGGTCCAGGGATCGGCCTCGGCGTCGTAGAGCTCGGCGAGCTGCACCGCATCGTCGACCGCCAGCGCCTTGGGCAGCGGCCGCGCGGCTTTGGGCGCATGCACGTCCTTCACGGGATTGAAGCCCACCAGCCCCTCGTTGCCGAGCCAGCGGTAGAAGCTGCGCCAGCACGAGAGCACCAGCGCGATGCCGCGCGGCTCGCGCCCCGATCCGTGCAGCTGCGCCATCCAGCGCCGCACATGCGCGGTCTGTACTCGGTCGAGTGCGAGGCCGGCCTCGGCGGCGTTGGCCTTCAGTGCCTGCAGGTGGATAGCGTAGAGCTCGACCGTGCGCGCCGCCAGCCGGCGCTCCACGCGCACATGCTCGAGGTACTTCTCGATCCAATGCGCATCGGCTGGGGCGGCGGTGTCAGTGGAGGTAGCCATGAAGTGCATTGTTCACGACGGCCAGCGGCTCGCGCAACGCGCCCTTGAAAAGCATGCCCCAGCGCTGCCAGCAGCGCGTCGGCGCGGCCGCGTACTGCACGTCGAACGCGCGGTCGAAGCCGCTCGCGCGCACCAGCCGCTCGGCGCGCCAGAGATGGTACGGCTCCGACACCACGATCACGCTGCGCACGCCCGCGTGCCGCAGCAGCGGACGAGACAGCGCAAGGTTGAGCCGGGTCGAGGTCGAGGCCGGCTCCAGCAGCACCGGCCCGGCATGGCCCTGGGCCTGCGCATGCTGCGCCATCACTTCGGCCTCGACGCGCCCGTCTTCCTTGTCGACGCCGCCCGAGAACACCAGCTGCCGCACCCGGCCGTCGCGTGCGAGCGCAATGGCGGCATCGACGCGGCCGGTGAGGCAGGGATTGGGCTTGCCGCGCAGGTAGGCGCGATTGCCGAGCACGAGCGCGGCATCGGCCGCACGTTCGGGCGGATGGTCGAGCGCCACGGTGGCGCGGCGCCAGATGACGGCCGCGATCGCCAGGTAGGCCAGCAGCCCGGCAAGCAGCGCGGCGGCCAGCACCACCCGTGCGGCCCGCCAGGACCGCCGCCGGCCGCTCAAGGCCGCAGCCGCGACAGCGCGCCCGAGGCCAGCTGGGCGATGCGCTCGAGGAAGTCGGTGCCCATCTCGGCATTGAAGCGCTGGGCGTCAGGCGAGGCCAGCACCAGCAGCCCGAAGGCCGGCGACTCGGCGTCCGCGCGCAGCGGGATCAGCGCGATCGAGGCGGCACCGGCCGGCTCGGGCAGCCAGTTGGCGGCCTCGAAACCCGAGTTGAGCCCGCAGTAGGGCGAGGTGAGCGAGGTGGCGAGCGCCTTCACGTCGTCGCTGACCCACTGCGCATAGGCTTCGTTGAGGTAGTCGGCGCCGCAGTCCCACACCTTGATGGCGGTCTGCGGCACCAGGAACAGCGACTGCAGGTCGACCGCGATGCGGTAGGGCAGGCTGCGCGGCTCGCGCGTGGTCAAGAGGCCGGTGGTCCAGCGCTGCAGCCGGTCGGCGATCACCACGTTCTCGGTGCCGTGGCGCACCATGTCCATCAGCCGATGCTCGAGCGCCTTGATCTTCTCGCGCAGCATCTCGGCCTGGCGCTCCTGCAGGCTCACCGCGCGGTTGCCGTGCGGGCTGGTGAGCTGCACCTGTGCCAGCAGCTGCGCATGCCGCTCGAAGAAGTCGGGCGTGTTCGCCAGGTAGTTCGCAATGTCGTCTTCGGTGATCGGGTTCATGGCGTCAGTGTTGTTGTTCGGGGGAGGTGTCATGAGAGGTCGGGCACGTCGATCTCGCCCTCGAAGACGGTGGTGGCCGGCCCGGTCATGAGGACCGGCTGGCCCTCGCCGTGCCATTCAATGGTGAGGATGCCGCCGTGCGTCTGCACGTCGACGCGGGCGTCGAGCCGTCCGAGCCGGATGCCCGCCACCACGGCCGCGCAGGCCCCGGTGCCGCAGGCCAGCGTCTCGCCGGCGCCACGCTCGAACACGCGCAGCTTGATGTGTGTGCGGTCGAGCACCTGCATGAAGCCGGCGTTCACGCGCTGCGGAAAGCGCGGATGGCGCTCGATCTGCGGCCCTTGTACGGCGACGGGTGCGGTGTCGACGTCGTCGACCCGTTGCACCGCATGCGGGTTGCCCATCGACAGCACCGCGACCGGGACGATGGCGCTGTCGGCATGGGTGCCGAGCGCCAGGTGCCAGGTGTGCCAGCCGCCGTCGGGCTGCGCATCGAGGCCGGCGATATCGAAGGGCACGCGCTCGGGCTCGAACACCGGCGCGCCCATGTCGACCGTGACGCGGCCGTCGGCACCTATGCGCGGCGCGATCACGCCGGCCAGCGTCTGCACGCGCACCTCGTCCTTGTCGGTGAGCTGGTGTTCGCGCACGAAGCGCATGAAGCAGCGCGCGCCATTGCCGCACTGCTCCACCTCGCCACCGTCGGCGTTGTGGATCACGTACTGGAAGTCGATGCCGTCGGCGCCCTGCGGCGGCGGGCGCACCGTCAGGATCTGGTCGGCGCCCACGCCGAAATGGCGGTCGGCCAGAAAGCGGTACTGCGCGGCGCTGAGGCCCAGCGTGCCGCGCGTCTCGTCGAGCACGACGAAATCGTTGCCGGCCCCCTGCATCTTGGTAAAGCGAATTCGCATGGGCGGATTATCGCCATCGGCGCCGCCCCTCGCGCCGCAAGGGCCGAGCGAAGCGGGCTCAGCCGTTGATGAAGGCCAGCAGGTCGGCGTTGACCTGCGCCGCATGCGTGGTGCAGGTGGCGTGCGGCGCGCCGGCATACACCTTGAGCTGGCTGCCCGCGATCATCTCGGCCGCCAGCTTGCCCGTGGCTTCGAACGGCACCACCTGGTCGTCGTCGCCGTGGATGACGAGCGTGGGCACGTCGATCTTCGCCATGTCGGGGCGGAAGTCGGTCTCGGAGAACGCCGTCACGCAGTCGATCGTGGCCTTGATCGACGCCTGCAGCGCGATCTGCAGCGTCTGCTTGAACACGCCCTGCGACACCGTCGCGCCGGGACGGTTGGTGCCGTAGAACAGCGTGCTGAAGTCGTCGAGGAACTGCGGCCGGTCGGCAGCCAGCCCGGCGCGGATGCCCGCGAACAGCGAGGCATCGGGGCCCACCGGATGGTCGGCGGTCTTCATGAAGAGCGGCGTCACCGCGCTGATCAGCGCGAGCTTGGCCACGCGCGCGCTGCCCTTGCGCGCGATGTAGCGCGTGACGTCGCCGCCGCCCATCGAGAAGCCCGCGAGGATCACGTCGTTCAGGTCGAGCTTCTCGATCAGTTCGGCGATGTCGTCGGCGAAGGTGTCGTAGTCGTAGCCGGTCCAGGGCTGGCTCGAACGGCCGAAGCCGCGGCGGTCGAACGCGATGACGCGGTAGCCACGCTCGGCGAAGAACAGCATCTGCGCGTCCCACATGTCGGCGCTCAGCGGCCAGCCGTGGCTGAAGACGATCGGCTGGCCGGTGCCCCAGTCCTTGTAGTAGAGCTCGGTGCCGTCGCGAAGGGTCAGTGTTGTCATGGTTTTTTCCTTTGGGAGTTGATGAAAGGGTACGAGAGAAAAATGAAAAAAAGGTGAAGCAGGAAGCGCGCCGTTCTCTTCGATTCAGAGCGCCAGGAAGTGATGCACCGCGGGCCGCTCGGGTCCGATGTGGAAGCGCAACGCCTCGGCCTGCAGGTCGGCATCGGCCTGCGACACGCGGTGGTGCTGGCGCAGGTGCTCGGCCCACGACTCCACGAGGAACCATTCCATGATCCGCTCGGGATCGGCCGTGTGTTCGTGCAGCCCCCAGGCATAGGCGCCGTCGCGCCGGCGTTCGAGCGACAGGCGCTTCATGGCGGCCATGAACGCCGCGCGGTCGTCCTTGCGGATGCGGTACTCGACCTGCACCATCACCGGCCCGCGGTCATGTGCCACGGGCTCGGCCAGCAGCGGCTCGGGCCAGTGGTTCGAGGCCTGCAGGTCGGCCTCGCCGGTGGGCAGCTTCACGCGGTGGAACACCAGCCCTGCGATCACCAGCCCCACCGCCCCCGCCGCCAGCGTGGCAGGCACGCCGACCTGCTGCGCGACCAGGCCCCAGCCCAGGCTGCCCGCGGCCATCGCGCCGTTGAACACCGTGAGGTACACCGCGAGCCCGCGTCCGCGCACCCAGTTCGGCAGGATCGACTGCGCCACGCCGTTGAGGGTGGTGAGCGCGATGATCCAGCCTAGGCCCAGCAGCAGCAGGAGCAGCACCGCGAGCCACTTCGGCGGCGCGAACACCAGGCTGCCCATCACCACGGCGGCGAGCAGCGCGGCCAGCAGCAGCATGCCGTCGGCATCGAGCCGGGCCCGCAGCCGCGGCATCACGAGCGCACCGCCGATAGCGCCCGCGCCCACGGCGCCGAGCAGCACGCCATAGAAGCCCGCGCTGCCGCCGAGCATCTGGCGCGCCACCAGCGGCAGCAGCGCCCACACCGAACTCGCGAAGACGAAGAACACCGCCGCGCGCAGCAGCACCACGTGCAGTTCCTTGCTGGCGCGCGTGTAGCGCAGGCCGGCGCGGAAGGCGCCGAAAAAGTTTTCGGACAGTCCGCTGTCCACCGCCGCCGGCCGCTTCCACCAGAGAAGCGCCGCGATCACGAACACATAGCTCAGCACGTCGAGCCCGTAGGTGGCGGCCGCGCCGAAGCTCGCGAGGATCAACCCGCCCGCCGCCGGCCCGATCGAGCGCGCGATGTTGATGCCGAGCGAGTTCAGCGCCACCGCGCCCTTCAGATCGGCCCGCGGCACGAGCTCGGGCACGATCGACTGCCAGGTCGGCCCCATCAGCGCAGCACCGATGCCGCCCACGAACGTGAGCGCGATCAGGTATTCGACCGTGAGCGCGCCGGTGTGCGACAGCAGCAGCAAGGTGCCGCTGACCGCCGCGAGCACGAGCTGCACGAAGATCAGGAAGCGCCGGCGGTCGAGGATGTCCGACAGCACGCCCGCCGGGATCGCGAGCAGGAACACCGGCAGCGTTGCCGCCGTCTGGATCAGCGCCACCGCCGTCGGGCTGGCCGACAGGTCGGTGACGAGCCACGAGCTCGCCACGTCGCGCATGAAGCTGCCGATGTTGCCGAGCACCGTGGCGGCCCAGAGCACCGCGAAGACGGGTTGGCGCAGCGGGGCGAAGGCGCCGGGCTTGGCGGTCTTGGGGGCTTCAGTCATGGCCGCGTTCCTTGAGGTCGAGCCAGGCCACGAGCACGAAGCCGCCGACCAGTCCCAGGTGTTCGAAGAAGGAGTTGGCGGCCATGAAGCGCTCGTGCCCCAGCGGCATCTCCCAGAAGCGCAGCGCGACGAACGTCGCCATCAGCGTGAAGCCCGCCAGCGCGAGCGCGCCGAGCCAGCGCCAGAAGCCCGCGAGGATCAGCGCCGCGGCGCCGATCTCGAGCACGATCACCGCCGCAGCCATCGGGCCGGCCGGCGACAGGCCGAAGTGCTTCATCTCGGCGATCGCCGCGTCGAAGTCCATCGCCTTGTTGATTCCGCCCTGCAGGTAGGCCGCGCACAGCAGCAGCAAGGCGATCCAGCGAACGGCGCAAGAGGTGGTCCAACGCATCGCCATCACACGGCCCAGCAGGCGCAGCCCAGCGCGCCCCAGAAGCTCTTGAGGTCGGCGATCGGCAGCTTGCTGCTCCAGGCCGTCGCGTGGCTGTGGCCATGCACGTTGCAGTTGTTGGCGCAGCCGCAGGACGCGGCCGCCATCCGCATCGAGTTCTGCATGACCTTCTGCATCGGCGCGCCTTCGGCACCATGCACGCCTTTGGTGTCGGCCCAGCCCGCATAACCCCCGAAGGTGCGCGCGGGCGACCAGTCCGGCATCGCGGGCGGCGGCGCGCCCTCGTCGAGCGACGCGAAGCGCCCGGCGCCATAGACCACCTTGCCGCCCACCATCGTCAAGAGGGCCGTGATGTCGGCGATCTCGGATTCGGCGCAGCCGAAGTAGTCGCGGTCGGGCACCACCAGGTCGGCGAGCTGGCCGGCCTGGATGCGGCCCTTCTTGCCCTCCTCGTTCGAGAACCAGGTGACGTTCTCGGTCCACATGCGCAGCGCCCCCTCGCGGTCGAGGCAGTTGCGCTGCGGATAGAGCTGCATGCCGCCCACGGTCTTGCCCGTGACCAGCCACGACAGCGACACCCACGGGTTGTACGAGGCCACGCGCGTCGCGTCGGTGCCGGCCGAGACCTTGAGGCCGCGCTCGAGCATCTTCTTCACCGGCGGCGTGGCCTCGGCCGCGCCCGCGCCATAGCGCTCGACGAAATACTCGCCCTGGTAGGCCATGCGGTGCTGCACCGCCACGCCGCCGCCGAGCGCGGCGATGCGGTCCATCGACTCCTCGGAGATCGTCTCGGCATGGTCGAAGAACCAGTTCAGGCCGGCCAGCGGCGTGTCCTTGTTGACCTTCTCGAACACGTCGAGCGAGCGGCTGATGGTCTCGTCGTAGGTCGCGTGCATGCGCCAGGGCCAGCGGTTCTGCGCCAGGATGCGCACCACCTCCTCGAGCTCGCCTTCCATCTCGGGACCCATCTCGGGCCGCGGCTCGCGGAAGTCCTCGAAGTCGGCGGCCGAGAACACCAGCATCTCGCCCGCGCCGTTGTGGCGGAAGTAATCGTCGCCTTGCTTGTATTTGGAAGTCTTCGTCCAGTTCAGGAAGTCGGCCTTCTCCTCCTTGGCCTTCTGCGTGAACAGGTTGTAGGCCAGGCGGATCGTGAGCTGCCCGTCGTCGGCGAGCTTGCGGATCACCGCGTAGTCGTCGGGATAGTTCTGGAAGCCGCCGCCCGCGTCGAGCGCGCCGGTCACGCCCAGGCGGTTGAGCTCGCGCATGAAGTGGCGCGTGGAGTTGAGCTGGTAGTCGAAGGGCAGCTTCGGCCCCTTGGCCAGCGTGGCATAGAGGATCGCGGCATTGGGCTTGGCCAGCAGCAGGCCGGTCGGGTTGCCGGCGGCATCGCGCACGATCTCGCCGCCGTGCGGCGCCGGCGTGTCCTTGGTGTAGCCCACGGCGCGCAGCGCGGCGCCGTTGAGCAGCGCGCGGTCGTACAGGTGCAGGATGAACACCGGCGTGTCGGGCGCCACTGCGTTCAGTTCGGCGATGGTCGGCAGCCGCTTCTCCACGAACTGGTGTTCGGTGAAACCGCCCACCACGCGCACCCATTGCGGCGCCGGCGTGACCGCCACCTGGCGCTTGAGCATGCCCATCGCGTCGGCCAGGCTCTTCAAGCCGTCCCAGCGCAGCTCCATGTTGTAGTTGAGGCCGCCGCGGATGATGTGCAGGTGGTTGTCGATCAGCCCCGGCAGCACGCGCTGCCCTTGCAGGTCGATCACCCGGGTGTTGGCTCCGGCCAACGGCAGCACGTCTTCGGCGCGGCCCACGCGGGTGTAGCGACCGTCCTTGATGGCCACGGCATCGGCCATGGGGTTGGCGCGGTCCAGCGTGGTGAAGCGGCCGTTGTGCAGGATGAGGTCGGGGGTCTGGTTGGTGGCCATGGTCGGGGTGGATGCGAGGGAGGTGGCGGCGAAGGCGCCGAGGGCGCCCAGGAGGTGGCGGCGTTGCAGGTCGGGGGTGCTCATGCATCGCTCCTGTCGGGCGAGTTGGCGGCGGTCCGCGCCGCTTCGGGCTGCACGCACTTCGGCAATTCGCCGAACACATGCGGCTTGACCTGGTGATGCAGCCACGAGGTGGCCGCGGGCCGCTCGAGCACCTGCCGCACCAGCGGCGGGAGCTGCTCGCCAAGCAGGATGCCGAGCAGGCCGACCAGCGCGATCACCGGCGGCGCCGGCGAGCGCACCTGGAACAGCGCGTAGATCACGCCGACCAGGAGGCCCAGCGCGAGGGAGACGATGTAGGGCTTCATGGCCGGTGCTTTCGTTTTGTCGTGCTTCGTCGCCTTCAGCCTTCGTGGGCGCCGAACATGGACTTGGCGTAGTCGATGCCGATGCCGTAGGCGCCGCCCACCTTTCTGGCAATGCCGGTCGTGAGCTCGTAGGTCTCGCCGCGCGCCCAGTCGCGCTGCAGTTCGAGCAGGTATTGCAGCGAGGTCATCGGCCGTGCACCGGCCTGCACCATGCGGTCCATCGCGCGGTTGTGCGCCTCGGCCGAAACGTCGCCGCAGGCGTCGGCGATCACGTACACCTCGAAGCCCTGGCCCAGCGCCGACAGCGCCGGACCCACGATGCACACGCTGGTCCACAGGCCCGCCAGCACGATGCGCGGCTTGCCGATCTCGTTCACGCGGTCGATCACGGCCGCGTCTTCCCAGGTGTTCATCGAGGTGCGGTCGAGCATCTTCTGCCCCGGAAAGGCCGCCCCGATCTCGCCGAACATCGGGCCCGAGAAGCTCTTCTCGGCCACGGTCGTGAGGATGGTCGGCACCTTGAAGCCCGCCGCCGCCTGCGCCACCAGCGCCGCGTTGTTGCGCAGCGTCACGGCGTCGATCGAATGCGTGGCAAAGGCCATCTGCGACTGGAAGTCGATCATCACCAGCGTGTGATCGTCGGGGGTCAGCAGCTTGGCGCCGGCGGTGGGGGTGGCTTGGATGGATGGCATGCAAATACTCCAAAAGTTGGACAAAGGTTCGATTCGATTCACAATGCGCTTCGGGAAACATTTCCCTTGGCATGGGCTCGATCATCGATGCCTTTTTGCCGGCGATTGGCGAAACTTTTCAGCGTCATTGTTCGAATTTTTCGAACATTGATTTTCGGAGAACCCCGCGTGCTCAAGCTCAGCCTCGAAGCCATCGAAGTCGTCGACGCCATTGCGCGCCATGGCTCCTTCGCCGCCGCCGCCGCGCGGCTCAACAAGGTGCCGTCCACCATCTCGTACGCCGTGGGCAAGCTCGAAGAGCAGCTCGGCATGCGGCTGTTCGAGCGCCACGGCCCGCGCGTCCATCTCACGGCCGCGGGCGAAGAGATGCTCAAGGAGGGCCGCTGGCTGCTCAATGCCGCGAGCGACCTCGAATCGCGCATGCGGCAGATCGCCACCGGCTTCGAGTCGGAGCTCCGGCTGGTGCACGATTCGATCATTCCCACGCCATCGCTCATCGGCGACATGCACGCGTTCGAGGCGCTGCGCTGCGGCACGCGGCTGCGCGTGGGTTGCGAGGCCCTGACCGGCACCTGGGAGGCGCTGCGCGAGGGCCGCGCTGACCTCGTCATCGCCGCGGGCGAGGGCCCCGCAGGCGGCGGCTACCAGGCGGCGATGGTCGGGAGCCTCGAGTTTGCGTTCTGCGTGGCGCCGAGCCATCCGCTCACGCGGCTCCAGCGCCCGCTGCAGCGCGGCGACCTGATCGAGTGCAATGCCATCGTCGTGGGCGACAGCGCACGCACGCTGTCGGACCGCACCGTCGGCCTGCTCGCCGGGCAGCCGCGCATCACCGTGCCGACCATGGCTGCGAAGATCGCCTGCCAGGCCGCCGGCCTGGGCCACGGCTTCCTTCCGCGCGCCTGCATCGCGGGCGAACTGGCGCGTGGCACGCTGGTCGAGCTGCCGACCGAGGAACCCCGCGCACCCGAGGCGTTCTGGCTCGCATGGAAGACCGGTGCCGAAGGGCAGGCGCTGCGCTGGTGGCGCGAGCGGCTGAACCGCACGCTCGTGCCCGCGCTGCTGCCGCGGTCGGTGCTGGCGGGCTGATCAGCCGCGCTGCTGGGCGCGCAGGCGGTCGAGCGCCCGGTCGAGGAACGCCAGGCGGTCCTGCCCCCAGAAGCGCTCGCCGTCCAGGATGAAGGTCGGCGCGCCGAACACGCCCGCCTCGATCGCTTCGGCGCTGTTCGCGCGGTACACCGCGAGCACTTCGGCCGACTGCTCCTGCGCCTGCAGCGAGGCGCCGTCGTAGCCGTTTTCGTTCGCCACCGCGATGCGCACCTCGGCCTGCGAGGTGTCGCGCTCCTCGGCCCACAACGCGCGCAGCAGCGCATGCGAGAGCGGCTGCGCATCGAGTCCCTGCAGCTGGGCGGCGATCACCATCCAGCCCGGGTACTTGTTCCAGTTCGGGTCGACCGCCGCGCCCTTCGGGTAGTAGGCCGGCTCGAGGTTGAGCGGCATGCCGAGAAAGTCGCGCCAGCGCGCCAGTTCGAGCGCGTGGTACGTGCGGCGCGGCTCGGGCCGCGTCTTCAGCGGAATGCCGCCGGTCTGCGGCACCACCGCCTGGAAGTCGTAGGGCTTGAGCGCGAGCCGCACATGGTGGCGGCGCACGATGTCCTGCAGTTGGGGGCCGCCGAGGTAGGCCCACGGGGACGAGAGGCTGTAGTAGCAGTCGAGCGCGATGGAGGTCTTGGAGGTCATCGCGGCATTATCGATTCAGCCGCAGCGCGCGCCAGCGATGCGGCCCTGGGCATCGACCTCGACATTCAGGCGCTTCGGATCGGCCGGCACCGGCAGTGGCTCGCCGGCGGCGGACGTGCGCACGGTGCTCGACCCGGTGCGCGAGAGCAGTTCCTCGAGCAGCGGCTGCGCGACCGGACGGCCGAGCGCGTAGCTCGCCTGGGTCGCCTGGCATCCGGGGTCGGCGGGCACGGTCACGAAGGTCGGCGGCGGCGGGACTTCGGAGGTGAGCGGGCGGAATTCGGGTTGGGTCTGGCAGCCTGCGAGGAACACGGCTGCAGCGAGGAGCGCCGCGCCGGCCAGGGACTTCGCCGTGCGGCGTCCGCTCACGGAATGGAAACCAGTGGAGAGTTGCTGTCGGGTGTTCTGCATGAGCCTGGCCTTCTTTCGTGTCTGCGAGTGCAACGGCATCGTAGCGCGACACAATTCTTGCGCGTCGGGCAAGTATCTTCTGCCTGGAACCTACTTATTCTGCAGAGACAAACGTCACACACTCCTCCTTGTCACAGAAGGAGTGCCTCATGCCCATTGCCCTTTTCGCGCTCACCCTGAGCGCCTTCGCCATCGGGACGACCGAGTTCGTCATCGTCGGCCTGCTCCCCACCGTCGCTGCCGACCTCGGCATCGGACTTCCGTCGGCCGGCCTGCTGGTCAGCCTCTATGCACTCGGCGTGGCCATCGGCGCGCCGGTGCTCACCGCGCTCACGGGCCGGCTGCCGCGCAAGGCGCTGCTGCTCGGGCTGATGGCGCTGTTCACCGTGGGCAACCTGCTCGCGTGGCAGGCGCCGGGGTATGAATCGCTGATCGCCGCGCGCGTGCTCACGGGCCTGGCGCACGGAGTCTTCTTCTCGATCGGCTCGACCATCGCGACCGGCCTGGTGCCGAAGGACAAGGCCGCGAGCGCGATCGCCGTCATGTTCACCGGCCTCACGGTGGCGCTGGTCACGGGCGTGCCGCTGGGCACTTTCATCGGGCAGCACTTCGGCTGGCGCGAGACCTTCCTGGCGGTCTCGGCGCTCGGCGTGGTCGCCTTCGTGGGCAGCTGGATCTTCGTGCCCGGCAACATCCGCCACACGCCGCCGGCCTCGCTCGCGCAGCAGGCCAGGGTGCTGGCGGAGCCGCGCCTGCTGCTGGTGTATGCCAAGACGGCGATCGGCTATGGCGGCTCGTTCATTCCGTTCACGTTCCTGGCGCCGATCCTTACCGAGGTGTCGGGCTTCAGCGCGGGCGCAGTCGGCTGGGTGATGCTGGTGTACGGTGTGTCGGTGGCGCTCGGCAATATCTGGGGCGGCCGGCTGGCCGACCGCATGGGGCCGATCCCGGCGCTGAAGATCATCTTTGCGCTGCTCGCCGCGGTGCTCTTGGTCTTCAACTTCGCGGCGCCGTACCAATGGCTTGCGCTGGTCGCGGTGCTGATGTGGGGCGCGGTCGCGTTCGGCAACGTGCCGGGGCTGCAGGTGTACGTGGTGAAGCAGGCCGAACGCTTCACGCCACAGGCGGTGGACGTGGCCTCGGGCCTGAACATCGCGGCCTTCAACCTCGGCATTGCAGGTGCGGCCTGGGCCGGCGGGCTGATCGTGACCCACCTGGGGCTGATGCACACGCCATGGATCGGCGCGCTGGTGGTGCTGGTATCGCTGGCGCTCACGCAATGGAGCGGAACGCTCGACCGCCGCGCCGGCATTCCGATGCGCGCAGCAGCAGCAGGCCCGGTGGCGGTCGGCCACTGATTCTTTTTCTTCTTGTTTTCTTTCTTGATTGATTCCAACGCACAAAGGAACGCGACCATGACGACCGAAACCCACAACGCCACCGACAGCACAGCGGTCCCCGCCTTCGGCCTCGGCACTTTCCGCCTCAAAGGGCAGGTGGTGATCGACTCGGTGAAGAACGGCCTCGACCTGGGCTACCGCGCGATCGACACCGCGCAGATCTACGGCAACGAGGCCGAGGTGGGACAGGCCATCGCTGAAAGCGGCGTGCCGCGCGGCGAGCTCTTCATCACCACCAAGATCTGGACCGACAACTACGCCAACGACAAGCTGATCCCCAGCCTGAAGCAGAGCCTTGCGAAGCTGCGCACCGAGCAGGTCGACCTCACGCTGATCCACTGGCCTTCTCCGGGCAATGCGGTGCCCGTGGCCGAGTTCATGGGCGCGCTGGCCGAGGCCAAGGCCGCGGGGCTCACGCGGCTCATCGGCGTGTCGAACTTCAACATCGCGCTCATGAAGGAAGCCATCGCGGCCGTGGGCGCCGAGGCGATCGCCACCAACCAGATCGAGCTGCATCCCTACCTGCAGAACCGCAAGGTGGCCACGTTCGCGCAGAGCCAGGGCATCCACATCACCTCGTACATGACGCTGGCCTACGGCAAGGTGCTCGGCGATCCGGTGATCGAGGCGATCGCGAAAGCGCACGGCAATGCCACCACCGCGCAGGTGGTGCTGGCGTGGGCCATGCAGCTCGGCCATGCGGTGATCCCGTCGTCGACGAAGCGCGCGAACCTCGAAAGCAACCTCGCGGCGCGGCGGCTTCGCCTGACCGACGCGGAGATGGCGCAGATCGCAGCGCTCGACCGCGGTGGGCGCCTGACCGATCCGGCCGGGCTGTCGCCGGCGTGGGATTAAAGAGGCGCGCGCCGGCGCCATGCCGCCTGGCAGCCGCCGCTAGACCGGCTTGAAGCCCCAGGCCTGGGTCTCGAATCCGGTGAAGCGGATCGAATTGGCGAGCGCCGGCGCGGCCGAGGCATCGCCGTCGAGCACGATGACCGCGGGCGCCTGCTTGTTGCTCGCGCCGTACTTGCTCTGGATGTACCAGTAGCCCAGCGTTTCGGTGGGCTGCAGGCTCCACAGCTGGGTGTCCTGGTCGGCCGCCGAGATGGGCTGCATCACGATGGGACCCGATCCGCTCGTGGTGTGCGGCTGCAATGTCATGACGTAGTCGGTGCCCATCATCGTCTGCAGGTACCACCAGCCCGGTGCCTCGGGTCCAGCGGGAACGAAGCGCCATTGCTGGTTGTCGGTCCCGCTGGACTTGAGCTCAAAGCCGATCACCGGGGTGCCGTTGGCGGTGCTGCCATTGTCGACGTCGAGCACGTACTGGTTGCCGCTCATGTGCTGGATAACGTACGGCCCGAGGTTCAGCGTGCTCGCCGAGCTGCCGCCCGACGCCGCCTTGGGCACAGCCGTTGCTGCTGCAGCAGCAGCGCCCTTCTTCCCGGTGCCGGCGCTGGTCACCTGCTCGACGGGGCCGTCGGGCAGGTGGTCCCACCAGTAGGCCTCGATCAACGCCTCGGCCCGCGCGGTGTCGGCGGTTTTGCCCTTCTCTTGCAGCAGATCGATCGCCTGCTGGTAGGTGGTGTTCTCGGGAATGAAGAATGGCAGCCGCGGGTTGATGTTCACGTAGCGGTCGCCAAGCAGCATGCCGGCCAGCATCGGCATGAGCTCGGTCGAGGTGCCGTTGAGGCACATGTCGAGGATCGGTCCGGGCTTGGACTGGTTCATGAGAAAGGGCGGCGTGCTGTTGAACGGATCGGCGACGCCGTTCATCCACTGGTCGGCGCCCCAGTCGCCGGTGTCGCTCGCGATCCAGTCGTGCATCAGCCCGGTGCCGATGGTGATCGCCACGATGTTCTCGAGCTTGTGCCCGGCGCGCACGGCCAGCGAAATCGCGGCGACCGTGGGATCGTGGTTGAAGAAGGCGCCGTCGACGTTGCCATCGTACGAACCGAGCTGCCCCGGCATGGCGCCGCTCGATGTGGCGGCCTTGGCGATCTCCACGTCGCCGTGGCCCGGGATCATGTTGGTGTACATCACGGGCTGCCAGGGAACGGGCGTCATGACGCCCTCGGAGGAGGTTTCGAGCTTGCCGACATTGAAGGTCACGAACAGCACCTTCTTGCGTTCCAGGTCGTCCACCCTCAGCGGCCCGTGCAGCAGGAACTGCGAGGCGTAGACCTTCTGGATCGAATAGGCGGGCGCCCGGGGGTCGGTGCGCATGGCGTCGTAGAAGCCGAGCTCCCCCTTGGGATCGGTGAAGAAGTCGATCAGCTGCTGCGGTTTCTTTCCCGCAAGAAGCTCGCTCGTGATGATCGAGCCGGTCGAGCATCCGGCAATCAGGTCGGTGTGATCGATGAGGCCCGGAAAGCGCTTGTAGAGCTTCTCGAGAATCGTGACCGACATCAAGCCTCGTATGCCGCCGCCGACGAACGAGAGGATGGTGAACTGCTTGTCTTTTTCCATGTGCCAACTCCTTTGAAAATGGCTCCCCCACTCAGGGAAGCGGAGTCTCTGGCGGCGCCCTGAGAGCGTCTACACGTGGAATCCCGTTCAATCCATCGATGTACTGAGCCGCACCCCGTGGCGCGCAAGATCTGCAACGAAGGTAGTCGTCGCGCCGCGCCAAGCTCACGCAGCAGCATCATCGAACGCATCGAGTGCATGCCTTAGTTCACCCGCCTCCACAGAGGTCAATGCCTGTGCCCGCATCCGGAATTCGGCCTTGTAGCAGGGCAGCATCAACGCGGCTGCCAATGCGTGGACGTTTGCGCTGCCGCTGCGCACGATGCGGGCCTTGCAGGCGGCAACGTTGCGGTAGACCTCGATCGCCTGCGCGACGCTGCCGCTGTGCGTGATGCTGTTCATGAGAGAGCGCTCCTTGCGGGCGGCGCACGCCGTGGCGCCGTGATGCCACTCTAGGCAGGCTGGCGCGCAGCGGGGAGTAACAACATCGTCGTGAATCGTGCGCGGCGGTGACCCGTCACGCGTCGTTCAGTCCGCTGTTATCCAGCGCCCCGTGGCCGGGCACACGCGAACGCGCACGCCGTGCTGCCGCACCTGCGCTTCGTCGAGCTGCACCGCGGCCGCAGGATCGGTGTCGAAGTCGATGCCGAGCGCGCGCGCGACATCGGGATGCGCCACCGGCAGCTCCCAGCTCAGGAAGCACTGCGTCACGTCGCTTCCCGCCGCGAAGTGCGCTGCATCGAAGCCGCTGCTGCCGCGCCGGACCACGGCGTGGGGCTGTGCGGTGTCGAAGACCAGCGCGGTGCCCCTGGCCAGCGGCACGCGCAGCCCCACGCCGGGAAAGTGCACGTCGAGCCCCTTGTCGTCGCTCACGAAAAGGTTGCAGAAGACCGCGTTGCCGTACTGCTCGGCATCGTGGTGGTACCTGGCGCCGCGGCAGGCCATGAGCGCCAGGTGTGCAAGCTCGCTGTCGTCCAGCACGCCGGGCATGCCGCGTTCGGCGAGCCAGTCGGCCATGGCCTGCACCGAGCGGCCATGGTCGGGCCAGCGCATGCGCGCGCGGGCCAGCGGCAGGGGCTCGACGTCGCCGGGCTCGAGAAAGAGGCGCGTCGCGATCTCGCGTTCCCAGTCGGCCGCGAGGCGCGCGGGCGGCGCGGGCACGTCGAGTACGCCGACATGCACGGTGTCGCTCACGCTGCGGCTGCGAATGACATCGCCGCACCCGTAAAAGGCGGTCAGCCGGTCGCGCATGCCGCTGTGCCCGTCAGAGCGCGGCCACGCTGGTCTCGAGCACCCCATCGCGCGCCACGATGCGCCCACCCGCCACCACGAGCTTGCGCAGCGGCCGCGCGACCACGGCGTGCGCGGCGGTCTGGGCATCGACCAGCACCAGGTCGGCGCGGCAGCCCGCTTCGAGGCCGTAGTGCGCAAAGCCGCAGCCGCGCGCGCCGGCATGCGTGACGGTGTCGAGCGCGACATCGATCTCGTCGTCGCGGCGCAGGTTGTAGCGCATGCCGATGAACATCGCGCGCTCGAGCATGTCGGGACTGCCGTAGGGCGACCAGGTGTCGCGGATGCCGTCATTGCCGCCGCACACCGTCACGCCGGCCTGCCGGCAGGCGATGAGCGGCGGCACGGTGCGCGACGGCGACGCGCTGGTGATCAGCACCACGCCCAGCGCGGCCATGCGCGCGAGCAACGCGTCGCGCTCGCGCTCGGCGAGGTCGCCCAGGCAGAAGCCGTGGCTGATCGCCACCCTGCCCTGCATGCCGAGCGCGGCCGTGCGCTGCAGGATCAGGTCGAGCGAGAACGCGCCCATGGCGCCAGGCTCGTGCAGGTGGATGTCGAGCGGGCACTGGTGCTTCTCGGCCAGGCCGAACAGCAGGTCGAGCGAACGCACCGGGTCGCCGTCGATGGCGCAGGGGTCGAGCCCGCCGAGCACGTCGGCGCCGCGCGCCAGCGCCTGGTCGAGCAGCTCGGCCGTGCCCGGCCGCCCGAGCAGGCCCGACTGCGGAAACGCGACCACCTGGATCTGCTGCACCGCGCGCATCGCCTCGCGCGTGCGCAGCGTGCCGTCGAGGTGGCGCAGGCCGGCCTCGGTGTCGATGTCGACGTGCGTGCGCAGCCGCGTGGTGCCGAGCGCGAGAAAGGCCTTGGCCAACACCAGCGACTGTGCCGCGGCGTCGTGCCCGCTCGCATGCCGGAAAGCGCGCTCGTTCTCGATGCGGTCGGTGAGCTGGGGCCCCACTTCGTTGCGGTACCAGTCCATGCCCCAGAGCGTCTTGTCGAGGTGGGTGTGGCTTTCGACGAGGCCGGGCAGCAGCAAGGCGCCGCCGCCGTCCTCAACGGGCGTGCCGGCCGGCGCGGACAGTGCGGGGCCCACCGCCGCGATGCGGCCTTCCTGCACGAGCACGTCGACGGGAACATCGGGCGCCAGGCCGACGGGACGCACGCGGCGCAGCAGGAGCGAGGGCATGGCGATCGGTTCTTTCATGGCGTTGAAGGGAATTCGAGGATACCCGCGCGGCGCAACCGCCCCGCCGCCGAAGCCGGCCTCAATCGATGCTGATGTTCGCCGCCTTGGCCACCTCGGCCCACTTCACGCGGTTGTCGTGCACCGTCTTCTTGAACTGCGCGGGCGACTCGATGCGCACGGTGTTGCCCTGGGCCTCGAAGCGCTCGCGGATCTCGGGCTGCTCGAGCACGGCCTTCACCGCGGCATTGAGCTTGTCGACGATGCGCGCATCGGTGCCCTTGGGCGCGAAGATGCCGAACCAGATCGAGCTGTCGAAGCCCCGGGTGCCCGCGAGGCCGCTGGAGGCGATGGTGGGCACCTCCTTCACTGCGGCCACGGGCTTGGCCGTGGTCACGCCCAGGAGGCGCACCTTGCCGGCCTTGTAATGCGGCAGCACCGTCTGCACCTGGTTCATGATGCAGCAGGTCTCGCCGCGCACCACCGAGGTGATGGCCTCGGGCCCGCCCTTGTAGGGCACGTGCACCATGTCCAGGCCGAGGCGCGAATTGAACTCGGCAAAGGCCATGTGCGTGCCCGCGCCGTTGCCGGTGGACGCATAGTTGTACTTGCCGGGGTTGGCCTTGACGAGCTCGACGAACTCCTTCAACGTGCGCACGTTGATGACGTCGGGATTGATGGTGAGCACGTTCGACACGTCGAGCACGGGCGCCACCGGCACGAAGTCGGCCTCCACGTCGAACGGCAGCTTCTTGTAGAGCGCGGCATTGCTGCCGTGCGTGGCCGCGGTGCCGAACGAGAGCGTGTAGCCGTCGGGCCTGGCATGGGCGACGTACTCGCTCGCGATGTTGCCGGCCGCGCCCGACTTGTAGTCGATGACGACCTGCTTGCCGAGTTGCCTGGCCAGCGGTTCCTGGATCATGCGGGCCACCACGTCGACGCCCGAACCGGCCGGGAATCCCATGATCAGCGTGACCGGCTGCTGCGGCCAATCGTTGGAGGCCTGGGCCAGCGCGGGGGCCGAGGCGGCGGCGAACAGGGCGATGGACAACAGGCGCGAGAAGGGAAAATGGACCATGGCTGTGTTTCCTCGAAGCGGGCGGTGCAAAGCGGAATTGTGGCGCGCGGCTCATGCCGGATGCGGCATGAGCTTATGCACTGCGCACCCGCGCCGCCGCATCTCTCCATAATCGCCGCATGGTTCGCCCCACACAACAACTCCACCCCGCACGCGAGCCCGCGCCCGTGCGCGCCGCCGCCACCGTGCTGCTGCTGCGCGATTCCGAGGCCGGCATCGAAGTGCTAATGACACGCCGCTCCGCCACCGCCAGCTTCGCCCCGGGGGCCTATGTGTTCCCGGGCGGGCAGATCGATCCAGCCGACGCGGCCGCCGGGCTCATCGCCTCGCGGCGCCCGACGCAGACCGACCTGCAGCTCACCCAGGCCGTCGCGGCCATCCGCGAAGGCTTCGAGGAGCTCGGCGTGCTGCTCGCGCGCCATGCCGACGGCCGGCCGGCGGGCGCCGCGGACATCGCCGCCATGGACCGCAGCACGACCTCGGCGATTTCCTTCGTCGCGCAATGCGCCGAGCGCGGCCTGGTGCTCGCGAGTGACCAGGTGTTCACGCTGGCGCACTGGGTCACCGACCGCGACCTGCCGCGGCGCTTCGACGTGCCTTTCCTCGTGGCCCGCATGCCCGAGGGCCAGACGCCCACGGCCGACGAGAGCGAGCAGTTCGAGCCCTGCTGGGTGCGCCCGGCCGACGCGCTCGCGCGCCATGACGCCGGCAGCTTCTTCATGATCTTTCCGACCGTGCGCACGCTGCAGCGGCTGGCCGCCTACGCGAGCGTCGATGCGGTGCTCGCGGCCTGCGGCCCGCAAGACGGCGCCGAGCGGCCGCTGTGGACCAGCTGCCCGCGCGCCGGCCTGCTCGGCGGACTCGACTCGCGCTACATGGAGCACGAATCGCCCTACGGCGAACTCGCGCTGGTGTGCCCCGACGGCCAGCTGCTGCACGCGCTCGACTGGCAGAACGAGCGCCCGGTGCCGCTGCTCGCCAACGTGCAGCGCCTGACCGCCGGCAACCCGAGCGCGATGACCGGGCCCGGCACCAACAGCTACATCGTGGGCGACGCGGCCACGGGCTACATCGTGATCGACCCAGGCCCGGACGATGCGGCGCACATCGAGCGCCTGTGGCGCGCCACGCAGGGCGACGTGCGCATGATCGTCTGCACCCATTCGCACGCCGACCATTCGCCGGGTGCCGCGCCGCTGCAGGCGCTGTGCCAGGCCAGGCCGCCGATCGTCGGCCTGTCGTCGGCCGCCACCGCGCGCGCCTCGGCGCGTTTCGTGGCCGAGCGCGAACTGGCCGACGGCGAACGCCTGGTGCTCTCGGGCACCTCGGCCGCGGGCGAGGCCGTGACCCACACGCTGCGCGCGGTCCACACGCCGGGCCATGCCGCGAACCACCTGTGCCTGGTGCTCGAAGAAGACGGGCTGCTGTTCTCGGGCGACCACATCCTCAATGGCAGCACCACGGTGGTCGATCCGCCCGACGGTGACATGAACGCCTACCTCGATTCGCTCGACCGGCTCGACGCAGCCTGCGAGGCCGGCGGCATCGACTTCATCCTGCCCGCGCACGGCTACGTGATCGGCAGCGCGCGCAAGGCCATCGCGCAGCTCAAGGCGCACCGGCTGAAGCGCGAGGCCAAGATCGCGCAGGCCATGGAGAAGCTGCCCGACGGCACGCCCGACGACTGGCTGCCGCTCGCCTACGACGACGTGCCCGAGCGCCTGTGGCCCGTGGCCGCCCGCTCGCTGGCCGCGCATGTGGCGCGCATCCGCCAACGCGCGGCGGCAGCACCATGAACCGCGCTCGCAACGAAGACGAAGGCATCCGCCTTGCCAAGCGCGTGGCCGCGCTCGCGGGCTGCTCGCGCCGCGAGGCCGAGCTCTTGATCGAGAACGGCGCGGTGCGCGTCGACGGCGTGCCGGCGCTGCTGCCGCAGTCGCGCGTGCAGCCGCACCAGCAGGTCGAGATCGAAGCCGGCGCCAAGCCCGAGCCGGTGGTGGCGGTCACGCTGCTGCTGCACAAGCCCGCGGGCATGCCGACCGACAACGCGCACCAGTTGCTCGTGGCGGCGAACCACCACGAGCCCGAGCGCGCGGGCCTGCGCTTCCTGCCCGCGCACGCGCGCGCGCAGCGCTGCATGACGCCGCTCGAAACCGGCGCCAGCGGGCTCGTGGTCTACACGCAGGAATGGCGCATCGAGCGCAAGCTGCAGGAGGACGCCGGCGTCCTCGAGCAGGAAGTGATGGTCGACGTGGCGGGCGCCGTCTCGCCCGAGCAGCTCGCGCGCTTCGAGCGTTCGCCCGCGCGCGTGAGCATCGGCCGCCAGGCGCCCGACCAGACCGGATTGCGCTTTGCCATCAAGGGCCCGCAGCCCGGGCAGATCGCGCACCTGTGCGACCAGGTGGGGCTGCGCATCCTCGCGATGCGGCGCATCCGCATCGGCCGTGTGCCGCTGGCGGGGCTGCTGCCGGGCCAGTGGCGCTATCTCACGCAGCACGAGCGCTTCTGAAGACGGGCCGCGCGCGCCATCGACGACAGGACACGTTCAACCAAGGAGACAAAGGATGAAGTTCGGTTCCGGACGCGCCGCACTTGCCTGCACCTTGCCGCTGGCGTTGGCGGGCTGCAGCTACCTGGCCCCGCTGCTGGCACCGCTGCTGCCGCCGAGCGATCCGCCGCCGCCTGCACCGCCACCGGTGGTGTCGCCCAGCGGCCTGGCACCGATCACCGAGGCGCAGGTCGAACGCATCCGCGAGGCGATCGCCGCCACCCCGCCGAGCCCGGCCGTGGCCCGCGTGGTGCGCAGCGCCGCACCGACCATCGAATCGTTCGTGCGCACCGAAGGCTGCATCACCGCGCGCAACGGCGCCGTGCTCAACCCCTTTGCGGCGCCGGGCCGGCTGTTCGACGGCACCGGCTTCCAGGGCGGGCCGATGGCCGGCATGCAGTACCACGACAAGACGGCCTGTGTGACCGTCAAGCGGATGCAGAACTGGCAGATGGTGTCGCCGAAGCGGCTGCGCTTCGACGTCGTCTATGTGGGCGACGACGGCGAGGAACGCGCCGTGCGGCGCCACGAACTGGCACGCCAGCCCAAGGGCGGCTGGCTCTTCACCCGCTGACATCGGTGGCGCTGGCCTCGCCACGCTCCGTTTCCCAGCCGCCGCCGAGCGCCATGAACAGCGTCACCTGGTCGTCGGACAGCTGCGCCTCGCTGGCTGCGAGCGCGGCTTCGCTGGCGGCCAGTGCGCGTTCGGCGTCGAGCGCCTCGAGGTAGCCGGTGCGGCCGTTGCGGTAGAGCCGGCGCGCCTGCGCGGCGACCTTCGCGCTTTCGTCGCGCGCGGCCTGCAGCGCTGCCCGGCGGTCGAGTTCGCGCGCATACGCGGCGAGCGCGGTCTCGGTCTCGCGCAGGGCGGTGAGCACGGTGCCGTCGAAGCGCGCGAGCGCAGCGCGCGTGCCGGCTTCGGCCTGCGCGATGCGTGCCTGCGCCGCGCCGGTGTTGGGCAGGGTCCACGAGATCAGCGGGCCGAGGCTCCAGGCGAAGGTGTCCTTGCGGCCGAAGCCTTCGGCATGGCCGGCCGACGAACCCGAGAGCCCCAGCGTGACCTTCGGATAGAGCTCGGCCGTGGCCACGCCGATGCGCGCGGTCGCGGCGGCCAGGCTGCGTTCGGCCTGGCGGATGTCGGGGCGGCGCCGCAGCAGCGCGGCGCCGTCGCCCACCGGCAACGTGCCCGCCACGCGCGGCGGCGCGGTGCAGCCGGCCACGTCGCGCGGAAAGTCCTGCGGCAGCGCACCGGTCAGCGTGGCCAGACGGTAGAGCGCGCCCTGGCGCTGCGCCTGCAGCGGCGGCAGCGCGGCGTTCAGCTGCTGCAGCTGCGCACGCGCACGGCCCGCGTCGAGGGCGCCGGCGCGGCCCGCGCGCTGCAGCCGGTCGGAGACGTTCACCGCGTCCTGCTGCAGCGCGACCGATTTCTCGGCGATCTGCAGCCGCAGGCCCGTGGCGCAGGCCTCGGCATAGGCGCGTGCGGTGCCGGCTGCCACGTTCACGCGCACGAGGTCGAGCGCGGCCTCGGCGGCCTGCGTGTCGGCGGCCGACGCCTCGATGGCGCGGCGGATCTGGCCGAACAGATCGGCCTGGTAGGACAGCGAGGCGCCCAGGCTGTAGTTGAAGCTGCCCGGCGGCTGGTGGCCCGGCTGCAGCTGCGACAGGCCCGAGGCATGGCCGAACGAGGGGCCGCCGTTCACGCCGATGGCCGGGTACCTGGCGCCGGCCGTCTCGGCCTCGATGGCGCGTTCGCGCTCGAGGTTGGCCACGGCCTGCCGCAGGTCGGTGTTGTGCGCGAGCGCCTGCGCGACGAGCCGGTCGAGCAGCGGATCGTGGTACAGCCGCCACCAGTGCGCGGGCAGCGGCGGCGCACCGGCGGGCGCCTCCGCGAAGGGCTGGCCGGCAGCGCGCTGGCTGGCGAGTGCCTCGGGCGGCTGCTGGTAGTCGGGGCCGACCGCGGCGCACGCGGCGAGCGTGGCGGCGGCGGCCAGCGATGCGAGGCGGAATGCAAGGCGTGCCATGGCGTTCATCCTTCGGGGTTCGTCGCACCGGCCCCGCCGGCTTCGAGCACTTGCACGGTCACGGTCTGGCCCGCAACGAGGCGCACGCCCTCGGGCAGCGGATCGAGCTTGACGCGCACCGGGATGCGCTGCGCGAGCCGCACCCAGTTGAAGGTCGGGTTCACGCTCGGCAGCAGGTTGGCGCTGGTGGAGCGGTCGTGGTCGGCAATGCCCGCGGCCACGCTCTCGACGGTGCCGTCGAGCGCGGCGCCGCCGCCCATCGGCATGACGCGCACGCGGTCGCCGAGGTGGATGCGCGGCAGCTTCGTTTCCTCGAAATAGCCCTCGACATAAAACGACCGCGCATCGACCAGCGCGAGCACCGGGTGGCCCGCCGCGGCGTAGCTGCCCTGGCGCAGGTCGAGGTTGGTGACGAGGCCGCCGGAGGGCGCGCGCACCTGGGCCCGCTGCAGGTTGAGGCGGGCCGCGTCGAGCGCCACCTCGGCCTGCGCGACGGCGGCGCGCAACTGCGCCACGCGTGCGCGGGCCTGCTCGCGCGATTCCTTCGAGACCAAGTCGTCGAGGCCGGCGTTGCGTGCGTTCTCGCGCTGCGCCTGGGCGCTCATGGCGCGTTGCGCGGCGAGCGCGGCCTGGGCCTGACGCACGGCGAGGTCGTAGCGCGCGCGGTCCACCTCGAACAGCAGCGTGCCGGCGGCGACGGGCTGGTTGTCGTGGATCGGCACTGCCGTGACCAGGCCCGACACGTCGGGCGCGATCTGCACGACGTTGGCGCGCACCCGGCCGTCTCGCGTCCAGGGCGCCAGTTCGTAGTGGTCCCACAGCCGCAGGCCGGCCCACACGGCGGCGGCCACCACGGCCAGGGTCAACACGACGCGCGCGAACTGCGCGGCGCGGGGCCTGTCGGAAAAAGGGTTGGCTTTCATCGGAATCTCTCGTCTTGTGTTTGTGTGTTGTCTGTCTATGAAAGGGCGGCGGTGGCGCGGCTCAGTGCGTAGAGCAGCAGCAGGTAGAGCGCCATGTCGAACAGCGCCGGATGCCACACCCAGCGGTAGGCGCCGACGGCCGCGAGCAGGCGCCGCACGGCCCAGAGCGCCAGCAGCGCACCGAGCGCCAGCACCATGAGCCAGGGCAGGTACAGGCCGTAGAAACTGGCTTCGCCGATCATGCGGAAACTCCTCGGGTGGACGCGGCCGCGGCGAGCGGCGGCGCGTCGGGAAACAGATTGCGGCGCAGGCCGACCAGTGCGGTGACGGCCGAGCGCGCGGCCGCGGAAGAAGGCGCTGCGGCGGTGCGCGCGGAGCGCATGGCGGCGCCGAGCGCTTCATCGATCTGCGGCAGCAGGCCTGGCGGGCGCGGGTCCATGCGGCCTTCGGCGCGCTGGCGGAAGAAGCGCGAGATGCCGCCCAGCAGCGCGGCCGAGGTGGCGGGCGGCAGTTGGGCGCGCACGCGCTGCAGCGCCGCGATGTCGGCGCCCATGCGCAGCTCGCGCAGCGCGTCGTCGGCGGCCACGCCATCGACCGTGCCGCCCGCCTGCGCGATGCGCGGCGCGAGCAGGCCGATGCGGTCGAGCATGCGCACGGCATAGGCATCGCCCTGCGCGGCCTGCGGCTGCGAGGCGCCGGCCGTGTAGCCGGCCATGTCGCCGAGTTCGCGCCAGGTCGCGCGCTGGATGCGGCGCGCGCTCCAGTCGGCGCCGACCGAACGCACCAGCCGCGTGACGCGCGCCGCGACGAGCACGCCGACGATCTGGCCGATCATGCTGTTGAGGAAGCTCACCAGGTCGGCGTTCGCGGTGTCGTGCATCGCGAGCGTGCCCGACACGCCGAAGAGCAGCGCCATCGCGGCCATGAAGTGGGTCGGGCGCGCCATGTAGATGCCCAGCAGCAGGAAGAGCGGCGCACACACCGCCACGAGCATGCCGAAGTCGTGCACCGTGGGCAGCAGCACCAGCACATAGAGCGCCGAGATCGGGATCGACCACAGCGTCCACTTGAGGAAGCCGTGGATCGCCGGCACGGGGTCGTCCATCGTGGCGAAGAAGCAGCAGAAGACGGCCGCCATCATGGTGGCGGCCGCGCCCATCGGCCAGCCGGTGACGATCCAGAAGGCGCCGCACAGGCAGATGGCGATCACTGCCGCCAGCGCCGACAGCAGCGCCATGCCGTGGTCGCGGTGCAGCACCCGGCTGCCGAGCGCGGCCGTGCGGCGTGGCGGTGCGGCGCCCGTCAGGCCTTCGTCGATGTCGCGGCGCAGCCGGGCGCAGGCGGTCCAGCCCTCGACCAGCTCCTCGAGCCGCCCGGCCAGGCCGATGCGCAGCGCCTGCCCCCACGCGGTGGATGGTTCCGCCGTGCCGAGCGCGGCGATCGCCTGGCGCAGCGCAGCCAGCCGGTGTCCGGCCGGCAAGACGCCGTCGCCCGCGGGTTCCGCCTCCTCGTGCAGCCACTGCGCCGCCTGTGCAAGCACCGCGGCCACGTCGGGCGCGATGCGGCCCTCGGCCTGTTCGAGCGCCCGCAGCCGGTCTTCGACGGCCGACAGCGCCGGCGTGAGCGCGGCCACGCGGTCCTGCATGGTGCGGATGGCGCCCGCCGTCCAGCGCAGGTGGGTGGTGTCGAAGGGCACGTGGGTCGAGAGCAGGCGCAGCTGCGTGATGTCGCCGGCCAGGCGGCGGCGGTCGCCGTCGAGGCGCCGGGCGTCGCCCTCCCCGCTTGCGCCGCTGCGGGCGGCCGGCTGCACCAGGTCGCCGAACCACTTGCGCGCGTCCTGCAGGGTGCGGTCGAGCAGGCCCAGCACGGTCGGCGCGAGCCCCGTGGGCAGCACCAGGCTGTGGACCAGCGTGGCGCAGAAGATGCCGAGGCCGATCTCTTCGACGCGCGCCACGGCGGTGTCGAACAGCGCGTGTGGCGTCTGCACCGACGGAAACCCGATCAGCGCCGCCGTGTAGCCGGCGAGCATGAACACATAGGAGCGCGGCGTGCGGTCGTACAGCGAGATGCACAGGCACAGCCCCACCCAGAGCGCGAGCACCAGCGTCAGCAGCTCGGGCGCATTGGACAGCGCGGGCACCAGCAGCACCGTCGCGGTGCTGCCGATGAGCGTGCCGCAGAAGCGGTACACCGCCTTCGAGCGCACCGCACCGGCCAGCGGATGGGCCACGACGTAGGTCGTCATGAGCGCCCAGAACGGGCGCGGCAGACCGGCGCGGCTCGCGAGGTACATCGCCAGCATGGCGGCGGCGAAGCTCTTGCCCGAAAAGAGAAGCTCCGCGCGGCTGAAGCGCGGCAGTGCGAGCGCGGCCATTCAGGCCTCCCCTGGCCGCGGCGGAGCGGGCGGCGGCAGCGCGTGCACCGCGCGCACGCCCAGGCGCTCTTCGAGCACGCCGAACACGCTCAGGCAGGCGGCGATGTCCTCGTCGGCCACGCCGTCGAAGAGCGACGCGCGCATGCGCGCCAGCGCGGCCTCGATGGGCGCGCAGGTGGCCTGGCCGGCCTCGGTCAGGTGCAGGGTCTTGGCGCGGCGGTCGGCCGGGTCTTCGCGCCGTTCGACGAAGCCGGCCTCCACCAGCTGGTCGACCGAGCGCACCAGCGACGGGCCCTCGATGCCGAGCGCCTCGGCCAGCACACCCTGGCGCACGTCGCCATTCATGCGGCCGAGCATCACGATCGGGTAGGCCAGCGTCTGCGACACGCCCACGTGCGCCACCGCCTTGTCGGCCGCGGCGCGGTAGCCGCGCTGCAGCACCGCGAGCGCCGTGCCGAGGCGCATCAGCGCCTGTTCGCGTGTCTGCTTCTGCGTCTTGCGTCCGGTCATGATAGCCACCTATTAATTAGCATGCTATCTATTATACGGCGCTCGGCCGCAGCGTGCCTGCGGAGAAAAAAGGAAAAGTGTGAAGCCCGCCGATAAGCCGGATTCTGTGCGCCAAGGGCCTCTTGCGAAGCCCTCGGCGTGACCGCCATTACTCTGGGCCGCCTGTCACCAGACGGCTCGATGCCACCTACCCGCCAGCTCAGCGGAACCACCTCGATACTGGCCTACTTGGTGTTGCTGCGCGCAGAGATTGCCCGTTTCACCCCCGGGCCAATCCCTTGGAGGCTTTCGCCCCCAAGGGCTTTGCGGCGCCGCTTGCGCGGCGCCGCGAAGGCCCGGGACTCGTCTCTGTTGCTCTGATCCTCACCTCACGGTGGAGAGTCGTTAACTCCTGCGCTGTCCTGTGCAGTCCGGACGTTCCTCCAGTGCGGCCTTTCGGCACGGCGCCTTGCGGCGTCGCCCCTTTCGGGCTTGCACCAGCGGCGGTCTGGCGTGCTTCACGGGGCGGATTATCGCCCGGACTGCCTGCACGCGCCGCCAACCGCCCCCACAATGGCGATCGACCGATCCGTCATCCTCCACTCTTGCCTCAAGGAGACACTGCAAATGAAGGCCCAGAACATCCTCCAGACCATCGGCAACACGCCGCACATCCGCATCCAGCGCCTGTTCGGCCAGGCGAAGCAGCAGGTGTGGATCAAATCCGAGCGCGCCAATCCCGGCGGCTCGATCAAGGACCGCATCGCGCTCGCGATGGTGGAAGAAGCCGAGAAATCCGGCGCGCTGAAGCCCGGCGGCACCATCGTCGAGCCGACCTCGGGCAACACCGGCATCGGCCTCGCGATGGTCGCGGCGGTCAAGGGCTACAAACTGGTGCTCGTGATGCCCGACAGCATGTCGCTGGAGCGCCGCCGCCTGATGCTGGCCTACGGCGCCACCTTCGACCTGACGCCGCGCGCGGGCGGCATGAAGGCCTCGATCGCGCGGGCCGAGGAAATCGTCGCCGGCACGCCCGGCGCCTGGATGCCGCAGCAGTTCAACAACCCTGCCAATGTCGAGGTGCACATGCGCACCACGGCCGAAGAGATCGCGGCCGACTTCCCCGAGGGCATCGACGTGCTGATCACCGGCGTGGGCACGGGCGGCCACATCACCGGCGTGGCGAAGGTGCTCAAGAAGAAGTGGCCGAAGCTGCAGGTGTTCGCGGTCGAGCCCGTGGCGTCGCCGGTGATCTCGGGCGGCCAGCCCTCGCCGCATCCAATCCAGGGCATCGGCGCGGGCTTCATCCCGCAGAACCTCGACACCTCGGTGCTCGACGGCGTGCTGCAGGTCGATGCCGAGCCGGCGCGCGAAATGGCGCGCCGTTGCGCGGCCGAGGAAGGCATGCTGGTGGGCATCTCCTCGGGCGCGACGCTCGCGGCCATCGCGCAGAAGCTGCCTTCGCTCGCGCCCGATGCGGTGGTGCTGGGCTTCAACTACGACACCGGCGAGCGCTACCTCTCGGTCGAAGGCTTCCTCCCGGCCTGAATCCCCCGGTTGGCGCCATCGGGGCCCGACCCTCTAAAATCCGCGGTCTGCTTGATAAACACAAGCCCCACGCCATGCTGAGAATCTCCGAACTCAAACTCCCGCTCGGCCATGCCGACGACGCACTGCCCGCGCTGGTCGCCAGCACGCTCGGCGTCGAACCCGCGGCCATCGCCTCGCACACGGTCTACAAGCGCAGCTTCGATGCGCGCAAGGCCGACCTGCGCACGGTCTACATCTGCGACGTGCAGCTGGCCGACCCGGCAGCCGAAGCCGCCCTGCTCGCGCGCCACGCCGGCAACCCGCACATCCAGAGCGCGCCCGACATGCGCTACACGCCGCCGGTGCATGCGCCCGAGGGCGCCCCGCGGCCGGTGGTGATCGGCTTCGGCCCCTGCGGCATTTTTGCCGCGCTGATGCTCGCGAAGATGGGCTTTCGCCCGATCGTGCTCGAGCGCGGCAAGACGGTGCGCCAGCGCACCCGCGACACCTGGGGCCTGTGGCGCAAGAGCGTGCTGAACCCCGAGTCGAACGTGCAGTTCGGCGAAGGCGGCGCCGGCACCTTTTCGGACGGCAAGCTCTACAGCCAGATCAAGGACCCGCGCTTCCTCGGGCGCAAGGTGATGGAAGAGTTCGTGAAGGCCGGTGCGCCGCCCGAGATCCTCTACGTCGCGCATCCGCACATCGGCACCTTCAAGCTCGTGAAGGTGGTCGAGAACATCCGCGAGCAGATCGTCGCGCTCGGCGGCGAGATCCGCTTCGAACAGCGCGTCGTCGACGTGCACATCGAGAGCGGTCAGCTCCGCGGCCTGACCGTGCTCGACCAGACCACCGGCCAGCGCAGCGAGCTGCGCGCCGACCATGTGGTGATGGCACTCGGCCACAGTTCGCGCGACACCTTCGAGATGCTGCACGCGCGCGGCGTGCACATCGATGCCAAGCCGTTCTCGATCGGCTTTCGCGTCGAGCATCCGCAGGGCCTCATCGACCGCGCGCGCTGGGGCCGCCATGCGGGGCATCCGCTGCTCGGCGCGGCCGACTACAAGCTGGTGCACCACGCAAGCAACGGCCGCTCGGTCTACAGCTTCTGCATGTGCCCCGGCGGCACCGTGGTGGCCGCCACGAGCGAGCCGGGCCGCGTGGTTACCAACGGCATGAGCCAGTATTCGCGCAACGAGCGCAATGCCAACGCGGGCATCGTGGTCGGCATCGAGCCGCGCGACTTCCCGGGCTGGACGCCCGAGGCGCCCGGCGATGCGCTCGCCGGCATCGCATTGCAGCGCGAGCTCGAATCAAATGCCTTCGTGCTCGGCGGTGGCGACTACCGCGCACCGGGGCAACTGGTGGGCGACTTCGTCGCCGGCAGGCCGTCGACCGCCCTCGGCAGCGTGGCCCCGTCGTACAAGCCCGGCGTCAAGCCCACCGACCTGCACCAGGCGCTGCCGGCCTATGCCATCGAGGCGATGCGCGAAGCCTTTCCCGCCTTCGGCCGCAAGATCAAGGGCTTCGACCTGCACGATGCGGTGCTCACGGGCGTCGAGACGCGCACCTCGTCGCCGATCCGCGTCACGCGCGGCGACGACTTCCAGAGCCTCAACGTGCGCGGCCTCTACCCGGCCGGCGAAGGCGCGAGCTACGCTGGCGGCATCCTCTCGGCCGGTGTCGACGGCATCAAGGTGGCCGAAGCGGTGGCGCGCAGCGCGACCGGAACCTGAGCACCACCGCCACCATGACGCACGACGACTTCCATTTCTACGAGCCGGCCAAGGGCCACGGCCTGCCGCACGACCCGTTCAATGCCATGGTCGGTCCGCGGCCGATCGGATGGATCTCGTCGCAGGACGAGCACGGCGTGCTCAACCTCGCGCCCTACAGCTTCTTCAACGCCTTCAACTACACGCCGCCGATCGTGGGCTTCGCGAGCATCGGCGCCAAGGACAGCCTGCACAACATCCGGCAGACGCTCGAGTTCGGCTGGAACCTGGCCACGCGTCCGCTGGCCGAGCAGATGAACCGCTCCTGCGCCGCCGTGCCGCCCGAAGTGAACGAGTTCGAACTCGCCGGCCTCACGCCCGCGGCATCGCGCACCATCGCGGTGCCGCGCGTCGCCGAAAGCCCGGTGTCCTTCGAATGCAGGCTCACCCAGCTGCTGCAGCTCGAAGGCGCCGACGGCGTGCCGGTGCCCACCTGGCTGATCCTCGGCGAAGTGGTGGGCGTGCACATCGCACGGCACCTGCTGAAGAACGGCATCTACGACACCGCCGCGGCGCAGCCGATCCTGCGTGGCGGCGGGCCGGCCGACTACTTCGAGATCAGCGCCGACAATCTCTTCAAGATGTTCCGCCCGCGCTGAATGCGCGGGACCCTATTTTTTGTGCCGCCGACAACCTGACCACCGACCGATGACCGACACCGCCACGCCCCAAGACGAACAGATCCAGGAAGTCCAGCAGCCGGCGGGAGCCGACGGCAGCGCGGTGCAGAAGCAGCCGCGCCGGCAGCCGAGGAAGAGGCGCAATTCCGGGCAGTCCGAGCAGTCCGGGCAGTCCGGGCAGCCGCAAAAGCAGCAGCCACCGCAGCAGCAGCAGGCGTCGCGCGGCCGCAAGGTGCATCCGGCGCTCGAGAAGCTGTTCGAGCTCTATCCGAACCTGTTCGGCGCGCGCTTCCTGCCGCTCAAGCTCGGCGTGTTCCAGGACCTGCTCGACAAGCATGCCGACGTGTTCAAGAAGGACGAGCTGAAGGTCGGGCTCGGCGTGCATGCGCGCTCCACGCGCTACCTCGAGGCCGTGGCCGCGGGCCATCCGCGCCACGACCTCGACGGCAACGTGGTGGAGCCGGTCGCGCCCGAGCATGTGCACCACGCCATCCTCGAGCTGCACCGCCGCCGCGCGCAGCGCAACCCCGGCGAAGACCTGCGCCCGCAGCTGGTGACCCGCATCGCCCGCGCGGTGGAAGCCTCGGGCCTCGACCGCGAAGCCTATGCCGTGCTGGTGCGCTCGCGCGACGAGGACACCAATGCCGTGCTCGACGAGGCGCTGGCCGAACTGGCGCGCCAGGCCGCCAAGCGCGAGGCGCTGCTGCGCGCCTTCGAGGCGAGTGGACGCGACAGCGAACAGGCCTTTGCCGAGATGTACGGCATGGAAGCCAAGGAGGTGGCCGCCACGCTCGCACGCGCGCGCACCGAGCGGCAGCCCGCGGCGCCAGCGGCCGCCTAACCGGCACGCGCCAGGCGCTGCGGCAAATTCGATGACCGACTTCGCACGCTTCGTGGCGCCGGCCGCCTCTGCCGGCGAGCCCGAGGCCGAGGCGGTCCGCGAAGCCGCCCTCTGCCTCGACCGCTTCACCGAGCGCTTCAACGCCTGCGACACCGCCGGCATGGACGGCGAGCTGCATTTTCCGCACCTGATGCTCTCCGGCGCCGACCGCCTCGAATGGCAGGCGCCTGGCCACCATCCGGCCGATTTCTTCGAGAAGCTCCAGGCCTCGGGGTGGCGCCGCACGCGCTACCAGTCGAAGGAGGCGGTGCTCGCCAGCGCCGACAAGGTGCACTTCGTTGTGGTTTACACGCGCGAGGATGCGTCCGGCGCAGTGCTCAGCACGCACCGCAACTTGTGGATCGCCACGCGCGTGGGCGGACGCTGGGGCATCTCGCTGCGTTCGTACTGACGCGGCGGCGCCGCAAAAAAGAAAAAGCCGCCACGGGCAACCGTGGCGGCTTTCTTCGTTGGCCGGGCAGTCAGTTCAGCCGCGCGCGTTCTGCAGCGCCGCGATGCGCTCCTCGATCGGCGGGTGCGTGGCAAAGAGCTTGCCCATGCTGCCCGTGATGCCCATGGCCTCGACCGCCTTCGGCAGCTCGCCGGCCGGCAGGCCCCCCAGGCGCGCGAGCGCATTCATCATCGGCTGGCGGTTGCCCATGAGCGCGGCGGCACCGGCGTCGGCGCGGAACTCGCGCTGGCGCGAGAACCAGGCCACAACGATGGCGGCGGCGAAGCCCAGCAGGATGTCGAGCACGATGGTGCTCACGTAGTAGCCGATGCCGGGACCCGACGAACGGTCATCGCCGCGGCGCAGGAAGCTGTCGACCGCATAGCCGATCACGCGCGAGAGGAACACCACGAAGGTGTTCATCACGCCCTGGATCAGCGTCATCGTGACCATGTCGCCGTTGGCGATGTGCGCCACCTCGTGGCCGATGACGGCCTCGACCTCTTCGCGCGTCATGCCCTGCAGCAGCCCGGTGGACACCGCGACCAGCGACGAGTTCTTGAACGCGCCGGTGGCGAAGGCGTTGGGCTCGCCCTCGAAGATGCCGACCTCGGGCATGCCGATGCCGGCCTTGTCGGCGAACTTGCGCACCGTGCCGACGATCCAGGCCTCGTCGGGCGTCTGGGGGTTGTCGATCATGTGCAGCTTGGTCGTCCACTTGGCCATGGGCTTGCTGATCAGGAGCGAGATGATCGCGCCGCCAAAGCCCATGATCAGCGCGAAGCCGAGCAGCGCCGTCAGATTGAGCCCGTTGGCCGTGAGATAGCGGTTGACGCCGAGCAGGCTCGCGACGATGCCGAGCACCGCAACGACCATCACGTTGGTCAGGACGAACAGAACAATACGTTTCAAGTTGGATTCTCCGTGGGGGAACGCTACCGCCTAGATGAGGGCCCCGCGGCCCTCTTCAAGCCATGCAGGATCGGCCGTCGAATTCTTGTGGTTGTTCTGGCGGACGGCGTGCACCGCGGGCTGCGGGTAGAGCGATGATAGGAGCAAAAGTTCTACGGACCCTGCCGGAAGACCTTCGGATCGTCGTAGAAATCGGCGGCCGCGTTATCGGCACACCAGCCCGGGACACCCAGCACCGGCAGCGGCGCGAACGGCTTGCGCGCCAGCCACTGCGCATCGAGGCTGCGCGCAAGCGCCGCGTCCTGCACCGGCCCGGCGTGTGCGGCCAGCCCCGGAGGCACGCACAGCACATGCGCCGTGGCCGCCTTGCGCGGCGCCACGAGCTTCTCGAGCAGCGCATGGCCGAACACTACGAGCCGCGCCTCGGACCACAGCGCGCGCCGCGCGACGAAAAGCGTGGGCCAGTCGCGAGACAGCAGCGCGTCCCAGAGCGGCTTGGGCGCATCGAGCAGCGCACCGTTCTCGTCGAACAGCGTCAGCGCGTCGCGCAGCGGGCCGCGCGTGGCGCCGATGCCGGCGCGGGCGATCTCGGCCGCCTGCAATTCGTTGAGGCGGCGCTTGGTCTCCGGAAAAGCCAGCCAGACCAGCCCATTGAAGAAGTCGTGGAGGTTGTCGCGCGTGGGAACGGTGCGGGTTTCGAAGATGTGGGCTTCGTACGCCTGGCCCGACGGCAGCGCCGACTGCGCGACGAAGGCGGGCGTGCGCCCCGGCGTGGCGAACTGCTGCAGCGCGTGGGCGACCGGTGCGCCGGCCGCGGCGGTCTGTGCCGCTGCCTCGCCAATGGCGCGATAGGGCGCGAGCCAGGGCTGCGACCAGTCGATCGCCGCCAGGCTCCTCAAGGCGCAGCGGCCCCGGTCCAGCGGATGCGGTCGGGGTGCTGCAGCACGGCGAACTCCGCGGGAAGCTTGTCGAACAGCTTGAGCGAGCTGCCATGCTTGCCGAGCAGCCCGGCGGCACGCAGCGCCTGGGCCACGTCGTTGAGCGGCACGTCGGCGCCGCTGCGCAGCGCCGGCGCGGCCCGCAGGATGAACTCGGCGGCCTCGGACACCCGCAGCTTCAGCGCGGTCTGTTTCGCAGCGGGCTTCACGGCGGCTACCTTGGCGACCTTGCGCGCCGCCGTCTTGGCGGGCGCCTTGGCCGCGGCGGCCTTCGCTGCCGGCGCGGCGGTGGACTTGGCAGCAGGCGCACGCTTCGCCGCTGCCTTCCGGGCGGGCGCGGCGCGCGGCGCGACCGGTGCACCCTGGTGCTGCAGGTCGGTGAAGTCGTCGTAGACCGCCACGGTTTCGTCGCCCGTCTTGCCCTGCTGGCCGAGGCCGCAGACGCGGCAGCCCTTCTCGCGCAGCCGGATCACGAGCGGCGCGAAATCGGAATCGGACGACACCAGCACCGCCACGTCGGGCCGCTCGGCCATCGCGAGGTCGATCGCGTCGACCGCGAGTGCGATGTCGGTGCTGTTCTTGCCGGCCGAGAGATTGACCATCGGGCGCACCGACAGCCGCTTGAAGAGCGCCTGCTGCTTGAGTGCGGTCTCGGCATTGCAGTACGCGCGGCGCACATGCACCGCGCCGTACTCGGCCAGCGTGCGCTGCACGGCCTGCTCGATCACGTCGGCCGAGACGTTGTCCGCGTCGATCAGCAGCATCACCCGCAGCGGGGGCGTCATGCAAGCCTCCAGGCCATCGTCTCGCCGCCGCGCAGCGGCTTGAGCGTGGCCTCGCCGTAGGGCACGGTCTCGGGCACGGTCCAGCTTTCGCGCTTCAGCGTGATGGTATCGCTGTTGCGCGGCAGGCCGTAGAAGTCGGCGCCGTGGAAGCTCGCGAAGCCCTCGAGCTTGTCGAGCGCGCCTACGTTGTCGAAAGCCTCGGCATAGAGCTCGATGGCGGTCAGCGCGGTATAGCAACCGGCGCAGCCGAGCGCATGTTCCTTCAGGTGCGCCGGATGCGGTGCGCTGTCGGTACCGAGGAAGAAGCGGTCGCTGCCGCTGGTGGCGGCTTCGACCAGCGCGACGCGGTGCGTCTCGCGCTTGAGCACCGGCAGGCAGTAGTAGTGGGGGCGGATGCCGCCGGTGAAGATCGCGTTGCGGTTGTAGAGCAGGTGGTGCGCCGTGATGGTGGCCGCCGTGAAGCGCCCCGCATCGCGCACGTAGTGCGCGCCCTCCTTCGTGGTGAGGTGCTCGAACACCACCTTGAGCTCGGGGAAGTCGCGCCGCAGCGGGATCATCACGCGGTCGATGAAGACGGCCTCGCGGTCGAACAGGTCGACCGCCGGGTCGGTCACTTCGCCGTGCACCAGCAGCAGCAGGCCATGCTTCTGCATCGCCTCGAGCGTCTTGCTGGTGTGGCGGATGTCGGTCACGCCGGCATCGCTGTTGGTGGTGGCACCGGCCGGGTAGAGCTTGAGCGCGCGCACGCCGGCGGCCGCGGCCTCGGCGATCTCTTCGGGCGGCAGCTTGTCGGTCAGGTAGAGCGACATCACGGGCTCGAAGGCGGTGCCCGCGGGCACCGCTGCGCGGATGCGGTCGCGGTAGGCCACGGCTTGCGCGGCGGTGGTCACGGGCGGGCGCAGGTTCGGCATGATCAGCGCGCGGCCGACCTGGCGGGCGCTGTGCGGCACCACGGCTTCGAGGGCGGCGCCGTCGCGCACATGAAGGTGCCAATCGTCGGGGCGGGTGATGGTGAGGGTGTCGGTCATGGGACGGCAATTGTCGCATCGGCCCTCCCGCGCGGCGCCGCTCGCCTCAGCGCTGGAACACGCGGTAGGTGCGGGTCGACACTTCCTGGATCCACTTGAAGTAGCCGACCGAATAACGCGCGCCGCGGTTCGGCGGCCAGGGGTCGAGGATGCGCAGCGTGGTGCCGCGCCCGCTCGGATCGTTGTCGCCGCGGATGCCCGCGACCACGACCATGTGGCCCGGGCTGCCGGCCCCGGCGGCGTACTCGTTCGCGTGCCACAGCATGTCGAACATCAGCGGGCCGGTCCGCAACGCGTCGCGCAGCATGCCGACCGGCCAGGACATCGGCGGGCGCACGCTCAAACCGTGGGCCGCGGCATAGCGGCGGCCGCCGGTCATCGCATCGTCGGTGCCCGAGAAGTTGCGCAGCCCGCCGCCGGTGCCGATCAGGTCGGGCGGCGTTCGCGCCACCACGGCGGGCACGTTGCTGCGCGTGAGCATCGCGGTGCTCGCGGCCCAGCACTGCGTCGGCGTGGGCTGGGGGATGAGGTTCACCGCATGCAGGATCGGTGCGTTGCCTTCGGTGTCGAAGGCCACGTTCTGGGTGCAGGGGCCGGCTTCGCCGTCCTCGACCAACCAGTTCGCGGCCTGCAGCCGCACCACGGCGGCGCGTGTGCGCGAGCCGAAGTCGCCGTCGGGCACCAGCCCGGGCGAGGGCGTGAGCTTGCGGTTCAGTGCCTCCTGCAGGCGGCGCACCGGTTCACCTCGGGAGCCTTGCTTGAGTACGGTCATGGACGCTTTCCTTGCGCCGCCATTCGGAACGGCGGGCGCTTGCATTGTGGAAATTGCGGGGCGCCGCGTACATCCGCCGGACGGCATAGGCGCATCGGGCCACCACCTTTCGCAGCGGCTTGGCACGTGCTGGCACACGTCGTGCTTGGAGTGCTGGTCCCCATCCACGGAGTTCCATGTGAAGCGTGCCGCCCCCGCCCCGATCGTCCCGTCGAAGTCCCTCGTCGCCTGCGCGGCGCTCGCCGTTCTGGCCCTCACCGCCGCGCCGGCGCTGGCGCAGGAGAAGACCTTGCGCATCGCGATGACCGCGGCCGACATCCCGCGCACGCTGGGCCAGCCCGATCAGGGCTTCGAAGGCAACCGCTTCACCGGCATCCCGATCTACGACGCGCTGACGCACTGGGACCTGTCGAAGGCCGATGCGCCGAGCGTGCTGATCCCCGGCCTGGCCACGTCGTGGGCCGTCGACGCGAAGGACAAGACGCGCTGGGTCTTCAAGCTGCGCCCCGGCGTCAAGTTCCATGACGGTTCGCCCTTCAATGCCGATGCCGTGGTCTGGAACGTGCAGAAGGTGCTCGACAAGGACGCGCCGCAGTTCGACGCGAGCCAGGTCGGCGTGACCGCTTCGCGCATGCCGACGCTGCGCACCGCACGCAAGATCGACGACATGACGGTCGAGCTGACCACCAGCGAACCCGACGCCTTCCTGCCGATCAACCTGACGAACCTGTTCATGGCCTCCCCGGCCCATTGGCAGAAGAAGTTCGACGCCGCCAGCGGCGCCACGCCGGCCGACAAGGCGAGGGCCGCGTGGACGGCCTTCGCCGCCGACCCGGCCGGCTCGGGACCGTTCCGGGTCACGCGCTTCGTGGCGCGCGAGCGGCTCGAACTGGCCGCCAACAAGGCGTACTGGGACGCGAAGCGCGTGCCCAAGATCGACAAGGTCGTCATGCTGCCGATGCCCGAAGCCAACGCGCGCACCGCGGCGCTGCTGGGCGGCCAGGTCGACTGGATCGAGGCGCCCGCGCCCGACGCAATGCCGCAGATCACGCAGCGCGGCTTCAAGATCTATTCGAACGCGCAGCCGCACGTGTGGCCCTGGCAGCTGTCGTTCGCCGAAGGTTCGCCCTGGCTCGACAAGCGCGTGCGCCAGGCGGCCAACCTGTGCGTCGACCGCGGCGGCATGAAGCAGCTGCTCGGCGGCATGATGGCCGAGCCCAAGGGCACCGTGCCGCCCGGCCACCCGTGGTGGGGCAACCCCAAGTTCGACATCCGCTACGACGTGAAGGCCGCGCAGGCGCTGATGACGCAGGCCGGCTATTCGGCCGCCAAGCCGATCAAGGTGAAGGTGCAGATCTCGGCCTCGGGCTCGGGCCAGATGCAGCCGCTGCCGATGAACGAGTACGCGCAGCAGTCGCTCAAGCAGTGCTTCTTCGACGTGGAGTTCGACGTGATCGAATGGAACACGCTCTTCACCAACTGGCGCAAGGGCGCGAAGGACCCATCGGCCAACGGCGCCAACGCCACCAATGTGAGCTTCGCGGCCATGGACCCGTTCTTCGCGATGGTGCGCTTCGTGAGCACCAAGGCCTTCCCGCCGGTGTCGAACAACTGGGGCTACTACGGCAATGCCGAGGTCGACAAGCTCGTGGCCGATGCGCGCACCAGCTTCGACGACAAGGCGCGCGACGCCGCACTGGCAAAGCTGCATGCGCACGTGGTCGACGACGCGCCCTTCGTCTGGATCGCGCACGACGTGGGCCCGCGCGCCATGTCGGCCAAGGTCCGGAACGTGGTGCAGCCCAAGAGCTGGTTCATCGACATCGCCACCATGACGATGGACTGAGCGCGCGATGCTCGCCTACCTGCTGCGCCGCATCGTCTACGCCCTGCCGATCATGGTCGGCGTGGCGCTGGTGTGCTTCCTGCTGGTGCACATCGCGCCGGGCGACCCGCTGGTGTCGATCCTGCCGCCCGACGCATCCGCCGAGCTGCAGGCGCAGCTGCGCGAGCTGTACGGCTTCAATCGCTCGTTGCCCGAGCAGTTCGCGATGTGGCTCTGGCGCGCGCTGCACGGCGACCTGGGCATGTCGATCGCGAGCAACCGCGCGGTGGCCGGCGAGGTGTTCACCGCCGTCGGCAACACGCTGCGCCTCGCGGTGGTGGCCACCTTCATCGGCTTCGTGCTGGGTTCGCTGTTCGGCTTCGTGGCGGGCTACTTCCGCGGCTCGTGGATCGATCGCGCGGCCTCGATGTTCTCGGTGCTCGGCGTGAGCGTGCCGCACTACTGGCTCGGCATGGTGATGGTGATCGTGTTCTCGTCGCAGCTCATGTGGCTGCCCGCCACGGGCGCCGGCCCGGGCGGCTCGAGCGACTGGGCCTGGGACTGGGCGCACCTGCAGTTCCTGGTGCTGCCGGCGCTCACGATGTCGGTGATCCCGATGGGCATCATCGCGCGCACGGTGCGCGCGCTGGTGGCCGAGATCCTCGACCAGGAATTCATCATCGGCCTGCGCGCCAAGGGCCTCACGCACTTCGGCGTGTTCCGCCACATGGTCAAGAACGCCGCGCCCACCGCGCTGGCGGTGATGGGCCTGCAGCTCGGCTACCTGCTCGGCGGCTCGATCCTCATCGAGACGGTGTTCTCCTGGCCCGGCACCGGTTTTCTGCTGAACTCCGCCATCTTCCAGCGCGACCTGCCGCTGCTGCAGGGAACCATCCTGGTGCTCGCGCTGTTCTTCGTGGTGCTCAACCTGCTGGTCGACGTGCTGCAGACCCTGCTCGATCCGCGCATTGCGCGGGCCTGAAGACCCATCGCCATGTCCGCCCTTCTCGCTCCCCTCATCGCCGCCGAGCCCCTGCCGCCGCAGCGCTCGCGCGGCTACTGGACTTCGGTGGTGCTGCGCTTCGTGCGCGATCCGGTCGCCATGGGCGCGGCGCTGGTGGTGCTGCTCCTGATCGGGCTCGCGGTGTTCGGCCCCTGGCTCGCGCCGGCCGACCCGTATGCCTCCTCGATGCTCAAGCGGCTCAAGCCCATCGGCACCGAGGGGCTGCTGCTCGGCAGCGACGAACAGGGGCGCGACATGCTCTCGCGCCTGATCGTGGGCGCCCGGCTGTCGCTGTTCATCGGCATCACGCCGGTGTTCTGCGCCTTCGTGCTCGGCACGGTGATCGGCATCGTCGCGGGCTACGCGGGCGGACTCACCAACACGCTGATCATGCGCACGATCGACGTGTTCTACGCCTTCCCGTCGGTGCTGCTCGCGATCGCGCTGTCGGGCACGCTGGGCGCGGGCGTGGTCAATTCGCTGATCTCGCTGACGGTGGTGTTCATTCCGCAGATCGCGCGCGTGGCCGAGAGCGTGACCACGCAGGTGCGCACGCGCGACTACGTGGAGGCGGCGCGCGCCTCGGGCGCGAACCCCTTCACGATCGTGCGGGTGCATGTGCTCGGCAACGTGCTCGGACCGATCTTCGTGTACGCGACGAGCCTGATCGCGGTCTCGATGATCCTGGCCTCGGGCCTGTCGTTCCTGGGCCTGGGCGTGAAGCCGCCCGAGCCCGAGTGGGGGCTGATGCTCAACACGCTGCGCACCGCGATCTACGTGCAGCCGTGGGTGGCGGCGCTGCCGGGCGCGATGATCTTCATCACCTCGATCTCCTTCAACCTGCTGTCCGACGGATTGCGCTCGGCGATGGACAACAAGGGATGACGTTGCATGCGCTGTGTTCGGGGCGCGGTCCCGCCGACGGGGTACCTTGCTCCGCGAATGTCCCCCGCCTTCGGCTCCTCCTTTATTTCGCTGCGCAAGGCACCCCATCGGCGGGATCGCGCACAGAGCGGTCGTTCATCAGCGATGCACGACGAGCGTGCCCTGTGCTCAGGGTACTGGGTGCTCCCCGCAGCGAAATAAAGGAGGAGGCCGCAGGCCGGGGGACATTCGCGGAGGGGAGTACCCGGTGCCCTGGGCACACCCTCCGACCCACATGAGGAGCTGACGATTTGGATACTCCGAAAGACATCGGCGGCCCCGCCCAGCCGCTGCTCACCATCACCGGGCTGGTCAAGCACTTCCCGCTCAAGAAGGACGCGCTCGGCCGCGGCGGCGGCGTGGTGCGCGCCGTGGACGGCGTGGACTTCGAGGTGCACAAGGGCGAAACGCTGGGCGTGGTCGGCGAATCGGGCTGCGGCAAGTCGACCACGGCGCGCCTGCTGATGCAGCTCATCGCGCCGACGCGCGGCGAGGTGGTGTTCGACGGCCGCGAGGTCGGTGGCCGCGACCTGCCGCTGAAGGAATTCAGGCGCCAGGTGCAGATGGTGTTCCAGGACAGCTATGCCTCGCTCAATCCGCGCCTCACCATCGAGGACTCCGTCGCCTTCGGGCCGCAGGTGCACGGCCTGCCGCGGCGCGACGCGGTGGCGCGCGCACGCGACCTGCTCGCGCGCGTCGGCCTCGATCCGCGGCGCTTTGCCGAGCGCTATCCGCACGAGCTGTCGGGCGGCCAGCGCCAGCGCGTCAACATCGCGCGCGCCCTCGCGCTGCAGCCGCGCATGGTGATCCTCGACGAGGCGGTCTCGGCGCTCGACAAGTCGGTCGAGGCCCAGGTCATCAACCTGCTGCTCGACCTGAAGGCCGAGTTCGGCCTGACCTACGTCTTCATCAGCCACGACCTGAACGTGGTGCGCTACGTGAGCGACCGCGTGATGGTGATGTACCTCGGCCAGGTCGCCGAGATCGGCCCGTCCGAGACGCTCTACGACGCGCCCGCGCATCCCTACACACGCGCGCTGCTGTCGTCGATGCCGTCGATGGACCCCGACCACCGCACCGAGACCGCCGCGCTCGCGGGCGACCCGCCGAACCCGATCGATCCGCCGAGCGGCTGCCGCTTCCATCCGCGCTGCGCGCTCGCGGCGCCGGTGTGCAGCCAGGTGGTGCCCGAGCGCATCGCCACCGGCGCACGGCATGCGGTGAGCTGCCTGGTCCACGAGCCGGGCAGCGGGCACCCGATGGCGCAGCCGGCGCAGCAACACGAAGAACGGCAGGCCGCATGAACCACGCCGCGCCCTCCGACAGCGAACCGATGGTCCGCCTGCGTGACCTGAGCGTCACCTTCACCGGCGGGCGCAAGCCCGTGCATGCCGCGAGCGGCGTGAGCCTGGAGGTGGGCCGCGGCGAAGTGGTCGCGCTGATCGGCGAATCGGGCTCGGGCAAGAGCGTGACGCTGCGCACGCTGCTGCGGCTGCACCCCGAGCGCCGCACGCGCATCGGCGGCCAGGTGCAGGTGGCTGGGCGCGACGTGCTCGCGATGTCCACGCGCGAGCTCGACAATTTCCGCGGCAAGGTCGCGTCGATGATCTTCCAGGAGCCGCTGCTCGCGCTCGACCCGGTGTATTCGGTCGGTGCGCAGATCGTCGAATCGATTCGGCGCCACGAGAAGGGCGTCAGTGCGGCCGAGGCGCAGCGGCGCGCGCTCGCGCTGTTCGAGCGCGTGCGCATCCCGAGCCCCGAGCGCCGCCTGGCGGCCTATCCGCACGAAATGTCGGGCGGCATGCGCCAGCGCGCGATGATCGCGCTGGCGCTCGCCTGCAACCCGCAGCTGCTGCTGGCCGACGAGCCGACCACCGCGCTCGACGCCACGGTGCAGATCCAGATCCTGCTGCTGCTGCGCGAGCTGCAGCGCGACCTCGGCCTGTCGGTGATCTTCGTCACGCACGACATCGGCGCGGCGGTCGAGGTGGCCGACCGCATCGCCGTGATGTATGCAGGCCGCATCGTCGAGGAAGGCAGCGCGCGCGCGTTGATCCGTTCACCGCGACACCCGTACACCATCGCGCTGCTCAAGAGCCGGGCCCATGGCGCGCTCGCGCGCGGCGCGCGGCTGGAGACCATCGGCGGCGCCCCGCCCGATCTTTCCGCGCTGCCGCCGGGCTGCGCCTTTGCCGAGCGCTGCAGCCTCGCCGCCGAGGCCTGCCGCGCAGCGCAGCCGCCGGCCATCGAACTGGCACCGAACCACCGCGCGCGCTGCATCCGCACCGAAGCTGCCGCCGCGATCGCCCCCACACTGGTAGCCTGAAGCTGCCGCACCGACTTCACCACCATGCCCCTGCACGACCCTGCCCACGCCTTCGTTCCCTACCCCGACGTTCCGGTGCCGCATGCGGCCACCGGCGCGCTCGCCGACCTGAGCTTCGCCGCCAAGGACCTGTTCGACGTCGCCGGCCACCCCACGGGCGGTGGCAGCCCGATCGTGCTTGCGATGTCGGGCATCAAGACACGCACCGCGCCCGCGGTGCAGAAGCTGCTCGACGCGGGCGCGCGCTTCGTCGGCAAGACGGTGACCGACGAGCTCGCGTTCTCGATGAACGGCAACAACGCGCATTTCGGTGCGCCGATCAACGGCGCCGCGAAGGACCGCATCACGGGCGGCTCGTCGTCGGGCTCGGCCTCGGCCGTGTCGTGGGGCCTGTGCGACTTCGCGCTCGGCACCGACACCGGTGGCTCGGTGCGCGCGCCGGCCAACCACTGCGGCCTCTACGGCCTGCGGCCGACGCACGGGCGCGTGAGCCTCGAGGGCGTGATGGACCTCGCGCCGAGCCTGGACACCTGCGGCTGGTTCGCGCGCGACGCCGCGACCTTCGCGCGTGTGGCCGACGTGCTGCTGGGCGCCGATGCGGTGGCCCTGCCGGCGCGCGTGCGGCTGCTGCGCCCCGACGATGTCTGGTCGCTCGCGGTGCCGGCCGCGGCCGCGGCGCTGGCCGATGCCGCCGCACACGTGCAGGCGGTGCTCGGCGACGCCACCGGCATCGACGTGGCACTCGACTCCTTCGATGCGATGTACTGGAACTTTCGCTACGTGCAGGGCCATGAGGCATGGCTCACCGACGGCCCGCTGATCGAGCGCCACGCACCGCCGCTCGGCCCCGGCGTGGCGGAGCGCTTCGCCTGGTCGCGCGGCGTGACCGATGCGCAGATCGTCGCCGGCCGTGCGTTTCGCAGCGCCTTCCACAGCCATCTCGCCGAGCTGCTCGGCCATGACGGCGTGCTGCTGATGCCGACCATGCCCGACATCGCGCCACTGCGCAGCGAGGCCGAGGCCGGCCTCGAAGACTACCGCGACCGCTCGATCCGGATGCTCTGCATCGCAGGCCTCAGCGGCTTTCCGCAGCTGTCGATGCCGCTCGCGCAGCGCGATGGCGCGCCGCTCGGCCTTTCGCTGCTCGGCCCCGCAGGCTCGGACCGCTCGCTGGTCGCACTGGCCGAGCGCATCGCGGCGGCGTCTCAGCCCGGCTGAACCGCCACCGGCGCGGCCAGGCGGCAGACGTCGCAGTCGGGCACATCGGCGCCGCGGTCCAGCACCACGAAGTCGCCCGCGTCCAGCGCCAGCAGCGCGTGGTGCCAGGTGCCGGGTGCGAGCAGCACGCCCTGCAGCCCATCGGTCACGAAGGCCGAAAGATCGGCCCCCGACGTGGGTGCCGCACCGGCACGCGCGACCACGATCACGAAGCGCCGCATGCCGAGCGGCACGAAGGCCTGGCTACCGAGCGCATGGCGCTCCAGTTCGGCGACCTCGTGCGGAAAGCGCCGTGCCTGCGCGCGGAACAGCGCGAGCACCGGCCGGCCGCCGCCGGCATCGAGCTGCAGGTCGTCCACAAGGTCGAAGCGCTGCGCGCTGCCGCCGTTGATGGGCCGGCCTTCACCACTCGGCACGGCGATCACCGTGCCGAAGGGTGCGAAGGCTTCGGCGGTCAGCGGCTGGATGGCAAGCAAGGCATTGGCGGGCGTCATGCCGCCATTGCAGCAGAAACCGTGCCGCGCGCGGCGGCCAGCTCGTCGCGCCAGCGCGCATACGCGGCGGCGCGCTCGCCGTCCGCGAGCCGCAGCAGCGCCGAGGGATGCAGCGTGACGAACACCGGCCGGCCGTCGGCACGCTCGTGCAGCCACATGCCGCGTTCGGCCTGCACCGCCACCGGACGCCCGAGCAGCGCACGCGCGGCGGTGGCGCCGAGCGCGACCAGCGCCTGCGGCTTCACCAGCGCGATCTCGTGATCGAGCCACTGGGCGCAGGCCTCGGCCTCGCGCTGCCCGGCCGTCTTGTGGATGCGGCGCTTGCCGCGCAGTTCGTACTTGAAGTGCTTCACCGCATTGGCCAGGTACACGCTGTCGCGCGGCCAGCCCATCTGCGCCATCGCGCGGTCGAGCAACTGCCCGGCCGGCCCGACGAACGGCCGGCCCGCCAGGTCTTCCTGGTCGCCGGGCTGCTCGCCGACCAGCATGTGGCGCGGTGCGAGCGGCCCTTCGCCGCACACGGCCGGCGTGGCGAGCGCACCGATCGGGCAGGCGCGGCAGCCGTGCGCGGCGGCCTGCAGTTCGGCGAGGCTCGCGGGCGCCACGCCCTCGGCGGGGCGCAGGTGCAGCGCGATGGGCGCGCGGATGCGGCGCGCGGGCGTCGCCGGCGCATCGATCATGGCCTGGCTGCGCGCCGCCGCGGCGTCGGCCAGCGGCTGGATCAGCGCGGCCTCGGGCAGGTTGTGCCAGTAGCGGCGCGGCATCTCGTTGCGCATGGCCGCGAGCTTGAGCCGCGCGGGGTTGAAGATGTGCGCGTAGTAGGTGAGCCAGAGCTGCTCGCCGGCATCGGGCGCGGGCTTCTCGCGCCGCTCGGCGCCGGGCCGGAAGGCCAGCGCCGCGCCGTTCCACTCGACGCAGCGGTCGGGCGTGAGGATGGCCCAGCGCATCTGCGCGAAGCGGCGCGCGAAGAACGGCGCATTGGCCTCGACGATGCGGTGCTCGGGCTCGAACCACGCCACATGCCGGTCGAGCCCGTCGGCCTCATCGGCCACGCGCGTGAAGCGCACGAAGGCGCGCATCTTGTGGATGTCGCGCCGCACCGAACGGGCCATGCGCTGGGCCCGCATCATGTCGGCATCGAGCGGATCGTGCCGCAGCGCGGGCTCGTGCGCGAGGCGCCAGAGCAGGCGGTAGAGCAAGGCAAAGCGCTGGTCGTCGCGGTGCAGGATCACGTCGGCGCAGAGTGCGACGAAGGCGGCCGGCACGGGGTGCGAAGGCGCGGCGGGCGGCGCGGGCAGCACGGCGTCGGCCTCGCCGAACAGGTCCTGGCTGGCGCCGCCGCTATCGCCGACCGCATCGCGCACGCGCCATTCGACCTCGTCCGGCGGTACGCCCGCGGCCAGCAGCTGCCGGGCGTTGCGGCGGAATGCGTCAAGGTCGACCGGGTCGTCGAGCAGCGCCTGCATGCCGTGCGCCCTAGAACAGCGACGCCTGCACCGCGGTGCGCGGCGGTGCGGCAGGCCCCGGTAGCGCGGGGGCGCCGCGCGCCGGCCGATGCCCGTCGGCCACCACAAACGGCAGCACCTTGCGCGCGGGCACATGCAGCCGCCGCAGGTCTTCGGCACGCACGCGGCGCACCCGGCGCGCCTGCAGCAGCCGGTCGACGGCCTTGACGCCGAGCCCCGGCACGCGCAGCAGCATCTCGCGCGGTGCATGGTTCAGGTCGACCGGGAAGCGCTCGGCATGCGCGAGCGCCCAGGCCATCTTGGGATCGACGTCGAGCCGCAGCAGGCCGTCGGGCGCGGCCACGATCTCCTCGTGGCCGAAGCCGTAGAAGCGCATCAGCCAGTCGGCCTGGTAGAGCCGGTGCTCGCGCAGGAGCGGCGGCGCGGCAAGCGGCAGCGCGCGCGCCGCATCGGGAATGGGGCTGAAGGCCGAGTAGTAGACGCGGCGCAGCCGGTAGGCGCCGTACAGCGTGGCGCTGGTCGCGAGGATGCCGCGGTCGTCGGTGGCATCGGCGCCCACGATCATCTGCGTGCTCTGGCCGGCCGGCGCAAAGGGCGGCGGCTTGGCGGCCCCGGGGGCGGCGCCGGGCAGCACGCGGATCGGCACCACGCGGCGCGCTTCTTCGCGCGTGTGGTCGATCTGCAGCCGCAGCCGCGCCATCGAGCGGCGGATGGCGCTCTCGTCCTTCTCGGGGGCGAGCGCCTGAAGACCCTCGGTGGTCGGCATCTCGACGTTGATGCTGAGCCGGTCGGCATAGCGGCCGGCGCGCGCAATGAGTTCGTCGCTCGCGTCGGGAATGGTCTTCAGGTGGATGTAGCCGCGAAAGTCGTGGTCCTCGCGCAGCGCGCGCGCCACCTCGACCACCTGCTCCATCGTGTGGTCGGGCGACTTGACGATGCCGCTCGAGAGAAAGAGGCCCTCGATGCAGTTGCGGCGGTAGAAGTCGAGCGTGAGCTGCACCACCTCGTCGGGGCGGAAGCGCGCGCGTGGCACGTTGCTCGAGGCGCGGTTGACGCAGTAGAGGCAGTCGTACTGGCAATGGTTGGTCAGCAGCACCTTGAGCAGCGAGATGCAGCGCCCGTCGGGCGCGTAGCTGTGGCAGATGCCCATGCCCTCGGTCGAGCCGATGCCGCGCCCGCCGACCGAGTCGCGCGGCTGCGAACCGCTCGACGCGCAGGAGGCGTCGTACTTGGCGGCGTCGGCAAGGATGGCGAGTTTGCGCTGGAGTTCCACGGCGGCCTGGGCGTCAAAAGACTGTATGAATATACAGCATTGAGGCAGTGGCGTTGACAAAGACCGGCTGCGCGCAAGGGCGTTCGCCACGCGGCCCGCTACAGTCCGGGGCTCTTTCCACCCGATGCGCAGCGATGCGCTGTGTCCGATGCGCCGCCTTTCTTCCTTCTTCGCGCTCGCGCTCGCGCTGGCTGCCGCGCAGCTTGCCGCGGGCTGCGCCTCCCCGCGCACCGCGCCGCGCGTGGTCTTTCTCGCCGACGGCGTGTTCAAGTCGCCCACCACGCAGGACGCCGAAGCCTACTGCCGCAACTTCGGCGCGCCGATGCGCTACCTCGACCCCGAGGCGGCGGCCCGCGCGCCTGGCGCCGAGGTGACCTACCGCTGCGACTGAGCGGGCGCCTCGTCGCCTGGCACCCGCACGCGCTCGAGGATGAAGTCGATAAAAGTCCGGATCGCCCGCGTGTGCTGCCGGTTCGGCATGTAGAGCATGAACATCTGCGTGCCGAAGAGCGACAGGCGCCAGTTGTCGAGCGTGGTGACCACGTCGCCCCGGCGCATGTCGTCGGCCACCACGTAGTCGGGAACCAGCCCGATGCCCAGCCCCGCGAGGATGGCCTGGCGCAGGAACAGGAAGTTCTCCGAGATCAGCGTCGGCTCCAGCACCACTTCGCGCCGTACTTCGCCCAGCTCCTGGCTTTGGTAGGCCGACACGCGCAGCTGCCGCCCGACGACGGCCGCAGTGACCACGGGGGCACTCTGCAGTTCGTCGAGCTGCAGCGGCAGCGCATGCTCGGCCGCATAGCCGCGCGAGGCGCAGGCCACGTAGCGCACCGCGCCCAGGTCGCGCGCCACGAGGTTCTGCGGCGGCTCGGGCACCACGCGGATCGCGATGTCGACTTCGTCGCGCAGCAGGTCTTCGATGCGGTTCTCGAACACCACGTCGAGCACGATGCCGGGGTACTGCCGCTTGAAGTCGATCAGCCAGCCGGCCATCACGAGTTGGCCGTACCCGCTCGGCACGCTGAGCCGCACCCGCCCCTGCAGCCCCTGGCCGAGCGTGGTGACCGATTCGCGCGCGGCCAGCAGTTCGCCCTGGATCGCGACGCCGTGCTGGTAGAGCCGCAGCCCGATCTCGGTCGCTTCGGCGCGGCGCGTGGTGCGGCGCACGAGCTGCGCGCCGACGGAGCGCTCGAGCTGGTTCAGGTGGTAGCTGACGTTGGCGCGGCTCATCTTGAGCCGCCGCGCCGCGGCGCTGAGGTTGCCCGCGTCGATGATTTCGACCAGCAGGGACAGCGATTGAAGGTCCATGGCGCCGATTTTGTCAAAAGTTCTTTGACAGTCTGTCAATGGACTATGCAATTGTCAAAGCCGCGCGCCGGACCAAGAATGCGGGGTTCACCCCAGAGCCTCGGGCCCTCGCTCCCTCCAGGCCCGCCACGCGAGAGACAAATCACATGGCCAGCACAACCTCCAGCCCCTCCACGCCTGCCGCCCCCGTCACCTTCGCGCGCGAAGCCGACGTGTTCGTCGTGACCATCGACAACCCGCCCGTCAACGCGCTCGGCGTGGACGTGCGCCGCGGCCTGGTGGCTGCGATCGCGGCGGCCGAGGCCGACAGCGCCGCCCGGGCGGTGCTGATCGTCGGCGCGGGCCGCAACTTCATCGCGGGCGCCGACATCCGCGAATTCGGCCAGACGCCGCAGCCGCCTTCGCTGCCCGAGGTGTGCCTGGCGATCGAGAACTGCAGCAAGCCGGTGGTGGCCGCCATCCATGGCGCCGCGCTCGGCGGCGGGCTCGAAGTGGCGCTCGCGGCGCATTACCGCATCGCCGCGCCGCACGCCAAGCTGGGCCTGCCCGAAGTGGCGCTCGGCCTGCTGCCGGGCTCGGGCGGCACGCAGCGCGCGCCGCGCCTCGTCGGCGTGAAGCCCGCGCTCGACCTGATGCTCAGCGGCCGCCATGCGGGTGCAAAGGAAGCGCTCTCGCTCGGCCTGGTCGACAAGCTCGGCAATGACGCCGATGCGCGCGCCGAGGGCCTGGCCTACGCGAAGGAACTGGTCGCCGCGAACGCGCCGGTGCGCCGCACGCGCGAGGCCGCCGGCCTGGCCGACACCGAGGCGAGCCGCGCCGCGCTCGAAGCCGCGCGCGCCGACACCGCGAAGAAGAGCCGCGGCCTGTTCTCGCCGATGAAGATCATCGAGGCCGTCGAGGCCGCGCTCACGCTGCCCTTCGACGAAGGCATGGCGCTCGAGCGCAAGCTGTTCATGCAGTGCATCGACAGCCCGCAGCGCGCCGGGCTGATCCATGCGTTCTTCGCCGAGCGCGAAGTGCTCAAGGCACCCGAGACCAAGGCTGCCAAGCCGCGCGCGCTCGACGCGGCCGGCATCGTCGGCGGCGGCACCATGGGCGCGGGCATCGCGGTGGCCATGCTCGACGCCGGCCTGCCGGTGACGATGATCGAGCGCGACGACACGCAGCTCGCGCGCGGTCGCGCCAACGTCGAGAAGGTCTACGACGGCCTGATCAAGAAGGGCCGCATGACCGACGAAGCCAAGGCCGCCGTGATGGCGCGCTTCGACGGATCGACCAGCTACGACGCGCTCGCCCAGGTCGACATCGTGGTCGAGGCCGTGTTCGAGGACATGGCCGTGAAGAAGGCGGTGTTCGCCGAGCTCGACCGCGTCTGCAAGCCCGGCGCGGTGCTGGCCACCAACACCTCGTACCTCGACATCGACGAGATCGCCGCCAGCATCTCGCGCCCGCAGGACGTGGTGGGCCTGCACTTCTTCTCGCCGGCCAACATCATGAAGCTGCTCGAGATCGTGGTGCCCGCCAAGGTCAGCGCCGACGTGGTCGCGACCGGCTTCGAGCTCGCGAAGAAGCTCAAGAAGGTGCCGGTGCGCGCGGGCGTGTGCGACGGCTTCATCGGCAACCGCATCCTCGCGGTGTACCGCCAGGCGGCCGACCACATGATGGAAGACGGCGCCTCGCCCTACCAGATCGACGAGGCGGTGCGCAACTTCGGCTACCCGATGGGGCCGTTCCAGGTGTCGGACCTGGCCGGCGGCGACATCGGCTGGGCCACGCGCAAGCGCAAGGCCGCCACGCGCGACCCGAAGGCGCGCTACGTGCAGATCGCCGACCGCATCTGCGAGCGCGGCTGGTTCGGCCAGAAGACGCAGCGCGGCTACTACCTCTACCCCGAGGGCGCACGCACCGGCCAGCCCGACCCCGAAGTGCTGGCCATCATCGACGCCGAGCGCCAACGTGCGGGCGTCACGCCGCGCGCCTTCACCGAGGACGAAATCATGCGCCGCTACATGGCCGCGATGGTCAACGAAGGCGCGAACGTGGTGCACCAGGGCATCGCACTGCGCCCGCTCGACGTGGACGTGACCTTCCTCTACGGCTACGGCTTCCCGCGCCACCGCGGCGGCCCGATGAAATACGCCGACACGGTGGGCCTGGCGAAGGTGCTGGCCGACATCCGCGAGTTCGCCAAGGAAGACCCGCTGTTCTGGCAGCCCTCGCCGCTGCTGGTCGACCTGGTCGAGCGCGGTGCCGATTTCTCGAGCCTCAATCAATCCAATTAAGGACAACGCCATGCGCGAAGCCGTCATCGTTTCCACTGCCCGCACCCCGCTCACCAAGGCGCACCGCGGCGAGTTCAACATCACCCCGGGCCCAACGCTCGCGGCCTTCGCGGTGAAGGCCGCGGTCGAGCGCTCGGGCCTCGATCCGGCGCTGATCGAGGACGCGATCCTCGGCTGCGGCTACCCCGAGGGCACGACCGGGCGCAACATCGCGCGCCAGGCCATCGTCCGCGCGGGCCTGCCGATCTCGATCGCCGGCACCACCGTCAACCGCTTCTGCGCCTCGGGCCTGCAGGCCATCGCGATGGCGGCGGGCCGCATCGTGGTGGACGGCGCGCCGGCCATGATCGCGGGCGGCGTCGAGAGCATCTCGCAGATCCGCAGCCGCAGCGCCACCGATGCGGGCGACAGCGGCATGGACCCGTGGATCGTCGAGCACAAGCCCGCGCTCTACATGGCGATGATCGAGACCGCCGACATCGTGGCCCAGCGCTACAACATCAGCCGCGAAGCGCAGGACCGCTTCTCGGCCGAGAGCCAGCGCCGCACCGAAGAGGCGCAGGTCGCCGGGCGCTGCAAGGACGAGATCGTGGCCTGCACCACCACCATGGCGGTGACCGACAAGGAAACGAAGGAAGTCAGCTATCGCGAAGTCACCGCCACCGAAGACAACTGCAACCGCCGCGGCACCACCTACGAGGCGCTCGCCAAGCTCAAGCCGGTGATGGGCGACGACAAGTTCATCACCGCGGGCAACGCCTCGCAGCTGTCCGACGGCGCCTCGGCCTGCGTGCTGATGGAAGCCAAGGACGCGGAGCGCGCCAACCTGCAGCCGCTGGGCGTTTTCCGCGGCCTCGCGGTGGCGGGCTGCGAGCCCGACGAGATGGGCATCGGCCCGGTGTTCGCGGTGCCCAAGCTGCTCGCACGCCATGGCCTCAAGGTCGAGGACATCGACCTCTGGGAGCTCAACGAAGCCTTCGCCTCGCAGTCGATCTACTGCCAGGACAAGCTCGGCATCCCTTCGGAGCGGCTGAACGTGAACGGCGGCGCGATCTCGATCGGCCACCCCTTCGGCATGACTGGCGCGCGCCTCACGGGGCATGTGCTGATCGAAGGCAAGCGCCGCGGCGCGAAGTACGCCGTGGTCACGATGTGCATCGCGGGCGGCATGGGTGCAGCCGGCTTGTTCGAAATCTATTGAAGACGCCCCCCGAAGCGCCTACGGCGCCTCCCCCCACTGGGGGGCGCACCCAGCGGCCCGGCAAAGCCGGTTCCGCGGGTGCACTGGGTTGGGCCTGCCGGATGTCATGCAATGCAGAGTGCGAATACCGCCAGGAGAATTGATTGGACCTGAATTTCACCCCTGAAGAGGAAGCCTTCCGCGCCGAAGTGCGCGCCTTCCTCGCCGACAAGCTGCCCGCACGCCTTTCCGACAAGGTGAAGAGCGGCAAGATTCTCGAGAAGGCCGACATGGCCGAATGGCACGCCATCCTCAATGCGCGCGGCTGGCTCGCCAACCACTGGCCCGAGCAGTACGGCGGCCCGGGCTGGAGCGCCATCGAGAAGTTCATCTTCGAGAACGAATGCGCGCTCGCCTTCGCGCCGCGCATCGTGCCCTTCGGCGTGAACATGCTGGGCCCGGTGCTCATCAAGTACGGCAACGAGGCGCAGAAGCGCCATTGGCTGCCGCGCATCCTGAACGGCGACGACTGGTGGTGCCAAGGCTATTCGGAACCCGGCGCGGGTTCCGACCTCGCCGCGGTCAAGACCTCGGCCGTGCGCGGCATCGACGCCCAGGGCGACCACTTCATCGTGAACGGCCAGAAAACCTGGACCACGCTGGGCCAGCATGCCAACATGATCTTCTGCCTGGTGCGCACGAACCGCGAGGCGAAGAAGCAGGAAGGCATCAGCTTCCTGCTGATCGACATGGCCTCGCCCGGCGTGGAAGTGCGCCCGATCATCACGCTCGACGGCGAGCATGAAGTGAACGAGGTGTTCTTCTCCGACGTGCGCGTGCCGGCCGAGAACCTGGTCGGCGAGGAGAACAAGGGCTGGACCTGCGCCAAGTACCTGCTGACCTACGAGCGCACCAACATCGCGGGCGTGGGCTTCTCGGTGGCCGCGCTCGAACAGCTCAAGGGCATCGCGGCCTCGCGCACGAAGAACGGCCGGCCGCTGGCCGACGACCCGGCCTTCGCGGCGCGGATGGCGCGCGTGGAGATCGATCTCGAGAACATGAAGACCACCAACCTGCGCGTGATCGCGGCGGTGGCCGGCGGGGGCGTCCCGGGCGCCGAGAGCTCGATGCTGAAGATCCGCGGCACCGAGATCCGCCAGGAGATCTCGTCGCTCGCGCGCCGCGCGATGGGCGTGTACGGCCGGCCCTTCGTGGCCGAGGCGCTGAAGGACGGCCATGACGGCGAGGCCTTCGGCCCGGACTACGCGTCGGCCGCGGCCTCGCGCTACTTCAACAACCGCAAGCTGTCGATCTTCGGCGGCTCGAACGAAATCCAGAAGAACATCATCAGCAAGATGATCCTGGGCCTGTAAGGACGGATGCAATGAACTTCGAACACACCGAAGACCGGCGCATGCTCGCCGACAGCCTGAACCGCTTCATCGCCGAGCAGTACGCCTTCGATGCGCGCGACCGCATCGCGCAATCCGAGCACGGGTTCAGCAAGGAGATCTTCCAGCAGTTCGCCGAGCTCGGCGTGATCGGCGCGCTGTTCAGCGAGGCCGATGGCGGCTTCGGCGGCAGCGGCTTCGACATCGCCGTGGTCTTCGAGGCGCTCGGACGCGGCCTCGTGGTCGAGCCGCTGCTCGGCGCGCTGATGGTCGGCGAGGCGATCAGCGCCGCCGGCACCGGCGCGCAGAAGGAGAAGCTCGGCGACATCATCAACGGCGCCCTCGTCGCGGCCTTTGCGCACGACGAGGCCGACACGCACCACGAACGCACGCGCGTCGCGACCCGCGCCGAAAAGAGCGGCGACGGCTGGGTGCTGAACGGCGCCAAGGCCGTGGTGCCGCAGGGCGAGCAGGCCGACCTGCTGCTGGTCTCGGCGCGCACCGCGGGCGATGTCGACGACGCGGCCGGCATCTCGCTGTTCCTCGTGCCTGCGAAGACCGCCGGTGTCGCGGTGCGCGGCTGCCCCGCCATCGACGGCGGCCGGGTCGCGGAGATCGCGTTCGACGGCGTGAAGCTCGGCGCCGATGCGCTGCTCGGCAGCGAAGGCCAGGGCCATGCGGTGCTCGAACGCGCGATCGGGCGCGGCGTGCTCGCGCTGTGCGCCGAGGCGCTGGGCGCGATGGAAGCCGCCAAGACGGCCACGCTCGAGTACCTGCGCACGCGCAAGCAGTTCGGCCTGCTGATCGGCAGCTTCCAGGCCCTGCAGCACCGCATGGCCGACCTGCTGCTCGAGATCGAGCAGGCGCGCTCGGCAGTCATCAATGCCGCCGCCGCCATCGACGGCAGCGACCGCCTGGCGCGCGAACGCGCGCTGTCGGCCGCCAAGTTCAGCATCGGCCGCATCGGCGCGCTGGTGGCCGAAGAGAGCATCCAGATGCACGGCGGCATCGGCATGACCTGGGAACTGCCGCTGCCGCACTACGCCAAGCGCCTCGTGATGATCGATCACCAGCTCGGCGACGAAGACCACCACCTGCAGCGCTACATCGCACTCGCAAAAAAGGAACCGGCATGACCACCCCAAAGACCGTGCTCGTCTCGCAGGAAGGCGCCGTGCGCATCCTGACCAACAGCAACCCCGGCGCGCGCAACGCGATCACGCCGACGCTGTATGCCGAACTGTCTGCCGCGCTGGCCGACGCCGAGCGCGACCCCGAAGTCGGCGCGGTGGTGTTCACCGGCGCGGGCGACTTCTTCTGCTCGGGCGGCGACCTGAACCTGCTCGCCACCCGGCGCGAACTGCCGGTCGCCGAGCGGCGCAAGATCCTCGAAGGCCTCAACAACCTGATCCGCGCGCTGCGCGACTGCAAGAAGCCGGTGATCGCGGCCGTCGAAGGCGGTGCCGCGGGCGCGGGGCTGTCGATGGCGCTGGCCTGCGACATGCTGGTGTCGGCGCGCGATGCCTTCTTCACGGTGGCCTACGTCAAGGTCGGCCTCACGCCGGACGGCGGCGCCACGGCGTTCCTGGCCGAGTTCGTCTCGCGCCAGGTGCTGACCGAGCTGTGCCTGACCGGCGACCGCATGACGGCCGAGCGCCTGAACGAGCTCGGCGCGGTCAACCGGCTGACCGACAAGGGCGCGGCGCTGGCCGAGGGCGTCGGGCTGGCGGCACGCATCGCCACCGGCCCGCAGCGCGCCACCACGCGCATCAAGGCGCTGTGCCGCCAGGCGCACCATGCCACGCTCGAGGAACAGCTCGATGCCGAGGCGGTGTTCATGGTCGAGTCGCAGGGCGATGCCGAAGCGGCCGAGGGCATCGGTGCCTTCCTGGGCAAGCGAAAGGCCGATTTCGTGGCGCTGCGCCGAAGCGGCGGGAACGCCAGCTGACGCAAAGACTCCCACCGTTTCTCATGCCTGCCTCGCACGCCGTGCGGGGCTTTCCCGTTTTCCGAAAGACATCTTCTCTGCCATGGCTTCACTGAATTCATCCCTGCCGCTGGCCGGCGTGCGCGTGCTCGATCTGTCCCGCATCCTGGCCGGCCCCTGGTGCGGCATGGTGCTGGCCGACATGGGCGCCGAGGTCATCAAGGTCGAACACCCGGGCCGCGGCGACGACACGCGCGACTGGGGCCTGCGCGTCGGCGACACCGAGACCGCCTACTTCAACAGCGTGAACCGCAACAAGCGCTCGGTCACGCTCGACCTGCAGACGCCCGAGGGCCAGCAGATCGCGCGCGATCTCGCAAAGCAATGCGACGTGGTGCTGCAGAACTTCAAGTACGGCGGGATCGACAAGCTGGGCCTCGGCTATGCGCAGCTCAGCCAGGAGGACCCGCGCCTCATCTACTGCTCGATCTCGGGCTACGACCGCACCGGCCCCGAGGCGGCGCGCCCGGGCTACGACCTCGTGGTGCAGGGCGAGGCGGGACTGATGGCGATCAACGGCGAGGCGAACCAGCCGCCGCTGAAGTTCGGCGTGGCCGCGGTCGACCTGTTCACCGGCATGTACTCGGCGCAGGCCGTGCTCGCGGCGCTCTACCAGCGCGAGAAAACCGGTCGCGGCCGCCACATCGAGATGGCGCTGTTCGACTGCGGCCTGATGATCACGGCCTACTACGGCCTCGAGGCACTGTTGATGGGCGAGGACCCGCCACGCTTCGGCAACTCGCATCCGTCGATCGTGCCCTACGGCGTGTTCGACGCGGCCGACGGCCCGGTCGTCATCACCGTGGGCAACAACGCGCAGTTCGCGCGCTTCTGCACCGAGGTGATCGAGCGGCCCGACCTCGCGGCCGACGAGCGCTTCAAGACCAACATCCTGCGCTCGGCCAACCGCGCGGTGCTGCTGCCCGAACTGCACGCCGAGTTGGCAAAGCGCCCGCGCGCCCTGCTGCTCGAGAAGCTCACGGCAGCGGGCATTCCCTGCGGCGAGGTTCTGGGCCTGCACGAGGCGCTGCGCAGCAAGCGCGCGACCGAAGCCGGGCTGGTCACCCAGCAGCCGCACCCGGTGGCGGGCACGGTCGACGTGCTCGCGCCGCCCTACCGTTTCGATGGCGAGCGCCTGCCGGTGCGCAGCGCGCCGCCCACCCTGGGCGAAGGCACGCGCGACGTGCTCACGTCCCTGCTCGGCCTGTCGGAAGAACGACTCGCCGCGCTGAAATCCAGCGGCGTCGTCTGAGAAGCTTGCGAACGACGCCTTTCCGTACATCCTGATCCCCTGAAACAGAATCCCATGGCTTTCTCCTCTTTCGCTTCCCTTCGCCATCCGTCGCGCCGCGCGCTGCTCGCACTGGCCGCCCTGCCGCTCGTGGCCGGCACCGCCCTCGCCCAGCAGGGCTGGCCGACCAAGCCCATCACCATCGTCGTGCCGTTCCCGCCGGGCGGCCCGACCGACGTCGCGACGCGCATCGTGGCGCAGAAGATGTCGCAGGGCCTGAAGCAGAACATCCTGATCGACAACCGCAGCGGCGCCTCGGGCACCATCGGCGCGGCCGTGGCGGCCAAGGCCGCGCCCGACGGCTACACCTTCGTGATGCTGGCCACGCCGACGCTGCTGGCCGACCACCTGTACGGCAAGACGCCCTACGACATCTTCAAGAACTTCACGCCCGTGGGCACGGTCTACGACCTGCCGATCGTGATGGTGGTCAACCCGAAGTCGCTGCCCGAGGTCACGGACCTGCAGGGCCTGATCGCCAAGGCCAAGGCCGAAGGCGGCAAGCTCAACTACACGACGGCAGGCGCCGGCAGCTTCGGCCACCTGACGACCGAGCAGCTCAAGAACATCGGCAAGTTCGAGATGCAGCACGTGCCCTACCGCGGCAGCGCGCCCGCGGTGACCGACCTGATCGGCGGCCAGGTGCCCGCGATGTTCTCGGACCTGGTGGCTGTGATTTCGCACATCCGCGCAGGCACGCTGCGCGCCATCGCGGTCGGTTCGGGCAAGCGCGTGAGCCTGCTGCCCGACGTGAAGACGGTGGCCGAGCAGGGCTTTGCGGGCTTCGACGCCACCTCGTGGGGCGGCCTGCTCGCGCCGGCCGGCACGCCGAAGGACGTGGTCGAGCGCATGAGCGCCGAGCTGAAGACCGCGCTGGCCGACAAGGAGGTGCAGGACAAGCTCCAGGGCGTGGGCTCGTTCGCGGCCTACGGCACCCCCGCGCAGACCGGCGAGCGCATGCGCAAGGACTTCGAGCGCTGGGGCAAGGTCATTCGCGACAACAAGATCACGAACCAGTAAAAACAGGGCGCGCACCGCGCGGGCCGGCAATCAAAAGAAACTTCAGGAGACGAGATGACAGGCGACGACCACCACAACACGCAGAACGCGGGCGGTGCGCCGTTCCGCCCCCGGTTTCCGGTCCGCAGCCTGGCCGACATCCGCCGGCTCGAGGAGACGCCGCTCGAACGGGCGCTCGCGGTGCGCAGCACCTACGAGATCTTCCGCAGCGCGGGGCAGGCCTTCGGCGGCAAGACCGCGCTGACCTTCCTGCGCACCGGCAATCCGGCGGACGAGCCGATCCGCTGGTCGTACGCCGAGCTGCTCGCGCGCATCCACCAGACGGCGAACATGCTGCATGCGCTCGGCGTCGGACCCGGCGACGCGGTGGCGGTGCTGCTGCCGGGCTGCCTCGAATACCACCTGGCGCTCTGGGGCGGCGAGGCGGCCGGCATCGTGCAGCCGCTCAATCCGCTCCTGACCGACGAGAAGCTCGTGGCGCTGATGACCGCGGCGCGCGCCAAGGTGCTGATCGCCTACGGCTCGGACGCCGAATCGGGCATGTGGTCGAAGGCGATGCGGCTGCGCGGCCAGGTGCCGACGCTCACGACCGTGCTGCGCGTGGCGCCGCACGACGAGCCGCCTGGAAGCGCCGGCCCGCTGCCCGATGGCGTGGCCGAGTTCGATGTGCTGCGCGCGGCCCAGCCCTCGGACCGCCTCGTGAGCGGCCGCGACATCGCGCCCGGCGACATCGCGGCCTACTTCCACACCGGCGGCACCACGGGTGCGCCCAAGCTCGCGCGCCACAGCCACGGCGCGCAGGTGTTCACGGCCTGGGCCAGCGTGCAGGTGGCCGGCATGAACGAGAACGGCATCTCGATCAACGGCTATCCGCTGTTCCATGTGGCGGGCGTGCTGCCGGCCTCGCTGGCCTCGCTGTCGGCCGGCGTGGAAGTGATCATCCCGACGCCTTCGCTGCTGCGCAACAAGGAGGTGATCGCCAATTACTGGAAGCTGGTCGAGAAGTACCGGCCGACCTCGCTGTCGGCGGTGCCGACGGTGCTCGCGGCGCTGGCCAACGTGCCGCTGGACGGCGCCGACATCTCATCGATCGTGTACTGCCGCACGGGTGCGGCGGTGCTGTCGCCCGAGCTCGCCGCGCGCTTCGAGCGCCTGTTCGGGCTGCATGTGCACGAGAGCCTCGGCATGACCGAGATGGCGGGCATCTCGACCATCACGCCGCCGGGCGTCGACGGGCCCGCGGGCTGCGTCGGCTTTGCGCTGCCCTACATGCAGATGCGTATCGTGGCGCTCGACGAGAACGGCAATGCGAGCGACCGCGACCTGCCGGCGGGCGAACAGGGCATGGTGCTGTTCAAGTCGCCCAACCTGTTCTCGGGCTTCGTCGATCCGGCCGACAACGCGAAGGCCTTCACGCCCGACGGCTGGCTCGCGACTGGCGACCTGGGCTGGATCGATGCCGAAGGCCGGCTCAACCTCAGCGGCCGCTCGAAGGACCTGATCATCCGCAGCGGCCACAACATCGATCCGAAGGTGATCGAGGACGCGATCGGCGCCCATCCGGCCGTGCAGCTGTGCGCGGCCGTGGGCGCGCCCGACGCGTATGCGGGCGAGCTTCCGGTGGTGTTCGCGACGCTGGTGCCCGGCGCCTCGGCCACCGAGGAGGAACTGCTGGCCTTCACGGCCGCGCGCGTGGACGAGGCGCCCGCCAAGCCGCGCTCGGTGGTGGTGATCGAGCAGATGCCGGTGACCAACGTAGGCAAGATCTACAAGCCCGAGCTGCGCGCGATGGCGGCGAGCCGCGTGGTGGCGGCCATCGTCGAACAGGCGTGCGGCGAGCTCGGCGTGGACCCGGCCGCCCGGCCACACGTGGCGCATGAGGGCGAGCGCCTGGTCGCGGTGCGCATCGATGCGGCCGCGGCCGGCGCGCTTGCGGTGCCGCTGCAGCAGCGGATCGAGGCCGACCTCGCGCCGCTGCCGTTCAAGACGCGCGTGCTGTCGGCATAGCGCCGGCGGCCACCCCTTGCACATCCAAGAACAATCAACCCTCGGAGACAAAAAGACCATGAACGCCGCATTCCCCACCCGCCGCCGCACGCTGCAAGGCGCCGTCGCCGCGCTCGCGCTCGCAACCACCGCCAATGCGGCCTGGGCGCAGCAGGCCTACCCGAGCAAGCCGATCCGCATGGTGGTGCCGTTCGCCGCCGGCGGCGCGACCGACGTGCTGGCCCGCATCATCGGCGAGAAGATGGCCGCGGGGCTGGGCCAGCCGGTCATCGTCGACAACAAGCCCGGCGCGGCCGGCATCATCGGCACCGACGCGGTGGCCAAGGCGCCGGCCGATGGCTACACGATGGTGCTGGCGCTCTCCAATTCGCTGCTCACCAACCAGTTCCTCTACCAGAAGCTGCCCTACGACACGCAGCGCGACCTTGCGCTGGTCTACCAGATCGCGGTGGCGCCGCTGGTGCTGGTGGTGCATCCGAGCGTGCCGGTCAAGACCGGGCCCGAACTGCTGAAATACGTTGCCGCCAACAAGGGCAAGGTGGCCTACGGTTCGTACGGCGTCGGTGCCTATCCGCACCTCGCGGGCGCGCACATGAGCCTTGCGCAGAACGCCGAGATGAACCACGTCGCCTACAAGGGCGAGTCGCCGATGCTGCAGGACCTGATCGGCGGCCAGATCCAGATGTCGTTCGCGAGTGCGCTGGTGGCCAAGCCCCACATCGAGGCGGGCAAGCTCAGGGCGCTCGGCGTGACGGGCGAGCGGCGCATGGCCACGCTGCCCGACGTGCCCACGCTGGCCGAGCAGGGCCTGGACGACGAGGCCTACCGCGTGGCGGGCTGGCTGGCCATTGCCATGCCGGCCGGCACGCCGAAGCCGATCGTCGCGCGCATCGCCGAGGAAGTGCGCAAGGCCACGCGCCAGCCCGATGTGCAGACGCGCGTGGCGGCCATGGGCTTCGCCCTGCAGGACAGTTCGCCCGAGGCGTTTGCGGCCGTGGTCAAGAAGGAAGGCCCGGTCTGGGAACGCCTGATCAAGGCGTCGGGCGCCAAGCTCGAATAGCGGCCGGCGCGCGCGGAGGCGGCGCCGCGCGGGCCGCATAGGAAAACCCCGATGAAGGAAAGGGCATCCGCCGGTAACATCCGTCGCCGCTTCCCCTTTCCCCTTCGATGACCACTCCCAACGAGTCCGGCCCCGTGCTGGACGCTGCCAGCCCCCTTCCCCCCGACATCGAAGCCGCCGACGAGCCCACGAAAGTGCCGCTCGCCATCGAGGACTGGCTCACCGTGATCATCATGGGCGCGCTCGCGCTCATCACGTTCGCGAACGTGCTGGTGCGCTACTTCACCGATTCGTCGTTCGCCTGGACCGAGGAGTTCTCGGTCTTCCTGATGATCATGCTCGCGCTCGTGGCCGGCTCGGCCGCCGTCGCGCGCGACCGGCACATCCGCATCGAGTTTTTTTCCGAAAGCGGCAGCATGGCGCGGCGCCGGCGGCTCGCGCAGTTCGGCGCGCTGATGATCGCGATCCTCTTCGCGCTGATCGGAACCCTGAGCATCCGCATGGTCTGGGACGACTACCGCTATGACGAGACCACGCCAGGCATCGGGCTGCCGGCCTGGTGGTATTCGATCTGGCTGCCGATCGTGTCGTTCGCGATCGCGCTGCGCGCGGTGGGCCTGATGATCCGGCGCGGCCGCAAGAACGCGCGCAGCGATGACGGCACGGCCAATGGCCAGGGCGGCGCCCTGTGATCGCGACGCTGCTCTTCGTCGCCTTCGTGGTGATGATGCTGGTGGGCGTGCCCATCGGCGCGGCGCTGGGGCTGGCGGGCGCCGCCTGCATTGCGCTGGCCAACGCCGACGCGCAGTGGTTCGGCCTCTTGGCCGTGCCGCAGAACTTCTATGCCGGCCTGGGCAAGTACCCGCTGCTCGCGATCCCGATGTTCGTGCTGGTCGGCTCGATCTTCGACCGTTCGGGCGTGGCGCTGCGGCTGGTGAACTTCGCGGTGGCGATCGTCGGGCGCGGCCCGGGCATGCTGCCGCTGGTGGCGATCGCGGTCGCCATGTTCCTCGGCGGCATCTCGGGCTCGGGGCCCGCCAATGCCGCCGCGGTGGGCGCGGTGATGATCGCGGCGATGTCGCGCGCCGGCTACCCGGCCGCGTTCTCGGCGAGCGTGGTGGGTGCCGCAGCGGCCACCGACATCCTGATCCCGCCATCGGTGGCCTTCATCGTGTATTCGGTGCTGGTGCCCGGCGCCTCGGTGCCGGCGCTGTTCGCGGCCGGCATGATCCCGGGCGTGATGGCCGGCCTGGCGCTGATGATCCCGGCCGTGCTGATGGCCCGCCAGCACAAGATGGGCGCGCTCGAATCCACGCTCCCGCGCCCACCGTTCTGGGCCAGCCTGCGCGACGCGAGCTGGGGCCTCGCGGCGCCGGTGCTCATTCTGGGCGGCATGCGTGCGGGCTGGTTCACGCCGACGGAGGCCGCGGTGGTGGCAGTGTTCTACGGCCTGTTCGTGGGCATGTGCGTGCACCGGACCATCAAGGTGCGCGACCTGTTCGTCATCCTGCGCGAATCGGGTGAGCTCTCGGCGGTGATCCTGCTCGTGGTGTCGCTCGCGGGCATCTTTGCGTATTCGCTCTCGACGCTGGGCGTGATCGACCCGGTGACGCGCGCGATCGTGGACTCGGGCCTCGGCGAATACGGCATCCTGGCGCTCTTGATCCTGCTGCTCATCACGGTCGGCATGTTCCTCGACGGCGTCTCGATCTTCCTGATCTTCGTGCCGCTGCTGCTGCCGATCGTGCAGCACTACAAGTGGGACCCGGTCTGGTTCGGCGTGATCCTCACGCTGAAGGTCGCGCTGGGGCAGTTCACGCCGCCGCTCGCGGTCAACCTCATGGTCTCCTGCCGCATCGCGAAGGTGCGCATGGAGGAAACCGTGCGCTGGGTCGGCTGGCTGCTGTTCTCGATGTTCATCGTGATGGTGCTCGTGATCGCGTTCCCCGAGCTGGCGCTGTGGCTGCCGCGCAAGCTCGGCTATTGACTTTGACAACTGGAGACTAGACAACATGAAATTCCGTCGCACCCTGCTCGGCCTTGCCGCCGTGGCCACCGCCCTGGGCATGTTCTCGACCGGCGCCATGGCGCAGGCCGCCTACAAGGCCGAATACAAGATGTCGCTCGTGCTCGGCCCGCCGACCCCCTGGGGCCAGGCCGGGAAGATCTGGGCCGACCTCGTGAAGGAGCGCACCCAGGGCCGCATCAACATCAAGCTGTACCCGGGCGTGTCGCTGATCCAGGGCGACCAGACGCGCGAGTTCAGCGCGCTGCGCCAGGGCGTGATCGACATGGCCGTGGGCTCGACCATCAACTGGTCGCCGCAGGTCAAGCAGCTCAACCTGTTCTCGATGCCCTTCCTGATGCCCGATTACGCGGCCATCGACGCGCTCACGCAGGGCGAGGTCGGCAAGGACATCTTCAAGACACTCGACAAGGCCGGCGTGGTGCCGCTCGCATGGGGCGAGAACGGCTTCCGCGAGATCACCAATTCCAAGAAGCCGATCAAGTCGCCCGACGACCTGAAGGGCATGAAGATTCGCGTGGTCGGCTCGCCGATCTACTCCGACATGCTCACTGCGCTCGGCGCCAACCCGACGCAGATGAGCTGGGCCGATGCGCAGCCGGCGCTCTCTAGCGGCGCGGTCGACGGCCAGGAGAACCCGCTGTTCCTGTTCACCGTGCTCAAGATGCAGAACGTGGGCCAGAAGTTCGTCACCACCTGGGGCTACGTGGCCGACCCGCTGGTGTTCGTGGTCAACAAGGAGATCTGGGCCTCGTGGACCCCGGCCGACCAGGCGATCGTGCGCCAGGCCGCCATCGACGCCGGCAAGCAGGAGATCGAGATCGCGCGAAAGGGCCTGGTCGAAGCCGACAAGCCCGTGCTCAAGGACATCGCCGCGATGGGCGTGACCGTCACGCAGCTCACGCCCGCCGAGCGCGAGGCCTTCGTCAAGGCCACGCGTCCGGTCTACGAAAAGTGGAAGTCGACCGTGGGCGCCGACCTCGTGGCCAAGGCCGAGAAGGCGATCGCGGCGCGCAAGAAGTAGACGGAACAGCCTGGCGGCGGGGCGCGCGGGCCGCCGCCACAAAATTGCCATGCACACCCTGATCATCGACACCGACCCCGGCGCGGACGACGTGATCGCGCTGCTGTTCGCAATGGCGGCGCCCGAGCAACTCAGCATCGAGGCGCTGACCGTGGTGGCCGGCAACGTGCCGCTGGCCAAGACCGCGCGCAATGCGCGCCTCGCCTGCGAGTGGGCCGGCCGGCCCGGCATTCCGGTGTACGCCGGTGCCGAGCGCCCGCTGCGCCGTGCGCCGATCCACGCTGCCCACGTCCACGGCCAGGAAGGCATCACGGGCGTGGCGGTGCACGAGCCTGCCGCGCCGCTCGCCGACGGCCATGCCGTCGACCACCTGGTCCGCACACTGCGCGCCGCACCCGCCCGCAGCGTGACGCTCGCCATGCTCGGCCCGCAGACCAACCTGGCGCTGGCGCTCGAGCAGGCGCCCGACATCGTCGGCGGCCTGCGCGAGCTGGTGCTGATGGCCGGCGCGCACTTCAACGGCGGCAACATCACGCCGGTCGCCGAATTCAACGTGTTTGCCGACCCGCACGCGGCCGAGCTGGTGCTCGACCGGTGCGGCGCCAGCAGCGTGCCGATCACGATGCTACCGCTCGACGTGACGCACCGGATCCTCACGAGCGAAGAACGCATCGCGCGGCTGCGCGGCATCGGCAACCGCGCCGGCTGCATCGTGGCCGACATCCTCGGCGCCTATGCCCCGCAGGAAATGGCGCACTACGGCCTGTCGGGCGGGCCGGTGCACGACGCCACCGTCATCGCCTACCTGCTCGCGCCCGCGCTGTTCCAGGGGCGGCGGATCCACGTCCAGGTCGACAGCCGCGAAGGCATGGGCTTCGGGCAGACCGTGGCCGACTGGCACGGCAGCCTGGGCCGGCCGGCGAACGTGAACTGGATCGTCGAGGGGGATGCAGCAGGCTTTTTCGACCTGCTGACGGCGCACGTGGCGCGGCTGCCCTGACGACGCGAACCGGGCAGTGCTGAGGCTGCCCGCAGGGGCAGCCCGCCGTCAGTGCTGCAGGATCTTGTCCAGGAAGTCCTTGGTGCGCGGCTGACGGTTCTCGGGGTGGTTGAAGAACTCGTCCTTCGAGCAGTCTTCCAGGATGCGGCCGCCCACGTCGATGAAGATCACGCGGCTGGCAACCTTGCGCGCGAAGCCCATCTCGTGCGTGACCACCATCATGGTCATGCCTTCCTTGGCGAGCGCGACCATCACGTCGAGCACCTCACCGACCATTTCCGGGTCGAGTGCCGAGGTCGGTTCGTCGAACAGCATCACCACCGGGTCCATGCTGAGCGCGCGGGCGATCGCCACGCGCTGCTGCTGCCCGCCCGAGAGCTGGCCCGGGAACTTGTCCTTGTGCGCCATCAGGCCCACGCGGTCGAGCATCTTGAGCCCGCGCACCTTGGCTTCGTCCTGCGAACGACCCAGCACCTTGATCTGCGCGATGGTCAGATTTTCGGTGACCGACAGGTGCGGGAACAGCTCGAAGTGCTGGAACACCATGCCGACCTTGGAACGCAACTTGGGCAGGTTGGTCTTGGGGTCGTGCAGCGGCGTGCCGTTGACGATGATCTCGCCCTTCTGGAAGGGCTCGAGCGCGTTGACGGTCTTGATGAGGGTGGATTTGCCCGAACCCGACGGGCCGCACACCACCACCACGTCGCCCTTGGCGATGCTGACCGAGCAGTCGTTGAGCACCTGCACGGGCCCGTACCACTTGGAGACGTTCTTGATACTGATCATTTGTTCAGCCATGGCTTTTCCTCTCGATTCTTTCACTAGCGAATGATGGCGATCTTCTTGTGCAGACGCTTGACGAGGTACGACAGCGAATAGCAGATCACGAAGTACACGACCGCTGCCAGCAGGTACGACTCATAAGGCCGCCCGAAATTCTTGGCCACGTTGTCGAAACCCTTGAGCAGGTCGTACGCGCCGATGGCGTACACCAGCGAAGTGTCCTGGAACAGGATGATGGTCTGCGTGAGCAGCACCGGCAGCATGTTGCGGAAGGCCTGCGGCAGGATCACCAGCTTCATGTTCTGGCTGTAGCTCATGCCCACCGCCAGCCCGGCCGAAACCTGGCCGCGCGGAATCGACTGGATGCCGGCACGCATGATCTCGCTGAAGTACGCCGCCTCGAACGCGATGAAGGTGATCACCGCCGAGTACTCCGGCCCGATCGGCCGTCCAATGACGAACGGCACCAGCAGGAAGAAGCCCAGGATGACCATCACCAGCGGAACGGAGCGCATGCCGTTGACGTAGAACGCGGCCGGCATGTCCAGCCACTTCTTTCCCGACAGGCGCATCAGCGCGAGGATGGTGCCGAAGAAGATGCCACCGAGCGTTGCGACGACGGTCAGGAAGACGCTGAAGTACAGGCCATTGAGAACATAGTTCCGAATGACGTCCCAGGTGTAGACGGAGAACTGGAGATCCATGTCAGTGTGCTCCCGTTCCGCCGGCAACGACAAAGCCCGGTACGCGCGCCCGTTTCTCGACGAAGGCCATCAGGCGGTTGATCACCATGGCCGAGATGACGTAGAGCACCACCACGGCAATGTAGATTTCCGGGTTGCGCGCCGTCTCTTCGCCGGCCTGCAGGTAGAACTGGGTCAGTTCGGCGATGGACACCGCGAACGCCACCGATGAGTTCTTGAAGATGTTCATCGACTCGCTGGTCAGCGGCGGCAGGATGATGCGATAGGCCATGGGCAGCAGCACATAGCGGTAATACTGGACCGTGGTGAAGCCCACGGCCATGCCGGCATAGCGTTGGCCGCGCGGCAGCGCCTGGATGCCCGAGCGCAACTGCTCGGCGATACGCGCCGAGGTGAACAGGCCCAGCGCCAGCACCACCAGCACGAAGGGTGGAAAGTCGCGCATCGGCGGCACGAGCGCTGGCACCACGAAGTACCACAGGAAGATCTGCACCAGCAGCGGGATGTTGCGGAACAGCTCCACCCACGCATTGCCGAAACGCACCAGCCACGGGCTGTCGGGCAGCGTGCGCAGGATGCCGATGATCGAGCCGAACACCAGCGCGACGAGCAACGCCACGAGCGCGACGGCCACCGTCCACCCCCAGGCGTCGATCATCCAGTTCAGGTAGGTGTACGCACCGCCCGTTCCGTAACACGACGGCACCACGGTGCCGTCGATGGTGTCCTTGCAGAACACCTGCCAATCCCAATTTCCCATCGGGCACTCCTCGGTCTGTTTGCTTTGACTACGCACCAAACAAACGCCCGCCTCGATGGGCGGGCGTCTGTCGTTCATCCATGCAGATTACTTCTTGGCGTAGGCTTCCATCGGATTGTTGTTGGGCGTGGCCCAGGCGGCCTTGGTGGCCTCCGACAGCGGCAGGTTCATGTTCACGTTGGCCGGCGGCACCGGTTGCATGAACCACTTGTCGTACAGCTTGGCGAGCGAGCCGTCCTTGATCTGGCGCTCGATGCTGGCGTTGACGGCCTTCAGGAAGGCGTCGTCGCCCTTGCGCACCATGCAGGCGATCGGCTCGACCGACAGCTCGGGACCGACGATGGCGAAATCGGCCGGGTTCTTCGACTTGGCGACGTTGGCCGCCAGGATCGAACCGTCCATCACGAAGGCGTCGGCACGGCCGGATTCGAGCAGCAGGAAGCTGTCGGCGTGGTCCTTGCCCAGCACTTCCTTGAAGTCGATGCCCTGGGCGCGCTCGTTCTTGCGCAGGGTCTGCACCGAGGTCGTGCCGGTGGTGGTGGCAATGGTCTTGCCGTTGAGGTCCTTCAGGTCCTTGATGCCCGAATTCTTCTTGACGACCATGCGCACCACTTCCACGTAGGTGGTGTGGGCGAAATCGACGTCCTTCTGGCGCGTGGCGTTGTTGGTGGTGGAGCCGCACTCCAGGTCGACCGTGCCGTTCTGCACCAGCGGGATGCGGTTCTGCGAGGTCACCGGGGTGTAGTTGACCGCCAGCTTCTTGCCGGCGCCCTTGCCGAGGTCTTCGGCAATGCGTTCGGCCATTTCAGTGTGGAAGCCGCCGTACTTGCCGCCGCCGATCGAGAACGACAGCGCCGACGAATCGCGCACGCCGAGGCTGATGGCGCCGCTGTTCTTGATCTTGGCCAGCGTGCCATCCTGGGCGAAAACGCTGCCGGTGGCGATTACTGCAACGGCCAATGCCAATACTTGTTTTTTCATACAGAGACTCCTGATGGTGACAGAAAGGGGAAATTGGAAACCAAACGAAATTCTAGACAGTTGGCAGACCGGGAATACCCGGGCCATCCCGGTGCAGCGGCATTGTCGGCCTGAAGCTAAGCAGCCTTTGTGCCTGTTCTATCCCCATGGACACGCGCATGTGGAGAATTGCACGGTCTGGGCTTTCGTCGGTTTGTGTGACAGCGTTCAAAAACTGCCGCGACTGTAGAGGCCCCCCGCCCAGGGCGCCAATGCCGTTTGCGGCGCCGGTCATGCATCCCGTTCATAGATTGTGCATTGCACAAATGCCGCTTCAACGCAGCGGCTCGGCACTGACCAGGTACGACCACAAGGCGTCCGCCGTGCGCTTGGGCTGGAGCCCTTCCGCGGCCAGGGCCTTGGCCGAGCGACTGCCGGCGGGCTTCGCCGGAAGCGGCGCGCCGGGCCGCTCGCGGTAGGCGCGGATCTCCATCGTCGCCTCGAGACTGTCGATCTCGGGCGGCAGCGCGCTCACGAGCTTGCGGGCCTTGATCTCCTTGCGCACCGCGCTCTGCGGCAGAAAGGCAATGCCGTGGCCTTCCAGCGCCATCACCTTGAGGCCTTCGGCCATGTCGGTCTCGTAGACCCGGTCGAGGTGGATGGCGGTGCCCGACTCCTTGAGCAGCTGGTCGACCACGCGCCCCAGGTAGGCGCCGGGTGCATAGCCCAGGTAAGGCAGCGGCTGGCCCGGACGCCCCGGCAGCCGGAAGCGCGGCGCGCCGTCGGCATCGGGCCGGACCCACGCGCTCACGACCTCCTCGCCCAGGCTGACCATCTCGTACTTGTTGGCGTCGAGCTGCAGCGGCTGCGAGGGGTGGTGGTAGGCGATCAGCAGGTCGCAGCTGCCTTCGACCAGGCGCAGCACCGCGTCGTGCACATTGAGTGCGATGAGCCGGCTCTTGATCGGGCCGAAGTGCTCGCGCAGGGTGGTCACCCACGACGGGAAAAACGTAAACGCCAGCGTGTGCGGCACCGCGATCTCGATCACGTCCTGCCCGGCGGCCGAGTGGCCGCGCAACATGGCGCGGGTGCTCTGCAACGCCTGCAGCATCTCGATGGCCTGGCCGTAAAGCGTCTGGCCCGCGGGCGTGAGCCGCGTCGGATAGGAACTTCGGTCGACCAAGTCGGTGCCGGCCCAGCCCTCGAGCGCCTGGATGCGCCGCGAGAACGCAGGCTGCGTGACATGCCTCAGTTGGGCCGAGCGGCTGAAGCTGCGCGTTTCCGCCAGGCTGATGAAGTCTTCGAGCCACTTGGTTTCCATACGCGGCGATTATGTGCGCGCGGCGCCGATACTGGCGTCCCGCGCTCGCCGCCATCGCCCCTGACCGCCATGACGCCCACCGACATCCTCGATCTCAGTGCCACGGAACTCTCGCGCCGGATCGCCGCGCGCGGCGTGTCCTGCCATGAACTGATGCAGGCCGCGCTGGCCCGCATCGAGGCGCTCAACCCGCGCTTCAATGCCATCGTGTCGCTGCGTCCGCCCGAAGACCTGCTGGCCGATGCGCGCGAGCGCGATGCCGAACTGGCGCGCGGCGAGCGGCGCGGCTGGATGCACGGCTTTCCGCTCGCGGTAAAGGACCTGAGCCATGCGGCCGGCCTGCCGACCTCGATGGGCTCGCCGCTGTCGCCGCGCTCGCCCGCGCGCACCGACAGCCTGCACGTGGCGCGCATGCGCGCGGCCGGCGCCATCGTCATCGGCAAGACCAACACGCCCGAATTCGGCCTCGGCTCGCACACCTACAACACGATGTTCGGCATCACGCGCAACGCCCATGCGCCCGAGCGAAGCGCCGGCGGCAGCAGCGGCGGCGCGGCCGTGGCCCTGGCGCTCGGCATGCTGCCGGTGGCCGACGGCAGCGACATGATGGGGTCGCTCCGCAACCCGGCAGCATTCAACAACGTGATCGGCATGCGGCCCTCGCGCGGGCGCGTGCCCGGCGATCCGGAACAGGAACTGTTCTTCCAGCAGCTCGGCATCGAAGGACCGATGGCGCGCACCGTGGAAGACGCCGCGCGGCTGCTCGCGGTGCAGGCGGGCTTCGATGCGCGCGTGCCGCTCTCGTCGCCGGACGCGCTGCCCTCGCCCGACACGCTGCAGCTCGAGGGCGAAACCCGTGGCCTGCGCATCGGCTGGCTCGGCAGCATCTGGCCCGACCTGCCGCTTGCACCCGGCATCCGCGAACTCGGCGAGCAGGCGCTCGGCACCTTCCGCAGCCTCGGCTGCGAGGTCGAAGCCTGCACGCTCGACGTGCCGCGCGAGCAGAACTGGAGCGCCTGGCTGCGCCTGCGCCAGCTGCTGGTGGGCGGCAAGCTCGGCGCCTTCATGAACGAGCCGAAGCTGTTCGCCCAGCTCAAGCCCGAGGCGCAGTGGGAGATCGAACAAAGCCGGCACCTCGACGCGGCCTCGCTCTACCAGGCCTCGCTCTACCGCTCGAACGTGTACCGCGCGTTCGCACGCCTGTTCGAGCGCTTCGACTTCGTGGCGGCACCGAGCGCGCAGGTGTTTCCGTTCGATGCCGACCTGCACTGGCCCGCCAAAGTGAACGGCGTCGCGAGCGACACCTACCACCGCTGGATGGAGATCGTCACACCGTTCACGCTGGCCGGCCTGCCGACGCTCAATCTGCGCGCCGGCTTCGGCGAAGGCGGCCTGCCGATGGGCATCTCGCTCGCGGGGCCGGTGAATGCCGACCTTGCCGTGCTGCGCGCCGGGCATGCCTACGACCGCGAATGTGCCTGGTCGGCGGTGCGTCCGCCGGCGCTGCTGAGCGCAGGCTGATCGCCACCCGGTGCGCCAGCCTTGCGGCGCATGCAGAATGCGCGCATGAAAATGATCATCGTTGGGGCCGGCCGCGTCGGGGAAAGCGCGGCAGAGAGCCTGCTGTCGGAGCGCAACGACATCACCGTCATCGACACCGACGCCGGCCGCCTGGCCCGGCTGCAGGAGCAGTTCGACCTGCGCGGCGTGCTCGGCAGCGGCATCGAGCCCGAGGTGCTGCGCGAGGCGGGCGCCCCTGATGCCGACATGCTGATCGCCTGCGCGCCGCTGGACGAGACCAACCTGTTGGCCTGCAAGTTCGCACGCGATCTCTTCAACGTGCAGACCACCGTCGCGCGCGTGCGCTCGACCGCCTTTCACGACAACGCGCTGCTGGAGAAAACCGGCTTCGCGGTGGACCAGGTGATCTGCCCCGAGCGCTCGGTGACCAACTACATCCACAAGCTGGTGGAGTACCCCGAGGCGCTGCAGGTGATCGAGTTCGCGCAGGGGCTGGTCAGCCTGATCGCGGTGCGCGCGGTCGAGGGCGGCCCGCTGGTGGGCCACAGCCTGGCCGAGATCCCGAGCCTGGTGCCCGGTGCCGACATGCGCATCGTGGCGATCTACCGCAACGACCGCGCGGTGGGCGTGCTCCACGGCGAAACTCGCATCCGTGCCGACGACGAGGTCTTCGTGCTGGCCGCCACGCAGCACATCCGCGGCGTGCTGGGCGGGCTGCGCCAGATGGACCGGCCGGTCGGCCGCATCATGATGGCCGGCGGCGGCCGCGTCGGCATGCGGCTGGCGCGCGAGCTGCACGGCAATTGCGCCATCAAGCTGATCGAGCGTGATCTGACCCGCTGCGCGCTGCTGGCCGAGAGCCTGTCGGACGATGTGCTGGTGCTCAACGGCGACGCCACCGATGCGGACCTGATGGCCAACGAGCAGGTGGCCGACATGGACCTGTTCATGGCGCTCACCAACGACGACGAAGACAACATCATGGCCTGCCTGCTGGCCAAGCGCCTCGGCGCACGGCGCGTGCTGGCCCTGATCAACCGCCGTGCCTACGCCGACCTGGTGCAGGGCACGCAGATCGACATCGCCATTTCACCGGCGCACACCATCATCGGGGAACTGCTGGCCTTCGTGCGCCGCGGCGACATCGAGGTGGTGCATAGCCTGCGCCGCGGCGCCGCCGAGGCGCTGGAGCTGGTGGTGCGCGGCGACCGCAAGACCAGCAAGGTGGCAACCCGCCGCATCGGCGAAATCAAGTTGCCCGACGGCGCGCAGATCGGCGCCATCGTGCGCGGCCCCGACGAGGGCCCGCGCGAGGTGATCATTCCGCACCGCGACACGGTGATCGCCAGCAACGACCATGTCATCGTCTTCGTGCCGCACAAGGGCATGATCCGCGACATCGAGCGGCTGTTCCAGGTCAGCGCGATCTTCATGTTCTGACCGCCGCCAGGCGCCGCTCCATCCATTCATGTCTTCACCGCTGGCCATCGTTGCCCTGGTCGGACGCCTCGTCGTCCTGTTCTCCCTGCTGATGCTGGTGCCGCTTTTTGCCAGTTGGCTCGACGGCGGGCGCGCGCTGCAGGCTTTTTCATGGTCGCTGCTCGTCACGCTGGCCAGCGGCATCACGATGGTCGCCCTCACGCGCGGCCATCTGGGCGAACTGCGTCCACGCGACGGTTTCGTGATGGTCGGCGTGATCTGGTTCCTGCTGCCTACCTTTGCCGCCGTGCCGCTGCTGCTGGCCATTCCCGGCCTGAGCGTGACCGACGCATTCTTCGAAGCCATGAGCGGCTTCACCGCCACCGGCGCGACCGTGCTGGTCGGCCTCGACCACCTGCCGGTGGCAGTGAACGTGTGGCGCTGCCTGCTCAACCTGGTCGGCGGGCTCGGCATCGTGGTGCTGGCCGTGGCCGTGCTGCCGATGCTCGGCGTGGGTGGCTCGCAGCTGTTTCGCACCGAGATCACCGGCCCGATGAAGGACCAGAAACTCACGCCGCGCATCTCGGACACGGCCCGCGGGCTGTGGACGGTCTACTTTCTCGCCTCGACCGCCTGCCTGCTAGCCTACCGTTGGGCCGGCATGAGCTGGGCCGACGCCTTCATGCACATGTGCTCGACGATGAGCCTGGGCGGCTTCTCTTCCCACGACGCGAGCCTCGGCTACTTCAACTCCGCGCGCGTCGAGATGGTGGCGGTGGTCTTCATGCTGCTGGCCGGCGTCAACTTTGCGCTCTACTTCCTGGCCTGGAAGCGCCGCTCGCTCACCGTGCTGTGGCGCGACGCCGAACTGCGCGCCTATGTGATGGTGCTGGCGGGCAGCGTGGCGCTGATCACCGGTTATCTGCTGGCCAACGAGCCCGATGGCGACGTCGTGCGCACGCTGCGGCGCACCCTGTTCCATGTGGTCTCGGTCGCCACCACCACCGGCTACGCCACCCACGACTACGCGCTGTGGCCGACCTTCGTGCCGTTCCTGATGATGCTGCTGGGCTGCTTTGCCACCTGCGCGGGCTCGACCGGCGGTGGCGTGAAGATGCTGCGCGTGCTGCTGCTGTTCAAGCAGTCGCAGCGCGAGCTGGTGCGCATCATCCATCCGAACGTGGTCAACCCGGTGGTGCTGGGCGGCATCACCGTGCCGCCGCGCGTGATGCACAGCGTGATCGCCTTCATGATGCTCTACGGCATGACCATCGTCGCGTTGACCATGGTCATGCTGTTCAGCGGGCTCGACGTGGTGACCGCCTTCACCGCCGTGGTGGCCTGCCTGAACAACATCGGCCCGGGTCTCGGCGACGTCGGGCCGGCGGTGAACTACGCAGTGCTCACCAACTTTCAGACCTGGGTGCTGAGCTTCGCCATGCCGCTGGGTCGGCTCGAACTGCTGTCGCTGCTGGTGCTGCTGACGCCGCAGTTCTGGCGGCGCTGAGGCGCTTCAGACTCGCGTCAGACCGGTGTGAGAACGCCGCGCCCCGCGAAGTGCCCTTCGGCATTCGCAAGGAAATGGTCGACCGACTTCTGCGTCGCCTCGGGCGACCAGCCCGCCATGTGCGGCGTGAGCAGCACGTTGTCGAGGCCGACCAGCGGCTCGGGACGCTTCGGTTCGCTTTCGTAGACGTCGATCCCGGCGCCCGCGATGCGGTTCTCGCGCAGCGCTGCGGCCAGCGCCTCGGTGTCGACCACGCTGCCGCGGCCGATGTTCACCAGATAGCCCTGCGGCCCGAGCGCGTCGAGCACCTCGGCATTCACCAGGTGCTTCGTCGCGGCCCCGCCGGGCGCGGCCAGGATCAGGAAGTCGGCCCAGGCGGCGAGCGACTTCAGGTCGCCGAAGTAGCGGTGCGCCACGCCCTCCTTCGGGTTGCGGTTGTGGTAGCCGACTTCCATGTCGAAGCCGGCTGCGCGTTTGGCGATCTTCTGGCCGATGGTGCCGAGCCCGAGGATGCCGAGCTTCTTGCCCGAGACGTTCGGTGCCTGCGGGATCGCCTCGCGCCACACGCCTTCGCGGCACAGCCGGTCGAGCTTGCGGAACTCACGCACGATGCCGATCAGGAGGCCGAAGGCATGGTCGGCCACGCAGTCGTCGTTGGTGCCCGCGCCATTGGCCGTGGCAATGCCGCGTGCGCGAGTGACCTCGAGCGGCAGGCCTTCGTAGCCCGCGCCCATGCAGCAGATCAGCTCGAGCGCCGGCATGGCCGCGATCTCCTCGGGCGTGATGCCGATCACGCCGATCGTCAGCACCGCGCGGAATCTCTTGCCGTGCGCCGCGATGGCGGCCGCGCGCTCGGCCTCGCCGAAGGCGTAGGTCAGGTCGTAGACCTCGGCGATCTGGGCCTGGTGGGCGCTGGAGAGGCTGCTGAGCACCAGCAGGGGAATCTTCGTCGACACGTCTGAACTCCTGGGAATCGATGGAAAAGGGGGTTGGCTGCTACAGCAGCGGCAGGGCTTCGCTTTTCTGCAGCGCCCACATCTGCGCATAGCGCCCCTGCCGGGCCAGCAGCTCGGCATGCGTGCCGCGCTCCACGATCACGCCGGCCTCGAGCACCAGGATCTCGTGCGCGTCGACCACCGTCGACAGGCGGTGCGCGATGACCAGCGTGGTCTTGTCCTGCGCGGCGCTCTTGAGCTCCGACTGGATCGCGCGCTCGTTCGCGGAATCAAGGGCCGAGGTGGCTTCGTCGAAGATCACGATGGGCGGGTTCTTGAGCAGCGTGCGCGCAATGGCCACGCGCTGCTTCTCGCCGCCCGAGAGCTTGAGCCCGCGCTCACCGACCGTGGTCTCGTAGCCCTTGGGCGTGGCCGAGATGAAGTCATGGATGCGCGCCGCGCGTGCGGCCGTCTCGACTTCTTCGCGCGACGCGCCGGGGCGGCCGTAGGCGATGTTGTATTCGACGGTGTCGTTGAACAGCACCGTGTCCTGCGGCACGATGCCGATGGCGCGGCGCAGGCTCGACTGCTGCACCTCGCGGATGTCCTGGCCGCCGATGGTGATGCGCCCATCCTGGACGTCGTAGAAGCGGTAGAGCAGCCGCGCGAGCGTCGACTTGCCCGAACCCGACGGGCCGACCACCGCCACCGTCTTGCCGGCCGGTATCTCGAAGCTCACATGCTTGAGGATCGGGCGCGCGGGCTCGTAGGCGAAGCTCACGTCCTCGAAGCGCACCGCCGAATCCACGCCGCCGAGCGGCTGCGCGCCCGGTGCGTCGCGCACCTCGCGGTCTTTTTCCATCAGCACGAACATCTTGTCGAGGTCGGTCAGGCTCTGCTTGATCTCGCGGTAGATCACGCCCAGGAAGTTGAGCGGGATGTAGAGCTGGATCATGAAGGCGTTGACCATGACCAGGTCGCCGAGCGTCATGCGCCCCTCGACCACGCCCGCGGTAGCGCGCCACAGCATCAGCACCAGGCTCACGGCGATCAGCATTTGCTGGCCGATGTTGAGCATGCTCAGCGTGCGTTGGCTCTTGATCGCCGCCTTGCGGTAGCGGTCGAGGCTCGCGTCGTAGCGGCCGGCCTCGAAGTCTTCGTTGTTGAAGTACTTGACCGTCTCGTAGTTCAGCAGCGAATCGACCGCGCGGCTCTGCGCCACCGAGTCGAGCTCGTTCATGATCTTGCGGAACTGGGTGCGCCATTCGGTCACGGTGACCGTGAAGCCGATGTACAGCACCAGCGCGGCCAGCGTGATCCAGACGAACGCGGCGTCGAACTTGACGCCCAGGATGGTGAGCACCAGCACCAGCTCGATGAACGTCGGCACGATGCTGTAGAGCGACATCGACACCAGCGAGTGCACGCCGCGCGTGCCGCGCTCGATGTCGCGCGTCATACCGCCGGTCTGGCGCTCCAGGTGAAAGCGCAGGCTCAGCGAATGCAGGTGCCGAAACACCTCCAGCGCGATCTGCCGCGCCGTGCCCTCGGTGGCCTTGGCGAAGATCAGCTCGCGCAGCTCGCCGAACAGCGAGGTCGAGAAGCGCAGCAGGCCATAGGCCACCAGCAGCCCGATCGGAACCACGAGGATCGCCGCGGCCACGTCGGGCTTGGGCGTCATCGTGTCGACCAGGTTCTTCAGCAGCACCGGCACACTGACGTTGGCCACCTTGGCGCCCACCATGAAGGCCAGCGCGGCGGCCACCCGCCACTTGTATTGCCACAGGTAGGGGAACAGCCGGCGCAGCGTGGCCCAGTCGGAACGGTCGCTGCGCGCCGGCGCATGGCCCGGGGCGTGTGCGGAATGAGAAGGGGGCGGGAGGGCTTCGCCGCTGCGGCGCATGAAGGACAATCGTGGTTGCTTATTTGCTCCGATTGTGCCCATGTCCGATATTTCCAGCAGCGCCGCTGCCGCCCCACTGAAAAGCCTGCCCACCGACATGGAGCTGGTGCTCAAGGTCATTCCGATGCCGGCCGACTGCAATGCCAACGGCGACATCTTCGGCGGCTGGGTCATGGCGCAGTGCGACCTGGCCGGCTCGGTCATTCCGGCGCGCTATGCCAAGGGCCGGCAGGCCACGGTGGCGGTCAACGAGTTCATCTTCAAGCAGCCGGTGCGGCTCGGCGACATCCTCTCGTTCTATTCGAAGCTGGTGCGCATCGGGCGCACCTCGGTCACCGTGACGGTCGAGGTCTTTGCCGAGCGCTTCCGCGCGCAGGGCGAGTACATCAAGGTGACGCAGGCCACCTTCACCTACGTGGCCATCGACGACGCCGGCCGGCCGCGGCCGATCGAGCAGCCGGCGGCCTGAAGGCCGAACCGTCCCACCTCGGCGTCTCAGCCGGCGGCGTCGCGGACCCGGTCGAAACGCTCGAATTCGCGGTTGATCCAGCGCCCGTCCTGCCGCTCGGTGCGGCGGATATAGACCGCCTGCACGATGTCGCGGGTGTAGGCGTCGATCTCGATCGGCCCGCGCGGGCTCTCGAGCTTGAGCCCGCGGAAGGCATCGACGAGCTTCTCGCCGCGGGCATGGCTGCCGCGCGCCGAGCGCATCGCGGCGTCGGTGGCCGCCAGTGCGTCGTGCGCCGCCACCGCGAAATAACCAGGCCGCAGGTGGCTGCCGTACTCGGCCTCGAAGGTGCCGGTGAAGGCGCGGTTGGCCGCGGAATCATGCGCAAACGAATAGTGGTGGCTGGTCACGAGGCCGTCCGCCAGTTCGCCAATGCCCTCGAGGTAGTGGTCGTCGGTGGCGTCGCCCGTGGCCAGCAGGCGGATGCCGGTGCCGGCCATGCCGCGGTCGCGCCAGAACTTGAGGAAGGTCGCGGGCATCTGCCCTGAGGGCAGGAAGAAGAACACCGCCTGCGGCTTGAGCTCGCGCAGCCGCAGCATGTAGGCCGAATAGTCGAGCGTGGCGAGCGGCACGCGCAGCATCGCGCCCACGCGCCCACCGCCCGCGGTGATGCCCGAGACGAACGCGGCCTCGGCGTCGACGCCCGCGGCATAGTCGGCCACCACCGTGCAGACATCGCGCAGCCCCTGCTGCAGCGCCCAGCGCGCGAGCGGCAGCGTGACCTGCGAGAGGGTGAACGACAGGCGCACCGCGAACGGGCAGCGCGCCGTGATGCCCGAGGAAGCCGCGTTCATCACCAGGAGCGGCACCTTGGCCTGCGTGGCGACGGCACCGACGGCATAGGCGTTGGAACTGAAGTCGAGGCCCGCCAGCAGGTCCACGCGCTCGCCCTCGACGAGGTCTTGTGCATGGCGCCGCGCCTGCTCGGGCGCGCTGCCCGGCACGTCGCGCCGCAGCAGTTCGACCGGACGCCCCGCGATGGCCTGGTTGTGCGCGGCCAGCCAGGCCGACATGCCGGCATCGAACTGCCGCCCGCCGCCCGCGTAGGGCCCGGACCACGAGCCGATGAGCCCGATGCGCAACGGACGCACACGCGCACGAACCACCGCGGGCGACGCCACCAGCGCCCCCGCGAGCAAGCCGAAAGTACGCCGGCGCGTGAGATCGATTGCTACTTTTTCAGTAGCTGCATCGACATGCGGGCCGGGGGCTGCGGCCGATCCTGACTTGAAGATTTGCACGCCGCCCAGTGTACGCACGCACCATCGCGGGCAATGCGTGGAACTACGATCAGACTTTGGAAAAATCCGGCTTGCGCTTCTCCATGAACGCGCCGAACGCCTCGCGCGCAGCGGGTTCGCGCAGCATGCGGCTGAAGCTCGCGCCCTCCTCGTCCATGCGCTCGATCACCGCGGGCAACTGCGCCTTCTTGAGCAGGCGCTTGGTCTCGACGAGCGCGGAGAGCGGCTTGGCCGCGAGCTTGCGGGCCTGTCCCTGCGCGATGCCATTGGCCTCGGTCGGGGGCACGATGCGGTTGACCAGCCCCACCTCGAGCGCGGCCTCGGCCATGAAAGGCTCGCCAAGCAGCAACGCCTCGGCAGCGCGATGATGGCCGAACATCTGCGGCACCAGCAGGCTGGACGCCGCCTCGGGACACAGCCCCAGGTTCACGAAAGGCATCGAGAAGGCCGCGTTGTCGCCGGCATAGACCAGGTCGCAGTGGAACAGCATCGTGGTGCCGATGCCCACGGCCGGGCCGCAGACCGCGGCGACGATCGGCTTCGGAAAGGCCGCGATGCCGCGCAGGAAACGGAACACCGGCGAGCTCTCGCCGGCCGGCGGCGCGTTGAGGAAGTCGCCGATGTCGTTGCCCGCGCTGAAGATCGTCGGGTCGCCCTGGATCAGCACGCAGCGCACCGCGGCATCGCCCTCGGCCGTGGCGAGCGCGTTGGCCAGCTCGGCGTACATGCCGCTGGTGATCGAGTTCTTCTTCTCGACGCGGTTGAAGGTCAGGGTCATCACGCCGGCTTCGGTGTGGACGAGGATGTCGCTCATGGAATGGATCCTTGGAAGTGAGAACTGGACGGGATGGGCGACCGGGCCGCTCAGGCCGAGAGCGCCTCGCGCACGAAATCGAGCCGGTCCTGGCCCCAGAACATCTCGCTGCCGACGAACATGGTGGGTGCACCGAACACGCCGCGCTCGACGGCTTCCTGCGTGACGGCCTTCAGGCGGTCCTTGGTCTCCTGCGCGCCGGCCAGCGCGAGCAGTTGCTGGGCGTCGAAGCCGGCGTTCTGCAGGACCGCGCCCACCGTGGCCGGGTCGTTCATGTTCTGCGGCGCGACCCACATGGCGTGGAACACGGCATCGACGTAGGCGCCGAAGCGCTCGGGGTTCTTCATCTGCACAGCGGTGGCGCCGCGCATCAGCAGCAGCGTGTTGACGGGGAAGTGCGGGTTGTGGACGAAAGGCACGCCATAGCGCTTCGCGAAGCGCTGCAGGTCGGTCGTCATGTAGGGCCCCTTGGGCAGGACTTCGGCCGGCGAGCGGTTGCCCGTGGCCTGGAACACACCGCCGAGCAGGATCGGCTTCCACACCAGCGCGGCGCCGGTGTCGGCGCACACATGCGGCAGCTGCGTGGCGGCGAGGTAGGCGGCAGGGCTGCCGAAGTCGAAATAGAAGTCGACGGATTGCGTCATGGATGGGGTGCCTATTCCTTGTAGTAGACGATCTGGTTCGAGGTGGCGAGCAGAACGCCATTCTGGCTCCAGAGCTGCGCGGCCTGGTCGAAGAAGCCGTTGAAGAACTGCTGCCCCGTCGCACGGCCCAGCAGGTAGCCCGTGCCGACCTCGGCGAGCTGCGCGGCACCGGCGTGGAAGTAGGTGGTGATCGACACCGTGCCCGCGGGCACACGCTTCGCGCGGCGCAGCCACACGCGCGGATAGAACACATCGCTCATCGCCGCGAGCGAGGCGAAGTCGAGCGGCCGCGCCTCGGCCTCGCGCAGCCAGTAAAGGCTTTCGCTGTGCTGCTCGCTGCCGTCCCATTGCGCGGGAATCAAGCCGCTGACCGGCCGCATTTCGTACCGGTCGAGCCAGGCCACGCCGGCCGGGCCGATGCTGAAGCGCTCGACCGATTCGGGCGGCGGTACCTCGGTGGGCATCGGCAGGTCGCTTTGGCTCCAGGTCTCGCGCCGCGCGGCCGTGACCACGGTGGCGGTGGTCGTCATGTTCGGCGTGCCGTCGGCACCGGGCTGTGTGATCTGCACCGTCCAGTGCTGGGTCGAGCGGTTGGTGCGCGCCGCCGTGGCCTGCACGTCGAACGGTCCGGCCTCGAGGGCAGCCGCGAAGTTGACCGTGAGCGCGAGCGGGGTGCCGAGCAGGTCGGGGTGCTGCAGCACCGACTGCAGCGCGATGGCCGCGGTGGCGCCGCCGAAGGGGCCGACCATGTTCCAGTATGCAGCGCTCGTGGCGCCAGTGAAGTGGCCGGCGCGCAGGTCGCTGTGCTGCAGCGCCAGGGCCTCGTCGAAGGGATGGGTGCTCGTCATGGTCGCAGTGTGCCTCCGGTGGGTGGACTCATGCAGTCGTCTGCGGGACGCCCGCGGGCGATGCCGCGATGCCGTCTAGACGCGTTCGAAAATTCCCGCGGCGCCCTGGCCCATGCCCACGCACATCGTGACCATGCCGTACTTGAGCTTCTCGCGCTGCAGCGCATGCACCACTGTCGCCGAGCGGATCGCGCCTGTCGCGCCGAGCGGATGCCCGAGCGCGATCGCGCCGCCCATCGGGTTGACCTTCGACGGGTCGAGCCCCAGCGTCTGGATCACCGCCAGCGACTGCGCCGCAAACGCCTCGTTGAGCTCGAACCAGTCGATGTCCTCGTGCTTCAGGCCGGCATAGCGCAGGGCGGCCGGAATCGCCTCGATCGGGCCGATGCCCATGATGTGCGGCGGCACGCCCTTGCTCGCGAAGCTCACGAAGCGTGCGAGCGGCACGAGTCCGAACTGCTTGACTGCCTTCTCGCTCGCGAGGATCAGTGCGCCTGCGCCGTCGGAGGTCTGCGAGCTGTTGCCGGCCGTGACCGTGCCGCGCGCGGCGAACACGGTGCGCAGCTTCGCCAGGCCTTCGAGGCTGGTGTCGGGGCGCGCGCCTTCGTCGAGCGTCACCGTGCGCGTGGTCGCGATCGACTCCCCGGTCTCGAGGTCCGGCGCCCGGTCGGTCACCTCGATCGGCGTGATCTCGTCAGCGAACTTGCCGGCCTTCTGCGCGGCCAGCGCCTTCTGGTGCGAGGCGAGCGCAAACGCGTCCTGCGCCTCGCGGCCGACCTTCCACTGCTGCGCGACCTTCTCGGCCGTGAGGCCCATGCCGTAGGCAATGCCGACGTCGCCGTCGCGTTCAAAGATCGATGGCGACAGCGACGGCGCGTTGCCCATCATCGGCACCATGCTCATGCTCTCGACGCCGGCCGCGATCATCACGTCGGCTTCGCCCACGCGGATGCGGTCGGCCGCCATCTGCACGGCCGACAGCCCCGAGGCGCAGAAGCGATTGACGGTGATGCCGCCCACGCTGGTCGGCAGGCCCGCGAGCACCGCGCCGATGCGCGCCACGTTCAGGCCCTGCTGGGCTTCGGGAATCGCGCAGCCGCAGATGATGTCTTCGATGGCCTGCGGGTCGAGGCTGGGCACTGCCGCGAGTGCGGCCTTGAGCGTGGTCGCGAGCAGGTCGTCGGGACGGTGGTTGCGGAAGTAGCCGCGGTGGGACTTGCCGATGGGGGTGCGGGTGGCGGCGACGATGTAGGCGTCTTGGGTTTGTTTGCTGCTCATGAAGAAGCTCCTGGATTTTCTTGCTCCTTCCCCCTCCGGGGGAAGGCTGGGATGGGGGCCGCCGGCGTCAACACGACGAGCCGATTGGCAATCGCCTGAAGCACCCCCTCGAGATTGACGAACGGGTCGTTGGATGGAAAGCGCAACACGTCGAAACCAAGCTCGCCGAAGAAGGCATCGCGCCGAGCGTCGTACCCTTGCTGCGCCTGATGTTGCGAGCCATCGAGTTCGACGATGAGCTTCGGCACCAGGCAGGCAAAGTCCGCGATGTAGTTGCCGAGCGGATGCTGGCGGCGAAACTTGACGCCCAACTGTTCGCCGCGCAGCCTCTGCCAGAGCTTTCGCTCCGAGTCGGTCATTTCGCGACGAAGCACCTGTGCGTTCGCGCGGGCGATCGGTGTGGCCTGGTTTCGCATCTTGCTTGGTTGGAGAGCCCCCATCCCTGCCTTCCCCCGGAGGGGGAAGGAGACATACGGCTCAGTTGCGCACCGGCTTCCCCGTGCTCAGCATCCCCATGATCCGCTCCTGCGTCTTGGGATGCACGATCAGCGAGCAGAACGCCTTGCGCTCCAGCGCCATCAAATATTCCTCGGTCACGAGCGAGCCGGCATCCACGTCGCCACCGGTGACCACGTGCGCGATCAGGCTTGCGATGTGGAAGTCGTGCGCGCTGATGAAGCCGCCGTCGCGCATGTTCACGAGCTGGCCCTTGATCGTCGCGGCGCCACTGCGGCCCGCCACGCGGAAGCTGCGGCGCAGCGGCGGGCGCCAGCCGGCATCGGCCATGGCCTTCGCCTGCTGCAGCGCCACGTACAGCAGCTCGTCCTTGTTGGGCACGATCACGTCGCTGTCGAGCAGGTAGCCGAGTTTCTTCGAATCGAGCGCGCCGGTGCCGACCTTGGCCATCGCGGCGGCGGTGAAGCCTTCGGTCAGGAACGGCAGCAGGTCGCTGCCCGTCGAGGCCGCGGCGTTCTCGGCCGCGCGGCGCGCGATGTAGGTCAGGCCGCCTGCGCCCGGGATCAGGCCCACGCCGACCTCGACCAGGCCGATGTAGCTTTCCATCGCCGCCACGCGCTTGGCCGAATACACCGCCAGTTCGCAGCCCCCGCCGAGCGCCATGCCGCGCACGGCCGACACCACCGGCACGCCCGCGTAGCGGATCTTGAGCATCACGTTCTGCAGCTCTTCCTCTGCCCCTTCGACCGCACCGATGCCGGCGACCACGAAGGCCGGCAGCATCGCCTGCAGGTCGGCGCCGACCGAGAACATCTCGTCGGGCGACCAGATCACGAGGCCCTTGTATTCGGCTTCGGCCAGTTCGACCGCGGTGCCGAGCGCCTCGGCCACGTCGGGGCTGATCGCATGCATCTTCGACTGGATGCTGGCAATCAGCACCTCGCCGTCGAGCGTCCAGACGCGCACGTCGCCCTCTTCGCTGATCGTGGTGCCCGCGGTGTTCGCATTGGGCGCGTCGGCGCCGAGCACGGTCTCGGGGAACAGCTGGCGTGCATGCACCGGCAGCTTGCGCTGGCGCACGAACTTGCCTTGCGACGCGCTCCACGAACCTTGGGGCGTGTGCACGCCGCCGGCCTCGGCGACCGGACCCTCGAACACCCATGCCGGCAGCCGCGCGGTGCTCAATGCCTTGCCCGCATCGATGTCGTCCTGGATCCATCGCGCGACCTGTGCCCAGCCGGCTTCCTGCCAGAGCTCGAACGGGCCCTGCTTCATGCCGAAGCCCCAGCGCATCGCGAAGTCGATGTCGCGCGCGCTCTCGGCGATCTCGGCCAGGTGCACGGCGGCATAGTGAAAGCCGTCGCGCAGGATCGCCCAGAGGAACTGCCCTTGCGGCCCTTCGGCCTCGCGCAGCAGCTTCAGGCGCTCGCCCGCGGGCTTCTTGAGCATGCGACCGTAGACCTCGTCGGCCTTGGCGCCCGCGGGCACGTACTCGCCGCTGGCCAGGTCGAAGCGCAGGATGTCGCGGCCGACCTTCTTGAAGAAGCCGGCCTTGGTCTTCTGCCCCAGGTGGCCGAGTTCAAGCAGCTTGGCGAGCACCGGCGGCGTCGCGAAGTTGGCGTAGAACGGATCGGTCTCGGCGTTCAGGTTGTCCTGCAGCGTCTTGACGACGTGCGCCATGGTGTCCAGCCCCACCACGTCGGCCGTGCGGAAGGTGCCCGAGCTCGCGCGGCCCAGCTTCTTGCCCGTGAGGTCGTCCACCACGTCGGGCGTGAGGCCGAACTTCTCGACTTCCTTCAGCGTCGCCAGCATGCCGGCGATGCCGACGCGGTTGGCGATGAAGTTGGGCGTGTCGTGCGCCCGCACCACGCCCTTGCCGAGCGTGCTGGTGACGAAGGCCTCGAGGTCATCGAGCACCTGCGGTTGCGTGGTGGGCGTATTGATCAGCTCCACCAGGAACATGTAGCGCGGCGGGTTGAAGAAGTGGATGCCGCAGAAGCGCGGCTTGAGCGCTTCGGGCAGCGCCTCGCTGAGCTTCGTGATCGACAGGCCCGAGGTGTTCGAGGCCAGGATCGAATGCTTGGCGACGTGCGGCGCGATCTTCTTGTAGAGATCGAGCTTCCAGTCCATGCGCTCGGCAATGGCTTCGATGATGAGGTCGCATTCGCCGAGCTTGGCAAGGTCGTCGTCGTAATTGGCCTGCTCGATCAGCACCGCATCGGCGACGTCGCCGAGCGGCGCGGGCTTGAGCTTCTTGAGGTTGTCGATGGCGCGGCTGACGATGCCGTTCTTCTCTGCACCTTGAGCGACAGCTCCGGTCGCGTCTTTGGCCGCCAGGTCGAACAGCACGACGGGCACGCGCACATTGACGAGGTGGGCGGCGATCTGCGCGCCCATCACGCCGGCGCCGAGCACGGCGACCTTCTTCACTTGAAATCTGGACATAGTTGGTATTTCTTGGATGAGTGCGCGCAGGCTTACTGCACACGATTCCAGGTCTGGGTGCGCCAGAACGGACCGAGATAGCCGCGCACCTCGAGCTTCTTGCCACCGTCGATGGGCGTGAAGCTCGCGCGGTATTCCTTGCCGTTCTCGGGGTCGAGGATCCTGCCGCCTTCCCAGACGTCCTTGCCCTCGGCCTTCTTGCCGCCGCGGACGATCTCGAGGCCCGCGATCGGCTTGCCCTTGCGGTCGTCGCTGCATTCGTCGCAGACTGCATCGGGCTTCGCATCCTTCTTCAGCGACCTCTCGATGCGGCCGATGAGCGCGCCGTCGGTTTCGGCGATGCGAATCTCGGCCTTGGCCTCACCGGTCTTGTCGTCGACGTTGCGCCACAGGCCTACGGGCGTGGCCTGGGCCATGGCCGCGGACGAGACCGCGGCGAGCACGATGGCTGCGAGCGTTGCTTTCATGGTCGGCTCAGGCCAAGGCCGCGTCGGTGTCCATCAGCACCTTGCTGCCCGCGCGTGCGGTGCGCATCAGCGTCGCGGTCTCGGGGAACAGCTTGGCAAAGTAGAAGCGCGCGGTCTGCAGCTTGGCGACGTAGAACGGGTCGGTGTTGCCTGCGGCGATCTCGCGCAGCGCCACCTGCGCCATGCGCGCGAACAGGTAGCCGAACACGAAGTGGCCGGCCACGCGCAGGTAGTCCACCGCGGCGGCGCCCACCTCGTCGGGGTTCTGGAAGCCCTTGAAGCCGATCTCGGTCGTGAACTTGGTGAGCTGGTCGCCAAGGCCCGCGATCGGATTGATGAACTCGGCCATCTTCTCGTTCACGCCCTCTTCCTCGACCAGCTTCGCCACGAGCTTGCCGAACTTCTTGAGCGACGCACCGTTGTTGCCGAGGATCTTGCGGCCCAGCAGGTCCAGCGACTGCACGGTGTTGGTGCCTTCGTAGATCATGTTGATGCGGTTGTCGCGCACGAACTGCTCCATGCCCCATTCCTTGATGAAGCCATGGCCGCCGAACACCTGCATGCAGGCGTTGGTCGCGATGTGGCCGTTGTCGGTGATGAAGGCCTTCACGATCGGCGTGAGCAGCGCCACGAGCTCGTCCGAGTCCTTGCGCACCTTCTCGTCGGGATGGTGGTGCGCCTTGTCGAGCAGCAGCGTGCAGAAAATCTGCAGCGCGCGGCCGCCTTCGGCATACGCCTTGGCGGTGAGCAGCATCTTGCGCACATCGGGGTGCACGATGATCGGGTCGGCTTCCTTGTCCTTGGCCTTCACCCCCGAGAGCGAGCGCATCTGCAGGCGGTCCTTGGCGTAGGCCAGCGCGTTCTGGTAGGCCACTTCGGTCAGGCCCAGCGACTGGTTGCCCACGCCCAGGCGCGCGGCGTTCATCATCACGAACATCGCGGCCAGGCCCTTGTGGGGTTCGCCCACGAGCGTGCCGGTGGCGCCTTCGATCACGATCTGCGCCGTGGCGTTGCCGTGGATGCCCATCTTGTGCTCGAGGCCGGCGCAGAAGATCGGGTTGCGATCGCCGAGCGAGCCATCGGCCTTGACGTGGAACTTCGGCACCACGAACAGGCTGATGCCCTTGCTGCCCTTGGGCGCGTCGGGCAGGCGGGCCAGCACCAGGTGGATGATGTTCTCGGCCATGTCGTGCTCGCCGGCCGAGATGAAGATCTTGCTGCCGGTGATGCGGTAGGTGCCATCGGTCTGCGGTTCGGCCTTGGTGCGCAGCAGGCCCAGGTCGGTGCCGCAGTGCGGCTCGGTCAGGCACATGGTGCCGGTCCATTCGCCGCTCGTGAGCTTGGGCAGGTAGGTCTTCTTCTGTTCGGCCGTGCCGTAGGCATGCAGCGCCTCGTAGGCGCCGTGCGAGAGGCCCGGGTACATGGTCCAGGCCTGGTTGGCGCTGTTGAGCATTTCGTACAGGCACTGGTTGACCACGTAGGGCAGTCCCTGGCCGCCATGTTCGGGGTCGCACGAGAGCGCCGGCCAGCCGCCTTCGACGAATTTGGCGTATGCCTCCTTGAAACCCGTGGGCGTCTTCACCTCGTGCGTCGCCTTGTCGAGCGTGCAGCCCTCTTCGTCGCCGCTGATGTTGAGCGGAAAGGTCACCTCGGCCGCGAACTTGCCGGCTTCCTCGATCACCGCATTGATGGTGTCGGCGTCGGTCTCGGCGTGGGCCGGCAGTGCCTTGAGCTCGTCGGAAACGTTCAGCATCTCGTGCAGCACGAACTGCATGTCGCGCACGGGTGGGGTATAGGTCGGCATCCGGGACTCTCCTGGTCGAAGCTGGGTAAAGAAAAAGAAGGGGAAAGGGGAAAGAAAGCGAGGCCGCTCAGCGCACCGTCTTGAGGCGGCGTGCGGCAGGCTTGGCGCCCGCCGCCGGCGGCGCCTCGGGCGTGGCCGCGCGCGCGAGGATGTTGTCGAAGCCGACGTTCGCGCGGGCTATCGAGCCGGGCACCTGCAGAAAGCGCGCTTCGTAGTGCAGCGCGAGGATCAGGCCGTGAATCTCGAAGGCGACCTGCCGCTCGTCGGCATCAGCGCGCAGGTGGCCTTCGCTCTTGGCCTGCACGATGGCACGCAGCACGGCCGCCTGCCAGATGCTGACCGACTCCACGAGCGCATCGCGCACGGGGCCGGGGCGGTCGTCGAACTCGGAGGCGCCGCTGATGTAGATGCAGCCCGAGTCGATCTCGGCGGAGGTGCGCTTCATCCAGTTGGCGAACATCGCGCGCAGCCGGGGCAGTCCGCGCGGCGCCTCGAGCGCGGGATAGAACACCTCTTGCTCGAAACGTGCGTGATACTCGCGCACCACCGAAATCTGCAGCTCCTCGCGCGAGCCGAAGTGGGCGAACACGCCCGACTTGCTCATCTTGGTGATCTCGGCCACCGCGCCGATCGAGAGGCCCTCGAGCCCGATCTGGGCCGCCAGCGCGAGCGCGGCGTCGACGATCACGGCCTTGGTCTGCTGGCCCTTCTGGGCGGCGCGCGGCTTGGCGGAGACTGCGGTGACGGACATCGGTAACCCCAAATAAAACGAACGGTCGTTCTATTTTGCAGGGACTTCCCGGTTTTGAGGTCGATTAACCTTCGATTCCTCTAGGTTAATCGCAGCGGCCGGCGGGCCGTGGCCCGCGGCGCTCAGAACGCCTGCGACACCGGCCTCAGCACCACTTCGTTGATGTCCACGTCGGCAGGCTGCTCGACGGCGTAGACCACCGCGCGCGCCACCGAATCGGCCGGAATCTGGCTCGCCTCGTAGAAGGCCTGCACGCCGGCGGCAGTCTCGGCGTCGGTGGTGCCGAACTTCAGCTCCGATTCGATCGCCCCGGGCGAGACGATGGTGACGCGGATGCCGCTGTCGCCCACTTCGACGCGCAGCCCTTCGGAGATCGCGCGCACCGCATGCTTGGTGGCGCTGTAGACCGTGCCGATCGGCGTGAACACCTTGAGCCCCGCGATCGACGAGATGTTGACGATGTGGCCGCTGCCCTGCGCCTGCATGCGCGGCAGCACCGCGGCGATACCGTAGAGCACGCCCTTGATGTTGACGTCGATGGTGCGGTCCCATTCGTCGACCTTCAGCCGCTCGATCGGCGACAGCGGCATCACGCCCGCGTTGTTGATTAGCACGTCGATGCGGCCGAAGGCCTCGACTGTGGCGATGGCCAGCCGCTCGAGGTCGTCGCGCTTCGACACGTCGGTCGCCACCGCGATCGCCTCGCCGCCGGCCTCGCGGATCTCGGCGACGACCTTGTCGAGCCGGTCGGTGCGGCGGGCCGCGAGCACCACCCTGGCGCCGCGCTGCGCGAGATGGCGCGCGGTGGATTCGCCGAGCCCGCTGCTCGCGCCGGTGACGATGGCGACCTTGCCGCGGATGTTGTCTTGAACGGATGTCATGGAATTTCCTTGAGGAAGTTGAAGAGGTGCATGCAGTGTGGAAAATCCACACGTTCCCGTAAATGAAACTTGCACGACTTCAAAATTCCAGAATCAGGAACACTCATGAGCGACCGCCTCGAAGCCCTCCGCGTGTTCTGCGCCGCCGCCGACGCCGCCAATTTCCGCGAGGCTGCGGTGCGCCTGTCGGTGTCGCCGCAGGTCGTCACGCGCGCGGTGCGCGAGCTCGAGGACGAGCTCGGCGAGCCGCTGTTCCATCGCAGCACGCGCGGCGTGCAACTCACCGACTTCGGCCGCCAGCTCGCGCAGCGTGCGCGCACGGCAGTCGGCGGCGTCGATGCGCTGTTCCACCGCACCGACCGGCGCGCCCTCTCGCAGCATGCCGGCACGGTGCGCGTGACCGCGCCGAACGTGTTCGGCCGCCGGCTGATCCCCGAGGCGCTGGCGCCGATGCTCGCCGAGCATCCGGGGCTGGTGCTCGACCTGCGGCTGTCCGAGCAGCATGCCGACGTGGTCGACGAACAGATCGACATCGGTGTGCGCGCCGGTCCGGTGCGCGATGCACGCTTCGTCACCCGCGTGGTGGGAAAGATGGTGCTCTACGTGGTGGCGGCGCCGGCCCTGGTGGCGCGCACCGGCGTACCCGGCACGCTCGAGGCGTTGTCGCGGCTGCCGCTCACGGGGCTGATCGACCGCAGTGCGGGCCGTCCGTGGTCATGGTTCTTCAGCAAGGGGCGGCAGATGCCGGTCACCGCGCCCGCGTTCGTGACCGACGATGTCGATGCCGAATGCGCCGCAGTGCGCGCGGGCCTGGGCTTCGGCCAGCTTGTGGCGCCACTGGCCGAGCCGCTGCTGGCATCGGGCGAGCTGGTGGCGGTGCTCGAGGCCGAGGCGCCCGAGCCCTGGCCGATCCATGTCTACCGCTCGCAGCGCGCGCCAGTGCCGGCGCGCGTGCGGCTGGTGTACGACGCGCTGCTGCGCGCGCTGCGCTGAGGCGCGTCGTCAGTCGTATTTCTGGCCGGTGCGCATCAGCGCCGGCGTGCCGATCACCTCGTTCAGCGCGTCGAAGTCCAGCATCTGCGAGCGCCATGGCTGCGTGGTGCGATGCGTGTGCAGGCTCGCGTAATAGCCCTGCAGCGTGTGGACCACCGCGCGCGCCGTGCCGCCCGGGAAGATGGCGATGCGAAAGCCGTGGGCCTGCAACGCATCCGCGTCCTGGATCGGCGTCTTGCCGCCTTCGACCATGTTGGCCAGCAGCGGCACCCGGTCGCCGAAGCGCCGGCAGGCCGCGTCCATCTGCTCGGGCGAGCGCAGCGCCTCGATGAAGAGCGCATCGACGCCCGCGGCCAGGTAGGCCTCGGCCCGGTCCAGCGCAGCCTCCAGCCCCTCGACCGCCACGGCATCGGTGCGCGCGAGGATGAGCGTGTCGCTCGAGGCGCGCGCGTCGAGCGCTGCCTTGAGCTTGCCCACCATCTCGCGCTCGGGCACGACGGCCTTGCCGTCGAGGTGGCCGCAGCGCTTGGGAAAGGTCTGGTCCTCGATCTGCACCATGGCCGCGCCCGCGCGCTCCAGGCCGCGCACGGTGCGCTGCGTGTTGAGCGCATTGCCGAAGCCGGTGTCGGCATCGACGATCACGGGCAGGCTCACGCGCTCGGTGATGCGCGCCAGCGTGTCGGCCACCTCGGTGTAGGTGGTCAGGCCGATGTCGGAGCGGCCGAGCCGCGTGTAGGCGATGGAGGCGCCCGAAAGGTAGAGCGCCTCGAAGCCGGCCTGTTCGGCCACCAGCGCGCTGAGCGCGTCGTACACGCCGGGCGCGAGCACGATGTCGTTGCGCGCGAGCCGCGCCTTGAAGGAGAGATTCGTCATGGGGACGCTTTCGTCTGATGGATCAGTGCGGCGGCGGTGTGCGCCGCGATGTAGCCGCCGGCCACCGCGCTCAGCAGGCCGTTGCCGGAAAGATAGCCCCACACAGCATCGCCCGACACGCCGCCCGCCGCGCCACCGGCGGCGAGCAGGTTGGCGAAGGGCGTGCCGTCGTGGCGTAGCACGCGCATGTCGGGCGCCGTGTCGAGGCCGCCTTGGGTGTGGAACAGCGCGCCCGTGACCTTGACCGCGAAGTACGGCGCTTCGAGTGCGCGTGCGAACACGCGGCCATCGCGCGTTGGCGTGCCGGCGCGCATCGCAACGAACGTGACCTGCAGAACCGCTTGCTCGCAGCCGATGCAGTCCGCCAGCGCGGCGATCGATTCGCAGCGCCGCAGCGCGCCTGCGGCCTCCGCCGCGCAGAAGTCGGAAAAGCCTCGCGCCAAAGTGAGCAGCGGCGCATCGAAGACATTCCACGCCATGCCGCCCGGCTGCGCGAGCACATGCACCGCGGCTTCCGAGTAGCCCTGCGTTTCGTCATGGAAGCGCCGGCCTTCGCCGTTGATCTGCACGCCGCCTTCCATCATCACGGCCCATGTCATCAGCGCCCCTTGCGGCGTGACCCACGAGCCATGGCCCTGGTAGCCGCCGAGGTCGCGCAACCGTGCGCCGATTGATTCGCCCCAGAGGATCGCACTGCCGTCGTTGCCGACGTGGCCGCCGAAGGTGGCCTCGGCCATTTCGGGCAGCAGCGCGCGAACCATTTCTGCATTGCCGCCGAAGCCGTTGCAGGCGAGCAGCAGCGCGTTGCAGGCGAGCGTCTCGCAGCGGCCGTCGGGCCTTGTGTAGTCGATGCCGAGCACGCGCTCTTCGGCATCCAGCACCAGTGTGTCGACCAGCGCCTGCGTCAGCACCGGAATGCCCGCGGCCTCAACCGCCGACTGCAGCGCTGCCATGAGCGACGCCCCGGTCTTCTGCGGCAGTGCGTGCATGCGGTGCACGCTGTGGCCCGGATAGAGGAAGCCGTCGAGCAGCATCCACTGCAGGCCGTGCCGCTCCTGCAGCGCATCGAGCGCCGGCCCGATGCCTCGCGCATAGGCATCGACCAACGCGGGCGCCGCGCGGCCGTGCGCCTTGCGCTGGATATCGGCCGCAAAGCGCTCGGCGCTGTCGTCGTGCGCGCCATGCGCGCGCTGCGTGCGGGTGCCCGGCGCCGGAATGAAGCCCGAGGACAGCGCGGTCGAACCGCTCGGCAGCGCGTCGCGCTCCAGCACCACGCAGTCCACGCCCGCATCGGCCAGCATCAGCGCGGCCGTGAGCCCGCACGCACCGCCGCCGACGATCGCGACCGGCACGTGCGCGTCGGCCTCGGCCCGTGCCGCGCGGCGGATGAGGCGCGATGGGCTGCCCGTCATGCGAGCGACCCGGTGAAGGCCGCGCAGTCCGTCACCTCCGCCACGTTGCGCATGTCGGCCAGCGAGGTCTGGTGGCGCTCTTCGCCAAAGGCCGCGCAGCCGTCGGCGAGTACCAGCGTGCGGTAGTCGCGCATGTGCGCGTCGCGCACCGTGCTGGCGACGCCGCCGTTGGTGACGATGCCGCAGACAGCCACAGTGTCGATGCCCGCACGGCGCAGCAACCAGTCGAGCTGCGTATTGAAGAAGGCCGAGTACGCGACCTTGCTGACCGTCACGTCGACAAGGCCGGCCAAGGCATCGACATTCTGCTGGCCCCAACTGCCCGGTGCGAAGTCGCCCTTCTTCAGATAAGGACGCAGCGCCTTCAGGTGCGGCGAGACCATCGGCTCGCCACCCGCGTCGGGCCAGAGCGTGAACTGGCTCGCGACCACGAGACCGCCCGCCGCCTTGAGCGCGCGCGCCACCTCCGCCACGCGCGCCGGCAGCAGCTGCGCTGGCGGGTTGACGTCGCCGCCGCGTGCATACGCACCGTTGGCATCGAGAAAATCGTTCTGCAGATCGATGATGACCAATGCCGTCTTCGCCGCAACGGGCTTCACCGCTTTTTCGCTCATGACAGCCTCACCAGCAGGTTGCCGTGCGCATCGACCTCGGCGTGGAAGCCGGGTTCGAGCCACACGGTGGTGTCGGCCTGCTCGAGGATCGCAGGGCCTTCGATGCGCGCGGCCACGGGCAGGTCGAGCCGCGCATAGCGCACGGCCTCGTGCCACTGGCCGTGGTGGAACACGCGCTGCGTGCCCAGCGGCGCGGTGCTGCCCGGCCCTTCGGGCGCGAGCACCTTCAGGTCGAACTTGGGCCGCACGCCGATGCGCGCATAGCGCAGGTTCATCACGCGGATGGGGATGCCTTCGAGCACGCGGCCGAATGCGGCCGTGTAGCTCGCCTCGAACGCGGCGCGGATCGAAGCGGCCGTGAGCGGCGCCTTGCCGGCATCGGCGAGGACCACGGGCAGTGTGTGCGTCTGGCCCGCGTAGAGCATGTCGAGCGCGACCACTTCGCGCACTTCGTCGAAGCGCACCCCCGAGGAGTCGAGGCGCTGCTGGCAGCTGGCCGCCAGTTCATCGATGCGGCGCTGCACGTCGCCCACGTCGAGCTCGGCCAACGGCTTGTTGAGCGTCTGCACCGCGTCGTGGCGCATGTCGGCGATCACGCAGCCCAGCGCGGAAGTCACGCCGGGGTAGCGCGGCACGATGCCCGTGGCGACGCCGACCTCGCGCATCATGGCGCACACATGCAGTGCACCGCCGCCGCCGAACGGCATGTAGGCGAAGCGGCGCGGATCGTGGCCGCGTTCGATCGACACGAGGCGAATGGCACCCGCCATGCGCGCATTGGCCACCGTGAGGATCGCTTCCGCCGCGGCATGCACGTCCAGGCCCAGCGGTCGCGCGACATGCGCCTCGATGGCCTGGCGCGATTTCTCCGCATCGAGCGCCGCGAGCAAGCCGCCACCGAGCGGACGATCCGCCGCGATGCGCCCCAGCAGCACGTTCGCATCGGTCACCGTCGGGCGCATGTTGCCGCGCCCGTAGCAGGCCGGCCCCGGCACGCTGCCGGCCGACTCGGGGCCCACCTGCAGCATGCCGCTCGCGTCGACCGAGGCGATCGAGCCGCCGCCCGCGCCGATGGTCTCGATCTGGATCATCGGCGAGCGGATCACCATGCCGAACTCGATCGCGGTCTGCGCGGCCAGTGCGGCCTCGCCGTTCGCGACCAGCGACACGTCGAACGAAGTGCCGCCCATGTCGCCGGTGATGGCGTTCGGAAAACCCGCCGCGCGCGCGATGGCCGCGCAGGCGATCACGCCGGCCGCAGGGCCCGAGAGCGCGGTGCGCACCGGCAGGTCGCTCGCGGTCTGGCGCGACATCACGCCGCCGTTGCTCTGCACCACCAGCAGTTCGCCCGCGAAGCCCTGGCCGCGCAGGTCGGATTCGAGCCGGCCGAGGTAGCTGCCCACCACGGGCTGCAGCGCGGCGTTGAGCGTGGCGGTCGAGCAGCGCTCGAATTCACGGATTTCGGGCAGCACTTCGCTCGCCGAGGTGACGTGCGGGTTGGGCCACAGTTCGCGCACCGCCGCGACGGCGAGGCGCTCGTTCTCGGGGTTCGCGTAGGTGTTGATAAAGAACACGCAGACCGCTTCGCAACCGGCTTCGAGCAGCGCGCGTGCCTCGGCGCGCACTTGCGCCAGGTCGACCGCCGTGTGCAGCGTGCCGTCGGCCAGCACGCGCTCGTCCACCTCGCGGCGCAGGTCGCGCGGCACCACGGGCAGGAAGCTGCCGCGCAGGCCCCAGGTCTCGGGGCGGTCGCGGCGGCGCATCTCGAGCACGTCGCGAAAGCCCCGCGTGGTGATGATGCCGGTGCGCGCCACCTTGCGTTCGAGCAGCGCATTGGTCCCGACCGTGGTGCCGTGCACGATGGTGGCGATGGCCGCGGCCGAATCCGCCACGCGCGCCACGCCGTTCATGAAGCCGCGCGCTTCCTCGCCGCGCGTGGACGGCACCTTGACGATGCGCGCCGTGCCGTTGGCCTCGTCGAGCACGAAGAGGTCGGTGAAGGTGCCGCCGACATCGACGCCGACGACAAGGGATTTGCCAATGGAAGTCATTCGGGCGCTTTCTCGTCGCTGTTGCCGGTGGGGGTGCCGCTCGTCACATAGCCCATCGCGCGGTCGGCTTCGCGTTGTGGCGCGGTCCGCTCGGCCGCGGGGCCCCAGCCGCCGCCGCCCGGCGTTTCGAGCCGCACGCGCTCGCCGCGCGCGAGCTGGATGCCGCGCATCTTCGAGACCATCGGCGGCGTGTGCCACGCGCCATCGTTCTCGTAGCTGAACCTGTTGACCGCGCCTTCGCCGCCGCCCGCGATCCCCTTGGGCGGCGAGGTGCCGCGCTCGCCGAAGACGAACACCTCGGCGTCTTTTTCCAGCAGTTCGATCTCGTAGACGGCGCCGAGGCCGCCGCGATGCCGGCCGTCGCCGCCCGAATCGGCCCGCAGCGACCATTCGGTGAAGCGCACCGGGTAGGCGGCTTCCAGGATCTCGAGCGGCGGAATGGTCGCTGTCGAGATCGGCGCATTGCCATGCGAAAGACCGTCGCCGCCCGAATGCCCGCCGTGGCCACCGCCGAAGAAGCTGAACATCACCCAGCGCTGGCCCTCACGGCCCTTGTCGCTGCGGTGGCCCGCGATCGACAGCGCGTTGATGGTGCCGTAGGCCTGTGCGACCGCGCGCGTCGGGTCGGCCTGCGCCGCGGCGCTGAAGATCACGTCGATCATGCGCAGGATGGTCTCGGTGTAGCCGCCGACCGGACGCGGTCGCTCGCAGCTGATCACCAGCTTGTCGGGAATGTTGAAGTCCACCGCGTCGAGCACGCCGGCATTGGCGGGCACGTCGGGGAACAGGTGCTTGAGTGCGACGTAGCAGGCCGCCACCGCGGTGGCGCGCGAGATGTTCACCGGCCCCGCGCACTGCGGCGAGGTGCGCGAGAAGTCGAGCGTGAGCCGGTCGCCGGCCACCGTCATGTCCAGCGCGATGGTGAGCGGCGCGTTGACGATGCCGTCGTTGTCGAGCACGTCCTCGAAGCTGTAGCGGCCGTCGGGCAGCGAGGCGATGTGCGAGCGCATGAGGCGCAGCGCGCGGCCGCGCAGCTCGCCGAGCGCATTCAGCACCAGGTCGTCGCCGTACTCGTCGAGCAGGCCGTGCAGGCGCCGGGCACCGAGCTCCAGCGCGGCAAGCTGGCCGTTCAGGTCGCCCCAGAGGCTGTCGGGCAGGCGCGTGTTGGCCTGCAGGATCGCGAGCACGTCGGCGTCGATCACGCCGTCGCGCACGATGCGCACCGGGGGGATCTGCACCGCCTCCTGCCAGCACTCGGTGGCGGCCGGGTTGTAGTTTCCGGGCACCGCGCCGCCCACGTCATGCCAGTGCGCGGCCGAGGCCATATAGCAGTAGAGCCTGCCGCTGCGGAAGAAGGGCTTGACCAGCTTGAAGTCGTTGGCGTGCGTACCGCCGTCGTAGGCGTCGTTGCTGATCCAGATATCGCCATCCTTCATGCCGCCGCGCGGCGCGGCCGCCTTGGCGGTGGCGCGCACGGCGAAGGCCATGGCGCCCACGAACACCGGCAGGCCCGACTTGCCCTGCACCAGCGTGTCCCCGCTCACGGCGTCGTAGAGGCCGTGGCAGGCGTCGTGCGCCTCCGCGATGATGGGATTGAATGCGCTGCGGTAGAGCGTGGCGTCCATCTCGTCGGCCACCTGTTCGAGGCGGCCGCGCAGCACGGCCAGTGTGACGGGGTCGAGGGTGTCGTTCATGGTCAGTCCACTTTCGCGCCGCTGGTCTTCACGACCTTGGCCCATTTTTCGATCTCGCGCTTCACGTGCGCGGTGAATTCCGCTTGCGTGGAGCCCACCGGTTCGGCGCCCAGTGCCGTGAGCTTCTCGCGCACGTCGGGCAGCCTGAGGATGCGCTGCACCTCGGCAGAGAGCTTGTCCACCACGGGCTGCGGCGTGCCCCTGGGCGCGAACAGGCCCGACCAGGCATCGGCATAGAAGCCCGGGTAGGTTTCGGCGATGGTCGGCAGTTCGGCGAGCGACGGCGCGCGGCGCAGGCTGGTGAGCGCAATGGCGCGCAGCTTGCCGGCCTTGACGTGCGGCAGCGCCGAAGGCAGGCCGTCGACCATCATCTGCACCTGCCCCGCGAGCAGGTCGGACACGGCCGGCGCGCTGCCCTTGTAGGGCACATGCGTGATGTCGACGCCCGCCTCGGACTTGAGCATCTCCATGCCCAGGTGCGCGGCGGTGCCGTTGCCGAGCGAGGCGTAGTTGAGCTTGCCGGGCTCCTTCTTCGCGAGCGCCACGAGCTCGGCCAGCGTCTTTGCGGGCACCGACGGATGCACCACCAGCACGTTGGGCACCACTGCCACCTGGCTGATGGCGACGAAGTCCGCCACCGGGTCGTAGGGCATCCTGCTGTAGAGCGAGGTGTTGATCGCATGCGAGCCGGTCACGCCCATCACCAGCGTGTAGCCGTCGGCCGGCGCCTTGGCGACGAGGTCCGAGCCGACGTTGCCGCCCGCGCCCGCCCGGTTGTCGACCACCACCGGCTGCCCCCAGTGCTCACCCATCTTCACGGCGACCAGGCGCGCCGCCGCGTCGGTCGCACCGCCCGGCGGGAACGGCACGACGATGCGGATCGCCCGGTTCGGGAAGTCGCCCGCCTGCGCGGCGGCGACCAGCGGCAGACAGACGAGGAGCGTGCTCGCGAGATGGCGCAGGAGTTTCATGGTGGGTGGGCAGTGGAAGTGATGCAGAGGGTGAGACAGGTTCAGGCGGCGGCAAGCGGCTGCCACAGCGCACCGAGCGGCGTGCCGGGGAGCGCGTCCAGCACGCCGTCGCAGAAGCGCGCGGCCTCGGGGCCCGGCACGCTGCGCGCCGCGTAGTGCGCGAACTTGGCGACCAGCGCGGCGCGGTCGAGCGGATGGGCGGCATCGCCCATGACGGCGCCGACGGTCTCCTCGGCCGTGCCGCCCGCGTGCGACACCTGGAGCGTCGCGCCGCGCTGCCCGCGTGCCGTGAGGTCGGCATCGGCCTCCAGGACGACGAGGGCTTCGAGCCGCCGCAATTCGACGTCGTCGAAGCGCGGCGCCGCATAGACCGACGGATCGAGATCGCCGAAGCGCAGCATCGCCGCGACGCCGAAGGACAGGCTGAACTGCGCCTGGATCGGCGTGCGCGGCGCGCGGTTGCCGCAGTAGACGATGGCCTCGTCGTACACCCTGAGCACGATGCGGCGAACGACGGCGGTATCGCCGGCCAGAAGCGCGCGGACGCGGCGCGCGGCAGTGGCACCGTAGTGCACGTGGCGCACGGCGGCGAAGGGCTTGAGGTAGGCATCGCGCAGCAGCAGGACCGCCGCGTCGGGCAGCGGCTGCGCGGTCGCTGCCGCGTGCGCGCCGGCGTAGTGCGCGAGCGCGCCTTCCGGCGCATCGATGCCGGCCGCGCTCGCAAAGCCCGCCTGCAGCCCCAGCGATGCGCTGTGACCAAGGTAGGTGTTGCGCGCGGTGCGGCCCTGGGCAACGGGCAGGTAGAGGCTGGTCGCGAGCTGGCAGGCCGCGATGTCGATGGCCTGCACGATGCCGGCCGGCGGCAAGCCAAGCAGGCGCGCCACGCCGGCCGCGACACCCAGCGCGGGCCAGTTCGCATCGACATGCATGCCGGGCCGGATGCGCAGCCAGGCGCCGCATCGCGCGCCGACCTCGTAGCCGAGCACGAAGGCATCGATGAACTCGCCAAGGCTGGCACCGCGCCGCAGCGCGAGTGGCAGCAGCGCCGCCACCAGCGGCACGCCGGGGCGGCCGTGCGCGAGCGCATGGCCTTCGCAGGCCTCGTCCCAGGTCGCCGCCATCGCCAGCACCTGCGCGGCGGCCTGCACCGCCATCGCCGGGCCGCCCGGAAAGGAAAAGCCGCCCGGCTCGCAGGCGGCCAGCGCGGTTTCGAGGCGCCGCACTTCGTCGGCGTGCCGGCCCGCAAGCGCGCAACCGACCGTGTCGACCAGCAGGCGCCGCGCCTGCGACGCGGCCTCGGCCGTGGCCGGCTGCGCCGCGTGCAGCGCCACCGTGGCCTGCAGCACGGCGCGCTGCGCGTCGTGTTCAGCGCCTTGCATCGGCGTCCTTCTTCGCGGCCATGCGCCGCTGCAACAGCCGCAGCAGCCCGCCGGCATCGACCATTTCCATCAGAAAGCCCGGCACGGGCTCGCAGGCGAGCGTGCGCGCATCGGCGGTGTGCAGCGCGGGCGCGCGGGTGTCGAGCGCGATGCGTTCGCCGTCCCGCAGCGATTCGGCCTCGGGGCAGGTCAGAAGCAGCAGGCCCACGTTGAAGGCATTGCGGAAATACAGCCCGCTGTACGACGGCGCGATCACCGCGCTCACGCCGAGTTGCACGAGCACGGCCGCGGCCTGCTCGCGCGACGAGCCGATGCCGAAGTTGGGACCGGCCACGATCACGTCGCCGCGCCTCACCTCGCTTGCGAACTCCGGGCGGACGGCGTCGAGGCAATGCGCGGCGATGACGTCGATGCCGTGCTTCATCGCATGGCCGGGCGCGAGCGCATCGGTGTCGATGTCGGCACCCAGGCGCCACACGCGGTGCAAGGCCGAAGCGGCCGTCATGCGAGCACCTCGCGCGGATCGGTCACGGCCCCGCGCAACGCGGCGGCCGCCACGGTGTAGGGCGACCCGAGGTAGACCTGCGCCGTCGGCGAACCCATGCGCCCCTTGAAGTTGCGCGCCGTCGTCGAGATGACGGTGATGTCGTCGCCCATCGGATCGCCATAGCCCGAGCAGGCGCCGCAAGCCGTCGGAAAGAGCTCGGCGCCCGCGTCCATCAGCACCTGCAGCACGCCCTCCTCGCGTGCCTGTTCCTGGTCGCGCAGGCTGGCCGGCGCCACGATCAGCCGAACGCCCGCGGCCACCCTGTGGCCACGCAGCACCTGGGCCGCCGCGCGCAGGTCGTCGAGCTTGGCGCCGGTGCAGGCGCCGATGTAGGCCACATCGACCGGCGTACCCGCATAGCGGCTCACGCCGTGCACGTTGGCCGGGCTGTGCGGCGCTGCAATGCAGGGCTCGAGCGCGCTGGCATCGAAGCGGTGCTGCGTGAGCACCGCGCCTTCGTCGGTGAACCACGGCTCCATGTCGACCGGCGGGGCGCCGGCCTGCGCGAGGAACGCGGCTGTGGTGGCGTCGGGCGCGATCAGGCCCGCCTGTGCACCCAGTTCGGCGCTCATGTTGGACAGCGTCATGCGCTCCTGCATCGACAGCGCAGCGACCGCCGGGCCGGCGAACTCCACGGCCTGGTAGCGCCCGCCGTTCATGCCGAAGCGGCCGATCATGTGCAGCATCATGTCCTTCGCGGTCACGCCGGCGGGCAGCAGGCCGTCCCACCACATGCGGATGGTCTCGGGCACGCGCAGCCAGATCTCGCCGGTGACCACCACGCCCAGCATCTCGGTGCTGCCGATGCCGAACATGTAGGCACCGAACGCACCGCCCGTGGGCGAATGCGAGTCGCCGCCCACGCACAGCATGCCGGGGCGGATGTGGCCGTGCTGCGGTACCACCACGTGGCAGATGCCCTGGCTGTCGTAGACGTGCGGCAGCCGCTGGTCGCGCGCCCAGTCGCGCGCGATGCGCACGATGCGGCGCGCGTCGTCGTCGCGCTCGGGCACGTAGTGGTCCATGACGAGCACCACGCGCGAGCGGTCCCAGATCTGCGCGCCGAGCTCCTCGAGCATCGGCTGCAGCCGGCGCGGACCCGAGGAGTCGTGGAACATGGCCAGGTCGACGCCGCAGGTCACGATCTCGCCCACCGCCACCTGCGCGCGGCCGCTGGCGCGTGCGATGAGCTTCTGCGCCAGCGTCTGCGCCGGTGCGGGTGTCGGCGTCGGTGCCGGCGCGCGAACTGGAGCGTTGGAGGTCATTCCGGCCGGGCTCCCGAGAACTTGACGACCTTGGCCCAGCGCGTGATCTCGGTCTGGACAAAGGCGGAGAACTGTTCGGTCGAGTTGCCGACCGGGATCGCGCCCTCGGCTTCGAGCCGCTGGCGCATGTCGGCCTGCTGCAGCGCCTGGCGCGCGGCATCGCCGACCTGCTTCATGCGGTCCGCCGGCATGCCTGCCGGGCCGAAAAGGCCGAACCACGCGCTCGACTCGTAGCCCGGCAGCGCCTCGGCGATGGCGGGCACGTCGGGAAAGGCGGGCAGCCGGCTGGCCGTGGTCACGCCCAGTGCCCTGAGCTTGCCGGCCTGGACGTGGGCCTTGACGTTGCCCACGGCCGCGAACATCAGTTGCACCTGGCCGGCCAGCACGTCCTGCACGGCGGGCGCGGTGCCCTTGTAGGGGATGTTCACCACGTCCACGCCCGACTGCATCTTGAATGCCTCGCCCGCCATGTGCAGCGACGAGCCCACCGCGCCAACCGCGAAGTTGAGCTGGCCCGGCTTCGCCTTGGCCAGCGCAATGAGTTCGCGCACGTCCTTGGCGGGCACCGACGGATGCGCGACGAGGATCGAGGGCGAAGTCGCCACGCAAGTGAGCGCGGTGAAATCCTTCACCGGATCGAAGGGAAGGGTCGGATACAGCGTGGCATTGATCGCGTGGCTGGTGAAGCTCATCAACAGCGTGTTGCCGTCGGGCGCCGCCTTGGCCACGGCGTCGGCCGCGATGTTGCCGCCGGCGCCGGGCCGGTTCTCGACGATGACCGTGCGCCCCAGTGCCGGGCCCATGCCGATGGCCAGCGCGCGCGCCAGCTTGTCGGTGGAGCCGCCCGCCGGCGCGCCGACCAGGATGCGCACCGGTGCATTGCCGATCTGCGCGAAGGCGCTGCCAGTCGATGTCGCAGCCAGCGGAAGAAGAAGAAGGATGTCGCGTCTTTTCATGGTCTTGTCTCCGGGAAAGTCAGAATTCTTCGGGGCCGGGCTTCAGAGCCCCAGGTAGGCGCGCCGCAGGTCGTCGCTGCCGAGCAGTTCGCCCGGCAGGCCCGAAAAGCGCACGCTGCCGTTCTCCAGCACGTAGGCGCGGTCCGCGATCTCGAGCGACTGGCCCACGTTCTGCTCGACCAGCAGCACCGCGAGACCCCCATCGCGCAATTCGCGGATGAGCGAGAACATCTCTTCCACCAGCAGCGGCGACAGGCCGAGCGAAGGCTCGTCGAGGATCAGCAGCACGGGCTCGGCCATGAGCCCGCGGGCGATGGCCAGCATCTGCTGCTCGCCTCCGCTCAGGGTGCCGGCGTGCTGTGCCATGCGCTCCCTGAGCCGCGGGAAGATGTGGAACATCTTCTCGACGTTGGCCGCGCGCCGCTCGCGCGCCCGCGTGAACGAGCCGAGCTCCAGGTTCTCCAGCACGCTGAGGTTGGGAAACACCTTGCGCCCCTCGGGCACCTGGATCAGGCCTGCCTTGACGACGTCGCGGTAGTGCGCACCGCTGAGGTCGCGGCCGTCGAAGCGCACGGTGCCGCCCCAGGCGGGGCACAGGCCGCAGACCATCTTGTTGAGGGTGGACTTGCCGGCGCCGTTGCTGCCGAGCAGCGCGACCATCTCGCCGGCGTTCACCTGCAGGTCGACGCCCCGCAGTACCTCGACGCGGCCATAGCCGCCGCGCAGGCCCTGGATATCGAGCAATGCGCTCATGCCGAAGCTCCCGAAGCCGCCTTGCGCAGCCGCGCCGCGGTGCCATGGCCCAGGTAGGCCTCGACCACCCTGTCGTCGGCGGTCACCTGCGCCGGGCTGCCCTCGGCGATGAGCTGGCCCTGTGCCAGCACCCACACATGCTCGGCCAGGTGCATCACGGCCTGCATCACGTGCTCGATCATCAGCACGGTCACGCCGCTGTCGGCAATGCCGCGCACGACCGGCATCATCTCGGCGATCTCCTGCGGGTTGAGCCCGGCAAGCACTTCGTCCAGCAGCAGCAGGCGCGGGCGCGTGGCCAGCGCGCGCGCCAGTTCGAGCCGTTTGCGGCCGGCCACGGTCAGGTCCGAGGCGGGTTTGTCCAGCTGCGGCGCAAGGCCCACGCGCAGCGCAACCGCCTCGGCATGCGCCAGCGCCTCCCGTCGGCCACGCAGGTGCAGGTGCGCGCCGACGGCGATGTTCTCGCGCACCGTCTGCGCCGCGAAGGGCTTCACGATCTGGAAGGTGCGCGTCATGCCGAGCAATGCATTGCGGTGCGGTTCGCGGCCCGTGATGTCCTGGCCCGCGAAGCGCACGGTGCCGGTGTCGGGCGCAAGGAAACCGGACATCAGCGCGAACAGCGTGGTCTTGCCCGCGCCGTTGGGGCCGATCAGGGCACTCAGGCTGCCCTCCTTCACCGACAGGCTGACGTTCTGCACCGCCTTCAGACCGCCGAAGGCGCGCGAGAGTCCGTCCACGGCCAGCAAGGCCTCAGTCATGCCGGCCTCCCTTCGCTTTCCAGAGCTGCCGCACGGACAGCCCCAGTCCCGCGACGCCGCGCGGCAGGAAGACCACGATCACCACCAGCACCGTGCCGTAGATGACCATGTTGATGCCCGGCAGCTCTCCGAACAGGTTGCGCGTGAGGTCCGACAGCAGGTGCAGCACGACCGCACCCAGCACCGGGCCCCACAGCGTGCCCATGCCGCCCACGATGGCCGCGACCAGCGCTTCGACCGACACGGCCGAACCGTAGGCGATGCCGGCGTCGATGTACTGGAACACCTGCACGTAGAAGGCGCCGGCCGCGCCCATGAAGGCGGCCGAGATGCCGATGGCCGCGAGCTTGATGCGAAACGGATTCACGCCGATGGCGCGCGCCGCATCTTCGTCGTCGCGAACCGCCTGCAGGTAGGCGCCGAAGCGGCCGTTGCGCAGCCAGCAGGTTGCGAGCAGCGCCAGCACCACCATCGCCAGCACCACCCAGAGATAGCCCGCGCGCGAGGCGAACTGCAGGTTGGCCGCAGATTCGCGCAGCGGCACCATCAGGCCCACGCCACCGCCCGTGAAATCGACCGACAGCGCGAGGATCCGGAACACTTCGGCGAAGGCCAGCGTCACCAGCGCGAAGTAGGATCCCTTGAGGCCGTAGCGGAAGGTGAGCGCCCCGACGAAGAGCCCCACCAGCGCCGCACCCGCCACCGCAAGCGGCAGCGCCACCCAGGCGTTGATGCCGCCCTGCAGCTGTGCGATGGCCTGGATGTAGGCCCCGGTACCGAAGAACAGCGCATGCCCGAACGAGAACTGGCCGCCGAAGCCGCCGAGGATGTTCCAGGCCTGCGCGATGAGCGTGGCGTACAGCGCCATCATCACGAAGTTGAGCGTGACGCCCGAGGTGGTGACGAAGGGCACGCAGCCGACCACCGCCGCGAAGAGCGCAATGCCCGCGAGTTGTGCGCGCACGCTTCTCATGCCTTGGCTCCGAACATGCCTTGCGGCCGGAACAGCACCACGCCGATGAAGATCGCGAAGATGCCGATCTGCCCCAGCGACTCGCCGAGGTACAGCCCGCCCAGCGACTCGACCACTCCGACCAGGAAGCCACCGACCAGCGCGCCGGCAAAGCTGCCCATGCCGCCGAGCACGACGATGGTGAAGGCCACGAGCACGAAGCCGCCGCCCACCTGCGGGTTGACGTAATAGGCCGGCAGCAGAAAGCAGGCCGCCGCGCCCAGGCAGGCCAGGCCGATACCGAAGCTCATGGCATAGACATGGTCGACGTCGATGCCCATGAGCTTGGCGCCTTCCTTCTCCTTGGCGACGGCCCGGATCGCACGGCCGAGGTCGGTGCGGCCCATGATCCAGAAAAGAATGCCCGACACCGCCAGCGCCCCCGCAAAGGCCACCAGCTTGGGCACCGCGATCATCGCGGGGCCGATGGCGACGGTGCTGAGCGAGTAGGCGGTGTCGATGCTGCGCGTGTCGGACTTGAAGAACAGCAGCGCGAGGTTCTCCATGACGATGGCGATGCCGAGGGTGGCGAGCAGGATGTTCTCGTCCTTGCCGTGGCCGGCGCGGTTGATCACGATGCGCTGCAGGCCGTAGCCGAGCGCGAACATGCCTGCGACGGCGATGGGCAGCGCCATGTAGGGGTCGATGCCCCAGCGCTGCTTGAGGAAGTAAACCGCGTAGAGGGCCAGCATCAGGCTCGCGCCATGGGCGAAGTTGATGATGTGGAGCACGCCGTAGATCAGCGTCAGTCCCAATGCGATCAACGCGTAGACGGCGCCTGTCGTCAGGCCGTTCAGCACGGAGGGAAAGAGGATGCTCAGCTCGAACATGTGCTGCCGTGTGTTGGCTGGGGCCGCCTTGCGTTCATGCCCGCAGGGGGAAGAGCGGTTCCACCTCGCGATAGTCGCGCGGGATGATCACCTTGATGTCGTTCTTGACGACCTGCGTCATCAGCGGCTGCGCGCCCTCGTTCTGCCCGTTGACGAACTTCGTCGGGCCGTACGGCATGATGTGATTCGAGAAAGTGCTCTTCTCGAGCGCGTCGACGATGGCCGCACGCTCGGACGACTTTGCGCGCTCCAGCGCATCGGCCAACAGCCACATCGCGGTGTAGGTCATGAAGACCTCGTAGCTGAAGAACTGTCCCTTCGCCTCCACCCGCTTGCGCAGCTCGTGCGAGCGCTTGTCCTTCGGGTTGAACCAGTGGTTGCAGTCGATGATGCCGTTGGCCGCATCCGGAAACTCCTTCACGAACTTGTAGCTCGATGCGGCACCGCCCAGCACCGAGAAGATCGCCTTCGGCACCACCTTCTGCTGCCGCATGGTGCGCACCAGCAGCGCGTATTCGTTGTAGTAGTTGGCCGGGATCACGATGTCGGGGTTGATCGACTTCATGCGCAGCACGATGTTGTTGAAGTCGCGCGTGGGGTTGGCGTGCTTCACCACCTCCTTCACCTCGAAGCCGTAGCCCGGCAGTTCGCGCGAGAGAAGTTGCGCGGTGCCCGCACCGAACAGCGACTCCTCGTGGATCACCATCACGGTCTTGGCCGGATTGCCCGCAGCCTTGTTGAGCACCAGCAGGTTGGCCATGGCGACCTCGGTCGACTTCCTGTAGCCGGGGCCGAAGCGGAAAGTGTTCTTCAGACCCCGCTCCACGATCTGGTCGGCCACGCCCACGTCGACCACGTGCGGCAGGTTGTACTTGGCCGCGGCCTGCGTGGTCGCAAGGCAGATGGCCGACGCGAAGGCACCCACGATGGCAGAGACGCCGGCCTCGTTCATCTTCTCGACCTCGGCCGCACCGGCCTGCGGCTGCGATTGCGCGTCGCCCAGCAGGGCCTCCAGTTTTGCGCCGCCGAGCGACTTGATGCCTCCGGCGGCGTTGATGTCCTCGATGGCCATCAGCGCCCCCAGGCGGCACTGCTGGCCCGAATAGGCCAGCGCCCCGGTGACCGGATGCAGCACGCCGACCTTGACCGGCTTGGGCTGCGCGCCGGCCACGAGCGGAAAGGCGGCGGCGGTCGCGAGGCCCGCGGACTGCGACACGAAACGGCGGCGGTTCTGGTTCTGCATGGGGTTTTCCTTCTTCTTCAGTTGAACTGGGCTGACACGTCTTTGCTGACCCACACCTTCGCGTCGATGCTGCCCACGCGGGAGAGCTGCATTTCGTAGGTGTAGCGGTCGGGGCGATAGAGGCCGTGCAGCCACTGCACGGGCCGCTCGTCTTCGTCGTAGATCAGCCGGCGCACCGCGAGCAGGGCCGAACCGACCGACACGTCCAGGTGCTGCGCATGCACGTTGTCGGCCAGTCGCGCCGAAATGGTCTGGTGTGCGCGGCCCACCTTGACGCCCGATTCCTCCAGCAGCACCAGGATGGGTTTCTTGGAGAGCTCGCGGCGGCCGAAGCGGCGGGCGATCGAATCGGGCACGTAGGTGGTGATGTGCGAAAGCGGGCCTTCCTTGGTGGAGCGCACGCGCACCGCCTTCTGCACCGGGTCGCCCAGCTGCAACTGCAGCGCCTCGGCCACCTGAGTGGAGGCCGTGATGGTCGCCACGTCGATCACCTTGACCGAGGTGTGCAGGCCCATCGTCACCAGGTTCTCGAGCAGGCCGCGCAGATTGGCTCGGGCCATGCTCCCGCCGCTGCCCGCTTCGCCCGCAGGCACGGGCGGCAGCGCGCGCGTGCGGCGGCCCGGGTTGCGCGCGATCAGGCCTTCGGACGACAGCTGCTCGAGCGCGCGCCGCACCGTGACCCGCGCCACGTTGAACTGCGCCATGAGCGCGAGTTCACCGGGCAGGCCTTCTGCAAAACGGCCTTCGTGCAGTTGCTCACGCAGAACCAGGTAGATCTGGTGGTACTTCGGCAAAGGCATTTGCGACATGCCTTTGATGGTTTTGCAGTTTCAATGTTCTGTCAATGAGACATTTAAAAGCGCCTGCGTGGAGACAAGAAAAACGGCGCGGCGGACCCTGTCCGCCGCGCCGTTTGATGGCTGCTTGCCTCGCGGCTTAGCGCTTGAACGGAATCACGTCCTGGCGCTGGTCGCCAAGGCCTTCGATGCCCAGCGTCATCACGTCGCCCTTCTTCAGGTAGAGCGGCGGCTTCATGCCAAGGCCGACGCCGGGGGGCGTGCCGGTGGTGATGACGTCGCCGGGCATCAGCGTCATGAACTGGCTCAGGTAGCTCACGATCTTGGCGATGCTGAAGATCATGGTCTTGGTGCTGCCGGTCTGCATGCGCTTGCCGTTGAGGTCGAGCCACATCGACAGCTTCTGCGGGTTGGGCACTTCGTCGCGCGTGACGAGCCAGGGGCCGATCGGGCCGAAGGTGTCGCAACCCTTGCCCTTGTCCCAGGTGCCGCCGCGCTCGATCTGGAACTCGCGTTCGCTCACGTCGTTGATGGTGCAGTAGCCGGCCACGTAGTCGAGCGCGTCCTTCTGCGACACGTAGCTGGCGCGCGCGCCGATGACCACGCCGAGCTCCACCTCCCAGTCGCTCTTGACCGAGTTCTTCGGCAGCATGACCGGATCGTTCGGGCCCTGGATGCAGCTGGTGGCCTTCATGAAGACCACGGGCTCTTTCGGGATCGGCAGGCCCGACTCGGCCGCGTGGTCGGCGTAGTTCAGGCCGATGGCGATGAACTTGCCGACATTGGCAACTGGGCAACCGAAGCGCGGCTTGCCGCGTACCAGCGGCAGCTTGTCGATCTTCTGCCGGCGCAGCTTCGCCAGCGCGGCGTCGCCGAGCTGGTCGGGGCCGATGTCGGTGACCAGGGCGCTCAGGTCGCGCAGGCGGCCCTCGTCGTCGATGAGGCCGGGCTTCTCCTTGCCGGGGTTGCCATAGCGAACGAGTTTCATGCTGTCCTTTCTTGGGGAGTCGAAAAAATCAATAGGTCGAGCGGCCGCCCGAAAGGTCGAAGACCGCCCCGGTGGCGAACGCACAATCTTCGGTGCAAAGCCAGCCGACCATCGCGGCCACTTCCTCCACGGTGCCGAAGCGGCCCATCGGGATCTTCGACAGCATGAACGCGATGTGCTCGGGCGTCATCTGGTCGAAGATGGCCGTCTTGACCGCGGCGGGCGTCACGCAATTGACGCGGATGCCGGTGTCGGCCAGTTCCTTGCCGAGCGACTTGGTGAGTGCGATCACCGCGGCCTTGCTCGCGCTGTAGGCGCTGGCATTGGGGTTGCCCTCCTTGCCGGCCACCGAAGCGATGTTGACGATGCGGCCGTAGCCCTGTGTGCGCATCTGCGCCACCACTTCGCGGCAGCAGAGGAACACGCCGTTGATGTTGACCTCCATCACCTGGCGCCAGTCGTCCACGGGATAGTCCCACAGCCGGGTGTTGGGGCCGGTGATGCCGGCGCTGTTGACCAGCGCGTCGATGCGCGGCGACTGCGCCAGCGTGTCGGCCAGCGCCCGGACCACGGAATCGTGCTGGGCCACGTCGACGCGCACGGCAAAGGCCTGGGGGCCCAGCGCAGCGGCGGCCTTGGCGGCGGCGGCTTCGTCGCGGTCCCACAGCGTGACGCTGCCGCCCGAGGCGATGAGCCGTTCGGCAATGCCGTAGCCCAGGCCGGTGGCGCCGCCGGTCACCACCGCATGGCGGCCGTCGAAGTCGAGCTGGTTCATATCGTGATGCCGCCGTCGACCGTGAAAGCCTGGCCGGTGGCGAACACCGACTCGTCGCTCGCGAGGAACACCACCACGGGCGCGATCTCTTCGGCCTGCGCGAGCCGGCCCATCGGCTGGCGCGCGATGAATGCCAGGCGCGCCGCGTCGGGGTCGGCATTGGCGTTGATGCGCTCGCCGAGCGAGGGCGTGTCGACCGTGCCGGGGCACACCGCATTGCAGCGGATGCCGCGCGCAACGAAGTCGGCCGCTACGCTCTTGGTGAGGCCGAGCACCGCGGCCTTGGTGGTGCCGTAGACGAAGCGGTTGGGCAGGCCCTTCATGCTCGAGCAGACGCTCGCCATGTTGATGACGCTGCCGCGACCGGCCGCCAGCATGCCGGGCAGCGCGGCCTGGATGGTCCAGAACTGCGCGCGCACATTGAGGCCGAACGCGAACTCCAGGTCGCGGTCGGTGGCGTCGAGCACGGTGCCGTTGTGCACCACGCCGGCGCAGTTGAACAGCACGTCGAGCGTGGGCACGCGCGCGAAGAAGGCATCGATCGCGCTGCGGTCGAGCACGTCGAGCCGGGCGGTGCGCACATTCGCGACACCAGCGTAGCGTTCGAGCAGCGCCTCGTTGACGTCGGTCGCCCAGACCTCCGCGCCTTCGGCCGCCATCGCGAGCACGCTCGCGTGGCCGATGCCCTGCCCGGCGGCCGTGACCAGCGCGGTCTTGCCCTTGAGTCTCATGCATGTCTCCTTGAATGGGGAAAAGTGGGCACCGGCAAGGCAGTGTTCAGGGTTTGGCCCGATGGCGACGGCGCGGTGCGGATCGTATTCTGAATTGGCCTTACCACTTGTCCAATTCAGGACAACCCTTAACCGCCCACCGTGCCACTCCAGACCGTCGAACCCCAGCGCCTGTACCGCCAGATTGCCGACCAGCTCCGCGCGCTGATCGGCCAGGGCGAGTTCGCCGTGGGTGCGCGGCTGCCGGCCGAGCGCGACCTGGCCAAGCAGCTCGGCGTGAGCCGGCCGTCGGTGCGCGAGGCGCTGATCGCGCTCGAGGTCGAGGGCTGGGTCGAGGTGCGCACCGGTTCGGGCGTGTATGTGCTCGACCGCACGCACCGCGCGAGCAAGCCGGTGGCGCCCACCGAATGGGGCCCGCTCGAGCTGATCCGCGCGCGCCGCGTGATCGAGGGCGAGACCGCCGCCATCGCGGCCGTACAGGGCAAGCGCAAGGATGTCGACGCAATGAGCCGCGCCATCAAGACGATGCGCGAGCTCGCCGATCGCGAGGTGCTGCCGCTCGATGGCGACCGTGCGTTCCACCTGGCGATCGTGGGCGCCAGCGGCAATGCGGTGCTGGTCGAAACGGTGCAGAGCTTCTGGGACTCGCGCAACGGCCCGATCTTCACGCGGCTGGGCGGGTATTTCGAGACGGTGGCTTCATGGCGCTCGGCGATTGCCGAGCACGAGGCGGTCCGAGACGCGATCGCCGCCCACGACGCCGAGGCCGCACGCGCCGCGATGCATGCCCACATGGACAACTCCCACCACCGATTCAGCGCGAGCTGGCGCCGCGCGAAAGCCTCCTGACCCGCCAGCAGTTTTTTCTCATCCACACAACGGAGACAAACCGATGAACAGCAAACGCCACATCCTCAAAGCCATTGCCGCCTGCGCCCTGGCCGCCACCGCCCTGGGCACGGCCGGCATCGCCGCCGCGCAGACCAAGCTCAAGTGGGCCCACGTGTACGAAACCTCGGAGCCGTTCCACAAGTACTCGGTCTGGGCCGCCGAAGAGATCAAGAAGCGCACCAACGGCAAGTACGACATCCAGGTGTTCCCGGCCTCGAGCCTTGGCAAGGAAGCCGACATCAACCAGGGCCTGACGCTCGGCACGGTCGACATCATCCTGTCGGGCGCGAGCTTCGCGGGCCGCAGCTACCCGCCGCTGGCCGTGTCGTACTTTCCATTCATCTTCCGCGACGCCGAGCACCAGCTGAAGTACGCCAAGAGCGACGTCTTCAAGGAACTCGCCAAGGGCTACGACGACAAGACCGGCAACCACATCACGGCGCTCAATTACTACGGCGCGCGCCACGTCACCTCGAACGCGGCCCGGCCGGTGGCCAAGCCCGAGGACATGAAGGGTCTGAAGATCCGCGTGCCCGATGCGCCGGCCTACCTGGCCTTCCCCAAGGCGCTGGGCGCCAACGCCACGCCGATCGCGTTTGCCGAGGTCTACCTCGCACTGCAGAACAACACGGTCGACGCGCAGGAGAACCCGCTGCCCACCATCGAGGCCAAGAAGTTCTTCGAGGTGCAGAAGAACATCTCGCTGACGGGCCACATCGTCGATTCGCTCTTGACGATCGTCTCGGGCCCGCTCTGGGGCAAGCTGTCGGCCGACGAGAAGAAGATCTTCGGCGACGTGATGCAGGAAGCCGCCGAAAAGACGGGCCGCGAAGTCATCGCGTCGGAAACGCGCCTGGTGGACGAGTTCAAGAAGAAGGGCCTCAACGTGATCACGGTCGACAAGGCCGCGTTCCGCGAGGCGGTGCTGAAGAGCACCAAGCCGACCGATCACGGCTACCGCCAGCAGGACTACGACCGCATCACGAACATCAAGTAAGCCACGACCGAGCCCCCAGGAGATTGCGTTGACTGCAGAACAAAAGATCATCGACGACGACGGCCACTTCCATGCGGAAGACGAGGTCGTCGATCTTTCCGACACGATCGCAGAGGGCTGGATCGCCCTGGCGGTCTTCTGGGCGCTCGGGCTCACCGTGTTCTACCAGTTCGTCACCCGCTACGTGATGAACGACTCGGCCGCCTGGACCGAGGAGGTGGCGCGCTACCTGCTGATCGGCGTGGTGTTCATCGGCGCGGCGGTCGGGGTGGCGAAGAACAACCAGATCCAGGTCGACTTCTTCTACCGCCACATGCCCGCGGCGATGGGACGCTGGCTGTCGCGCGCGGTCGACGTGCTGCGCACGGCCTTCTTCGCGGCCGCCGTGGTCATGACGGTGCAGATGATGCTGAAGATCGGCAACAACACCCGCATGACCATCGTCGATGCGCCGATGAACATCGTCTACGCGCTGTGCCTGTTCGGCTTTGCGGCGATGACCTGGCGCTCGGTGCAGGTGATGCGCCTGCACTGGAAGCGCGGCTACAGCGTGCTCGAACGCCCCGAATCCACGCTCGCAGACCGGTGAGCCCACTCCAAAGAACAAGCGCATGCTGAAAATATTCTTCCTGATCTTCATGGCGGGCGGCATTCCGGTGGCCGTGGCCATGGCCGGCGCCTCGCTGGCCTACATCCTCGTGAGCGGCAACCTGCCGCCGTTCGTGGTGATCCACCGCATGGTGAGCGGCATCGACAGCTTTCCGCTGCTCGCGGTGCCCTTCTTCATCCTGGCGGGCAACCTGATGAACAACGCGGGCATCACGACCCGCATCTACAACTTCGCGCTCGCGCTCGTGGGCTGGCTCAAGGGCGGCCTGGGCCATGTGAACGTGCTGGGCTCGGTGATCTTCGCGGGCATGAGCGGCACGGCCATCGCCGATGCCGCGGGCCTCGGCACGATCGAGATCAAGGCGATGAAGGAGCACGGCTACTCGACCGAGTTCGCAGTCGGCGTGACCGCGGCGTCGGCAACGCTCGGGCCGATCATTCCGCCGAGCCTGCCGTTCGTGATCTACGGAATGATGGCCAACGTGTCGGTGGGTGCGCTGTTCCTCGCGGGCATCCTGCCGGGCGTGCTGCTGGCCATTCTGATGATGCTGACGGTGGCCTACTTCGCGCACCGCAACGGCTGGGGCGGCGACATCAAGTTCTCCAGCACGCGTTTCTTCAAGGCGATGTGCGAACTGGCCGTGGTGGTCGGCTGGCCGCTCATGCTGTGGCTGCTGGTGGCCAAGCTGGGCACGCCGCCGCAGCTCACGGTGTTTGCGGGCCTGGCCTCGCTGTTCGTGCTCGACCGCATCTTCCGCTTCGAGGCGCTGCTGCCCATCATGACGCCCGTGCTGCTGATCGGCGGCATGAGCACGGGCCTGTTCACGCCCACCGAGGGCGCCATCGCGGCCTGCGTGTGGGCCATGATCCTCGGCTTCGCCTGGTACAAGACGCTGTCGTGGAAGATGTTCGTCAAGGTCTGCCTCGACACCGTCGAGACCACCTCGACCGTGCTGTTCATCGTGGCGGCCGCCTCGATCTTCGGCTGGATGCTCACAGCCACCGGCGTGACCACCGACATCGCGAGCTGGGTGCTGGGCTTCACCAAGGAAGCCTGGGTGTTCCTGCTGCTGGCCAACCTGCTGATGCTGTTCGTGGGCTGCTTCCTCGAGCCCACGGCCGCGATCACGATCCTGGTGCCGATCCTGCTGCCCATCGCCATCCAGCTGGGCGTCGATCCGATCCACTTCGGCCTGGTGATGGTGCTGAACCTGATGATCGGCCTCTTGCATCCGCCGATGGGCATGGTGCTGTTCGTGCTGGCGCGCGTGGCGGGCCTGAGCTTCGAGCGCACGACGATGGCGATCCTGCCGTGGCTGATCCCGCTGCTGCTGGCGCTGGTGTTCATCACCTATGTGCCGTCAGTGGTTCTCTGGCTGCCGAAAATGTTCTTCTAGTCCTCCACACCACAACGAGTTCCACGATGAATCCCTTCATTCGCCTGCATCCGGCCGACGACGTCGTGATCGCGCGCAGCCAGCTGGTCGGCGGCGCCACGGTCGAAGGCCTGGCCGTGCGCGGCCTGATTCCGGCGGGCCACAAGGTGGCGACGCGCGCCATCGGCGCCGGCGAGCCGGTGCGCCGCTACAACCAGATCATCGGCTTTGCGAGCAAGCCCATCGCGCCCGGCGAGCATGTGCACACACACAACCTCGACATGGGCCCCGACAAGGGCGACTTCGAACGCGACTACGCCTTCGGCGCCGACGTGAAGCCCGCGCCCGCGCAGCGCGAGGCGACGTTCATGGGCATTCGGCGTGCGGACGGCCGCGTGGCCACGCGCAACTACATCGGCGTGCTCACGAGCGTGAACTGCTCGGCCACCGCGGCGCGCGCGATCGCCGACCACTTCTCGCGCCGGACGAACCCCGCGGCGCTGGCGGACTACCCGAACGTCGATGGCGTGGTGGCGCTCACGCACGGCACGGGCTGCGGCATGGACACGCAGGGCATGGGCATGCAGATCCTCGAGCGCACGCTCACGGGCTATGCCACGCATCCGAACTTCGCGGGCGTGCTGGTGGTGGGCCTGGGCTGCGAGGCGAACCAGATCAATGCCTGGCTCGCAACCGGCCACCTGGCCGAAGGTGAGAACTTTCGCACCTTCAACATCCAGGACACCGGCGGCACGCGCAAGACGGTCGGGAAGGGCATCGCGCTGATCAACGAGATGCTGCCGCGCGCCAACGCGGCGAAGCGCGAGCCCTGCAGCGCGGCGCACATCACGATCGGGCTGCAGTGCGGCGGCTCGGACGGCTATTCGGGCATCAGCGCCAACCCCGCGCTGGGCGCCGCGGTCGACCTGCTGGTGGCGCACGGCGGCACGGCCATCCTGAGCGAGACGCCCGAGGTCTACGGTGCCGAGCACCTGCTCACGCGCCGCGCGGTGCGGCGCGAAGTGGGGCAAAAGCTGGTCGACCGCATCAAATGGTGGGAGCACTACACCGAGATCAACCAGGGCGAGATGAACAACAACCCCTCGCCGGGCAACAAGGCGGGTGGCCTCACGACCATTCTCGAGAAGTCGCTCGGTGCCGTGGCCAAGGGCGGCACCAGCAACCTCGAGGCGGTGTACGAATACGCCGAGCCGGTCACGGCGCACGGCTTCGTCTACATGGACACGCCCGGCTACGACCCGGTGAGCGCCACCGGCCAGGTGGCGGGCGGCGCGAACGTCATCTGCTTCACCACCGGACGCGGCTCGGCCTACGGCTGCGCGCCCTCGCCGTCGCTCAAGCTCGCGACCAACTCGGCACTCTGGCAGCGGCAGGAAGAAGACATGGACATCAACTGCGGCGAGATCGTCGACGGCACGAGCTCGATCCAGGAAATGGGCCAGCGGATCTTCGAACTGGTGCTGGCGACGGCGTCCGGTGAACCATCGAAAAGCGAAAAACACGGTTATGGCCAGAACGAATTTGTCCCATGGCAAGTCGGCGCCGTGATGTAGCCCACCCCCGAAGCGGCGCACTTCGTGTCGCCGCCTCCCCCTCAAGGGGGCAACACCAGCGGCCCGGCAAAGCCGGTTCCGCGGTGTTTCCCGAACGGGCCTCGCTGCGCGGCCATTGAACAATCCAACGGAGTCCATCCAATGCCCCAAACCCTTCCCGCTGCCGCGCTGCGTGCGGACTGCGCGCGCATCCTCGAAGCCGCCGGCAGCACGCCGGCCGAAGCCCAACAGGTGGCCGCCAACCTGGTGCTCGCCAACCTGAGCGGCCACGACTCGCACGGCGTGGGCATGCTGCCGCGCTATGTCGATGCGGTGGCTGAAGGCGGCCTGGTGCCGAACGCGGCAGTGAAGGTCAATGCGGACATCGGCACCCTGCTCGCGCTCGACGGCCAGCATGGCTACGGCCAGGTCGTCGGCGTGCAGGCCATGGCGCTCGGCATCGAGCGCGCCAGGCAGCACGGCAGCTGCATCTTCACGCTCGCGAATGCGCACCACCTGGGCCGCATCGGGCATTTCGCGGAAATGGCGACGGCCGAAGGGCTGGTGTCGATGCACTTCGTCAATGTGCTCTCGCGCCCGGTGGTGGCGCCCTGGGGTGGCGGCGACGGGCGCTTCGGCACCAATCCCTGCTGCATCGGCATTCCGCTCGCGGGCGCCGAGCCCTTCCTGCTCGACTTCGCCACCAGCCGCGTGGCCCAGGGCAAGATGCGCGTCGCCCACAACAAGGGCGAACAGGTGCCCGACGGCTACCTGATCGACGAGCGCGGCGCGCCGACCCACAACCCGGGCGTGGTGGTGGTGCCGCAGTCCAACGGCCTGTTCGGCGCGCTGATGACCTTCGGCGAGCACAAGGGCTACGGCATGGCGATGGCCTGCGAGCTGCTGGGCGGCGCGCTCAGCGGTGGCGGCACCTGGCACCGGCCGGCCGATGCCGCGCGCACGGTGCTCAACGGCATGCTGACCATCCTGATCGACCCGGCCCGACTCGGCACCCAGCAAAGCTTCGCGCAGGAGGCGACGGCTTTCGTCGACTGGCTGCGCCAGAGCCCGCCGGGAGCCGGTTTCGACCAGGTGCAGATCGCCGGCGAACCCGAACGCGCCGCGCGAGTGGCACGCGAGCGCGACGGCATCTGGCTGGACGATGCGACCTGGGGCGAGCTCGTGGCTGCGGGCGCGAAGGTGGGCGTGGCGGTCAGCGATTGATGTCTTGCTCCTTCCCCCGCTGGGGGAGGGAGAAAGGCATCAGCCCGCTCAGCTGTTGCTGCTGTCGTGCGCGGGCTTGCCGACCTGTACGCTGACTTCTTCACCCTTGATCTTCGCCTGCACGGCCTTGATGGCTTTCTCGAGCCGTGCGCCGTAGTCGGCATCCGCCTGTCGGAAGTAGCTAACAGCGCGGTCGATGATGTCCTGCCGCGTCACCGCGCCCAGGCCGCCCGCGATGTTGTTCACGAGCCGTTCCTTCGCAGCTTCGTCCATCAGGCGGTACAGGTCGCCGGCCTGCACGAAGTCGTTGTCGGCGGGGTGCTGCTGCCAGGCGTGGCTGCCGGTCCAGCCATGGATCTCGAGCGGCGCATACACCGGCTCGTTGCTCTGCTTGGGCGCGTCGCTGAAGCTGTTGGGTTCGTAGTTCGGGCCGCGGCCGCCATTGCCGTCGCCGCGCATCGCGCCGTCGCGGCCGTAGTTCTGCGCGGTCGTCGCGCGCGGGCGGTTCACCGGCAACTGCGTGTGGTTGATGCCGAGCCGGTAGCGCTGCGTGTCGCCGTAGCTGAACAGGCGCCCCTGCAGCATCTTGTCGGGCGAGGGGCCGATGCCGGGCACGAAGTTGGCGGGGTTGAATGCGGCCTGCTCGATCTCGGCAAAGTAGTTGTCGGGGTTGCGGTCGAGCGTGAGCACGCCGATGTCGATCTTCGGATAGTCCTTGTGTGACCAGACCTTGGTCAGGTCGAAGGGATTGAAGCGGTAGGTGCGCGCCTCGGCCACCGGCATGATCTGCGCCTGCACGCGCCAGCTCGGGAACTCGCCGCGCTCGATGGAATGCAGCAGGTCGAGGTGGTGGTGGTTCGGGTTCTCGCCGCCCACGCGCTGCGCCTCTTCGGCAACAAAGGTCTCGATGCCCTGGTGGGTCTTGAAGTGGTACTTGACCCAGAAGGCCTCGCCTTGGGCGTTGACCCACTGGAAGGTGTGCGAGCCGAAGCCGTCCATGTGGCGGTAGCTCTTCGGAATGCCGCGGTCGCCGAACAGCCACGTGAACTGGTGCGTGGCCTCGGGCGAATGCGAGAAGAAGTCCCAGGCGTTGTTGGGCTCCTGCACGTGGCTGTAGGGATCGCGCTTCTGCGAGTGGATGAAGTCGGGAAACTTCAGCGGATCGCGGATGAAGAAGACCGGCGTGTTGTTGCCGACGAGGTCGTAGTTTCCTTCCTCGGTGTAGAACTTGACCGCGAAGCCGCGCGGATCACGCACCGTGTCGGCCGAGCCGAGCTCGAGTGCGACGGTCGAGAAGCGCACGAGCACTTCGGTCTTCTTGCCGACCTCGGCGAGGAATTTCGCCTTGGTCCAGCGCGCGAGGTCGGCCGTGACCTCAAAGCGGCCGAAGGCGCCCGAGCCGCGCGCATGCACCACGCGCTCGGGAATGCGCTCGCGGTCGAAGCGCGCGAGCTTCTCGATCAGGTGGTGGTCCTGCATCAGCACCGGGCCCGTGGGGCCAGCGGTCTGCGATTGCTGGTTGTTCTCGACGGGCGCGCCGTTCTCGGTCGTGAGCGTGCGGGGAAGGGTCATGGGGGCTTTCCTCTCTGGTGTTATAGCAACCCCATCGATTCTGCCAATGAACATGACGCCGGAACAACATATTCAGCTATCGCCTCGATAGAGGCAGCTTCCGCTCAGACGATCAGCGCGATCGTGGCCTCGAGGTGCTCCGACGGCGAACGGCGGAAGCCCGAGCGCGCAAAGCGCTGCAGCTGACCGACGACGAAGGCGGTGAGCGCCGCGGCGCGCACCTGCGCGTCCACGGTCGGCGTTGCCGAGCCCTCCGCCGCCGCTGCGCCGCGCAGCACCTGGCGCAGCGTGGCTTCGATCTTGTCGAAGAACTGGTTCATGCGCTGCTGCAGCCGCTCGTTCTCGAACACCAGCGCGTCGCCGACCATGACGCGCGTCATGCCCGGATTGCGCTCGGCGAATTGCACCACCAGCGTGAGGATGCGCGCGGCCTGCTGCGCGCCCGAGACGCCCTCGCGCTCGAGCACCTGGTTGACCAGCGTGAAGACGCTCTGCTCGATGAAGTCGATCAGGCCTTCGAACATTTGCGCCTTGCTCGCGAAGTGGCGGTACAACGCGGCCTCGCTGACATCAAGCCGCGCCGCCAGCGCTGCCGTGGTCACGCGTTCGGCGCCGGGCTGCTCGAGCATGGCCGCGAGCGCCTGCAGGATCTGCACGCGCCGCTCACCGGGCTTGGGCCGCTTGCGCACCGGCGCGGCGGTGGCGGCAGTCACGGTCGCGGGCGTCTCGGCGGGGGCATCGATGCCCGGGTAGCTTGTCTCTTCGTTTTGCATGGGAGCACGGCAAAGATGTAATCAATTGATTCTCGCACACGGGCGCGCAGTGAGCGCGCGCCAACCGGCTCGGGGAAAGCTCGTAGAGAATCGGCGCCATCCATTCCGTAAAAGGTTCTCATGGCTTCCACCCACAACGTTCTGGTCACCGGCGGCGCGGGTTTCATCGGCAGCCACACCTGCGTGGCGCTCGCTGCTGCGGGGTACGTGCCGGTGATCCTCGACAACCTGGGCAACAGCGACATCCGCGTGCTCGACCGGCTGCAGCGCATCACGGGCACGCGGCCGGAGCTGATCGAGGGCGACGTGCGCGACCGCGCGCTGCTCGACCGGGTGCTGGCCGGCAGGGACTTCTCGGCCGTGGTGCATTTCGCCGGGCTCAAGGCCGTGGGCGACTCGGTCGCCGACCCGCTCACCTACTACGACAACAACGTGCACGGCAGCCTCGTGCTCGCCGCTGCAATGCGGCAGACCGGCGTGCGGACACTGGTCTTCTCTTCGTCGGCCACGGTCTACGGCGAGCCCGACCAGTCGCCGATCCCCGAAGACGCGCCTTGCAGGCCCGCCAATCCGTATGGGCGCTCCAAGCGCATGGTGGAAGAGGCGCTGATCGACCTACACCGGGCCGAGCCCGATTGGCGCATCGCGCTGCTGCGCTACTTCAACCCGGTGGGCGCGCACGAGAGCGGCCTGATCGGCGAGCATCCGCAAGGCAAGCCAAACAACCTGATGCCTTTCGTGTGCCAGGTGGCGGTGGGGCGGCGCGACAAGCTGGCGATCCACGGCAACGACTACCCGACGCCTGACGGCACCGGGGTGCGCGACTATGTGCACGTGATGGACCTCGCCGAAGGGCATGTCGCGGCACTGCGGCACGCCGAACGCGGTGCCGGCCTGGTCACGCTGAACCTCGGCACCGGCCGCGGTGCCTCGGTGCTGGAGGTGGTGCACGCCTTCGAGCGCGCGAGCGGTCGCCCACTGGCCCACGAGATCGGGCCGCGCCGGCCTGGCGACGTGCCGGCCTACTGGGGCGACCCATCGCTCGCGGAGGCCACGCTGGGCTGGCGCGCGCAGCGCGGGCTCGACCAGATGTGCGCCGACAGCTGGCGCTGGCAGCAGGGTAATCCGAACGGGTACGACACGCCGTCCACACCCGGCTGAGCGGCCGGTCGGTCGCATCGGCCACTTAGAAACAGTTCAAGTAACGAATGGAACGCCGGCGCAACGTATGTTGCAAGGCTTGTTACCGTTTCGCCTCTCCCCCGTCGCTATCCTGAGTTAGGGGGTTCGCTCACTAGCGCCCCGGTCTTTGCCATCTCTGCAGAGTAGGGGGAATTTTGCCGATCGATCAAGCGCGATACGCCCAATGGGCCGCGGCGTGCCGGTTCTCACCGTTCGCCGATGCCGCCTACAGCGCGTGGACAGGCGCAGAAGCATCCCGCTGTGAGACGGAACAGCCGGCGCTCCGCACGGAACTGGAGGGGCTTGCGTACGGCGACGGCATGACCTTCGCCGTGGCGGACAGCGGCAGCGACGAGGCGTTGCACGGCACGATGGCTTCGCTTGCCGCGCAGGCGTGCCGACGGTTCGACGTGGTGGTGGCATGCGCGGCATCGCGTGCGGAGGCGGTCGCTCGCACGCTGTCGCTCGTTCGCGATGCGGTCCATGTCCGCGTCGTCGTGAGCGACCCGGCAAGCGTCCTCGCCTTGCTGCAGCGCGCACTCGCGGACGCCGTCGAGGCCTGGTTCGGAGTGATCGTCGCGGGCGACCGGCTCGCCCCGCACGCGGTGTCGTCCCTGCAGATCACGCTGGCGAAATGGCCTGATGCCGCCGTCGTCTATGCGGACGAGGACTGGATTGGCCCTGACGGAGCGCGGTGCAAGCCGCGCTTCAAGTCGGCCTGGGATCCGGAGGCCCAGCTCGGTTTCGATCTGCTGGACGGGCTGTGCGTGATGAAGCGCGTCCGCATTCTCGAGGCCGGGGGGTTCCGCGCCGAGTTCGAACCGGCCGCTCGCTACGACCTGCATTGCAGAGTGGCCCTCCCGCTGCACTGCAGCCAGGTCCGCCACATTCCTTCGGTGCTCTATCACCGGCGGGTCCCGTCGGTGGCCGATGCGGCCGAGGTCCATCGTGCCATCGAGACCTATGCCGCCGCGGCCCGGCAGGTGGCGGCAGAAGCAGCGTTCCAGCAGGCGGGCGTGGCCGTCGAGGTGCTACCGTCGCCGATTGCGGAGTTCGTCAATCATGTGCGCCGTCCATTGCCCACGCCCGCCCCACGGGTGAGTGTGCTGGTCCCGACGCGCGACCGCGCCCATCTCGTGAAGGCCTGCATGGACGGCCTGCTGGGCAAGACCGACTACCCCGATCTCGAGGTCATCGTCCTGGACAACGACAGCGTCGAGCCGGCGACCTTCGCGCTGTTTGCCGAGCTCCGTGCGGACCCGCGTGTGCGCGTGCTTCGCGTGCCCGGCCCGTTCAATTTCTCGTCGATCAACAACGCGGGCGTGCAGGCCTCGACGGGCGAGGTGCTGCTCTTCCTGAACAACGACATCGAGATCCTCGAGGGGGGATGGCTCAAGGAGATGGTCGGCGAAGTCATGCGCCCGGACATCGGTTGTGTCGGCGCGAAGCTGCTCTACGGCGACGGCACAGTGCAGCACGCCGGCGTCATCCTGCAGCGCGGCCCCCTGGCGATGCATGTCTGCCGCACCGACGGCGCCGCCGACGCCGGCATGGAAGGGCGGCTCGCGGGCACGCGCAACTACCTGGCGGTCACCGGAGCCTGCCTGGCGGTTCGCCGCTCGGTGTTCGAGCAGGTGGGCGGCTTCGACAGCGAGCACCTGCCGGTCGCCTACAACGACATCGACCTGTGCCTGAAGGTGAGCGACGCAGGGTACCGCAACATCTGCACGCCATTTGCCTCCCTGCTGCACCTGGAAAGCGCCTCGCGCGGGCACGACCACGTGTCCGAGGAAAGGCAGACCCAGGCGCGGCGCGAGCAGGCGCACGCCAGCGCCAAGTGGATCGATCGCTTCGAGCACGACCCTTTTCACAACCCGAACGTCCAGCTCGACTGGCTCACGGGTGCGCACCTCGCCACCAGTGTCGGCCAGCCATGGCAGCTCGCGCGCTGACGTCACCGGCGCGCAGCGGTTTCATCGATTGATTCTCTCGCGGAGGTCCGGATGCGTCCGGCAAGAAAAATGAAAGAACCCACCCTCATCCTGCCGACCGTCGACAAGTCGCTTGACGTGCTGACCCATCCGGTGCTCGACCCGCTCTTCTGGACACCGCACCTGCTCGGCAAGGCGAGCGCCTGGTGGACCCACACGCCGTTCGCGTTCTGGATCGTGGCAGCATGCAAGCCGGGCCTGCTGGTGGAACTGGGCACGCACAACGGGGTGTCGTATGCGGCGTTCTGCGAGGCCGTGGCCCGGCTCAAGTCGGCCACGCGCTGCTACGCCGTGGACACCTGGGCCGGCGACGCGCACGCCGGGCACTTCGATGCGCAGGTCTACCACGAGCTTCGCGACTTTCACGACAAGCACTTCAGCGCCTTCTCCGAGCTGCTCAAGTCCACCTTCGACGATGCGCTGCCGTACTTCGCCGATGGCTCCATCGACCTGCTGCATATCGACGGCTTCCATACCTACGAGGCGGTCCGGCACGACTTCGAGACCTGGCTTCCCAAGCTTTCAGACAAGGCCGTGGTGCTGTTCCACGACACCAATGTGCGCAGCGGCAATTTCGGCGTCTTCCGGTTCTTTGCCGAGCAGGCGCGGCACTATCCCTCCTTCGAGTTCCTGCACGGCCACGGGCTCGGCGTGCTCGCGGTCGGCGATCGCGCACCGGCCGCTGCCATGGCGCTGTGCAACCTCGACCCCGAACGCGCGAACGCCGCCCGGACCCGCTTCTCGCACCTCGGGACGCGCTGGTTCGTCGCCACCCGCGAGCAGCTCGGTTCGGCCGAACTGCATCAGCGCCTCCATGAGGCCAATGCCCAGCGCGCACCGATCGAAGCGGAGCTGGCCCAGGTGGCGGCTGCCCGTCTCGCCGAGGCCGAAGCCCGCGCCAGCGCCGAAGGCCAACTGGCCGCCCTGTCCCAGGAAGTCGCCGACAAGGCCGCCCGCCTGGAGGACCTGAACCGGCAGGCGAGCGACGCGCAGGCGAAGGCGGCCCAGGCCGAAGCAGCCGCCCGCGCCACGGGCTTCGCGCACGAGCAGGCGAACCGGCGCGTGGCCGAGCTCCGGAACGTCGTGGCGCAATTGGCGAGCGAGCTGAAGGAAAGCAGCGAAGCCAGGAGCCTGCAGCAGCGCACCGCGCTGGCCTGGAAGCACCTCGCCGACCTGAAGGAAGACCGGATCGAATCGCTGACGAGGCATTTCGCACGCCTGCGGGGCGACCCCGCCCTGAGCGTGAAGGCCAAGATGCGCAGGCGCCTGCGGCTGCTGGCCCGCCAACTTTCGGGCCGACCCATCGATCTCGGCGCGGTGGAAATCATCCGGTTCTCGCCCTATTTCGACCGGGAGTGGTACCTGCAGACCTACCCCGATGTCGCATCGGCCGGCGCCGACCCCGCGGAGCACTACGTGAACCACGGCGCGGCCGAAGGGCGCAACCCCGGCCCCTGGTTCTCGGGCATTGAATACGCAGCCCACTACCCGGACGCCGCGGGCTTCAATCCGCTGCTCCACTACACGCTGGTCGGTGCAAAGGAGGGCCGGCGCGCCGGTCTGCTCGGCGTCGAGGACACCGAGCCGGCACGTGCGCCCCTGCCGAGCCGGGTGTTCTCGATCTTCTATGTGTCGGGTGAGGCAGACACGCCCGGGCACCTGTACCGGGTCGCGCGCCATGTCGATGCGGCACGCATGAACGGAGTCCCGGCCGAGTGGGTTCGGCACGATGAGCTCGCGTCGCGGCTCGAGTTGACCTCGCGTCATGACGTGATGATCCTCTGGCGCACCCCGTGGAGCCCCGCCCTCGAGAAAGCCGTCGAGCTGATGCACGCCCAAGGCAAGAAGGTGGTGTTCGACATCGACGACCTGATGATCGAGCCGGACCTGGCCGACACCAAGGTGATCGACGGCATCCGGTCGAACGCCCATCCGGAAGCCGCGGTGCGGGAGCTCTTTGCAAGCGTGCGCCGCGCCATGCTCGCGGCCGACGTGTGCATGGCGAGCACGCAGGAATTGGCCTACCACATGCGCTGGGCGGGCAAGACCACCCATGTGCTGGCCAACGGTTTCGACGACCACACCTTGGCGCTGTCCCGGCGCAGCGCACGGCAATGGCGCAGCGCGCGGACCGACGACCTGGTGCGGATCGGCTATGCCGGCGGATCGCGAACGCACCAGCGCGACCTGGGGCTGGCCATCGAGGCCATTGCGCGCGTGCTGCGGGAGAACGAACGGTGCCGGCTGGTGCTCTTCCAGACCGCGTCGGGCATGCGCCTGGTCGACGTGGAGGAATACCCCGCGATGGCGGGCCTGGAGCATCGCATCGAATGGCGGCCTTTCCAGACGCTGGAAACGCTGCCGTGCGAGATCGCGCGCTTCGACATCAACATCGCGCCGCTGGAGTTCGGCAATCCGTTCTGCGAAGCCAAGAGCGAACTGAAATTCTTCGAGGCCGCACTGGTCGATGTTCCGACCATCGCATCGCCAACCGGGCCGTTCAGGCGGGCGATCGAACACGGCGCGACGGGCTTCCTGGCCACCACCGCCGACGATTGGTACCACTGGCTCTCGAGCCTGGTTTCAGACGAATGGCTGCGCGCCAAGGTCGGCTCGGCGGCCTTCCTGCGGGCCATGGCCTCGTACGGGCCGCTGCAGCGTGCCGCGCAGTTCGGCCGCGTGCTCGACCAGCTGCAGGGCGATGCGCTGGCCGCGCGCGCCTTCGCGCTCGATGCACACATCCGCTCCGTGCCGGTTCGCCGACCCGTGCTGATGCCTGTCGACGTGGTGTTCGAGCACAGGGCCGACGAGATCGAGTCGTCCGAGGTCTCGGTCGTCATTCCGCTCTACAACTACGCGCAGTTCATCGTCGAGGCGCTGGAGTCCGTCCGGGCCCAGACTTTGGCCGTGCTGGACCTGGTGGTGGTGGACGACTGTTCGACCGACGGTTCACTGGACATCACGCTGGCATGGGTGCGGCAGCACGCTGCGCGCTTCAACCGCGTGGTGGTCGCCCGGCATGCGTCGAACAGCGGCCTGGGGCTGACGCGCAATGCCGGCTTTCAACTGGCGGACAGCCCCTATGTGCTGCCGCTGGACGCCGACAACCGGCTGCGACCCAAATGCTGCGAGGAACTGCGGCGCGCCATCCGCGCCGAGCGCGTCGCGTTTGTCTATCCGACGATCCAGCATTTCGGCGCCTCCAGCGCGTTGCTCGGCGACGCACGCTACGAACCGCAGCGCTTCGTGGCCGGCAATTACGTCGATGCAATGGCGCTGGTCTCGAAGGAAGCCTGGGCGATCGTCGGTGGCTACAACCATGTGCGTCACGGATGGGAGGACTACGACTTCTGGTGCCGGCTCGCAGAGCAGGGCCAGCGCGGTTTCTGGGAACCGCAGACGCTCGCGGACTACCGCGTGCATGCGGGCTCGATGCTCCGGGCCGAGACGACGGTCCCGCAGAACTACCGGCGGTTGATCGAGAACTTCAAGGCCCAGCATCCCTGGGTGTCGCTGATCGACGAGCGGCTTGCGCGCAAGCCGCCTGCGCTGCAGGTGGCACTGAGCGACGACGCCGCAAAGACGCGGCTTCAGGCGCTGTTGCCGATCCTTCGTTGTCCCAAGACGGGGCTCAAGCTCGCCGTCGACACCGGGCAAGGCGCGCTGGTGACCGTGGACGGCTGGCGGACCTGGCCCATCATCGAAGGCCGGCCGGTTCTGTGCGAAGAGATCGGCGAGCCCGAGGCGAAGCCTGCGGACCATGTCAGCAACGCGTTGCCCAGTGAAGCCTTGGCGCTGGCAAAAAGCACCAGCGGCTGGGTCCTGAACCTGAGCGGCGGTGGTTCGCAGAGCAAGCTCGACAACGTGGTCGAGGTCGAATACAGCCTGTTCAGGCACACGGACGTGGTGGCGGACGCCCATGCACTGCCGTTCGACGACGAGGTCTTCGACGCGGTCATCGTCATGAACGCTTTCGAGCACTACCGCGAACCGGAAAAAGTGGCGGCGGAACTCCTGCGGGTGCTGAAGCCGGGCGGCCAAGTGCTGGTTCGCACCGCGTTCATGCAGCCGCTGCACGAAAAACCGTGGCACTTCTTCAACTGCACCCGCCATGGATTAGAGCAGTGGTTCCGGGCGTTCGAGACCGAGCGGATCCGGGTGTCGGAGAATTTCAGCCCCAACCACTCGATCAGCTGGCTGGCTTCGGAATGCGAGCAGGCGCTGCGCGCCAACCTGTCCGACGAAGCCGCCGAGCGCTTCCGCAATGCCTCCACGGGCGAGCTGGTAGACCTGTGGCGCGATCCGTCGCGCCGCGAGACGCCGCTCTGGACCGATTTCGAGAAGCTGCCGCAGTCGGTCCAGGAGGTGGGCGCCGCAGGCTTCGAGTTCCTGGGCCGCAAGCCCGTGGCTGCTGCCAAGGCCTGAACGGCCGGCAGCGGGCGCGCACGCGGATCAACGCGCGCGAATCATCGTGCCGTAGGCCTGGTCGGTCAGGATCTCGAGCAGCATTGCGTGCGGCACGCGGCCGTCGATGATGTGCACTGCGTTCACGCCGCTCTTGGCGGCATCGAGCGCGCCTTCGATCTTGGGCAGCATGCCGCCCGAGATGGTGCCGTCGGCGAACAGCTCATCGATCTCGCGCGCGCTCAGGTTGGTGAGCAGCTTGCCGTTCTTGTCGAGCACGCCGGGCGTGTTGGTCAGCAGCATGAGCTTCTCGGCCTTGAGCACGATGGCGAGCTTGCCGGCGACGACGTCGGCGTTGATGTTGTAGCTCTCGTTCTCCTCGCCGAAGCCGATCGGGCTCACGACCGGAATGAACGCGTCGTCCTGCAGCGCCTTGACCACGCTGGGGTCGATCGCGACGATGTCGCCGACCTGGCCCACGTCATGCTGCAGGTTGGGGTCGGTGCGGTCGGCCATCTTGAGCTTCTGCGCGCGAATCATGCCGCCGTCGCGCCCCGTGAGGCCCACGGCCTTGCCGCCGGCCTGGTTGATCAGGCCCACGATGTCCTGCTGCACCTCGCCGGCCAGCACCCACTCGACCACTTCCATGGTCTCGGCATCGGTCACGCGCATGCCCTGGATGAAGCTGCCCTTCTTGCCCAGCCGGTTGAGCGCCGCCTCGATCTGCGGCCCGCCGCCGTGCACCACCACGGGGTTCATGCCCACCAGCTTCAGCAGCACCACGTCCTCGGCGAAATCGGCCTGCAGGGCCGGGTCGGTCATGGCGTTGCCGCCGTACTTGATGACGATGGTCTTGCCGTGGAACTTGCGGATGTACGGCAACGCCTGCGCCAGGATCTCCGCCTTGTCGCGCGGGGGGATGTTGAGGACGGGATCGGTCATGGGCGGGCAGGCTCCAAAACGGGGTTCAATGAAGAAGACGACGAAAGGGTTTCAGATTCTCGCGCAAGCCGGCGCGCCGCCAGCAGCGGCCGCTTCGCTCACGGCCTGAGCCAGCGCGGCACTTTGAATCGCACGATCATGAGGTACGCGCCCACGTAGGTGGTGACGAACAGCAGGCAGAACGCCATCAGCACGACCGTGTTGTTCCAGAACAGCACCGCCGGCACCACCGAGAGCGCGGCAAACATCCACAGGTACGGCGAGGTGCGGTTGTTGCGGGCGAGCAGTTGCCGGGCCTCGTCGTCGGCGAAGGCCACGCGCACGATGCGCCGGAAGATCAGCTGGTGGAAATGCAGCGCATCGGCGGTGCCGGGCGACTGGCCGCGCGCGAGCTTGCGGTAGATCGAGAACAGCGTCTCCCACACCGGATAGATGAGCAGCAGCATCGGAAACCACGGCGAGACCACGGGATGGCGCTGCACCAGCGTCACACAGGCCACGGCGATCACCATGCCCCAGACGTAGGCGCCGCCGTCGCCCGCGAAGATTTTGCCGCGCGGATAGTTCCAGATCAGGAAGCCGAAGGTCGCACCGACGAGGCAGATCACCATGGCCGCGAGCTGCCGGTCGCCCACCTGCAGCGCCACGTGCGAGATGGCCAGGCACACCAGCACCGCCACCGTGCCAGCGAGCCCGTTGTAGCCGTCGATGATGTTGAAGGCATGCGGCAACCCGCCGATCGCCAGCGCGGCGAACAGCACCGCGCCGTACGGCACCAGCGCAAGCCCCTGGTCGATCGCCTCGATGCCCGTACGCGCCAGGCCCAGGCCGAGCACCCAGCAGGCCAGCAGCGCGGAGCCGATGGTGAGCGCGAGCCGATAGCGCACCTTCACGTTCTGCGTGACGTCCTCGACGATGCCGCCGATGACCGCGGGCAGGATGCACAGCAGTGTCAGCATCGAGGCCTTGACCGGCCAGGCGACATTGAACGGGTCGGCCCCGGTGATGCCTGCGGCCAGCCATGCCACGCCCAGGCCGAGCAGGATGCCCGCGCCGCCGAGCCGCGGAACATGGCCCTTGTGGAAGCGCTGGGGCATGTCGGCGCCATAGAGCCGCGCATGCCGGCGCGCGCGGCGCATGAACAGCTGGACCGCGATGGCGGAGACGAAGAAACTGATGACGATCAGGGCAATCATGGGGGTGTGAGGGGAACCCTAGAATTCCCGAGCGAAATTAGACCATGCCAGCGCCCTCCCCTCCCTTCCCCCCGATCACCATTTCGATCGTCAGCCACGGCCAGCTCGCGCTGGTGCGGCCACTGCTCGACCAGCTCGACCGCTTCAGCCGGGCCTCGATCGCCAAGGTGGTGCTCACGCTCAACATCCCCGAACCCGACCTGCTCGCGGGGCTGGACTGGGGATTTCCGCTCGAGCGCATCGAGAACGCGCAGCGCCTGGGCTTCGGCGCCAACCACAACCAGGCCTTCGAACGCTGCCACACGCCCTGGTTCCTGGTGCTCAACCCCGACATCCGCTTTGACGGCGACGTGCTCGCGCCGCTGCTCGCGCAGGCCGCGCCCGACGCCGGCCTTTTGACGCCGCGCATCCTCGAGCCCGGAAACGACACCCCCGAGCAGCACCGCGCCATCATCACGCCGCGCGAGATCCTCACGCGGCGCCGCCCCGGCTACGTGCGCCCGGCGGTGCCGGCGTGGATCCCGGGCCTGTTCATGCTGTTCCGCAGCGATGCCTACCGGCAGATCGGCGGCTTCGACGAGCGCTTCTTCATGTACGGGGAAGATTTCGACATCTGCGCGCGCACGCAACTGGCCGGCTGGCGGCTGCAGGTCGGCGAAGACCTGCTCGCGCGCCACGAGGCCCAGCGCGCGAGCCGCAGCAGCAGGAAGCACCTCTACTGGCATGTGACCAGCTTGCTCAAGGTCTGGACCTCGGCGGCGTTCTGGCGCTACCTGCTGCGCGCCCGGTCGCACCAGGGCTGACAAAAAAACACATCTCGCGTTTGCGAAGACAATCCGGGGCAGGAAAGCCCCGATCCGTGGCGCTTCTCCCTCCCACCGACCGACGATGACGACCACGAGCAGCCCGACTTTCCCGCAGGCGCAACCGCATCTGCTGCATCCCAAATACCGGCCCGACATCGACGGCCTGCGCGCCGTGGCGGTGCTCTCGGTGCTCGGCTACCACGCGTTCCCGCAGTGGATCAAGGGCGGCTTCATCGGGGTCGACATCTTCTTCGTCATCTCGGGCTTCCTGATCACCACGATCATCCTGGGCAGCTTCGAGGGCGAGGGCTTCAGCTACCGCGAGTTCTATGCCCGGCGCGTGAAGCGCATCTTCCCGGCGCTGGTGCTGGTGCTGGCCGCCAGCTTCGCCTTCGGCTGGTTTTCGCTGCTGCCGCACGAGTGGGAGCAACTCGGCAAGCACGTGGCCGCGGGCGCGGGCTTCGTGTCGAACTTCGCGTTCTGGAGCGAAGCCGGCTACTTCGACAACGCGGCCGAGACCAAGCCGCTCTTGCACCTGTGGTCGCTCGCGATCGAGGAGCAGTTCTACATCTTCTGGCCCGTGCTGCTGGGCCTGGCCTGGAAACGCAAATGGCGCGTGCTCTGGGTCGTGGGCGCGGTGGCGGCGGCGTCGTTCCTGCTCAACGTCACGACCATCCACAGCCACCGAACGGCCGCGTTCTATTCGCCGCTGTCGCGCTTCTGGGAACTGATGATCGGCGGCATGCTCGCCTACATGCGCCTGCACCGTCCACCGCCGAAACCGGGCTGGGGCCGGCATGCGCAGTCGATTGCCGGCGTGGTGCTGATCGTGCTGGGGCTCGTCTACATCCGCGGCGGCAAGGCATTTCCGGGCTTCTGGGCGATCCTGCCGACGCTGGGCGCCTTCTATTGCATTGCGGCCGGGCCGACGGGCGTGATCAACCGGTACGTGCTCGCCTCGAGGCCGATGGTGTGGATCGGACTCATCAGCTATCCGCTCTATCTGTGGCACTGGCCGCTGCTGGCCTATGCGCGCATCCTCGAAGGCAAGCTGCCTTCCGACGGCATTCGCGCGCTCATGCTGGTGGCGTCCTTCGTGCTGGCCTGGCTGACCTACCGTTTCGTCGAGCGCCACACCCGCAAGACCGAGAACCCCGTGGTGACCGCCGCCCTGGTCGCCGCAATGGCGGGCTTCGTGGTGCTCGGCCTGCTCGCCACCACGCGCTACTACGTCGGGCGGCACAGCGACCCCTACTTCAACAAGACCGCGGCGGCAGCGAAGGACTGGGCCTATCCGGACGGCCTCAACCCGATCAAGGTCGACGGCGAGGTGCTGCAGCAGATCGGCAGCGGCAAGCGCCGCGTGCTGCTGTTCGGCGACAGCCACATCGAGCAGTACGGGCCGCGCGCGGTGGCGCTCAGCAAGACGGCGCCGGAGACGCTGGATTCGCTGTCGTTCATGACATGGGGCGCATGCCCGCCGATCCCGAACGTGGTCGACGAGCAGAACAAGCTCTGCGCCGAGCGCCGCGACGGCGGCATGCGCCTGGCCATCAGCGACAGGTTCGACGCCGTGGTGTTCGGCGGCTGCTGGAACTGCTATTTTTCCGAGACCGGAAAGCCGAATGCCGCGAACGCCGAGGCCGACCGCTACTACTACTTCGACGGCACGACCAAGCGCCGTTTCATGGGCGGCGGCGGCGCGGACTTTGCGCTCAACATGCTCGAGGCGGTGATGACGAACCTGGCCAAGCACAAGCAGGTGTACCTGGTGCTGGACAACCCTGTCGGCGAAGGCTTCGGCCCGGAAGAGTTCATCCAGGGCGGCCGGCTCGGCAGCATGCGCGTGGGGCGCATGACGCCCACTGCGCCATGGGTCTCGGCCCAGAAAGCGCTGCATGAGCGGATGCGCCAGATGGCGCTGCGCGCCGGCGCGACCGTGATCGACCCTATCCCGACGCTGTGCCAAAAGGACTGGTGTACGCGGGCAGACGCCGATGCGACGCCGATCTACAAGGACGCGGGGCATCTGCGGGCCGAGTATGTGCGCCGGTTTGCGACCTACATCGATCCGGCGATAACGACGCCCACCAAGCCGAGCCCCGCGGCAACGGCCCCGGCCCCGGCCCGCTAGGCGTACAGGCGCCGCAGGCTGCGAATGATCGGCAGGCGCGTGACGGCGCCGACAAGGCGCACTGCGGCGGGCGGGCAGTGCGCAAGCAGAAACAGCGTGAGCCGCAGCCGCAGCTTCTTCTTGCGCCCGACGTAGGGATTGGCCAGCACCATCGCGCCATACTCGTTGAGGATCGCGCTCATTTCCTCTCGGTACTGGTCGTCGTTCTTGATCGATTCGATCGCATGGTTGACGAAGTACGGCTGGAATCTCGGCATCAGGAAGTCGCGGAAGTAGTAGCGACCGCGCTGGTGCTCGTCGGGGAACATCGCGGCCAGCTTCTTGAAATACTTGAAGCGGCTGCGGATCATCCGGATGCCGAAGGACGTGCTCGCGGTATGGATGCACCACACGGTGACCGCCTTGTCGACGAAATAGTTGCTGTAGCCGGCGCGGAAGATGCGAAGGAACAGATCGTCGTCCTCGAACCCCATGAACTGCGGGTCGAACCCCTCCACCGCCTCGAAGGCCTTGCGACTCACCAGCGTAGCCGATGGAAGCACGAACATGTCGTGGCGCAGCAAGTCGTTGATGTTGCGCTTCGGATGTGTCGCGTGCTCCTTGACCACGCCCGTGCGGATCACGTTCCCGTCGGCATCGGCCTCGTAAAGGTCGGCATAGACGAAGCCAAACAGCCGGTCGCCAGGCGGGATCGACGACGCCAGTGTCTCGATGTGGTTGGGCAGGTAGAAATCGTCTTGATCAAGGAAGCAGATGTAGTCGGAATTCGAGGCTTGGACTCCCGCGTTCCGGGCCGAGCCCTGGCCGCCGTTTTCCTTGTCGATGATGCGGAACGGGTAGCGCAACGCGAGCCCGTCCAGCACCGCGCGTTCCTCGGGGCGCGAGCCGTCGTTGACGACGATCACCTCGTTGGCAGGAACCGATTGCTCGAAGACGCTCCGGACCGAACGCTCGATGAAGTCGGCGCCGTTGTAGAACGGGATGACCACCACCACGCTCGGCCACGACGGTGGGTGCGTGGTGGGCGACGGAGAGGTTGGAAAGGCGTTCATCGTGTTCATGGTTGGGAAGCGGTGCCCTATACAGATTCAAAAAGGTCGCGCACCACGCCACGCACGCCGCGGCCGAACTTGTCGTACCGCCCGGTCATGGCTTCGCGGAAGATCGGACCGCAGCGGGCCAGCCGCGAGGCCGGCAGCGCGGCGCGAAAGCGCTGATGCACGATCTTGCCGCGTACCTTCTCGATGATCTCGGGGGGGATGCGATCACCGAACTGAAGCAGTCGCGCCAGCAAAAGTTCGGCCTTGACCGCCCGCTCGACATGAAGCGTTCCCCTGGAGCCCAGCGCCTTGCGGACCTTCTCCGCGAAGGTATCGCGGCGCGCACCGATCTGGTTGGATTCGTGCTGGCGATATTCGATGAGCGGATGCTCGAGCAGCTCAACGCGTCCCGTGGCCGAGGCGATGATACCCAGCCATTCATCGTGCACCCATTCCACCGGCAGCGGCAGCGCGTCGGCCAGCAGCGAACGGCGAAAGACGGTGGTGGCGCCGGTCACGAGGTTGCGCCGCAGCAGCACGTCGAAGGCGCGGCCGGTGTGCACGCCCTCGATCTCCGAGGGCGTGACCTCGAGCGCATGGAAAAGCGTCTGGCCGAGGTCGCGGCGCTCGGCATCGACCAGGCTTGCGTCGGTGTGCAGTAGCAACAGCTGGGCGTCCTCTGCAAAGCGCGCCGCCATCTGCGCCAGCCTGTCGGGGATCCAGACGTCGTCCTGGTCGCTCAGCGCGATCAGTTCGCCGGTGCAAGCAGCGATTGCCTGCTCGAAATTCTTCACGACGCGCAGCGCGGGCCGGTTCTCGAAGACTCGCAGCACCACGGCGTGGCCGGGTCGCTCGGCTTCGCACTCGGCGACCGTGGTGCGAACCACGTCGACCGAGCCGTCCGTCGATGCATCATCGGAGAGCACGATCTCAGCCGGAGGCTGCGTCTGAAGGCAGATGCTGCGCACCTGCTCGCGCAAGAAGCGCCCACCGTTGTGGGTGCACAGCGCGACGGAAACGGAGAGCGGCGCAGGCACTGTCATGGGCTGGTCGGCAGCGTATCGTTCCGTGGAGGCCATGCGAGGTCGAAGTCTTCCGTATCGAGGGTGAGATTGGGGTTGTAGGCCGGGTCGGCGGCGATGAGCGCGGGCCATTGCGAGCGCATCCAGGCCGATTCGCGCGCAAGCCGCTCCTGCGAGGCAGCGGATTCGAGCCCCCGGGTCGCAGACTCGTGGTGGAGCAATTGCGCATACGGCGTCCAGACGTTTCGGTAGCCGGCCTCTCGCAGACGCAGGCAGAAGTCGACATCGTTGTAGGCCACGCCGAGATTCTGTTCGTCAAGGCCGCCCAGTTGTTCATACAGTGCCTTGCGCACCACCATGCAAGCGGCCGTGACCGCTGAGAAGGTCTGCGTGAGCTGCGCCCGCCCGCCGTGCCCGGGCACTGTCGACGGCAGATGCTTGTGGGCATGGCCCGCAATGCCGCCAACCCCCAGAACGATGCCTGCGTGCTGGATCGTCAGGTCCGGGTAGAGCAGCTTCGCGCCGACTGCACCCACGCCGGGCTGAACGGCCAGCGACGCCATCTCATGCAACCACTCAGGCGATATGACTTCGATGTCGTTGTTGAGCAGCGCGACCAGATCACCGCGTGCGCGCGCCACCGCAGCATTGTTGAGCGCCGAATAGTTGAAGGGCCGCTCGTCACGGATCACCGTGAAGCCCGGTTGCATTGCGAGCTGGTCGAAGTAGGCCAGCGCTTCGGGATCGTCGGAGCCGTTGTCGACCAGCAAGATCTCGTAGTTGGGATAGGTCGTCTCGAGCACGATGCTCTCGATGCACTGGCGCACCAGCGACACCGCATTGCGCGTAGGAATGACGATCGAGACGAGTGGCGCCGGCTCCGGCAGCGCGTAGCGCGTGCGCAAGCCGTGAGGTGTGGACTCCGCAACGGCGGCAATGCCGGTGCGCGCAAGGAATGCGGTGAGCGGCGCCACGTCGGGCGGTGCGTAAGGCGCGGCCGAATGGCTCAGGATGCGCGGAATGTGGCGAATTTGCGCCGGCACGATGCGCTCGACGCAGCGCAGCGCCAGGTCGAATGCATCGACGGCGTCGAGATCGCCTGTGATACCGCCGGCCGCTTCGAACAGGGAGGCGTCAACCGCGCCCATGGGCGAGAGCAGGCTGCGCGAGAGGAACAGGTCGGTGTTCCAGTCGGGCTTGAATTCGGGATGGCTTCGCTCACCGGTGCCGAGATCGATCGCGTCGGTATCGGCATAGCGCAAGCGCGCGTCGGGACGCGCGCGAATGTCGCTGGCCAGGCAGTACAGCGCGTGCGGCGGCAGCACGCAACCGGGCTCGAGCCAGACGACCCAGTCGCTGCCGGAGGGCGCGCCCGGCTTGAAACGAGGGGTAGCGATGGAGAGCGATTGCGCTTCCGCATCGACGGGGGCAGGGGAAACGAGGTGCCAATCCCACGCCGGATACATCTGCGCTTCCAGCGAGCCTAACGTAGCGCGCAGCATGGTCGTATCACCGGGGCTGTGGCCGACCAGCACGGCCAGCCGCGGGTGAGAGGGCCACGATGCCGCCTCTGCAGCCAGACGCGCGGCGTCCGGCGTGTCGTAGCGGGCGATCCAATCGGCGTAAGTGCCGCGTTGCACGGGCGGTGAGGCATCTGCCAGACCTCGCAAGCGCCGGGCACGATCGCTGAGCCGCCGAAGCGGGGCGGTGAGGCGCCAACTCGTCGACCGCCGCATGGCCCGGAGCTCTTCTTCGAGGGCCCTGGCCTTCACCTCCAACAAGCCGATCTGCCGTTGCAGCTGGGCCGTGCTCGAGGCCGCATCAGGCCCGCCTTGCCGTGGACGGGACTGCGCGGCAGGCAGCACAGGCTTACTGGACATGACGAGAGATCAAGGGCTTCCAAACGTTACGAGGACCCCAGACGGGGCCGGTAAAATTATCGCTTCTTCAAAACCCCACCAAGAATAAGATGCGCGTCCTTTCCGTTGTGCTCTCAGGGGGAGCAGGTTCCCGGCTTTGGCCGGCGTCGCGGCAAACGTTCCCGAAGCCCTTCATGAAGCTGGGCGGATCGACGCTGTTGCAGCAATCGATCGAACGAGGTCAGGCCTGCGGCACAGGCGACTTGATGATCGTCACCAACAAGGATCATCTTTTCCTCACGAAGGATGTTCTGCGGCAGATGCCGGACCCACCCGAGGCCACCCTGCTGCTCGAGCCGAAGGGGCGCAACACCGGCCCGGCGATCGCCTTGGCGGCACTGCGGTGCATCGAGCAATTCGGTGGCGATACCGTGATGCTGGTGCTCTCGGCCGATCACCTCGTCCCCGACGTCGAGGCCTTCGTCGCCAGCGCCCGCCAGGCATTCCGCCTGGCCACCCAGGGCGCCCTGGTGGTCTTCGGCATCAGCCCGACCGCACCGGAAACCGGCTTCGGCTACGTCGAGGTGGCGAAGGTTTCCCGAGAAAGCCAGCCAGCCAAACGCTTTGTAGAGAAGCCGGACCTCGCTACGGCGCAGGAGTACCTCGCCACGGGTCGGTACTACTGGAACAGCGGAATGTTCTGCTTCACCGCGGACGCGATCGTCTCGGCTTTCGAGCGACATGCCCCCGAATTGCTTGCGGCGGCCCGGAACGCGCTGAAGTCTTCGACCTCCGGCGCCGAACGCACGATCGACTTCGATCTGCACGCCTTCGGCCTGCAGCCGGACATCAGCATCGACTACGCCGTCATGGAACCCGCGGACAATGTCCACGTGGTGCCGGCAAAGTTCGGTTGGAGCGATGTGGGCTCCTGGCCGGCAGTGGCCCTGGCCCACACGCCGGACGCGAACGGCAACACCTTCCTGCCGGACGACGTGGTGGCCATCGATACCACTGGCACCCACGTGCAAGTAGACAGCCACATTCCCAAGCTGGTCGCCACCTTGGGCGTGCGCGATCTCGTGATCGTCGACACCCCCGATGCACTGCTGGTCGCCCACAAGAACAGCGCGCAGGAAGTCAAGCGAGCCGTCGACATCCTCAAGTCGCGTGGTCATGAGTCCGTGCAGTTGCCAGCGATCGTTCATCGGCCGTGGGGCACCTATGCCTCGCTGAAAGAAGAGGACGGTTACAAGGTTAAGCGGATCACCGTCAAGCCGGGAGAGTCGCTGTCCTTGCAGTACCATCATCACCGTGCGGAGCACTGGGTTGTCGTGCAAGGGCGCGGCATCGTGCAGATCGGCGACACCAAACATGTGACGCTTCCCGGCCAGTACCGCTACATCCCATTGAAAGAAAAGCACCGCCTCATCAACGATGGCGACGAAGAGCTTGTGCTCATCGAAGTCCAATGCGGCGCCTACCTTGGCGAGGACGACATCGTTCGCCTTGCGGACACTTACGGACGCGCATGAGTCAAGTTCAATCCAATCTTCATCGCAGCGCTCTCTCCGACTGGTGGGAAGGTACCCGCCGAACCGATATCTGGTGGACCCTGGCCTGGTTCGACATCGTGCTGCGCTACCGCCGCTCGATGCTGGGGCCGCTCTGGCTGACGCTGAGCATGGGCGCCATGATCGGTGGCATGGGGCCGCTGTACAGCTCACTCTTCGGCACGGAGCTGTCCAAGTTCTTTCCTCATCTGGCGCTCGGCATCATCTTCTGGGGCTTTTTTTCGAGCATGGTGACGGATGCGTGCAATGCCTTCGTGGGCTCCGCAAACTACCTCAAGCAAGGTTACTTTCCGGTCAGCCTTTTCGTCTGGCGCAGCATCGCGCGCAACCTCATTCAGTTCGCTCACCACATCGTCCTCTATATTCCGGTCGCTCTCTGGGCCGGCATCTCGCTGTCCTGGTCTGCGCTGCTCGTGCTGCCCGCCTTCGTGATCATGATCATCAATGCGCACGCGCTGGGATTGCTGCTCGGCCTCATTTGCACGCGCTATCGCGACGTCACTCAGATCGTAACCAGCGTGATGCAGATGCTGATGTTCCTCACGCCGGTTTTCTGGCTGCCGGAAAGTCTGCCGGATCGCGCGCAGTACATCCTCTGGAATCCCTTTGCGCAGATGCTGGACCTCCTGCGGACCCCGCTGATGGGCGGCATAGCTGAACTTCACAGCTGGTTGGGGATCTTTGTATGGACGGCCGTGTGCCTCGTCGGCTCCATGACACTGTTCTCCAAATACCGCCGCCGGGTTGTCTACTGGCTCTGATCCATGGCATCTATCTCTCTCAAAAACGTCGCCGTCAATTTCCCCATCTACGGCGCAGGTGCTGCATCGCTCAAGAAGACCCTTGCAGCTTCGGTCACTGGGGGACGCTTCGGCAAGGAGACGGGCGTCACCGTGGTGCAAGCACTCAGCGGGATCACCCTTGAACTCAAGAGCGGTGACCGACTGGGCCTGGTGGGCCACAACGGCGCTGGCAAGTCGACCCTGCTGCGCACGCTCGCGGGCGTCTATGAGCCATCCGCGGGCGAACTCACGCGCCAGGGCTCAGTTGCAAGCCTGATTGATCCTGCGCTCGGAATCGAGGTCGATGCCACGGGCGTCGAGAACATCATGCTGCGCGGCCTCGTGATGGGAATGAGCAAGGCGCAGATCGATCGACTCACACCCGAGATCTGCGAGTTCAGCGGGCTTGGCCAATATGTCAACATGCCGGTACGCACGTACTCCACCGGCATGCTGATGCGCCTGGCGTTCTCGATCTCGACCAGCGTCGAGGCCGACATCCTGCTGATGGACGAGTGGCTGTCGGTGGGGGATGCGGAGTTCACCGAAAAAGCGGAAAAACGCATGAAGGACGTAGTGGCCAAATCGGGCATCTTGGTCCTTGCCTCGCACTCCCCCACGTTGATCGCCAAGGAATGCAATCGTGTGATCTATATGGAGCACGGACGGATTGTCCGAGCCACGGATGACATGTCCAGTTTCATTGCCGAGAACGCCGCGACGTCCTAATTTCCGTCACCCGGGCCGCAAAACGCTCGCCTGCGGCGCGCAGCGAGAGATCAATTTCTGCCGTCCGTCTGCCGCGTGCGCCAAGTTCGCGCGCCCACTCCTGATCCTCGTACAGCCGCCGCATCATGCGCGCCGCCTCCATCACAGAGGGTTCCGCCCATTCCAAGTCTGCGCTGTAAGGAGGAATAGGGCGGCCGAGCTTGACCCTTTGGTAGGGCACAAGGAGGCTGTTGTCGTCCGTCATGAAATCCATGTTGCCGGAGAAGCCCGTCGCGACAACCGGTTTGCCCATCAGCATCGCCTCCGCCATGGTTAAGCCGAGACCTTCGCTGCGATGCAGCGACACGTAGGCGTCACACACGTGCATGAGCGACAGCACCTCATCGGAACTGAGAACTTGATCGATGATGGTGATAGATGGCATGTCGGCGGCTGCTTTGCACAGCTCACTGAATTGTTCAGGATGTCGATCGCCGAATGAGGTCTTGAGCACCAAGGCGACAGGCTCATGAGCGCGAAAAGCCTGCTTGAATGCCTGAATGAGTCCCAGTGGATTCTTGCGCTCCATCACGCTCACCATATGAAAGGTGAACAAGAACGTGAAGCGATTCGCTTCCAGATTGAAGTGCGAACGATCGCGAATCTGAAACGGAGCGAGCGCCACGCCAGGGAAAAGCGTTCGCACTGGAACTGACAAGCGCTCGCGCAACCCACGCGCGATGAACTCGGTGGCGGTCCAAACCTCATCGACATTCCTGGCTTGGGCGCACCACGCTTCTGGAATCGAGTCGAACTCCCAATACCAGTAGGCGATGCGATATGTTCGAGGCGTGCGCTCCGCGAGATCCGCCCTCGCAAAGGCTTCGGCAAAGAAGGGCTCGGGCTGTGCATGGATGATCGTGATGTCCCCCAATTCAAGCCCATCGAATCGAACGTGATGAGGGTCGTCCTTCGCGTCCGTCCTGATATCTCGGAGAGATGTTCCAAGACCGGCCAACGCCATGGCCCCGACCATGGCCTCCACGGACACGCGCAATCCCGACGGATAGCAGAAGTGCCCAATCACAGTAACAGGGCTCTCCAGTAAACGCGCGGCTAGCAGCCCCTTGTTCAAGCCAGCGCACCAATCGCGCGCCGGAGGCTCGATGCGCGCATCGTCAGAGGAAGCGAGCCACTCCAGCAGCGCCATGGCAGATTCTGCATTGGACAACGCCTCAGGATGGGCGCGCTGCCAATCGGCACGCGCCCAGTATGCAATCTGGATCTGCGTCGCCGGCTCGGGAAGGCTTGCCGTGGCTGGCAGAGACACCGAAGCATCGCCGGCGCCATAAGTTCTGTTGATCCAATCCGCGAAGCGAGGCCACCCAAACACGGTCAATGCATCGGGAAAGCGTCGTTGCCAGTCTGGTGTGAACAGGAAGGCGCGCAGAGACTCTGCGAGCGGATCTTCTTGTGCCTGCAAGAACAGCCACCAGACCTCCTCAGGCGTCAGTGAGCTTGCGGGCAGAACGTGCTGCATGAACCATTGAAAGAGGGGGCGCAGACCCGACGGGAGCAGCCCGTGCGGCAAAGCATCGCGAACTTCACCGCTTGCCAGAAAAAGCTGCCTCGCCCTCGCCGCGAAGTCGTCGGAAAAAAGCGCAACGAAATGTTTGACGCTTTCAGGCTCGAGGCCGAGGTCCCTTTGCCCTTCAGGGCTCGCCAACCATTCCGCAAAGCCGCTGCCCGCTGCATCGGAGAGCGCGGTGGGGAACCGCTTCCGCAGGTCTTCGCGACGGCGAAGAGTGTCGATGAGGAAGCGTGCCGCAATGTGCCGATCCTGTATGGATGCCGCGTCGGCCCCAGGCCACAACACGCGCTCGCGCGGCAACCCCGCCGCGTCGAGTGCATCCTGGGTGTCGTATAGATTCAGTGTAGGAACACGAGGAACATGACCCGTGGCCACGCCTTGCTGCCACGCTTGCAATCGCAGCCGCTCCTCGTCGATCAGGCTCGCCAGCGTCCGCACTTTCTTCTCACCGGCCGCTCTTTCGCGCAAGAACTGCAGCCGCTGGCGCATGCGCCACGGGGTTACCAGCCAGAAAGCAGCTTTCAGCGCTTTGCGCGGGAGACGACGCAGCGGATCAAGGCCTTGCATCACCGAAGGCATTCATGAAAACGTAACTCATCGTGGGGCGCGTTGTTGGTGGGCGCGCAATCATGCCAAAAATCGCTCTTCCCACCACATAAAATAAGAAGGTAAGCGCGGCGCGAGTCCTTTCGCTGGTGGCGAACGATGGAGTCGCAAGTAGTACATGAATCAAAAAAACAGCCCTCGTCCCTTCATTTCATACGCGCAGAACCTCGAAGACGTCATTCTCTGGCGGGCTTTGAAGCACGTTCAATCCGGCGTCTATGTCGACGTCGGTGCGCAGCATCCGGTGGTGGACTCGGTCAGCAAGGCGTTCTACGAACAAGGTTGGCGGGGTGTTCATGTGGAGCCAGTTCCGCAGTATGCCGAATTGCTCAGACAGGACAGGCCCGACGAGGTCGTGTTACAGGTCGCACTCGGGGAAAAGGCAGGGATCCTCGATCTCTACATGGTTCCGGATACAGGCCTCAGCACTGGAGTAGAAGCACACGCGAAGAAGCTCCAAGCGCAGCACGGGTTCGCCAGCCAGACCATCCAAACTGCCATGCTGCCTATGCGCACGGCACTGGCTTCTCTAGCCGGGCAACAAGTGCATTGGCTCAAAATCGATGTGGAAGGATTCGAGGCGGAAGTGCTTCGGGGTTGGGACCCTGCTGCGCTGAGACCTTGGGTCATCCTTATCGAAGCGACGGTCCCCCTATCGACAGAGCTTCGGTACGAAGCCTCAGATCGGATACTAGTGGACGCGGGCTATCAGTTTGCTTACTTCGACGGGCTCAATCGTTTTTATGTAGCCCAAGAGCACGGGGAGCTGATCTCGGCGCTCCAAACACCTCCAAACGTCTTCGATAACGTGCAACTCAGTAGCTCCAGTGCCTGGTGCGCCGCTTTGGTTTCTGAGTACCGGGTCGAGCACGAAGCCTACGCGGCACAACTTGAAGCAACCCGGGCTGAGCTTGCTCTGGCGCAGGCGCGCGCCGCAGAGGCTGAAGCGACCTCCCTGAGATCGGCAGCGCGCATCGCCGAAGCTTGTGCCGCTGCCACCCGAGCTGAGGCTCGCGCAGTTCGCGCCGAAGAGCGCGCCAGTTTCGCCGAAGCCATGGCGACTCATGCAAGCGATCGGGCGACCCAGGCGGAAGCGAGGGCACTTACCGCCGCAAACACTCCGCTTCGTCGACTAGCGACCGCCATCGCCGAGGGCCGGATCGGCAGCGGCATCAAGCGACGCATCAAGGTCGCGGTGCGTATTGCCGCAATCGTTGCCGGGCGGCATCGATTACTGAAGCGATCTGCTGTGCGCATCTTGAATTGGGTTCCTCCGCTGCGGAACCGCCTACGCGCGATGCTGGCCGCGCCACATTCTGCACAGCCGACATCCGTGGAGCATCCTCTTCCAATATCTTTAGACACGGCATTAATTCTTCGACAACTTCAGATCCATCAGCGCACACAACGATCGGAATCAAACTGATGCGTATCGTCATAGACCTTCAAGGGGCTCAATCGACCGGAAGTCGCCATCGAGGCATCGGACGGTATTCTCTGTCGCTGGCTCAGGCAATGGCACGCAGAGCAGGGGCCCATGAGCTATTGATTGGACTGAATGGGCGATTCCCCGAGGCTGCGGAGGACATCAAGGTGGCCTTCGCAGGGCTGGTGGATCCTGCACATATCAAGGCATGGCTTCCAACTGCACAACCGGGATCGGTTGCCAAGACCTCGGGCGACGTCATCGCCGACGAGAAGCTCTATGAAGCGTTCATTGCCAGCCTGAAGCCGGATACGGTGCACGTCTCTAGCCTCTTCGAGGGACTGGGCGATGCATCGGTCACCAGTATTGGCCGATTCGCGAAGACCTCGACGAGTGTCACCCTCTATGACCTCATTCCGCTGATCTATCCACACCCGTACCTCGACAACCCCTCGGTACGCGAGTGGTACATGCGAAAAGTGGAGGCAATGAAGAGAGCGAGCCTCTGGCTCGCCATATCAGAGTCCTCAAGGCAAGAAGGCATCACGCACCTGGGCCTCGATCCTGATGCATGCGTCAATGTGTCGACAGCAGCAGGCGACCATTTCACGAAGGTCGATGTCCCGCGTGAACGCAACGAGCAACTGCGCTCGCAGTACCGCCTCTACAAGCCTTTTGTGATGTACACCGGTGGTATTGACCATCGGAAGAACATCGAAGGTCTGATTCGCGCGTTCGGCATGCTACCTCCGGCGATGCGTTCGGCCCATCAACTCGCGATCGTGTGCTCGGCCCGCCAGGAGGATCGCGCAGCCCTCCTCGATCTTGCTAGACGACAAGGTCTGACCGACGACGATGTTGCGGTTACGGGCTTCGTGCCTGAACAGGACCTGGTGGACCTTTACAACCTTTGCGCGCTCTTCGTTTTTCCGTCATGGCACGAAGGGTTCGGTCTGCCCGCACTGGAGGCGATGCTCTGCGGCGCCCCCGTGATCGGGGCCAATACGTCGAGCTTGCCGGAAGTCATTGGTTGGAGCGACGCATTGTTTGATCCACGCGACGACGCTGCCATCGCCGCGAAGATGGCCCAGGCGCTCAGTGATGCAAGTTTCAGAAATGCGCTTATCGAGCACGGGGAGCAGCAAGCCAAGAAATTCTCATGGGACGAGTCCGCAAGGCGTGCAATCGCAGCGCTCGAAGAAATGCACGAGTCCAAGGCGGATTTCGCGAAGACGGCGAACCACTCGAACAGCAAGTCACGTCCGCGTCTGGCTTATGTATCGCCACTGCCGCCGGAACGCAGCGGCATCGCCGCCTATAGCGCCGAGCTACTGCCCGCGCTCGCGGAGTTTTACGACATCGAGCTGATCACAGACCTTCCCTCCGTGGACAGGCGCGAGATGCCTACAGCATTTCCAATTCGCAGCGTCGCGTCGTTTCGCGACTTTGCGACGAATTTCGATCGCGTTCTTTATCACTTCGGAAATTCGGAGTTCCACCAACACATGTTCGGGCTGCTTCAAGATATCCCGGGCGTGGTCGTGCTGCACGATTTTTACCTGAGCGGCGTTCAAGCGCACCGCGAGATTGCAGGCGGTGAGGCCTTCGCTTGGACGCGCGCGCTGTACGAATCGCACGGCTACGGCGCAGTTGCTGACCGGCAGAACGCGCGCGACTCTGGAGATGTCGTATTCAAGTACCCATGCAATTTCGATGTCCTTCGTCATGCGAACGGCGTGATTGTTCACTCCCCGTACTCGATCCAGTTGGCGAATGAATGGTTCGGGAGTCAGCTCGCCAGCAAGTGGGCGCTTATCCCGCATCTGCGGGTAGCACCTGGCTCGATTGAAATCGCAAGAGCTCGTTCCCGTGCGGAACTGGGCTTGGCGCCCGAAGAGTTCCTGGTCTGCGCGTTCGGCCTCCTCGGACCGACGAAAATGAACGACCGCTTGCTCGACGCATGGAAGACGTCTTCTTTGGCGGCAGATCCCAACTGCAGGCTCGTGTTTGTGGGAGAGAACAACAAGGAGCCATATGGCCAAAGGCTGGCACAGGCGATCGCCAGCGCCGCAGGGGCCAAGATCAGCATTACCGGATGGGCCGACTCTGAAACTTTCCAGCGTTATCTGAGCGCAGCCGACGCTGCGGTGCAACTGCGCACCTTGTCGCGTGGCGAGACTTCGGGCACCGTGCTGGATGCGATGAGCCGGGGAATTCCGACTGTGGTGAATGCCAACGGGTCAATGGCATTTCTGCCAAAAGACGCAGTCATGATGTTGAATGACGGGTTTTCCGACGCAGAGCTTGTTGAGGCATTGGAAAAGCTGCGCCATTCACCCGGCATAGCGAAAACACTCGGCGAGAACGCTCGGCGCCAGATCGAAACGGCCCATGCGCCGGCCTCTTGCGCACGCGCCTATTTCGAGGCCATCGAAGCATTCGCCGTCGAAGCCGAAAAAGGTCGCCCCGGCTTAATCAGGTCCATTGCCACCGATTCCACACTCACTGAGAGCAGCCTGGTTGAATCAGCCCGCAGCATCGCTCGCGCCTTGCCGCTCCCCGCACCTAAACGCCAGCTCTTCGTCGACGTGTCGGAGTTGGTACAAAAAGACTGGCAAAGCGGAATTCAGCGTCTCGTGAAGTCTCTGTTGCGAGCACTGTTCGAGAGCCCGCCGGAGGGATATCGCATCGAGCCGGTTTATGCCTTGAAAGGCCTGCGCGGCTACAGCTACGCTCGTAAGTTCTCTCTGCAATTTCTGGGCTGCTCCTCTAAATCCCTGCAAGATGCGCCGATCGACGCCAGAGAAGGGGATGTCTTCGTCGGCCTCGATCTGCAGCCTCACCTTGTGCCGGAGCAGACCAGCTTTTTCCAGGAACTGCGACAGATCGGCGTCAAGGTGAACTTTGTGGTCTACGACCTCCTGCCGATATTGTTGGAGCACCGGTTTCTCCAGGGTGCCAGGGAGGTTCACGAACGCTGGTTGACCGCCGTCGCGAAGAGCGATGGGGTGCTTGCCATCTCGAAGGCCGTGGCTGCCGAGTTCACTGCATGGCTGTCAGCGCATTCACCCGAGCAACTCGCCGCAGGACTCGAGGTGCGCACGTTCCGCCTTGGTGCAGACATTTCTTCTTCATCGCTCCCTGCGGACATGCCTGTAACTGAGCAGCCCCCGCCACTCGCCTCGATTGCAACATCGTCTCCGAGCTTTCTGATGGTGGGCACGATCGAGCCTCGCAAGGGCCACGAGCAAGCCCTTGGCGCGTTCGAGCAGCTTTGGCGTGAGGGACATCAAGCCAACCTCGTCATCGTCGGCAAGAAAGGGTGGATGGTCGACGCGCTCGTCACACGCCTGAAACAGCACCCCCAGCGCGATAAGCAGTTGTTTTGGCTCGACAGCCTCAGTGACGCTCACTTGGAGCAGCTTTACAGCACTTGCGATTGCCTGCTTCTCGCATCCGAGGGCGAAGGATTCGGCTTGCCTTTGATCGAAGCCGCAATGCACGAACTCCCCATTGTGGTGCGAGACTTGCCAGTCTTCAGAGAAGTCGCGGCGGATCATGCGTTCTACTTCGATGGGGTGACGAGCGAGGATCTCGCTGCCGCCCTGATTCAATGGCTCGCACTCTTCAGGCAGGATCGGCACCCACGCTCGGAGACAATGTCGTATTTGACATGGCAACAGAGTGCCGAAGAATTCAAGTCTGCGCTTCTGGGCCATGACGACCCCAAACCCAATTTGCATGCTGCAGAAGCGACCGCGGGACGAACAAACGCACCGCAAGAGCAATTGCGCGATCCAGTCACTCAGTTAGAAAGAGAATCCCGATGAAAAAACGCGCTGTTGTCACGGGCGTAACCGGCCAGGACGGAGCCTATTTGGTAGAACTGTTGTTGTCCAAGGGCTATGTGGTCTACGGCACCTACCGTCGTACGAGTTCCGTCAACTTCTGGCGGCTCGAAGAGCTTGGGGTCCAGGACCATGCGGACCTGCATCTCGTTGAATACGACCTCACGGACCTGGGCAGTTCGATCACGCTGCTCAAGGATGCAAACCCGGATGAGGTCTACAACCTTGCGGCGCAAAGCTTCGTGGGGGTGAGCTTCAATCAGCCGGCCGCCACAGCACAGATCACGGGTATCGGCGCGCTTCATCTTCTTGAGGCCATTCGTTTGGTCAACCCAAAGATTCGCTTCTACCAGGCATCGACCTCCGAAATGTTCGGCAAGGTCCAGGCCATTCCGCAGGTCGAGGAGACACCGTTCTACCCACGCAGCCCCTACGGCGTCGCCAAGCTCTACGCGCACTGGATGACGATCAACTACCGCGAGAGCTACGACATCTTCGGTTGCAGTGGCATTCTGTTCAATCACGAAAGCCCGCTGCGCGGACGAGAGTTCGTGACGCGCAAGATTACTGACAGCGTAGCGAAGATCAAACTCGGGAAACTCGACGTGCTCGAATTGGGAAACCTCGATGCCAAGCGCGATTGGGGTTTTGCCAAGGAATACGTCGAAGGCATGTGGCGCATGCTGCAGGTCGACGAACCCGACACCTACGTGCTCGCCACCAATCGCACCGAGACGGTGCGGGACTTCGTGCAGATGGCGTTCAAGGGCGCAGGCATCGCGGTGGAATTCAAGGGTAGCGGGGAAGCCGAGACGGCCGTTGACCTCTCCACGGGCAAGACCGTGATGCGCATCAATCCCAAGTTCTATCGCCCGGCCGAAGTGGAACTGCTGATCGGCAACCCCGCCAAGGCCAAGGCCAAACTCGGGTGGGAGCCCGTCACCACGCTCGAGCAACTCTGCCAGATGATGGTCGAGGCCGACATCCGCCGCAACACCCAGGGCTTCTCGTTTTGAGAATCCTGCTGACCGGCGCCCACGGATTCACCGGCCGCCTTTTTGCCGAACGGGCCGTTGCAGCGGGCCACACGATCTGCACTCTGGAATCCGACCTGACGCAGAGTGACTCCGTGCTTGAGGAAGTGCTGCAGATTGCGCCTGAAGCCGTCGTGCATCTGGCCGCCATCAGCTTCGTCGGGCACGCCAACGATGCCGCCTTCTACGCGGTCAACGTCGTCGGCACCACCAACTTGTTGAATGCGCTGGTGCAGCTGCCGGCGCCTCCGACCCGGGTTCTTCTGGCCAGCAGTGCCAACATCTACGGCAACACTGCGCAGTCGCCCATTCGCGAAGAGCAGCTGCCGGCGCCAGTGAACCACTATGGCACGAGCAAGCTGGCCATGGAGTGCATGGCGAGGACATATCGCGATCGTCTGAATTTGGTGATCACGCGCCCTTTCAACTACACCGGCCCGGGACAAGACGACCACTTCCTGATCCCGAAGCTGGCACTGCACTTTGCCGCACGCTCGCCATCGATCGCATTGGGCAATCTCGATGTGGAGCGCGAGTTCAACGACGTACAGATGGTCTGCGACGCCTACTTGCTGCTGATCGCTTACGGTGAGCCGGGGGAGGCCTACAACATCTGCTCCGGTCGCCCACATTCTCTGCGGCAGGTGGTCGAGACCCTTGCCCGGATGACTTCGCACAATCCCCGTCTCGAGGTCAATCCAGCGTTCGTCAGAGCCAACGAAGTCCACCGCCTTTGCGGCGACCCGTCCAAGCTGCAAGCTTTGCTGGCCCGACACGGGGCTTCCCTGGAAGAGCCGGAACTCGAAGAAACGCTCGCGCGAATGCTCCTGGCGGCAAAGGCCAGCGCGGCAAACGCTGTCGTCAGCTGAAAACTTCGGCCCGCTCGAACCTCGATGCGGCCTGATCCTTGGCCGAGAGTTGTGGGGCGAGGCCGACGTCGGGCCACTCGATCGCCAGCTCCGGATCGTTCCAGACGATCGCACGCTCATGCGCAGGCGCGTAGTAATCCGTGGTCTTGTACAGAAACTCCGCCGTCTCGCTCAGCACCAGGAACCCGTGCGCGAAGCCTTCGGGCACCCACAACTGCCTGTGGTTGTCTTCGCTGAGCTCCACGCCCACCCACTTGCCGAAGGTCGACGACGACTTGCGGATGTCCACCGCCACATCGAACACCGCGCCGCGAACCACGCGCACCAGCTTTCCCTGCGGCTGCTGGATCTGGTAGTGCAATCCACGCAGCACGCCCTTGGCCGAGCGCGAATGGTTGTCCTGGACGAATTCGACGTGCCGCCCGACGGCCTCGTCGAACGCCTTTCCGTTGAAGCTCTCGTAGAAGAAGCCACGCGCATCGCCGAACACCTTCGGCTCGATGACCAGCACCTCCGGGATCGCGGTGGGCGTTGCCTTCACGAGCGCACCTCTTCGGCCAGCAGGTGGTTGAGGTATTTGCCGTAGCCATTCTTCTGCAGCGGCGCCGCAAGCCGCGCGAGCTGTTCGCGATCGATGAACCCGTTGCGCCACGCGATCTCTTCGGGGCACGCGATCTTCAGCCCCTGCCGATGTTCAAGCGTCGCGATGAACTGCCCCGCTTCGAGCAGGCTCTCGTGCGTACCGGTGTCCAGCCAGGCATAGCCGCGCTGCATGATCTGCACGCTGAGTTGGCCGAGATCGAGGTAGGCCTGGTTGACCGCAGTGATCTCCAGTTCGCCGCGCGCACTCGGCTTCACGGCCTTGGCGATGTCGACCACCTGGTTGTCGTAGAAGTACAGGCCCGTCACGGCGTAGCTGCTCTTGGGCTTCATCGGTTTCTCCTCGATGCTGCTGGCCTTGCCCTCGGCGTCGAAGGCCACCACGCCGTAGCGCTCCGGATCCTGCACGTGATAGGCGAAGACGGTCGCGCCCTGGTCCTTGGCATCGGCACCCGAGAGCAGGTGCGCGAGGTCGTGTCCATAGAAGATGTTGTCGCCCAGCACGAGTGCACTCGGGGCGTTGCCGACGAACTTCTCACCGATGATGAAGGCCTGCGCAAGGCCATCGGGACTGGGCTGCACCGCGTACTGCAGGTTCAGGCCCCACTGGCTGCCGTCACCCAGCAGCTGCTGGAAGCGCGGCGTGTCCTGCGGCGTGCTGATGATGAGGATGTCGCGCATGCCGCCGAGCATCAGCGTGCTCAGCGGGTAATAGATCATCGGCTTGTCGTACACCGGCAGCAGCTGCTTGCTCATCGCGAGCGTGGCGGGATGCAGGCGGGTGCCGGAGCCGCCGGCCAGGATGATGCCCTTGCGTTTTGTGGTCGTGGTCATTGCGGGTCTTCTTTCCCTTTTTTGTGTTCAGAGCGTCTCGCGCAGCATGCGTGCCACGCCGTCCTGCCATGGCGGCAGCCGCAGGCCGAAGGTCGATTGCAGCTTCGTGGTGTCGAGGCGCGAGTTGTGCGGGCGCCTGGCGGGCGTGGGGAAGGCGCTCGTCGGCACAGGGTCGACCGCGTCGGGCCCCGCCTTCAGCTCGACGCCGGCCGCCTTCGCCTGCTCGACGACGAAACGCGCATAGCCGTGCCAGGTGGTGACGCCGCCAGCCACCGCGTGATAGAGGCCCGCCTTGGCGGGGTCCTGCAAGGTCGCGCGAATGGCGTGTGCGGTAATGTCGGCCAGCAGCTCAGCACCGGTCGGTGCGCCGAACTGGTCGTCGATGACGGTAAGGCGGTCGCGCTCCTTGGCCAGGCGCAGCATGGTCTTGGCAAAGTTGCCGCCGCGCGCCGCATACACCCAGCTGGTGCGAAAGGTCAGGTGCCGCGCGCAGTGCGCGGCCACCAGCTGCTCGCCTTCGAGCTTGGTGCTGCCATACACGCTCAGCGGGCCGGTCGCATCGTCTTCCTTCCAAGGCGTGCTGCCGCTGCCGTCGAAGACGTAGTCGGTCGAGTAGTGCACCATCAGCGCTCCGACCTGTTGCGCGGCCTCGGCCACCACGCCCGGTGAGGTGGCGTTGAGCTTGCGCGCGAACTCGGGCTCGCTCTCGGCCTTGTCGACGGCCGTGTGTGCCGCCGCATTGACGATGACGTCGGGCCGCACCTTGCGCACCGTCTCGGCGAGTTGCTCGGGCCGGCTGAAGTCGGCGTGAAGCTCGGTGCTGTCGAAGTCGAGCGCGACGAGTTCACCCAGCGGCGCCAGGCTGCGCTGCAGTTCCCAGCCGACCTGTCCGCCCTTGCCCAGCAGCAGCAGCTTCATGCAGCGTCCTTCGTGTCGTACTGCTTCTCGACCCACTCACGATAGGCGCCGCTTTGCACGTTGCGCACCCATTCGCCGTTGGCCAGGTACCACTCGACGGTCTTGCGGATGCCGGTGTCGAAGGTCTCGGCCGGCTTCCAGCCGAGCTCGCGCTCGAGCTTGCGCGCGTCGATGGCATAGCGCCGGTCATGGCCGGGGCGGTCGGTGACGTAGCTGATCTGCTCCTTGTAGGGCTTGCCGTCGGCGCGCGGGCGCAGTTCGTCGAGCAGCGCGCACACGGTGTTGACGATCTCGATGTTGGGCTTCTCGTTCCAGCCGCCGACGTTGTAGGTCTCGCCGAGGCGGCCGGCCTCGAGCACGCGGCGGATGGCGCTGCAGTGGTCCTTCACATAGAGCCAGTCGCGCACCTGCATGCCGTCGCCATACACCGGCAGCGGCTTGCCGGCCAGCGCATTGACGATCATCAGCGGGATCAGCTTCTCGGGAAAGTGGAACGGCCCGTAGTTGTTCGAGCAGTTGGTGGTGAGCACCGGCAGGCCGTAGGTGTGGTGCCAGGCGCGCACGAGGTGGTCGCTGGCGGCCTTGCTGGCCGAATACGGGCTGTTGGGTTCGTACTTGTTGTCTTCGGTGAAGGCGGGGTCGGTCTTCGAGAGCGAGCCATAGACCTCGTCGGTCGACACGTGCAGGAAGCGGAAAGCGGCCTTCTGGTCGGCCGGCAGCGCATTCCAGTGGCCGCGCACCGACTCGAGCAGGCGGAAGGTCCCGAGCACGTTGGTCTGCACGAAGTCCTCGGGGCCGTGGATCGAGCGGTCCACATGCGATTCGGCGGCGAAGTTGATCACCGCGCGGACCTTGTGTTCGGCCAGCAGGCGATCGACCAGCGCGCTGTCGCCGATGTCGCCCTGCACGAAGATGTGCCGGGCATCGCCCTTCCGCGAAGCGAGCGTCTCGAGGTTGCCCGCGTAGGTCAGCTTGTCGAGGTTCACGACGGGTTCATCGCTCTGCGCGAGCCAGTCGAGTACGAAATTGGCGCCGATGAAGCCGGCGCCGCCGGTTACCAGGATCATGGAGTCCCCTGCTGAAATGGAACGATCGCCACCTGGCGATTGAACAGGCGATTATCCCATCGGGCCGGAGCGATCATGTCGCTCCGCATACAATCGCGCCACTGCAGGAGAGCGGGCAACATGAGTTGTCCCACCGAAGGCGCAAACTCCCATAAACGCTCAGGTCGGCCGAAAGGCCTGTACTGCACCAACTGACACGCCGTCTGGAGAGACGTCACCACGCGTGACGCGCCGAAGGAGCAAACCCGCTGCGGGCGCATCGGGTGAATCTCTCAGGTACCGAGGACAGGGGGAGCGGCAACTTGGACGGCGATCGTCCGGTTGCTCGCTATCCAAGCACAGCGCCCCATCGTCATCCAGGTTCACCTCGAAAGAAGTACCTGAAATGCGCGTGATCGTTCTTGGCGCCGGCCTGCTCGGCGTGACCTCGGCCTATTACCTTCAACAGCTCGGCCACGATGTGACCGTGATCGACCGGCAGGCCACGCCGGCCGCAGAAACCAGCTTCGCCAACGGCGGGCAGATCTCCGTCAGCCATGCCGAGCCGTGGGCCAATCCGGGCGCCCCGCTCAAGGTACTGCAGTGGCTCGGCAAGGAAGACGCACCGCTGCTGTTCCGCGTGCGCGCCGACATGCGCCAGTGGCTCTGGGGCCTGCAGTTCCTGCGCGAATGCACGCCGGCGCGTACCCGGCACAACATCGAGCAGATCGTGCGCCTGGGCACCTACAGCCGCGAGGTGCTGCAGCAGCTGCGCCGCGACACCTCCCTCGCGTACGACCAGCGCACGCAAGGCATCTTGCACTTCTACACGACCCAGAAGGAGTTCGATGCCGCCCTCGCGCCGGCCGAGCAGATGCGCGCGCTGGGCTGCGAACGGCAGGTGATCTCGGCCGACGAGGCCGTGGCCATCGAGCCCGCGCTTGCGCACATCCGGCCAAAGCTGGCCGGCGCCACCTACACCGCGGAAGACGAATCGGGCGATGCGAACCTCTTTGCGCGCGAACTCGCCAGGCTCGCGGCGGCGGCGGGGGTGAAGTTCCTCATGAGCCACACGGTGACCGCGCTGCGCGAGGCCGGCGGCCGGCTCGACCATGTCGAGGCGACCGACGCCGAAGGCCGCTTCCAGCGCATCGGCGGCGATGCGTTCGTGCTCGCGATGGGCTCGCTGAGCCCGCTCGCCGCGGCACCGCTGGGCATCCGCCTGCCGATCTATCCGGCCAAGGGCTACTCGGTGACGCTGCCTGTCAAGGATGCCTCGAAGGCGCACCAGGTCTCGCTCACGGACGACGAGTTCAAGCTCGTGTTCTCGCGCTACACCTCGCCGGGCGCCGAGGGGGGCGACCGCCTGCGCATCGCGGGCACGGCCGAACTCAACGGCTACGACCGCGACCTGAACCGCGTGCGCTGCGAGGCGATCGTGCGGCGGGTCGAAGAACTGTTCCCGGGCGCGGGCGACACGACCCAGGCGCAATTCTGGGCCGGCCTGCGTCCCGCGACGCCCAGCAACGTGCCGCTCATCGGCAAGACCCGGCTTGCGAACCTGTACCTCAACACGGGCCACGGCACGCTGGGCTGGACGCATGCCTGCGGATCGGGCAAATCGATCGCGCGCATCGTGACCGGACTCGCGCCCGAAGTGGACTTTGCGTTCACGGGGATGCCGCGGGCGGCGCGCGGGGTCATGGCAGCGGCCGTGGGCTGAGCCAGGGCCGACTGAACGCGGACGTCCGCGGTCAGTCGGCAGCCGCAAACACCGTCAGCACGCCGGTATACCCATACAGCCGGTGCCGCGCGATCTCGCCGGCCGCGAAGAAGCCGACCAGCGGTACGTCGCCGAGCGCATGCCGCACGATCTGCAGTTCGGCGCCGGGTGCGCCGAAATGCGGACCACCGCGCCCCGAGCAGCTCACGTACACCGCGCCGGCGATGCGGCGTGCCGGATGCGGCGCGGCCTCGGCCTCCCCGGCCGCCACGGCGCGCGCGGTGGCCAGCGTCTGCTCCTCGGGCTCGAGTTCTTCGCGGATCTCGGCGCAGATGCGCATCAGGTCCGCGCGCGCGGCCTGCGCATTGCGGCGGCAGAAGCTCAGCCGCATGCCGGCTTCGGCCACGTCGGCGATCGCCACGCCGCGGCGCGTGGGATCGAGGCCGATGATGTGGCGCACCAGCACGTCGGCGCCCAGGTCGCCGGTACGGCGGATGCCGTCACTGCCCGCATCGGCCAGGCCCACCAGCGTGTTGCGCACCGCGTCGATGGCCTCCTGCGGCCGTTCGAGCGACACTTGCAGCTCCGCCAGCAGCACGTCGAGCGCAGGCTCGCCGTCGAGCTTGAGCAGCAGGTTGCCGTCGGCCTCGGTGATCACGCGCTCGCGCCCGGCGCCCGCGCGCAGCGGCTGGCAGCCTTGGGTGACGCGCGACACCAGGCGCACGCCCTCGCCGAACACCACGCCCGACATCCCGCCCGAGAACACGCCGCCCGCGGCGCCATGGCCGCGGATGTTGCCGTTGCCACCCACCGCGAACTGCAGCGCGCCCGCCCGGCCCGACGACAGCCCGCCGAACAGGTAGCCGGTGTCGGTGCGGCCCGCCATTTCGCCGATCAGCTCGGGCAGGTCGGGTGTCGCGGGGTCCGCATGCACGAGCGCGGTATGGGCCTCGAAGCCGCTCATCTCCGAGCTGCCGAGCGGCGCCACGCCCGAGAACACGCGGTACTGGTCACTCGGCAGCGCACACAGCATGAGGCTCAGACCCGGCTCGTCGAAGTACTCGGCGTTGTTGGCCGCCACGCCGACGCCGACCGTGCCCGACCAGTCGGTCACTTCGGGCAGCTCGGCGCTCAGGTGATCGAGGATTTCCTGCGCGTCCGATGCGTAGTGATCGGTGATGTAGAGCAGCCCGAGCGTCGGCGACGACGCGTATTCGGGCAGCGCCATCTGCGCGCGCAGTTGCGCCAGCACGAGGCCGGCGGCCATGCGCCATTGCGGGTGGGTGGCGTGGCCGGAAGGAAACAGTTTCATGGTGCGTGCCGTCCGTTCTTTTTCTCGAAGGAAAGCAGATAAGAGGTCAACGCCCGCCGGTGGTTCGCTTGCGCGCGGCGGTGGGCGCCTTTTTGGGCGGATTTTTCTTCGCAGCGGCCGTCCTGGCGGCGGGTTTCTGCGTTGTTGCGGACGGGCTGCCGCGCATGGCCTTGCCGACCGCGTCGGCCATCGGCTGCGCCATGGCGGGCACCTTGAGCTGGGCCGCGTCCTGCAGCGCCGAGTTCGCGATCTGCTGGAACTGCTCGGTCAGCGAGCCCCACCACTGCATCGGATCGACCACGCCGGGCGCTGGTGCTTCATCGGCCCCGGCCGCAGGCTCGGCCGCTGCCGTCCCGGGCATGGTGGCGGCGGGTTCCGCGGCCGCCTGTTTCGAGAAGGCGCTCGCGATGTCCTCCATGCGCACGTTCATGCCGCGCAGGGTCGAGAGCGTCATCTTCTGCACCTCGAGCGCCTGGACCGTGGCCTTGAGCGCATGGCCGTTCTGCTCGAGCCAGTACTGCACCGTCTTGAGTTCCTGGATGCGTTTGTCGAGCTCTTCCACGCTCAGCGTGGGCGCCACCCAGCTCGCCAGGCTCGGCAGCCCGGGGGCGGCCGCCGGGTTTGCGCCGCCGCCGGCGAGGTTCTTCAGAAAGTCGAACCCGGGGACGAACTGGCTGAAATCGAAGGGCTGGCTGGTGTTGCTCATGAGGCGGTCTCCGGAGGGGTTGTCCTGTGATGCCAGCTTACTCCAACGCATGGCCTTTTCGCCCGCGCGGACCAGCGTTGCGCACGAGGTCAAAGCTCCGCGCGCGCCTTGCTGAACACCTTCCAGAAGGCCGCATCCTGCGAGGTCGCGAAATTGATGCGCATCAGCGTGCTTGGGGGGCGGCGCGCATGGAACAGCGAACCCGGCGCCAGCAGGTAGCCCTGGTCGAGCATGCGCTGCGTGAGCGCGTCGGTGTCGACGCCCGTGTCGACCCAGCCGAACAGCCCCGCGGGCTCCGACGCGAAGCGGCAGCCGTGCGCCATCGCGAGCTTCACCGCGCGCCCCCGCGCCCCATCGAGGCGGATGCGCACGCGCTCCGAGTGCCGGCGCAACTGGCCCTGGTCGATGCACCACGACAAGGCCCGCTCGAACAACGTGGGCGTGGTGAGCGTGGCCAGCAGCTTGGTCTCGAGCAGCCGCTCCTTCAGCTCGGCCGAGGCCGCCAGGAAGCCGATGCGCCAGTTGGGCGCCAGGATCTTCGCGAAGCCGCTGACGTAGATCGTGCGCTGCAGCCCGTCGAGCGCACAGAGCCGCGTCGCATGCTCGGGCGCGAGGTGGCTGTAGGTGTCGTCCTCGACGATGTGGAAGTCGTGCTCATTGGCGAGCTTCAGGATCCGGTGCGCGCTGCCCGGCGTGAGGCTGTAGCCGGTCGGGTTGTGCAGCACGCTCACGCTCACGAACAGCTTGGGGCTGTGCAGCGCGCAGTACTGGGCCATTACCTCGAGGTCGGGTCCGTCGGCGCGGCGCGGCACCGGAAGAATGCGCATGCCCATCGCCTCCAGCCGCGCGAACTCGATCGCCCATCCGGGCTCTTCGACCATCACCGGGTCGCCCGCGCGCAGCAGCGTGCGGCTCACGATGTCGAGCGCATGCGTGGCGCCCACGGTAGTCACGATCTGCTCGGGCGCCGCGGGCACGTTGATGCCGACGAGCCGGTTCGACAGGCTGCGCCGCAGCGCGGCATCGCCCGATGGTTCGCCGTATTGCAGCGACAGCTCCTGCAGCGCCGCGGTGTTGGTCATGCGGCGCACCGCCGTTGGCATGAAGGTTGAGGCCATCCAGTCGGGCGGAAACACGCCCATGCCGGGCTGCGGCTTGTCACTCGGCCGGTGGAACATGCTGCGGATCAGCGAGCTCGCGTCGGCCGGCACGCGCGATCCCATCATCTGCATGACCCTCGGCGCCACGCTGGACGGGCGGGCGTCCTGGGCGGGCGCCGCATCGCGCACATAGAAGCCGCGCTGCCGGCGTGCCTCGATCAGGCCCTGCGCCAGCAGCTGGTCGTAGGCGGCGACCACGGTGTAGGGGCTCACGCCCTGCTGGCGCGCGCATTCGCGCACCGAAGGCAGGCGCGCACCGGGCGGCAGCAGCCGCGTGCGGATGCGCTCCGCCAGCCGGTCGGCCAATTGCCCCGTCAGCGACTGGGTGGAGGTTCGTGTCAACATCTGCGCGGCGCCTGTGTCAATGGGAAGACCAATACAGTGTCGCTGCATGTACGCACAACTGTATTGGAACTGTAATGGTCCCAAAGTTTAGAGTGTAAGAAATGAACTGGCAAGAATTCACCGCATTGCTGGTGCTGGCCACCGCGATGAGTTTTTCGCCGGGGCCCAACACCACGCTCTCCACCGCGCTCGCCGCCAACGGCGGCCTGCCGCGCGCGATGCGCTTCGTGATCGCGGTGCCGGTCGGCTGGACGCTGCTGCTGGTGCTGTCGGCGGCTGGCATCGGTGCGCTGGTGGTCGCCATGCCATCGCTGCGGCTCGCCATCAAGGCGCTCGGCATCGGCTACCTGCTGTGGCTCGCCTACAAGCTCAGCGGCAGCGCCACCCTCGGCAAGGCCGACGGCCAGAGCCTGTCGATCGGCTTTGGCCAGGGCGTGATGCTGCAGTTCGTCAACATCAAGGCCTGGCTGCTCGCGCTCACGCTCGTGGCCGGCTGGATCGCGGGGCAACCCGATCCGCTGGGCCGCTTCGCGATCGTGGCGCCGGTGATGATGGTCTACGCCTTTGCCAGCAACTTCGTCTATGCGCTCGCCGGCGCGCTGCTGCGCGGCTGGCTGGCCAAGGGCCGGCGCCTGTTGTGGTTCAACCGTGCAATGGCGCTGGTGCTGGTGCTCACCGCCGGCTGGATGCTCGGCGTATGAAGCGGCTCGCCATCAAGGACGAGACGCTCGGCATGTGGCTCGGCGTGATCGGCGTGGCGCTGTTCGCGGTCACGCTGCCGATGACGCGGCTCGCCATCGGCACGCAGGAGGCGCCGCAGCTGTCGCCCTGGTTCGTCACGCTCGGGCGCGCCGCGCTCGCGGGCCTGCTCTCGACGGTGTTCCTGCTCGCCACGCGCTCGCCGCGGCCGGCGCCGCACCAGTGGAAGCCGCTCGGCATGGCCGTGCTCGGCAATGTGATCGGCTATCCGCTGCTGCTGGGCTATGCGCTGCGCGTGGTCACGGCCAGCCACGCGGCGGTGGTCACGGCGCTGCTGCCGCTCGTGACCGCGGCCGTCGCGGCCTGGGTGCTGCACCAGCGCGCGCGGCTCGGCTTCTGGCTCTGCGCCATCGCGGGCAGCGTGCTGGTGGTGCTGTTCTCGCTGCTGCGTGCAGCCCAGCAGGGCCATGGCTTCGGCTTCGAATGGGCCGACCTGCTGCTGGTGGGCGCCGTCATCGCGGCCTCGGTCGGCTACATCTACGGCGCCCAGGTGACGCCTTCGCTCGGTGCCGAGCGCGTGATCTGCTGGGTCTGCGTGATGGCGCTGCCGGTCACGCTGCCGGCCACGCTGGTGCTGTGGCCGCAGGTGCCGATCGCCGCATCGTCGTGGGCCGGCTTCGTCTACGTCGGCGTGTTCTCGATGTGGATCGGCTTCTTCGCGTGGTACCGCGGCCTCGCGCTCGGCGGCGCGCTGCGCGTGAGCCAGACCCAGCTGCTGCAGCCCTTCCTCTCGATCCTCGCGGCCATCCCGCTCTTGGGCGAACCGCTCGACGTGGTCACCCTCGGCTTCGCCGCCGCGGTGGTCTGCACCGTCGTGCTCGGCAAGCGCCTGTCGCAGCCGCAGCCCGCCATCGCCGCCCCGGCCCGCACCGCCGCCCCCTGAAAATCTCACCGCATACCCCCGCCTGAAAGAAGAACCTCATGAACTGGAAACTCGCCGCCCGCGCCGCCAAGATGAATCCCTCGGTGCTGCGTGAAATCCTCAAGGTCACCGAGCGCCCCGGCATCATCAGCCTGGCCGGCGGCCTGCCCTCGCCCAAGACCTTCCCGATCCAGGCCTTTGCCGCTGCCTGCGCCGAGGTGCTGCACAACGACGGCCAGGCGGCGCTGCAATATGCCGCGAGCGAAGGCTATGCGCCGCTGCGCCAGGCGGTGGCCGACATGCTGCCGTGGAACGTCGATCCCGCGCAGGTGCTCATCACCACCGGTTCGCAGCAGGGCCTCGACCTGGTGGCCAAGGCGCTCATCGACCCGGGCAGCCGCGTGCTGGTGGAAACGCCCACCTACCTCGGCGCGCTGCAGGCCTTCGGCCCGATGGAGCCGACGCCGGTGAGCGTGGCGAGCGACGACGAGGGCGTGGTGGTCGACGACTTGGTGGCCAAGGCGCGCGGCACGGGCGCTGCCGACGACGCAGCGCGCTTCGTGTACCTGCTGCCGAATTTCCAGAACCCCACGGGCCGCACCATGACCGAGGCGCGGCGTGCGGCCGTGTCGGCCGCCGCCGCGGCGGCCGGCCTGCCGATCGTCGAGGACAACCCCTACGGCGAACTCTGGTTCGACGAGGCGCCGCCGCTGCCGCTGACCGCGCGCAATCCCGAGGGCTGCATCTACCTCGGCTCGTTCTCGAAGGTGCTCGCGCCCGGGCTGCGGCTCGGCTTCCTGGTGGCGCCGAAGGCCATCTACCCGAAGCTGCTGCAGGCCAAGCAGGCGGTCGACCTGCACACGCCGATCTTCACGCAGCGCATGGTCTGCGAAGTGATGAAAGACGGTTTTCTCGACCGCCACGTGCCGACCATCCGCGCGCTCTACAAGCGCCAGCGCGATGCGATGCTGGCGGCGCTCACGCGCGAGATGAAGGGGCTGGACGTGAAGTTCAACGCGCCGCTGGGCGGCATGTTCCTCTGGGCCCGCATGCCCGAAGGCATCGACACCGTGGCGCTGCTGCCCAAGGCGGTGGAGCGCAACGTGGCCTTCGTGCCGGGCGCGCCTTTCTATGCGGGCCAGGGCGATCCGCGCACGCTGCGGCTGTCGTTCGTGACCGCGAGCGTCGAGGAGATCGACACCGCGATCGCCGCGCTCGCCGCCGTGCTGCGCGAAGAACTCGCCGCGCTCGGCACCGAACGCACGCTGGCGCCCGAACCGGTCTGACCGCCATGCACATCGCCATCCTGACCTTCGACGGCTTCAACGAACTCGACTCGCTGATCGCGCTCGGCGTGCTCAACCGCGTGAAGCGCCCGGGTTGGCGCGTGACGCTGGCCTCGCCCTCGGCCACGGTCACTTCGATGAATGGCGTGACGCTGCACGCGACCTCGACGCTCGAGGCCGCCTGCGAGGCTGAGGCGGTGCTTGTGGGCAGCGGCATCCGCACGCGCGACATCGCCGCCGATCCTGCCATCATGGGCGTGCTGCGCCGGCTCGACGCCAAGCGGCAGCTGATCGGCGCGCAGTGCTCGGGCACGCTGCTGCTCGCCAAGCTGGGCCTGCTGGGCGCAGTGCCCGCGTGCACCGACCTCACGACCAAGCCGTGGGTGCAGGAAGCTGGCGTCGAGGTGCTCAACCAGCCTTTCTTTGCGAGCGGCAACGTGGCGACCGCGGGCGGATGCCTGTCGGCGCCCTACCTCGCGGCCTGGCTCATCGCGCGCAGCGAAGGCGTCGAGGCGGCAAGGAGCGCGCTGCACTATGTCGCGCCGGTGGGCGAGAAGGACGACTACGTGGCGCGGGCCCTGCGCAACATCGCGCCGTACCTGCCGCAGGTTGCGACAACCGCAGCCGCGGCGGCCTGAAAGACGCATTGCAGTTCACGCCATGATCAGTCTCGCCACGCTCGCGCTCTTCCTCCTGGCCGTGCTCGCGCTGTTCCTGTCGCCCGGGCCGAACATGGCCTTCGTGCTCTCGCACGGCGTGGCGCACGGTCCGCGTGGCGGGTTGGCGGCGGCGCTCGGCATCTCGTCGGCCGACCTGGTGCACACGCTCTTCGCAGCCACCGGCGTCACCGCGCTGGTGGCGGCATGGCCGCCTTCGTTCGACCTGCTGCGCTATGCGGGTGCGCTGTACCTGTTGTGGCTGGCGGTGCAGTCGCTGCGCAGCAGCAACGACAACGGCAGATTGCCCGGCGGCATGCGCGCGCGGCCGTCCGCCTTCGCGCGCATCGTGCGCATGGCCTTTTTCAACAACCTAGTCAATCCGAAGGCGCTGCTGTTCTTCATGGTGTTCCTGCCGCAGTTCGTCGACCCGGCGCGCGGCAGCGTGTCCTTGCAACTGGTGCAGCTCGGCGTCATGCTCTCGGCTGCCGCGCTCGCATTCAACACGCTGCTCGGCGCATGCAGCGGGCAGGTCGGCCGATGGCTGCAGCGCCGTCCGGGCGCTGAAAGATTCCAGCGCGTCCTGCTCGCGCTGGTGATGGTCGGCCTGGCCATTCGCCTGCTGCTGCTCGACCGTCCTTCCATGCCCTCCGCCCTGTCCGCCACACCTGTCCAAGGAAGCTGAACACCATGCTCAATATCTGGGGCCGCATCAGTTCGATCAACGTGCGCAAAGTCGTCTGGTGCGCGCAGGAACTCGGGCTCGACTTCCAGCGCACCGAGGCCGGCGGCCTGTCCGGCGTGGTGCAGACGCCCGAATACCTCGCGCTCAATCCCAATGCCATGGTGCCCACCATCGACGACGGCGAGGGCGCGGAGCGCGTGACGCTCTGGGAATCGAACGTCATCGTGCGCTATCTCTGCGCCAAGCATTCGCACGGCACTCTCTACCCCAGCGAACTGCCGGCGCGCTTCGACGCCGAACGCTGGATGGACTGGCAACAGACCATGCTCAACCGCGCGAGCCGCGATGCGTTCGTGCAGTGGGTGCGCACGCCGCCGGCCGAGCGCGACCCGGCGCTGATCGCGGCCTCGGTGTATGCGAGCGAGGCGCTGTTCGCGCTGCTCGATGCACACCTGGGGCGCCAGCCCTACATGGCGGGCGAGCGTTTCACCATGGCCGACATCCCGATCGGCTGCGAAGCGCACCGCTGGTTCGGCCTGCCGCCGCTCGACTACCAGCGCCCGGCGTGGCCGAACCTTGAACGCTGGTATGGCGAGCTGCTCTCCCGGCCGGGCGCGCGCGGCGTGCTCGACCTGGGCCTCGAATGACATGCCCTCTTCGGATCCGATGATGAAATCCCGCCCCTTCAAGCAAGTCGACGTCTTCACGGCAAAGCCCTTGCGCGGCAACCCGCTGGCGGTGGTGCTCGACGGCAGCGGCCTGGACGACGCGGCGATGCAGCGCTTCGCGCAGTGGACGAACCTGTCCGAGACCACCTTCCTGCTGCCGCCCACCGAGCCCACGGCCGACTACCGCGTGCGCATCTTCACGCCCGGCGGCGAGCTGCCGTTCGCGGGCCATCCCACCATCGGCAGCTGCCACGCCTGGCTGCAGGCCGGCGGCAAGCCGCGCGCGGCGGGGCGCATCGTGCAGCAATGCGCGGTGGGCCTGGTGCCGCTGCGCCACGAGGGCGAGCGCCTGGCCTTCGCGGCGCCACCGCTTGCGCGCAGCGCACCGAGCCCGAGCCTTCTGGCCAAGGTGGCGGGGGCGCTCGGCCTCAAGGCGCAGCAGGTCGTGGCGGCACAGGTGCTCGACAACGGGCCGGTCTGGTTCGGCCTGCTGCTCAACGACGCCGATACCGTGCTCGGGCTCGCACCCGACCACCGCCTGCTCAAGGAACTGGGCGTGAAGGTCGGCGTGGCGGGCGTGCCCGCCGGGCAGGACGAAGCGATGCTGATCGGCCGCTCCAACCGCGAGGCCCGTGCCTTCGGCGGCCGGCGCGCTGCGGGGCAACCGCCGCAGGACGACGCAGACGACGGCGCGAAGATCGACCTCGAGGTGCGCGCCTTCGCCGCACCGCTCGGCGTGGAAGAAGACCCGGTGACCGGCAGCCTGAACGCGGGCCTGGCCGAATGGCTGATCGCCGACGGCCTCATGCCCGCGCGCTACCTGGCCGCGCAGGGGCAATGCCTGGGCCGCGCGGGCCGCGTGCACATCGAGCGCGATGCCGATGGCACGGTGTGGGTCGGCGGCGACGCCGTGACCTGCATCGACGGGCAGGTCACGCTCTAGGAGCGATCGACACCATGCAAGCCCGGCTCGACCATCTCGTGATCGCCGCCGCCTCGCTGGCCGAGGGCGTGGCCTGGTGCGAAGCGACACTCGGCGTCACGCCCGGGCCGGGCGGTTCGCACCCGCTCATGGGCACGCACAACCGGCTGCTGAACATCGCGAGCGACGCATTTCCTCGGGCCTACCTCGAAATCATCGCCATCGAGCCCGGCAAGAAGCCCTCGCGGCGCGGCACGCGGCGCTGGTTCGACCTCGACGATCCGGTGCTGCAGGCCGCGCTGGTGCAGCACGGGCCGCGGCTCGTGCACTTCGTCGCGAGCGTGCCCGACGCACGCCTCGCCGTGCAGGCGCTGGCCCATGACGAGCGCCTGCCGATCGATCGCGGCCCGCTGCTCGCGGCCTCGCGCGACACGCCCGCCGGGCGGCTCGAATGGCAGATCACCGTGCGCGACGACGGCCAGCGGCTCTTCTACGGCGCGCTGCCCACGCTGATTGAGTGGGGGCCGGTGCACCCCACCGACGCGATGCCCGCCTCGGGCCTGGCGATGCGCTCGCTCTCGGCCACGCATCCGCGCGCGGCCGATCTTGCCGCGGCGCTCGCGGCCATCGGCATGCAAGGGCTGGCCGTGCAACCCGGCGCGCCCGACCTGGTGGCCGTGCTCGACACCCCGCGTGGCGCGGTCACGCTTCAATCCCAAGGAACTTGACGAGATGCTGACCCTGACCGAAATTGCCTGGTTCGCGCTGGCCTCGATGGTGCTGGCGCTCACGCCCGGGCCGAACATGATCTATTGCGTGTCGCGCACGCTCGTGCAGGGCCGCCGCGCCGGGTTGATCTCGCTCGGCGGCGTGCTGATGGCGTTCCTCGCGCACCTGTTCGCCGCGGCGCTCGGGCTCACCGCGCTGCTGCTCGCGGTGCCGCTCGCGTTCGACGCGATCCGCTTTGCGGGCGCGGCCTACCTGCTGTGGCTTGCGTGGCAGGCCGTCAGGCCCGGCGGCCATGCGCCCTTCGCGGCGCGCGCATTGCCGGCCGATCCGCCGGGCAAGCTGTTTCGCATGGGTTTTCTCACCAACCTGCTGAACCCGAAGGTGGCGATGTTCTACCTCTCGTTCTTTCCGCAGTTCCTTCATCCCGAGCGCGGCTCGGTGCTGCTGCAGAGCCTGCAGCTCGGCGCGGCGCAGATCGCGAGCAGCGCGGCGGTCAACACGCTCATGATCCTCGGCGCCGCAGGCATCACGGCCGTGCTGTCGCAAAGCGCAGGCTGGCTGCGCGCGCAGCGCTGCATCATGGGCAGCGTGCTGGCGGCCATGGCCGTTCGCGTGGCGCTGACCGAACGCAAGTAGCCAAAAAGAAAGAAGGACGGTCCGCACGATGAGGTTCACCCGCGAAGAGATCGAGGCCGCGCTCGGCACCGTGCGCACCGCCATGCCGCCCACGCCGCAGTACGCCTGGCCGCTGCTCGCCGAGCGGCTTGGCTGCACCGTCTGGGCCAAGCACGAGAACCACACGCCGGCCGGCGCCTTCAAGATCCGCGGCGGCCTGACCTACTTCGAGACCCTCGCGCGCGAGCAGCCCGACGTGCGCCATGCAATCAGCGCCACGCGCGGCAACCACGGCCAGTCGGTCGGCTTCGCCGCGCGGCGCCACGGCATCGCCGCGACCATCGTGGTGCCCCACGGCAACTCGCGCGAGAAGAACGCCGCCATGCGTGCGCTCGGCGTGCAACTGGTCGAGCACGGCGACGATTTCCAGGCCGCGGCCGAACACGCGGCCCTGCTCGCCGAGCGCGACCGCCTGCACCGCGTGCCCTCGTTCCACCGCGAGCTGGTGCGCGGCGTCGCGACCGCGTACGTCGAATTCTTCAGCGCGCTGGCCGATGTGCCGCCCGACGTGCTGTTCGTGCCCATCGGCCTCGGCTCGGGCTTTGCGGGGGCGGCTGCGGCGCGCGCCCATTGCGGCGTGTCGACGAAGCTCATCGGCGTGGTGTCCGCGCACGCCACGGCCTACCGCGACTCGTTCCGTGCGGGCCGGCCGCTCGAGTCGCCGGTGACGACGCGGCTGGCGGACGGCATGGCTTGCCGCACGCCCGTGCCCGAGTCGGTCGACGTGATCCTGCGCGAAGCCGACGACGTGATCACCGTGACCGACGACGAAGTCGCCGCGGCAATGCGCATCCTTTTCAGCGACACGCACAACGTGGCCGAGGGCGCGGGGGCCGCGGCGCTCGCGGGGGCGCTCCAGCAGCAGGAACGCTGGCGCGGCAAGACGGTGGGGATCTGCGTGACCGGCGGCAATGTCGATTCGGACATGTTCGCCGAGGTGCTGCAGGCGCGCTAAGGCAGCGGCCCCGTGTTCGCGGTGTCCAGCGGCAGCCGCGACACCTCCGCGAGCAGCAAGGCCAACTGCTGCGCGGCCGCTTCGACCACCTGCTGTCCCTTGGCCGCCGTGGCCGCGGCGGCATTGCCCGCCGCGCCCTCGGCGTTGTAGTCTTCCATCGCCCAACCGAGCTTGGCGCTCTTGCCGTTGCCCAGGATCGCGTAGCCCGCGGCGCGCTGGGCCGAGGTGGAGCCGAAGTCCTTCGCCTCGTCCATGCGCACCGACTGCGGCGCGAGCGCCAGCATCATCGAGGTCTCGATCTCGCCGGCATGCACGCCGAAGCGGTGCTCCGCGGCGCTGAACTGCGCGCCCGCATCGCCGAGCGGCAGGTTGAACCAGCTCACGCTGTAGACGATGAGGCCGTGCGCGGCGCGCAGCTCGCGTGCCACGATGTCCATCGCGCCGACGTGGCCGCCGTGCGCGTTGAACAGCACCAGCTTCTTCACGCCGGCGCGCGCCACTCCGGCGCCGATTTCGTTCCACACCCGGATCAGCGTTTCGGCCGAGAGCGTGAGCGTGCCCGCGAAGCGGGCGTGCTCGGGGCTCAGGCCGACCTGCTGCGTCGGCAGGAACAGCACCGGCAGCGCGGGCGCCAGCAGCGGCAGCGCGGCGGCCACGATGCCGTCGGCCAGCACGGTGTCCACGCCCAGCGGCAGGTGGGGCCCGTGCTGCTCGGTCGCGCCGAGCGGCAGCACGGCGACCGTGGACGCCGCATCGAGCGCCGCGAAGTCGCGCGTGGTGAGCTGGGCCCAGAAGCGGGGCAGGGAAACGGGGGGAGCGTTCATGCCGCGATCTTAGGCCGGGCCGGTGCCGAGCTGCAGGCCTGCAGGAATCTCGCGGTGGTGATTCAATCGCCCGGCATTCCTCGCAATTTCTCAAGGACCGACGCCATGGATCTCCAGCTACAGGACCAGCACGTTCTCATCACCGGCGGCAGCAAGGGCATCGGCCTGGCTTGCGCGCTGGGCTTTCTGCGCGAGGGGGCGCGCGTGAGCCTGGTGTCGCGCGATGCGCAGAACCTCGAGCAGGGCCGCAGGACGCTGCTCGACGGCTTCGCCCAGGCCGAGGGCCGGGTGTCGTTGCACGCGGCCGACCTCAAGGACCCGCAAGGCGCCGTGGCCGCGCTCGACGCCGCCGAGCAGGCCTTCGGGCCGGTCGACGTGCTCGTCAACTCGGCCGGCGCCGCGCGCCGCACGCCGCCCGACGAGCTCGACGCCGACGCGTGGCATGCCGCGATGGACGCCAAGTACTTCACCTACATCCACATGATCGACCCGGTCGTGAAGCGCATGGGCCGGCGTGGCCGCGGCGCGATCGTCAACGTGATCGGCCAGGGCGGCAAGGTCGCGAGCCCCGTGCACATGGCCGGCGGCGCGGCCAACGCGGCGCTGATGCTCGTGAGCGCCGGCATGGCCGCGGCCTATGCGGCCAAGGGCGTTCGCGTGAATGCCGTGAACCCCGGCCTGACGCTGACCGAGCGCCTGCAGGAAGGCATGAAGGCCGACGCCAGGCTGCAGGGCATCGACAGCGACGAAGCGCTGCAGCGCGCCACGGGCCGGCTGCCGCTTGGGCGCATCGCCACGCCCGAGGAGATCGCCAATGCCGTGGTCTTTCTCGCTTCGCCGAAGGCGAGCTACATCACCGGCGCGATCCTCGCGATGGATGGGGCCGTCACGCCGATGATCTGACGGGCGGCAGCGCCTCGAACTTCAGTGCCAGAAAGTCGACCAGCGCCCGCACGCGCGCCGGCACGAAACGCCCGCTCGGCAGCAGCGCATGCAGCGGATAGGGCTCGGTGCCCCAGTCGGGCAGCAGGTGCACCAGCCGGCCGCTCGCGATGTCGTCGCGCACGTCGAGCGCCGACTTCAGCGTGATGCCGCGCCCCGCCACGGCCCACTCGCGCGCGAGCGAGGCGTCGTCGGCGCTGCGGTCGCCCTTCACGCGCACTTCGGTCCACTGCCCGTTCTGAACAAAGCGCCAGAGCCGGTGGCGACGCCCGCCGCGATCGAAGGTCAGGCAGTTGTGGTGCACCAGGTCTTGCGGCGCCGCCGGCGCGCCATGGCGCCGAAGGTAGTCCGGCGAAGCGGTCAGCAGCGGGCTGGTCTGGGCGAAGGGCCGCGCCACCAGCCGCGAATCGGCCAGCGTGCCGTAGCGCAGCGCCACGTCGACCTCGTCGCGCATCACGTCGAGCAGCCGGTCACCGACCGACAGCGAGAGCTGCAGCCCCGGATGCAGCGCGAGGAATTCGTCGAACCAGGCCAGCAGCGTGCTGCGCGTGAGGTCGGACGGCGCGGCCACGCGCAGCGTGCCGACCAACTCGCCGCGGTCGGCCGTGACCAGCGACTCGCCCTCGTCGAGCAGCTCGAAGGCGCGCACCGCATAGTCGAGCAGCGTCTGGCCCTGCGGCGTGAGCCGCATGGCGCGCGTCGAGCGCTCGAACAGCCGCGCGCCGAGTTGCGTCTCGAGCCGCTTGAGTGTGGCACTTGCCGCCGCGGGCGTCATGCCGAGCGCATGGGCGGCGGCCGTGAGCGTGCCGCCGCGCGCGGTCTGCACGAGCACCTGCAGGTCCGACAGATTTTCAATCTTCATTTGAAAGTGTTGGTAGTTCCACCGTGCTTATCAAAGCAGGATTGCGATCCTACAGTCGAGGGATCGTTCTTTCACGCACAAAAGGTCCTCCCATGAAAGCCATCGGCTACCACCAACCACTTCCGATCGACCATCCCGACGCCCTGCAGGACATCGAACTGCCCGCACCCGTGCCGGGCCCGCGCGACCTGCTGGTGCGCGTGGCGGCAGTGTCGGTCAACCCCGTCGACACCAAGGTCCGCAAGAACAGCGCGCCCGAGGCAGGCCAGGCCAAAGTGCTCGGCTGGGACGCCGCCGGCACCGTCGAGGCCGTCGGCGCCCAAGTGAAGAACTTCCAGCCCGGCGACCGCGTGTATTACGCGGGCTCGATCGTGCGGCCCGGCGCCAATTCGGAGCTGCACACGGTGGACGAACGCATCGTCGCGCTCGCGCCGAAGCGCCTCGACGACGCCCAGGCCGCCGCGTTGCCGCTGACCACGATCACCGCCTACGAACTGCTGTTCGACCGCCTGCGCGTGCCCAAGGGCGGCGGTGCCGGCCAGACGCTGCTGGTCACGGGCGGCGCCGGCGGCGTGGGGTCGATCCTGATCCAGCTGGCGCGCCAGCTGACGCAGCTGCGCGTGGTCGCCACCGCCTCGCGCACCGAGACCCGCGCCTGGTGCCTGGCGCTCGGCGCCCACGCGGTCATCGACCATTCGAAGCCGCTCGCCGCGGAGCTGCAGGCCGCGGGCATCGGCCAGGTCGACATGGTCGCGAGCCTGACCCAGACCGAGCAGCACTACGCGCAGATCATCGAAAGCCTCAAGCCCCAGGGCCAGCTCGCGGTGATCGACGACATGAAGCTGCTCGACGCGATGCCGCTCAAGACCAAGTCGATCTCGCTGCACTGGGAAATGATGTTCGCGCGCTCGCGCTTCGAGACGCCCGACATGGCCGCGCAAGGCGCACTGCTGGCCGAGGTGGCCGCGCTGGTCAACGCGGGCCGCATCCGCACCACGGCGAATGCGAGCTTCGGCACCATCAACGCCGCGAACCTTCAACGCGCGCATGCGCTGATCGAAAGCGGCAAGGCGCAGGGCAAGGTGGTGCTGGCCGGGTTCTGAGCTGCGCACAATCGGCCGCATGGCCGAGCTCCCCCGACCCCCCATCATCGAATTCGACACCGAGCGCCTGCGGCTGCGCCAATGGCGGGAGAGCGACCTCGCGCCGTTCGCTGCCATGGCGGCCGATCCGCAGGTGATGGCCTTCCTGTTGCCGCTGCCCACGCGCGCCGACAGCGATGCGATGGCCGCGCGCGTCGCGGCCCGCATCGCCGAGCAGGGCTGGGGATTCTGGGCCGTCGAACAAAAAGCCACGGGCGAATTCATCGGCTTCACCGGCCTCAACGTGCCGCTGGCGGCGCTGCCCTTCTCGCCCTGCGTCGAGATCGGCTGGCGGCTGGCGCGCCATGCCTGGGGCCAGGGCTTCGCGAGCGAAGCCGCACGCGGCGCGCTGCAGGTGGGTTTCGCGCGCCTGGGCTTCGACGAGATCGTCGCGTTCACGGCCGTCGGCAATGTCCGCTCGGCCGCGGTGATGGAACGCATCGGCATGCACGAGGACCGGGCCGGCGCCTTCGACCACCCTGCCGTGCCCGAAGGCCATGCGCTGCGCCGCCACCGGCTCTACCGCATCGCGCGCGCCGCGCGCACCGCCTCAGATTGAATGCAGCAGCAGCGCGGCGCCCGAGACGATCGCGAACATCTGCACGAAGATCCGCAGCACGCGGCCATTGATCCGGCGATGCACCATGCGGCTGAGCACCGCGCCGACGACGAGCGCGGGCAACAGCAGCGCTGCCGCCTCGAGCTGCGCACCGTCGATGCGGTCCATCGCCATCAGCGTGGCCAGCGACACCAGTTCGCCGACCAGGAAGCACAGCGCGATGGTCGATCGCATCGTGGGCGGCGGCTGGTGCTGGTAGACCAGCGCCAGGGGCGGGCCGCCGATGCCGGTCGCGGTCTCGGTCACGCCGGTGATGAGGCCCGCCGACACGAAGGCGGTGCGGCCCGGCGAGAAGGCCGGCATCATCAAGGTGACCAGTGCCGCCGCGATGGTCGAGATGCCGACGAAGAGCGACAGTTGCGTCGCGCTCAGCACCGCCAGCACCCAGAGCCCGCCGGCCGTGCCGACCACGCGCCCGCCGCTGATCCAGCCGGCGCCGATGCGGTCGACGGCGCCGCGCTCGCGCCACAGCACGTAGAGGTTGAGCGGCAGCATCAGCACCAGCACGCACACGGGCAGCAGGTCGGGCCGCACGATGCCGATCACCGGCGCGGCGATCAACGCAAAGCCCACGCCGGTCGCGCCCTGCACGAAGGCGGCGAACAGCACGGCAAGGGAAACGAGAACGAGATGCTGCGTGCTCACTGCGGATTCCGTCCCATGCCGGCAGCCGCTGCCGCGGCCAGGCGGCGGTGCTCGGCCGCCGGCGGATGCAGGCGCACGATGGGCGCGCGGTCCATGGCCGCATGGGCCACGCGCGCCAGCTCCCGCTGCAGCGCGCGTGCGTCCCAGTCGGGCGGCCAGCCTTCCCACAGGCGCAGCCGCCCGTCGACGAACACCGCGGTGATCTGGTCGCGGTTGCCCAGGCGCACGAGGTCCCAGGTCAGGTCGACGGAGGTGCACATCTCGGGCGTGTCGATATCGACGACCAGGAAATCGGCCGCCTTGCCCACGGTGATCTCGCCGGTCAGGTGGCCCAGGCCGACCGCGCGCGCACCTTCATGCGTCGCATGGTCGAACCAGGTCCAGCCACCGCCGCTCGACGCGTCGCCGATGGGCATGCCGAAGGTCAGCTTCTGCGCCGCCTCGGCCGCGTCCATCAGCCGGAACGCGTCGCTGCGCGTGGCGTCGGTGCCCAGCCCGAAGCGAATGCCCAGGGAGGCCATCAAGTTCGCCGGCGCCACGGCGTTGCCCTTCCACTGGCTTGCGACCGGGTTGTAGCTCACGGCGGTGTCGGTGTCGCGCAGCAGCATGAGCTCGGCCGGCGTGACCAGCGTGCCGTGCGCGATGAGCACCTGCGGCCCGAGCGCGCCCAGCTGCGCCAGCAGTTCGAGCGGGCGCCGGCCGCGCTGCACCACCGAGCGCTCGACCGAGGCGAGGTGTTCGTTCACGTGGGTCTGGAACACGGTGCGGGCTTCGGCGCACAGCGCCGACACCGCCACCAGCATCTCGTCGGAGGCGGCCTCGGGCACCGAGATCGCGAGCGAGGGATGCACCAGCGGCGCATCGGACCAGCGTTGCAGAAACCGCGCGGCCTGCGCACGGATCGCCTGCCGGTCGGCCGCGCTGCTGTCGTTGCCGCCGTCGTTGCAGATCAGGCCCAGCACGCAGCGCAGCCCGGCCTCCTGCACGGCAGTGGCCACGGCACCGATGTCGCCCGGCGCGCGCGTGCCCGCATCGCACACGGTGGTGAACCCGCCGCGCAGCGACTCGAGCGCCGCGAGCTTGGACGCCATGTAGACGAACTCGTCGTCTAGGCTGGCCTCGAGCGGCACCCACACGCGCCGGAAGATCTCGGACGGCTCGCCATAGGCCAGCGACTTGCCGAAGGACTGCGTGAGGTGGTGGTGCGCGTCGATCATGCCGGGCATCAGCAGCTTGCCGGGCAGGCGCAGCGGCGTGAGCTGCGGATGGCGCGCGATGAGCGCGTCGGCGGGGCCGACATCGCGGAAGCGGCCGCCTTCGATGCGCACGGCATGGCCGGTCGCGGGGCCGTCGCGCAGCATCAGGTGGTCGGGAACGAGCAGCAGCTCGTCGGCCGCGAAGAGCGCGGCATCGGGTTCAGGAGACATGGTGGAGAGAAGGGACAGGAACAAAAAAAGAAAAGGAAAAAAGCGCGGCGCCTCAGCGCGGCGCGGGCGCTTCCGCGGGGCTTTCGGCGCCGTCGGCATGCACGCGGTTGAACACCATGTTGAGCACCACGGCCGTCAGCGAGCCCATCGCCAGGCCATTGCCGAGCACCAGCTGCAGCGTGTCGGGAAAGCGGCTGTACAGGCCCGGCACCAGGATCGGCAGCAGCCCCATGGTCAGCGCGCCGGCCAGCACGAACATGTTGCCGCGCTCGTGCAGGTCGACCTTGCGCAGCATGTCGATGCCCATGGTGCCGATGATCGCGAACACCACCATCGCGGTGCCGCCGACCACGGCCGAGGGAATGGCGGCGGCCAGCCGGCCGAGCGGCGCCGACAGCGCGATGAGGATCAGGATCACGCCCGCGGCCGCGGTCACGTAGCGCGAGCGCACGTTGGTGGCGCGCACGATGCCGATGTTCTCGCCGCTGGTGATGATCATCGAGGTGCCGAAGAACCCGCCCGCGAGCGACACCACGGCGTCGCCGCGGATGGTGCGCGGCACCACGTCGCGCGGGTTGATCTTGCGGCCCACCACGTCGGCCACCGCCACCGTCTGCCCGGTGGCCTCGACCATCGAGATGATGCTGAAGATCAGGAGCGGCACCGCCGCCACGATGTCGAAGCGCGGCATGCCGAACGGCAGCAGGGTCGGCGCGCTCCAGAACGGCCCCGTCGCCACGGCGCTGGCATCCATCAGCCCGAAGGCGGCCGCGAGCAGCGTGCCCGCCAAGAGCCCGAGCAGCACCGCGAGCTGGCCGAGCGTGCCCTTGAACACCCGTGCGAACAGCACGGTGAAGCCGATGGTCGCGAGCGCCAGGCCGATGTTCACCGGGTCGGCGAAGGTGGCTGTGCCCGCCTTGCCCGCGATGATGCCGCCGTAGACCTTCACGAGGTTGACCGACACCAGCAGCAGCAAGGTGCCGATGACGATCTTCGGAAAGTAGCGCAGGCAGCGCGCGAACACCGGCAGCACCAGAAAGTAGAACAGCGCCGTGAGGATCACCGCGCCCGAGGCGGTCTGCAGGTCGCGTTGCTGGGCGATGGTCACGAACATCACGATCGGTGCGCCGCCGGGCACCATCACGAAGGGCAGCCGGGCGCCGAACTTCCACGGCCCGAACGACTGCAGCAGCGTGCCGATGCCGCATAGCAGGAAGGTGGCGCTGATCAGGTTCACTGTCAGCGCCGCGTCGAGGCCCAGCGCCTTGGCCACCAGGAACACCGAGGTGATCGGCACGGCCGCCATCACCAGCACGTGCTGCAGGCCGAACAGCAGCAATTGGGACAACGGCAGCATCGCATCGACGGGGGCCGTGGCGGTCGAGTCGGCTGAGACCATGGCGGCCGGAGCGGCCGCGGGCGCGGCGGGAAGCACAGCAGAGGCATCGGGAACACGGGACATGACGGAATCCTTGAACCTGAACCGCGCCCAAATCGATTTGGGCGCACTGGCAAAAAAAGCCGCCGAAGCGGGTGAAGTACATTCCGGTGGCAACGCGCCCCAAAACGATTTGGGAATTGAATCACCGCTTTTTGCAAAGGTCAACCGGATGAATACCGATCCATCGCCGCGCGCCAACATCAAGGACGTGGCGCGCGAAGCGGGCGTGTCGCCGACGACCGTTTCGCATGCGCTCAATGCGCGCGGCCAGGTCGACGCGGAAACGCGGGTGCGCGTCGAGCAGGCGGCGCTGAAGCTCGGCTACCGGCCCAACCGCAATGCGCAGCGGCTGCGCACCGGCGAGGCGCACATGATCGTGCTGCTGTCGTCGATGCCGTTCGCGGTGGCGGGCGGTCCGTCGCGGCTCGGCTTTTTGATGGAGGTGGCGGCCGTCGCGGCGGCCGAGGCGCTCGACCGCCGCCTGGCGCTGGTGCTGGCACCGCCAATGGAGAACGGGCGCGTGCCGATGGAGCTGCTCGATGTCGACGGCGCACTGGTCATCGAGCCGTCGGCGGGCGACCCGAACCTGGCCTACCTGCAGCGGCGCGGCCTGCCGGTGGTGGCCATCGGCAAGCCCGCGGCCGGCGATGCCGAGGACGACAGCGCACCGGCGCTGCCCCCGTACGTCGACATCCATTCGGGCCGCACCACAGCGCTGCTGCTCGACCACCTGCACGCGCAGGGCGCACGCAAGGTCGCGATGATCCTGGGTTCGGCGCAACGCAACTCGTACCTCGAGGGCCGCGCGGCCTACCTGGCGTTCGCCGCCGCGCACGCGCAGGCACCGCTGCTGTCGCTGGTCGACGAGGCCGAAGGCGAGCACGGTGGCCGCGAGGCCGCGCTGGCGCTGCTCGCGGCCGATCCCGACATCGATGCCTTCTGCGTGCCGGTGGACGCTTTCGCCACGGGCACGGTCGAGGCGGTGCTCGCGTCGGGACGGCGCATTCCAGACGACGTGATGGTCGCCACGCGCTACGACGGCCTGCGCGCGCGCACCTGCGTGCCGCCGCTCACGGCCGTGGACCTGCACCTGGACCAGGTGGCGCAGCAGGCCATTGCGCTGCTGTTCGACCACCTGCGCGGCGACACCAGCCAGCGCCGCGTCGACGGGCCCGAGGCGCAGTTGGTGCCGCGCCTCTCGTCGGCACGCCGCCCGCGCTAGTTGGCGCGCGACACGCGCCAGACCACGTTGCCCACGTCGTCGGCCACCAGCAGCGCGCCGCCCTTGTCGAGCGCCACGCCCACGGGCCGGCCCTGCGCCTTCTCGTCGGCCGACAGAAAGCCCGTGAGCACGTCGACCGGCGGCCCGCTCGGCTTGCCGTTGGCGAAGGGCACGAACACCACCTTGTAGCCCGACTTCGGCTTGCGGTTCCACGAGCCGTGCTCGCCGATGAAGGCGCCGCTCGCGAACGCAGGCGGCATGCCGCGCGCATCGGAGAACACCAGCCCGAGCGGGGCCACGTGCGAGCCGAGCGCATAGTCGGGCGCGATGGCCTTGGCGACCATCTCGGGGTTCGGCGGCTGGACGCGCGCATCCACGGTGGTGCCGAAGTAGCTCCACGGCCAGCCGTAGAAGGCGCCGTCCTTCACCGAGGTCAGATAGTCGGGCACGAGGTCGCTGCCGATCTCGTCGCGCTCGTTGACCACGGTCCACAGCGCCTTCGTCGAAGGCTCCCACGCCAGCCCGTTGGGATTGCGCAGCCCGGTCGCGAAGAGCCGCTTCTCGCCGGTCTTCGCGTCGACCTCCCAGATCGCGGCGCGGCCCTCTTCGGCGGCCAGCCCGTTCTCGCCGATGTTGCTGTTGGAGCCGACCGTCACGTAGAGCTTGGTGCCCTCGGCGTTGGCGATCACGTTCTTGGTCCAGTGGTGGTTGATGCCCGCGGGCAGCGGAGTCACTTCGGTCGGCGTGGCGCCAGCGGCGGTCTGGCCTTCGGTGTAGGGCACCTTCACGAGCGCGTCGGCATTGGCGATGAAGAGTTCGCTGCCCACCAGCGCCATGCCGAAGGGCGACTTGAGGTTCGACAGGAACACCTGCCGCAGCTCGGCCGCGCCGTCGCCGTCGGCATCGCGCAGCAGCGTGATGCGGTTCGGGCTCGGCACGTTGGCGCCGGCGCGGCCCATGACCTTCTCCATCACCCAGTTGCGGACCTTGCCCATCAGGCCGTCGGCACCGCTGCCTTCGGGCTTGGGCGGCTTGTTGCTCTCGGCCACCAGCACGTCGCCGTTGGGCAGCGTGTAGACCCAGCGCGGATGCTCGAGCCCGCGCGCGAAGGCGGCAACGCGCAGGGCGGCGGCAGGCTTGGGCGCGGCGGTGTCGGTCCAGCCGATCGCCTCGGCCACGTTGACGGTGGGAATCAGCGTCTTGTTGGGCTCCGCCAGCTTCGGCTGCGCGCCGACGGTGGCCTCGGGCGGCAGCTTGGCGGCCTCGCCGCAGCCGGCCAGCGCCAGCACCGCGGCCAGGGAGGCGGCGCAGGCCGGGGCAAGGGCGATGTTCTTCGGTAGCTTTTTCGTCATGCGCATAGGCGATCCTCGGTTGTCTCGGCACCATGGCCGCATGCCGCCCGATCATGCGGACGGCTTCGCCGCCGACTGTCGGCCGTAGGCGCTTTCTGGCGTGGGCGCACCCCATGTGCGCATCGCCGCTACCATCGGCCGCATGACCGACGACCTGTTCCGCGCCGACGCCTACCTGCGCGCCTGCGACGCCCGTATCCTGCGCATCGACGAGGCCGGCATCGTGCTCGACCGCACCGTGTTCTATCCCCTGGGCGGCGGGCAGGCCGGCGACGCCGGCGTGCTGGTGCTGGCCGACGGCCGCGAACTCGCGATCGCCGACACCCGCAAGGGCAAGGACGCGGAGGGCCAGCCCACGCGCGAGATCGTCCACGTGCCCGCGCCCGAGCAGGCCGGCCTGCTGGCCGCGCTGAAGCCCGGTGACGCCGTGACCGTGCGCCTCGACTGGGCGCGCCGCCACCGGCTGATGCGCTTCCACACGGCGAGCCACCTGCTCTGCCACCTGGTGCCGGTGCCGGTGAACGGCTGCTCGATCACGCCCGACTACGCGCGCATCGACTTCCACATGACCGACCCGCTCGACAAGGAAGCGCTGACCGCCGGCCTCGCACGGCTCGTGGCCGCGGCGCATCCGCTCGCCGTGGGCGCCATCACCGACGCCGAACTCGACGCCAACCCGGCGTTGGTCAAGAGCATGAGCGTGCAGCCGCCGCGCGGCACCGGCACGGTGCGCACCATCCGCATCGGTGGCGAGGCCGAGGCGCAGATCGATTTCCAGCCCTGCGGCGGCACGCATGTGGCGAACACCGCCGAGATCGGCGCGGTGGTGGTGACCAAGATCGAGAAGAAGAGCGCCAACAGCCGCCGCGTGGTGCTGGGCTGGGCCGCATGAGGCTGCGACCGCCACCCGGCGCCGGTCTCCGGAACTTCGCCCCGCCGGCCCGCTCCGACTGACGGCATGATTCTTCCCCGTCTCTTCCGTTCCGCTGCATTCCTGATGACGGCAGCCGCAGCCTGGCTGCCCGCCGCGGCACAGTTGGCAGCCAATCCCGGCCCTGTCGTCACCACCCCGCACGTGCGCGCCGAACTGGTCGCGCATGCGCCCGATGGCGTGTCGCCCGGCGCGCCGGTCTGGGTCGGGCTGCAGATCACGCACCAGCCCGAGTGGCACACCTACTGGAAGAACGCCGGCGATTCGGGCCTGCCTACCGAACTGAGCTGGACCTTGCCGGCCGGTGTCTCGGCCGGCGATATCGCCTGGCCGGTGCCGCGCAAGATCCCGATCGGCACACTGGCCAATTACGGCTACGAAGGCACGGTGCTGCTGCCGGTGCCGCTCGAGGTGGCCAGCACCTTCCAGCCGCCGCTGGCCTTCGGCAGCCAGGCGCAGGCCATGGACATCCGGCTCAAGGCGAGCTGGCTGGTCTGCCGCAAGGAGTGCATTCCCGAGGAAGGCGAGTTCAGCCTGGCGCTGCCGCTGCGCGGCTCGACCGCGCTGAACAAGCCCGCGTTCGATGCCGCCCGCGCTGCCGAGCCGCGGCCGCTGGCCCAGCCGGGTGCCGTCGAAGTCCGCGGCAACAGCCTGCAAGTGCGCCTCGAAGGCCTGCCCGCCGCGGTGCGGGGCAAGACGCTGGCGTTCTTTCCCGAGACGCCCGAACTGATCCACACCGCCGCGGTCGAGGGCAAGGACTGGACCCAGCGCTGGCAGGACGACGGCAGCTGGACGGCGACCGTGCCGCTCGCCGAGCAGCGCAGCGCCAGTCCGTCGACGCTGCCGCTGGTGGTGGCGCTCGCCGAATCCGACCGCACGGCGGGCCAGCCCGTCGCCTGGCGCACCGAGGCTCCCGTCAGCGGCACGTGGCCCGCGGCGGTTGCGCCACCCGCCGAGGTTTCGCCGGCGCTGCAGGCCGCGCTCGCCGCCAATGCGGCCGACGCGGCATCCCGCAGCACCGACGCGGCACCGGTCGGCCCGGCGCCGCAGCCCGCCGTCACGTTCGCGGTCGCGCTGCTCGGCGCCCTGCTCGGCGGGCTGCTGCTGAACCTCATGCCCTGCGTGTTCCCGATCCTGGCCATCAAGGTGCTGGGCTTCACGCGGCAGGCCGGCAACCGCAGCGCCCACCGCACCGCGGGTCTGGCCTACACCGCGGGCGTGATCCTCTCGTTCCTGGCGCTCGGTGGCGCGATGCTGGCGCTGCGCGCCGCGGGCGCCCAGCTCGGCTGGGGCTTTCAGCTGCAGTCGCCGGCCGTGGTGGCGGCACTGGCCGCGCTGTTCACGCTGCTCGGGCTCAACCTCGCGGGCGTTTTCGAGTTCGGCCATGTCGCGCCGTCGTCGCTGTGCGCGGCCCAGGCCAAGCACCCGGTCATGAACGACTTTCTCTCGGGCGTGCTGGCCGTGGTGATCGCCTCGCCGTGCACCGCGCCCTTCATGGGCGCGTCGCTCGGCTTCGCGATCGGCCTGCCGGCCGCCCAGGCGCTGCTGCTGTTCGCAGTGCTGGGCCTGGGCCTGGCGCTGCCTTACCTGGTGGCTGGTTTCGTGCCGGCCGTGGCGCGGCTGCTGCCCGCGCCCGGCCCCTGGATGGACACGCTGCGCCGGCTGCTCGCGTTCCCGATGTTCGCCACCGTGGCCTGGCTGGTCTGGGTGCTGGGGCAGCAAAGCGGCATCGATGGCGCCGGCACGCTGCTCGCGCTGCTGGTGTGCATGGCCGCGGTCGTCTGGGCGCTCACGCTGCGCGGCCGCACCCGGGTGGTGATCGCCACGGTACTCGTCGCCCTGACGGCCGCGCTCGCCGCGGCGATCGGACCCAACGTGCTGCAGACGGTGGAGCCCGCGAAGCAACTGGCCTCGGCCGGTGCCGGCCAGCGCTGGCAGCCGTGGTCGGCCGATCGCGTGGCGGCGCTCAACGGGGCGGGCCAGCCGGTGTTCATCGACTTCACCGCCGCTTGGTGCGTGACCTGCCAGTACAACAAGAAGACCACGCTCGCCGATACCGAGGTGCTGGCCGACTTCGACCGCCGCAACGTGGCGATGCTGCGCGCCGACTGGACGCGCCGCGACCCCGCCATCACGGCCGCGCTGACCGCGCTCGGGCGCAGCGGCGTGCCACTTTACGTGCTGCAGGCGCCGGGTCGGCCGCCGGTCATCCTGACCGAGATCCTCGGCAAGGACGAGGTGCGCGCCGCACTCGCCGCACTTTGATGACCCGGTGCATGACATGGGTTGTCACATCCACATGAGCAAAGCGCTCTAAGCTGTCGCCGTTGTTTCGTTTTTTCAAATGGAGTTCAAGCTGGCCATGTCCTCTTCGCCATCGTCCGACTCTCGCCCCCTGCGCGCCGCGCGCCAGGCCCGTGCCGCACTGAACCGTGCTTCGCGGCGCGCCGTGGTGGCCGCCGCAGTCGCGCTGGGCGCCACCTTCCTGATGGGCAACCATGCCTTCGCCGCGCCCGCCGTGGGCCAGCAGGCGCCCGACTTCGTGGCCGTCGACACCACCGGCAACAAGCACAAGCTGTCGGATTTCGCGGGCAAGTTCGTGGTGCTCGAATGGACCAATCCGGGCTGCCCCTTCGTGCGCAAGCACTACGGCGGCGGCAACATGCCCGCCACCCAGAAGGCGGCGACCGACAAGGGCGTGGTCTGGCTCGCGGTCAATTCCACCGAGCGCGCCGCCAGTGACTACCTGCAGCCCGCCGCGCTCGAGGCTTGGATGAAGTCGCAGAAGGCGGCGCCGACCGCGGTGCTGATGGACGAGGACGGCGTGATCGGCCAGGCCTACGGCGCACGCACCACGCCGCACATCTTCATCATCGATCCGAAGGGCACGCTGGTGTACGCGGGCGGCATCGACAGCATCGCGTCGGCACGGCCCGACGACATCAAGACCGCGACCAACTACGTGAACCAGGCGCTCGGCGAGGTCTTCGGCGGCAAGCCGATCTCGACCGCCTCGACGCGGCCCTACGGCTGCTCCGTGAAGTACAAGACCTGAGACAGGACGCCCCCCGAAGCGCCTGCGGCGCCTCCCCCCACTGGGGGGCGCACCCGGTGGCCGGGCAAAGCCCGTTCCACGGGTGCACTGGCGAGAGAAACGGCGAAGCGCCCTGCGACAATCGCCCCCATGCCTTTCGCCCCATTGCAAAACGACACTTTCCTGCGAGCCTGCTGGCGCCAGGCCACCGACCACACGCCCATCTGGCTCATGCGCCAGGCCGGGCGCTATCTGCCCGAATACGTCGCCACCCGCGCGAAGGCCGGCAGCTTCATGGGGCTGACGACCAACGTCGACTACGCCACCGAGGTCACGCTGCAGCCGCTCGCGCGCTATCCGCTCGACGCCGCCATCCTTTTTTCGGACATCCTCACCGTGCCCGACGCCATGGGCCTCGGCCTGTCGTTCGAGGCGGGCGAGGGCCCGCGCTTCGCGCGCCCGGTGCGTGACGAAGCCGCCGTGGCGGCGCTCGAAGTCCCCGACCTGCAGAGGCTGCGCTACGTGTTCGATGCCGTGGCCTCGATCCGCAAGGCGCTCGACGGCCGCGTGCCGCTGATCGGCTTTTCGGGCAGCCCCTGGACGCTCGCCTGCTACATGGTCGAGGGCGCCGGCTCGAGCGACTACCGCCGCGTGAAGAGCATGCTTTACGGCCGCCCCGACCTGATGCACCGCGTGCTGGCGGTCAACGCCGACGCCGTGGCCGCCTACCTCAACGCCCAGATCGACGCCGGCGCCCAAGCGGTGATGGTCTTCGACAGCTGGGGCGGCGTGCTCGCCGACGGCGCATTCCAGGAATTCAGCCTGGCCTACACCGCGCGCGTGCTCGCCGGGCTGAAGCGCAACGGCGCCGACGGCCAGCCGGTTCCGCGCCTCGTCTTCACCAAGGGCGGCGGGCTCTGGCTCGACGCCATGCGCGCGCTCGACTGCGAAGTGCTCGGCGTCGACTGGACCGTCAACCTCTCGGCCGCGCGCCGGCAGGTCGGCGAGGGCAACGACGGCCAGGCCAAGGCCCTGCAGGGCAACATCGATCCCAACGTGCTCTTCGCGCCGCCCGCCCAGATCGAGGCCGAGGTGGCAAAGGTGCTGCAGGCCTTCGGCAAGCCGCACGCCGATCGCCAGCAGCCAGGCCCGACGCACATCTTCAACCTGGGCCACGGCATCAGCCAGTTCACGCCGCCCGAGCATGTGTCGGCGCTGGTGCAGGCGGTGCACAGCCAGTCGCGCGCCTTGCGCAAGTAACAATTTCGGGACTGCGCGGCCCACGGTGACGCCGAGGGTCCGCGCCGGACGGCCCGAAAAGCCTGCCCAAAGCGGTTTGTCAAGCAAAAAAGCGGTCGGCGAACCTGACTTATGCACAAAACGCGTGTTGCACTGCGCAAGATTTTTTGCGCTGGCTTCTACTTTGCCTCCAGAGGATAGCGACTCTAAGTGGTTGATTCATATAGGTTTCGAGTTTTGCTTTTTTTACGGGCATTCCAGCCGGAGCCTTGATCTGCAAGGCTCGGCGACGTGTTGAGCCCGGTTGTCAACAAAGTTATCCACAGAAACTCTGGATGACTGCCAAAGCACTGGAAAATCAATAACTTAAGCAGCATTGCTCCAAGTAGCCTTAACAAACTTACGCAGAGAGAACGGCCTATCTCCAACGCCAGCCCACCCGGGGAGCGGGATTCGACGATGACGACCGCCACGGCGGACGGGCCGCTGCAGTGGCAGGTCGGCATCGCGGTGCAGACGCCGGCGCACAGCGCGCTCGGCGATGTGCTGAGCTACGCCAGCGCCGCGCCGCTCGTGCCGGGCACGCTGGTCCGGGTGCCGCTCGGCCGGCGCGAAGTGCTCGGCGTGGTCTGGGAGGCGGCCGCCACGCGCGACGAGGAAAGCCCCGGCATGGCGCTCAAGCCCGTGGGCGCCGCGCTCGACGGGCTGGCGCCGCTCGGCGACGCCTGGCGCGACCTGGTCGGCTTTGCGGCGCGCTATTACCAGCGCTCGATCGGCGAAATCGCCCTGGCCGCGCTGCCGCCGCAGCTGCGCGACCTGAGCACCACGCAGCTGGCCCGCCGGCTCAAGCGCCGGAGCGCGGCCGGCCCGGTGGCCAGCACAGCCGAATCGGCCCATCCGGTCGCGCTGAGCGCCGAGCAGGCGGCGGCGCTGGCCCGCCTCGCGGAAGGCAGCGGCACCTTCCTGCTGGTCGGCAGCACCGGCAGCGGCAAGACCGAGGTCTACCTGCGCTGCGTGGCCGACCTGCTCGCGGCCGACCCCGCCGCGCAGGCGCTCGTGATGGTGCCCGAGATCAACCTCACGCCCCAGCTCGAGGCCCGCTTCAAGGCGCGCTTCGGCGACGAGACGGTGGTGTCGATGCACAGCGGCATGACGCATCCGCAGCGGCTCGCGAGCTGGCTCGCGGCGCACGGCGGCGTCGCGCGCATCGTGCTCGGCACGCGCATGGCGGTGTTCGCGTCGATGCCCGGCCTGAAACTCATCGTCGTCGACGAGGAGCACGACCCGAGCTACAAGCAGCAGGAAGGCGCGCGCTACTCGGCGCGCGATCTCGCCGTATGGCGCGGCCAGCGCGAGGGCGCGAAGGTGATCCTCGGCTCGGCCACGCCCTCGCTCGAAAGCTGGCACCAGAGCCGCCCCGCCGCCGGCGACGACCCGGGCGGGCGCTATGTGCGGCTGGCGATGCCGTCGCGCATCGGCACCGGCGAGCTGCCCGCGGTGCGGCTGGTCGACATGAACCTGCAGCCGCCGAAGACCGTGCTCTCGGCCGCGTTGCTCGACGCCATCGGCCAGCGCATTGCGCGCGGCGAACAGAGCATGGTGTTCCTCAACCGGCGCGGCTATGCGCCGGTGCTGGCCTGCGCCGACTGCGGCTGGAAGAGCGAATGTCCGCACTGCAGCGCCTACCGCGTGTTCCACAAGATCGACCGCACGCTGCGCTGCCACCACTGCGGCTTCACCGAGCGCGTGCCGCACGCCTGCCCTTCCTGCGGCAATCCCGACATCGCGCCCGTCGGACGCGGCACCGAGCGGCTCGAGGAGCACCTGGCCGAGCTGTTCGCCGAGGTGCGGCGGCCCGACAACAGCCCGGTCCGCATCGCGCGCATCGACGCCGACAGCACGCGCAAGCAAGGCGCGCTCGAATCGCAGCTCGCGGCCGTGCATGCGGGCGAGGTCGACGTGCTCGTCGGCACGCAGATGATCGCCAAGGGGCACGACTTCCGGCGCATCACGCTGGTGGCGGCCGTAAACCCTGACGGCGCGCTGTTCTCGAGCGACTTCCGCGCCCCCGAGCGCCTGTTCAGCCTGCTGATGCAGTCGGCGGGCCGCGCGGGCCGCGATGCCGCCTACCTGGCGGCGCAGGGCAGCACGGCAGAGATGTGGATCCAGACGCACCATGCGCCGCATCCGCTCTTTGCCGCGCTGCGCCGGCACGATTACGCGGCCTTCGCGGCGCAGCAGCTCGAGGAACGCGCCGCCGCCGCCATGCCGCCGTTCGCCTTCCAGGCGCTGCTGCGCGCCGACGCGCGCACGCAGGAAGCCGCGCAGGCCTTCCTGAATGCCGCAAGCGAAGCCGCCGAGGCGCTAGAGGGCGCCGACCGCGTGGTGCGCTACCCCGCCGTGCCGCTCGCGATCCAGCGCGTCGCCAATGTGGAAAGAGCGCAGATGCTGATCGAGAGCCCGTCGCGCGCCGCGCTGCAGCGCCTGCTCGCGCAATGGCAGCCGCTGCTGCACGCGCTCAGGCGCACGCCGCAGGGCAAGGGCGTGATCCGCTGGCTGGTGGACGTCGATCCGCACAGCATCTGAGCGTCCGCTAGTGCTTTCCCATATCGACGTAGCGCAGTTCGCCGCCGCCGCGGCGCCGAACGATGCTGCCCGGCCAGGCGAACACCACCAGGCTCAAAGCGCCCAGCGCCAGCGCGGTGCCGGCGCCGAGCAGCCCGGCATGCCACGCCCAGGCGGCCGCCCCGGCCCAGGCCAGCCACAGCAGGATTCGAACAAGTACGGCCATGTTGCTACCCATTCATCCGTTGATTCGCCACCACTCTAGCAGCACATTAGCAAACTCAAGTATTCATCCGAAGTGGTAACAGCAGCCCGGCCGAATGGCCGACACTGCGGCGCGGGGCGGCTCAGCGCAGCAGGCTCACCGCGAGCGGAAAGCTGAAGAAGGAGGCAACCGTCGTCCAGAGGATGATCCGCGCGATGCGGCCGTTGTCGGCGCCGAAGCGCTCGGCCAGCATCGACACGTTGCTCGCGCTCGGCAGCGCCGCCACGAGCACGATCACCATCAGCGCCGGCGGCGAGAGCGGCAGCCCGAGGGCGACGGCGCCATGCGCCGCCAGCCAGACCAGCACCGGGTGGGCGATGAGCTTGACGAGCACCACCGGCGCCATGTCAGCCAGCGGCGCCTTGGCCCGCGGCGCGGAGCGCGTGCCCATGGCCGCCGCCACGGCGGCGCTCGCGCCATGCTCGCGCGCCAGCAGCGCCGAGCGCGCCAGCACCGCGCCGATGGTGAAGAGCGCCACCGGCGACGCCGCATCCGCCAGCATGGCCACGGTGCGGTCGACCGGCCCCGGCAGGCGCCACTTGGCGGCCGACAGCAGCACGCCGAGCAGGATCGACCATGGCATCGGATTGACCAGCACCCCGCGCAGCGCCTGCCGCGCCGCCTGCCGGGGCCCGTGGTGCCCGGCACCAGCGCCGTCCAGGCGCGAGAGCGCGATGCACAGCGACGAGGTCACGACCAGGTCGAACGCGATGGTGATGATCATCGGCCCCGCGGCCTGGGCGCCGAGCAGCGCCACCAGCAGCGGCACGCCCATGAAGCCGGTGTTCGGAAAGGCCGCGACCAGCGCGCCGAACGAGGCGTCGTTCCAGCCGATGCGGCCGTTGCGCGTGAAGAGCACCACGCCGGCCACCACCGCCAGCGCGCTCACGCCCCAGACCAGTGCCACGCTGCCGTCGAGCAATTGCCCGATCGGCGTGTCCGCGCCGAAGCGCAGCAGCATGCACGGCAGCGCGAAATACAGCACGAAGGTGTTGAGGCCCGGAATCGCGTCGAGCGGCAGGATTCTTGCTCGAGCGGCCCCATAGCCTGCCGCGATCAGCGCGAAGAAAGGAAAAGTAACGAGAAAGATCTGCAGCACGGAGGCGATTGTCGCCGCGTCCCGCATCGTGAACTCCGGGCGCGGCGGCCGAGGACGCCGCCCCGTATCATTGCCCGCTTTCGCGCCGCCATTCCCGTTGCGGCCTTTCGTCGGTTCCCACGCTCCATGTCCTCCGGTCTCAACCTCGCCCAACAAGAAGCTGTCAACTACATGCACGGCCCCTGCCTGGTGCTGGCGGGGGCGGGCTCGGGCAAGACGCGCGTGATCACGCACAAGATCGGGCGGCTGATCCAGGCCGGGCTCGAACCCAAGCGCATCGCGGCCATCACTTTCACGAACAAGGCCGCGAGCGAGATGCGCGAGCGCGCCAAGGAACTGATCGGGCGCAACGCGCGGCAGGTGGTGATCTGCACCTTCCACGCGCTCGGCGTGCGCATGATGCGGGAAGACGGCGCCGTGCTCGGGCTGAAGCCGGCGTTCAGCATCCTCGACAGCGACGACGTCACGAAGATCCTCAAGGACGCGGGCGGCACCACCGATGCGGCCACCGCGCGCATCTGGCAGTGGACCATCAGCAAGTGGAAGAACATGGGCCTGAACGCCGCCCAGGCCGAGGCCGCCGCGGCCGACGACAACGAGCGCATCACGGCACGCATCATGGGGCGCTACGAAGAGCGGCTCACGGCCTACCAGAGCGTCGATTTCGACGACCTGATCGGCATGCCGCTCAAGCTCCTGCGCGACTTCGACGAAGTGCGCGCCAAGTGGCAGGCCGCGCTCGGCCACGTCCTGGTGGACGAATACCAGGACACCAACGCCACGCAGTACGAAGTGCTCAAGGCGCTGGCCGGCGAGCGCGGGCGCTTCACCGCGGTGGGCGACGACGACCAGTCGATCTACGGCTGGCGCGGCGCCACGCTCGACAATCTGCGCCGGCTGCCGGTCGACTACCCGACGCTCAAGGTCATCAAGCTCGAGCAGAACTACCGCTCGACCAGCGCGATCCTGCGCGCGGCCAACAACGTGATCGGCCCCAACCCCAAGCTGTTCCCGAAGACGCTGTTCTCCGAGCTCGGCGAAGGCGAGCCGGTGCGCATCGTCGATGCCGACTCCGAGGCGCACGAGGCCGAGCGCGCCGTGGCGCGCATCGTGAGCCTGCGCGCGGGCGACGCGACCACGCAGGGCAAGCAGTACAAGGAGTTCCGCGACTTCGCGATCCTCTACCGCGCCAACCACCAGGCGCGCGTGCTCGAGCAGGCGCTGCGCCGCGCGCAGATCCCCTACAAGGTCTCGGGCGGCCAGAGCTTCTTCGACCGCGCCGAGATCAAGGACCTCTGCGGCTGGTTCCGCCTCTGGGTCAACAACGACGACGATCCGGCGTTCCTGCGCGCCATCACCACGCCCAAGCGCGGCATCGGCCACACCACGCTCGCGAGCCTCGGCACCTTTGCCAGCCAGTACAAGCTGAGCCTGTTCGCGGCGCTGTTCAGCCCCTCGCTGCCGAGCGTGGTGCCCAAGCGCGCGCTCGATGGCCTGCACGAGTTCGGCCGCTACATCAACGACCTCGAATACCGCGCGCGCCGCACCATGGGCGCCGAGGACTCGCGCACCTTCATGCTCGAATGGCTCAAGGAGATCGGCTATGAGCAGCACCTCTACGACGGGGAAGACAGCGAACAGGCCGCGGCCGCGCGCTGGACCAACGTGATGGAGTTCGTCGACTGGATGTCGCTGCGCGCGGGCGGCACGATCGACGACGCCTCCGGCGCCGACAGCAACATCGAGACCGAGCGCAAGAGCCTGCTCGAGGTGGCGCAGACCATCTCGCTGCTGTCGACCATCAGCGAGCGCGAGAAGGACCAGAACGTGGTCACGCTCTCGACGCTGCACGCCTCCAAGGGCCTCGAATGGCCGCACGTGATGCTGATCGGCGTGACCGAGGGGCTGCTGCCGTTCAAGCTCGAGGACGACCACGGCCGCCAGCTGAAGGTCAGCGACGAGACGCTGCAGCGGCTGCAGGAAGAGCGCCGCCTCATGTACGTGGGCATCACCCGCGCGCAGCGCAGCCTGGCGGTGAGCTGGACCAAGAAGCGCAAGCAGGGCCGCGAAATGGTGCCCTGCGTGCCGAGCCGCTTCATCGCCGAGATGGGCCTGGACAAGGCCACCACGCGCGAGGACCCGCGCGAGAAGCTCAAGGCACTGCGCGCCGAATTCGCGCGCAAGGCCCAGGACAGCGCAGCGGCCGCCGCGGCCGCTGCCGCCGCGTCATGAAGCCGCAGCGGATGATGCTTGCGCTGCTGGCCTCGGCCGCGCTCGCGGCGGGCTGCGCCGCGCCGGGCGCACCGCCCGGCTGCCCAGCGACCGCGCGCGAGCTGCCGGTCAACGCCCTGTACGGCGACTGGCAGGCGCGCTTCGACAGCCAGGCCGGCGCAGCAGCGGTGCGGCTCGACCGGCACCCCGAATACGCCGGCGTGCGCGGCACCGTCACACGCGCCGATGCCTCGGTGGCGCAGCTCGCGGGCGACGTCGACGACGAAGGCACGCTCGCGATCGACGAGTCGCGCGACGGCCAGCGCATCACCGGCGTCTGGTCGGGCACGCTCCGGCCGGCCTCGTGCGGTCGCGAGTTCACTGGCACATGGCGCAACGCCGACGACGACAGCACCCATCCCTTCACGCTCACCAAGACGGAACGGACCGCAGAGAAAAAATGAACCCCCTCCCCCATCGCCACCGCCTCCCCTTCACCGCCGGCCTGCTGCTGGTGCCCGGCCTCTTCGCGGCAACGCTCGCCGGCGCGCAGGCCGTCGACAAGCCGGCGAGCCCGCTCGCCGATTCGCAGCTGACCTGGCAGCAGTGCACCGCGCTCGGCAACAGCAACGAGGCACGCCTGGCCTGCTTCGACCGCTGGGCGCAGCAGCAGACGCTGCCCGCGGTGTCGGTGCCGGTGGCGCCGCCGGTGCTGGCCAGCACCCAGCCGGGAGCCCCGGTGGATGCCTCGATGCCCGCGACGCGCGTGGTCTCGGTCGCCACCAGCGAGGGCTGCCGCGACCGCCAGTATTCGATCCTGTCGCGCTTCTGGGAGCTCGAGACCGGCAGCGATTGCGGCACCTTCGTGTTCCGCGGCTACCGCCCGCTCAACGTGTCCGCCTCGGCCGCCACCAGCAAGCCCGACGTGCCCACCTCGCCGTCCGAAGGCCACACCGGCACGCCCGTGGCCTTCCAGGCCCACGAGATGCGCATCGGCCTGTCGGTGCGCACCAAGCTTGCGCAGGGCCTGCTCACTCAGAACGACCCGGCCAGGAAGGATTCGCTGTGGTTCGCCTACTCGCAGCAGTCGACCTGGCAGCTCTTCAACGGCGAGCTCTCGCGTCCGTTCCGCACCACCGACCACGAACCCGAGCTGATGTACGTGTACCCGCTCGACTTCGCCCTGCCCGGTGGCTGGCGCTGGCGCTATGCGGGCGTGGGCCTGGTGCACCAGTCGAACGGCCAGAGCCTGCCGCTGTCGCGCAGCTGGAACCGCGTCTACCTGATGGGCGGCGCCGAGCTCGGCGACCGCTTCAACATCACCGGGCGCATCTGGCAGCGTCTCTCCGAAGGTGCCGCGAAGGACGACAACCCCGACATCTCGAGCTACATCGGTCGCGCCGAGGTCTCCGGCCGCTGGAATCTCGACCGCGACAACACGCTCGGCGTTACCGTGCGCCACAACTTGCGCGACAGCGGCCGCGGCTCGGTGCGGCTCGAATGGCTCAAGGCCATCGGCGACCCGACCAAGAGCAACCTGCGCTTCCACACGCAGCTGTTCCACGGCTACGGCGACACGCTGGTGGACTACAACCGCCGGCGCACCGTGCTGAGCATCGGCCTGAGCCTGGTGGATTTCTAATCGCTTGCACACACACGAAGGAGCAGATCATGAGTGATGGCGAACTTGCTGCCGTGGACGCCAGGCAGCGCGAGATCATCGCGGCGCTGAACGTGGCGCCGGTATTCGATGCCGCGGCCGAAGTCGAGCGGCGCGTGACGTTCCTGGCCGACTACCTGCGCGGCACGGGCCTGAAGGCGCTGGTGCTCGGCATCAGCGGCGGCGTCGATTCACTGGTCGCGGGCTGCCTCGCGCAGCGCGCGGTCGAGCGGCTGCGCGCCGAAGGCCATGCGGCCACGTTCATCGCGATGCGCCTGCCCTACGGCGTGCAGAAGGACGAAGCCGAGGCGCAGCGCTCGCTCGCGGTGATCGCGCCCGACCGCACGCTCACGGTCGACATCAAGCCCGCCGCCGATGCCATGCTCGCGGCGGTAAAGGCCGGCGAGCTCGGCTTTCGCGACCCCGGGCACGAGGACTTCGTGCTCGGCAACATCAAGGCGCGCCAGCGCATGATCGCGCAGTTCGCGGTGGCCGGCGCGCACGACGGCATCGTCGTCGGCACCGACCATGCGGCCGAGGCGCTGATGGGCTTCTTCACCAAGTTCGGCGACGGCGCGGCCGACGTGACGCCGCTCAGCGGGCTCAACAAGCGCCGCGTGCGCGCGCTCGCGCAGCAGCTCGGTGCGCCGCAGGAGCTGGTCTTCAAGGTGCCCACGGCCGACCTGGAATCGCTGGTGCCGCAGAAGCCCGACGAAGACGCGTTCGGCGTCAGCTACGAGCAGATCGACGATTTCCTCGAAGGCAAGCCCGTGGCGGCCGCGGCGCGCGACATCATCCTCTCCACGCACCGCAAGAGCGCGCACAAGCGCGCATTGCCGGTCGAGCCGCCGCACCCGGACTGAGGAGCCCAGCTACCCGCCCGCGCCGCCTGCCTTGGGCGCGAGCAGGCGCTCGAGCAGCGCCGAGAGCCGGTCGACGTCGACCGGCTTCGTCATGTGGGCCTTGAAGCCCACCTCGAGACTGGTGTCGCGATCGCTCGCCTGCCCATAGCCGGTGATCGCGATCAGCGCCGGCGGATTGACCAGCTCGGCGCGCAGCCGCCGCGCCACTTCATGGCCGCTCAGGTCCGGCAGGCCGATGTCCAGCAGCACCACGTCGGGGTCCTGCGCCTTCACCGCCTCGATCGCGCTGAGCCCGTCGTGCGCGATGCTCGAGCGGTAGCCCAGTGCCTCCAGCAGCAGCGCCATGGTCTCGGCGGCGTCCTTGTTGTCGTCCACCACCAGCACCCGCTGCTCGCCCACGGGCCGGGGCTCGGATTCGAGCAAGGTCGCAGGCGCCGCCGTGGTGGGGAACTGCACCACGAACTCGCTGCCCTCGCCGGGCCGCCCGGTGCTGAACGCGCTGACGCGCCCGCCGTGCAGCGTGACCAGCTGCTGCACCAGGCTGAGCCCGAGGCCCAGTCCGCCCTGCGACCGGGCCATGTCCTGCTCGCCCTGCACGAACAGGTCGAAGATGCGCTGCAGGTCCTTGGGCTGAATGCCCGGGCCATCGTCGCGCACGCTGATGTCGGCATCGCTGCCGGCCTGGGACAGCGACACATGGATGTTGCCGCCGCTCTGGGTGAACTTGGCCGCGTTGTGGATCAGGTTGCTCACGATCTGGATGACGCGCGCGCTGTCGCCGGCGATCCACGGGTCGGCCTCGCCGATCGGGAGGTGCAGGGTCTGCGCCTTGCTCGTGATCAACGGCCGCACCGCCTCGATGGCCTGCGCGATCGCGTCGCGCAGGCGGACCGGCTTGCTTTCGAGGTGGACCTTGCCGCTGGTGATGCGCCCCACGTCGAGCAGGTCGTCGACGAGCCGCGTCATCTGGCGCAGCTGCCGCCCGATGATGTCGCGCGTGTGCAGCACCACGGCCGATTCGGTCTTCTCGCGCTTGAGCAGTTCGAGCGCGTTCGAGATCGGTGCGAGCGGGTTGCGCAGTTCGTGCCCGAGCATCGCGAGAAAGTTCGTGACGCGGCGCCCTTCATCTTCGAGCGCAGTCACGCGGCGCCGCTCGGTGAGGTCGCGCGTGACCTTGGCAAAGCCGCGATGCCGGCCGCTCGCGTCGTGCAGCGCGGTGATCACCACGCTGGCCCAGAAGCGGCTGCCGTCCTTGCGGACGCGCCAGCCCTCGTCCTCGAAGCGCCCGTCGCGCAGCGCGTTTCGCAGTTCGAGTTCAGGCCAACCGCTGGCGGCGACTTCGGGCGGATAGAACTTCGAGAAATGCTGGCCGATGATCTCCGCGGCCTCGTAGCCCTTGTTCTTCTGCGCCCCAAGGTTCCAGCTCACGACGTGGCCGCCCGGGTCGAGCATGAAGATCGCATAGTCCTTCACGCCCTCCACCAGCAGGCGAAAGCGCTCCTCGCTCAGGCGCAGCATCTCGTCCTGGCGGCGGCGCTCGCTCAGGTCGCGGCAGATCAACGAGAAGCCGCGCACCTCGCCGTTGCTGCCGTTCATGCGCGTGATGACAACGCTGGCCCAGAAGCGCGTGCCGTCCTTGCGCAGGCGCCAGCCTTCCTGCTCGACGCGGCCCGCCTCGCGCGCGGTCTCGAGTTCTGACTCGGGCAGGTTCTGGTCGAGCATCTCGCTCGGGTAGAAGAGCGAGAAATGGCGTCCGAGCACTTCGGGCGCCTCGTAGCCGTTGAGCAGCCGCGCGCCGTCGTTCCAGCTGATGACGATGCCGCCGGGGTCCAGCACGGCGATGGCGTAGTCGACCACCGTATCGACCATCAGCCGGAAGTCGGCGTCGGTCAGAGTGCGTTGGTTCAAGGGGGCACTCCCGCCGCCGAAATCTGCCATTGCGTTTTCTCCTCCAGGCTCCGTGCTTTCGGGCAGCAGGCATCCTGCGCGCGCCCGTGCAACGGTGCCGCCAATTTAGGCAGGCACCGATGCTTTCGACGTAGGACAAGACGCAAATCGCCTTCCACGTGCTTCACGCGCTTCATGCGCCCGACGACTCCTGGCGCGGCCACCGCGGGGTGCCATCAGGCGACGGCGACCGGGGCGTGGCCACCATGAAGCGGTTGCGCCCTTCCTTCTTGGCCACATACAGCGCCGTGTCGGCGCGTGCCAGCAGCGAGACGAAGTCCTCCTCGGGCTCCGACACCGCGATGCCGATGCTCGTCGTCACCTGCAGGCTGCGGCTCGGCAGCTGGAACGCCGACCGCATCGCCGCCAGCACCTTGCCCGCCACCAGCGGACCCTCGGCCGGATCGGACACCGCCTCGAGCAGGATCACGAACTCGTCGCCTGCGTAGCGCGCTGCCATGTCGGTCTCGCGCACGCTCTGGCGCAGCCGCCGGCCGAACTCCTTCAGCACCGCGTCGCCGGCCGCATGCCCGAGCGAATCGTTGATGGTCTTGAAGTAGTCGACGTCGAGGAACAGCAGGCAGACCGGCAGCCCCGAGCGTCGCGAGCGCGCAATGGCATCGCGCAGGTGCTCATCGAACGAGCGGCGGTTCGGCAGCGCCGTGAGCGCGTCCTCGCGCGCCAGTGCGTCGAGCTGCATCTGCTGGCGCTTGAGCTCGGTCACGTCGTTGGCCAGGATGTACAGGCCGACCACCGCGCCTTCGGCGTCCATGTGCGGCAGGTAGGTGGTCTGCAGGATGCGCTCGCCGATCAGCAGGCTGGCGGGTTGCTCGAAGCTCACCACCTCGCCCGCGAAGGCGCGCGCGAGGAACGGCTTGCGCTGCAGGTACTGCGCCTCGCCCAGCGCTTCGCGCAGGGGGCGGCCCACCTGTGCGTCGGGCTCCACGCCGAGCCAGGTCCGGTACCTGCCGTTGCAGAACACCACCCGCTCGTCGAGGTCGACTTCGGTCAGCAGCGCCGGAACGCCGTCGGTCAGGCCGCGCAGGCGCCGCTCGCTGTCGGCGCTGCGCATCTCGGCCAGCTTGCGCTGTGTGACGTCGAAGGTCATCACGTAGTAGCCCGCGAGCTCGCCGCCGTCGCGCAGGTCGGGCACCAGGTGGCATTCGAAGAAGCCCTCCCTGCCGCGACGCTCGTAGGTGCCCTCGGTGCGCGACGGTGTGCCCTGGAGCACTTTCACGATCTGCGGCTCGAGCTGGCGGTAGACCGCGTCGGGCAGCGCATCGCGCATCGTCATGTGGCCGATGTCGGCGCGCGTGCGCCCGCGCATCGCGAGCCCGGCCGCATTGGCGAACAGGCAGCGGTCGTCGCGGTCGAAGTAGGCCACCACGGCCGGCAGGTGGTCGGTCACGTCGCGCAGGAAGCGCTCGCTCTCGGCCAGCTTCTGCTGCGAGGCCTGGCGCTCCTGCATCAGCAGGTCGAAGGTGCGCGCCAGGTCTCCGACCTCGTCCTTCGGCGGCGCGTCCTTCATCGGCGCATAGTCGTCGGCGCTGCGCGAGACCTGCATGTGCTGGCGCAGCCGCGCGAGCGGTGCAAGCTGCGCGCGCGAGGCCGCGAACGCGAAACCGCCGGCCAACAGCGTCAGCAGGAAGGTGCCGAGCCAGGCGAAGCGCTCGACCTGCGCGATGCGCGAGAACGCCTCCTCGCGCGGATACATCGCGCCAAGCACCCAGTCGGTCTCGCGGATGCGCTTGAACGCATAGAGGCCGGGTGCGCCGCCGCGGTCGGGCGCCTCGAAGGTGCCCTCGAAGCCCTCGAGCGCACGCCCGAGTGCCTCGCTGTTGGCGCCGCCGTCCACCGCATGCTGCAGCAGCCGGGACTCGTCGGGGTCGTCGATGACGATGCCATCGAGGCTCGTGATGAACATGTAGCCGCTGCCGCCGAAGCGCACGTTCGCGAGCTCGCCGAGGAAGTTCGTCGCGCTGAGGTTGACGAACGCCGAGACGACGTAAGCCACCTCGCCCGCCGCGTCGAGCACGGGCTCGGTCATCGCGATCTGCGGCAGGCCGTTGATGCGGTTGCGGAAGGGTTTCGAGATCACGCCGGCCTTGCCCGCCACGGTGCGCTCGAAGTACTCGCGGTCGGCCACGTTGGCCTTACCGATCTGTTGCGCGCCGTTGAAGTTGGCCACGATCTCGCCCGCGCGGTCGGCGATCGCGATGTTGTCGAAGGCCTCCTTCAGTGCCCGGTGCTGCACGAGAAGATCCTGCAGCCCCGCGGCGCCCTGGAGGTGATGGGTCTCGATGCTGTCGCCGAAGGTCTTCAACAGGGTGCGCCGGCCGCGGAACTTCTGGTCCACCGCATCGGCGATCTGCGAAATGCGCTCGAACTCCTCGTCGACGATGGCGGCCTGCATGCTGCGCTTGACCAAGTACAGCGCCGCCGCGGTGACCCCCACCGCCGTGAGGAAGACGAACGCCGCCACGCCGGCCGACATGCGCGCGCGCAGGCTGAGCCGGGGCAGGTGGAAGCGGCGGACGGGCATGGTGGGGGTCTCGATGTGCTGTGGCGGCCTTCAGCCCGCCATCTCGACGTCGAGCAGCGCTTCGAATTGTGCGAGCGGCACCGGCCTGCTGAACAGATAGCCCTGGCACAGCATCTCGCCATGGGCCGCCTGCAGGAACGCGAACTGCGCCTCGGTCTCGACGCCTTCCGCGACGATCTCGAGGTCGAGGTTGCGCGCCATGCCGATGATGGCCTGGATGATCATCTGCACCTTCGGGTCGACGCCGACGTTCTGCACGAAGAACTTGTCGATCTTGATCTGGTTGAGCGGCAGCTGCGTCATGTACGACAGCGACGAATAGCCGGTGCCGAAGTCGTCCATCGAGAAGCGCACGCCCAGCGCCGCGAGCGCCTGCATCTTCTCGATGGTGTCGGCCACCTTCTCCTGCAGCAGGGTCTCGGTGAGCTCGAGCTCCAGCCGCGTCGGGTCGGCGCCGGTGCGGTGCAGCACGTCGCGCACGCGGTCGACGAAATCGTCGGTGCGGAACTGGCGCGCGCTCACGTTCACCGCGAGCCGCAGGTGGCTGCGCTTGGGGTCGTTGCGCCAGCGCTCGAGCTGCCTGCAAGCGGTCTCAAGCACCCACATGCCGATCGGCACGATGAGACCGGTCTCCTCCGCCAGCTCGATGAACCCGCCGGGCTGCACCAGGCCGCGTGCCGGATGCTCCCAGCGGATCAGCACCTCGGCGCCCACGATGCGGCCGTCGGCCGCGACCTGGCTCTGATAGTGCAGCACGAACTGCTCGCCCTCGATGGCCGCATGCAGCTCGCTCTCGAGCGTCGCGCGCGCGGTGATCGCCGTCTGCATGGCGGTCTCGAAGAAGCGCAGTGCATCGCCGCCGGCGGACTTGGCGTAGTACATCGCGATGTCGGCCTGCTTGAGCAGGTCTTCGAGCGACTGGTTCGCGCCGCTGAAGACCACGGCGCCGATGCTGCAGGTGCTGTGGTACTGGTGGTCGCCGAGCTGGAACATGCGGTTGATGCTCGCGAGCACGGCCTCGCCGACCGCATTGGCCTGCATGGCCGCCACCGCGCCATCGTCGCTGAGGTTCTCGAGCAGCACCACGAACTCGTCGCCGCCGAGCCGCGCGACCGTGCCGCCTTCGCTCAGGCAGTCCTGCAGCCGCACGGCCACCTGCTTGAGCAGCGCATCGCCGGTGGCGTGGCCGAGCGCATCGTTGAGCGTCTTGAAGTCGTCCAGGTCGAGGAACAGCAGCGCACCATGGCGCGAGCGGCGGATGTTCGCGTCGACGGTGGACTGCAGCCTGTGCAGCAGCAGCCTGCGGTTGGGCAGACCGGTGAGGATGTCGTAGAAGGCCAGGTGCTCGATCTCGCGCGCGGCCAGCTTGGCTTCGGTGATGTCTCGCAGGATGACGATGAAGCGCGCGGCGGCGCCCTCGCCGATCAGCTTGCGCGAGACCGAGATCTCGAACCAGGTGGTGCCGCGTGCCGCGCGGTTCTCGAACTGCCGCCCCGACGAGAAGCCGGTCTCGAAGGCATCGCGCAGCGCCACCATCACTTCGGCGGCGGCATTCTTCGGCAGCAGGTCCGACAACAGCTTGCCCACCGGCTCGCGCACCTTGATCGACGGCTTGGGGCGGCGCGGCGAATGGAAGCGATAGCAGCGCCCATCGATCCCGGCTTCGAGCAGCACGTCGGGCAGCGCGTCGAGCGTGGCCTGCAGCTGCGCCTTGCCCTCGAGGATGTCGGCGACGTGGCGCTTCTTCTCGGTGACGTCGCGGTAGACGCACACCATGCCGCCGTCGGGCGTGGGGCTCTTCACCTCAAGAATCACCTGGCCGTTGAGCATCGTGAGCTCCTGATCGTTCTGCGCGAGCAGGTGGCGGGCGTTCTCCTCGTCGAGGCGTTCGAATGGCACGAGCGGCGCGAGCAGGGGCTCGACCCACGGGAAGTAGTCGACGAAACGGCGATTCCAGGTGACGACGCGATCCTGCGGGTCGAGCAGCACGAAGCCGTCCACCATCGATTCCAGGGCCTGGTCGAGCGTGGCCTTGGAGCGCACCAGTTCCGTGCGGGCGCGCCACTGGCGCCGCAGCTGCGCCATCGCGAAATAGCCGATGCCGAGGATCAGCAGCGCAAAGGCCATCGCCGCGCTCAGGATCACGTTGCGCTCCCGGCGCCAGCCTTCGAGCGCCGCATCGATCGGAATGCTCGCGACGATCACCAGGTTCCGGTAGAGCCCGGGCCGCGCCGCCACGATGGCCGGCTTGCCGCCGAGCCGCGACATCATGCGCCGGGGATGCCCGTCGCTCGCCTGCTCGGTGAGGATCGGCATCAGGGTCCGGCCGGCCAGGTCGTCGCGCGGCGGAATACTGGCGAGCAGCCGGCCGCCATCGCGCTCCAGCGTGACCTCGAGCCCCCGGATGCTGGCGCCCTGCGCAAGCACGGTGGCGAGCATGGAGACCTGCACCTCGGCCACTGCGACCAGCCTGCTGCCGTCGTCCAGGCGAAGCACGCGCGCAAAGAACAAAACCTGCTGTGAGGTCGTCGGGCTCACTGTGGGCGAGCTGATGGCGAGCATCGAGCCGGGCCGGTCGAGGATCTCCTTCAGGAAGCGTTCCGGCAGGTGCACGGTCAACCCCGCGCCCCGGCGGTCGGACGAGCCCACCACCGAGCCCTCCGGCGTCAGAAAGGCGACGTACCGCACCAGCAGGCTCTGTCGCACCACGTTCTCGATCAGCTGCGCGGTCTCGGGCTGGGCGATGTCGCGCGCCACCGTGGCCTCGTTCGACTTGCGCAGGAACTGCCCGAATCCCGCGAGCAGAACGTCCACCCCGAGCAGGCCGCGGTTGAGCGCCGCTTCCGAGGCGTTGATGAACTGCACTGCGTGCGCCTCGGCCTCGCCGATCGCCCTTTCGCGCAGTTGCCAGGTCATGAAGCCGGCCACGGCAAGCACGGCCACGAGGAACAGCCCCGCCACGCCGACGACGAAGCTGGTGATGCGGCTGGGCAAGGGCTTGTTCACTGGCCGACGGGCGCCTTGATGCCGACCACGGGGCCGATGGTCTGCTCCCAGACCTCGACGCAGGTCCGGCCGCAGCGCTGCAGCCATTTCGGCAGTACGCTGCCGGCGAAGATCTCGCGCCGGCGCTTTTCGTCCTCGGGCGACGGACGCGCCTCGACCATTTCCCCCTTGCTGCCCGAGGTGCACGCAGCCGCACCCGTGTTGCAGGCGATGCCCTGGCCGGTGTCGCGCTCCGATTCGCGCCAGACCTCCGCCTCGAGCTTCGGCAGTTCGCGCCGCAGCAGCGCCTGCAGTTCGGGCGGCAGCGCGCTCCAGGCGTCGACGTTGGCGCCGAACACCGCGATGCCCCAGCTGAGAGGCATGGTGTAGAGCGAGTGGGTCATCTTGTGCAGCCCCAGCGCATTGCCGGACATCGCGCCCGTGATGGCGCACTGGGTGTTCTCCGACTGGATGTTGGCGACGACCTCGGTGAATTCGGTGAACACCGGCACCCCGCCGAGCGCGCGGACGAAGTCGGCCTGCGTGTTGCCCGAGACGCGCACGCGCCGTCCCGCCAGGTCGGACAGCTGCTTCACGGGCTGCCTGCAGAAGATTACCTGGGCCGGATAGACATACACGGCCAGCGGCTCGACACCGTGCCGCTCGCGCAGCGTGCGCTCGAGGTACGGCCGGAACGCGCCGATGACCCGGCGCAGCGTGACCATGTCGGGGTTCAGCCCAGCGATGTCGGGCGCGCCCAGTTCGGGATACTCGTTGCTGACCTGGCTCAGCAGCGCGGTGCCGAACGGGATGACGCCGAGCCGGATCAGGTTGAGCATCTCCTGGCCCGGAACACCGGCCTGGTTGAACGGCACGATCGTGGCGCCGTACTTCCCCTGGCTCAGCCGCCGCAGGTCCTCGTTCCAGAAGCGCGCCTCGTGGCGCGTGTACTGGTTCAGGCCGCCCAAGCCGCCGACGATGCGCAGCCGCACATGGGCGGACGCGGATGCGGGCAGAGGCGCGGGCGCAGATGGCTGCGCCCCGCTGCTCGTCGCCGCGATAGCCAGAAAGAGAGCGGCAACATGCACCCCAAGGGTATGTCGCCAGGCCAGAGGTGCTGCGCCGGACTTCATCGCCCGGATCATGATGCCGAAAAGTGCTTCAAGTCACAATTTTTTTACAGAATCACCGATTTTCCGACAGCGGCGGTCGGCGCGCACAAATGCATGTTGCGTCCAGGGCACGGGCCTACCATCGACAGGCCTGAATTTCCGTTGCGCACCGCGCCCTTCCGATGCCCCGCACGCACGCACGCCGATGTCCGCGCCCGACCTTTCTTCCCGCCAGCTGCGCGCCTTCATGGCGCTGGCCGAGCAGCGCAACTTCACGCGCGCGGCGCAGACCTGCCACCTGTCGCAGCCTGCGTTCAGCGCCCTGATCCGCACGCTCGAGCAAACCCTGGGCGCGCGCCTGTTCGACCGCGACACCCGCAGCGTGCAGCTCACGCCCGAGGGCCGCCTGTTCGAGCCCTCGGCGCGCCGGCTGCTCGACGACATGCAGGACGCGATCGGCGACCTGGCCGACCATGCCGAGCGGCGCAAGGGCCGCGTGAGCATCGCGGCCCTGCCCTCGCTCGCGGCGGGCTGGTTGCCGGCCGTGCTGTCGGAGTTCATGCAGGCCTGGCCGGGCATCACGGTCGAGCTGCACGATGCGCTGTCGGACGCCTGCATCGCCCAATTGCGCAACCACCAGGCCGACTTCGCGCTCGCCGCCACCGGTGCCGGCGCGGCCGCGGCGAGCGACCTGCGCGGGCGCAAGCTCTGCGACGACCGCTTCCACCTCGTGTGCCGCAAGGACCATCCGCTCGCCACGATGTCGCGGCTCACCGCCCGGCAGCTGGCGCCGTGGCCCTTCATCCAGATGGCGCGCAACAGCAGCGTGCGCCAGTCGCTCGATGCCGCGCTGCATCCGTTGCGGCTCAACGCGGTGTTCGAGGTCGAGCACCTGGCCACCGTCATGGGCCTGGTCGAGGCCGGCATCGGCATCAGCGTGGTGCCTGCGCTCACGCTGTTCCACTTCCGGCGCGACACGCTCGTGACCCGGCCGCTGCCGCTGCCGGGCCTGACGCGGACCATCTACCTCGTGCAGCGCCGCGAAGGCAGCCTCTCGGTGGCGGCGCAGACGCTGCACGACCTGATCCTCGCGCGCATGGCCAGCCTCGGCTGAGGCGCGGCCAAAAAAGAAAACGGCCCCCGAGGGGGGGCCGTTTTCTTTGGAGCGCAGCCAGCAGCGGCTGCGTTCTTGCCAATTACTTCTTGGCCTTCTTGGCGGGCGCGGCAGCCTTCTTGGCCGGTGCGACAGCCTTCTTGGCCGGTGCGGCCTTCTTGGCGACGGGCTTGGCGGCAGCCTTCTCGGCCTTGCGCTTCGCAGCCTTCGGGTCGATCGCGGCCTTGAAGGCAGCGCCCGGCACGAACTTCGGCACCTTTTGCGCGGCGATCTTGATCTTGGCGCCGGCTTGCGGGTTGAAACCGGTGCGTGCGGCGCGGGCCACTTGCTTGAAGGTGCCGAAGCCGATGAGCTGCACGGGGTCGCCCTTCTTCACGGCGGCGATGATGGAACCGGTGACGGTCTCCAGGATGCGGGCGGCTTCTGCCTTGCTGACGGTGTGGGCGGTGGCGATCTTTTCGACCAGTTCGATACGGTTCACTAGAAATTTCCTTTGGTTTGTTCTCGTCATGTTGCCAATGACGGCGCAGCGCTGGACACGGCTGCAAGCGGCGCGGAGTGTAGCGCACGCGCGTTGCGCACCTCACGCGGAAGCCCTCCTTCGCGGTGCGAAGCGTTCAGCATGACCGCGCACGCAGCCATCGAACCCGGCCTACAGACAGCGGCCGCAGTTCGGCGCATGTTGACGCGATGACACAGCCCATCGAACTCATCGTCGAGGAGCCGGCTGTCGGCTCCTTTGTCTGGCGCCTGCTCGAAACGGATGCGAACGGAGGCAACCCCCGGGTGCTCCGAGACGCCTTCGACCCCGCGGACACCTACGAAGCCGCGCTCGCCGCGGGCCAGCGCGCACTGCAGAGCGAGATCCGCCGCCGCACCGCGCCGGCACACGCCACCGGCAGCGCTTAAGTTGCTACGCCGTCAACCCGACGGCGCGCATCACCCAGCGAAAGGCCAGCGCGACGAGCGCGAGGCTGCCCACGCTCGCGAGCCAGATCGCAAACAGCCAGCCGAAGCGGCGCAGCCAGCGGCGCTCAGTGGTAGCCATCGCCGTGGCGCACCTTGCCGCGGAACACCCAATAGCTCCACGCGGTGTACATCAGGATCACGGGAATGATCAGCAAGGCACCTACCAGCGCGAAGCCCAGGCTCTGCGGCGGGCCCGCGGCCTGCCAGATGCTGATGTCGGGCGGGATCACGTTCGGCCACAGGCTGATGCCGAGCCCGGTGTAGCCAAGGAACAGCAGCGCGAGCGTGAGCACGAACGGCGCCGCATGGCCCTCGCCGCGCAGCGTGCGCAGCAACTGCCAGGTGACGAGCGCCACCAGCGTGGGCACCGGCGCGAACCACAGCAGGTTCGGAAAGCTGAACCAGCGCGCCGCGATCGCCTCGTGCGCGAGCGGCGTCCAGATGCTGATCGCGACGATCACGGCGAGCATGAGCCAGGCTAGCGGCCGCGCGAGCGTGCGCATGCGCATCTGCAGCCGGCCCTCGGTCTTCATCACGAGCCAGGTCGCGCCGAGCAGCGCATACGCCGCCACCAGCGCGGCGCCGGTGAAGAACGAGAACGGCGAGACCCAGTCGAACGGGCCGCCCGCATAGTTGCCGTCGGCCACCGGCAGGCCGTCGAGAAAGGCGCCGAGCGTCACGCCCTGGAAGAAGGCCGCCGTGACCGAGCCGCCGATGAAGGCATGGTCCCACCAGCGCCGCCGCCCGGGGCGCGCCTTGAAGCGGAACTCGAAGGCCACGCCGCGGAACACCAGCCCTACGAGCATCAGGATCAGCGGCAGGTAGAAGGCGCTGAGGATCACCGCATACGCGAGCGGAAAGGCCGCCAGCAGCCCCGCACCGCCGAGCACGAGCCAGGTCTCGTTGCCGTCCCAGACCGGCGCCACGGTGTTCATCAGCACGTCGCGGTCTTCCTTGGCGGGCACGAACGGAAACAGGATGCCGATGCCGAGGTCGAAGCCGTCCATCACGACGTACATCATGATGCCGAACAGGATGATGACGGCCCAGATGAGGGGGAGATCAATGCCCATGGCGGCCGTCCTCCGTGTGGTGCGCCGCGCTGGCGGCGGCGTGGTCTTCTTCCTCGGCTGCGGCCGACAGCGGCCGCGCGGGGGTGCGCGGCGCGCCCGGTCCGCCGCGCGGTGGTCGCTCGGCCTCGTCGCCCGCAGGCCCCTTGGCGATCAGCCGCAGGCCGTAGGCCGTGCCCGCGCCGAACACCACGAAGTACACGACCACGAACAGCAGCAGCGTGAAGCCGACCTGCGCCGCCGAATGCTGCGGCGACGCCGCATCGGCGGTGCGCATCAGGCCGTAGACGATCCAGGGTTGGCGCCCGATCTCGGTCGTGTACCAGCCCGCGAGGATCGCCACCAGCCCGGCGGGCGACAGCGCGAGCGCGAAACGCAGGAAGCCCCGCTTTGCATACACGCGCGCGCCGCGCCGCAGCCAGAGGCCCCAGAACGCCAGCACGATCATCAGCACGCCCAGGCCGACCATGACGCGGAAGGTCCAGAACACGATGGTGGAGTTGGGCCGGTCCTCGGGCGCGAAGTCTTTCAGCGCGGGGATCTGCCCGTCCCAGCTGTGCGCGAGCAGCAGGCTGCCCGCGCGCGGTATCTCGATCGCGTAGCGCGTGGTCTCGGCCGCCATGTCGGGCCAGCCGAAGAGGATCAGCGGCACGCCCTCGCCTTCAGGCGTGCGCTCCCAATGCCCCTCGATGGCGGCCAGCTTGGCGGGCTGGTGCTCGAGCGTGTTGAGCCCGTGCTGGTCGCCGATGACCGCCTGCAGCGGTGCTGCTGCGAGCAGCATCCACAGCGCCATCGACAGCATGGTGCGCACGCGCGTGTTGTCGTTGCCGCGCAGCAGGTGCCAGGCCGCGGCGCCCGCGACCATGAGCGCGGTCGCGATGTACGAAGCCACCACCGTGTGCGTGAGCCGGTACGGGAACGAGGGATTGAAGATCACCTTGAACCAGTCGACCGGGACCACGCGCCCGTCGATGATCTCGTGGCCCTGGGGCGTGTGCATCCAGCTGTTCGAGGCCAGGATCCAGGTCGCGGAGACCAGCGTGCCGACCGCTACCGCGAGCGTGGAGACGAAATGCAGCGCCGGTCCCACGCGCTCGCGCCCGAACAGCATCACGCCGAGGAAGCCCGCTTCGAGGAAGAAGGCCGTGAGCACCTCGTAGGCGAGCAGCGGCCCAGTGACGCCGCCGGCAAAGCGCGAGAAGTTGCTCCAGTTGGTGCCGAACTGGTAGGCCATCACCAGCCCCGACACCACGCCCATCCCGAAGGCCACGGCGAAGACCTTGATCCAGAACTGATAGAGGTCGATGTAGACCTGGCGCTTGGTGCGCAGCCACAGCGCCTCGAGCACCGCCAGGTAGCTGGCCAGCCCGATGGTGAGCGCCGGAAAGATGATGTGAAACGAGATCGTGAAACCGAACTGGATCCGCGCGAGCAGGAGGGCATCCATGCAGCTGTACCTTTCCGTCATACGCCGGACACCCGGGCGGCCGCCACGAGAACATCGTGCGCAGCCGCGCGGGGCGCGGGTTCACCCGAAGGCGGCGTAGGCGAATGTCGCGTCCGCTCCGGCTCCGGATGGGCGCGATTCTTAGCCCCCCGCGCCGATCGCGCAAGGGACAAATCGACTCACTCCATGCAGGGCGCGTGCAGTTGCAACGCGTGCCGCCGACCATCGGACGCGCCTGGTTCAGAGCGACGGCGGCAGGCGGATCTCGATCGGGTGGTCGCGCTCGTGGTGCTGCTGGCAATCGATGCAGCGCGCGGCTGCGGGCAGGGCTTCGAGCCGCTCGGCCGGAATCGGCGCGCCGCAATCGATGCAGGCGCCGAACTCGCCGGTGCGCAGGCGCTCCCGCGCGGCATCGATGTCGCGCAGCTCCGACACGTCGCGGTCGACCTCGGCGCTTCGCACCGCGCCGCGCAGCCGCTCGTCTGCGGCGTGCACGGTGTCCGGCACCTGCACATGCGGAATGCGCGCCGTCCGGTCGGCGTCGGGCGCTTCTTCACGCGCGGTCCTGAGTTCGGCTTCGAGCTCGGCGGCACGCGCGTCGAGCTTGCGGCGCCAGTGGTCCTGGTCGGTGGTCTTCGTCATGGGCCCATGGGCGGCAATCCGCGTGCCTGCGTTGCGCGCCCTCACCCAGCATCCGCGGTGCGTGCGATGCTCCGATTTCCGGCATATTTTTCTTCCCCGGGACCGCCGACCCGACTGGATGAACCTTGCAGCAGTTTCGCCACACCCTTCTGCTCGCCGCCTTGGCGGCGACGCCGCGCAGGTTCCGCCTGCCGCCGTTGCCGGCCGATGCCGAAGCCGCCGCGGCCGCCGGCCCGGCCGCCGCGCTTGCCTTCGCGATCGCCGCTGCGTGCACCGCAAGCGAACGCCAGCTGCCGCCGCCTGCGCAGGCCGAAGCGCTCTTCACACAGGCGCTGGCCCGCCTCATCGAGCAAGCGATGGCACCCGGCGGCGGCGACCCGGCGTTTCAGGCGGCGGTGCTGCACGCGCAGGACCGCGATGTGCACGATCATGTGCGGCTTTCAAGGCAGCGCGCGGCCGACCTGCGCACGGTGCACAGCGCCGCGGATGCCGTCGCGCATCCCGGCAAGCTGCAGCGCATGCCGGCCGGTGCCTCGCGCGATGCGCTGGCGCAGCTGCATGCCCTGGCCGCCGCGGGCGACTGGGCGCGGCTGACGCAAGCGATGGCAGCACTGCCCACGCCCGATGGGCTCCAGGTAGCAAACGCCGCGCTGCAGCGGCTGGTGCGCGGCGACGAACTGCTGCGCGTCGAGGCCGTGCAGCGCTACCGTGCGCTGTGCGAGCGACGCGGCCCGCAGGCCGGCAGCGATGCGGCCGCGGCCCAGGGCCGCGCCTCGGCGCGCGAAGGCGAGATGGCCGAGCATGCCGGCGTGCGGGCGCTGCGCGGCATTGCCGACCTGATGAACCGCCGCGCTGCCACGGCGGGCGACAACGGCGGCGGCTTCCGCGTGGCGCGCAGCCTGCGCACGCCAAGCGGCTTTCCGGGCACCGCAAGCAAGGCCAAGGAGGAATGGGACGCGGCGATCGTGTGCAGCGCCGATGCGCAGCAGAGCGCCGCCGAACTCGTGCTGCTGGCAGAAATCAAGGCCTCGCCCGCTGCCGTCAGCGCCGACTTGCCGCGCCTGCTGCGCGGCCTGCAGCGGCTCGCGCAGGCAGACACCGGCACGGCCTATGCCTTCGCGTCTGACGATGGCACGACACACATCCTCGGTGCCTCGCTGCGCCGTCTCCGCCCGCACGGCCATGCGCTGCCGCCGCACGTGATCTATTGCTGCCCCGCGCCGGCCGAGCCGCAGCCACAGGCGCTGCTGAGCGCGGCAAGCAAGGCCGTGCTGCTTGGCGAGCCCGCGAGCCTTGCGTTCGCACAGCGCATCGCGCGCGGCGAAGCGCCGCCGCCGCATGCCTCGCTCGCGCCGGTGTGGCAGGCGCTGGCCACCGCGCCGCGCCTGCGCGCCACGCTCCACCAGGACGAGACCGCCCGCCTGGCACGCGAGGCGATGCTGCATCCCGACGACCTGCTGGCCGCGGCGGCCGAGGCCTTGCAGTCCGGCGGACTGGCCGAGCCCCGCTAGCTAATGCGCGCCGACGCGCGTCGGGGGCCCGCGCGCGTCGTCGGACTCGCCGATGCGGTCAGCGTCTTCCCCGGGCACCATGAACACGCGCCGCGAAGGCATCGCAAATTCGGCGCCCAGCGCGGCGAACTCGCGCATCATCGCGAGGTTGAGGCGCTGCTGCTCGTCCATGTAGAGGCCGTAGTCGGGCGAGGTCACGAAATAGACCACCTCGAAATCGAGCGCGCTTTCGCCGAAGCCCTGGAAGTGCACGCGGTCGAGCTTGAGCGCGGGTCGCGACTCGATCAGCCGCCTCACGATGCCCGGCACCGCCTCGAGCTGCTCGGGCGTGCAGCGGTAGCTCATGCCGAACTTGAACGCGATGCGCCGGTCGCTCATGCGGCGGTAGTTCTTCACCACCTGCTTGAGCAGGTCGGTGTTGCCGATGACGATCTGCTCGCCGGTCAGGCTGCGCAGGCGCGTGGTCTTCAAGCCGATGTGCTGCACCGTGCCCGACAGGTCGCCGACGCCGATTGCATCGCCCACCTCAAAAGGCTTGTCGACCGCGATCGACAGCGACGCGAACAGGTCGCCGAGGATGTTCTGCACTGCGAGCGCGATCGCAATGCCGCCCACGCCCAGGCTCGCGACGAACGCCGTGATGTTGACGCCCAGGTTCGACAGCACCGCCAGCAGCACCACCGCCCACAACAGCGTGCGCAGCGACCACGACAGCAGCACCGCCGAGGCGCTGACCTGCGTCATGCCGCCTGAGCTGTGACGCGCCTCGTAGCGGCGCAGGCCCAGGCCGATGGCCTTGGTGAGCCACAGGCCCATCTGCAGCGCCAGCGCAATGAACCACAACTGGCCGAGCCGCTGGTTCCATCGCTCGGAGAGATCGAGCATGCCGACACCCACGAGCAGCGCCGCCAGCAGCAGGAAGACGCGGTTGGTGCTACCGAGCACCTCGACCACCATGTCGTCGATGCTGTTGTCGGTATGCTGCGCCAGGTTGCGCATGCGGCCGACCGCGTAGCGCAGCACCAGCCGCATCGCGATGTAGGCGGCGAGCGCCGCGCCTGCGGCAAGCGCGAGGTCGGGCACGGGCAGGCCAAGCACCGTGGCATCGCGCAGCGCATCGATCGTTTCGTCCATCCGGCGGTCACCTTTCTTCCGGTTGCAAAGGGTTCCCACCTTATTTTTCGAGCGCCGCGCTGCTGTAGGGTCAGGCTCACGTGGATGTAGGCCTGGCGATGCGTTGCATCCTGAAAAACAATCGGGGCGCCGGCCCGACGGTCTTGCTGCTACCGCGAAGCGCGCGGTGCCGCAGGTTGTGGCCTGAACGCCTCGCTCCACACGCGCTCGAACGCAGCGCAGAACGCCGCCTGCACCACCGACATCGGCCGGTAACGGTTGCGGATGATGCGCACCTCGAGCTTTTCGCTGCTCTTGAACGGGCGCACCGCGAGCCCGCTGAACGATTCTCCCGCCACGGCGGTGCGGTCGACCACCGCGATGCCCGCGCCGGCCTGGGCGAGCCAGCAGGCCGTGGTGGCCGAGCGCACCTCGATGTCGAGCCGCAGCTGCGACGCGGACTTGCCGTAGGCCCGCAGCAGGCTCTGGCCGTAGGGCGTACCGGCCGGCGAGGTGATCACGCGATGGCCGCGCAGGTCGGCCGGCGTGACCACCGCCTTGGCGGCCAGCGGATGGTCGTCGCGCATCGCGCAGGCCAGGCCGCATTGGTAGCTCTTGACCGTCACCAGGTTGGGATGCGCATTGGGCAGCAGCCCGATCGCCAGGTCGGCCGAATGGTCGAGCAGCGCATCGACCATGATCGGCGAGACCAGCACCTCGATGCGGCTTCGCAGCCGCGGAAAGCGCTCGTACAGCAGCGCGACCGCGCGCGGCGCGAGCCACGACGCGAGGCTGGCCGACACCGCGAGGCGCAGCGTTCCCGTCTCGGGCTCGGCCAGCGCGCGCGACACGTCGCGCACGCGCTCCACGCCGCGCCAGAGGCTTTCGATCTCCTGGTAGAGCTGCTGCGCCTCGGGCGTGGGCACGAGCCGGCCCTTGACGCGCTCGAACAGCGTGAGCCCCACTTGCCGCGCCGCATGCGCGAGCAGCTTGCTCACCGCAGGCTGCGACACGTGCAGCAGCTCGGCCGCGCCGTTGACGCTGCCCGTCAGCATCACGGCGCGAAAGACTTCCATGTGGCGCAGGTTCATTGCAGAGGCTCGTTGAAGGACATAACCGAAGGTTAAGGCCTGGACGTGTCTTTTCATTTGTGGCGCGGGGAACGCGGCAGAACAATGGTCTCGCTCGAAGAACAAGCCGGAGACAAGACGAATGGACAGGACGATGAACCCCCGCCACGGCGCGACGCGGCGCAGCCTGCTGCAGGCCGCAGCGATGCTCGCGCTCGCACCCACGCTGCATGCACAGCAGCAACAGCAACAACCAACCCAGGGATTTCCGAGCAAACCGGTGCGCATCTACCTGCCGCAGCCACCCGGCGGCGCGGCCGACCGGCTGGCGCGCCTGTTCGCCGAGAAGCTCGAGGCGCGCTGGAAGCAGTCGGTGCTGGTCGAGAACAAGCCCGGCGGCGGCGTGGTGATCGGCACCCAGGCGACGGTGCGCGCCGCACCCGACGGCCACACGCTGGGCCTGCTCGGCAGTTCGCTCAGCATCAACGCGGTGCAGCGCAAGGACCTGCCCTACGACAGCGTGCGCGACCTGCAGCCGATCGCGCGCGTGGGCTACTACACCGTGGCACTCGTCGCCGCGGCGGACTTTCCGGCCAGCAACATCCGCGAGCTGATCGCGCTCGCGAAGAAGGCGCCGCCGGATGGCATCTCCTTCGGCTCGAACGGCATCGGCACCTCGGCGCAGCTCGCGGGCGAGATGCTCAACCACATGGGCGGCATCCAGCTGCAGCACGTGCCCTACAACGGCGCGGCCAAGATGTACACCGAGATCGTCGGCAAGCAGATCCCGATGGGCTTCTCGGTCGCGGGCTCGGCCGACAGCTTCATCAAGGCCGGCCAGCTCAAGGTGCTCGGCGTGACCAGCGCGAAGCGCAGCCCGCTCTTCCCCGACTGGCCCACCATCGCCGAGACGCTGCCGGGCTACGAGGCGGTCAACTGGGCCGGCTTCGTCGCGCCGGCCGGCGTGCCGCGCGCCACCGCCGAGCGGCTCGCCGACGACATCGTCGCGGTGCTCGCGATGCCCGACATCGCGAAGGCACTCGCCGAGATGGGCATCGACGTCGCACCCCAGGGACCCGACGAGTTCAAGGCCTTCATCCAGGACGAGATCCGGCGCTTTGCCGCGGTCACCAAGCCGCTCGGCGCGCCGGTGAACTGATTTCCATTTTTTCTTCTTCCTCTTTATCCATGAACGACAGCAAGACCCATTCCTTTGCCCGCCGCATCCCGGTCGACGACATCGAATACGACCTCGTCGTGGCGGGTGGCGGCCCCGCGGGCACCGCAGCCGCCGTGTGTGGCGCACGCCTGGGCCTGCGCACCTTGCTGGTCGAAGCGACCGGCTGCCTCGGCGGCATGGGCACCTCGGGGCTGGTCGCGTCCTTCGGACCGGTGGCCGACGGCGAGCGCATGCTGGTCGGTGGGTTCATGAAGGAACTGCTCGAGACCATGTGGACGCAGAAGGCCTTCGGCCCGCATGTGGTGCCGGAGTTTTTGAATGCGCAGCTCAACCGCTGGGTGCCTTTCAAGCCCGAGCACCTCAAGCGCATCCTCGACGACTTCGCGCTGCAGGCCGGTGTGGAGCTGCGCTTCTTCACGCGCGTGGTCGAGGCCGAGATGCAGGCGGGTGATGGCGGCGGCAGCAGGCGCATCGCGGGCGTGGTGCTCAGCAATGTGGAAGGGCTGCGCTACGTCAAGGCCAAGGCCTTCGTCGATGCCACCGGCGATGCCGCCCTCGCCGCGCTCGCGGGCGTCGAATGCAAGGTGGTGCTGCGCGACACCGACTCGGTCGCGCCGAGCACGCTGTGCTCGCTGATCGGCGGCATGCACTGGGACGACCCGGCCTACGGCACCGACTGGCGCGGCATCGACGCGGTGAAGAACCGCACCAAGGGCGAGCTGCTGCCGCAGGCCATCGACGACGGCCACTTCACGCAGGAAGACCGCTTCATGCCCGGCATGAACAAGATCGGCGAGCGCACCGCCACGCTCAACGCCGGCCATGTCTTCAACCTCAATCCGCTGTCGAACCGCAGCCTGTCGGACGGCATGGTGTTCGGCCGCAAGCTGGCGGTGGAGTACCTCGACTTCTATCGCAAGTACGTGCCGGGCTGTGCCGACATCGAGCTGTTGACCACCGCGCCCGTGATGGGCGTGCGCGACTCGCGCCGCATCGTCGGCGAGTTCGAGCTCGGCATCGAGGACTTCCGCAACCGCCGCCAGTTCGCCGACCAGATCGCCGTGTACAACCGCCCGACCGACGTGCATCCGACCGACACCTCGAAGGCCGAGTACGAGCGCTTCATGAAGGACTTTCACGGCAAGGACAACCTCGGCCACGGCGGCTGCGTCGGCATTCCATACAGCATCCTCGTGCCGCGCGGCTCGGAGAACCTCTGGGTCGCGGGGCGCTGCCATTCGAGCGACACCAAGGTGCACGGCTCGATCCGCGCCCAGTCGGCCGCCTACATGATGGGCCAGGCGGTGGGCACGGCCGCGGAACAATCGATCGCGACCGGGCAGCCGGCCTGCGACCTCGACACGCGGGTGCTGGTGGAGACCTTGCGCGGAGCCGGGGCGTACCTGCCGCAGGCGGCGCTGTCGGCGAGTATGACGCGGGCGTAGCGCTGGCAGTGGGTGGCGGCATCGGCGCGCCGTACGCCCGCGCGCCGCTTGCATGAGAATGGGCCGATGCAGCCACCCATCCGATCGGCGCTCGCGAGCGTGCTTGCTGCAATGGTGCTCGCTGTGCCAGCGGCGGGCAGGGCGGCCGAAATGCTTCCGCCCCCAGCGCAGCGGGACTGCAGCGTCAGCTTCTACGGCGACTCGATCCTGTACGGCGGCTATGGCGCCAACCTGGGCAACCGCCTCCCCGATCCGCCCGCCGCAGCCATGCGACGGATCCGCCCCGCGTGGAAGGTGTCGGACCATTCGGTGGTGGGTGACTCGGCCCATGCGCGCATGCCGGCATTCGTCACGCAGCCGATGCCGACCCGCGTGGTGGTGCTGCAATACGGCGTCAACGACGCCGGCCAGAACCATGACTACGAACCGGCGTTGCGCGCCATGGCGAGGCACGTCAAGGCACAGCGCAGAACACTCGTGATCACCGGCCTTTCCCAGGTGCGCGGGAGCCTGTCGGAACCGCGTGGCCGGTACGACGCCATCGCACGGCAGATTGCCGTCGAAGAGGGTGCGGTGTTCGCGGACTGGGGATCCGTGTCCTTCGATGCCGCGCAGATGATCGACGACATCCACCCGGCGCAGGCCTACAGCACGAGGCTCGCGCAGCGGTTGGCCATGACGCTGGACCGGGTGGCGCCGGAGTGCAGGGTGTAGCCCAGCGCCTGTCTTGCTGGCAGGCGGACGAGCTATCGCTCGGGCCGACGAAGCGCCACCAACTGAAAAGCCCCTGATTCTGTTAAGAATCAAGGGCTTAGAAGAGTGGTGGCCTGGGGCGGAATCGAACCACCGACACGCGGATTTTCAATCCGCTGCTCTACCAACTGAGCTACCGGGCCATGGTGTGCAGCCTTAAATTATACAGCGCTTCTGCGGCCTCTTGAAAGATCGACCCCAAGTTGTTTGAGCTTGCGGTACAGATGGGTGCGCTCGAGGCCGGTCTTCTCGGCGACGCGGGTCATGGAGCCGTTCTCCATCGCGAGGTGGAACTCGAAGTAGGCCTTCTCGAAGCCGTCGCGCGCGTCGCGCAGCGGGCGGTCGAGGTCGAAGCTCTGGGTCGACTGCGGGCCGGCGTCGGGCACGGGCACCGACGCGAGCGACGCCATCAGCAGGCTGTCGCCGGTGGTGGTGATCGCGACCGGCTGGTTGGTGCCGCTTGCAGGCGGCACGATGCCGGCGGCCACGCGCCTGGCGTTCTCGCGCGCGAGGCCCTGCTCCACGTTCTTGAGCAGCTTCTGCATGGTGATCGGCTTCTCGAGGAACGCGAAGGCGCCGATGCGCGTGGCGTCGACGGCCGTGTCGATGGTGGCGTGGCCGCTCATCATGATGACGGGCATGGTCAGCAGGCCGGCGGCCGACCATTCCTTGAGCAGCGTCACGCCATCGGTGTCGGGCATCCAGATGTCGAGCAGCACCAGGTCGGGCCGGGCGCGCTGGCGCGCTGCGCGCGCTTCGGAGGCGTTTTCCGCCAACTCCACGTTGTGGCCCTCGTCATTGAGAATTTCGAAGAGCAGGTCTCTGATGCCCAGCTCGTCGTCGACCACGAGAATGTTTGCCATGAGTGCTGCTTGTTGTCTGCGCCGGTATCTGCAAGGTGTGTCGGTACGCCCGTCGATCGGTTCATCGCTCCATCGCCTGCGCGCGGCGACGTTCGCGGGCGCTCAGGTGGCGGAAGAATTCGGATCTTCGGTGTGAGCGACCGCTGTTTGCGAGCCGCTTGCCATTGCGAATGATAGCGAGACTTGGGCCCCCGCTACAGCCCCATCGACAATGCGGTTGGAAAGCTCGATGCGCGCGCCGTGCTCGTCGGCGATCTTCTTGACGACGGCGAGGCCAAGACCTGTACCTTTAGTTTTCGTCGTGACGTAGGGCTCGAAGGCGCGCTTGAGGATGTGCTCGGCAAAACCGGGGCCGCTGTCCTGCACGGTGAGGCGCACGCGCTGGCCCGAATCGCCGACGCGGGTGCGGATGACGACCTCGCCGGCGCGGCCGGTGGTGCTGGCGGCGGACTCGGCGGCGTCCTGCGCGTTCTGCAGCAGGTTGTGGATGACTTGCCGGATCTGCTGCGCGTCGCCGCGGACCGGCGGGCAGCGCTCGTCGAGTTCGGAGTGCAGCGCGACCGAGGCGTTCTCGGCGTGGTAGAGCTGGAGCACGTCGACGAGCAGCGCGTTGAGATCGACCGGCTTGAGGTCGGCCGCGGGCAGGCGCGCGTAGTCGCGGAACTCGTTGACGAGCCGCTTCATCGCGTCGACCTGGTCGACGATGGTCTTGACCGACTTGACGAGCACCGCCTGCTCGGGCGGCGCGACCTTGCCCGAGAGCTTCATCTCGAGCCGCTCGGCCGAGAGCTGGATCGGCGTGAGCGGGTTCTTGATCTCGTGGGCCAGGCGGCGCGCGACCTCGCCCCAGGCCTGCGCGCGCTGCGCCGAGACGATCTCGGAGATGTCGTCGAACACGAGCAGCCGCGCAGCGCCCGGCAGTTCGGCGCCGCGCGCGACGATGTTGATCGCGCTGTCCTGGTGCGGCGGCAGGTCGTTGCCGGAGGCATGCAGCTCGAACGCATGCTGCCAGTGGTCGAGGCCGTGCTGCAGGCGCTCGACCTGGAACTCGTCGAACTGCTGCTGCACGCTCTGGCCGAACTCGGCCAGGCCGGGCACCTCCGTGAGCGGCATCCCTTCGTATGCGGCCAGCGGCGCCCGCAGCACGCGCGTGGCGCCGGGGTTGGTCGACAGGATGGTGCCGGTGGCGTCGAGCACGATGACGCCCGAGGTCAGGTTGTCGAGGATGGTCTGCAGGTTGGCACGCGCGGCGTCGAGCTGGCCCATGGTTTTCTCGACGGCGCCGCGCGCGTCGGACAGCTGCTGGGTCATGACGGCGAACGAGCGCGTCAGGCCTCCGAGTTCGTCCTTGCCCTGCAGCACGGCGGTGGGCCGCAGGTCGCCGGCGGCCACCTGCCGCACGCCGTCCGCCAGCACGAGCAGCGGCCGCGCGAGCTGGTTGCCGAACAGCACCGCGAGCAGCACGGCGCCGAACACCGCGAGGAAGAGACTCAGCGTGAGGGTGCCGATGTACATCCGCCGCAGGCCCTCGCGCGCGAGCGCACGCTCCTGGTACTCGCGGTTGGCCTCCTGCACGGCGAGCGCATTGGCGACCACCGCGGGCGGCAGCGGCTGCGTGACCTGCAGGAAGCGCGGCGCGGTGTCGAAGTCGAAGCCGGGGCGCTGCACCATCGCGAGCGCGCGCACGCTGGCCGGTGGCAGGCTGGCACCGGGGGCGGCGGTTTCGTCGAGCCCTTCGATGTGGGCGACGACGCGGTCGGCACGCACCTGCCGCAGCTGCTGGATGGTCGGCCGCTCGGGGCTGAGCTGGAAGCGCGAGGCGCCGGCGCTGGCCACGAGCTGGCCGGTCTGCGTCCAGAGCGCGACGTCGCTGGCCTGGAGCTGATCGCGGATGCGCTCGAGCGCAAGGCCGGCGCTGGCATCGGGCACCTGCACCAGTTGCGCGCTCGCCACGCGGGTCTTGGCGGCCAAATCGTCCGAGAGCGAATCGAGCGTGGCGCGCCCGAGATTGAGGCCGGCATCGAGCGCGCCCTCGACCTTGACGTCGAACCAGCTCTCGATCGAGCGCGCGACGAACTGGTAGGACACCACGTAGACCAGCGCGCCCGGCACCACGCCCACGAGCGCGAAGATGGCCGCGAGCTTGATGAGCAGCCGGCTGCCGAACTTGCCCTGCTGCAGCCGCCGCAGCAGCCGGAACGCGACCCAGCCGATCACGAGCACCAGCAGCACCGCGACGACGACGTTGATGCCGAACAGCCGCACGTAGTAGCGCTCGTAGAGCGCACGGTTGTTGGTGGCCTGCGCGAGCAGGAACATCAGCACGAGCCCGATGGCGGTGACGAGCGCTGCGCCGACGCTGACGGCCCAGCGCAGGGCGCGCGAGCGGCGTGCAGCGGGCGCGTCCGCTGCAGCGCTGCGCGGCTTGCCGATGCTCACCGCTGCTTCTCCACCGGCAGTCGGGCGCTGCGCTCGGCCACGATGTTCCAGTCGGCCTGGCCGACCACGCCGATCTGGAACGGACGCGGCAGCTGCGAGGTGTCGAGCCGGAAACGGAACATGACCTGGTGCGCCGCCTCCTCGCCGATCTCTGCGGTGTCGCCGAGCCGCAGGCGGCCAACGCGTTTGACCGCCTCCATGGCCTCGGCGAGGCTGTCGAAATTCTGATTCAGCGAGACGCCGAAACCCGCGGTGCCGTTGATCGGCACGGGCGACACATTGAGGCGCCAACGGCGCGTGAGCGGCTGGTAGGCGAGCCGCATGTGGCGCGTGACCTGGGCGACCTTGCGGTCGGTCCAGTACCAGCGCTCTTGGACGACCTCGGCCTCGGCGACGAAGTAGATCGCGATGCCCTTGTCGAGCACCTCTTCGACCAGCGCGGGCAGCTCGAACTGCACCGAGGCGGTCAGGTAGACGCCGTCGTCGGCCTGCTCGAGCCGCATCTGCGTGACCGATGGGGCGGCGCGGCCCTGCGCGGCAGCGTCGAGCGGCAGCCAGCCCGGCAGCAACAGCAGCACCCAGGTCAGGAACAGCGCGGCCACGGGCGCCAGCACGCGCCGACGGCCGCGGACTTCAGCGCGGGCGTTGTTTTTCAAGCAGGGCGTAGAAGAAGCCGTCGTGGTCACCTGAGGGATTGTCCGGGACGGCGCGGGCAATCGCCGCGCTTTGGGGGAGCAAATGGCCGGGCGAAGGCGCCAATCGCGCGTCGGTGTTGTGCGCAAGGAACGCATCGATTTGTTGCGAACCCTCTTCCCTGAACACCGAACAGGTGCAATAGAGCAGCCGCCCGCCGGGCCGGACGAGCGGCCAGAGCGCGGCAAGCAAGGCCGCCTGCTGCGCAGCGAGCTGCGCGGTGTCGCTCTCGCGGCGCAGCCAGCGCACGTCGGGATGGCGCCGCACGATGCCCGAGGCGGTGCAAGGGGCGTCGAGCAGGATGGCATCGAAGGGCGTGCCGTCCCACCAGGCTGCGGGGCGCGAGGCGTCGGCCACGACGACCTTTGCAGAAAGGCCGAGCCGGCCGAGCGTGTCGTCGATGCGCCGCGCGCGCACCGCGTCGACCTCGAGCGCGGTGACCTCGACGGCTGCGGGGCCTGCCAGTTCGAGCAGGTGCGCAGTCTTGCCACCGGGGGCGGCGCAGGCGTCGAGCACGCGCAGCGGCGCGGCGGCGCCGGCAGCACCGGCAGCACCGGCCGGGGGCAGTATGCCTTCGAGCAGCAGCGGCGCGGCGAGCTGCGCGGCCGCATCCTGCACCGAGCATTCGCCAGCGGCAAAGCCCGGCAGCTGGTGCACGGGCCGAGCGCGCGTGAGCTGCAGGCCGGCGGCGCCCACCGGCATGGCCGACAGGCCGACCGCTTCCAGGGCCAGCTGGTATGCGGCCACGCTGGTCTTCAGCAGGTTGACGCGCAAGGTCATCGGCGGCTGGGCGTTGTCGGCCGCAAGCACGCGCTGCCACTCGCGCGGATGATCGCGCTTGAGGCGCTCTATCCACCAGCGCGGATGGTTCCACTGCGCCACGGGCTCGTGGTCGGTGGCGGCGACGAGCTCGTCGCGTTCGCGCAGAAAGCGCCGCAGGCAGGCATTGATGAAGCTCGCCTGTGCGCGCGTGGCGGGGTTGCGCTTGGCGGCCTCGACGGCCTGGTCGACCAGGGTGAAGGGTTCGTAGGGCGAATGCTGCGCATCCCAGGCCAGCGCCAGCGCGGTGCACAACAGTGCGTCGGGCAGCGGCGGCGGTGTGCGCTTGGCCAGATGGCGGCGCAGCGCCTCGGCGCGGCCGAGCCAGCGCAGCACCTGAAAGCCGAGCGCCTGCACGCCGGGCCGCAGGGCCGGTTCCACGGACTCGAACGCGACGGAGCCCGAGCTGCCGGCGCGGATCGACGCGAGCGCGGTCGCGGTCAATTGCAGCTGGCGCCACAGCGGGGGCTGCTGCCCCGGCGGGGCCGCATCGGCTGAAAGGTCGGAAGGTAGGTCTGCCAAGTTGGAGCGATCGTAAGGGGCGGGCGCATGGCGCTGGAAGCGGTGCGGCCCGCGAATCAATAGAAGAAGGAAAGGATACGAAGTTCCACGCGGTGCGGGCTGCTGCGATCTCAGAGCAGCGGCGCGGCCGGACGCAGACGCACCATCCAGGCCACCAGCACGGCTGGAAACTGCAGGATCGCCGCGTTGTACTGCGCCACGGCAAGATTGAACTGGCCGCGCGCGATCTCGGCGGCGGCCGAGGGCTCGGGCCAGGCCATCGGCTCCGCGGCGGTGACGGAGACCGCGGCCGCGCCCGCGCCGTCCGGCAACAGCGGCACCGGCCGCGAGAGCGTGCCGTCGGCATCGAAGACAGTCACCGCGTCCGGATACTGGCGCTGCCAGGCGCCGATCAGCACCTGCAGCGCGGTGCCGAGCGCCGCCATGCTGCCGGGATCGAGCGGCCGCACACGGGTCGCGCCGAGCAAGGTCGCGAGCTGGGTGGTCGCGGCCTGCAGCGGCGCCACCGCGGCCGAAAAGGCGGGCGGCGCGGAGGAGGAGGAAGAAGACGAGAAAGAGCCCGACGAAGCGCTCGATGGGTGTGCGTTCTCGTGCGCACCTTCGGTGATGCGGGCCTGGACGAAATCGAGCTGCCGGCGCAGCGCCGCATCGAGCGTCGCATAGGCCTGCAGCACGGCCGAGCGCTGGCGCACGAGCCGGTTGTAGGCACCGACGAACCAGAACAGCAGCACGGCGAGCACGACCCAGGCAGCGAATGAATCGGGCAAGAGGCTCATCGACGACAACGACGCTTCACGACAGCAACAGCAAGCAAGGTGCTCAACAAATAAAAACGCCCCCCGGCCGGATCGGTCGGGGGGCGTCGGATACCGGTCATGCCGGCGATGCTAACCCGTTATTCGGACGCGGCGCCTTCGCTGGCGTCGGCCGTGGTGGACTCATCGCTCGTCGAACCCGCCAGCTCGGCGGCCTCGGACTCGGCGATGGCGCGGCGCTCGGCGTCGTCCATCGCATCCTTGGCCCTGCGTGCCTGGTGGTACGCCATGCCGGTGCCTGCGGGAATCAGGCGGCCGACGATGACGTTTTCCTTCAGGCCGCGCAGCTCGTCGCGCTTGCCCATGATCGCGGCCTCGGTCAGCACGCGCGTCGTTTCCTGGAACGAAGCAGCCGAGATGAACGAGTCGGTCGACAGCGATGCCTTCGTGATACCCAGCAGCAGGTTCGTGAACGTCGCGGGGATCTTGCCTTCGGCGCGCAGGGCGTCGTTGGTGTTGAGCATTTCGCTGCGTTCGACCTGTTCGCCGGAGATGTAGCTGGTCTCGCCGATGTTGTCGACCACGACGCGGCGCAGCATCTGGCGAACGATCACCTCGATGTGCTTGTCATTGATCTTCACACCCTGCAAGCGGTACACGTCCTGCACTTCGTCCACGATGTAGCGGGCGAGCTCTTCCGAACCCAAGAGGCGCAGGATGTCCTGCGGGTCCGCCGGACCGTCCACCACGCTCTCGCCCTTGTTCACCACCTGGCCTTCGTGCACCAGGATGTTCTTTTCCTTCGGCACGAGCTCTTCGTACACGCCGCCTTCGGGGTCGGTGATCTGCAGGCGAATCTTGCCCTTGGTTTCCTTGCCGAACGACACGGTACCGGTCATCTCGGCCAGCATGCCCTTGTCCTTGGGCGAGCGGGCCTCGAACAGTTCGGCAACGCGCGGCAGACCGCCGGTGATGTCGCGCGTCTTCTGGCCTTCGACCGGAATGCGCGCCAGCACTTCGCCGGGGCCCACGTCCTGGCCGTCGCGGATCTGCACCAGCGAGCCGATCGGGAAGCCGATCGTCACCGAGTGATCGGTGCCCGGGATCTTCACTTCGGCGCCGGAGGCGTCGATGAGCTTGACCTGCGGGCGCACGACCTTGGCAGCGCCGCGGCGCTTCGGGTCGATCACGACCAGGGTCGACAGACCGGTCACTTCGTCCACCTGCTTGGCGACCGTGAGGCCTTCCTCGACGTTCTCGAACTGCGTCTTGCCGGCGAACTCGGTGATGATCGGGCGCGTCAGTGGATCCCAGTTGGCGAGCACGTGACCGGCCTTGATCTGCTGGTCGGCCTTGACGGCCAGGGTCGCGCCGTACGGCACCTTGTGGCGCTCGCGCTCGCGGCCGTGTTCGTCATGGATGACGATCTCGCCCGAACGTGCAATCACCACCAGTTCGTTCTTGCTGTTGGTCACGTAGCGCATCGTGGCGTTGAAGCCGATCACGCCGTTGGACTTGGCTTCGACGCTGGAGGCCACCGCCGCACGCGAGGCCGCGCCACCGATGTGGAACGTACGCATCGTCAGCTGCGTGCCCGGTTCGCCGATCGACTGCGCCGCGATCACACCGACGGCTTCGCCGATGTTGATCAGCCCGCCGCGGCCCAGGTCCCGGCCGTAGCAGGTCGCGCAGATGCCGAAGCGGGTTTCGCAGGTCAGCGCGGTGCGGACCTTGACTTCGTCGACGCCCTGGGCTTCCAGGACCTCGATGTTGTCTTCGTCGAACATCTCGCCGGCCTTCAGCAGCACCGAACGGTTTTCCGGATGCAGCACATCGTCCGCAGCCGAGCGGCCCAGGATTCGGTCGCGCAGCGACTCGATCACTTCGCCGCCTTCGACGATGGCGCGCATCAGGTAGCCGCCGTGCGTGCCGCAGTCCTGCTCGGTGACCACCAGGTCTTGCGTCACGTCGACCAGACGACGGGTGAGGTAACCCGAGTTCGCGGTCTTCAGTGCCGTGTCGGCCAGGCCCTTTCGGGCGCCGTGGGTGGAGATGAAGTACTCCAGCACGTTCAGGCCTTCGCGGAAGTTCGCGGTGATGGGCGTCTCGATGATCGAGCCGTCGGGCTTGGCCATCAGGCCCCGCATGCCGGCCACCTGGCGGATCTGCGCAGCGGAACCGCGCGCACCCGAGTCGGCCATCATGTAGATGGAGTTGAAGGACTCCTGCTCGACTTCCTTGCCGTGGCGGTCGATGACCTTCTCTTTCGAGAGCTTGGCCATCATCACCTTCGACACTTCGTCGCCGGCCTTGCCCCAGATGTCCACCACCTTGTTGTAGCGCTCGCCGGAGGTCACCAAGCCCGAGACGTACTGCTGCTCGATCTCCTTCACTTCCTTGGCGGAGCGCTCGATGATGCCGTGCTTCTCGGCAGGCACGAGCATGTCGTCGATCGCGATCGAGATGCCTGCCTTGGTGGCCAGGCGGAAGCCGTTCTGCAGCAGCTTGTCTGCGAACACCACGGTTTCCTTCAGGCCGCACTTGCGGAACGAGATGTTGATGAGCTTGGAGATTTCCTTCTTCTTCAACGCCTTGTTGATGTTCGAGAACGGCAGCCCCTTGGGCAGGATCTCGGACAGCAGCGCACGGCCCACCGTGGTGTCCACGAGCGAGGTCGACGCCGTGAATTCGCCGGTTTCCTTGTCCTTGGTGTACTCGGTGATGCGCACGGCGACCTTGGCGGTCAGCTCGACCTCGTTGGCGTCGAGTGCGCGCTGGACTTCACCGATGTCGGAGAAGATCAGGCCCTCGCCCTTGCCGTTGATGCGGTCGCGGGTCGTGTAGTAGAGGCCCAGCACCACGTCCTGCGAAGGAACGATCGAGGGCTCGCCCGAGGCCGGGAACAGCACGTTGTTGGAGGCCAGCATCAGCGTGCGGGCTTCCATCTGCGCTTCCACCGACAGCGGCACGTGAACGGCCATCTGGTCGCCGTCGAAGTCGGCGTTGAACGCCGCGCAAACCAGCGGGTGCAGCTGGATCGCCTTGCCTTCGATCAGGATCGGCTCGAAGGCCTGGATGCCCAGGCGGTGCAGCGTCGGAGCACGGTTCAGCATGACCGGGTGCTCCTTGATGACCTCTTCCAGGATGTCCCAGACCACCGGCGTGCCGGATTCGACTTCCTTCTTCGCCGCCTTGATGGTGGTGGCGATGCCCATGGCTTCGAGGCGCGAGAAGATGAAGGGCTTGAACAGCTCGAGCGCCATCAGCTTGGGCAGGCCGCACTGGTGCAGCTTGAGCGTCGGGCCCACCACGATGACCGAACGGCCCGAGTAGTCGACGCGCTTGCCCAGCAGATTCTGGCGGAAGCGACCGCTCTTGCCCTTGATCATGTCGGCCAGCGACTTGAGCGCGCGCTTGTTGGCGCCCGTCATGGCCTTGCCACGGCGGCCGTTGTCGAGCAACGAGTCGACGGCTTCCTGCAGCATCCGCTTTTCGTTGCGCGCGATGATTTCCGGAGCCTTGAGCTCCAGCAGGCGGCGCAGACGCGAGTTGCGGTTGATGACGCGGCGGTACAGGTCGTTCAGGTCGGACGTCGCGAAGCGGCCGCCGTCCAGCGGCACCAGCGGACGCAGGTCCGGCGGCAGCACGGGCAGCACTTCGAGCACCATCCAGTTGGGCTTGATGCCCGACTTGCGGAAGGCCTCGAGCACCTTCAGGCGCTTAGAGTTCTTCTTGACCTTGACTTCGGAGCCGGTCAGGTCGCCGCGCAGCTTCTCGATCTCGCTGTCGAGCTCGATGCCCTCCAGCAGGTCCTTGATGCCTTCGGCGCCCATCTTGGCGATGAACTCGTCACCGTATTCCTTGCGTTTCGCGTCGAAGTCGTCCTCGGACATGATGCTGAACTTCTTCAGCGGGGTCATGCCGGGGTCGGTCACCACGTAGGCTTCGAAGTACAGCACGCGTTCGATGTCGCGCAGCGTCATGTCGAGCACGAGGCCCAGGCGCGACGGCAGCGACTTCAGAAACCAGATATGCGCGCAGGGCGCGGCCAGGTCGATGTGGCCCATGCGCTCGCGGCGCACCTTGGTCTGCGTGACTTCGACGCCGCACTTCTCGCAGATCACGCCGCGGTGCTTCAGGCGCTTGTACTTGCCGCACAGGCACTCGTAGTCCTTGATGGGGCCGAAGATCTTGGCGCAGAAGAGGCCGTCGCGCTCGGGCTTGAACGTGCGGTAGTTGATCGTCTCTGGCTTCTTCACCTCGCCGAAAGACCACGAACGGATCTTCTCGGGCGAAGCCATGCCGATCTTGATGGCATCGAAATGCTCATCGGGTGTGAACTGCTTGAACAGGTCGAGTAGCGATTTCATGTGACTCTTTCCTCTTCTGATTACGAACGCTCGAGCTCGATGTCGAGACCCAGCGAACGGATTTCCTTGACCAGCACGTTGAACGACTCCGGCATGCCGGCTTCGATGGTGTGCTCGCCCTTGACGATGCTTTCGTACACCTTGGTACGGCCTTGCACGTCGTCGGACTTCACGGTCAGCATTTCCTGCAGCACGTAAGCGGCGCCGTAGGCTTCGAGCGCCCACACTTCCATCTCACCGAAACGCTGGCCGCCGAACTGCGCCTTGCCGCCGAGCGGCTGCTGCGTGACGAGCGAGTACGGGCCGGTCGAGCGCGCGTGCATCTTGTCGTCCACCAGGTGATGCAGCTTCAGGAAGTGCATGTAGCCGATGGTGACGGGACGCTCGAACTGGTCGCCGGAGCGGCCGTCGAACAGGTAGGCCTGCGTGCGCGTGTCGGTCAGGCCCTTGAGCTTGGCGATGTCGTCCGGGTAGGCGAGCTTCAGCATGCCGCGGATTTCCTCTTCCGAGGCACCGTCGAACACCGGCGTCGCGAAGGTCGCGCCGGTCTGCAGGTTGGCGGCCATCTCGAGCACGTCGCTGTCGCTCAGCTGGCTGAGGTCTTCCTTGCGGCCCGAGCCGTTGTAGAGCTGCTCCATGAACTTGCGCAGCTCGGCCACCTTGGCCTCGTGCTGCAGCATGTCGCCGATGCGCTGGCCGATGCCCTTTCCGGCCCAGCCCAAATGCACTTCGAGCACCTGCCCCACGTTCATCCGCGAAGGCACGCCCAGCGGGTTCAGGCAGATGTCGCACGGCGTGCCGTCGGCCATGTGGGGCATGTCCTCGACCGGAACGATCTTGGAGACAACACCCTTGTTGCCGTGGCGGCCGGCCATCTTGTCGCCGGGCTGCAGGCGGCGCTTGACGGCCAAGTAGACCTTGACCATCTTGAGCACGCCCGCGGGCAACTCGTCGCCCTGCGTGAGCTTCTTGCGCTTTTCCTCGAAGGCGAGGTCGAAGCTGTGGCGCGTCTGCTCGAGCGAGTTCTTGATCGACTCGAGCTGCGAGGCCACTTCGTCGTCCGCCGGGCGGATGTCGAACCAGTGGAACTTCTCGACCGACGACAGGTAGGCCTTGTCGAGCTTGGTGCCCTTGGCCAGCTTGTTCGGGCCGCCGTTGGCGACCTTGCCCGTCAGCAGCTTCTCGATACGGTCGAACGCGTCGGCTTCGACGATGCGAAGCTGGTCGTTCAGGTCGAGGCGGAAGCGCTTGAGTTCGTCGTCGATGATCTGCTGGGCGCGCTTGTCGCGCGTGATGCCTTCGCGGGTGAACACCTGCACGTCGATCACGGTGCCTTGCGAGCCCTGGTCCACACGCAGCGAGGTGTCCTTCACGTCGGAAGCCTTCTCGCCGAAGATGGCGCGAAGCAGCTTCTCTTCAGGCGTCAGCGTGGTCTCGCCCTTCGGCGTGACCTTGCCCACGAGCGTGTCGCCCGGCTGCACTTCGGCGCCGACATAGATGATGCCGGACTCGTCGAGGCGGTTGAGCTGCTGCTCGGCCAGGTTCGGGATGTCGCGCGTGATTTCCTCGGCACCGAGCTTGGTGTCGCGCGCCATCACCACCAGCTCTTCGATGTGGATCGAGGTGTAGCGGTCTTCGGCCACGACGCGTTCCGAGATCAGGATCGAGTCTTCGAAGTTGTAGCCGTTCCAGGGCATGAACGCGATCAGCATGTTCTGGCCGAGGGCCAGTTCGCCGAGGTCGGTCGATGCGCCGTCGGCGATCACGTCGCCCTTGGCGATCTTGTCTCCGCGCTTGACGATCGGGCGCTGGTGGATGTTGGTGTTCTGGTTCGAACGCTGATACTTGATCAGGTTGTAGATGTCCACACCGACTTCACCGGCCGCCGCTTCGGCGTCGTTCACGCGCACCACCACACGGGTCGCATCGACGTAGTCGACGATGCCGCCACGCGAGGCCGTGACCACGGTGCCCGAGTCGACCGCGGAAACGCGCTCGATGCCGGTACCGACCATCGGCTTCTCGGGACGCAGCACGGGCACGGCCTGGCGCTGCATGTTGGCGCCCATCAGCGCGCGGTTCGCGTCGTCGTGCTCGAGGAACGGCACGAGCGATGCGGCCACCGACACGATCTGCGCGGGCGACACGTCCATGTACTGAACGCGCTCTGCACCGACCAGGATCGATTCGCCGGCTTCACGCGCCGACACCAGGTCACCGGTCAACTTGCCGTCCTTGTCCAGGGCCGCATTGGCCTGGGCGATCACGTACTTGCCTTCCTCGATGGCCGACAGGTAGTCGATCTCGTTGGTGACCTTGCTGTCGGCCACACGGCGGTACGGCGTCTCGATGAAGCCGTATTCGTTCAGGCGGGCGTACAGGGCCAGCGAGTTGATCAGGCCGATGTTCGGGCCTTCGGGCGTTTCGATCGGGCACACGCGGCCGTAGTGGGTGACGTGCACGTCGCGCACTTCGAAGCCGGCACGCTCGCGCGTCAGACCGCCCGGGCCAAGGGCCGACACGCGGCGCTTGTGGGTGATCTCGGACAGCGGGTTCGTCTGGTCCATGAACTGCGACAGCTGCGAGGCGCCGAAGAACTCCTTCAGCGCGGCCGAGATCGGCTTGCTGTTGATCAGGTCATGCGGCATGAGCGGCTCTTGCTCGGCCTGGCCCAGACGTTCCTTGACGGCCTTCTCGATGCGCGCGAGGCCGGTGCGGTACTGGTTCTCGGCCAGTTCACCGACGCAGCGCACGCGGCGGTTGCCGAGGTGGTCGATGTCGTCGACTTCGCCGTTGCCGTTGCGCAGATCGACAAGGATCTTGACCACGGCCAGGATGTCCTCGTTGGTCAGCACCATCGGGCCGGTCGATTCGTCGCGGCCGACCTTGGCGTTGAACTTCATTCGGCCCACGCGCGACAGGTCGTACGTGTCCGGGTTGTAGAACAGGCGCTGGAACAGGGCCTGCACCGCGTCTTCCGTCGGCGGTTCGCCGGGGCGCATCATGCGGTAGATGGCCACACGCGCGGCGAATTCGTCCACCGTCTCGTCGATGCGCAGGGTCTGCGAGATGTACGCGCCCTGGTCGAGTTCGTTGGTGTAGATCACCTGGATGTCCTGCACGCCGGCAGTGCGCAGCTTCTTCAGCAGCGCTTCGGTCAGTTCGTCGTTGGCCTTGGACAGGATCTCGCCGGAATCGGCGTCGACGATGTTGCGGGCGATCACGCGGCCGATCAGGAAGTCTTCAGGCACGCTGATGTGCGTGGTCTCCGACTGCTCGAGTTCGCGCGTGTGGCGCGCGGTGACGCGCTTGTCCTTGGCGACCACGACTTTGCCCGACTTGTCGGTGATGTCGAAGCGCGCGACTTCGCCGCGCAGGCGCTCGGGAACGAATTCCATTTGCGCGCCGCTGTCCATCAGGCGGAAGTTGTCGTTCACGAAGAAGTTCGCGAGGATCGATTCCGGATTCAGGCCGATGGCCTTCAGCAGGATCGTTACCGGCATCTTGCGGCGGCGGTCGACGCGGAAGTACAGCATGTCCTTCGGGTCGAATTCGAAGTCGAGCCACGAACCGCGGTAGGGAATCACGCGGGCCGAGAACAGCAGCTTGCCCGAGCTGTGCGTCTTGCCCTTGTCGTGTTCGAAGAACACGCCGGGCGAACGGTGCAGCTGCGAGACGATCACGCGCTCGGTGCCGTTGATGATGAACGAACCCTTGTCGGTCATGAGCGGCACTTCGCCCATGTAGACCTCTTGTTCCTTCACTTCCTTGACCACCTTCGACTGCGAAGTCGACGACTCGCGGTCATAGATGATCAGCTGAACCTTGGCGCGCACGGCCGAGGCGAAGGTCAGGCCGCGGGTCTGGCACTCGCGCACGTCGAAGGCGGGTTTCGCAAGGTTGTACTCGAGGAACTTCATCTCGACAAAACCATTGTGCGAGACGATCGGGAACGCGGCGTCGAACGCGGCCTGCAGGCCTTCGACGGTGCGTTGTTTGGGGGCGATGCCGGCTTGCAGGAACGCGGTGTACGCGTCTTTCTGCATCTGCAGCAGGTAGGGGATTTCGACGACGCTGTCGCGGTTGCCGAAACTTTTTCGGATGCGCTTGCGTTCGGTGTAACTGTACGCGGACGATTGGGCCATGAGAGCTCCGGAGCTTGAGATCTTCAGCGACTTGTCAGCGGTGCCGAGGCACCACTGCTTGGCGGCTGGCCACTACCAGCCGTTGGCGGACGGCGATGCGTTGCACATCGCCCGAACCAAGGGGTCTTCTGCAGTCGGGGTCAGAAGACACTCAAAAATCGCCTTGCTGGGCGGTTTTTGGGTGCGCTCTGAAAGCGGCAAAGGCTGGAGGGCCTTTTCAGGCGCCTCCAGCCCTCTAGGGGGTCTGAATTACTTCAGTTCCACCTTGGCGCCGGCTTCTTCCAGCTTCTTCTTGGCAGCGTCGGCGTCAGCCTTCGACAGGCCTTCCTTGACAGCCTTGGGAGCGGCTTCCACCAGGTCCTTGGCTTCCTTGAGGCCCAGGCCGGTGATTTCGCGCACGGCCTTGATGACCGACACCTTGTTCGCGCCGACTTCGGCGAGCACAACGTTGAACTCGGTCTGCTCTTCGGCAGCGGCAGCGGCAGCACCGCCACCCGCAGCAGCCGGAGCGGCCATTGCAGCGGCGCTCACGCCGAACTTCTCTTCGATGGCTTTCACCAGGTCGTTGAGTTCCAGGACCGTCATGCTGTCGAGCGCGGTCAGAAATGCGTCTTTATCGAATGCCATTTTTGTTTCCTAACAATTGGGTTGAATTTGTCAAACGCAAGGCTTACGCCGCTTGCGCTTCTGCCGGTGCATCGGCGACGGGTGCAGCTTCGCCACCACCACGCTTCTCGGCCAGTGCCGCGAGCACGCGGGCGGTCCGGGAAATCGGGGATTGCATCAAGCCCAGCAATTGCGCCAGCAGCACTTCCTTGGAAGGGATGTTGGCCAGTTGCTTCACGCCGTCGACGTCCAGGGCCTTGCCGCCGAATGCGCCACCGCGAATCACCAACTTGTCGTTGGTCTTCGCGAAATCGGCCACCACCTTGGCGGCGGCCACTGCGTCTTCGGAAAAGCCATAGATCAGCGGGCCGGTCATCTGGTCGCCGACGACTTCAAATGCGCTACCAGCGACAGCACGGCGTGCCAGCGTGTTCTTCAACACGCTGAGGGTCACACCCTTGCTGCGAGCTTCGCTGCGCAGTTTGGTCATATCGGCCACCGTGATGCCACGGTATTCCGCCATCACGAGCGTTTGAGCTTTAGCGGCGAGGCTGGTCACATCACTGACGACCGCTTCTTTCTCACTGCGATTCAGACTCAAGGTCTACTCCTTTTAATGCGACCTTCGGCCGGGGCCTCGGATCGCGCTACATGCAGCGACCAACTGTTTCGGAACAAATCCTTGCAGCGGGATCGCCATCTGCGCTGGCCGCCGGACAAAAGGTCCGGCCATTAAGTGCAGGCACCCTGCACGCCAGCGGTCTTGGATGGCCCACGGCAACCGAAGCTGCCGCGACCCACCACATTCGCCCCACCCTTTCGGGCGGTGCCAATCTCTTTAGCTCGCCGAGATGGTCTGCGTGTCCACGCGGACACCCAGGCCCATGGTCGACGACACAGCCACCTTGCGCAGGTACACGCCCTTGCTGGTCGCGGGCTTGGCCTTGACCAGCGCGTCGATCAGCGCGGCAAGGTTGCCTTGCAGCTTGTCGTTGTCGAACGAGCGGCGGCCGATCGTGCCGTGCACGATGCCGGCCTTGTCGACGCGGAACTGGACCTGGCCGGCCTTGGCGTTCTTCACGGCCGTGGCGACGTCCGGGGTCACGGTGCCGACCTTCGGGTTGGGCATCAGGCCGCGCGGCCCGAGGATCTGGCCGAGCGTACCGACCACGCGCATCGCGTCGGGTGCGGCGATCACGACGTCGAAGGGCATGTCGCCCGCCTTGACCATCGCAGCCAGGTCGTCCATGCCGACGATGTCGGCGCCGGCGGCCTTGGCTTCTTCGGCCTTGGCACCCTGGGCGAACACGGCCACGCGCTTGGTCTTGCCGGTGCCGTTGGGCAGCACGACGGCGCCACGCACGACCTGGTCCGACTTCTTCGCGTCGATGCCGAGCTGCACGGCCACGTCGATCGATTCGTCGAACTTGGCGGTGGCGCCTTCCTTGACGAGGCTGATCGCGTCAGCGAACGGGTACAGCCTGGTGCTGTCGACCTTGCCTTCGAGCGACTTCTGCTTCTTGGTGATCTTGGCCATTACACGCCCTCCACATTCACGCCCATCGAGCGGGCCGTACCGGCGATGGTGCGAACTGCTGCGTCCATGTCGGCCGCGGTCAGGTCTTTCATCTTGGTCGTTGCGATTTCTTCGAGCTGTGCACGCGTGATCTTGCCGACCTTGTCGGTGTGCGGACGTGCCGAGCCCTTGTCGAGCTTGATCGCCTTCTTGATCAGGACGCCGGCCGGCGGCGACTTGATGATGAAGGTGAAGCTCTTGTCGGCGAAGGCGGTGATGACCACCGGCAGCGCCAGACCCGGCTCGTAGCTCTGGGTCTGCGCGTTGAACGCCTTGCAGAACTCCATGATGTTCAGACCACGCTGGCCCAGTGCGGGACCGATCGGTGGTGACGGGTTGGCCTTACCAGCTGGCACTTGCAGCTTGATGAAGCCGACGATTTTTTTCGCCATGCTTTGCTCCTTGCGGGTGATATCGCCTCGGCGTTGGCCGCGGCTCCCCGGGGTTGAACGACTCTTCTTCTGTCAAGCCCGCGCGCCGAGTCGGACAAGCGCGCAGCCGGAAAAACGGTTCTGGCCCGAAGGCCAGCAGGGGCTCAGGTCTTTTCGACCTGACTGAACTCGAGCTCCACGGGCGTCGCGCGGCCGAAGATCATGACCGACACGCTGACCTTGCTCTTCTCGTAGTTGACGTCTTCGACAGTGCCGTTGAAGTCGGTGAACGGGCCTTCCTTGACGCGCACGAACTCACCCACGGTGAACTCGACCTTGTGGCGCGGCTTCTCGGTGCCCTGCTGCATCTGGCTGACGATGTCCTCGACCTCTTTCTGCGAGATCGGGGCGGGGCGGTTCTTGGCCCCACCCACGAAACCCGTCACCTTGTTGGTGTGCTTCACCAGGTGCCAGCTCTCGTCGTCCATGATCATTTCGACCAGCACGTAACCCGGGAAGAAGCGGCGCTCGGTGGTGCGCTTCTGGCCGTTCTTGATTTCGACCACTTCTTCGGTCGGAACCAGGATGCGGCCGAACTTGTCCTGCATGCCGGCGCGATTGATGCGCTCGGTGATGTTGCGCTCGACGGCCTTCTCCATGCCCGAATAGGCATGCACCACGTACCAACGCAGGTCGGGGTTGGCGGCGGGAGGCAGCAACGAGGCGGGCGCCTCTTCCGTGCCGCCGCCCGGCGTGGTTTCTTCAACTGCGTCGTCTGTCATTTATTTTCTCCAGCCCAGAATGAGGTCGAAAAACACCCATTCGAGCGTCTTGTCGGTGAGCCAGAGGAAGACGGACATGACCGCCACGAAGGCGAACACATAGGCCGTCATCTGCATCGCTTCTTTGCGGGTCGGCCAGACGACCTTCTTGACCTCGCGCCAGGAGTCGCGGCCAAAAGCCCACAGCTGGCGTCCATTCTCAGAACTGCCGAAGGCACCCACGGCAGCAGCCAGGCCGATCAGCAGCGCGCCCCATTGCACCAGTGAGCCCTGGCGCGCGAGCAGGTAGAACGCGACGATGGCGCCCACTGCCAGCAGCACTGCCGCAGCCAGCTTGGCCTTGTCGGCGCCCGTGCTCACGGTTTCGATTTGAGAAGTGGCCATGTTCGGCTGATTTCCTGTGGCCCTGCGGCCTTCAATTCAATGCGCCTCTTGAGACGCCGAAGCCCATCGGGTCACGATGGGCTTTTTCGAGCTTCCCGCCGGTGTGCGGCGGGCTCTGCGGGATGCCACCTAGGTGGCAGGGGCAGTAGGAATCGAACCTACAACCTTCGGTTTTGGAGACCGACGCTCTGCCAATTGAGCTATACCCCTCCGGAACTCTTTTGTGCCCGGCTTAGATGTCGAGGATCTTTGCCACGACGCCCGAACCCACGGTGCGGCCGCCTTCACGGATGGCGAAGCGCAGGCCTTCTTCCATCGCGATCGGGTTGATCAGCTTCACGGTGATGCTGACGT